>ENA-OWNT01000002-OWNT01000002.1-seawater-metagenome-genome-assembly--contig:-NODE-2-length-1246142-cov-59.076819_pt1 | contig 1246142 bp, 1173 predicted proteins | sample MGYA00238136_ERZ651165 | MGnify/ENA primary metagenome ERZ651165 (study PRJEB26861, sample SAMN08777766) | seawater metagenome | isolation source: coastal seawater | place: USA: Florida | collected...
AGCATCTGGATCACTATTACCGCGATATCCTCCGCTTAAAAGAAAAGCCTGCTACGCCAGACTTAACATCGGTTGCGGTTCAATTGAATCCCAAGGAAGAAAGTTACTTACTGCCCAAAGGAACCTTGTGCGCCGGACCTAAGAATGAGCTAAACGAAGAGTTGTTCTTCCAAACGACCAGTGATCTTTTGCTGACGAGCAGTAAGATTCGTCAAATGAAAATCATCTACAAAAGTCGCGATGAAAGACACCATCAAAAGCCCGATCACGACTTTACGACCAATCTATTTGCCAAAGAATTCGAACGCAACGACACCAACTACCTGAAACTAGACGGTCAGGCCATGTTGGGTGACGAGCAACGATTGGATAACGATTCTCCTGAAAATCTGGATTACGGAAGACTCGGAATTTTGATCAGTTCCTCCATGTTCCGTTTGGCTTCCGGAGCCAGAAAGGTTCAATTGAACTTTGAATTCGATACAGCTGGTTTCGAGGAGATGAAAAAAACGCTGGAAATTGTAAGCGAGCAGAATCAGGAGGATTTTGACGAAACGGTCTATAAAGTGTTCTCTACAGCCTTTGACATTTCCATCTCCACGGAAGAAGGATTGATGACGATCCCATTCTACGCCTGCTATGTGAACTTTGAAAAATGCACCTGGGAATTCCATTTCGAGTTGGGGGTTGACGATCCGGCATTCGTTCCCTATTTGGAAGATCGTGCGTTGGCTCCGACAAGTTCGCATCCTTTCATGGAGATTCTCCTTCGACGGGAATCCTACATTTACCTCTACTCCATTGTGGAACAACTGCGCGTAAAAAATGTTCACATTAAAAAGAGCCACCTTTCGGTGGCTCTTTTTTTATTTCTATGAGATTTAGCACTCAATGTATTGATCCATTTCCCAGTCTGTCACAGCCAGCTTAAATGAATCCCATTCTTTTCGCTTCGCTTTAATGTAAAGATCAGAAGTATGAGCACCAAGAGCTGCCTTAATCACCTCATCTTTCTCTAGAGCCTCTACCGCTTCAATAAGACTTCCTGCCACCGTTTCAATTCCTTTGGTGGCCATTTCTTCCTTAGATAACTTCCAAATATTTTCTTCAATGGGTGCAGGTGCCTTAAGCCCCTTTTCAATTCCATCAAGACCGGCTGCAAGCATCACGGCAAAAGCTAGGTAAGGGTTCGCTGAAGGGTCCGCACATCTAAGCTCAATTCGTGCCCCTCGTTTCGCTTGAGCAGGAGAAAGTCGTGGTACTCGAATCAAAGCTGATCGGTTTTGTTGCCCCCAGGCTACATTTACAGGTGCTTCGTATCCAACCACCAATCGCTTGTATGAATTCACCGTTGGATTCATGATCGCGTTCATAGCTTTAACATGAGCAAATTGCCCTGCCACAAAGCTTTCAGCCAATTCAGAAAGGTCGTAAGTTCCTCCTTCTTTGTAGAATTTATTGGTCCCATCTTCCATTGAAGCCAATGATTGATGCACATGCATTCCACTTCCATTTTCTCCGAAGAATGGTTTTGGCATAAAGGTCACATGCAATCCCATTCGTTGAGCCACAGCCTTAAGTGTAAGCTTCAATGACTGAGCATTATCTGCGGTTCGGAGTGCACTGTCGTACTTAAAGTTGATTTCATGTTGTCCTGGAGCCACTTCATGATGAAGGGCTTCCACTTCAATTCCCATTTCTTCAAGATCGAAGGCCATGTGTCGTCGAATTCGAAGCGCAAGATCCGTTGTTTGATCAAAGTAACCTGCATCATCATGTGCATAAGGCACCGCTTTTCCATTTTCATCTCGTGTGAACAGGAAAAATTCTAGTTCAGGTCCTGTGTTGAACGTGAGACCTAATTTAGCAGCTCGCTCAATTTGTTTTTTTAAAATGTATCGAGGACAACCTTCAAAAGGAGAACCATCTGGCAAGAACACATCACAGACCAATCGAGCTGTTACATCTTCTCCATCTTGAGTCCAAGGAAGTACCGCAAATGAATCAAGGTCAGGCTTAAGGTACATATCCGCTTCCATAATCCGGGTGAAACCACTGATAGATGAACCATCAAACCAAACATTATGATCAATCGCATCTTCAAGCTTGTGCATTGGAATCGTAACCGCTTTCAGAACTCCAAACATATCCGTGAACTGCATATCTACAAATTCAACCGCATACTGCTCACAAAGTTCTAAAATCTTTTCTTTAGTCGCTCCAGACTTTGGAAATTTTGGGCTGAAATTTGATCGCCGCATTCCACGAATCGCGTCCGTTTTCTCTGCAGCAATGGTATCAGTAAGGCTTGTCATTACAGGTGGGGTTAAAAACTTATGTTCTATTCATAGCGCTCACATCACGACCTCACAAGTTCGTATTTTCTCCCTAAAACAAGCTGTAAATTCACCCGACACAAGGGCTTGACCTGTTGTAGCACGGACACTAAGCTCAAGCTGTCGAAATTTTCTACAACAAGAATCGAATTGACATTAATTGCCGACAATGGACCTACATAATATTCTCACAAAAATTGGATTCACCGACAAAGAAGCGAGTGTTTATCTCGCGTGCTTAGAGCTTGGACAATCTCCTGTTTCTGATATTGCGATGCGAGCCAAACTGAATCGAGTGACCACCTACGACATCTTAAAAAAACTACTCAATCGAGCCTATGTCAGTGTACTCACACAAAATGGAGTGAAGACCTTCACGGCAACTGACCCGGACACCATTCGCAACGACATGAGAAAACGTTACATGGACCTTAAAACAGCATTACCTGACCTAAGGCGACTTCATGGGAAAACACAACACCCCCATATCCGCTATTACGAAGGAATTGATGCTATTAAAAAAGTATATGCAGATACACTATCTGCTAAAACAGAGATCCTAAACTACGCTGATTCTAAACTGGTGCGTCAATTTTGGCCCACCTACGATGATGAATACGTTGCTGAACGGGTTAAAAAGAAAATCTACCTCCGTGGACTAGCTCCCCGAGACAGTTACGGTCATCGTGTTGCTGAGCTCAATGAAGCCAGCCATCGAGAAATTCGTCTGGTCCCTGGAGACCAATTCCCTTTTCACAATGAAATCAATATCTACGACGATAAAGTTTCCATCGTCTCTTTTGGTGAAGACGAAGTCTTAGGTATGATCATACAAAGCCAAGAAATCGCCGACACTCAACGTGCCATTTTCACCATGGCTTGGCAGTTTGCTGCCTCACTCTAATCAATCGATCATGAAACTCCTTGCTCAATTCACATTTAGCGTCCTTGGATCGATAATATTTTCTTTCTTTGGTCTCTTCATTGGAGCCATGATTGGAGGCAACGTAGGCTTTATTGAATTTGCCGGACTCTCTGGTTATGAAGCAGGAGGGATATTTTTTGCAACATTTGGAATCTCCATTGGGGCTTACCTTGGAATATTCTCCATCAATCGAAAAATGAATCATAAACTAGCGAGCCTTGCTTTAGCCATCATCACTCTTGTGAATCTTCTACTGCTAGAATATGAACTTCTCAATGACTTCATGTTCATGATCATCCTCCTCCCCAGCACCGCTTTATTCATTACAAGTAATTGGAAAAAATGAAAAAATCACACTATTTAAATATTGCACTAAGCTCCATAAGCATTTTTGCTCTACTAATAATTTTCAGTGCTTCACTCAATGTCACATGGAGTAGTGAAAAAATATTTACAGAGTGCCAAGATGAAGAAATCACTTATGATTCTTTTTCACCGTACTGTGTGCTTATTTTTGATCGGAATAAAACCCTAAGAACCGACCGTGAAATATGGATAGTTAAATCGGCAAACCACAACTATGGGCACCTTATCCAATACCCATATCCAACAAACTACTGGGATAAAAACATCTACGAAACAACTGAAACAGAATGGACCGAAGAAGGTTTAAACTTAAAAATCAAAGATCTATCAATCTTTGTGCCAAAACACTATTTTATTGGTGGAAGATAATCACCACTCCACCACTTCAATGAGTGCCATTTTTTCAGGATAGTCCTCAGGGAAAAGCTCAAAAATACGATTCACTGAGATATGATGCTCAAGCACTTGCATAAGGTCAGACTCATTCAAGTCACTCAAACTTAGGAGCTCATTAAGCTGTTCTGTTTTGTATGTACTCAAACTTAGCGTTTCTCCATAAATTTTTCGATACACATCCGCGTACTCAGAAAGAATTTGATCCGCTGTCCTATCCTCAAAATATTCATCATCATAGCGCCCTAAAAAATGATAGTGCTGAATTAAACCGTAAGCTTCTGCAACCCCCGGTGCCTCTTGATCCATAGCCTCCAATGCATTTTCAACTCCATTGGTCCCATTCCATGACTGAATAGCACTCAACTTATTTACATCAACAAAGATAAGGTTCGCAAAGTACTCCGCAAAAGGTGCCACATAATCTGACCCTGACTCTCCACGCTCATTCAGTACATCTAAATATAAAATCTCTACAATCTCCTCGGGAGACTTCCCCCCATGCTCATCAATAAAATCTCCACGATTCTCCTCCACTTCATCCAAATAGGCTTCAATTGAATCTAATAGTTCGTCCGTTTCACTTTGTTCAGTTTCTACCGTCACCGCAAAAAGAGTGAAAAAGATCAGAAATAAGATCAACCAAGGACTGATCGTTCTTGCCCATTTAAATTTCTTTCTTATGGCTGTTCTCAACGGAGGAAATAATGAAAGCCCCATTCCTAAACAAGCTATCCCGGGCACAAGCTCCTCCCCCACACTTGTTACAAAGACAAGAAAAAATAGAACCGAGAAGATCCAGAGAAGAATATTTTTAAGCTTAGACATGAATTTCAATTAATGACCCTAAAGCTCTGGATGCTTCTTATGCCACTCCGTTGCTTGTTCGTAGGCATGTGCCACGCTAAGCACACGAGATTCTTCAAATTGAGGACCCATAATTTGCAATCCTACAGGAAGCCCTTGTTCATTGAATCCACATGGAATTGAAATGGCAGGAATACCCGCTGCATCAGCAGGAATCGTGAGCATATCCAAAGCGTACATTGCGAGAGGATCATTGAATTTTTCATTAAGCTTGAATCCAGCAATCGGAGACGTAGGTGCCATAAGCACATCCACTTCCTTAAAAGCATCTTCAAATTCTCGAATCACCAGCGTTCGTACACGTTGAGCTTGTTTGTAATAAGCGTCTGCGTATCCAGCTGAGAGAACAAAAGTCCCCACCATGATTCGACGTTTGATTTCATCTCCAAAACCTTCTCCACGAGAAGCTTTGTAGTATTCGTGAATATCGGTGAACTCACCTTCTGGTTTGTGTCCGAATCGAACCCCATCCAGTCGTGCAAGATTCGTTGAAAGTTCACCCGGTGTCGTTACATAGTAAACGGCCACTCCATATTTTGTGAGTGGTAGGCTCACTTCTTTGACCGTCGCTCCCATCTCTTTGTATTTCTCAATCGCCTCCATCACGAGTGCTTTCACATCTTCATCCACTCCATCCACAAAGAACTCTTTGGGCACTCCAATTTTGAGCCCCTCCATGCTCTTCCCAAGTTCAGCTGTATAGTCAGGAACCTCCACATCAGGTGTTGTTGCGTCGTATTTATCGTGTCCCGCAATCACATTCATTACTAGAGCGGCATCTTCTACGGTTCGAGTGATAGGACCTACATGATCCCAACTTGAAGCCATGGCATTGGCTCCGAATCGACTCACACGGCCGTACGTAGGCTTGAACCCAACCACTCCACTAAGCGCCGCAGGCTGTCGGATTGAACCTCCGGTATCCGTTCCAATCGCGTACATCACTTGTCCTGCAGCCACCGCGGCTACCGAACCACCTGAAGAACCTCCAGGCACAAATTCTTTATTCCAAGGATTAAGAACCGGCCCGTAATACGATGTTTCATTTGAAACTCCACAAGCACATTCATCCATATTATTTTTTCCTACAATCGCCGCATCCACGGCTTTCATCTTCGTAACAATCGTTGCGTCATAAGGTGCTCTGTAATTTCCAAGCATCAATCCTCCAGAGGTCGTGAGCGTTCCTTTCATATTGAAAAGATCTTTCAATGAACCCGGAATCCCAGCTAAAGGATCAATATCCTCTCCTGCTGCAATTTTGGCATCTACTTTTTTCGCTTCTTCAAGCGCGTAGTCCTCCGTCATACTGATGAAGGTATTCAGATCTTCGGTTGCCTTAATTCGATCCAAGCTCGCTTGAACCAATTCAACGGCAGTGAAGTCTCCTGCTTTAAGCCCTTTGTGAGCTTCCGCCAATGTCATCCAAGTAAAGTCTGGCATTACATCATTCGGTTAATACGAAGTTGGTGATCTACCACTTCTAGTTCTGAAGTTTCTAATAATTCATCGGGAGTGGAAAGACTTTGATCCACAGTATCTTCTCGAGTCACATTGGCCAATCCCGTCACCTGAGAGGTTTCCGGCACGCCCGTCGTATCAACTTCTTTCAACATTTCAACATACGAAAGAATGTCCGTAAGCTGAGGAGCAAACTTCTCGATTTCCGCATCACTTAGCCCCAGTCGTGCCAGGTGAGCGATCTTCTTGACGTCGTCTTTAGTAAGTTTCATACGTGAGGCACTTTAGCATTCGGACAGTTTTTTTAAAAGTCATATTCAACCTTTTCACCTGATTGGGTATAATATCCCCGAACTCCTTTCGCCATGGAAAAAACAATACGCAGTGTCAGTCACATCTCATTCTTGTTCTTCATTATATTTGGAGCATTGCACATTGGTGCCTCAATGCTGATGATGCAAGGCTTAACAGGTGACACCACCATGCTTATTTTTCATGCATTGGACCTCCCTTTCCTATTTGCAGGATTAATTTACGGAACCACCAGGTTGAGCATGCACATTGGTCACATCACGGGAAAGCTTAAAGGGCCACTGATTATTTGCGGTGCTCTTGCCGCTGTGTTATTTGTGATTGCCATGGTCTTCAACTTTACACTTCCTGATGTCCAACTCTAGCGAAAAAATTACCGTAATGGCCTTTGGCACTTTTGATTACTTTCATGCTGGCCATGAAGATTACCTTAAACAAGCCAAAGCTCTAGGTGATGAACTGATTGTGGTTGTTGCCAAAGATGACACGGTTAGAAAGGTAAAAGGGAAAAAACCAATGTATTCTGAAAGAAAACGAGTCCGAGACGTAAACAACTGCCCTTCTGTAGACAAAGCTGTGCTAGGAAATTCAGATGACAAATATAAAGTCGTTCGAAAACACAAACCGAGCATTATTGCCCTCGGGTACGACCAGTTCGTATTCACTTACGGTCTCAAACAACTCTTCATTCAAGAAGGAGTGAACACTAAAATTGTTCGACTAAATGCTTTTGAGCCTCAAACCTTCAAAAGCTCCCTCATTCAAAAATCTCTCTCCACCCAAGACGAATGCGACCCACTTACCGCCACCAATTCAAACGACTGATCCACCTTGCTGGACAAAGTTTGAATCGAAACCTATACATGAGCATCACAACAACCGTTATGATGGGACTCATTCTCTTTATTTTCAATGTAGTTTGGTCCCTGAATGTTCTCACCCAAGGAAGCCTCAAAGAACTTGAAACGAAAGTAGACCTGATTGTTTATATCTCGGATACCACATCGCTCTACGATATCACAGACATGAAGAACACTCTGGAGGGACTGCCCGATGTTGTTGAGGTGGACTACACAAGCAAAGAAGAAGCACTACAAAGCTTCCTAAATCTTTATCCAGACAAAGAAGAGCTCTTCACAAATTATGGTCTTGAAAATCCACTGCCTGCCAACTTCAGAATTGTTACTGACTCCCCTGAAGACCACACCGACATCATGGGCTATTTAGACGCCTCACCCTACGCCCCCTATCTTTTAGAAGTCGAAAGTGCGAATGAAAACCAAGAAATTGTTGAACGTCTTGTGAAGGTTCGAGACTTCACACAAAAACTAGTGATTGGCGTCATTCTTGCTTTTGCTATTGGCTCACTCTTCATGATCATGAATGCCATTCATTTGAGTATATTTACTCGAAAAAAAGAGATTCAAATCATGCAAATGGTGGGAGCTCACCCAAGTATGATTCGTTTTCCTTTCTTGTTTGAAGGAGCACTCTATAGCGGTCTTGCTGTACTCTTCAGCTTCTTCTTACTCTTCCTCTTCGTTTTTGGAACAGACCTCAACACTTTCCTCAGTTTCAGTGAAAACTTCAACCCATGGATCATTCTAGGCGTTGAAATGATTGCAGGACTTTCGATTGGTGTGCTTTCTAGCCTTCTCGCGATCAACTTCTACTTGAAACGCACTTTTGCCCTTGAATCATGAGTCGACTCAAAAACATCACGGCCATTGTGATCAACAAGCGTGATTTCATGGAGAATGACTTAGCACTGACACTTTTAGACGAAGAAGGAAATCGAATTGAAGCCATGGTCAAAGGAGCGGGAAGTCGCAAGTCAAAACGTCGCCGTCACCTCGAGCGAATGAATCTGATTAAGGGAACACTCTACAAAGGGAAAACTCATTTGTACCTGCAAGATGTGGAGTGCCAACAAAGCTTTACCGTCATTAAAGATGACTTTGATCGAATCATGCAGGCCAGTGTTTTGCTTGAACTGATTCAACGAAGCATTTTGGAAGATGATCCTCATCCAGAAATTTATCATCTGCTCAAAGATAGCTTCACAGAATTCAATCAAAAATCTGCAGAGCAACACATTCTAGACATTAGTCTGGTTCAACTAGCCAAACATCTTGGCTTCTTGCCTAACTTCAAAGAATGCAGTCAATGTCATGAAGAAAAAATCAAAGAAAACCTTCATTGGGATAAAGATCATGGAACCTTACACTGTGATAACTGTGGCCCTGTACGTTCCCCTTTGGAACTTAAATACAGAAAAGCCATGGAATTCTTCAAGCGCACCCACATTCACGACGCTGCTAAACTAAAATTAAATGAGTCAGAACAAAGCATCGTCCGAAATCTCTGCTATCAACTCTTTGAAGCTCACCTTCAAACACCACTAAAGAGTCTTTCTCTTTAAGCTTCTTTCCAGTGAGCACTCACAAAACGCTCCCCCTCAAGTCCACTTAAATCCTTACAACTGGTTTTATGAATCCGTATGTGTCTTCCTCGAGTCACATAACCAATAATGGACATTCCTGGACGAGGCTTACAACAGGCACTCAGAACAACAGGTAAATTTTCCTCTCCCGTCACCATCACTAATTTCGTTGGATCTTGCCCTGGCTTTGGCTGAACACTTTTTTTGCGCACAGAGGGCTCTAAAACTCCAAACAAGGTCTTCATTACCTGCCCTACTGTCGTTGAACCCAAGGCTATTGACTCTAAAATTTGTTCACGCTCAGAATGGTCTCTACTTTTATCTCCATAATCCTTCAACAAGCTTAATCGCTCATCTAAAACTTTCTTACCTGCTTTCTCCAGCTCCTTATTTAGAATTTCCCTTCCTGCTGCGACATTTCCTTCCCTCCCCTCCTTATTAAACCAATTTTTTATTTTCGCTCGAGCTGAGCTCGTTTTGGCAATACTGATCCAAAAACGATTGGGCTTAGCATTGTTTCGAGTTCCCACTTCCACCAATTGACCATTTTTCAATTCGTAATCTAAAGGGACAATTCGACCATTCACCTTAGCGTGAACCATTCGGTTCCCCACTTCAGTATGAACACCATAAGCAAAATCAACGGGGGTTGACCCACGAGGCAGCTCCATCACATCTCGATTAGGGGTCAAAACAAAAATTTTATCGGGGAAAAGATCCAGCTCCGTTTCGTCATCCTTTTCAGCTAGACCTCTTAACCAAGCCAATTGAGCCTCGATGTTGGGTTCCAACTTCAAATGTTCCTGACTTCGTCCTCTTCGAATATCATCCAATTCTTCCTGGCTTAATCCATGTCTCAACAGCACTTTTTCTACACTTTTTCGATCCTCTGGAAAAACATGTTGATAACGCTCAACCCAATCTCGAACGATTCCCGCAATTTCAGGTGCCCCCTTCACAATCACTTTAACCTTATCCATCGCAGAATGAAGTGCTTTATGTCGTTCCATATCAACAGAACGAGCAATTTTCTTCCCCATTTTGTAAGCACTATGAGAAGCAATACCAATTTCAGCCTCATGATGCATTTGTGCCGTTCGAATCTGCACCTCTGTTGGACCATCATGCAAATCTCCCCCAAGACCATGCACCGTTGTATGCAAACTTCGATAACCATTGGGCTTAGGTACCGCTACATAATCTTTAAAACGATCTTGCAAGGGAAGAGTATGAGCATGAATGATTCCTAAAGCCGTATATAGATGTGAAACCTGCTCGGAATCAGAACGCAAAACATCCGGAAGAATCACTCGAATAGCGAACAAATCTTGAATATCTTCAATATCCTCTGTGTCTTTTCGTTTCATCTTTTGATGAATGCTCCATAAATGCTTCATACGTCCTTTCACGCTCTCAACTTTGACGCCCTCTCGAACCAAAAGTTGTTCCACTTGAGACGTTGCAAAATTCATATAATCCGTGCTTTCACTACTGAATTTAGAAATTTGTTCTAGCAGTTTTTTATAAGACTCAGGTTCAAGATGCTTAAAACATAAATCTTCAATTTCACTCTTGAACTGATAGATACCCAAACGAGACGCAATGGCAGCATGAACAATCAATGACTCTTTAGCAATCCGCTCACGCTTATGCTCTGGAACAAAATCCAAGGTCATCATGTTGTGCAAACGATCAGCCAATTTAATGAAAACAATGCGGACATCTTTCGCCATTGCTAAAAACATATTTCTCCATTGATCGGTTTGATGCGATTCAGCTTTCAACTTAACCACGGAGAGCTTATCCATCCCTTGAACTAAATCTGCCACCTCTTCACCAAAATGCTTTTCAATATCTTCACGAGTTGCTTCCGTATCTTCAGTCACATCATGAAGCAAACAAGCCTGAATCGAAGCCAAGTCTGGTTTCAATCTTAAGAGCAAGGCCGTAGCTCCAACAGGATGAATAATATAAGGATCACCCGAATACCTCGTTTGTCCTTTATGAGCATCACGCGCAAATTCATAAGCACGATCCACCGCCTTAATATCAAGATCCGGTCGATCCACCACTATTCGTTCTCGCAAAACAAGATAATCCATATCTGTGATACTACGCTAATAAGACTCAGAACTAAAGTTCGTCTTCTCTAATGATCAAATCAATGTCGGATCCTTCAATTTCAACCACTTGAACTCCCTTCACCAAGGCTTCTTCATTGAGTTCAATATCTGTAATTCGCCGAGCTAAGCTCGTCATTACTAGTTCATAGTATTCAATCAACTTAAGACGTGCCAAATATTGCGCTCTTAAATTCACTACCTCCTCACCACGAATAATAAATTCATTAAGATCATTGGTCGCACCATATGAATCCAAATTACTTAATTTATCAAAGAATCGTTGTTCATAGAGATCTTTCTCTTCTTCAACTTCAATAAACTGATTCGCTAAGTTATCGCTAATGGTTCGCAAATCTTCTAACTCTTGTTCCCCACGATTCAATAAGAATTTAAGTTCGTTTGTGTAATCAGTCAGTGTGTCTCGTCTATCTCTTGATTGATCCAATAGAACTTGAACGTCCACCTGCAAGGCTTCAAAAAGTTCAGAAAACATCTCAATCGATTCTGCCAAGCTATCATCACTCACCAATTCCTCACCGAGAATTTCTCCCGCACTCACTGCTGGATCCTCTTCAGCTTCATGCTGTCCTAAAAGTAAACTGGCATAAACCGTTCCATCGGTGTATTTAAGCTCATCATCAAGCTCCACGTAAGGGTCGTCATTCACAGGCGTCTCAGGATCTGGAGCCACGCCACCAGGCTCTTCAACAGGTGTTTCCACTACGGGTCTATCCCCCCACCAATCCACCAATCGAATTCCTCCATATCCAAGGGCAAGAAGCATAAGAACCACAAGTATTCCCCCACAACAAAAACGTAAATGACGAGGTGATAAGTTTGCCTCTTTTAAAAGTTCCATCAAACCAGCTCCGTCATCTCCAAAAGCATTCGGAGCTTCTTCCACCCCCTCCACAACATCTGTTTGTGACTGAACCTGATGAGCACTTTGGTTACGAATTCGTTCAAGCTCATCACTGGCTTCAACTCGTTCAACTTTAAGATCCCCCAAACGGTCACTCATTTCTGCACGAGAGTGCTGAAGATGTGGCAATTCTGCATCAGCTTGTCTTGCTGACTCTTGAGCAGGAGGAACTTGATTTGAGTTCATTTCCGGATTGTTTTGCTGTTCATCTGGCATAGGCTCGATTATATCCCAATATTATACCAGATTTAAGTCTTTTTTTGAAGAGAACTAAGCAAGAAAAGGAAAGTAGGTGTATCCAAGAAAAAGACTGAATACAAATTGTATACAAAGAAGGAAGATAATCGCACCTGTTCCAAGTTTTCCAAGCTTATTTAAAGCTTCATGCATCACAAACAAATACCAAATGACCACTGCAGGGAAAAGTGCAGGAATTAAAAGCATAAAACCAGCCAAACTTGCATGACACATAAGGCTAAAAAAGCCTCTCGCGGAAATTTTTGACCTCAATAGGTAATCTGAAATCAGCCCAATTAGAGAGAATGAAAGAAAATAAAAAACAAAATTTCCAAGTGCTCTCCCCACTATCCATAAGAAATCAGGTCGATACACCACCCCTTCAAATGGTCGAACAGGGAAAAACACATAACCAAGTGCAGCAAGAACCGACATCAGTCCTAAAATAAAAAAAGAATGACTCATAGGTGCATTTAGCACATCTGACATTGCTTGCTTTCTCAATTTGAGAACATTGACAGAATCTGTAAATAGCTTTGAAACATCCATAATGTGAAGTTTTTTAAAGTATATCAGGTGATGAGCTAAAATGTTAACAATATCAATAACCCCGTGCCACATGGCAGAACATGCTTCAACCGATGACATCGTAAAGATGGCTTATGAAAGCTGTAAAACACACTGGAAAGAATTCATCGGCTTCCCCATTCTGATCTCTCTACTCTTCGGATTAATGTTTGGAGCTGTATTTTACTTAGTTTTTGCCATCTCTCATTTAACCATTGGTCTCCTTCCTTTCCTCTACCTACTTATGATCGTATTTTGGATCACCTACCTTGGAGCTCAAGTAAAATGGTGTGAAGAAATATACAAAGGACGCAAGAACATTGACCTTCAAAAGGGGCTAAGTTACGGGCTATCTAGATTTTGGGGAACCTTAGGAACTTATTTACTCACGGGAATTAAGATCCTACTCTGGATGCTTCTCCTTATTCTACCGGGTTACTACAAAGCTTTAATGTACTCAAAGTCGGTTCATGTGAGCATACTTGAAAAAAAATCAGGTGGAGACGCCAATCGAATCAGTGAAGCAATCGTTAAAAAAGCGGGCCCCATTCGAACTTTATCTAATCTTTTTGGAGTGGGTATTTTAGGAGAAATCATCCTAGCGCTTGTGTGGCTTGCAAGCCTAATCCTTTCAGGAGTATTAAGCTACATGAATGACTCTTTAGGGATCATCATTAGTGGAATCATCATGACGATAAGCATTGCCTTCATTCTTTCACTCATCTTCGTTTACTTCCATTTTGAATACCTCTATTTCCGTGACGAAGCAAAAAAGGAAGTGAACAAACTCAAAAAAGCCCTCAGTTAATACACACTATTTAACCACGACTCATATGAGTATCCCTGTAATTGCAATCATTGCTTCTGGACTAGCTCTTATCTGGGCTATTGGACTGATCATTGCGGTTCTCAACAAAGACGATGGGAACACAAAAATGCAAGAAATTGCAAAATCCATTCAAGAAGGAGCCATGGCTTACTTGAATCGACAATACAAAACACTGGCGGTCTTCAGCATACTTATCTTTCTAGCTCTTGCTTTGATTCTTCCCCAAAATGGGTTTGAACTCGCACTAGGCTTCATTGTTGGAGCTGTATTCTCAGCCTTAGCTGGATACATTGGAATGGGGGTCGCCGTTCGTGCCAACGTTCGAACCACTCAAGCCGCAAAATCTGGACTCCCCCATGCACTTTTAGTCGCTTTCCGAGGAGGAGCAGTAACTGGTCTTGCCGTAGTTGGACTCGCTCTACTTGGTGTAGCTGGATTCTACTGGCTCTTCACCACAAGTATGGATTTTAAAATTGATGAAGCTCCAGGACTCTTAATTGGGTTTGCCTTTGGTGCCTCACTCATTTCCCTATTTGCTCGTGTAGGAGGAGGAATCTACACTAAAGCCGCTGACGTTGGAGCTGACATCGTAGGAAAAGTTGAACAAGGAATCCCAGAAGATGATCCTCGCAATCCTGCTGTAATCGCCGATAACGTAGGAGACAATGTGGGTGATTGTGCAGGCATGGGAGCGGACCTATTTGAAACCTATGCCGTAACCTTGATCGCAGCCATGATTCTTGCTGCATCAACATTAGTACAAGAGTTTGGCTCGGTTGTGGTTGAATTCCCACTTGTATTGGGAGCCATTGCCATACTTGGAACCATCATTGGGCTTTACTTTGTCCGACTTGGGAAAAACAAAGACAATATTATGGCTGCACTTTACCGTGGGACTATCATCACAGGAATTGTTTCAGCCGTTGGTTTTTATTTTGCAACCGAAATTCTTTTAAATGACATTCGAATTTTCTGGGCCACAATCATTGGTCTAGTCATCACACTACTCATCACTATTGTCACTGAATATTACACGTCTACAATCCACAGACCTGTACGAAAAATTGCAAAAGCTTCAATAACTGGAGCGGGAACCAATCTAATCACTGGACTGGCAATGGGGCTTCAATCCACCTTTCCCATTGTGATTATTATTAGTGTTGGAATGTTTGGAGCCTATTGGCTAGGAGAACACTCGACTCTGGCCAATGGAGTTTATGGAGTAGCGATTTCTGCCGTAGCCATGCTTTCTACAACAGGAATGGTCATTGCTCTCGATTCATATGGCCCTATTACAGATAATGCAGGAGGCATTGCAGAGATGGCTGAACTTCCCGAAAAAGTACGTGAAAATACCGACGCACTGGATGCTGTTGGAAACACAACAAAAGCAGTAACAAAAGGATACGCAATTGGCTCAGCTGCACTTGCTGCCTTGGTGCTCTTTCAAGCCTATGGAGAAGAACTCATGAAAAACAGTGAACTCGAATTCATGTTCAATATTGCTGATCACCGAGTGATGATTGGACTCTTTATTGGAGCCATGTTGCCCTTTCTCTTCTCTGCCTTTCTTATGGAAGCTGTTGGGAAAGCCAGCTTTGCTGTTGTAGAAGAAGTTCGACGACAATTCCGTGAGTTCACAGGGATCATGGAAGGAAAAGAACGACCCGACTACAAAGCTTGTGTAGATATCGTCACTCGAGCTGCGCTCATGGAGATGATACTGCCTGGCCTCATCGCTGTCGCTGCTCCCATTCTTGTCGGCTTTTTACTTGGGCCACTCGCCCTTGGAGGTCTCCTCGCTGGAGTCATCGTTACAGGTCTATTGATGGCCATAAACATGTCCAATGCTGGTGGAGCTTGGGACAACGCCAAAAAATACATTGAAGATGGAAATCATGGTGGAAAAAACTCAGAAGCTCACCACGCTGCGGTAGTTGGAGATACGGTAGGTGATCCTTATAAAGACACTGCAGGGCCTGCTCTCAATGCACTCATTAAAGTGATCAACACCATCGCTCTGATCATTGCGCCAATTATAGCCAGCCAAAGCATGGTTTAAAGAAACTTAAAACTATTAAAAGAGACAGTCTACGGGCTGTCTCTTTTGTTCAAACAAAAGCTCTGATAGTATGTGACCTCACCACGCCTTATGTTCAATCCGTTAAAATACCGCTATCGTGCGAGCTTTGTTGGAGAAGAATCTGACGATGCATTCCTTCAAATCAATCAAGGAGGACGCTCTCAAATTCTACGCTTCCCCAAAGCCCTGCTTCCACCTGAATGGGACTATCAAAAAGGTCTTCAATTGGGAATTATGCCTCCACAAGAAAATGACGAGGGTGATATTGGCACTCTAAAAGAGCTACTACAAGAACTCATCAACTAAAAAAGAGAGCCCCCTGAGGCTCTCTTTTCATTTCTAAACGGAATGAGAATTACGCTCCTTCTTCATCCTTCTTTTCAGAAGTAACTTCTACACTGGCTACATCAACTTCTTCACCTGGTACCGTTTCAGGTTCTTCTTCTCGAGGTGCAGATACCGTAGCTACGGTAATTGCTGGATCTGTAACTAGTTCAACATTTGCAGGAACTTCGATATCTGACACATGAATAGCAGAATGGAAGTCTACAAGTGAATCAACATTAACCGTCACTCCATGGATTAGATCTCCTGGAAGACATTTAATTTCAATAGCATCAAGACTCTGAGTAAGAACTCCACCGAGTTCCTTCACTGCAGGAGCTTGACCTTCTAAAGTAATGTGAACGTGAGCAGTAACCTTAACGTTCATATCAACGTTAATGAAATCAACATGTTGGTAATCTCCACTAATTGGATCGAAATCCACTTTGTGAACAAGAACCTTCTTGTCTCCTACTCCATCGATCTTAAGATCGATAACCGTATTGTCTCCCGCTTCACGGTAAAGACGACGGAAAGTTTGGTAATCCATTTGCAGGCTTACGTTTTCAACTCCTTTACCATAGTACTCAGCAGGAATAAGTTTCTCTCTTCGGAGAACCTTAGCCTTCTTAGAAAGGTCTCGGACTTGAACAGTTAGTACAGCGTTATCCATAAAATCACTTGATATAAATTCGCACGGATTCTACCTATCAGAAGCCTGAATAGCAAGGGAAAAAGAAGCCATGTAACATTTCACTTTTTAGCTGGTTTAGAGCTATGAGGGAATATGCTAAATTCATAACAATTAACCACGCCTATCTTATGAACAAATATCTCTCTTGTTTAGTCTTGAGCGCTGTCTTTTTTATAGGCTGTCAAAGCTCCAATAATGACACTCCCATTATTGAAACTCCAGAACCACAAAACACAGTAGAAGAAAGCAAACCCATGTTCATGACGACCATGACTCACATGGAAGGTGGTCACATGGACGACAAGAATGAATTTGTATTCAACACTCACGTTGAGCAACTGACTTATGCCATGGACCTTGCTGATGAATACGATGCCATCCTCACCATTGAAAGTGAAAAGCCTTTTGCACGTGCCAATTCAATTTGGGGAAACAACATTATGGCTGAAATCGTAGCTCGAGGTCACGGTGTAGGAACTCATTGTGACATTGGAGCACGTGAGCTCATGGATTACGATGAATTTGTCACTGCACTAAAAGAAAACAAAGACTTAGTCGATGAACTGGTTGGAGAAGAAAACAATAAAGGATGTAGCGGAGCTGGAGGCCCCAATGACTGGGTACAAGGAGCACTCGATGCAGGATTTACTTATATAGATGGACTTGTTGGCTTTCACTTGCTTGCCTTTGACCTAGAAGATCGAGTCGAGCGATGGACCAATCAAGAAATTTATGGAGGTGCTTATCATTACAGCATCCCTGAAGACCACTACGCTCGTATTGGATTCATCCAATTAGAAGACCTTGATGCCTGGGAAGATGATGAAGAAGGAGTGGTTATCAGCAATGGAGAATTTGGCCAACTCGCCTACTTCAATGAAGGAAGCTGGGAAGGAAATTGTGGAGGTGGAGGACCAGGAAAAGAAGAAAAATGTCCTTTAGAAATGAATGACGTAGACGCTTTTGTTGAACTTGTCATGGAATTAGATGAAAACCGAGATCACTCTGAATACGCAAAACTATCACTCTACTTCCCTGCCAATCACTGGACTGAAGACAACGAGGACGTGCTTCGTTACTTCTTCAGTGAAATGCAAAAACTTCAAGACGCCGGCATCATTGAATGGGCCAGCCAACTCGATGCCGTAGAAGCTTACCTTTCTGACCAATAATTCACATGAAACACCACCCCCTCTTTGCCATCACTTTAATTTCAAGTCTGCTCCTCACCAGCTGTAGTGAAGCAACTGAACCTCTCCCGGTTCTTGACGACATCGATAAGATTGAAGAGGAACAAACACTCAATTTTGATCCAGACACTCAATACGTCATGTTTTCTTTAAATGTTCATGACTGGGTGAATCCAGAAGAAAGTGCCGCAACCATCAACAAGGTCATTGACCTTCATGAAACGTACGAAATTCCTGTAGGTATTTACATCACGGATCCCACCTTTCAAAACTACATGGATATGGAAGACCCTCTACTCGATAGACTGGTAGAATCTGATTACGTTGAATTAGGTTACCACTTTCGCCCTCCCTACCCTGCCTACAGTGGTTTTGATCATCCTTCAATTTCTAAGATGAATGAGGAAGAGCAATATGAAACCCTCTTAGAGTATGAAACTCATGCTCTTGACTTAGTCACAGGGGAACCAACAGACGAAGAAGGTGGACTCCAATATATCATCGATACTCTTGGAGAAGTGCCCATTATTGCTGGACTTGGATCTTCCATGGGGCCCACTCGAGAAACACTCGCACAAATTTACACAGAAATGGGAGTGATCTTCACTGTAGGTCGCAACGGCAAAGACATTGGTGACATGGAATATGACTTTTTTATTCGTCCTGAACACTACGACCTTAAACTCTACGAAAAAGTTCACGCTTACAATAAAAACAATACAGCCATTGAGGAAATCATAAATGATGCCGTAGCAGGATTAGTGGAAGCAAAAGAAGGACCTGCCGTTCTGGGAATCAAATACCATGAAAACAATTTTTACCTCACTGGAACTCCCTTTGCCCCTTGTATGTGGGAAGGAGGAGACAAATCAAAACCACTTGAGCCTCCTTACGATTTAGAACTTTGCTACGAAGGAGAATCAATTCGAAATAAAATGGCGCAAAATGAACATTGGAAGCTTTATGAAGCCACTCTGGAATACCTTGATGAAAATCGAGAAAGCTACACCATGATAGGTCTTGAAGATGTGCTGGAAATGATGGAATAGTTCACTAAGGGCTCTCGACATTGAGGGCCCTTTATCGCTATACTCCATGCGAATTAATCAAACCTTATGAACTTATTTGGACAAGCTAAAGATCTCTACAAGCTTCAAAAACAAGCTAAGCAGATCAAAAAGAAACTAAAAAACCTTCACATTGAAGCTGAAGCTGACGGAATCGTTGTAGTTATCAGTGCGGAACAAGAAGTGATTGAAGTTCGAGTGCCTGAAGAAATGATGACACCTGAAAACCACAAAACACTTCAAGTGAAATTAAAAGATGCCTTCAACAAAGGAATCAAAAAATCTCAAGAAGTTGCCGCACATGAAATGCGGGACTTAATGGGAGGATTAGGAATGGACCTTCCTAACCTAGAAGGATAGGTATGGAAAAACGAATTCTTCAATTCATCGCGGCATTCATTGCCGTGATGGTCATCTGGAATGTCTGGCATCCTTTTTGGAAGCTAGACCTTAACGAAGCCGTAGATTTAAAAGACACTGAAAAAATCACCTTTCAAGTCCATCGTGGTGAAAGCGCCAAAGGCATCGCCTATGGTCTAGATGAAGCAGGACTTATTGTTAATGAAAAAAGCTTCTTAAGAACTCTAGAGTCTGAGGGACTAGATAGCTCTATCCAATATGGAAGCTACCTTCTTAGCCCAAGCATGACACTTCGAGAAATAATTACCGTCCTCACCACCGAAGGCACAGGTGAAATGGCCGTGACCTTAATTGAAGGATGGACCATTGCAGAAATGGACGATCACCTGTTTGAACTAGGCCTCATACAAGATGGTGATTTTGAAATTTGTATAGAGAACTGCAGTTTTGACTATGAATTCTTAGAAGGTGCCTCAAGTCTTGAAGGCTACCTTTTCCCTGATACTTACTTTGTAGATTCGGCGACTTTTTCTGTGGAAAGTTTCATCAATCAATTGCTAAGAACCTTTGACTCAAAAATCACAGATGAAATGGATGCCGCGATTGAAGCTTCTGGACGAAGCCTAGATGAGATCGTAAATGTCGCCTCAATGATTGAAAAAGAAGTCCGAACCGATGCTGACATTCCTGTTGTTGGTGGAATCATTTGGAAGCGCCTGGACAACGATTGGACCCTAGGAATTGATGCAACACTACTTTATGTGCAAAACGATAATGAACTTACTGTTGAAGATCTTGCCATGGACTCGCCTTACAATACCCGTCTTGAAACAGGACTTCCACCAAGTGCGATTTCTAATCCAGGACTAGCAAGCCTTAAAGGAGCCATCTACCCTGAAGTAAGTGACTACTGGTTTTACTTAACCACACTTGATACAGGTGAAGTTATTTATGCCATCACCAATGATGAGCATGAGGCCAATAAAGATCAATACCTTTAAAAGTCGCCCACAATATCAAGTGTCACCGTATTGCTTGGATTCCCATCAGAATCATAGGCAGTTATGGTGTAGCTGTTAGTTCCAGATGTAAAATTGCTGTATTGGACATCAGCAACATAACGAAATAAAGCATTTCCAGGCTCAAAAAGTCCCAAGGGATAAGCCTCTCCATTACCGGACCACGTCACATACACACTTGAAGCCGTTCCACTTAAAATCACGCCTTCAATAGCAATGGCTCCATCATCATCTGACGCCCCTGAACTGGGAGAAGTGATCTGAATCATTAAAGACTCCGTGGGCTCAATAAACTCATCCACAGGTTCTTCAACAAGTTCTTCCTCAGGAAGTTCTTCAATCGTCTCCTCTTCTTCCACCGGAGTTTCCTCCTCCACAATAACTTCTTCAGGGAGATCTTCAGGTTCTTTAAGCTCAATCACTCTGTTTTCACCTAAACTCCACTGAAGAAATTCATTCTCACTCAACTCATCCGCATCCATACTCTCCACAAGCACCACGGCCTCTCTATTTAGTAGAGCCACTTCTAAATCACTAGTAATTAGACTCTTACTTTTCTCAGGAAGCACTAAAGATTCAATCACCACATCATCTAAGCCTCTATCTACATAATCGACTTGTGAACTCCCTTCAAAGATATACAAGGATTCATTCTCCGCCTGATTTGAAAGCAAAAATTTCTTCCCTCCTGAAACATCCATCACATCTGTATGAATCACCACCGAATTCAAAGCTTCTGTGTCATTTTCATACCAAATACGACCATCATGTAAAACTAAATGAATCACTGCTTGGCCCAAATCATCAATCTGAACACGGTCAAAACTTAAATACGTCCCTTCATCCATTCTGATGCTCGGACCATTATGGACATCCAAAAGCAAATAGCTGTCTTCATCAGATTGAACACTATCTCCTTCTAAAACCACTCCCAAATCAGGAGCAATTTCCCAAACGGACTGACCAAAACTAAGAATCTCTCCTCCTCCACGCTCTACCGTTAAGACAAGATCATCTTGTTTTTCTTTTGAAATAGATCCAATCACTGAAACACAAGCCTTAAGAATCAAGGCAAGAATCACAAGAATCACCCCCAGCCAGAAAAACGAAGAAAACTGACTCCGCTTTTTGCGTCGTCGTGGCTTCTGATAACGTCGGTAATATGTGTAGTTCATCGCTTATGGGGCGATTATAGGCCCATCTCCTTTTTAATTGAATTCACATCTCTAAGCAACTGCCGGTCACTTTCAAGCCCGACTTGGATCTTCTCAACCGCATGCATAACCGTAGTATGATTCTTTCCACCAAAAGTCCCCCCAATCTGTTCATAGGGTTGATGAAGCTCCGTTCTAATCAAATACATAGAAACCTGACGTGGCAACATAATATGTTTTTTTCGAGACGTTCCCAAAATATCATCAGAAGCAATTTTGAAATGAGCAGAAACAATTTCAATAATATCTTCCGCATTCGTAACATGCTGAATAGGTCCATCAACAGCGGCCGCTTCAACAATTCCACGAACCTCTTTACTTCGGCCAAGTTTCTTAACGATTTTTGCCACACTTCGAACTGTGGGTGTTGTGTGTTCTAGTTGAGCTTGAGCAATGGCTTGAAGAAGCACCCCTTCAAGTTCACGAATGGACTCATGAACATTCATTGCAATAAACTCAAGAACCTCTTTATGAATGAGGACTTCATGTTCACGACACTTCTCATGCAAAATCGCTAAACGTGTTTCATAATCAGGAAGGGATACATCAACAATCATTCCCATTTCAAAACGACTCACCAAACGATCTTGTAGCCCAGAAAGTTCTTTAGGGGGTCGATCAGAACTGATAATGATTTGTTTATTGTTATCATAGAGCTCATTGAAAGTATGGAAAAATTCCTCCTGAGTTCTATCTTTATTTGCCAAAAATTGGATGTCATCAATGATCAAACAGTCTACTTTTCTATATCGATCTTTAAAAGCTTTGGAGTTTCTCTTTCCAATCGCCTCAACAATTTCACTAGTAAAACGCTCACTAGTCATATAAACCACCACTTTATCTGGATCATTCCTAAGAATTTCATTCCCAATGGATTGCAGCAAATGAGTTTTCCCGAGTCCTACCCCTCCGTAAATAAACAGTGGGTTATAAAGTGCTCCAGGTGTATTAGCGACTGCGGTACAAGCCGCATGAGCTAAACGGTTATTTGGCCCTACAACAAACTTTTTAAGTGTGTACTTAGGGTTTAAACATTTACTTGAAACTCCTTCCACTAATTTAACTTCTTGTCGGCCACTCATTTTCTTTGCCTTTTTAGGCTTCTTTGAAAAATGCCGATTCACATCCAAAGCTCGATTGTCATCAGGGAGAGCCAAATTAGGGTCCACTTCAAACATCACCTCTTTTACATCTGGTTCAACACGTCGAACCGCTTCAATCAGATTTCCATTGATTTTATGTTCCAGCCAATCCTTAGCAAAAACATTAGGCACTCCAATCACAAGAAGGCCGTCATCCGACGACAAAACCGCTGTATTTTGAAACCAAGTCAAAAAATGAGGTCGCTTAACCGTAGGTTCAACTTCCTTCAATACTTGAAGCCACAAATCGTGAGATGACACTTTAGAAACAGCCGTTGCCATAAAAATAAGCTAAGAGTTGGGTCGGTCGGAGCCACATATTATTCCTGAAGCCTTAGCGGCTCAAGAGCCAATTGTGCAAAACTCTTTGACAATGTGACCAAAGAATTCTCAGGCCCTATGATTTCAAAAAAAAGCCACAAGGGACTGTGGTTCATTTCAATTTGAGACACTAGAGACATTTTCAAGTGGCCGAGCTTAAACACTTTTTTATGGTCTTGTTAAAATAAATTCAAGACATCATTAAAAGTAATGTAACCAATGAAAAGAAGAAGCAGAAAGAACCCTGTCATATGAATGAAATGCTCAATACGTGCACTTGGTCTCCGCCCCGTAAACCCTCGATAAAGAATAAACACCGCTCGTGCTCCATCCAACGCAGGAATAGGCAAAATATTCACCACTCCTAGACTCAAAGAAAGTAAGGCAACAAAACGAAGTACAGAGCTGTAACCATCCTGCACCGCTGTAAATGTCATTTGAGCAATTCCAACAGGCCCTGCGACTCCATCAGGCACCTCCTGAGCACTTAAAAAGCCTTTGAAAACATCTAAAAACATCACGGCCGTTATCTTTCCTAAACGCCACATTTCTGAAACAGCTACAAACGGAGCTTTAAAGAATCCATGCTGTTCTGGAACAATTTCTATCAAGCTATGAAGCACATAATCTTGATATAAAGAAAGATTTCCATAGTAATCCACTCGATCTGAAAGCCCCACTCCCACCAAGCCATCTTCACCCACTTCAACAACATAAGTATAACTATTACCCTCACGCTCAACGACATAATGAACCACCCCTTCAGAGAGGCTTAAGACATTGAATTCTGCAACTTGAGCAGAACTTGTGACAGGTAAATGACCAACGCTTAAAATATAATCTCCACTTTGAATTCCTGCAGCTTCAGCTGGAGATCCCTCAAGAACATATGAGACCAATGGGGAATGAGTAGGAAGTGAAAAATCAGAAAAAACAATGTCCCCTTCTCCTGGTCGATAAATTTCTAATTCGATCAAAGAAGAATGATCAAAGGCAGAATAGAGATCCGATTCATCTAAAATTTCCTGACCATTAATTCGAGTGATCACGTCACCATCCAAAAGTAGATCAGCAAAAATTGAGCCTTCATCTTCACGATAAACCAATCGTGGAACATTCACCGGCATAAAATCTAAATCTTCAAGCAAAGCTGTGCTCAGATACTCCCCTCCTCCACGTCCATCGGCATAGTCAACAATGGCCATAGGACTGTTTGACTCCAAACTTTCAACCACTTCTAACCAATCTTCATACCCCTCAATCACTAAACCTTCCACTTCTAGAATTCGATCTCCTGGTTCAAACGAACGAATTTCTAAATCCTCACCCAGATAAACAACCGTGTTGTATTCCTCTCGTGATTCCACCACCACCAAACCTGGTTCAATGAGCACTTCCTCATTACGAATCCCTTCAAAGAAGTCATCCTGGCTTGCCATGAGTGGATCAATTCCGACCCAAAAACCAATCGTTAAAAGAACAAAAGCTAGAAGAAAATTCATCACCACCCCAGCACTAACAATCCACAATTGAGTGCCTGGATTTTGATTCTCAAAACTACGTTTACTCTTTTTGCTCTTTCCATCTTCTCCCAACATCCGAACAAAACCTCCAAAGGGAATCCAGTTCAGGGAATACAAAGTTTCCCCTCGTTTCACCCCAAAGATTCGAGGTGGAAGTCCCATCCCAAATTCTTCTACCTTAACCCCCGCTCGTTTCGCTGCCGTAAAATGTCCGAGCTCATGAATTAATATGAGAACAGAGAAAATAATGAGGAAAACGACGATGGTTAGAAAAATTTGCATTGGCCTAAATACGATGCGCATAGTATACCACTTATAAGTAACGCTCCTATATGGATTTTTCAGATTTGATCAAGAAAAGACGCTCATGTCACCATTTTGTGCCTAATTTGAGCATTCCAGATTCAGATTTAGTTGAGATGATTGAACGCACTCGATTCACACCATCTGGCTATAACGCACAACCTTGGGAGTTTGTAATCATTCGAGAAAAGGAAAACATTAAAAAAGTAGGTGAAATTGCATTCAAACAATCTCATGTGGCAGAAGCCTCAGCACTTATTGTGGTTTTAGCCGATATGGATATTGGACGAAATGTTGATGAACTACTTCAAGATTGGCTTCGACTAGGATATTGCACAGAAGAAGAACTTCCCGCCTACCGAAACTCAATTGCAAAAAAACGAAGTCCTGAAAAACGGAAACAAATGGCATTACGAAATACTATGCTCGCCTGCATGACCTTAATTTATGCTGCCGAAGACATGGGCTACGCCACCTGCCCCATTATGGGAGTATCACAATGGGAACTAGAAGAATTCATCAATATGCCTGAGGATCGCTGCATTGCTTTACTCATTGCCATTGGCACCGAAGATGAAGGTAAAGAAAAAACTCAGCTCCCTCGTAAGAAAGCCGAGTCAATGATTTATTGGGAAAAGTTCTGACTACACCGTCATCACTTGCTCCTCCTTTGACTTAGCCGTTTCAGCAATCGCTGCATTGGCTTTATCTACTTTCTCTTGAAGTTGCTTTTCAGCTCGATTCTTTTCATCTTCTGCAATCTCACCTTCATGCTCCATTCGCTTAATAGTACTCATCGCTTCCTGTCGTGCATTTCGCACTCCGATACGCGCTTCTTCAGCTAAGCGACCGACCACCTTTACAAGGTCACGTCGACGCTCTTCCGTAAGTGCAGGGATATTCAAAATAACAGAAGTACCATTATTGGTTGGATTCAAGTTAAGGTCAGAATTTTGAATGGCCTTTTCAATAGCTCCAAGCACTCCTTTATCCCAAGGTTGAATTGAGATCATTCGTGCATCTGGAACACTGATACTCGCTACCGCCTTAATTGGCTGAGAAACTCCATAAGAGTCCACTTTTAGATTTTCAACTAAACTAGCTGAAGCACGACCAATTTGTAGCCCCAAATACTCTTGTTTTAAGTGTTCAAGACCTTTATCAAAAGAAGTTTGTGCTTTACTGAGAACTTGATTTGTCATTTTTATGGGATTATTAGTGATCCGATTGATTCACCGGAAGCGGCTCGCAAAATAGCATTTTCTGCGTTGATATTAAAGACTCGAACGGGAAGACCATTCTCTTTACTCAGAACTACAGCAGATAGATCCATCACTCGTAATTCTTTCTCGAGCACTTCATCATAAGTGATTTTTTCAAAGAAAATCGCATCAGGATTTGCCATTGGATCAGAGTCATAAATCCCATCGACTTTCGTCGCTTTCATCATTTCATCACATTGCAGCTCAAGCGCTCGAACAACTCCTGTCGTGTCTGTGGTGAAATACGGATTTCCTGTTCCCCCACCACAAACCACAACCTCACCTCGGGCCATTGCTTCTAATCCAGCACCAGGAGAATAAGGTTCAGCAAAATAGTAATTTCCATGAGCTGCCAAACATCGAGCAGGTACGCCCACGGCCTTAAGTGCTTCTGTAAAAAGTCGAGCATTCATTGTTGCTGCCATCATTCCAATAGCATCTGATGCGGTACGAGGAATATTCAAACTTGCGTTGTCTCTAAACCTCCAGAAGTTACCTCCACCTAAGACTATTGCCACCTCATGCCCATCTTTCCTTACTGCTTTAATCTGCTTTGCCATCATTTCAAGCGCCGCACCATCAGCCCCCACTCCTTCTTCACCACCCAAAACCTCTCCAGATAGCTTAAATAAAATTCTTCTATGCTCCATTAAATATAAAGTAACCGACTAAAATTCCTACAACGACCCCTCCTAAAATCATAAGAGGGATACGAGTGCTTGGGACAAAGCGTCTTGAGTTTGCAAGATCAGTCAATAAATTTGTACTGATAATGATCTCTTCATCTTTATTTTCTGCAACGACATCAGAAAAACTATGATTTGCCACCAAAGTCACAAAACGATCAAAAGTGATCTTAACATAATCAGAAGCATTCACGCCTGAACGATGATTCGAGACAACTTCTGGCTTCCCCAATTCAATTTCTGTTTGCTCAAAACCAAAGTCCTCTTCCGGAGCTTCGTTTTCATCTGGCAAGAATATATCGTCAAGCATAACTAAAATTAGATCGACTCGATTTTACTCTATTTCTAGCATGCTCGCTAGAAAAGATGACCAAGTAACTCTGCTACTGAAACCAAGAAACGTAAATCCTCATCTGTTCCTTCCTCAGCACATTCACTTGCTAAAACGGCTTTTAGACTTCCTTGAAGGTCATGAATTCCTGTGAAAAAGAGTTTCTCATCCATAAAAGATGGAGGTGCACCCGCACTGGCTAAACGGTTCGCATAATCAGGAATTTTCATCTGTAAAGTCTCAATATTCGCAGCTTCAGATTGAAATTGAGCCAAACCATCCATGTTAAAGACAAGATGGTGACCAGGTACCACTCGTTTCACTTCATTTAAAATAGCTGGAAGCACCTTATTGACCTCACCAGCATGCTGAGTGGTGAGTTTCGCCACATTATAAAGAGCCACCAAACGTCCATTCATATGAGCCAAACGTCCATTTTGAACTTTTACAATTCCTAAGGTAATTCCTACGGCTGCTTGAGGATCAGACTGAACCAATTCTTCAAATTTAGCTCGAGAAAGTTTCAATAAATTTGTGTGAATTCTTGCAAGAACACTCGCTCCTCTCCCCGAATTAGAAAGCAAGGCACCTTCCCCAAAAATATCTCCTGCCTTCAATTGAGCCAATCTTTTCTGATGCCCCTCTTCATCTCCAAGAGACTTCATTACATCTAAAGCTCCAGAGAGAACATAGTAAAAATCTTGAGTTCCTTCTCCTTCAGAAACCACCGTCGTCCCCGCAGGAGCTTCAATTCGTTCCCAATAATCATCTCCCCCAAAGGAGTCAAAAATCATGGGATCCGCAAGATTAATAAAACTGTTTTTAATATTTTCCATTATTCAGCAAGGTTAGCAATGAGTTCCGCATCATGTGCGAGGGTGAGCATTTCAGATTCTGCAATCTGACCACGTTTGAAAAGATCAGCCAATGAAGCATCAAGAGTGATCATTCCATCCTCTTTTCCAATTTGCATCATTGAGTAAATTTGATGGGTATTCCCTTCTTTAATACAATTTTTAATAGCATCATTTCGGACCAAAACCTCTAAAGCCATCACACGTCCAGATTGGTCTGCTTTAGGAATAAGACGTTGTGAGACCACTCCAATCAAAGTGGTAGAAAGTTGCGTTCTCACCTGTGATTGTTGATGAGGTGGAAAAACATCAATCATCCGATCAACCGTCTGAGCGGCATCTTGAGTATGCAAAGTCGCAAGTACCAGATGACCTGTTTCCGCCAAAGTGATGGCGGCAGAAATGGTCTCCAAATCACGCATTTCTCCAATCAAAATCACATCCGGATCCTGACGCATCGCTGAACGAATGGCATTTGGAAACGCTTTAGTGTGCTGCCCCACTTCACGTTGAGTGATCAAAGACATCTTTGACTGATGCACAAATTCAATGGGATCCTCAACGGTAATAATATGAGATCGTCGCTTCATATTAATTTCATTAACCATTGAAGCCAAGGTCGTTGACTTCCCAGAACCTGTTGGCCCTGTCACCACCACTAAACCTTTGCTTTTATCTGTAAACAATTTAAGAACATCAGGAAGCCCTAATGAATCCATTGTTGGAATCTCAGCAGGAATGCTTCGAAAAGCAATAGCTGCACCATCTGTTTCTTGATAAGCATTCACTCGAAAACGTCCTGAACCTAAAACTGAATAAGATGAATCCACTTCATTCCCGCCCATCAAGTCTTTATATTTATCCTCTGATAATACAGTTTGAAGCACTTCATCCATAGTCGTTTCAGTCAGTGTTTCAGCGTTTTGCATTTCATAAAGATCTCCATTTGAGAGCCTTACAATCGGAACGCGTCCAACCTTTAAATGCAAATCGGGCGATTTACTACTGACCACTTGTTTTAGATAGTTATTAATATCCATGTTTATGGGTTAACTTCAGGTGCTTGCCCCTCTCCTTTTGCAGGTAAAGTTTTCAAATCAGCAAGCATTTTTGAATAAAATTCTTGTTCAGCTGGAACCACTCCTGATGACTCAAGAGCCTGTTCAGGAGACACTCCCTGACGAACAAGGACCATGGCATGAAGCTGATTCTCCTGCCACACAGTTTTTCCTTTCTCAGCTAGGCTCACAAACTGATCTACGATTTCAAGATTCCATCCTGTTTCAAGTTTAGGCAAAGTATCATCAGGCACTTGTACAATACGTATTTCATTCTCAGGAACAGCCCCCACAAAAGCTGAGTTTTTGGGAGTCATTCGTCTCATTTTAATTCCTTGAGCCGCAAGGAAAATTTTGAATTTTACTGAGTCCGCGCCACCCAAAAGACTTTGAATCCCTTTTCCTGGTGACTCCACTACGGTTCCTCCTGGTGGATACATGGCAAACAGAGTTTGTAGACTTTCATTAGATTCTTCTCCTTCTTTAGTCACTTCTTGAGCTATATCTGTCGTTTTTGATGACATCGCATTGTTGATTGCCGTCATAAACAAAGATGGAATAAAGCTCGCGACCATGGCTCGATTCGGTACAATGTTTTGTTTATCATCAACCAAAGCCAATTTCTTAGCTTTTACAATATTGGCAGCTTCATCAATATTTGGGATTAACCCCGCTAAATCACCCAAATCTTCAGGTGAAGCATTTCTAGCAATTTCATCAGTAATACGTTTCCCTAAAAAGTGCTTACATAGCTTTCCAAAAAAACCTTCTTCCGTAATGGTTTCTCTTAGTGAATCTAATTCCACTCCTTTCTGATCGGAACTGTAAACGTCTTCTACATCTCCCTTTAGACGTTTAATTTCAGTAATGGCATCTTGAACCTCTTTGGGTAATTCAATTTGACTGAGCACTTGATCCATCATTGCATCCAAAGTGTTTTCAGGTGCAACCGCAGGTACAGCATCAGGAGCTGTAACAGGAGCCTTCGGTACTGATTCAGGAGTAGCATTCATTATTTAATCCGTTCAGATAGTTCTTCCATTCTGATTTTCAAACGCTCTAAACGTTGAAGCCGGCGCGTATCATTTACTTGATGACGTCGTTGTCGCTTTTTCTCAATTTCTTCATAACCATCCCGTTCTTCATTCATCACATAAAGAAATTCATCGAGTTCTTTTTCATCAAGTTCAGCAAGTATTCCCACCCATTCCGCTGCTGTCATTTCTATAAGTCGATTCATAGCTCGACTGCGAGTCGCAAGCTCAGATGCCTCTTCAACTTTATGAGCAAATTTTTTGTTCGTTCCGTCCATGCGTGGAATGGCGTTAAATAATTCGTATTATTATAGCAAAAAACAGGTTAAATCTCAAGCTGCAAACTAAAAGGCCACGGTTTCCCGCAGCCTTTGTATACAAATTTTATTCAAAACCTACATCATTCCCGCCATTCCTGCCGGTAATCCGCCAGTGGCATCATTGTCATCAGAAGGGATTTCAGTCACCATTGCCCCCGTTGTGAGTACGGTTCCTGCTACAGAAACGGCATTTTGGAGTGCACTTTCTGTCACAATTCGTGGATCAACAATCCCCGCTGCAAACATATCTACAAACTGATTATTAAGTGCATCATAACCTTGTCCTGATTGAAGCACCTGGCTCACAATCACTTCTCCTTGTTGACCCGCATTTTCTGCAATCTGCTTGAGAGGAACGGAAAGCACTGAAGCCACCAAACGAATCCCAACATTTTCATCATCACTTTTCCCTTTAAGTTCAGTAAGTGCTTGAGTTGCTGACAACAAAGCAGTTCCCCCACCAGGAACAATTCCGCCTACTACAGCCGCTTTTGTTGCATTCAAAGCATCTTCAATTCGCATCTTCTTTTCTTTCATCTCAACTTCGGTCGCCGCTCCTACTTTAATGATTCCAACACCACCTGTAAGCTTCGCTAAACGTTCAGCCAACTTATCTCTTTGGAAACCGGGTTCACTTTGATCAAGCAATGCCTTAATTTCGTTCACTCGAGCATCAATAGCCGATTGATCTCCAGCCCCATCCACGATTGTTGAACTATTAGCCGTAGAAACTACTTTGCGTGCACGACCAAGATCCTCCATTGTCATACTTTCAAAGCTCTTACCAAGTTCATCTGAAACAACAGCCCCTCCTGTAAGCACTGCAATATCTTTAAGACGTGCCTTTCGTTGATCTCCATGACCTGGTGCCTTAATCGCAAGGATATGAATAGCACCTCGAAGCTTGTTCACAACCATATTCGTTAGTGCATCCCCATCTACATCCTCAGCGATAATCACCAATTCTTTTTGACCTGCTTGAGCTAATCCCTCAAGCAATGGAAGAATGTCTTTAAAGTTACTGAGTTTTTTATCTGTGATCAAAAGAGGCACATTGTCATAAGCCGCTTCCATTCGAGCAGGATCAGTGATCATGTAAGGAGAAATATATCCGTTATCAAATTGCATTCCTTCCACCACTTCTTTAGTGATTCCAAAGGTTTGAGATTCCTCTACCGTAATCACACCTTCGTGCCCAACCGTTTCCATCAACTCAGCAATCACCTGTCCTACTTCTTCATCTTGAGCAGAAATACTTGCCACTTGAGCCACTTCCTCACGACTCTCTACCTGACGAGCATTCGTCCGAAGGTATTCAATAACTGATGTAAGAGCTTTATCCATTCCTCGTTTGAGAATCACCGGATTGGCTCCTGCCACAATGTTCCGAATTCCCTCCTCAAGAAGTGCCGCTGCTAAAACTGTGGCGGTTGTTGTACCATCACCAGCCACATCATTCGTTCGTGTAGAAACCTCCTTTACCAATTGTGCTCCAAGATTCTCCTCAGCCTCAGCTAAATCGATTTCTTTCGCAATAGTAACTCCATCATTTGTTACGAGTGGACCACCAAATTTCTTCTCTATAAGAACATTTCGTCCCTTAGGACCCATAGTGATTCGAACTGCATCTGAAAGACGTCGAACTCCATTGAGTAATGAGGTTCGAGCTTCATCTCCAAAAATAATATTTTTAGCCATTTAATAGTGGGTTATTCAACAATAGCGAAGATATCGCCTTCTTCTAATAAGATTACAGTCTCTCCGTCTACATCGAGTTCGGTTGGACCATATTTTTTAAATAGGACGGTTTGACCAGCTGAAACTTGAGGCGTTGCTCCATCTTTTCCTGGACCTACAGCCAAGACCTCTCCTCGTTGAGGCTTTTCTTTGGCCGCTTCAGTCAAAAAGATCCCGGATGCCGTTTGAGATGGCTCTTCTAATCGCCGTACAACCACAAATCCAGCTAGGGGTTTAATAGATGACATAATTAAAGGGGTTTAAATTAGCACTCATGCGGGTGCAGTGCCAATTCTATGCCTCACTCAAAGAAAGGTCAACTTTCATTTACAATCCAAGCTTTGGACAATAGCCTGAACATCTCTTGTCCAAGATACAGCCCCAAAACCTTCCTCAAGTTCACTGCAAATCCATTGAAGTGCGGTAGCAAAATGATCTCGTTCATCTGTGATTTGCATTTCTTCTAGGGCTTGTTCAACACCTGAAAGATCAAATTCACCGTCCCTTCTTAAAATTTCTGTAAGCACTCGGACCTCTGACAAAGCCGCTGTCTCACACGAATACTGATCATCTAAAAAATGTTCCATAATAATTATTCTTCACCAAAACTAAATTCATAATCCTCCACCATCGTTTCTCCCCATACACTGACTTCATCCACACTGAAATCAGCAGTACACGAAGCTAAAGCAAGGACCAAAACCAACAATAGATAGCGCATAAGAAAGCGTTAAATGAAAAGAGTTGGGCAAGGTCTGCACCAACTCTAATCTATTTAAATCGTTCAGGCAAAAATTATTCTGCAAAAGACTCAATACGAATCTCTCGAAGGATTTCTACTTTAATCTTACCTGGATATTGCAATTGTTTTTCAATCTTACGAGCAATGGCATGAGACATCTTAATGGCTTGTAGATCATCCACTTGTTCTGGATCAACAAAGACTCGAAGTTCTCGTCCTGCTTGTACAGCAAAGGCCGTCGTTACTCCTGGGAAGTCTTTAGCCAATTGTTCAATTTCAGTTAGTCGTCGAATGAATTGATCAAGGTTTTCCTTGTTCGCTCCAGGTCGTGACACAGAAATCAAATTCGCCACTTGGACGATCTTGGCTTCAAGTGACGTCGCTTCTACATCAGCCTCATTAGCTTCAACACAATGAAGCACCTCTTTTGAAAGACCAAATTTTTTGAGTATGTCTCGTCCAATAAAGGCATGTTTACCTTGAACCTCATGATCCACGGCCTTACCAAGGTCATGAAGCAATCCAGCTTTCTTACATGTATCAATATTAGCTCCAAGCAATCCGGCGAGTTCTGCCGCAAGGAACGCCACTTCTCGACTATGCTTAAGTACGTTTTGCCCATAAGCAATTCGGAATCGAAGCCGTCCTAAAATCTTCAACAGATTTGGTTGAAGTCCAGCTACCCCTACTTCAAAAGCAGCTTTTTCTCCAAGCTCCTTAATCAGGATATTTACCTCCTCTTTCACCTTAGCGTAGGTCTCTTCAATCCGAGCAGGATGAATACGTCCATCTTCAACGAGTCGCTCAAGTGTAATCTTAGCCATGTAACGTCGAATCGGATCAAATCCACTAATAATGATGTTTCCTGGAGTATCATCCACAATCACATCCACACCTGTTGTTGTTTCAAACGCATTAATATTTCGTCCTTCACGACCAATGATTCGTCCTTTCATGTCATCGGCAGGAAGTGCAACCGACGTCGTCGTTGACTCCACCGTTGTTTCAGAAGCATAACGTTGAATCGCTTCGGCCAAAATGGTCTTAGCTTTTTCATCCGCTTCCGCACGCACATCAGCTTCAAGCTTTTTAGCGTAATGAACCAATTCATCTTGGAATTCAGATTCAATTTGCTTGAGAAGAATTTCCTTTGCTTGTTCAGGAGTAAGCGCCGCAATTTCTTGCAGTTTTTGTTCTTGTTCAGCGAGCGCTTTTTTAGCTTTTTCCCGATCTTGCTTGAGTGCGTCCGACTTTTCTTCGAGTTGAAGCTTCAGTTTGTCGAGCTGTTCCGTCTTGTTATCGAGAGTTTGCTCTTTTTTCAGAAGTCGTTCTTCAGATTCCTGTAATTTTCGGCGTTTTGCACGCTCGTCTTTTTGTGCTTCTTCGTGAGATTTGATGGCATCGTTTTTGGCTTTCAAAACGATCTCACTTGCCTTGCTTTTCGCATCATGGAGCGCTTTTTCCTGCTCCTTCCGCTTTTTTTGCTCTTCTTCTTTAAGTTGTTGAGTACGAAGAAAAAATCCAATTCCTCCTCCAACTCCTAAAGAGATCAAGAGCAATACCACATTTAGGGTGCTCATAGAGAGTGTTGTTAAACCGGAATCGTAAAAAAGCCTTCGAATTAAATTCGAATTTCTAATCTGTTATCGAGCTGAATTTCTGTCTTAAGTTCTTTTTTCATTAGTAGTTTTACACAACCGTTTTTAACGGTTTTTGTTCAAAAGCTTTTTAGGTCCGGATCGAGATATAAAAGGTCTGTATGCACTCTACCCAGCGAACCCCCTGCTTGGCAAGCGCCAAAATGTCAGTTTTTTGTCAGAAAAAATTCAGCTTTTTATCAAGGTCATTAGGGCAAGCTTGCACCACTTTAACCCGCAAAAACATGAAACGTTTTATTGCAATACTATTGGCCTTAAGCTTGCCAACAAATGCTTTAGCTGCCTGCATATGTTTAGATGCCCCACCTCTTCATATAGAGATCACCAATGTCTACCCAGATCCACAAGAGGGAGAATCGGAATGGATTGAACTCAAAAACACAGGAGATGCAGAAGTAGACTTAGCTTTCTACACCATTGAAGACGCCACAGCTAAACCCATGGATTTAGAAGGCACACTCGCTCCAGGTGAAAGCATACAAATTGATGAACTTAGTTTTCAGCTCAACAATGGCAGTGATGAAATCACACTCTATACGATCGATGGTGAATTTGTTCATCACTACAGCTACGATTCAAGCTCAAGTGAAACGGAAGAAGAAGCTATAAGCGAAAGCGTTCAAGATAAACCTGCACTCTGGCCTGATTATTCAGAAGCCTTACCTAACCCCGAGGGAACCGATTCTAGCGAAGAGTGGATTGAACTCTACAACCCCTACACAGAAGATTTGAATTTAGAAGGACTCAAACTTGATGATCAAGATGGAGGGAGCAGTCCATACTCTCTGAGTGGATCAATCAAGGCTGAATCCTACCTGGTAATTTCTGTTGAAGATAGCAGTCTGAATCTAAATAATTCCACTGATGAGGTACGACTCTTATACATGGATGAAATTTTATGGGCCATCCCCTACAGCGAAGTACAAGAAGGTCTTAGTTACGCATTCATCAATGGTGATTATGAATGGACCAGCCCTACCCCAGGTACAGAAAACAAAAGTTCTGTAGTTGCAGGTCAAACTTCTGAAGAGGTTGAACTCACTGAAGTACACCCCAACCCTGAAGGACCAGATACGGAAGATGAATGGATTGAAATTACAAATGGAGGAGATCAAAGCATCGATCTTGGAAATTGGACAGTTGATGATGGCCCTGGAGGTTCAGACCCCTATCTCATTCCAGAAGGCACCATCGTTAACCCTGGAGAAACACTTGTTTTAGACAGAGCCACAAGTGGAATTGCTTTAAACAATTCAAAGGAAACCGTTCAATTGATTGATTATACGGGTGAAGTGATGGATGAAATTGAATATGAATCTGCGCAGGAAGCACAGTCCTATTCAAAAATTAAAGTGACAGAAACTCAAAATGAACAAGCCAATTCTGCCCCACTTGGATTCAGATCTGAAATTATTTGGGAATGGACCGAACCCAGTCCCGGTGAACCCAACCCTGTATGGAAAGAGTTCATTGGTAAAGTCGTGACTTACGACGCAGGAATGCTCACCTTACTCCAAGGTGGCAGTGAATTCATCTTTGAAACTCAAAACAATAACTTTGGTGAACTGCTCTTTCAACCAGGAAACACCGTGCTTGTTCAAGCCAGCACGGGAAATGGACTCTACAAACTGATTAGAGCAGAATTATTAGAACAAGTAATTCCTAACTCAAAAAGCATTCCATGGAACTGGATTTCACTCGTGATTTTAGCCACCGGAGTCGTAGGCTATGAAAGCTACAAATATCGTCAAAACAATCAGCTGATTTTGCCACATTCAAAACTTATTGGACAAAATTGAAGTCTAGGGATCTTATATTGCTTTTCCAAGCGAAAAGCTTAGTATGAGATCCCCCTATAAATCTCTATGGTAAACGAATCCTACAGACCCGATCATGAATCAGATGAAGCTGTTCCAAATAAAGCAGACGCACACAAAAAGCGTCTTGAAGGTGAAGCTCTGTGGGTAGACATGCCTTCAGAAGAAGCCATTAAAGAACGTGATGAGACCATAGAACTTCTTGAGAAATACGATAAAGAAGCCGGAACCGATACCTCAAAGTTTCGAGATCATCTCCGAAAAGTAGGAAACAAACCTAGTGAACTCAAAAAACTTTTAAAGAAGTTAGATAAAGTAGCTGACAAAGAATGGCTTCGACGAGCTGAAAACCACGAGGCTTTCAATGTAACAGGAAAACTAGGAAACCTTCTTCATCGTGAAATGCGAGACCTACAAAAAAGCTTCAGAACACTGGATCTTAAAGATGGAGCCTACAACAAATTTAGAGTTCTTTCCGAAATGGGAGACATGCTTGATTCAAAAGCCAAATTTGTAAAACGCTACAAAAAACAAAGTCCCCTCGTTCGACGACTCTACGAACAGTCCATGGGCTCTCTTGATTTCATGGGAAGTAAAGAAGAACTGCTTGATGAAGTGCTTGAGCTTGTGGGTGATCTAGAAGACTCACCAGAAGCAATACAAAGTGAATTCATGAAACGGTCACCAAAGATCAAGAACGCAGACAAAATGAAAGTGATGCAGGCTAAGCTCATCCTAGAATACGAAGAAATGTCCTCTCGTTATTCTGAACTCATCACAAAAAATGAAATCTACTTTGGTGGAGATACAGCTAATGAGTTTAAAGAATGGTTCCGCGATCAAAAAAGTTTCGCAAAAATGAAGCACGCGCTCATTCTTTTGCCTAAATACATCAAAGAACGAAAAGAAGAGCATGGAAAAATTGAAGGTCTACTTCAAGGAGTGGATGAAAAACAAGGGAAACGATTCCGGCAAATTATTGGTAAAATGGGGCTTTCTGAACGGAAGTCATACAGAAAAAGTGTACTTGAACCTGCCGTTAGAACAGGAGGTTTACTGGCCGCTGAATATGAAGGGGAAATGCTGGCGGCTCATGAAGAACGCATGCCTCTGTACACGGCCATTGAACGTAGTCGACTTGCAGCTCGATTTAAGACCTTGAATCAGAAACAACAAAAACAAGTCATGGCGGCCGAGCGACTCAACATCGCTCGACGAAAACAAGTCATCAAAGACTACACTGCCCTTCCTCTCAAGGTTCGAGAGGATGATCAGTTCTTCAAAGCCAATGCGATCACTCGAGAAGAAATCCTTTGGAAGGCTCAACAAAAACAAGCAGAACTCGAGGCTCAGAGTGCCTTTGCCGAACTGGACGAAGGTGAACACCTCACGGATGAACAGATCAGTGACATCACCTCAAGCATCGGAACAAAAGAAGGAGAAAACATTCTTGATGAAGCCATGAATTCTCAAGTTCAGGAACAGGAACGACGGAATATTTCCAATGTCATTAGCTTGGCAAAATGGAAAATGGATCACGCATTAGAAGCCAATCAGAAGGGAGAAACTCAACAAGAAACCTTCATTCGGGATTACGAACACTGGAAAGTCGGACTCAGCGAAGGCGATCACCACAAAGATCATAGAACTCAAGATGAATGGATCAAAGGAAGCAAAATCAAAGAAGCTCAAATGGCTAAAAATCTCTATGAAAAAGGATTCACCACTCACTCCAACTCATCACTTCATGAACGACAAGATCTCACTCGAGATGACCTTGTAAACCTAAGAGGTGGAAAAATTTCTGAAGCCATGAGTACAGCAACCTACGATACAGATATTCATCTTGCTGAATCTGATGAACGTGAACCCATGGATGTTGCGGCTATGCTTGGTGAAGTGGTAGAAGAGCTCGCTGAAAAAATGGCCAGAGAAATGGCTGCAGGAATTGCAGAAAAAATTAAAGCTCATGGTTCAAACAAGAATGCACTTGTTAACAGCCTTACTACAGCCAAAAACATTGAGACCCTTAAGAGTCGATTCTGGGATAAAGAAATGGGAGAACGTGGTAAAGTACTCCGCGACAAACGAATTAAGAAAGCCGCCTAATGCATATCGTCAAAATTTGTACTGGATGCGCCTGCTCAAAAGCCTTTGGCCACGACAATGTCAAACGTGCTGAAAAAGTGCTTGGTATTAAGGTAGGAGAAACTACAGCAGACGGAAAAATTCGCCTAGAAAGCTCTGGATGCCTGGGGCAATGTAGCCAAGCACCCAATGTTTATTTTGGATCAGGGAGTCCTCTCTCCATGACAATGAACGATGGAATTGTTGAAAATAAAATGCTTCCACCAAAGTTGGCAAAAAAATTAAAAGAGCTGTACAATCAATAACGATTATCAATAACGAACACACTATGTCAGACCAATTACTCGACATGATCATAGTAGGAGGAGGATGTTCAGGGCTTGCCTCTTCAATCTATGCTCGTCGCTTCAACATGGAGGTTCTTATCCTCACCGAAGGTTTAGGAGGAACCATCACCACGACTCATCTAGTAGAAAACTACCCTGGTTTTACTTCACTCAGTGGTCAAGAACTTGCAGACAATCTTATGGCTCATGCGAAAGCCAATGATGTTGAATGGAAGTTTGGAAACCGAGTGACAAAAATCACCAAAGAAGATGATATCTTTTACGTGGAATACGGAAGTGAAACCTATAAAGCTCGAACCGTACTTGTAGCTACAGGGACAACATACAGAAAACTTGGAATTCCCGGTGAAGCTGAATTTTCTGCCAAAGGTGTCTCTTATTGTGCGACTTGTGATGGAGGATTTTTCCGAGGGAAACGGACCATTATGGTTGGTGGAGGTGACAGCGCTGTAAAAGAATCATTGATTCTTGCTGAGCATGCCGCTGAAGTAACTATTGTTTACCGTGGTGATAAAATCACAAAGGCTGAACCAATTAATATGAAACGAATGGAAGCCACAGAAAATATCAATGTGAAGTTGGGAACCAACATCGTAGAAGTCCTCGGTGATAAAGTAGTCACTGGAGTGAAGTTTGACGATGGAACGACAATGGATGTAGATGGAGTTTTCATTGAAATTGGGCGTATTCCACTCACAGGAATGGTGGACGAACTTGGAGTAGAAAAAAACAAGAAAGGTGAAATCATCATCAACCACATGAGTGAAACAAATGTGCCTGGATTCTATGCTGCCGGTGACGTAACGGACACGGCTTGGAAACAAGCGGTAGTAGGAGTCGCAGAAGGTTGTAAAGCCGCCTACTCTGCCTTTGAATACGTTTCTGCTCAAAAAGCCTGATCAAATTTTGTGTTCGATATAGGACAAGAAAGCCACTAGCCGTCTAGGTCTAGTGGCTTTTCTTAATGTTAAAATTGTGACAAGATCCTCTGCCATATTTATGACAAATTTAAAGACAAATCTGCCGCTCGACGCCTTTGATCAAGCCAAAAACTTGATCCTTAGTGCACGACGCATTTTGATCATTTCTCATAAAAATCCAGATGCTGATGCCGTTGGTGCTAATCTTGCATTGCGAGAAGCCATGGAACGAATCGGTAAAACCGTTGATTCAGCCTGTGTGGACCCACCACCTGAAAATTGTGAATTTCTCCCTAAAACTGACAGCTATTTATGTGAGATTGACCCAAGCCAATATGACCTGATTTGTAGTGTTGACTGCGGAGGTCATAAGCTTTTAGGCTTTCACGAAAAACACCCCGAACTCTTGGACCGAGACAAAGTGACCCTGATCAACTTTGATCATCACACTAGTAACGATTTTTTCGGTGCCGTAAATATTGTGATGGACCAAACCCCTTCTACTTGCTTCATTCTCTATCTCTTTTTCAATTACTGTGGATGGAGAATCTCCCCTAGCATGGCAACGGCTATGTTACATGGCCTTTATTTTGATACAGGTTCGTTCATGCATTCCAATACCGATCCAGATACCTTAAGAATTGCAGGACGTCTCAAGGCCATTGGTGGTGAACATCGCCCCTGTGTGAAAGCACTGTTCCATCACACCAAACTAAATCAGTTACGACTATGGGGACGTGTACTCAGTCGGCTCCATTTCAATGAAAAAGGTGCGGTGGTTTCTGCAGTAAAAGAAAGTGATTATCAAAGTACAGGCTGTAAATTTGAGGATCTCTCTGGACTGATCAATTACCTAAACCAAGTTCCTGAAGCCAAATTCACCATGTTGCTTACCGAAGATATGCGTGGAAACATCAAAGGGTCCTTACGGACCCAGAGAGATGACATTAATTTGTCAGAAATTGCCGGATTATTTGGCGGAGGCGGCCACAAGAAGGCCGCCGGATTCACTGTCCCAGGACGTCTTCTTTCAAAGACAAAATGGGAAATTGTTTAAGCCACTGAGCCAAAACGTTCGTTCACTACATCCCAATTGATGTTTGAAACGAAGGCATTGAGATATTCCGCTTTTTTAGTTCCATAATCGATCATAAACGCGTGTTCCCAGCAATCCAGTGCAAGGAGAATTTCTTGATGAACAGGAAGTCCTACATGGTGTTCATACATAACATAGTGATGAACTGATTTATCCACTTTATTGTAAGTCAGCACCACCCAACCTGGTGTAGAGGCCGCAGAAGAACGAAGATCCTTTTCCCACGCTTCCATTGATCCAAATTGAGCCTCAATAGCGGCTTTCAATGAATCACTAGGCGCTGATGTTTCTCCAGAAAGATTCTGGAAATAAAGTTGATGAAGGTAAGTTCCATTGAAGGCAACGGCTTCTCGTCGTTTGAGTTCACTGAAATCACCATAAGAATAATTTGTGAGTCCTCTATCTACGCTTTGAAGCTTCTCTTCAATTTCATTGAGCTTCTTCACATAACCGGCATAAAGTCCAAAATGAGCTTGAAGTTGAGCATCTGAAATACCCTCTAAAGCTCCAAGTAAATGTGAGAAATCTTGAGCTGTGTGAGTCATAGTTTTTAATTAGGAATGATTCTTAATTACATGCTAGCATAGTTCTAAATAAATCCAAGCTTAACCCCTCTCACCATGCAAATTGGAGACGCTGTTCCAAACATAAAACTCCCCTCTTCTTCTGGGAAAGAAGTTTCACTAACCGACTACAAGGGTAAACATATCGTGCTCTACTTTTACCCTAAAGATGATACGCCTGGATGTACCAAAGAGGCTTGTGAGTTTAGAGACATGCAAGCAGATTTCAGTGATTTAAATGCGGTAATTATTGGTGTCAGCAAAGACCCAATGAAGAAACACGATAAATTCATTGCTAAATATGAACTCCCCTTTGAATTACTTTCTGATGAAGAATTTAAACTCCTTGAAGCCTTTGGAGTTTGGAAAGAAAAAAGCATGTATGGAAGAACCTACATGGGAATTGTAAGAAGTACTTTCCTCATTGATCCGGAAGGAAAACTCGTCAAAGAGTGGCGTAAAGTAAAAGTGACCAATCATGTTAAAGAAGTGCTTGAGGCCCTCAAGGAACTCGGGTAATTTGAGAACAAGTAATTTTACCCAATCCACGCAATGAAACTTTCGCTTAACTCAACGGCCCCAAAGGCCGACGTTCTCTTTGTCTTAATTGAAAAAGGAGGAAAATTATCTGGTGCCGCAAAAAAAGCACTAGGAAGTGCTTCAAAAGATGCAGAAGCTCGAATTAAAGCGAAAGACTTTGAAGGTGAAGAAGGGCAAAGCCTAGCGCTCTATGGTGATGGAAAGAGTTTCAAACGCGCTTTCCTTTTAGGAGTAGGTGAATCTGAAAAGCATCTACCTCAAGCCATGGAACAAATTGGAGGAAAAATTGCTGCCCTAGCCAAAAGTGCTAAAGCAAAAAAAGCAGCTATAATGGTAGATGGAAAATTTCTTGGCGATGTCTCAAACGGACTCGCACTTGGGGCTTATGAATTCTCTCGATACAAGAAAAAAGATAAAAAAGCGGTTGAGCTCAAACAAGTTGTTTTTGTCAGCAAAGAAACAAAAGAAGCCAAGGCTAGCATTGAAAATGCCAATATCTTTGCAAGCGCCTCACCCTTAACACGGGATCTTGTTAACACTCCAGCAGGAGACCTCACCACTAAAGATATGTTGAGTGTCGCTAAAGCACTCGGGAAATCACACAAAATGAAAGTGACAGTAATGAACGAGGCTCAGCTTAAAAAAGCTGGTTGTGGTGCCTTAGTGGGGGTTGGACAAGGAGCTGTAGAAACATCAAAACTCATTTTTATTGAATACAAGAATAAAACTAAATCTAAGGTTCCAAACATTGCCTTCCTTGGGAAAGGTGTGGTTTTTGATACCGGAGGACTCAATCTTAAACCAACCGGTTACATGGAAACCATGAAGCAAGATATGGCTGGTGCAGCCACCGTGCTTGGAGCCATGAAAGCCATTGCTGAAGCAAAACTTAAAGGACACTACCTAGGGGTACTCACTTGTGCTGAAAATGCAGTTTCAGAAAATGCTCAACGTCCTGGTGATGTAGTCACAGCCTACAATGGGAAAACGATTGAAATCACAAATACAGATGCCGAAGGACGACTATGTCTCGCGGATGCTCTTGCCTACACTGAAAAGAATTACAAACCTAAAATGATGGTGAACATCGCCACATTAACAGGTGCCGTGAGTGTGGCTCTTGGATATCACATCACAGGAGTAATGGGGAACAATCAAAAGCTTATGGATGAAGTGCTTGATTCTGCGAAAACTATGGGAGAACGAGCCTGGCAACTTCCATTGACGGCAGATTTCATCAAAGCAACTAAAGGTGAATTTACCGATCTCAAAAACTCAACAAACGGTGTACGAGCAGGCTCCACAATGGGAGGGGCTTTCCTCAGCAACTTTGTGAGTGATGAAATGCCATGGGCTCACTTTGACATCGGAGGAACCGCATGGGCAGAAAAACCAAGTGCCACTACCAAGTATGGTTCAACCGCTGCGGCGCTACGAACCTTCCTTGAACTCGCTCGACGACATCAAGGATAAAGAAGAAAATAAAGGCGGCCCAAGGGTCGCCTTTTTAAGTGTCTAAAATATGTTTGTACTCTTTTTCGTAGATATGAATCACTGTAATTGTGATACTTAGAATCAATGGTCCATAAACAATTCCTTTTAGCCCAAAGATTAAAATACCCCCTAAGACAACCAGGAAGGTTGCAAGAGAATGCATTTTTGCAGAACCTCCAATAAGAAATGGTCGAACCACATTATCAACGGAAGCCACCACAAGCATTCCCCATATTCCTAAGAATCCTGCCCACCACAACTCTCCGGCAAAGAAAAGAGAAACAGCAACTGGTAGCCAAATGATCGTTGCGCCCACATAAGGGATCAATGAAGCAAAAGCCATGAATGTGGCCCACAAGACCACATGTTCAATTCCAACAATGGCAAATCCTATCCCTCCTGCTAGACCTTGAATAACAGCCGTACCAAAATTCCCAACCACCACTGCGTAAGTGCTGTCTCTTAACTTCAGTTCAATTTCATTTTCATACTGCTCTGGGAGTGGACTAATTTTTTTCAGATAAGCTGTGACTTTATCTCCATCACGGAAAAAGTAATACACAGTAATGAAGAAAATAAAGAGCTGCACCATCCAGTCACTAATACCCTTAAAAATGTTCCCAGCCTCATTCACAATAAATGTCGTTGCTCCTTCTGCTAAATCACTGAGTGAAGCAATCACATCAAACTCATAACTTGAAAGTAACTCTTGGAATCCATACTCCTGACTCAAACTATCAAGCCAAGCTCCCAAATAGGGCACATCACTAAATTCTTTGAGACCATCAAAATCATAATTACTTAAAAAGCTTTCCAATATACTGAAAGATTCAATAGCTTCCTGAGCCACATAAATTGAAAGTAAAATCAAAGGAGCCAGTAGAATAAAAAAGACTGACATAGTGGTGATCAATGCTGGTAAGGTTCGGCGACCTTTCATCTTGATCATCAAGAATTTTTGGATGGGATAAAAAATAATTGCCACCAAAGAGGCAAAAATCAAGGTGTCAAAAAAAGGCGAGATCACCCAGAAAAACATTAAGCCCACTCCTAATATCGCTGCCATAAAAAAGTAGCGAGCAAAATCGGGTAAAGCCAGCTCCGCATTCAATGCTTTTGTTTTTGGTTCCACCTTCCCTGTGCTTTTCTTTTTTACCGGTGACATAAGATCATTTGTGAATAAGTACAATAACTAGAGATGACTTGCGTATTCTATAAGTGCAGCACGAACTGCTTCTTCAACAGGACGCATATGGATGCCCTCTGCTTCTAATTTCTTAGAAGACAAACCACAATTTGAGCGTCGGGCTTTAGTGATTTTTTCCATCTCTTCAACTGAGAAAATTTCATAAGTGAAGTTTGGATCCACCACTTCTTTATATATATCCAAAATACTTGCGTGGTCGATCACACCTGGATTCGTCATGTTAAAAATCCCTGTAGCTCGCTTTTCAATCAATTGAGCTGCTGCAGAAAGAAAATCTTCCATAACACTGATTGAATTTGGAATATTTATTACTTTTTCATATTTAGTGATTTTTGTCACAAAATTTCGCGGTCCAGGCTTTCCATCAAGGGGCATTCGAAGCCGAAGTTGCAAGACTGGAAGTTCCGCCAATGAAGCTTCACTCCAGGCTTTTGTTCGAGAATAAAAACTACCGTCAAAGTTAGGCTCATCAGACTCACTAAAGCCTTCATCATCATTGTAACCTTCATAAACACAACCACTCCCGACATGAACCATGTACACATTCAAATCCGAACAGGCTTGTGCCAGAATCAATGGAGCCGTCACATTTGAACTTAGCGTTTCCATTTTATGATCTTCACACCAATCAACATTGGGACGTCCTGTTTTTCCGGCGCAGTTAATAACCACATCTGGTGATTCTTTTTGAATCTCCTCCTTTAGCTTTGATATGTCTTCAATTCGAAGATCTGAGATCACGGCTTCTCCTCCATAGAAATCTTGAAACTGATGGGCTACGTATCCTTTCCCAAAAATAAGAACTTTCATAATTATATTTTTACTTAAACTGATGATATCAAAAAGAGACCCGACCAGCGAGTCTCTTTCCTTCATCCCTACTCCTTCAATTATTGAAGAAAACTAGAGAAATCAGACTCTTTAAGGAGTCCTGGACCGAGGATTTCATAATCACTTGTATCTCCTTCATTGATCAAAACATAGGTCGACTGTGAAAGAACAGCAAATTCGGCTTGAAGCTCTGCTGAGTTATCGTAATCAACCGTGAATGCAGCGAGATTTGCAGCATCCATACCAGCAAGTGCGGCTTCAATTTCTGGATGATTGGCAATACAAGTTGGACACCACCCTGCATAGAAATCTAAAAATACGTCCTTACCTTCAGCCAAAGCTGAATCATAAGCCGCTTGTGAAAATTCCATAAGCTCAACACCTGAAGCTGCCATAGATTCATCCATCTCATCCATTGAAGCATCCATCTCTTGAAAGTCTTCCACCATTGGTGGCTCTGAATCCATATCAGTTTTTTCAACTGTTTCTGTGGTACAAGCACCAAAGGCTAGAACTCCGAGCATTAAAAAAGAGAGTAACTTGATTTGCATAGTTTTTAGTTAATGAGTGAACCAAGTCTAACGTGAGCTTCTGATAAGTGCAGTAGCCTATGTTACAGAATTTGAATGGAGGATTTTTCGATAGCAATCTGGCCTTCCTCTCTAAGCCGTTTGAGGCTGCGAGTCACAGTAACCCGATTCAAACCTGTCAGTTCTGCTAATTCTTCATGAGTCACATGTAAAGCCGACGGCTTGAAAATACCGAATAAAGAGCGGCTTCGAGACTTCATCAAACGCCCCAATTCATTCATAATCAACTCTTCAGCTGAATCTCCCCGTTGTTTCAAACGAGCCTCATAGTCCTCAAATTTCCGTGTGACCTTCTTCAAGAAACGCAGCATGCTTTCTGGATAAGCTTTCAAAACTTCTAGATAGTCTTCCTCAGAAAAAATACATACTTTTGTTGGATGCGTGGTCTCCGCAAAATGATTACTCTTTTCGCCGGTCAATCGGATTCCACCAAAAATACTTCCTGGCCCTAAAACATCAAAAACCGTCCGTTTACCATTTTTACTGTGGTAGAGCCGAACCTCTCCGCGCTTCACCACATAAATGTGCTCCAGAGTTTCATCCGGAGAATAAATCAATTCATCTTTATTGTACTGACATTCACGAACTTTTGTCGCAATCTTCATGATTTCCTCGTCCGGAATGCCCTCGAGAATATCAAGATTTTTTAGATACCATACTTTATTGTCGCCAGCCATCATGGACTCAGCATAGCGCCAAGTCCACAATTGTCAAAGGCCTAGAGAGCCCAGTAAAGCTCCTGACGGAGTAAATCATCATGCGTCACATAACTCGCTGAGTAAATCACTCCCAATCGATCCAACCATGCCGCTGCTTCGTTGTACATAGTTTGATCATAAGTTCCTTCTGTCCGTTCTATCATGACATCAGTCCAAGAGTTCATGACTGGAAAGTCAATGAACTGAACCTTTGCTGGATTCACATTATCAATTCGATCAGCAGCAATTTCCATTCGTCGGTTATCCGCTACGCTTGTGGTCCCCCAATCATCCATAAAGTCATCATAAAAGGCGATCACGTAAATATCTTCCTCCACTTGCCCATAGTAGATTTCTAAATCGTCTTCAGCCAAAACTGACTCTGCATCCATTTCAAGCGCATCCGCTTGAAGACTCCATTTATGAACATCTCCATCAAAATTTTCATCTCGAACTAAGTAATCAATCTCAATTTCATCCTCCATCGTGTAGTAAGTCTGACTGGCAATTGAAGCCATCCATGCATCCAACTCAGCGGTTAGCTCTGAAGCCATTTCACGTTCATCTCTATGAGTCATATGAAGATAAAAGGCCATATTAGGCACAGCTCCACCCGAATCTGACATACTGAAAGCGTATCCAGATTCAGCAAGGTGTTGAAGGGTTTCTGACTCGAACCCTGTTTCTGCACTAAGCATCGCATAAAGATCTTCTTGGTAATAAAGTGCCTGTGAAATTTGATCGATCACCAAACTCAGATCTTGATCTTCATAATAAATCATCAGACTATCCCCTGCAGGCACTTCCTCAGCTAATTCCAAGCCTTCATCTTCATAAACCTCCAAGAAAACACTATCATCATTCGCAAAACTCACATCTGAAGTCACCTTAAACCCATCCGTTTTAGCTTCAACAAAGAATTCAATTTCATCAAAATCAGCCATATCTGGAGAAAGACCTAAATACTCAAGATCCATTGCACCAACCGTCCCTGCCATATCCATCCATGCGTAAGCTAAAGCATCAACAGTAATTTCATCATAACCTTCTCCTGCAAAAACCTGTTCCATCAAAGTATTTCTCATTGATTCACTATTTGAAAAAGTGAAGAGATCTCCATAGCGGAACACATAAAGGTCCGCCCATTCCACCGTCCAAAGCGTGTAATCTGAGAAAGCTTCACACTCTAGATTTGCTCCGTAATCCATCCATAAACTGGTAGCAATGATTTCTTGAAATTCGTTGAATTGATCCACAGAAACCGTAATGGCGTAATCTCCATCAAAGTTATCTGAATCTTTCCATGTGAATCCAAGTTGCCAATCATCCATAACCACTTGTTCCCCCAAGACTTCATACGAAAGATTTTCACTCACTGACCAATTGTAATTGTCTATCAAAGAAGACCACACCTCACCTCCTCCAATTTCATCCACATGTTTTGCAAATTGACGAAGCTGCCCTCGATTTGTTCCATCAATTTTCAAAAGTGCATTTGCATCTATATCCATCCCCCATTCTAAAGGAACATTCTTCACAACATCAGATTTATCGATGCTGCATGATCGAGTGAAAAGCTCCACCATCGGATCAGGCACCGCCCAAAAATCGTAATACTCCGCATCGTTATCGATCACGGCCTGAATTCGATAGAACAAAGCCGCCACTTCCTCACGTGTCATTGATTCATTAGGAAGAAAATTCCCCATAGTATAGCTTTCATCCCAAACGATATGACTCTCCCCCACTACTTGAATGTTTATTCCCCAAGATAAAGTTTCGTAATACCAATCTCCTTCATTCACATCTGGATACCAATCCATGAAGTAATCGTAGGCAGGATCAGCTGCAGGAAGTTCATCACCAAATGCCTCAATCGCCATCTTAATCCCCTCAGCACGAGTCACACATTGTTCAGGCTTAAAGCTTCCATCTTCATAACCAGAGACCACCCCTTCTTCTGCTGCCATAGCAACATAAGCTTCAAACCAAGAACCTTCAGGAACGTCAGAAAAAGAATGGTCAGCTTCAATCATTCCTCCTTTCATGCTGTAAAGAACCTTAAGAAATTCAGCACGGTTTGTACAATCTGTAGAACGGAAGTTTCCAAGTTCATCCACAGACATAATCCCGTTATTTACCATCCAATCAATTTCGGAATAATAACTAGACCAATACCAATCTGTATCCCAAGAATCATAAGCTTGAGCCATGGGAATAAAACAAAGGCTAAAGAGACTTAAGAGCGCAATCAAACGTTTCATGAGAAAGGGGTTATAAAGCTACTTTGCGTGCCGCATTACGAATCACTTCAGGCAAAGCAGGATGAATATAAATGCTACGGTCTCGCATATCCTCTAGAGTTGCCCCCATATTGATGAATGCGATACACATATGAATAATACTAGATGCTTCGGGACCCACAATATGGGCCGCCAACAGTTTTCGGCTTGTTCTCTCAAACATTAACTTCACAAGACCATGTTCATTCTGAAGGACATCACCTCCCATAGCGCTGTCTTTATACGCATTAATGCCCACAACGTAATCCACACCGTTTTCTCTTAGCTCTCTTTCCGTGGGCCCCACTCCTCCAATTTGAGGATTAGAAAATACCGCATGAGGCATTGCAGGATAGTTGATCGCTTCATCACTAGGATCAGTGTAAAGCGTTCTCATCAAATACTCTCCTTCAAAATTCACACTGTGTCTAAAAAAGTAACGTCCGGTAACATCCCCTAAAGCATAGACTCCTTCAACAGAAGTTTTTAAACGATCATCCGTTTGAATAAATTTTCTACTCGTGAGTACAATATTTGTACAATCTAGACCTAGATCATCTGTGTTTGGAACCACACCTGTTGCAACCAGGAGCGCTTCGGCAAAAATTTGCTGTCCATCATCCAAAATCACTGTAAATTGACGTCCATCATGAGAAACTTCCACAGGTGAAACGCCTTTCATCACATGATGATCAGCCTCAAAAGCAGCAGAGAAGGCATCAATCACGTCATCGTCTTCATTCTTTAAGAATTTACTTCGAACAATAAAGGTCACCTCAGCTCCCGCTTCTGAGTAAAAATGTCCCAACTCAACACCAATATAGCCTCCACCAATCACAATCATTGATTTAGGTTTGAAATCTGGACGGAGTGCCTCTCGACTCGTCCAAAATGGCGTGCTTGTTAGACCCTTAATTCCAGGAATCCGTGGCCGCGAGCCTGTAGCAATAAATATTCTATCGGCAGTAATTTCTTTATCTCCCACTTGAATTGTTTTGTCATCAATAAAACGTGCGTGCTCATTGTAAAAGTCCACATTTTCATTCTTAGCATAGGCCTCTGCAATGCTCTTTGCATTGACTGAAACTCGTTCTGTCACCTCTTGAGTGAGCGCTAGCAAATCAAGCTCCACCTTGGTTGGTGCCGTAATGTGGTATTTTGAGAATTCTCTCAATTCCTTCATCAAGTCAGCAGGATGTATCAACATCTTTGATGGAATACAGCCTCGATTTAGACACGTTCCTCCTAAATCTTCTTTTTCTACAATCGCAATCTTATGCCCCAAAGCAGAAATAGGCCGAAGCTTCAAACCTCCCCCTCCTCCGATGATTATTGCGTGGTAATGCGTCATTGTGCAGAGTATAGAAGCCTTTGATAAAAACTCAAAATTCCCTTAAGATTTCCAGGAATTAAATAACCCATACTATGACAGACCTTTGGCATGATGTCAGCATCGGAGAAGACGCTCCGAATATTCTACGCAGTGTGATTGAAATCCCTGCTGGATCTCGGGCAAAATACGAACTTGATAAAGAAACCGGACACCTCATTATGGACCGAGTTCTTTACTCAGCAATGCACTACCCTGCAAACTACGGATTTATCCCTAGAACCTACTGTGATGACGGAGACCCGCTCGATATTCTTGTACTTTCACAAGTTAAAATCGACCCTCTTTGTTTGGTTAACGCACGTGTCATTGGCGTAATGCACATGGTAGATGGTGGAGAAAGCGATGATAAGATCATTGCAGTTGCCGAAGGTGACATGAGCGTGAATCATATTCATGATTTATCTGACCTCCCTCAACACACACTCGACGAAATTGAAAACTTTTTCGAATACTACAAGAAGTTAGAAAACAAAGAAGTGAGTGTTCACCCATTCCAAGACAAAGCAGCAGCCATCAAAGTTATTGAAGAAAGCATCGAGCTCTACAAGAAAGAGTTCGCTAAATAAAACTATTTCAACAGATTGAGCCCGGTCATTAGATCGGGCTTTTCTATATCCATAAGTTTAAGAATCGTTGGTGCCAAGTCTTGCAAACCTCCCACCGCTTCATCATGTGACTCATTTAAAAATTCATAATGCTGAGTCCCAACTACAAAAAGAGGCACAGGATTTCTTGTGTGTGATGGACACTCACCACCATCTTCGTACTTCATGTACTCTGCATTTCCATGATCACCTGTAATCAAAACAACGTAGCCATTCTCTAAAGCCGTAGGAACCATTCGTGAAAGATTTTCATCAATGGCCTCAACCGCTTTTACCGTAGCTTCAAAAGAACCTGAATGCCCGACCAGATCAAGATTGGCAAAGTTCAAAGCCACAAATTGATAATCTTCCTCAAGTGCAGGAAGCAATTTATCTGTAAGTTCATAGGCGCTCATTTCTGGTTTATCCTTATATGAAGCCACCTTTGGAGACTGTACCTTGATCCAGTCCTCTCCATCATAAGGATCTTTCTCCTGACTATTAAAGAAGAAAGTCACATGTGCAAATTTTTCTGTTTCTGCAATTCGAAGCTGCTTGTAGCCAAGTTCTGCAAAAATTGAACCTAAATTTTGTTCAACTGTGTTGGGCGGGAAAACATTGGGGGCCTTTTCCGTATAAGCACCAAAAACCACCATATGTGGATTGACCTCTGTAATCAACTTTTCTGTAAGTTGCTGAGCTCGATCCGTTCTGAAGTTAAAGAAAACCACCACATCTTCTGATGTGATTAAACCCGCTTCATCAAAGAGAACAGGCTCAAAATAGTAATCACTTTCCAGTCCATCTTCATAAGCCTTATCAATAGCAGCATAGGGGTCCTCAGATTTTTCACCTTTTCCATTCACAATAAGGTCAAAAGCTTTTTGCGTTCGATCCCCATTTCCATCTCTATCCATTGCATAATAGCGTCCAATCAAAGTCGCTAAACTGCCCTGAGTTTCCTCTAATTTTGCTAAAAGTGTCTGAACAAAGCCCGTCAAACTTTTTGGAGCCACATCTCGTCCATCTGAAATCGCATGAACAAAAACTTTATTCAAGCCTTCCTGTTTACAAAAATCCAAAAGAGCAAGTGCATGATCTAAATCTGCATGAATCCCTTGATCCGAGATCATTCCAAGAATATGAAAGGCCGAATCATTATCACGTGCGTGTTTAGCAGCCTCTAAAAGTTCTGGCTTTTTAAAGAACTCTCCACTCTCAATGGTTTTATCAATCAGCAAAAGAGGCTGAAGAACAATTCGCCCTGCCCCCATTGTCAAGTGACCCACTTCAGACCCTCCTTGAGTTCCTGGTGGAATCCCCACCGCCTCACCAGAAGTATCCAAAAGTGTCCATGGATGATTCTTTCTAAGTGAATCTAGAAAAGGCGTATTTGATCGGGTAATGGCATTACCTTCATAATCTTCGCCGTGACCAAAGCCGTCCAGCACGCAAAGTATAACTTTCTTTTTCATTACCCCCATTGTGGCGAAACTTAGCCCAAGGTGCAATATGAACATTGACCTGAAGACTTATGGGACCTAAACTCAAGTCACGCCATAATAATCTAGAAGCCTAGATGATCGCCCTTCCACGAACACCCTGGTCCCGCAAAGGAGACTTCGGCCGAGTATTAATCATCGGCGGAAGTCAACGTTACACGGGAGCCCCTTGCCTAGCTGGGCTTGCTGCCCTACGAGCAGGTGCTGACATAGTGACACTTATGGGACATGAACGTGCAATGAATGCGGCGGCGGCTCACTCACCTGATCTAATCACTATCCCTCTTCGAGGCGAATTGGAAGAGTTTCAAGTGGGAGAAATTCTAGAAGAGGCCAATCATGCCGATGCCGTTTTAATTGGAAGCGGGCTTCCCTCAAGTAGCTTTCCAGCAATTCGTGAATTAATTGCTGGAATTAAAGTTCCTATGGTTCTTGATGCCGCTGCGATCCACGCCGTTGGTGGTGAGCTCTTTGAATATGACGATAAAAAACTCATACTCACCCCTCATTCCGGAGAATTCAAATCACTCACGAATGAAAAGCTCAGCCGTGAACCTAAAGAGAGAGAAAAACAAGTAAAATACTGGGCTCACAAATTGGGTGTAACCATTCTATCCAAAGGCCATGTTGATATTGTTTCCAATGGTCTCCGAACAGAAATCAACATGTCAGGAAACCCCTACATGACCGTAGGAGGTACTGGAGATGTTCTTGCTGGTGTAACGGTAGCCATGCTTGCCCAAGGTATGGATCCTGTAGATGCTGCCATTGTTGCAGCTCAAAAAGTCGGCCAAGCTGGAGATATGGTTGCTGAAGCCAAAGGAGCCGCGCTCATTGCCAGTGATTTACTCAGTGACCTTTAAGATCTCATCTAATCGAGCAAAGGTCTCATCTACTTTTCCATCTTGATTCACAATCACATGGTCCACTTCATCGGCCCATTCCATTTCAACAAGAAAACTTTGGTGTCGACGTTCCAATTCTTCATCTGAAATTTCAGCTCGACTCACAATACGATTCCTTAATGTTTCCCATGAATCCACGGTAAGGAAAACTGATTTCAGATCATTTGGATGAATAAGCTCTCGGATACTACGTAGCCCTTGAACATCCACCTCACGAATCACAAGCTTTCCTTCTTCCAAAGGATTGAGAATGCTTTCTTTCAAAGTTCCATAGTAGTTCGTCCCATGAACAATGGCGAATTCAAGGAAGTCTCCGTTCTCAATACGCTGCTCAAACTCCTCTTTTGAAACGAAAAGGTAAACCTCGCCTTCCTTTTCCCCTTCACGAGGTGCACGTGTTGTACACGATAATGGGAAAACAGCTTCAGGATAATTTTCCCGAAGATAACGTAGGACTGTTCCTTTCCCTGAACCTGATGGACCAAGAATTAGAATAAGCTGCCCAGGTACTTGACGAATGTTGCTTGTCATGATACAATACTATGATTCGTTAAAGAGTTTAGACGAATTGCACATTGAAAACCAGACTATATAGGAAGAGACCGGGATGTATATCCTTCGAGTGAGAACCCTAAAAAGTTCTTCAGGAGAAATATGCATCCTATTCCCTCTCTATATTCCTCAAAAAACACGTTTCTTTCAAAAAAACAAAAACAAAATTATAAAGGAATAAAAATAGAGAGAAAACAAAGCAAAATTGTAATCACCTTTCCCTGATTTGCTACCTATACCACCTCTGCAAATCAACGGAACCGGATGCCTATAATCTTGCTTATGCAAAGACCCGGGACCTACCTCTATCAACACACCGATAAGTATCCTCGACCCGGGTTTTTGACTTAGTTAAATTTGTTTAACTTAATTCTTGCGTTTTTTCTTTGGCTTCTGCCGCTGATTAATAAGATGTAATTCTTTATCTTCAAGATGCACAAAAATACTGAGCATCATTCGAATCAGAATCACAAGTCCCAAAGTTAGAAAACTATTAAGATCCCCATGCTCCAAAGAAAGCGTGATGATCACATCTTTGGCGATCAGAAAATCTAAACCTAATGAAAGATAAATCATCAAAGAATGACGCAGTTTAGCTGTATTTTGTTCAGTTAATCCTGTGAAGAAGTAGTGAATCAACTTCAACAAAGTCACCAATACTCCTAGAATCACTACCGCGACCCCAGTGTAGGAAATCCAATCTCCAATCATCAAAATATATTCCTGAACCATAGCGTTGGGAGGTTATTAAGCCTCCCAACTATAACATAAGATCTAGAATGGAAGATCATCCAGACTCATTTCTTCTTCCTTAGCAGGTGCAGCCGCTGGTTTCACAGCAGCAGGGTTAGCTTCACGCTGGAAGTTAGCGTTTTCTCCAGAAGGAGCTCCGGTTCGATCAAGTAGAATTAGATTTTCCACTACGATCTCTGATCGGTAACGTTTAACACCATCTTCTCCTTCCCAATCTCGAGTTTGCATTCGTCCTTCCACGTAAATCTTTCGTCCCTTTTTTACGTATTGTTGACAAATTTCAGCAAGACGTCCCCAAACCACCACATTATGGAAGTCGGCTTTTTCTTGTCGTTGTCCTGATTTATCAGTCCAAACTCGGTTAGTTGCAATAGAGAACGAGGCTACGGTTTGACCTCCAGAAGTTTGTCGCACTTCAGGGTCACGAGTTACGTTTCCTAGAAGTTGAGAGCGATTGAGTGAGTACATAAGAGTCGTGTAATTAAGTAGAGAGGGCTCTACTTTAATGCGGCACTCTGCGCTTAGGCAAGGCACTCATAGCGAATTCACTTCCATGGCTGGCCGATTGTGGTAGTCTATCGCTGTTTTCAGATAGAAACCTCCAATCACGAGGGAAATTAATAAGAATATTATTGTGAATACTTTCATTTTTCAGACAGGTCATGGGAAGGGGCTCGCCCGTAAAGAAATTGAATCGATTTTTGGAGACTGCATTATTGAAGAAGTTTACGATGGATTTGTGCTAGAAGCAGATATTGAGGATCCAATCAAAACACTTGATGGAATGGGAGGCATCGTGCGAATCACCGAGGTGGTTCAATCAGGCCCTTCACATATGCCTCTGAACTTTGAAGCCTGGGTGATTGATGCACTTAAGGATGCCTTTGAAGGTAAGTCGGGAAAATCCCGCTACGGTTTAAGTATCCACCCCAAATCTGAAAAAATCCTGAAAAAATGCTTAATTGGATCTAAAAAAAACCTGAAAGAAATCGTTGGAAACCTTCGCTTTATCAACAAAGATTTCCACAATCTATCTTCAGTCCAAGCTTGGCATGAAGGACTCTTGAAAGACAATGCCATTGAACTCCACTTATTCAAGGGGGACAAGAAATGGTACTTGTCGAAAACTCTCGCCATCCAAAATTTTGAATGGTACTCAAAACGGGACTACGACCGCCCCGCCAAAAGTGCAAAAAATGGGATGTTCCCACCTAAGTTGGCTCAGATCTTGATTAACCTTTCTGGTGCGGACAATCTTGTCTTCGATCCTTTCTGTGGAAGTGGGACAGTATTGCAAGAAGCCTTACTAAAAGGACTTAAAGCCATTGGCTCCGATCTTTCCACTGAAATGGTGGCTGACACTCGAACCAACTTAGAATGGCTTTCCACACTTACAGATAAAGCAGAAGACTACTCACTCTTTCAAGCCGATGCGACTCGACTCACCGTGAACCAACTCCCCGCAGAAGACTTCACCATTGTGACAGAAACTTGGTTGGGACCATTGATGACAGAATACCCTTCCCCACTTGAACTGCCTAAAATTCAACGAGAAATCGAAGCGGTCTACGAAGCGTTCTTCGATAACCTTAGACGGATTGTTAAGTCACCTACCACGATTGTCTTCACCGCTCCCTACCACAAGAATAAAGCGGACCGACACTTCCTCCCTCGATTACCAGAAATCCTACGGTTGAACACAAAAATTGTTCCACTTTCTGAGCATGAACGTCCCTCAATGTTCTACGAACGAAAACAACAAGTCGTTGGACGTGAAATTTGGAAGCTTATTGTGGGATAAAGAAAGTCGAAATATATAAGCGACTATTTCACTTCGATTTTGTAGAAAAAAGTCTTTACCTCCCCTTTCCCACTCGCTATAATCCGCTCGCGTTACGGTAATACCACACGCATTTATGCGTTCCCCTGTAGCTCAGTGGTAGAGCAGCTGACTGTTAATCAGCGGGTCATTGGTTCGAATCCAATCGGGGGAGCCATTTTGAAATTCAGTACTCCCCTGGGAGTAGTGGATTTTAAAACTGCCTTAGCAGGATTGGATGAGAAGTTTATGCCGGGAGGGCTTTAGCCCGGCGCGGTAAATCCAATCGGGGGAGCCATTTTAGATTTATTTGTCGTAAACTTCTTTTCGATGTGCCACTCTCAGTACAACAAGAACAACGAGCTTTTTAGTTTTGAGGTCTTGACGAAAAACAACTCTGTAGTCCCCCACTCTAAAACGATAGGTATCTATTTCAAAACCTTTTAATTTTTTAGCTTTAGACATGGGATTATCAAGCTTGGAATACTCATTCACCTTTTTCAACACACGCTGAGCTACAGAAGAATCCAGCCTCTTAAGATCTTTCTGAGAACTTGATGTATAAATAACCCTATAATCCATACTGATTCATTAGCTCTTCACTCGTCACATATTCACCTTTTTTGTACTCAGACCAAGCAGACTCAACCGAATCCTCAAAATCATTCTTCAACAAGGGCTTAATAACCAAAGAATCACCTTTCACTTCAGAGATGAAATATTGCGTATTATACTGATCCCTCCAGCTTTTAGGAAGCGTCACCTGACCACGACTCGTCGCTTGTAAAACTTTATTCATAAATAAGAAAATAAGTATTTCTGAAATCATTATATCACGATCGTAATTTCATTACAATGAACATCATGCACATCGTGAACGTTCACACAGAAAGCCCCCCCCCTTCTCCACACACAAAAGTTCGGATAGCGTCAATTATGGGGAGCCATTTTTATATTTTCAAAAATCCCTGATACTAACTAGAAGGTTAATTCTTTTGATATACTCATATCATGAACTTCCAAATCCAAAACACAGAATTCAAAGACCTTCCAGCAATTGTTGAACTAGCTCTAAAAACACCTGAACTCCAGGATCATGAAGAACCCAGTTTTCTACAAGAGTCGGTTCTAAAAGGCTACATCGAATCTCCTCACGACATCTTCTTGAGTGTGTTTGAAGGAGAAGAACTCATAGGATTTGTGATTTGCCCATTCAATCCTTACACCAAAGTGGCCTATCTAGAAGATATTGTATTAAAGCAAGGTCACCGTGGCAAAGGCTTAGGAAGTCAACTCATCGATCATCTTAAGTCCATACTAGAATCAAAGAACTACCTCGACATCTGGGGCCTAGTACATGAAGACAACCAAGGCATGATGCAACTTCTTGAAAAGCGTGGGTTAAAAAAAGGAAGAAAGTTCTATCTTTACGATGGAGAACTTTAAAGTAATTAAAGTCATAAAAGCTTCATCCAACAGACCCATTGACAAACTCAAATTAGAATGTAAAGTATGCAACCACAATCATAAGCCCAAGGAATGAGTCGCTCCATCAACTGTCGTATCAGCAATGAATCAGACCAAGAACTAGTGAATATGGAATTTGAGGTTCATTTGCGTGAAGCAGGTGAAGACAAATTAACAGGACTATATAGCGACTTTGATACTGTTGAACCAGGTACCCCACCAAGTCTACTCTCAGAAGATACAATCAATGATGCCAGCACCCATGAGGCACAAATTGTGAATCTAAATGCACTTACTGATCTTTTTGCCAGTCAAGGAAGAGCCGCTACAAATGAATCCCTTCACGTACATGCAGATACGGAAGGAGTTCCTTACGTATGCTGGGCTGGATTCACACCCGAATTAGATCAAATGATCACAATCATTAAAGCATGGACTGTATTCAATACCGTAAATGCAACTGCCAATCCCCCCATTGATCCTAACAAAATTGGGAATCCCTTAGACTTAATTGATCAGTTCAATTTACGGGTAGTAATTTCTATAAACTCTTAGCTTGGAATCAAGCTAAATGAAAGTCAGGCTTAATCTACTCATACCTTTCCCTCGCAAAGAAAAGCATGTGCTTGATGTACGTAAAAAATCCTGCACCCGAGAAGATATCTTTGAAGGACAACGATGGGCTGTTAAACAATGCTTTTAGCTCCATCCCCAGATCCTTCACTTCCCTCACCCACTCCGTTCACAAACCGCTGACTACGGGGAGCCATTTTTTGTATATTATTGACCAACAGAGCTGGTTACGATATAATTAATTCGTAACCATTTCAACATGCCTGCATCAAGATCAACTGTTTCATTCGATGAACAAAACTGGAATGCCCTCCAGAACGTTAAGAATAAAAGTAAGGTCGTAAATACTGCCCTGAAATTCTATTTTGCTTCAAAGGCAGCTCTAAAGAAAAAAGAAGAAGAATTTATTTTAAACGAGCTCGCCCACTACGAAAACGAAGGTGAAATCTATACTTTTGAAGAGACCTTTAATTAAGAGACATGAAAATCGTCTTCTTAAGACAGGCACACAGATTCATAAAAAAAGCAGATCCACCTCTCAAAGAAAAAATCAAAGAGGAAGTTTTAAAAATCGCAGAAAAACCACAGATTGGTGAAGCCTTAACAGGTAAATTAAAACCACTTCGGTCACACCATTTCCATTTCATTAAGACTCAATACAGAATTGCCTACAAGGTTGAAGGTAATTTGATCATCGTTGTCGTGGGATCGAGAGAGAATTTCTATCGAGATTTAACAGACTAGTTCTAATGGCACTATGATCCAAATCACTCAAAAACTAAATTAACTAATTAATCATTAAAAATGTGTGGAATAGCAGCAATTTGGGGTAAAGAATCACAGTCAAATGAAAGCTTATTGAAGATGTTAAAACCTATATCACATAGAGGAGAAATAGAGTTCTTCAATGAAAGTGAAAGTCTTGATCATTGTGTACTAGGGATGAATCGCTTGGCCATTGTTGACCAAGAAAACGCTAAGCAACCCTTTGTCAGTAAAGATGGTCGCTATCATATTGTCTTTAATGGAGAAATTTATAATTTCATAGAAATCAGGAAAGAACTACGTGATATGGGCCACCATTTCACGACAAACTCAGACACAGAAGTTCTTTTAAGGGCATATATAGAATGGCAAGAGAAATCACTTGAAAAGTTAAATGGGATGTTCGCCTTTTTCATTTATGACAAAATAGAAAATACGTTTTTTGCAGCCAGAGATCCTTTTGGGATCAAACCTCTTTATTGGGCTAAGGACAAACAAAGCCAATATTATTTTGCATCAGAAATAAAATCTTTAAGTCACTTTGAACACTTGGAGGAAATTAAGATTTTCCCTCCAGGTCACTTCATGAAATCCAAAAAACTACAAAGCTACTATTTTTTCCCGGAAGAGCAAATTCAAACTCTCTCTGAGGAAGAATCTATTCAAGAACTAAGGGAGTTCATTGATGAAGCAGTAAAGAAAAGAGTACAAACAGAACTACCCATAGCTGTCTATTTGAGTGGTGGGATTGATAGTACCGCTATTTTAGCAACAGCAAGAAAGTTTCATCCTGATGTAACAGCTATCATCATCGGGAATGAACACTCTACAGATAAGAAAATAGCCACAAAATACTGTGAAGAAAATAATATCAAGTACATTGTTAAAACACCTCCAACAGAAGAGGAATTGCTTGAACTGATTCCATTAGTGACACAAATCACCGAAAGTTTTGAGCCAAATCTTGTGAGACAATCCACTCTTACCTATCACATTGCTGAAGCTGCCAAGGATTTTAAAGTTGTCTTATGTGGTGAAGGAGCCGATGAAATCTTCGCTGGTTACCCAGAATTTATGGATCTCAATGAAGATGAAATACAGAAAAAAAGTATGAGCTTTTTAAAGGACCTTCATAGAACTCAATTACAAAGAGTTGATCGCTGTTCCATGTATTTTACAACCGAAGTAAGAATCCCATTTCTTGATGTGAGTATTGTCGACTTTATATTAAAAAAGCCCGGTAATCTCAAAATCAGAATGGAAGAAGGGAAAACAATCACAAAATACCTGCTACGCAAAGCAATGGCAGATAGACTGCCAGAATATATTTATAATAGAGAAAAAGTAGTATTGAGCGAAGGTGCCGGATACAAAGGCAATAAGAAAATTGGCGGATTATTTTATGATCTAATAAGTGAAAAACTAAGTGATCAAGAATTTGAGAAGTACAAACTAAAATATCAAGACTGGAAGCTAGAAACCAAAGAAGAGGTATTTTACTTTAAAATCTACTGTGAACTCGGCTACACCAAAGCTAAATTCAATCAGAAAAGAGTAATAGCTAATAGCATTAACACTAAAAACTCTTAAACTCCCCCCTCTCATCCATTTCAATCATGGAGTGACATATCGATGCAAACGGTTCTAATTGCTTCGCCACTAAAGGCTAAGATTCCCCAAACACTTACTTTCCGCAACAGGTGTGGGAAACGACGCATGACTTTGAGTGGCTGGATAATCTTCCCTAAGAAAATCCTGCATCGCTTTATGCAAGTTCACCAAAGCAATTTTATAGACTTCATCCGCTCCATAAATTTTATCATGCTGGCACATTAACTTGCGCTCCTCTTCGCTTTTATCTTCATTGTGTTCTCGTGTTTCTTTATTAGTCAGTGGATGAATATAATGTCCCGTTTCATGAATTTCTACAGCCTGAATCAGGATCGAATAGCCGATCTGTTCAAGTATTTCATTGTGGATATAAATAGCAGCCTCCTCTTCATTCATAGCTCGTTCATCCTCAAGCCCTTGCATTAAACCAAGCACTAACTGCCTTGCTAGCTCACTTACAGAAAGTTTTTCATCAACAGAAATTTCTTCTAATACTTTGTTTAAGAGCTCCGCATCTTCTTTCTGAAAAACCAAGTCAGCAAGCAGGAAACTTTCTCCTTCAATATTCACTAAAAACCTACTCTCCCTTCTATGAGTTGAACCATCAGAGTGAGATTCACCATCTAAAGCTAAACCACAACGGATGGCGTGATCTTCAAAAAAATCACTCAACAATGCTCCTTCATGACCCACTCCATTGTGAGCTGTAGTAGATTCACGAGCAATAGCCTGAGTGTCCAAAACCCTAGTCACCTCAATAGCTGTTCGAGCATTCTCTCGAAGCACTTCTAGCTCAAAAGGCAGACAAACTGTTTCCTCAAGCAAAGGCTTCGTGCAGCCCAGCATAAACGTTAAACCTAGAACATTGATATTCCCCCTCATACTCCATCTATACCATTAAACTAATATCGACATCCATCTTAGCCAAATTAAATAATCAGATTACAGATCAAATCCTAGCAAAAAACACCTACCCCTAACTGGAAGATCAAACTTTTGCTATGCTTCAAATATGGAATTAAAAACAGTATTTGGAATTTTATCTGGAATCATTGGTTTAATTGCATTCATCCCTTATATCAAAGAGTCAATTCTTCATGATTCTCAACCTCATCCATTTACATGGCTGATCTTCTCAATAACACAAGGAGCAGGGGCCGGTATCACGTGGGAAGGTGGAGGAAAAGAAGGCTCTTTTTTACTTTTGATAGGATCAATACTTTGCCTAGTAATATTCCTACTATCATTAAAAAACAGCAGCTCAATCATCACAAAAAGTGATATTGCAATTCTAAGCATAGCCTTTCTAGCAATAGCATTATGGTTATTTCTAGAAGCTCCAATTCTTTCGATACTTATTATTTCAGGAATTGATGCCATTGGATACGTACCTACATTTAGAAAATCCTACACACAACCACAGAAAGAACCCATCTCAATATGGGCAAGCTTTATTCTTGCAAATTGTTTTGCAATGCTAGCACTTGGAGAATACAACATACTGACACTTAGTTATTTATTAACCATAACCGTAGCCAATATAGCTCTTGTAACTTTCTTAATAATTAGAAGAAGGCAGGTCAACTAGATCTTGCAGTTCTCATACCTAAGCCTCTGATTCTTATGAAAATTCTTTTGTTAGGAGCTAGGATTAAAACCCTAATACTCCATTAACACGGGTAACATCATCTTGCATCTCTCAATAAACGCTTGATAGTTGCACCTACATAAACCTGTTCACAAAGTTCATGTAGGGGATTTGGAGCTTCAACTGGTTCATCATCTTCAAATCGGATTAAAGCTTCAGCTTCGGCATATTTCGCCAGAACACCTCTAAAGGCATCGTGTCCAGCATGAGCAGTTTGACCAGATGCGTGAAACTCTAGTTGTGCACCTGTCAACAATGCAAGAGCATATTGACCTAGAATAATTTTCCATTGCAACATCAACATACTGATCAGGCCTGAATCACCTACTGTCTTTATAATTTTACTACTCTCTGTATCCATCCAACTCTTAACACCATTATCCATCCGAACAACGCGCTTAAGCTCACCATTATACTGCCCCAGTAAAGCTGTAAGAATTGCAGCTTGCTCCCTCTGAAATAACAAAAGCACCCGTAAGGGCCCAGCAAATTCCTCGACTGTTTTTCTAGCCTCATCAATCTGACCCGGAACTGCTTGAGGGGCAACATACCCTCCCTCACGGAATTTCTTTAAAGAAACGGTTCCACCGTCTTCATCAGGCTGAGAAACAATAAAAAGAAAATACTGCTCTGCTATAAAGTCAAAAAGTTCGTAACAACCACGACGTCTAGCAAAATGCAACAAGTCAATTTTTGGCCTCTCTTTTTCTAGCTCATCATCATCATCATCTGCTTCTGCCAACCATTCTTCTACCTGTAAACCAGCATATTCATGTATAAGATGTATAAAATCAGGAACACCTAGTTCAACTGCCTCTACAGGAGTACCAGTTTTCCTATATCTATCTAGAGCTATATAAAGTTCAGCACTAAAAGAATCGCGAGCTCTTCCCAAACGTTCTTGAATAGATTCAGACATTTTTAGTTTTTTACAGACAAAAGCTACACCTAAATTCTCAATCTTGTCAAGTCTTGAGCTTATGCTCATTCTTAATATCCTCAAAAGAAAAGACTGGGGACACTCATAAAAAATCACATCTCCTTTAAAAGATTTTGATATACTCAAAACATGAAATATTTAGCACTTCTAAGAGGGATCAATGTTGGTGGGAACAACATCATCAAAAAAGATGAATTAAAAGCATGCTTTGAAAAAGCTGGATTCACAAATATTCTAACATACATTCAAAGTGGAAATATTCTTTTCGAAAGCAATGAAAAAGATATTAATAAAATCACCAATCAAATTGAAAAAGAACTAGCCAACAAACTAAAAAACAAAATACCAACACTCGTGCTCTCAGAAAAAAATTACCGCAATGCCATTAAATCTGCCCCAGAAAACTGGGGTAGAAAATCAGACAAACGGTATAATGCACTTTTTGTTATCAACGGACAGACACCTCAAGAATTGCTTTCTACTCTTCCAGAAATGAAAAACAAAGATGAAAAGCTTCATGCTGGCATAGCTGTACTTTTTTGGGAAACTTCAAAAGAACATCGCACCAAAAGCTTTTACAGCACAGGATTAGTGAAACACCCGATCTATAAAAAAGTCACCATTCGTAATAGCAATACTAGTTTCAAACTCTTAGAGCTTCTGCAAAAAGCTGGTGGATCCTAGCCTCCTTAAGCCTAAATTAATCATATGAAAAAACACCGCATCTACAGCACAAGCTTTGCTAGTGTTTATCCTCACTATCTTACAAAAGCAGAGAAAAAAGGGCGTACAAAAACCGAACTCAATGAAATCATTAGGTGGCTGACGGGATACTCTCAAAAAGACTTAGACCACATTCTTGAAAGTGACTTAGATTTTGAAAACTTTTTTGCAAATGCTCCAGAACTAAACCCCTCAAGGTTTTTAATCAAAGGAGTGGTTTGTGGCATTCGAGTAGAAGAAGTCCAAGAAACACTTATGAAAGAAATTCGATATTTAGATAAATTAGTGGATGAATTAGCAAAAGGGAAAAGTATGAAAAAAATCCTTAGAAAATAAACTAAGATGCATCAAGAAAACACCCCTCTCAGAGATCGCCTATTTAACCTAGAAAAGCTTGAAGAAATAGCCTCATTAATTAAGGCTGTGTATCCAGAATTTCAAGATCATGAATTCACGAAAACTGTTTTTGAAAAATTCCCAGAATTAGAGTTAAAAGAACGTATGGCCTGGATACGAGAAGGATTCAAAATCTACCTTCCTGACGATTACAAAACAGCAACGGATATACTCCTAAAAGCATTACCTCCAATTTTAGACCCCACAAAGACAGATAATGATTTTGGCGAGTTCACATTAATGAGCTTCTGTGACTTCGTTGCCATTTATGGGTGCACCCCAGAACACTTGGACCGCTCTCTACATGCACTTGAAGAAATCACCAAACGATGCAGTTCTGAAGACTCCATTCGTTACTTCATTAATGCTTTCCCAGAAGAAAGTCTTTCAAAAATTTCAGAGTGGAGTAAGAGTGAAAATTATCATGTGAGACGCTTAGCTAGCGAAGGCTCTCGCCCCAAATTGCCCTGGTCACAAAAAATCAATTTAGACTCATCTGAAGTCATCAAACGAGTATTAAACAATCTCTACATAGACCCCACTCGCTATGTTGTTAGATCAGTAGCAAACCATATGAATGACATCAGCAAAACTGATCCTAAACTTGTGATCAAAACACTTAAAAAATGGAGAGCATCCAAAAAACAAATTCCAAAAGAAATGAATTGGCTGATTTCGCACTCCCTAAGAACCTTGATCAAAGCCGGGAATCCAGAAGCACTTGAACTTTTAGGATACAGTCCATCCCCCATGATCAAAGTGAAGGAGTTTAAAATCCTAAGGCCTAAGGTCAAAATTGGTGCCACACTAGAATTCTCATTCCAAATTGAGTCACAAGACGATCAAAACTTAATGATTGACTACAAACTTTACTTTAAAGATAAAAAAGGAAGCTTAAGACCCAAGGTTTTTAAGATAAAGAAAACAAAAGTAAATAAAGGAGAAAAATTAATGATTCTCAAAAAACATCCTCTTAAAATCATGACCACCAAAAAACTGTATCCTGGACTTCACAAACTTGAACTTCAAATTAATGGTCAGCCTTATGAAGGTGGAAGCTTTGACCTAGTTGAATCATAAGAAATATTTTTTCTATCATATCAAAAATTCTCTGCTACACTCCAAGCAAGCCCACAACTTCCCTTTCATGAAAAAAGGAATCAAAATAGCTACTGGAATTGCACTCACCTTCCTATGTGCTTTTATTGTTCTACTTGTTTTAATATCCAAACATTTAGGCATTCCAAGACCTTTAAATGTGTATTTAAACCACAATGAATACACTGGAAGGGAAGATTACACACTCGTCTACAAAGACAAAGTGATGTTTTTAGACATTGAACCAAGTTGTGCTTTGCAATGCGTTCTAGAACCAAAGCAAGTCATGGAAATTGAATCTATTGAAACGGAAGGAGATCAAACAATCTACATCCTTTACTACAAAAGTCCGGGAGAAAAAGGAAGTCAGTATCGAAAAATATTGATTCAACATCCTAATTCAATTGAAGACGAAATGGGACGAATTCGTGAAGCTTCAAGTTATGATGAGCTGATGAGCTCAATATATTCTAAATAACCCCACATCTATGCAGGCAGTCCCCCCCTTTCACCTAGCTATCTTCGCTAGGGATTTAAGTGAAACTAAAAAGTTTTATATTGAACTTCTTGGTGCTCAATTGACCCATGAGAGTGACGAAGACTGGATAAATATTGAGTGGTTTGGTCATCAACTTACTTTTCATGAACGACCCAACATGGAAATCAAAAATAAAAATGATTTTCATTGGGGATTTAATCTTTCCATGAAAGAATTCAAAACACTAGAAGCACTCATAAGAAAAACTCCTGAGCTTTCTTTTGAGATGGAACCCCATACGAAAGGAGAAGGTACATCCATTGAACGGATCAAAATGTACTTTAAAGATCCCAGTGGGCACCTTATTGAGGTGAAACACTTTGTGAATTAATCCAGCATCTCTTTTACTATAGCACGACAAGGCGTCCCTTCAACCTTAGCCAATTTTATTGGAAACGCTTCAAGAAAAACCCAGTCTTTTTTGATTGCCTCTAGATTAACAAGTCCTTCTAGAATCATGATTTCATTGTGGCAAAGATATACATTCACTTCATAATTTTCAGTCTTCCTAGATTCAACTCCAACTGAATCGATTCCCACCATTTTAATTTCCTTTTCTTCAACAAGGTATTGAGCTGCCTCTAAAGACAAACCTGGTCGAGTATGAGGCTCTAGCTTCAATCCATCTACAAGCTCCTGCATATGACCCGTTCTAAATAAGACCGCTTTATCCTTGAGATCAACATCAGCAAGAAGAATCTCAAGCTCTTCTTTAGACATATCTTCCCCACGTTTTGGCATATCTACTAAAAAGGCATCCGCTTCAAAATAATCCAAAGAGAATTCATCTATAGGTCTCCCCTCTTTCAAGAAATAATGGGGTCCTTGGATATGAGTCGCACTTTGAGTACAAAGCTTGAGATCATAAACAAATTCTGGGTTAGTTCCAGGTACTCGATTAAATGGCCCCGTCACTTCAACACCTTGATCTTCATCAAAGGTAAAGCCATCTAAGTACATTGAGAGGTCAATAATCCTGTAGTTTCTTTTCATGTTTCTAGTCTATGGGCTAACGCTATAATATGGAAGTAAAACTTAGACCTTAATCGAAAGGATATGAAATACCACATCAATGAAAGCATCACTATTGACGCTCCTTTAGAAAAAATTCGCACCTTGATTGAAGACTTCACAAACTGGAACTCATGGTCGCCATGGACTATTGCAGAACCTGGACTCACTCCGACAATTGAAGGTACGAAAGCTGAAGCAGGTCACAAAATGTCTTGGGACGGAGAAATCATTGGAAGTGGAATAAACACTATTTCAAAAGTAGAAGACAATGCCATTCATTACGATCTTGAGTTCATCAAACCTTTTAAATCAAAAGCCAAAACTAGTTTTCAGTTTAAAAAAGTAGAAAGTGGAATTCAGCTGACTTGGAGCATGGACTCTAGCATGCCCTTCTTCCTATTTTTCATGATAAAAAAGATGAAAGCTTGGATCTCAATGGACTATCAAAGAGGGCTTAACATGATTAAAGCTATGGCAGAAGATGGGAAAGTGAATGCCATTACAAGTAATGAAGGAATCAAAAATTTTGATGGTTTTTCATATATTGGGATCAAGAAAACATCGACTATGGAAGAAATGCCCACAGATATGCGTGCCAGCTTTGAGGAATTGATCAATTTTCTTGTTCAAAAACACGGAAAATCCGCTAAACACTGGGTAAGTATATATACTAAAACCAACATGGCGAAACAAGAATTCACCTACATTGCTGCTATGTCCGCTGAAGAGTTACAGGATATTGAGCTTCCAAAACATTTCATTCGAGGGGAAATAAAAGATGGAAACATGCTCGAAGTTAAACATCACGGATCTTACAAATTCCTTGGGAACGCATGGTCAATGGCTAGTATGTTTGTACGAGCAAAGAAAATCTATCGTCGAGGAAAACCCTTTGAATATTACTGGAACAGCCCTATGGAAGTGAATGAAGAAGAACTGAAAACTAGCATCTACTTCCCTGTTAAATAATTAATTAACTATAAAATTATGAAAACATTAAAATGCGACCTTTGTGACGCAACCGCTGATGGAGAAACTTTTCAAGATTGGATGAAAGCACTCATGCCTCATTACATGGAAGCTCATGCTGACGTAATGAACGACCCAAATAATGGTGAAGCTGAACAAAAGCAATGGATGAAAGACAACCATGCTCGTTTTGACGCCGTTTAACTTCTATTCACAAGTGTAGTCTTCTGGGGAGATTTGATCATAAGTGAAGATATTTGGTTCTGAATTAAAATCTTCCTCCCAGATTTCTGCGACCTCGGTAAAATGTGCAAATTCCACATAGCCTTGTTCTTGCAATTCAATAAACTCGTCCAACAAAGTCATCAACTTTTCAGGTTCATCAAAAATGATTTTTTGAGGCACAAACACCGTGTAGGTATAAATTTTCCCCTCCTCTACATAATCCGTGAGCGTTGATACAAAACTAGCTGAATTCGTAAAATGACAGTCTCCTTCCCCCCAATCATTCATAAACTGATTAGGACCAGAGCCAATATAAATCATATGTCCTTCCTCTGATTCATCATGAGTATGAAAATCTTTCTTTGTGAAATTTGAAGGAACCCACACTCCAAGACTTGTCATATCACGTGAAAAATCTCCTCGGGTATGATCAATGGAAACTCCTCCAACCAATAATTCAGGATGCCACTCAAAATCATGTAACCTCCCCTGCTGACCATACTGAAAGTTTTTGTATTGCTTTGGATTATCCCACTGGAAACCAGAAGTTTCCGTAACATAATCTGTAAGTTCTCCAGCAAGGTACCTAATGTCTGCCATGTTATTTCCACTCGTGACATCATCAAGTGCTTCAGAAGCCCCCTCTTGATGCACATCAATTTCAAAATCATAGTCCTCAGCCAAACGATTCATTAGATCCTCAGTTTCACAATTCTGAACGCCCACAAACCATTCATAAGAAGCTTGAAAGTTAAAAGCCACTCCCTTTTCCTTCATGGCCTCTGCAAAATCTAGAAGCTGAGTTCTTTTCTGCTCATAAACAGCACAATCCGTATACATTTTTGAATCCTCAACATGGCCTGCAAAAGTCACATAAATAGGATTTGATCCCTCCACTTCTTCAGGAATTTCTGTAACGCTACATCCTAAAAAGATAATCAATCCAAACGAAAGTAGTTTTGTTTTATTCATAAAGTGATATTAACACAACTCAAAAGACCCAGCCAAAGCTGGGCCTTTGAATAAATATTTTATACAGATCAGTAGTGAGCGATATCCATCTTAGTGATACTAAGTGAATCATCCTCAAGGATGTATGAGACACTAGTATGTTCTGTCTCTTGTTCATAATAGAATCCTAGATTCGCAATGTCTGAATCTGCAATAATGGCTCGCATTGTATGAGTCATAGGACCATCATCTTGCACACATTCAAGCTGGTAAGTTCCATCACCAGCATTTTGGATGTCAAATTCATCAACCGCACACTCCATGCTAATAGATACTGGAGCGCCACTTGAAAGAGGTCGGTACTGACCATGCATACTGTAAGGACAAACCGCTCCATCTTCGATAAACTCTACAAGATCAATAAAGTCTGATGAAGAATCTGAATCGTAATCAAACGCTGTTTCAAAAGGTGAACATTCATCTTCTGATAAGACTGTTGAAGCAGGTGGACTTAAATCAACTGAATCTTCCACAAAAGTCATCGTAGAAAACCTCCCTTGTAAGTTTTCGTTTGAACCCGTACACGCTGTCATAATAATAGAAAGGGCTAACAGTGAGACGAGAACAGTTTTGTTTGATTTCATTTTATTTTGGTTATGAATCTAAGTATTATAAACTGATTCACAACCACTGTCAACTACCGCCGCCGTCCTGTCCTCTGTCTTCGTCTAGATCCACCCCCACGATTCAGTGATTTTGCCGATACGGATGGCGTCTTTGGCAACTTAGGTAATTCTTGAACAGGAAGTTGCATCTTAATCAAACGCTCAATGGCTCTGACATCTCTGCCTTGATCTGGACAGGCAAAAGAAATGGCCTTTCCAGAGTGAGACGCACGCCCCGTTCGTCCAATTCGATGCACATAGTCATCTGAGTTATCAGGCAGATCAAAATTAATCACTAATTCAATTTCAGTCACATCAATCCCACGAGCGGCAATATCTGTAGCCACAAGCACACGATACTTACCACGCTTAAACCCTTCCAAAGCTTCACGACGTTGATTTTGAGAGCGATTAGAATGAATTTCAGCGGCCGAGTGCCCCACTTTATTAAGTACACGTGCAATTTTCTTCGCCCCATATTTTGTTCGACTAAACACAAGTACCGTCCCATGATATTCACTCAGTAGTTTATTCAGAAGTGCCATCTTATCTTTTTTAGGCACCACAAAAAGTTCCTGTTCCACACGTTCAGCTGTTGTTCCCGCAGGTGCCACTTCAACTCTTACCGGCTTAGTCATATACTGCTCTGCAATCTTGGTAATCTTTGCTGGCATCGTGGCAGAAAAAAGCATGGTTTGGCGTGACTTTGGAATTTGAGACATGATCTTTTTAAGCTGAGGTTCAAATCCCATATCCAACATTCGATCAGCTTCATCTAAAACAAGGACTCCAATCTTATCTAAACTAAGATTTTTTTGTTCCATATGATCTATCAATCGACCTGGAGTTGCCACAATCACATGAGGTTTACGCTTCAAAGCTTTTTTTTGTGGATTGATATTTGTTCCTCCAATCAAAACAGCAGTTTTTAAACCAACACTCTTTCCAATCCTTTGCAGAGTTTCATCCACTTGGATTGCTAATTCTCGAGTAGGACAAATGATTAAACCTTTGGTTTTAAGTGCAGATAAACGTTGAATCAATGGAATTGAAAAAGCCAAAGTTTTACCCGTACCAGTTTGAGCGATTCCAATCAAATCCTCACCTTGTATTCCAACAGGAATAGCTTTCGTTTGAATCGGTGTAGGCTTTACAAAGGAAAGCGCATCTAAACGCTTTAAAAGCGCGGGAGCAATTCCTAATCCATAAAATGAGTCTTTAGCCTCTTTATTCATGCGCGCAGTATAGGCCATTTCCTCTCTGATGGGAATAGCTGAACAATTTTTGTATGCAAAACTCTATTTTTTTGAACGCCCCTTCCAATAACTAAAGATTCCCAGTGCGTATCCATAATGTAAAACAAAAGGCAGCCACTCAGGTTTTGAGTACCATCCAAATACTATGTGCAAAGGCAAACCAAGAATTCCATCTTTATGGTTGAAAAGACCACCAGACAAATCAAAGGCTTTCACATATAGTGCATGATCCTCTAAAAGCAACGCCCCCTTCATTGCAGACAATCCTTCATGAACACTATAACCAAGGAGATAAGCAGCCTGAAGGATGAGATAGATCAAAGTAAGGTTAAAGAGCATCTTGAGTTTCACTTTAACCAAAGAGAAATAAGTCAGAACTGCAAGCACTAAAGCCGTTAATATCCCAAATATCACACTGAATAAGTTATAATCACCTGCAAAGCTAAAGAGCACTACTTCAGCCCCTTCTCTCATTACAATCACAGTGGCAAAAGCAAGCACTCCCCATTTGGAAACAGAATCGTGCACTTTATTCTTAACATAGCCCTTCATATCCTTTGAATGTTTGATCATCCAAAAGATCAAACTTGTAATCAGTAAAACAGCAGCCAAACTAAAAACACTTTCCCAGATTTTTGCTGTTCGAGATAAATTACTCACCAAAGCATTCAAAAGAACCCCAGCTCCAATAGAAACCGCTACACCCAATCCAGCCCCCGCCCAAAGATATGACCTAAGATCACGGTCCTTAAGAGCCTTCAAATAGTTGAGGGCTAATGCGAGAAGGAGAAATGATTCAAGCCCTTCACGGAGTCCAACAATGAAGCCTGGTAAATTCACGCACCGAGCTTAACAGGAATCATTCCTAGATACAAACTATTGTACTTTTAACCTTGGAGTCACCCATTTCATTCCAAGAATACTTATGAGTGTGGTTGCAAATGAAATTAGTACAAGCACGGAGAAAATTTGCTCATCAATAATACCTGCTTGCAAACCAATGGACGCAACAATCAACTCTACCGCACCACGACTGTTCATTGAGAGTCCAACGCCAAAAGCTTCCGCTTTATTCATTCCCATGAAATACGCAGGAACACCTGAACCAATCACCTTCCCCAGTAAACTCACGATGAAAATTAAACTCATAAATACAGGCACCGTTTGAAGCGCACTAAAGTCCAGATGGAAAGCCAAGGTCGCAAAAAATATCGGCGCAAGAAAACTGTAACTGATTCCAAAGGTACGATCCTCAATTTTATTAAAGACATCCTCATCGAAGAGTTCTCGTCCAAGAAAGAGACCCGCCAGAAAAGCTCCAATAATGAAATGAAGTCCAATTGCCTCCGCTAAAACAGAAAGTGCTAAAGCTAGAATTATACTAAAAGTGAAACCCTTATTTCCCTTATAAATAACTTTATAGAGATACTTAAAGAGGAAATGACCCGCAAAAATTACGACGGCAAAATAAGCAGCAAACTTCAGTAAATTCAAAGCTAAATAATTCCAATCAAAGACTCCTGCTGAACTCACATCCAATAAAACGGAAATAGCGATAAGCACAAAAACCTCGGTCATGACCGCTGCCGCCATAACCGTATGAGCCACTCGAGTATTCATGATTTTATTGTCCTTGAATAAGCGTGTTGAAATAGCCACCGCAGTGATCGCAATACTCATTCCCATAAACAATGAGGCCTCTGGTGAATAGCCATAATAAACTCCCACAAAATACGCACCGAGAATAGAAAGTAATGCGCCACCTAATGCTACAAGAGCAGCTCGCTTTGAGGCTTTAAGTAAATCCTTTGGGTGTGTTTCCAAACCTGCATGAAACATCAGAAGAAAAATTCCTAATTCAGAAAGTACCTTAATCGCTTCAGTTTCATGCACGACTCCTAATATAAGAGGACCAGCAATCACTCCGGCAAAAACTTCACCAAAAAGCGAAGGTAATTTCAAGAACTGAAATAACTTTCGACAGAGCCAAACTAAACTGAGTAAAACTAAAAGATCAGCTAAAAACATAATAAATCAACAAAATCTAAATTTTGACCACTATTGAATATAACATCCAATTCCCAAATCCTAGCCTAGAATCTATAGACACTTTTCAACAGCATTTTATGAAGCCTTAAAGTTTCTTTAGAAATTCCACCCGTAAAACAATAGCTGTTCCATTGATTTTGCAATCCACCTCTTCTGCATTATCGGTCAGTCGAATTTTGTTTACCTTGGTGCCTACTTTAATCACTTGAGAAGATCCACGAAGTGTTAAATCTTTAATTAAAGTCACACTATCTCCATCTCGAAGAATATTCCCATTGCTATCTTTAACAACGATCGCTTCCTCAATTTCCTCAAGTCCATGTTGACCATCAATACAATCACATTCAGCCATCATCTCCCACTGCATTGAACAATTTTCTTGCTCGCAAACACTAAATCCCTCCGATTGAGCCCCACAGCCTCCTTTACACGCAAAATGATTCATAAATATTTTTTATTGCCCAAAGTATAGCACTATTTGTTAGTCTCTCAGTATGAAACAACTTTCTATTTCATTATCAGACGAACTGGAACCTAAAGATGAGTGGGTTCAAATTGAGCAAATCATCAATGATAGAGGTTCTAGATATTCAGTCACTGCGGGCTATGTTCAAAACAAAGAAGATCTTAAAACTTTTCTGAAGCGCTTAAAATCAAAAAAGAAGTATGCGAAAGCCACCCATAACAGCTACGCCGTACGTTTAAGAAAAGAGTCCCAACTTGTAGAAGCAAAAAATGATGATGGAGAAACAGGAGCAGGAATGGTGATTTTACGTGCACTTCGAAAAGCAAACCTAGTCAATATCGTTATCGTTGTCACTCGCTGGTATGGAGGAGTAAAATTACATGCAGATCGATTTAAGCATGTTCAAGATGCCAGCCAGATCATCATCTCAAAATTGAACAAATAATTTACCCATGGAGCCTCAGTTTAAAATAAAAGGAAAACTATGGAGATACCAAGCTGACAAAGCCTCATGGATTTTTCTCACGGTAGACAAAAACACCTCAAGTTTAATCAAAGGCTTTCAAGGCAAACGACGTGGATTTGGAAGTGTCCGTGTTGAAGTCAGACTAGGTGAAAGCTTATGGAAAACAAGTATATTTCCAGATAAAACCGGAGTTTACTTTTTACCCATAAAAAAACAAATACGCGAATCAGAAGGAATCAAAGAGGGAGACCCTGTTGAGGCCTCCCTTATGTTGATCTAATTATTTATTCAATTTTCTAGTTTTTAGCTTTCTTTGCTAGGAAAACTCCCCCACCAACTAACAAGAGAATAAGAACCAGCCACCAGAACTTAAATCCGATGAAAGCCACAAAGAGAACAATGGCAGAAATCACTCCAAAAACAATTCCTAGAAGACTTTTAGCTAAGTCCCCTACTCCAGGAATAACATTCAGTAAATGTGTGATCGGCCCAAAGAACATCGTGAATCCTGAAGTCATCAAGAGCCACGCAGCCGCAACCATCAACCAGAAGTTTCGCTTTTCTGTAGTCTCTTGTGAGGCTTGAAGTTGAGCATCTGTCATATTTGAAACAAAGAAAGTTCCTTCTTCACCTGAAGAAATCACATTCCCAGAATTAGACCCCACAACGATAAGAAGCTGCCCATCAGCAGGAACTCCCGTTACAGTATGTCGTCGCTTTTGAACGACATTCACCAGCTCCTCTTGTGTAAATGCATAACCAAAAGCATCTGTTTTTGCATAATCTAGGTCCTCAGTTGATTCGTAAAAGGTCGTAATGTTGAACTTTGTCTTCGCTGACTCAGGTGAAATTGAAATTCCTCCCATTGTAAAACTAGACCAGGCCGAATCAGTGCTCACCGTTTCCCAATCTGCTTCATATTCAATGTAAGTTTCTTGAATATCCTGACCGTTTTCTGTCACCGTTCGTGTTTTTTCTACTTCTCGAACTGCATATTCTTCTTCAGAATAAGAATAATAAAGTGCATCAGTTTCCGTGAAGGGAGCCACCATCACGTTTGAATAATTTGGTTCTCCTTGAATTTTCACCATTCCATCTATCCCTTCAACTTGTTCAGGAGTTTGAAGTGGCAATGCAGCAATAGTCTCACTGTGCTTCACTTGATTGGCCACCATATAAGTGAGTACAAAAGAAGCAATAATAAAGAGAAATCCTGTGAAGATTCCCTTTGCAGATGCCTTAAACCCTCTCCCCCAACGAGCAATAGGATTCGAAGATCCAATAACTTCGCGTTTAACGACTTTAACCATAAGAAAAACTTAATAATAAGGTGACCCCATCATAGCATAAAGAAAAAGAGACCCACCGAAGTGAGTCCCCTTTCAAAGTTGAACAATAAAATTATTCGAACATCACTGGCATTACCGCTCGGTCGTATTCATTTCCATCTGCATCTAGAAGGAAAACTTCAACTCGTCCTTCTCCACCACCTCCAATGAAGTAGTAAGTAGAACCAAAGTCAAAACTACCGTCTGCTTCAGTGCTCCACTTAGATTCAGTATTGATTTCTCCATCAACACCATATCCTTCAAGATGGATTGTTGCATCTGGAGAATTTGTTGTTCCAGTCACTGTGAATGGACTTGCAATCGTTTCTCCTGCACCAGGAGTAAGAATAGTGATTTCTTCACCTTGAACGGCTTCTGAAGAACCACTTTCTACAGCATCACCAGATCCATTTTCAGGAGCATCTGGCGAACAAGCTGTCATTGATAGGCTGAGAGCCAAGAGAGCCACAAGGGCGAGTGATTTTTTCATGTAGAAAAAGTTAATGGGCGTATACGAGCGCATTTTAACGATTATTCTGCATCTCGTACAGACTTGCTTCACCCCAAGCTTCCCACTCATCAGGACTTAAAGCTCCATCACCTGAACCACTCATATAAGGAGGATCCATACTTTCTCCAACTGGAGTGATATTCCATTCAATCGTTTTTGAATAAACTCCTTGTGAAACATCCCCTTCGGGCGCTGTATAATCACTTCCTGAAAGTGCTGAATCAATCGAGTGAGCATATCCAGATATGCTGAAACCACTTTGGAAGCACACATCTTCAGCATTCGTTTCTCCTTCTCCATTGTATTCATAATATTCATCGGCCACCGTACACATCATGCTAGCCAGACGAAAATTAGGAGAAAGCCTATATTCCCCCGTCTCAATATCCACTTGAGAAACGATATAACTTTCATCAAAACCTGAACCTTCTTGAGAGTGAGTCACTGGCCCCAATTGTTCATATTTCCAGTCTGTAGTTTCCCCCATCCAATCTGTTGTTGAAACATAGTCATAGTAATACTCACCATAAGCCTCCATATCGATGAGATAGAAGACATCCATAGAAAGCTCTCCAGAGTATTCAACTCGAATACGTCGTAGACGGACCGTAAACATGATATTTTCCTCCTCTTCCTCTCTTAGAGAATAATATTCCGGTTCATCTCCATAAATCTCAACATCATCATAACTCTTATTGTAAAAGTAATTGTAACTCACCCACCCATAATAATCTTCTTCTTCACAGGTCACATGACCAAGCTCATCTTCATAATACGCACAATGAGTGTAATCATCAGGATCAACCGTCGTATCTGTAGTGCTTGTTATTGGGTCTGTCGTTGTATCCGTTGTGTCTGTTGTGCTTGCATCTGACCCTTGTTCTTCAATCAAGTCCAGATATTCCAAGATATCTTCCGCAAGCAATTCATCCTCCGCCCAATCTGGAACCCAATCTGAATCTTCATCTAAAAAGAAGTCCTCACCATCTACGGTTGTTTCGGTCTCTGCTCCTTCACCCGTTGAATAATCACTAGTTCCATAACCTAAAATGGCAAGGCTTGTTATGCCATCCAACTCTCTCAAAGAATAACGTTCATCTTCCATAAAACAGTCTGCAGTATCCACGGTTAAGGGATCCGCCTCAGGATCAATTCCTTCACAAATTACAGCCACTTGCTCATCCATATGACTTCCTAGATCCAAAAGTCCATCTTCATCTACAGAATAAGAATCTACTGTAATTTTATTTCCATTTGCCGTGTAGCTCTCAGCAATAATCAAGACACCCCCCTCAAGGCTGTATTCATCCAAGCCTGATTTTTCCATGGCGTCTTCGTAGACATCACTTGAGTAAGTTTCTTGTTCAGTATCTGCCGTTGAAAGGAAACGAAAGAGCATTTCAGCAATTTCTCCACGGTTCATTTCTGCCCCAGGTGTGTAATACAGACCACTCTCCTCTAGGAAATTCTTGGCAGCCAAATACTCAAGATAGCTCATGTACCATTGTCCTGAATCTAGATCTACATACTGAAGATCTGATGAACTTGGAGTACCTAGACCTTGAGAGGTCCACAACATTTTTGCTGCCTCCACCTTAAGCACTCCATTTGCGGGCCCAAAACTTCCATCACTGTAACCATCCCACCATCCCTGCTCAGCTCCATAACAAACATAAGGGGCAAACCATTCCGTTGCTACATCCGTAAAACAATTTGAATACTCATCGACACTTGGGCTTTCTCCACTTCCTTCCACTAAAATCTTAGCCAGTTCAGCCCGATTCACAGAATCCTCTGCTCTGAAACTTCCATCATCATAACCATCAAATACATTCATGCTCGTGTATTGAATGGCAGGTGCATGCACATCGTTTAAATCTAAGTCTGAATAATCTTGAACAAGCTCCGCAAAAACAGATTGAGCTGAAAGCCCAGACAACAAAGCCATAATCGTGAAGAGAGAAATCAATCGTTTCATAAGGGTGGAAATTTATTTAGCTATTGCATTGTACAACAAGCTGCCAAAGGAATTGTTTCATATGTTATGATATTTTCACGTCACCCTCCTAGTCATGAAAAAAGCATTTGCCGTGTTCCTTGTTTTAGCTCTAATGACGGGCTTAGGCTATTTGATTTACAGCTACACACCAGATATTGCTCACGAAAATTTTGACGCTCGAATGAACATTCAAAATCTTGATAACAAAGAGGAATCATCATTATTCATCACTGAGATAAAAGAAGAGCTCCAATCTGAAGAAGCGTCAGAACTTGACCAATAGGGCTCATGTGGCATAATGAAGCCCAATAATCAAACCTTATGCCCCTATTAGATTCCATGGATTCTCGAATTGGAGATGAAATGACCGTACATGCTCTTGATAAACAACCTGGCGTTTTACCCGCTGTGGTTCCTTGGCTTTATCCCGGATATCAAGACCTTCAAACTCCTGAAGGTAAAAAAGGGGCGTTTTGGGATCGAAAGACTTGGGTGAAATACATAAAACTACTTCAGGACCCTTCTTCAGTTGAACTCAGTGACCTTGAAAATTCTCAAGCCAATCGAACCGGTGCAGGAATGGCCAAGCTTGGTACGCTAGCAACGCTCAACGAATACTGCAGCCCACTACTTGGACGACCCAACATTCACCCTGCTGAATACCTACAACGGATCAACACTGGTTTTGGTGCGGTTCGACAAGGTGAAGATTTAGGAGAAAAACAAGAAATTTTCCAAGCACAAATGGAGAACACTGATGCGAATCTTGATGGACTACATTTTCTGTATTTTGAACAAAAACGTGCTGATGGACAAAGCTCCATAGGATGGATGAGCCAAACAGAAAAAAATAAGTTTTTGGAAGCTTTGCTTACACAAAAAAGTGATAATCTAAAAAGTCGACTTTATGGATTGTGGCAAAGTATAAAAGCTGACCTTGATGATGAAGTCTTTAATAGATTATGGAATCAACGAGCTCAAAGCATTGAGAAATGGTACAGGAAATTTAATGAGATTGAAGCTTCTGATGAAATGAAAGCTTTTGGGAAAGAATCCAGTCGTGCCTTCCCTGAACTTTTAGGGATTAAAACTTCACTCGAAGCACTCTATGAAATCGCAAAGGCAGATCTTCGTCAAATCATGGTGAGCATTGAATCAGTACGAGCGGCTTGTGCAGACATTGAAATGCCTGAACTTGGCTTTAAAGACAATGAAGAATTAATTGAACGAGCACGCAATCTATTAAAAGAATTTGGGAAAGGGATGGATATCCCCGCTCAAAACATGGATACAATTGATATTACCGTTAAAGATGAGAGCCAAATAGGTGCAGCTCCAATTACAACAAGCATCGCTCAAAGCATCGAATTTTATCCTAGAGAAGGACAGGACGAATACTGGGCTGACAAAGGCGGACGATTCCCATGGGTGGTCATGCATGAAGCCACTCACGTCGTTCAAAATTGCTCACCTCACCTTAGTAGATGGGACACTCAAATAGGAAAAGATTCAAATGGGCTTGGTTCAGAAATGGCGCATTTGAATGCAGCTCCTACAGGGCTCAACCCACACCACTTACTTCAACAACTGAAATCTGCTGCAGGGAATGCAGCCATTTTCGTGGCTGCTATGGAACACCATGCAGGCTTTACTAATTCACAAGGAAACACACCTGAACAAGTTTTAACTTCTGCAGGTATTGCTGCAGAACCCGCATCACGATTATGGGCAGAAATTCAAACTAATCCATGGAAATGGGGAGCATACTGGCTAGGAACAAAGCTCTTTGTTCAATATGCTGACAGTGATCACAATGGAAACGTACAAGCAGCTTTCAAAAGAAGTCTTGAAGAAAGTGATGGGATACTTTCTCCTCATTTCATTTCAAAGGACTTTGAATATGGTGAATATGAAATCACCCCTAGTACCCCTTGGATAGTAAGAGAAGCCAATCGTAGAGGATACTAAAAAAAGCCTAAGTCACTTGAAACAAGCGATCCAAGGCTTCACTGATCACTTCATCACTACTTGCGATACTCATCCGTATCCACCCCTTTGTTGCATCACCAAAAGCACTTCCAGGGATCATTGCTACGAAATGCTCTTCTAAAAATCGCTTACAGAAATCCACATCCGTTTCTCCTTCTTTAAGCAAGCCTCGGACATCCATAAGCAAGTAAAAAGCACCTTTGGGTCGGACAAATGGGATTTTCCCATGACTGCTTAGTTTTTCTACAGCAAGATCACGACGCCGAGCGAAAGCAATACGCATCTGCTCGACTGCCTCCTGAGGACCATTCAAAGCTTCCACCACGGCCATTTGTGCAATAGAACATGGATTAGAAGTCGACAAGCCCTGACGCTTTTGCATTTTTCCAATAATCTCAGATGGACCCGTAGCAAAGCCCAATCTCCACCCTGTCATAGCATAAGTTTTTGAAGCAGAGTTGATCGTCACAATTCGATCACGAAGATCTGGTCGTAAATGAAGCACTTGTTTGATTGGTTCATCATAGTAGAAGTATTCATAAACTTCATCAGAAAGCACAATTAAATCATGTTGTTCCGCCAATGCTAAAATCTTAGTCATTTCCTCTTCTGACATTATCCCACCAGTAGGATTACCAGGTGAGTTTATGAGTACAATTTTTGTTCGCTCTGTAAGTTTTGCCTCTAATGCCTCTGCCGTCATATTAAAGCCATCTTCAGGATTCGTTGGAATCCGAAGAGGCACCCCCCCAGCCCATTTAATTTGTTGTTCATAACTCAACCATGCTGGGTCTGTTAATGCCACTTCATCACCTTCTTCCAGCATGACCTCAAAAAAATTGAAGAGCATTTGCTTTCCTCCTGCTCCACAAGTCACTTGGTTCATCTCAAAATCCAGATGGTAATCTCGTTTCATTTTATCAATCACTGCCTGCTTCAAAATTGGCAGACCACCTGTTGGAGTGTAATGACTAAAATCTTCATCAATGGCACGTTGTGCCGCTTCTTTAATATTTTTTGGTGTAGGAAAGTCAGGCGCTCCAATACTTAAACTTAAAACAGGATGCCCCTCTGCCTTGAGTTCTGCAGCTCGGGATGAGATAGCAAATGTGGCGGGAGTCACCAGTTCTTGAGAAGCTTGATTTGTCATTATCCTAAGCTTTTACGGAGTACGGCAGACTCCAACATGTCATCACTCATATCCATTCCCATGGACTGTTTGAGTTTAATACTTGAAGTCAGAATTTTATGTAAATGATGATGGTCCTTACTTGGACCCAGTTCAACACCTAAAACTTCTTCACAAGCTTTTACATCCTCAAGAACATCGGCTGCCCATGATTCAGTCTTAGCCCAATCCTCTAAGTTTTCAAGATTCAAATACTTACCTGCATGCGTTAACTCGTCTTTAATTGATGAGAAATGCTTCATCAACAGATCCATCTTTCCTAACTCTTTTACTTTCCGCAAAGCACGTCCTGTTCCAATAAACTCAGGAGGAACTCCCATTGAATAACATGACGCCGTAAATTTAATCGCTCGAGGAAGACTCACCTTCCCTACTTCACGCCCATAACCAAAGAGACCACGATGCTGAACTCGCTCTCGACGAGACGGCACCATTTTCGCCATTGCATTGATTCGCTCAGCAAAGTTTTCAATTGTTGGTCGATAAAAATCAGCAAAAATATTGGCAAGCTCATACACTTCTTCAAATTCTTCATCGGTCATTTCCACGGGCTTGGGACTTTCCAATTCTTTTTCAATGTACTTAAGCGCTTCTTTCACGTCCTCAAGAGGATAATCGTATCGGAATGCTGACTGAATAGAAACAGTCTTAACTCCTTGATACTGCTGGAGACTAGATTCAATATTCTCTGGATTGATTCCACCACGGAATGGCAATGATCCTGTTCCAATAATTGGATGAACCTCAAGTCCTTCTGCCTTCCCCACACGATAAAACTCTCGAAGAGCGATTCGAGATCCAAGCATTGCAGGAACATAACCCGCATTCAATGCAGGATCACTTCGTGCAATGAAGGGACGGAGGTACGGTGGCTTTGAATCAAATTCTTGTTCATGAAGGCGGATGAAATCCGTAAGTACCTTAGCTGAACCATAAAAATCTTCTAGACTCTCAATGAGTGGGACCATGTGAATGTATCCCTCACCAAAGTCATGATCATCAAAAATATCGCTATGCATTTTAGCCACTTGTCTGAATGTTTTTTGCACATGCATCAACTGTTCACCCGTTTTTGTCATTGGAAGAATAAATTCAAATACAGGGGGTGAAGTGAGGCCTAATTCTCGTGTCACCTCTGCGGCAGACAAAACACTCATATACGCTCGTGAAAGCTTATAGGTTTGTTCTTCCCAAATATTGGGAATTCGAAGCGTGATGAACTGATCTCGTCCAATTTGGTTTTCTTTAAACACGTCCAGATGCTTATTCATCAAGCGATCGATCATTGCTTCATCCGCAAATTTTCCTTCCCAATCCCACATGTATTCATCACAACCCAAAGAGAAAAAACATTCATACATTTCCTCTGTTTCCAGAGCGGTCGTGATTTTTGCCTGATTGGTCCAAAAAGGCACACTCGCATTATCTGGATGCTGAGTAGCCATTAGCATTGGAATCCGGCGCTGTGCTTGGGGTTTGAACACGAAGTCAAAATACGCTTAAGACAAGCCTCTGGCTAGTACCACTGATTGACGAGCTCAATGATTTCCTGCTTTTTAGCATCCATCACCTTAGCGTATTCCTCAGGAGCAAACTGATTGGCTCCGTCCGCTTGGATATTTGTCGTTTTATATTCCATGAATTCAAAACATTTCACAGCGAGCGGACGACCATAATCATCCATTCCATTTTCGCCATACCCAGCGCCACCAGCCGTACTCAAGACAAGTGCGTTTTTACCTGTCATTAGTCCTTTAAATTTCCCGGCATCCATCGTGAAAGTTTTTCCACTAACAATCACATTATCAATCCACGCCTTCACTACGGCAGGGACCGAGTAATTATAAAGTGGAAAGGCAAGCACCACATGATCAGCTGACACAAGTTCATCCACCACGGCATCCATACCGGCAAGGGCTTCATCGTATTCAGGTTTTTCCTCTCCTACCATGTTTCTCATAACGTAAGCCATTAGATTCGCTTGAAGAAACATTTCTGGGGGTGCAGCCGCAAGATCATGCTCAATGATTTCAGTTTTTCCTTCCACGGCATCACGGAAAGCATCCACCATTTCCTTAGTTTTACTTCGTTCTCCTCGAGGTGTATAATGAACAATAAGCGTTTTCGACATAGTTCTTGTTTAAAATAGAATAAAGAAATCAGCCAATAAGGAAGTGAGACACCACCCCACGGCACCAAGCAAAGCAATCATAATATAAACCATGATACTGAGTGTATCATCGGCCCATTTCCCAAGAATAGGCACAACACGGAAAACCCCAGTAATGGGCTTAGTGAATTGAGAAGCCATTAAGACTAAACCAATCACCCATAAAAACAGTCCTCCCATATTAAAGCCTTTACGAATAGCATTATCTCGATGAACAAGCTCATCAAAAGAATCTTCAAAATCATGAGTTGAAACCACAATAAATTGGTTTTCTGGACGAGACATAATGGCATTGTCCTTCACAGGTCCGGCAATCAAAAGTTCGTCATAAATCTCAAACCATGATGCGGTCTCAATTCGAGTTTCATCCGACCACTGTGACGCTATTTCATCAAGAAACACAGCCCCTTCGATCTCTACATACACATCTTCCACACGCAACTCAGCCCACTCTGTGACTTCACTCGTAACTTCCCACTCAAAACGCTCCGCTTCATAACAAGACTCACATACACCCGTGGCATCACAACGATCTTCGATTTGAGTGATCACTCTTATATCATCGCTAAGATCCCCACAAATGACCTGTTCCTGACCTAAATACTCCTCCACTTTCAAATAGCTTTTCAAGCAATATTCATCAGAACTACCCGGACAAAGTGGCGCCGCCTCAACAGAAGCCTGCCCCTGTAACCACACATAAGTGCCATCTTCCAAACCTTCCTCATAAGGAACGGCATTGGCTAAATAGTACGAATCGTTTTGGGTGAAACCCAACCATGCCGTAAAAAACGACATAACAATGAGAAAGAGTCCAATAAAAAATTTCATAATTCTTGGCGTGAATTTATCCTATGATACACTTCAGCCAATGAATAAGAAAAGAAGTAAAACCGATCCAAGAAACAAGGCCATCCGTGGTCTACGTTTTTTAACTGAAATCATTGCCTTCGCGCTATGTACCATTTTGATTGTGGCCTCAATGATCATCACCTATCAGGCTTCAATTCATATCATTCAAGGTAATGCGAGCACCGCCGTACTTGATGCACTTTACGTAGTGATTCTTCTTGAACTTTTTTACGTCATTCGTTCGTTCATCAAACGTGGAAGCATGAATGTAGGTGTCATTATTAATGTAGGAATCATCGCTTCTGTTAAAGAAATGATTTTCAAACTCGACTCTTTAGAGATGCAGATGGCCATTTCCTTCGGTGTGATTTTTTCGACATTAGGGCTTCTGTACGTCCTTGAAATGATTCATTATGAACGGAAAAAGAACGTACCTGATGACGAGGAAGACTAGAACCTTGCAAAAACAGGTTAAATGGGGTATAATAGAATGATGCCCTAACAGAACCCAATGGCAAGATCTCTCGGTTTACACCACATTACAAAACGAAAAGAAAAACTTCTTCAGCGAATTCTCGCTTGGCTACGCCGTGAACACAACATTGATGATGTGATGATTTTCATTGCCATCATTTACCCACTCAGCATCATTCCACAAGCCGTAAAAATTGCTCAAATTCAAGATGCAAGCTCCATATCTATCATGAGCTTTACCCTAAAAGCGGTGCTTTCCATTCCTTGGATTTATTACGGAATCAAACACCGAAGCAACCCTATCATTCTTTCAAATGTGCTCTGGTTTGCGGGTTACACGGTAATCATCGCAGAAACCCTTATTTTTTAAGGCTTTCACGGCATCTGTTGCAAAATAGAGACCTCCCAGAATATAAACTTGGTCTTCTTTTTGAAGATGTTCAATAAGATAATCAGCCGCCTCTAGTGGATCTGGCATCACCACCCCATGCTCTACATGCTCCGCCAAATCTTCGGCAGGCACCGCATGATAATGAGCTTCAGAAAGAATCACTTGATCCATGCCTTCAGAAAGAATAGCCGCCATTTCTTCATAATCTTTATCTGATGAAATCCCCATCCACAAATAACGTTTCCCTTTTATTTTAGCTGGAATTGCTTCACGGATTGCTCGAGCTCCATGCAAATTATGGCCTACATCCACGATTACAAGTGGATCATTCTTAATCACTTCCATCCGAAGGGGCCAATTCACACTTAATAATCCGCCTTCAATATCTCGTTCATTAATTTCCCAAGCACCTTCACGTAAAACCTGAATAACTTCTAAAGCCACTGCCTCATTTTTCTCCCAGAAAGGTCCCGCCACTTGAACCGCTCTATGTTCAGGTAAAATAGCTCGCAAATCTGGGTCCTCGATTCCCGTTACCAAAATAGAATCTTTTTTAATCGCAGCCTTATCCAAGGCAATGGCTTCTTTAGTCGCTCCAAGAATAGCCGTGTGCTCTAGCCCCACATTAGTCAGCACTGAAACTTCAGGAGAAGGGATCACATTTGTTGTATCCAATTTCCCACCAATACCCGCTTCTAAAACGACTATATCCACCTTTTCCTTAGAAAAATAAGTCATCGCCATTAAAAACCATGCTTCAAAAATACCCACCTGAAAATCCATGAGTTTAGAACCATGCTCTAGCACCGCTTCTTTTGAAATCATCTCTTTATTTATTTGAATTCGTTCTCTCCAATCAAAAAGATGAGGTGAGCTAAAAAGTCCCACCTTATACCCCGCTTCCTGAAGTATAGAAGCAATCATGGCACAGGTGCTTCCCTTTCCATTGGTTCCCGTCACATGAACAAATTTTATGTCCAAGTGAGGATTTCCCAAGTCAGATAAATAATCGGTCACCCTTTGAAGGCGTTCCTCCTTGGGAAAGCGAGGAAAACCTGAGATTTTATCAATGATTTGTTCGGCTGTTTTCAATTTAAGTGTAACAAAATCAGGACTATTGCATTTTATAGTAGAAAATGGCATAAATATATCTAAACTTAATTCACCTGGTTATGAAAAAATTCATTTCAATGGCGATCCTTATCGCACTCGGGGTGACACTCATTCCTAATCTAGCCGGAGCAGCTCCCAATGTCCTTAAAGGGGCTAACGCTGATCTCGACTATGTTTACATGGATGAAGACGTCACCATCAGCTATACAGACGAAGCTGAAGCACACGACCAAGACGCACTCGATGTTTTTCCTGATGACGATGGAGAAAAACAATACCTCTACATGGGATCAAAATCTCAATTTGACCGTCTCTACTTTGATGTAATTCGAACTGCAAAATATGAAGACAATGATGATGGACTAGAATGGGAGTACTACGAAGATGGGTCATGGAGAGACCTTGATGTCTCTGATGGCGCTCTTGATGGTTTCACAAACAAAGGAGCTCATTCTGTTTCTTTTGACATTCCAGATGACTGGGACAAAGTGACGTATCAAAATAAATCTGCCTACTGGGTACGTGTACAACCAGAAGATGAAGTAGACCGACCTGCACGAGTTGAACAAATTTCTGTGAGAACTTACAACCTTGGACTTGATGTTGAAGATGAAGACAACGATGAAGTGGATGACCTCATCCGAAAAGATTTTGACGTAGACAATGGAAGCATCGACACCATTTATGGATTCATCAACCGAGGTGATGGTGAATACTGGTTCGCATTGAATGCTGAAGCCAGTGATACTTCATACAAACTCACGATTGATGACGCTCGATATGACGAAGAAACAATCACCATTAGCAGCCTTGATACTTCTCTAGATCACTACAGTGTGGAACTTGATGAGAAGAGTAAGAAATCAAGCAACAACGATCATAAGAAAAACAATGATTATAAAATCTACCTAAGCAGCAATGACACTCCATTTAGAGATCTCGATGATTTCTGGTGGGCCGAAGACGCGATTGAAGATCTTTACAATCGAGGAGTCGTTGAAGGACGAAGTTACTATTACTACTACCCTGAAGAAGATGTAACTCGAGCAGAATTTCTAAAAATGATTCTACTCAGTGCGGAAATTGACATTGATGACTATGATCATGTCGATGAAGATTTCCGAGATGTTTCTTCATACGCTTGGTACTACGAATACGTACTTGCAGCTCTAGATCTAGATATCATTGATGATGACTACTACTTCCATCCGAATACCTCAATCAATCGGGCTGAGGCAGTGACTATGTTGGTTCGACTTGAAGACGAGCTCAACAACATCGACCTAGATGATGACAGCACGCCTTTCTACGATGTGAGCCGATACGACTGGTTCGCTGAATACGTGGCTTACGCTTACGATGAAGGTGTAGTTGAAGGACGAAGCTACCGATACTTTGCTCCAGATGCCAAACTGAATCGAGCAGAAGCTGCGGTTCTAGCTGATCGTGCTTACGACCTATGGTGGGATTAAAATCCAACACTAGAAAAGGGCCACTCATGTGGCCCTTTTTTGTTATACTCCAATCATGAAATCCGTTCCCCCTTCACTCAGATTTTGGTTCAAAATTCATTTCCTTGCGGATATGCTCTTTGGCCTTCCTCTGCTCCTTGCTCCTGAATGGATCATGAGCTTATTCCAGCTCCCCCTAGAAAGCAGCATCACCGCTCGATTGCTTGGAGCCGCTTTAATAGGGATTGGAGGAAATTCACTTTTAATGAACAAGAAAAGTGCTCAGACTTATCGCGCGATGCTAAACCTGAAAATTTTATGGTCAGGGGCTGCCATTCTGGCCTTAGTCATCGAAATATATAATGGTGCGTCTCCCCTGCTCTGGTGGGTGCTTGGAATATTTATTGGATTCGCTGGATTATGGAACTTTTACAGGTGGACTAAGTGAGCTTAAACTAGCTTTAACCCATTGAAAAAAAGGCGTTTTTTTGCTATAATCAGAGGATTCAAAACAAAAATCGTATGGCAAAAAAGGAGGACTTATTGATTCGTGCTCAAGCGCTAGTTATTCCAGGCGAACTTAAACATAAGCTCGAACTGCTCATTAATCGCTGTCCAGCTCATCAGTTAAATGCCCTTGAAACTGCGGTGGAAAATTTTGAAGTAAAACAAAAGGCCAATCTAGAGCAAGCTATTATTGACGCTCCAGAAGAAGCCAAAACCTTGTTTCGGCGATACGAGAAAGATTCTAGAGAACTTCTTTCAGATCATGTTGGTAAGAAAGAATCTAGACAAGCTGAAGATGACTTAATCAAAGAACTAGATGAGCTTGGATAAACTCCATAGTCAAATTGATGAAGAACAAGATCGAATTGATCAGATTGATGAAGTCGATGATGATCAGCTTAATGGTGAACAAACGGAAGCCTATTTCAAGAAGCTTGATGATTACCAGGCACGGATTAAAGATTCAAACTTCCCTGCTGAACTTAAGGATAAACAAGCAAAACTTTCTTTGAAACTCCTCAAAGAAGTAAGCGGTGAAGCCTTGGAACAAGAACACGCTAGCTTTAATCAAACCCTAGATCATTTCAATGATAGCTTGGACCAACTAGCGAACAAAAATCTTGTTCGAATTGAAGAGAGTGAAACCTTATGGGGGCTTGTTAAGAATAAAATTGGACTGAACTTCAAAGAAGATCCTCAAAAATTTCTCGCTGCCATCAATTACATTCAAAAATTTCGTGACGAACATGGAAGCATCGCAAAAATACAAGACACGGGAAAACTAAAATGGGAGAAAACAGGAGGAAACAAAGATCAATTAGAGATTGGAGAATACATAGATATCAATATTTTTGAGAAAGCTGAATTTAACGAAGAAGTAAAAGAGTACGTTGCCGCAAGTGAAGAAGCCGTTGAAGCAGAGGCTGAACAGCAAAAAGCCGAATTAGAAGTTCTTTTGGGAGAAGATCCTGCCAGTGAAGACCTTCCCTCTCTTGATGATTTAGAAGTTGCCATTGCTGAACGCATGGCTGGAGACTTGGAAAATGCAGAGTCCACTCATAGCGGCCTACTGCACTTCTCCGATGCAGATGAGTTTCAGGATTTTTTAAGTAGCTTAGAAACAGACGCAGAACGAGAAGAATTGATGGAGCATATTCTTGGAAACTTGGATATTGAACCTCCCCTGACCCCTCAACAAGAAATGAGACTAGAACAGGTTGAATTGCTCACTCACCTTTACTCAACACTTGTGATTGAATTAGGTGAACAAAGCAAAACCTGGGCACAGGAAGTTGCTAGTTTGAGTGTTGAACAAGAGCAAATAATGGACGCACTCGCCACCTATGAAGCCACCTTAGCAAACGACTTACCCGCTGCTGCAGAAGCCATCAAGGCTGATCCAAATACAACACTAGAAAGCATCATGCCGGATCGTATTGCAAAATTAAGAACGGTTGATGATCAAACCAATGGCCTTGCTCAAAGCATACTTGGAGTGTGGTCAAATAAGATTGTTGATATTGATATGTCAGATCCAAATTCAATAGAGGATCTTAACAAACAACGCTTCGCCATCATGTCCTTTGTTCGAGTAACAAAAAATTATGATGCCGCCAGAGCCATTGCTGAAGAAGCACTGGAATCAGAATTTGCCGCCGCAATGGAGGCACTCAGTCCTGAACGACGAGAAGAACTTCGTGCTGAAGCCACCGCAGAAATTCAAGGACAAGTAAACTCAATGCGTGATCAATGGATAGAGGAAGGCCTCACGGATGAACAAATACAAATTTTTCAAGAAGTTCTCATTGAAGAAGAAGCAAACCGCTTAATTAAAGGTGAAGCCATTAAATTAAATTTTGACCCCACAGAACTCACTGGTGAAAAGAAAGCGATGTGGGACATTTATCAAGATGCCTTTAATGTAAAAGGAGATTTTTTTGAACTGACAGATGAACAATGGGATACCGTAAAAAAAGAAATCCTAATCAATGCTCCACTCATTATTCTTTCTGGAGGTACTGCCTCCTTGATTAGAGCTGGGGTTACACGAGGAACCGTAGCTGTTGCCGCTCGTATTGGAATCAATGCAACTCGAGCCCTTGAAGCCTCACGAGCTTTACGAATTGGTTCCGGTGCTGCTGGTCTCCTTGTAGAAGGGGCTGCCTTTGAATACTCACACAGCACCCTTGCCTACGGACTTGGGATTGAAGAACATCACATACTAGAGCTGGGAGCCTACGAACAAGTTGAGCGAGTCCTATGGAGTACCGCAGCTCTTGGACTTTTTCATGGTGTGGGATCTGGAATACAAAAAGGAGCCCAACGATCAGCCACTCGAGCTGCATCAAAAGAATTAGGGATCACTAGCACTACAGGAATGACAAAAGAGAGCATGAAACTCTTGGAAGCAGAAGCGGCCAAAATTATGGCTGAACCTGTTCGAATCGCCGTGCAAGCCGCCATTGCTGTGAATGCAGAAGCCGGAGCCATGATGTTATTAGCTGCAGCTCAAGAAGGTGTATACAAGGGAAATTTAGATGGATTTTTCAATCATTTTGGAGAGCATGTTTTTCACTCTTATACCGCTGTCCTCTCTTTGAAAGCCGGTGGAGCTGTAGCCAATCCTATTCAAGGTAGACTCAAGTCTTCTTATGAAAAATTTAAAGCTGAACGAAGGGGAGAACGAGGGCCTGAACGTGGAGAAAATTTACGTGTAGTGGAAGGACCTCGACTTCTGACTGACCGGACCGCAGAAGCCAAGGAAAAAATCAATGAAGCAAGCAAAGAAAACACAGAAGTGGTTACGGAATTAGGAGATGGAATTCAACTGATTGAACGACGAATAGAGAACAATGCCGAACCAGAGCGTGTAATTTTTGATCACCCTGTTGCAGAACAAAGTCGATGGGAACGAATAGGAATTCAAGCTCATAATGCCAAAAGAGGACTTAGAGAAGCGTTTGATGCACTCACATCATTAGGATCAAAACTAAAAAAAGAGAAAGCAGAAAAACCTGAATCAGAAAGCACCAAAGAAGCCGAACGTGTACTTGAAGAAGGAAAACGAGAATACAATGAAGCTTCACAAAACAACCAAATGGCAGAACTCACAGCCAAAGCACAAGAAATTGGACAATGGGTTCATAAGAAAGGAAAGGATCTTACCAGTGCTGCAGCTGACCGCTCACTACAAGTGCTTCGTGAACTTGGAAGCAAAGTTGGAGAACTCTCTGTTGATGGAGCGGTTGCAAGCGTTAATTTTGTTTTACGAATTGAGCAAGCCGTTGTTAGCTACAAAGCTAAAGCAGAAGCAAGCCGTCGTGAGAGAGCAGAAGCACGTCGTCGTGCTGAGGAAGAAGTACGACGTCTTGAAGCTGAAAAATTAGCTGAAGAAAAAGCTGCTTTAGAACGCACTCAAGCTCAAATTCAAAAATTTGAAACTGGGTTCAGAAGTAGCATCATCACCCTTGAAGGAGCTGGGTTCATTAGTCTCAATACCATTAGCTTCAGACATGGAGGAAAAGAATTTAAGTTTAAAAGTGTTGAAAATAGCCAAGCCGTTTTTGCTGAAGTCGGAAGAGATGGCCGAATCAATCGCTCTCCTGAAGCCTCACGAATTGAATTTAAAAGCGCTAAAGAAGTACTTGAATCTGGCTACGTGGATCTTGCCACCTTCCCCACAAAACAACGTGAAGCTTTAACTAAGCTAGGACTTAATTTTGAAGCTGCACAAATGCGTCGCAGTAAAATTGAAATTGGGAACAACTTCCCTCACCTCGCTGAAAAGGTAAATGGATTCTTAGCACGGAAAGATCTTGATCGAATTTTTGAAGGTGACCTCGTTGCTGCAGATAGATACTTAAAAGAACTTCATGAATTAAATCTTGAAGTTCAAGCCTCCAAGGATACGAGAAGTGAGCATATGAAGAAGGACGTAGCAGAACGGCTCCAAGCCATGGAAGCCATCGTAGCTCGTGAAAAAGCTACCGAAGAGTTCATTCGTGAGCTCTACCCAGAGGGACTCGACGTGGCCATTGATTACAATATCACTCAGGGACAAATTGGAAACTGTTATTTCCTTACAAGTATTCATGCTATCAGAACACAACAACCACGACTATTTAAACAAACCATCATGAATCGAATTTCTAAGGTTGGAGATGGAATGTATGTCGTTAAAATCAATAATCGAGAAATTTTTGTAAATCGTGACATGATACGGAGATATCAAGAACACCCTGACAAACCAAGTTCTACATCTACCTTTGGAGATGCCTTGCTTGAGTATGCTAATGCATCATATCAATCTCAAAAAATACATGCACGTAGAGGAATGACTATGTTCCAACACCCAGTAACTAAAGAACGAGCTGAGGAAGGAGGATACACTCATCAATCACTAGGAGACATATTAGGAGCAGAAGTCGCACAAGGAAGGAACTATGCCCCAATGAATCTGGCAACCGCACGAAGCTTACTAAATACAATGGCGACCAGCTCAATTGGACCGATTTTAACCCTATCAACACCAAAATTTGAAACTGCTGGGACCGCTCGTGGATCCACAAATTATAAAGACATACAAGTTTTCATGGATGGGAAATGGCAAAATATGCAAGTATGGGGAACTCATGCCTATTCAGTAGCTGGCTATAATCCACGGACCGAAATGGTTAAAATTGCTAATCCACATGATACATCTCGTCCTTTTGAGATTCACATCAATCAACTCCCACAAACCTTCCAAGGTTTTGGTTATGTAACATTAAAAGCAAGTGCAAGTAGAATGGCCATGTTTGCTGATCGACTTACTGGGATCACCCATGAAGGAACGGTTCGAGATTCAATTCGTAGTAAACTAGCTTCAGAAAATGTATATGAACTTTGTGGAGCCCAAAACGGTAATCTCTCACATCTTCGCAAGCGAATTGATGCAGTAGTTCATACAAGTTCTGATCCACTCGTACGACGAGTTTTACGTGAAGAACTCATATCTATTTATCACACTGAAAGAGCTCGCCAAGCCGCTTAACACAATATTATGGAAGCACAAACACTCATAGCTGACCTCTCTGAAATGCATGAAGGCACGAAACCTGTTGAACTAGAAGCAACTCAAGTCCGTGAACTCGCTGGCCATGAACATCCAGGCGTTCGAGGATTAATTCTATGTTTAGCAAAAAGTGGTGCTATTGACCTCCCTGCTGATCTTGTCGCTGAACGTCAACGTCTTGAAAAAGATGAGGTCAATCGACTGGAACTTCAAGAATTTCTTGATAGAGTCAGAGGAAAAATAGATAACGTCCATTTCTTATAAATCTGACTGAGCCGCCTCAATGAATTGCTGCTCAATCATAATTGGCCCCAAGTAGCCTTGTTCAATAACCCAAGCTTCGATCTTTTTATCGAAGCCCGTGATAATGACGATTGAAGTGAGGACCAAAAGGACTCCCAGTCCTTTCTTGAACCATCCATTTGGATTTGCCGCAAAACGCAATCGCTTCGTCACACTTTGCCCTCCATATCCAATCGCCAGAAGAAGCAAAAACAAGCCAAAGGCATAAATCACTAAATTAAGAAGTCCAATCCAAAAATTAGAGGGCAGAACAATCGCTAAAATAATGGCATAAGTCGGTGAACAGGTTGTAAACACTGGTCCCAAAGAGGCCCCTAGTAAAATGGCTCCTCCCAACCCCTCTTTCTGAGCACTTTTAACCATGACCTTTTTGCTTCCACTTGAACCTAATTTTGAAGACAAAAGACTCCACTGATCAGGAAAAATCATGGTCAATGCAAAGAGCATGATTAAAATTCCAGAGAACCATTTCCAAAAGGCAGGAGGGATTCCGATCAAGGCCGTGGTGGCTTTTAATGCCAAAGTGAAGACAATCACAGAAATACCTAAAGATCCTGCAATGGCTAAAGGTCTCCATGGATTTTTATGCCCGAGCGTTCCACCTAGAATAACGGGAAGCAAAGAAAGCACACACGGCGCCAAAACAGTTAAGAGCCCAGCAAGAAAAGAGGCAAAGAGAAATTCCATTTTTAGTTTATTTAATGCTCAAAAAGCATAATCAAATAAAAGTTTTGTGTCTGTAACCTTCCCTACAGTTAGTAGGAGTTTGACTCTAAGGTATCCACAGATTGTGATTCAAATTCTGTGATTCCTTCTCTCAGCCGAAGGATCATCTCAGCCATTTCTCCTCGAGTAATGTATTGATCATAAGTCAGGATACTCATTGGGATCGCACCATTATTTTCAAGATTATAAACATAAGGGAGGTACCAAATTTCAGTGCTTACTAAATCTGCACCTGAAGCCTCTGAAATGATTTTTGCCGCTTCAACAAAATTGATTTCATATTCAGGATGAAAACTTCCATCTTCATAACCATCAATCAATCCTTCAGTATAAGCGGTACGGATATACGGCACATACCAAGCTTCCTCTAAATCTGTAAAAGGCAGATCCGAAGGATTATTATTTTCATCCTCTACGTCAAACCACGCCTCAACAATGATCTTGGTGAACTCGGCTCGATTGATGCTTGCATCTGGCTTGTAAGTCCCGTCATCATAACCATCTACGATGCCTTCATCTTGAACGTAATCGATAGCGACAGCATTTTCATGATCATCAGGAACATCTACAAAAGATAAAAAAGCCAAAGGTAGAATGGCAAAGAGAGAAAGGAGTTTCATAGTGGTATCAGTTAATTCTCATGCATTTTACACTAAAAAAGGCGGTATGGTTTTTGAAACCTTAAGCTCCGGTTTCAAAAATTATGCCGCCTTTTCCTTTATTTTTTTCCATGGACGAATACGACTCACGTATTGTTCGTGATTCGCACTCCGTTGCTTAGCGTAATGTGCTTTTCGTTCTGCTTCAGGAAGCGCCATGATAGCTTTACATTCTGGAGTACAAGTGCCCTCCATTTTCTCGGCACAATTTGAACATTGAATAAAGAGAAGATTACAAGCCTTGTTTTCACAATTGGTGTAGTCATCACAACTTGTTTCACATTGATCACATTCTGAAAGAACATCATCCGTCACCCGTTCTGCCATGCGTTCATCGAACACAAAATTTGCTCCTTTGAATTTAGATTCAATCCCAAGCTCATCACACTGCTTAGCATAGTTGATGATCCCACCTCGAATTTGGTGAACATTCTTAAATCCTTTCTTCTTATAATATGAACTCACCTTTTCGCATCGAATCCCCCCCGTGCAGTACAAGAGAATGTTTTCATCTTCTTTTCCTTCCAGCATTTCAAGAACCATCGGCACTTCTTCGTCAAAAGTATCACAATCAGGAGCAATCGCTCCTTCAAATTTACCAATTCGACTTTCGTAATGATTTCTCATATCAATCACCATCGCTCCCCCATCAATGAGGTCATTCACTTCAGGAGCCGTCAAATGCTTCCCAGGATTTTCAAGATCAAACTCTCCGTCTGGAATTCCATCAGCCAAAATCACCTTTTTCACTTTGATCTTTAGTTTGATGAACGAGTCATCATGTTCAAGAGCAATGTTAAGGAATTGATCTTCAAATTCAGGATGAGCCGTAAGCACTTCACGATACTTTTCTAGATTATGAGTGGGCACACTGATCTGTGCATTAATTCCTTCTTTAGCAAGATACACACGTCCAAGTACACCTAGTTCTGACCATTCTTCAAATAAAGTGTCTCGAAGAAGCATCGGGTTTTCAATAGTCACATATCTGTAAAACGAAAGCGTGGTTCGCTCGAAATCTTCAGCTTGAAGCTTCTGCTGACACTCTTCCTTACTAAGCTTATTTTTAATCTTAAACATGCCAAAAGGGTTATCTGCCGGGATTATAGGAAAACAGGTCTGAGGTGTAAAGGGCTAGGAGCGGAGCTTCGTCTCAGCCTCTTCAATTTTATAAGCATTTTGAGCCACTCGATCCCTAGTATTTACTCCTCCTTTAGAATCTTCCTTAGCCTTCAACATGAGCTTATCGGCACGATCAAGAAATAAATCTTTCCCCTCGCCTTTCTTATATTTTGCGACACCAAAGGCCACCTTTAAGTCAATAAACTCACCATTAGCTAAAGTAAATGGTGAACCCGTAAATTCATCAAGAACTCGTTCAAAAATCTCCTGAATAGAATGACCTTCATCAAGTTTAAGAATCACGACAAATTCATCACCCCCTAAACGAGCAATTGTATCAACGGGCCTGAACGTTTTCCCTAAAATCTCAGCCACATGCCGTAATGCATTATCTCCTTCTAAATGACCATAAGTGTCATTCAAATGCTTAAAGCCACTTAGATCCATGAACCCAATGTATAGGTAGTGATCAGGATGTTTTTCCATCCATGAAAGTGCATGAGTCAAATCCTCATCCATTCCTTTTCGACTTATAAGACCCGTGAGAGGGTCTTCTCTCAAGGCTTGCTGAATTTCATGCTGAACCAATTGCCGCCCTTCTTCTATTCCTTCATTCCTAACGGCTTCTAACATAGATCGATAATGCTCATGAAGGACTCGTTGAGATCGAAGATGACGAACGGCAACAACAAAAATACCTGACAAAACTTGAATCACTCCAGGTGCACCCTCTCTCCCTAAAGGAAAGCTCACCGCTTGACCCTCTAATCGATCAGCTAAATATTGATTAAACTGACAAAAAACAATAGGAGTGGCATCCATATACTCAATTAAAGAGCGAGCTACACTACGCTGACCAATCACACCAAGCTCATCCTTTAAAAAAGGAAACTGAGCATAGAAAATTTCGAACACTGTCGCAACAATCGCTCGGTCATAAGCCATTCTTACACCTAAATCAACGTAAGTACGACATTTTTCAAGTAATTGATATCGTTCAATGACGTCCCCAGGGATGATCACATTTTCGATTTTTGGCTGTAATTTGAGTGCTTCTGTTGCCATACGAATCCAAATTAAGAGCAAATCTTAGCCTATTTTTCAAGTTTGTCAATACGCTCATTGGTTCGGTATGATCGAGACATGAAATTCATCAAAAAAATAATTTGGCTTGGGATACTTGTCTTCATTGGAGCCATTCTTTACCGAAACTACCAAGCAAATCTTTTGGAAGGCCCCACGGCCCCAACCCCAAGTTCTTGGGTAGATACTGAGGTTCTTATTGAAACTCCTGAGTCCATGAATATTGAAATTCCTTTCTTCACTCAAGCTCCACATTCCAATTGGGACTACCCTTGGCAAGAAGCTTGTGAGGAAGCCAGTGTACTTTTGGTTGCGAATGACTACCAAGATCTGCAGCTGGATGCTGATGGATTCAATGAGGGCTTACTTGCACTAGTGGATTGGGAAATGGATACTTACGGAGCCTACGAACACACCACGGTTCAGCAAACTCTAGAAATGATGAATGAAAACTATGGTCTAGAAGGAGTCATTCACGACAACCCTAGCTTTGAAAGCATTCAAGATATTATTAGCAATGGGAATCTCATCATTGCACCTTTTGCAGGAAAATATTTAGGGAATCCCAACTTTAGAAATGGAGGTCCCACCTATCACATGCTTGTCATCAAAGGTTATGATGCTGAAAAAATGCAAGTGGTCACTCATGATGTGGGCACTCGAAACGGCGAGGATTATGTTTATTCATGGGAGACCATCAATCTTGCACTGCACGACTGGCATGACGATGACATTCTTGAAGGAACACCTCGTTTTATTGAAGTGATTCGCCCATAATGAAACTCGCAAAATCAATCACCCAAAAAGTAGCTTGGTCCACAGCGGTTCAATACATCGCAAAAGTACTTCAAATTGCGATTGGAATTATCATTGTAAAATGGGTGACTCGAGCTTTGGGTCCAGAAGCCTTTGGCCAGTATGGACGTATTGTTGAGTATGTGCTCTTTTTCTCTGTCGCAGCAAACCTTGGAATTTTTGGGAATATTGTCCGAAAAATGGCAGACGCTCCTAAAGATGGAAAGCTTTTCATTAATGCAATGGCTTTGAGAATTGGACTCAGTGTGATTTTTTTTATGATTGGGATAGCCGCTGCATTGATCTGGAATAATGATCCTATTTTCCTAGGAGGAACCTTGTTCTTCATGGCCTCACTCTTTTTTGATCACCTCACTAGTGTTTGTAATGCCGCACTTCAAGCCAACTATTGGATGGGTCGGTCTGTCACCGCCATGACACTCGCTCGACTCACTGAGTTAGGTCTGGTGTATTTACTGGCTCAAAGCAATGCAGCCATGCCACTTTTCTTCTTAGCTCCCCTGGGGGCTAGTGCCCTTGCATTAACACTCACACTTTTATTCACACGCTTACGATTTAAATTTGAATGGTCATTAGACCGTAAACTAATGATGAAGATTTTTTGGACGGCGTTGCCTTTTGGAATCATCAATATACTCAATAATCTTTACTTCCGTTTCCTTCCTTCATTTTTCATGGGGAAAGCACTGACAGATGAACAATTTTCCTTCTACAGCCTAAGCCTAAATATTGCTATGACGGCCAGCCTCTTTTCAACCTTTCTAATGTTTTCTGTGCTTCCTGCCTTTAAACATTCATTAAGCGAAGGTCATCAGCGCCGAGCAAAAAATATGTTCAAGTTAGCGATTTTTATACTAGCCTTAGGCGCTACAGCAATGATTCTATGTGGGTCACTACTGGGCCCCTGGACCATTGAGATGGTGAGTGATCAAAATTTCTGGCAAAACGAGATCGCCATTCTTTACCCCTTACTTCTGATTCTTGCCGGGGTCTCCTATTTTTATGATCTGGTGCTCATCACTATTTTCGCTCTTGAAAAAGAAAACTGGCTGCTCAAACGTGAATGTATTGCTCTAATACTTGGTGCAGTTGTCATGAGTCTTTCACTAACAACAGATATAAGTAGCGCCCGCGTGATCTGGATCATTGCAGGCGCTATTCTAGCTGAACTTTTCTTGGTAACCTTGGGATTACGTCAAATCCGTCAGTGGCTTAAGTGAGTTCGTAATTGAACCACGCGTAAGCTCCAGAGGAGAATGCCGGAGGTCTAAACCATGATTGGAAATCACTGAAACCGTAATACGAACTAAGGTCAGACCACACTTCAAGCTCTGAACTGGCTTCAATAATGGTTCCTGTTGTATCAGGATATGTCGTTGAAGCGTAGGTTGACATTGATGAACACGATCGAGTTCTTGGATCTGCAGCTGAAGCACCAAATCCACAGTATTCAACCGTCACACTTCCATAATAGTCATCTGTATTCCAATCAAGACCTAAGGCTCCATACCCCGTATGTTCTAGCTCAAGCCAGTAAACCTCTCCAACTGATGAAGTGATATCAGAGGTCGATGTGTACGCCACACTTGTTGTTGTCCATGCCCCACTTGTAGTACCTGAACCTGTCAGATAATCATAAGCCACGATAGTAATATCAAGATCTGGCACATCACTCACATCATCGGGATCGGTTCCTTCAGTCACTTCATATCCATCTCGGAAATCATCCCCATCTGAGTCCGTATCATTTGGATCCGTTCCATAGGTGTTCACTTCATCCCCATCATCAATTCCATCCCCATCCGTATCTGTTACGGTTGGGTCCGTTCCATAAGTGATTTGTTCTTCGTAATCATCAAGTCCATCTCCATCCGTATCATTCAAACATTCATCCGTCACATAACCATAAGTCCCTGAAAGCTCATCTGAATCAGAAATTCCATCGGTATCACAATCACTTGGATAATCGGTAGCATCAAGTGGATCCGTTCCAACTGATGTTTCATAGGCATCTGAATAGCCATCCCCATCGTCATCGTCATCAGCATTGTCTCCAATCCCATCGGAATCCGTATCCGTATCTTCAGTGGCATCCAGTGGGAAATCATCATCCGTATCCAGGGTCCCATCTCCATCATCATCCGTATCCGCATTATTACCAACCCCATCGGAATCGGTGTCTAGCCATTCTGTTGAGTCCAGTGGGAAGTCATCCTCTGTATCCAAGTAACCATCTCCATCATCATCCGTATCGGCATTATTACCAACCCCATCGGAATCCGTGTCAGTATCTTCAGTGGCGTCATAAGGGAAAGCGTCATCACCATCTAATGTGCCATCATTGTCATCATCCGTATCGGCATTGTCACCCGTTCCATCTTCATCAAAATCTTCCCATTCAGTTGAATCCAGCGGGAATTCATCATCGGCATCGTCATACCCATCACCATCCGTATCGGCAAGCAATGGATCTGTTCCTAAAGCGGCTTCTTCTGTATCTGTAAGTCCATCATTATCATCATCTGTATCAAAGAGATCGATCGTTCCATCAGAATCCGTATCGGCAGGGACATCCGTGGAATCCGTTGGGTCAGAACCCGCCGCCACTTCATCGTAATCGTTATATCCATCACTATCCGTATCCGTTAAGAGTGGATCAGAACCGTAGCTTGCTTCTTCGGTATCCGTGAGTCCATCATTGTCATCATCCGTATCTGAATTATTACCGGTTCCATCTCCATCTGTATCCACCCATTCTGTTGAATCCAATGGGAATTCGTCATCGGCATCATCATAACCATCACTATCCGTATCCGTTAATAATGGATCTGTACCAAGTGACGCCTCTTCCGTATCGCTGAGACCATCTCCATCATCATCCGTATCGGTATTATTACCGATTCCATCCGAGTCCGTATCTAGCCATTCTGTTGAATCCAGTGGGAAGTCATCATCCGTATCTAAGTAACCATCTCCATCATCATCCGTATCGGCATTGTCACCGGTTCCATCGGAATCCGTATCTAGCCATTCTGTTGAATCCAATGGGAAGTCATCATTTGTATCCAAATAACCATCCCCATCATCATCCGTGTCGGCATTATTACCAATTCCATCAGAGTCCGTATCCAACCATTCAGTTGCATCATAAGGGAAAGCATCGTCTACATCATCCACTCCATCATTATCATCATCAGTATCAAGGTAATCATCGATTCCATCTCCATCGAAATCGGTAGGATAATCGCTTGAATCTGTTGGATCAAACCCAGCATTCACCTCGTCTCCATCTCCATATCCGTCTCCATCCGTATCCCAAACATTAGGTTCAGTTCCATAAGTCGAAATTTCTTCACCATCATCCAATCCATCTGAATCCGTATCTGCATTACAAGGGTCAGTCAGATAATCAATGTACTCTTCCCAGTTTGTTAGACCATCTGAATCGTAATCATCGGCTGAATCATCCCATACTGTTGAGTCAAAACAGCTATAAAGTGATTCCCATGAGTCATCGAATCCATCTAGATCCATATCATTCGGCACACTTGAGCTATCGAGTGGGTCTGTTGAGTAAAGAAGCACTTCATCTCCATCTGAATAGCCATCTCCATCGGTATCTCCTACCGCAAGATCTGTTCTGTAAATGTAGTATTCATCTCCATCATCAAGTCCATCACTATCACTGTCTGAATCAGAATCACTCACACCCATTGCTGTTTCTTGATCCGCACAAAGTCCATCTCCATCATTATCGACAGAATCTTGGTACTCAAGAGCTCCACGATCACTGTAGTTACAAGAAGGTCGAGTTTGATTAAGAAAATCCCATCCTGGATTAAACACCGTTATGTCTGCCGTATTCACTCCTTGAGATCCTGGGTAAAGAGTGAAATCTCCTGCATACGGGTCATTCAATGAGAAGCTAGGAACGAATCCAGCGTCATTGTAATCATTCTGTCCAAGTCCTGTTAGACTTTCAAAATCAGCATGAGTGTAAACTGTTCCTCCTGTTTGGAAGTCAGTTGTTTTATCAAAAAGGTTGTAATCAAAAGCTGAAATATCAGCAAAATTTGTAAAATGTAAATCTGATGTATTTGAGAACACATTATTTAGGAATGAATGCCCTCCCCCTCCAGATGAAGTGAGATCAATAGTTTTAGACCCCATTTCAAACACGGTATTATACGCGAAATCTAGTGGCCCTGTTGGTGAACCAGCTAAAGCAACGTCACCAAAAGCAATCACATTATTCACCATAGTTTCAATTCGTCCACTATCAAGTCCCACCGCTAATCCATTCTCACGGAAACCATTCCGAGAAAAGACAGTGACCAAAGATCCATCAGCAGCTACCAAACCATAATCAAAGGATTGAACCATATTTGAAGTGAAAGTTTCCACAACGGTTTGAACCAATCCAAATCCATAATCTGCGGTTCCTCCCATAGGAGCGGTTAATTGATTTTTGTCAGCAGTAACAATCGTTGCACCATAAGATCGAACTCCATCGTTCTCTACCTCCATGAAGTTACGAGACATACTGTCCACAATCACCGTTACAATTCCAATTCCAAGCTCAAGATCTTCAAGAGTATTATCATCAATTGTCATAACGTCATTGCCTGGAGCAGAAAAATCCACTGTTCCAAGTTCTGGAGTATAAAGCCCATAAAACTCTCCATCCCACTGATCCACAATAATTCCCATGTCACTTCTTACACGTACAGAATTTCGATCCACATGATCTGCATGAGAGCCGTCCGTAATGTGAATTCCAACCGTTACCTCTTCTGCTTTGTTTTCACTCACTTGATCCGCTCGTGTTCCTTTCAACTGGATAGCCGTATCATCAATGTTCTTAAATGAGTTCGACAAAACATTCAGCTCCTTCCCATTGCTAGTGTATGTCGTTGATGCCGCATCCACTAAATCATTCAGCACAATTCCAAAATCTGCATTTTCTACGTAATTATTCACAATCCCATCATGATAAAGATAGGTCGGATCCACATTCGTGAATTCCATTCCCACACTTGTCACGCTTCCCATCCCTGCATAGATTGAAAGGTCAATTTTATTCCCCTCAATGAATTTATAAGAAGGTGCTCCTATCACCCCCGTTCCAACAATTCCATCTTCAACACCAGAGATCGTATTATTACTCAATTGGATCACATGAACATCCTCAAAATACATTCCCGTTTTTGCGCCTTGGGCTTCCACAACATTATTTGACACCACCATGCTTCCATTCAAATTACTCTGTGCATCAATAGCCGCACCATTAAAGTAATTACTATTAATCTGATTCGTTCCCGTTGTTCCGTCAAAATGAATCATGGCATCACCCGTTCCAGAAGTGTCATAGAAGTCATTTGAGATGACATTCACAAATCCTTCTGTTCCTTCAGCATGTATAGGGAAATCCGTCCCTGGCATATAAAAAGTATTCCCTTCAATATCTAGATTATTTGAATAACCAAAATCCATATAGGTACTTCCCCAGTAGCCAATTCCTGTCACATCGATCACTGCATCGTTTTTGAAGGTATTGTTTGTAATATCAATATTCTCGTAATCAATGGCTGCCACAGTCACCCCTGCATGTGGTCCTGAAATCTTCATTCCATCTACTGCCATCGATCGGCCATAAAGGTAAAAATTAGAATTCACCTTTCCGGTTCCCCAATTTGTAATCGTGTAGGGAATTCCCGAATTAGATCCCGCCGTTTCAGCCACATAAGACCCTTTATTTTTATAATGAATGTAAACGTGTCCCCCAGGTTTATACGAATAAGTATTGATCTGGTTGATCGCCGCCATCACCGTTTGATAAGCCTTAGATTTTGAGTTCCCCCAACATCCTCCTTTATCTACACCTCCAACCGCATCAACGTAATAATGAACTGACCCTCCTTTGGGCTCAGGACAAGATCCCGCTGCTTCTGCAGAAGGCAAAACAGTAGAAAAGTTCGTACTGATCAAAAGGCCAAGCACGGTAAGGGTCGAAATAGCCCTCTTTAGTCGTTGAAACATATGCTAAGGTGACAGATATTAAAATTGAGGTATGAGTGTATCAACTTTGGGCGCATGGTCAACTATAAAAAGACCGATAAGAAAGCGCAAGTTAATGCTTAAGATTCCCCTGTTAGAAATAAAATGCTACAACTAAGACAGTGTCGGGGTATGGCGCAGTTGGCTAGCGCGCACGCCTGGGGGGCGTGAGGTCACAGGTTCAAGTCCTGTTACTCCGACCATTAGCCTTCAATTCACGTATAAAACTCCGCCGAGCTTCGAGCCATTTCGAGTTATTTTTTGTATGAGATTCAATCGAAAGTCTGCTCCAAGATCTTCGTACAGCCACTGGTGAATTCAAATCGATCGGACGACCTAATAAAAATATATTTCCATCCCCTCCATGAAAGTGAGCAGGACAGTCCAAAACCCATCCTGTAAAAAGCCCCTCTTCAACTAAAGCTGCTCTATCACATTCTCGGGTAGCTACCGTTACTCTCTTTAAAAGAATAGACCTTAAAGAAAAAACTCCTTGATCCAAAACAATGGCTTTCCCATATATATATTGAAGAGATTCAAGTGTGCCTCCTCTCAATTGACCTCTCTCTTTCAGGTCAAATAAGCGTTCAAAGTCTCGACACAATGGTGACCTCATCCCTAAAGACACAATTTCTCCCGTTTCAGAATCCTGTGTTAAAGAGTAATCTTCCATAGCCTCCCTATCATTAAAGTCTTAAGACAAGGATCGCAAGTTACACACTGAGGCCAAACTTTGTCAAGAGACCTCTAAAAACATATGTGGCACCTCTACATTCTCCGTTGCGCGGACAACACACTCTACACTGGAATCACCAATGATCTTGAACGTCGAATTGATGAACACAACAGTTCTAAACTTGGGGCAAAGTACACTCGAGGACGACGTCCCGTTACTTTAATTTATTCAAAAAAACTCAAAAATCGCTCTGAAGCATCAAAAGAAGAAGCCCGCATCAAAAAAATGAGTCGATCTGAAAAGTTAATGCTTCAAAAGCATTAAACGGCAGAATAAAACCATAAAGATCTGTGACCTTTTCCCACATCAACCATTGTTTTCATAGAAACAATCGCTTGCTCACCTGGTATAAATCGTCCTTTTTTTCTCTCGATCAGTCCTCTTCTTTGCATGGCATTTAAAAGGCGTGCAACCTCTGATCGGCTTTTCTCCAAATGGTCGACAAAACACCCTAAATCATACCACCCACGTTCAGGGTTAAGACTTGAACGATCATAGTAACCATATGAATCAAAACGCCTCGGAATAGACAAAGGACGTTCAGCCAAATCAAGAACCATAAGTTCATCACCACTTAAACGTTTTCGCCGCAAAGATCGTGTTTGCATTACCATGCAATGCACTATAGTGCTGAATTTACTTTAGTCAAGCCTAAGACTAAGACACCATCCCCAAACTCACACAATGTATCGTTAGTCCATTTTCTAGATGACGTTTTTCATAGGGCGTTTGAATGTGTAGAACTTCATCTGTTATTTCAGGTGCGTATACATCTGGAACGTCTTTAATCACGGCCCATCCTGATTCTCCCACCGTTTCTTTTGTCCATTCATAAAGCGCCGTGGCATCAGTTTTTAAATGAACCAACCCTCCCGGTTTTAGAATTTTTCCGTAAATTTCTAGAAATCGTGATGACGTGAGTCGTTTCTTTGCCTTCCCTTTTCTTGGGTGTGGATCGGGGAAAGTAATCCAAATTTCATCCACCTCTCCTTCATTGAAAAAACGCCCCAATTCTTCAATCATGGTTCGCAAGAATCGAACATTGCTGTGTTTATCTTTAGAAGCCAAAGCGCCATGCCACATTCGTGCTCCTTTGATATCCACTCCAATCACCGTCGCGGAAGGATCACGCTGAGCTAGACCCAAAGTGTAAGCTCCTTGTCCACAAGCCAATTCTAATATGACTTTATCCCCCCAAGTTCCTTTGAGATTAAGGTCATCTTCTACCGTGGGCTCAAAAACATGAGTCCAATCGTGTAAGTCCTGAAAATGTGCGAGTTTTTTTCGACGGTTCATAGTTTCTCAGGTAAAGTGGCAGAGCTTAAGCGCTTTGTAAAGAGCGGGCTTAGCTGAACTATCAATATCTCATACTCAATTAAATGAAAAAAAAAGCCATTAAGAGAAATCTACTTGGACTCTTTTTAGTGATCTTCCTTGACCTACTTGGAGTTGGAATCATTATCCCTGTACTCGCCCCACTCTTCTATTCAAGTGGATCAGCCTTTGTCCCCGCTCATTGGGATGAACAAACAATAAACCTCACCTATGGACTCTTGATTGGGATTTACCCCATCATGCAATTCTTTGGAGCCCCCATTCTCGGCTCACTTGCAGATCGATTTGGACGAAAGAAACTACTCACAACATCATTGGTGGGAACCCTAATTGGCTACCTCATCACTGGATTTGGAATTTTAACAGGACAACTTTGGATGGTTTTTGCCGGACGTGGACTCGATGGATTCACGGGTGGAAATATCGCCGTAGCTAATTCAGCCATTGCTGACATGAGCAGCGAAGAAGACCGAGCCTCAAACTTTGGTCTTGTAGGGGCTGCCTTTGGACTTGGATTCATTTTTGGACCGTTCCTTGGAGGAATTCTTTCTAATCCAGAGGTGCTACCGTGGTTTAATTCTGCCACTCCTTTCTGGGCTACAGCCATTCTCACAACAATCAATTTATTCGTGATTGCTGCAGTCTTCAAAGAAACGCTCAAAGAAAGCATCCTGACCAAACTCAGTATTTTCACTGGCTTCCAGAACCTGAGAAAGGCCATGCACATGACGGAAATGCACGCCATTTTCTTTGTAACCTTCCTTCATCAATTTGGTTTCGCATTCTTCACTCAATTCTTTCCCGTTTATCTTGTAAGTAAATTCCAATACACCGAAATGGAAATTGGACTCCTCTTCGGATACACAGGTATTTGGATCGCCTTTGGTCAAGGTATTCTAACACGGATTGTCGCTAAATTTGCTGGACCCGTGAAAGCACTCAAACGTTCGCTCTTAGTGCTTTCTCTTTCCTTAGGTAGTCTTCTCCTAGCCACCGCACCATGGATGTTCTTCTTCATCAAACCCATGATTGCCATGGCCGAAGGAGTCACTTTCCCTAACACCACTGCCGTTGCTTCAAATCTCAGTCCAAGCAACAAACAAGGTGAAGTTATGGGAATCATCTCTTCCATTCGAGCGGCTGGGATGGCCATTCCTCCTTTAGCCGCCATTGTGCTTCTCACAATCAATCAAAACCTAGCCATTCTCAGTTCAGCTGGAATCGTACTCTTAGCTTGGTTGGCCTTCATGTACGGATTTAGGAAAACTGAATCTGTTTAAAACAAAAAAGAGCGGCCGAATGGCCGCCCTTTTTTTACTTATGAATTACCACTTCGCTTTCTTGAGTGCTTTAGTCATTTCGACTCCAGCCACGGACATCCCTCCCCATGCCACAAGCAAGATGAGCATGTTCAATGCAGATCCCACAGCAGGAAGGTTTTTCAAGAAAAAGAACAATAAAAGCATCATTGCAAACACAAAGTATTCATTCCCCTTCTTAAGCCATTTCCACTTCGTCCACTTCAAAAGTGCTGCAGATAAAATAGCCGCAGCAAAAATCTTCCCAAGGTACATAATCACAAAGTACTTCACTAGAATCAGCAAAGAAAGGGGCAATCCTACAATGGTCAGCATAATCATCATCGCTACAAATGGAGTGACTAAAACAAAGACCAATCCATACACCAATCCCATCAATGGATGCTCTACCACTTCCTTCCCAACTCGTCGGTAAAACTTAGGTATGAAAGCAAGAATCAAAGCCCCAACCATAAGGGCAGAAAGGTAAGACATCAATTGATGTGTGAAGCTAGCAAATAATGACTGGCTCGACTCAGAACTCATGACTTCTTCCCTATGTGATCGTTCAATTTGCTCAATACTTCCTCCCACTCGACTGTCATCTACCGTGGTTCCTTCCTCAGCAACAAACTTAAGATCACCATTGATTTGAGCATTTGATGAAACATTAAACTCCTCCGTTGCAATCACCATGTTTTTTTCAACGCTTCCATCCATGCTTGTAGTGCCAGATGCACCAAGAATTCCACGTCCAATTGAACCATTCATATTCATACTTGATGCGGCATAAATAAGCCCTCCAGCTAAAGTAGAATCTTCATCAATAAAAATTACATTCCCTGCTGTAATCATTCCATCGTCGACTCGAGCACGGTCTAAGGTAATAGTGTCTGCTACAGCAATAATATCTTGGCCTACAACCCCAGAGACATCAAGAATCCCAGCGGCAGCATAAAGATCACCATTAATTGTTCCAGTGACTCTCACTTTTGCTCCAGCCACAAAAACATCTCCATTCACTATCCCTTCAATAATCACTTCTTCAGCAGCAATGAACAAATCATCATCAATCACTTCTTCATCAGAAATAAAGGCATATTGATCTCCCGCTTCCATCACAGCCAAAGCTGGAACAGCAGTAATCACTAAAAGCGTAAAGCTCACGAGGAGCGCCATAAGTTTTCGTTTCATAATAGGGGTGGAATATAGAAATAAATCTGAATTTAAGGTAACATAGCCCTAAGAAAAATTCTAACCCACGCCACCATGTCTCTCACCCTACTTGCAGGGATACTTGCCCCCATTTATCTCAAGTTGGTACTCGACCCAAAAGGAGCTCACAAAGCCATGAAAGAAATCAGCAAAAGCCAAGGCTTAATGTTGGTATTTTCATTTTTTTACTTTTTCTTGGCGGCTCTGATTCTTTCAAGCACAGGACTTCACTTCCCTTTTGAATGGTACGCCTTACTCAATTGGCTTGGTCTTGCCATCTTCATTAAAGGAATTTTCTTCCTTATGCCAAACTTCCTTTCTGGATGGATGAAAAAATTTGATGACAAAACTTACCCAGTACTGGGATTCATTGGGCTTATTTTCACCCTACTCCTCGTGTATGTAGACCTTAAGGTACTCGCGTAATGAAAAAGAAATCATTTCTTGTCCGTGGGGTCGCTGCACTTGCGATCCTCGGACTTCTAGTTGCCGTCGTTGCTCCTTTGATGGTATTAGGAAGTCAATAACTAAGCGACTTTATGCATCAAACTCAACTCATTCATGGCGATATGCTCATCGGTGATATTCTTCATGACTATCCTGAAGCGGCTCAAATCATGGAAGACTTTGGTCTTCACTGTACTTCATGCAGCGTCAATGCTGTGGAACCTCTCCGAGCTGGAGCCATGGGCCACGGAATGAGCGATGAACAAGCCGATGAACTCATTAATCAACTCAACACTATGGCCGCAGGAAAAAAGAACCAAGCAGATCCCAATGGACTCTTCATGACCAAACGTGCGGCTTTTAAAGTTAAAGAGTTCGCAAAAGCCGAAGATAAAGAAGACTACGGTCTTCGAATCACCGCTCACGAAAACGAAGCCGGTAAAGAGCCAGCTTACGGAATGGATTTTATTGAAAAAGCAGAAGATGAAGATAAAACTTTTGAATTCGAAGGTGTCACCCTCGCCCTAGATCCAAAAAGCTTTGAACTTCTCAAAGGTTCAGACATCGACTTTCTTCAAACTAAGTTTGGAGAAGGATTCAAAATCACCAACCCAAACTTCGCCAAAGGCGGATGTTGCGGTGGAGGTGGAGGATGTGGATCAGGTGCTTGTGGCTCTGGAAGCTGTGGATGTAAGCACTAAAGCCATCCTCTTTGTGACTGCAAAACTGGCTCAAAACCTCGTGTAATCATAAGATCTCTTAGCGCCGTCGTTCTTTTACGACTCATCAATTGATCAGCTAATACTCGAGGCAGCAAACGACTCTTCTCCGTATTTCTCTTTAATCGTGGAACCACCCATGTGGCTTTTGAATCTTGTGGAACGCTTGCACCTTGAGGGAAAGGGAAATCGACACCACCTAATTTTGATTGTAAATCTCCTGATTCAATGCTCTGTCCTAGTGTGACTGATTTTAAGGCCTGAGCTTCATCAAAGCCCTCACCATGCCCTGTGATATCTCTCATTTTTTCAAGCTCATCTCGCCCTCTTAAATGAAAAACATTTCCAGCTCTTCCGCTACGATGAAAACTTTGATACTCAGGAGGAAGCCAGCCTCGAAAAATGGGTGCAGGAACAGAAAATCTAGAATCCAAAAGCGTCACTCCTGGGAACTCAGCCAATCCTTCTCTTAGCTCAGCTAGTCCCCAAGCTGCAACTCGTGTCAAACCAGCAACTTGGCTTTTATATAAGTTCGCTTCATCCCACTTCAAATAGGCAGGAGCTTCATAGCCCAAAAATGTTCGCATTTGAGTCCGCCCCAAACTAATCTGCTGCCCCACCAACTCACCTCCATCTGACCCCAGAATGAATCTTAGATCCAAACGATCTTGAAGATCCATGTCTCGGTCAGTATGCAATGCACGCAAAGCCGCTTGAACCTTACGATCGTCATAAGCAGCAGCTAAATCTGGGCTTGTTCTTCGTTTCATTATTCTTTGGGCTAAAGATTGAGATGCGAATTAAAACATTTTTAACAGCATAGGTCAAGGTATCACCCCCTCCTATCGCTAAGCAGCTACTCCCATGACTTCAATTCCTCAAACGCCGTTGAAACAAATTTGGGAATCCTTTGAGGTCTATAGCTTTTGGGGTTAGCCACTAATGAAGTGTAAATTGCATTATAAGCAGGATCCATTGCAATATTACGATTCAAGTTCTCGTATCGTGCTCCAATTGCCCCTGGATGCCATTCATATAGAAGATCTAAGGTTCTTAGGTAAAGAATCGAGCCTTCTAAATCAAGCGGACCTCTGTTCTTTAGATAAGTATCTTCAAGTAAATGAACCAACTGAATCAAAGACTCCTCGGAGTATTCATTGAACTTTCGATAAGCCATGACGTAATGAGATAGATGAATCAAATCATCAAAAAAGTAAGATTTTTCTCCCGACTGGCTAGCAGATGAAAAACGAGTCATCACTACAATGGCTGGGTGATCATCAGGTAAAGCAATCAAGTCTTGAACAGAATTCACCGCAGCAAGTGATTCAATTAGGGCAGACCGTTCTAAATTTGGATTGAAGATGTATGCAGACCGAGATTCTAAATAAGGAAAACCATCATATATTGTTTCATGCTCACTTGGTGAAACCTTATTTTTTTCAGGGAAATGATGATGGATAAGCCCGGCAAATTGTTCAGCCATATCAAAATAAAATTCATTCTCTGTGAAATGATGTAACTCAATAAATTCTGGGAATAGGTAGTACTCAAAAATCTCATATTGTGAAGTGACATCAGGATAATCCGCTAAAACATTCAAGAATATATTTGCCGCATCAATAGCCGTTTCAAACTCATCAAAAAATTCATTTCCTGCCTCTAAATTAAGAGATTCTAAGTGTTTTTTAAGTTCAGATAAATCAATATCATGCTCAACAAGTTCATGGGCATAAATCAAGTCAGCAGGATGAAGATGATTCAATTCCGGAAATTTCTCTACAAAGTATTTTTGAATAAACTCTCCTCTAGAAATACTTCTTTCCACAGAATCAGTTATTTCATCGGGGATCCCCTCCACGGAATTTAGATAATACAACTGTCCTTTATACGCTCTAATTTCTTCCGATAATGAATGCTCTTCCTTTTCTCCACTTTCATGGGTCGCTTCATGCAACAAGGTTGAAATAAATTGATTTGGATTTTCTAAGACATATGATCCTGAGTTAATAGCGACCATTCCCTCACCAAAAGACAGACCTCTAGTATTAGGAGCTAATGAAAAGCTCTCATCCAAATCATTACTGAAATCCAAAAGAACAATGTTCTGGATTTTTTGCCGCAAGAAAACGCGTGTTTCCTCATTGAAACGTCCCCAGACATCGGGTGGGAGATTTTCAAGTTCAATAACAAATTCTTCTTCTTTTCCACACGCAGCTTTCATTTCATCAAAAGAGTTCCAATCGGGAGAATCCAATGAGTCCAAACGCTGCTTTAAAGCAGAATCTAGCCAAGTACTTTCCGTTGAATCCTTCGTTGTATCTAAAAAATCACTTAAATCTGAAAGCAATAAGGCTTCCTCTTCAGAAAGTTTTTCCTCATAGGCGTCGATAAACAAAACCAGTTCATCAAGGTTCAAACCCGTCAAAAGTCCTTCATCAAAATCTTCTACCACTCGAGATAAATCCCCACCATCAGCCAACCACGTTTCAAGCCAAGCCTCCGTATCTAAGAAAGGCTGCTCTGAAGATTCATGAGATTCAAAGCTATTCATTCTTCAATAGTTTACGTTTAGCCTGAACAGAATAAAGCCTCAGCTGAATAGACTTGAGCCGCTTCATTTCCTTAAGAATTTCTTTTAATTTCTCTTTATTTTTCATCAGGAAATTATACCTGATTTTAACCTGAAAAACAAGCGCTCAGACTAAAACTTCTGCTTCTCCCACAATTTATAAAAAGCTCCTTTCTTCTGAATCAATGATTTGAAGCTTCCTTGCTCCAACACCTTTCCTTTCGACATCACCACAATACGATCCATTTCCTTCAAAGTAGAAAGTCGATGAGCAATCACAATGGCAGTCACTCCCTGAAAGAACTCATGAAGCGCGTCTTGAATTTTAGATTCCGATTCGGCATCTAAATGCGATGTAGCTTCATCCATAAAAAGCAGTTCTGGTTGATTGTAGATCGCTCGAGCGATTCCCACTCGTTGCCGCTCTCCTCCAGAAAGCTTCACTCCCTTTTCTCCAATCAAAGAATCCACTCCTTCAGGCAGCTTATTCACAAAATCCGTCACATGAGCGATTTTCATGGCTCGATCAAATCGTTTTTTGTCGTAGCGTCCATTCACCGACAAGGTCACATTTTGCTTCAAAGATAAATTGAAAAGCTCTGTCTCCTGAGGAACATAAGAAAAATGACTCACATAAGATTTTCGTTTGATGTCTTTGAGTTCTCGCCCATCAAACTGAATCGACCCTTCATAACGATCATAAAGTTTCAAAAGCAGTTTAAAGAGCGTGGATTTCCCTGTCCCAGAGATTCCAACCACCCCCACCTTCTCGCCTCGTTTGATTTCCAGATCCACTCCTTTCAGGACTTTGCGCCCATCAAAACTAAAGCTCAAATTTTTAAGTTCAAGTTTCTTCCATTTATCTGGGAAAGATTTTGTTCCAGAAATTTCAGCCGTTGGTTCTGCTTTCATAATCTCTTTGTATCTAAGAATTGAAACCCGACCGAGCTCCATTCGGTAAGAGACTTCAGCAAACTCACTTGCTGAAGCGGAGATTTTTTGGAAATAAAGAATCACCATGGCAATGATTCCCACCTCTAGATTTCCTTGCAGAACAAGAAAAACAACAAAGTAGAAAATAAAGAGAAAAAATAAATTTTGATACACGTTCAAAACTCCGGACCTCATTCTGTACCAAAATACTCGAGTCGTAATTTGCTCACTTAAGCTTTTCGATGATTTCTTCAACCAAGACATGATACTTCTCCACACACCCAAGGCCTTAATCGTGGAAATATTATTTACCGACTCAAACACCACACCATCAAAGTCTTCCCATTTAATATTCGTTTTGTAGGTTTCCAATGAAGGACGCTTGATCATCAAACGGTTCAAAAAGAAAAAGCTCACAAAAAAGATGAACATAAACAAACTCACCATTTGACTGACCGTGAACAAGACGATCGTCATTCCTACAATGTTCACACTCGATTCAATCAACATATCTACATACAGCCGCATCAATTCATTCGCACTTTCACCCGCCTTATTGATCCGCTGAATTTTATTTCCACTGTTTTCTTTTTCATGCCAATCATGATCCAGCATAAACATGTGCTGAATCCCTTTTTCAAAAATCCGAAGACGCATGCGCTCCGCCACAGGATAAATTTTATATTTAGCCCAATCATGAGTCACATAATGAAACACCCCCACCACCGACATTGTAATCACAAGAATCCAAAAATAACGGAGATCATCTCCCTGTTGATAGGTGGTTAAAATATTAATGATTTCACTAATGGCCCAACCTGGGAACAGCCACACTAAATCACTCAAAAAACGAATCATCGTTCCTGCAAAAAAACGCTTATGGTCTGGCCACATCAATTGGACCAAATCCTTACACATCGTGAGGCTCGAATAATTCATGATTTATTTATAGCAAATAGCTCCAACCTTATCCAATCTGGAGCTATTTTAGAACCCCGAAATACCTCCGCCTAAGCGTCAAGAAATTCTATGTAACAATGTATTGCTGGCACATAGGATTTTCGATATCTTGGGTGAGTCGGACACAGTCAGCACTAGATATTGTGTCCAAGCTTGATTTCCCACCCCAAGCCAAACCCGACAAATTTAACTCAAACGCATGCTTTTTGAAGCCTGTGCTTGGGCTTACTTCCCCATTCTTCTTATTCTTAAACAAACTCCACGTTATGGCCCAGTCTGTGACTCTTCCGGACCCCGTTGCTGCCGGTAAAAAGCAAAAAAAAGCAACCGAGATCAAAGCACCTAAAACTGCAAAACGAAAAGGAATGCAAATCAAGCGTGTCTTCACCAGCAAAGGAGTAGATGCCTTTGACATGATTCCTTTTGAAAAACGTGTTTCAAAAATCACCGAGCCAGACGGGACCGTTGTTTTTGAAATGAAAGACATTGAAATTCCAGCAAACTGGTCACAACTTTCTACGGATATTATCGCCCAAAAATATTTCCGGAAACGTGGAGTACCCGGAACCGATCATGAAGTCAGCGCCAAACAAGTGATGCACCGAGTGGCACACACCATTCGTAGCTATGGAGAAGAACGAGGATATTTTGCCAGCGCAGAAGAAGCCGACACTTTCGAACAAGAACTTAAGTACCTAACTATCACTCAACGTGGAGCTTTCAACTCCCCTGTTTGGTTCAACTGTGGACTTTTCGCTGAATACCAAGTGAAAGGAGATAAAGGAAACTACGCTTGGGACTTCACTGAAGGAAAAGTAGTAGAAATCGATAACGCTTACGCTCGACCTCAATGTAGCGCCTGTTTCATTCAAAGTGTGGACGATTCACTCATGGGAATCTTCGACCTAGTAAAGAACGAAGCCAAGCTCTTCAAGTACGGATCAGGAACAGGATCAAACTTCTCAAACATCCGCTCACGATACGAAAAACTTTCAGGAGGAGGAACCTCATCAGGATTGATGTCTTTCCTAGAAGTATTTGATCGAGCCGCTGGAGCAATCAAATCAGGAGGAACCACACGGCGAGCTGCCAAAATGGTAGTGCTCGATGTAGACCATCCTGAAATCCTCGACTTCGTACAATGGAAGGTGAAATCAGAAGATAAAGTACGAGCTCTCGTAGCCGCAGGTTACAGCTCAGATTACCGAGGAGAAGCCTACAAAACCGTTTCAGGTCAAAACTCAAACAACTCTGTGCGAGTGACGGATGAATTCATGAAGGCCGTAGAAAAGGGCGAAAAATTCTGGACACGAGAACGACAAACAGGAGCTAAATGCCAAGAAGTAGAAGCTCAAGAACTCTTCGACGAAATCTGTAATGCCGCATGGGAATGTGCTGATCCAGGTCTTCAGTTCGATACCACTATTAATGACTGGCACACGGCCGCAAACACAGGACGGATCCACGGATCAAATCCTTGTTCCGAGTACATGTTCCTTGATGACACCGCATGTAACCTTGCGTCACTCAACCTCATCAAATACATGAACGAAGATGGTACCTTCGACATTGAAACGTACCGACACGCCGCACGAATCTTCTTCATTGCTCAAGAAATCCTAGTGGATCTCTCTTCATACCCTACTGAACAAATCGCTAAGAACAGCCACGACTACCGCCCTCTTGGACTCGGTTACGCTAACCTTGGAACGCTTCTTATGCACATGGGGCTTCCTTACGACAGTGATGAAGGACGAGCGATTGCTGCCGCACTCACGGCCGTGATTCATTGTCACGCCTTCACCGTTTCAGCTGAAATGGCTGGCGTAGTTGGAACTTTTGATAAGTATGAAGAAAACGCATCCTCAATGATGCGAGTGATGAAGAAACATCAAGAAGCCGCTCACAACATCAACACTAAGCTCTGTCCGGACTACCTATACAAAGCGGCCTGTGAAGATGCTGATGCCATGGTTGCACTCGGAGAAAAGAACGGGTACCGAAACGCTCAAGCCACGGTACTTGCGCCTACAGGAACCATTGGTCTTCTTATGGATTGTGACACCACCGGTGTTGAACCCGAATTCGCACTTGTGAAATGGAAGAAGCTCGCGGGAGGTGGATACTTCAAGATCATCAACCGAAGCATCAAATCTGCCCTTGAAAAACTCAACTACACGGATGAGCAAATCAAGGACATGATGGACTACGTAACAGGTCATGGAAGCATTGAAAATGCACCTCACGTGAACCCAACTGAACTTAAAAAGCTTGGATTCAGCGACAAACAAATTGAAGAAGTTGCTGCTCATATTAAAACCGCACGCACCCTTGATGAGTGGACCCCTCATGCCAACATCGAAGCCCTCAAGGCTGCTGGAGTAACAAACGCTCAAATTAAAGAAGCTAAGCTCTTCATTGAAGGAGCACAAACCATGGAAGGAGCTCCTCAACTTAAAGATGAACACCTCCCTATCTTCGATTGTGCCAATAAGTGTGGTGAAGGAGAGCGATACATCGAACCTCTTGGACATGTGAAAATGATGTCTGCGGTTCAACCGTTCCTTTCTGGAGCAATCTCTAAAACCGTGAACCTCCCGAACGAAACCACTCGAGATGAAATTAAAGAAATTTACATGGAATCGTGGAAGCTGGGTCTTAAAGCTGTAGCTCTTTACCGAGATGGATGTAAAGAAAGCCAAGCGCTCAACACTAAGAGTGACTCAGACACTAAGATGGATAAAGCCAATGCAAACGCAGCAGTTGTTCCAGAAGGAGCACTCTTCCGTGGAAGCAAGCTTGCCATGCCAACAAAGCGACGAGGTATCACCATTGAAAGTACCGTTGCCGGTCAAAAGATTTACCTACGAACTGGTGAATACGCGGATGGTGCCCTTGGAGAAATCTTCGTAGATTCCTTCAAAGAAGGAGCCTCATACCGAAGCCTTCTCAATTGTTTCGCGGTAGCCGTATCCATTGGACTTCAATACGGAGTACCACTCGATAAGTATGTAGATTCATTCAGCTTCACTCGATTTGAACCAAGCGGAATGACCTCTCATCCAAACCTACGCACATGTACTTCGATTGTTGATTTCATCTTCCGAGTACTCGGAATGGAATACCTTGGACGAACCGATTTTGTACACGTAGCACCAGACAGCACTCAGCGTGACTTCAATGCGGCTCAAGGAGCCATTAAAGCGGCCATGCTTAATGAAGCCGCCACAACCAGCAAAGCCCCTGTGGCTCCTGCTGAGGAATCAACAACGGAAGAACCTGATGCATTAGCTAAACAGCTCAGTTCAATGATGGGTGACGCACCTGCATGTAGCTCTTGTGGGCACATCACGGTACGAAACGCCTCATGTTACAAATGTCTGAACTGTGGAACGAGTATGGGTTGCAGCTAGCAGCCTCGCCCTCACGGGCCTAAAACCCTGGATGCAGGGAAGGGCATCCTTACGAGCCTTTCCCTCCCAACGCGCCTATGAAAAAAACCCCTGCTCCACGCCGGGGTTTTTAAGTCTCTCTCCTCTAGACCAGGAAGCGCTCGCCCCTTCATCATGACTCAGGGAATCTCGCTTCCTTTATTAAGGTCTATCAGAGAAAGACTTAAAAAAGTAGCAATGGCCGTTAGGCCAAGTCTTAGTAAACCCCGTTATGAACTTTAACGGCGTCGCTATCTAAGAACCCCTTTTCAATCATTTTATAGATGAAGACCGCTGCATCTTCACGATTGATTTCAGTATCCATACCAAAATATTCCTCAATCATCATGTAAGAGACATCGTAATCTTCTGGACTCGATTCATCGAGTTCAATCACCAAGTAATCCTCTGATTCAGAGTAATAAAACAAATCATTCTCCATCAAAAATTCATGGAGTGAATCATACCATGGTGACGTGCTTGTTCCATTGTAAGTGAAACTAGTTTCAGTAATGTCATCACTTAAAAGTTCGCCATACTTTGCTCCTTCGTAGAGCATTTTCCAAGCTTCAGGAACATTCACACCTTCTGTAGCTCGAAAGGTCGTTGGCCAGCCCCCTGTGTCATCCCCTGTCATGAGGTCAAATTCAATGGCAGAAAAATACATGGTCCAAATCATCCACTCATGGGCTCGTTCATTCGGGTCAGGAATATCTGAGAACATTGAATTCACAGACAAAGCAATAAGATCATATTCCTCCTCTGAGGCGAGATCGGAAAGCTCATCAGAAGTCACTGCCAATCGGTTCACAATTTGAGCCAATTCCGCTCGAAGCAATGGTTTTCCATATCCAAAACTTTCTTCGTTGTATCCCATCATCAAACCATGTTCACAGACTTCTTCTAAGTAAGAATCCATAGACGAAGGAACATCCTCCCAATTTCCACACTCCCACGGAAGGTTTGGTGCTTCTACAGATTCGGCAGAAATGCTAGGAGCCATCATCACAATCATAGATGTAATGAGTACAGAGCTGAGTAAAGTTTTCATAATAAATAAGGTTATATTACTTATAATAAAATAAGCTCCATTTTGTTACAAAAATTACGACATAAACCATGAACCTGCTCTAGAAAGCATGGATTTTGTTCGAGTCCACAAGCTAGGACTTGGAAGCTGAGGAGAAACATAATTTGACGAGGCCGTGACCTTTCTTTCTTTTAATCCCGCTTCCAACCACTTTTGGAAAGGTTCTTCTTCAGGTTCTTCTTCTAGAAGGTGAGTCACATCAGGAACTTCTGCTGCTCCATGGAAAATAACTTCTACTGGTTTTGACTCAAGTAAATAATCCGTTAAATCAATATCGTCTTCATCTGGTATCAGCTCATCACTTAAGTCTGGAAGATCAGCCATTGAATCTGAAACATAATTCACTTCATAAAAATTTCCACCCGATGCTTCAACTTCTGCTTTCACACGAGCCACCCGTTTATAATCTTCTTCGGCCTGCTCTTGGAAATAAGTGGTCTGAGCAACCTCATGGGCTTTGGCCAAAAGATCCACACTTGAATCATTTACAAAACCATTCCAAGCGGCATTTCCTAGAATTAATTCAGCCACCCCTGAGTTTGGGTATTGAACCGAAGCCCAAAGATGAAGATCTGAAAGAGTTTCAATATCCTCGGTTGATTCAAAATCATGTTTCACTTGAGAAAAACCGCTTCCTAAACTTGCAATCACAGACTCAGCAGAGGCATCTAAATCTGCATGAATCCATAAGCCAGAAAGAATCGTATTCTGAATACTCTCAACGCTAAGATCCAAATCAAGCGAAAGCTCGGCAGCCATTCCCCAAACATTTTTTGCCTGCACACTCACCTCTCCATCATCCAGATCCAAAACATTCATGGTTTCTGCAGGCCTAGGTTTCGTCTCACTAGCATCAAAAACTTGGGGTGGCCCTGCCACGTCACTTGAATCTGAAGAATCGTCAACAGAGTATACAAAGTCTACACGGTCTGGTGTGGGCTCTAAATCAGGTGCCTGTTCTGGACCTCCTTTCATAACGGCAAAAAGTCCAACGGCCGCCATGGCTCCAGCCGCTACCCATCGTCTGAATCTCCCCACTACAGGTGTTGATTCCGGCATTTCAAATTTTCTAGACTGGTTTCCCTCAAGAAAGCTATTGATTTGAGCTTCAGAAATAGCTGCTGGCTCAGGCTCATCAATAGGTAGTTTGGGAAATTCACGTTTTTCTGGAACTTCTCCAAAAACATAAAGCCGCCCATCAGGGCCTAATTCAAAAGCTCCTACTTCCAAAAGTAAAATCGTTAAAGCTTCTTTGCTTCGGTCCCCAGCACCAAATTGACTATTGATTCCTTGTGCAAACTGATCTGTATTACTACTCATTTCCCCCATTACACCACTCAATCCAGTACGGATAGACTTGAAATTTTCTTTAACATCCTTTGAAGCAATAAGATCTGGATACTCTGTCATGACATAGGCATACAAAGCCGCTGCAGTAAGGTCCACTAGATCATCCGCATAGTTAATTGAGGAAGTGAAAAATTTTGAAACTTCTGAATGCTCCATTTGCATAAACTCATCGGTCCATGATTCTAATAATCTTCGATTAAATAAATTCGCATTCACCAATGAGGCGAGACAGTTTAAGAAATGATCTCTCATTCCACTAGACCAGCAGGTCATATTATCTCTCAATGTCTTGCGAATACGGTCAATTGAAGAATCTAAAACAATATCTTCTAAATGAGCATTAAGCGTATCTAATTTTCCTGACAATTTTGGGCTTCCCTCCTTTAATCTTTCGGACATAAGTTCTGAAATAATCAAAGTTTGGAGCAGATCATCACACAATTCATGCGGTAAAGTCAAGGCCTCTTCATAAGAGAGCAGGCCAAAGAATCCGCTTGACTTAGCAGTTTCCCTTCCCTAGAATGCGCGAGCTTATTTGCAAGAAAAAGATATGACGAACCGACAAAGTAAAACACACTGTCTCGTAGACGCTAACTCATGGCGACCTAAATCAGGACGACGAAATCCTGCTTCTGGTAAATACGCTCGACGTCAACGTGCTCGAGTTGCTAGTGCTGCTCGACAAGAAAAAATGCGCGATGCTCTTGCGAAAGGAAACGCCTAATGTCACACTGCCCTAGATGGCACTGTTCTCCTCGCTAAAACGGAAATTTAAGAAGAAACGCCGCACGAATAGTGCGGGTTTTCGTGATTATAAAAGCTCTAACGCACCTACACGGCGCCGAAGACCCATCAATCCAAAGGTTAAAAAAGCCATCAAGGCTAAGACACGTCCTAAAAGTCCTGAACGAATCCGCCTTTTTCGTTGGCTCAAAATCATTGCCACACTCATTGGCTTATTTGGATTGGGCTATTTTCTTTTATTTTCAAAAAGTTTTGAAATTCACTCCGTTCAGGTAAACAGCGATAGTGACTTCATCTTAGAAGAGAAAAATGCCGTGACCAGTTATCTTCAAGAGCACCTTGGAAAAAACTTGATTGCCTTTCACACTTCCGAACATGAAGCCATCCTTCTTGAAGAATACCCAAACCTAAAATCTATCCAGATCAACCGTGATTTCTTTCATACTTTAGTTGTGAATCTAGAAAGCTATTCTGACACGGCGAACATCCAAGTGGATCATGAAGATGGCAGCAAACAATACTTTGTGGTGAATGAACTTGGGATTATCTCTGGAGTCGGACTCACTAACGAGTATCTTCCTACGGTTGTTATGGATGTCACAGGAACCGACTTAGATGTCATGGATGAAGAATCTCCACTCGCCTTGGGCGAAAAACTAATGGAGGAACTAACTTTAAACACCCTCCTAGAGGTAGAAACTGATTTCGAAGCAAAGTTCAACATGCAAATCATGGAAGTTCATTATTTAAAACGTGCACGTGAAGTTCATCTTTATACAGAGCGATATTTCTTTGTTTGGATTGATCTCACTCAAGAGGTAGAACAACAACTCAACAAGCTCAAGAAGTCCATGACTGAACTTAATATTTATGAAGCACCACTCCTGTACATTGACCTCCGTATTTCTGGACAAAATGGAGAAAAAGTAATATATAAATTAAGCGAGGAAGAAAACTAAATTAAAAAAATACATGCAAACAGAAGACTCTATTCAAAAAGCACTACGCTTGGTAGAAAACGCCGAAGCGGCACTTAAAGCTGCTCGACTTTTGCTCAAAGAACAAGTGGATTCACAGTACACTCCTGTACTTAAACCCACTCAAAAGAAGGAAGCCATTTCCTACGACCAAGGTGAAACTCAAATCATTGAGGGTTACTTTGATGGTCAGAACATGATTGGACCTAATGACAAAGTCTTCCCCGTGCCCGCAAACTACGCAAGTAAATCTAAACTTGTTGAAAACGATCGACTGAAGCTCACTATCATGCCTAATGGTAGTTTTGTGTATAAACAAATTTCTCCTGTTGAACGAGACACTATCAAAGGAACACTGATCAAAGAAGATGGTCAATTCCGTGTGGCTGCCAACGGGAAAAACTACCGTGTGCTCCTTGCCTCAATCACCTACTACAAAGGAAACATTGGAGACGAAGTAACACTTGTGGTTCCTCAAGACCCAAACGCAGAATGGGGAGCTATTGAAGCCATCATTCCTCATGTAGGATCAGGCGTGAGCGCCGATGAAGACGATATGTTTTAGTCTCTCAAGTTAATAGCAGGAGTAGGACCATCTCCGGTTGCTCCCTCTGGATCAGGTGAACATGCACCAACGGTGACTTCATCATTTTTATGAAGAATGATGTAATAACCTGAATTTAAATCTGTTCCAAACGCAGGATCAACAGGAACCGTTCCAATTTCATTCAAATCCACACACACTTCATTCACTGTCACAGCACTACAACTTGCCCCTGATAGACAAGTTCCAATTTCATAAGCGTATTCTGGATTCAGTCCAAGAACCTGATTGGGATAAACTCCAGTGTCACGTTTAAAATCTAGTACATCATCAAGAATTGAAGTTACATCACTAAAGCGATGTGCATTTGTTGCCTCATTTAAGCGTCGATTGGGATCAACGGAAACCAAAACAGCTAAACTTGTGAGCATCATCACAAGAATCAAGAGCCCCCACTCCATCGGAGAAAGACGGGCTAACTGAGAAAACTCATCCTTTTTTTTGCGCTTTTTTGACATGGTATACATATGATGCCAAAAAACACCCATGTTGATCAACCTGATTGACCCCTAAAGCCTTTTTCGATAGGCTGAGCGCAACTAATCACAAGCTATGCCAGACGGAGAAATCAGCATCATGGAGGCCTTAAATCAAATTCAATCATGGCTCAATGCCGGTAACTTTGAAAAAGTAATTCAAGGCTGCCAAGAAATTCTTGAAATTGAACCAGGAAATCAACGAGCCCTTTCTTTACTCAAACAAGCTGAAGAAAAACGACACAATGAGGAGCAGATTCCTCAGGATATCCCAATGGACCCACTCGCCAACCTGGCCGTAGAAGAAGATAAAACAGAGGAAGAAGTGAAGCCTGAACCTAAACCCGAGCCTAAAGCAGAACCTGAAACTGCTCCAGAACCAGAGCACAATTATGATTTCTACACTCCCCCACGACCCAGTAAAAAGAAAATGTTCTTAGCCATGGTTATTCCTGCGATTGCAGTAGTACTGATCGGAGGATTCTTCGTTAATATGATGAACAATGCCAACCGAGATCAAATCTTAGCAAACAATGACAAAGCTCAGGAATACATCACAGACCACGATCATAGCAATGACCCAGAACCTGACACCTCATACCTTTCAGAAAATGAACAACGTGTGACTGACCTCACAGAAATGGCCGATGCTATCGAAGAATTCTGGTTTGATAACGGACACTTCCCTTCTCATAAAGATGTAGAACAACTCATTCAAAATGAGATTGGACGAATTCCTAGTGATCCACGACAAGGTGAAACTGATGCATCAGGTGACCCTTACGGTTACATGTACGCACTCTATGACCTCAATGGAGTAGAAGATGGGGCTTACATCCTTTCAGCTATCTTCCAAGACAGTAAAGGAGAAGCACACGCCTGGGCTCAAGGAGCCAGCACAAAAAATTATGATGATTACCGACTCATCGATGCAAGTCACGTAAGCTACATTGGAAACTAATGGCCATTGATTGGAAAAATTTACCGCGGCCTATTCTAGCCCTCGCACCGATGGCGGGTTATACAGATACGGCCTATAGACAACTGATTAAGGGAATTGAACCCCGAGTTATTTGTTTTACAGAGTTCACCAGTGCGGATGGAATCGTGTATGAAAGTAAAAACACTCTCAGCCAACTGGACTTCAACCCAGATGAAGAGCGCCCTCTTGTGGCACAAATTTTTGGAAAAAAACCGGAACACTTCACTCGTGCAGCAGCCATGCTCGAAAAAATGGGTGTGGATGCCATTGATATCAATATGGGGTGTCCTGCGAAAAAAGTGATTAGCAGTGATCACGGAAGTGCACTTCTGAAAAACCCATGTCGTGCCGCAGAAATTGTAGAAGCCACGGTCAAAGGAACCTCTCTTCCTGTTTCTGTAAAAACTCGTATTGGTGCTGATGAACTCAATCTGCCTTGGTTCATTCAATTCTGTAAAGACATGGAAGACGCTGGAGCAGAACTCCTTTCTATTCATGGACGAACAGCAAAACAAATGTACACCGGCCTAGCAAACTGGGACCCTATTTATGAAGTAAAGAAAAATGTAAGTGTTCCCGTTATTGGAAACGGTGACATCAAAAGTGCTCAAGATGCACTAGATAAACTTGGGAATCTGGATGGAGTAATGGTAGGACGAGGAACCATGGGGAATCCTTGGCTAATGCGAGAAATCGCAGCGGCATTCTTCAATGAAGACTACACTCCTCCCAGCACATACTCAGAAAAACTTCCTGCCGTACTTAGACATTGTGAACTCATGGTCGAATCCAAAGGAGAAAACCGAGGAATGAAAGAAATGCGAAAACACTTCGTTGGATTCATGAAAGGCTTCCGAAATGCTCGAGCCTACCGAAACCAAGTTGTCCATATTGAAACTCTCGACCAAGCCTTTGAGGTGCTTAAGAAGATCGAAAAAGAGATCGGAGACGAACCCAGCAATCAAACAGAGTTTTTTGAGAAACAGTAAACAAGTAAGCCACTCCTGAATAAAATAGGAAGAAACTCACAAAGCCCACTACCGTCATAAGGTCACGAAACCAATTTGGAGGTCCCCCCGGTGCGAAACCTTTTGGAGTATCAAAAACCTCAGGATCAATCATATAGTAGAGTCCACTTGTCTGATCTATTGGGAACCATAAGGGCCATAAAAGAACATCTCTAATAGGTCGTAAAAAAGCAAAGAGTTCTGACATGAGAGCTGACTCAATCCCAATATGGTTAAGGTAGGCACCAAGTAGGTGGATCGTCAGAAACAATCCTCCGAGGGCAACCCCTCCCAAGAGCGCTTTTTGATAGCTTTTCATGGACAGAAGCTAACAAAAATTCAGCTTTTTGTCAGATTATTTTCGCTAGGCTTAAGTCATGACCTTCATTCGACTGTGCCAAACTCGTGAAACCCTCCCCCAGGAAGTTGAACATTACTTCAATGCTCACACTCACCAATCACACCGATGGGGCTGGCAGAACCGTCAGTTTTTTGCCTTACCTAGCCCTCATCATCTTTTTGAAGGCGCAAAAATCACAGAAAGAAAAGTTCAAACAACAAAATCTAAATATTGGCTCACACACCGCCGCTCTCCTATATTCCCCATCAAACGATACAAACAATTTGAAGATCGAGATCAAAAATTAAGGTTAAATCCAACAGATTTACTCATTCAGGAACTGAAAAAACAAGATCACATCGAATTCATCATTCATCCTCTAAGCAAGAAAACTCAAGATCGCCTGAGAAAACGCATTCAATCTCCCAGCTTCAAATTAAATTCTAGATGGGATCTCTTTGAAACTTGGACCTGGCACAAACTCAGTTTCAGGAATTTATTCGGCAAATTATGGAGGTGGTCAAGATCACACGTCACCCACACTCATGACGCAAAACAATCTAAATTACATGACCGAGAAGGTCCTATGGAGGCTATTTTAGATAAATTTTCTCGCCCACTTTTTCATCTTGAAATTCGATGCAATCGACCTTTTCAAACTTATGCACAAAGTTTTGCACTTCCCCATCTAGGTGAGCTCCAGTGGTCAAAAAAACCTCAGATGCTTTTGCTCAGTAGTGAAGAACTTGCGACATTAATCAGTCCTCCTTCATCTAAAGCTCTAAGAAAAATCCCCAGTGAAGCCTGTGCTTGGTTGCCTGGAGACCCTCACATCCCACTAAAAGATCGTCTAAAGCACCTTCATATCATAGGGAAAACTGGAATGGGAAAATCCACCGCATTAATTGAACTCTTTCAAAATGACCTCCGTCAATTTCCCCAAATCATGATCATGGATCCACATGGCGATCTGATTGAAAAAGCGCTGAAGATTATTCCCGGGAATAAAAAACTCATCCTGCTGGACCCAAGCAACAGAGATTTCCCACTCGCACTCAACCCCTTGGAACTCAAAAAAGGAGAAAATCTCGAACAGAAATCGTCCAGTCTTCTAGAAATGTTTTATGCCTTGTCAAAAGGCAGCTGGGGACCTCGGCTTGAATACATTTTAAGAAACACACTTCTGACACTCTTGCTCTGTCCCAACACAAGTATTTTGGATATTCCCAGAATTCTCACGCGCCCAGAGTTCACAAAAAAACTCGCTCATCAATGCGCAGATATGGAACTCCAACGCTTTTGGTTTCAAGAATTTCTAGCTACGGATGCACGACTAAGGCACGATATGATTGCTCCCATACTGAATAAAGTGGGGCCACTACTCAGTACTCCACTCTTAAGAAACATTTTTGGCCAACCCAAAAGTAAATTTAATTTTGACCAGATCCTCACTGAACCTGGAATCATATTGGTCCCTCTAAGCAAAGGGAAGCTAGGAGAAGACGCCTCCCGCCTGCTAGGAATGACTTTAATTTCTATGCTTCAAGGCAGTCTACTACGAAGAGAAAAACCCACACCTCTGGCACTCAGCCTGGATGAGTTTCAAAACTTTGCCACCCCCACTCTTATGACCATGCTGTCTGAATCCAGAAAATTTGGTTTAGCCCTGACTTTGGCCCATCAATACATCAAACAAGTCCCTGAAGAAATCATGGACGCCGTACTGGGAAATGTAGGATCACACATCGTTTTGCGCAGCTGTTTTGAAGATGCCGAACGACTGGCTCCTCTCCTACAAGTAGAAACCGAAGACCTCATCAATCTCCCTGAACTGAACGCCTACGTGAAAACCATTAAAGAAGGAGTCCCTCAGTCCAGCATCCGTCATGAGTTCAGATTTGTCCCTCAAAATTCTACGAGTCCACCCCCTACTCTCTCCTTTGGACGACCTCGTGCGTTGGTTGAAGCAAAACTGAAATCCAGGTATAATAAGGACAAGATTTTGACACGCCAATGAAAATCAAATTACTCATTCTTACGCTTGCTAGTTTTTTGCTTGTTAGCATGAGCCCTCTCACCCTTGCCTCCAAGGACTTTTCTGGATTTAGTGTGACGGACATTTTCATTGAAGATGAAGGAGAAGATTTAGAAAGCACGAAAGACGATGAAAGCATCATCAAAGATCTTATTGAAGAGGCCGATGCCAATGACAACGTAAGCTCCCCTGTCATGGCCTTCATTCTGAAGCTCATCAACATACTCTCCCTACTCGTAGGGACTTTTGCCTTCGTTATGATCCTGATTGGTGGCTTTATTTTTGCCACTTCTGGTGGAGATGAAGGTCAGGTAGACAAAGGGAAAGCCATACTCACTCAAGCCATTGTGGGCTTGGTACTTGCCTTTCTCTCCTACACCATTGTGCTCTTTGTACAATCATTCTTCTACTAAATGAAAAAGCTCTACAAAGTTTCAGCCGTTCTCTTGATTACAATGTTCATGTCTCCATGGATGGCACTTGCCAATGACACCGAAGCAACAGAAAGTGGAGACGGAGGTGAAGCTGAAGCTGAAGAAACTGCAGGAGCTGAAAAAGAATGTGAAACTGCAGGAGGAAGCACCTACAGCGCAGGAGATTCAGATGGCTGTCAGATCTCTGCTAAAAATGCCTCGGGGGTTTATTTTCTGGAAGGCGACACTATGATCTATGCCTGTAGTTTTGGTCCAGAATCAGGTAGCGCTAGCGCCATTGAATACCCTGCCATGGATGAAGATATGGATTTGAACGAAGAAACCGCCTTAATCGAAGCGGTCACAAGTGAATTTGAAGAAGCATACGCGGCCACGCTCACGGGTACTGCGACTGGAGGCGCCGCCAACGGACGCTGCGGTGAAGAAGTGAACCCTGCCACGGGGTACCTCGAACAAGGAGATTGTGCCGCCGATGGATTGATCGTCACCGAAATTGCTGAAGCCTTTGCAGGAAATACCTCCATTGGTGATGAAGCCAAAGTCACCACTGTATACAAAGGAGTGTGCTGCATGATTTTGGAAGATCAAGGTGATGGGACCTATGAATGTAAGGATCAACGAACCATTTACTTTACAAGTTCTGACAACTGTAACGGAGGAAGCATGGAATGTAGCCGACGGCAGTGGATCATTGGAGATTCTGGTGCGAGCATCATTAAAGTTTATGTAAAACAAATTTACATTTGGGCCGCAGGAACCATTGGATTCATTGCTGTAGTGACTATTGTTCTCAATGGAATTAGAATTTCTGTTTCAGGTGTGAGTGGTGATATCACTCAAGCCAAAGAACGAATCATCCAAGCCATTTCCGGATTGGTCCTGCTCTTTATGTCTGGACTCATTCTTTACACTATCAACCCAACCTTCTTCAGCTGATGAAAAAACTATTCATATCTATTCTATTGGGACTCATGCTCGTGCCCCTAGGGCCACTCGCCTTTGCTGATGACACCACAGAGGCGTCAGGTGAAGAGGTTACAGAGGAAACAACAAGACCGCTGATCCCTAAACCTGATTTTCTGCCAGGACCTGACTCAGTTACAACAAGCGGAGACACCATTTCAGGAGAAGACACTCAAGATTACGTCCTAAATACAACCATCCCACGTGTGATCAATATTGTACTCGGACTTTTTGGTATTGGGACCTTTCTTGCCATACTCATTTCTGCCGTAAATATGCTCATTGCTTGGGGGAATGAAGATAAAGTCACCAAAGCTAAAAAGAACCTGCAATTTTCAATTTTAGGTTTTGTTTTGAGCCTCTTTGCCTATGCCATTGTTTCTATTGCTGTTTCTATTGCACTGCCAAGTGATAGCCCAGAAACAAGCTTCATTGATCATATCATTCCAAGTGCTTATGCCGAAGACACCACCCCTACAAATACAAGTAATGCGGCAAATTCTTTGGACACCTTACTCCCTTCTCAATACGACCTGATTGAATCTCAAGGAGGCACTGATGATGAACCTGGAAGAGGTGTGGCGCTTCCCTCTGGGGATCTAGTGGGAGAAATTATCCCTGCCATCATTACAAACATCATGTTCGCCGTTGGCTTCTTAATCTTCATTGGATTCATGTATGGAGGCGTGCTCATGGTGTATGGACGAGGAAATGAAGAACACGTTGGAAAAGCAAAAAATATTATTGTTTATTCATCAATCGCTCTTGGTTTGATGGGCTTCGGTTACGCCATTGTTTACGGAATTGCTACCATCAACTTTGATCAAGATGAAAACAGCACCTTAGATGATGTATACGTTGACACCGAAGACGATGAATAAAAAAGCACTATTTCTTAGCATGAGTTTAGCTGTTCTCAGCTACTTCGCTTTCCCTGAAATTGGAGCGGCCGTTACCCTAGATAGCTCCTTACGACCCGATAATCTTCCCACCTATGACTTTGATTCTGTTGCTGCCAATAGCGAGCAAAATCCTGAAACGGCAGCGACTCAAGCCATTATTCTTTTCATAGGAAATTTAGTGAGCCAAGTACTTGTCTTTGCGGGTGCGATTGCCATTATTTTTGTCCTAGTCTCAGGAGGAACTTATATCTTTGCCTTTGGTGATGACACCAAAATTGATAAAGGTAAACGAGGACTATTTTGGTCACTCATGGGTTTAATGGTGATTCTTCTCTCCTATGCCATCACACGAGGAGTGATTTCTATCATCTTAAAAGTGGACTCAGCGGCAGGCTAGGAGTATAATCCGCGCAGAACGCCCTACACTTATCATCCAAACTATGAAACGCTTATTTGCTGCTACGGCATTATTCTCTCTCCTACTGACTGCTTGTGGAGGCCCCAGTAACGTTGAAGCCGACAATGCGGCTCACGCTATGGCTGAAACTTCATGTCTTATTTTTGATGACACAGTACCTTTTGAAGAAATTCCAGCACAAAGTGAAGCCATCATCACAAGTTATGGATGGGAAGACTCCATCGCCATTGATGTTTACCTAGAAAGCATCAACGGTACTGAAGTGCAAAATGAAGTTTCTGTACTGCTTCGACAATACCTTGAAGAAGCCTGTGGAGAACAACTTGAAGCGGGAGGACTCAGCGCCGCCGAACTTGCTGAAGCCATCGTCCTAGAATAATTAGAAAAACATTCAAAAAGCTCTCGTCATTGACGGGGGCTTTTTTTAATCCAAGTCCACATGCGGGAACAGAGGTTCTCCAAGAACCACTTCTTCCCACCCCACTTGATCTAGAATTTTTCCTGCAGAATCAGGGATCACAGGTTTCAACATTTCACCAAGCGTACGACAAGCTTTCAATAAGCTTCCAAGCACCACTTCGAGTCGTTCTTGATTTCCTTCTTTTGCAAGCACCCAAGGCTTGTTGTCTTCAACGTATCCATTGGCAAAACGTGCCAATTCAATCATGGCTTCAAGAGCCTGTTTGATTTCAAAAGATTCCATCTTTTCATGGTACTTAGACCATGCAGCTTCAATTTCTTTATCTGCTTCGTCTCCTTCTGGCACACGAGCATCAAGATATTTGATCGTCATACTGACCACACGACGAATGAGATTCCCCATCGTATTTTGAAGTTCATCTCGGTACAGTGCAGCAAAGCGATCCCAGCTAAAATCTCCATCATCATCAGAAGGGATTTCGCGTAAGAGATAATAACGGAAGGCTTCTCGCCCCCATTTTTCAAGCACCTCAGCAGGATCCACAACATTTCCAATACTTTTACTCATTTTCTTTCCTTCGCTTGTCACAAATCCATGAACATAAATGGCCTTAGGTAAAGGTAAATTTGCCGCAAGCAACATGGCTGGCCAGTACGCGGCATGGAATCGAACAATATCCTTCCCAATCAGATGCACATCCGCTGGCCAGTATTGAGCTACTTCAGGAGCATCATCCGCATATCCTAAAGCGGTAAGGTAGTTTGAAAGCGCATCACACCACACATACATCACTTGATCCTCATGCCCTGGCACCTCAATTCCCCAAGGCAGAGTTGATTTAGGTCGAGAAAAACTCACGTCCATCAATCCATCTTTCACAAAAGAAAGGAATTCTTTTTTCTTTGATTCAGGAAGAATTTTCAACTCATCACTTTCAACAAGACGAATAATTTCATCACTGTAATCTGAAAGCTTAAAGAAGAGATTCTTCTCTTTTAAAAGTTCAGGCGCTCGATTGTGGTTCGGACAATTTCCTTCCACAAGGTCCTTTTCTAAAACAAAGACTTCACAACCAGAGCAGTAAAGTCCTTCATATTCTTTTTCATAAAACTTCCCTGCTTCTTCAATCAGCTTCCATATTTTCTGAGCTCCACGTTTATGCAAATCATCCGTCGTTCGGATGAAAATATCATGGGCGAGTCCTAAATTTTTTGCAATATCCCAAAAGAGCTGCGCACTTTCATCCGCGAGTTCTTGAGCTTGAATCCCTCGATCCTTGGCGGTTTGATTCATCTTCGTTCCATGTTCATCCATCCCAATAAGGAATTTCACATCTTTCCCTCGTCCACGTTCATAACGAGTCAGACAATCTCCTTGAACCAACTCCAAGGCATGACCAATATGAGGGCCGGCATTGGCGTAAGCAATCGCGTTGGTAAGATAAAACTTATTCACAGAAAGAAGTTACTCAATGCTGATACTAGGCGTCAAGCCAAGAGCCTCAAGCACCCCTGACGGTAAAGTCAGATTTGAACTTGAAAGCGGAGAGGACTCTTCCTCTTCTCCATCATTATCAGTGTTATAAAGAACGAAATCATATGCCGGCAGATTTTCTCCTTCTCTCATAAAGGTCGTGAGTGACTGACGTGATTCCCCATACTCATTACTCGCCAAGCCATTCACTTCAACATACGGACAAGCTAAATCCTCCTGAGGGCTTTCCAACTGGTAATAAATGTAATGACTGCTGCTTTCAAATACATTCGTCAAAACGATATAGTTGTATTCATGGTTGAAAAGAAAACTACTGATTTCCATATTTGCCGTGAATCCACCATTTGAGGTGTACTTCCCCTGTCGATACTGATAATCCGACACATTCCACGTTCCTACATGAGTCACAAGTTCTGACGCATGCACAGGGATAAACTCAGAGATCGCTTCCGTTCGTGTACCTCCATCAATAAAACCAATGATCTTCCATCGAAGCACATCCACTTCAAGTTTGCCTTCAAAGGCATTTCCTTCAGCGTCTCCCACATAAAAATTCACCACAAAATCCTCCACTTCTTGAACCTCATCATTTCCGGTTTTTACCTGATAAAAGAGTGGCAACTGAATCGATTCATTTTTACTCAAACGCATCCATTCTTCCTCTGATTGATTTTCACAAGGAATAATCGAACTGAGTGCATCTAGATCTAGACTTGAAAGTGTGACATCAAAATAATCTTCGCTGGTTTCAATTTCAGTTTCATAACCCGGAAGATTCTCTTTCACCATGTGAAGACCAATTTCCGTCATACCTTCCGCTGCGTAACTTGCTTGAACACCCCCCACAACGGTTCTCATGGCCGCAAGATCTTGAAGCACCAAATAACTCACGCCAAGACTCACCAAAATCAGCATCCCCATCATAAAAAAGGAAAGCAACAAAGCACTTGATCGATGCTCAGAGCACGCTCTCCATTTGTACATCTTTTTAATGTACATTTCGACAGTGGTATTTAAATCATATTTCATTACTGATAGAAGCGGCTAGTGAAAGTGGTTTGTAGATCAATGCTCACCTCATCTCCACGAGAAAGGGTCATTTTAACTTGAACATGAGGCTGAAAATGAGGGAAGTCTGGATCGGACTGATTTTCAGTGTCGTAAGGATTTGAATCTGGGAAAATTCTGAAACTAGCAAAATCTACCGAGGTTCCTATCCCATTCAATTGAAGCGGCTCTTCTCCATCAATCTCATAAAATAAATGTCCTTTTTCTTCATCCTCTGGATCCTCTTCCCAATAAATACGTAAAAATTCTTCTTCATCTAAACTAATCAAAACCAATTCCTGAGCCTCAAGCGTGTAAGAAATATCCTCCCCCAAAAAGCTTTCCGTAGCGTAATACTCATAATGAATTTTATGATCATTCATTTCATCTCCTAACAAATTGAAAATCGATTCGGACTCTAAAAGCATGCCACGAGTGGCCGCCACTCTTTGCTGAGAGCTATGGAAGGTCAGATAAGCCGCCATCACAAAGCCCATAAATACCACAAAAATTGTGATCGAAATGATCAATTCGATAAGTGTGAAAGCTTCTCTTTTTTTCATCATTGCCAATTCGTTAAAATGGTAGAAAGCTCTACGCTAGTATCAAAACCTCGTTGATTCCAAGAAATCACAGCGGTCACCGTGAGCGCATCTTCTCGACTGATATTAGGATCCTGTTCATCGGGCACTTCCGAGATCACAATCGTACGAGTGAATTCTTCGCCACTATCTAAAGTGACCACTCCATCTTCCTCATTATAAGAAGAAACAGGACTCAAGCTCCAATAAGCTCCAGCCTCCCCGGCCTCCACCAAATAAAACTCACTTTCCTTCTCACCTGAAGCAAGGGTGAAGTTTGCCCCCCACTGGTCCTCTCCTTCATCCCAAGCGTAATTTTGTAGCCAATTTGAATCACGAATGTAGCGCATGGCCTCAAGACTTTCTTGAGCAAGATAGGTCGCTTGAAGGGTTCGAGTGTTTTTCGAATTCACTTGAAGTGTCATCAAAATCAAACCGGTAATAGCCGTGAAAACCACCGTAATAAACGTGATTGCTAGTAGCACTTCCAGAAGTGTAAAGGCCGGTTTATTCTTCATTAGATTCAACTAAGGTTACTCGATTAGTCGTAGAGGAAAAGAAAAGTTTATGGCTCAAATCCTCATCATTACTATGAATATACGTGACATGACCATCACCACTAAAGTTAGATCCTGACTGGTCATAAAAAACCAAACTCGCTTCAGGCGGAATAAACATGGCCCAGACCTGATTGTGCCCTTGATCTAAATCAATCGTATCCACAATCGCTGCACCCTGAACAATTCCATAGCTAGAATGCTCAGCACTATCAAAATCACAATTTTCCAGATCTGAATTGAATTCCATTTCTACATATTCAGGCACTTCACCCGATTCAAAATAGGCACCTAAACACAAATACGATTCAGACTCTAAATTGACTTTCCCTGAGTCCACTTCAGCCCGAGACTGATCCATCATTGCTAAACTTTGTTGAACCGTCAGATTCAACTCCTGATTTCGGCGTGCTTGATTAAAATCAATAAACAAAAAGCCTATCAAAAGCATCATGATGGTGATCACTACGAGTAACTCCAATAAAGTGAAGGCAGGTTTTTTCATGAAACCAAAGTCGAAAGTGAGAAAATAGGCGCAAGCAATGCAATCGCCAAGATTCCCACAGCAATACCAACAACAATAATCACAAGAGGCTCAAGTACCGTTGTGAAATTATCAAGCGAGTGCTGAACTTCTTTTTCATAATGCTTGGCAAGCTTGTCAGAAATCAGACCAAGTTGACCTGTATTTTCTCCCACGGCAATCATAGCGACCACGGTTTCTGGAAATAAATACGGCGCCTTAGCTAAACTTGAAGCAATTTTATTTCCTCGTTCAATGTCGTGCTTTAGAACTCTCATAAAATCCTTATAAAGAGTATTTCCCAGTGCTCCTCCTGTAATTTCAATCGCTTCATGAATGGGCACTCCAGAATCAACCAAAAGACTCATCAACTGAACAAACTGAGCCACATTATATTTTCGGATCACCTCTTTAAGCCAAGGAATGTTAAGAATCCAGCCATCCACACGTCGTCGTCCATTTTGAGTGCTGGCGTAAAAGGACATGATCAAGCCAAAGAGAACCAAAACAACGAGGACCAACCAACTAAACTCCACAAAAAATCGTCCAACTTTAAGCACCAAAACTGTCAACAAAGGCATTTCATAATTTGACTGAGTGAAGAATTCATCCAGTTTAGGAATCACTACTGTCACTACAATTCCTCCAGAAAGGAAGAGGGCAATCAAAACCGTAATTGGATAAATCAATGCACCTCGAACCTTTAAAAATAGCTCATGAGATCGTTGTGTTTGCTCAGCCAATCGGAAAAGCAAACTTCCAAGATTTCCAATGGCTTCTCCACTGCGAACCACCCCAACCTCAGAAGCTTTAAATACATCCGGGAATTTAGTCATGGACTGACTCGCTCGTTTCCCCCGCTCAACATCGTAAGCAATCGTATTAATGATTCGGGCAAAACGTTCGTGACTCGTCTTTTTAGATAGGATTTTCAAGGCTCGCATTACTGGGATTCCCGCATCAAGCATCACCGCCAACAAATGGAAGAAATAGGATTTCTCTTCAATTTTCACCTTTTGCCGATCAATAAAAAGATCGTTCATTCTCACCATAAAAGGTTGAGCCGCAGAATCATAAACACCGTAAACAACGGTGGTTTCTTTCTCAGCAGACTGCTCTAATTTTGGATTTTGTGCCGTCATAGATGCTTATTGATAATAGGCCTCTAGATTCACTCCAAATGAAATGGCCTCTGTATTTGTTCGCTGCACAGAGATGGACGTCACACTCATAAGTCGATCCGCCCCTTCAAGCAATTGAAGGTATTCAATCAAATCATCATAGGCTCCCGTTAAACTCAATGAAATCCCCACTGTATTTCCATAGTCTTTATCCGTACGAAGGCTAAAACTCAATACATTGGCATCAAAACCTAAGTCCTTTGCCATATCAATAAGCTCCAAAATCAACTCATCTTGCGCCATACCTGCTGGGACCGCTTTCTTCAAAGCGTCTTGCGTGGCTTGGCTTTTTGAAATTTCTTCAGAAAGCGCATTCAAATCGTCATATTCAGATTGAAGCAAGGCCAGAGACTCATTACTTTCTGCCTTTTGAATTTGCAGATTTTCAATATTGTCACGCATTGGAACAACGAAAAACACACTTCCCACCACAATTAAAATCAGCAGAAGAATAGGAATAAGTTGTGAAGATCGTTGAGACATTAATAGTCGGCGTTAAGACTTAAATTAAAACTCACTACAGTTTGACCATCTGTGGTTGTCCCTTCTGTAATTGAAGGAACGAACCCATCAGTGAAATCATCTGAATCATCAATGGCTGAAATAAGATCTGCAACTGAATAAGAAGTGTCAGCGAGTCCACTCATGGTTAATGATCCTCCTTCACCTCCAGAAAAAGAACTGAAAAAAACCGTCACTGGTGTGAGATCTTGAAGTTTTCGAATCACTTTTGACCATGGCACTTGTTCGTCTTCTACAGCGTCTTTAATTTCTTGTGCTACAAATAATTCTCGAATTTCTTCACGTTCAAGGGTCTCAATTTTAGTCTGTAATTCCTGACTTTGCTCTTCAATTTGAGTGAGGTCTCGTTTGAGATTCCCCTGTTGAAAAACCAAAAACAAAGTATAGAGTATTCCGATAACAAACACGAATACTACTAAGGTTGAAAGAAGGCGCCCTTGCGGGGCTTGATAGCTATTGTTCATTTTGGCGTGAGAAGCTAGTCTTCGGGAGTGAAGTTTACAGTTATAAATGAAGGTTTTCAATGTGAAGCGTGCGGACATGACGTCCCCCCTCATCAAGGTGGGAGCTGTCGCAACCATTGCACGGCTTGTTTAAGCTCAAAACACGTTGATGACAAAGTTCCAGGAGACCGAAAATCTAGCTGTCATGGACTCATGAAAGCCATTGGAGCTACCCAAGATAAAAAAGGATGGCGTCTCCGTCACCAATGCCAGACCTGCGCTCATAAAATGTGGAATATTCTTGCCGAAGATGACAACTGGGACAAAGTGATCGAAGTATCAAAAAAACCACTAAGCTAAATTTGACAAAAGAAAAATCAAAGCGTAAAACGGAAACATGAACATCAAAAGCACAACAAGTCTCAACCGACGTCGCCGCCTCTCATAGGGTGGTGTGATTTGTGAATTGATTCAAACACCGCCCACGATGGCGGTTTTTTTTGTAAAAGAAGACTGCCACATGCGCGGTCTTTTTTTGCATTCTTAACCCCATTCACCATGCAAAGCCAAAGTTCATATCAAAAAGTGGCCAGCCACGAAGCCCACAAAGGCGACTTCAAAAAATGTCTCCTTCTTTACTCTGGAGGGCTCGACACCTCCACCATGCTCAAATGGATTCAAGATGAATACGACGCTGAAATCATCACACTCACGATCGACATTGGCCAAAGTGCTGACGATCTTGATGCCATCAAAGACAAAGCGCTCATGCTCGGAGCCAAAGAGGCCATCGTCTACGACGCTAAAGATGAATTCGCCGATGTACTTTTGAGCGAAGCCATCAAAGCCAATGCCGACTACCAAGGTGGTTATCACCTAGGTTGCCCACTTGGAAGAGTCATCATTTCAAAAATAGCGGTGAAAATGGCCGCAGAATATGGATGTGAAGTCATTGCCCACGGATGTACCGGTAAAGGAAATGACCAAGTCCGATTTGAAAGCTACATCACAACGCTGAACCCTGAACTCAAAACCATTGCTCCAGTAAGAGAATGGAGCATGGGACGAGATGAACAAATTGATTATGCAGAAAAGCATGGAATCCCTATCAAACAGACAAAAGACACCCCCTACAGCTACGATGAAAACATGTGGGCGAATACAGGAGAAGGTGGAGAAATTGAAAATCCATCTGAAATCCCACAGTACGAGAAGATTTTCCAATGGTGTAAAACCCCAGAACAAGCCCCTGATCAGGCTGAAATTATCGAAATAGAATTCAAAGAAGGAGTACCCGTTGCTCTCAATGGAGAATCTATGAAGCTCAGTTCACTGATCATGCAATGTAACTCTATAGGAGCTGAACATGGAGTGGGCGTAGCCACACTGGTAGAAGACCGACTCGTAGGACTCAAAGTGAGAGGAGTTTATGAAAATCCAGGAGCCGCCATTCTTATTGCGGCGCACAAGAAACTCGAAATGCTCGTAAGCACACGACAAGAAAATGAATTCAAAGCCATGATGGATAACAAATGGGCTTACCTCACCTACGCCGCTCAATGGTACGACCCTGTCATGTATCACATCCATGCCTACATGAATAGCCAGAACAAAAAAGTAACAGGTACCGTAAAAGTAAAACTTTATAAAGGAAGCATTCAAGTTGTTGCGCTTGAAAGTCCCTACTCACTATTCAAAGAAAACTTGGCTACGTTCAATAAATCAGCGGACTTCAATCAAAATGCTTCGGCAGGATTTATTGAAATCTACAACTTAGCTCAAAAAACCGCCTTCAATGTGTACAGCTTTGAAGATCAACTTGGAAAAAACTAACCCTAAAAGAATGAATCAAATTTGGAACACTAGTGATCAAAGTCTTCACCCAAAAATTCTGAGCTTCACCGCTCAAGAAGACGCCAAACTCGATGCGGAAATCTTTCTTCCCTACGACATCGATGCCAGCATTGCCCACGCAAAAATGCTCAATAAAATGCAGCTCCTCTCTTCTGAGGAGCTCACGCAAGCCATCGAAACACTCTCTGAGTTGAAAAAAAATCATGCCAATCATGGTGTGAAAATCCCTGAAGGCATGGAAGATGGTCACACTTATCTTGAAGCGCTACTCACAGAAAAACACGGGGATTTAGGCAAGAAAATACACACCGCTCGATCAAGAAACGACCAAGCCTTAACCATGATTCGACTTTATATGAAAGATCAATCGGCTCAGATCACTAAAGCGATTGATTCACTCATCCAAACATGGTCGAGTTGGATAAAAAAACATGAAGCCCTCCCCATGCCAGGCTACACCCACATGCAAAAAGCCATGCCCACCACACTTGGAATGTGGCAAGGAGCTTACTTAGAGGCACTTCAAGATTTGAAAAACTATCTACAAGCCACAAGCCAAATTCTAGATCAATCCCCTTTGGGAAGTGCCGCTGGGTTCGGCGTTCCCATGGAACTAGATAGAGAACTCACCGCAAAAGAAATGGGATTCTCAAAGGTACAAACGAACCCAATTTATTGCCAACTTTCACGAGGCCCCTTTGAAGCCATGATTAGTTTTGCCTGCATGCAAATCATGAGTCTTATTTCACGATGGGCCAATGATGTATTGCTTTTCACCACCAGTGAGTATGACTTCTTTGAACTCCCCAAAGAGTTCTGCACCAGTTCCAGCATCATGCCTCAGAAAAAGAACTACGATGCACTTGAAATGCTTCGAGGAAGTTTGGCCCTAAGCCAGGGACACTTCAACACCATCCAGAACCTACATCAGTCCCTACACACGGGTTATCATCGAGACCTTCAACTTTTAAAAGCTCCCTTAGTCGCCAGCTTTCAAATCACTCAAGACGCCTTGGAAGTGACCGATCTTCTCGCAGAAAACCTACTCGCAAAAGAAGCAGAACTAAACGCGGCCATGACGGACGAACTTTTTGCCACTCACAAGGTTTATGAACTCGTTAAACAAGGACTCACATTTAGAGAAGCCTACGCACAAGTGAAGGCTGAAACCAACACACTATAAGAGGATTTGTCTATTTTCATATTTAGGGTGTAACATGTTTTGCATGAAACTCTCTCTCTCCAATGACGCCCTTCCCAAGGAAGCCACACTTATCTTGGGAGTGTCTGGGGGAAGAGACTCCATGGCTCTGTGCCATGCCCTCGTCAATCAACGTCCCGATCTCACAATCATACCTGCACATGTGGATCATGGCTTGAGAACCAACTCAAATGAAGATGCGGAATTTGTCCTTGGAATGATGGCTCGATGGGAACTCGAATGTGAAATTTACAAGCCACGTGCTCCCAAATCTGGGAATATCGAAGCCTGGGGACGAAACAAACGATATGAATTTTTTGAAAAACTCAGAAAAAAACATAAAGCAGATCTAGTGATAACCGCTCATCATCAAGGAGACGACATTGAAACACTTTTAATGTGCCTCCTTCGAGGCGCACGAGTGAAAGGCCTTTCAGGCATGCAAATCAAACGAGAACACTTAGTTCGTCCTCTGCTCTTTACCTCACGAGCAGAAATCAATGATTATATCGACGCCAATGAAATTCCATTCAGAGAAGATCCCAGCAACAGTGATGAACAATTCACTCGTAATTTTTTGAGAAACAAAGTCGTACCCGTACTCAGTCACGTTTATTCAGACTTCCCCCAACGATGGCAGGGACAAAAAGACTACTGGATCGAGCTCCAAGGAATGCTCGAAACTCAAGCTCAAGCGTTCCTCACTGAACACCTCACGGATGAAGGTCTCGCCCGCGCTCCGTATCGAGAACTTCCCTACCCTGTTCGATCAACCATATTAGAGTTATGGTTTCGTCAAAGTACAGGGCAACGAGTTCAGGAATCAGCCAATTTAAAGCGTTGGGATGAAGCCATACTAAATTGGAACAGTCGCAAGAAAACAGAATGGCATAATGGACAATTCTTAGTCATGAAGAAAGGATGGGCGTATATTGACAAAAACTAAAGAAATCATAGAATAGAAGACCGAAGCCTTAAGCCCAAAGGATGAAACGACCGCCCATTGCTCCTCTCGCTGCTATTGCGGCCATGCCTTGTGCCATTGGCCTATACCAATATTTTGATGGACCCGAAACTAGCACCAAGGAGCAAATCACTATTCTGAGTGAGCCCCAAAAACAAGAACCAACTCCCATCAAAACTCAGCGTCCCCAAGAGCTATCTGACATTATTGACGAATTGGATGACCCAAGTGACTTCATCATTCAATGTCCAAGCGGAACTGATCACAGCATTTGGCTCAGCAGCAATCCCAATTTAGACCTCAACAACCTCACTCCTGAAAATACAGCAGGAGAATGGTTTGTATTCATCAAACCAAGCACCTTATCCATTCAAGGTGATCAAGCGTCAACTGCCATTAAAAGCTCAGGTTATACTTATTTTTCACTCAATGAAGGTAAAATAGGTCACATCGTACACACCATGGCTCCAAAGCATCAAACCTGCCCCCCAGACGCTCCTCATTTGCATTTTCTTTCAAATCAAGCGGGCCTTGTGGGGGATCTTCCCCCACAAGCATCAAAAAATATCTGTCTTCCCGAAGACATAGATGAATTGATGATGAAATTCCCCTATGGAAATACTTTTCAAGCGGCTGCAGCCGCTTGTGATCGTGCTGCCGAATAATTCAAATAGAACTCCCCTCTCAGGCATGATAAAATCCCTTCACTAAATAAGTGAAGAAAATTATGCCAACTGCAAAAGCAAAAAAACCTAAAGGACCCAGTTCACTGGTTTCTGTCTTAATTATTGCCCTACTGATTTCTGGAGTCTACTCAATTTGGAACCCAATGGGAGCACCTCAATCTGAAAAAGTCCCTCTCAACGAATTCATTACAGACGTTAGTGAAGGAGAAGTTCAAATTGTTGAAGTAGAAGGAGATAAAATCAACTATGTACTAGAAGACGAAACAAGCAAATACGCCTTCAAAGAACGAAGCCAAACAGTTTACGACCTGCTCGCTGGACTAGAACCTGAAATGGTGAATGACCTCAGTGTTGAAGTCGTTGACACTAGCTCAAGAGACATTTGGTTCAACATCGCACTCTCTGCCATTCCCTTCCTTCTCATCATCGGATTCCTTTTCTTTATGATGAAAGGAGCTAGTTCTAGCAATAATCAAGCCATGAACTTTGGGAAATCTAACGCTCGTCTGCACGACAAAGAACGAAGCAAAACCACCTTTAAAGATGTAGCTGGAGTGGCCGAAGCCAAAGAAGAACTGGAAGAAGTCGTAGACTTTCTTAAACACCCAAGCAAATACACCGCAATGGGCGCTAAAATACCTAAAGGAGTACTACTGGTGGGGCCTCCAGGAACAGGTAAAACCCTTCTTGCGCGAGCCATTGCCGGAGAAGCCAATGTACCTTTCTTCAGCATCAGTGGTTCTGAATTCGTAGAAATGTTTGTGGGAGTGGGAGCCAGCCGTGTGCGAGACCTCTTTAAGAAAGCCAAACGAAACGCACCTTGCATCATCTTCATTGATGAAATCGATGCCGTGGGACGCCAACGTGGAACTGGAATGGGAGGAGGACACGATGAACGTGAACAAACCCTCAACCAAATCCTTACTGAAATGGATGGATTTGAAGTTGGAACCAACGTGATCGTTATGGCCGCAACCAACCGACCCGACGTACTTGACCCTGCCCTACTCCGTCCCGGTCGATTCGACCGACGAGTGGTTGTAGACAAACCAAGCATGAACAGTCGTGCAGAGATCCTTGAAGTACACGCAAAGAACAAACCCACAGCAAAGAATGTGGATCTAAAAAACATCGCTCAACAGACACCTGGATTCTCTGGAGCTGACCTAGAAAACCTGATGAATGAATCAGCGATTCTTGCGGCAAAAAATGATCAAAAATCAATCAAACAAGAAGACATCGAAACTTCTATTGAGAAAATTGCTCTAGGACCAGAACGAAAATCTGCCGTGATGAGTCCAAAAGAAAAAGAAGTCACGGCCTACCATGAAATGGGTCACGCTATTGTAGGACACCTACTTGAAGACTGTGATCCTCTTAAAAAGATCACGATTATTTCTCGTGGAATGGCACTCGGTGCCACATGGTTTGTGCCTCAAGAAGACACTCACCTTTACACTAAGCAAAAATTTCAACATGAAATGGCCTCACTTATGGGAGGTTATGTGGCTGAAGAAATGATCTTCGGACAAGTATCAACGGGACCATCAAACGACCTCAAACGAGCCTCAAAAATGGCGCGACAAATGGTGACCAAATACGGAATGAGTGATCTTGGACCCGTGGTTTATGGAGACGACAATGACCAAGTATTCCTTGGAAAAGACCTCGCTCATGCCAAAGGATTCTCTGAAGCACAAGCCACAGAAATTGATAAACAAGTGGCCGCCTTCGTGAACGAAGCTTACAAAGAAGCTAAAAACATTCTCACCAAGCACAAAGCCAAGTTCACCAAACTGAGCAAAGAACTTCTTGAACGAGAAACACTCAGTCGAGATGAGTTCATTGAGCTCTTTGAAGGTAAAAAATTGAAGAAATCCTCCTCATAGGTTAAGATCAGACCATGAACAAAGTAGGTATTGGACAATTAAAGCATGCAAAAGCAAGCGCTCCTGCGCCATCTATTTCGCAAACGCCTCGTCGGCAACAAACAAAACAGACTAAAACCCACAGCAATCAAACGCCTCAAGAAGGACAACTCGCTGTGGATATTTACCACAGCTCAGATGAAATGGTGGTGGTCTGCCCTATTGCGGGAGTCGATAAACGAAATATTAAAGTGGCCATTCAGGATGACGTACTCACGATTCGTGGAGAACGAAAGCCTCTCGACATTGCCAAAGACAGACAAGCACTTGTGCGTGAACTTTACTGGGGAAGCTTCTCTCGTTCAATTGTACTTCCTGATCACATCGACCGAAAAGGAATTGATGCCCGTGTACACGAACACCTATTGATTGTAACAATCCCAAAGACCGAGGATTTCAAGACTCGAATCATTCACATCAACGACGAAGCATGACCTCTCCAGATATTCGAACCGCCGTCATTTTAACTGCGGGATTGGGATCGCGCTTTTTGCCCATGACCAAAGCCATTCCTAAAGCCATGCTTCCGATCATAGATAAACCTGTGATTCAGTTTTTGGTTGAAGAAGCCGTAGAAAGTGGAATCGACAACATCATCATTGTTATGAGTCCAGGAATGGACGCCATCAAACAACACTTTGAACCTCATCCAGAGCTTGAAGCAAAACTTCATGCTAAAGGAAAGTCGGAACTGGTCCCCCATTTAAACCCCTTTGATGGAGTGAACTTCACCTACCTCACTCAAGACGACCCACGTGGAGATGGGCACGCTATCCTGCAAGCTCAAGAACATCTTGGTGAAGATCCCTTTGCGGTTCTCTTTGGAGACGACATTATTGCTCATGAAACACCTGCTCTTGAACAATTGCTTTCCTTATATAAAGAACTTGGACATCCCGTGATTGCCACTGAAAAAGTGCCTGAAGAACGAATTCACCTATATGGAGTGGTTCACCCCGAAGAAATCGTAGATCGACATGTTCGAGTACAAGGACTCATTGAAAAACCAGCTCGTGAAGAAGCGCCATCAAATTATGGAGTGATTGGTAAATACGTGTGTACCCCAGAAGTACTCACTCATCTTATGAAGGGAGAAAGCAGCAATGGAGGAGAACAACGACTGATTGATGCCTTTCGCTCAATGCTAAGAGATGGTCACTCAGTCAGTGCCTTAGAAGTGGAGGGAATTCGCTTCGACACCGGAAGTAAGTCGGGACTTTTACATGCAAATCAACACTTTGCCCAAAATCACCCGGACATTAATACTTCATTTTAATGAAACGCCTCCTGACGCTCCTCACTTTAGGCACTCTAACACTGAATGCCTGTGCAAATGAAGAACCTGAGTTTTTTCCTGAACTAGGAAATACAGTCACGGCCCCTATCTTTGAAGAATCAGCTTGGGAACTTGAAGGAAACCGACACACTCGATTCATCACAAACCCAAGTAGTGGAGCCGAACTCTTCACCTATTTAGATTTACCTGAAGGAGACGGGCCCTTCCCCATGATCATGTTGATTCCAGGAGGAGCCAATAGTGGAACAAGCAATTTTGCTGATGATCAAAAATTATTAGATTCATTTTTAGATGAAGGCATTGCCGTTGCCTACTTTGATCCTGATGGTCGAGGAAAAAGCAGCGGTGAAGAAAATCTAAATGGTTTTGCGGGTCAAGATGGCCTCTATGCCGTCACTCAGGCTTTAATTGAATCTGGATACATTGATACAGAAGAAATGGGGCTTTTAAGCTACTCTTATGGAATCACCTTAAGTACTGGAATGCTGGCTCGTTATGCAGAAGCGCAGCCCTATGAATGGTACATAGATTGGGAGGGGCCTTCCGCACGTGAATACACCACGGTAGGCTGTGAAAATTCAGATAAATCCACGGCATTAAAAAGTACCCCGTGTGATGATAATGAATACTGGGCTGAACGAGAAGCCGTAACATTCTTAGCAGATATTCTTGTCCCCTACTGGAGAATCCAAGGTGAACAAGATCATGTTCAAGGCAATAATGAACACGCCATTGCAGCCATCAATGCCGCCTACAATGGAAGCAGTCCATGGACTCGAATCAACAATGAAGACCCCAATCAAAATTTCTCCATGGAGAATGAACCTGAATATTTGGGTAAGACTAGCCGCATCTTTGCTTTAGAAGCTGCTCTTGAGCTTTTTGATAGCTATTAAAGCAACACCAAAACAGTAAATTGCCAAGCCCCGGGTCATTGATAAACCTGGGGATTTTTGGTATAATGCTCGGATACGTCAAAATAAAACCAAAACAAAATGTCTCAAGAAGAACTCCTAAAAAAAGCTGATAAGCTTAAACTACAAGGTCGCCATGATGAAGCCATTGAGCTTTCGCAGAAAATGCTGATGTCTGATCTTGATTATGTCGATGCTTATGAAGAGCTTGGAGACAATTACTTGAGCCTTCGTGAATACGATAAAGCTAAAAAGGCACTTAAGCATGCACTTAAGCTCAATCCAAAGAGCCCCAATGCACTCTACCTTCTTGGCTTCCTTTACAGTTCACTTGGAGATTTTGACCGATCTGTAGAAACACTAGAAATTGCAAACAGTGTACAACCTCATCACCCAGAGATCCTTCGATGTCTAGGTTGGTCTATCTTCCATGGTGGAGAACGAAAGCGAGGTTTAGTTATTCTAGAGAGAGCCCGAGCCATGGCCCCAAAAGACACCCTCATCATTTGTGATCTTGCGGTGTGCTACCTGAATGATCGTCAATTTGATACCACCATTTCATTGCTTGAAATGGCCCTTCAAATGGACCCTCAAAATGAAAAGGCCAAAGACTGTCTTTCAACAGCAAAATTCTTCAAAAAAGAATTCCAAAAACTAAAAGACCGAGATTAATTTACAAAATCAATATTCTATAAACTCACGCTCATACCAATGCGTGAGTTTTTTATTTGGTGAATGCTGTCAAAATTCTAAAAATATGGTATAAAGACCATGCAAAAAACCTCAGAGTGACCGCGATCGGCGAGGGTTCTCGCCCATCGAGGAAAGTCCGAGCAACAGAGGCAGGAACGTCGTTAACGGCGACCGCTGTGGGATCTAAAAAACCCACCGTAGGGAAAGTGCCACAGAGACGATAGATGTGAAACGCCCCCTCTACTTATCGGAGTATGGGGAGCCCCCTTGTGAGAGGGAGCGCGTGGTAAACCCGTTCTGTTGTAAGGGGAGAATGGAGCTTAGGATCAAGGCTTGCCTCATGCCCCTAGGCGCTCACCGCACCGAGCCCGTCAGCAATGATTGGCCCAGACAGATGGTCACACTGAGAATCGCGATCTGCGGGTCGCCTCTCAGACAGAACTCGGCTTATGACGGGGTTTTTTGCCCGTCCCCTGCTAAGAGCCACAACTAAAATATTATTTTTGACAAGCCCCCACATGAGGCGTAAAATGCGAGACATGAATCAACAAAGTCTATCTCTCAGCCTGAACCTTCTCCTGCTCGCTCTCGCGAGTCGGCGGTTTAGTGTTCGAATGACTTGATTCTAGTCTCACATCGAAAACCTTAACCGCTCTAATCAGCGGTTTTTTTGTTTTTCAATCGACAACAAGAAACTTTGACATTTTATGTCAAGACCCCTAATTTACCCACCTAAAAGAATTTCCCATGAATCGTCACTATCCAAACAGATTTCTAAAGGAAGTAGGAGTAGAACACCCCTCTCCACTATCTGCTGTATATGCACATCCAAATGGCGAACGAGCCATTGCAATTACTAGTGATGGGGTGGCCAAAGTTCCTGGAATTGATGATTTAGACATACCCCCTCATTTGTATCGAGGACGCCTAGGAGCTGGGATTGTACCTGGTGTCCCTGTAATTGGTGATAATGAACATGAACAATGGATAAGTCATTTTCAATACTTGAAAGATAGAAGTCTACTTAGAACTCCACATCGATTACTTTTGCCAGTACAAACAGAAGTGAATGGTGAAAATCTATCTCTAGAAGATGCTATTTTAAGAGATCGACCTGAGTTCATACGTCGATTAATGGAAGTACTACATGGAGATGAAAGAGAGGCACTTAAACTTTTCTTACCCTACTGTGGATCACTTCCAGCTGATCAAATTGCATGGCACATGAATCGAGAACAAATACCTGGAGGATGGGTAAATGGAGTTGAAGGTCCCCTAGCACGTCGAATGAATGCAAAAATTTTTGCAAAAGAATTAAATGAATGTGGATTTCCATTTCCAGAAACGGAATTGATTACGGATTTCACTCAAGCAAGAGCAATGTTCAATCACCTTTCTAAGGGAGTTGGGGTTATGTTAAAACCAAATTTTGGCGCCTCTGGAATCAAGCAATACCCATGTACAAGTTATGAAGAAGTACTTGCAGCAATGGATCATTTTGGTCCAAATGAATACGTTATGCAATCCTTTGTACCAGGGCTCATTAGCTTTCCTAGTGCGACAATGATGGCTAGTAAAGAAAATTGCGACGTACTGAAAACAACCACACAAACTTTCACAATTGGACCGGATGGTCTACCAACAGATGAACACAATGGAAACTTATCAAATCTATTCCTCTTAGATTTATTCCCAGAAATGCGTGTGAGCCTCGTTGCGCTTGCGAATAAATTGAATCAGATGGGCTACAATGGGACTTTTGGCGTAGACATCTACCTTCACAGTAAAAATGAAGCAGTACTCCAAGAATGGGCTGAAACTCCTAAAGGTGACCGAAATCTAGAACAGTTCCTAAGAAAGAACCGTGGACACATTGAATGGTCGTTCGGTGAAATTAATGCCAGATTTCTTGGCGCCTCACGAGGGGTATTTAGAGATATGGATTTTGTTTCACAGCTCGCTCATCGTGGAATTCGTACTCCTGGACGACATTGGCAAATTGGGTATTTAAAGCACCAAATGCCATTTGATGAACTGATGAATAGAATGCAAAAACAGGGAATTGATTGGGATCCAGATACATTAACAGGTGCAATCATAACTCATTACCACCCAATAGAAGGTGGTGTACGATACCATTGGGACGTACATGCAAATACAACGCACAAACGGGATATGATCGTAAATACACTCAAATCACTATAATCACAAACCATGAACGCTGAACTTTCGAGACGACTCTCACTGACAGAAATAGAAAAGGCTTTAGAAGAAAAAATACCCGATGCTCAAGTTCAGAAGTACTCAGAAGGAATCATTGATGGTTTTGCCGATCAAACAACAGTCACTTTAGAAACAGTATTAGAAAGTGCTTTTGCCTCTCCATTAATTTCTAAAGATTTTGATCCTGGATCAATTCGTCATGCAGCACGTGCCTTTGCTGCAGCACAAGATGCTCTAAATAAATTAGACATTGATGCGCCACTTCATGATTTAACCGTTGGAACCATCCAACTGCCAAAAACCGTGGCTGCACTTGTTGCGGAAATCAACATGGTTGCTGCCATGCTTAAAGATGCGCTAGTCAAGCAATCTACAGGCTATGACATGTCAGGAGCAGGACACCCTATTGCACGACAACAAGCCATTGCACTATTGGATCGTCACTACGGATTCCCAGAAGATTTAATGGCCACTGCCATTGAAAAAAACATCATTGGTCCTGGAGGAATGCGAATGCTCAATGATACTTTTGTTGCTGGACGCGAATGGTTCTTGCAACAAGGACTAAAGCCAGATCAAATTATCTTCTGTACTCCAGATAATAGCTTCGGAACCACATTCCAACTTGAAGCTAACAATCGAATTGGAACGGAAAACCATGCTCTAGCCTCAGTTGAAAGCATGCGAATGAGTCCTGAAAATGGCCTTCACTATTCTGCAGAAGATGTGAATCAGTTTTATGATAAAAATGAAGGTAAAAGTTTTGGTGCTCTGTGGTACCTCACACCACTAGGTAATCCATCAGGAACAAAAATTGCGCCTCAGCAACTTCTAGAAACATTAAATGCCATTGCAACGCGAGACGCTGAACGAGAAGACCATCGACTAGCTGAACAAGCCAGATTACGAGCAGAGGCTGAAGCGGAAGGCAACACGCCGGAACTTGATCGGAATTACAAATCCATCATTGTTCTAGACATGGTTTATGTTCGGACTCTAAAACCAGAAGAAGCCAAAAAACTACTTCAAGCCGTATGGGACTCTCCTGCAGCGCCTCAAGTGGTCTTCATTGATAGCCTCTCAAAGACACATGGACTCTGTAATCTTCGTATTGCAGATGCCTTTAGCATCGATAAAGATGATGCTAATCCTGCTGAATTCCAAACAGATCCTAAAGTAAAACCTTCTAAAGAAACCTTCTTCTCATTCTTGCAGAAGAAAAACATGGAAGTGGGTGCTGGGAATGGAATCGACAAAGACGCATTATGGATGGCCTTAGGCTCTTATGATAATGAAGAACTCGCACTCTTTGATGAACTCCACCAACTCTGGGCGGCCGAACTTAAAGCCCTTTATGAAAAGCTCATTGCCAATGGAGACTTTGATCACCTATTTGATCAGCAAGAACACATCATTGAAAGTGACCTTGAAAATCCTGGAGGTCTATACCTTTTCCTTAAGTTGAAAGATGGTGTTGATCCAAACCAAGTCGTTATTGAAACAAGCTGTTTCGGTGTACCAACCAAAATGCTCAATCCAAATACAGGGGTAAAAGATGTTCAATACGTTCGTTACTCTGTAGGACGAACCACAGAACCCGTATTTTCAAACTTCCAATCTTCGACTCTACTTCCTCAAGATTTCAAAATGCCGAGCACTAGAGCGACTACGCTCAAAGCACTCGACAGATTTGAATCAGTTGGGAACTTTTAGTCCACCAAAATTGTTACATCTTCTGGAAGCTCACTAAGTTCAGCGGCTAATGCGCCTAGCATAGCACTTTCACAGTGTGGTTCTTCAGGAAGGTTTTCAACCCAATCGACATGAAGCACCCCATCATCAAGAGTGGTTACAACATCAAAATCGAGTCCACATGTTCCTTCTTCATTGCTAGCTACAAAAACAGCCGAAGCAAAGTCAATTTCAGGAAGCTCAATGTCTGAAGCACAATTCTCATTCACTGCACTCATGGCATTGAGTTCACGCTCAAAATTACTGTATTGAGCCGGACTTTGTACCATTACAGATCCCCCCTTCTCATCAAGAAGCTCTATCATACATCCACCTATAGAAAGTTCTTTGACTTGAACATCTACAGAAGTCCCTCCTGATTGACATCCTGCCAAGGCGAGTAATGCCACAAAAGCGAGTGTTTTTTTAAACATAGAAATTAGGTTAAATGCTTGTATATACAATAGCTTATCGCTAGATTTCTTACTAGTATGACACTTAAACGATCTGAAATTGCGTTTGGCTTACTCAAGGCCCCTATGGACTTTGGACTCACCGTCCTCAGTTTTTTCTGGGGGTATAAACTCCGAACCATGGGAGACTTCATTCCCCGAGTGCAGTTGCCTTTGAATTTAGATACCTTCCCCCCTTTGAATGAGTACATCCAGCTCAGCTTAATTTTTGCTGGATTTCTTGTGGCTGTTTTCACGCTAAGTGGACTTTATAAACTCAAGAACACCGACTCATTCCTTCATGAAATTCGACGCGTCCTCACCTATTCAGGAATTTGGGTTTTAGTGATCATGTCGTACTTTTTCGTGGTCCATGAAGTTTTCTTCTCACGTTTGGTCTTGATTTTTAGTGTAATCATCACGGTTTTACTATTAATGATCTCACGATTACTTCTAAAAGAAATCCAACACCTATTATTACGAGCAGATATCGGGCGCCAACGAGTGCTCTTGATTGGGTCCAATAAAATCACCTTCACCATCGCGAAAAAGCTGGAAAAGGATCCTAGATATAAAGTGGTGGGTTACCTCACTCGAGGAGCTCAAAAAGTTACTGGACTTAAACGTTTAGGAACACTGAAAGACCTAAAGAGAATTGCAAAAAAACACCTAGTGGATGAAATCATCCAAACGAGCCAAAATTTCACGGAAATGCAGGACCATGACATTCTTGAATTCTGTCAGGAAAATCATTTGGAGTACCGATTCGTACCTGACATCCTTGCGGTTGAACGAAGTAATATTGAAATCATTCCACTTGCTGGATTTCCTCTCATCCACCTGAAGCCCACTCGTTTAGATGGCTGGGGAAAAGTCTGGAAACGTGGAAGTGACTTCATCCTATCTGGAGTGGCACTCATTTTGCTGAGCCCACTCATGGCCCTGATTGCCATAGGTATTAAAATTGACTCCAAAGGCCCTGTCCTATTTTGCCGACTACCTGATGGGAGCCCAGCCAATCGAATAGGACAAGCTGGAAAAGAATTTCAGTTCTACAAGTTCAGAACCATGACTAATAACTCTCATAATCTGAGATACACCGATCTTGCTGAAAAAAATCACCGCAAAGGAAGTCCGCTTGTGAAAATTAAAGATGACCCACGTATCACCAAATTTGGACGCTTCCTCAGACGCAGCAGCCTTGATGAACTCCCACAACTCTGGAATGTTTTCAAAGGAGAAATGAGCCTAGTGGGACCTCGACCTCACCTACCTGAAGAAGTCGCAAAATATGAGAAACATCACAAGTTTTTGCTAACGATCAAACCAGGAATCACCGGACTTAGCCAAATCAGTGGACGGAGTGACCTTGATTTTGAAGAGGAGGTTCGACTCGATAGCTACTACATCAAGCACTGGTCAATGTGGCAAGATTTACGTATTCTACTGAAGACCGTCTTCGTTGTTTTCAGCGGCACCTCGGCGGATTAAAACCACACCATGTTCAAGTACATCGAACATCATTTCAAACGTCAAAAAGAACGCAAAGTTTTCAATGACTCCATCAAACAACTTTTGGAAGATGGAAGCTTAAGTCCACGTTTCATTCTATTTACTGTGCTCTCTGCAGCAATCGCTACTTTGGGGATCGTGATGAATAGCTCCAGTATTTTAATTGGTTCCATGTTGATTGCGCCCTTACTCATTCCTGTGATTGGACTCAGTGTTGGCGTAGGATCTGGAAGCCCTCGACTGGTAATCACGTCACTTAAATCTCTGACTGTAGGTTTAGTTTTAAGTGTCATTGTCTCCTATATTGTCGCCCGAAGCATTCTCCCTATTCACTTAGATGACACCCTGTATCAGAACTTTTCAGATGGCTTTCTTTACTCGATGGTCGCTCTTTTTTCTGGTGTGCTAGCCATCTACAGTTGGTTCACCCCAAAAACTGATCAAATCATTCCGGGTGTGGGTATCGCGGTAGCGCTCGTTCCCCCTCTCGCCTTCTTAGGCGTCGTCCTTGCAACAAGAGAAGTGAATTTCCTTACCGACATTCTTCAACTTATTTTCATTAATCTAACAGGTATTTTCATTGGTGGTTTCATCACCTTTTTAATTTCAACACTGTTTAGCAAACATTCAAACCATGAACGTGGAACTCAAGTTGAAGCCCAGCTAGATAAGAAAACTAAAAAGTGATAGAGTTCCCGCGTTATGAAAAAAATCATCGAAAAACTGCTTGGGAATCCCAAGAAAAAGCAACTTAAGAAGCTAGCCCGCCTCGTTGAAGAAATCAACAAAATTGAAGCGGACTATCAACTGCACCTCACTGACGAGGACATTCCAAAGAAAACAGAAGAGTTCAAAAAACGAATCGCCGACGGTGAATCAACGGATGATCTCCTTCCCGAAGCCTTTGCCTTGGTTAAGAATGCCTGTCGCCGACTTCAAGGTAAAACTTGGATGGTACGAGACCAAGAATACACCTGGGACATGGTGCCTTACGACGTACAACTGATTGGAGGACTCGTCATGCACAAAGGAATGATTTCTGAAATGCGAACAGGTGAAGGTAAAACACTCGTGTGTACGCTGCCTATCTACCTCAATGCACTTACAGGCAAAGGAGTGCATGTAGTGACCGTAAATGACTACCTTGCCCAACGTGATTCCGAATGGATGGGAGGACTCTTCCGTTACCTAGGTCTCACTTCTGGGATCATCAAACGAGGACAAAATCGACAAGAGAAAAAAGACGCCTACAACGCAGACATCACTTACGGAACAAACAACGAATATGGATTCGACTACCTTCGAGACAATATGGCTCAAGACAAGGATCACCTTGTTCAACGAGACTTACACTTTGCCATTATTGATGAAGTGGATTCCATCCTTGTTGATGAATCTCGGACTCCATTGATCATCTCTGCTCCTGGTGACGAATCAACAGACAAATACACACTGTACAATAAGCTAGTACAAGAATTAGAAGAGAACGTTCACTATAATGTGGATGAAAAACAACGAGTGGCCACTCTAAGTGAAGATGGAATTAAGAAAATGGAAGAGCTCATGGGCGTGGATAACATCTACACCGAAAAAGGATTTGGAGAAGTTCACCACATTGAACAAGCCCTCCGGGCCAACTTTGTTTACAAACGAGATACCGATTACGTGGTCCAAGAAGATGGTGTACTCATCGTAGATGAATTCACCGGACGACTCATGCCAGGACGACGCTACGGTCAAGGACTCCACCAAGCTGTGGAAGCCAAAGAAGGTGTCGATATCAAACGAGAAAGTCGCACCCTAGCGACCATCACCTTCCAAAATTACTTCCGTATGTACGAAAAACTTGCGGGAATGACCGGTACCGCAGAAACGGAAGAAGAAGAATTCGCAAGCATTTATGGACTCAATGTGATCCCTATCCCAACGCATCGACCCATCGCTCGGAACGATGAAGCGGATATGATCTTCAAGAATGTTGAAGGTAAGTTCAATGCCATTGCGGAAAAAGTAAAAGAACTGAACGAAACAGGACAGCCTGTTCTCATTGGGACTATTTCAGTTGAAAAATCAGAAGCCCTCTCAAAAGCACTCAAAAAACGTGGCATCAAACACAAAGTTTTGAATGCCAAACAACATGAACAAGAAGCGGAAATTGTAGCGGACGCAGGACAAAAAGGAGCCGTAACCATCGCCACTAACATGGCGGGTCGTGGGACAGACATCAAATTAGGTGAAGGGGTCAAAGAACTAGGAGGCCTCTACGTGATTGGATCAGAACGACATGAATCACGACGGATCGATAATCAGCTTCGTGGACGTTCAGGACGTCAAGGAGACCCTGGATTCAGCCAGTTCTACGTTTCGATGCAAGATGACCTCATGCGTATTTTCGGTGGAGCTCGACTTGAAGAAATCATGGAAAAAATGGGATTCCCTGAAGACCTACCTATTGAGAACCGCCTCCTCACAGGACGAATTGAAGGCGCTCAAAAGAAAGTGGAAGGACGTAACTTCGACATTCGAAAGCATCTCGTTCAATACGATGATGTAATGACTCGTCATCGAGAAATCATCTACACACGTCGAAAAGACATACTCATGAAAGAGAGCCTTAAAAACGACATGATCGTCCTTCTTGAACAAGAAGTAGAAAAAATCGTGCTCAACCACCCTGGAGATAATAAAGAAATCACTGAAGTCGTGAACGCACTTCACAGAAATGAAGCCGCTCCCCTCGCTCAAGAAACGATTGATGGGATGAATTCAGAAGAACAAATCAGATACATCACCAAGCACTTGGAAGCAGAATACGCTAATAAAGAAGCTAGCCTCCCCGATGCCTCAATCATGAGAAAAACAGAACGTGCCATTATGCTTCGAATCATCGATGTGCACTGGATGCGACACATCTCTGAACTGAAAGACCTTCGTGGTGCCGTTTCACTTAGTGGATACGGTCAACGAGACCCACTCATTGAATATCAAAATGTTGCCTTTGGATCGTTCCAAGAAATGCTCGCTCGAATCGATCGAAACATCGTAAGTAGCCTATTCCGTGTGAAGATCAATGTGAAGCCTAAGGAGGCTTAATTGATGAAAAAGGTCTAAAATGTTACAATTAAAAGGACGAGTCCTGAGGCTCATATAGAAAAGAGACCCGATTGGGTCTCTTTTCTCGTCTTCGGTGGTGGTGGACCTGCAGGGAGTCGAACCCTGACCTCTGGGTTGACGAGTCCTGAAGCGTAACCGCTACCAAGCCCCCACTCCACCGATAAATCAAGTATGACAAAAACGATCTGAATTTTTCCTGAATATTTACTTGTTCAAAACTAGAATCCCTTAAAACAGCTGTAGAGCGTATCAAAAGCAAGCTTCGTATCTTCATGATCCACAAAGATCATAAATTCTGTGTAGGTAGAAAAGACCTCAATCAAGTTCACTCCTTGTAAGGTGGTTTTTTGAAGAACCAAATAAAGGAACCCTGGCGTCTTAGTGTATTCCGCATCAAACTGAACTCCAATTCCCGTAAGATTTTTCTTAATAAAAATAGGATCAGCCTTAATAAATTCAGGCATTCGCTCAAGAAATCCTACTTCTACAATAATCGTGATCTCTTTACTACTCTCAGAAATAGAGATGAATCCCTTAAATTTTTGAATCCACTTATAAAATTGATTCACCTGCTTATGAAGCACGGGACTTTTAGCAAAAGTAGCGGTAAACAAGTTCGCCTGTACAGAAATTTTCTCAACTAAAAACTGATCCGTAAACTTATATGACTTAGAGTAATCCCTCTGCATTCTCGAGAGATTCATCAAGATGGCACTCTCCTTCACCTCTTTCTGAAGTCGTGCCTCAATCAGTGGTTTCAAGTAGCGAGAAAGCTGAGATAAATTAAAAAGCCGGTGCGCAAGACCCGCTTTCAAAAAATCATTTACGTCGACTATCTTAGCAAGTGCATCTGAAATCTTCAACATAATATAAGTTTATAACAAAATTATATAAAAATCCATATTTTTCTATAAAAACTAGACCTGTTCCAACCTGAAGCGTAAAACATAGCTACATTAAGAAAAGTTATGCGACAGCTATCTGTACGAAAAATTGGTGGAGAAAATGCAGCACAGTTCAAAGCAAATGCTGAATTAGCTCGAACAGGAGGAGAAAACCAAATTCTTGTTTTCTCTGCCCCTCGTCGACAAGGCTTCAATACCACCTCTCACATCAATGCTGCAGCTCAGGCCGTTCTCAAAGGTGACATGAACACAGCTCAAACAGAATTAGATGAAGTAGAAGTAAATTTAAAACAAATTGTTTCTGAAGAAACCGAATCTGAAGTTCATACTGATCTACAAGCGGTAATTTCAAGTACAATGCTAGAACTCCGTGAGGTAATCAGCTCAGCTGAATCTATTCAAGCAGTTGGAAAAGACTACCGAACTGAATCAGGTCTAAGTGTCACAGGATATGGTGAGCTGATTGCTCAGCGCCTTTACGCTAGATACTTTGAACGTCTTGGACTAAGTCATACAGAGTTCAATCTCCAATCAATAAACCAAGTCAATGATGAGCTAAACCAATACCAAGGTGGTCTAGCTATTTCTGGAGGATACATCGATGAATACGCTACCACTCGAGGATATTCAGATGCCACTGGTGCACGAATTGCCCGATACTTTGATGATCGAAACATCAATGTAGACTTTATTATTGCCAAACAAACCGCCGTACAAACCGGAGATCCACGATCTTTAGAAAACACACGAGTAGTAAACTCCATCAGCTACGACGTAGCCGAACCTATGTGTAGCAGGAATGGTGTTGTTCATGAACGAGTTTTTCCTATTATTAAGGGCAGTAATGTGAGCATTCACGTACTAGGAAGCGATGGGACGTCCACCTGGATCACTCCAGAAGCTCATGTTCCTTCAGGTCAAGTTCAAACCATGAATGTTATCCCAGGTGAAAACCACATTGAAGTCACTTTTCATGGGCCTAATGTGAATGGTCCTGTTACCGCTGCAGCAACTGAAGTACTCCGTGACCTTGGCGTTGCAAACTGGACTCACAGAGATCTAAGCCATACCGTAGAAGTATCACTCCCTATTACTGCTAGACATGCTCTACAGCCCTTACATGACGTACTAACCGCCCAAGCCTAATGACCGCCCGATTCATTTCACAAGAACAAGCTTTAGACCTTGCCGCTAACTACGGCTCACCTATTTATGTGTATTCAGAAAAAGAACTGCGAGAAAACGCACAAAACATGTTGAACATTAAGGCTCCATTTGGACGCACGATTCGTTTCGCAATGAAGGCCAATCCTAATCGGAACATCCTGAACATCTTTCATGAGATGGGAATTCAAATCGATGCCAGTTCTGGTTTTGAAGCTCAACGTGCCCTTATGGCTGGAATTCCAGGGGAAAACATTCTTCTTACCGCACAGGAACTGCCAGGCAATCTTGATGAGCTTGTGAACGCGGGTGTGCAATTCAATGCTTGTTCACTCAATCAATTAGAAAAATATGGGGAACTTTTTCCTAGCTCAGAAGTGACAGTTCGAGTGAATCCAGGTCAAGGAAACGGTTTTCATAGCTACACCAATGTAGGAGGACCCGATGCCAGTTTTGGAATTTGGCATGAAGAAATCGGACAAATCCATGAGATTTGTGAACGATTTAATTTAACGGTTTCGCGATTGCATACACATATTGGATCTGGAACCGATCCTGAAGTCTGGAAGCAAGTCGCACAAACCAGTGTGGACCTACTCAATCACTTCCCTGCCGCAACCACACTCAACCTTGGTGGTGGATTTAAAGTAGCTCGAATGGAGTACGAAAAAAGCACAGACCCAGAAGAAGTAGGAGAACGAATTCAAGAAGTAATAAGCCAATTCCATGCTAACACCGGACGAGAAATTCACATTGAACTTGAGCCTGGAACCTACCTTACGGCAAATACAGGATCGATTCTCAGTCGGATTCAAGACATCAGTTCAAGTGGAGCGGAAGGACGGACTTTCTACAAACTTGACTGTGGAATGAGTGAAATTCTTCGACCTGCATTCTACGGTGCTCAACACCCCATCACGGTTTACCCAGAAGAAAACCGTGATGTTCAAGATGTAGTAGTCGTGGGACACAGTTGTGAAAGCGCAGACATCATCACCACTAAAAAAGGAGATGGCGAAAGCATTGAAGCTCGTCAACTTCCTGTTGCTCAAATTGGGGACCTCATTGTAATTGATGGAGCAGGAGCCTACTGCTCAAGCATGAATGCAAAAAACTACAACTCCTTCCCGGAAGCCGCTGAAGTGCTCATTACTCTCGATGGAAGCACGCGACTGATTCGTCGACGACAAAGTATGGAACAGATCTTGATCAATGAACTTGTTTAAGACTTAGGAATTTGTTAATAATCAAACATACAATAATTTTGACCATAAACATGAGCCAAAAGAGCCACATCTCATCTCGAACACTCGTGTTTGGTGGTGAATGTTGTGCTTAATTCGGTTCTATTCTTTAGAGCTATTCTCCTAACTCTAAGTTTTTTTATATATGTCAAAAAAACCCATCATCGCCATCCTTACAGCTCAAACAGAAGACAAAGGTATTCCTATTGAGAAAGTTTCACTTGGATACACACGCTGTGTTTCAGAAGCGGGTGGAATACCCATTATCCTACCTAATCTTCATGAGGCATTGGATCACTACCTCCCCCTTCTTGATGGACTGCTTATTATTGGAGGAAAGTCCGATGTGCACCCTTCCCTTTACGGAGAAAATCCTGAAGGCGCAGAACACCTCAACTTAGAGAAGGATCAATTCGAAATGAAGCTTATTGAAGGCACTTTAGCCAAAGGCGCTCCCATCATGGGAATCTGTCGAGGAATGCAGATGATCAACGTCTACTTTGGTGGAACTCTCACTCAGCATATTGATGACCATTTTGAACGAGAACAATTCAATCAACACATTCACGAACTACACATACAAGGGAGTAAAATTCTTGAATCAGGAACACATCCGGTGAACTCAATTCATCATCAAGTGGTGAATAAAGTCGCTCCAGACCTCTATGCTAGTGGGCTCTCTGAAGACGGTCACGTGGAAATGATCGAACACAAAGAACTTCCTGTCTTTGGTGTTCAATGGCACCCCGAATGCATCCCTAATGACCCCATCAGTAAAGACTTGTTCAAGTACTTTATTGGAGCGGCTTAGCTGCCAAGAAATTCTCTTCGAATAGAAACCGCAGTCTGATGAGATTTTTCTAATTCTGGGAATAGTGCGCTCCCTCGAAAGACACCAAAAGAAATAAAACGACAAGCCTCAGTATCGGGTGAGAAAACCACAAATTCCCCTTTAGATCCCCTCCTATCACTCTTGAATTTTCTATCATCACTCCTCACTAAAATATTTGATTTTCCAAGTAAAGTTTCACGAACTACTCTCATCACAGCCATACTAACCTCACCATTATCACATAAACCTATCATTGAAAGTCCCGTGTCACCAAGAGGAAGACGCTCCATTTTTGGTGGAAAACCATCGGCGCTAAAAGCTCGATATACTCCTGCTCTTTGAGCTTCTCTCACTTGTAGAATGCTCATCATTCTAAGATAATCCAGATCAGGATCCCTATCCTTCAAAGCTGCTATGAGTTGACCTACACCATGAGTGGCAGGAGTTACTCGATTCATATATTGAGGATTTGAACTCGTATCTGCAGGAGTCATATAAGAAAAACCATGCAATAAAGCTCTTGTCACAGGATCTTCACGAACTGCAAAAGCAGTTGGATGACCACCTAAAGTGACACCATCACGCCTACTAGTTACTCCTTCTACTAAGTTAGTAAAAAGTTGGTCGTTTAATGCTGGGCTACGCATACTAGTTGAATTAATTAGAGTTGACTCTAAACATTATCAGCCAGCATGTCAAACTACACCGCTTCCTCTTCTTCAGTAGCACTCAAGAATACATCACGAGGTTTACTCCCACGAGCAGGACCAATGATTCCTTGTTCCTCAAGCATATCAATAATACGAGCCGCTCGAGAATATCCAATTTTCAAATAACGCTGCATTGACGATGTAGATGCTGCTTTATGGTTTTTCTTCAAACATTCAATCGCAAGATTCATCAAATCCTCATCTGTTTTAGGAGCATCTGGAATGTCTGGAACCCCTTGAACACTCTTAGTTTTAACGGATTTCGACGTGATGTCTTCTAGATATTGAGGGTCTTCATCAAGCGTGAGTTTAAGTTTGTTTGTGACGCGTTCAACTTCTTCCGTTGAAATGTAAATTCCTTGAACACGCACCGGTTTCCCCATCGTTCCAGAAAGATAGAGCATATCCCCAGCCCCAAGTAGATCTTCTGCACCAACTTGATCTAAAACCGTTCTTGAATCAATCGATGACGCCACCGTGAAAGCAATACGAGCCGGGATATTCGCCTTAATCAATCCCGTGATCACATCCACAGAAGGACGCTGAGTGGCAATAATCAAATGCATTCCCACCGCACGAGCCATTTGAGCAATTCGACAAATTGAAGCTTCTACTTCTTTTTGAGCCTGCATCATCAGATCCGCAAGTTCATCAATCACAATCACAATTTTTGGCATGCGATCGGTCTTCTTTCTCCCTTTATTGTATTCACCAATATTACGTGCTCCTGACTCGGCACACACCTTGTATCGTCGGTTCATTTCAGCCACTGCCCATCGAAGCGAGGTTGCTGCTTTTTCAGGATCCGTAATCACAGGAGTCAACAAATGTGGAAGACCATTGTAAGGTCGGAGCTCCACCTGCTTTGGATCAATCATGATCAGCTTCAATTCACGTGGCGAATTGTTGTAAAGCATGGAAATCAAGAAACTGTTCATCCCTACCGACTTACCAGAACCAGTGGCCCCCGCAATCAATAGATGAGGCATTTTCCCGAGATCCGCCACCACCGCATTCCCGGATACATTTCGTCCCAAAGCCAATTTAAGATCTGAGCCCATTCCTTTGTATTCGCGAGACTCCATGATTTCACGCATATGTACGGTCGCACGTGAAGAATTTGGGATCTCAACCCCCACCAAAGATTTACCAGGAATTGGTGCTTCAATACGAACAGCTGGTGCCGCCAAAGCCAGTGCCAAATCATTCTTCAGCGAGGTGATTTTAGAAAGCTTCACTCCACTCGCAGGCTTCAAAGTGTATTGAACCACCGTTGGACCTACATGAACCTCATGCATGTTCACATCAATTCCAAACTGCTCTAGTTTGTCTTTAATCAATGCCGCTTTATCTTTCAACTCAGCTTTGTTCAAAGCAAAAGTTTCTCGGCTTGAATTGAGTAAATCCATACTTGGATAAGTCCAATCAAAATTCCCAGAAGGTTTCTGATCCACCATCACAATTTCTCCATCAGGTTCCTCTTTCTTCTCTTTTTTAGCTTTAGGCTCTTTTTTAAGTCGTGCTTCCACTTCTTCTGCTGAAACCTCTTTAATAGTCATAGAAATATCATCGTCTTCCTCCATGAAGGACGGCTTCACGATGGTAACTTCTTCCTGTTCCTTAATCTTCTCTTTCTTAGGCTCAACAATTTTCAATTCCGGAGTAGCAACCTTAATCGCCTTCTTCACCGTTTTCTTAGAAGGAATGAAAGTTCTCATGAGATCTCCTAAACTAACCTGAAGGGTCAATAAAACTCCAATCAAGAGCGTGGCCGCCAAAAGTACGTAAGCTCCAGTTTGGCCAAAAGCCGTAGTGAAAATGAAACTAGAAACAAAACCAATGTAACCTCCTTGCCCTCCTGATTGAGCCACCTCAAGTGATTCCTCAACAGGCACAGACATATGAATAAAACCAAGAATCGCAACTGCCAAAGCAGCAAGCCCCGTGAATCGAGACAAGCCCCAATTGATCTTTTTAGAAAAGAAAACAGACCCTCCCATAAAAATGAGGATCAAAGGAACCACTCCCATCCCCACCCCAAAAATTGGTTGAAGGAAGCTCACCCAAATGTCTCCAAGGAAACCGAGTTGCTTGTTCAAAGAGAGCCACGTTAAAGCCGCTAAAGCCAAATAGGCCACCGCCCAAATTTCTCGGGCCACATGCTTTTCTACCTCAAAAACAAGTGCGTTTTTCTTTTTAGTCGTTCGGCGTCGTTTGCGAGCAGGAGTCGTTCTCCGTTTCGCCGTAGTACGGCGTCGTCGCTTTCGTGGTGGCATAGGCGTTTTTTATCTTTGCAGAAATTCTAACAAAGATACGCCATGAGATCTATGGATGTGTAATAACCATCATTTGAGTGTTCAACCAAGAACCAGGTGCATTCGAATGAAAACAAGATCTAACTCTCAATGAACTTGAAGACTCAATAGCATCTTTTGTACCTGCTACCGTTATCATTTTATATTTAAGCGCTCCTCTAGTTTCAATAAAACGATACGCTCGCTGAAAAAGCAAAGACATGGTCTTAACCATAGGTTGTTCAGGGTAAAATCCATTAAATATCATTGCCACCCCCCCTGGCTTTAATAAAGATTGAATTTTTCTAACAGCTTCTTCTTCCAATTCTTCTGGGATATGATGCCAAACCGCTGTTAAAAACACATAATCATACTGCTCGCCATCAGTATTAAACTGAAGGAAATCACTTTGTGTAAATCTAAATTTCTGATCTTTTTCTTGACGGTGACTCACTCTTTCCTGTGCCAACTCAATAGAACGACCTGAAAGGTCCACCCCATGGTAATCAACCGAGCTCACTCCAAATACATTTAACATTTTTAGATACAAAGGAATTTTTGCACCAATTCCACACCCCACATCTAATACCGATACTTCACCTCCTGGAGCATCTACTGCCTCAAGTACTCCTTTAGCTAAGGCATAAGGAGAGAAAGATCGTGCTCTCAACTCAAACAGAGTACGATCTGCAATAGATAACGTTGCTTTATCAAATTCTTTTGTGAAAGCCTTAGGATCACACTCTTTACCTGCCTCAAGACTACGGTGCAAAACGTCCATATTTGTTTATTAGAGGAGCCAAATTATCATTATTGATTTAAATGAGCAATTCATTACACTTCAATCTATGAAAGACCTCATCACCCTCGGCATTCACTACGGAAGCTTCCTCTCCTTCCCTTTTCTTTTGGGAGTGCTCTGGCTGCTCGGTAAAAAAAGGTTCCAAGCTCTAGCAATTTTCTTTGTGATTCTGTCGGTCAGTTTTATCTGGGCACGCTTTTACGAGCCTCAAATGCTCATCGTTCGTGAAGAATCAGGACCCGCTAATTTTGTATTGATTGCGGACACACACCTTGGGCAATACAAAGGCGCTCGATTCATGGAGAGAGTCGTGAATCAGATCAATGCACTAGAACCAGATTTTATACTTTTTCCTGGAGACTTTGTGTATAGCATTGCTCCCGAAGACATTGATGAATTCTTCAGTCCATTAACACAACTCGATGCTCCCCTTTACGCTACGCTGGGGAATCACGACATGGCTCCCGCTGGAGAACTCACGGATGACCTTCTTCTGACAAGTCTGGAAGACTACGGCGTGACTTGGATCGACAACAAAAGTGTGACGTTTGACGGAATCCAATTGATTGGAATCGGTGAACTCTGGAATGACGATGCCGACCTTAGCACTTTTGATCAGCTTCAGCCCGAACTCACAAATATTGTGCTGGCTCATAATCCAGACACCGCTTATTTATTTGAAGACATTGATGTGGACCTAATTGTTTCAGGACACACTCATGGAGGCCAAATTCGTATCCCCTTTCTTTATCGAATGGTGATTCCCTGTGAATACAATTGGGGGACTGCCCAAGGCTGGTTCACAGTCCTAGGCAATCCCCTTTATATTACATCCGGTCTAGGTGAGACAGGTCTGCCTTTACGGCTTTTCAATCCACCTGAAGTGGTTCACTTCAATTAGAAGCTGAACGTCATGTGTGACTGGATAAATCCAGTTGAGTATTCATCTGAAATTACGTAATCAGGATTTGAAGATCCTGCGGTGTAATCCACACCATCAATAGTGATGTCACCCAAACCAATAGACATATTCTCAGCATCAGCATAAAGCTCAGTCACTGATGATGGAGTTGCCCACACTTGAATAGTGTAACTTGCATCCGATGAAAGATCAGAGAAGCTAAACTCTCCTGCTGTCTCTGTCATGTTTGCTGTGTCATCATCCAATTGGATCCACCACTCATCAAAGTAAGAAAGCATTAGATCATTAGAGTTCCCATCTTCATCGTAAACATAGACGGTCAATTTGTTGATATCCATTGAGAACGTTTCAGAACCTTCGTCACGGAACTTATTCGTAAAATCTAAAACATAATGTCCAATAATTTGAGCATCATCCGAGCTTTCATCAAGTGTCATGCTTGAAGAAATTGAACTGAGAATATTGAAGTAATTACTTTCTTCATCAGCCACGGCATCAGAAAAATCAAATTCTGCTCCATCTAAAAGTTTAGGCTGATTATCCTTTGCTTTCCCTTCAAAAACCTTCCCTTCTCCAGAAAAACTGAGGTTAGAGAATCGTCCTTGGAGTTGTTCGCTATTGGCATAATAACCACCAGCAAGAAACAAAGCGCTCACGGTTAGAACAGCCGCAACGGCTAAGGCTTTCTTTTTCATAATTTTGAGTTAATAACGGCTTAAATATAAGCAAAAGCAAAAACACCAGCAAGCACAAACTTGGTTTCACGCCTAAGCTCTGCTAAGATCCCGGCAATGATAAAGACTCGATTTGCCCCATCACCAACTGGTTACCTACACGTAGGTGGTTTACGAACTGCCCTCTATGCTTATCTGTTTGCAAAGAAGAATAACGGGCATTTTGTATTACGAATTGAAGACACAGATCAAAATCGACTCGTAGAAGGAGCCGCACAAAACCTTCAAGATATACTTCAATATTTTAACCTTCAGTGGGACGAAGGACCTTTCTTTCAATCCAAGCGAAAAGCAGAAGGTATCTACCAAAAATATGCTGAGCAACTGATTGAATCAGGACACGCTTATCGATGTTACTGTTCATCAGAACGGCTCACTCAAATGCGTGAAGAGCAACAAAAGAAGAAACTCCCACCAAAATACGACCGAAAATGTTATCACCTTTCAGATCAAGAAAAAGAAGATCTGTTCAACCAAGGAAAAACACATGTGGTGCGACTCCTGATTCCCGACGAAGAAGTGAGTTTCGATGACATCATCCGAGGAACCGTAAGCTTCAAAGGAAAAGATGTAGATGACCAAGTTTTAATCAAATCAGATGGATTTCCCACCTATCATCTTGCTGTAGTTGTAGATGACCATGAAATGGGAATCACCCATGTAATCCGAGGAGAAGAATGGGTGCCGAGCACTCCCAAACATATTTGGCTCTACAAAGCTTTTGGTTGGGAAACTCCCGTTCATGCACATCTGCCCCTCATGTTGAATGCAGACAAATCTAAGCTCAGCAAACGACAAGGAGACGTCGCGGCAGAAGATTACATCAACAAAGGCTACCTCAAAGAAGCGATCATTAATTTTATTGCCTTCCTTGGATGGAATCCAGGAACTGAAGAAGAATTCTTTTCGCTCGCTGAACTTGAAAATGTATTCAGTCTAGAACGTGTTCAAAAAGCCGGTGCGGTGTTCAGTGTTGAAAAACTCGACTGGATGAATGGTCATTACCTAAGAAACCTTCACACGGCTGACCTTGCAGTCAAACTTCTACCACTGCTGAAAGAAACCGACTGGTTCAAAGAAAGCGCCTACGCTGCATTAACAGACTCAGAAATCCAAGAAGATACGAACGAAAATGCAAACAACTTCATAAAATACGTTGCTTGTATTCAGACTCGAATGAAAACCTTAAACGAGGCTCCAGATCAACTTCGGCCTTTCCTTCGAGGAGATCTTGAATACGGAGATCTATTCTTCCATGAAAAAATGAAAGTGGATCGAGCTATGGCGATCATGGCGATTGAAAATGCAATCCCTGCTCTAGAAGCCCACGATGATTACTCAGATGAAGCCGCACTCAAGCAAGTGGTGGTAGACGTCATTCAAACGCTCGGAGTGAAAAATGGACAAGTGATGTGGCCACTTCGAATCGCACTCACCAATGAACAATATTCTGCCGGCGCCTTTGAACTCATGCGCGTAATGGGGAAAGAAATGAGCTTGGATCGACTAAGAAAATCGCTGGAATACTTGCAAAGCTGACACTGTCGAAATGTACATCAAAAACATGTACATTTCGACAGTACCCTTTAGCCCCCTATTCTATGTCACAAGACAAACAAATGTGTTTTCGTATTGACGAAAAACTTCTTAAAGAAGCTCAACACAAAGCCAAATCTCAATTTGGCATTCCATTAAGTGCTCTCATTAAATTATTTCTTCGAGCCTTTATTACTCAGAAAGGAATTGGGTTTTATGTTGGAGACGAAGATTTACGGAAAAAATTCACCAGTTGGATCCTAAAAACAGACCTTCAACGATCTCGGAAAGGATGCTTTCCTCTGCCTGGCCCAAACATCAAAGATATATTCGAAATTTAGACGCTTGACATCATAACACTTAGGTGTATTATGAGATAAGGCCTTTAACCCCACACACTATGAATGCCGAAAAAGAAAGAACTTCTAGCGGTAACAACATGGTTGTTGATGCTATGAAAAATAAGTTGGGTAAGGAAGTACAAGCAAATAGCCTAAAGGCATCTGCTCAGGTTCTTGCTGCAGGAATCCGACGAGTTAAAACACTTGGACCTGTTAAAGAACAACATGACACTCTCATGGCTATGCCTGATGAACTTCGTAATGAATTCATCCAAGCCCTAGCCAATCGAACCATTGATCCAGAATGGTGGAGACCTATGTACGATAAAGCTCGTATGCTCCTCCCCTTTGGAGTCCCTAGAGTATTCTGGGAAAAAGCAAAAGATGGAACTCTAGCGGCCATGCTCATGACCGGTATGGTGGGTGATCGAGCCACTCAAGAAGCTTTTGCCAAAAGAGCTGAACTTGGACCTGTGGAAGGAATGGTGGCAAAAGCACTCCCTTGGATCACTAAACTAGACATTGAACCAGATACTCGAGCCATGCTCGAAGTCCTCACACGTTTTCTTCAAGCTAAAGAAACACTTAAAGATGCACTCACCCTAACTCGTAAATACGTAGAAACAGGGACGGACGAACAAGCTCTTGGTGAAGCTATGAAAGGAATGCAAAAAACAGTTGAAGCTGAAGCAAGACGGGCTCCAGAGGTGGATAACACAATTCAAGAAACAGAAGATGCCGCTAATATGGCAACACTTCCTGTTGAAGGTGATAAAGCCACTGAACGTGACATTGCTCTTGGTCAAATATTTGGCCCCAAAGAAACGCCTGAAGCTTAAAACCATGTGAAAAACTCTTAAAAGGGGCCGTCAATCGGCCTCTTTTAAATGCCCTTTTCAATCTGTTGAACAAGCGGTAAAATGGAATCTGATTTAACAAGTTTCTCATGAATTTTCATGACCTAAAGATCATTGTCGGACAAATCAAAAAGAACGTGAAATGCCCAAAGTGCAGTTCCCGTTATTCTGATGAAGACATTGAATTGATTGGAGGTCTTGGAGATGAACAACACTTCTTCCATACCACATGTATGAAGTGTCAAAGCGAATCTGTAGTGAACGTGAGCCTTCAATTTGACAATAACGGAGCACCTACAATTCCTAATGACTTGAAGAGACTTGGATCAGCACCACGAATGGGACACATCTCTGCGGATGAAGTGCTAGATATGCATAACTTCCTGAAACAGTTTGATGGAGACTTCAACAACCTATTCAAGAAAGCTGAATAAGCCTTCCTTACACGCCATGAAAAAATTAATTCTTTGTTTCAGTCTTGGACTGCTGCTTCTGCCTGGATGCAGTGATCTTCAATTTGCCCAACAAGAAGCCACGGAAGCCATTCAAAATATTAGCAATGAAGCCATTCGGATTAAAAACAATGCAGAAACCACAGTGACTCAGGTGAAAGAAGCCTATGATTCTGTGAACTCAGCCCTCAGCGCCACACAAGATGCGGTCGAAGCCATTCATGAAGCTACCGCCGAAATCAAAGAAATTGGCGAAGATCTAGAGACCGATCCCCTTGTTGAAACTGAAACCGAAAATGAACCATCCCTTTCTTCAGAAGATTAAAGCTCAAGCCATTCAGCGCCCGGCACGGGTGCTTTTTGCTGAAGGCACAGAAGCTCGTATTATTGAGGCTATCACTAGAATCAAAGAAGAAGGACTTGCCACTCCCCTAGTCGTGACTGTGCCAGAAGAAGACGAGCGTTTTGAAGAAATGCTAAAGCTCTACATGGAAGTCCGCGATGCGGACAAAGATCAGGCGCGCGAGGCGACAAAGAATGCACATGTTTTTGCTATGTTGCTTTTAAAAGCGGGATACGCGGACGCTGTGATTAGTGGACCAAGTGCGCCGTCAAAAGAACGAATCCTACCTGCCTTTCAAATCATTAAAACCAAAGATAAAGCTCACAAAGCTTCTTCCTATTTCTTGATGCTCCTTCCTGACACGGTAAGTGAAGATGCTGCCAACGGAGGCGTACTTCTTTTTGCCGATTGTGCCATCAACGTGGAACCCAACACTCACGAACTTTCGGACATCGCCATTGATACGGCAGATAGCGCCAAAAGACTGGGACTCGATCCCAAAGTAGCCATGCTCAGCTTCTCTACTGAAGGAAGCTCCACTCACCCAGAAGCCCTAAAAATTCGTGAAGCGGCAGACTTAGTGCATCAAAAAAGACCCGAGCTCAAAGTTTCAAATGATATGCAGGCCGATGCCGCACTCATCGATGCGATTGGAGAAGCCAAAGCCCATGAAAGCATCATTGCGGGTCATGCCAATGTTTTAATTTTCCCTGACTTAGAAGCCGGGAACATCGCCTACAAGCTTGTGGAACGATTGGCGAATGCCACCGCTATTGGTCCCATTGTGCAAGGCTTAAACAAACCTGTTAATGAACTTTCTCGTGGCTGCAACGCGGAAGATATAGTAAATTTAGCCGCGATCACATCCGTATTAACCCAACACTCATGAAAAAACATGATGAAGCAATCGGACAGGCGTTCGCCGAACGATTTGGATCAAAGCCAGAATCTATTGGCTACACGATCGATAGTCCGCCACTTTGGCTGACCATCTTACTCCTGGGAGGGATACTTGCGGCCTTCATTCAAAAACCTTACATGGTAGGTTTTTATGGTGAAGAAGCTCGATTCATCAGAACAAGCATCTGGAAAACCACCACGCTTGAAGATGAAAGCATGACGCTTAAAAAGAGCGATATTGCTGAAGCAAAGCTCAGCAAATTTGGACCAGCTCGTTACTTCAAAGTAACAACAAATGACGGTCAAAAACACACCTTTGTAATGAATACGCTCTACAAAGCACTCGAAGGCCAAGCCTCAGCAGTTGAAGCCATGACTCGGTTCCTTGGTGTTTAGTCAGAATTAAATTAGCCCCAATAAAAAGCCAGACATTTAGCCCACTGGCTTTTTTTGAATGAGCTACACATCATTCTTCTCCCAAATCTCCTCCCCCAGTCTGAATTTTTCCCAGGCTTGCTTCAAAGGTAGAATGGCCAGCCCATACTTTAGAGTAATGATTTTTTTGAGGTACTGAGTCCAAAAGCTATGGAAGATTTTATCTCCTAATCGGAAGAGGGTCAGATTGAACCCCACAGGAACCACATAAAGAGGAATTCCCATTCTATAATTCTTCAAAGGACGATGCTTAATCCGTCGAATCAAATTATCCGCCACAAGATCTCCTTGCTTCATGGCGTATTGAGCCATCATCGGAACATATTTTTTACTGTGAGGCGCCACACGGACACTCGCACAATCTCCTAACGCAAAAATATTTGAATGATTTCGAGTTTGAAGCGTTTGTCCCACCGCAATCTTTCCCCTAAGTTCAGAATCTCCCAGACTTTGAGCCACCACAGGACTCACCTTCACACCACAAGTCCAAATCAACATATCGCAAGGAAGCACTACTTTTTCACCATCAGAATTCCGACTCACCTCCACTTTCTTTTTTTTGAGAGCGGTCAGTCGATGCCCCATGTACATATCCACCCCCACTCGTCTCAATTCATCCAAAATAATAGAGCTCCCCTTCTCATCAAAACCAGCCAAAGTTTGTCCGGACTGAATCAACTGAACCGAGACTTTCTTTTTATCATGCTTATATTTTCGACACAGTTTATGCAAGGTCCCCATTAATTCTCCAGCCACTTCCACTCCTGTCGCTCCACCTCCAGCAATGGTGATCACCACAGGTTTATCGGACTGTTTTTTATATCGATCCATAAAAAGATGATCGATTTGGCAGTTCACAGATAAAGCATCAAAAACGGTCTTCAGAGGGTAAGCATAGTCTTTGACTCCTGGTACATTAAAATCGTTACTCACACTTCCGAGTGCAACCACCAAGGTTTCATAGGTCACCGGGCTTCCTGTTTTCAAAAAAACCTTCTTTCTTTTTGGATCAATCCCTGTAATTTCTGAGTGAATAAATGTCACCTTCCAAGGATCCACCAATCGAGGAATCGGCGTCGCCACCGTCTCCTTAATTCGAGCCAAACATGACTCAGTGATCTTCTTATTGAACACCGTTGCTACCTGATAAAGATCATTACTAAAAACGTGAACTGGATTTTTATCAATGAGAATGATCTCATGGGTTTTAGGTAGACGTCGTTGCAAACGTTGAACCACACGGAGTCCTCCAATTCCGGCACCTAGTACGACAATGGCTTTTTTAGATTTAGGCATGGTTCAAACCTAGAATAACAAAAAAAATTGACAGCTCAAATCCTCAGGAATATGATCCAAACAATGACATCGAACTATTCAACATTGTCGAATTCAAACAAAGGGCAGCACCAAGCCCTTGGAACGTCTAATGTAGTAGTCAACGTTGTCGTGGTCCTCGCTTAGCGAGTTTTTTTAAGTTCTAAATACTTATTAATTCTCGCACAATAGCGGGATTTTTTTATTAATCATTTTTTCACCCCCAATAATATGATGGAAGATACACCTCTACACTCAGCCATAAAAACTTCAGCTCCAAAGCCCTATTCACTCGCATGGATGGAAGCTCAAGCCGCTGAAGCCCGAGCCATGGACGCACCACCCAGCCTTGAGAAACTCCGTGCTGCAATAGGATTCAGAGAACGATCAGAACGCGCACTTTCAGGAATTGAAATGAGCAACATGGCCGCTGACTATCAAGGCCGATTACAAAGAAGCCTCGCCACCCACGAAGAGCAGCAAGGCTATCGTCAATTTCCATGCTAGTTACTCCAATGCATCGCTTCAACGGTCACCGGATCTTCACCATGTTTACGAATGTAACGTTGGTGCCGGTCTATCATTGAATTGAGGTCATCAATAATTCGCTTCTTATTTCTAGCGATCGACTTATTTTTCTTTGAGGCTTGCTCAACAATATCCATCGCCAGATGGTAACAGCTCACTCCATTCGCCACCTTCATATCAAAAGGAGTGGTCGTTGAGCCCTCTTCTTTATAACCATGAAGACTGAATCGATCAGAATCCACCAATGGCCAAAGGATTTGCTCCACATCATTCACGTAACCGTGGTAACTGAGAACCACAGGTTTATCCTTAGTAAAGTAATGCTCTACCGCTTTATGCGTGGTGCAGGCCCCCTTGTGTGAGTAACGACAGTAATCTCCCAGACACAATGAGGTCAGTTCAGAAATATTCACATATCGAAGTTTCAATTTAGGCGCCAAATCCTTCAAAAGTTTCACCGCAAAAATAGCTTCTTGAGTGATGTAATCCCCTGCTGAAGCAAGAACCACATCCGGATCTTTCGTTCCTTCTTTACCTCCAACCCATTCCCAAATTCCCATCCCTACCTTGGCTTGTTTTCGTGCCTCTTCAAGGGTGAGCCATTGAGGAAGATCTCGCTTCCCTGCCACAATCACACAAATGCTGTCTCGCTTATTCCAAACTTCTTCGAGCGCCACCAACATGCTATTGGCATCCGCTGGGTAGTAAATTTGGCAGAACTCTCCGTGTTTCTGAAGGACATTACTCACAAAACTTGGGTTTTGATGAGAATAGCCATTGTGATCTTGTCGCCATCCCACACTTGATTCCAAATACACGGCAGCCCCTACTGGTTTTCGCCATTTAACCTTGAATGATTGCTTAAGGAACTTCGCGTATTGATCCAACATACTGGTGATGATGGTTGTGAAGGCTTCGTAACTCACAAAGATTCCATGTCGCCCTGTCAGCAAGTACCCCATGAACCACCCTTGCAGCGTATGTTCAGAAAGCATTTCCATCACTCGTCCTTCTGGATGCATGTGTTCATCATTCTTACTTTGTGGCCACATGAATGAACGTTCTGTTGCTTCAAATACGGCTCCAAGCTTATTGGAAACCACTTCATCCGGACAGAAAAGTCGGAAATTTTTCGTGTTCTTTCTGAAGATATCCCGCATCATTTCTCCTGCTTGCTTCATACTGCTCGCCTTGATGTCTCCTCGACGTTTTGTATCCACATTCATCGCGTATTTTTCTAGCTTCGGAAGCTTCAATGCTTTAAGCATTTCCCCTCCAACCGTATGAGGATTTTGCCCCATACGTAATTTTCCTTTCGGAACAAACTCAAGCACTTCTTTTGAAGGTCCTCCTTTTTTACTGATGAGTTCATCGACCTTATAACTTGAAAGCCATTTTTCAACCGCCACCAGTTCCTCTTCATTATCTTTTGGATGCCCAAGTGGAATTCCATGTGAATTGAATGATCCTTCGAAAGTTTTATTCGCAAAGTCATGAATCCCCTTCCATCCCTTTGGAGAACGTAGCAGGATCACCGGCATCTTGGGTTTTAGCACTGGCTTATCTGAGCGACGCGCCTTGGTTTGTACTTTACGAATTTGTTGATAGGCCTTTTCGAGTGCTGTCATCATTTTTTTATCGATCGATCGTCCCGAAACAATCAAAGGCATGTAGCCCAATCCCTTGAAATATTGAGTCAGCTCAGTGTCATCCATTCGCCCAAAAATCGTCGGATTAGAAATTTTATATCCATTGATGTGAACTATCGGAAGCACCGCTCCCGACGTTTTGGGATTCATAAATTTATTACTCTGCCACGCTGCAGCAATCGGACCCGTTTCAGACTCTCCATCACCAATCACAACCGCTGCAATCAAATTAGGGTTATCCATTACCGCTCCATAGGCTGTGGCTAAACTGTACCCAAGTTCTCCTCCTTCTAAAATTGACCCAGGAACCGTAGGCGTCACATGACTTGGAAAGGGAGAATGTGGCCAACTGAAATCTTTCACCATTTTCCCAAATCCTTTTTCATCCAGCGTGTATTGTTTGTAAACCGCTTCCAAACTCCGCTCTGCATAAAGATTCGCTAAAATAGCGGGCGCTCCATGACCTGGCCCCGTCACCAAGAGCATTTCACATTTATGCTTATAAATGAGGTAATTCAGCTGTGCATAGATGAAATTCAAACCAGGTACCGTTCCCCAGTGCCCCAGAATCCGGCCTTTGATGTGCTTAGGCTCAAGCGGTTCATCAAGTAAAAAATTGTCTTTCAAGTAAAGCTGCGCAGCGCCCATATAATCGACGTATCGCAGGTATTTTTTGAGCCACTTTAGAGCTCGAGCATCAGTACTAGCCATGGCGTGGGGTTAGTTTTCTTCATTCTAAACAACAGGAGTGTTAATGGCAAACTCTCAGAAAACGTTGACAAAGCTTGTTGCCAGGTGCAAGATCGAGCTACACAACGAAAGCGAAATGCAATCAAATACACTCACAGTTCAATTCAAAAACAAAGTAGCTCTAGCTGCTCCTGTGCTTGTTGTGATTAGCATTATTTGGATTCACATCTAGGCGCTTTTCTTTTATTCCCAAGAACTCGCGCCACACAAATGTGGCGTTTTTTAAAACTAATATTCATGCAAGCAACTCGACTCTCAGCTCAACCCAATTCAGCCACTGAACTTCCGGATACCCTTGAGAATGCCAATTCAATCATTGCCCTGCCACACAACATTGAAAGCCAATTGGCTCAGCTTGCTAATGAACTCCAAGTTGAATTAGGGAAAGATCGTGAATCTTTTCTGACAGAAGCTTTCAAACTCATCAAACATCTAAAAGACAGTCGTAATCCATGTCCTGAAGGTGCAGAAAGTCTTATTGATGATTTGGTTAACAATCTTGTTGCTCCAAACAAGCAACTGACCTCAGTCGTCCCCATGGACCTATCTCAAGACATTGATCCTTTTGGAAGAGTTCGACTTTTAATGAGCGATCTTGCCGCCGAAGAAATTGGAATGGGAGAAGTAAAAGGACTCAGCCGCTATGAACTACGCAGCATGCTTGTGGCTCATGCCAAATCCATGATGGTAGTTTCAAGAACATGGAGAGTCACTGAAGACGAAAGTGGTGAACGAAAAGTGGAATGCGTACGAGACATGACTGAAGCTGCACGAACACTATGTGCATATTTTGAAGAACTAGGATTCAGCGACATCCTCAAAGCAGAAAACATTGTAACAATAGATTACTGTGAAGATGGAGAAATCCTCTCGCAAGCGGTACTTCACGCCGTAGAAAACGGAGAAGCAGATCCAAGCTATGTAAAACTGAAAGCAAGAATCCTTAATGAATCCATCACTAAACGAGGAGAACTACTCAATGAACTGCGTCCTTTTGTAAATTCATCTGAAGCAGTAAAAATAGCAGACAATCTGAACCTTGAACTAGACTCCGCACTCGAAAATAGTGATGCAGCCAATCACAAAGGAGATTTCCAAGCCATGCTTCGTGAAGCAGGGGTTCCAGGGGCTATAAACTTCCGAGCAAAAAATGCCGCTCAAGCCGCCGTGGCCTGTTTGATCATGCAAGCCGTCAAAGACGGTACCCCCAATGACATGGGAGCCAAGGCCAAAGCCAACCGCTGCGCCTCTGGCCAAGGAATTGTAGATAGCAAAAGCCCTGTGGACACTCTTAAAAAACTCTTAAGTGATAAAGATGCCGCCCAGCTACTGGAGAAGTATGGCTTCTCAATCATGGAATGGCTGAAACTCGATGAAGAAAAAATGCCTGGAGTTCTCATCTACATTCACCCTAGCAACCCAAAACTGGATCGAATTGTAGGAATTGCTGACCAAGTGATGTACCCCGGAACGGACGCCTATCAAGGTAGTTTAGGATCAACCAACCTTCAATTCTGGGGACAAAAATACCCAGGATTGCTTGAAACCATTGATGACGCTCGTGCCGTACTCCGAGCTAACGGAGTGACCGGGTTCCAAGGTTTAGACACCGCTCAAGAACAATCCAAGGAAGGTGTAACCATGTGGAACCTCACAAGAATGAATCCCATGGTGATTGTTGAAAACAACAAACGACTCACAGGACAAACCCACGTCGCTTACCGAGCTCAAAAAGAAGGCTTTGAATATTATGGCGTGCACAACAGCATCTCTATCCCTGAGGGCATGGATTTTGACGGCTTCAAACAACACCTAATCGATGAAGGCCTTCACTACAACGAAGGAGGAAATGAGGGTGGAATATTCATTACCAATCATGGAAACCCTGGATACATGATGGTTGGAATCTTGGCTCGATCCATGCAGGAAATAAAACGCTATTACGCTGCCGTAGAAGCTTACTCAACACAAAACAAAAGAGAAGAAGAAAAGGCAAAATCTGTCGACAACATCGTCCGACTCAATAGAGCTGAACTCCTTCCTCTATTAAAAGCACAAGGACTTGGGCCCTACGTAAATGCTGCATAATTTGCCAAAACCCTATTCAATCTTATATCTTAGACAGCACTAACCTAGAAACACTTATGGAGGGATATCGAATCATCAAAGGAAAAGAACCTGGACCTGTGGTCTGCATCATCGCAAGTCTTCATGGAGAAGAGCCCGCAGGTATGGCAGCCTACGCTTTTTTAAAGAAGTGCTTCATTGACGAAGGAAACGAACTGAAATTTGGTGAAATTCGCTTGATTAAAGGAAACATTGAAGCTCGTAAAGCGGGAATTCGCTACTTTGAATACGATCTAAATCGGATGTTCATGGAAGACTACCATGACAGTGTTGATACGGATTGCTACGAATACAAACGAGCCCAAGAAATTAAAAAAATGGTTGAAGGCGCCGACTACGTATTGGACTTACATTCCATGACTTCAGAAGGTGAACCCTTCACCATCATGGCTGATGCCGATAAAGACTATCCCGAACACATGTTGAACCTTCCTGTTAGCTTCACTTCAAGTGGTTGGGGGAATGCCCTGGAAGGGACACTCATGGATTGGGTGATTCCTCGTGGATCTGAATACATTGCCGTTGAATCTGGACTTAATGGAAGCAAAGAAGCCGATGACACCGCACGAAACGTAGCCATTGCCTTGCTCAACCAACTAGGAATGACCGACTTCCCTCTTGAATTTGAACGCCCCAAACGTCACTTAAAACTCATGAAACGTGAAGCCATTCGTGACCATGACAGCTACCGCTATCCAACAAAGACCTATGCATCATTCGATCCACTTGCCCCCAATGAGCTGATTGCCGTGGATACCAAAGGTGAATACCGCGCTCCAGACATGGAAAACCTAGTGATCATCATGCCGGCCTCTCAAGAAAGCGTCCGGAACCGACACAATAACGACGCGTTCTTCCTGGGACAATTCAGCGCCTTTTAGGCCCTTATCGAAATGCACATAAAAAAGATGTACATTTCGACAGTGTGCTAAAATACATGCACGCCAACCACACGCCATGATTCTTACGATTAACGCCGGTTCTTCCTCACTTCGATTCAGTCTTTTTGATGAAAAGCTCAATCGTCTCTATCGAGGTCACGTGGATGCGATAGGAAAACCCCACTGCAAATATCGTCGTTATTTTGAAGATGACTCAGAAAAACGTGTCGCGATTCGAGCGATCAATCACAAAGCAGCCATCACTTTTGCACTCAAACAATTGCAAACTGATGGAGTAATCGAAGATTTCAAAACAATTAAACGAGTGGGACATCGCGTGGTTCATGGTGGAGAGAAATACTCTAAACCAACAAAGCTCACACTAAACAGTATCAAACAAATCCAAAAGCTTTCTAGCTTAGCCCCTTTGCATAATCCGGCAAATTTAGAAGGCATCAAGGCAACAAAAAAAATCCTTCCTCGGGCAAAACACTACGCTATTTTTGATACCGCTTTTCACAGCAGTCTTCCCGAAAAAGCCTTTCTTTATGGCCTACCCCATTCCCTTTACACAAAGGAAGGGATTCGCCGTTATGGATTTCATGGGACCAGTCACAAATACGTGGCCAGTGAAGCTGAAAAATTGCTCAAACGAAAAAAATTAAAACTCATCACCTGTCACATGGGAAATGGCGTGAGTTTAGCCGCCATCAAAGATGGAGTTTGCTTGGACACCTCAATGGGCTTCACTCCCTTGGAAGGCCCCATCATGGGCACACGAGCCGGAAGTTTTGACCCTGCCATCATCTTTCACCTTGCTCGAAAGAAAACACTGAAACAGATAGAAAAACTCGTGCAAAAGGAATCCGGCTTCTTAGGGCTTTCAGGGAAAAGCTCCGACGTGCGAGACCTTCGTACACACATTGATTCTCCTGAAACTCAACGTGTTTTTGGGGTCTTCAGTTATCAGATGGCAAAGCTGATTCTGGGATACAGCGCTGCCTTAGGAGGCGCACCCGATGCCATCATATTCACAGCAGGAATTGGCGAACACGCAGAATACCTAAGGAAGGCCATCTGTGAACAATTGAAGGTCCTAGGTGTGAAACTCAGTAAATCTAAAAATCACAACCACGACACAATCATTTCTTCTCCTTCTTCAAAGCTAAAAGTCCTCGTGATTCCTAGCAATGAAGAACTACAAATGGCTCGTGAGATTTGTGAACTCTAGAACCCAAGCTCGTATAAAGCTTCAGTCGTAGAAATGATGAGCACATCTCGATCTTTATCAACGTAAACATCCGTAAGTGTCCCTTTGAGGTTTTCGAATGCGTACTGTTGACTGTAAGTGATGTCATCCGTTTTTGAACTCTTATCAAAGATAAGAATCCGATCATTATCAGGATCCACCACATAGAGTTGGTTGATTTCAAGTTCAGTATAAATGTCTGTTGCACCCGCGAATGAAGTAAGGGGTTCCTTCAAAATAGAATATGAAACCGCTTCCCCACTAAGGATTCGTGAAATACTTCCATCTTCATGCAGGACCCAAACGTTTCCATCAATCGCCATTGAAACTGCATCTGTTAGATCCACATCTTCATCAGACATATAGGCGCTCGCACTACCATAAGCTCCTGTTCCTCGAGTATATTTCCAAATTTCACCTTCTTCAGAATCAAGAAGATAAATTTTTGTTGAATAGGTTGCAAGATCTACCGCTGACTGAAAACCTCCATCGCTGGCATCAGCAAACTGAGCATTTCCATCGCTGTATTCAATGACATTCCCATCATCAGTAACAAAAACAATGAGATCTCGATCTGCAAAGTAAGCTCCAGCCAATACGTTTTCAGAATTATCCAAAGCATCGGGCTCTTGTACATCTCCAAGTAAAATTTGATAGGCTTCATTTGGAGTGTAAACCACCATTCGATCGCCAACAGGCTGAACTCCAGTGATTTCAGTAGATCCCAACAAATCAGATAAATCAGCAAGCAGCGTCAGTTCATCAGTGATCGTTACAATATTATCCAGGAAGTCTCGTTGCTCAGCTACATCATCAAGCACTTGGCTGGCTTGCCCTCCAAGATAACCTGAATTCAAAACTTCAATCGCAAGCACTTCAGCCTCTTCCAAAAGAAGGTCGGCCTCTGTTTTATCAAAAGCACCACGAGTGGCGGCTTGAGTAATGTTTTCTTGAGCTACCGTAAGTTTCCCTTCAAGAGCATCAAGCTGTTTACTACGCCCAACCCCCACATTGAGAATAACCATCCCTACAACAAAGACTCCAACTACTGAAGAAATAGCCACAATCAACTGCTTCTTATCCCATCGCTTGATACGATCAAACCACTTCCAACGATCTTTTTGATTCAACCAACGTCTAAAGACGCCTAAAGATTTTTTTATTTGCTCTGTCGAAGCATGTGCAGGATGCAGAGTGGACTCACCTTCCTCTTCATCTTCAATCGCATTCACTTCTACAGGTGCCTCAACATGAGACTTCTCTAATACCTCAAAACTAAGAAGAGCCATTTGGTCCTCAAGATCATTATGAAGAAGATCAGAGGTTTCTTCCACCGCCCCTTGAAGCGTTTGCTCAGAGTAAATCTTAGATAGATCACTCGGTGTGATGTACTGAACAAGCGGACCGGTCACAAAAATCACGCTATCGCCCACTTCCATTGATCCACTGGCAATATTTTGAAAGAGATCTTCTTTATTATGTTCATCTGAAAGCCCATCTGTAATTGAGCTCACGTGTCGTTTTCGCACAAGATACCCTTGCGCTCCCCCACGTTGAGAAAGGAAAAGCATGTCCTTTTGAATCACTCCAATCAAAACATGCATATTAGGAATAAACTTGAGCTCCATCTCTTTTTCTTTTTCATTCACCATTAAATTCACTTCACGAAGTGCCGATTCAAACCGATCATATGGATCACCAGAAAGATCATCTAGAAAGTGATCTTGAAGTAATTGGAAAGCCTCCTTCCCGATTTCTGCACCTGGAACTTGAGTACTATCAATAGACATCACTAGGAAAAGAGAAATCTTTTCTTTCCCGAGTCCATCATCCCACTCAGTGTAATAGTGCTCGGTAAAACCTGACGGTCGGCGTCCAAGGAGTACGGACTGCTGTTGAAGTTCTAAGTACATAATCTGTTAACAGTTTAGCTTCACTCTACTAAATCAAGATGGGATTGTAAAAGGAAAGCTAATCTTATGCAAGGCAGCCGATCATTAAGCCTTGACTTTGCCCTGCCCCTTCCCATAAAATCCCCGAGCTAACGAAAAGAAACTATGCTAGGTAAACTCAAAAAACGAAAGCGAGCACGAACTCATGGGTTCCGAAAACGGTGTGCAACCGTAGGAGGACGAAATGTACTTAAGGCTCGACGACGTAAAGGACGACACCAACTTACTGTATCCGTACCACGTGTTAAGACGAAGTAGACGGATCACAGGCCGTCAACGTATACAATTAGTGTTAAAAGAAGGAGATCGGCTCAAGGGCCGTTCTCTTGTTTTGCTTAGACACGCAAATAACGAAGATCACCACTGCTATGGAACGGTTGTTTCAAAAAAGGTCCATAAATCTGCTGTTAAAAGAAATCGCCTTCGTCGGCAGATCTATGAAGCCATTCGCCTTCTTGAAAAGGAAGGAATCGTGCCAAGTGGACCAGCATCTGATATAGTGCTTCTCGCTCGCACTTCCCTACTGGGAAATGACTTTGCAACGATTAAAAGCGCAGTAAAAAAACTATTCACCCAATCCAATGACTGAAAAAAAGTCCTTTAGCCTCATGCCCTACCTACTTGTTTTTGTAGGAACTTTTTTGGTGCTTCAAATTTTCATGCCCGGCCCTGATTCAGGCCAAAGCAGCGAAGATATGGGAGATGTTTTTATTGAAACAGTTAAAGACGAATACGTTGTTGGGAAAGATATTAAAGTGAATGTATACAACAATACCGAAGACACCATCACCATTGATGCTCCTCGGTCGGTACTTGATTGTGAACCCACCTTCATTGCGTACAAATACGCAAGCGACGGATTTAAAGAAACCAGTGCCATCGATGAAACTTGTGACTACGAACTCCCATGGATGACCATCCAACCTGGGAAAAAAGAAACCGTGAGTCTACTCAGCCACACGTACACCGCCTTTGGAGACACAGGACGGTACAAAGTAGCTCTAGAAGTAGGAGGAATTCAATACGAATCACCTGAATTTGAGATCAATAGCCCAGGATTACTCACTCGAACCTGGAGAAATGTGATCTACACCCCCATGCTGAATGCCTTGGTGGCCATGGTCTCCTATGTTCCTGGACACCACCTAGGTTTAGCTGTGATTCTTTTGACTATGATCATTCGGACCCTGCTACTGATTCCTTCACAAAAAGGATTCGAAGCACAACGTCGAATGCAAGAAGTGCAACCAAAACTGGAAAAACTCAAAGAGAAATATAAGGACGACCAAGCTCGATTAGCCCAAGAAACCATGTTGATCTGGAAAGAACACAAGGTTCACCCTCTCTCTAGCTGTCTTCCTATGCTAATCCAGCTGCCTATTTTCTTGGCGCTATTTTATGTGATTCAAGCGGGACTCAGTCCTGATCGATCCATTTTCATCTATGATTTCTTGGCTGGCTTCGATCTGAATATGGTTGACCCCATGTTCTTAGGATGGGACCTATTTGAACGAAATCTAATCATTCTGCCCATTGTTGTTGGAGTACTCCAATTCCTTCAAATGCAAGTGATGATGGCGAAGAAAGGGCCAAGCAAAGGTGCAAAAGAAGTGGAAACCGCAAACAAGATGATGAAATACCTCATGCCTCTTATGATTGCCTTCTTCACATCTCAAATGCCTGCTGCCGTAGGAATATACTGGGGAACCAACACTAGCTATGGCATAATCCAACAGATTGTGGTAAAAAAGTTTCGTCCGACACAAAAAACAAAGAGTGCGGATGAAGACGTAAAAGTCCGAGTAATTAAGAAAAACAATGGAAAAGGAAATTAAACTATTCATTCAGGAATTCCTCGTTCACCTTGGAATTGACTTCACCGATCTGGATTTTGAAAGTCCTCACGACAAACAAATCCGTGTGAATGTCGTGTCAGACGAACCTAGCCTTTTGATTGGTCACCATGGTGAAAACCTAATTGCCATGCAAAAACTCATTAAGGTGGTGGTTCACAAACGATTTGGAGAAGAAATGGAAGTGGCCTTTGACGTAGACAACTACAGAAAACGGCAAGAGGAAAACGTGATCACCATCACAAAACAAAAAATTGATGAAGTGCGAGCCACAGGAGTTCAAGCTTCGCTTCCACCAATGTCTCCTTATTTCCGACGAGTAGTTCACCTCTTTATCCGAGATGGAGAATACTCAGACATGGAAACAGAAAGCATGGGAGAAGGAAATTACAGACAGGTTGTTATCAAGCTTAAACGCTAAAGGCATGAAAGCCCTTCTCATACTTCCTTCCATTTTACTCAGCCTTGCAATTCCAGTTGCAGCGCTTTCTTCGAGCACTATTTATTCTGATGTAGAAACACATCATATCTATGCTCCCGCCATCACTCATTTCACAGACACTGGTCTTGTGAGTGGATACGACAATGGAAGCTTTGGTGTAGACAATGAAATCAACCGAGTCGAAGCTCTTAAAATCATCATGGAGTACTGGAACGTTGAAGCCCCTTCTGAAGAAATTGAGCTCAGCTTCACAGATACTGAAGCGGGGGCCTGGTACGAAGAATCACTAAAAAAAGCACTCTCTCTTGAAATTGTGAGTGGTTATCCTGACGGAAGCTTTCTTCCAGATGCCACAGTGAACCGAGTGGAAGCATTGAAAATGATTTTGATCAGTGGTGGGATGAACATCCCCAGTAGTGACGATGAATTTTGGTACGCAGGATACTTAGACTACGCCATTGATAACGCACTTCTAACGTCCACGGCCAGCGGTGACTACGATCCAGATGCGCTACTCACTCGTGGTGAATTCTTGGACCTTCTCTACCGTCTAGAAAACAATCCCTACACAGGAGAAGATGAATACGGTGTAGCGAGTTACTATGGCTACTCGTTTGATGGGGCCAATACCGCCTCGGGAGTACCTTTAGAGGCTTATGGATACATGGCTGCACATAAAACCCTTCCCTTTGGAACTTGGGTTCGTGTAACCAATTTAGCCAACAATGAGTCTGTAGATGTAGAAATCGTGGATCGAGGCCCGTACATTGAAGGACGAATCATCGACTTAACACCAGGATCATTCGAGGAAATTGGCTGGCTGGGAAGCGGAATTCTGAATGTAAGAATTGAAATTCTTGCTGAAGAAGCGTAAGATTCAAGCCGATGATGGACCCCCTTACACGTCGCGTTAAACCTGTAAAAAGACGGAATCGAAAGACTCCGCTTTCTGTTGATGTCCAAAGAACCTACCGAATGCTCGTGGGGCTTTTAATCATTATTGGAGGAACTTCAATGTCTCTTTTCCTCTACACCAACAGTTTGAAACCCGCCAAAGGATACGCCCTGAAACAATTACAAATCGACTACGAAACTCTATCTGCTGAATCACGAAGCTTGGACCATCAAGTGATTGAAGCTCAATCCTTTATTCACTTGGAAGAAGACGCTACGGTAGAAACCATGGAAGCCATGAATCAAGAAGAGTTCACATACGCAGAAGGAGAATCTGGTGTGGCTTACAATGAATAAAGATAAAATCACTCAGATTGTTAATACACTTGGCCGTGAATTTCCAAATCCACAGGCCCCTTTACGGCATCGAAATGCTTTCGAGCTTTTAATTGCTGTCGTTTTATCAGCTCAATGTACAGACGAACGTGTGAATAAAGTCACACTGAATCTCTTTCCCACAGACCACGCCTGTACTCCCGCTGACATTCTTGAACTTGGAGAAGAAGAAGTTCGCCGGATCATTCACCCTACCGGATACTACAACAGCAAAACCAAAGCTGTAATGGGCACCGCGCAGGCTTTACTTGGCAAAGAAGTCCCAGATGACTTTGATGAACTCATCAAATTACCTGGCGTGGGAGGAAAAACCGCACAGGTCGTTTTAGCCCAATGGTTTAATCAGGACACCTTCCCCGTCGACACTCACATTCACCGTGTCTGCAACCGATTGGGACTAGCAGACTCAGGAAAAAATCGGGCTAAAACTGAGCGGCAGGTCAAAGCCACCGTCCCCAAAGAACATTGGAGTGCTCTACATTTACAAATCATTTTTCACGGACGAAAAACCTGCACAGCCTACAAACCACAGTGCGGAAACTGCCCCCTCAATCAGGTCTGTGAATGGGAGGATAAGATCATATAGTCACAAAAAGAGCTCCAAATGGAGCTCTTTTTGATAAAGTTCGCTACAGGAATTGTCTGCTAAATTAGAAGATTTTACCTTAGCACAGTCTACTTCTTCCCTTTCTTCTTTTTAGGTCCTATCCATTTCCATGCTCCCCAAGCAATGAGGGCAAATGGCCAACCGAAAATCGCAAGATAAATAGCTGCATCTAGTAAACCTTGTAAGAATACCAACCAGTCTCCAAAGGCATCAGATACCGTGCTACCGGGTCGCCATTTTTCAGTGACGGCACTCACACTTTCATCTTCTGTAAGGTAAAGATCAATGGTTGAAAAAGCCACTCGAGTGTCATAGTAATCAAGCTGGCTCTCCATGTATTCGATATCTGATCGAACATCAGCTAAGGCTCGTGTTACTTCAAGAATTTCAGTGATGCTTCCTGCTCGATCCATAAGATCAAGATACGCTGATTCTTCGGCATAAGTGTTATTAAGCCGTGCCTCAAGATCAAGATAAGCATCCGTCACATCATCGGCATTGGTCCATTCACTATTCACGTAAAGCGCAAGATCCTGAAGCTCATCCATCGCTGAATCAAATCCTTCAGCAGGAATTCTCACTTGAATATCTGCGTAATAAGATGATGAACCGCGACTCACGTTGAGGTACAAAACTGCACCTCCCCATTCAGAGATTGCGTCTTCAATCGCATCAACAGATTCTCGTACGTCATCCACATGAAGGTCGAGAGAACCTGACTTAATAATTTTTTGTTCTACTTCCGTAGTTTGTGTCCGGTCGTCAAAGCCATAAGATTCACCTTCAGCAAAGTCCATGGCCACCATGGCAGATTCTTCATAATAGCCGCCATCATAATCATCATAAAAAGGCGCAGGTGCATAAGTATCACCTCCTAATTTTGAAGCCAATGGATTACTACATGCTGAAAGCAAAAGAGCAAAAAGCATCAGAGATCCCAGAAGGGCTGATTTATTAAAAGATTTCATAAATGAATGGTTAATTCTCTCCCACTATAACACGCGAACGGTCTTAGAAGTTTCAAATTAATCCACATGAACCTGCAAATCACAATGATCACAGCGTACATGGGCTTTGTGCTCATCCTTCTTTTTAAAACTGATGCTTGACGCCTCATCGCCCACCTGAAAAACATGAACATCATAACCATTTGAATCTAAAAGATTTTCGCTTCCCTCCCTAAAACTCATTCCTGCACGAAGCATTCGAATCAATGTTGGTCGTAAATGTTCACAAGAGTTTTCAAGCATAAAGAAATTGTAACATAAAAGCCGCGCCCTGCGGGACGCGGCTCAATTTCGTCAATAGAATTTAATGCTTAGTAAACAAGTGTGTTACTAGTCAAACTTGAATCTGATACATGTCCTACCCATTTGATTGAACTTGTAGCTCCATCATCTGACCAATCAAAATCTCCAGATCCGCTTGCGTTTCCAAGATCAATAGAAAGTGTGAGGTAATCATCTGAAGCTGACGTAGTCATTAAGTCCACAGTACTTAATTGAATAGTGAACTCATCAGTTGAACCTTCTTCAACCACCATGTCACCGAAAGCCGCCATAGTCGTAAAGTTCATACGAGCTTCATCGCTTGATGAAACTGTGAAAGTATCCGTAGAAATAGTTGCTCCATCTTGCTTAAGATAAGCGGTAATAGAAGCACCTGAGTTCAACACACCATTTGAAGCTAAATCTACAGCGAAGTCATTAATCACTACATCTTCTCCCTCTAAAGCCTCGATAGTAAAGACCATAACTTCATCTGAAGCAGATACAGATTGTGCTCCTGAAGGTGAAGAACTAGAAAGTGAAAGCACTGGCTTAGAATCATAAACCGTCATTTCATTTGCCACTTCAGCAATTGAACTAGCCGTTGATGTGGTTCCATCTGTCATATTGAGCGCCTCAACTTCATCAAGTTCAATTGAGAACACATCTCCTGAATCTCCACCAGAAGCCGGTGCCGTTAAATCTGCGTATACTGTAAGCTTGGCATCGTCACCTCCTCCTACATAAAGTTCTAGATCAGAAAATTCAACCTCACCTGAAGAAGGATAAGCAGAACTGAGCACATCATCTCCATCTGCATTTTCATATCCGATGTACATCGTATGAATATTATTTTCAACAGAGCTGTCCATTGAAAGCACAAGGTCTGTCACTTCATATTCATCTGAATCTGATTCCAATTTAAAGACTGCAAGCTCATTATCATCAGAACCTAAAACAAGAATATCTGAACGTGGCGTCGAAGCATCTAAACGAAAAGATAGGCCCTCAATTGAAGTAGCACTCGACGATCCCCCACCAAAGGCTGATCCAAAAGGCCCACTTTTAATTGGACCACTAGAAACAATAGTAGGTGACGAAAACTTAGTTGGGCTGAACTTTCCTTGTAGTTGTTCTCCTTGTGAATAGGCAAAAGCCCCTCCAGCCAGAAGGACAACTCCAACGACAGCAGCAATTACTTTTTTATTCATTTTTGTTTTAAATTATGAGTAAATGAATCTTAGCATTCTAACATAATTTACCCATCTTGGCAAGTTGCGCTATACTAAGGTCAAATAACTCATATCTTATGAACTTCCACGCCCACGAAACTCCCGACGAAGAATTGCCACCGGTCATCAATTTGGATGAAGAGCGTCGTCGTCGACAAGAAATTGCAGATGAAGTAGAACACGAGCATAAAATTGCCATGGCTGCAGCTGATCACCCTAAAGCGGTTGATAGTGAAGAATTAAAGGTGGAAGCACTGCGTCGACTGGAATCAGCTCAAAATGCCAAAGAACGGGTAAACGTGATCGCCACAATTCTAGATACTTATGGAGCGGATGCCCTACTAGGACTTTTCTTCCCAGAGATTGGAGATGTCGCTGTTTCTGGAACCGTACTCGCTTATTTGATTGGAGAATCAATTATGGCCGGCGTGCCTGCTACCGATGTCGCAAAAATGGCTTGGTATCAATTAGTGGATGCCGCCATTGGAAGCATTCCTGGAATTGGAGACATTGGTGATCATTTCTACAAAGCCACACTCAAATCCGCCACACTCTTTGCTGAGAACCGTGACCGACTTGTCGCTGAAGCTCTAGAAGCAGGTGTTTCTGAAGAAGCAATCGGAGAAATCCTGACTGCTCATGCTGAAATAGAGCAAGCAGCCATTGCCATCACAAAAGCATCTGGAAAGCTTGCGGCTTAACTACTTCTTCCGCATTGCCAATCCAATGAGCAGAAGTACTCCAAGCCCAATTAAAACAAAGAAAGCCGTCATAAAGACGGGAAAAGTTTGTGAAACAAGCTTTTCCGATTCACTGGGGGTATCAATCACAATGGCATAAAATGTAGCCCCCTCTAACAAGCTGATTAAGTTCATAGTGTGTTTATAAATGACCTAAAAGAATAATAGAGGACAGGCGAGTTCAAGCACAAATGACTAATTAAGCTTCAGGATCTGAGAACGATTCACCTATGGGTATAAAGTAACCAGAACTTTTATAATCATCACTCAATCTAAATCCCCATTGAGATCTAACCAATTCACGGAAATTTCTTCCAGCTGATTCACCGGGTCCATTGGATTGTTTCAAAAGCCCAATTTTAGGGGTACAATAACCTGTCCCATCTGAATTACGGCTTTGGAAAAGACCCCAAAAGTGGTGAGCTCGTAGGTATCCAACTGCACCAAATTGATATTCAGAAAATGCATGTCGACTCCAATATTGACTATAACCCAAAAGATTTGCACCCGTGATTCCAGAGACAAGACGACCCAAATGAAACACAGACTGATCATAACCCGCCGTGGTATGACCATCTTGAACAACTGCTCCTAAAACACCCGCTCGATATTTTGGCTCAAAGACACCTCTCATTCGATCCATCACCTCATCAACACTAGGTATTTCCACACCTAGATCCCGACACAATCGGTCAGAAGCACGAGCCAATCCTAATGCCTCTTGTAGCGCTTCTTCATGCTCACCACTGTATCCATCAACAAACTTTTGTGCCTGATCCAGCACTTCAAGATCTAAATGACCAATCGATAGTTCGAGCATAGATTACAACTAAAGAATTAGCATAAATTAAACCACTCAACCTGGGCTCTGTCAATTAGAGCAGACTCAGAAAGACAATCCTAGAATTCATGAGAGAAAGCAAAGCTATTCTCCCACCTGTCCTGTCCACTCGGAACTAAACACTCCATCACGATCCAAACAAGTTGTCATGGTGCTCTTCAAATATTCTTCTCGGGATTGATCTGTTTCTATAGAGTGGATGGCATGCCGATCGACACAATCAACAAACTCAACCAAATCACCAACTGCCCACGCAACCGATCCGACACCCGAACAAAAACCTGTAGCTACAATCAATGGAGACCCAATAAAAAGGAACCTCACGGCATGCCTTAGCTCCATGCGAAGTGCATCATACCCCTTCTGAGTTGAAATTGGAGAAGTCAAAAGAACATCTATCGCCTGATTTACTTCTTTTCTTGAGAAAAGACGCTCTCCTTCACAAAACAATGCAAACCTCAAATAATCTGGCATTAGGAAGTCGGTCGTCATATCTATAATTTCTTGACTAACTGCACCAATTTTCTCTAGATGACTCATAGCTAGGATTTAAGGATTAGAGCTGAATAAGACAGTATCAGATTGTACTGCATATTTCTACTTTGTCAACAGGTAGTAATCCCAAGGGGATGGTTATAGAACTATTTTTGTAAAAAGAACTTCATCACAGGCTTCCTATATATTGCAATCAGTAAAAGCGAATTCGAAATAATTAAATAGAGTAGGAACGCTGAATTTTCAATATCCCAAACTGGAATGGATGGGATCACAATTAATGAAGCAAATAGGCCTGCCATAAATGTAAGACCAGTCTCTGTTTCAGGAAATTTCCATGCTTTTCTGATTGTTGGAAGCGAAGCAAATCCATCTCCAAGTGCTGCTAGCAAAATTGCTAATTCTGGATTTCCTACAATCCACCAAAATATCAATGCAATCACCGATGAAACACCACAAGCAAAATCAAAACCAGTGAGTTTCCAATGGCTCTTTTTATTAAGAAACGATGCCAGTAGAACGATAAGTGGCAACAAACCCGAAAGTAGAATACGAATGGTAACCCAGATATCTGCATCTGAAGATATAGCTGCACCCGCACCAATCAGAGGTGCAATTGACCACATCAACCAAGAAATTCGATTAGGCTTGGTTTTTCCCTTAATAGTGTCTCGAATATAAGCGCTTGATCCAACAATGACGATCAACCCACTCAATACGACCAACCACTGGGAAAATTCTAGATTCATAATTTAAACCTAACAAAAAAGCCGCCAGATGGCGACATTTCAATTGGTGATCCCAAGGGGAATCGAACCCCTATTTCCAGGATGAAAACCTGGTGTCCTAACCGTTAGACGATGGGACCACATTTCAAACGCTCAATTTGAGCATATGCAGTATAGTTTTTGGATCTTCAAAGTCAAGATCTGTTTTATACTTTAGAATATGGCTATTTAGTGCCGAAATCAGGTCTTAGTTGAAGATTTTCGAGAGAAAAGCCACCTCGTTCTTACAGGTTAGCAAACCTGAAAAGAGCAACAAACTGACCAGGGCGCAAGAGCAAGCCCCTTGTCCAACCTGATAACAGGTGCATATAATCTGAAACAGATTTATCTCATTAATCCCCTTAACTATGGCTGCTCATTCAGTAACCAACAGCAAAGGACAAACATACTTCCTACACGGAAAAATGGTTACTCTCCGAGGAGGGCGACAACAACAAATCTACTACTTCGCTCGCGAAGAAAAAGCAGATGCTCTCGATGCCCTTCCAGAAGGATACATCGTAACAGAAAACAAGCGAACTGGGCTTCCAATGCTCAAGAAGGATAAGTAAATCCACACTTGTTTCAACTAAAAAGAACCGCCTTCGGCGGTTCTTTTGTTTTTCTAATTTTTCGAGAAGTTACTATTGAATGAAATCACTTACGGTTGCCGTGCTAGAAACCGCATCTCCCCCAAGCGTCACAAAGAGGATGATCACTCCAAGAACAATCAGAAGCATCCACATCAAAGAATAGAGAAGAATTTGGAAGCCTGTCATATGACATTTTTTATCCTGTGCGTAATACAAAGGAAATCCAAAAAGTAGCAATCCTTGTATCGACATGAACAAGGTGAACATGAACGCAAGTAAGAAGAAATCTAAATGATAGATTCCACTCAAGTTAAGCCACGCTCCGAGTCGTGGAAAAGCAAAAGTAATCACCGCTGTAGAAAGCAATGACAGTACCGCTAGAACGAAACCAATAGTAGAACATTGCTTATGACTTAGCGATTTGTGTCGTCGGAAGAAGACCATTCTTGTAGGAAGTTAATGAGATAAGGCACCCCTAGGATGATCACAGCAAGTATAATAATGTAGGTCATGGCGTGGGGTTTACTGTATCCTAACCGCGCGCTCACCCTTTTGGCAATGACTGTAATCGAAATTTTCCTGACTTTTATACGAGAAATGTTCCGGTTCGACATGATGGAACTTATTTTTTTAGCGATCATCATTGGTCCCACGCTCTATGCCATGCTTGCGGGAGCCCCGTTTGTTCCTACCCCCATGAAACAAGTGGAACGCATGCTCAGTGCGGTGCCGCTTAAAAAAGGAATGACCATTTATGATCTTGGTGCAGGTGATGGTCGACTCGTTTATCGAGCCAGTAAAGATTATGGCGTTCGAGCTATTGGTTATGAATTTTCCCCCTTTGTCTGGATGATGTCTAAAATTCTCCAAAAAACCATTTGGCGAAGCGACGCTGAAATGCGTTATGGGAATTTCTGGAAGAAAGATATTTCGGATGCGGATGTCATCGTTTGTTACCTTCTGCCTGGAAGCATGAAGAAAATTTATGAAGAGATCTTCCCCACTCTAAAGCCGGGAACCCTAATCATTTCTCATGCTTTCACGATTCCTCACATGAAACCCGTGAAAGTTTTGGAACGGATCCGCGAAAAAAAGCTCGGGCCAATTCGTGTTTATAAAATCGGATCGAAAGCCACATCAAAAAAAGGTTCAAAGAAACGAAGCCCACAAAAGACAAAGAAAAAGGGATCTGGATCCAAGGCAAAGCCGAAATCCAAATCGCAATAAGTTCCACCGCTCTTAAATTCACCCATGCGAGCAAAGCCATGGGTTTTCCGAATACCAGCGCTAAGGCCGAAAAAAGCATGGCTGGTCCCAAAAAAGGCGCGGCCAACACATTTGCCAAGGGAGAAATCCATGATAAACGACCGAAGTGATACAAAATCAACGGTGTTGTGGCGATTTGTGCGGCCACCGTCAACAAGAGTGCTTCACGCAGAACCAAAGCCTTCTCCCACTTAGGAGTGATCTTTTCAAGCATGGGTACAAAAACAAGTAAGCCCCCAGTTGAAGCGAAAGAAAGCTGAAAACCCACATCATATAAAAGAATGTAAGGATTGATGATCACCATAATCACGGCGCTCCACAAAAGAGCAAAGAAAACCTGACTTTTATGTCCCGTAAACAAAGCCCACAATGTGAGTCCTCCCATGATTCCCGCACGAACCACGGCCGCACTGGCTCCCACCAAAATCACAAAAAGCACAATCGCAATACTGCTCACCACCACCCTCCATTTCAAAGGAAGAAAGGAAAAGAATAAAAACATACCGGCAATAACTAAACTGATATTGTAACCCGAAATCGCCACAATATGAGTGAGTCCCACTTCTTGAAAGGCCATCGCCAATTCTTCAGGCATTCCCTTCCGACTTCCCAAAAGTAAGCCCGCAGCAAAGCTGGCTTCAGGCTCCATGAAGAGCTCATTCAAACGAGTTTCTAATTTCGTTTTGAATGAATACAAAATTCCACGAATCGACGGAGGACCTCGACTCTGAAGCGTGACATTGGCACGATTCATCACCAACCACACTCGGTAACGAGCCAAATAATTCGCATAATTGAAACCTTCAATATCTTCCGTCGGTCGTTCTAAAACTCCTTCAAGAAGAACGGTATCCCCATAGCTCAGCTCCTCGTAAGGAGAAAGTTTCACGAGCACCCTTCCCCACTCTGTTTCCACTGTAATTTTTTGATGATCCTGCCGGCGATCAAGCTCTTCCACGATTTCTCCTGAGATTTCCACAAACTTATCCACAGGAGCCAAAACTTTTTGAGATTCAAATTGAGCCACTCTCCAAAGTCCCAATAAAAAACTCAAAAGCACCAGACTCAACTTCCATTGTCGCAATAAAATTCCTATAAGAATCGCCACCCCCATCCACCAGGCTGGAGGATAAGCCACAGCCACTCCCAAAAGAAAAGCTCCCGCTATAAATAGAATTATTGTCATGCTTTTATGCTAAAGAAAAACACCTGACATTTTCCTGAAAAAAAGTACAATGCTTGGTGTATGAACGGATTCAACAAACGAACAATCACGCCTCGGCACAAACCGAAAAAAAAACTTCGGCAATGGGAGAAGAAAGCCTCTAGATGGATCAAAGGTCACATAATTTTAACCGTGATTATTGTCCTACTTGGGGGATTCACCATTAAAGGAGTTTTAGGTGCCATCAAAATGGGTGAACCTTTCTCTGTTAAACAAATTGTGATTTCCGCCGTGACAAAAGGTGTGGAAACCGATGAATACGGTCACACGAATGTCCTACTACTAGGGATTGGGGGTGAAGGTCACGATGGTGAACACCTAACAGACACCATGATTGTCGCCTCGATTGATCATAAGAATAATGTGGTTCCTATGCTCTCCATTCCCCGTGATCTTTATGTAGATAATGAAGTAGTAGGTTGGGGAACTCGACTCAATGGAGTTTATGAGTTTGTCCTTGAAAAAACAGAAAGCCACGATATCGCAATTGCTGAGCTTCAAGGCGAAATTGAAAGCATGTTAGGTTTGGACATCCATTATTATGCAATGATCGACTTCCAAGGATTTGAAGACATTGTAGATGCCGTTGGAGGGATCAGTGTAGACGTAGAATACGATCTTTATGACCCCTTCTACCCTGCTGAAGCGGGAACCGGCGTACTTTATGAACCTTTTTCTGTATCCGCAGGAACTCAAGAACTCAATGGAGAAAGCGCACTAAAATACGCACGGAGCCGAAGCACGACTTCTGACTTTGATCGAGCCCGGCGGCAACAACAAGTGATCAATGCCATCAAAGACAAAGCCCTCAGTCTAGGATTCCTTCTGAATCCAGCCAAAATTGCTAATACATTTGAAGCCATCTCCGACAACTTCCAAACCAATTTAGAAATCGATGAAATCCTTAACCTTGCTGGAATGGCCGGCGACTTCAGCACCGACTCCATGGTATCTGAAGTTCTCAATGATCTGGCCTATGAAAGTGCTGGATTCCTTTACACTCCAGATCGAGAAGAATACGGTGGAGCCTTTGTTCTTGTTCCATATGCAGAGAGCTTTAAAGAGCTTCATATGTTTGCTCAACTCTTCTTCTATCACCCAGACATCTACCAAAATCAAACTGAAATCCAAGTGCTCAATGGAACACAAACTCCAAGCTTAGCAGGACTTACCAAAATGTACCTTCATCGTTACGGCTTCAATATTGTTCAGTTTGGAAATGCCGCTGAAAAGGGCGTAGAAAACACAATGATCTACGTACTTGATGAAGAAGCCCTCAAAGAGGATGAAACCCTCGACCTCCTCCCTAGCCTGACCTTTGGGGAAATCACGACAGAAATTCCTTTAGAATACCAAGCTGAAAACTGGACCACCGATGCCAAAATCATCATTGAACTTGGAGACGACTTTGCTGAGTACTATGACGAAAACCCAGAGCTTTTCTACATTGGATTCTACTAGATTAGACTTGAATCGATTGAATTAAATCCCAAAAAGGCTTCATTGCCTCACGTTTATTTCTAATTTCATCCGAAAGTTCAAGAACGTATTCATCCCCTTCCTCCAGCAGAACAAGGCCATCTATTTCAAAGTCTAAACGCTTTAATAAAGTTTCTTTAGAGTTTTTTATATAAACATCCAAATCTGGATTTCTATAATGCTTTCTGAATTCAAACTCTTTAGGAATTCTAACCCTTCGTACTCCACTTTTATGCATAATAACAATAGCAGATAATAATCCACCTAAATGATTAGCCATTACCTGTCTGATACTTCCAGCACTTCGAGACAAACCTTTTCTAAGTGAAGCTGTCAACGCACTAATATCTTTATTAATTTGGTCAAATTCAAGACATATTCTTTCAAATTTTTCCCAATCACCATACTCATTGAAATAGTTTTCAGCCGCAAAAATATCCACTCCCAAAATTCTTCTCAACAGGTTCTGGTCATTCGTTGAAAGCTCTCTGAATTTAGCAGGACAAAACTTACCATTTTCATCCAAGAAATGGGATGCAACTTCTGGAAGATCAGCAAGAATTTTGTCTATTTTTTCTTTAGATTTTGAACAAAGCTTTAACTTCTTTTTTGCTCTAGTTTGACTATATCCTTCAATGTTTTTTGTCTGCACTGAATAAATAACAAGCTCACTTTCAGACGTACGTCCATAACGAACCGTGGATAAGGGTAATTTTTCACAGATAAACTCTCTTTGAGGGTAAATGCCTTCTATCCCCTCAAGATTAGCCTGTAAGGCATAAAATCCTTCCATGTCCGCATCTGCATTAACAGACAGAACTTGAATATTAGCCCCCTCACTACTACCAGAATAGACTTCATGTTGATCAATTAATGCCCCATTAGACAACTCAAGAAGCCTACGTTTTAAAAATGCCTCTACGCATGCTCTATCTGCATCAGTCATATCTGAAAAAATATCATGAGGAAATCTCATCAGTTCATAGTATTTCCACTGTTCAATTCCACTACGATATACATCCAACGCATAGTTTGAATATGCTTTTTTATATTCAAATAAAAGGTGAACAAATTCATCTAAATCTCTAATATTCAAAACATGTACATTCTTTTCTGGATCATCTGTTCCTAGTAGAATTGGAGGTACTCCAACTCGAAAAACACAAGACCTTGAAAGATGATATTCGAAAAATTCAATAATAAATTCAGCTTTGTCATAATCCAGTGAATCTGGAAACATTCCACTTTTTCTAACAAATTCACTTGAATTCATATAGAACTCCTGAGCCATCACCTTAGTCACTTCCCCCGAAGTATCCTTGATAGGTCTTTCAAGTTCTCTACCTGTTCCACTATCGACAGAGTCATTATGCCAATCCACCCAACTTGGTTCGCGTTCATTCATGGAAAAATTTTGGGAAAAATCACAAAAGAATAACACATTTTACGTTTTTTGTATAGTGTGTATACTCCCCACTATGAACGACATTCGACTCAACAAAGCCATTGCCGATTCTGGACTCACCTCTCGTCGAAAAGCCGACGACTTGATTGACGCTGGAAAAGTTTTTGTAAATGGGAAAATGGCTCAGATGGGTCAACGCGTGAAAGCCTCAGATGAAATCACGGTTCGAGGAAGACGACTCCCTAAACATGAAACCGTCACGATTGTCATGAATAAACCTGCAGGAGTGATCACCACAAAATCGGATCCTCATCACTATCGAACCATCATGACTTTGCTTCCAAAAAATTGGCAGCATCTGAAACCCGCTGGCCGTCTGGATAAAGACAGTGAAGGACTCATTATATTGAGTTCAGATGGACCACTGATTCAAAAACTCACTCATCCTAAACACGGACACACTAAAACCTATGAGATCTTAGTGAAAGGTTACGCAAAACTGCACGATCTTCTTCCGCTAGGTTCAGGGAAACTGATGCTAGATGGGCACAAACTCAACCCTATTCAGTTCAAAATTTTGGGAACTTTAAAAAGCGGAAAAACCCGTATTAAGCTCACTCTTACCGAAGGACGCAATCGACAAATTCGCCGCGTCATGGATCAGTTGGGCTACCCTGTGATATATTTGCGTAGAATCCAAATTGGGCAACTCACGCTAGGAGATTTAAAAAGTGGACAATTCCACGAACTCTCTCCTGAAGATATCACTAAGGCTCTCTCTTAATGTTCAACGGCTTACTTTCACTTCTGCTTGCAAGCACGCTTTCACTTCCCAGCATGGGAACGAATGTGGAACTCAGCAGCTTTGATGATAAAACACTATTAAGCGTTTCGCCGGTTCCACAACAAGAAGAAACTTACGTGGCTCCAGGACCCACTTCGGCTCAGTCGATTTTAGTCATGGATGTGGAATCTCACAGCAGCATGTTCTCACGGAATGAGCATGTGCAACGCCCTATTGCCAGCATTACAAAATTGATGACAGCCTACATTATTTTAGAGGAAAATGACCCCAATGCGCTGGTGACGGTCAGTGCCAATGCCGCTGGGACGATTGGTTCAACAATGAACCTAGTGACTGGCGAACAAATCACTGTACGTGACCTACTCAAAGGACTGCTTGTTAATTCTGGGAATGATGCCGCTTACGCTTTGGCAGAATACAATGCAGGATCAATCGATGCTTTTGTAGAAAAAATGAACGAACGAGCCGACCTGCTCGGAATGATCAACACTGAATACAAAAATCCAACGGGATTGGATGCAGCGGGCGCCTATTCAACGGCCCATGACCAAGCCTTATTGGCCACCCATTTGTTAGGAGATGATTCCATCCGAGCGATCACAAACATTGAAAGCCAAGAAATCACAAGTGCATCGGGGATCACGCATCAACTAGACACGACCAACCAACTTTTAGGGCAAATGGGCATTAAAGGTTTAAAAACAGGACGCACCGACCTAGCTGGAGAATGCGTCATTACCTTGGCTGAAAATGAACAGGGCCATGAAGTTCTCTCAATTGTTTTGGGTAGCCAAAACCGCTTTGGAGACACTAGAGTGTTAATAGATTGGGTAAACCGAGCCTTTTCCTGGTAACTATGACTGTATTCCCTATTACTGAACAGGTCCGACACATGATCCTTATCCTAGGATCTGGATTCCTATCTTTTGGAATCGCCATTACTTTGGCCCCCTGGTTCATCAAACAACTCCGACGTTTTAAGATTGGAAAAAACATCCGTGAAGTCGCGAGTGACGGAAAAGCCGCTTCACTCTTTCATAAACTTCATGCGAAAAAATCAGGAACACCAACAATGGGAGGGATTCTCATTTGGGGAACCACACTCCTTGTTGTCGCCATTTCACGACTGTTCAGCTATTTAGGAATATTCGACCACTCACTCTGGAATCGAAAAGAAACCTACTTACCCATTTTCACCTTAGTCACAGTTGCCATACTTGGCGCAGTAGACGATTGGTTCAATATTAAGGGATATGGGAAAAGCAAAGGAATCAATATCAAACCTAAGTTCTTGCTACTTTCTATTTTTGCGATCCTAGGGTCACTCTGGTTTTACTTCAAATTAGGATACAACCAAATTCATATTCCTGGAGTCGGAGACTTCCCTATTGGACTCTGGTACATTCCACTTTTCTTTTTCATTATTACGGCCACTGCCAACTCAGTGAATTTCACCGATGGTCTAGATGGACTGGCTGGAGGCCTTTTAATCATCGCTTTTGGAGCCTACGGAGTCATCGCCTATGCTCAAGGCCTTTTGATACTTTCAGCCTTCTGTGCCGTTATTGCAGGAGCTACACTCGCTTTCTTGTGGTTCAATGTTCCCCCTGCCCGTTTCTATATGGGTGACACCGGTGCTTTCAGCTTAGGAGCCACACTGGGAGTCATGGCTATGATGACCGACACCGTGCTCATTCTTCCTTTCCTTGCCTTTATCCCCGTCTGCGAAACACTCTCCGTGATCATCCAGCTCACATCTAAAAAACTATTTAAGAAAAAGGTCTTCCACATTGCGCCTGTTCATCACCACTTTGAACACCTCGGTTGGCCTGAATCACAAGTTGTAATGCGATTTTGGATCACAGGAGGGCTCGTTGCCAGTGTCGGACTGATTCTTGGATTGATTGGACTCGGAGCGTAAATGTAACATTTTATTCATTCGTTTGTTTGGACCTGTAATTAACTTATGTTTTTTATTATGAAAAAATTAGCCATATTACTCACTCTATTCGCCTTTAGCGCTTGTACTACTCAAGAACCTGTTGTGATTGATGTAGATACTACAGAAACAGAGACTCAAACGGATGCCTTTGGCCTCATCATTGGTGAAGAAGAAAATGCTCAAGCTGCTCAAGCACTGAAAATGAAAGAAGTGGCATGTGAAGACTCAGGTGGATCATTCAATGGAACAGAATGTGAATGTCCCGATGACACCTATGGTGATAACTGGCCACTCTACACTTACGATGAAGATAGCGGATACTGCATGGATGCCTTTGGAGTCCCTGGAGGAATCCTAGGTGAACAAGCAAAAGACAATCATCCTTTATCTGAGTAGTTAAACCAGATAGTTTATTAAGTCGAAAACTAAATAAGCTCCTGAAAGTGACAGGAGCCCCATCAATCCATAACGGAAGTATGGGAAGACTTGTCTCAAGTAAATGAATGATCCAAAAAGATACAAAAGCATGCTGTATCGATACGCTGCAGCATCTGTATCTAATAAGAAAGACTTCATGGTTTCAGGAGCATCAAAGCCAAGAGACATGCTTCTCATCAAGCCTGTTGAAATCACAAGAAAAATAAGTCCAATACAAAGTTGGAGCATTTTTTCTAGATTCAACTTCACCTTACGTGGCTGCTTATGATCATAAGCAAGCAAAGCTTTTACGGTAAAAATAATCGTAAGAAGAAAAAAGAGCCCTCCAAAAAATCCCAAATAAGCATTCCCAATATCAGCAAAAAAGCTATAAACATTCACGCCTGCTGGAAAAATTGCAGACGAACTGAGTCCTAAAACATAGAGAAAACTCGTCCAAAAAAATGCATGCCCTAAATACCTGAACTTAGCTAAGGCACTCGAGAGCAAAAAGAAAAAACCAGAGGCTACAAAAAACATCGTAGAATAAATCCCCATCGTAGAAAATTCAGAGCTCGCTATATAATTAGTGAGATGCATTCCTGATTCAGTACCATTGCTAATCATGCCAATAAAAGTATTGGCTAAAGCAAAGGCTCCCCAAACAATCGCTGCTCCAATCAACCATCTAAGTAAGGCCATTCGTCGTTCTTTTACATGCTTCCATTTCACTTTTTTCAAAGGCCATTTAAAGACCTTTTTGTTGTCTCTAAGGAAAAGCACCCATTGCCACAGCAACAATAAAAGAGCAATAGGCCCAATAATTTGAAGGCCTAAATTTAAGATTTCCATTAATGCATCAGGAGTCATTCTTCGGTGGTTATGAAGCGTGGATCCACGACTTCAATGTCCGCCATTACCTCCTCTACAGCTGCTTCTTCAAGTGCCGTTTCAACGGCCTCAAATTGCTCTGTAATCTCTGGCGTGAGTGTCGTGTCGTATTTGAGTTTAGCATAAAGCTCGTACTGCATATCCACGTCATAATCCGTATTAGAGAAAAATTCTGTCAGACGACTCAATGCCCGTTCTCTTAAACTCAAAACCATCATACTCATTTCTTGTACAATCTGAGCATCCACATCCACCATCTCACTAGATTCAGGCATAGCGGCAATCACTCGCAGCATTTGTAGATCTTCTAATTTCTGATCCAAAAGAGCAGAAATCAAAACTTCTCGCTCTTCCAACGGAACTTCTTCCAGCTCCATCAGAATTGAAAGTGATTCTTCCTTGTACGCATCAAGGTAATACATCGCCTGTTCAAAATCTCCCACTTCAATCAATCCAGGCACTCGACTGAGCTTCTGAGAAGCAGAAGCCATACGAATCTCATTCTTCTCACTCTCTGTTTCCACCGTCAGTTCAGATGCTTCCGTCAATTGATCTTCAAGTAATTGAGTCCCTTCATCCATTTCTAACTTTGCCAAAAGCTCTTTCTGCGCTTCTTCTACTTGATCCGCAACAGCTTCAGAACCTGAAATTTCAATACTTTTCTCTACAGCCTCTTGATACGCCACTAAAGCCTCTTGAGCCTCTTCCGTTTTTCCTTGTTCAATAAGAATTTGGGCCTCATTCAAACGAATTTCCATGTGTTGAGCCACAAGCTCTTGTTTGGCTTCATCCGTAATCGTGAGCCCTTCTTGAACAGATTCACGCCACGACTTCAAGAAGTAAAGTGGATGATCTGGAAGAATATTCACACTCGCTAAGGTTGCTTCTTCGTAAGATTCATTGAGATCAGCAATATAAGTTTCTCCATAACTCTCATTAAATTCCCACCATACATCTTCTTCTAGATTTTCAGGCAAGGGTTCAACCACCAATTCTTCCGTAAGAGTCAATTGAGCGCCTTGTCCTACTGAACCTTCATAAAGCGCGTCTTTCGTTACAGATACCGCCACAAGATTTTCAGCCACTTGAATTTGCGCACTTTCATCTTTCAACTGAATATCAAAACTCGATTTTTGTTTAGCCACCACTTCTCCTCCTGAAAACGAAATAGTCACCGAACCTGCGGTATTCACAGGGTTCACCACTTGTGTCCAAATTCTTCCTTCTTCTTGATAAATTTCAACACTATCAACCGTTGAATTGATTTGAACTTCTGTCCGAGGTCCCATGGTTAAACGGGTATCATCCTGAAGTTGCACATGCGCCATGGACCCTGTTCCCGTGAGAATTTCATCTCCTTCTTGAATCAAAGCCACGTCTTCTACAGGCACTCCATTGACCATCACCTCTCCTTGAACCACTTCAAGTAGGTTCACTGCTGAAGCCTGAACCGATGAATTTAAAGTAAAAACTGGAGCAGTAAAAAAGGCCACAAAAACCGATAAAGTTGCCGTTGCCCACAAACGTCGGTTCATGAAAAAAGGCACCTTCACCCGCTCAGGAAGTTGATCCAACAATCGCTCTTTCATCATTACTTTTTGAAGTCGAGATGACTCTACTTCTTGTTTTCTTAAGGTAGATACCATTTCACTATACGGACTCACACCACGGTCACTCAAACGAGCTTCCATTCGATTCCAGACGCGCTTTTTGGCCTGCTGGATGTCATGATCCGTCAATAGATTGAAAAAGGGATCCATTAAAAATCAAAAGTTAAATTCTTTTCAGCCAAAATTTGCTTAAGTTGTTTTAAGGCACGAAATTGCATCACTCGAATATTTCCTTCTCTTTGGCTCATGATCTCGGCGATTTCATGATTACTCAATCCTATCAAGTACTTCAAAGTTACGACTTGGCGATATGGCTCCTTCAAAGATTGAACCGCCTCACGCACCTGTTTGCTCCGAAGTGTTTGCTCAGTTTTTCTTTGTGGAGCAGCTTCAAGAGATTCATCCTCAATTCTTGGATCAATAGGAAGGATTTTTTTATGAGCTCGTCGATAATCAATCACAGCATTGTGAGCGATACGGAAAAGCCATGAACTGAATTTCACATCTCGCTTTTCGTAAAGATCCATCTTCGTCCACGCCTTAATAAAGATGGTTTCCACAATATCCTCAACGTCATGAGCAGGAACTCGAAAGAAAACATAACGATAAATCTTCTCAAAGAAGTGATCGTAAAGTTCTCCAAATGCCGTTTTATCGCCTTCTTGCGAAGACAAAACATAAGCGTCGATTTCCTGATCAGTAAGTGGCATAGTTGGCGTGTGGTGTGTGCATAAAGCATACACTAAATTAGAACGTCACCGCTCCCCTTTCATTACAAGATTCAACTAGACGTTTCGCATAAGATATTCCGAAAGCATATCTTTATGGATCTTTTCCTCTGGTCCATCCTTAATTTGAACCGTGATCATAGGATCGTCGATTTTTGAAACCAAGGTCATGTAGCCCCCAAGAACAAGCCCCACTCGAATCGCAGATTCCGGTCCAGGCATAGGATGAGGCGTCCAATATCTAGGCTCTACAACCAAACCAGTACTAAGCAAGTCATCTGACCAATCTAGATCAATAGACCGCAGACTTTGTGAAACCGAAAAAGGAGCCTGACCAATCTCACCAAAACGTTTTACCTTTTCAAATTCATCTAGATCAGACATCACATCCCCAGCAAATAAATTCAACTGATCTCGGTAAGTTGTGATCGACAATCTGAATAGAAGTAGCATCACCACAGAATTCAAGAAAAGGCACATCCTGTTGTACCCAGTCTAAAATCATGCGATCCCGACCATTCAAAGCCAGAGGAAAAGGAAATTCACTGCTGTATCGAGCGAATTCGTTTTTATCAACATAATCAAAATAGTCCTCATCAGGATTACTCACAAACAACCTCCCACTTGCCACAAGTATGTTAAACAAGAAATTCCCCTCTGAGCTTGAGACCGAATACATATGATCTTTAGAAAGATCAATATCCAACTTTTTAGGCCCTGGTTGTTCTGGATCCCATCGGACCACTAAATTATCTGGCAACTGCCCCGGAAACTCAAGAACTTGTCCCATAGATTTGATTAAATCTGCTAATTATAGCAGAAATTAAGCCTTTAATCGAGAGACAGCGTCTTCCACTTGCGCCGCTCCCCCAATAAAAATGGGTGTGCGCTGAACGAGTGACTCAATTTTCAAATCCATAATAGAAATCCTTCCATTGCTCGCGGCACCTCCCGCTTGTTCCATGAGGAACGCCATTGGACCACATTCATAAAGCAATCGAAGTTTTGCATCTGGGTTGTCAGGAGTGCCTGGATACATAAAGATTCCACTTCCCTTCTTCAAGATGTGATTGATGTCTGGCACCATCCCTCCTGAATAACGTAGTGTGTACTTTCCTTCAATATAAGACTGAATCAGCGCGTAGTAATCAGGCCGGTCTCCACAAGCTCGAAGATTTCCTGGGGCAAAGTATTTCTTCTCCTCATTAAGCTGAACTGAAGCTTCACTTAAAACCCACGCTCCTTCATGAAGGGTAAACTCCATGACTCCTTGTCCAAAAGTCAGCATGACTGTCGTTCGTGGACCATATTGACCATAAAGTGCGGCCACTTGATCGCCTGGTGTTTGACCAATAACCTCGTTTCCTTCATACACTCCTACAATCGTCCCCACTGAACAGTTCACATCAAGCAAACTAGACCCATCCAAAGGGTCGTAGTAAACACTGTATTTCCCTTCATCCCGAACCACTTCAAGGTGGTCCAGTTCTTCACTTGAGAAAGCCCCCACAAATGGACAGGTCTTCATATGAGCCTGAAGAATTTCCTCAGCTCTCACATCCATAGCCGCTTGCTCCTCTCCAAAAGCGTTTTTAGTCCCGACCTTCCCTGTGGAAGTCGTTACAATAGCCACGGAGATTTCTCGAACTGAATCGGCCAGCTCAACAAGCAATTCAGCCAATTCAATAGGGGCTCCCTTCTCAAGTAAAATATTAAGCATCAAGAGCGGGGTCATATTCACCACGAGCCGCCATTCCATTCATTTTCGCTCGATGCACCAACTTAGTTTGAGCATCTTCAATCGCATTTTGATCCGCTCCCCAAGTTTCAAGTGCAGGACCTTGAATTCCTCGTCCATATGAGAAACTGAGTGGCCAAGGCATTCCACCAATCTTATTCATCAAATCAAGATGAATCGTTGATTCCTTTGGAGATTGACCTCCTGACAAGAACACCACACCTCCCACTTCAGCAGGAACTGCTTCCATCAAGCCTTTGACTGTCATTTCAGCAACGGTTTGAGCGTCCGCTCGATTCTCTGCATTTTTTCCAGAAAGGATCATGCTTGTTTTAAGGATCAAACCTTCAAGAGCTACCCCTTGTTCTTTCATTTGTTCAAATAGAATCGTCCAGGCTTGAACACTCACTTCGTAACATCGTTCAATACTGTGATCTCCTTCAAGAAGGATTTCAGGTTCAACCATAGGAACAATATTTGCTTCCTGACAAAGGGCTGCGTAGCGAGCGAGTGCGTGTGCATTGGCCACCAAACAAGCTTGGCTTGGCATTCCTTCTCCAATCGCAATCACCGCTCGCCATTTAGCAAAACGAGCACCAAGTTCAAAATATTCAGCGAGCCGATCCCGAAGACCATCCAAACCTTCTGTTACTTTTTCACCTGGGTGAAGCGCCAAGTCCTTAGCACCGGTATCCACCTTGATTCCAGGAATAATTCCCTTGCTTGAAAGCACTTGTGGGAAAGCCATTCCTTCATCTGTTGCTTGTCGAATGGTTTCATCATAAAGAATGTATCCAGAAATCGCTTCTTCAATTCCAGGAGCTGTAACGAGCAAACCTCGATAAGCACGTCGTGTTTCTTCAGTACACTCAACGCCAAGCGCGGCAAAACGCTTTCCACAGGTTCCGTGGCTTTCATCAATCGCTAAAACACCCTTCCCAGGTGCCACCATAGCCTGAGCTGTGGCTTGTAACATTTGGAGATCCATTATGCTTTGGTTATTTGTTGAGTGGATTGTATCGCCCCCCTTTCCAAATTTCAAACAAAGTGGCTAGGTGATCCGCTTTCTAGACACAGCAAGCTTGAAAAATAGCTCATTTCATGGTAAAGTAATTAGATTTAATTCTAATCACCACCACAAATGAGCCCCGAATCACCTAAGGCCTACATTCAAACGAATGAAGCCGGCCAACTTGAATCTACAGATCGAGCTGTAGATATTGCTGAAAAAGCAAAACGCGAACTTGATAGCCTTCTGGAAGACGTTCAATCGACATTTCCTCAACAAGGAGAAATGCGAACAGAAACCATTCGAATCACAGAACAAACGGATATCACTGAAAAAGGACTACTCGCTATTCTTGCAGAAAGCTGTCCTGCATTAAAAGAAGCTTTCGCACAAAACAGACAACTCGCAAAATATGCCTATGGTCATATGTTTAGTGAAATGGCTGCCGCTGGACTTGATGCCAATGCAGTTCCAGTGATTCCAGAAAAGCCCGTTGCTTTGGTGATGCAAAATGGGCATGTAACGATTAGTGTTCCTTTTAAAGGTGAAGGAGGAACTCTAGAGTACAAGAGCGCAAACTTTGACCTCTTTCCTTGGCCTGATGCTGGTGATGGTGAAATAGAACGTGGTGGATATGAGATGGACGATAACGATGCAGAAGAACCTGTACCTGCTGAAGCAGATCGATTGGACCCCAATGAAAATGCACGAAGACTCCCTGCCTTTATGGAAGGTCTCGATACCATGGATGGATACATGAAAGATTATGAACGAAGCACCACACAAACTCGACGAAAACTCGATAATGGAAAAATCACGACTGATGAAGCAGAATCTTATCTTGGAGAAAGCGACAATATTCTTGAAAACATTGTGGCTCTTGAAGCTGAACGAGATCGACTCGTAGCTAGCCGCGGTCTAGAAAATGCCAGTCTTAAACAAGTAGATGCTCGAATTCAAGCCTACAAAGATCAATATGGAATGCTTGAAGACTTCGACCCAGATGCAGACAGTTCAGAACGCGCACCGCATCTCGCACGTGACACACGAATGGATGCACAAATCTTTTTAGAATTTGGAACACTTCCTGGTTCAACACCAGACGTTGAACCCGCACCCGAACCGGCACCCGAACCAGCACCAGCTCCCACAGACACTGAACCTGCACCTGCACCTGCACCTGAACCTGAACCGGCTCCTGCTGGACCTGAAGCCATTGATCCAAATGAAAACCCTGCGAAAATCAAAGAACTCACAAGTTACATTGAGGCAAGGAAGAAGGATGTTAAACAATACGAACGGCACGCTAGAAAAGTTCAACGACAGTTAGATGATGGAACACTAAGTGTTGAAGAAGCTGAACAATTCATTGCTGACTATCAAATGCTAGAAGTGAGCTTTATCTTGATGAAAGAAAAACGAGACCACCTTGTAGAAACGGGTGCGATTCAAGGAGCCACAATCACTCGTATTGATGGTGACATAAATGCTCTCAAGCAAGGATTTGACGATCAATATGACACCTATCAAGCTACAAGTAGGTACCTGGTCAAACCAGAACCTGCACCAGCCCCCACAGACGCTGAGCCCGCACCCGAACCAGCACCTGAACCGGCACCGGCTCCTGCTGAAACCGACGATAAAGACCTCGAAGCCACGGACGAAGATCCTCAATTCCGAGAGTACATTGGAGGCATTCGAGATCAATACTTTGATCTTTATGATTCAATCCTACAACGAATTACCGATGAAACAGGATTAGGAACCAATGCTCAAGCCAATCTTCCTGAAGCCTTAAGCCGCAAAGGAAAAGTCGCGCTTCTCATAGATTCACAAGTCCGAAGAGACAGCGTTGACGTATCAGCAGAAGCTGAACTCACCATGCCTGGATTTGGTCAGTTAGAAAAAACAAAACTTTCTCTGAACAATTCATCATCAAGCATTCCCAAAAGCAATCTTGACCTTAAATACGAGGACAATTTAATTCAAGGAACACGTGAAGCCGCTCTTTTGGCTAAGATTCAGTTCTTAGAAAATTATGACCCTTCTGCACTGATTCAAAATGTACAATCGCTTCTCCCTCAACAAGCAGAAGAAGAAGTTCCTCCTGCTGTAGTAGAACCTGCTGGAGAGGACGCTCCTCCTGCACCTGATCCACTTGATGCCGATCCGGCTGAAGATCAAATTGATGGAGATACAGATTTCGATTCATCAGATTATGATGGCCTAGATGTAGAAGAAGAGGAACCCGCTCCAAGAACTCGACTCTTTAACTTCAAGAAAAAAGATTCAGGTGAAGAAAGAGAAGACCCTCCCGCAGATCTTCCCCCAGGAAGCCTAGACTAAGCAAAAGTAAACTAAGCAAAAGACCCGCCATTTCTGGCAGGTCTTTTGTGATTTCCCCTTAACCCCTTTATGGGTTCCATAAGTAATTTATTGTCCGCTGAGAGCAACGGCACTAGTAGGCACTACGTAATAAACATCTTCACTTGAAGCTTTCACCATGTGGCGAGTGCTGTCTTCGATCGTATTCATAGATTGAGCTCGTAGAATCAAGGTGTCGCTGATCTCAAGATCAGTCACGAGTTCCTGACGCGTCGTTTCTAAAGAATTGAGTTGGTACCCCTTTGTCGCTTTCGTATTCAAAACCGCTAATGAGATGGCTCCCATCCCAAGAATGGCAAGAAGCATAAGTGCTCCAATAGAGGCCAGACTCACTTCTTCATTTCGAAGAAAAATAGATTTGAAATGATCGAGACTAGAAACGAGGGCGTGATTCATCGGTTATTAAAGTTTTTCTGCGGCTCGGAAGAGTGCACTTCGAGCCCGCGAGTTACGGGATATTTCCTCTTGGGAGGGTTTGATCGGCTTCTTATTCAGGAGGGAAAGGGTCTTTGAGACAAGAACTCTCGATCCAAAAGGGTCATTTGGATCACGGAGGTCTGTACTCCTCGCCTTGAAGATGTGTTTCACTATGCGGTCTTCTAGGGAGTGGTAACTGAGCACAACCACGCGTCCATGAGGAGCTAAACACTCAACCGCTTGATCAAGACCAAGCTCCAAAGCATTGAGTTCCTCGTTTACAGCGATGCGTAAGGCCTGAAAGATCTTAGTCGCTCGATGCTTCCCTGGTTTCCCTCGCCCAAGCACTCGTTCTACAAAGGATGCAAATTGCGCCGTCGTAGTGAATGGCTGGGTCTTTCTATCGTTCACGATGGCTTTTGCGAGCTTACGAGAAGCTCGTTCTTCACCGTACTTATAGAAGATGTCGGCCAAGTCCTTCTCTGGAGTGGTGTTGAGAAGGTCAGCGGCCGTGGGACCTTTAGAAGCGTCGAAACGCATATCGAGCGGGCCATCATGTAAAAATGAGAAACCACGACTCGCGTCATCGATGTGTGGGGATGAGAGTCCAAGATCAAATAAAATCGCGTCAAGCTGCGAGACCCCTTCCCTCCTGAGCCGATCTGTCAAAGATGCAAAAGAATCATGAAAGATTCTGAAGTTCTCTCCAATTTTGCTGAGTCGCTTTTCAGCGATAGCAATGTTTCGTTCATCGAGATCAAAGGCATAAAGCATCCCGGTTGGCCCAATGGCCTTAAGGATGTGTGACGAATGACCTCCCAATCCAAGATTACAATCCACCACGGTCATACCGGGTTTAAGATTCAGAGCCTGCAAACATTCAGTGAGCATGACGGGCTCGTGAACGAGCTGATCATTTGAACACTTTTCTTGCACGGGTCTTGGATAAATATTTTGAACGAACGCAGGGAGTAGATCCAAGCTAGGCTCGTCTTTAGAAGTCGTCAAGAATTTGCGTTAAAAACAAGAAACTAATGTGCACAAATTTTGTGCAAAACTCAAGTCAAAAGCCTTAAGCTATACCTGTCCAGACCTTGATAATTTTTGTATTCAAAAAACCTTGCTAAATGCAAAGCTAGTTGTGCAACTATTTTATACACAAAGAGGCTGTTGTGGGCCCAATGGGCTAAGACACACAATATCTCGTGGTGACCCTCCACTCACCCCACTACATACAGAAAATTTCCCAGTGACATTTGGAAAATCATCCCCTAGGCTAGGTCCATGCTAGAAATATTCCCACCCGAACTCCAAGTTTTCATCCTATCTATGCTTCCTGTTTTGGAACTGCGCTTCGCCATTCCCTACGGGATGGCTGCTCTGGAAATGACACGCTGGAGCGCCTTAATTTGGGCTTTGATGGGAAACTGGTTGATCACCGTGTTCCTATTATGGGCACTAGACCCCGTGACTCAATTTCTCAGGAAACACATCCCTGGAATGAAAAAATTCACCGACTGGCTCTTCGAACGATCTAGAACCAAACACAGTGAAAAAGTAAGTAAATTTGGACACTTCGCTCTTTTTATATTTGTTGCGGTCCCTCTTCCAGGAAGCGGTGCTTGGTCAGGAAGCCTCATTGCCTACCTTTTTGATGTAGAGAAAAAAACGGCCTTAGCTTGGATCACCCTAGGTTTGATTACGGCTGGATTTATTATGACCTTCGGAACCGCTGGAATACTAAAAGCCATTGAGGCCATCTTCTCATAGCACTGTAAGATAATTAAAAAATTTTTTAACTATCTCCTATAGGTAGATTGGCCCCTGTCTAATCAACTCCACGTCCTCTCCCACCACCTTCACGATCGTTGATGGATCTACAGGTCCGATCTTTCCACTATCCAAAACAAAGTCAGGAACCAATTTCTGATCGATCATTTCACGAATCGTATAAGCTTGAGGCTGACCGTGAATATTGGCACTGGTTGTCGTTAAAGGTCCTCCAAAAGCTTCTACCAATTCTCGAGCTTTTTTATTTGAGCTCACTCTCATGCCAATTGAATCGATGCCGTAGTTGATCCACGCAGGCAAGGCCGCCGTCCGTGGAACAATAATCGTGAGTGGCCCTGGCCAATGTTTTTCTGCCAATTCTCGAGCTTTATCATTAAAAATCCCATACTGCTCGGCCTCATCTAAATCTCGAATCAAAATACTCACCGGCTTTTCCAGAGCCATTTTTTTCAGAGCATAAAGTTTACGAACCGCTGATTTGTTAAAAATATCCACCGCGAGACCGTAACAGGTTTCTGTTGGATGAGCGACAACGCCTCCATTGAGGAGTTCTTGAACGGCAGTTTGAACTTGAGTGATCATTCTAGACCCAAGTATGCCTTATCTTCATCCGTCAGTAAATCGGGTTCCAGTAATTTTGCGTATTCAAAAGTCATCATGAAAATTGCGCGCTGTGTATCTGCAATATTCTGATTTTGAATAATCACTCCGACCTCATCTTCATGAGAAATAATGGCGACCTTATCATCATAAATATTGATTTCATTCTGAATGGGATATTTCTCTTTAGGAATAAGGTACACCTCTCTCAACTCCGCCTCTCCTTTTTTCTTATCCTCGAGTGAAGCCTTATCATAAGTAGACACTCCCTTCAGCCATAATTTTTTCTCTACCTTTTTCTTAAGGTAAATCGGATAGTAGTCCTCTAGAGATTTCAAAGCCAAATCCCCATTACACCAACATAAAAGTTCTGTTTTTGAGGTCAAAGTGTCTTCCATGATCTGAATCAAACCTTCCTTACCTTCAAAAACAGACATCTGAGGAGTCACTCCATACCTAACACTTAAGCTATATAATTCAGGTAGCACCTCTTCTAACTTTCTGCATTTATTTTTTTGTATCTCAGAAATGATTTCAGGACTAGATGCCCGGTAATGCATATAACCATTCTTCTTCAATGAGCTAACGTACCCCTTCTCACTAAGCTGCTCTAGTACACTATAAACTGTAGACCTTTTTATCCCTTCTCTCCTAGAAAGAGTACTCGGAAGTGCTTCTTTTAACTCCAAAAGAGATAAATAAATTTTCGCTTCATTTTCAGTAAGCCCAAAATCCTTAAGCAATGCTTGTAAATGAAGATGCTTCATAACAAAAACTAATTAGCTAAGTCCCAGTTCAGCCAAATGCTCTGGGGACAAAATTTCTTTCTCCAAAGATTGTGCATATTCAAAACCAAAGTTAAAGATAGCACGTTGAGTATCTGCAATGGCCTGATTTTGTATGATCACCCCTACCTGATCCTTATGAGAAATAATACTCATTTTGTCATTATAAACATTAATTTCATTTTCAAATGGAAATTTGTCCTTCGGTAGAAAAAACACCTCACGAAATTCCTTTTTAGCATTCATCTTCATTCTGAATGCTGGCTCATCATATAAAAAGAGACACTTAGTAATTATTTTATTCTTAATTTTCTTCTTTAAATAACGTGGATGATAATCAGCTAATATCGTATTCACAGCTTGATCCACATTTGACCAACATAAAATTTCACCCTCAGCATTAAGAGTATCCTCCATAACTTGAATGATACCTTCAGTACCTTCAAAAATAACCATTTGAGGGTTTGTTTGAAATCGTTGATGAAGAGTAACTAACTCAGGTACAGCAGCACGAAGTGACTCTAATTTACGATGCTGATCTTCATAAAGCGCTGTTGGCTCAATCGCACGAAAAAAAGTACTTCCCTTCCTCCTCACTCGACTTACTAAACCTTTCTCCATCAAGGTATCCAATACCACATAAACCGTAGGTCTTTTCAAACCCGATTTCCTAGCAATAGCACTAGGCAACCCTTCATTTAATTCCAAAAGTGTTAAATAAACCGTTGCCTGTTTATCATTTAAACCAGTTTCTTTGAGAATGGAGTGGAGTGACTTCATATTGAGTCAAATTATTTCGAAGCAGATGGCGGACTCATCATGGAAGATGCAAAGTCATGATATATTCTAGCAGCTTCTGTCAAATCAGATAGACCTTTTGCTTTTTTTATTGTTTCCAACAAGAGCATCCATTCACCTCGAGTAACATGTGAAAACTTACTCGGATCTTCAAGCAACTGCTTGGCTAATGGGTCCCTTCCTTCAAGGAATTCTAACAGTGTTAACTCCTTTTCTGGCATGAAAGATCTTCGATCTAAGTATGAAGGAGTTAAACATACGAAACCAGCAGGTGCAGTGATCATTGATGTCATTGGAGTCACCTTCCCTGAACTCTTTCTTGCCCGTAATAAAGCCTGTCTAACAATATTAAACACTCGCTCACTTGGTCCCCCAATAGACACTCGAATACTTGGCTCATCTAAATCCCCATCTCTGAAAGTATCTCGTGATGCGTGATAGGCCAGATAATCTCGTGAGAAAAAATGTGCAAACTCACCACCATGTTTTGTCCCAAGCTCATTAATTTCTTCTGCAATTTGTGGCATCGATCGGAAAACAGGAGCAAGTTTTCTCAATATTCTATTTAATTCATCAAAATCAGCACTTGGGAATTGTGCCACATTCCAGGTTGGGAAATTAGCTACAATTTCTGGGAAAAATTCCTTAACAAAGGCTTTCATCCATCTTTCTTGCTCAGATGACATCCCTAATAACTCACGCTTATATTGCTGTTGTGCAATCACATCTTCATCATCAATAGAATTATGAGTACTTAAGAAACCAGCTGTACTAAAAATTCTTAACCCAACAGGAACGGACTGAGGATCAAATCCAAACTCAGCACAAACCCGGATTAATTCTGAGTAACGATTAAAAGCAAGAGTTGGATAAGCCAACATTGTTGGATTAATTGGTCCTGCTGTCATACCCAAATTTATCTGCACTGCATGAGCACCTGGAAGCATTTCTTCGCTTACACATGCGGCAGCAACTTGCATCAGATTTTCTGGCATATACACTCGAGGATCACGCAGAACCTTATCTCTTCTGCCCAACCATTTTCTTAATGACCTTCCATGTTCACGTAAAACAGTTTCTTCAACTTCTGGCCTTAAAAGTGCAGCAAGAACTTTTGTAACTTTTTTTCTTGTAGAATCATCAAAATCAGGAATCATATCCACATTCCCTCTATAATAGTCTCTTAGACTACCTAGTTCATCACCTGGTTCAGTTTGACCTACAATCCCAACATACCTTCCAGGTGTAATTTTTCTACCTCTATCAACAGCTCCCAATGTAGTCATTGGCTTAAATAATTCATCTAATTCACCCCTTTTTTTTCTCATCACATCATTCATATTCCTTGCAAAAACGGATTTAGCAGAAGCAGCTGAAGATAGAATTTCATTCGAACCACACTCATCACAAGAACTCAAATATTCTGATTCAGTTGTAGACAAGATCACTGCAACATTATTAAACAAAAGTCAAACTGGGCGAATTATGACAACTAGAGGGTAATAAGTCAATGGGTATTGCACACCTCGAACAACTATTGTTTAAACCTAGACTTGAACCTGAACAGCAAACTAAAATAGTCATCTAAGGCACTTAAGGTTAAGCTAGAAATGCCTACTTATCCACAAACATGAGACATCACATTCTTCAACAACTAGAATCATTTGGACTTAGGCCCAATCAAGCCCAAATATATTTAGCCTGTTTAAACCTTGGAAGTGCTTCACCAATTTCAACTATTGCTCGTACAGCAAAACTAAGTAGAACAACTGTCCATGATGCAATACGCAAAATGGTCGATATTGGAATAATTATTGAAAATAAAAGCGAATCAAAAAAATTCAAAACCTATCGAGCACAACCTCCAGAAAAACTCGTCACCTACCTTGAAAGACAAAGTGAAAAGTTTGCTCGGATGGCCAAAGAAGCAGAAGAGATCCTTCCTGAATTAAAATCTCATTATCGAGGAATGGGGTGGGCAAACGTGTACTTTTATGAAGGGGAAGAAGGATTAATTCGAGTCTACGAAGAAACACTTTCATCTCAAGAAGAAATAAGAGCTTACGCCAGTGATGCTGCAAACCAAGAAGCACTCGCAGACTATTTCCCAATTTACTACAAACGTCGTGCTGAAAAAGGAATCCCTATACGGGCAATTTTTACTGACTCAGAAAAAGATCGAGAACGTTTTAAACTTGATAAAAAAGAACTCCGAACAAGCCGCCTACTCCCTAAGGAAAAATTTGATATTACACCTGAAGTTAATTTTTTTGATAATAAGATAATGATTGCGGATTGGAAGGAAAAACTAGGAATCATCATTGAAAGTGAAGAAATCGCAAAAGTTTTCAAGCAAACCTTCGAACTCGCTTGGGAAGCCGCAGAGAAATACCATAAAGAAATTGAGAAAGACATAGAGAAAAATTCAAAAAAGTAAACTAAGGGAGTTCCATCTCCCAGGACCACTTGCCTTTTCCCTATTTTGTGTTATAATGATTCGATCAATCAAAAACACAAAACAAAATGAGAAAAAAACTGCTTGCCCTCGCCCTAGCTGGCTTACTCACCTTCAGCGCTGCCTCTTCAGCACTCGCTGACTCGAAGTCAGAAGCCCCTACTGACATTGAATTTGAACTCACCGTGAATGGAGTGACCAAAGAAGTCAGTCTTTCACAACTAGGTGTTTCAGCAACAGAAAGCAACGAAGAAAGTGAAGAACCGGAAAACCTAGCTTTTATACTATCTTGGTTTGGACGAACCAGCTTGCTTGATGGACTACTCTCCAAAGAAACGACGTATGACTTCACTTGGAGTGAATTAAGATCCGAAGACACCCTACGAAATTTATGGGATCTAGATCGGCCAAAGAATGCGCGTTTTTATGAAAACGAAGGTGTATTGAATATTGAAGCGGAACAAGAAGGTGTCGACTTTGACATGCAAACACTTCTCGAAGAAATCACCAATGACTACCCTCGGTTTGACGACTATGAGCTTGAAGTGAGTGAGAAAGACGTTGTCCGAGCCGATGAACTTGTTGAACATTTTGGACAAGTACAAGACCTGCTTGAAAAAGGTCTAACGGTGAATGTAAGCAATGAAAGCTACAGCTTTCCTGCTCAACTCAAAGACATTGTTGTCAGTCAGGAGTCTGGAGCTGTTCAGGTTGAACTGAATACTCCATACATGACTTATGTGATTAACACTCTAGGACAGCTCACCCATAGTGAATCCAGCGACATGCTAATTTCAGAGGCTCCAGAAGGCCTAGGCCAAGCCCGCATTGAAGGTTACGTGAAGAACGGTCAAACTTTGGATGGTGAACTCACCGCAAAGATGATTGCCGGAAGCATTTCAAGTGGAGAAACAGACGCTACAGGTATCGTTGACGTTGAAAAGGGAGAAGTCCTCAATCAAAGTGGACTCGATCTTGGAGACCTAGATCTTCTATCAACCGGACTCTCTGACTTTTCTACCTCTCCTTATGGACGAGACTTCAACGTACGAAAAGCCCTCAATGAACACTACAACGGAATCATCATTCCCGCTGGAGAAAGCTTCCACTTCAATGACTTTCTTGGACCTGTAACTTACTCAGCAGGATGGGCCGGATCACTCGCGATCTTCAATGGAAATGACTTAAGAGAAGTTCCTGGTGGAGGTGTTTGTCAGGTTTCAACCACAGTCTACCGAGCGGCACTCAACGCTGGACTCGACATTGAACAACAACGAAATCACAGCCTCTACATTCATTACTATGAAGCGCATGGAGATGGACAGGATTCAACGATCTATCCTGGAGTTCAAGATCTAGTCTTTAAAAACAACACCGACTACCCCATTCTAATCGAAGCCTACGCAGAAGGAACCGATGCCATTGTGAACTTCTATGGAACCAGCGATGGACGATCAGTAGAGCTTCGTGGACCTTTCACTCAAAGCAATCAAGACGAATCTGTGATTGCTGGAACAGGTGGACTTGGATACAACCAAATTGCCTGGCAACAAATCGTCAGCTGGCCAGACGGACGTGTTGAAGACGACTGGAGAATTTCTACCTACAACGGATCAGTCACTCAATACTAAGCGCAAGCCTTACAAGTTTTGAGCTTGTCATCCATCAACCAAAGTACAAAAGCCATGAGTGAAATGCTCGTGGCTTTTAACATCACATTATAAGTAGTAAAAAATCCAAGCCCCACCGATAGCCCGAACAGTGAAATTACGGGCAAAGTGCATAAGGTACAAAAAACCGTGAAGAAGCCCATGATTCCTCCCACGGCTCCTCCGGCCGCCATCCTAATTCGGAAGGCTCGTCGTTTATGAAGCAACCACAAAGCAAAAATCATCAGGGCGGTCATCACACTCATCACTCCACTAAAAAGCACATTTCCTATCGTTAAACTCCCTCCTATCATACAAGCTTGTTCCGCCAATCCTGGTAAAGAAGTCATTGCCCATAAATAGGGGACAAAAAAACTTGCGGCAAGTGCAGCGGTCCAAATCACCCAAACGGGATCATCTCCAATCTGAAAAAGTCCTTGTTGGCGTTTCATGCTGACAGGTTACCGGAGCTCAAAAGAATTGCATAGTACAAACAAGACATTTGCTCTATACTTCGGGCAATTTTACGACTAACTCTCGCTGAACATGCGTGTTGCCATCAATGGTTTCGGTCGGATCGGACGATCTGTTTTCCGAGCCAATCTTTTAGATCCTCGAATTGAAATCGTTGCCATCAACGATGTAGGAGACCAAGCTCAATCGGCTCATCTTCTAAAATACGATACCAACTACGGTATCCTTAAAAACGACATCCAAAGTGGAGATGGAAAACTGATTGTAGATGGAAAAGAATACCTACTTTTCAGTAATCGAAATCCAGAAGAACTTCCATGGGGAGAGCTTGATATCGACCTCGTACTTGAATGTACGGGTGTCTTCCGAACGAAAGAAAAAGCCGGTCTTCACCTGAAAGCAGGAGCTAAAAAAGTAATGATTTCAGCACCAGCCAAAGACGAAGTGGACCTCACGGCCGTATTTGGAGTGAACCACACCGACTACAACGCTGAAACAGACGCCATTGTTTCTAACGCAAGCTGTACAACCAACTGTCTTGCGCCTCTTGCAAAAGTGATCAATGACAAGTTTGGAATCGAAAATGGTCTAATGACAACGATCCACTCCTACACAACGACTCAAAACATTCTCGACAACTCTCATAAAGATTGGCGACGAGCACGTACTGCAGGAGACAATATGATCCCAACCTCAACCGGTGCCGCCAAAGCACTTGGACTGGTTCTTCCTGAACTTGCTGGAAAGATGAATGGAATGTCCATTCGAGTGCCACTTCCTGTGGTCTCACTAGTGGATTGTGTGATCAACCTGAAAACAGAAACAACCGCTGAAGAACTCAATGCTGCTGTTAAAGCCGCTGCGGAAGGAGAAATGAAAGGAATTCTTGGTTACAGCGACCTCCCTCTTGTTTCTAGTGACTACAAAGAAGATCCTCGATCAAGCATCTTTGATGCGCTCAGCACTATGATGATCGACAGCAAAACCGTTAAAGTTCTTGCCTGGTACGACAACGAATGGGCTTACTCAAACCGTTGTATTGACCTCGCTATGTACATGGCTGACCAAGGTTAAAACACAACTCAGGTCTTGACAAATAAAGAGCATCGTGTTATTATCACATGATGCTTTTTCACATTTTAACCCCAATACAAAAATGAAAAAGAAAGACAAAAAGAAACTTGTTATCGCCCTCGTTGTCCTAGCGGCTGTGATCCTTGCGGGTCTAGGCATCTGGAACTACGCGGCTAGCGATGGAAACTTCCTCAAGTTCAACCAAAAGTCCAACCTTCAAGTTCAACCGATGGAAACTCAAATCATTGAAGAAGGTATGAATGGAATCATTGAAGAGGGAATGAACGGAATCATTGAAGAAGGCATGAACGGCGTTCAATAAGCTTTATTGCTTTCACAATAAAAAGACTCTAATCACTTTAGGGTCTTTTTATAACAACAGTTTAAAGCTCTTCTGTAGGAATTTCCTCTGTAGGAAGCTCTGGATAAATTGAATCATAGAAAGACTCATCTCTCTCATAATCCTTCCCAATCGCATTACACAATCTGAACATCTCATTATCTAAATTCACATAATTATCAATTGATGCATCAATATCAGTAATATTTTCAGGTTCAAACTTCTTGTAATAAGTGTAGAACAACTCATAAGTATTCCGGAGATGCATAAATACTTTAGCCAATTGCTGATGATGGGCCATATGTATCAAACGATCAATAATTTTATCCAAAGACCCTTTCAAATCCAACAGCTCATGCTTAACCTTTTCAGCCCCAACCTTATCGGCAGGATCTGTTGCTTTCAACCAACCATAGACTCTCATAACACGAGCATTCATGGCTCCATTTTCTGCATCAAAACGCTGTGACTCCACAGGATATGGAATTTCTGCATATCCACGTAAGGCCCAATTGAATAGATTGTGCAACATTTCATCACTATTTCCATGAACAACACCTCGTATACCTGCTAATAATCTCCAAGAGTTCACATTAATTTCTGCAGCAATAGGACTCTGCACATCAGCAAGAATAGGCCTATTGAGTATCTCATCAACAAGGATCTGGAACTCTGAAACCTGAGTTTGAAGAACAGCTTTAATTTCCACAGGTGCATCAGGCAATCTTCTTAAGATTAATTTCATCCGCCCCATAGCCCATGCCAACTGATAGGCCATAGCAACATCTAAACCATGATTCAAAACCGAAGCCTCAGGAATTTCAGTCATTCTCTGCCTTGCCACGTTCAACAAATTCCACTTTACTAAAGCATCCATTGATTGATCCACAGCACTACAAACTCCTGCAGCACGATCACAAATTTTTGAATACTCTGCAAAAGCATCTTTCAAAGAGGCATGTTGAGGATCAACGGGTTTTTTCTTCGGAAGATCTTGATTCAAAGTAAGACTGTAAATACTACGCCAATTCAATTCAATTCTTTCATCCTCACTAAGTTCCATCACAGCACCCTTAAGCTGCATGGATGTAAGGTACGCCGAAATAGTTTTCTTTTCCTCAGGAGTCCCCACTTGCATGATTACCCAAGACATCTTCATCAACAGACGTTTATTTGCAGGACATGGATTGAGAACCTGTGCGTAACGCTGTGTTGCTTGCAAATAACGTCGTGCAACGGTCATCGCTGCTACAACATTTTTCTTTTCTCTTCCGTAATGCTCAATCAAATCGGCCACTAGCTCAAAAGTTCTAGGAAGAACACAAAATTCACGAACCTTAGTTCTATGCTCAAATTCTCGTTCTGCAGTGTTAAGGTTTGCATCAGAAACTTGATAAACTAAGTTTCGCTCAATAGCCCACTTTCGTATTTGGGTCTCTCCCTTTCTTGCCAACATCATTCCTAGTTTTCTATCCCAAGGACCAAGTCTACACTTCGCCCCCTCACATACAATAAACGGCTGTTCTCCACTTAGACCTAAAACCTTCAGCTCTTCTTTAATTTCAGATAATGGAACTGCACGATACGCTTGTGAATAAACCGTTGTGAGTTCTTCTGCCGTCAAAGGCTCTCCCACTAAAGCCAAAATTCCAACAATGGTTCTTCCTCGTTGAGAAACTTTCTTGCTTTCAAGTTCACGTGCCAACTCCCCCATCCAATCTCGGCGCTCTTTAGCCTCGGGCAAAGAAACAGTGTCTCCATCTTTAACCAATTGAACCGCAAGTTCATTTAAAATATATCGTGGAACAAGCCATCGGCCTTCACGATGATTAACCCAGGATCGTATCAGACTTCTTAATATTCGTGTATCGGTTGCAGGGTCCAAATCTGCTCTCGCTTCAAAAATCATACCTAAAGCTTCTGCAATGGTAAGCTCTCGTAAACTCTGACGTTCAAGCACCTCACCATTATAAAAGGTATCAGACGTATCTACAGTGCCATCCACCATTTGCTTTAATGGAACTTGAGCAGCGTAAGCCGTACGAGCTAACCAATCTAACTCTTCTTGTTGTTGTACAGAAGTAGGCCCCTCTTTAATGATCAAGACAGGATCACTTAAACTTTTCATAGCACGACCCAATTCAGCTGGCTTACAGCCTAAAATAGAGGCAACAAGTTCACGTGGGCTCCCCTGAGTTCCGTGTATCGATCGAATTCGATCTGATGAGACACCACATTCATCTATTGCAATTTGAACAGAACGACGTTGCAAAGCTGAAACTCCTGACCCCGTTCCTTCATAACCATTTGGAGGAAGAAGCTGAAATACCTTTCGAGGATCTTCAACCTGAAGAAAATCCTGTATGGCTGTTTCGATATGAGAAACCCCCACCAATTCAGTTTCATGTGGAACAATCTTTCCATCCTCTTCAATGTCCCAAAATACATGCTGATACGAAAGTCCCTTTGCACCAAATGTACTCATCTCATTCGTCATCAATCCAGTATATTTCAAGAAACTTCGATCCAAACTAATCCACGAACCTTCACGTCTTAAACTAGCACCTCTGTAAGAGGCTACAATAGCCTCACCGGTATAATCCACATACGCAGAATTGGGAACAGGTAGAATTTCTAAGGCATCTTCATAGGCAACAGAGATGTGAGCCTCCAGTCCAAAAGACTGAGCAATCTTATGCATTTGTTTAAAAAATGGTGTCAATGAGCCCTTCCAATCCTCTTTATCCTCAATCCTTGCTGTACAGTGAACCGTATCACCAACCACTTTGAAGTATCCCACACTTTTTGAGCCTGTTCCTTGAGAAGCAAGTGCATTCCAAAATGGATTTAATTCTGTTACATCCTTTCCTTCTGGGCTCTTGAACTTCACCACCATATAGGTACAGTTCAGCTCTGAGGTTAACTCAACCCCTTCCTCTTTTGTAAGTGCATCTATGCTACCAAGATTGGGAAACAGTTTGCACAAGGCTTCAACAACTTTCACCGCTAAAATAAGGTCATCTTCGGGGAAAGTAAGGTCCTCATCTCTATCAGGAGCTTGATTTAAATGATCCGGGATGGACAAAACCTTACCTGAATCAGTCACATTAACTCCCAAAAGTCGGGCTTTATCAATCAATTTAGAATCAAGTAATGATTCTCCTGGTTTCGCAGCTGATTGAAGATCAACTACTTCCTTATAATCAGCCCCATGGGCTCGAATCAATCCTCGCTCTCCAGCCTTTCCCGTTCGCAAATCAACAGTCACCTTCCCTTGTTTCATTCCTAAACTAAAGGTCACCCTGTGCCTTCCTTCAGATACCTTGGGGAAATAAGGTTGCTCCGTTTCTGGCCGTATTAAAGCAATCAGATCAGGATCAGTAATGGCAATATCAAGGTCATCATATCTCTTCATGGCACTTAATCCTTCAGACAAACCACCTGGGATCATCGATAAAGCTGCATCACCTTGAATTTGTTCAGCAATATTACCTCCAATGCCTCCCAACCCTGTGTAATAATCAGCCGAAACACTTGCTTTTTGGTGAACTTCTGATTCGGTTGATATTTGTGAATAACCATTAATATCACCCTGGAGGAGCATACATATAATCTCCACAGATAAAGATAGATCATTCGTTACATCAAGGTATGAATGACCTGCTTCTTTACACACTCGCATTCTCTCCTTAATCACATCCACCAAAGGACCTATGATTCCTTTTACAAAAGGAGCTCTTGTGGAATTTCTCCATGCACAGCGAATTTTTTCTAACCCCGTTTCATTGATTTCTATTCCTCCAGTTCCTTTGAGAGTGATGGCATTTGAAAGCAATGAAAACGATAAATCTCCATATCTTCCAATTTTAGCAATGGGTACATCCAATAAAAGTGTTCGTGAATCAACCACCTCTCTGAGGGTTTCACCAAAACGATCAGGAACACCAGCCAAGGCTGAAGATCCAAATGTATCATGCCTCAGCGCCTCCTTAGCAGTCATCGGAGGTCCTGATGGACGATCGTACCCTTCTAACCGGTCTGGTTTTTGGTCGTTCACAAGAAGAATTTAATGGCCCAAATTATACCTTTTAATCCAAATTATGGCAAGAGCAAGCCAATCTGAAAACATAGGATGTCACCAGAATCACTCAAAAGAGCAAGTGCTTGCCCTCAGCCCCCCTCCCCATGTATAAACCATTCATATGGACAACGACCGAAAAATTCAGATCTTGGGCAAAGTGATCGAACACTTCATTCAAACCGCACAGCCCGTGGGATCAAAAACAATCATTCTCACTTACAATTTTGATGTGAGCCCAGCTACGGTACGAAACGATATGGCTGCTCTCGAGAAAGAAGGCTTGATCATGCAACCTCACACTTCGGCGGGACGAGTTCCCACCGACAAAGGTTATCGACTGTACGTGGATCAATTGGCGGATTTTGAAAAGGCTCAAGCTCTCGCTCAAGACACGCTCAAAGAACTCCGCTCACAACAGGGCGAACAACACGCAAAACAAAAGGTACAGGATGCAATCCAACTTTTAAATCGTGCCACCCCAAACGTGGCCTTCGCGACCATTCCTGCGAATGACCGGACTTTCTTCATGGGATTCTCAAAATTGCTCCGGCAACCTGAATTCATGGAAGCTCCCATGCAAGCCAGCCAAGTCATGGAAGTGATGGAAGACCGACTGCAATTCATTCAAGGACTTCGAAACCTAGATACCGGACGAGACACTCGAATTCTCATTGGGCCAGAAAACATCCTACCTGGAATCGAGAGTTGCAGCATGATTGTCACCGAATATGAAGTCGATGGATACAAAGGACACATGGGGGTCCTTGGCTCAAAACGAATGCCCTATGCTTTCAACAGCGCCTTGGTCACTCAAGTGCGTGAATTACTCGAATCTAATCAACTATAAATGTCAGACGACCAAAACATTCAAGACGACGCTCAAGTTCAAGAAACTGCTCAAGAACCTACTGAACTTGAAACACTTCAAGCCGAACTCGAGCAAATGACCAACTTAGCCAAACGAACGGCAGCTGATTTTGCCAACTTCAAACGACAAATGGATGAAGAACGAAGTGAACTCATGGCTTATGCCAACCTAAAATTACTGAACGCAATTTTCCCTGCGATCGACAACCTCGCTCGTGCCACGGAAAATCTTCCTGAAGATCTCGTTGAAAACGACTGGGCCAAAGGTGTGCTTTCAACGGAAAAAGCCCTGATGGACGCCCTCGCCTCGCTCGGGCTTTCGCCTATTGACCAAGCGGGCGTGCCAATGAACCCACACCAACATGAAGTACTCATGGAAGGTCCTGGAACCAAAGGCGACGTAACCCAAGTTTTTGAAAAAGGTTACGCCTTCAACGGCAAAACCATCCGACCCGCAAAAGTACAGGTCGGAAATGGAAATGAGGCTTAATCTAACAAGCCTTGCATAGCCAAGATCAAAGCTTCCCGGAAAGTATTCCATGCTTGACCTGGCACAGCACAAATTTCACGAGTGTAAGATTGTGGAGGTGTAACCTCCATATTCACTACTGATATTTTTGAAGGTGGAACAGAAGCAACAATCAATTCTCCCATCTCTTCCCCAGCTTCCTCAAGGGCTGCTTTAGCACGAGCAGCGATCTTAAGAGCCGCTCCCTGTAATTCTGACTCAGAATCTGCTGGTTCTTCTAGCTTAGTTCCATCGGGTAAGCCCACAATAAGCTTTGACTCTAGCACATCATCAGAACCGCCATGATCCGTTTCCTTTTTAAAGGCTAAGGTTATTTTTGTCATGACTTAAAATTTATTAGATTTTACATTCGCAAAAGGCACTTGAGCTCGATATCGTCGTGCTTGATCCCACTCAAGCTTATTTAGACTCTTTACTGTAGTTGTAGCTTGTGAAGGAACAAAAAACGTTCCAATTGAGTCCACATAAGTTTGAACTCCATAAACTTCTCCATCTGCTCCACGAACCACACCAACATTATTTGCCCTTGTAGGAGCATAACCACGATCCAATGGATCATGATCCTCCCCCGCATGGTAACGAACTCTCATCAAAGCAATGTAGGTCATAAGATCCATAGGCTCAATCCCCTCTGGAAGCATTCGAACGTATTGCCGGTACTCCTCCATTGCATCACCATCTCGATCAACACCATCTCTCGTTCTCAATTCAGAATCTAAATTTCTACCCCCATTGTGATTCTCTGCTAAAACAAAATTCCACTCACTTGGCTTAATCAAACCACCATCTGGCTGAAAAGAGAAGTCACGACCATGCTCAAAACCACCCCACATTTTATGGAAAAATCCACGTTGCATATAGCGATCAAACACAGGACCTGCTTGTTCCATTGTTTTAGGAGAAGGCACTCCAACAAGTGCGTATCGTGCAGCAACGGAGTCCACACCTAAAGTTGCTTCATCTAAAAGCTCATCACTCAGACTTCGATCCACTCCTCCATGCAATTCTCGTCTCAACATCGCAAGTGGAAGGTCACTCAAAGATTCAAAATCTCCGGCATTCCGTGATTCACACCATTCGTCCACCAAATCATGAACCTGATCCATATTAGTTTTCATTCTTCTATACGGGCTAAAGTATAATAGGCTAGAAATAAAACATATGACCTCTTCACAGTCAAATCTCAATAAAGCATGAAAAAAATAAAAATCGAAGACATCCAGGCTTTCTTCATCAATAGCAGCTTCATTCTATTTTGGGCCCCCATTATCACTTCTTTGTTTGGCTGGTACACCCTTTCAACCGTTTTATTTGGAATCTTCTGGGTTTCTGCGGGTCTTGCTCTCATTCTCAGTGTGATCCCCTTCATGAAAGAGCGAAAAAACGACTCAAAAACCGCTCGATTTTTCCAGTGGTTTTTCCTGGCCTTTGGCGTGTTTATGATCTTGATTGCCGCCGGTCTTGCAGAATTTGATCCCATTCTAGTGGTACTTTTCTCATTACCACTCATGAGACTCGTCAGCTCACGATCCATTGTAGACATACTCAAAGATCAACCCGGTGCTAAACACCCCTGGCTGGATCGAGTGAGCGACGGACTATTCATTGTGAGCGCCCTCCTTTTCATTCTATTGTTTTTTGGATTCCACAGCTCCACACACACTGGCTTCATGTTAGTATTGCTCGGACTCAGCCTCGTTTCTGACCAAATTCATTTTGGATTCAATTCCAGAAACTGGGACCGTGCAAGCGGGATGATCACCCTAGCCACGCTCATGTTTTTAATTCCTGGTGCTCTTGTGCTCATTAACGGATAATTTTCTATGAAAAAGCCCAAACTAGACGACCTTAAAATTTTCCTCATCACGGCCGCAGGACTCCTGTTATGGGCTCCATTTACTAGTTCTGTTTTCGGATGGTACGGCTTATCGATGGCACTGAGCATCAGCTTCTTTCTAATCATGGGACTCGCTATTGTCACCAGTGTTTTTTCCTTTATTCGGAATCAAAAAAATAGCTCTCTCTTCATACATATTGCTCAATGGCTTTTCCTGTTTTTGGGGCTCATACTGATTGTCATAGGCATGGCCATCATGGATTTTGAACCTGTATTCACTGTTGTTTTCTCTCTTCCCCTCGTTCGACTCATGAGCTCCCGCTCCATTACCGACTTCCTTAAAGAAGATCATGGCACCCTCTACCCTTGGATGAACCGTATCAGCGATGCCCTCTTTCTTGTGAGCGCCATCCTATTTGGACTCATGTTCTTTGGACGATTCGACTCCCCTCTCATTAGTGTTTTATTCATCTGTCTCGGCCTCAGCCTAGGACTGGACCAACTCCATTTTGGACTCAATCAAAAAGACTGGAAAATGGCTTCAGGAATGATCGCCGTCGCCATCATGGTCTTCTTAGTTCCTGGGATTGCTATTTTGATTTTTGGTTGACCACCCTTTTTTAGCACTGTAGACTCACGAGTGCTAAATTAACCTAGAATCAGGTATGTCAAAAATTATTGGAATTGATCTCGGGACCACGAACACCTGTTTTGCAGTGATGCAAGGTGGTGATCCTGATGTGATCAGCAATGCCGAAGGAAAGCGAACGACTCCTTCGATCGTTGCGATTAAAGACGGTGAACGTCTTGTTGGTGAACCCGCAAAACGACAAGCGGTAATGAACCAAGAAAACACTATCTATTCGGCAAAACGTTTGATTGGACGAGCTCCATCAGAAGTCAAAGCCGTAACTGAACGACTTTCCTACACCACCAAAGCAGGAAAAAAGAATGAAGTTGAAATCATCCTCGATGGAAAAGAACGTCGACCAGCTGAAATCTCAGCAATGATCCTTCAAAAGGTGAAAGCCGATGCTGAAAAGTTTCTCGGTGAAGAAGTGACTCGTGCGGTAATCACCGTGCCGGCTTACTTCAACGATGCTCAACGACAAGCCACGAAAGATGCCGGTGAAATTGCTGGACTTAAAGTGGAACGTATCATCAACGAACCAACGGCAGCGGCTCTCGCTTACGGACTCGACAAGCACAGTACGGACAAAAAGATTGCAGTATTCGATCTTGGAGGAGGAACCTTCGATGTTTCTATCCTCGAGCTCGGTGACGGTGTATTCCAAGTACTTGCAACTAATGGAGACACCCAATTGGGAGGAGATGATTTTGATGAAGTGATCATCGAATGGCTGATTGAAGAATTCAAGAAAGCCGAAGGAATGGACCTCACTTCAGACAAGGTGGCGCTTCAACGTCTTAAAGAAGGTGCTGAAAAAGCCAAGATTGAGCTTTCATCTCAACATGAAACGGAAATCAACCTTCCTTACCTCACGGCCGATGCCAGCGGACCAAAGCATCTTGTGGTAAAACTCAGCCGAAGTAAGCTTGAAGATCTTGTGGCTCCACTACTCACTAAACTTGTGGATCCGTGTCAGAAAGCACTCAAAGATGCAGATACTTTCAACAGCGACATCGACGAAGTAGTCCTCGTAGGAGGAATGACTCGAATGCCAGCCGTCGTAGAAAAGGTAAAACACATCTTTGGTAAAGAGCCTCATCAAGGGATCAATCCAGATGAAGTGGTTGCCCTCGGTGCAGCCATTCAAGGTGGAGTACTCATGGGAGACGTGAAGGACATCCTTCTTCTCGATGTGACCCCACTCAGCCTCGGACTTGAAACCATGGGTGGAGTGATGACCGTTCTCATTGAACGAAACACAACCATTCCAACGAGCAAGAGCCAAGTCTTCTCTACGGCCGCCGACAATCAACCTTCTGTTGATGTTCGAGTGTCACAAGGAGAACGACCCATGGCTGCCGACAACAAATTTCTCGGAAATTTCCAACTCGATGGAATCCCACCTGCTCCACGAGGAGTGCCTCAAGTTGAAGTGACCTTCGATATTGATGCCAACGGTATCCTAAGTGTTAAAGCGAAGGACAAAGGATCAGGAAAAGAACAACACATCACCATCACTGGATCAGCCGGTCTCTCTGATGAAGAAGTAGAACGAATGAAGAAGGAAGCAGAAATGCATGCCGAAGCAGATAAATCTAAAAAAGAACAAGTAGAAGTGCGGATCAATGCCGAAAGTCTCGTCTCTCAAACAGAACGAACACTTAAAGATCTTGGAGAAAAAGTTCCAGCCGACGTGAAAGAAAAAGTCGACGGAAAACTCAAAGAACTTAAAGACGCCCTTGAAGCCGAAGGAAGCTCAAACGAGGAACTCAAGGAAAAGACGGAAGCTCTCAATACCGTTATCCAGGAAATCGGTTCCGCAATGTACCAACAACCCGGTGCTGAAGGCGCTCCTGCTTCAGACGATCCTGACGTAAAAGTTAAGGACGTGAGTGAAGACCAGAACGCTGGCGAAGCGGACGGTCCTACCGTAAACGGCGAAGAAGTTAAGGAAGACTCAAACGAATAATCAATAATCCACCCCCTCTTATGTCAGACGACATCAAACCTAAGAAAATCCAAATTCAACCCGTTGAATTCAGCATGATCTGTGACTACGCGAGCGTATCTATGGATGGAAAACTCAGCCTGAACGGAATCTTTGAACGATTTGTTTTCAAAGAACTACCTGCCGTTCACCCACAAGTCTTTGTGGTCAGCAAAGTGCTCATCCCTCAAGGAGAACACAAACTCACCTTCAGTCTCATGCAAGAGGACAAGGTGCTCGCTACCACCTCAATTGAAAAGAATGTGGAGCAAAAGCTCATCGCTCATAATCACTTCTGGGGGATCCGAAACCTAAAGATTGAAGGATGGGAACCGATTGAAATGCAAATCCTAATCGATGGCAAACAAGTCTTCGTAAAACGAATTCCTGTGATCGAAGCCAAGAAGAAGGAAGCGTAAATTCAAATTTAAAATATCGTGATACACTAGGGCCGAATTAATAACCGGCCCTTTTGTATGAAAAAACTGATCACCCTATTGGCCCTCAGTCTTTTAATGATTGCTTGTCAAAATCCAGCAGCTGAACCAATCACCAATTCAGAGGAAACAGAAGAGCCAAAAGAAGAAAGCTACCGAATGGCCAATGAAGTCGACTATGATCAGATTTTTTTAATCGGCGAACCCGTTCTCATTGATGACACTGGCTATGGCTTTAGCTACGCAGCCAACAATGCGACTGATCAAGATTTTTCAACCGCCTGGTGTCCTGCCCCTGATAATGAATACAAAGCCTGGAGCATTCATTTCCAAGAACAAGTGATCCCTGGAAATGTGGGAATGATCGCTGGTTTTGCACGAGATGAGGAAATCTACTTCCAAAACAATCGAGTGAAAACACTACGAGTCCGCTATGACGGAAAAGAAATGGGAGAAATCGAACTCGAAGATCTATACGCCATGCAGTTTCCAGAACTCCCCCAAGAACCTGTGAGCCAAATTGATTTATTCATCACGGATGTTTATGAAGGCAGCAAATACGATGATGTTTGTATGGCTGAAATTGATTTCTGGAGTGACTACGTTCATGACAAAGACGCCGAGGCCGCCTATGATTTTTATCTAGAAAACAAAGCCAGCACTGCCATCCGACCCGTAAATGTGAATTACACGGAAGTGATTCCTGTTGAAGCCCTTGCAGATTGTGGGGCTCAAGATCCTAGTTATAAAGAAAGCATCAAAAGCACCGAACCATTCTGGGTCGATGAAATTGGTGCATATAACTTTGGATACGGTGATGGACAATGGATCATACTTGCCAGTGACGTAGCCTTCAGTGCACGAATGAACGGCAGCACCTCTCTCACCGATGAATTTTCCATTCAATGGCTTTATGCAACAGGAGAAAACCTGACCTGGACTCTGCACAAAGAAACGATCGTGACCCCCAATGAATGTAGCGATGGCGCACTCTTCCTTTCGGACTTACGTCCCGATGACCACCCTTTCATTTTCCGTGGCCAACAGCGAATCGACGTCATCTACCAAGGTGAAATCATTTCGAGCACGTTCTACACCATCCCTCAATAATTGAACTAATCCCCAAAGATGAAAAAAATATTCTCACTAACCCTAGTTTTTCTCTTACTTCTAGGCTGCCAAAACACCACTCCAACAAACGAAACCTTGGAAGAAATTCCAAGCACCGACTACGCTCCTGAAATTGATGAACTTCTCACAGACATTTCTCAGATTGACCCATCAACACTCACGGTCTCCGGTAATTCTGAATTGGCCAGTGACGCCACTTATGGATTCACCTACTCGGCAGAAAACGCGATAGATCAAGATTTTTCAACCGCCTGGTGCCCGACCAATGACTTCAGAACTCAAAGATGGCGGATTCAATTCGAAGAAACGGTGCTTTCAGGAACCGTTGGTATCCAAAATGGCTTTGCTAGAGATCAAGAAATTTTCTTCGAGAATAATCGAATAAAAACCGCCTACCTCTACTACGATGGAGACAACTTCATGGAAACGCTTGAATTTGAAGACACCTATGAGATGCAATTTTTCGACCTACCAGAAGTTCCATTAAGAGAACTGGATCTTCATATTATTGATACTTATCCAGGAAGCAAATACAACGACACCTGCATTTCAGAGATCGATTTCTGGAGTGACTACGTTCATGACAAAGACGCCGAGGCCGCTCACCTCTACTACATCGACAACAAAGCCAGTGATGCCATTCAACCAGAGGATTCAAGCAAGATCATGATCGTGCCTGCAGATTCACTCAGCTACTGTGGAGCCTTCGATACAAATCTCTACACAAAAGAGAGAGATACATACCGAAGCGTTCAAGAAAATGAATGGGGATACCATGGTGTTTTCGGAGAAAATACTAATGAATATTCAACAACAGAATGGTGGCTAGAAGCCGGAATGCACGCAGCAGTTTCAGTTGAAATGTCGTCAGATGTGACCGTTAAAGACAAGTTCACCCTTCGATGGTGGAAGGCTCCACTCAACATGGAAACAGGAGAACGTGAGTGGAGCATTTACCATGAAGCTCCCGTCTACCCTCAAGCATGTGACAATGGTGAACTCTACCTCAGCATGGATCAACCAAAGGCAGAACTGCCTGGCCCCTTTGCAGACTACATGGTGGAAATCATCTTCTATGGTGATGTTATTGGTTCAACAAGTTTCAACTTTGTGCAATAACTAGCCTTCCCTACCCATATCCGCTACATTTAGAGCCGATATTAACCCATTAAACGATGTTAGATCCCAAAATCATTCTTGCTCAGCCCGAACTTATTCGGGAAATCTCTCGCAAGAAAGGGGTCTCCTTCGATGTAGATCACTTCATTCAGCTTGATGAAAAACGACGAGGTTTCCAAGTAAAAGCCGATGAACTTCGAGCACGAAAAAATGAAGCCAGTGGAAAAATCGCTCAAATGCAGGGCGAAGAAAAACAGGCCGCAATTGCAGAAATGAAAACCGTAGCCGATCAAGAAAAAGAAGCCACTGAAGCACTCAGAGAGGTAGAAACCGAATGGAAAGCCCTTCTCCTTCAAGCCCCAGGACTCCTTTCAGACGAAACTCCAGAAGGGAAAGACGACACTGAAAATGTGGAACTCTACACTTGGGGTGAGCCACGACAATTCGATTTTGAAGCCAAGGACCATGTGGCACTTGGACTCGACCTTGATATCCTAGACATCGAACGTGGAGTGAAGATTGCTGGAAGCCGAAATTACTTCCTCAAAGGAGATGGAGCGCTTCTTGAACTCGCAATCCTCAACTACACGCTTCACAAACTCGTGACCAAAGGATTCACACCGTTCCTTCCACCACTACTCGTGAACCACGAAGCGATGCAAGGAACCAGCTACTTCCCTGGAGGTGAAGAACAAGCCTACGCAGTAGGAGTTCAACGGCCGGGAGAAGCCATGGAAAGCGATGAAAAATACCTCATTGGAACCAGTGAAGTGAGTGTGGCCTCATATCACAGTGGAGAAACTCTTGACGAAAGTGAACTACCAAAACTATACGCCGGTTACTCTTACTGTTTCCGACGAGAAGCCGGAACCTATGGGAAGGATACTCACGGTCTTTACCGAATTCACCAATTCCAAAAAGTAGAACAAGTGATCCTTTGTAAAAACGACATGGAAGAGAGCAAAAAGATGCATGAACTCCTCCTGAAGAATGCCGAAGAAGTGCTTCAAGACCTCAAGCTTCCCTACCGTGTTGTAGCGGTTTGTGGTGGAGACATCGGACAAGGTCAGTACTACAAAAACGACATTGAAACTTGGATGCCTTCTCGAGACAGCTACGGAGAAACACATTCATGTTCTACTTTCCTTGATTTTCAATCTCGACGACTCAACATCAAGTACAAGGACACAGATGGAAAGAAGAACTTCGTTCACACCTTGAACAATACTTGTATCGCCAGCCCACGGATCTTGATCCCTGTGCTCGAGCACTACCAAAATGAGGACGGATCAATCACCATCCCAGAAGTGCTTCAACCGTACATGGGTGGAAAGATGAAAATTGAGAAGAACTAGTCGATAGACCGATAAGACAAATCCCCTAAATTAAAACCACACGTTCCATCTGGTTTTAGCCTTCTTGCATGTACATTAGGAGAATTAACAAATGGAACTAAGAATCGTGCCGTATCCACATTAACTACCTCGTCAAAAAACCATTCAGTGGCTACATGAGCACCATTCACATAAATACAAAGCCCCGTATTAACTCTATTTTGCGTTGGATCTTGTAAGTCTGCATAAATACCAACTGCATTCTCATTATCTACCACTTGTTTATTATGAATCACCTCTACCTGAGATACATCAGGCGTACAGGTAGCAGCTGCGGTTAAACAAACCGCCCCCATCACTCCTTTCAGCTTAGATGCAACAAATGGTGGAGATACTTGCTCCGAAGCAACCGTATCGCTTCTTAACCTCGAATTAGGCCCCTGTAACGTCATAGTAAATCAGATAAGCAAACATCAGTGGTGGCACTATGCTAGCTACCTACCACTCTGTCAAGCTCGCGCATAACGTTGAACAAAACTCGCAATAATCTTCCCCGGCTCCGTAATTGTTTCTGTGTGTCCTTTTTCAACAAGCACATCCGCTTCTTCGGGTGGGAAATAACCTTCGTTCACATAAGCACGGATTCGAATTTCAAGCCCCACAGGTTCAAGCTCAGGATGAAACTGAGTTGCATAAATATTTTTCTTAACTCGCATTAGATGCACGGGACAAACGGCTGAACTTGCCAATACCACTGCAGATTCTGGAATCTCTTGAACAGATTCCTTATGACCCGCCATAGCTCGGAATCTTGCAGGAATTCCTTCCAAAAGTGGATCCTTCTGCCCTTCTTCATTAATCATAATGTCGAGCCCCTCTACTCCTTCAGCGTAACGCTCTTTTCCTACTCGTCCACCTTGATTGTTCGTCAACGCTCCAAGTCCATAACAGATTCCAAGATAAGGGAAATCTCGCTCTACGATTTCAGTCAAAAGTTCTTGAAGCCAGGGAGTGAACTCACGCTGAGCCTCACTTTGCTTCTCTTCCGGATCACTAGCGTTGCTCGGACCTCCTCCAACAATCACCCCCGAATAGTCATTCAGATCGATCTGAGGAAGTTCCCCCTGCTCCATTCGAACCCGAAAAAAATCGGATTCAGGAAGGCCACTCATTTGGACCACTGTCTCAAATTCATTATCAGATACCGCGTCCAGCGGCCGGATTTGCAAAAATAAGAATGGTTTCATGGCTCGGATTGTTCCACTTCCAATAAAATCTTTCAACTTGACTTCCCTGTAAATAAGAGTAGAATCACGCGCGATATACTCTCGGTAATGATTGTGTTGAGAAAAGAGAGTAAAAGTCTGAACTTTGGCTAGTCCAAGGTTTATCTTTACTCCCTAACTGCTTCGCAGCCTATGCCAAAAAGCACGAAGTCAACTGCTCAACGGACCGTGAAACCACGGGATCGTAAGTTTTACGTTGACAATTCTTGGAAAATCGACCTGCCTGACCTGGTCGCTATCCAAACAAACTCTTACGAGTGGTTCCTAGAAGAAGGGATTCGTGAGCTTCTTGATGAAGTTTCACCGATCACTGATTTCTCTGGGAAGAAGCTCGAGCTTCATTTCCTTGAACATTCTCTTGGAGAAGCTAAACACGACCCAAACAAGTGTCGTAGCAAAAACCTCTCGTACGAAGCACCACTTAAAGTGCATGTACAGCTCATCAACAAAGAGTCTGGGGAAATTAAGGAGCAAGATGTATTTCTTGGACCGGTTCCTCTCATGACTCCTGAAGGAAGCTTCATTGTTAATGGGATTGAACGAGTGGTCGTTTCTCAAATTGTACGTTCTCCAGGGGTGTTCTTCTCAAAGAACAAAGCCGCTGTGGGAATGAACAACGCCAAGATCATCCCTAAACGAGGGGCATGGCTTGAAATTGAAACGGACAAAAAAGGAATCATCTCAGTGAAGATCGATCGGAAACGAAAAATCCCTGTGACTTCCCTACTCCGAGTTTTCGGATTTGATACGGACAAAAAGATCCTCGATCTTTTCAAGGACGTGATCAAAGATCCAGTGAACGACTACATTTTGCTCACTCTAGAAAAAGACACAGCAAAAACAGTAGATGAAGCCTACAAAGCCATCTACAAGAAGATCCGACCTGGAGATCTAGCGACTCCTGAAAATGCTCGTAACTTGATTGAAGCTATGTTCTTCGATCACAAGAAATACGACATGGGACCGGTGGCTCGATACAAGATCAATCGACGATTTGACCTTAAGACTCCAAATGAAGAAGAATTCCACACCTTCCAAGTGGATGACTTTATTTTGATCCTCAAGCACCTTATTCAACTCAACAACGGAGAAGTCCAAGCGGATGACATCGATCATCTCTCGAATCGACGTATCCGTCCTGTTGGAGAACTCGTTCAAAACAAGTTCCGAGTAGGGATTCTTCGTACAGAACGAATCGCTAAGGATCGAATGACCGTTATGGATCTTGATACAGTGACTCCAACTCAACTCATCAACTCACGGCCAATCACGGCAGCGATGCGAGAGTTCTACGCGAGTTCACAGCTTTCTCAGTTCATGGATCAAACCAACCCACTCGCAGAATTGGCACATAAGCGTCGTATTTCTGCAATGGGGCCTGGAGGTCTATCACGAGAACGTGCTTCATTCGATGTACGTGATGTGCATCCTTCTCATTACGGTCGTATTTGTCCGATCGCTACACCTGAAGGACCAAATATTGGTCTTGTAGTTCATCTTGCAACACACGCGACTATTAATAAGTACGGATTCATTGAAACTCCTCTCCGACAAGTAATCCAAGCCGTTAAAAACGACGGTAAGGCAGCCGTTGGACACACCGCCTCTCAAACTATTAAAGATGGTGTGAAGAAAGGAGAACTCATCGATGAAAAGACAGCAGCAAAACTTGCTAAGATCAAAGACTTGAAAGAAGTACCTGTACTTCCTCATCTTGGTAAAAAAGTGGATTACTTCGATGCCGAAGATGAAGCTGACATTATTTTTGCTCAAGCCAATACTAAGCTAAATGAACGTGCTGAAATCACTGAAGAAGAAGTGGTGGCTCGACTCAAGGGAGAACCAACCAGCCTTCCAAGTACAGACATCAGCCATATGGATGTATCTCCACAGCAAATTATTTCTGTGACTACATCTTTGATTCCTTTCCTAGAGCATGATGATAATACGCGTGCCTCAATGGGATCGAACATGCAACGGCAAGCCGTACCTCTCCTCAAGCCTGAAGCTCCAATCGTGGGGACAGGAATGGAAGCGGTGGCAGCCCAAAACACCACTCAGGTGATTGTTGCTGATGAAGATGGAACCGTAGCTTACGCTGATGCAGGAATGATCGACGTGATCTACAAATCTGGACGAAAGGTAACTTACGATCTAGATACATTCCGACGAACCAACCAAGGAACATGTTTCCACCAACGACCTCTTTGTTACACCGGTGACAAGATCAAGAAGGGAGACATTCTTGCGGATGGAGCGTCAACTGAACAAGGAGAACTCGGAGTAGGAGCCAACCTCCTCGTGGCCTACATGCCATGGGAAGGGTACAACTTTGAAGATGCCGTGATCATCTCTAGTCGACTTAAAGAAGACGACGTGTTCAGCTCAATTCACATTTATGACTTCACTATGGATGTACGAGACACCAAGCTCGGACCTGAAGTAGTGACTCGAGACATCCCTAATGTAGGAGAAGCTCGACTTAAAGATCTCGACGAAGACGGAATCGTGCACGTGGGTGCGTCTGTCCGGGAAGGAGATATCCTTGTGGGTAAAATCACTCCTAAGGGAGAAACAGAACTCACTCCTGAAGAACGACTCCTTCGAGCGATTTTTGGAGACAAAGCTCGTGACGTGAAAGACACTTCCCTACGTCTCCCAGGTGGAGAAGGAGGAAAAGTGGTTTCTGTACAAGTTTTCTCTCGTGAAAAAGGAGATGAACTTGAAAACGGAGTGATCAAACAAATCCGAGTTTCTGTGGCTCAAACGCGACGAATCCAAGTTGGAGATAAAGTTGCCGGACGTCATGGGAATAAGGGGGTGATCTCTATCATCGTGCCTAAGGAAGATATGCCTTACATGCCTGATGGAACTCCTGTTGATATCATTCTCAACCCACTCGGGGTATCGTCTCGTATGAACATCGGTCAGATTCTTGAAACTCATCTTGGATGGGCAGCCAAGGAACTCGGTATTCATGTAGCAACACCAGCCCTAAATGGTATTAAGAACGACACTATTGTAGGACTCCTTAAAGAAGCTGGACTTCCAGAAGATGGTAAAGTTCAACTGATTAACGGTAAAACTGGTGAAGCCTTTGATCACCCAACAACCGTTGGTATCACTTACATCTTGAAGCTGGCTCATCTTGTACAAGATAAGATCCATGCTCGTTCAGTTGGTCCATACTCACTTGTGACGCAACAGCCTCTTGGAGGTAAGGCACAAAAAGGAGGACAACGTTTCGGAGAAATGGAAGTGTGGGCTCTCGAAGCCTACGGAGCTTCTCATACACTCCAAGAAATGCTCACGATCAAGTCTGATGACGTTTACGGTCGTGCTAAAGCCTATGAATCAATCATCAAGGGTGAACGAATCCGACGTCCTCGAACTCCGGAATCATTCAACGTATTGGTGAAAGAACTCCAATCTTTGGGACTCAATGTAGATCTCGTTCAATTCTCAGATGATGATGAAGTGGCCGACGATGAATACCTTGAACCTGAAGAAAATGATGTTGTTGTTGAAGCAGAACACGAAGTCACCGCTGACGGTGAAGAAGTGGAAGCTTCGGTCGAGCATATTGAACATCCAGAAGAAGAAGCCGCTGAAGAAGTGGAGGAAGCAGAAGAAACTGCTGAAGCTTAATCAAAATATAAATGGATTTATTATTACAATTTGGACTCTTCATTGCTGCACTGGCCGTGCTTATCAAAGCCTCTGATGTCTTCACCGACAACAGTGAAAAGCTTGGTAAGCTCCTCGGTATTCCTCAATTCATTATTGGGATCAGCATTGTGGCACTGGGAACTTCCCTGCCTGAGCTAGTGACTTCCGTCCTAGCCACCATTCAAGGGTACTCTTCAATTGTGACTGCAAATGTAGTCGGGTCCAATATTGCAAATATCCTTCTTGTCACCGGGATCTCTGCCCTCGTGGTTAAGAGACTCGTTGTGGAAAAGAACCTGATTAAGTTGGATCTTCCGATCCTCTTTGCCATCACGGCCATATTGTTGGTGACCATCTATGATGGAAGCTTCAACTTCATGGAAGGAATTATCCTTATGCTCGCTTACTTAGTTTACATTGCGTACAACTTCAGTGAGCACCGACAACACAAGCTCCGAGAACTCGAAAAGAAACTTGAGAAAAAAGTGGATGAAGTGATTCACCCTGAACATAAAGAGAACAATGCGAAGTTGCTTCTCTTTATCTTCCTCAGTGCTCTCTTCGTATTCCTTGGAGCGAAGTTCACTATTGATTCAATCGTGAACATTTCTGAACTACTCAATCTAGCACCAAGTGCCATTGCAATTTCTGCTGTAGCGATTGGGACTTCCCTACCTGAACTCATGGTCGGAATCTCAGCCGCAAAGAAGAAAAATTATGAAATGGTGATTGGGAACGTGATTGGTTCAAACATTTTCAATGCCACTGTAGTGATGTCTATGGCCTCTTTCTTTGGAGAGCTCAACGTCACTTCAGATGTATTAACAATAGCGATTCCTTACTTAATCATCGCAACCATCCTCTTTACTTTCTCGGGGATCGAGCGAAAAGTCTTCTCTTTTGAAGGCGCTTTGTACGGAATTCTCTATTTCCTCTTTATGGGACAACTATTCGATTTTCTTTAATAGCTTCAATTTATGCCTCAAAATGCTAAGAAGCCTCAAGCTCTCTTCGATGCCATTGCCATCGCAGTAGCCTCACCTGACCAAATCATGAGCTGGTCCTACGGTGAAGTGAAAAAGCCTGAGACGATCAACTACCGGACTCAAAAACCGGAACGGGACGGACTGTTCTGTGAACGGATCTTCGGACCAACAAAAAACTGGGAATGTGCTTGTGGTAAATACAAGCGTGTTCGATATAAAGGTGTGATTTGTGAAAAATGTGGAGTGGAAGTAACACGATCAGTGGTACGACGTGAACGAATGGGTCACATTGACCTAGCCGTTCCAGTAACACACATCTGGTTCCTTCGCTCGACTCCAAGTCGTATCGGTCTCTTGCTCAATCTTCCTGTGAAGACACTTGAACAAGTAGTTTACTTCGCGGCCTACATTATTACTAATGTAAATGTCGACGCTCGAGATCAAGCTATCGCTCAACTCGACGAAGAATTTAAAGCGTACAAGAAAGACGTAGTACGAGAATTTGAAATGCGACTTACTTCAGGAGTTGGAAACCGAGAAGAAATTGAAAAAGAACAAACGCTTAAGATTGAAGAACTCACGGAAACACATGACCAAGCTAAGAAAGATCTTCAAAGCCTAGAAATGGGACAAGTTCTTACCGAACTTGATTACCGAGATCTCTCAATGAAGTTTGGACACGTATTCCAAGCTGGAACAGGTGCGGAAGCTCTTCGAAACATCGTAGAAGACATGGATCTTGAATCAGAGATCACTCGACTCGACGAACTCCTCGAAAATGCAACCGGACAAAAGAAGGCTAAGCTCATGAAACGTGTGAAGCTTCTAGGTTCACTCCACAAGGCTGGAATTAAACCAGAATGGATGATCCTCAAAGTTCTTCCAGTAATACCACCGGATCTTCGTCCAATGGTTCAACTTGATGGAGGACGATTTGCGGCTTCTGATCTTAATGACCTTTACCGACGAGTGATCAATCGTAACAACCGTCTAAAACGGCTGATTTCGATTGGTGCTCCAGAAGTGATTTGTCGTAACGAAAAGCGAATGCTTCAAGAAGCGGTAGATACACTCATCAACAACTCTGCACGACAAGGGAAAACCGTCTTCAATTCTGGAGATAAACGAAAACTCCGATCTCTTTCTGACATGCTTAAAGGGAAACAAGGACGATTCCGACAAAACCTCCTTGGTAAACGTGTGGATTACTCTGGTCGTTCAGTAATTGTGATTGGGCCAAAACTCAAACTCGATGAATGTGGACTTCCAAAACGAATGGCACTTGAGCTCTTCAAACCATTTGTTATCGGACAATTGATCAATCAAGGATTCGCTCACAACATCAAGAGCGCTGAAAAGATGATTCAAAATAACGAGAAAGTGATCTGGGATATCCTAGAAGACGTGACTCGTGAACGATACGTACTCCTAAACCGTGCTCCTACCCTACATAGACTCGGTATCCAAGCCTTCAAACCTGTATTGATTGAAGGTAAAGCGATCCAAGTTCATCCTCTTGTTTGTGCGGCCTTCAATGCCGATTTCGATGGGGATCAAATGGCGGTGCACGTTCCTCTTTCAGATAAAGCTCAAGAAGAAGCTCGAACACTCATGGCATCAGCTGTGAATCTACTCAAGCCTTCTGCTGGAGCCCCAATCACCACTCCTACTCAGGATATGGTTCTTGGAATCTACTTCCTCACGGCTGAACGTGAAGGAAAGAAAGGAGAAGGAAAAGTATTCGGTTCTGTGGAAGAAGCGACTCTAGCCTTGGAATACGGTGAAGTTCACCTTCAAGCTAAAGTTAAAATTCGACAAGATGGAGAAATTCGTGAAACAACCGTTGGACGAGCCATCTTCAACCAAATTCTTCCTGAAGGAATGGAATACCAAAACTTCGTATACAAGAAGAAAAACATTGGAAACCTTGTAGGTACTTCCTTTGAAAACTTTGGTCTTGAACGAACAAGTCAACTTTGTGATGACCTCAAGGTACTTGGTTACAAATACGCAACTAAGTCAGGAATCACGATGGCTGCTTCGGATCTCCACATTCCTAATGCCAAGCAAGAAGTGATGGATGAATCTGAAGAAACCATTCGAAAAGTTCATGACTACTACAATCGTGGTCTCATCAACGCCGCTGAGCGTTACCTTCTTTCTATTCGACTTTGGTCAAAAACTAAGACTGAAATCGCCCAAGAAATGATCAAAGGTTTCGATGAAGACAATGACGTATTCTACCAAATTGACTCTGGAGCCCGTGGGAACTGGGGACAGATCACACAGATGTGTGGAATGAAAGGACTGGTAGCTAATCCATCTGGTAAGACCATTGAACTTCCAATTAAGTCTAACCTTAAAGAAGGGTTTACCATTTCTGAATACTTCATCGCGACGCATGGAGGACGTAAAGGGAAATCAGATACCGCTCTTAAAACCGCTGAAGCCGGTTACCTCACTCGTCGTCTCGTTGATGCCGTACAAGACATCATCATTAAAGAAGAAGATTGTGGAACCAAAGAAACTCATCTGGTGACTCGAGAAGAATCTGAACAAATTGGTGAAGAATTTGAAAACCGAGTCTTCGGACGAACGGTTGGAGAAGACATCAAAGATAAGAAAGGAAATGTCATTGTTAAGAAAGGAGTTCAAATTGATAAAGCGACACTTGATATCATTCGTGAGCATCAAGTTCCTGAAATGCAAGTTCGCTCAGTAATGACTTGTCTCACTCTCAGTGGAGTGTGTCAAAAATGTTACGGACGTGATCTTGGAGACAGCATCACGGTTGAACTTGGTACCGCAGTAGGTATTGTTGCCGCTCAATCGATTGGTGAACCTGGGACTCAGCTAACCATGCGTACTTTCCATATGGGAGGGGTCGCAACGGAAGGTGAAGATATCACCCAAGGTCTAACACGTGTTGAAGAACTCTTCGAAGCTCGAACTCCAAAAGTTCCTGCTGTACTTGCAGAAGCCGCTGGAAAAATTGGAATCAAGAACAAAGGAGCCTTTGCCATTGTGACCATCACTCCAGACGAAATCCCAACTGAAACCTACGAAGTCCCAGAAGGACACGACGTGGTTGTGAAGAAGGGTGACGTGGTTGCTGTTAAGGACGTTCTCGCTGAAAATGGACGAAAGAAAGTTCGAAGCAAGATCGAAGGAACGGTGATCAAAGCTGGTAAAAAGGAAATTGTGATTGAAAGTAGCAGCGCTATCCTTGAGTACAAGATTCCTGCTAGCCGAACACTCAAAGTGAAGAAAGGACAAATGGTCCCTCAAGGAGAACCTTTGACGGCCGGTCATATCAATCTTCGAAAGCTCATGGCACTTACAAATATTTACACCACTCAGAAATACATCATGAGTCAGGTTCAAAGTATTTACGCTTCTCAAGGGCAAACGATTAATGATAAGCATATCGAAATCATCACTCGACAAATGTTCTCTAAGGTTCGAATCTCGGATTCAGGAGACAGTACCTTCCTCCCTGGTGAAGTTATGGATTTCCAAATTGTGAGTGAAGAAAATGATGAACTTCGAAGCAAAGGGCTCAAGCCTGTTGAATTCGAACGACTTCTACTTGGTCTAACTCGAATCGCTCTCCATACTCGAAGTTGGCTCTCTGCTGCTTCGTTCCAGGAAACCATTCGTGTTCTTGTTGAAGCCTCTACGACTCAACGTGTAGACATGCTCGATGGACTCAAAGAAAACGTAATCATCGGACGACTCATCCCTGCTGGGGAAACCTTCCGACGAAAAGCGGCGGGTCTCGAAATTGATACTCGTGAACATTAGTATTTCCTGGCGCAGCGCTCCAGGCCGCTTGGCCAAGTCTAACTACGCCAGAAAACACAATGTCACTCGTAATGAAAGGAGGAGCCAAATGGCTCCTCTTTTTGACATTTGAAAAAAACATACTATTATCCGAACAATTAAACCCATAGCATGTCCTTCAAAAAAACCTTAGCCCTCATCAGCTTCAGTCTGATCGTTTTTAGTACAGCCCTAGCCTCAGCTGCTTGGCCAACCACAAGTTCTGGAACCAATATTGCTTCTGGACTTAGCAGCTACAACAGTGGCTTTGAGGCCAGCGGCCTCACCTATCATGACCTTTACGGTTATCTTGTCGTAGGAGACGATGGTGATGTCGCCATCTTAGATGGAACAGGAAGCGTATTAGACTACTCAGACATCGGAGGTGATTTTGAAGGAATCACAGTCGAAGACCACACAAGTGACTATGCCTATATCGCCAGTGAAAACCTGAATTCTATCCTGGAAATTGATCTAAACACACTCACACTCACTGGAAACGAATGGGAACTTGATCTCTATCAAAATGGTGGAGCTGGTTTTGAAGCCATTGCTTTTGTTCCTTCAGCCAACGCTCCTAGTTCATGGGGAACTGCAAGTCATAAAGGATTTTTTCTAGCTGCTTCACAAGCGGACACCTCAATTTATGTCTACAATATTGATACCAGCACTAATGGAACTGGAACACATTCTTCTCTAACAAGCATCAACACTCCTTACCATGACATTTCTGGACTGCACTACAGTTCAGAAACAGACTTAATTTACGTTGTTTTTGATTCTTCAAACAAGATGAAAGAATATAACTTATCTGGAACAGAAATCAGCAGTTATAACACTCCAAACTCAGTTGCTGAAGAAGGAATCTATATAGATACAGATTGTGCCGCTACCTCAGGAACCATTGGGTTCACTGATGACGGAGGTGCAAGAGTAAACCTGTACACTAACTATCCCATCACCTGTGATTTAGATAAGGATGGAACTCCCACTCACCTAGATTGTGATGATGACGACCCCAGTATCCAATTCAATCAAAGCTACTATTATGACGGAGATGGTGACCGACTAGGAGATCCACACACATCCATCAGTATTTGTGACATGAGTGTTCCAGCAGGTTATGCCCCTAATAATAAAGACAGTCACGACGGTATTCCAAACTGGGGTGTAGAAATCAGTGGAGACGGAATCGATAATGACGGAATCGATACAGATGGAGACTGGGCTCCTGATGGTGACGGATTTATTGATGAAGTGAACACCGTTGGTGAAAATGGAGCTCACCCCCACTACAGCACCTTAGACCCAAACAGCTCGATGCATCGATTCACCATCACTAACATCAATGTTGATGATTATTCTGGGAACGTAACCGTAAGCTTCAACGATGGATCGAAATATCGATACAAACCCTTCTCAACCATCACCTTGCGAGGAGGCACCAGTTACATCCGCTTTGGAACTTCTGCCTACATTGGCGTAACTCACGGAAATAAATCCAAAAGAGTGAACCTGCTTGATGGAAGCTAAAAACCATTCCCCTTTAATTTTTTTAAACCTAAGCCCTAAAATATGGAAACACGAGACCTATTAACAATGCTCCCACTCTTGGCAGCATGTAACAGCTCAAAAGGAGTATGTACTGACACAGCTGGCATGCAGGAAGTTGGATTATTCGTCCAGGATATTAGTACTAGCGTCGAAGATGAACTCACCAGCTATGAAGTCACAGCAGTTCCCAGCGCCTTTTATCCCGATCAAACACCTCAATGCAAAATCACTCCAGAACAAGGACAATCTTGGGATGCAGATGTCCAAAAAGTAAATCCAGAAGGAGCACCTATTGAACTCATCATCACCGCAAAAATTGACCACAGTAAAGTTGATTCAGCAAACCTATGGTGTTTTACAGATGACCCATGCAGTTACAGCGAATGGTATATAAATAACTCAGATGGTGGACACGATACAGACAGTTTCCTGTCCCTAAGCCAATAAAGTTTTTCCATCACACAAAACTAACGTCAAGCGAGGCTTTGTAACATAAAGCAGCAAACAAGGTTAGTATCTGGCAAACATTAAACCAAAGAAAACTATGGAAGCTCGAGACCTGGCCATTATGACTCCCCTACTCCTCACACCAGCCTGTGCACCAGACCGAAACACTTGTGCTGATGAACTAGCCAATTCCTCAGCCAGAGAAGCGGTTGGACTCTACGTCAGTGGAGTCATGGATGATAAAAAGGATGGATTAACCACTCATACCATCACGGCTGTCCCTGATGGTGACCTGGGTGGAAACCCCGATTGTATTATCGTCCCTGAGATTGGTGAACCTTGGGATGCAGAGGTAAAGGACGATAATCCAGAAGGAGCTCCAAGTGAACTGATCATCACCGCAGAAATTGACCATAGTAAAGTTGATTCAGCCGAATTATGGTGTTTTACAGCGAATGACTGTAGTGAACACGTGGTATGGAATACTTGGGATGACAGTGGTGAATACGTACAAAGCCCCTATTTAGTCCTTCCCCAATAAAACTCATTTTTTTCCCTTGCAATAGAGATCCAATTGCTCTAAATTGCCTGGGCACACTTAATCTTATTGTTAATGCCAACCATTAACCAACTCGTTAGAAAAGGGCGGAAGAAGAAGCTTCGAAAGAGCAAATCTCCTGCACTACAAACTATTTTCAATAGTCTAAAGTCAAAGAGTACTCCTCTTGCGTGTCCATTCAAGCGTGGTGTGTGTACTAAGGTGACTACCATGACACCAAAGAAGCCTAACTCGGCCCTACGTAAATACGCACGTGTGCGTCTTACTAATGGGATGGAAGTGAACGCTTACATTGGAGGTGAAGGTCACAACCTTCAAGAACACAGCATCGTACTTGTACGAGGTGGACGTGTGAAGGATCTCCCTGGGGTTCGATACCATGTTGTTCGTGGTTCACTCGATACTCAAGGAGTACAAGATCGAAATCAACGTCGATCGAAATACGGATCTAAAAAACCTAAGAAGTCTTAATAAATGGCGCAAGTTACTACCTACATTCCACCTTCTTCAGACCTAGTGAGCGAAAAGTTCATCAACTATGTAATGCTCGATGGTAAGAAGACTGTGGCTCGACGAATCTTCGCAGACATGCTCGAAGAAATCTCAAAACGTGGTCACAAAAACCCACGTGAAATTTTCCTTCGTGCTATCGAAAATGCAAAACCAGCAATGGAAGTTCGACCAAAGCGAATCGGAGGATCTATTTACCAAGTTCCTTTTGAAGTTAGCCCAGGGCGACAACAAATGCTTTCATTCCGATGGATCATCAATGCAGCTCGAGCGAAAAAAGGTATTCCTATGAGCCGATGTCTTGCACAAATCATCCTTGAAAGTGCTGACAACCAAGGTATCGCTATCAAGAAGAAAGAAGATGTAGAACGAATGGCTGCTGCCAACCGAGCCTTCGCTCATTACGCACGATTCAGCCGACGACGAAAGAAGAAGTAAGACCAAATTAAAAATTGAAAGAGCCAGCCTAGCTGGCTCTTTTTAGTTCCTGTGATAAAATCAGAGCATATTAAACGCGCCAAATGAAACGACTCTCTTCCCTTCTTATACTGACACTCACACTGAGTGCCTGCAACTTTGGGTCTTTACACCCAACCCTCTTCAACAATCGAGTGGTTGAACTTGTAAACCCCACGACACTTGCCATTGAGGAATCTGCCCTCACCTACAACTCGGTCGTTCCTGATGAACTGACTGAACTCAGCCTGGTTGAAACAGATCAATTACGACTAAATTATGATGAAGCTTTAGAGTTACTTGAAGACAGCAACAAAGCCCTCAACTATGAAAGTGAAAATCTTGAACAACAAGCTACAGTCCGAGGACACTTAGAAACCTACATCAGTGCAGGTAGTGAATATCTTGAGGCTTATGAAGCGATGCTCATTTACTTTGAGGACGCCTCACACATGGAAGATCCAAACCGACTGGATGACCTAGACCCCACACTGCATGCGGCGTACAACACCTTCACTGAAGCTAATAACGATCTTGTCACCAGCTTGGCAGAATTTGTAAAAACAGAAACTCCAACAGAGTAAAACTTGACGAAACAAAGAGAGATCAGTAGTAATTAAAACTTAATTCACCTCTGACCCTCATGCCCATTAAAAGCCCCAACACTACCAGATACGGGGATCTACCAAGCATCATCGAAGCCGTTCAAAGAATTGAAACTCACTTCCCCACGACCCTTGCAGAAAACAGCAGTGTACCTGTCATAGCCAAAAGCATGGGAGATTGGTGGATGGACCAATTAGTAACGCACCAAAGCCCTTTTTCTTTTTTTCAAAGAACAAACCCTGATGACTCATACTTAGTTGGAGCTGGGATCAACTGGAAGAATCATATCCATTTTTTAGGGGCTGTCATCCGCTCAAGAAAAATTGAGTGGCTACACTCAGCACAAATCAGAGCGGCTCATGACAGACAAGGTTTCATATGTACGTTTAAGCTCACTCCAGGCTCTGAGGCCTACTCAATAAAACCATTCGAACTTCCTCTATCACTCAATGAACGCTTGAGAACCTCAGACTCAGTAAAAATCACTGGAGAAGATATTCGACAAGCACTCTTCGACAGCAATCTCACTTAAAACCGTGTCCCCTTCTTGACTTCCAGTAGGCCTCCTTTATAATGCGGCCAAATTTTAACTTTACCCCTACATGAACGCAATTACCGACCTTGCGATGCTGCGGAACATTGGAATCGCCGCACATATCGATGCCGGGAAGACGACCACTACGGAACGTATTCTCTTTTATACTGGACGAACTCATAAAATCGGAGAAACCCATGATGGGGAATCTCAAATGGATTGGATGGAGCAAGAACAAGAACGTGGAATTACTATTACTTCTGCGGCAACCACTTGTACCTGGAAAGATATTCGTATCAACATTATTGATACTCCAGGACATGTGGATTTCACCGTTGAAGTAGAACGATCAATGCGTGTTCTTGATGGAGCCGTTGCTGTATTTGATGGATCACAAGGGGTTGAACCTCAATCAGAAACCGTATGGCGACAAGCCGATAAGTACGACGTACCTCGAATTGCATTCATCAACAAGATGGATAAAACAGGTGCTGACTTCTATATGTCTCTCGACTCTATTCACGATCGACTCTCTAAAGAAGGAATCGCTATCCAACTCCCTATCGGAGCTGAAAGTGAATTCACTGGAGTGATTGATCTAGTAGAAATGCAAGCCTACACCTTTACAGGTGACCATGGTGAAAACGTAGTTAAAATTGATATGCCAGCTGATATGGCTGATAAAGCAGCTCAATACCGAGAAATGCTTGTAGAAAAAGTAGCCGAAAGTGACGAAGAACTTCTCAATAAGTTCCTTGAATCTGGAGAACTATCTCTTGAAGAACTCAAAGCAGGTATCCGAAAGGCTACCGTTAACAGCCAAATCTACCCTGTACTTTGTGGAACAGCTCTTAAGAATAAAGGGGTTCAACTTGTACTTGATGCGGTTCGTGATTACCTTCCTTCTCCACTTGATGTGGAATCGATCAAAGGACACGCTCCAAATGATGAAGAAACTGAAATTGAACGAAAACCTGACTCAAGCGAACCATTCTCAGCCCTTGCCTTCAAGGTAGCTACAGATCCATTCGTTGGACGTCTTATCTTCTTCCGAGTTTACTCAGGAAAACTTTCTTCAGGAAGTTACATCCTTAATGCCTCAACAGGACAAAAAGAACGTATTGGACGTCTTGTTCAAATGCATGCAAACAGCCGAGAAGAAATTAAAGAAGTAGAAGCTGGAGATATTGCTGCTGCGATTGGACTCAAGGGAACAATCACAGGACACACAATGTGTGACCCTGCTTCACCAGTAATTCTTGAATCAATGGAGTTCCCAGAACCTGTGATTCAAATTGCTATCGAACCTAAAACGAAAGCTGATCAAGAAAAGATGGGGATCGCCCTTCAAAAGCTTTCTGAAGAAGATCCAACATTCCGAGTGAGCTCAGATGAAGAATCTGGACAAACACTCATCGCTGGAATGGGAGAACTTCATCTTGATATCCTCGTGGACCGAATGAAGCGAGAATTCAAGGTAGAAGCGAACATTGGTGAACCTCAAGTGGCTTACCGAGAATCAATCCGACAAGCGGTAGACATCGAAGAAAAATACTCGAAACAAACAGGAGGACGAGGTCAATACGGTCACGTACTTATGCGACTTATTCCTCAAGAACCTGGTACGGGTTACGAATTTGAAGATCAAATTAAGGGAGGGAAAATTCCTCGAGAATACATTCCTGCGGTAAACAAAGGAGTACAAGAAGCTATGACTAAGGGAGTGATCGCTGGATACCCAATGGTAGACATCAAAGTAGAACTCTACGATGGGTCTTACCATGACGTTGATTCATCTGAATTCGCGTTTAAGGCAGCCGCTTCAATCGCATTCCGAAATGGATGTGCCAAAGCAAAACCTGCCCTTCTCGAACCTATCATGGCCGTAGAAGTAGTGACTCCAGATGACTACCTTGGAGATGTTATGGGCAACCTTTCATCACGACGTGGACAAATTCAAGAACAAGGAGACCGAGGTATGGCCAAGATCATCAAGGCTGCAGTGCCTCTCTCAGAAATGTTCGGTTACATGACCAACCTACGGTCATTGACTCAAGGACGTGCGAGCTTCTCTATGGAGTTCAGCCACTACGATGATGCACCAGCGAACGTAGTAGAAAAGGTTAAAGCTGCTCGAGCTTAAGCCCAAGTAAAGACAAGAAAAGAGCTAGGAGCACCGCTTCTAGCTCTTTTTGTTAGAAGAGAAAAAACTAAAACTTCCCCATCAGCCCTCTCATCGGTCAAAAGATTTTCTTTGTTCGCTCAATATAAGCTTGCACAAGCCACATCTTTTGACTAGAATGCACCCGATTTTAATTCAATATTTAATACTTAAATCGCACCAACGATATGAACACATTTGATCGTTCAAAACCGCATGTGAACGTAGGTACTATTGGTCACGTTGATCATGGTAAAACTACGCTTACTGCCGCAATTACAATGGTTGCTGCTACCAAATTTGGTGGAAACAACTCTGGTGTTACTTACGATAACATCGATAGCGCTCCTGAAGAACGAGCACGTGGGATAACCATTGCTACGTCTCATCAAGAGTACGAAACAGACGAAAGACATTACGCTCATGTGGATTGTCCAGGTCATGCTGATTACGTTAAGAACATGATTACTGGTGCCGCCCAAATGGACGGAGCTATCCTCGTAGTATCTGCTGCAGATGGACCAATGCCTCAAACTCGAGAGCACATCCTTCTTGCTCGACAGGTGAACGTACCTTACATCGTTGTATTCATGAATAAGATGGATATGGCTGATCCAGAAATCGCTGAACTTTCAGAAATGGAAGTACGTGAACTTCTTGATAAGTACGACTTCCCAGGAGATGACACACCAGTTATCAAGGGATCTGCACTTAAGGCTACTGAAAACCCAGACGGACCAGATGCTGAACCTATCGTAGAACTTCTTAAGACTCTTGATAGCTTCATCCCTACTCCAGACCGACAACTCGACAAGCCATTCCTTATGGCCGTTGAAGATGTGTTCTCTATTAAAGGACGTGGAACGGTTGCTACTGGACGTATCGAAACTGGTGTAGTTAACACTGGAGACGAAGTTGAAGTAATCGGAGTACGAGAAACTCAAAAACTAGTTGTTACTGGAGTTGAAATGTTCAAGAAAACTCTTGATCGTGGAGAAGCCGGAGATAACGTAGGTATCCTCCTCCGAGGAGTTGAACGAGATGACATTGAACGTGGACAAGTTCTTGCTAAGCCAGGAACAATCACTCCACACAGTGAATTCGAAGCTCAAGTATACGTACTTACAAAAGAAGAAGGTGGACGACATACTCCATTCTTCAAAGGATACAAACCTCAATTCTACATCCGAACGACTGATGTAACTGGAGAAATCGAACTTCCAGCAGGAGTAGAAATGGTTATGCCTGGTGATGACATCACTATGCAAGTTAAGCTCGGAGCGCCTATCGCCCTTGAAGAAGGTACTCGATTCGCTATCCGTGAAGGAGGACGAACCGTTGGTGCGGGAGTGGTTGCTAAGATCACTAAATAGTCTCTCAAAACAGTTAGGAATTAAAAAGAGCCACCCTCCGGGGTGGCTCTTTTGTTGCATGCAAGAGGATTATTCTTGAATTTTGTCAAGCATTCTGTTACAATAGTCGGATAAATAAAAACAAAAAGCCCATGTCCTTCCTCTTGCTAAGAATGTACGAACACATACAAAGTCGAGCCATCCGACTCGGAGCGCTATGCGCATTTGTCATTACATTCATAGGACTTCCTGCCATGGGTCAATACATGGGAACCAATGCCTTTGCCAGCTTAGACCTCGTTTCTCACCTAGGAAACAGCATCGACAAAGCAGCTGTTTCTATGGAAGAAGCACGATATCAAAGCTATCTTGCTCAAACCGACCAACTCAATCTAGAAGATGACCAAATGGTCATGCTTGCAGAAGAAGTTGAAATTGAAGAAGAACTTTGGGACGTTGAACAAATGTTTAAAAATGTTTTTGCCCCAACGGGAAAATAGTTGACTTAAAAGCTTCATACAGGTAAAACACTCATACAAAATCTAGTAATGAGCTTTTTCATTACTGCTCGCTCTCTGAGCGGGACACCTCGACTTTCCCTGGCCAATGGCCATTAAACAAGAACCGAGGTGCATGCCTCGGTATTTTTTAACTCCAAACCCCATGGCTAAGCAAAAAATTCGTATCAAAGTTCGAGCCTTCGATCACAAAGTGATTGATCAAGCCGCTAAACAAATCATTGAAACGGCAGAAAAGTCAGGTGCAATCGTAATTGGACCCATTCCTCTCCCTACTAAAATTGAAAAATTCACTGTTAACAAATCTACTTTCGTTAACAAAAATGCACGAGACCAATACGAAATGAGAACCCACATGCGTCTTATCGATATCACTGAAACCACTCCTGCAACCATTGAAGAACTTTCAAATCTATCACTTCCTGCTGGAGTAGACATCGAAATCAAAATGATTATCGAAGAGAAAGCAGAAAAGAAAGCTTCAAAGAAATAATTTGACATACTGTCAAAACAGGCGTAACTTGACTTTTATCAACTCTCAAAGACTCAAATGGAGAACACAATGACCATTGTCGTGAATAAGAAAGGAAAAAGCATGTCTGCTGTATGTGGCTTTAATGAGCTCGCTATGGCGAATGCCCCCCTATTGATACTTAAGTCGTAAGGAGTTAACTGTTTCAAACAAACAAGATCCTCGGCTTAAGTCCGAGGATTTTTGTTTACTAAAAATTTAAATTATGAAAAAAACAACAAAGCAAACACTAAAGTTTTACTGGAAACACCTTAAAAAAGCCAAATGGCTCACCTTCTTCAATATACTCGGAGTGACCCTAGGAGTAACAATTTCCATGGTCTTCCCTGTGCTCTACAAACTCATCATCGATGAAATGACCACAGCCACTGATCTAGAAGCAGCCATCCCTACCCTACTCTGGATTCTAGCGGGAGTGGTTGTGACCGATATCCTAGGAACACTAGCTTGGAGGCTATCAGGATACTCAGCCTGTACAATGCAACCTCGTGTCATGGCGAGCATCGCCGATGAATGTTTCCAAGTACTACACCGACATTCCATTCGTTTCTTCAATAACAATTTCACAGGTTCACTAGTGAAAAAGGTTAACCGAATGAGTCGAGCTTTTGAAGGAATAGCAGATCAAATCACTTTTGAATTCACCACCGTAGCACTTCGAACCACCATTGCAATTGGAGTACTCTTCTACCTTGATCTTAAATTAGGGAGCATTCTATTGGTTTGGGCCGGACTTTTCATCGCAGTGAACTATGTTTTCTCTCTATACAAACTAAAGCACTACGATTTACCCAAGGTAAGTGCCGACTCAGCCGTAACCGCTCAATTGGCAGATACCATCACCAACCAGGGAAACATCAAACTCTTCTCGAATGAGAGATATGAGGTTCGAGGATTCAAAGCCGTCACTGAAGACTGGCGAATGAAAACCAAACGATCTTGGTTCTTCAGCCAACATGCTGAATTCGTTCAGAGTTTCACCATGATTGCCGTGAATGCATTGCTCTTTTACATCGCAATACTCCTTTGGAAAGATGGACAACTCACCGTTGGAGATTTTGCCCTGATTCAGTACTACTTGATGGATCTCTTCCGGCAACTATGGGATTTTGGACGAAACATCCGTCGATTCTATGAACATCTAGCCGATGCCGAGGAAATGACGGAAATCCTCAACCTCCCTATTGAAGTGACCGATCAAGCAAACGCTACAGATCTAATCGCGAAACACGGGCAAATTGAGTTCAAAAACATTGATTTTGCCTATGAGGAGAACAACAAGGTCATGGAGAAACTTTCTCTAAAGGTTAAACCTAGTGAAAAAATTGCACTAATCGGACCTTCTGGAGGTGGAAAAACCACCCTCACTAAACTGGTACTCCGGCTATTCGACATTCAAAAGGGAAAAATCTTAATTGATGGTCAAGACATCTCAACAGTTACCCAAGAGAGCTTACGTCGTGCGATTGCACTTGTACCTCAAGATCCTATCCTCTTTCATCGAACACTGATGGAAAACATCCGATACGGAAACCTGGAAGCCTCAGATGAAGCGGTCATTGCCGCCTCTAAAATGGCCAACTGTCACCAGTTCATTGAGAAATTCCCTCAGAAATACAAAACTTACGTAGGAGAACGTGGAGTAAAACTTTCCGGAGGTGAACGACAACGAATAGCTATTGCCCGAGCTATACTCAGCAACGCAAAGATTCTTATCTTAGATGAAGCAACCAGCAATCTAGATTCTGAATCAGAACAGCTAATCCAAGACGCACTTGAGAAATTGACTCACAACAAAACCACCCTTGTGATAGCTCATCGACTTTCGACAATTGTAAATATGGATAGAATCATAGTTCTAGAAAATGATGAAATACGTGAGCAAGGTTCACATCAAAGCCTAATACACACAGAAGGTAGCCTCTATAAACAATTATGGAGCTTACAAGTTGAAGGTTATCTCAACTAAAAGAGGCCCTACGGGGCCTCTTTTTTCATGTCTACAAACCTGTCCATGGTGCATTAAGTTTTTCCCTTAAAGAAGCCAAGAAAAATAGTATTGACTTTGCTTGAGACGCCTATTAGTATCTCCGGGCATTTCATTTAGGCTAATGATTTGAGGCCAAGAAAGGTCAACAATCAAACGCCCTAACTCTGAACAAACTATGCCAGGAATCCTTGGTACAAAAATCGGTATGACTCGTCTGATTCAAGACGATGGTCGTGTGATCCCTCTCACTGTTATCCAATGTGACCCAAATACTGTGGTCCAAGTGAAGACAGATGAAAAAGATGGATATCCGGCGGTAGTCCTTGGTTTCGATGCACTAAAGAAGCCATCGAAAAACCGGAAGTTCCGTCACCTACGGGAGTTCCGAATTTCTGATGACTCATTGAAGGCTGGTGACAGCGTAAACGTTGACCAGTTTGAGTCAGGAGAAAAAGTTAAGGTTACTAGCATCTCTAAGGGGAAAGGTTTCCAAGGGGTGATCAAGCGACATAACTTTGCTCGAGGGCCTGAAACGCATGGTTCACATCATCATCGAGAACCTGGTTCTGTTGGTGCTTGTGCTCGACCTGGAAAGGTCCACAAGGGTAAGAAAATGCCTGGACGAATGGGGTCAGATCAAAAAACCGTTAAGGGTGAGATCGTATACCTCGATCCTGAAAAGAACCTCCTTGGTATCAAGGGTGGTGTAGCAGGATCAAAAGGATCACTTATTATCATTCGAAAAACTAGTTAATAGTAATGAAAGCATCACTTTACGACCAATCCGGAAAAAAGAAAGGCGACGTAACGCTTGAGAAGTCAATCTTCCAAGTTGAAGCTTTAGCTGGACTCGTGCATCAATACCTTGTTTATCAACAAGCGAATGCGCGTATGCCGATTGCTCACGTTAAAAACCGATCAGCGGTGAGTGGTGGAGGTAAAAAGCCTTTCCGTCAAAAAGGAACGGGTAATGCGCGTCAAGGTTCTACTCGAAATCCACACATGCGTGGTGGAGGACGAGCGTTTGGACCTACGAATGCACGGAACTTCTCAAAGCAAATGCCCAAGGGTATGCGGCGAAAAGCTCTATTCACTCTCCTTTCAGGAAAAGCCAAAGATGGAAAAATCCTTGCAGTGGATAAGTACGAAGCGGACACACCTAAGACTAAAGATATCGCTACTCTCATTGGGAAGCTACCGGTAGAACGTAATGTTCTAGTTGTGGTGGATCGTGATGAAAAAGCTATGAAGATGGCTTCACGAAACATCTCAAATGGGAAAACGATCCTTTATAACTATCTCAACCCTGCCGATATCATGAAGTATGAAGCAATTCTCTTCACGGAAGCGGCTCTCAATAACTTTCAATCAACCTACAAGAAATAATGAATATCTCTCAAGTGATTGTAAAACCTGTGCTAACTGAAAAGAGCGTTCGAGGAGAACTTGGAAACAAGTACACCTTCATCGTTCATGAGAACGCTACTAAGGTTGATGTAAAGCAAGCTATCCAGCAACTCTTCGGAGCGAAGGTTGTCAAAGTGAATATCAAAAAAGGTATGCCTAAGTTCAAATGGGGACGAGGGCGACGCCCAATGCAAAAACGAGCAACAACTCGTCAAGCTATCATCACTTTGAAAGCCGGTGAAAAGCTAGATATCACTAAAGTTACTGACCAAGCTGAAGTTAAAAAAGCTCCAGCAAAGAAAGCAATTAAAGCTAAAACTACTAAAAAGTCTGAATAATGCCTATACGTAAAATTAAAGGAACAACACCGGGCCGACGTAACATGAGTACCCTCACCTATGAGGAGGTGACTACGGCGAAGCCAAGAAAGGCACTTGTTTCTGGTAAGAAGCAACAGGCAGGTCGTAACAAAGGAACGATCTCCATTCGACACCGAGGTGGTGGAGCTAAACGAAAGCTTCGAACGGTAGACTTTGGACGAGCAGACAAGCTCAACATTGAAGCTACGGTTAAGTCAGTAGAATACGATCCGAATCGATCAGCATTCATTATGCTCGTTTGTTACACGGATGGTGAATACCGTTATCATCTTGCTCCAGAAGGAGTTAAGGTTGGTGATCAAATTCTATGTGCCGCTAAGGCTAAAGCTCGACGAGGTAACCGAATGCACCTTGAAAGTATTCCAGTTGGATTTGAAATCTTCAACGTTCAAGTGAATGCAAATGGAAGGGGGCAAATCGCTAAGTCAGCTGGTTCATCAGCAAAACTTACTTCCCTGGATGGAGAGTACGCTCAAGTACAACTCCCATCTGGAGAAGTGCGCTTTGTACACAAGACTAACTTCGCGACCATCGGTCGTGTCTCGAATATCGATCACGGAAACGTGCGAGTCGGTAAAGCGGGACGGACACGTTGGAAGGGTCGTCGGCCACAAGTTCGTGGTAAGGCGATGAATCCAAATGATCATCCGCATGGTGGAGGAGAAGGTGCAAGTCCTATTGGAATGAAATATCCAAAAACTCCTTGGGGTATGCACGCACTTGGTGTGAAAACGCGAAAGCGAAAGAGCACTAACCGATGGATTGTTAAAACTCGAAAGGGTAAATCTGTTGCAAAAATTAATAATTAATCTTATTCATTAAATGGGCCGAAGTAGTTACAAAGGACCGTTCGTAGACGAAAAGCTTCTTAAGAAGATTGCTGCTCTAGGCGGACAAAAGCGAGTTATCAAGACTTGGTCACGTGCATCTCAAATTGCACCTGAGTTCGTTGGTCATACTTTCGCCGTTCATAATGGAAAAGATCATATTCCTGTGTTCGTAACCGAAGCAATGGTTGGACACAGACTCGGGGAGTTTGCTCCGACTCGAAAATTCAAAGGACATCCTAATAAATAATCTTACCTAACTAGCACTCATGAAAGCTGTACTCAAAAATGTACGAATCTCTCCGAAGAAAGCGAATCTTGTCGCTGGACTCGTTCGTGGTGCAAAGGTAGATGATGCCCTCGGCCAGCTTAAGTTTACACCTAAGAAGGCAGCGGGAATTCTCTACAAGGTGATTCATTCGGCTGCAGCTAATGCTGAAAACAATTTCAAGCAAAAGCGTGATCGTCTGTACATCAAGGAAATTCTAGTGACTAAAGGTCCAACTATGAAACGTAGTGTTTCTGTCTCTCGTGGGCGAATGCATCCCCTACGAAAACGAAGCGCAAACATCACTGTTGTGATTGATGTCATGGCAGCTCCAAAAGCAACTAACCCTACTAAATAAATGGGATCAAAAGTAAATCCAGTTTGTCAGCGTATTGGAATCATCCGTTCTTGGGATTCTAATTGGTACGCCAATAAGCGAGGTTACGCAAAGATGCTTGCGGAAGATACAGCTATTCGTACTTTCGTTCGATCACGTCTTACAGACTGTGGTCTATCAAAGATCGAGTTGCATCGAAGTGCCAAAGACATCACTTTGAATCTTCACAGCTCTAAGCCTGGGATCATTATTGGTCGACAAGGTGCTGGAGTTGAAGGACTCAAGGCAGAACTTGAAAAGAAATTTGGTCACAAATTCACACTCAACGTTGTTGAGATTAAAAAACCTGAACTCGACGCTCAACTCATTGCTGATAACATTGCAATGCAGATTGAAAGACGTGTTTCCTACCGACGAGCTGCTAAAATGGCCGTTAAAAAAGCAATGGAAGCCGGCGCGAAAGGGGTGAAGATCCGCGTAGGCGGACGTCTAAATGGAGTAGAAATCGCTCGAAGTGAGTTCTATTCAGAAGGACAAATTCCTCTTCACACTTTCCGTGCCGACATCGATTATGTACATGCGGAAGCTGCCACCACCTATGGTGTGATTGGTATCAAAGTATGGGTGAATCGTGGAATGGTATTCAATAACCAAAGAGCCGCTTAACTATGTTACTTCCTAAAAGAACAAAGTATCGGAAACAACACCGCCTTAGAGGTTCCTTTAAAGGGAAAGCTAAAGGAGGTACTCAAATTGCTTTCGGAAGCTATGGTCTTAAAGCCCTAGCAACTAAAGAGCTTAGCTCTCGGCAAATCGAAGCTGCACGTCGTGCTATGACTCGTCACATCAAACGTGGCGGGAAAGTATGGATCCGTATCTTCCCTCATAAGCCTATTTCAGGTAAAGGAGCGGAACAACCAATGGGATCTGGTAAGGGTGCAGTAGATCGATACACGGCTCTAGTGAAGCCAGGAGTAATTCTCTTTGAGATGGATGGTGTAGAAGAATCACTCGCTCGAGAAGCGATGAGACTTGCCGCCCATAAGCTCCCTATCAAGACCAAGTTCGTAACCGTTAATGACTAAACCATCATGGCTAACGTGAAAATTGTAGACATTGCCGAACTTCGAAAGATGAGTGAGAAAGACCTTCGGTCTGTACTCAAAGAAACACTTGCGGCAAAAGCTCAGCTCCATCTTCTTTTGAAGGCTGGACACAGCAAAAAATCTGACACTTACCAAAAGGCTAAGCTACAGATTGCCCAAATTCACACTATTCTTAACAACCCCGTGAACGATGCGAAGTAAGAAAGGAACTGTCGTCTCTGTGTCTGGAACTCAGACTATCGTGGTACAGGTTGATACCTACCGGGCTCATCCAAAGTACAAAAAGCGATATCGAGTATCGAAGAAGTTCCATGCTCATGACCAAGAAGAGAAATATCAAATTGGAGATGTTGTTGAGATTTACGAAACTAAACCTTTGTCTAAGCTAAAACGCTGGACAGTAACCCCACCTAATAACGATAAGCAATGATTCAAGCTCAATCTGTACTACATGTTGCGGACAATAGCGGAGCCAAGGAAGTGATGTGTATCAAAGTCCTCGGAGGTTCCAAGCGTCGTTACGCCCGAATCGGTGACCAAATCGTGGTGACGGTTAAGAAGGCAGCGCCTCGTGGAGCGGTAAAACGTAAAAGCGTAGAGCGTGCCGTAGTGGTTCGACAAGTTAAAAAGCACCGTCGTCCAGATGGGACTTACATCGCTTTCGACCAAAACGCGGTAGTAATTATTAGTAAGGAAGGTCAACCTAAAGGTACTCGTGTATTCGGACCGGTTGCCCGTGAGCTCCGTGACCGCGGATATCAAAAAATCGTTTCTTTAGCTCCTGAAGTACTCTAGATATTATGAAATTCAAAATTGGAGACAATGTCGTGATCGTTGCTGGTAAATTCCGTAAAACCGGAGAAAAACAAGAACCTGCAACTGGAAAGATTATCAAGATTGATAAGAAAAACAATCGTGTAATCGTAGAAGGAGTGAACATGGTTAAACGTCACGTTCGAAAACGTGGTAATCAACCTGGTCAAATCGTAGAATTCGAAGCAGCAATCGACGCATCAAACGTTATGCTCATCGATCCTAAGACTAAAAAACCAACTCGTATCGGTTACACAACTGATAAGGATGGAAAGAAACAACGAATCGCTAAAAAAAGTAACACTGTAATTTAAAGCTATGGCTTCTACACTCAAATCAACATACGAAAAAGAAGTCCTCGACTTGCTCCGAAAAGAGCTTGGCCGTGACAATCTTAATAACCTACCTAAACTTGCAAAAGTGAGCGTGAATGTAGGTATTGGAAGCATGGTTACCTCTGGGAACAAGAACTACGGTGAAGTACAAGAGAATATCGCAGCTATCACGGGACAAACACCTAATCTACGAAAAGCTCGTATTTCAGTTTCGAACTTCAAACTTCGAGAAGGAATGCCAGTGGGACTCAATGCTACCCTTCGTGGAGACAAGATGTACGACTTTATTGCACGTCTTGTAAATGTAGCACTTCCACGTGTACGTGATTTCCGTGGTATCAGTGTAAAAGGATTCGATGGTAAAGGTAACTTTAGCCTCGGTCTAAAAGACATCACTATCTTCCCTGAAGTTAGTCCAGAAAACCTGGCTCGAACTCATGGTCTTCAAGTGAATGTTTGTACTACTGCTACAAATGATCGTGAAGCTTACATCCTCCTTAAAGCTCTTGGATTCCCATTCAAGGACGAAGTGAAGGAAAAAACTAATTCTTAAATAACTCTCTCTAATGGCTAAGACGTCAAAGATTGTCAAAACGCAAAAGCAACAGCGTGCTATCAAGCACCGCATGGCTTCAGGTCTCGAACTAAAAGAAAAGCAAGCAGTTCGATACCGGAATCGATGTGGAGCCTGTGGGCGACCTCGTGGTTACATGCGTAAGTTCGACCTCTGTCGTGTTTGCTTCCGCTTTAAAGCCCTTAAGGGAGAAATTCCTGGACTTAGAAAATCCTCTTGGTAATACTTTAATTGAATTGTAATGAAAGTGACTGACCCTATCGCCGATCTATTGACTCGAATCCGTAATGCGGCTCGTGTGCGTAAAGATATGGTGCGAGCACCCTACTCCAAGCTGAAACATGCTGTATGTAATGTGCTTAAAGCAAACGGATACATTGTTGATGTAAAAGCAATTGGTGAAGGAGTTCAAAAGGAACTTTCAATTGAACTACATGATGATCGAGCTGATCTTCATATCAAATCAATCAGTAAACCTGGACAACGTATCTACGTTAAATCTAGTGAAATTCCCCATGTACTTGAAGGACTCGGTCTTGCTATCATCTCTACTCCAAAAGGAGTGATGAGTGGACGTGATGCCAAAAAGCAAAACGTTGGAGGAGAATACCTCGCTGAAGTCTACTAACCTATATATAAGAAATGTCACGAATTGGAAAACAAACGATAACGATCCCAGCTGGAGTAACAATTACTCAAGGTGCTGATGGTGCCATCGTGGTAAAAGGTTCTAAAGGAGAACTTTCTTACACACCTAAGGCCTTCGTTAAAGTTGAAATTAAAGAGAACGAACTCGCTGTAACTCGTGTAGATGACTCTAAACAAGCACGATCATTTCATGGTCTAACGCGTACACTCATCCAAAACATGGTAACAGGAGTGACAAAAGGATTTGAAAAACGACTCGAAGTGAATGGAGTGGGTTACCGTGCTCAAGTTCAAGGAAATAAGCTTGTACTTAACCTAGGTTACTCTCACCCAATTGAACATCTTATTCCAGAAGGAATCACTGTTAAAATGAGTGAAGATAAGAAGAACATGATTATTGTATCTGGAATTGATAAGCAAAAAGTAGGACAAGTAGCTGCTGAAATTCGATCGTACAGAAAACCTGAACCATACAAAGGAAAGGGAATTAAATACGAAGATGAATACATCCGACGTAAGGCTGGTAAAACCGCTGCAGCGTAATAATTAACCTAATTGAACTTTAAGAAATGATTAAAGCACACGACAAAGCCGGAAAAAGAATGCGACGACACGCTCGTACTCGTGCCAAACTAAGTGGTACAACTGAGCGACCTCGACTCGTTGTGTTCCGATCAAACGTGAATATTTACGCTCAAATGATTGATGACACTACTGGAAAGACCATCGCCTCTGCGAATGATCTCAAGGTAAAGAAAGGAACAAAAACTGAACGAGCTGCAGAAGTAGGAAAAGTAGTTGCAGAAGCGGCAAAGAAAGCTAAGATTGAAACCTGTGTATTTGACCGAAATGGTTACAAGTACCATGGACGTGTGAAAGCACTCGCAGAAGCCGCTCGTGAAGCAGGTCTGAAATTCTAACCAATAACCTAAACAATGGCTAAACCCCAAAGAAATAATCGACGACGTCGACGAGAACCTAAAGAGTTCGAAGAAGAAGTGATCCAGGTGGATCGTGTGACTCGTGTGACCAAAGGTGGTCGTCAACTTCGATTCCGAGCTACAGTAGTAATCGGTGATAAGAAGGGACGAGTAGCTTACGGTATTGGTAAGTCTTCTGAAGTTCAAGGAGCTATCCAAAAAGCAGTGACTAAAGCTAAGAAGCAACTCATTGTAGTACCTATCTACAATGGAACCATTCCTCACTCAATCCAAGTTAAATTCAAAGCAGCTAAGGTTCTCCTTAAGCCAGCTGGAGAAGGTACTGGAGTGATTGCAGGTGGAGCGGTTCGAAAAATGCTCGATCTTGCTGGAGTTAAGAATGTACTTTCAAAATCTCTTGGATCAAACAATCGTCTTAATACAACGAAAGCAGCTTACAAAGCACTTTCACAACTACGAGAACGACCAGGACTTGAAACAGATCGATCAAAAACTAAGAAAGCAGCTGATGCACCTACAAGCAAAGGTGGGGCTACAGTTAAGAAAATGACAAAGAAGGCCGCAAAAGAAATGTCTACGGCAGATAAGAGAAAAGCGACACCTAAGAAAAAAGCAGCTCCTAAGAAGGATGCTCCTAAAAAGACTACTAAAAAATCTGAATAATTATGAAGCAAAATACTATTAAAGCTAATGCCGGTGCACGATCATCACGAAAACGTGTTGGACGAGGTGGGAAACACCGAGTTTACTGTGGACGTGGTATGAACGGACAAAATTCACGATCTGGTGGAGGAGTTCGGGTTGGATTTGAAGGAGGACAAACTCCCCTACTCCAACGAATGCCTAAACTAAAAGGTTTTAAAAATCCAAGTAAGACAGAATACTACGGACTTAACGTAAGCATTCTTGAAAACCGATTTAACGATGGAGATTCAGTAGATGTTAAAGCTTTGATGGAAAAAGGTATCCTTAAAAAGGAAATGCCTATCAAACTTCTAGGAACGGGAGAACTAAAGAAAAAGCTCAACGTGACTGTACACCTTGCTTCTAAGACAGGTGCAGAAAAAATTGAAAAAGCTGGAGGTAAGATCACTCTACTTGGTGCCATTTCTACTAAAAAGAAAGAAGCGGCTCCTGCAGAAAAAAAGGAATCTTAAATAAAAAACCACCATGCTGAAAACGCTCCAACAACTCTGGCATTCTAAAGACCTGAGGAAGAAAATTCTTTTCACTCTTTTTATTGTCGTAGTGTACCGCTTCATGACTCACATCACTATCCCTGGTGTGGATACGGAAGCTTTAGCGTTTGTATTTGAACAAAACCAACTTCTCGGAGCATTCAGTCTCTTGACTGGAGGTAGCGCCGAGAATTTCTCTATTGTATTGATGGGGCTTTCTCCTTACATCAATGCCTCAATCATCTTCCAACTTTTGACGGTTATTATTCCTCGACTTGAAGAAGTTTCAAAAGAAGGACAAGAAGGGCGAAGAAAAATCAACCGATGGACTCGATGGCTCACTTTGCCACTCGCGTTCCTTCAATCTTATGGAATGATTGCTTTGATCAACTCACAAGCTCAAGTACCAATTATTTCAGATATTGGAGATCCAATGATCATGCTTCCTATTATGCTTACAGTAAGTGCAGGAACCGTTGTACTTATGTGGCTTGGTGAATTGATTACTGAACGTGGAATTGGAAATGGAATTTCTATTCTAATCTTTGCAAGCATCTTGGCAGCGGTACCTCCTATTGTGGGACCAAGCCTAGCTTTGACTCAAACTGAACCCACGCGAATCTATGGAATGGTTGCCATTGCACTTGTAACATTGATTCTCACTCTCATCGTGGTTCTCTTTACAGAAGGACAACGACGAATTCCTGTAACATATGGAGGGCGAAGCAAAGCTAAGATGGAACAAAGCTTCCTCCCCATTCGTGTGAATCAAGCGGGGATGATTCCAATCATCTTTGCGGTATCACTTGTGACTTTCCCTTCTATTGCTGGGCAATTCCTTGCCTACGCAGATTCTCCATGGGTTAAAAACCTTGGTGAATGGCTCACTACAGCCCTTGCACCAAACTCATGGCTATACATTCTTATTTACTTCTTCCTAGTGATTGGATTCACATTCTTCTATGTGAGCATCACATTCAACACAGATGAAGTTGCTGACAATATTCAAAAACGAGGTGGATTTGTTCCTGGTATTCGTCCAGGTGCAGAAACTGCTGAATACCTCCGAACCGTATCTAACCGAATGAATTTATTTGGTGGAACCATGATCGCAGGTATTGCTATCTTCCCTATCATTCTCCAAAACCTATTCTCAGGATCAGGTGCTGGATCAACAACAATGATGGTGAGTGGTGCAGGTATCATTATTATCGTAGGTGTGGTTCTTGACCTCATCCGACGAGTGAACTCTCATCTACTCGCTCATCACTACGAGCGTTTCTATAAAGGATAAACACGCTATATGAATTACGTACTATTTGGAATGCAAGGATCGGGTAAAGGTACCCAAAGTAAGTTCCTTGCAGAGAAATTTGGTTTAGCTATTTTCGAAACAGGAGCTGCATTACGTGCCCTAGCTTCAGATGGATCTGAACTTGGAAACAAAGTGAAAGCCATTATGGAAGCAGGAAATCTTGTTTCCACAGAAGTTGTAATGGAAATCATTGCCGACTTCATTCATAAACTTCCTGAAGGTCAAAGTGTACTCTTTGATGGAATTCCACGAAGTAAAGATCAACAAGAACAATTCGATGCCCTCATGGAAAGTGAAGGACTCAATTTCACTGGAATTCTTATTGAAATTTCAGAAGATGAAGCCCTTCGACGACTCACCACTCGACGACTTTGTTCTAGCTGTAAGTCTGTCTTCCCTGCTTTCTATGAAGGAGACAAATGTGAAAACTGTGATGGCGAACTCACCACTCGTAAAGACGATACTCCTGATGCTATTCGAGTACGTCTCGATACTTTCCTAGAAAAAACCGTGCCAGTTATTGAAGCATACAAAGCTCAAGAGAAAATGATTATTGTGAATGGAGAACAGTCAATTGAAGGTGTGACATCCGAACTCATTAATAAAATTGGATAATGGGTATTCATATTAAGAATGAAGCAGAGATTCAAGTAATGCGTGAAGGAGGTAAAATCCTTTCTAAGATCTTGAAAGAAATTTCTGAGTTTCTAAAACCAGGTCATAGCACCATGGATTTGGAACGAAAAGCAGAAGAACTCTTTGAGAAATACAATGTGATTCCAGCCTTTAAAGGCTACCATGGCTTCCCTGCTATATTATGTACGGCCGTAAATAACGAAATTGTTCATGGAATTCCAAATGAAGTTCCCATGAAAAAAGGAGATATTGTTAATGTTGACTGTGGAGTCCTTTATAAAAAACTAAATACTGATTCTTGTGTTGCTCTTGTAGTAGGAGGTGAAACAGATCCAGAATCTCAAAAGCTTGTGGATACTTGTATTGAAGCCCTTTGGAAGGGGATCGCTCAGGTCAAACCAGGAAATAAAGTTGGTGATATTGGCTATGCTATTGAGTCTCATGTGAAAAAAAATGGCTTTAGCATTGTCAAAGAACTCACTGGACATGGTATTGGATACAATCTTCATGAAGATCCATACGTCCCTAATTGGGGTAAAAAAGGAAAAGGTGCTGCACTTGTACCAGGTATGGTGATTGCCATTGAACCTATTATCGTTGCGGGAAGTCCACAAAATGAAACACTTGATGATGATTGGACCATCGTAACTAAAGATGGGAAACGTGCCATTCAACATGAACACACTGTGCTTGTCACCGAAACAGGTTATGAAGTGCTCACTCTTCGGGAAGGAGAAAAACAATTGTAATAAATTCACAAGTAGATCATTCTAGAAGTGAATAATCTTATTTTTGATATGAAAAAATTTACTTGGCTAATTTTACTTTCTTTTTTGATTGGATGTGAAACACCTTCCGTTGATTTCCAAATTGAGGCTCCAGAAATACCTATTCCTAGTGATGAGGCGATTGAAGAAATTCAAGAAGAAAACATCGAATACCCTGATGTCGATTTAGTCTTTGAAAGCAAAGACAGCCCGTTTGAAGAAATGATAGTTCTAGATCCACAATGTTATGAGGAAGACTATCTCGAAGAAAAGTCTGAATTTATTGTTCAAGCACTGGTGAGAGAAACGGGAGACAGCTACGTGCTCAAAGTGCAAGAGTGGTTCAAAGGAGATCCTACTCATATCTCTGAACGAGTGACTTTTACTAATACCGTCTCAACCAGTCCAAGTTTTGCGCCCAATATGGGCTACAAAATCTATTTCAATAAAATTGGTGATGTCTTCGTGACCACTTGTTACCAAGAAGGCGTGAAGTTGAATCACAGCTATGGAGATGATGCTCTAGAGCAAACTTCCTAAATACCATTGGATCAGATCCCAGTTTCCTTCTCTTGGTTGAAGCGTATCGAGCGCATAAGTCATGGAGCAAGTGTCCGGATTATTTTCATCCAAACAAATTTCAACTTCTCGTGAAGTTACATAATCAACAGGTTCAGGAACAGCATCAAGTACATTAGCTGGAGATAAAACATAACCTCGATTCAACTCAAAATTTTGATATCGAAAGTAGTATCTCATGGCTTCATCTACAGAGATGTCTGTTTCAGTAGAAGATAAAACCGTGTCCAAAATGCTAAGCAGTGCATTCGCATCACCAAAACCAAGAGATTTAGCTTTTTCTTGTATTCCTTCAAGAATGATTTGTTGTCTTGCAGAACGTGAATAATCTGAAGTTGAGTAACGAGATCGAGCCACTCGAAGTGCCTGAGTTCCATCCAAATGATGTTCACCCGCCTCATAATAAAGAGTAGAGCACACTCCATCATCACAAGTCTTATATGTAGGATCAACCAGATCTTGTTCAAGAGTCACCGTAACTCCTCCCATCAAATCAATAATATCTCGGAAAATATACATATCTATGAGTATGTATTTATGAATTTTATAACCAATCACACTTTCCACCGTTTTAACCTGTTGATAGAGACCATAACTGCCATAATAACTATTGATTTTTCGACCATCGACCCACAAATCTCGAGGCACACTTAGAAGTGTAACCTGACGGGTATTTGAATTAATGTTTGCAAAAATAATGGTATCTACATTTGATCCATGCTTCCCCATCAGAAGTAAATTGAAACTAGCAGGATCATCGACTAATCCAGTACTACTAGGGATTACGTCAGGTAAGTCGAGAGTTTTTTTTTACCTGTGTTCTCTAGATTGAGAATGGCTGTCACTAAATCTTCAGAAAGGCCTGTTTCGGGAAGTTCAACACTCACCTCTCCCGTTTCAAAGTCGAGAATAAGATTTCTAAGCACGTCCCCCTCTTCATTTAGAATAGAGTAATACAATCGAGTTTCTTCAAGCACCAGCTCACTCATGCTTAAACCAAGGGATTCAAGAGTACTGATAAATCCTCGATCTTGCATCACTTGAGCAAGTTCTAAACTTTTAGCCTCTATCTTCAATTCAAGTTCTGTTCGAGGATCAATATTTTCTAAAATGAAATCAATCACTCTAGCGCTTTCGGATAAATCAGCTCCAAATTCCATTCGTTCTCCCAAAACATAAACCGCGGGCGTTCCTGATACCTGCTCTGCAGTGAATTGTGCAATAACGCTTCCATCTGCATTTCTCAATAAATATTCATAGCCCTCCTCTATTTCACTACGAGAGGATAGCTTCAAATCATAGTTTATGATTAAGTTTTGCATTTCCTCTCCTTCAAAGAACTGGTTGTCATAAAAATTTAGAACCTCAACTTGCCTAGCAATAAGAATTTCAATGGTGCTCAATTCATTAGAATAAATTTGAAATTCTTCCTTGAAAAGATCTAGATCATCTGTAGCAGCCCAGTTTAAATCAAAATGATAGCCATCAAATTCAATGCTTCCGTCATAAGCGAGTAATATATATAAGAGTTCCTTCTCAGTCTCAGCATTCACAAATTGCCATTCTGTGCCATTCACGGTTTCTTCTACAGAAAAACTCACCGTCATAGTTTCAGAAAAAAGTGGATTTTCATTAATAAAATTATAGAGTTCTTCTTTTCGAGCTGAATAAAGAGTCTCTTTTGATTCTGCAGCAGCTAAAGATTCAACAAGTTGAAAAATTTGTGTGCTTAAATCCTCCTCGATTACTTCAAGATCTGTTTCTCCAAGGTTAGAGAAATCATAGTCAGTCGCAGGTAACAAAAGAAATTCACGTATCTGATTCAAATCAGTAGCAAATTGAGTAAGGTACTCTTGAGAAAGTCCAACCTGCTCAATCACCGTTGACTGACTTTCCTGCAAAGCATCAATAAAATCTAGTTTTCCTCTTAATTCATGAAACTGAATCATTTGGAATAAAAGCAAAAAACAAAGCATTCCACCAAAAACATAGCCGAGTTTAACGCTGAATGCGCTTGCAGCTGGGCTTTTCTTCTTTTTTTTCAATTTCATAGCTTAATATCACTTTTTCGGGCAAACTATACCTGAAAAGCAATGTCTCGACAAAGTCGAAAAAAGCCCTTGCACAAGGCACCCTCCCCGTGTAAAATCCCTCTGCTTTTAACCAAGCTATGCCCTATGGCAAAACAAGTCATCCAAGTTCTAGGAATCATTGAAGAATGTCTTCCTAACACTACGTTCAAAGTTAGATTGGATGACCCGAACTACCCTACGGACCACGAAGTGCTATGTCACCTCTCAGGAAAGATGCGAATCAATTACATTCGAATCATCCCAGGAGATGCGGTCACCGTAGAGCTAACTCCCTATGATCTATATAAGGGACGCATTGTCTTCCGTCATAAGAAACAACGTGGGCCTGATGGAAAAATGCGAGTTGTGATTAAAAAGCCAGCTGGACAAGAAGAAGCTGACAAGGCCGCAGAAGCGACCGAAGAAAAATCTTCTGAAACTAATTCTACTGATAACTCTCAAAAGTAATGAAAGTACGTGCCTCAGTCCGCAGAATGTGTGACAAATGTCGAGTGATTCGACGTCGTGGTATTGTGCGTATTGTTTGTGGGAGTAACCCTCGTCACAAACAACGACAAGGATAAATAATAAACCTCTTTATATATGGCTCGTCTCTGCGGAGTAAATCTACCACTCGACAAACGTGTTGAAATCGGACTCACCTACATCTTTGGTGTTGGACGAAGCACATCTAAGGCAATGCTCAACGAATTGGGTATTGGTCTCGACGTTCGAGTTAAAGACCTTACCGAAGCAGATCTTGCCAAGCTACGTGAAGCTCTTGGGAAACTTGTAACTGAAGGTGATCTTCGGCGAAAAGTTCAAATGAATGTTAAGCGGCTACAGGACATCGGTTCATACCGAGGTTACCGACACCGACGACGACTTCCACTTCGAGGGCAGCGAACTAAAACCAATGCTCGTACAAAGCGTGGTAAGAAAACTGCAGTGGCTGGTAAAAAGAAAGTCACTAAATAATCTAATAAATCCTTTTTAATTCATGGCTGAAGACGCTAAAAAAACCGACGACAAAGCTAATGTAGCTGAAGAAACTACAGTGAAAACTGTACGACGAAACAAGAAGAAAACAGTTACCTCTGGACGGGTTTACGTCAATGCTGGGTTCAACAATACAATTGTGACCATCACTGATGAAAATGGTAAGACCATTGCTTGGTCTACATCTGGAGCCTGTGGGTTCAAAGGATCTAAAAAATCAACTCCGTATGCCGCTCAAATGGCTGCTGAAAATGCTGCTGAAAAAGCACGAGCGTTTGGATTTGAGAAAGCTGATGTTTTTGTTAAAGGAGTAGGAGTAGGACGAGAACAAGCCCTACGAGGACTTATTTCACAAGGAATTCACATTGGACGTATCACTGATGTTACACCTATTCCTCACAATGGGTGTCGACAGCCACGTGTTCGTCGCGTTTAATAAAAATTAATTTAATCTATGTCTCGATATACTGGAGCAAAAGGACGATTAGTACGACGATTCGGAGTTAACATCTTCGGAAATGAGAAGATGGATAAACTTCTTAACCGACGACCTCATGGACCTGGTATCCATGGTCAAGGACGACGTGGGAAAATGTCTGAATATAAGAAGCAACTTCTTGAAAAGCAAAAGCTTCGATTCATGTTCGGACTTACAGAACGACAACTTCGAAACTACTACAAGAAAGCAGCCGCTAAACCAGAAGCTACTGGTACAGCACTACTAAAACTACTAGAACGACGACTAGATAATACTGTGTACCGAGCTGGTCTTGCCAAGACCCGTTCACAAGCCCGACAAATTGTAAGTCATGGGCTTCTACTTATGAATGGACGACGTGTTAGCATCCCTTCAATTCAAATTCGTGAAGGTGATGTACTCGAAGTACGATCAAAATCAAAAGCAAGTCCTTTATTTGCACAAGTGAATGAAGACAAAGACTTTGACCACGCTCGTTGGGTTAAAGTTGATAGAAAAGCGCTTAAGTTTGAAGTAGCGTCTCTACCTGAAGAAGACGATCTCGACAAACTTATTCAAACGAGCCTCATTATTGAGTACTACTCTAAGTAATCCCATAACGCCTCCTTCCCTATGCATATTATTCAGGAAGAAATTGGTCTGCCTAAGATCAGTGAAAAGTCTATGGGTGACTTTCACTCTATCTTCACTATTAGTCCTCTTCCACAAGGTTACGGGACTACGCTCGGAAATGCCCTTCGCCGTGTACTACTTTCGTCTCTTCCAGGGGCGGCAGTGACTGGCGTGAAAATCAAAGGGGTAACACACGAATACGCTACTCTCAAAGGAGTAACGGATAGTGTGCTTGATATCATTCTCAATCTTAAGCAATTGGCATTGAGCATGGATCAAAACGAGCCTGTTACTCTTAAGCTTTCTGCAAAGAAAACTGGAGAAGTAACCGCTAGTATGATTGAAGTTCCATCTGGAGTTAAGATCCACAATCCTGAACTTTACCTCACTAAGGTAGAAAAAGGAGGATCTCTAGAAATGGAAATCATCGTTGAAAAGAGTGTGGGTTACCGTGCCTCAGTGATCGGAAAGAAAACTGAAGCAGGACTCATCCAAGTGGATGCTGTATTTTCTCCACTGACTCGTATCCACTACGCAGTAGAAGATACTCGTGTTGGACAACGTACTGATCTAGACAAGTTGAACCTTGAAATTAATACAAATGGTTCACTTACTCCTGAAGAAGCAATGAAGTTTGCTGCGAGCGTGCTCGAATCATACTTCAGCATTTTCAACCGTGAAGACGAACAAATTGAGCCTGAATTCCTTAGCGACTTCGAAAAGATCGCAGCTAAGGCCAAAGCAGAAGAAGAAAGCGCGAAACCTAAACAAGAATCATACACACCGATCGAAATTCTCGGTCTATCTCCTCGAACACTCAATTCTTTGATCAACGGGGACATTGGATCGATCGAACAACTCGTGAAATGTAATGAATCTAAACTTTCAAACCTCCGTGGATTCGGGAAAAAAGCACTTACAGAAGTTGCTGATGCCCTGGAAAAACGTGGTTTGGCACTTTCAGAAGAAGAATAATTGACTTCTGCAAGCACTTTATCTATAGTCTGAGCCCTTTATTTGAAACATGAGACATCAAAAAAAGCGAAAATCATTGAACATGCAGCGTGACCATCTGAAGCTTATGCTTCGGAACCTGGCCACTTCTGTAATCCTTCACGAGAACGTGAAGACCACTAAAGCTAAGGCTAAGATGGTACAACCTTTGGTTGAACAACTTATCACCAAAGCTAAGACCAAAAGCACTAAGGAGGCTATCCGCCAAATTGAAAAGGTGGTACTCGACGAAAATGCGAGTCGAAAGCTTCTAGACGTACTGAAGGCACGTTACGAGGAACGACCAGGTGGATACACTCGAATCGTAAAACTCGGTAACCGTGCTGGAGATGCCGCAGAAATGGTACAAATTCAACTCGTATAACAGACCAGGCTAAGCCATGGTCCAATAGAACACTATGACAACAACTACACATCCAAAACTCGCAGACATGAAAGCCACTCGTAAGTGGTACGTGATTGATGCTCAAGGACAAGTCCTTGGTAAGATTGCAACGCTTGTCGCAGACACACTCCGAGGAAAGAACAAGCCTACATGGCACCCTGCTGTAGATTGTGGTGACAATGTAATCATCATCAATGCAGACAAGGTTGTTCTTACTGGGAAAAAAGAAGACGCTAAGATGTACTACTCTCATAGTGGATACCCTGGTGCTCTCAAAGAAGTAACCGCTAAGAAAATGCGTGAAACTCACCCAGAACGAATCCTTGAAAAGGCAATCGCTGGAATGATTTCACGAAACCGACTCAAACGACACATCCTAACTAAACTTTACGTTTACGCTGGATCTGAACACCCACATGCAGGACAAAATCCTGAAACACTCTCACTCTAATAATTTAAGTAATGAGCGATAAAGCAACGACATTCACTGGAACTTACTTCTACGCTAACGGAAAGCGAAAGCGAGCGGTAGCACGTGTACGTCTCTACAAAGGAAACGGACGAGTAGTAGTAAATGGAAAAGACGCTAAGGACTACTTCCCTAATGAAGAACACCTTAATGTGATTGCTTCCCCTCTCATCCTTACTGGTCAAAATGGTAAGTTTGATGTTTCTATCAAGGTAGAAGGTGGAGGAATGCAAGGACAAGCTGATGCTTGCCGACACGGAGTATCAAAAGCTCTTGTCGTTGCAGACGCAGACTTCCGATCAGTACTTAAACCAGAAGGATACCTAACTCGAGACAGCCGAAAGAAAGAACGAAAGAAGCCAGGTATGAAGAAAGCTCGACGAGCAGAACAGTTCTCGAAACGTTAAACAGACTCAAAATTGGAAAGAGGCCGCAAATGCGGTCTCTTTTTGTTTAGCTAGATATCAAAGATATCTGAAATGATCGTGTAAGGTTTTTCTTGAATATAGCGTCGTTTGAGGTGCCAGACAAAAAAAGACAAAGGCGTAACAATAAGAGTAGGAAGTGTGGACCATTCAGGCTCAGGGGTAGAAAGTCCCCGGTGCATGGCATAAGTCGCTGTGATAGAGATCAAAGCAGGCACTAGAATCGGTAATACTTCTTGCCGGCTGTACTTTCGAACTCGTTCGGATAAACTTTCATAAACTGGCATTAAAATCAGCGTTGCACTCGTTGAATAACTGAACTGCTTAAGTCCAGCCAAGGAAGCCTCTATCGCTCCATGACCACTATTAATAAGTGTAACGAGGATCCCAGCTCCTAAGGCTAGAAAAAGTCCGGCTCTAATAGTTCCAAGTCCATTATAAAAGACTCGTTTATCTGGGAATTTCAGTGGCATGTGCTAAGTATAGTCTAGATCTGTTTTTCGTGTAAACTCTGGCCATGAGAATTGATATTTTGACCTTATTTCCAAACTTAGTCCTTCCCTACTTTGAAGACTCCATTTTAAAGCGAGCCAAAGATGAAGGAGCGATTGAAATTCACGTACATAACATTCGTGACTACAGTGATAATAAACACAAAAAGGTAGATGACACACCTTATGGAGGTGGAGCTGGAATGCTGATGACATGCCAACCTCTCTTTGACGCGATTGAAAACATAAAGAAGGAAAATGATGGACCAGTCATTTACTTCACTCCACAAGGAGAAACTTTCAAACAAGAACGTGCTGAAGCACTTGCAGAAACTAAAGGCTTCATTCTTTTGTGTGGACGCTATGAAGGCGTGGACTACCGAGTAAGAGAAGCCCTCGTGGACCAAGAACTTTCCATTGGAGACTATGTACTTACAGGAGGTGAACTGGCTTCCCTTGTTGTAGTGGATGCGGTCACTCGCCTACTCCCTGGTGTTTTAGGTGACGATGACAGCGCACACATGGATTCGTTCAGTCCGGGACTCGATCGAAAAAAGGAACACCCTCACTACACCAAACCTGCCGAGTTCCGAGGGATGAAGGTTCCAGATGTTTTGATGAGTGGAAATCATGGAGAGATAGAGAAATGGCGTCGAGAAAATTGCAAATAGTGATTTTTATGATATAAATCATTACTCATAAAAAATATTCGCATGAAAGAAAACCTTAGCCCTCCCCTTGAATTCAGTTCAATCGATTATTCTCAGCCCATAGATCCAAGCAGCATTGATTGGGAATCTCTCTCAACCGAAGCATTAAAAGCGTGGCGTGATTTCTTGGTCATACCTGAAGCAGGTGGCGTACCCTTATTTGTGACTCACGGCGCTTTATATGATGGTATTTGTAAATTAATTTTCGATCGGACCGGTGAACGTCCCACAGGTGGATCGCCTCAAAGCTCTGCGGGATTCTACCGAAAACTTGATACAGGGAAACATATTCAAATGGCGCCTGGGGCAACCAGAGGTCCTGAATCTCTCATTGAAATGTTTCGAGATGACGTGCGTGAGCCAGGTGCAGTTAGAATTATTGATCCAGGATCATTAAATCATGAAACTTTAAAAAAGATTCAGGAAGAAGGATAAATCCCCTATAATGGTCCCTGATGATCAATCTCCACGCCCTAAACATTGAAGAGTTATTGACCGAGCTCAAAAGCAATGAGCACGGTCTTTCGAGTAAAGAAGCAAAGCTGCGACTACAAAAGTATGGAGCGAATGAACTTACGGAAAAAGATCCCGTACGTTGGTACCATATTCTTTTAGGTCAGTTTAAAAACATCATGGTGATCATTTTACTTGTCGCTATGGTGGTGAGCTTCCTCTTGGGAGAACACATTGATGCTACCGCCATTGGAGTTATTATTTTGATCATTGCCATTGTGGGATTCATGCAAGAGTTCAAAGCTGAAAAAGCGGTGGAAGCATTAAAACGAATGGCTGCTCCTCATGCCATTGTTTTACGAGATAAAAAAATTCATCAAATTCCTGCACGGGAGCTAGTACCGGGAGATATCATTATTTTGGAAGAAGGCGCACATATCCCTGCAGATTCTCGATTGATTGAAGCCACACAGCTGAAAACGATTGAAGCGAGTCTCACAGGAGAAAGTACTCCCATTCAGAAGAAAATTGAAATGGTTAAAAAAGCCAATAGTCTGGGAGACCTCCACAATATGGTCTTTATGGGAACCGTAATCAGCCAAGGTCATGGCGTGGCGGTGGTTGTGAATACAGGAATGAAAACCGAGTTTGGGAAGATCGCGCATATGGTTCAGCAAGAGAAAGACGTTCAAACCCCACTGCAAAAACAACTGGATAAACTCAGTAAAATTCTGGCCGTCATTATTCTAAGCATTATTGCCGGTCTTTTCCTGATTTCTATGGTCATGGGACGAGACTTACTCGAAATGTTCATGCTCAGCATCAGCCTAGCGGTGAGTGTTATTCCTGAAGGCTTACCCGCTGTGATTACACTGACACTCGCGATTGGTGTGCAGAAGATGGCGAAAGAAAATTCTATTATTCGAAAGCTCCCTGCCGCTGAGACACTAGGAAGTACGAGCATCATTTGTACCGATAAAACAGGAACCTTGACCCAGAACCAAATGACGGTTCAACGAATTTGGATTGATGAAGACGAACGTGCCGTGAGTGGAGTGGGTTATTCCCCCAAAGGAGAAATTGCAGGTGACAGCTCAGAATCTCTCCGTCAGTTCTTGAAAATTGCGGCCTTGTGTAACAATGCCAAACTGCTTCAAGAAAAAGGGAAATGGAAAATTTTAGGTGACCCTACCGAAGGATGCTTACTGACTTTGGCTCGAAAAGGAGGTGTCTCACTTCATGATTTGGAACAAGCGGAACCTCGAACAGATGAGTTGGTTTTTGATTCAAATCGAAAACGAATGTCCACCGTGAACGACAACACTCTATTAATGAAAGGAGCACCTGATACCGTTTTAGAAGTTTGTACTCACGCCTACTATCATGGTCGGATTCACAAGCTGACGGATAAGATGAAAGCCAATATCATGAAAGTGAATGATGGATGGGCCAAAGAAGCCAATCGTGTTTTGGCTTTTGCTTATAAACCCGTGAAGAAAGACTCAAAATTGAAGGAAGAAAAAATGATTTTTGTGGGACTTGCTGGGATGATTGACCCTCCTCGAAGGGAGGTGAAATCGGCCATTGCTAAGTGTCACGATGCAAATATTGATGTTGTGATGATCACTGGAGATCATGCCCTCACTGCTCAAGCCGTAGGTGAAAAAATTGGACTCTATAAAAAAGGTGACCGAGTGATCACAGGAGTAGAACTTGAAAAAATGAGTGCAGCTCAACTCAATAAGATTGTAGAGCAAGTGAAGATTTACGCACGAGTGAGCCCCAAACATAAAGTGAAAGTGCTAAAGGCACTGCAATCAAAAGGACACGTAGTGGCCATGACTGGAGATGGAGTGAACGACGCTCCTGCCCTGAAGAGTGCTGATATTGGAATCGCAATGGGAATTACCGGAACCGATGTGGCTCAAGAATCCAGTAAGATGATTTTGACCGATGATAACTTTGCCACCATTGTGAAATCGGTGGAACGAGGACGTGTGATTTATAGAAACGTGAAGAAGTTCATCCGCTACTCATTGAGTGGGAATTTTGACGAAGTGGTCTTCATTAGCATCATCTTTTTAATGGGCTATCCTCTCCCATTGCTACCGCTTCAGATTCTATGGATCAACCTGCTCACGGATGCCTTACCAGGAATCGCTCTAGGAATGGATGTGGGAGATAAAGACATCATGAAACTGAAACCACGTGATCCGAAATCAAGTATTTGGAAAGAACTGCTCACCTTTAGTGTGATTGCCGGGCTGCTTTCAACCACGGCCTCTCTCTTCCTTTACTTCAAGAGTGTGAATGATTTTGACATCGATCACACTCGAACCATGATCCTCACTCTGACCGTAGTTTATGAGCTCCTACTGGTTTTTGTTGTTAGATATGGAAACAAGCATTTCTTCACAAATTTTTTCAAAAACAAGCTGCTTCTCTTTGGTGTTTTAGCCAGTATTGGAATTCAGTTTTTTGCCATCTACAACCCATGGATGCAAGAAATTCTAGACACCACTCCTCTCTCTCTTCAGGATTGGATTTGGATTCTTGAACTCGTGTTCATCCCAATCATCATTCTTGAAGTCTGGAAGTACTTTAGACCTAAGCCCACCCACGTTTAATGTACTTACAAATCAAAGTGATTCCTAAATCACGATGCACCGAATTTGTAGAAAAAATGGAGGACGATACGTATAAGATCCGACTCAAAGCCGCCCCTGAAAAAGGCAAAGCCAATGAAGAATTGATCAAGTTTCTTTCACACGCCCTGCTGGTTCCACGTAAGGAAATTAAGATCATCAGTGGACATTCGGAGCAAAAAAAGCTCGTGAAAGTGCCTGATGGAGCTCACTTGCCTTGGACTATCGAGTAGCCCAACCTGAATGAACAGCTTCAGCTATAGGACCTCGTGATCCAACAAGGAAGTGGGCATCGTTAGATGGTCCAGAAATAATATTCTCAAGAAGAACTGGATTGATTGAATCTGGAGCATTTGTTCTGCTAATTTGTTCAACTCCATAAGCTTTTTGAATGAGCATATTTGCCGTTCCTTCATTTCCACAGTTTGCTGGTCCATTTAATCCAAGATTGAAGTAACGAGTATTGATGAATGACCAATTTCCATTCAAGTCACCCATAAGAACAAGCACGTTATCAGCAAGCGCATTGAGCTTTTCAAAAATCATTTCTTTAACGACCAAAGGAAGTCGATGCAGACTATAATTTGCAGTGACTACAACCAGACCTTCTTTTTGATCAGGAGTAAGACTCAGACGTTCTACACAATCTAGCATGTCGCCATAAGCCACTCCATAACTAGATTCATTACCTGCAGAAGCTGCTGCAAGTGGATTTTCTACTAAAGAATCACCCACTGAGTATCCTCCAGAACGAAGTTTATTCAATACATCTTGTGACAATTGACCTTCAGAAATACCGCGATAGAAAGCGTGTGTCCCTTCAATATCTACCATTCGCATAGAAGCAGAGTGATCAGCTGATGCAAGTCCCATAGCATTCATCACAGTCGTTGCACCACTTCCAGCACCCAAGTTAATCACTGTAATAGGAGTGTTTGGTGCCATTTCAGCTGCTTTTGAAAGCAAAGATCCAATCATCATATTAGATGCTTCAAGATGACTCATCCCTGATCGTGCATTTTGATTAAGACGATCGGATAGTGACATTGAACTCTTCAACATATCATTTCCTGTACTCATCATTCCTGAATCCCAATCTCTGTAATTCGCATCAGCAATAAACAGTTGAGCAAAACGAGTTGCTTGATCTGCAGATAATTCTCCAAATTTTTCATCGGCATATCGCACTTGCCGCTCTCCTTCTTCTCGAGTCATAGCTAGTTCCTCAGGAAGAAAACTTTTACCACCAGCTCGAATCACACCATCAACAATATCTGATCGAGTAGTGTTTAAACCTGTAAGATCTAGGTTTGGTCTATTATTTTTGTAGACTGTACTCGTACGGTCCATATTACTCATTACTACATTGATGGCTTTAGCCGCCCCATGAGCTCTTAATTCAGCAAGAGCTGAAGGGTTATCTCCATTTTCATAAGCGGAAGCTGCATTGTTCAAATAAACAGCCGCAATACCTGGATTTTCATTTCCTTCCCTATCTGTAAAAGGTCCGTACAATGACCCCTCAGCAATAGCTGCACTTGCATGTTTAAGCATAGTCGCCCGCTCCTTAGCTGATTCAACATCAGAAAGGACAGCGTTTTCATATCGTTCTAAAGTCTCAGAAAGATTGCTTTGCATAATTGAGGGAGAGTTATGAGATTTGACAAAGGACCACATTGTAGCAAATTAGGTATTTTTGTCAATATGCTGTATAAGTTCCTCATATGGTAATCGCAAAAAAATCACTCGGGCAAAATTTCCTTCAAGATCAAGGCATCTTGGATCAGATCATTGATGCGGCTGAACTCACAGCTGAGGATCATGTTTTAGAAATTGGGCCAGGAAAAGGCGCTCTCACCGATCGACTGATTGAACAAGCTGGAAAAGTCACAGCCGTGGAACTGGATGATCGACTGATTCCCTTCCTTAAGATTGATTATGGGAAGCATGATAATTTTGAATTGGTTCATGCGGATGCACTCACGTATGAGCCCCCCAGCCATCCTTACAAAATTGTGGCAAACATTCCTTATTACATCACCTCTCCCCTGTTGAACCATTATTTAATGGAGCAATTTCAAAGTGGAAATCCACCAAAGACCATTGTCTTTATGGTTCAAAAAGAAGTCGCTGAAAAGATCGTGGCAAAAAAAGGAAAACATAGTGTCCTCTCTTTGCAGGTGCATTTATTTGGAGAGCCTGAACTCGTCTGCGTGGTGCCTAAAACCGCCTTTAAACCGGCTCCAAAGGTTGAATCTGCGGTGATTAAAATCACCGTTCATGATCAACCCAAACTAGATGTAGATCTAAAGAAACTTTTTTGGCTCTTTAAAGTTTGCTTCGCTCAAAAAAGAAAAAAGCTCAGCAAGAATCTTGCCTCTGTACTTCGAGTAAAACCTGCTGAAATTCGTGAAGAGCTCATTGAACTTGGCATTGATGAAAACGCACGTGCTGAACAACTCACCATGGATGAGTGGATGCAGCTTTATAATGCATACGCACCAATCAAGTAATTACTCGAGCGTATCGAGAATTTCTTCAGCAAGACCTGGATTCCACATGGCACCGGTTGCACACATTACGGCATCGGCTCCGGCTTCAAGGTACTCATGGTAATCCGCAGGAGTGGTCACTCCTCCCGTTCCAATGATCACGAAGTCTCGTCCAAGATCAGCTCTCATTTGAGCCACTCGTTTCACCATTGAAAGTCCAGCCCATTTGATGGGTGCTCCACAAATTCCACTTCGAAGACGTTTCTCACCAGGAAGCGCTTGTTCACCATTTGGTTTTCGAACTTCACCGGCAATCGTGTTGATCATCACAAGACCATCAATCACTTTAGTCAGTCGATCCACAAAATCTAAGAGTGCAGCATCATCGGTGTAGTAAGGCATTTTAAGAAGAATAGGTGTATCCCCTACTTCTTCTTTCACCGCAATGGCGATTCGTTCCACCATGTCTGTATCTTGGCAAAGCACTTGAGCTTTCCCTTCATTAGGACAACTGAGATTAATTTCAATGATCCTTGCTCCTGTTTCTTTAACCAATCGGGCTCCAAGTACAAAGTCTTCAATAAAAGCCTCTTCTCCATTTCCGTCATTTGTTCCTTGATAACTCGCGATCATCACTTGTCCTGGACCTGCGGCTTCTACGGCTTTTTTCATATCTGCTTGCCAGAATTCTACAGGAGGACAAGGCACTCCAAATGAATTCGTAATAGCAATAGGGTCTTTGTATTCATCGGTTTGAGTGAGACCTGCTGCGGCTTTTTCTAATGTGAGATCACCATCCACTTCAATAGGAACCACATTGGGCCAAGGGTGACATCCTCGTTCACGAGTACGTACCGTTTTGTAAGTTGGAAGGCTGTAGCCCATTCTGAATGCCGCTTCTACAAACTTCCCATTCAAAAGAGGACCCGCTGGAATTCCAAATGGCGCATCCAACTCCATTCCGAATAAAATGGTTTTCTTCCCCATAAATGGCTTCGCCGATTGAGATTCATCTGCAAAAGCTCCAAAAGGTCCTTCAGCAAAATTGTCTTCATAACTCTTTTCAGGGTCATAGAAAGGCGTAGTAACAGTCATGATATGGGGGTTATTATTTTTTTCTAACTTGGTTGAGGGCTTCTTGCATAGCAATGGTCGCTTCTTTAGCAATTTCTGCGTAATGTGAGTCGTCTTCTGGGCCCTCCACCCCTTCAAAAGCATAAATGATTCCTCGTGAACTTGGGACAATACATCCAAGTCCATTGTCATCGAAACATCCCGCTACCGTTGCCGCATTTCCTCCTTGCGCTCCGTATCCTGGAGCTAGGATAAATGCATGTGGCATGACGGCTCGTAGTTTTTCAGATTCTTTAGGATAGGTGGCTCCTACCACGGCTCCTACAGAAGAGTAGCCTGATTCACCAATATGATCGAAGCCCCAGGTTCCTACAAAATTGGCCATCAACTCAGCAATACTCATTTCTTCATCTGCGGTGATTCGATCTTGAATATCTCCAGATGAAGGATTAGAGGTTTTCACAAGTACAAAAATTCCCTTTCCATTCGTTCCACATTCCTCAAGAAATGGAACCACTCCATCCGTTCCTAGGTAAGCATTGACGGTGAGTGCATCTACCGGAGCTAGATCTGAAAGATAAGCCTGTGAATACGCTTCGGCGGTTGAACCAATATCTCCACGTTTTGCATCTAATAGAACCAGCAAACCTTGTTCTTGTGCGTACTTACAAGTTTCTTCTAAAGCCCACACCCCTAAGTATCCAAGTCGCTCAAAAAAAGCAGATTGTGGTTTAACCATTACTGCATGGTCTTTCACACCATCAATGATTCCTTTACAAAAAATCAAAGTCGCATTGGCGGCCGCTTCTCGTTCATCTTCATACTGTTCAGCCACTTCTCGCATGATGCAAGCAGGCATTCGATCCATTCGAGGATCCAAGCCAACACAAACTACCGAATCTTTCGACTGGATGGCGCTTACAAGCTTGTCGGCAAAGTTTTCTAGTGGGGTCATCACAAGATTTATAGCAGATTATTAAGCCAAGAGAAACTATTATCTTCGTTTAGCTCGATAGCGTTCTTTAGCTAACTGATTTAAGACATCAGCAACCACCTCTCCATAAATTCGAGCATCTGAATTCATGTGTGAGTAAATGACACTAGATCCAGCAAAACCAGGTCCAATCACCGTGTAGGCATCATCAATTTCTTTAATGGCTGCTCTTGTATTTACTGAATCAGTTGGAGATGACTTAAGCTCATGAACGGCCCATTGTCCTGAATTTACATAATCATGAGCCTCATTCATCTTAGCTGAGTAATGAATCAAGTCTCCTTCAGGATCAGCAACCGTTAGAACGGCCGAACCATTTACGAGTGTGAGATGTATCAGTTCAAAGCCTTGATCGATTTTTTCATAAACCCCTTCTTTATCTATCTCCCTTGTCCGGAAAAAATGAGCCAATCGTTTAACGGCTTCTTTTGCTTCTTCTTTGGTCACATCATTATCCAGTGAATCTACTTGATTAAGAGTGAAACGCAAAGGCCCGTGAATACTTCCATATCTTTTCGTTAACTCATCAGTGTGTTCATCTTTTTTATCTTCCCAATCAGACAATGCTTCATAAAAATCTGCTTGTGCATTGGCCGCATCAAACCATGCTTCAACATATTTAATATGCACGGTTTCTAATGACATAGGTTCCAATTTTTCTGGTTTACCATGATCAGCTGAATTTATGACAAAATTTCCACTCACTTCAATTTGAAATGGCACAAGTCCTTCTGAAGTATAAATTTGATAGCCATCATATAAGAACGCCTCACCATAGATCAGCAAAGTTCCAGTTTTAGGCTTCATTCCATCTGTATCAAACTCACCAATGAAAATAGTTCCATCAGGATAAGTAACCTTACCAGATCTGAAGTTCCCTCCTGGGAAACGTCCTTCAAAATGAACACCTTGATAGCTCATCTGACCTGCATCTGTGGGAACTCCATTTGACCAGGTTGCTTCAATCCAATCTCCACTTTCAAATGTAATTCTAGAGCCATTGGGTTTATATGAGTCGGTAAAAATCACCCGACCATAACTGGTACCATGTGTACTCGCAGGCAAATCTCGGCCATTATCTTCATAATCCCCCAAGTAGTAACCATATTTAAGCCGTACCGCCCCAATACCACTTTCAAAGCTATGCGAAGGCTGGTCAATACGTGCATCCAATACGAATTCTGTTTCACCTGGTACAAAGCTCTCAATTAGAGACCGAATTTCTGGATCAACTTGCAGTGATTTTGGCATGGTATCTCTAGGCTCAATATGAATGTTGTAGATGTTTCTGTGTTCATTCAATTGTTCATAGGCTTCAGTGTATCGAGCCCCTGCGTCTTCCATTTTATCTAAAATCAAATTAAGTGGGTTCTCACTTTCATCTACTTCGACAATAGGTTCTGGTTTTGGTTCCGGCTCCACAGCAATCACTACGTCTTTAGCTGGCTTAACTCGTTCATCTCGTTCAGGCAAAAACATTGCTGGTTTAACAGTGAGTCCCACCGAAGCAGTATAAGCAAGCCCTAGATCTCCGGCTAAAAACCACCCATTATTAATGAAATCATGAGTAACAAGGAAATCAGCAACTAAGCTTGTGTGAATCGCATCGAAATCAGCAAGATTGACCGTAGCTCCTACTCCAGCATAAGGAGCATCTAAAAGTGGATTATAATCTTTAGACCATCCTGCCTGAGCTGATAAGAATAAATTCATGTCAGCCACAGGAAATTTAAATTCCCTCCCAACAATTCCTCCCACTCGGCCTAAACCACTTCGTTCCATTTCAGCTACTGGCATATAGAAGTTAGTCGTTCCACCAATCATCCATGGTGAATAACCTAAAGGCATTCCTGCTGTAAAACGGAAGTCTGGATTCACACCTGGTGTGTAAATGTCATAAGATTCCGTATATGGACCAAGCAAAAACCCAAGTTGAAAATCTTTAGCCCATGAAGGTTGAGAAGGTAAATCTTCTTCAACAAGAACCGGATCGTAGGCTTGACCGGCTTCAGTAAGCATAGTCACACAATCCACATTTGCAGAAGAAATACGAGCGGTCTCTAAATCTAAACGCCACACGCCATCTGAAATAGGCAGCAAGTGATCCACACCAAAACAAATAGGTGTCACTCCATCTTCAGCTATTGCATCAAAATAAACAAAATCCTGACCATGCTTTGCCACAGGTTCAAGATCAGGAACATCCACAAAAAGTCCCGGAACACCCCGGACCTCTCCTCGAACCATCACTCTGTCATCAAGCAGTTCTCGATCTGTAAACTCAGACACAGGAACCGTATCCTGCCCCAAAGCAGGAGTAGAAAGCGCGAGTGGCGCCATCAAAAGTGCTCTAGGAATCCACGATGGTTTCTGTTCTGGCATAGACTTAATTATGGCAACGAATTCTACAAAGAAACGTACGTTACGTCAAGCCACTAGGCAAGCCCATGTCGATCCGCCCATCCTGCAGGATCAGATGCAAAATCCTTGAGCACTTCAATCTGATCTGTAGAGAAATCTCCTCGTTCCATGAGGGTATCCAGAATCACTCCAAAGTCAGTCAGTGTAGTGAGCTTCACATTCAAGTCCGCAAAAAGCACATCCGCCTTACTCATAAGGTATGAATTGATGGCCACAATATCTGTCACCGTTGCATCACAATCTTCACGGAGTGCTCGCACCGTGTCGGCACTGCTTCCTCCCGTTGAAACAAGATCTTCAACCACAAGTACTCGAAGCCCCTTTTCAATTTTTCCTTCCACACGTTGTTTCGTTCCATGCCCCTTAGACGTTCCTCGAACGTAAACCATGGGTTTATTGAGTGATTCAGCCAGCCATGCTGCCCAGGCAATTCCTGCCGTAGATGTCCCAGCAATCACATCAAATTCATCAGCATTCACAAGTTCAGCAAAAGCTGCCGTGATTTGTCGTCGTACCTCTATATTTGAATTCAAAGAACGAAGATCACAATAAACCGGCGATTTGAGCCCACTAGACCAAGTGAAAAGAGGATCTAGAGAGACACGTACCGCTTGTGAATCAAGCAAAGCATTAGCAATTTTTTTTGAATCAGACATAGTTTTTAGTTAGTAATAGTAACCTCCCCCCCAATCATATCTTCAACGATTTGACCGTCTTCAACAACAATCCAACCTTGGACCAAAGTCATCACAGGCCATCCTTTGAGCTTATATCCTTCATACGGTGTCCATCCACACTTGGATTCCACCATATCTTCCGTGATTGTTTTTTCAAGTTCCATATCTACAAGAACCAAATCACCAATCATTCCTTCTTCGATTCTTCCTCGTGATTCCAAAGAAAAAATACGAGCCGGTTCAGTGGCCATCAAACGAGCAATGTCCGTCAACTCAAGCATCTTTTCATTTACGGCATTGAGCATGAGGGGCAAGCTAAATTCCACCCCGGGAACCCCAGAAGGAGCCGACAGTCCTCGAGATTTTTCCTCTTTAGTGTGTGGTGCATGATCCGTGGCAATGCAATTCACACTGCTAGACCGAAGTCCTTCCCAAAGACGCCGCACATCACTTTCCTCTCGAAGAGGTGGGTTCATTTTAAGAAACCCATCCTTCATGTCGTCCTTAGTGAAAAACAAGTGATGAGGCGCCACTTCACAAGTAACCAGATCACTTCCATGAGCTTCAATCAATTCAAGTTCTTCAGCACAACTCATATGAGCAATATGCAATCGGTTCCCTACTTTCTTCTGAAGCGCGAGTGCATCTGCCACCGCAATTTTAGCACATTGACAGTCCCGAATTTCCGCATGAACTTTAACATGTGTTTCACCTGCAAATTCTTTTGAACGCGCTTGAATCCGCGTTTCATTTTCGGCATGAACAATCACTGGAATATTTTTCTCCTTACAAACTTGAAAGACTTCTTCCCACTGACTGGGCTGATCCACAAGAAGATTTCCCGTTGAACTTCCCATGTAAACTTTCACGGCTGGAATATTTTCTGCGGCTCGAATCTCATCGATGTTTCCATTTCCTGCCGCTCCAAAATGAAAACCATAATTTACGAAAGTCAGTCCATCCACTAGATCTCTTTTTTCCTTCAGCGCTTTACAAGTGATAATCGCAGGATTGTTATTGGGCATATCCAACACTGTCGTCACACCTCCAATCACTGCGGATGCTGATCCTGTTTCCCATTTTTCCTTGTGAGAAGCTCCTGGATTTCTAAAGTGAACATGGGGATCAATAACACCTGGAAAAAGGTATTTCCCCGTTCCATCAATTTCTCTATCTGCAGATTCAAAAGGACCTGTGATCCATCCTTTATCTACAAAAACATCGCGGACCACCATTCCATTGGCGTTCACAACGGTCACATTTCGGAAAATTATTCTCATAAGTTTAGTAAGTGAGCAATGATTGCCATTCGCATGGCTACCCCATTTTGGGCTTGTTGGAAATAAATCGCTCGAGGATCTTCATCCACTTCTTTTTTGATTTCATCCACTCGTGGAAGTGGGTGCATTAAAATAGCATCCTCTTTCATAAGCGCCATTTCTTCTTTTCCAATCACATAAACCCCTTTGTATTTGAGGTATTCTTCTTCACTAGGAAAGCGTTCTCCTTGCACTCGAGTTTGCACGACTACATCCGCCTCTTTGAGACCCGCTTCCATATCTGCATGTTGTTCTACTGTGTGTCCGGCTGCCTCAAGCAGCTCAATGTATTCACTTGGCATGGCCAATTCGGGAGGCGTCACAAAAATAAATCGGCTGGGTCCAAACTTTGACAGTAAATTCACATCTGCATGAACAACTCGGCTGTATTTCATATCTCCGAGCCCCATGAATGTGAATCCTTCAAGCCGGCCAAGTTTTTCTTTAATGGTTAGAAGATCCAATAATCCTTGAGTTGGATGATCGGCTGGACCATCTCCTCCATTCATGACAGGCACCTCACTTCCCTCGGCAAGCTTAGCCACCGATCCAGACTCAGGATGTCGCATGGCAATAACATTCGCATAACCTGAAACTGTTCGTCCTGTATCAAAAAAAGTTTCCCCCTTCTTGGCGGACGAAGCCGTTCCCATCATAAAATTAGAAATGACTTGTCCTCCAAGCCGAAGCATGGCGGTTTCAAATGAAAACCGTGTTCGTGTCGAAGGCTCATAAAAAAGCGCAGCCAGAATCTTGCCTTTTGCCAAGGCTAAACTGCGTCGTTCTCTAACTACAGGCAAAAACCCTTCAGCCCGATCGATTAGAGTTTCGATCTCGTCTCGGCTTAAGTCTTTGGATGAAAGTAAATGTTTCATTGGCGGGATCATAGCATGTTGATTTAACGCTTGCAATTCGCTAAAGTGCCTCAGAAATGAGTAAACAACAACTTACATTGACGTTGAAGGACGGAACCCAGCTGACTGGGAAAGCCTTCGGTGCTTTTGAAGAAACAGAGGGTGAAGTGGTATTCACAACTGGAATGGTGGGTTACCCTGAAAGTCTGACTGATCCTTCATTTAAAGACCAAATCTTGGTGCTCACCTACCCTCTCGTTGGGAATTATGGAGTGCCTATTGAAGAACTCGATGAATACAAAATGAGCAAGTGGTTCGAAAGTCTTCGCATTCATGTGAAAGGATTGATCGTAGAAGACTACAGTGAAATCTACTCACATTGGAACGCAAACAAGAGCCTCTCTGACTGGCTTAAAGAATATGGAATTCCAGGAATCACTGGAATCGACACACGTGCCCTCACTCAAAAGCTTCGTGATGAAGGATCTCAACTCGGGAAAATTCACTACACGGACACAAAGCCAAGCGACGATTTCTACGATCCAAACAAAGAGAACCTCGTTGCCAAAGTGAGTGTGAGTGAAGTGGTTTCCTATGGAGAAGGAGACAAACACATCGCCATTGTAGATACGGGAATCAAAGCCAACATCTTACGAAGTTTCCTCAAGCGAGGTGTGAAACTCACGATCTTCCCTTGGAATGAATCTCCATTCGACTACGAAAAGGAAAATGACATGGAATTTGATGGATATTTCTTCGCCAACGGGCCTGGAGATCCAGAACGACTCGATGAAACTGTGAACATCATGAAAGAGGCAATCAGCCAAGACAAACCTGTATTTGGAATCTGTTTAGGAAACCAGATCATGGGACGTGCCGCCGGATCAACGACATACAAAATGAAATACGGTCACCGAGGTCAAAACCAACCGTGTATCGATAAACTCACGGGGCGATGCTACATCACCTCTCAAAATCACGGGTTCGCTGTGGACGCAGACAAACTCCCTGATGACTGGGAAGTATGGTTTGAAAACGCCAACGATGGTTCAGTTGAAGGACTACGACATAAGACCAAGCCTTACTTCAGTGTTCAATTCCATCCTGAAGCTTGTCCTGGTCCTACGGATACGAACTTCCTCTTCGACAAGTTCGTTGAGATGATTTAGTCGGTCCTGAACACCGATAATACGTGATCAACCAAGTCTCTTGCGATGCGTGAGGCTTTTTCTAAAGAGCCTGGTTCTGTTGACCTAGCCTCTATCAAAGCTGTTTCCAAAATCATGGCAATACTTGAAAGTAAATACTGCTCAAATTGCTGTACTACATAGTTAGGATCAATTCTATGATGCATTAAAGAAGATCCGGCAAGATTGACGTCTGCTTTTTGAAAAGCTCTATGCATTGCCAGCAGTGAAACATTAACAAGTTGAGGTGCATATACAGCGGCACGAGCTCTACTTAAACCAAATTGCTGACTAAGAAGCCGTGTGAAGTCCCGATCAAGTTCATTTACAGTAGGAATTCCATTACGTAATTTATCCGCCAAAACAGCTCCTGCATGATTTGTAGCGTATTCGGCATCTCTTGCTGCAATCGGAGGTAAAGGTCTAACTTTAATCACGGGCTGTAACTCTAAATCAGCAGGGTCAGCGGCTAGGGCTAATGCTCTTTCTTCTGAAGAAACACCAATTAAAAACCTCGCAGCAGCTTGATTATTGAAAGGATTAACACTAGTTAAGGCCGTTCTCACTTGAGCCATACGCTGTCTTTTCAAATTGGCTGCTCGTTGATCAGTCTCAGGCTTATAATGCTTAGACACAACTCCAGGTTTTTCAGAATGAAATACAGGAGCAAAAGACCCTAAACATGCAAACCACCCTCTCCAGTCTTCAAGAGCTTGAGTCGCTTGAAAGCGTCGAATTCCTTCATCTCGAGTGAAAAGAACACCAGATTGCTCAACCCATCTGGGTACTTGAGCTGCACTCACTGCTTGTGCTGTATCTACGGATGCTTCAACAAAAGGTCCTAACTTTCCAGCTAATAGCTTCAATACTGCTACATAAGTAGCAGTAAATTCTGGACTACTCAAGAGCTCCACTGAAGAAGCATCAACAACTGATGAAGCCTCTGAACTAGCAGGCAAAGCAACAAAGGTGGTAGGCCCCCCATATTTATCTTGCTCACCACTCCTTGTTAAGGCCATCAAATCTGTTCGACTAAAAGAACCTCTCTTATTAGGATCTTGTTCTTCATCTCTACTTCCTTCTGGCACCCTCATATAGGGAGGCACATATTTATCAGAAGACATCTTACTTTGGGCTAAGTATATAATTCAAACAAGCTATAACACTCCATGGCAAACCTGTCAAGCAGTGTCTAGCTATTTCTATAGATATCCTTTCGATGCTTAACATTCAAAACCATTAAAACTCGTATCTCACCTGAGCGATCAATCGTAAAAATAGCTCTATAATCTCCAATACGAAATCGGAATTTCCCCTCTAAACCTTTTAAAGCTTTAGAAGAACTAGAAAGGTCTTTTTTTTCTGAAAAACTCTTAACTTTCTTAATGATTCTTTCTGCAACTTTTCTATCAAGCCTTCTAAGATCTTTTACTGCGTTTTCTGAATATACAACTCTATACATCTTATAACAGTCCAAATTCTTCCATCACCTCTTCCTGAGAAGAGGACTTTCCCTCTGCTATTTGCAATTCTGACTCTTTTAATTCTTTTGAAAGCTTCATATAAGCGTATTCCTTTTCATCGATAGGGTTAACTTCAAGAACAGGAACATTTTTATTGAGTACAATGATTCGAATATTTTTAAGATTCGCTTCTTTTGTATACTGCGACATATTCTGACGGAAATCTTTCATTCCAACGAATTTAGTCTTCATAATTAAACGATTAAGTTTAACTTAAGTGTACACCTGACCTAGCGGTCCGTCAACTTGGCAATCAAGTCCTTCCCTCGCTCGAGGGCATTTTCACCGTAAGTGAGAACCACGGCCATTCGTCGGCCTACATGACTGTCTGGTTTCCCAAATACTCGAACCACCGCATCTTCGGCGAAGCATTCATCTGGAACGGTAATCACAGGTGCTTCAGATTCTGACCTCGCTTTGTAAGCAGAACTGGCCCCTGGTCCGTAAGTGTGGAAGGCCAAAGGCAATCCAAGTACCGCTCGCAAATGAAGGGCAAATTCACTTTGACTTTGAGTCATCATGGTCACCATTCCCGTATCATGAGGTCGTGGACTGAGTTCAGAAAAGTAAACTTGATCTCCCTTTACGAAGAATTCCACTCCGAAGATTCCTCGTCCTCCGAGTCCATCCGTCACCGCTTTGGCCATGGCTTCAGCATCACGCTGAACTTGTTCTGCCATTTCCATGGGTTGCCAACTGAAGATGTAATCTCCATCATCTTGAATGTGTCCAATCGGATCACAGAATACCGTTTCATTTTCTGTTCGAGCTGTCATCAAGGTGATTTCATAGTCGAACTCAATGAACTCCTCCACAATCAATTCACTGGCATCTCCCCGAGCTTCCTGAGAAATTCTCCACGATCGTTCAATATCTTCAGGGCCACGAACCACACTTTGACCATGCCCAGATGAACTCATCACAGGTTTGATTACACATGGGTAACCCAGTTCTTCTGCCGCTGCTTTAAGCTCTTCTTGGTTCTTAACAAATCGGTATTTGCTTGTCATCAAGCCCAAGTCTTCCGCCACAAATTTTCGGATATTTTTTCGATTCATGGTTTTATTCACTGCCTCTGCATTTGGAATCACATGAAAACCTTCTTCTTCAGCTTCAAATAAAGCCTCAATACTGAGCGCTTCAATTTCTGGCAAAATGTAGTCTGGTTTCTCTTTTCGGATCAAATCAAGTACCGCAGCTTTATCCTTCATATCAATCACATAGCTTCGATTCGCCACTGAGTGAGCTGGAGCATTCGCATATCGATCCACAGCAATAGTCTCAAGCCCCAATCGTTGAGCTTCAATAACAACTTCTTTACCAAGTTCTCCGCTTCCAAGAAGCATAATCTTCACTGATCCTGATTTAAGTGGGGCTGGGAAATCCATATCTTGTGGGGTTATTTGAATTCAGTCTAGCAAAAAGCAGACCCACATTCTGGATTTCTTGTTGTTTATCAGTTCACACGCAATTTCAACCTTGTTCTCCCTACTTGAAACCAAAGCTTATCTCCGGAAGCTTCGAAACCAGGCATATTCACTTGAGTGAAACTTTGAAGAGGAAATCTCCCTCCCTCATGAACCTGCATTCCACTCTTAAATTTAATGACAACAGGTTCTCTTGACGTATATCCTGTAGTAATGGTTGCAGGTATAATCTTGCCAGACTTTTGAGAACCAGGGATAAAACCTGTATTTACAACACGAAAAGTATCCCTACTCGTCCTTGCAACAAAGATATCTCTACGTTCTGAAGCTATATCTATATTTGACCGGCCGGGACCACTCAACCAAGCTGGAAATGAAGACTCTGCAGCCGTAGCTATATCAATAAGTTCACGCTTAGGAAAATACAATTTTCCTGCGTTTCTTTCTTCCATAACACCTTGGGAAAAAAGCTTCAGAAACTCGGGATGACTTCTAATAAACTCCGCCCAGACAATCCCCCAACGTGAATGCCTCAACTTATCTAAATCAGAGTCTAATGCGCCTCCACCACGTTGCTTATCAATAAAATTGGTATCTACTCCAGTATCTAATAGCCGTACTAGTGCTGGATGCTGAGCCTCTTGAAAGAAAAGGCCTTTGGCCTGTGGGTAATAATCAGGGTACTTAGAGTGTATATATCCATACACCATCCCTTCCGTGAAGGCATCTGATCCAAAAAAAGCACCTTGTGCAAACAAATGCATGAACTCATGAGCAATATTTGCCTCCTTAAATTCAGAGATCGTCATCTTAATTTCTCCACTTGGAGCTACATCTGGATTATGTACGAACTCATTATCTTCAGTGCAAATGAGATCAATTGTTTGAAGTTGAACTCTCCCTCTTGCCTCTGCAATGTCTCCAGTTGATACTGGCACAAGAAGAAACTCAGGCCGTGTCATCACTGCTTCTCCAAAGTCATCACTAAGTTTTACATAGGCACGCCGTGCTAAACGCTTAAAACGAGCACGATCACGTCGCCCAAGACTTTCATCAAATTTAAAGCCGATATTACCAAGGACAATATCTGCTGTTTCTTTTAAATCTGGTGATGATTCTACTTGGTTAGAATCACAATCAAGTCTGCTTGTCATAGTTTTAGGCTAACTACCAAATCTATAACATCAATGCCGCACTTCGTCAACTCGCCCTAGTCATGTATACTCCAGCCATGTTTATTTGTCTCGATGTCGAAACCACAGGCCTAAATCCCAAAGAAGACCATCTGATCGAGGTCGCCATTGTGCGTTTTGATTATGAAAAAATTCACGAGGAATGGAGCACACTAGTGCGACCTCCAATTGCGATCCCTGAGTTCGTAAAAAGGTTAACAGGAATTGATGACGAGATGGTGAAAGACGCACCTCTACTTGAGGAAGTCGCAGAAACCATTCGAAGCAAAGTGAATGACGAACCCATCATGGGACACTTCATTTTTTTTGATACGGGATTCCTTCGTGAACATGGTGTGGACTTTCCTAACTTAGAACTTGATACCTGTCAGCTGACACAAACGCTGCTGCATAACGAACCCAGCTACAGCCTGGAAATCTTGGTGGATAAGATGGGCCTCACTCAACCCAATGCCCATAGAGCCCTGGATGATGTGAAAGCAAACATTGAGCTATTCTGGAAACTCTGTGATCACGTTCGTGCACTTGCTCCTGAAGAGAAAGAGTCTATCCGTCCCCTACTCGAAAAAAGTGACTGGCAATGGGCCACTTACATTCTACCTCTACTGGATCAAACGGGAGGAGAACTCATTGAATTCACGAAATCAAACCGAAAAATCTCGAGTGCTGAGCATGTAAAACTCAGCGAAAAAAAAGAGGAAACCCCCTTCCTGATGGAAAACCCAAGTGTGACGTATCAGGATCTCATCAATTACGGACTGGATCTTGAAGGAAAAGTCTTACTGAGTGTTCCCAACTTAGATCTTATTCCCGGGAATAAAGATCTCGGAATATTAAAACACCCTAGCGATTACCTCGATGAAGAACGTTTGGACCTGTTCCTTCAAAAGGAACAACTGAGCACGACTGAAACCATGTTGGGGATGAAGTTGAAGCTCTGGTCTCATTACACTGAACATGGTGAAAAATCTGAACTACGGATCGTCAAAGGAGAAAAAGACGCCTGGTTTGATGTTTGTGGACAAGACAGTAATGAGGCTCGCTCTTTCTACAAGAAAGCTTATGACAATGCCTCAGCAAAAAAGATTGTAGCCATCAATCATCACTACCTCTTGAAAGATAGAGCTCGACAAGAACCTCTACTCCCCAAAACAGAACACATTGTTGTTGGAGAGATTGAAGGCCTGGTGAATCAATTACAATACACCTGGCACATTCGTTTAGGTGAAAGCCGATTTATTAATGGTCTGCGTCGACTTAAAGTAGAAAATCCAAATGCAAGTGAAGTGCTTGATCACATCGCCGCTAAAGTTTCCATTATGTATGGCTTTATTGGAATGGAACTTCAACGTTATGGAACACCCAAAGATCCACGGCATCCTATCATCATTGAAGGACATCACCGAAACACCCCCGAATGGAATCGAGTGATTCAAGCCGCCAACTCCATTGAGTCAGCGATTGCGGCCTTTGGTGAAGAAGTGAAAGCCAGTCCTACTCGAGATGATTTTGAAAAATACATCAACTATTTGCATAAAATAATGCACACTCCGGGGCCATTACTTTGGTTGGCTAAAGACCGAGAAGAAATGCCTCTGGTTCACTCCTTCCCTCAAAATACCGCTCAACTTTTCAATGAGCGTGTGTGGAAAACAGATTCTCAACTGCATTTATTTGCTCATCATGCAGACTTAGATGACGACTTTGCCTTTATACGAAAAGAACTCAGTCTACCTGATGAAATGATCAGTATTGCCTCTGAAGATGGACTCGCCGAACCTATTATTCACCCTAAAACTCCGGTCCCAAATCCAAAAGACCCTGGAAATGTAGCCGCCTGTATTCATGCCATTGGACAAGAACTTCCTGAGCTTGATGGAAACTTGATGGTCCTCACCACCTCCATGGCCGTGGCTGAGCAGTTCTTCTACAAATTTAAAAATGTAATTGAAGAGCACGATCGAAAACTTTTTGTTCAAAATATGGGAGGAAGCCTTGGGAAGATCGTTAAAAAATGTGAAGCGAGCAACGGACGAAATATTTTTGTCGGAAACGAGCACATGCTTCAAACTTTGCTCGATGAAAACGTGCCACTCACCATGATGGCCGTGCATAAACTCCCCTTTGCCTACCCTGATGCTCCTATTCAAAAAGCACGAAGTCTTCATTATGGAAATGTTTATAAAGAGTTTTCACTCCCTCAAGCGAAACTTCGCCATCAAAGAAACGTGAGTCGTTTCCTTGGCAATGACTGGGCTGGAAAATCAATTTTACTACTGGACTCAAGAATCGATCAGCTATTCTAATACCCCTTTGATTAGCCTCCATCTATAAAAATTCACACTGTCCCAAAGTGCATAAAAGGCCGAAAGCAGTGAGATAGCCTCTTCAATTTGAATGCGTTTTTGAGGGTCTAGCTCCTGAGATAAAAGTGAATTCAGATAAAAAATATCTGCCTCTAAATGAAGTTTTTCTTCATCGAACAAATGAAAATGATTTTCACCTTCATCATTCAATAACAAGTCCTGAAGCGTTTTAGCACGAGCTTTTACCTGGATGATATAATCCAGCAAATCCTTTGATTCCAGATTGTGAGCCTCTAGATCTTCACACATAAATACACCTTAAATCAGCTCCGAAGTATTGGCACAATTTAATACTTCAGTCAAGTGCGTACCCCATTTAAAATTAAAGTTTGAAATGCTAAAATCAACAACCATAACCAAATACAAGTGACTAAAAGTCCAAGTCTCCCCGGTAGCATTGATGCTTCTGTTTCACTCGCCCATGAAACACATAAAGTTGAATTAGAAAGACGCCTAGCCACACTCAACCAACTTAGAGACAATTATCACGAAAAACTAGCAAGCGCCCTGGAAGAAACACCTGATGCAGAATTTGAAGACATGAGAAAAGCAATTGCAGTGATGATTGAAGACGTTAATCTAGCCATAAATCAAATCATTGAAAGCGCTCAAACACCCCAAGAAGCATGGAGTCTCATCCCTCTCTATTCCTATAATAAAGATTATCTGCTGATGCAGGACATACATGAACTCCCTACACTGATGTCCTTAGAACAACGCTGCCGAAAACGTGCGAGACAATTAGGTGGAAAAGGAAATATGGGACAAGACCTATATGCTCAGTATCAGCGTTGAGTAGAAGTAAACATCTTATGCTGATGTTTAGACCCTCCTAAGTCATAAGCAACTCTTGCATATCTAGACTGCCATTGAGGCAATGCAACAAGCCAAGGCCTTGTAATGACAGATCGTCCAGACTCAAGCCGACGTTGATCATCAATTTGTATGTTCGTACAAAAACTCAAGTGACTTGAATCTAAACTTGGCTTCCCAAGATCAAAAGCTCCAGACACTCTCATCCCCTCTGCATCAAATCCAAAGGCCTCAGCATGTCCAATAATTCCCTTTGATCTCAAGCTATAGAAAGGCATCTGGATTGCCATTCTTCTTGAAGATTCAAGGTGGACATCAACCGATTCTGGTAACCATATTCCACCTTCAGTCAAAATCTCTTCACCTAAATTCAAAGTGATATGTGCTTGTTTTTCCTTAATGAGCGCTTGATGCATCGTTTCTGTAATCACCACATCAAAGTCACCTCCGATGGCTGCCTTTCCCTCAGGGCTCATTGCATTCACGTTCAAAACATTTTCTACAAAAGGAGTGAATTCTAAATCTTCTAAAAATTTATCTACTAAAGAGTAACTGTTTTTATGACCTTCAATAAAAGTGATTGAGACTCCTTCGGAAGGAATTACTGTCATAAGCCGTAAAGCCAAAGTAGCCGCAGGACCTGTTCCAATATAGGCCACTCGACAGCTACCTTTGCGTTTAAGACAGTTTTTTACAGCCTCCAAAAGTGCTGCTTGATAAAGTTGTGTTCTATAAGATTCTGTCTTTAAACAAGCTAAAGCTGACGATGAATTTAAATAACCTGCATCATTATCTCGAGAAGGACACCCCAGCCTCCCTCTAAAATAATTTCTTAAAACATGATCCAAATCTCCAGCAGCTAGTCTCGTTTTTCTTGCAACTGGCTCGGCATTAGCCAATTCAGCACACGATTGTTGAATGATATCTCGAAGAGGTCTCATTATTTTAAGAGAAAAGAGATGACACCACACAGGTTGTCACACTTTTGTCAAGTAGCCTCCCACACACAGCAGTAGAAGTTCATTCAAACAAAAAAGCGCCCTGAGGCGCTTTTTTGTAAGTTTGTAATTGCTTACTAAACCATCTCCAGTTGTTGTTCCACTGCAAGTTTTTCACCTTCAAGGTACTTGATTTGGAACTCACTGAGGTCTTCCCCACTCTTGAGTTTTTCAACAATGAAGTCATGGTATTCCTTAACGGTTCCTAGACTCATTTCTGATTTCTTCTCAGCAGAGAGAACCAATAGAGAGGCGTTTCCTGTCTTATTATCAAAGAGGAACATTCCATTCCGAACCATAAAGGTTTCTTCATGTTCTCCCATATCAACCACAACCGGGCTGAAGGCCACACTTCCCGTAAGAGAGGCATGCCCAGAGAAACATTGGAGATCTCCCCCATCCGTAGTGAGAGAAACCGACACCACTTGAGCGTCGAGTGTGTTTCCCTCAGGAGTACGGATGATAAATTGGTATGTAGGGTTCTTAGACATTAGGCGTTGGCTTTAGCATTTTTCTTAGCTCCGTGTCGTTCGATCACTTCTTCGATAGCTGCAGCCATGTAGAAGTCAGCTTCATCAATGTGATCGTACTTCCCTTCAAGGATTTCCTTGAACGATCGTACTGTATCAGCCACTTTAACGTAACATCCCTTAATTCCAGTAAACTGTTCAGCCACATGGAAGTTTTGTGAAAGGAACTTATCAATACGTCGAGCTCGGTGAACGACTTGCTTATCTTCTTCAGAAAGCTCATCCATTCCAAGAATGGCAATCACATCTTGAAGTTCTTTGTATCGTTGAAGCAATTGTTGAACTTGTGTTGCAACATAGTAATGCTCTTCTCCTACTACTTCTGGCTTAAGAGCGAGAGAGTTAGAATCAAGAGGATCTACTGCTGGGAAGAGTGCCAATGACGCACGCTTACGGTTCAATACAACGGTTGCATCCAGATGTCCAAACGTAGTGGCAGGAGCTGGATCAGTCATATCATCCGCAGGTACGTATACGGCTTGTACAGAAGTAATAGAACCTTTTCGAGTGGTTGTAATACGTTCTTGAAGAGCAGCCATATCCGTCGCAAGTGTAGGTTGGTACCCTACCGCAGAAGGCATACGTCCAAGGAGGGCAGATACTTCTGAACCGGCTTGGGTGAATCGGAAGATGTTATCGATAAACATAAGAATGTCTCGTCCTTCATCTCGGAATTTCTCAGCGATCGTAAGACCGGTAAGAGCAACACGCATACGTGCTCCTGGTGGCTCGTTCATTTGTCCGAACACCATCGCAAGTTTATCGATCACCCCAGAGTCTTTCATTTCATGGATAAGATCGTTCCCTTCACGAGTACGTTCTCCCACTCCAGCAAACACAGAATACCCACCATGACCCATGGCAACGTTATGGATGAGTTCCTGCATAATAACGGTTTTCCCTACTCCGGCTCCACCGAAGAGAGCTACTTTACCCCCTTTGATGAATGGACAAAGAAGATCTACTACTTTGATTCCTGTTTCGAAAACTTCAACCGATGGGTTTTGTTCCGTAAACGCAGGTGGATCTGCATGAATAGGTCGTCGTTCTACACTCTTTCCAAGTTCTTTTCCTCCGTCAATCGCGTCTCCAGTAACATTGAATACACGACCGAGTGTTTCCTTCCCAACGGGTGTTGAGATAGGTGCTTCTGTATCTAGAACTTCGTCTCCTACTGCGAGACCATCCGTTGTAGACATAGAAACCGCACGTACAACATTGTTTCCAAGATGAGCTTGGACTTCAAGTACTACACGTCCGTTGGGTCCTTCAACTTGAAGGGCCGAATATTGGTCCGGCACATGAGCCGGGAAATGCACATCCACAACCACCCCGAGAATCCGGGCGATTTTTCCTTTTGGATGAGCAGCTTTTTTATCTGCCATGATAAATGAGTTAGGGGTTTGTAATTAAAATTATTGAGAGTGTGTTCTCACCTTGGCTGAGAAGTGAGGATTAGTCACCGTAACCAAGGAAGTGAAGTCTGAGGATCATGATCCGAAGCGTAACGCTCCCAGGTGACTAATCCTCATCTTCGAGAGCCATTGAAGCTCCCATAAGTTCAGCAATTTCTTGCGTGATCTTCGACTGACGAATTTGGTTGAATACACGAGTAAGATCCTTGATCATTCGATCCGCCGCATCGGTTGCATTCTGCATCGCAATCATACGACTTGAATACTCAGAGGCTTTCAATTCTAAGAAGGTTTGAATAAACATCGCTTGGATGATTTGTTCATATAAACGATCGAGTACGGTGTCTTCATCAGGAGCAAAAATCATGAATTGATTGTCGTCTCTGACAAATTCAGGACGCTCTTCTTCTGGCAAATGACCAAGTACACTTTCAACCGTGTCTTCTGTGAATGGAAGGAATGTTTTCATCACTGGATAGAACGTAAATGAGTTCTTGTAATGAGGAGCAATGAAGATCACTTCTTTGGCTTCCTCACTCATCCAGTACGAAAGAATCCGATCAATGATTTGAATCGCATCGAGTGCAGCAAGTTTTTCAGGGACTCCTGAAAAATGTTCCACCACATCGATTTTATTACTTTTTGCGTAGTCATGAGCTTTCTTCCCAATAGTGATGAGCATTCGTTCATCTTCGGGAGTATTTTTCCACTTATCGCTTCGGAAAAGTGAATTAATAAGCTTGGTATTGAGTGGTCCACAGAGTCCTTTATCAGAAGTGTAAAGTACGAAGAGTGTTTTCCCTTCAGCACGTACCTCTCCATAAGTACTTGTAGATTGAGCACCCAAATTTCGGTCAAGAACGTTGAGCAGATCCCACACGAAAGACCGAGCCGAAACCGCGCGCGTTTGGAATCGCTGCATTTTACTTGCAGCAACCAATTGCATGGCTTTGGTGATCTTACGGGTGTTCTTCACACCACCGATCTTTTTCTTAATTTCGAGTAGGTTTCCTGACATTAGGCAAAGAAGTTATCAAGGATTTCTTTAATTGAAGCGTCAATTCCAGGAGTTAATTTCTTCTCCGTATTGATGGCATCAATAAGTTCCTTGTGGCTGGTTTGAACAAGGGCAAAAAGTGATTGGATCTTCCCTCCTACTTCATTAGCAGGAAGTTTATCGAAGTATCCTTTCGTCGCAGCAAAGAGAACCACTACTTCTTTCCAAAGTACGTAAGGTTCATGTTGCTTTTGTTTTAGAGCTTCCACAACACGTCGCCCACGCGTGAGCTTCGCCTTAGTTGCATCATCAAGTTCAGAGGCAAATTGTGAGAACGCTTCAAGTTCGTAGTACTGAGCCAAATCCATTTTAACGGGACCGGCAACTTTCTTCATGATCTTAGTTTGAGCTGAACCTCCCACACGAGATACTGAGATCCCTACGTTAATCGCAGGTCGAATCCCTCGGTTGAAGAGATCAGACTGGAGGAAGATTTGTCCATCCGTGATAGAAATCACATTGGTTGGAATGTAAGCAGAAACATCATTCGCTTGAGTTTCAATGATTGGAAGTGCGGTTACAGAACCACCTCCTTTTTCATCGCTGAGCTTAGCGGCACGCTCAAGCAATCGACTGTGAAGATAGAAAACATCTCCAGGGTAAGCTTCACGACCTGGGGGTCGTCGAAGGAGAAGAGACATTTCTCGGTAAGCTACGGCATGCTTTGAAAGATCATCATAAATCACAAGCACGTGCTTTCCTTTATTCATAAAGTATTCAGAAATGGCCGCACCTGCGTAAGGAGCAAGGTATTGCATCACCGCTGAACCAGCAGCTGGAGCTGAAACCACAACCGTGTAGTCCATTGCACCTGCTTCCGTGAGCTTCGCCACCACTTGAGCGGTTTTAGCTTCACGCTGAGCTACAGCAACGTAAACACAAATCATGTCTTGGTCGGCTTGGTTGAGAATGGTGTCAATCGCCACCGTTGTTTTACCTGTTTGTCGATCTCCAATAATCAGCTCTCGTTGTCCTCGCCCAATTGGCACTAGACTATCAATCGCCACGATACCAGTTTGAAGCGGTTCGTGTACTGACTTACGATCCATTACTCCAGGAGCATTAGATTCGTGAGGCATCATTTTATCTGACTTGATTTCTCCTTTCCCATCGAGTGGTGCTCCTAAAGGATCAACCACACGTCCAAGGATGTCTTCACCCACAGGAATAGAAAGGAATTTTCCGGTTGAAGAAACGAATAGTCCTTCACGGATTTCGGTACTTGCTTGAAGTACAAGCGCGTATACGGCGTCTTGTTCAAGGTTCATCACGAGCGCACTTGCGTTCGCTCCTTCGATAGTGACTACTTCGTTCATCTTAAGACCTGATAGGCCTTGAACTTTGATCACACCATCTTTGTAGGATTGGATGACCCCTTGTTTGCTATCTCCACTTGCTGAGCTCTTTGCAGAGTCATTCAGCGCCGCTTCCATGGATGATAGGAATGTTTTAAGGGTTGCGTCTGCCATAAATATTGAGTTAGACGGAGCTTAGGGAAGTAAAAGTGTGTACACGTGTTAGCCAAGAGTGGTCTTCGACCACACCGTCTTTAAACACGCGAAGTCCTCCAATCAACTTTCGATTGATTTGGAAAACAGGGAAACTCATTGGATCCTCTTTCACGAGAGCTTTTCGCATCTCCTTCTTGAGTTCAACGCTCGCCTCACGTGGGGTTTGTACAACAATATAAGTTGCACCCACCACTCGTTGGCTAAGGTTAACAAATCCAGTTGAGAGTTCTTGGTAAGTTCGTCGCACAAGTAGATCCCGTAGTGTTTGGGCTACTCGGCTGTCGCTCTTAATCAGTTGTTCTGCTACGGTCCATTGATCTTTTTCTTTGAATCCGTAGAAGTCACTGCCCAGCATATCGATCTTGGCAGCAAAAGGACCCGTAAAGAAGTCCACTACCGCTTTGAAGAAAGCGTTTCCTTCAATTTTTGTAGATTTTGGTGAGCTGATGAATCCAGCTACCAAACGGAAATCTTCCATTACGTCTTCGGCCTTTCGGTGCGCCAAGTAATGCTTGAACGGTGCTGGCATTTTCACGTTATCGAGCGCCTTTTCACGTGCGTCCTTCTTTCCATCAAAGAAATCTGGATGCTTTGTGAGAAAGCGAACCATTTCGTGCATCAGTGCTGTTAGAAAATCGTTAAGCATAATTATTTATTGTATTGCTTCCAAGCATCTTGGATGCTTTCTTGAATGACCTTTTCAGGTACTTTGTTTTGAACGATGTCGAGAATGATTTTGCTCATAAGAGACATAACATCCTTTTCTGCGTCCTTGAGAAGGCTAGCCTTCTTTTGATCAATCTCTTCTTGAGCTTTTCGCATCATTTCTGTGCGAGCCGCATCCATCTCTTCAACGAGCTTAGCTCGTTCTTCTTCGGTGAATTTCTTAAGTCGAGCGAGGTCTTCTCGGAGCTTCTCTTCAGAAGACTCACGATCAGCTTTAGCTTGCTCAAGTGTTTTTTCAAATTCTGACTGAAGACGATTAGATTCTTCAATACTATCCGCAATATGCTTTCGCCGTTCATCAATAACATTGAGAAGTGGCTTGTAAAGCATCACCGTCATAATGGCGAGTAGAACTCCCACATTAATGAGGTAGAAGAGAATACTCCCGAGATCGATACCTAAATTGGCAAGTTGATCCATAATTTGAGAGAGGATTTAATTAAACAGCGAAAAGAATAATAAGAGAAACAACAAGCGCGTAAATCGCTGTTGATTCAGCAAGAGCAATAGCAACAATCATGTTAGTAAAGATCTTGTCACCCATTTGTGGGTTACGTGCCATAGCTTCGAGGGCCTTTCCTCCCACGAATCCTTCACCAAGACCTGAACCGAGGGCACCAATACCCATACATAGTCCAGCGGCGATTAGTTTTGCAGCTTCTGCATCCATAGTTTAAGGGGTTTAAAAATTAATAATGGATAATAAATAAATTAAGACTCAGTCGGTCGCTCAACTCCTTGAAGAGCAGAGGCGATGTAGATGGTTCCAAGCAATGCGAATACAAAAGCTTGAACAAAACCAGCTAGAATTCCCAATGCAATAAATGGAATGGGAACTAAAAACTGAGTTGCGAACATGAGTCCGGCGATGATTCCTACCACCACCTCACCTGCAAACATATTCCCAAACAAACGTGTGGAAATAGATACAAGCTTGGCGACTTCACCAACAATATCTAAAAGTCCCAAGAAAAAATCCAGAATGGCCTGAGGCACATCCTTCAATTTTCTGATTTTTAGAAAGGGTTCAATCTTGATGAAATTCCCAATGTGTCGAAGCGGCGATTTTGCCAAGGCAAGCACGTGCGCCAACACAACAAGAAGTAAACCAAGGGCAATAGGTAAACTGTAATCAGAGGCCGCCGATCGGAAAAGACTTGTTTCTCCTAGAACGACACTCTGAACGAAAGGAATCAATGTGAATTGATTCGCAATAATAAGGAAGAACATGATGGTGAAAATCAGTGGGAAGAAGCGTCGAGCCTCTTTCTCACTTCCAAAAATGCTTTCCATCTTTTCCATCATAAAGACCATCAACAATTCAACCGCGGCTTGAGCACGGGTTGGGATCAAATTCATTCGTCGTCGAACAATAAGCGCAATAAGGATAAGCACCAAGGATGAACCTACCGATGCAAGCATTGCATTGTTCACAGCAAAACCTCCAATTTCAAATAGAGTTTCAGCCGGCAAACTAACTTCTGGAATATTAGCCATTAAGAATCTTGGTTATTAACTTTATCCTGTGAAAAGGATTTTACTTTTTTATAAATAGCAAACTGAGTGAGAGGAAAAGCAAGAACTAGACCTCCAATAAAAAAGCCCGGGAAGGTTCCCAAGCTGTTATCTAGAAGATACCCCGCTCCTGCAAAGAGCCCCATCCCAATCAACATCATAATTGATGCCTGAGCGAACACAGCAATCCGACTTGACGCCCACGTGTCCATGAGTGCCGCCGTCTTTTTTTGATCGCTTGTTTGAGCCATTTGCATTAAGTGTTTCTTCAAAATTTCGCGGATATTGTAGGGATCCACGCAAAAAAAGCAAGAGCTAAAGAAAAGCTTTTGTTTTAGGGGTTTTATTTAGGCCATGGGAGGTCTGCCTCAATAGCCATCAGGTTAGAATCATCAAACCCCTGCTTTGGGCTTTCTGAATCCACCCACATGTCATTCATCTCAAGTCCTGAATCAATTGCTCCTGATCCAAGTGCCTTGTAAACATCTGGATGAAATTCATCTTCAAACCAATGCATATAACTTTCAAGCCAAAGCCCCATGTAAAACTGCAAATGTCGAATCCCTCCTTTAGTTCGAGGATGCTCATACACTGCTCTCATGAAAGCTCTTAACTCTTCTGGCACCTTGAAGTGACACTCTCTCCACTTGAAGCTTCCTTCCCGAGTCCCCTTATGGTTCATATTAAGAACCATTCGACTGGTCAAGGTGTCTCTTTCCCAAACCATCATTCGAAGCAAGCGAGCCATATCTCTCATGCTTATCTCATGACTTGGCCGCTCATCAAGCACCTCTTCAACAGCAGCAGAAACCTCCTCAGCTATAGGCTCAGGATTATCCCACGGCATAGCTATGCCTAGAGCATTCACGTCAACCCAAGGAGTCAAGTATGGCTCAGATTCAAACAATGGAAGCTCTTCACCCCCATTTAAATCAAAATCATCATGCATCGCTTCCCCTACCCAAACCGCAACATAATCCCTATGAAGATTCGCCTCCATTTCTGCTTCCATTTCACGCATATACTCATCACACAAAATTTGAACCTGATTTTCAGCTCCCCCATCACGAAAATTCATCATCGCTTCAGCATGTGCATACAAGGAACGAAGATGCTGCATGTTCTCATTCTCTCCTAAAAATTGATGGAAAGCTGGATACAGATCTGGCCGATCAAAAACATCCTCGATCTGAAGAATTATATGATCTAGATTTTCCTCTGCCTCAAGCAAGTCCAATGCTTCTTTTATACGTTTAAGCTTTGAATGAAAACCATTTGATTCAAGTTCAATTAAAACAGCCTCATATGGATGCAATCTATGTTTAGCCTCAGAAGAAAAACCATAATCCTTATCAATTTTTCCTCCAATACGCTCTTGTGCGCTCTTCACTGCAGCTCGGACGCGTCTATTTCTGGAGCGAATGCTTTTAAAGCCACCTGTACGAGACTGCAAACGCTTTTTAAAAAAACTTACAATCAATCGATCAATAGATCGACAAAGCTCTTCACGTGCTTCTAAACTATTCACCCCACCCTGCGAACGAACATGATCTTTTATCTTTCTAAGAAGTTGATTCGCTATCCCTACGAAGCTCTTATGCCCCGGTCCATCACTATCTAGCTCATTTAAACCAGATTTATTCTTTAATACTAAATCAGATTCAGCCTGGATCATTGTCAAAAGATCTCTAGCGCTCATCTTTTGCTTCTTATCCTCTTCAACAGCTTTAAGACTCATCACAATAGCCTCCCACCTACGATATTCCTCTAAATCAGGAACAAGATCCTCCATTCTTAACTTCGATTGGGCTTCAAGTGAAACTCCTGATTTTTCTGGGCTTTGCATGGGCTAATCTTTATTTATTGAGTGCCAATCATACACTCTTTCTCTATTTTGTCAATCCGCCCTCTCGACAAAACTTGATTTTGACTTTTCGTTAATTTCTTGTATAAAAGAAACCTTAGAACTCAAAACTTAGCCCACTATGTCCCCAAGACGTCGATTCAGCCCATCGGTACCACAAGCAGATGACCAAGAAAATGTGATTCCTGGAATAGAAGGAATGCTTAACAAAAGCAGACTTTTTAACAGAATTGATAGCTCTAATGGACTTGACCCACTAAGCAAAAGACGACTCCGAGCTGCACTTTCAAATATAGAAAGTCAACATGTGATCTACGCTCCAGGGGAAAGTCTTGATCTTAAGGATGGAGAGATCATTATTGTAACTAGAGACGCAAAACTACGAACAGAATCCCCCAAAGACCGACGGATTAACAAAGTAAGTGAAGGAGAAACCGTCAATGGAAATACCTTTACTGTGAGAGCGGGAGCCATACTCGGTGAAGTGGGTGGACTAGGATTAGATCACTCATTACGTACAGTTGGACTCACAGCTGACCGTGAATTTGAAGCCATAAGAATTCCAAATTTCCTTGCTCGAATTCGTGCCGTGCAAGCCGAGTCAACGTCCACGCAAAAGAAACAGATTGAAGCATTCATTCAAGAATTCATCAGAGAGGCACTGCTGGTTACAACGAGACGGCTAAACTACGCTGATGAAGCACTAAGTGAGATCCTTGATGAAGCAAAAGTGAGACTAGGGGCAGCGATCGAAGGTATTGTCTCTGAAGGAACAGAAAGAACTCTATCAAGAATGAGCAAAACCTTAATTTCAAGAGGAAAAGAACCTGCTCCATTCAACTTTGATCGAAGTACCTCTCAAGGAAGTTTCGTCGTTGAAGGCGGACTTCGCATTCAAATCCATGGACGAACCCTAGGAACCATTAAACCAGGGCAGACCTTTGCTGAACGAGCTGCCGTTCAAAAACCCAGCAACACCCCCACCAGACCACTAGAACTACCACCAGGCTTCACTGTAACACCACAAAGAGAAACCACGGTGATCCCATTCAACGTCCACGACACCGTAAGAGCATCAGAAACAACTCACCTTCTTCGTGACATGCTCACACAATCTGGAAGACGTCTTCACAAGATCATTACGCTTGCAGCTAACCTTAAAGCCATTCCGGAAAAAGATCGTGTCAACCAGGATGCAATGACAGAACCAGAAGAGGAAGCACCCACACAAAACCCTTTTGCTCGACTCTTTGCTGTAGTGGTTGGAGACTTCCAAATCCTTTGGGATGAGCTCAAGGCTTAGCATTGACAAAAACCATTAGAACCGCATAAACTAGGCCAAAATTCACGTCATGGCAATTATGGAGGGAGACGTAATTACTTCATAATCAAACAATTTAAATGGCCAGAACATTAAGTGACTTAGCCGCTCGTCAACGACTTGCACAAGCGGAAAGAAGCGGTCCTCAAGTACTATCACGAAAAGCTGAAGCTGAAGCTTGGAGACTGGCTGAACACTTTGGGATACAAACTCCTGAACAGGAAGAATATGATGCCTTTGAGCATCGCCTTTTTAAGGGCTTAAGCTTACAGGGTATTGATGCACTACGAAAATTTGCAGAAAAACGACAATACCGTCAGAACGATCTGATCACTGAACATGAAACTCATGGAGAATACCCACTCTTCTTAACTTCAAGAGGGCCTGTTCAATTCAGAATCATGGACCTAGATGGTGAAACCGTTGTCACGGACCGAATTCAACTACAAGAAATAGGTCTTCAATCTTGGTTTAGTGGACCCGATAGTTTATGTACTCCACCAAGTGCTCAAGTTTATGCGGCTCAAGACTGTGAAATCTATGCAATACCTCCCCTGCACAAACTCTATAACCCTGAGAGTCCTGATTCAGAAAATGTTCTAAGTTATGCGGATGTTCAACGACTGAGTGAAAACTGTGCACTCTACTTTTCAGACATTCTCAAGGAAGCAAACAAACGTGCACAAAACGCTTCAATCGACCATGTTACCCCTCATGTCACAGGAGCTCGGCAAGCAATCATCAACCTACTCATGGCCATGCCCGGTGTTGAAGAACATCGTATTTCCGACTGGTCTCCTTTCTCTATTGAAAGAATTCGAGATAAATCAAACAAAGGGACCTCTCGTGCGGAAAAATTGCTGAAAGATCAAGCGCGCTTCAGAGATGGCTTCATAGCACGTGACCCCAATGCCACTCAACACTTCCTAGACCTGGATCAAGAAATTCACGGCATAAAAGCCGCTGCAAAGCGGCAAGCGGGACGACTTGTAACAATCATTTCAGGCTATGGTGCTTTTCTTGATTACAACAAACTCGTTGCAGCCATTCAGAAAACAAGAGACCCATTACCATGGATGACAGCTCAAGGACTTGCTGGAGCAACACTTCCAAAAAATTTACAAGATCCACGTCAACTTCCTATTGTAGCTCGAGTTGGATTTGATCGCACAGGAGAAGAATCTGAAATCCTTGGAGGAGATCGACAAACCGCCTTCAGCACTTCAGCAACTATTACTGCTTTCGAAAGCTATGGATTGCAAATAAAACATGCGGATGAAGGAGTGGATAACGCTCATTTTAATGCACCCGCTGTATATTTAGCTTTACCAGGAAATGACTGTGACGGACATCCACTTCGTAGCCAAGCTTGGACCGTCCCCTACCCTGGAGAAAAAGATCGAGTAAAAGACATGATCATGTACCGACTCATCATGAAACTATTTGCAGAAAAAACACGAGAAGCAGCAAAACGAACCGTAAGTTCACAAAGAAAATAAGAAAAAATGGAGGGAGCCCCATTAATTCATAAAAAATACATACCATGGCTAATCCAGAGTTTGATCCCTCAAAAGGCCTCGACAACGAAATCGTAGAAACACCACAGCCCCCAGCCACTCGACAACTAGGCCCTACACCAACCGCAGACACCAAAGAAGGTGAACTAGGTGAAACAGGTAAAATCACACGAAAGCGAACCGAACTTATTCTTGAAAAACCTGAAATTGCAGCGGAAAGGATCATGCTGATTCGAACCGCTCCTCTCTTTGAAGGACTACGTGACGAAACCATCATTCATAAACTCAGTCCAAAGATTAGATTCTTTGATGCTCAACGTGCTGGACGCGTACTTTTTGACGCGACAAACCCTGACGATGGACTAGGACGAGCCCGCAACATCATCATCACCGGAAAAACAACAAAGATCAAAGTAGCTCATCCCAGCGGAAAAACGGTGACCGAAGAAACAGAAATCCCTGAACATACCGCCATGGGTGAACAAGGATTTTTGGGCCTAAGCCGTACCGCTACAGTTACTTCACTCACAGAAGGGGCCACATTCTGGCGACTGGATGGACCTATCGAAAGCCTAGGATTAACAGAAAAGGAACAATTGATTTTAAGAGCAAATTTACTCTCTGCACGTGGAGGTGAAATCAAAGCGCTGAACCAAGAAATCAGTATGGAGAGTCGAACAAGTGTAGAACCTTTCCCCAATCTAAAAGCCGCTATGGCAGACATTGTAGAAACACTCGGAGGTGTATCGGACATTAGAGCTGAACACATCAATGTGATTCCTGGTCACTTCTTCTACCTAGAATCTGGAACCCTACAAGCCGTAGATAGTACGGGCCGAGTTCTAGGACTTGTTAGAGGACCTAACATCGTACAAGAACTCATTGGTGCTGGGCTTTCAAAACAAACCGCTCAGCTCAAACCTGTAGGTGTAGTAAAAGGAATGCATGTTCCATGTCGTACACTGATTGAAAACGAACACCCACAAGCACAGAATATGCTCGCCTTAGCTGAGGCTGCATTCAACTCAAAAATGGTAACTGGAAATCAATCGGTGGCTGAGTCACGACCCGAACCCTCACACTTCAGCCGAGCACTGGCTTGGGCTCAATCACTCTTTGGAAGCAACTAAGATACACTCGCTTGGAGCTCTTCGATCTCATCGCGGAGCTCTGCAGCTTTTTCGAACTGCATGTTCATTGCGGCAATATCCATTTCTGCCTCTAGGCTTTCAATGAGTCGGAAGATCTCTTCCTTCGGCACTTTTTTAGCATCGTAACGTCGTGTTTGTTTCTTCTCGGCATTCTTACGTGACATTTCAATATCCTTAATCGCCTTCTTAATCGTTTGAGGCGTGATTCCGTGCTTCTTATTGTAAGCCTGTTGAATCCCACGACGTCGATTCGTTTCATCAATCGCCTCTTGCATGGAATCCGTCATTTGATTCGCGTACATAATTACAAACCCTTCTGCATTACGAGCGGCTCGCCCAATTGTTTGAATCAGTGCAGTGGTACTTCGAAGGAAACCTTGTTTATCTGCATCCAAAATTGCAACAAGTGAGACTTCAGGCAGATCAAGCCCTTCCCGAAGGAGGTTGATCCCCACCAAGACATCAAAAACTCCAAGACGCAGGTCTCTAAGAATTTCAATTCGTTCCAAAGTATCAATATCCGAATGAAGGTAACGCACTGCCACCCCTGCATCCGTGAGATACTCGGTAAGATCTTCTGAACTTTTCTTGGTCAAAGTTGTCACAAGTACACGCTCTCCCTTTTCCGTTCGAATTCGAATTTCCTCAAGGAGATTATCCATTTGTCCGTCTTTTTCTCGAATCTCAATCACAGGATCCACAAGCCCCGTAGGACGAATGATTTGTTCTACGACATTTTCCTCATGCTCTGCTTCATATTTCCCGGGTGTAGCCGAAACAAAAATCGCTTGCTTCATGTATTTTTCAAACTCCTCAAACTTAAGAGGACGATTGTCGTATGCGGAAGGCAAACGGAAACCATGCTCCACCAAGTTTTGCTTCCGTGAAAGGTTCCCATTGTGCATCGCTCCAATCTGAGGAATGGTGATATGAGACTCATCAATCATCAAAAGGAAATCATCAGGGAAGAACTCCATGAGTGTCGGTGGTATCCCCCCTGGCCCACTGTCTCCAAAGAAACGCACGTAGTTTTCAATCCCACTCACGTATCCTGTTTCTTGAAGGATTTCCAAATCATACTCCGTTCGTGTACGGAGTCGTTCAGCCTCAAGATTTTTTCCAATTTGCTTCATTTCTTCATAACGTTCATCAAGCTCTTTTCGAATTTCCACCACCGCTTTCTTAATTTTTTCTTCTGTCGTCACGTTATGCTTCGCTGGGAAAATAGTTGCCTCTGCCGTAGTCCCGTGAATCTCTCCAGTAAAAGGTTCAATTTCTGTGATTTTTTCAATCTCATCTCCCCAGAACTCGAGTCGAAGTGCGGTGTCTCCTCCAGGTGGAAAAATCTCAACCACATCTCCAAGCACATGAAACTGACCTTGCTTAAAGTCTGCCCGTGATCGTGTGTATTGAAGATCGGTCAACGTTCGAAGCAGTTCATCTCGTTTCACCATGTCCCCCACCGCAAGTGTGACTCGAAGATCAAGGTATTCTTTCGGAGAACCCAGTCCATAAATACAAGACACCGAAGCGACAATAATCGTGTCTCGTCGGGTCAAAAGATCCGCCGTTGCCTTATGCCGATACTTATTGATTTCATCGTTAATTTGCGCGTCTTTCTCAATGTAAGTGTCGCTTCCCGCCAAATACGCTTCCGGCTGGTAGTAATCGTAGTAAGACACAAAATAGTTCACGGCATTCTCCGGGAACATCTCTTTAAGCTCGCTACAAAGCTGAGCCGCTAGAGTTTTATTATGCGCCAAAATCAGCGCCGGACGTTGAGTTTCTTGAATAACATTCGCCATGGTGAAGGTCTTCCCTGTCCCGGTTGCCCCGAGCAAAGTTTGAAAACGCTTCCCTTCACTTATTCCTTGTACCAATCCGGCAATCGCGGCAGGTTGATCCCCCTTGGGAGTCATTCCTGACTTCATCTTAAATTTAATATCCTTCATAAAAAGCTGTATAGAGCCGGAACAGGCTACCAGAAGGATTTCAGGTTAGCAAGCTAGAGCTCTAAAAGCTCCAAGAAGTAATGTTGAACACGATCCTCTTCGAGATCTATGCAACACCATTGATCTCGATCTGATGAAAACTTCATATCTTCAAGAAAACCTGTTCGTACCCGTACATAGCTCGAATTCACTCGTCCATCTTTAGTGACTGCTGGTTCAACACGAAGTGCAAGTGCCACATATTCTTTTTGAGCAACAGGTCGATCAAATTCGCCCAGAGTTGCAAAATTGGCCTCATCAATTAACCGGTCCAACCAATTAACATCCATCACCCACGTTCGTTTCATCCACACTTGTGGATCAGCGGTACGTAAAAAATGTGAGCTCAAAAGCCCCAACCATTGAGTCATCTCCATATCGCCATCCATTTTTAAGTCTCTTACAGATGGAGGTAAAGCTGGAGTTTCCAATCGAACCACAACAGTTTCAGCGGCAAGAACAGCTTGATCCGCACCATCAAAGAGATCTAGTTGTCTATCTGGCTTCCCCATCTTAAATTCACTTTATTGAACGGTGTTGTCGTTCAACTGAAAGCACTTTTGAAAGCCGGTCTGAACATACAGACTTGGCGGTCTCCTTTTGAAGCAATACGAAACTGATCAGTTGAAAGAAAATCATTAATTGAAATTTACACTATTTATGTTTTTTGTCAAGTCGCCCTGTTGTCATAGGTCTGACAACAGCTATTCAGCCCTAGATACAAGGTTAAAGCCAAATACGGCAAGTGGATTTATTAGGCCAAACCCTTAAATATTGGCTAAGAATAAAACCTTCAAACCAAAAACCTATGCCCACAATTTTTCAACGTATGATTAGTCGTAGCCTCATTGCGACACTACTTTTTACAAGTCTGACACCTGGTGTTTTTGCTAGTTCATATGACTACGATGAAGGTTTTTATGATCAAGGTTTTGAGATCTACACTCAACAAATGAACTATCAGAATGGAAAAACCAAAGAAAGTTCATACGGTGCTTTTAATTTCTCTCTGCCTATCACCACCCCTCCAGGAAGAAATGGACTAGAAGCTCAAGTGGAACTCTCCTACAACAGTCAAGCAAGTGATAAGAACAACATAATGGGATACGGGTGGTCCATGAACCTCCCTTCTATAAAACGCATCAATAGAACTGGCGTAGATAAACTCTATACTCAAGAATATTTCAGCTCCTCTTTGGATGGAGAACTCGTAAACGCTAACCCAAGCAGTGGCAGCTATGGTGATTACGAAGCAAAAATAGAAAATGGAAGCTTCATGAGCTATGAATACAATTCAAGCGGGTACTGGTTAGCCCAGGATAAAAATGGAAAAACCTACACCTTTGGATCCACACAAAAAACTCGTCAAGATAACCCAAGCAACTCAACACAAGTCTATCAATGGATGATAGAAGAAATTCGGGACGCAAACGACAATTACATCAAGTTTGAATACAGCAAAGACTCAGGTCAAATTTATCCTGATATGATTACATATACAGGACACGGTTCAGATGATGGGATCTTCACCGTTGAGTTTGATCTTGAAGCTCGTACAGACACTCATCTTTCATACGCTACTGGGTTTCCAGTTGAAACAAATTCAAGAATATCTGACATCAATGTTTCTGTTGATGGAATTTGGATTCACAAATATGAACTTGAATACACTACAGGAGATAATGGCTACCGATCCTTACTGAATAGTGTAACTCAATCTGTACAAAATCAAGATGGAACTCAGTTTCAACTACCCGCGAATGAATTTACTTATGAAACCAGTACAAAAACATGGACTGAAAATGAAGATTACAACATGCCCGTTTACTTTAGATACGAAGGTGAAAGTAGATACAAAGGTCTAGAAATTCTTGACGTGAATGGAGATGGAGGACTCGATTTTGTAAATTCTGGATACTATGGAAGTGACTACAAAAAAGTCTACATCAACAATCTAGATGACACGGGATGGACCGAAGACACGAGCTACAATATCCCTAGTTATTTTTGGAGTAGTTCAGGAAACAATATTAAAAAAGTCCGTAGTGCAGATGTAAACGGTGATGGATTCAACGATCTCATTGAATCATATGTAGGGAGTGGAGCCGACTACAATGAATACGTTTACATCAACAATACCGATGACACAGGTTGGACCGAAGACAGCAACTACAATATGCCTGTAGCCTTTCACAAAGATGGATCTGGTGATCAAGGAGTACGTATTCTAGATGTCAATGGAGATGGACTCGTAGATATGCTCGAATCAGATCCCCATCAGAATAATGTATACATCAACAATGGAGATGGACTGGGTTGGACCTTAGACAGCAATTACAGCATTCCAGTCACTTTCTACTGGGACAATAGTATTAGCTACAAAGGTGTGAAAATCGCCGACGTCAATGGAGATGGATTAATTGACTTCATAGAATCACGATACAGTGGAACTCCAGTCAAAAAAGTCTACATCAACCAAGGTGACGGAACAGGATGGATCGAAGATTCCAACTACAGCATCCCACTTTATTTTTGGTCCAGCTCAAACAGTGATGTTGAAAATGTATTCATCGCAGACCTGAACGGAGATGAACTCCCTGACCTCATTCAAAGCAATACCAATGGAGGAACTATTCAGGAATATGCCTATATCAACAAAGGAGATGGAACAGGTTGGACCTTAGACAACAGTTACAATATTCCTGTTTATTTCCATAATGGATCAAGCAGTAGTGACAAAGGGGTACGAATGATTGATGTAAATGCCGATGGAATGATGGACTTTGTTGAATCAAATAAAAATAGTTCTGGCGTTTACATTAATGACTCAAAACCTACAGATAGACTCATCACTATTGACCACAGCAGTGGATCAAACACACAAATTAATTATGAAAACAGCTCCAGCTACGACAACCCAGACCTTCCTCTTCTCATAGACGTAGTGAGCAGCATCACGACTGAAGACGGTCTTGGTGAAAGCAGCACCGTGACTTATGACTACTCAGATGGCCAGTACAATTATGAACATGAATACGAACGAAATTTCGCAGGATTTGGACACATAACAAAAACGGAAGAAAATCGTAGTACCGTGAGCTACTACCACAATGGAACAGACTCAGATATTTCTTTGATAGGAAGAAAATACAAACAAGAGATCTACGATAGCTTAGATCAGCTCGTTCAACGCTCTTGGGACAATTGGACCCACACTGACCTAGGAAACGATAATGATTTCGTTTATCTCACGGACCAAATCATCATGAGTTATGACGGTCAGTCTAGCCACGTCGACAAAGCAACAAGCTACGACTACGACACGAGTACAGGAAATCTTCTTGAAAAAATAGAATGGGGTGAAGTTAGTGCAGACACGGATGGGAACTACATAGACATCAGTGGAGACGACCGAACGACAAGCTACACTTACGTGACCACCACCCTATTTGAAGGACTCATCGCCTCACAAACACTTTATGATGAAAATAGTAATCAGGTCAGTCTCACTGAATATTACTACGATGAGCTAGGTCCAGAAGAAGCCGATCATGGAAACCTCACAAAAAGCACTGAATGGCTGGATGAATCATCTTCATATATTGAAAATAATTACCATGTGAATGCCTATGGATTGAATGAACTCATCATTGACCCCAATGGCAACGCAACAACAATCACCTATGACTCAGCCTATCTTTATCCCGAGTACATTGAAAATGCCATGGGCCACGTTACTTATCGTGAATACGACTATGCCTCCGGACAAGTGAGCTTAGAAATGAATGCCAATGGATACACAAGTGAATATGAATATGATGGGCTGGGACGTCCACTCAGTATCTCAGTACCCAACGAGCATGGGATCACAAGTCTACTTACAGAAATTAGCTATGACGACACCTCCATACCCAGTAGCTCCACCACAGAAACTACGGTGGATGGCGTTACGGTAGAAAGTCGCAGCTACAAAGATGGATTTGGACGAGTGATTCAAGAATGGATTCCCACAGAAAACAGTACCCCTACCCTGATTGATACTTGGTACAACAAACAAGGAGAAGTAGAAACACAAAGCCTCCCCTACAGCAGTTCAAGCAGCAGCTATGCCGGACGAGATTCAAGTCAAGAAAGCACAAGTTACACTTACGATGCTTTGGGGCGAATCATTGTTAAAACCTCTCCTATCGGAAACACATACAATGATTATGAACACTGGACACACACAACAACTGATCCCAATGGGATAGATAAGAGCTACACTTATAATGCATTTGGATCACTCATTGAAGTGAATGAAGAAAATGAGGGAAGCACCTACACCAGTGAATACGATTACAACACTCTTGGCCTGCTCACACAGCTCACAGATGCCCAAGGAAATATTCGGAATTTTGACTACGACAGCCTAGGAAGGCTCACCTCACAAGACGATCTACATGACCCAAGTTCCAGCGTTCAAGCCTGGCTTTACACCTACGATGACAATGGAAATAGACTGAGCCAAAGCAACCCAAGTTCACAAATCATCAGCTGGACTTACGATCCACTCAACCGATTAGTGAGCGAGGATTGGGATGACGATGGTTCAGATGAATTCATATATACCTACGATGGGTCTTCAAATGGAATTGGATACCTAGAAAAAATCCACGGTGATGATTTTGATTTCCATTACGAATACGACGCTCAAGGAAATGTATTCAGTGAAAGTAAAACCATTGATGGTGAAAGCTTCACTACAGAAACAAACTACGACCTTCTAGGAAGACCTTCCAAGGTTCTCTACCCCCATGGGGCCATGGAAGTGGATTACATTTACAACAGCGCTGGGCAAATCGAGAGCATTTCACGAAACAATGGCGAAAGCATCGTGGACAACATTGATTATTCCCCTACCGGACAAATCAGTCTATTAGAATTTGCCAATGGGAATACAACAACAAACACTTACGACGCCACAGAGGCCTACCGACTCACAAGTAAGGTCACCACAAATAGCGACGGAAACATTCAAGACCTGAGCTACAGCTACGATAACAACGGGAACATCACCAGCATTATCGACAACTCAATCACTTCAACAAATAAAACACTCACCTACAGCTATGACGATCTCAATCGGCTCACGGCCGCGAGTAGCTCTGGGTTCACTGATGGAGATTACAGCTTGAGCTACGAGTACGACAGTATTGGGAATATGACCTACAAATCTGACCTTGGTTCGATGGAGTACAACGGCATGCATCCACAAGCGGTGACCAACGTTGATGGAATGGAATACCATTACGATGCCAATGGGAACCTTGTGTCTAATGGAGAAAAAGAATTCCACTGGAACATAAAGAACCAACTTGAGCATGGTGATCCATGGATCTACAGCTATGACCACTCAGGCCAACGAATCATGAGCGATAGTGGCAGTCGTAGAAACCTCTACGTGAACGCTTATCTTGAGCTCATTGATGGCATAGCAAATTACTACATCTTTGCTGACTCCGTGCGAATCGCTTCCATTTCAGAAGGAGAAACACCTCAATACATCCACCAAGATCACCTCGGTGGAACCGCACTAGTAACGTCAGAATCTGGTGAACTTTTTGAAACCAAAGACTACTACCCTTATGGTTCTGAGCTACTCAGTGAAAGCACCACAGGCATCGAAAGCACTCATACATTTACCGACAAAGAATATGAAGAGGACCTGGGCCTTTACTACTTCGAAGCACGATGGATGAACCCTGCCCTAGGTAGCTTCGTGAGTTTAGATCCCGCTCAATATGATGAGCGTGTGTTCACCTACACAAATGACCCACAGAGCTTCCAATCTTATGCTTATGCAAGAAACAATCCAATCATCATGGTCGATCCTTATGGTGAAGAATGGTATCAGTTAGGAACATGGGATACCAATTGGGAAACTGTAGTGATAGGGGCTACGGAAGTTACAATGGGCATCACTGAAGTTCGTAGTGGTGTACTTGTTGGTCTAGGAACAGGGGGTTTAGCCTCTGGTATATACTCATACACAGCAATTACTGGTGGTTCAGCCACCGTAGCAGTTGGAACTGCAAACATAATTAATGGTTTTTCCTCAAGTGAAAGTGAACCTATCGGGATCGAAGTATTTACGGGTGGTGGTCTCACTTTTGATGTAAATACTCTCGAAGAAATCACAGAAGGCGTAAACAACAATATTAATGAGCTAAACACAAAAAACTCAACTGAAATCAAATATGAAGAAAAATCTAACAAAACAAATCTGTTAGAATCAAAACACACTGACCCAAACAATTCTTCAAAAAACAATCACAATGAATAAATCAACCAAAACATTCTTAACCCTTCTGTTCAACATATTGATTGGAGCACATGCCAACCTTGTTTTCTTCATGATTGTGACACATCCAATCTTCTCTAGAATCAACAAAAATCAATTAATTAGACCGGAGATCAGTGCTCTCATACGAACTGTCTCAATTATTATATTTGCGTCATTTTTTTCATTCCAATTCAACAGGCTTTGGCAAAAGTACCTAAAAAAGAATGGCCAGAAACTCAGTAGAAGAATTTGTACTATTGGAGACATTGTCTCCGTAATCGCACCTCCAATTACTGCTTACATCTTTTTTCGAGCCTAAGATACAGTGAATTTTCACAACAGATATAAATCTACTATTACGAACAGTACTAATACTACTAATGGCCTCATTTTTCACATTTAAGGTTAATAGAATCTGGCAAAAGATTTTAGAAGAAAAGAAACTAAAATTCACGAAGAATACAAAACTATTATCTGATGTTCTTTCTGTATTAGATTCACCAATAATTGCATATTTATTCTACGGGCACCTATAAAAGTTCCCTTCTTCTTAACCTGTGCTATCCTGTGCACAACTTAAATACGAAATATGCCTTTACACCTGTTACAGATTGCTAAGAAGTTGGCGCACGATGCTGGGAAACTCGCTCTAGAATATCAAGAGAATGGATTCAAGACTGAATCTAAAGGAGGAGTGGATCTAGTGACCGAAGCGGATAAAGCTTGTGAACAACTCATCTTAAAGACAATCCAAGAAAACTTTCCTGATCACGCGATTTTAACCGAGGAATCAGGAGCGATTGGAGATCCCAAAGCCGAGTATAAATGGATTGTGGACCCGATTGATGGAACTGTGAACTTTGCTCATGGACTTCCCTTTTACTGTGTTTCCATTGCTATCATTCACAAAGGACTTCCTATTATTGGAGTGGTAGAAGCCCCGGCTTTGAAAGAAGTATTCTGGGCTAAAAAAGGACACGGTGCCTTCAAAGGAAACTCACCGATTCAAGTGTCTAAAAATGGCGACCTCAAACGAGCGCTCTTCAGCTTTGGATATCCCTATGAACGTGAAGATCCAGTAACCCCCATGACTCATAAATTGGTGACTTCTGTGCTTACCGAATCTCGAGGAGCACGACGGCTTGGATCTGCCGCACTCGAAGGAGCCTACATCGCTGCTGGACGACTTGATGCCTTCTTCCACTACAAACTGAAACCATGGGACATTGCGGCCGCTAAAATCATTCTTGAAGAAGCCGGTGGAATGATGACGGATGTTACCGGAGATCTAATTAGCCCTAAAAACGGACGAACTCTTGCCAGCAACGGAATCCTTCATAGCAGCTTGGTCGAAATGATCAAGAAAGAAGGAGGAGACAAAGTTATGTAGTCCACACTGCAATCAATGCAACTAATAAGAACCGTGGCCCACGAGTGGCGATGGCACTTATTAGAAAGTAATGAAATGGCATGCGGAAAACTCCGGCAGACCAACACACTACATTGAACGGAACAGGCGTTAAGGCCCCAATCAAAACCGCTAAGAATCCATGATTTTCAAAGAGATCATGAGCCTGCTTGTAATGACTGGGTTTAATGAATTTTGCCGCCCCTTCATGTTCCAAAAACCAACCTGTGAAATAACCAAATACACCTCCTAGAACGCTCGCCGCTCCTGCAAGCCCCGCCACAAGAAATATGTTTCCTTCCGAAAGGACATAACTGTAAACCAAAATGTCCGGCGGAAAAGGCTGCAAGAAATAATCTAAAAGCGTGATAGTGACCACCAAACCTGGCAGACCAAAGCGAGCTAAAATCGCGTCACCCGCCCATTGAAATTGATCTTGGAAAACAAGAGCGATCCCAATAAAAAAGAGGGTTAAGGCCAGCAATGTCCAAACTGTTTTTTGTGTACTTTTTTTCATCGTGACTTAGTATACAATGAAATTGAACTTTGAAGCAGGAATTATTCCTGATAGAATCAATCTCAAACTAAAATCATCACCTTGAGAAACACACGAATTGGAATCATTGGCGGAGGACAACTAGGAATGTTGTTGCTTCAAGCCGCGATCCCTTTTCCTTGTCATGTTGCCGTTTACGATCCCAATCCTGAATGTTCGGCCGCCTTTTTCACCCAGGATTTTACTCAAGGAAGTTTTGACGATAAAGACGCCATTGTGGCCTTTGGAAAAGACTGTGACGTTGTGATTTTTGAGATTGAAAAAACTAACCTTCAAGCCCTCAAAGAACTTCAAAGCTTAGGCGTACGCGTGCTTTCTTCTCCAGAAACTCTCGAATGGATTCAAGACAAATCAATACAACGAGAAGCCTTAGCTAAGGCTGGATTCCCACAACCGGAATACGAAAAAATCAGCGCAGAAGAAATCGACAACTACGAGGGGCCATTCCCTATCGTACAAAAGTGGTGCACCGGTGGGTACGATGGATACGGTGTTGCCATTCATAAAGACAAAGACTCGCTCCTTGCCTACGAAAAACGAGACTCCATTCTTGAAGAAAAAGTAGATTTAGCCATGGAACTCAGCGTACTTGTGGCCCGAAATGAAGCCGGAGAAATCGTGACTTACGACCCCATCGAAATGGTTTTTGATCCTGAACTCAACCTACTCAACTACCAAATTTCTCCCGCTCGAATCGAAAGCAACTTGGCTGAACGACTCGAAAGTCTCAGCCGAGACATTGCAGAAAAAATGAACTTCATTGGAATATATGCCATTGAATTCTTCCTCACACATTCAGGAGATTTACTCGTAAATGAAATCTCTCCTCGTGTTCACAACAGTGGACATCATACCGTCTCTGCGAATGTCTGTTCGCAGTATGAACAACAAATTCGAATCGCGCTTGGCCTCCCTCTTGGGTCTTCCGAAATGCTCAGTCCAAGTGTGCTCGCCAATTTAATTGCAGACCAAAGCAGAGGAGCAACAAACTATCTAGGCATTGAAGACGCCTACAAAATTCCAAATGTTCAATTCACATTTTATGGAAAACCCAAAGTTCGTCCGGGTCGAAAAATGGGTCACGCTGTGATCTTAGATCCGAAAATAGACGACGCCCTTGCTCATTTAAACACTCTTCGAAACACTCTAACCATCACCAGTCATGCCTAAAGTAGCCATCATTATGGGAAGCGATTCAGACCTCCCAGTTATGTCCGCCGCCGTTGAAATTCTCGAACAATTTGGAATCGAAAAAGAAGTGACCGTGGTCTCCGCTCATCGAACACCAGAGCGAATGGTCAGCTACGCAAAAGAAGCTGCAGGACGTGGGATCCAAGTAATCATTGCAGGAGCAGGAGGAGCCGCTCACCTGCCTGGAATGGTGGCCTCACTCACTCCCCTACCTGTGATTGGAGTACCTGTAAATTCAAGCAATTCAATCAAGGGAATTGACTCTCTGCTTTCTATCGTTCAAATGCCAGGCGGTGTTCCTGTCGCAACTGTTGGAATTGATAATGCAAAAAACGCAGGACTCTTGGCCGCTCGAATTCTTGGAGCTCACGATGAAACCATTCAAGAAAAAGTGGCTGATTACGCTAAAGCTCAAGAAGAACGAGTGATGGAAAAAGTTAAGAAAATGGAGGGATAACAATGAAAGAGAAACTAAGTCATTCGATAGTTGCCGCACTCTCTGTTTCATTATTGATCATTACTCTTGGTGCCGCCTTTGGAATTCTTTCAGGGCGTGGTGCCATTTTAGGAATGGTTTCCGCTGCGATCATCTGTATTGTAACTTCATTAATTAGCGGAACTAAATTTGGTGTAAGCACTCCAACGGGACCCATGACCGCCGCAGTTGCTGTGATTTTTGCGACCGATCAGGCCTGGCTGGCCACACACGCCAGCGAATACTCCACGACAGAAATACTTGGTTTAACCTTGATTGTTTCCGCAGTTATCTTAGGAATTTTAAACCTACTCAAGTTCCATAAAGTGCTTAAGTGGGTACCCAATTTGGTGGTTTCAGGATTCTTAAATGGAGTAGCTGCCTTAATCATCATCACCCAGATGAACCAGCTCAGTCAGTGGCAAGATGCTTTAATCATGGGAGTCACATTCCTCATCTCCGTTGCCTTCGCTAAAAGTAAAACCAAAGTCCAACATCCTATTGCTAAACTCATGTTCAGCTCACTGTATGTCATTATTTTGATGAGCATCATCGTCTACGTATTTGGAATGGAGGTGAGTTATCTCAACATTGAAGAACAACGTGTGATTGATATTGTTGGACTCCACATGCCTAAGTTTGAATGGCAACTTCTATGGATTGTACTTCCTCTCGCCTTTGAATTGGCACTCGTCGCTTTCCTAGACACTCTCCTTACTGGGGTAATTATGGAAAAGAAAACCGAAGTAAAAACCAAGTACCAAAGAGAAATGATTGGTCAAAGTTTGAGCATGGCAACGATTGGATTTATTGCTGGATTGCCCGGCGCACAATCTACAGTTCCCTCCATGATGCTCTACAAAGAAGGAGGTGACCACAAATACACCAAAGTACTTCTATCTGTGTTCACCGCATTAATTACACTTTTGTTTATTCCCCTAATTCAATATGTACCCCTGGCCGTATTTGCTGGGATCATTTTCAAAATTGCCTACGACGTTGCTGATTTCACTTCAATCAAAACCATCTTCTTAAAAAAGCACACACTAAGCATATTTGTACTGATAGGAACCCTGGCCTCAACCGTTTTCCTAAGTGTAAATTTAGCGGTAATAGGCTTCACACTTTTCTTTGTTTCTTGGAATTGGATCATGCCTAAGAAACTGCGAATCACCGACCTAGAATCAGAAAAAGAAGAAGAAGGCTTTATTGATGAACTCTAGAAGAGAATCAGCTTCCCTTTTTTATCTCTAAAGACCTTCAATCGACTGGATACATACAGCAGTATTCCTAAGTTCAAAAATGTCAGAAGAAGAAAGGGCAATCGAATGTAAGGCAAAATTCCTAGTTCGTGAGATTGGCTATAAATCAAAACCAAATCTCCAGCAATAAGTGCGGTTTCCACAATAATACCAATAAGAATCGAGTTTCTTGTTACATCCAGTTTTCTGCGCGTCATTCCCTTTATGGTTTGAACCCCCATTACAGTTGATAGAATAGTCAAAAATATAAAATCCACTCGAAGAGGAATCTTATCAATCACTCCGCCAAGCATCAGCACTTCAATCACAAAGTCCAATCCCCCTTGGAAAAAGACACTCAAACAAAGTACATAAATCAGAAAAATCACAAAGTTTGGGATATGTTTCAGCTGCCCTCTTTCCACCTCAAAAAGCTCGTGAACCAATATATCTGCATACTCAATGAATGCCTTTACAAAGGCAAGAATGAAGAGTTTAAAAGTTAGTTTTAAAGAATGTAACATTTGGGGCTTTTGAGATTATCTACATATTTTACCATATTTTTAAATATTTGCAAGCACCTCAAGACAAGTTCTTGAAAACTCCCCCTTTTTCCCTTAGGATTCCCAAGAAATGATCCCGTAGCTCAGTTGGATAGAGCGTTGGTTTGCGGAACCAAAGGCCACAGGTTCGAATCCTGTCGGGATCACCAGATTTGAAAGGCAGCAGCCCGTGTGGCTGATGGCTTTTAAACGTGGCGAAGCCACACAGGGTGAGAAGTTTATGCCCCGGAGGGGTAAATCCTGTCGGGATCACCAGGAAAAGTTGAAAAACTATGCCATTTGATATATAGTTAATATGTATTTAAAAAGTATCTTATGAGTACTCAGGTTTCATTCACAACAGATAAAGAGCTCAAACGCCAAGCCATGAAAAAGGCTAAAAGTGAAGGAGTAACTCTGAAAGCTGTTCTTGTTCAAGCTATGAAAGGATATGTAGATGGCAAGATGAGTTTTGCACTTGTTGCAACAGAACCAGAAATTGAAGAAATCAACCTCAATAGCCCTGAACTCCAAAAAGCAGCACAAGCCCTTACCTCCACCCTGAAGAAAAATCCCACTAATAGCCCCTTAAACGACCAATTAGCAGATGTATAGCATTGTCGTTAGTGAACACTTCAAACGGCAACTGAAGAAACTTGTTAAGAGAGATCAGAACCTAAAAGAGAGAGTGGTCAGTGTTCTTGAAACGTTTCCAAACATTACGAATGTCTCAATTGGTGGGCGTGTTTTCAAGGTAAGATTAAAGAGACAAAAATCTGGGAAATCGGGTGGATATCGAATGTATATATTTGTGCTGCAAACAGATACTATACTGACCCCACTCTGCATTTATAGGAAAAGTGAAAAAGAAAACCTAAGCTCGAAAGAGCTTGAGGCTCATTTACTAGCTGTAGAATCCGAACTCAATCAATAATTAGTGCAAACACCACTACGTCTTAAAAAACCAAGCTTAAACCAAACCCAATCAGGAGCAGCGCAAGCACTCGATTCACCCATAAAATATGGTTTTCTTTGAGATACACACGAATCACATCAGCTAAAAGAACAATCACCAACTTTGTGAGCACTAATCCACCTGTAAATGCGGCCCATGAGCTAAAAAGTTCACTACCTTCAAGAACAATAGCAGGAGCCAGTACACCAAACCAAAACAAGTATGGATGCACATTACAGAGCTCGATTAAAAGTGCTTTTTGAAACGGCTTTGATGAGGTTTTAAAGTTTATCTTCGCTGAAGATTTAAATTCATGAAAGCCCATCCAGATAAGAATGACAGCTCCAAGATATGTAAAAACAGTCAGAACAGTGGTGAGGTCTCTCCCAATTGAAAACAATCCGACAGAAAGTCCCCCAACAAGAACATTACTAACAATGAGGGCAAAAGGCACTTTAGCTCCTGATTTAAAACCTCGCTTGAACGTCTCTCCCAGCATTAAAGCTGTAATCGGTCCCGGAGAAATTCCACCCATCACACCAAGCACCAATACTTCAAAAGAAGTCATAACAATAAAATTAGATTGCCACCATTCTCCAATACACTTACTGTTGTGACAATATGCCGCAACACTTTGACGACATGAAATACCTCAAACAGCATCTAATCAAAATTGGCCTTTCAAACTTAGAAGCACAAGTTTACCTAGGCCTACTAGAACGTGAAAAAACCACCGCTGGTGCCCTTGCCAAACACCTTGGAATAAAGCGAAGTACAAGCTACACCATCCTCGAAAGTCTCATCAAAAAAGGCTTGTGCAGAATTACAAAAATCGAGCACGTAAAACACTTCCAAGCAGAACCCCCTGCTCGTCTCCACAACTGGATTGATGAGCAAAAAAATAAACTTGCAGAAAAAGAATCACTGCTAGACGAGATCAGTGCTGACCTTCAGAAACTTAGTGAACACAAACTAAGTCCACCAGAAATAAGTATTTATGAAGGCAAAAAAGGAGTTCAGTCTCTTCTTATGGACAATCTAGATGAATCTCCAAATGAAGTCATTGTGATTGGAGGGTACATGGAAGATCAAGATCTAATCCCTGAATACACAAAACGAAGAGTAAGCATGAAAATTCCTGCCAAAGTGATTGTACCCAATAGCCCATATGCTCAAGAGAGCCAATCACTTGATGCAAAAGAAAACCGTGAAACGACGATCATCAAAAGTCGCTTCCCTGCAAGTTTTCATATCTATGAAGACTCTATTTCAATCTTCACTTTTAGTGGAGAAAACCCAGTTGGAGTGCACATCAAAAACAATGACATCTGCGAAACAATGAAGATGATTTTTCAAATCATCAAGAAGAATACGAGCAAATAATTCTTGGAACCAACCCCTTACCGTGTCCAATTCTTGTAGAACTCGTAAACTTCCAACTGAGTCGCCCAAACAATCTTTCCTTCCTTTTCATACTCTTGAAGACCTTGAAGGAAATACCGCAGCACCTCTTCATTATCAGGAACAAAAGTCGTGAGTGGAAGATGCAAATTTAACTTCGCCACCAATGAGGGATCTCGCTGTTCAAGTGCAAAATCAATCGTATCAAAAACCACTTGAACGTCCTCTCTGGTCAACTCACACTTAGATCCACAGGATTCTCGCCCTTCATACAAACTAGAAATTTCTCCGATATCTCCCCCACTCAGAGTGATCACCCCATTTTCGTCCGCTTCAAAATCTTTGGCATTGGCCACGTCTATCAAATACAAACGGTCCATAAGATCAACAGGAATAGGATCATGATAAGTCACCTCTTTAATATATTCATCGGTCCACCCTTCAGGCCGCGATTCAAGTGGCATGGCCAAGGCTGCAAAACCAGCGAAACCATCCAAGTAATCAAATCCTCCGGCAGCCGCAGCTAAAGCCCAATCATTGGGCCCCCACCCCCCAGAACATCCTTTGTTATTTTCAGCCCCTACCAAATCATCCACTAAATCTTTATTCTCACGGAAATACTTTGCGTATTCACCCACAGGCATCAGAGCTTCATTCACACCAAAGTCACAATGTGTCCCCACACCATGACCTCGATCTAAAATCTCCTGCAAGAAGTTTGTGTCCCACACATGATTCGCTCTAGAAAAAGGCTGCTCGGTTTCAACCGTCATCAAAGCTTCATACTCTTCAAAAAGATCCATCGCGTAGTTCAAATCATTGATGTGATTTCTGAACATTTTCTCATTTGTATCATCCTTAAAGTTGCTCTCCATGTGCGTCATGGTCGTGAAAAAGAGCGGCGTCTCTCCTTTTAATCTAGTTTCACCCTCCTCTACAGGAACTACGGTTGTTTCAATTTCAGTCTCAAGCACTTCTTCGTCCGAAAAAAGAAAGAGCCCTCCTACCCCAACGGGTAGAATTAAAATCAAAAGAACTAAAAAGATATTTCGTTTAGACATACGAAAAGCATCATAACATAAACATAAGTCCCCTCCGTTATTTGACAAATGCGAAAAATAGGCGTAAAAATCTACTGGAGGAGGGTTATGCTGCTTTAATAAGCCAAACATGAAGAATTCAACAGACAAGCTACCATCATCCCCACAAGAAGATAGAGAACCTCGACCGCATTTAAGTCGACGAGATCTTTTGAAGCAACTTGCTGCATTCACAGTGACAGCCTCAGTCTTATCCACTTTAGACAGCCATGCAAACGCACAAGGTCGGGAATACGATCCTGATTTACGGCACATGGATTCCGGCATTCATGCCGATAGTGAAATTCCATTTTCTGGAACAGAACTGACAGAAATTCCTTCTTCCAGTTATTGGCGCCTTTACAAAGCCATCAACATTATCGAGAAAAGATATGGCGTACAGGCTTACCACTCTGAGGAAAATTTTGCAGGTGTGGATATGACCGTCACTCACTGTGGAAAGTTCATGATGATTGATCCAGAATCACAAGTGCTCATTCTTGCACAACGTTTTGAAGAAGGCCTTCACATCATTGGTGCTTGGAATGTATCAACAGGTAAAAAAGGTCTAGGTTTTGTCCCCGATAGCGGACAAACACCCACCGGAAGCTTCAAAGTTGGAAATACGATTGAAGGAATTGGAGAACCCATTGGAACCATTTATCATAAAAACTCTTGGGGCCATCGAGCTGCTCCTAGCTTAGCTACATCCCAAGGCACGGCCTACATGACCTCACGGCTCCTCTACATAGACGGCTGTGATAAGAAAAATAGAAATACTCTAGACCGATCCATCGTTATTCACGGGACCAATAGAGAACAAAATCTCGGAACAGCCGATTCTGGCGGCTGCATCAGAATCGACAATGCGGCAGTAATCGCACTATCGGCACACATTCAACAGCACCTCGCCGATGGATTCGATCAGATGTATCTAGAGATCGTTCACCCTGACGACCCTCGATACGCTGTCCCAGCAAACTACCAAGGACACGTGCATTCTCTTCTTTCAACTTAGTTTGCTAAGATAAATGCATATGCCAAGCCAAGAAGAAATACAGTTGTTCATACAAAACCTTGGCTTTTTTGGCTGGGTCATTTATTTCTTTTGGGGAACACTTTCCGTAGTCTTTATACCACTGAACTTTTCTGCAGTTGGACTAGGAGCGGGCTTCATTCATGGCACGCTTGTTGGTGGAATTGCAAACTGGATATGTAAGATTATTGGAACTTCAATTTCCTTTTTCTTAACACGAAAAGTCGGTGGGAATATCGTCAAAAAAATAGTGCCACAGAAAATACATACCAAGTTTTCCTACCTGATAGACAGCCCTCACAGCTTATATATTTATGCTTTTTTCTGTTTCATCCCCATGATGCCCAGTGACGCTATGGCCTACATCCTTGGACTGTCACAAGTCTCTTCAAAAAAGTTCATCCTTCTCAATATCGTTGCGAATCTTGGAACCGCCTTCTCCCTCTCCTACCTTGGAAGTGGAGGCGCCTTCAAAGACCCTATTTTCTTAGGAATCTTCATCTTCGGATTGCTCAGCGGCATGTATGCGATGAGGCATCTTCAGGGAGCCAAAGTAGTGCCAAAAAGGTCGTAATCGGAACGGCGAGAACCAGCCCCATACTCGCCAATAAAGTACGTAAGATTTCCTCAGCCATGAACTCGAAGTTCATGATTTGAAGGAAGGGTTCTTGGTATTCAAAGAAAAGCAAAATCAACGGCAAGGCAGCCCCGGCATAAACCAGAATCAGTGTATTCACGAGTGACGCAATATGATCTCTCCCCACGGTCATGGCGCTCTTAAATAAGTCTTTGCTCTTTGCCGCTTTAAGCTCCTGAACCAATGATGCCTGAGACAGGCAAACGTCATCCAGCACTCCAATCAAACTGAGAAGAATCCCCGTAAGTAGAATCACTTTAAAATCAATTTGTCCGCCTAAGGATCCCAACAACAAGAATCCCGCCTCTTCACTGGACGTTCCTGTTAAGTTTGCCCAATTCGTAAAAATCAGCACCAAAACACTCGTCATCACCAAGGTCAGCAAAGTTGAGAGCATTGCTACTGTAGTCTTTTTACTCACTCCATGTGACAGATAAAAGAGTACGGGAAGAATCAACAGCGCTCCTAAGAAAATTGAAAAAAACGGTGTGATCGACCCAAGCAATAATGGCAAAACCAAACGGATTAAAACCACAAATGAAAAGGCCATTCCGAGTAGAGCTCGGAATCCCTGCCATCCTGCTACCGTGACAACCAAAATCAAAAACAAGACCGCAGCCGCAAAAATGGCAGGACGCCTTACTTGGTCATTAATCACATAATTCAATTCTCCACTGACCGGATTTTCATAAACAGAAAGAACCACATTATCTCCTAGGGCATAAAGCTCTCCACCTATCCCAGGGTCAGCTAAAAGCTCCTCTCCTTCAACATTCACTACAAAGATTTCTTCATGCTCATCAACAATTTCACCTTCAATATAGCGAGCACTAAACTCTGTATTAATTTGGATTCTGGGCCCCCACAAGAGCAAGGCTAGCCCTGCAAACAAAGTCCCTAACGTTAATAATAAGTCCAATTTCTTCATATTCGCTTAGAGACTACTGAATTTGGCGCTACAATGCCAGCATGCCAAACATTGAAACAAGACTACGTGGACACGGAATGAGCTTCCACACCACCTGGGGACTCTTCAGTCCAAAAAAAATCGACGAAGGGACCATACAACTACTCGAACAAATCGAACTGCCCAATGATGCCCGAGTCCTAGATCTGGGATGTGGTTACGGCCCGCTCGGTCTCACTCTAGCGAAAGAATCACTTGAAGTGCACCTTGTAGACAAAGACTTCGTGGCCGTGGAGCATTCTGAGAAAAACGCCGTACTGAATGGCCTAGAAAACACCAAAGTATACTTGAGTAATGGATTCAGCAACGTACCTGACGACGCTCGTTTTGATGTGATCGTTTCTAACATTCCTGCCAAAGTTGGAAAAGAAATGTTGAAGCAAATTTTAGACGATGCACACAGCTTTTTAAACCCGGAAGGACGCTTTTATATTGTTACAATTTCTGGTTTAAAAGAATTCATGAAGCGAGAGTTGAAAGAACTTTTTAGTAACTATAAGAAGCTGCCATCCGTTAAAGGATATGCGTGCGCGTACTCTATAAAAGAATAAACAATGACAGAACAGATCACTTGGGACGACTTTATGGCCGTGGATATTCGAGTTGGAACTATTATTGAAGCCATTGATTTTCCAGAAGCCAGACGTCCTGCCTACAAACTAAAAATCGACTTTGGTAGCGATATTGGAGTCCGACAAAGCAGCGCACAAATCACAGATCTCTACACGAAAGAAGCGCTCATTGGTAAGCAAATTTTAGGAGTGGTGAACTTTCCACCGAAACAAATTGGCCCTTTTATGTCTGAATGTTTGGTCACAGGATTCCACACAGATGCTGGTGTTGTATTAACAGATGTAGAACGTCCAATATCTAATGGGGCGCGACTCGCCTAATCAATTATTCCCGGGAATAAAACTTCTCTCCTTGAGGCATTTTCATCGTAAGAAAATTTCATAGTTTCGTCAATAGAATTGGTGAGCATACACTCACCCTTTGTGCTATAATCCAGTCATGACAGATCAAGAAATACACATTCAATTTAGCCGACTTGGAAAACAATCCAATCATTGGAAGCATCAATGCAAACTCATGCTTCCAGAAATTGTTAAAAGACAAATTTGGAAAAAGAAAGGTTACTCCTCTCTATTTGAATATGCAGCAAAACTAGCAGGTTTAAGCCGGGCCACAGTCAACGAATCATTATGGATTTTAAGAAAATTAGAAAACAAACCACGATTGAAAAAAGTTGCGATTGATAAAGGTTTAACACGTGTACGTCCTATCATCGCTATTGCAACAGAAGAAAATGATGAAGAACTGGCGAAAAAAGCTCGTCAAATGAGCAAAGCAAGTCTTGAACAATATAGAAAAGGAATTACGCCCGGGAATAAAGTCCGTATCAGCATTGAACTCAATAGAACACTTGTTGAAAAATTAAAAAAACTTGGAGATATAGAAGAAACTCTCTCTAAACTCATCAATGCCATCCCTATTCCAGACGAATCAGAACCAGAAGTAGTTAGAACTTCATCTAGGCATATTCCAGTTCGTATTAAACGCGCTGTACTCAAACGAACTCATCACCAATGTGCATACCCAGGCTGCACAAAAAAATCGACCTCACTACATCACACTCAAAGATTTGCTTTGGAAAAAGTACATGACACCAAAAGACTCCATGCACTCTGCACAGCTCATGAACGATTGGCTCATCTAGGCCTCATTGCAAATGAAGAAAAAGATCCCTCACAATGGCATATCCAAAAGGACGCTGACCGAAACAATCCAAAGTTTTGGATAGATCAGTTGGTTGCCCTCTACAGGCCAGGTTAAGACCTCAATGACGCAATCGCCGCTTCTCTATCCTCAGACTTGAAAATGTAAGAACCAGACACAAGCACATCCACTCCAGCCTCAATGGCAAGTGGCGCCGTTTCTTTGTTCATTCCTCCATCAATAATTACCATCAAGTCAGGTTTAAGTTCCTTAAGTTGCCTCACTTTAGGCAAAGCCATTGGCATGAACTTTTGACCTCCAAATCCAGGCTCAATACTCATCACCACACACGCGTCCATAAGATCAAGATATTCCTTAATCTCGTCCACCGTCGTTTCTGGCTTAATGGCAAGTGAAGACTTCCCTCCTGCTTTTCTAATCAGCTCAAGCGTTTCTGCCGTTCGATCCAAAGTTGCCTCATAATGAACCGAAACCACATCAGCTCCGGCTTCCACAAATTGCTCCACATACTTCCAAGGCTCCACAATCATCAAATGACACTCAATAGGCAGTTTCGTTTTCAGATGTTTCACCACACCCATCCCAATCGTAATGTTTGGGACGAAAACTCCATCCATCACATCAACGGTGATCCAATCTGCAAAAGCTTCTACCGTAGCAATCTCATCATTAAGTGCACCAAAATCGGCAGACAAGATTGAGGGCGCAATTTGAACTTTAGTCATTGCTTTCGATGGTCATGATCTTTTTCACTCGGTTTTCGTGACGTCCTCCTTCGAAAGGAGTCTCGAGCCACATATCAACCATATCTTTAGCCACTTGTTCTCCTACCACTCGTTCCCCCATCGCAATGATATTCGCATTATTATGTTGAGCTGCCATCTTAGCCGTAGTCACATCATGGACTACTGCAGCACGAATTCCTTTCACCTTATTGGCTGCAATACTCATTCCAATTCCTGTTCCACAAACCAAAATTCCACGTGTTCCTTCATTTTCTACAATCTTCTCTCCGACCTCTCGAGCAACATCTGGGTAGTCTACTTTATTCACTTCATCAAAAACCCCAAGGTCAATTGCATTGATGCCCTTAGATTCAAGATGATCAAAAATCTTTTTCTTAAGTACCACTCCAGCGTGATCACTTCCTAGATAAATATCCATTGGGGTTTGGGTTAGAGCGCTTCCGTCACTGACTTATTTTCGTGCACACATTTGATAACACGAGCCAACATTGGAGCGACAGATAATACTTTCAGTCCTTTAAATTGTTTCTCTGAAGAAAGTGGAATTGAATCAGTCACAATCACCTCCTTAAATCCGGTTGCTTTGAATCGATCAATGGCCGGCCCAGAGAATACGGCATGTGAAGCCGTTAGATAAATATCTGGATTAGCACCATGAGCAATCAAAGCTTTATGAGCGGCACAAACACTTCCTGCCGTATCAATCATGTCGTCGGTCAAAATACAGGTCATACCTTCCACGTTTCCAATCACCGATGTCACTTCTGCCACATTAAACTCAGGTCGTTCCTTCGTTAAAACTGCCAAGGGCGCTCCGATTTCTCGAGCTAGTTTATTCGCATCTTTTGCGGCACCCGCATCAGGGGCCACAACGACTGGGTTTTTGAGTTTCTTCTTTTTGATGTAATCCGCAAACAAATTTCGTGTGTGCAGATTGTCTACAGGGAAAGGAAAGAATCCTTGAGCTTGATCACTATGAACTTGAACCATCATTACATGATCCGCTCCTGCAGTACCGATCAGTTTTGCCATTAATTTGGCAGAAATAGGTTCACGAGGACTCGCCACTCGATCTTGTCGTGCGTATCCATAATGAGGAATGATCACATGAATCTTCCCTGCAAAAGATCGCTTAAGCGCATCAATCATAATGAAGAGTTCCATGTAATCTTCATTCACATCGTTCGTACATGTTTGGATCAAAAACACATCCAAACCTCGGACCGATTCGGCGGGCTTTGCATAAATTTCTCCACATGCAAATCGAGAAATCTCCATTTTAGACAATGGCACTTTTAAGTGCTTAGCCACCGCTCCGGCAAGAGCAGGGTGAGACGTCCCAGAAAATATTCTAAAGTTTTTTCGAGCCATATTGCTTTCAATCTACGTTATTCATCTTCAGGAATCAACAGAACTCCCGTACCAAATCCACGAAGCCCTTTCTCAAAATCCTCCCACGTCCCCTGTTCATCAGGCTTCACCAACTTCACGTTCAAAGTAGAGTCAGGCAAATCACATTCAGTAAGCTCAGTTCCAATCACCAGCACGTGCTTCCCCAATGTTGCCATACCTGCAGCTACCTGCAATGCCACATCCTCATGAGAAGGCATATGTGCATAACGATTAGGGTACGCCGATTCAAATTCTCTTAATCCTTCTTCGGGAAAGCTAAAATCTAACACCACAAGCTGCTTCATTTTTACACCGTATTGTGTCAAAACTTGGTCTAGATTCATGTAAGAAGGAGAATTACTCCATAAATCATCGGTGCAATCACCAATATCTCTGAGAGCATAAAGACATAAATGTAGGCCTGAAGATTAAAAATATTATCGTTCAGTCGATTTCGAACATAAACTCCACGAAGTGCACTGGCAATAAGGGCACCCGCGGCAAGCGCCATGAACATTTCACTTACGAACGCTTTTTCGAGAGCTCCTTCCATATAAACTTCAGTCCATAAAAGCGCCGCAAAAAACACCCCATAGACTCCGGAAGAAACCGTCATGGCTGAAGTGTTCACCACATAGTTCAGTTTACTTTTGTTGTGCAATGCCCCACTGGCTGCGGAGAAAATCAAAAACATCGCAATCAATGGTGAAAACGTCGTGAGTAATACAGACGTAAGGTATGGGCTAAGATCAGTCATATTTTTTAGATTAAGATTTTTTTAATTTCTTCCATTTCAGCATCTGAAAAGATCGTATCATCATATTCTGATTTCCGTTCTGCAAATGGAATTCCAGCCGATTTCTTTGTTGGTGCCCAAATCAAGGTGGGCTTTCTTTGAGTCAAACGAGCCCGCATGTAACCGTAGACAATTTCATCGTGATCGTGTGCATCACGAAGCTTAATCACACGCCATCCGAAAGCTTCAAACTTATCAGTAATCCGCTGATCACCTGGACTATTTTCATCCAGCACCACACAAAGTCGATCTAGTTTTTCTTCCGCCGCAATCATAATGGACTCCCAGGCCTTCCCCTTTTCAAGTTCATAATCCCCCATCAAACAAAAAACATGTTGGTTCCTTCGATCAATCTGAATCGCTTTGGCCATTCCCACAGCTGCACACAAACCATAGGCGTGGTCTTCCAAACTCACCTCAACCCCAGGCGTTTTTCGATCCGGAAAGTAAGGTAATCGATCCGGAAGATGAAAGCCTGCCCGCGCTAAAACGGCATAAAGCGCCGGTAGCGCTTCCCACTTAGACAAAACAAAAAGATCTCGATCTTCCCACTGGGGCTTTTCAGAATCATAACGGAAAATATGCCGCCCATTTTCAGTTCCAAAATACAAACCTTCAATTAGATCTACCGCAGAAAGGACACGACCACTATGCCCGCGTCCAAACTTTCGGATCAAATCCAAAGCTTCAAGTCGAAGGTGTTTTTGTTGTTCGTTCACAATGATAGGTCTTTAATCCCTGCCATAACAAAATCTCGCTCCAAATTCCCAGGATGAGGAATTTGAATTTCTGGTGAACTCAGCTCAAGATCATTGAAAATCAGAATATCAATATCAATGATTCGAGACTTCCACTCTGATGGACCTTTAGGCTTCGGTGCCCCAAAACTCAGATTCCCTACCCCAGGCATTTGAACATCTTCACGGCCCATTTCTCTCTCTACCTCTTTACAGACTCGTAACAATTCCAGAGCCTCAAGCTCCGTTTGGACTTCTATCACTTGATTTAAATACATAGGCTGATCAAGGCCTCCCAAAGGCTCAGTTTCACGCACTTCAGATTGGCCCATGACCAAAACTCCATGCTTCATTAAGAGATCGCGAGCCTCTATCAGGTTCATCTCACGATCTCCAAGGTTGGTTCCCAATCCTAAATAAATGGCCATTAAATTTGAACGTAAGGTTTAATCCAATCAATCAAAGGTTGATCATAAGCAGGATAATAAAACTCGATTGGGTCGTAAAAGTACCAGTACATTGGACATTCTTCAGCGGGCAATTCTAAACTCGTTGAATCCACCAATGCTCCTGTTGTAGCTTCATAAAGTTCCGTTGTATAAGATGCCGTGTAATTATTAAGAATATAAGTTTCTCCTTCAATATCATATTCACAAGCCTCTACAAATTCCCCAGGAACCGTCGTTAAACACACAACCAGTTCTGTTGTTTCTGGATTATCATAACTCGCTTCCCACACCTCCGGAAGGATGTAACTGGTGTTGTAGAAAGCATCATAACTTGAATCTCGGTCAAAAATAGCAACTGGATGAGACCCAGGCTCTTGAGAGTAAGCGGTTCCATTTGCATTCGGTGCCCCCTGACAAACATCATCAAAGTCAGACAACCAAACAACATCTTCCCATTCATCCCAGTCATAATCATCACCATAGTTGTAATCCAATTCATTGGCGAGTTCAGTCCGAACTTCATCCATGAAAGAACCACAGCTTGTTAAAAGAAGCACGAGTGGCAAAAATAAGGCGAGTAATTTTCGCATAATAGTGGGGTTTAATTCAGCAAAAGACTATCACGCCCCTCGATACACCACAAAAGTATTATCCGTCTCTGCCAGCTTCACTTCCACAAGTCGGACCTGCTGATTGATCTCTTTCACATAACCCTCTTCTTTAAAGAGCCGTTTAAGCTCATCAGGCATGTTGGGATCATCCGCCTCAGCCTTCAGAAGTTCAGGTAAATTCTCCAGTGTTTCCCAGATGTGCTTCGCAATGATTTCCGCTGTTGGGTTGTCAAAAAAATCATTCAAGCATCGATGATCAAATTTATTAATCACCTGTTCCTTCACAATTTTCTTGAGGAAACCATGATCCAAAAGCATCCCATTTTCTTGAATTTCTCCTTCAATCGTCACCCACAAACGGTAGGTATGCCCATGCAAATGCTCACACCTCCCATGATATTTGGTCAAGAAATGAGCGGAGTCGAATTTAAATTCTCGAGTGAGTTGGATCATTTTTTTCGATTAACGTCAGATCTAAAGCTACCAGTATTTGGGTCATACTGAAAGTCACGAACAACCGCCCCCTCTTCAAGAGATCCAGGAAGAAAAGGCGCCGTCTTGGGGCCTCCAGCTGGAAGCACTTGAACCTCCACCCCCTCCAGATGCTCTGGTTTTGATAAAGGCCTACCTTGATGAGTAGCAGCTTTAGCTGAATGATAGAAAGCGGCTAAAGCCTGACTCCTGGCTGCAGTAAGAAGTGGCTCATCAGCAAAACAGGTGATCGTTGAAATAAAAGACATCAACCACCCTGTGAATGCCTCATGGTGAGAAGGACTCTCTTTGATTGGACCAAGGTCAATCTTCAGAAGTGCCGATGTTATTGCCTCAAGATACACACACATTCCTTCATACTCAGGCCTGTCTTGAGCTGGATCTTCATCAAGAAAAAAGTTAACAAGGGCATCAGCGTCTGCTTTTATTCCTCGCCAGCCTTTCAAAGCTTCCACATGTGCTCGAATCTCAATCTCCGAATAGCCTAAAAGATCCCTAGGACTCACTTCCGTTGGATTTTCAATTTCAGGGGTCATTGTTTCAAATTAGGGTTAGCCACAATACCACATCAAGAAGACTACACAACCGTCGCGTTCTCCAGCACGTCATGCACCCGGAGATAATCCACTCTCCCCTTAAGCATCACCGTTGTCGCCAGGGTTCCCCCTACTCGATCTTCACCTAAACAACTCTTTTTAGACGTTCCCACTAAAATAGGACAGCCTAATTCGCGAAGCTCTTCAATACGATCCATGATTTCAAAACTGTATTTGGGCTTGGTACTGATGAAAGCCCCCATCCCAGGGTCAATAATGATTTCCTTCACTCCAGCCGCTCGGGCTTTTTCAATTCGTTCCAGAAGAAAATCTTTGATCGTTTGAATCACATCCTCATACTCCACTGCCTCTGTTGAAGTGCGTGGTGTGTCGTCCTTTGAATACATCAGCACTAAAGGCACATTGAATTCTGCTGCTACATCAAAAATACGTTCATCCCCTCGTCCCCCTGTTACATCGTTGATCATATTGGCTCCCGCCTCAATGGCCTGACGAGCTACTTCTGACTTCCACGTATCCACTGAAAGCGTGACATCAGGATAGTATTGTCGAATTTTTTTTACCGTCGCCACCACTCGTTTCAATTCATCATCCACACTCACATCCTGACTGCCCGGACCTGTAGATTCCCCCCCTACATCAATCACATCCACCCCAGATTCAATCATATCTTTCACTTCATTAAGTAGAGTTTTGGCGATCTCCACATGACTCATCCAATAAAACTTTCCCCCATCCGAAAAACTATCAGGAGTGACATTGATCACTCCCATTAACTTTGTTTCAACAGGGTCAGAAATTCGTTGATCGATTAAACTTGAACACCAACCAGCGAGTCGCTTCATCATCGGTGTGATTCTTGTGGTAGGCACAATTCCTCGAATGGAACTTGTCATAAACATCGTCCATGACTCATCCAATTCATCGATATGAATAGGCCTCACTTCTGTAGGAATTTCAAGTCGTTCTGCCGCCGTAAGAATCAACTGACGACAAATGCCCGGTAACATTCCTTCCGAGGGAGTATATAAAACCCCTTCTTTCTCAAAAAAGACATTGGTGATCCCTCCTTCTCTCACCCAACCCGCCTCATCGATCATTAAAATTTCATCATAGCCCTCTTCAATTGCTTTTTTTCTCAAAGACTTTTGAAACTCAGTATTTCCACTTTTCACGCCTGGATTGTCACGAGATCCACGAACAGGTTTAACTTTCCACTTTTCCCACAAAAAAGCCCCATTGTAACGCGGAAGTAATATGAATTTTGATTCATTCAATTTATTTTCCCCTTGTATATTCCAAACTTTCACATCGTGTGTTCCCGCTCGGACTTCTGGCTGATTCAAAGCCATATGAGCATGATTGATGAGATCAGGAATCTTCCCCTCATAACCCATCACTTTAAGTGAATTCTCGAAACGTGCCTGATGCTCAGGCTGAAGTGCCACAATTCCATTGTAGCTACGGAAGGACTCATAGATGGAACGCACGGCTTGACTCATTTGCTTCGATGTGTTATAAATCTGACCTAATTTCTTAATGGCAATGAAAGAATGACAGGAAACCTTAGCCTATGTCTACCACCAGAGGGTGTTAGAGAGCAAACAGTCGTTGATTTAATCCCCAACGCTAACGATGATCCTAGATACCGAGTTTTTGCAGAAGACACCGTATTAGACGACCTTCATTTAACAGATGGACTAAACACCACTGTAGATACGAGTGACTCTGCAATACACGTAGAAGCAATGCTTATTAGAGAAACAACTGCAGCAGAAATTGCAGAAGTTATTGTAGATACATTAACAAATTGGGAAGCAGACGAAGCCCCTCATGGTCAAATTCTCGCCTTAGGTGAAGAGTTCAATGGAGTTTCCATTGTAGATTTGATTCAAGCAATCAGAGCCTTGGAAGGCCTTCAATATGGAGCCCCCATCGCCTTTGTAGGAGATATCAAAGAACTTGGCCCTGAACAATTACGTGAAATTCGGAAACACATTACACATCAACTAGGATCCTTAACTGAATCTACCCTTAAAACTTTAGCGGAAGCCGAAGATAAGCGACGAGCTTTAATCCGGCAATATGCCCTTGGATTCACTGAAATAACAGAAAAAATCTCATCAGAATGGAGAAAAGTAGCTGAACAATACGATGGAGAAGATGATTTTGTTACAGAAATTATTGCAGAAATCACCTGTGCCTTAGGACGGCTTCAAATTTACCTCAGTTCTTTTGAGGGGGGAAGCTATGCAAGAGAAACACAGTATGCGATTCATGATCTCAACAACTTAATTACTACTCTCTCTATGAATCCTGAATTGCTTGAAGAATCAGGATTCAATCCAGAAATTTTGGGAGGGATTAGAAGATTAACGGCTGCCATCACCGAACGTGGTCAACAATTACAAATGAATGCCAGTCAAACGGCCGCAATTTCTCAACGAATTTTTGAATTCCAAGCCAGCAACTTGGAAAGTGTAGAAGGTAAAAACATTGTTATTATTGATGACAACACCACAAACACTCGAGTCATAGCAGAGTGGGCTAAACGTAATGGTGCGACATCGGTAAGTCTTGCTCATACTCCAGCAGAAGTAGACCAGCTTGCACAACAAATCCAAGCAGCGGACATCATCATCTGTGACCATAATCTCACCGATAAATACACAGGTGCCCATGTTTTTGCTAAATACCAAGATCAACTAAAAACTGATTACCGCTTCGTCATCCATACAGATGACCAAACGGTAATCAATGATTTTGAGTCAGTTTATTCAGGAGCGACAGAGCGCTTAGCTATCGCATCAAAGTTCTTAGTAGGAGACTTCCAAAAAGCACTGGCTTAAGCATCCATTTCGTCTCGTTCTTCTTCATTGTAAACGTGTTCCCACTCGCTCTTTGAGTACGAGTAAAGTTCATCAGCCTTGAAGAATCGTGGCACTTCTTTAGCTGCAGTTTCTTCTGAATCAGAAGCATGGATCACGTTACAAGAAATGCTCATGGCAAGATCACCACGAATGGTTCCTGCATCCGCTTCTCGAGCGTTAGTAATTCCAGTGATCAATCGAACGGCATCGATCGCTTTGAATCCTTCCCAACACATAGCTACAACTGGTGAGCTTTTCATGAAGCTAGCCACCCCAGGAAAGAAAGGCTTATCTGCGATGTGAGCGTAATGTTCTCGAAGAATTGCTTCATCAAGTGACATCATTTTCATTCCCACAAGCTTCAATCCTTTTTGTTCGAATCGAGTCGTGATGTTCCCAACCAATCCACGTTGGATCGCATCAGGCTTTAAAAGTACGAGTGTTCGTTGCATTGCCATAAGTCGTTTAAATAAGTGCTAAAACGCCCCTAACTTGCCCGAGCTTCAGGTAAAAGTCAAAATTCACCCCCTTGACACACTTGACGCTTTCCAATAATGTTTTTATGCAATGAAACCCAAGCCCCATGGAAACAAGATGTGATGTCTGGACTGATCGTAGTTTCACTTCAGAAGAAACGGGTCCTAGACCGACAGAATACAGTGGACGAACACCAGATACAGAAACCTCAGGACCTGTGTCTTTTCAAAATGCGGCGACTCCATCAAGACCAGCATGGAAACCCCAAGCCGAACGATTAGATCAGCCAGAAGGTGATTCACTTGTCATTGCAACAGTGTCCCCTGCTCATTCACGGGATTTGGCCCCAAGAACATCAAACGCTCGAACACCTAAAACAGAGAGCTCACTTGCAGGTGGAGGTATCCAAACGGCATTGCTTGGAGTCTTACTAGCCACAAGTCTTGTCCTCTATGGAGATCGAAATCGTAGTGAAATTTGTGAATTCTCCGCACCTGCGTGTGACAATCTTGCGGACGTGATTCAAGAAGCTCGTTTTCAAAGTGAAGAACTCTTACACAGACTCCTCGCCGAGCTCTAGAAAAAACTGCAGTTTTGTGCTATAATACTCAGATTAATTCAATCTGATGATTACTGAAGCCGAAACCTTCAAACTCAAAAATAAAGTCCTGGAAGAAATCGCCGTGCTTTTTGAGGCAAAACTCAGAGCCGGTGAAATCAAAGATGAAGACGAAGCCAACGCCATTGTTGATTTTGTGAATGAAAAAATTGATACCGCCATTCACCCAAGAAAGTTCACAAAAGCCGTGGAAAAATTCTCCAAAAAATTCCCTATTTTCGCTCAAATTGATAAGAAGCTCCGACTCATGAGACGAGAACTTCTACAAGAAATTGGACAAGAATGCATCGACAATTTAATGGACCAAAACCCTGAACAATGGGAAAGCCTCAGTGAAGATTTGGAGATGCGTGATGAAAACACACTCGGTGAGTGGATGAACAAACTTCCTGAAGAAAATCACCAATTATTTACAGAAAAAGTATTTAATCCTAACGCTGCCTAATGGAAACTCCAGATTTTTTTGATAATGCCGTTGAAGCAGCTAAAAGTGCCGTTGATTCAGCTGATAAAGCCTACGAGTGGGCATTTGGTGAAGATGCACTGAGTCGGATAAATGTGATGCGTATGTGATGCGTAGTCGATGGGATGAAGGTGAAATGATTCGACATTTAACTGAACACCCCGGTGATCCAGATGACATGGATTACGCACTAGACATAGGTGCAAGAAATCCTAAAGAAATGGTGGATCACATTAGATTCATGGACAATCTTGATGTTGAAGAACTAAACCCAGAACAAGTGGCTGAGTTTAGACAAAATTTAGACCATGCCTCTAGATATTTAGGTGGAAGCCATGATCTGGACATGAGCATGATGAGAGACCAATGGAGACACAGCAACCATGAACTCAGAAGTCACAATTTCAGCTATAAAACTCAACAGGACACATGGCGAATCATAGATTCTGGACGAGACTTGAAATATGGAGACTTAGTTAAACTCAGTGGAATGGATGAAGCCATCAAACACGACTTATTCGAAGAGATGAGCCCCAGCTCTCAACTGAGATACGCCATCACCTTCCCTTCTGAATCGGTAGTTCAAGGTGAATTACTCACCAAAGTTCTTGACCATTTCAATGGAAGCCTACCCAGCGGAATGGCAAATATGGCGGATCATCCTTACACATGGAGTCTACTGGACAATCCTCTCAAAAATCCGAATCTAACAGCCGAACAACTCGATGAAATTGCCGATGCTTTTTCAGAAATCGGCTGCAATCCAAAAAATATGGAAGCACGTTACAATGCAGGTCGTGTGCTCAACTTTATAGTGAGACACCCCAATTGCGGAGCTGAAACAAAGGCCTACGCTGAAGAATATCAAGCCTGGCTAAAAAGCAAAAACCCCAGTGTTTAGTCTCCCTTCACCACCTTCACGAATCGTTCCTTATCATCGTAAGGACCAATCACAGAAAGGTGAAGTTTTTCAGGTTTAATCAGCTCATTGGCAAGACGTTTGATGTCCTCGGTCGTTACCGCATCAATTGCCTTACAAATGTCGTTGTAACTTTCAACATTGTCGTAAAGCAGTTCATGCCGAGCAAGCATCATGGCCACTGATTCTGAATCTTCTAAAGTGAGAGCCAGTTTTCCTTTGAGGTACTCCTTCCCTTTTTTCAATTCTTCTTCAGGAATTTCAACAAAACGAAGCTTGTCGTACTCCTCCATAATGGCTCGAACCGCATCATCAATTCGGTTCACATCCACACCCGCTCGAGTGTAAAGCGTTCCTGTATCGAGATAATTTTCAGTTGAAGTTGAAATGTAATACGCGAGTCCCTTAGCTTCACGAACCGCAAGGAACATACGTGAACTCATGTTTCCCCCGAGAATAGAGGCAAGCACTTTAAGTGTGTAGTGATCTGGGTGCCCTTTGGGAATCCCTGGGTAACCACAAACCAAATGAGCTTGTTCCGTTTGCTTCGTTTGAAGAGTCACTCGTTCCATTGAATCAATTTCAGGAACAAAATCCTTCTTTTCTCGAGTCGCTTCCACCGCTTCCATGGGGAAATACTTTTCTGCCATTTCCACCGCTTGTTCATGGTCAATGTCTCCGGCCAAAACCAAAGTCATGTTCGCTGGCGTATAAAGCGATTCTTTGTAAGCAACAAAATCCTCTCGTTGTAGTCGTCGAATGATCTCCTTCTCTCCAATTTCATCCCAACCCAAAGGTTGATCTCCAAATAGAGCTCGTTCAAAATTCCATGCCACTTGATACATCGGTGTGTCCTGATACATGTTGAACTCTTCAAGAATCACTCCACGTTCTTTTTCAATTTCTTCCTGGTCAAAACGAGCATTCAGCATCATGTCTGAAAGCACATCCATAGCAAGTTCAGTTTGCTCAGAAACCAATTTCACGTAATAACCTGCGTACTCTTTACCTGTGAAGGCATTAAATTCTCCACCAACAGAGTCGATAGCCCCTGAAACTTCCTTGGCGCTTTTGAAGCGTTCTGCTCCTTTAAAGAACATGTGTTCCAAAAAGTGAGAGATACCATTGATCTCTTTATCTTCCCATCGGGATCCAGCTTTGACTAGTACAAGGGCCGTTACTGACTTCACGCCATCTAGACGTTTACTCAGAACACGAAGCCCGCTCGTAAGCGTTGTTTTTCTATGCATAAAAATGTGAGGAAATGCGATTGTGCAGGGAGCTTAGCAAAAGCTAGAATAGGAGTCCAGTTTGCCTATGCACCGACGAAACCCATTCCAACGCATCAACTTTATCTTCCTTGGACTCTTTCTCCTTGTGGGATTGATTGTGCTGCGGATTTTTTGGCTTCAAGTCATTAAACATAAGTACTATGCCGAGATTGCACAGGCTGAACAACAGGGATACACCACCCTCCCTTCACGACGTGGAGAAATATTAATTCAAGACTACCATTCAGGAGAAGACTATAAACTCGCGACCAATACGACCTTAAATATGATCTATGCGGATCCGACGCTCATTGAGGATCCTGAGCTTGTGGCCACTACTATGGCTCCTTTTCTTTTCGATCTTGAAATCGAGCAAGAACTCGATGAGCAACGTTATGAGGAAGAACTGGAAGTCATCATGCTCATTGAAAATGAGGAACTTCGTAATGAAGCCTTAGAAGACCTAGAACTCAAAAATGAAGAAGAACTGTTTCAGTCTTTTGAAGAAAGTCTTGAAGCAACACTCGCTCAAAAAACCAAAGATGTGATTCTTTATACAACAGATTTGGATCTAGAAACTCAAGCCACTATTCAAGCATTAAACCTCACAGGAGTCGAGCTCACAGAAAATGGGAATCTTTATTTCTATCTGGATGAAATGACCAATAAAGACAAAGTGGCCTCCGAGCTAGCCGACGTCTTCAATCTGAAAGCCAGTGCGCTTGAGCAAACACTGCTGGGAATGAATCGTTATGTGATTTTGAAGCACAAGCTAGAACCTCATATTTCTGAAGAAATTGAAGCAATCTTGACGGATGACCGAAATCTGGAAGAACCATTATTCCTGGGAATACGCCTTCAAGAAGAATATTTCCGCTTTTATCCTGAACAAGAACTGGCGGCTCAGATCCTTGGCTACGTAAATTCAGCCGGTGATGGGCAGTATGGTGTGGAAGGCAGCTACGACGAATTACTACAAGGAACCGATGGGATTTTCACTTCTCAAATCGATGCGTATGGAAATCAAATCACGGTAGGAGAATCGGTCATCGAAGACGCCGTAGATGGAGCGGATATTCTATTAACCATCGACCGAGCCATCCAACTGCAAGTAGAACGAGCCCTATCCTATGGCGTGGATTCTTATAACGCAGACAGTGGCCAAGTGATTGTGATGGACCCCAAAACAGGCGCGATTTTGGCCATGGCTCAATACCCTAGCTTCAACCCAAATTCCTATGGAGAGGTTTTCAATCTCGTCGAATTTGAGATCCCGGAAGACAAAAAAGAATTTCTCTACATGACGGGAGAAGACACGGAAAACCCTCAATACTGGTTCTACAAACAAGTGGATCCAGACGTTCGAATTGAACTCTTTATTAACGAAGAAGAACCCGGCGTTTACTACGCCTATGAGAATGAAGTGGGTCCAGAAGTTTATAAGAATAAAACCATTCAAGAAATTTATGAACCAGGGTCTATCTTCAAACCTATCGCCATGAGTGCGGCCCTGGATGCGGGTGAAGTCACCCCCAATACCACCTTTGTGGACAGTGGCCCTTTGGATGTTGATTACAACAATCGCACCGGCGAATATGACTTTACGATTGATAACTTTGATGGAGAGCATCACGGGGTTCAAACCATGACTCAAGTGCTTGAAAAATCCAATAATATTGGAATGGCTTTCGTCGCTAAAAAATTAGGAGGCGCACTGTATTACGCCTACCTCAAGGCCTTTGGATTCACTCAACGAACCGACCTAGGCCTCAGTGATGAAGTGATCGGAAAACTTGAACATTACGATGGCTGGACCGAATCTGAACTCGTCACCAAAGCCTTTGGACAAGGGATCGCCGTGACCCCAATCCAGTTGGCTCAGGCCTACACCTCACTCGCGAATGAAGGAAGCATGATGCGTCCGTACCTTGTGAAAGAAGTGCAATATCCTGACGGCACAAGTGAAAGCTATGAACCAGAAATTGTTCGGAAAGTCATTGGAAGTGACGCCTCCAGCATGATCACCGCCATGATGACCGCCACCGCGGAATCCTACCAAGGGCTCAAACTCGACAATCATTATTTCGCTGGAAAATCAGGGACCGCCCAAACCTACAAGTGGGGACAAGCACTCTCTGGTCCCGGAACCACCATCGCCTCTTTTGTGGGATACGGACCCGTTGAAGATCCTCAATTCTTAGTCGTGGTGAAAGTCGACCGACCTCGAACTATTGAATGGGGAGCCGCCACCGCTGGACCTATTTTCAAGGACATCGCGAGCTTCCTTTTTGACTACTACAACGTGCCACCGGATAAGATCTGATTCCACAACTCATTCACCTCTTTCCAAGTCCAATCGTCTTCAATGACGTGGTCAAAGGCCGCCGCATAATGAGCTCGATTCTCATCGCTCGGTTTGTTGTTGAATCCAATTTTAAACACCGTGTCATGAGCCAACCCATCAGCCATATTCTCATCCCCCAGCATGTCTCCCACAAGAAAAACATTGGGTCTCACTTCCACTTCAGCTTTATAAGGGCCTAGGTCTTGTTCACATTTGTTCAAACCATGAATGATCGGTGGATCGTAAGCAATGGCCTTCCCCTTTTCGTCATACTCCATAAAATTAGCGACCACGTGAACATTGTCGGTATAGACGCCCGCTTCTTTAAGAACGATCTCAATCACATCTCCAAAACCGGCCGATAAAATCAGCATTGGAATCTTTCGTTCAGCCAAGTCATTCATGAAATCAAGTACTCCTTCACGGAGTTGCACCATATTGGTGCCCACCAAAGCTTCAAGGTTCTGACGCTTCAATCCGTAACTGGCCATCAGGTGAAATTGAGCCTCCCACCATTCGTGCATGATCGCTCGTTTTTCATCCAATGGAATCAGCGGGTCCACCTCCATAGGATGATAATGGTAAAAAAGATCCATCGCTTTTTTTCCATATTCCTCTGGCATAAAACCCAATCGTCTCACAGGAGAATAAGAAGAGCCACCTTTCTCAAAGGTCGTCATTGTTCGATCAAAATCACAAATAACGTGAAGTTTTTCTAAACCATCCTTTTTAATTGCTTCGATTTTTTCTTGGCAATTCATATTAAAGTTCAATCACACCACGGTAGGTCCATCCCGCCCCAGTCACCGCCTCTTGCAAAGGTTTTTTGAGTTCCCGAGTATCAAATCGATATTTATAAACCTGTCCTGCTTTCCCCTCTTCAGTGAAGGCGTACGCTGTCCCTGCTTCTACGGAAAGTTTTTGTCCTTTAAAAGCTTGAACACTCAGACTCAGTGTGGGCACGCCCCCTTTCCAAGACACAAGTAACTCTTTATCCACCGCTCGAATTTCATGATTTTCTTCATCAATACGCATGTGGATTTTAAAGCTTTTCTTCAGACCTGCTTTAGCAAAAACTTCATACCACTTGGCGTCTACAATTTTCCATTCTGCCACTAAATCACCTTCTTCATTATGCTGAGCATAACGGTAATCAAAAGGAGCCGTGTCACGATTCGCTGCAAAAATTCGTTCCTTCAATTCATCAACGGAAAGCACGGGCGTGTTTTCTGCTGGACGCTTCGTTCCCGTGAATGTGTCTTTTAATTTACTGAAAAATCCCATGGCCCTATGCTATCATGTGAGGGATGACTATCAAGCGAATCCTCGTCGGAACTCTCATCATGGCCCTGGGTCTTTCTGCGTGCAGCAATGACGCAACACAACCCATGAGCCTCCCTGAATCAGACATTCCCGCAGGTCCTGAACTCCATGAGGTCAGCTTTGATAATGCCCCCATTTATTTTTACATGTTCACGCATACGGAAGATCACTTCAATCATGAACTTTCAGAAGAACGTTACTGGCGTGGTGGAGAAATTTTAAGACGACTCGCAGAAACTTATCCCGACCAAGATCTGACATGGACCATCGAGTACATGGGAGCGGACGCCAAGACCATCACAGACAGAAATCCAAAAACAGGGCTCGTGGACTACCTGCTTGAACTTAAAGATGAAGGCCTCGTAGAATTTGGGTACCACGCGCATCATGACCCCACCTACACCAACAAACCCATGCTGGAACTGAAAACAGGATACACTTGGGATGAAGCCTATGACGCCATTCACACGTGGATCACTTGTGAAAAAAATCCTGTGCATGGAGGCTGCGTGTCAGAAGACGGGGGTGGACTTCAAGCTGTATTAAACACCTTTGGCCAAGTAGAAATCGTAACGGGAGTGGGAGTGAATGATGGTACGTTAATCGAACGATCTCCTGGGGCTCAAGCGATAAAAGATGAGCTTCCCGACCGATGGCTGAGTTTTGGATTTCCCAACCATGGCGCCGTACTCAAGGATTATAACTACACCAAAACCCGAGATGAATTTTTAGAACTATTTGTACCTACCGGTGACACCAGCTCAGGTACCTTATGGATGGACAACACCATCAGCATTAATGATGACGCCTCACTGGAAGGCGCCATTTCTATTGGTGCCAAAGAAGGGGTCCGTAATGCGGTTGAATCTGTAAAAGATGCCGACCGAAGCTCCCCTATTGTTTTGAACCTTGGCTTCCTCAGCAAATACGTTTACACCAAAGAAGGAACCAGCCCCACAAAATATGGTTATGCTAACCCTAAAAACCCTGAACTTCCTGATGAATGGCTCATCTCCACCAAAGAAAAAGAACTCAATTATCAAAATGCTGAAGCCACATTGGAGCACTTACTTGGCACGTTCATTCCAGAAAACGAAGGATCCAAATTTGTAAATTCAGATGAAGTGGTGGATTTATTCACTTCAGAAGACTACTGGCACGTTGACGCGGAAGAACTCTACCAAATGAGTCTGTGGTTGGTGAATGAATGGGACAACGCCCCCCCGAACTATGCTTATGACGGAGAGGATTTCTACTCACTCACCGATGCTTTTTATTTACTGACTCAAGGACTCCAATACAATTTTCCTGAAGAAGGAATCGTTTCAAATTACTGGGGCCCCTGGTCCGACGCTGATGTGGGAAGCGCCGGCACCATCTGGAGTTTCGACCTAGAAAGCTGGGCCATGGATTTCAATGAAGAACAAATCCCAAATACCATTTACCTCAGTGAACAAGAGTGGAATTCCGCTCAAGTGCTTTATGCCCTCGCCTATCTTTATGCCATGAACTATGACGGGACCATGCCCACTTCAGTCTTTGTCGGTCCATCAAATATGACTCCAGAATCTTACGAACTCCTTGAAGAACTAGGCTGCACCGGCTGCCTAGACACCAGCTGGTCACTTAAACCCGCTCGCTTCCAAGATTAGCTCTGAGGCCCCACATAACGAAGCGTTCCTTTCTCTAAAATTTCAGGGTCCGGTTTTCCAGTGAAGGTGTCATTGAGTGCGTATAAATGTACAATATTATTAGAGTCTTTCACCCAAGCTGGCTTCACTAACTCATAATCTTCTAGTGAATGTGCATCCATATCCGCCGGCGGGTTTTCAACGTCAAACCACACATTCACTAATGCCGGTGAACCGGTCATTTTCATTGTGCTTGGCATCAAGTATGAACCTCCACGGCTTTCGCCTTTCACAGGAGCCTCAATTAAGGATCCATTCTTTCCATTCACTTTATAGCCTTTAGGCAGTTTTCCTTCTCCTTCCTCAGCCAATTTGTTCCAATTCTCTGCTGCGGCAATAGCTTCGGTACTCATCACTTCAACATCAGCCTCTGGAATTTCTTCCGGCTCTGCTGATAAAACTTCAATATTTCCTGATGCAATCACTTCTTCCTCACTGACCTCTTCAGTCGGCACAAAACGTCCCAAGACTTTTGGCAAAGCTACACCAAAGAACCAATTCTGGAAACCTCCTTCAGACTCAGCTACTTCAACGGATTCTGATGGCCCTTCGGACAGTACTTCTTCTACCGGTTCTGGTTCAATCAACTCAGGTTCAACAAGTTCAGGTTCTGGTTCAACAGATAAAATCTCAATATTCCCTGGTGGAACTTCTTCTTCATCTACGACTGCCTCCTCATTAGTTACAAAACGTCCTAAAACTCTAGGTAATACACTGCCAAAGAACCAATCGTTAAAACTTCTCTCGACTACAGGTTCCTCTGCTGGTGCTTCAGGAAGCACCGGCCCCTCTGGCTCATTAGCTGGAACTACCTCCAATGGTCTTTCTTTAAGATTAATATCAATCTCAGCTTGTCCTGGCTGAACTAATTTAAAAGTTCCACCATCAATACGAAGCTTGGGTAAACTTGTAATTGAGAGAATTCGTTGTGCACTCAATTCATGATTTGGATTTGCAAAGAAATCCACTCCAGGAATACGTGTATTCAAATAACTTGGACCATCCCCTGTTGAACCTGAATGAACTTCAAGACTAGGAGAAATAGGTAAATAGTAATAATTTTCTCCAATTTGTACGAGATAAGCAGAAGGTTGATCATCTTTGAAAATAATCGGAGTTATATCGTCAACAATGCTTCGCAATGATTCCTCCAACCGTTTACGTTGACCGGGCATACTGGCATTAAACACTCTAGTTCGTGCGTAGCTTAGCAAACGTGTGAGTTTAATCTTTTCCTCAGCCAACTGTTTTTCCAAAGTTTCCATCGGCTGCTCAGGAACTTCAGATAAAACATCTACATTTTTACCTCCAGGCTCCAAACTCCCTACTCTAGATTGAGGTTCTGAACTTTTTGAATCTTCAGATTGAAATGACATAGAAAGTCTAGCCATAAGCCCCCAGAATCCACTGAGCTTTCTTTTTGATTTTGCCAGATTCACATCCTCCCCTGAGTCTTCCTCGAGGCTTCCCACTGCCTCAGGCTCAAGCCCATCTGTAATCACCTCTTCAAGTTTTTCAATTTCTTTATTTTCTAAAATATCTGCTAAATCTGGATCAAGCTCTCGTAGTTCCATACCTGCTTCTTCACTATCAGTGAAAACTCCTTCTTCCATGCTGAAGTACAAGCTAGCCAAACGGGCAAATAGCCAATGTCGAGCCCCACTAGGACCTTCTCTTTCTTCAAAAGCTTCAGCTTCTGGAATGGGAGCCGCTTCATAACCAAGTTCCGCTAATTCTGCTCTCACTTCTTCATTGAAACTAGCCTCATAATTCAAATGAGGGGAGTTTAATAATTCAGCAGGAGTCTTAAAGTTCAAAGCTCCCGCACGAAGCACGACCCCAGACTCATCCACAAGATTAAAGATCGCTCCACGTTGTGAGCTCACAACAGCAAACTCATATTTAGTTTTGTCCCTTGATCTCAAAACACAGTCTTCCAGTTCAACTAGTGATGCACTAGGAAGTACAAAAGACGCTTCTCCTTCCATGAAAGGATCATCTACCCCCTCTTCTAAAGGAACTAAGGCATCCCAATCAGCCATGAAACCTCCTTTCTTTTCTAAACGTTTTTCTCCTGATTTTTTATCAATCTTGAATCTAGGTAAGCCCCATAAATCCTTAATCACAAGTCCCTCGGGTTCCTTATAAGTGTCTACATCAAAAAGATCTAGGTGAAATCTCATGGATGGATCAAGTGGCACATAAAATTCTACCCCTTGATAGGAAACCAGAAAGGCAAACTTAAATCCACCATCCTCTAAAATACGAGCTTCTACCCCCTCACAGGCATCCAAGCGAGAGACAAGCGAAAGGTCTGGATCTGCCTCCTTCATCGCATTATTAGCAAAATCTTCAAGATGATTTTCAAACACTTGTAAGCTTAGACCTTCACCTAAAGATTCTCCTCTTGAGATGAAAGATTTAATATACGTTAGAATTTCCTTTCCTAGGTCAACATCTCTAAGTCCTTCTCTTGTTCTAGGAAACGGATCTTCATAGCTAGAAACAATATTCATGCCCATCATTTCTAAACCTTCAATTTGCTCATCCATCAAATATTTATATTGGAAACCTTCTGCTTCAAAAAGCTCACGAGCGGTGCTGAATTCCAATCGGTCACCATCTTCATTCTTAAATTCTAATGCCCTACGATCAATGTTAAACGCACTAAGTCGGTAAGAGTCCCCCTCTCTAATAATTTCAAGACGCTGAAGATTAATCGTTTCCCCATTTGGCAGTGGGTACGTCTTGAATGATTCATCATCTACAAATTCATTTTCATCAAAAAATCGATCCGCTAAGGCTAATTCAATTTCTTCCATGACTATAGGAGGTTCAATCATGTTTAAACCTGCAATTTGTTTTGACGTTAATTCATCGTTTTCATTGAAGTCACTAGAAAGAAATAGTTCTTCAGGTGATGCAAAAATAATGGTTTTTCTTCCTTTATCAGCTTTAAAGACCAGTTGGCCCATAGGAGTCACTCGTTCTGCATGATAGCCTCGCATCGAACGTTCAAGACTCAACTGCAATAAATCAATGGCGGCTCCATTCGGAAGAAGAAGAATTTCTCCCTCAAATGGTGACTCCATATTGTCTGACCTTAGATCCACCATTCGTTTTTCAAGTGGTTTTTCCTCTTTAACCGCTCCTGTCTTCAGAGCCAACCAAACCATAAAGCTCCAAAAACGTCCTCTCTCATCGATTTCCGCGATTTCAGTTTCTGCCTCTTTAGGAAGTTTTATTTCATTCAATGCTGCTCTTTGTCTTTCTGTCAGTTCAGCATCCTCATTGAAACTCGCTGACAAGAACAGGGCGACCGGCGATTCAAAAGCAAGTGTCTCTTGCCCTTCGTGCGCCCAAAACACCAACTGCCCCGCATCCGTCACTCGCGTAGCACGGTAAACTTGACCATTGTGATCTAAAGTCAAAGTCAACAAATCAATCACCTCCCCATTTGGAAGCGTAAGAATTTCGCCTTCAAATGGAGATTCAATATTTTCTCCGGTCAGTTGAACACTACGTTTTTCAATCTTATTTTCGTCGATCACGCGATCAACATAAGTAGAAATCATTGCCTTAATCCCTGCTTCTTGTTCAAGAGTAAGCTCACCTAAATCTACATTTTCTTGAAAGAATAGATCTTCTGCTGAGCTCAAAACTAAACTCGCCTCTTTCCCATCATCACTCAAACAGATCAATTGACCAAGAGATGAAATACTTTGAACAACATAAACCATCCCTTCTTTTTCAAACTTAGCTCCCAATAAATTGATGGATGACCCATTGGGCAATTTAAATAATTTTTCATCTTCAATTAGGAGACGACATCCAATTTCCTCAAGCCCAAGAATCTGCGCTTCACTCAAATCAAAAATATCAAACTCTCCTGATTCAAATAAAGCTCTAGGAGTTTGGTAGTTAATTTCCTCACCTTCACGATTGATGTGACGTCCATCTGGACCAAGCTCTGCAAACACAGCTCCTGCTTCTGAACTGACGGATTTAAACTTAAATTTCTTCCCATCTCGTTCAAGGACCACTTGTGAAAGTAAAATATACTCTCCATTCGGTAGCTTAAAAGATGATCGAGTGAATGGCTGTTCAGCCAAAGCAATATTCCTTTGCTCTATTTCCGGTGACTTCATAAAATTAGGCACCCAAGATAAAACTTTTCTTTTCACTCTTCCCTTGATCGACTCCATCGTTTCATTCACTCGTCCCCTCACCTTTGCCATTTCTCCCGTCACAACAGAAGGAATATTCCCAATTCTTTCTCCATAATAAGCGGCAATAAAAGCCGCCTGTTCTCTCAAGTTTTGAGGTCCCTCTGGTCGTTCTGCTGGATCAATATCCTTGGATGTCTTAGTTCTGTAGCGTTCATAGTCCGCTTTAAAATCTGCGGCCGTCTTTTTTGCCTTAGACCATGTTCGAGGACCTTTCTTAACTTCTTTTTTAGGCTCTTTAGAGTCTTTTGGTTCTAGAATTTCAGTAATAGATTTTTTCGTTCCATCACGCCTTATGAGCGTTAAATCAGGTCGTTCTGTTCTTTCTGGAGGCAGTAATTCCCCTCCCTCTAAAAGCTCAAAAGCAGGCTTCTTTGGAAGCGCAGGTGCTAAGGGCGCACCCAAGTCTGGATTACCATCATAAAACGAATTTGCGATTGCCATACTCCATCTAAATTTAGACCTTAAGAAATAATACCATATTTACAGGTTTAAATCAAGGTCCACATGAGATCAGAGATCACACAAACAAAAAGTAGCTCCACAGCCCATGCCAAATCACAATCACAGGCAGCAACCAGTACAGCCATTTCAGTTCAGTCGCTTCTAAATAAACCTCTTTAATCACTTCATCGAGCTCCTTATGAAAAGCTTGAATCGCGTATTTTTCATCTCGCTCAGTCAAAGCTTTTTGGGCAGAGTTGATCAATTTCAAAATCGGAATATGCTTCAACAAAAGCTTCACAGGAAAGCGAAAGACCCATGGAAAGCCCTTCAACTGCTCGGTAATGAGACGTCCTTTTTCAACATGTTTATCTTTCATATTTCGTTTCACAGCCACCACCACTCGGGCACTCAGTTCCTTAACCTGTGGTGTCATCTGATCATAAAATAATTTGAAGGCCTCCACCGACAGCACTCCATAAATTCTCCAAATCACATAAAGTGTGCTCGCCATTCCCATCACAAGAATCAAAAACAATCTCAAGAGCTCCCCGGCATGAAAACCTTCCGACGCCATAAGAATAATATTTCCTAGAAAAGCCGCGGTATTAAGACTCGAAACCAAAAGAACAACGAGTCCTAAAAGGACCAATCGCTTCACACCAATTTGTAAGATTTTTTTGAACATTTCAAAGGCATTATACACGAAGGTATGATGCTATTCACTGATTGTCACAACCGTAGAGCCTTGTTCAGTACCAGGTGTGTCACAACCAAAACCACCTGTACAATCAGCAATTTTCAACCATTCATCACAAGCGACGGCACAACCCATATCTATTTGCCCCGCTCCCTTTGGAGTCGTCCATGCGGTACCACTTCGTTGAGCTTCTACATCTGTATCTCCACCATAATTAACAAAACATCGCACATCATTAAGTCCTGCGTTGAGATCAGAATTCACTGAGGTATCTAGGGTCCAATATACCGTCTCACCATCTTCCCACACATCCGTAAGAAGTAAATCTGTTGCTGTTCGTGCGCTATCAATTTGATCCAGACACACTTGAGCAGTCATTTTATCAGAAACGGCTGATCCAGTATCATTACCTTTATCTACACAGGCAGAAAGCAAAGTAAGTGCGAGTAAAGCTTCGGATTTCATAGTATTTGGGCTAATTAAGAATTCAAAACTACAAGATTTTATCTATTTTGTCAAGTTTCTGACGATTTTCGTAATTTTTTAGCAAGTAAAGCATTATCTAAATATAGGATATGTACAGGTTGGCGTGAAAATGCTATAATTATGAGAATGGAAAACGATCAAAACCATCATTACGAACACGAACGAGAAGTAGTGCGATTCATCCACTACCTTCAAGAAAATCAAATCGACGCAAGTCCCTTGCTTGAGAATATTGGTGATCTTCGAAATAGCTATCGCCTAAGACTCAGCTATCAAATGCTTATTGCTGGAGTAGATATGCCTGAACTCTCGGCTCATTTTCAAGTGTATCGAGCCGCCTACACCGCTCAAGTCTCTCAACTGCTCGATGCGTTAAAAGAGACCGATACCATTCCCCTACCGGAAGGCGTGAGACTACGCCCAAAACAAGTACGATTCATGAGAAAAGTACGAGAGTTTTTTTCGAGAGAGCCACAACCTCGCTCGGGTTTTGTGAAATACCCTACGGGAATTGGAAAGACCTGGCTTATTGGATTGATGCTTCGTGCCGTTTTACATCACACAGATGCAAAAGCCTTAGTATTGAGCCCTCGTAATGAAATCAATAATCAGAATCTAGCGACCATCGACAAGCTAGTTGATGGGGAAAACAAGGTAAAAATGATTCATGATACGGCTCCTGGCGAAACCCAAGCCCAAATCACCATTGCGACCTACTCAATGGATGCAAGAGAAGCTAATGCTGAAGCATCTGGTTATTTTGGTGACTACCAAGTGATTTTCTTAGATGAAACACATCGAGCCTTTGGGACAAAAACCTTAGAGTTTCTACGAGACACTTATCCAAACGCAATCATGATTGGGCTCTCTGCCACTCCTTACATTGGTGCAGGTAGCAATCCTAAAAACGTAAAAACCGCCTTCGATTATTTTGAAGGAGAAATTGATTCTATTTCATTACTTGAAGCCTGTCAGGATGGAGATTTAGCACCCATTCGAGCCATGCAAATTAAAGTAAGCAATGAAGATTTCAAGAATGCAGAAACAGATAGAGGAATGCGGGAAAATCTGAACTTAGAAGCACGAAATGAAATCGCTAAAGAAATCTGTAAAAATCACATCCCTGACACAGAACGAGGACTTGTGTTTTGTGATGGAATTGAACATGCAGAAGAATGTGCAAAAAACATGCAAGCTGATGGAATTCGTGCTGAATTCACACACGGACTAGATCCCAAACGAGGTCAAAAACTGGCCGCATTCAAACGTGGAGAGATTCAAATCCTTTGTAATTCAGACCTACTCATTGAGGGCTATGATGACCCTAGCTTATCGCATGTCATCATGCTTCGGCCCACTTTATCCTTATGGATTTATGAGCAAATCATTGGACGAGCGGCTCGTATTGATTCAAACAATCCAGATAAAGTCGCAACCATTTGGGATGTTGTAGGGCAGCATTCTAAACAATGTACCATTTTTGGACTCAGTGAATTTTATGAACAGCAAAAAAGCGCTTATCTCAATGGTGAAATCGCCTTTGGACCAGAAGATAATCCTGGAATAGGTGGAACTCAACCCATTGCAAAACCAAATTTTGGAGTTTGGGGTGAATTTGAAGACGTTATTGCCATTGAAGAAGTGGGACAAGTTTTCACGCCTCGTGACCGCCTCTACTACGAAAATCCAGAAAATCTACGACAAGATTTAGATTCTTACACCGCAGCAAATTCTGATCTGTCTCATGCTAGACAACTCAATCTAAGTTCAAGACGAGCAGGGATTGCCGTGAAGTGTAATAACGGTGAAGTGGTAAAATTCACAAACTACCTCGCTTATGCCGCACTCGCTTTTGGTTTTACTGAAACATACAATGAAGCCGTCAAAGCTCCACACCCACAGAATGCTCTTAAGCGACTCAAAGAAATCGCAGGATACGATTATGTTCCTAGAAATGAGGCTTACTTTTTGGATGCTAAGCGAGTTCATCAAGATTTAGAACGTTTTGCTGAAGCGGCAGGATTAGAAGATGGAAGCCTCTTAACAACGGCAAAGACCACGTCACAATTGATCACGTGTTCAAATGGAGATCGGATTCGATGGATGGGTTACCTTTACAGTGCAAAAAAAGCCTTGGGCTTAAACAGCAATGCTGAAACCTTAAAAAACCTGAAGTTGCTTGCGGGTTATGCTTTGCCAGCTGAACCCTTAATCAAACGAGATGCAAAGTATTATAAAAACCTTGATCATCTCCGTGCTGACTTAGAAGCCTTCACCACAGCAGCTGGACTCAACAATCCAACCGAACTGACAAGTTCTCAACTTACCACAGCAATCACTCTCAAAAGTAACGAATCCGTTCCACTGGGGACTTACGTTAAGCAAGCCAGTAGAGCTCTTGGCCTTTCACTGCAAACAGAAACAGCCAGTGAAAGCTTACTCACGGGAATTCACAACTTAGTCGCTCGAGCAGGATATGAACGGAAGACATTAGAAATCAAACGAGACGCAGAATATTATCAAAATCCTGAATATGTCCGTACTGACTTAGAAGCCTTTGCTCGTCAGGCTGAACTCAACAGTCCAGAAGAATTATCGAATCAGTCCAGACTACGATCCATCACTATCACCTGCTCCAATACAGAAGAAAATGTGAGTTATTTAGCTTACCTACAGGAAGCTGCAAGAAGGCTTGGACATAGTGGCTCACGCACAGAAAAAAGAAAGAGAGCCCTTCGAGCCTTGAAACTCTTGATTGGCATTGAACTCCCCCCTGAACCCGAACCCATTCTATTTAAACGGGATCGAAGCTACTATGAAAACCCAGAATACATTCGTGCCGACCTAGAGGCCTTTGCTCAACTTGCGGGCGTACAGAGTGGTCAGAAACTTTTATCTACCGCCGCACATAAAAAAACTCAAGCTCGTTGTAGCAATAATGAAATTGTCCGCTTCGAACGTTATGTGAAAAATGCAGGAGTAAAACTAGGACTCGTTGCCAACAGCACTGAAGCATCAGGTCAGCAAAAAATGATCCTTAGCCATTTGAAAAAAATTGCGTATAATCAAGGTGCTTAAAAAGCACCCATGAAAAAATTCCTTGTGGCCCTCATTGCTGCATTAGCCCTCACCTCTCTTGCGAGTGCCGATGCCTACGAAGGCTATACGCTTTTTAGCCCACTTGATAGTGGAAAAGGAACGGAAGCCGACCATAATGTCTACTTACTCGACATGGATGGTGAAATCGTTCACACATGGGAAACCAATTACAATAGAGGTCGTTTCGCTTTTTTAGATGAAGATGGAACTCTCATCATTCGGGGAGAAACTGCCGCTCAACCCCAGAAAATAACGCCCAACTCTCCCGCCATTCTTCAAGAATTAGACTGGGATGGAAACGTAATTTGGGAGTGGACAAATGAATATTTTCATCATGACATGGCCAAGCTTCCAAATGGAAATTACTTGGTGATTTTGTGGGAGGAAATGACCGATGAAAACCGTGCTAAGCTTGATGGATGTGATAATAAAACCAACTTTTGGGCCGATATGATTGCAGAAGTTGATCGTAATTCAGGAGAAATCATCTATGAATGGCACCTTCAAGATGAATTAGAAATTTCAGATTATGCTTTTTCTTGTAAAGGTCCCAGCACAGAATGGAATCACTTAAATGCTCTGGAATATCTTCCTGAAGGCAACCCTTTCAATGGCGAGGCCTCATTTATGATCAGCTCACGAATGCTAAACAAAGTTTTCATTGTGAACATTGAAACGGGAGACGTGGAATGGGAAAGCCAAGATGGAATACTGACCGCACAACATGACCCTACCCTGCTAGAAAATGGAAATATTTTAGTCTTCAACAATCTATACACAAAAAAAAGCTCTCAAGTCATAGAAATTGATCCACAAACTGATGAGGTCATTTGGGATTACACTTCACCAGATTTTTTCTCAAGTTTCATTAGTGGAGCTGAACGCCTTCCCAATGGAAACACTCTCATCACCGAAGGTGATTCTGGACGACTCTTTGAAGTCACACCAGAAGGTGAAACTGTATGGGAATACACTTACAAAACGGAGAACACAGGAACCATTTTTCGAGCTTATCGCTATGCCTTGGATGCCTATGACTGGCCTTTTGAAAATCCAGATGTTGAAGTACAAGAACCTGAGATTGAGGTTCAAGTTGAACCCATAGGAAACACTAAAGAGGAAGAAGAAACACTATCACAAACACTCATCATCACCAGTGCTTCTGCGCTTCTTTTCTTGGGAATTCTAGGATTCTTTGTAGTGAGACGAAAGTGACTAGTACTCTCTATTTGAGTCTAAGAATTCTGTTAAGATCCCCAATTGTATGAGGAAGTCTGCAAGAACGGCATTTCGATTGTACAAATCATTCCCCAATTCACGATCTAAAGCTTCAAATCTGAAGCGAATTTCTTCTAATCTTTCATCCATTTCTGGTGACTCATTAGAAAAAGTAGTTAATTCGTTCAATAAATAATCTAGATCTCTACGAACTTCAGTAATCAGTTCATTGGCGTCTGTAAGTTCAAATCCTCTCACAATTGCATTTTTAAAATCATGAATGGCATTCATTAATGATTCATCAGGGGATCTCAATACTTCTCGAGCGGCTCCCCCAGCTTCTTCTGATACACCAGAAAGAGCTTCGGGTATCATCATATCATCTGCTAGAGCAGCTTCTAAACGTTGCACCGCTGACTGTAAATCTGGCGTCAAGGTTTGACCACACTGTATTGCCTGCTTTGTTTCTTTGTTGAGAGGTCCGTCATGACTAGCAGCACAAAAACTTACGGTGTGATTCACACTAGCAATGAATGAGTCTAAACGATGTCGAGTTACCTCAGGTGAAATTGATGCATTTTGTAAATATGAAAGTAATGCAATCAGGGTTTGCTGAATATTATATAGATCTGGAGAGTTCAAATGTGACCGTTCTCCACTTCTTCCCCATCCCATTTCGGGGGTAGGAGCAACCGCAAGCTTATGTAAAAGCTCTTCTCCAATCGCTTGAGTCACGTGATCATTCAAGTCAGGTACCACCAAGTTCTTAATAGATTCCATAAAAGAATTATCTTCCTTTGGTGCTTCAAAAGCATATCTAGGAAACCAAGCTTCAGCCATGATTGAAAATTTAAAGTATAACTCATGCTTATTATAGCAGCTTTTGAAGATTTGACAAGTTTGTCAAGTTAGCGGCATTTAAATTAAACTACACACATGCACAAAAAAATATCGATCCTGCTCAGCCTCTTTCTCACTTCATGTGGGCCATTGAGTTTTAATTTATCGATGACGTGGCAAAATTTGCCTGAAGAAGAAGCTCAAACTCAATCTGAGTTTCTCTTGTATACACTGAATGAAGACACCCAGGCTTTTACGAATGCTTTTCATCCAAATGCAGGGATCACACTTGAACTCGTAGAAGAAGTCCTAGAAATGACTGAGTTTAGGAATCCAGAAAACATCATTGTTACTAAGATTGAGGATGGAGTTTACTACTACGAACGTGATGGTTTTTCCGCCTCAAAAATCACCGGAGATATTGACTGTGAATACAACCACGATGGGCTCGCTCAATTCTACTTTACCCTTGCCTACAACCAAAGTGATAAAACCTGGTCTCCCATCGGTTTTTCCATTGAAGAATGTTTAGCCACAAAAAATTAGATCTCAATGTTAGAAGAAACTCTTATTTGCTATAGTGGACACGATTTAACCTAAGCTCATGCCACAAGTCAGCAAACGCAACCCTGGTGAGGACCAACTCAGCATCGGTTTTTTTCATAAACTTTTCCTAGAAATCACGGGGAAAGAAAAAGGATTTTTAGGAATCTTACTTCTAGGATTCGTACTCGCCGGAGTCGCACAAATACACCTAGGTCTTGCTATGGCCATTGGATTTCTATTTGCGGCCTACCCTGTTGTAGCGAACGATTCGATTCAAACGATTGGAACCTTCATCGCGTCAAATCAAGATGTCGCATGGTGGAAAAAATGGCTCTATATTGGTTTTATTTTTGCCGTAACTGTGAGTCTTTCTTGGTTCATGTTCGATGGAGATGTCAGTTGGCAACGTCTGGCCAGCAAAGGATTTGAAACGGCCCCCACCTCATTTCATTACCTTCAATTGGCGGCTCCTCTCTTTCTATTGATCCTCACTCGACTCAGCATCCCCGTTTCAACGAGCTTACTTATTCTAACGGCCTTTGCGACCAGTCCGAGTGCCGTTCAAGGTGTGGTTCAAAAAAGTCTTACGGGTTATGTCCTAGCCTTTGGAGGATCTATTCTTCTTTGGGGGCTCGTCACTCCCTTCATGGAAAAACTCACGAGCAAACCTGCTAAATCTTACTGGCGTATTATTCAATGGATTACCACGGGAATTCTTTGGTCCTTCTGGTGGCAACAAGATGCCGCTAATATTGCCATCTACCTTCCTCGCTCACTCGAACTATGGCACCTGATTGGATTCATCCTCGTCATCTTCTTTGGACTTGGATTTATGATCAAGAAAGGAGGTGAACGCATTCAACGAATTGTAGACGAAAAAAGTCGAGTTGTAGATGTACGCTCAGCAACGCTTGTGGATGCACTTTATGCCCTACTCCTATGGTATTTCAAAATCGTCAACAATGTCCCAATGAGCACGACTTGGGTTTTCCTTGGTCTCTTGGCCGGACGGGAACTCATGATCAACTTACGAACACGTAACGAAGCCCATCGCGACATGAAAGGCACACTTAAAATTGTCTTCAAAGACCTAGGTGGAGCGATTCTTGGACTTGTTGTGAGTCTCCTCATTGGTGCCAGTATTCATGGTTTGAGCTGGTCATAACCTCATTGTAAAGATTCACAAGGATTTCCGAATCTTTTTTCGCTTTGACGAAACCACTCTCTACATTCGAAAAGCAGGAACCCATAAGCAACTAGGAACAGGTTAGAAAGTCTGAGCTTGGTAAGACCAGAAGGAACACTTCGCTTCGCTACGTTTACATATTCTGGATCCTCACCACTCATTGACAAATCTATAAAATCTGCTATATTGCGGGCATCCAGCAACTAGAAGTATGCAGCAACTTGGCGAAACCCCATTGAGCGTAGAAGACCTCACCGCAAACCTTAGATGGAACTTGTGGCGTTTTGGAGCAGCTCCAGATGACGACTATAACCTTTTTAACCTTTGGGGCAATTTTGAAACTGCATATGTAGCTGGAATTTCTGCGAATCACCCTGTTTTTAGAGACATTTTGGATAAGCATCCCAATATTTTCATCCAGATGGCCGAACAGTGCAAAGCAAATAGAAAGCTGATTAAGTTCATGCATGTCTACAAATTCATTGGAGATGATGCCTTGTTAATGGATCTAGCAAGGCACTTCCTAGAAGGAGATAAAGCATACCTCCGTGATGATGAAGTACTTCAACTCGTGAGGGACTATTGTCCCGAAAGATATTTAGAGGCGCTAGACTATCGCATTAAATCTTCCGCCAAGCCAAATTGCGCAATGGGACATCCGAATAAAGATCTGATGGGACTAGACACATTCAAAGCATTTCGGCAGGAATATGATGACTTTCTTGCTCATGCAGGTCTTGATGACCTTCCACTTAAAAGCTTAAAACCTGCCCACGTTCTTGCAGCCAGACAAATCATTGTGGAGAGCGCCAGCAGACGATTCAATCAGGTGGTTGGAATTGCAAAGAGTGGTGTGCACATCCCACTTTGTTTGAAAATGATGGGACATCCTGCAGCATTGATTGATTTTCATCGGGACGAAGCTAATATCCCTCCCCGTTGGATTCCTTTTGAAGGAGCCAGCCCAATGAGAAAGAACCTTGGACGTGTACTCATATTTGAAGACGATGCTGTCACAGGAACTACTTTAGATGCAGTGGCACCAGAAATTTTAAAATATAAACCTAGGGAACTTTGGATATGTTTTACAAACAATATGGTAAAACGACAGTCGTTTAGTGCTGCAGCTCAAACGGGTCATTTTGCCCCCCATCATACCATCACATTAGATGAGTTTGTCTCTAGAGACAGAAAACATCGCCTAGAAATGGATGACGCCTTGGCTCGAACTCAAAAAAAGCGCTTCTGGTAGTTACAGAAGTTTCCCGCTAATCACATACCATACACTTGAGGATGGGCCCCCACATCCAACATAAATACAAAAGTATAATCCTCATATTCTTCAAAAATAATCCTCACACTTCCAGTCACAGAAATTGCTCTCTTACCTTTCATTGAACCCTTTAAAGCATGGTTCTTGAGCAAAGGATGATTCACATCAACTTGAAATACTTTAATTTTTTCAAGAACTTTGTCCTGCACCTTTCTATCGAGCTTCTTAAAAGCCTTTTGAAAACTTTTATGATACTCAATCTTCATCACGTAGCTTACTTAAGAATTCAATAGCCTCTTCTCCCTCAAATGGCCCATCCACGTTCATGCCTTTTTTCGCCTCCTCAGAAGCTTTTAAAATTTCCCGCTCTTGCTGAATTGTAAGACCATTCTCAGTTAATAAAGAAAATGGAATCCCTTCGGTTAGAATAATTTGTTTAAGATAAACTTTAATTGCACTACTCATATCTAAGCCCACCTTATCTAATATTTTCTTTGCAGCTTTTTTAGTTTTCGGGTCAATACGAACCTGGATTGTAGACATATGAAATAGTTAATACGCCAACATAGTACCACAGATGTAGTGACATTGTCAACACACACATAAGCCACCAGGAATTGAACCTCCCTTACAGGTTAGAGTGGCAGGGCCAGGAGGAATACTTCGCTTCGCTACGTTTACGCATCCTTGCCTCGGCAATGCCAAAGTAAACTTTGTCGCTGCTCTCGGCTTCGTCGCGCATCGACCCTGGGTCCGCTTCCCTCACGTTCCGTGATGAAAATGCGTCAGTCGAAGGACTGACTTATTTTCATGGCAGGGCCTAGTACACGATGTTCGAACTAGTAACTAATCTGAAAGGACCGATCTCATATCAATATGTGCATTATACTTATCAAACTTCTTCTTATAAGTTGGAACACCCCCTTCTAGATAATCCATAACTGCATCTTTCAACGGAGCATGATCCAAAGCCCCTGAATGAAGAACTCGAGAGTTATTAGCATCACCCTCCAGAATTGTGTATGTATCTGTATCAGATGCTACAGCCAAACTGGAATTGTGAGTCGTGAAAATAAATTGTCTACTCTCTTTGCCACCTCTTAGCTTCACACATACATCCTCCCAAATCGAGCATAGATCTAGAGAGTCCTCTGGCTGATCAATAATAATTGGTTTTGCCCCATCACTGAGAGCAATAATCAACATAGCAGCACATTTTTGGCCAACTGAGAGTTTATTCAAAGGTTCATAGATTTCTTCACCAACTCGCAAACATATCTCAGGCCTGTCTTGAGGAATCGCCTTATATTGTAAGGCAAGAAGATCTGTTAATTCATTCTCTGCTAAAAGCCAATCCGCCAAACCAATTACTTTTGACTGATCTAGTCCAGACTCGTTTGAAATGGTCTCTAACTTCTTAATATCACCAGAAACACGATAATTAATAAGTGATGATATGAAAGTTGTAGGTGTCACTTTATCCACAATATCAACAATATCATTATCCCTTAAATAGGAACCTTTTTTTAAAGCACTCAACTTATTACGGAATACGCCTCTATCATCAGACTCATTAATTATAATCTTAAGTCTGCCCAATGATTGAGCTTCAAGTGCAGCACATTTATCTTGTCTCTCTTTTGAATAAGCCTGATGTGCCTGATGCAGCTGTACAATCAAAGCCTTTCGTTTCTTCGCAATTTCATACATCTGCTTCGATTCTGTTCCTACTTTAGTAAGACGCTGCTTCAAAGCTTCTTGTCTTTGCTTCTTTTTAGCTCTCTGCTGAACCAGCTCTTTGTAATCTGCCTGTGAAACCCTAACAAAATCTTGGTACTTTTTTGCAATCAACTTATATGCAGGTTTCCAAGCATTATACTCTGCTTCAACCTTTGCCCTTGCCTTTTTTAAGGTTTCAATAAGGTTTTCATAATGACTGATCACATCCGACTTCAACTGGGTAACAAATCCACTAGATCTTTTTAGGGCAGGGTCTGCCTGCAAGTCATCTTGAAGTTCTGGAAGAACCAGCGTGTCAGCCCATTCTTGTTCAGAATCAAAGTCAGAAAAAAGCTGGTCAAGAAATGCAAGCTGAGCAACAAAAGCATTGGTCTTTGCTTCAGCTTTAGAATATTCATCAAAATTCGCACTTTTTAAAGACTTGTCCATCTTCTCAATTTCATTACTCAACTCAGCAATTTGTTTTGCTAGCAAATTATGTTGATCGTATGCATCAATAGTATTTGCTAGCTTCTGATCCAAGATCTGTATCTGTTGCTCTAAATCAAGAATTGTAGACTGATGAGCCTTAAAATCAAAGAATTGATCAAGAAACTTTAGCTGTGCCTTATTGTCTTCAGCAATCGTTATTATTTCGTTCTGACTCAAGAACAAAACAGGGAAATATTGTGCAACATCTAAGCCCAATTCTGGCTCATAAGGACTATTTTCACCCGAACGAAGTTCTCTGACAAAAGTTCTCGAATCCCCAGTTATGGTTTTCACTGTAATTTCGACTCTTGAGTATTCCATCAATCTATTTTGAAGCTTACTTTCATGATCTTCACGAATTGAAGGAACTGAACTCTCCTGAGATAAAGAAAATCTCATCAATTCAACAAGCAAAGACTTCCCAGCTCCCTTTCCTCCTAAAATGCTATTCAACCCCTCATGAAAAACAACTTCAGCACCATCTAGAAAGCCACCACTAACCTTAATTTTTTGGATATGGGGCACATTTTCAGCCCTAAGCTCACCTTCTTGTCTAATCCGAACGTCTCGATCATGAATACACTGCTTAAGAGATTCTAAATTGATCTTCTCCATTTTGAAGTAAGAGTAACGACGTCCAATCCCAGAAAGACCATGTGAACCGTCAATAACTCCTGGGTTATCAGACGCCTGATAGACCGCCATTTTTCTCTTATAAACTGGATCACTACCATCAAGTAAATCAACAACCCTTCTGTGTTTATTTTTTTTATCTTCATTATCAAAATCCGTACCTTCAGCTGCATGCACACATGGACATTGAATTAAATCGGTCCGCTGCTGCCCTGACATGTCCTGCAAAGCACCTCTGGTAGAATTGGCGTGTGCTAACACTGTCAAGCCGCCCATGTCCTCAACAATCTTTGCAAGCTCAATGGGACTCTTGTTCACAACAGCACTTAAATCTCCATATTGCTCCGGATCAAGGCCAAGCCTACTAAGCAATGTTTCAATGTGAGCTTGACTACATGTGGGGTCAAAAAGTGCAATTATGTGGAGCCCTTCTTTCCCACCCTGACAAGTTATTTCCACCCCCGGAAACACAACTAATTCTGTATCTTTCGCTGCTGATTTAATCTCATCTACCCATGCTCCAGTATTATGATCAGTAATTGCAATACCATCTAAGCCTCGCTGAATTGCAGTTTCAACAAACTGCTGAGGTGTAACAGTGCTATCTTCAAAGTCTCTCGATGCAGGCGTATGCAAATGTAAATCGAGTTTTCTATATTTCAAGCCACGAACCATAACCTAATTAGAATCAAAGGACCCTCATTAAAACACATTTACACTGAAAACCTAAACTTACACGCCTGACACGTGTAGCCCTTACCTTTGTGGAAAGCTGCAGCGAGAAACATGAAGAGCGCCACAGGAATCATCAAGAAAGCCAAGGGAAAGAAAATAATGAGGAAGATCGGCCCCAAGCACCCCATAAAACTAAACCCGATGGCTACCATCGCGGCTCTGTCACTGATGGTTTTATGAGACTTACATTTGGGGCATTCTGGGTTTTGCTGCTTCATAATGAAGGAGTTAAGAAATATTTTTGTGCACCTAAAAGTGGCGCCTATTGAAAAATGAAATCATGCCAAAATAGGTCGGCACAATATTAGAGAATATGCTTCCTTGGCACGGGAAGGCATCTGAAAGGCCACGAAGAGTCTCAGAAATCTCGAGCGCCGTTCCAAACCACTGAAATACCTCCCCGCTCAAAGGAGCCCTATCTTGAGTAACATTGATGCCAAGAGTTTGAATCATAAAGTGGGGCTACCTGCACCTGGCAACCCACGTCACGAACCCTTGCGAGCCGATCTGCGGCAGGGAGATAGCCCCGCTTATAGACAGATCGGACACAATAGCTCGTGTCTTTAAATAAAGGTTCATTCGGACATGGGTTGCAGGATAAATCTAGCCCTTTTCCTAATTTCTAACAAGCTTTGAGCATGCAAAACATATGCAAGAAGCTTCATTTGACAGGGAGTCAAGATGGTATAGATAAGGTAAGCAAAAAAGCTAGTGTGTCCCTAGAGTGCCACGAGCAAAAAAGCCCTATGCTTAGGGGAGAAACATAGCATTTACCAGCTAAATTATTTCACATAAAGTTGGTTTGTTGGTGGACAAGAACTCCCCCTGAACACCCACAAGCGCCACAGTACGTGGCACTCAACATAAAATATAATATCTAACATTTCTCTTCCTCGACTGATGTCGAGTCAGAGACCCGTAGGTATCTTTTAATGACACTCAAAATGCTGATCAACAGCCTATCAAATCAAGACATCGAAACATTCAAGACTCTGCTGGATGCACGATTTAAGAAAACACACTCGCTCAGCAAAGCTAGAAAGTCTGCCATCAATTTGATTGAGCTAGTGAAACTGTTACAGACCTTTAACCCTAAAGAATGAACCTGCCCTCCACATCACCTCACCCTCCTTGAAATTGTTAGCAAATGCTATCGAATGATAAAATAAGGATTTCAAAGCTTTGATAAAAATATCATTTCTTCAGATCCATTCAGTAACTTAAAACTTAACTTAAAATGAAACCTAAATTTACTAACCATAAAGTGAAACTACAGCCCCACGAGAGACTCTGCGCCAAACAGGTTTTGAGCAAGGAGGGTTTCGATCAATACAGTAGATATGGCTTGGATAGATACTGGGTAGATGAATACCTGTCTACAGGCGACCCATATCAAGCAACTCGCAACTGTTATCCAGCATTAAAGGGGGTCTATCTTTACAAAAAATGTGCGGAACTTCGTAAAACATTTGGACTCAACAGGGACACAATCATTGAAGCAGTAATTGACCTATACAGATGAAATTCTTTATCTATTGTCGGAAGTCTTCTGAAGATGGTTCACGCCAAGTCCAATCCATTGGTGACCAGGTGCGCATCATGTCTGAGCTTGCTGTTAATCGTAGACTCAAAATAGTTGAGGTCTATGAAGAATCAGCCTCAGCTAAAGCACCTGGTCGCCCCAAGTTTAATGAAATGATGGACAGACTTGAACAAGGCGAAGCTGCAGGAATCCTTTGCTGGAAACTAGACAGATTAGCCAGAAATCCAATAGATGGAGGCCGAATAAATTGGCTCCTAGACCAAGGCATCATCAAAGAGATCATCACCCCCGAAAGAAGCTACCTACCTGGTGATAATGTATTGATGATGGCCTTGGAATTTGGGATGGCTCACGAATTTGTGAATAACCTTTCCAAGAATGTGAAGCGTGGACAGAATTCCAAGTTAATCAAGGGTGGCTATCCTGGAACAGCACCTGTTGGTTACATTAATGAACTTGAGTTCAAGACAATTCAGCCAGATCCTGAACGATGGGATATGGTGAGAAAGATGTGGGACATGCTACTGTCTGGCAACTACTCTGTTCCTAAGATTGTTGAAATAGTCAACAAGGATTGGGGCTTTAGGACCAAACAGAAAAGGAAATCTGGAGGCACCCCCCTGAACCTATCCAGCACTTACAAATTGTTTAGGAAGCCATTCTACTATGGTGAGTTCCTCTGGAATGGCGAGACTTACCAAGGCAAGCACAAACCCATGATCACAAAGGATGAGTTTGATAAAGCTCAGCTAATGATTGGCAACAAGAAGATGACTGCTGCCGTTAAAGACTTTGCTTTTACTGGATTGATCCGTTGTGGTGAATGTGGATGCATGGTGACCGCTGAAGAACGTCTTCGTAAGAACAAGACCAATGACAAGGTTCGCCAATACATCTATTACCACTGCTCACATCGAAGAGACTCACGAAGAGATGTCCCCTGCTCCCAGAGAGCCAACATCAGGAAGGAGGATATTGAAGCTCAAATAGAGGCCATGTTAAAATGTATCTACATTGCTCCTTCTTTTAGAGACTGGGCGTTTGAAATACTGGCAAGCTCTAAGGAGCAGCAGAAACTAGAGCGTGAAGAGAAGTTATCAAGGCACAAGACGGCCCTTAGATCGATAGATACCAAGCTTGGCAATCTACTTCGTATGAAGATTAGTGAGGCGAATAGTGATGGAATACTGATTAGCGATGAGGAGTACAAGAAAGAGAAGGCTTCCCTACTTGCAGAAAAAGAACGAGTAGAGTCTGAGATGGAGTTAACGATGAATGAGGATTTACATACAAATCTACTACCCAATGTTTTTGATATTGCCAGTAGGCACGTGACGCGTTCGAATCAGGGGATCCTAAGACACGGAAGGCTATTCTCCGTAGCATCTTCAAGGGTTTTACCTTAAACGGGACACTCATCGAACCCACCTTCAAGCTGCCTTTTGAGATACTGGCAGATGGTTTTAAGCAAGACCCTTTGTTAGATGAAAAACGGTTCGAACTAGAAGAAAGCTTTACGTCTAAAGAAGAAGAGTCCGAGTGGGATACTCTCCTTATGGGATGGCAGGGCCAGGAGGAATCGAACCCCCGCCAGAGGTTTTGGAGACCCCTGTACTACCACTATACGATGGCCCTACAGCCCGGGAATTGTAGCCAAAGCCCTCATGAACTGCAAGCTTAACCCCATCGGCTCACACTAGGAGCACGTTTGGGAAAACCTTTTCCTCGGTATTTCAAAAAATATTTGATCGCGTCTCTCACGTGAATTCGTACCACTTTTTTCTTGAAGAAGTCTTTAATCCCTCCTCCAGATAATCGAGATTCATCATGAAGCGCTTGTGTCGCTCCCACAAAATGGACGCCAAATCCACGGTCCCATGCAGTACGGCAAATATCTATGTCAGACATAAATAAAAAGTAACGTTCATCTTTAGGACCAATGGCATCCCAACACTTTCGAGTAAAAACCTGCATGGCCCCCGTGAGCCAATCTACCGCTTCAGAAACTTCTGGATCTTTATCCCACATCAGATAACGACGCATGTGCCGTTTAAACAAGGTTTTCAATTTAGTTCGTTTGATAATCAGGTCTGTCCATCGAGGGAAAACTCGAAAGTTGTCCTGGATATCTCCATTAGGATAGACCAATCGAGGTGCAACCACCCCCACATGCTTATGACGCTCTAAATAGTCGAGCAAGATTTTAAAAGTGTTTTTCTCAACCACCACATCCGTCAAAATACACAGATACTTCCCTTTCGCGAGTTCCATTCCATAATTATTGCCTTGAGGATAACCTTTGTTTGGAATTTCAAAATAACGCAGATCAAATTTAGGATTTGGATCAAAAGGAATCTCAGCATTGCAGCCTTTTCGTCCATTATTGACCACTAAAACTTCCGTCTGATCAGGAAGCCATGCCTTAGATAAAGCTGTTAATGCCTCCGTTGTGGCTTTTGGGTTTCCATGATGCAGAATAACAATCGAAAGATCCATTATCGAAGGGCGTTACGAATGGCCGAAACCGGCACCCTTCTATCACTACGCTTGGCCGGAACGAAAAGCAAGGTTTTGAGGCCAGCTAGAAAAACTTTTGGATGGGTCAGCAAGAGGAAAAGTGCTTTGAGCTTTTCATAAATCAGGACTCGAATCAAAATTCCAGGCCCCAATTTCCAAGTCAAATTGTTCTTCAGCATGAGCAAATGATTCTTATAGGAATGCAGACGTCCATAGCCTGGTTTTGCCCTGTCTGATTTAGATAGAGCCATGTGACTCTGCCCTTCTCTGTTTGCCACGGTTCGAGCGTGCCAGCCCCATACTTCAGGGAAAACCTGCACCTTCATTCCAAGCCACTTAAGACGATAGGCTAAATTCACGTCCTCTTTGTACATCCACATCCGGTCATCAAAAAGTTGGTAATTATTTTCATACAAATCCCAAGCCACACTGGTTCGGAATAGAAAAGCCGCTCCACTAATACCAAATACGGAATTCAGCTGATCATCATACTGTCCTTCATCATTTTCTCCACTTCCAAGTTCATGGAAATGATGACGTTTCTCAGCCACAATACCCAAAGTATCAATCGTGTTCGTCTTTCGTTTATTTTCAAAATCCCAATAATGCATCTTCCCTGCACACATCACTAGTTTGGGATCCGCTTTCATTCGATTTAAGAGCTGTTTAACCACGGGCTCGTTTAGAAGCACATCACTGGTGTAAACCAGATAGTAATCGTGCCCAGGATGCAGCCTAAGCATCTCATTGTAGGCATTCCCATATCCAATATTGCCGTCCTTGTGTCGAGTGTAGTCAAACTCAGGATAGTTGATTTCCACAAAGGCCTTCACCTCATCGTTCTCAGCCGTATCCAAAACCACGACATCCGCCGGCAAGCTTTGTCGCAAAGACTCCACCACCTTGAGACTTTCCTCTAGGTAGTGGAGATCGTTGTAGCTGAGAACTCCAATTAGGGTTTTGTGCATATTTTAGTTTTTCCACTGTATGATCGATGATTTTCTGAGGCGCACTCAGTTGGAAGCGAGCTTCCCCGAATCATGATGAGGGGGCGAGTGCTCCGTGAGCCGAAGAGAATTAATCGATCATTAGATATCCCGCAAAGTGTGATTCATAGGCTTCCGTTTTACTCGCTGCAATAAGCCCCTTAAATCCATCAAGGATATCTTCAAAGGCAGTGAGCTGTTCACCATTATCAAGTCCGAGTTGCTCTCGGAGTGAACGTACCGTCCCCAAGAAATCTGAAATACCTTCAGGATTTAGAAGAACGAGTCCTTGATTCACATCACCAAGTTCATCTTTCAAAGAAAGATATAAGTCACTCTCTGAAATCATTTCTGCCTCTTCATCAGCCCACATGCTAGCGGTACTAATAATCATTCGTTCATTGACGATTCCAAAGACCAATTGAATTTCACTGGCCGTCACTGAGGCTGGGAGTGGACCGTGCCCTTCCCCTTGAGGAATCGCAGAAAGATCCATTTCAATCATCGTAAGTTCTTCTCCATCAATTTCAATTTCTCCTCGAGTAATTGCACCTGGAAGACTTTGATCAAACGTCAGCTGTAATCCACTGAGTTGTCCGTCCATCTTCAAAAGGAAATCTTCAGCATTGTCTACATCACTACTCACATCAAACATAATCGTAAGACCAGGAACCACTCCTGATCCATTTTGATGAAGAGCAAGAACGAAACCTTTATCCATAAAACTAAGAATCTCTTCTTCAAAATCCATTCCAAAATAGTTTTGAACAAGAAGTTCAATTTGCTCAATTCCTGCCGTGTCATCTCCAAGAGAATCGGCCTGCTCAAAAGTTTGAGACAATCCGTATGATTCAAGATAGGCCATCAACCCTTCAACAGGAACTTCCTCCATCAGGTAAGGTTTTTCTTTAGGTACGATGTCAAAAGAGATGTCTGAATCTCGCGCAGAATCTTTATCTGCCACCATGTAAGCATCAAATCGTAATCCTTGCTCTTCAGCTCGAACCACAATCGATTGCTGAACAATCACATCAGGAATATTACTCACTCCAAACCCAGCAGGAAGATCAAGATCATCCCCCATCAAACCTGGGAAGAGTCCCCCAAAGAACACGTAATCAGATCCAACATCTTGCATGATGTCTTGAAATTCTGGATTTTCCCACAGACTATCTTCTTTTTTCAGATCGAGCATTTCAACCAAACCTTCTGGACGATTGGCCACAAAAAGAAGATCCTTATGAATCGCTGCATAAAAATCGTTTTCCTCATTCACGTAGGCCGCATTACTGCTGAGCTTTTTTGACTCAATCAATTTCTGATCCACAAGTACCTCAAATACATCTTCCATTTTTTCTGCATCCTCAAGAGTCACCACTGTGAAGGCATCAACATCTGAACTAGACGGCCGAGAACCAAAAACCACTCGGAATCGGTCTCCCAATGCAGGAAGAATATCGTCTTCATAAGTAATTTCTTCTGAATCGTATTGTCCATCAAGTTGAGCCGCGAAGAGTTCAGAGAATCGTCCTTCTTCCCCAAGCTTTTCTTCCAAAACTTGAATGGAACTGAACTGTCCTTCGTCTCGCAAAGAATATGAAGTAAAAAGTCCAACTTCTGCAGGAATAAAGGCTTCCGGCATCAGCCCTTCATTTGAGGCGTGCTGCCCGAGATCAGCCTTCTTCCCACAACTCGTCAGCAGCAAAGATGCTACCACAAGAAGCGTCAGACTGAGCTTAAGTGATTGTTTCATGTGAGGCGTATTAAATTTGGCTCTACGCTATCACGATTCGAGGCTTAGATCCACCATGGATAATGTGTAAAACTCATTAAATTTGTAAGAAAAGAGTCAGAAAAATTTCAGGATTAATTCAGATCAAAAGTCCATGATAAATACAGCAGTGGAAGGGGCCCGGCATGGCAGCGATCTCGGCTTTGTCATCCTAAGATCAGGAGTTCGATTCTCCTCGGGTCCACCACCCACTGTCAGACACACAAAAGGCCCTCAATGAGGGCCTTTTGTGACCGATATGGTTTTGCAACCCCGGCTTTGTCTCAAAGATTATAGCATAAAACACCTACTTCTTCCATCTGGTATCTAGTACATCCCATCAATACTCATCGGTTCCACTTCATCCACGAGTGGCTTTCGTCCTTCTCGATTTGGCTGCAATGACATGAAGTCAGCAAGCATCTCATTTTTATAGAGCACTCCCATATAAAATTTTTCATCGAGGTCTTCCACAATACGTCGAGCTGCCCAAATATCAGTGTTGTCATAATCTTCAAGATCTTTCACATCTCGAACTCGCTCGGCGTACCATTCGTCCGGTGTTTCTCGGTTGTAAGTTGGACAAGCCTGAAGCACTTCCACGAAGGCGAATCCTTTGTGGTTCATCGCCGCTTGGATCGTTTCGGTCATGTGAGTGATGTTCCCAGAATAGGTCCGAGCCACAAAGCTGGGACCAAGGCTCAATACAAACTGAAGTGGATTGAGTGGCGCTGCCGTCACTCCTTCTGGAGCGGAATTCATCTTTGCTCCACACTTAGTGGTCGACGAAGGCTGCCCCGTTGTGAGCCCGTAATTCTCATTATTGTGAAAAATAAATACGAAGGGGAAATTATTTCGCACCGAATGCACCAAATGGTTCACTCCTTCACTAAAAGTCGCTCCATCTCCGGCAAAAGCGATCACCTTTTTATCTGGATTCGCAATTTTTGCTCCGGCCGCTAAGCTCAATACTCGCCCATGCAAACCATGAATCGTGTAGGCATTGATGTTATGAGAAGCGTTTCCATTACACCCCACATCGAAACAAAGCACCGCGTCTTTTACTCCCACTTCTTCAATCGCAAGCGCATGCATCACGGCATTCAAAATACCGAAGTTTCCACAGCCACTACACCACGTGATCACATTCTCTGTTTCCAGTTCCGTGATCCGGTCTTTGTGTTTCACCAAATTGTTCAAGAGTGGGAGACTCATAGATTTTGATTAATGTATTCAGAAACTTCTTCCACATAGATTGGGCGTCCATTCCACTTGAGTAATTTACCCGCAAACTTGTGCCCACGAGCTTCAATATCTTGTCCAAATTGACCGGTGTAATTTCCTTCGATCAAATGCACATTCTTATTGTCTTTCATAAACTGCTCAAGCACGTCCGTCTTTAATGGGAAGAGATAGCTGTAATGAAGGTAGTTCACCGATTTACCTTCAGCTTTGAATTTTGCAATCGTATCCATCATTACATTCCGACTACTTCCCCATCCAATGAATGAGATATCTGCTGAGGCTTCACCGTAAAGATCTGGTTCAGGCAGTGCGTCTCGCAAGGTATCCGCTTTTCGTATTCGTTTTGCAATCATTTGCTTCGAAGGTTCCGCATCTTCGGTCAAAGTTCCATCTTCTAGATGCTCATCTCCATTCGCAAAATAATAGGCCGAGCTGCTTCCAGGGATCCATCGTTTAGATACGCCGTCTTCAGTAATTCGGTATCGGTCATTCGACTCAATCGATTCAAGTTCAGCACCCGTTACCAGTCCACGCTGAATAGGTATGGCTCCTTCTTCAAAGTCATCCACGGTCCACAAGCTTTCCGCGATTTGTTTTTCTGTGAGAACGATCACTGGGATTTGATAAACCTCCGCGTAGTTGAAGGCATGTTGGATCAGTTCAAAGGAATCTTGCGCATTACTCACGGCCATCACCAATCGAGCGTATTCTCCATGACCTGAATATTTGGCCATTTGATAATCCCCCTGTCCTGTCCAGGTTGGCAGTCCTGTCGCTGGCCCAGGTCGTTGAGCGATCACCGCCACAAAGGGCGTTTCAATCATTCCCACGAGCGACACTGATTCCGTCATCAAATCAAACCCTCCTCCTGAAGTCGCTGTCATGGCTCGTGTTCCCATGTACATAGATCCAATCACCAACTGAGCTGCGGTGATCTCATCTTCTGCTTGTTTCACAATCATTTTCGTCTTCGGTTGAAGCTCCGCCATGTAGGTCAAAACACTACTGGCTGGACTCATTGGGTAGGCGTAGTACGCCCGACACCCCGCATGAATCGCTCCAAGCGTGATGGCTCGGTTTCCATTGATGAATCGTCGGACCGTATTCCCCTCTGGAACCGGAAAATCAACCTTCGTTTCCACAAGATCAAAACCATGTTTGAGCACAATTAGATCCATTTCAAGAAGCTTCGGCTTACTTGCAAACTTTTCTTTGATCGCCTGTTCCACCAGGCCATAATCGTATCCAAGCAATTTCCAAACCATTCCAACCAGAAGCACATTCACCATCAAGTTATTTCCTCCAAGTTCAGCTACGGTTTTTCGTCCCGGCGCACTCACCACTTCCACTCCACGTGATTCAAATTCTTCCATTAAAGCTTTAATCCCTCCAAATCGTTCGTAGGCATGGACCAAAATCCCGCCATCTTTAAGTTCATCTTTGTAGGTTTCCATTCCATTTTTATCGAGCGCAATCATGATGTCTGCTCCGCTAGAAAGTGCGTAAACAGGGTCTGGGCTCAAGTTGAGAGAATACGACGAATGTCCCCCTTTAATCAAAGATGGAAATTCCCGATCAGACACCGCATAAAAACCAAGATCAGACAGCGCATTCGTAAGGATATCTCCTGTACTCAGAAGCCCCGTTCCACTCGCTCCAACAATTTTGAGTCGCAATCGGTTCATAGTTTTTCAAGTCCTTTTAGGAAACGGTCGGTCCACGCTGGAATTGTAGTTTCTAAATGAGATGAGGGGTGCTTCCCTACCATCAGGGGTCCTGTCACAAAACTTGCGCCTCGCTTTTTCAACCAAACAGCAAGAATTCTCATCGATTCCAAGTAATAGTCCGCATGGTATTTTTCATCTCCAAGCGAGATCACGGCACAGGGCCGTCCATCAAATTTCATATTCTCTGCTTTGTAGAGCAGTTTCGCCATAAATCGTTCAAGTTCTCCCATTCCGTAGGTTGGGCTGGCCAAAACCAAAACCTCATTTCCCTCGAGAATTTCAGGTCCTTGAGTCTTCGCATCGAAAAGACTCACCTCGTGTCCAGCGGCTCGAATAAGTTCAGCCACACGTTCACACACGATTTCCGTGTTTCCTCCACAACTGCTAAATACGATTTTTACTGCTTTCATAACGGCTTCAGGGTACATCAGCAGGTTCCTGGTGCCAATACTAGTTATTCAAACCACTGTGAGATATTTAAAAAATTTTTTAAATAAACGACAGTGCCTACTTTTATTGAATCCAAATCAATGAATCTTCTGCATGAGTCAGCCCGGAATATAAATCATGAACGGCCTCTCCAAAGCTATACACCCAATCCTCATAATAATTTTCATCTGGATGATTGTAATCAGGCGCTGCCAAATGTGCGAATTCATGTGCAAGAGACTGCAGAAAGAACTCATCATTCTTGAAAAAAGTAGTAGCTTCGAAACTGATTCCTCCTGGCACAGTATAAGTCCCCGTAGAATGGTTTGAGTTCCTCATAGTTGTTGCCTTCACACCCGTTGTCTCCCACCCATGCGCACAAAAGACCTCCGCGTGCTCAAGTTCCCAATTCCAATGCTCTAAAAGTGCCACCTTTCCTTCTTCAGAAGGATCATGTTTCTGATATTCAGCGACTAAAATTTCTGAAATGGCTGCATTGTTTTCAAGCATCCATCTACGTAGATAATCAATTTTTCTCTGCTCAGTCTCATCACACAAACCATAAAGTCGATGTAATTTTTTCTCATATTCAAAAGATCTCCCACATGAGTCCTCAAGATCTTCTATAGTTTTTTGATCTAGATCATGAGTCTCCCTATAAGCACCTATGAGCGCTTCTGAAGCAGTTAATTCGTCACGGATGTCCGCAATCTCTGAATACAGATAGACTACTGGAAGTGCCATAGCAAGCCCCCCAAGTATTGCACCTGTCATGCACCCAATTCCTCCCGTTACTTTCTCTCTTTGGCTAAGATTCATAGCCTAGATCGTAGCAGTTTTTCACAATTTGTCAATCAGGCGCACTCATCCAGCTTCTTAGCCCTCATCCGCTCCACACTCAGAGTGATCAATTGCTCCAACAACTTCAGATCTACATCCTCAAGTTTACGAATATATAAACAGCTGACTCCTGTTTTGTGCCTCCCCAGCTTCTCCATGATTTCTGGATAGTCTTTAAAACCGGTCATCACATAAATACTCAGCTTGGTTTTCCGTGGAGAGAAACCTGTAATGGGCCAATCTCCTGTTCGGCCTGAGGCATATTTGTAAGAGTAAGAACCAAAGCCAACAATATTCGTGCCCCACATCACGGCTTTTTCGCCAGTGATTCGCTCCATCATTGCTAAAAGTTCAAAAGCGTCCGCACGTTTTTGTTCATTCTCCACTGTATTAATGAAGTCTTTCACGCTTGCCTCCGTTGGCTGAGTTTTATTCCCGGGCATATTTATGAGTGGTCATCCCCCATCGCAAGGGCTTCAATTTCAATTTGCGCACCGAGTGGCAATTCCTGAACGGCCACCGCTACTCGAGTAGGCATAGGAGCCTCGATGTGATTCACATAAATCTCATTCACCGGCCCGTAATCATCCATCGATAAAAGATAAATACGCACCTTCACCAAATTAGAAAAATCCCAACCCACTTCAGCCAAGAGTGCCTTCATATTGGCAAAGATCTGCTTTGTTTGTGCTTCAAGACCGTCGGCCATCTCACCTGTTTCTGGATCGAGTCCAATCTGACCTGCAATTTCCATGCGAAATTTTTGCGAGCTCAAGATCGCCGGCGAATACAAATGAGGTGCTGACGGAGCATCGTCGGATTGTATGACTTTTTTATTCTGCATAATATTCTTCAAGAGCAGCTTCTAATTCCTCTTCATCAATCTCCTCTAGAGCGGTTTCAAGTTGGTCAAAGAAAGCATCGACTTCTTCTGGATCTACATTTTCAAGAGCCGAAGCAGCCCCAAAGAAAGCAATCACCATCCCTGCCACACCTAGTGGCAACATGATTCCAGAAATAATAGTAAGTACTTTGAATACTTTCTTAGCTTTGGCCGTTTCCACCGCAGCCCAGATTATTCCAAAAATAGGTGTGAGAATCACTCCTCCTATGAGGAACATCATTCCAAAGAAACCAGAAAGTGTAATTAATAGTCCTGTTGAATCTTCCATAAAGGCTAAATTAGTTTATAGAGCCACAATACACTAATAATGACAGGTTGGTGAATCAAGTAGATCGCAAAGGCACGTTGCCCCATCCAAGTGAGACCCGGCACTTCCGCCAAAAGTTTTAGTGGAGTTGGTTTTCGTTTTCCATAAACCCAATGCCCTATTGAAATTCCAAACAAAGGCAATGCCAACCACGGAATCAAAGGGAAATAGTCCAATGAAGCAAATCCCAAATAAGGAAAGCCAAGCCAAACGAGCCATGGCGTATCAAGCATGGCGCCATTAATCATAATAAATAAAGCCACAATCAAAAGTGCCATGAATGAAGCCAGCCATGGACGCCCTTTAAACAAATACACAATGGGAATACTCACCCCAATCATATGAAGAATTCCAAACCAAATTGTGTAATCACGCACAAAAATAAAACTCCCCAGTGTCATCAGCATTCCTCCTGCAAAAACAAGGGCACCACGCTTGAGCTGTCCTTTAAAATCTCTCGATGAAAGCACCACACTCACCCCAACCAAAATCAAAAAAGTAAATCGCACAAACATGCCTCCAGCCTCTATCCACCACTGTCCCATATTCAAATTCCAAACCTCCATGAACCAGCCATCAAAAGCAAGATGATAGAGCACCATAAGCCCTACAGCTAGCCCACGAAGCGCATCGATTTCCATTAGACGTTTAGCCATGTTGAGCGGTAAGATTCCTAGGTAAGTTACGCTTTTTATACAATTAACGCTACCACCCATGAAAGCAACTCGAGCGATACTCGCCAGCCTATTCGGATTGATATTTATCCTCACTGGATGTGGGAGTTTCATTAGTGACGTTCGAGACGAAGTCAACGATGAACTCTTTGACTACGATTACGATAGTTCAGACAGCTACGCCTACGATTCAGCCGTAAGCTCACTCAATAATTACTCAGATCTCATCAACGAAACCTATGATGAAATGGACTACCTTGAGTATGACCTTTTCTACTACACCGATGACATCAGCTACTATGATCCAGGAGTTTACGAGCCTACATTCACTTGTTTGTTTGAGCTCTACTCTTACGATTGGCTCAGTGAAGCGACGGCAAGCCCTTCAAGTGAAATTGCTGAAGCAGACCAAACATGGTTGGTGAACCAAGCGAATTTGATTTTCGCACGAGTGGATAGCACCGAAGAAGTCTGCCGAGAGCTCGACCGATACGTGAGTGCTCAAGATTACAAAGACGACAGTTTTGCTCGATCCGATGAATTGGTGAATGCAATCTATGCTGAAATTGACGCCTACTACGTTCTTCACAATGAAATGGTAGATAAGCTGGAAGCACTCTACGACATTCATGAAAACTTCGTGGTGGACCCAAGCAATCCAATCAGCGTGGGAATTGGTAACATGAAAATAGATATGGACTACGCCGATGAATTGGCAGACATCCTAGATGACGCCTACGAAACAGAAAGTTTTGCTCGAGTAGATGAACTTCAAGCACTTTACGATACACTCTTGGCTTCAGCAGATCTAAATGCTCCAAACCCAGGAATCACAGATGAGTATGTTTTAGATTACTACGAGTACTTCTACACTGACCTTCAAGACAACTTCCTACCTGCAAGTAAACGAGCCATCCGTGCTTTCAATGATGGAAGCTGGGATGACCTAGATTACGCTTACTGGGATGTTGCTGACTACTACGGATTTTTGATTGATGACTACAACACTTACCTTGATGTAGCGGGTTACTAAAGAAAAAGTAGAATCGCTACCGCCACAAAAACCGATAAACTCCAACGAGGCCGCATCAGTAAATGGTGCGGCTTCATTACTAATTTAGCTTCTTGTACAAATTCATAACTCGTCATCAAAATAACCAACATTAAGGCCACAATACTGCTCCAATGAAGCTCCATTAAGTACATTCCCCATGCGATCCCCAAATAGCTGAATCCACGAAGTACATACACCACCGGTCGACGATAATATTTCAAAACCGCTTTATGAGCGTAAGCTTTCCTTTTACCCAGCAGTTTAATATCACTCCGACGTTTGTGTGATAAAAACATCAGCATCAACATGAATACAAAAATAAAAGGACCCCATTCATGAAGACCTGGCCAGTTTGTCATTCCCCCTAACATTCGCATTATAAAATTTCCTGCGATCATCATGATGTCTAGAAAAGGAATTCGCTTCAAACCAAAACTGTAGGCATTGGTTGCCATGAAATAAATCAAGACAGGCCACAAATAAAACCACCCCAAAACACTGACAATCACAATCAAAATAATCAGAAGCAAGACTCCCACAAGCTCCGCCTGTTTTCCTGAAATTCTTCCTGAAGCTAAAGGTCGGTCTTTTTTTGTAGGATGGTGTCGATCCTCCACACGATCCACCCAATCGTTAATGATGTAAGTCATAGAAGACACACAGCAAAAACCAAAAATAGCGAGAAGCATTGCCCCGCCTCCTCGAGCAGATTCAAAAAACAAAAGCGGGAAAAGCAGCACCAGATTTTTATACCACTGCTCTACTCGGAGTAGCCGCCGATAGTCAGTGAAGCTTGTCATTTATTGAAATTATTAGTGTGCACAATGGATACCGCTTTAGGCAAAATTTCAATGCTTAAAGTGCGGCAAGAAAAGACATCACCATCAATTTGATAATCTTTTATTTCCTTAGTTTTAATCACAATTTTCTTTCCCTTATATGGAGTGATCTTCCAAAACTTCCCCATGGTAAAAACATTAAGCATCCCATCATTGGGAACGATGCGTTTCCCCAAAAAAACTTGGCTCGCTTTCCAATAAGCGAGTGGGAAAGCATTAAAAACAATCACCGCTTTGCTCATAACATGGTGTCGTTTGCCATCAATCGTGATTTTATAAGCCTGTCGTCTAAAGTTAAAAAAGGTTTTAATCATCACCCCCACATAGGCCAAAAGCCCCCAATGTCGCTTAAGTGCCCGTGTGGTCTCTTTCATCAAGAAAACATCGTAACCTTTCCCCACAGCAATCAGACCGATACGCTTTCCGTTCACCTTCATCACATCAATTTTTTTTGCTTTGTTTTTCAAGCCATGCCGCACGGCTTTCCTGACCTGAAACAATGGAATTCCTAAAGTAGCTGCCAACAAATTGGCACTGCCTTGTGGAATGATCACAAGGGGAATCTTCATCTCATTTTGAAGCATAAAATCCACCACACTCGCCACCGTTCCATCACCTCCCGCTACAATCACTCGATCATATTTCTCACCTAAAAAAGGTTCCAAGGGTTGCTGATCGGCTTTGACCGTATCAAACCAATCCCAGTCCCATTCTCCTTTTTCTAGTTCAGATACAATGATTCGAGGCACATCCTTCCACCCCTTTACCCCTGATATTGGATTGTAAACGACTAAGGCTTTTTTCATGAAAAGAGCTTAGCAAAAATGTCATCTAAGACGTAGGAAAGCTTAATCCAAAATGATTCTCCCTTCCCTCGCAAACGAGGAAGCTTCACAAAATGAGCCCCAATGGCTTTCGCAAAACGGCCATCCGTCCAATATTTATCACCATGCACCTCCACAGGCTTAAGGCCATCATCTACCAAATCTAAAATGGCTGGATTTGGTTTTTTCAAATCTGTATGCACATATGGAACTCCTAAATCATCCGCCACTTTTTGATTGCGTTTATGATTTTTCTTATTGGATAAAATCACCACCGTTTGTTCTGCTCGCAATAGTTCCTCCACCATCTGACGGCGCTCTGGATCAATCTGATCTGAACCATCAACGACTAGCGTCCCATCGACATCCATGAAAATAAAAGCTCGTTTGATCATCTTCACCATTTTTTCACATCTTTTTCATTTGTCCATCACACTTCATAGAGATAATCCTCTCGGATCTAGGGCAGACGCCACGGTCGAAGGTCCAAAATAACAGGGACGATATAACCACTCAAATTATGTTAAAGAATCAATTACTCAGTACCGGACTCCTAGCACTCACTGTGGGCGTGGTGGGTTTTGGAGCGGGTCTCGCTACTCAAGGCGTCGATGCACGAACAGAAAATGGCGAATTCAATCGACCTCAATTCTTTGAGGACATCAATCGAGAAGTCACTTATCTAGACAATGGTGTAGAAATTGAAATCACTAGTGATGATGCTGAATTGGTAGAAAAAATCCAAGAACGTCATAACGGTGAAAAATTTGAACACCGAAAAAATGCACCGGAAGATGCACCAGAAATCGATATGAACGTGGAGCTCATCGATGATGGAGTGATTCTAACAATCACAGCAGACGATGCAGACGCCGTGGAAAAAATTCAAGAACATGCAGAAAATCCGAAACCACACAAAGGGGGTCATGGGGAGCCTCATTGTGAACGTGAAGATGATGATGAAGCCTAATCTTGGCTAAGCGTGGGACTGGGGCCGTGCAAACGGCCCCTCTTTTCCTTATAATCAAATTATGACTACCGTATTAATCATTGAAGACGATCCTAAAATCGCAGATTTACTCAAGCTTTATTGTGAGCAAGAAAGCTACCGAGTGATTCACAGTGAAAATGGGAAAGAAGGTTTGGAACTCGCCATAAAAGTGAATCCCGATGTGATCTTACTGGACCGTATGCTGCCTGAAATGGAAGGCCTAGAAATCCTGCGAGAAATCCGACTAAACCATCAGACGCCTGTGCTCATCCTAAGTGCCAAATCAGATGAGATTGAACGTGTGCTCGGTTTAGAACTCGGTGCAGATGACTACATCAGTAAACCATTCAGCCCCAAAGAAGTCATGGCTCGAATCAAGGCCATACTCCGTCGCAGCAAGTCAGCACCATCAGCTGATAAAGCTTTAGATCTAGGGGAACTTAAAATTTTCCCCGATAAAATGCGTGTGACTTTAGAGGGCAAAGCCCTCACACTTTCAGCATTAGAGTTCAAACTTCTTTACATTCTTGCCAGTGACCCTGGTCGTGTCTTTTCTCGAGATCAATTGATGGAACAACTCTATAATTCAAAGGCTATGGTCTATGACCGAACCATTGACGCTCACGTCAAAAACCTTCGAAAAAAACTCAAGGACGATCCTAAAAAAGCACGCTACATTGAATCTGTTTTTGGTGTTGGATATAAATTCAAAGAACAATGAAACTCTCCATCCATTTCAAACTTTTCCTAAGCTACGCTGGAATCAGCTTTGCCACTCTCACTGTTTTAGGATGGACCGCTCGTACTTTAATGAGCAATCAGTTTCATTCCTTTGCCGATAAAATCGGGAAACATGGAGAAATTCGTCACATTGGAGGACCAGGTGAAAACCCCTTCAATCTTTTTCTTGAGACCATGCAAGATTCTCTTTTTTACACCACGATTGCAGCGGGGGTTTTAGCGATTCTACTCAGTCTTTTAGTTTCACTCATTTTCACCAAACCCATCAAAGAATTGATTGAAGGAACAAAAAGCATCGCGAAAGGTGATTATAAAAAACGAGTGAACATTCACTCCGAAGACGAGTTAGGGGAACTCAGCCATGCACTCAATACCATGGCAGCCTGTTTAGAAGAAAACCAACGACTTCAACAAGACCTTGTGACCACCATGATTCATGAATTGGCCACCCCTCTCACCAACTTAACAGGTTATCTAGAGGCCATGAACGATGGACTGATCAAAGGAAAAAAACGCAAAGAAACTTTAGAACTCATGAGCGATGAAGCCGCACGACTCACCCAAATGGTGAAAGAAGTACGAGAACTTTCACATGTTCAACATCCCAACTTCACGATTCACCCACGAAAGATCAATCTTCACAATTTGGTGGATAAAGTCATCACTCAAATGGAACCACAACTGAAAGAAAAAGACCTTCGTATCGTGTTCAAAAGCATGGCTGAACACGAGGTGCTTAAGCTCGACCGCGACCGCATTATTCAATTGCTTCTGAATCTAATCAACAACGCCATTTCTTTCTCACCTAAAGAAGGCAGCATCATTCTCACTTTGAAAAAAAAGGAGAAATTCATTGAATTACAGATTGAAGACCAAGGTCCAGGAATTCCTAAAGAAGACCTACCTCACCTATTTGAACGCTTTTATCGAGCGGATCAATCACGTTGTAGAAAAACGGGAGGACTAGGAATTGGGCTTTCCATTGTGAAAGAAATCATGGACGCCCACGACGGCACAGTTATTGTCAAAAGCACCCCCGGGAAAGGTAGCAATTTCATTTGTCAGTTTCCTCTGAAAATATCCTGAAAAAGATGCAAATAAGCAGTGGCACTGAGAGTAACTTCAGGAGAATCATCATAAGTTTGTAGGATGATTCCAGCCAAATAAATTAAATTGAAACGCTTTTTTCTTTCTGAAGAATCTAAGTTTTGAATTGAATTCGAATTGAAACCAAAACTTTCAGTATTTAAGGAGCAAATAATACCCTTTGCTAATGAATATAGATCTCGAGCATGAGTATTCTCTGACCCTCGGGGGTGATTGGGCTTGGGCCGGTAATAGGCCGTTCCCGTTTGAGAGTAATTCTTCTCAGCATCTTTTAAGAAAGATATATGATCCGGATCAATCAGCACTACTCTTCCATCTGGATGTAATAAAATATTTCCTAATTTGATATCCCTATGAATCAATCCAATGGATTCCATCTCAGAAAGAAGTTCAAGTATCCCTTCCATCACATTTTTAGACACCTCAATTTTTTCTTCCAAACTTGCTTCTCCTAGCAAAAAATCCTGCCACGATTGTCCTTCAAAATATTCAACTAACATTCCCTGCTCATTTACCTCAAATGGCAATTGCAAATTAGCTGGAAAATCATCACGAGATAGTTTCTGTCGCTCACACTCATTTAAAAAATCGGAGACCATATGACGTGCTCCATCACGCGTATTGCTCCATAATTTCATAGCATATTTACGCCCATTCATCTCAATGAGATAGACCATTGATAAGGACTTGCCTCCTACAGGAGTCAAAACACCTAAAACATCAGCACGAAATTCACCTATTTCAAGATCTGGTAAAGTAGTTCCCTCTCTGACCGCAACTTGTGCACGAATATTCCATTCCCTTAAACGCTCTCCCAAACGCATGTCCTTTCTAATTATATGGGCAAGACAGAGAATACCTTCACATGAACGGGGCTATCTGTCAAATAACACTGTCCTTTCTTACACCTACGTGGATATTGATAAAAACCCAATTTTCTGCTATAATCAGAAGATTAAATCAATCGTATGGCACCTGGTGGCGAAAATTCGAGTTATGATTATGCAGAGCTGAATCGTGATGTGAACAAAACATCAAGAGTAGATACACTGAATTTTGAATCTGGAAAGCACGGTTACGATCCAGAGGAAGGTCTCAGCCATAATCTGCAAAAGCTTTTTGCAGAACAGATGGGCCAACGAGAAGCAAAAAAACACATGTATGAAGTGCTTCATGCGGTTCAAGATTACTCAAATGACTCAGGAAAAGCTGAATTTCATCCAGATCGAATCGATCAAACTCTGACTGATCTGAATGTAGTTGGTTTTCAAGTGGCTGGAGGAAAACTAAGCTTTTACGATGCAAGAGCCAGTCAAATCTTAGAAATCTCTGCCGTTTCATCACGTCAGAATCTGATTCCGAGTGTGGATGGACGCCTTCCTGAATACGACTATGGACAGATCAATCAAGAAAATAATGGTGCGGAACAGATAAACATACATGAGGTTCAATCGGATCGAGCCCCTTACAAGCCTGAAAGAGGATTGAGCTTCAATCTTCGTGCACTTTTTGAAAAAAGCATGGATGCAAAACAGGCTAAGGCCTACATGTTTGAAGCCCTACATGCGGTTCAAAATTACTCTGAAGAAATCAATGACACCGCGCTTCATCCTGATTTTATTGATGAAACGTTCACACGATTAGGAATCGTAGAATTTAATATTTCTGAAGGTGAACTTCATTTTTATGATGAAAATGGAGAGGTGCTCATACATATTCCTGTCCTCTCCTCTCGGCAAGAAGTGAAACGAAAAGCACTAAAGGAAGCACTTCGCCTAAAATATGACATTGATGAAGATGAAATAGAACGAAGACAACGGGTTAAACGTGCTCGTGAAGCGGTACGTACCGCACGTGAAGCCGTGGGCCCACCTGATAATTCTCTTGCGATCAAAGTACGTCTGCCTGCACAAGAAATTGAAGGTGAATTTTTCACCAGCGAAGCGTGGATTGGAACTAAAGAAATTCCGGAAGTACTCCCACAAAATGTTCGAGGTGAAACCGCCTGTTCGCCTTATGTGGCTCAATGGCTCACGAAAGCACTAGGAGGAGATGAAAACCTAAGAGTGATTCTAGATGGCCCTTTCTTAGAAGGTTTCGATGCGTGGGATTTCAAACGTCGTATGCTCCGAGGAGGACACGTAGAACATGTTGAAGGAATGCAAGACTACGTGGGACTCAGAGAATATGGCACATTCAGAAAAAAACCGACCGAATCCCCCGCCTACCGTAGCCGACTGACTCAATTCTCTGAACAGGCCAATCGATTGGTAGCAACAGGGTCTCCCGTGATCATGAATCTTTATTATGAACACTCCAGCTACAAACATGAAGTGGCCCGCGAAAATTTTTCCTTCAATTTAGGAAGACACCCAGAATACCGAAGTTTGAACAGTCACGTGACCTACGCACTTGGACGAGGCTTCCGCCGACTCGGTGGATCTCCCGCTCGAGGAGAAAAAGCCGGTGAGTACGTTCGTCGTGCGCTTCACATTAAAGCTGCCTACCTGCCTGTACTTCAAGACACTCGAATTCGAGTTAATGGAGGAACGCCTCTCATCTACAACGAATACAAAAACTTGAACTTAGCACACACAGATAAAGTCGAGCTTGAAGACATCTATTTTGCCCATCAATACAATGGGTCAAAAGTTCATAGTATGTCTGAACTCTTAGGGAACGGTAGTTTTATTCCAACGGACATATTGAGAGTCAAAACTGAAGATTTAGATCAAGACACTCTCCCTAATACAGAACTTCCTGAAGGAGTTCGTTTAGCTAAAAATATTTACCTTCATCATGGTCAAAACATTAAAGACCTCGTGATCAATGAAATTGGCCCAGATCGACAGGACTACGCTGCACTATTATGGTTCTGGCGAGACATTGGTTTTGATGATCGAAAAACAGATTTCGACATTGATCCCATTCCTATTCCAAATATGGATTCACTGTGGACCCACATCAAGGCTAAAGGTGGACTTGCGAAACTAGAACTCGAAAACAAAAAAATAGCGGCCAATGAATACATGGAAGAGCACCCTGACGAGCATCTGATATTTGTGGAATATGTCTCACCCTGGGAAACACTTGAACCTTACTTTGATCGTATTCCCGCCATGGATGGACAGCCCCCTTTCACCCAAGAAGAAATTCAGATGGTTCTTGCTGAAGTTGATCAACTAAATTCAGATATTGATCTACGAACCTTTAAACGTCCGCAATATGACATTGATGGTGAAATTTATGGAGAGGTCAATGACTTTGTTCGCTGGCAGAATGGAAACATGATCTGGCTCAACAATGAAGTGATTAAAACCATTGAAGACAATATTTATCGTAAACGAGTCGAAGCCACCATTCACATTCCAGACACCCTCACGGTTGCCGTTGGACGAGATATTCTCTCTGGGCGTTTTAAATCTGGATCAATTGAGGTGCAGATCAGTCAGCACCACAAAGACATGATCAAACTCGGAGCCAATCATGACCAAGATCTTGCTCTCGCTCTCACCACCATTCTTTGTAATGAAGAGCTGGCTGGTTCACGTCGACGAGAAGTAGCAGAATGGCTAGATGACAACACGGCATTCAACGAAGGATCCGTGGGACTCTTCCAAGTTGCTGCCGTGAAAGAAGATCGAGAATGGGTCGAGAATGTATTGAACCCCACCCTGCCTGAAGGTGAGCGCTACGAATTCATCAATATGGAAGATTATCGAATGACGCTCCGTGACGATGACAAGTTAAACGCACGAGTCGCAGGACATCGACTCAAAGAGTCTAGACACATCTATGATTACAACCTCAGACGAAATGGAGAGACTCCAAACCATCGTTCAAGTGATTACATGGCAAGCATGATCAGCATGTACAATCGCCCATCAAAATATGTTTACATGGGAACACTCAGCTATAATGCTTCAAGCGTAATGAATGTTTTTGAAATAGACAATTTCAACCCATTTCACCCTGAACCCGCATTGCAATCTGTCTGGACTCCCAGTATTGCAGTCGGAGAAAAGGCCGATGAATATTTAAAAATCACGGGACGCCCCTCTCAACATCCACTGGCTGAATACGCTTGGACAAACATTGCCCGATCACTAGACAAATCTGGTGACATTTCGGTAAGTGAAGAAGAAGTAAGGGAAATGGAATCTTATATTCAAAATAATATTCCCAAATTCCTCACATCATCAGCGTATTTGAAAATTCGTGAGGCTTACACTCAACGAATAACTACGCTTAAAGCTCAAAAGGATCCACGCTTTCAAAATTACCCGGACGATCTATCTCTTATATTGGACCGACGTGCCCATGAAAAACACGCCATCGCCAACTACGGATTGCGTGGAACTCGCTATGGCCAAGTCGAAAGTATTCTAGAGTACTCAGCTGAAATTAATGCTGAATTCATTGAAGAAAACAAGGTCCCAGAACTTATGGCAATTGCTGACATTGATAACCTTCCCCTTGGACAGGTGATGTAGCTCAACTCTTGACAAAAGAGTGATAATGCTTTTTAGTGTTGGAACATGGACGGAGGTGCGCTAAGCCGCAGCGTGTTAAAGAAGTTGGCAAACCAAAAGGTTCTCCCTGCCCGGGGTTTGAAACAATTTGGGTATTTCTTAACACATATATCATGAGCACCCTCTCCTCTCTGGCTCTTGGAGCCTTACTTCACTCTCCTGCGATTGCACAGGAATCAACTAAGCAACCGGAGGCACAAGCCATCCGTACAGAACTTGATAATGTTCGTGCTGCTTTAGCAGTTCCAGGTCCATCTCCCTACACCATTGAAAATCACGCGCCGAATTTAAAGGCTGAATGTGCTCTTGTAATTGACACCAATAATGATGGAGAAAATAACTTTGATAATGATTTAACCCTCATCAGAAAAGACGGGGTTTCACATGCTTATCTAGGAACGGATGAAATCCATTGCGACACAGAAATGTGTGAAGTGATTGCCGAAGAACAAATGACTGGGAAAATAAAAAAGCGAGCAAAAATAAATGAAATCAATCAAGACATTCAGGCGATTTGTGATTCAATGAATCGATTTCAACTCGATGAAAATTCAGATCCAAATCTAGTTAATGAACAGATTCAAAAACGTGCACTAGAACATTGGTTTGGCATTAGTACCGACTCAAGTCGTGTAGAAATTTCTCGAGGAGCTGCACTTATCAGTGGCTACGGATTCAATGAAGAGAGCACCCCACCGTATCAAAATTTTTACCGAAGCACAGAGCTTCCAGGAACCGTTCAAACCATTACTGCCACTAGAGAAGCAGATGCTGGTAACTGTGCATCATTGTCTGTGACTTATAATGAACATGGTCAAACTCAAGGCTATTATCTATACACCAGTCCCAACAGAACTCTTCTAGCCACAAGTGCATTTGGCAAAATGCCACACGGCAGCAGTGTTGAATGTAAACAAGACAGCTGTGAAGTTTCTATCAATGGAAAAACTCAGACACTAGAAGATCCTCAAGCACAGGATAAATTACGACTCAATGCTCGAGTCATTTGTGCTCAAATTCATAATTGGGAATAAGCAATGTTAGTATTCATTTATAAACACTTCTTTCAATGAAAAAACTTTCCCTCCTAATGATGCTCACTCTTTTAATGAGTGCTTGTAGCCCAGACGTTCAAAAACCTACAGTCCTCATTGACGCGAATGCTCCAAAGATCATCTGGGAAAGTACAAATTTCCTTCAAGAAGTAGACAAAGATGTCCAGAATGTAACCGACATTCTCATCGCTAATGATGGACGAGTTTTTGCCACTTTTTATGATGACGCTCACATTAGCTACATTGCTGTTTCTGATGACGAAGGTAAAAGCTGGGAAATGAGTGAACTACTGGGAATGAAAAACCCTCGAGCACTCCGACAATTGAGTGATGACAGTTTTATTTTGGGAGTCACCGGTCTGAGTGACTTCCCTCTTCTTTACGTCAGTGAAGATGGTCTCAACTGGGAGGAACTCATAACCGAAGGCGAAACACTTCCTAATTCATATGCTTCTTCGGTATGGGACATCGTTCAAATGTCTGATGGAAGCTTACTCATTGCTACGGATAGTGCAGATAACGACCCACGTGATGAAAATCCTGCTATCTATAAATTAAAAGATGGAATCCTCACCTCTATTGCCGAATTCAATGGGATCGGTGTGATTTCTCTAGAAATAGATTTAGTTGGAAACATATACGCTGCCGTCCAAGAAACGGACGAACACAGTGATTCAGAAATTGCAGGCCAAGCACGAATTTTCAAATCCATTGATGATGGAGAAACATGGATTGAAAAAGAAGCTCCTGAAGGGGCAAACCGCATTTATGACATTCTTGCTACATCAGATGGAAACATCTACCTAGGTTCTGGACTTCTTGGTGAATTCTATCGATCGACAGACCGTGGAACGACTTGGGAAAAAATGACACACGTGCCTGATGTTGAAGTTATGGGCAGACAAGGAGAAGGCATCGTAGAACGAAAAGCCACTCGAATTTATCAAATGATTGAACTCAGTAATGGATCGATCCTTGTTGGAACGGGAAATGAAACTGGGAATATCTTCCTAACTGAAGATGGTGGTGAAAGCTGGATTGAAACTTCAGATACGGGACACAACATCGTTACTTGGGGACTCGCTCAAGACCCAAAGACCGGATTACTTTGGGCCGGAACGGGATCACACGGTGGAGATATTTTTACTGCGGTGGTCGAGTAATACTACAAGCCCCTCCTGGACAAGTCGGTCTCACGGCCGGCTCTTTCAGGATTTTCCACTTGAGCAATTGAGCGTAAATTTTACAGCCCACACAAATACCAAGGGCACTTTCCATCCACATAAAGAAGAGACAAATGGAACAAATACTGAAAGGTAAAATTCCACGTACACCAAGACCAACAACGAAAATCAACATCACACTCGCGAGTGTCAGTCCTATTCCCCATGCAAAGCGCTTTTGAATCGCTCCTACGTATTCTGGTTTTTGTCCTCGCACCATCCATGACGCGATCCATCCAAAAATACTGTACTTGGGTTGAAACACCGTTTTCAAAAAGAAATCGAGCCAGAATAATGGAATCAAAACATAGATAGGCAGGTAATCACGTGTGAAGAAAACGTAGGCAAAAGTCATGCCACCCAATAGAAACATGAGGCCCGCTGCCGCACGAATTTCACGTTCATTCACCACAGGGAAAGGGGCATCTTTCCCATCAATTTTTAGACCTGGAATGGTCGTTCCATAACTCATAGTCATTGTGTTTAAGGGTACAAAAAGAGCGACCCGAAGGCCGCTCTAAATTGAGGTTTAGCTTATGCTTTTCCTAGAGTTTCTTTTCCTGTGTTCCAGCTTGCTGGACAAAGGTCTCCTGTTTGGAATGCTTTCACAAGCCGAAGTAATTCAGCCGCGTTTCGTCCAACGTTGAGGTTGTTAACCGTCATTGATTGAAGGTTTCCTTCTGGATCAATGATGAAAGCCCCACGAAGACTCATTCCTTCGTTGTGGATCACACCGTAGTCAAATGACACTTCTCGGCTAAGATCAGAAATGATTGGGAATTTAATTTCTCCAATTTTCTTATCTTTCTCTGCCCATGCTTGATGAGAGAAAACAGAATCCACAGAAGCTCCAATGATTTGACAGTTGGCCGCTTCAAATTCTGATTGTAGTGCGCTGAGTTCGTAGAGCTCAGTAGGACATACAAAAGTAAAATCGAGTGGGTAGAAGAAAAGAAGCACCCATTTCCCTCGGTAATCTTCAAGAGAAACTTGTACATCGATCTTTCCGTCTTGATAAGCTGGTGCAGAAAAATCTGGAGCTGGTAGTCCTACTCCTAGGACTGTTTGTAGTTCGTCATGGTCATGACAAGACATAAGTAAATAGGGTTAAAATAATTAGTTAAGAAAACTTCGTAGCATCCAAGCTGTTTTTTCTTGCTCACTGATGCGACTCGTTAATAAATCTACGGTTCCTTCATCATGAATTGATGAAGCTGGTTCTAATAGGTCTTTGGCAAATTGAATCAATTTTTCATGATCCTCTAGCAGGATTTTCACCATCTCTTCAGCTTTAAGCAGTCCTTTCGGTTCTGAAATAAAGCTCAATGCTCCGAATTCTTTGTAGGTTCCCGGTGCGGGTTCACCTAAACTTCGAATTCGTTCAGCAATGGCGTCATTGGCCATGGCTAAAGCCGTGTACTGATCTTCAAACATCAAGTGTAATGTTTGAAAAAACGGACCGGTCACATTCCAATGAAAATTCTGAGTTTTCAAATAGAGCGTGTAGTTACTCGCAAGCAACTGCCCCAATCCTTCCACTACTTTTTCTTTTGGATTTTCCATAAATCTTGGGGTTAAACAATATAAGTAATTTTGATGTCTGAAATCGACTTCCCTTCCAACTCTTTTGGAATAGGAATTTCTAGGTTTTCTGGCAAGCTCACATCTTTAATCTTTCCCGTTTTTCTATCAATCACATGGTGGTGATGCTCCATATTCGCATCGTACCGACTACACCCTTCCCCACAGTTCATTTCTTGGACCAATCCCATGTCTTTAAACTTTCTAAGATTGTCATAAACCGTAGCAAATGAAATTTTGGGAAAGCTTTTTTGAACCTCCTCAAAAATTTCTTGAGCCGTTGGATGCATCTCTGTTGAGGCCACCACTCGAAAGACTTCTTGCTTCTGTGGAGTGAGGCGCAAACCCTTCTCTTTACAAGACAATCGGAAGTGATCGAGTCGGTGCTGAATCATTGCTTTGTGCATGTCTTATTAATAATCATTATGAATAAGAAAGTCAACAAATAACTTGCTATACTTCATAGCAATGACTCAAATCATCCACATCAACGACTCCTTTCAAACAGGAAGCTACACGCTCATAGAGCCCGAAGGTAAAAACTTTGATGCCGAATTCACGCCCGATCTCACACCAAAAGAGATGCTGGAGCTTGGAGTCTTTAGCGGCAGCTACATCGCTGATGAACCTGACGAGTTCCCCAACGACTGGTTTGAAAATCTAGCTACTGAAAACTACTTTGGCATCAACGCCTCCATGCCTCTTGAGCACTGGCAAAAAAAAGGCTGGATCCACCCCGCCGACCCGCGAGGGTGGTTTCAATGGTACTGTCGTTATTATCGAGGTCGCCGTCTCCCTGAAGAAGACCAACGACAAATCAAGCGATGGAAAGCCATGCGACGACACATCGGCCAAATCAAAAAGAACTGTGAACCAGGAAATCTGGACTGCCGACGCAAACAACGCCAAGCTCTGTTGCACTGGGCTTATGACTCACGGAAATTTTGACTACTCCTCATCTTTCGGAGGCATAGTCATACTAAACATTTCTTGGATATAAGGATTTTCACTGTCTGCAGAGAGTTCCCCCATAAATGCCGTTTTCAACGCCTCCTGGTCATTCATATTTAGATGGGGGAAATAAGGACTATTGAAAAGCAGCTCTTGATCAACCGTTCCTATTAGACTTACCGTGGCATCTTGAAAGGCCACTGCTCCACGATAAGCATCCTCCGCTCCAAATCTATGGTTATTAACCAATGCCATAGAATAGTAGGTATAAAAATTAGCTGTATAAACAAAAGCATTATCTAGTTCTTTCATAAATCGTGTGAATTCCTCACTAGAATCCACACTCGATCCAATACCCTGTAATCTTTCTCGATTTGAGGAAGGGTCATAAAGTCCCATGGTATCTAATGGTGCAAATGTGATGTAACGACGAGCTCCCAAATCCTCAAGTGCTTTCAATAGCGCAGGATCATAGTGACGCTCCACTTTTTCTTGTAAAGCAGACAACTGCTGTTTAAGAACGAAAAGTTTATAGCTAGGTGATCCAGACACCGCACTTGGATCGCTACCCACGCTCTCCTCAAGCTTGGCCGCAAGTTTACGAGCAGAGTCTAGTTCTTTTAGCAAAGCAGGTATTTCTTCTGATTTTGTCTCAAGACCAATACGAGTATTCACATAATTAATCGTCCCCTGCAAATGGCCCAGCTGTTCATCAGATGTTTCTGTAGAACTACGAACTTCATGAGCAACTCGATCTAGTTCATCAGTAATTTCAACCGGAGGTTCAGCACAAGCCACTTGTGATAGAATAAGGGCGATAGCGGGTGCAAGTCGAGATTCAATAGACATAATTAATACTAATTAAGTTAGACAGTAGAAAACAAAAAAGTCACTTATTTGTTTCACTCACTCCCACTCACAATGAACATCAACTGGCAAGAACTCATTGGTCTCTACATTCTTATTGCTGGTTTTATAATTGGTCTTGGAGCCGTGACCGTGATTGACCTACACGGTTTTCTAGGTAGAAAATCTAGATATTGGACCGAAGCCACCACACGGACTCATAAAGTTACCAAACCTATGATTTGGCTAGGAATGAGCCTAACCATACTGGGTGGCATTCTCTACTACTGCGCCGTTGGGACCAGCGAGATCGCCAAGATTCATATGCTCATTGCGGTCGTACTCATTTTGAATGGACTCTTCCTCAGCTTTAAAGTCAGTCCTTTCCTGCTTGAACAAGAGAAGAAAGGCAAAGCCGATCAACTCTTACCCGCTTCATTGCAACGAAAAATCACTATCAGCTTCATTATTTCTTTCCTGGGATGGTGGAGTGCCCTAGCCATACTTGTATGGCAAATTGTCGTTCATAATATTTAACTTTTTAGCTATGAAAAAAATAGCTCCTAGCGATTTCCTTCGCGTTTCACTCGCCATCATTTACATCTGGTTCGGAATACTTAAACCCTTTGGTGTCAGCCCTGCCGCTGGTCTTGTTGAAGCCAGTATTTTTTGGTGGGATGCCAGCTGGTTCGTGCCCGTACTAGGGATTGCTGAAGTCATCATTGGCCTCTGTTTACTCTTCAAGAAGCTGAATAAAGCTTCTGCCGTGCTACTCGTTTTGCACATGATTGGGGCAAGCCTCACTCCTATGTTCACCGTGAACTCAGCGGTGTTCTCAAGCTTTCCTCACATTCTTACCCTTGAAGGGTAATACATCATCAAAAATCTTCTGATCATAGGAACCGCCTACTTGCTTTGGGATGAAGCAAAATGAAAAAAATGATAGTTATCAGCTTACTCAGTCTATTTACTATCTTACTAGGAGCTCTAGTATGGATCAGCTTTAAGCAAGCTACGTCAAACAAAATCATTATGGAAGATACTCAAGAAAAACTCGCTGCTATCCCCGAATCTGCTGAAGTCGCCACCTTTGCTGGAGGATGCTTTTGGTGCATTGAAAACACCTTCGATAATCAGGAAGGAGTCTACGAAGCGGTCTCTGGTTATGTAGGTGGAAGTGAAGACACAGCCCAATATCAACTGGTTGCAAGTGGACAAACTCAGCATCGTGAAGCCATCCAGGTCTACTTTAACCCAAATGAAATCACTTACGACGAGCTTCTCGATATTTTCTGGAATCAGATCGACCCCACTGATCCCGACGGTCAATTTGTAGATAAAGGTTATCAATACACCACGGCCATTTACAGCCATGATGATGCACAAAAATTAGCCGCAGAAAAGAGTCTAGCAACATTGGAAAATAGTGGTCAGCACGAATCCCCCATCGTGACAGAAATACTTCCCTTTGAAGACAATTTCTATCTCGCTGAGGAGTATCATCAAGATTACGCAAAGAAAAGTTCTGCAAACTACGAACGATATAAAAATGGCTCAGGCCGATAATTATGGATAATCAAGCAAACAACCCCCTGCATGGCGTTAAACTCGCCGACATACTAGAATTTTTAGTGGAAGAAATTGGCTGGGACGAAATGGGTCAACGAGTGAAGATCAATTGTTTTCTCTTTGAACCTTCTATCAAGTCTAGCCTGAAATTTTTACGAAAAACCCAATGGGCACGAGATAAAGTTGAAAAACTCTATCTGGAATTAAAGGCTTAATCCAGTTCATAAACATCCACAAAAGACCCATTTTCAAAAGAAGCTGTCATTAATGTGATGGCTTTTTTTGCGACAAAATCAGGTGGCATAAGATCTCCATTTTCATGATAGGCAATAAAACGTTTGAGTGGAGCAAAATCTTCTTCAGAGCTCTTACGAATTTCACCCTGCATTTCTGTATCTATCACTCCTGGTGCAAAAGCTAGAATGGTGACTGGATTGTCCCGCTTCGCTTGTTCCATGGCCACACAAGCCGTGAACATATTTACCGCTGCTTTCGAGGCGCAGTAGGCACTCCAACCATAATAGGCTTTGAGTCCCGCGCCCGATGAAACATTGATAATTCGTCGTTCACAATTGAGCCCTTCCACGTGCTGAATAAAGAGTGATGACGCCAACATCGGCGCAATCAAATTCACATTTATATTCCGAATAAGATCGTCCGTTGAGTATTTTTCAATAGGAGCGATAGGATTCAAAACACCGGCATTATTAAACAAGGTCACAGAATTCGCCCTCTCCAAATCCATCTTAGAAAAAATTTCTTCAAACATCAGTTCTGCTCCCGCTGTATCATTGAGATCTTGCTCAAAATAATCCAGTGCCACGCCCTGTTCTTTGGCCTTAGCGATTAAGGCTTCATTCTTTGAGCGAGACACACAAAACAAGTGATTCCCCTCTTTCAAAAGCTTCATTGCAATGGCCTCTCCTAGTCCTCTCGATGTTCCTGTGACAATGATATAATGCATAAGTCTGTTTAATGAGTCATTAATTTAACACAATGATCATAGTAAACTTAAAAACTCCTCATAAAACATTAAAAGATATTTTTAATGTTCCTCTTTTGGGCCCCTTTCTAATCTTATTGATTGCTCTTGTACCACTTGTAATAGCCATAGGAATCTTTGAGACTTTTCCTATTCATTCAATCCTTGCCTCTGGCCTTATTGCAGCCATGGCTTGTTTATTATGGGATCTACTCTTTCGATTCAAATTCAAAACGGTAATCCGGATTTTCTGGTTACCCATCTGGATTTTCGGTCCATTGGTCATCCTTGTTGATCGTCTTTCTAGCGTTTAAAACTCTTAATCACTAAAGCAATCACGAATCCAAGAATACTAAGAAGCACAATGGAGCTTCCACTTGGCACGTCCAGAAAGTAAGAAAGGATCAGTCCAGCTTGGACAAAAATAAAACCACTCACAATCGAAAGTATGAGGGTTTGTTTGAAGCTTTTCGCGAATTGAGATGCCGTCAGTACCGGGATTACAATCAGGGCTCCCACAAGCAGTGCCCCCACAATTTTAAGAGAAAGTGCCACCACCACTGCAGTCAATACCGACAATAATGTTTTGTAAAAGTTAGTTTTAATTCCCTTCGATTTTGCCAAAGGCTCATTCACGGAAATCAAAAGTAACGGCCAGTAGCTCTTGTAAATCACCGCCATCATTCCGAGCAAGGTAATCAGCAAGAAAAGCACTTCACTCCACGTTACGGTCAGTAGACTCCCAAAAAGATAGGATTTAAATCCTATCGTCGCTGAATCTTGAAGGTGCGTCAGAAGCACCGCCAAAGCTAGTCCTCCAGAGAGAAAAATTGCCTGCACCGCATCATTACTGAGTCGGCTTTTTTCAATGATTCGTTCTATTCCCAGCGATGCCACTAAGGCCACGGCTAGGGCTCCAAGAATGGGATTAAAGTCGAGCAAAAGTCCCAAGCCCACCCCTGCTAAGGCCGTGTGAGCAAAAGTATCAGAAAGTAAACTCGCTTTTCGAGCCACAATAAATGATCCGAGCATCGGCGTTAAAATTGAGATCAATAATCCCGCGATAAAAGCCCGTTGCATGAATTCATATTGGAAAATCTCAAGCATGGTCATGATGGTGAATGAATCGATCGCACTCAAAGACCTCTTTGAGCTTTTCTGAATTTAAATCAACAGCATGGCAGGCATGATTTAGTTTTCGATTGAGACAAAGCACTCGAGTGACGTGCTTCACAACCATTTCCAAATCATGAGAAACCAACAAAATGGCAATTCCCTTTTCATTTAACCCCTTCAATAAATCATAAAATTTCAATCGTGATGGGTCATCCAAAGCACTCATCGGTTCGTCCAAAAAGAGAATATCCGGTTCGTCCACTAAGGCCCGTGCAAGCAGCACCTTTTGTCGTTCTCCCCCAGAAAGATTCTGAAGATTTCGATCCATAAACTTTTGCATCCCTACCTTTTTCAAGGCCACTTTCATTTTCTTTTGAGCCTGTTTCTCTCGAGGATTTTCTAGCCCCGTTCGAACCAATTCAGACACTGTGAGTGGAAGATGAAAACTCTCCACAGCAAAGTGTTGAGGCACATAGCCCAGTTTCGCTTTCTCGGTTTCAACCCTTCCTTTATCCAGGGTTTCAAGACCAATCAAAGCATGAAGCAACGTGGTTTTCCCTGCTCCATTTGGCCCCACCAAACCAATGTAATCTCCTCGTTCAATATCAAAGCTGATGCCCTCAAGAATGAGGGTGCCCGCCTTCCGAACATGTAAATTTTTAACGCTGAGTAAGTTCATCACAAGTGAGTCCAATCTTTAAATTATCTAAATTAGTGTACATCAAGGTAAAGTAATCTTCATCTGATTGATCTTTGCTCAGTCCAGCAATGGGATTCAAAACAAGCGAGGTCAATCCAGCTTCATCTGCAAGCACTTCCGCCGCTTCTGAGTTAGCCAAAACTTCGAAGAAAATATGTTTCACACCCTCCTCCTCTGCAATTTCAATCAAGTCAGTGATTTGATTCGCTGAGGGTTCATCAAAAGGAGAAATCCCAGACACCGCATGAGCGTGAAGTCCATAACGTTCCGCAAGGTATGAGAAAGCATCGTGTGATGTGATGAAAGCATCAAGCTCACAAGTAGTCAGACTCTTTTCAAAGTTCTCATTGAGCGTTGTGAACTTTTCTTCAAGTAGTGCCACGTTCGCTAAATAGATCGCTTCATTTTCTGGATCCATAGCGATCAATTCTTCAGAAATGTGTTCCACGATTTCTAGAGCGAGTACAGGATCAAGCCACGTGTGTGGATCAAACTCTCCATGGTCATGATCGTGTTCATCCTCATGATCATTGTGATCTTCATGGTCGTCGTGCTCTTCTTCAAAAGCCATAAGATCCAAATGTGAGTTCACTTCTAATAGAGAAACCCCATTCTCTTCGAGTTCATGTTCCAAACCTTCAAACCAAGGTTCAAGACCCGCTCCTTGTACGATCATAAGTTCAGCCGATTCCATTTTCGCCAATTGTGATGGACTGGGTTCATAGGTGTGAGGCTCCCCTCCCGATTCGATCAAGTTGATCACTTCAAGATTGTCCACACCTTCACTTAACTCACTCGTAAAAAAGTAAAGGGGGTAAAAGCTAGTGACTACGGTCTTTGTTTCATCTGTTTCTTCAAGAACAGGATCCGCACTTTGACACCCCACTGTCATAAGCAGTAATCCAAGAACAAATAGAGAAAGAAATTTCTTCATATCTAAAAATTAATGACAAGATTGGCAGTCGCCAAAAAAAGTAAGTTCATGTTTTCGAATCGACAGACCTTTCTTTGAGAGCTCTTGTTCAAAGCGGTGAAAGGCCGTCTCAATTTCATCTGAATGCACATCCTGAACCTCATTGCAGCCTTGGCAAACAAAGTGATGATGATGCTCATGTGCAATTTCAAAAAGTTGCATCTTTGGATCTAAAACCACGCTGTCCACCACCCCATGCTTCACCAAAGTATCCAACTGACGATAAAGCGTGGTTTGGTTCGGATTGAAATTTTTCTTCTCAAGTTCCGTGAGCAAGGTCTGAACCGAAATAGGCTCCCGCTTTGCAATAAGAACTTCAAGTAACGCTACACGCAGCGGTGTTGTTCGCCCTCCTGCCGCTTTCAATTCAGTGATGATTGATTCTATTTCCATAGTACTTGCAGCTTACTGCAATTTACTTGCGTTTGCAAAGGGAACGTGAACAACACGACCACTCAGGAGGAGGTGAGCATGAAGGGCATGATCACTAAGCGCTTGCCAAAGGAAGCACTCTCGCATAACTTGTGGTCTAACCTAAGCCCACAATGTCAGAGAGTCCCCAACCGAAGGAAATTCCTGAGGAACAAATTAATGGAATCATTCATGCTTTAACAACAAACTATGATCCCGCTTTAGATGTGTTTAGAAAGAACACTGATTTACATCGATGTCTGATTGAACTCTCTCAGGACCCCACGATTGCAGAGCTGGATGCCCTAAAACTTACTGGCGCCATGAGTGCCGATGAACTATTTATTTACGAATGTGTGGATGAAGAGGCTCAAGCCTATCGACGAAAAATTGACGAAGCGGCCAAGCTTCTTTTTAGAGAGTTGAAACGGAAAATAGATAGATTCAAGCATGAAAAACCTGGGGCTGTAGATAAGAAAATTATCACTCTTTTACGTAAATACACCCATCCAAGCTACAAAGCTTTCGTTATTAAAGGCAGCAATTTATCCCGGAATCGTGCTTTCAATATTCTATGGAAAAGAACCATAAATTTAGTACTTCTAGAATACTGGGATCATCAAGCCGTCAAAGATTCATTGAGAAAAACCAATTTCCGAGGTAGTAAGCCCGAGGGTGAATATGTGAAACGTGCGGGTAGTGCCATTTATATGTGTCGAAAAAATAAACTCCCTGAATATCCAGGTGAAACCGATCCCATTCAAGAATTTGATATGGAAGAAGTTCACACTCTCACCACTTGGAGGAAATTGAAAGAACCTCTCGTCATTCATGAAGATGGCCTCCTCATGGAGATTGAACCTGGAAGCATTAGAGGGAACGACGAATTGATTCGGATCAGCATCCTGACAAATAATGAACTTACACACATGCTTTATGTGGATCGAGTGAGTGGTGAGCTTCGAATGAAGAACACAATCCTCAAAGCCGAATTACCTGATACAACTCGATTCCGCATCAAACGACTGGCGATCACTCATTTGATGAACAAGTTGCGAGGGATGGAAGACAATCTAAAATTTGAAGAATCCGAGTGGAAAGTAAAATCCACCACTCCAAGCGTAGAACTTAATGAAGAGGTCATCCCTGAGGTCCGGGAAGCCATTGCAAAGATTGATTTGATTGAAAATGAAACACTTCCCTTGCCAGGGACGAGCATAAGGCTACCAAAGAAAACCTACACCCCACTTAAAGGCAAACGACGGGCTAACCGTGTGATTCGCGCCTTAAAACAACTCTTAGGTCCGCCACTTCGGCAAGGTCGTCACACCGTTTTTGCGAGTCGGAATGGAGGTATTGCCCCCTGCCCAACTCACGGTAGTGGAAAGTCTCGAGACATTAACATCAATACTCTCAAAGCCGTTCTTGCCATGGCTGGAATTAGCCATCGGGAGTATGTTGAAGTGTATTAAGAGGCACTCTCAAGAGTAAAGAAAAAGAGTTCTGAGCTAGCAGATTGCAAAAAGGGACATTATGTCCTATAATAGGGAGAAGTTTAAACAACCCAAAAACAATGCAAGTGAAATTAGACAGATACGATACCGCCTATGAATACGGAAGCGATCCAAAAGTTGATCGTAGAATCGACTCACTCAACCGCTTACTTAATCCTGAAGAAGGCTTTGGAGACGGTGGCGGGATTACCTTTGCTGCCACTCAAACAGCGGAAGGCACAGAAGGGGAACCTGATGCTTTCTTAGTTGTAGCAGACTCAAAACCACAAGAGGTGAAAGACGAAGCCATACGCATTGCACGAAGCATCGAAGATGCCACACAAACTATAATGCAATAGGTTCAGATACACATCCAAACCAAACAAGTCCCCTCGAAGGTAGACGGCTTATTTGTTATGAATGCATGCACCTTCCTTACCCATTAAAACCATGAATTTTTAGCCACAGAAAATGGAGCCATCGACGGGGATTGAACCCGTGACCTCTCCCTTACCATGAATGTATGCACCTTCACGCAACCACTATTCAGCTAGTGCTAGCCATTTAACGTATCTCAGCGTTGTGGTTTCAATGTGCAATTGGACGGGTACATCCAACGTGAGTTTAGCAAATTTTTCTGATAGGCTAAAAACCTGAATCAAAATCACATGAATAGAACTGACCAACTCTCAGCGTCGCAAAGGATAATTGCTGTAGTATTTTACCTTGGATTATTTTTGGGTATTTGCAAGTATTTCAATGGTAGCTTGAACTTTATCACAGATCCAAGCAGCCAATACAACCTTCTATTTGTATCAGGAGCACTTCTGTTAATTTTTGGTTCTTATATTACAGAGCCATATTTCACAAAACCAGTCGATGTAATAACCAATTCAGTAGCAATCATATTAGCTTTAATTAGCATAAAAAACCCATCTGAATTTACAGGTTATAAAGCCCTGCTATATACAAGCTTAATAATGGCAAGCTTATCAATATTTCTCATTTTCCTCTGGGAAATAAAGCGCCTCGAAAAGGTTCAAAAATTCATCTTATTTTGGATTGCACAAATTGGAAGATCAAAATTCATGTTTTCATTAATGTATTTGCTTACAATAATTTCCTATTTTTCAGATGAAACTATTGAGTTTACATTTCTACTTACTTTTTGGGTGATTTTCATATCAAAATATGTAGTCGAAAACATTGTTATTGAAGCAACAGAATTATTTGCATTTTTTCGAAAACACTTGAATCAGTCTCCAATAATTGGAGAAGCCATCGGATGTGAAAATCCATTTCTGTACAAGGTAGAAGTGGATTTCTTAAGACACAAAACCTCCGACACAAAAAAAGGCAGCTTAGTCTACCTATCATTAGACAAAAATACCGGGGCAGTAGGAATCATTATCAATGAAAAATATATGCTCAACAAAAAATGGGCTACTGTTTACCTTCTTGAGCACAACGGAGGACCAATCAAAATCAACCTTAAAAATCATGAATTCATGAGTGGTTCAAAAACAATTTTTTCAAAAGACAAAGCTGTATATGGATTGCGTTTAGGTGAAATTATTGAAAGAGACTCCCAAGACCTGGTTCGAAACAACTACCTCTACAAAAACAGAAAAAACTTCATTGGGTATATCGCAGAGGGGTCAGACATAAACAAAGTTAAGTTTCACGCACTTTTGGAAGCAAATCATGACAAATATAGTCTTCTAAAAGAAGGTACTGTTGTGAAAACGGAGATACATAATGAAAAAGTTTTATATCAAATCATTGACGGGAAAACTCATGAAGAAGAACTCGAAAAACATAATATTTATGGCTTTCATACCGGGATTGCAAAAAAATTAGGTAGTTATAATCAAACCAACAAAGAGCTAGAAGTAGTAAAATGGCTCCCCAAAATTTATTCACCTGTTTACTTCGATGAGATCGGTTCTTCCAACAAGAGCCCCAAATCAATAGGTCATTTACCAGAAACAAAGCTCGAAATTATCGCAAAGGATATCGATGCACTTGTGACACACAACACAGCAGTACTAGGGATTCTTGGAGTTGGAAAATCCTGCCTTACTTTTGAACTAATCCAAAAAGTTCTTAACCATTCTGATGCAAAAGTAATATGTATAGACATTACCAATGAATACAAAAACGAACTTCCATTATATTTAAAGCCTGAATTGATTCAGTACGATAATGAAAATGTTTTTAATAGCATTAACAAAAGAGCTGATTATATTCACATCGAAGCAGATGGTGCTGCAAATTATGAAAAAAGTGGCAACCAAGCAGAATATAAAACAGCATTAGTAGAAGATTTAACTAAATTCTTCTTCGAAGAAGATTCGACTCCTGAATCAAAAAAATTCTCGAACACAAAAAAAATCCGTATTTTCAATCCTGACTACCACAAAGCAACCAAAGGGCAGAAAGTTGGATTTAGAGTAATCACCTCTGAACTTACACAAGCTGAAAAAACACGTATTATCGTAGAGGAGGTGTTCAAAATAATGATGAAATTAGAAATAGATGAAGACAAAAAAGCTAAAGTGCTAATTGTATTCGAAGAAGCTCACTCACTTGTTCCTGAATGGAGTTCAGCCGCTAATGAAGGTGATAAAAGTGCAGTAAATGGGACAGCTAAAATTATCCTTCAAGGAAGAAAGTATGGTCTTGGAAGTCTTATTGTCACACAAAGGACCGCAAACATAAGTAAAAGCATATTAAATCAATGTAATACAATATTTGCTTTAAGAGTTTTTGATGACACAGGAAAGCAATTTTTAGAAAATTATATTGGTTCTGACTACTCTAATACACTACCCACACTTGAAGACCGTCATGCAATAGTCGTCGGAAAAGCGCTAAAGTTAAAACAACCTGTCATAGTGAAACTAAATGACAAAAAAGATGTAATCATTAATCATCCCTCTAAAACAACGGGAACACTTAAGCCGGGAGAATTAACTCAAATTTCACCACAAACTCCAATCTCCCCTGCACATAAAAAAGAGAAAACACCTACCAATCCAAACCCCACAGATTCTACAAACACTCCTGGATAAGAAGACAGCAGGTCATGAGACTTGATGAATAACCTTAAAAGGAGTAGGTTTTTTACGTACCCCATATTCCGTTCTGCAGGAAGCCTAGTTTGCTCGATCAAACCCGATAGCGGGTAATGGCGGGCAGGCTGGGTCCGCTATCTAGGTCTTCCTGACCGACGGTATGTGGGGTACACCCACCTGCCCACTTTTGCTATCTAACCAAATAAAGCATGAAGCAGAATTCTAAAGAAAAACCTCAAGTCCAATGTCCCAATTGTAAATCCTTTAAAACAACCTCATCAAAAATGCTGACCTTCATTCTAGGTGCTATGAGTGTTGGCTGTCTTGGTCCAATGTTTCTAATAATATTCTTCCCACTTGGGATCCTGGCCGTACTTATCGGATTCATTTTCATGTGTATGAGCCCATTTGTTAAAAACAAGAACTATCTGTGTCAGAGTTGTAACCATCGATTTAAACTAGAAGAAAAATAACCTTTTGTTGTTACTGCAAAACAACACCTCTACATGTTGGCAAAACACAACCAAGAACCTATCAAAAGCTAAGACAAGAAAACAACCTAGCAGGTTAAATTCGTGCAATCGAAAAACACATCCTGTACAACTGGAGGTATGAGCACAAAACCACAAAAAAACAGTTACGAATGGATCATTGCTACATGTGAAAAACATGCGCAAAAAGACATCTTTCAAGAAAAAGTGCTCGCACTAAGATACATTAGCCGCATTCCAAAAAATGGGTTCAATTCTACTGAAGAAGAAACCAAATGGAAATCTAGAACCTGGAAAAAAGTCCGTGATGAATTTTCAAAAGGCATTAAGGAGTTATCTCAAATGTGTGAAATTCCACTCATTAGATTTGAAGAAATCATCATGAACTACATATTTCATGGGAAGTTTGAAATGGATGAATCGATCGAAACTGCACTAGTGAATATCCGTGATATCCCCTTTAACAACTACCTCTTAGAAAATTCCCCTACTCAGAAAGAAATATCTAAATCTGAAGATGCTTTCTTCCCTATCGCCCTAATGATTCACCCACGAGCTACTAGCAATGACCTAAAGCGCTTTATTAACAATTACTACAAATCACACATTCAACCCCTACAAAAGAAGTATGAAAAAGAAAATGCATTATTAAACCGACTTAAACCAAGACAAGAACTACAGATTCAAATTGAAAAATATGTCAGAAAGCACATATCAAAAAGCAACAAACTACTGGCAGAAGAAGTATCAAAAGAGTTCAAGAAAGCAATGTCACCAAATGAAATCTCAAAAATAAAAGCTCGCCTTAAAAAGGCAAACCAATAAGTGATATCACTTGTTGGAACAGCTAAACAGCTATGACTTGCATAGGGTTATAACGAAAATAACCCACATCCGCATGACAAAACATGTCTCTCTAAAAACCTTTCTACCCAAGGAAGAGTTACAAACATATTTACAATTAGTTCCATCTGGACAAACACCTCTTTGGAAATTCTGGCCTGACTACGTAAGTCGTCAAATTACATTTGAAAAGTCCTCAGCTACAACAAGAAGTGTACGAGATGCCTTAAGAATGATTGTAAGAGATTGCTTCATCTGCACATTAGAAAAATGCAACAATCGAGATATCATTGAAAATGCACTTTTAGATCTAAAAGAAGAACGTGGTTTTGGGCCAACCACCTACAATTCATATTTAAAAAACATCAAAAGCTACCTCATCTTTCTTCGGAAAAAGAAGATCATTCAAAAAGTTGATCTAGATGGTGTAGAGAAGTTTCCAAATAGAATTGGCGACCAATTTGTCCCCAAAGATGAACAAATCCAACAAGTTATCGCACGCATAACAATGCGAAGACAAACAACTCTAGAAAGACTTCGAAATATCTTCTTTTATCAGCTACTTATCCTAACGGGGGCTCGTCCGTCTGAATTAGAGCTCCTCACTTTAGATTCAATTCGTAGAGGAAAGTCTCAATGGATGATTGTCATACAAGGAACCAAGAATAAACCTAGAAAACGCTATTATTATATGACCTCCAACGTAAAAGATGCCTACATTGCCTACATGCAATACAGACAAACACTTAGAAGAACTGAGAACAATCTATTTATCTCTCAATCCAAACGAACCGGATGGACAAAAAGAGGTATGCAAGGCCTATTTAAAAAGCTTTCAAAAGAACTTGGTTTCACCGTTGGACTCTATTCAACTCGAAGATATGTAGCTACAAAGCTAGCTACATCTGGTTCAAGCTTACAAGAAATTGGAGACCATCTTGGCCACTCTCGCCCATCAACAACTAAAAGATACATTCAACAGTCTGGAGAATTAACCAGGAAGAATGTAAATATTATGAGTAAACTTTTCATCAATAAAGATGAGCTATAAATGCGATCTGCAGTTTGCTAATTTCAAATTATGAGACCAAAGAAAGACATCATCATTACAATTCTAGAACATGCTCGTTCAAAACAGTTTGGCGAGCTCATTTCTCGTGAAGAAGTTTATCAAGTAGCAAAAGAAAATGGATTTATTACTGAAAAAGAACATGAACAAATAGAAAAAGGATTAAGCAATCCATTGACAATGGTCAAAAAAAGACGAGTACTCGACCATATAGCAAAAGAAATCGGCCCCATACATAGAGGTGGAAACTACAAAGAAAGTAGCATTAGCCTAGAAAACTACTTTCGACTCCTTGAATACGATGAACTTAGAGAGTCACGCATCGCTTCAACTGAAGCAAAACGTTACTCTATGATAGCTATCACAATTTCAAGCTTGGCATTATTACTCGCACCACTCCTCACCTGGTGGCAAATAAAAAGTGATGTGCAAATCGTCGAACCTGTAGAAATTGAAAGCGAACAACTAATCCAACTGAATACTAAGTTCGATACAATCGAAACAAAACTAACCCATACACTAGAGTCAATAGAGGCTCACGCAGGGATTGACAAAGTGCAATAATAATGCTCTAATGCGCACATGAAGAAGCCACTCTTAGCCCTTTCAGCAGCCCTAGGCCTTTCCGCCTGTGGCCCAGAACTTGTAGACTGCCCAGAAGGGGCAGAAGAAGTTTTTAAACAAATCAAAATAGATGCCCGAATGGTGCTTGAAGAACGCCCAAATAAAGTTCGCAACGAGGCCAAAGAACGCTTTGACAAAAGCTTACGAGTAAAACCTGGGCAATTACTCGACACATACATCAGCACAGAGAAAGCCTGTGCAATCCTTGATCAAAGGTTTGGCCATCAAGAATCTGCTGCCGCATACCACAACTGGAATGACAACAATGATTTAATTGCCTGGAGTCCAACGCACCTCCAAGAGGCAATTGATCACCACAATCATTATTCAGACCTATTAGCTCAATACCCAGGAGCTAATCCAGATGATTTTTGTGAACCAAGCAATAGGTTCATTGTCTCTCGATATCAGGATGATCGGGCACAGAAATTAAACTCAGCTATTCATGAAGCAGCTCATTTAAATGAAGAGTTTGATGACATTGGTGATCATGACGAAATGACAAAAAATGATATCGAAAATTTCTTTTATCATGATGGACAAGCTCCAGATGCTGTTTACGCATGGGGGAAAGGAAGCGAACAAGCACTTGAAAAAATCTTAGACAAAGATTCAAACCCAGAGGCGATATCCATAGAAACTGGACACAGCACCTTCATAAGTTACGAAAACTACGATACCCCTGAAGATTTCAAAAGAGCTATCATTGAAAGACACATTGAACGCGGCATGACTCCACCCGCTTGGGACGACATTAGAGTTTGTGTTGAACTATTGCCTCAAGCTGATTGATGAATATTCCATCTAGAATTAAAACTACTTTCCTCAGCGCATCAGCAGCACTAGGTCTTTCCGCCTGTGCTCCAGAGTTTGTAGAATGTCCAGAAGGGGCAGAAGCAGTTTTGGAACAGACTCGAATTGACCTAATCACAACACTTAGCGGCAAACCAAACAAAGTTAAAAGAGAGGCCAGAAACAGTCTTGGTGAAAATGTTGAATCTACAGCAGAAGAAATCTTAACAGCATACGTAAATGCAGAAATAGGCTGTGTAGCTAGCAAAAGCGAGGACGTGGGGGAACATGAAAAGCATACCCAAGCAAATGCAGATACCAGGGCAAACGCAATTGGTTGGAGTTACGATAACATGCAAAATGCAATTCAGGACCATAGAGAGTTCATGGAGTTAAGTTCAAATCATCCAGGGCATAACATCCATGAATTCTGTAGTTCCAGCGCTGACTCATACATTCGCAGTCGGGCTGCTTTAATTGGTTCAGCAGCTCACGAAGCTGCTCATTTGATACCTGAATTTGATTATGTAGGGAATCATGAGGAAATGACAACTCATGAGCTTATAGATTTTCATAATTATGGAGGCCCAGCTCCAGACAGCGTATACGCATGGCAACACGGAACTAGCGAAGTGTTCACACATTATGTTGGGGAAATCAATACAAGTCCAAACTGTATTAACTCTGGTGCACCTGATTTTTTTTACGTGTGCCAAGGGGTGAGCAATCCAATAGATTACACTATCGACGAATTTAAAATGATGATGATTGACCTACATACAGACTACGGTCTAACTCCACCCGCTTGGGACGACATTAGAGTCTGTGCTGAGCTTTTGCCTCAAGCTGACTAATTCAACGAATGCATCTCAGCCGCCTTCCCCATCTGGACAGTAGAACATGTGAGGTAAATTGTGGTCGTAGTGATCTTTGAATGCCCCATAATCTTAGACAAAGTGTAAATGTCCACTCCACCCTCAAGCATGAGGCGAGCAAAGGCATGACGCAAAGTATGAGCCGAAAAGCTGAGCTTCGTCTTCTTTCGTAAACGACACATCATATTATTAATGCATCGTGGTCCAATCGGATTGTCTTTCTGAATCGCGGTGAACAGATAAATACATTCCTTTTTGAGCCTTCGACGGTCCTTCAGGTATTCAGTAAGAATATTGCTCAAACGACTATTGATTGGCACCAATCTGTCCTTTCCGCCCTTCCCCTGATTGATAAAGATTGTCTTATGCTTCAAGTCCACATCTTGAACCTTCAGATTTATCACCTCTTTTCTTCGCAAACCAGCAAGAAGCATCACACCAACCACCGCCCTATTTCTATAACGTTCAAAGGTGTAGGCGTACTTCATATGAAAAGCTGAATCCAAAACCAGAATAGCCTCCGCATGCGTGAGGGTCCGTGGAATACGCTTTTCCATCTTTGGCTTTTCCAAATTCTCCACCGGATTCTCTTGCAATACACCTTCTTTGACCATCCACTTAAAAACCATATTGAAGTACTTCAAGTAAGATCTAAAGGTAGTCGAACTCCACTTTCGTTCCAACCTCCCCTTAAAAAACCATGCTTCCATCAACTCAGAAGTCAGTTCATCAGGATAAGTCACATCATTCTCCCTGAAGAACAAAGCCCACGAAGTCTCATAAGCACGAATCGTGTAAGGGGAATAATTGCGAATCACTTCGCAGTATTGAAGGTAACGAGCAAGCAATTGCTCAATAGTCATTTGGCTGGCATCCATGCGTATAGGGTTTAGAAAATAAATGCCAGATGCACCTATCTTTCCTCACACGAAACCACGAACTGTCTACAGCTAAATGGAGCCACCACGCAGAATTGAACTGCGGACCTATCCCTTACCATGGGATCGCTCTACCCCTGAGCTATGGTGGCTTAGTAAACGAATTTTCAAGGTCCAGGAGCACTTCCCCACGGGTGAGCGTCTTGGACTATGTGTAAAACTTTTCTTTTTGTGTTATACTAGCCGATTATAGCGTTTTGAGCGGAGGAGTACATCCTTACCATGAACGCAGCTATGGTGGCTTACAAAACAGGGACAGTTAAGCAGAAAAATCCCCTACTGCAAAGTATTCTTGGCTTTGTTTATTTTGAAGACCTTAAAGACTTAGCCCAGCGGCCTGGAGCGTGGTCTTCATAATGCATAAAACAATGAAAAACGCTTTTGCCGGAACGGACCCAATATGTTCAGACCCGAACCGCAAAAGCTAGAGAAAGTTGTACAAAGACCACGGTGACGTGGACTCGGGCAGTATGTAACTGAGGGTTGCTCAGTCGGCCCTATAAGGGCCGAAATCCCACCAGGTTGAGTCTCACAAACATCGTCGACTTCGCGAGCTGGATAGTACTTGTCAGGGCTCGTTTGGTCAACGAATCACACTATGAAAAACGTCTACTTATGTTGCAGTCTACGTGTCTACTCTGTTGTCTACAAAAGAGCCAAGATCATGCATCTTGGCTCTTTTCGCTTTCAGGTTTGAAGAGTATTCAATTATTCTGCCCCTCCTCCAAAGGCGTAATAGGCTCGTCGTACAACCACGGCCACGGCGGCTCGAGAAATGTTGTCTCCAGGTCGGAATGTGTTGTCTGCATAACCTTGAAGCACTCCATTTTCAGTTCCAAGAATAGTCGCATAAGCGTACCAATCGTCTTCATCTACATCGTAGAAATCAATGTCTCCTTGGTCGAAACCGTAAAGAGTTTCTCCATAAAATCTCATGACAATCACCACGGCCTCTGCACGATTAATCGTAGCATCAGGACGCACCGTTCCATCGTCATACCCTTCAATAATTCCAGCTTCACTCGCGGCCATAAAGTAGGCGTAAGACCAGTGACCTGAATCTAAATCGCTGTAGTCTGTGGCTTCATCATAATCAAGATCGTAGTCTTCATTTTCAAGCACCATTTTCAAGAATTCTGCACGGGTTGCGCTATCCCCAGGACGGAAGTCATCAGCGTAAGCCAGCACTCCATTGTCATAGAGCACACACACCGCTTGTTCAGCCCAGTGACCATGCATGTCATCAAAAGGATGTGAACAATCAATCTCAGCATCGGGATAGTCCGCAAGATAATCATCCGCATCCAAAGGATCTGTTCCCGTGTCCACTTCATAACCATCGCTGGCACCATCACCATCTGTATCTTCATCGAGTGGGTCTGTTTCGTAATCTTCTACTTCTTCCCCATCATCCAGTCCATCATTATCTGTATCGGAATCATTGGGATCTGTTCCTAAATCTGCTTCTTCTTCATTACTAAGACCATCTCCATCTGAATCATCGTCATCCATTTCGTCATCTGAGCTATCGAGTGGGTCACGCCCTGTATCCACTTCGTAACCATCATCTAAACCACCGCCATCAGTATCTTCATCTAGAGCATCGGTGTGGTAAGTAAAAATTTCTTCGTAATCATTCAAACCATCATCATCCGTATCTGAGTCATTTGGATCCGTTCCGTACGTTGCTTCATCATCGTCATCGATCCCATCTCCATCTGAATCTGTTTCCGTTGGAGTGTCATCTCGAGTCACGGTAAAGCTTCCTGTTTCTTGAGCGTCCCATGAATCAGTTCGATCCGAAGCGAAGGCCGATTCCAAGGTGTCATAACCATCTCCACTGATACGAATATCTCCAGACGTATCCCCTTGAGGAACAGCACATCCATACTGACCACTGCTGAGGTAAACACAATCAACATCATATCCATCTCCTGCCTCTACCGTTGCGTTTGTCACCAAATTACCTTCATCATCTGAAACCGTCGCGATATAAGCGTATTCCATCTCCATGTCATAAACTTTTTGATCTGCGCTATTAACAATTCGATTTTCCGTCACTTCCTCATTAGTCACAAAACCGACCGCATACACGTGGGTTTCATCATCATTATCTTGATCTATTCCAATGGGACAGTACGCCACTCCTGAATCAATAGTACAAGTTACGGGGTCTCCATTTCCTGTTGAATCCGCCGAGGTCAATTCAACCGTGTTTCCATGCCCATCATGAGCCGTGTACTTATGAGCAAATTGAAGCTCATACCCATCTTCTAATCCTGACTTTGAAAGATCCAAATAATTCGTTTCCGTATCTTCAGAAACATAACCTCGTGGTGAGACTTCAAAATCATACTCAGGTTCAGTTGCCTCATCAGCCTCTACAGCAAATCCATAAACTCCATCCGTAATTTCATCAAAGAAATAAATCGTGTCATCCGCTACTCCTCGAGAAGTAAGGGTAAAATCTGACTCCTCAAGTTCAGTGATGTCATTTCCAAGCTCATCTTGTACTTCCACTTCATAAGTAAAGTGAATCAAACCTACTTCACTCGCATCCGCATAAGTCGAGTAGTCTTCAGTGATATTGATTCGCACCCAGTACATTGAACCAAAACCATCTACATCCACTTCTTCCCATCCACTGGGAGCCCCTCCATCAAATACTCGTGTCCAAATGCTTGAAGGGCTAGACGTCCCCCCATTCATAAAGTTGTAGGGCTGAAAAGTATCCCCGTTATTATCGATCTCGAGTGTCGTCCATCCATCGTCTTCATGGTAGAACTCCATAACGTACTGTCCGGTTGCTCCAGACATAGTAAACTCACCAGAAACTTCATCAAAGATGTCCATCGATACTCCATCGAATGGTGTATCCGAACCAAAGTACATCATTGATCCTGCAGTTCCAGGAATGTCTACGTCATCCGTATCTGAAGAGATTGCATCCTCCGTTTCTGACCAATAGAAAAACGTTCCAAAGGGTGCTCCATAAAGGACCACTTCATCGGGCTCGTAGTTTGCAGCTTCAACACCGCTATAGGCAGATGCTCCAGGAATGGGCATCATCATCGTCAACAAAGCCATCGTTGTGAACGAAGAAAGTAATCGTCTAAACATAAATGAGAAGGTTAGTTGGAATCAGACTACCAGAAGGATAGCTGTTTTCAACCAGAAGGTCGCCGTTGAAACCACAGTCCAAATCACAGAAAAACCTAAGATTCGGCCAAAAATATATAAGTCTACAACCACGAAAGCGATAAAGTAAGGCAATCCCTTCTGTAAAAAGCTCTGATAACTCGCCTGATACTTAAAAGGCACAAAGGCCGCAATAAACTTAGAACCATCTAAAGGTGGAATCGGCAGCATATTAAAGAGGAACAAAACCAAACTCAGCTCCAAGACCGCATTACTAAAGAGATGCAAGACCCCCCAGTAGCCATCAACGGGCGCATATGAGATAGGAATCGCAGCCAAAACCGCCATAAATAAGTTGGCCAAAGGTCCAGCTGCTGCCGTTAAGGCTTCATCTCTTGTCGGTTTTTTAAAGTTCCGTGGGTTTACAGGCACAGGCTTCCCCCACCCTATTCCTGCAACAAACAACATTAGGGTTCCCAAAAGGTCCAAATGACGCATAGGATTCAAACTCAAACGTCCCGCTCGTTGCGCCGTTGGATCTCCTAAACGATACGCAACCCAAGCGTGAGCCGCTTCATGCACCGTCAAAATAATGACCAGTGCCAATAGATAGTAGACAGAAATAAACATGTCCACATTCTACCTCCTCACCCCATCGGAAAAAAGGACTTTACAAAGAAGGGGCTTCCCCCTAAAATGCCCCAGCATTAAGACAAAAAACTATGTCACGAGTTTGCCAACTTACCGGAGCACGACCCACTGCTGGGAACAACGTGTCTCACTCAAAAAGACGGACTAAACGTCGGTTCATCCCGAATTTAGTAACAAAAAGAATCTTTGATCCTAAAACGGGAACATTCGTTAAAATTCGAATGACTGCTCGTGCACTACGGACAATTGCCAAGAATCCAAAAAAATACGAAGAACAGATACACAAATTGGCAAAGAAAGCCTTGAAGAAAGCTTCAAAATAAAATACACTCTGGTCAGCAACAGAATAAGCACCAAAAAGAGCTCCACAAAAATTTCCGGGGCTTTTTTTGGTTTTTGCTTTTTTGCAGGTTCAAAGAAGACAGGGTCTCGACAAGCATTTGCACCCCCTCTCCTTTTCCTATAAAAGGATATACGCATGGAGAGGTCGCATAGTGGCTTAGTGCGCTCGCTTGGAAAGCGGGTATACCTTTACGGGTATCGGGGGTTCGAATCCCCCTCTCTCCGCCAGGAATAGGTAAGACGGCTATCCTTGCGATAGACGGTTTAGCTACGTCTTCGCAGAAGACGAGGAGATGAGAACCCTTCCAAAGGAACGGGTTCGATGCTCGAACGTAGTGAGACTCGCGACAAAGCTTGCTTTGGCATGAGCGAACGAGCGATGAGTAAAACATTCACGCAGTGAATGGATAATCCCCCTCTCTCCGCCATTGAAAAAAACGGTGAAAAATGCTATAATGACCAGAATATTATGGCAATGAATAAACTTTTCAGAGTATCAAACCCCAAGCTTCTGCGCGCATTAATAGCAAGCAGTGTATTGCTTTTACTTGGTATATTAGCCGCACTATTCAGTTACGATAGACCTGATGGAGAGGCAAACACACTCAATGTTTCCGCTCTAGTTTGTCATTACATTGATGAGAAAGAATTGGATCTTATCAGCATCAACGAAAGCTGTTCAACAGCCACATGGAGCGCCCCCACCTACGTTGCAGAATTTGAAGGCTGCAATATGACGAACGTTGGATACACACTGCAAAGCTCTAAAAGCAGTAGTTTTGATAGCATTTACCAGGAAAGCACGACTTACAACACTGAAAGCACCAGCCTGTCTTCCGAACAACTCTATAAAGAAACCTACTACTATCGAGCTCGATTTTTTGACCCCGAAGACACAGAAAACGTCAGTAAATGGTCTGAAACTCTCAGCTGCTACAACGAAAGTGCCTCAAGCCGACCTGTTATTGGCCTGGGAGTCACAACAATAGGAGCGGGTGGTGGAGGAAGTGGAATTCCTATCTCTAGCAGTTCTTCAAGTAGTAACAACAGCAAGAACAATGACTCAAATGACACCACACAAACCATCAGTCATGAATCAGGGTCGAGTGAAAACCGGTTAAATGAAGTCGAAACAGAAATTGAAGTCGTTGAATATTCAGACATCACTGAAGACAATGAGCTCTTTGCTTGTGTCACCGACCTCAGTAAAGAAGGTATTTTCAGTGGTTATCCTGATGGGACATTCAAACCTCATAATCCTATCAACCGAGCGGAACTCGCTAAGGTCATCATCAACAGCTTCTCTGCTGATGAAGTCAATTTAAGCCAGGAATACACAGTGAGTGTCTTTAAAGACACCTACACAAGTGAATGGTACTACAGCTACATTCAAAAAGCTTACGAGAAAGGAATCATCCAAGGATACACGAAAGAAAGCTACCAACCTGAAGGAGTTGCCACCCGTGCACATGTGCTAAAAATGGCTCTGATTGCTGCGGGCCTCAACTATGAAGAAACAGAAAACACCGACCTCCCCTTCACAGATCTCAATGAGGAAGCTTGGTACATGGAATACATTCCCTTCGCTTACGCAAGTGGGATCATTAAAGGCTATAACGACCACACCTTCCGACCAGATCAGCCGATCACACGAGCCGAAGCCGCTTGTATCATAAAGAGAACCAAAGCGCTTTCAGCCTCTCTTTAGAAACGCCCAATCACAAAGATATTGATGGACTCATTGTAATTACCCGCTGTGGTTATCGGCGAAACTCCAGCCATATATCGCAAATCGGCAGATTCAATGCTCGTGGGTTTGGAACTCATACTGAAGACCAATTGACTCGATAAACTTAAAGACAAATCAGACGTCCCATCATTATCAAAGCCCTCTTCTATCGTCACTCCCGTGGTCGGATTTTCTAAATAAACCGCAAAACCATTTACTCCTGAAGACATAGAAGACGAGGCCGTTGAAGGCAATAAAGTTGCTGAAACTGGATCAAAAAGGCCCGCATTCGCCCCATCACCCGTTGCGGACAAGTAAACCTCAAAACCACTACTGGCATCCGTATCAATAGAAATAGTACTAGCCGTAGCACTAGTACTCACACTGGCCGAAGGTAAGTAGCCAAAATCTATTCCCGTATTCGTAAGCGTCAAAGTGATTGAGTCAGGTGCCGCATAAAGAATAATCTGATCCTCACCCGCATATTCCTCAATGGCGGGCTGCCATTCATCAATCAAAGATTGTAGGTCCAAACCTTGAGTGAATGCCTCAAATCCTGGCCCAATACCATGGCGTTCAAAGGCCCAAAGTATCGGATACAAATGTGGCGTTCCATCCGCCAAATTCAAATCACGATCATCCTCAATAATCAGCTGGTAAAGAAAATCCTCATAGCTAATGTGCCCACCATACAAGGCAGCATAAACCAATTTATCTGTTGTTTTCCGACCGATCACTTCACGAAGATCCCATAGAGCTCCTGAAAGAATTTGAGAATCATAATGGGAATCTCCTCTCCAATCACTCATTTCCAAATCATTTGTTAAATCTCGTGGAGAATCAATAAAACCTTCCGCAATATTCGGATCATCCGTGAATGATGCTGTGAAATAATCTGCAATTGCTTCCTGCAAAGCCGCAGATTCTTCTCCCAAAACATAAGGAGTATCTCGGACAGAATTCAAAACATAATGTCCATACTCGTGATAAAGAATATCTTCAGATAGCGCCTTATTTTCATAACCACACCCTCCACGTCCTAAATGAACCTCTTGGTCTAGTTTGTTGTAATAGGCAGAACACCCTGACCAAGCTTGATCCACTTCGAACGAATTCACATGCACATCCAAATCTGTCCCAGAAAAATCAAACTTGGAACGGAAGTAGTCATCAATCAAACTCAAATTGTAATACGCATTCTGCAAGGGAAAGCTGCTTTCATCATCCAGTAAATACTGAAAAAACAGTTTTGCTCTCCCCTCCTCTTCAAGATAAACAGGCATAATGTTCTTAAAACTCGCGACCGTATCCACACTGATATCATCATCAAATAAATTCAAATACGCGTTCTTGAAGAAAAGTTCATTCACCGCTTGAGGATCAAAATCAATCAAGTCCAAGAATCCATCATCATCAAATTTGTACTTATTTCCATCTGAATGAAAATGAAGGGAAGGCAAATTATGAACATGAGTGCTGCCACTTTGAGAATCATAATAGGTTCCTAGCATCTGAAGTTCAGAAGCTCCTGAAGGTAAATTTTCAAAAAGATACAGATCCTCAACTCGTTCAATCTGATTCAGCTCAGGATCAAAAAGAAGAATCCGTTGAGAATAACCATCACTCAACAAAACCTCATACATGTATTGAGCCCGCCCTTCGGGAGAAACAATATAAACCTCACTCATTTCTTGAATACTCAAACGTTCTGTTTCTACCTCGGGTGCCAACTCAGCGGTAATCAAATTCAAAACTTGAGATTTAGACAAAACCTGAGGTGCACTGTACTCATTCGGTGAAGCCTGCTTCAGTGCAACCAATCGCAAACTCCGATCAAACAAAAAGAGGAAATCCCCACCCTCAACATAAACATCTTTATAGAATAAGTTCACAGTGATGTACCATCCAGAATTGGCATTCACTGCTTCAAGAAATTCAAAATGATAATCATCCGCATGCTCCGCAAAATAAAGTTCTAAAAACTCATCCGTAGAAAAAAGATCTTTAACAAAATTTTCTAACTCAGACTGTGTATTCCCTTTAAACAAACTACGCAACAAACCGGGCTCTTCAGTCATTTCTTCCTCTTCCTCTAAGAGAGGAAAACTCAGCCCCTCAATTTCATCACCAAAAAAGACCCATCGATTCTCCGCTGAGCCATCCAAAAAATGTAGGCGATTTCTAAAATCATTCTCAAGCGAAACCAAGTTCGAACTCTTATCATCCAAAACATCCAATTCATATAAAACCTCTACATCAATCGCTTCTTCTTCCTCTTCTTCCAGCTCTTCAGCTAAAACAACGTCATCATTTTCTGGCAATGGAGCCCCTACCGTTAAAGGTTCTTCCAACAAAATAAGTGGCTCATCTTCCTCCTCTTCATCCAAAAGCTCTTCAAACTCTTCTTCCTCAACAAGCTCGTCCTCCTCAATCAGCTCCTCAACTTCAGACTCATCTGATTCCGTTCCCGCTGCTGCTGCTGATTCAGTAGGCTCAAGTAATTCATCGCTAAAAACTTCCCCTAAAGATTCGGTAAGCTCGTCATCACTCAGTTCCTCAGTCAGCTCTGATGATTCAAGAGCCTCTTCATCCAAAAGCTCTTCAAGTTCTTCTACTTCCACAATTTCTTCTGAGAACACTTCCTCAAGCTCCTCCACCAAAGCTTCCTCCTCTTCTATTTCAATTTCTTCTTCTACAATCTCTTCTTCTACAATTTCTTCTAGAGCCTCAAGTTCTTCTTCGATAGGCTCTTCCCCCTCTTCCACTAGCTCTTCACTTAATTCTTCTACAAACTCCTCTTCAGGAATCAACTCTTCTATTTCCACAATTTCTTCTGAGAATACTTCCTCAAGCTCCTCCACCAAAGCTTCCTCCTCTTCTATTTCAATTTCTTCTTCTACGCTCTCTTCTTCTACAATTTCTTCTAGAGCCTCAAGTTCTTCTTCGATAGGTTCTTCCACCTCTTCCACTAGCTCTTCTATAAGTGCCTCCTCAGGCTCTGTTGTTTCTATAATCTCAACCACTTCTAAGGAAAAAACTTCTACAGGGAAAAGCAGGGCCACAAGCCAAACTGCAATCAGCTTATTTGTAAAGTTTTTCCTGTTTTCCATAGGACTAATCTAAGGTTTTTGTGGCTTCGTGCTGACGAATCACCCACCGGTTGTAATATTTGAAGAACTGGTGAACGGAAGCTATAGATCCAAGAACTAAGAGAATGAATAACAATGGAAATCCTACAAACCATTGCGTGTCATAATAAGGAACTCCTTCAGCATCAAAAACAACCAACTTCGCTTTGTAAGGACCAATCCAGAATTTCTTTTCTGTTTCCGCATGAATGGTTCTGGAGGTTCCGGGGAAAATCCGTCGTTCTTCCAATCCTACTGAAGCTACTTCTATACCCCACATATTATCAACCAGAACGTATCCACTGGGGACAATATGAGTGATATCCCCATTATGAAATTCAAATTCAAAATCTACTGGTGAATTATTAAATACACCTCCTTTCCAGAATAACCAATGCTTATCAAATTCAGCGAGATCTTTCTTATATTCCCCAGTAACTAAACCATCACTAATGTAAGACTCACCTGTTGATTCTCCCGGCAATTGAACGAGCACTAGATGTCCAATGGTTCCTCCCAAACCAACTCCTGTTCCCTCAACTCGAGTGTCATCAGCCATCTCACCAAAAAGAATCGCTCCATAACGTCCTCCCGGAGGTACCTCATCTGGAACCTGAATTTTATAAGGCACGGTCAAAATTTCCAGAGGCTCCAAAACAAAGGATTCATCAATCGTAACCCATTCTTGCATGGAGATCGTTTGAAAATAGGGATCGTCCAATTCTTCATCGGCTACAAACTGTAGCGTCTCATCATCCGTATAGTAAAAATCTCGCACGTAAGTATAAACGGTGTATTCCGTCTCTAAATTATTAATCAACTTCACCTCAGCCTCATAGCTTTCTCCTGGTTCCAAAATAAGATCCGTAACAGGTGGAGAAAGTGTCAAATCAATGCCTACCGCCCCCACTTGAACCTGAAAAAACAGGGGGATAAATAAAGCCAATGTGGCAAGTAAAAAGCGATGGGCAAAAAATGGCTTATTCATACAATTCTTGGTGTGTGGATTATTTAATATAAAATACCCGCTTAAGCAGTTCATATCGAGTGAAAGACCCTTGCCCAAACTGCACTTTTGCGTTATAATATCTCGATACCATTTCCACACAGTATCTTGCCCCTTGACAACTTAGCCCAGTACGAAACTTTTATCTAATACATAAAACAAAAACACACATGTCTCATTTTAAAAAGCTCGTTACAAAACTTACTTTGCTTAGCTTGGTTGCAGTAATGCTCCCACAAACCGCATTTGCTGGAGCAACATCTAATCTACAAGCTTATCTTAGTGACCACCAAGTCGACCAAACCGATGTTGGATACAATATCCAATTCACGTCTCCTACAGGAATCGACGCAAGTACAGACACTATCACCTTTACCTTTACTGCAGGAACCCTTTCAGGTCTTACGGCATCAGACATCGATCTTAAAGATGACGGTGCAGATAAAACTGTTGCCGGTACAGCCGGAGCTGGAACATGGGGATTCGGTGTTTCAGGAAGCACAATCACACTTACGGCACCTACCAATGCCACTTCAGGTGAAATTGCTGGTGGATCAAACATTCAACTTCTGATTGGACCAAACATGGCCTCAGGAGCTACAAACGGAATCACCAATGGTTCATCTGCTGGATCAGAAAGCGTTGGAATTGGTGGAACCTTTGGAGACACAGGTAATGTTGCCTTTGCTCTCGTAACTGATAGTTCATTCGATGTTACCGCTACGGTACTTGAAACGATCACAATGACTATTCCTGACACAGCTATCGAATTCGGAACTGTTGCTTCAGGAGCCGTGACTACTGACGCAAACTCAACTATTGAGATTGATACAAACGCCAGTGGTGGATACGCACTCAGCTACGTTGCTACAGACCTTGCTAATGCAGCTTCAGATACCATTGCTGTAAACTCTGGATCAACTATGGCTGCTGGAACTGAAGAATGGGGAATCAACATTGCTGCTAATGCAAGTAGTGTTGGATCAAACCCAACTCAAGTTGCAGGTGCAGGTACTCCAACTGCTGCTGCTGGATACGGAACTGCTGACAATTACAAACTTGTAACTGGAGGTAACCAAAGTCTTGCTAGCTCAACAGGTACTGCACAAGATGATGTATACACACTAACAGCTGCAATCGCTGTTTCTGACATTACTGAAGCCGGTGCTTACGCTGGAACTATTAACCTAGTTCTTGGAGGTAACTTCTAATCACTGACTTTAGATTTAATAAAAAGCCACTTAATGTGGCTTTTTATTATGTTCAATTTTATTCAACTTCACTCGTAAAACTCGGATACAACCCACTTCTGGCCCCACGTAGCCTTTAGGCACATGCTGAACCTCACACTCCCCCTCTACAAAAGCAATAAGCTCACCTCCACGAGACCAATATTTGAAATTGGGATCCAAGCTCTTAAGATAATTACGCTTAATAAATTCCCCACCATAGTTTCGTCGTCCATCCCAATCTAAATAAGGGAAACCCAAACTAATCAGCTTATTTTCTGTATTTAAAAATTCTTGCTGACACGCTTCTAGAGTAAGTCCCACCGAACCATCAATAGGCCCTGACGTCCCATCACAAATCAACAACTGCCCCGCAAAAACATCCAAAAACAAGGGTTCGTTTAGCTCTTCAAGAAGCCGTTCAAACAAAGTCACATCAGGTATACGATCCAAATATTTTTCAGGAATATTAAGCATTCACATTCATTAAACAGCTCCAAGATATCATAAGCCTTAACTCAGCTGAATTATGCTAAAATAGACACATGAATAAATACATCTTAGCTTTTATTGTTTGCCTTTTCTTGGCCGCCATTGGTGGACCGCTCCTCAATAGCACAAGTGGATCTGCCTCCATTGAAACACTTTCTGGAATCCTTAGCTTAGCTGGTGCTGGACTGGCGCTCATCACAGGATCAATCGGAGCCTGGAAGCTCAAACTGAATACGGCAATAAAAGTCCTAATTGTGAGTTTAGTTATTGCTGCTTCTGCAGGAAGCATCGTGATCGCCGCACTATCCTTCTAAACAATGTACAAACAAACAAAAAACCCCGCTAAGGCAGGGTTCTTTGTTTAGAATAGAAAGGTGGAAGTGCTAATTACTCAGCAGCTTCTTCTTCACCTTCTTCTTCTTCCATTGCTTCTTCTTCAGTAGCTTCTTCAGTAGCTTCTTCAACTACTTCTTCTACTACTTCTTCCGTAACTTCTTCTACCACTTCTTCAGCTGAGTTACATCCAGCGAAAGCAAGTGCCAAAACTCCGAAGCTAGCAAGCAAGAGTTGCATGAACTTTTTCATAACAGGGAATTTTTAAATAATAAAATTGGCTGGCTCAAAGTGTAGTGAAGGCTACGTAACCTGACAACAGGTTTGAATTGCCTTTTCTTTAAAATTGACGGCTCGCAGTCCTGTAGCCTATGCTACGCGCATGCAAAAACTCCTTCTAAAAAATCGAAAAGCTCGTTTCGATTACGAAGTCCTAGAGACTTTCGAAGCCGGCGCGGTCCTTATGGGGCACGAAGTGAAATCTCTAAAAAATGGAGGAGGTAACTTTACAGGCTCTTTCATATCTATTCAAAGTGGTGAGCTCTGGCTCAAAGGCTTCAACATTCGACAATATGAAAAAGCAAACATGACGGAATACGAGCCTGAACGCCCAAGAAAACTTCTACTTCGTAAAGCGGAAATTCAAAAATTAGCTAGTGAATTGAACACACAAGGGACTACGATTATTCCTCTAGCCTATGGGCTAAATCGAGGTCGCATTAAATTCGAAATTGGCCTCTGTCGTGGGAAGAAAAAACACGACAAACGAGAAAGCCTCAAACGAAAAGATCAAAATCGGCGAATCAAAGCCGCTCTCAAAAACATCTAAAAATGAAACCCATTTTCTCCTCGCTAATCCAAGAGCTCCACGCTTACGCCAAGAACCATCAGTTTCAACGCGCCGTGATCGGACTGTCTGGCGGACTGGATAGCGCGGTTGCACTTTGCGTAGCCATTCGTGCATTCGGACCTAAAAACGTGACCGCATTGATCATGCCGGAAGCGGGCCTCACCCCCAACGATGACATCGAACACGCCAAAGCCCTCGCGCAACATTTTGGCTGTGTGATGCACTATCAAGCCATCAACAGTCATATGGTGGACTTCAACTTCCTAACTTGGGACAAAACTGAAGAAGCCAATCAGCATCTAAAAAGCCACGTACGAGCGATGCTACTTCGTTACTATGCCATTGGGCACAACGCTCTTTGGATTTCTGCCGCCAATAAAAGTGATCTTTCACTTGGCTTAGGAAACAAAGAAGGTGAACTCGCTGGAGACCTTCACCTACTTGGTGACCTTTACAAATCAGATCTCATTGAACTGGCAAAACACATTGGACTACCTGATGAACTCATAAATAAAGAAAGCTCACGGCAAATCAAACCCTCACAAAGTGATTTTTCTGACCTTGGTGCCGCCTGGCCTCAAGTTGATGATGTGCTAAGACAGCTCAATAAAAAAATTGATCCAGACACTTTGATAGAAAAAGGAATGGACTCCCTACTCGTGCACAAAATTGCACGACTCATTCAACAACAAAACGCACGCAGCCGCTTTGTGCCAGTGATTCCTGTAGGAGACATCAAAGAAGCTCTCAAAAAAGCACAAGAGGCGGAAGCCTCTTCCTAATGGTCATGCCCCGAGTGATCCCCAAAAGGGAAATGATAATCATCCGCTCCTCCTTTCGGCTCCAATCCTGTTCCTCCTAGGAATGCGAAAGGATCGGTAAGCTTATTGTCTTTATAGGTTTGCAGATGCAAATGTGGTCCGGTGCTGAACCCCGTGTTCCCTGTTTTTGCAAAGACTGAACCTCGTCCAATGACGTCTCCAGGTCTCACATGCACTTCATCCAAATGACCAAAAGAGGCCACGGATCCATCCGGATACATGATGCTCACCTTCATCCCCGTTGCACGGTTCAAGCTCACATCAATCACTTCACAGGCAATAGTCGCAATCAGGGGCGTTCCAATCGGAAACTTAAGATCAACTCCCTTGTGAGCCCCTCGTGACACGACTTCTCCCTCTTTATTGCGAACCGTCCCCCTATTGGCTTGAGGATTTGAAGTCACACTAGTTCCGTAACCTTTAGGAACCGTAAAGTGACTCGCATTTCTCCATAAAAATTCATGAGGTTCAAAGCTTTCATCTGTTTCGGTGTAACCACGTGACATGGTTTCTCGATACCCTTTCATCCCAGGCGATGCGTTCCAAATTTTAAACCATTGCTCTTCAGAAATTCCTTTCTTACTCAACTCATTCATCACCAATGAATCAAAAACTCCTGAAACTTCACCAAAAAGCTCACTGAAATCTAAATTTTTAACCACCTCCCAGGCTTCGGCTTCTTCTGGCGACATTCCATTCTCAATTAAAACTTCCGTCAGTGCATCTTCTTCCTCTTCTTCATCCTGATCAATCACCTCAAGCACGTCATCGTCATTGATTCCTGACTCTTTTGTCTCTAAAAGATCTGCCTCAGCTTTATCAAGAAATTCATCCACTTCACGTCCTAAGCCAGACACTCTCCCTTCAATTTGTTCTACTTCTGGATCTTGCTCCTCAAAACCCGTATCCACATCCTCTTCAGGCGCTCTCGGTTCTGGTGATTCAGGTCCTGGCATAATTTATTGTTTAAGAAATGGCAGGAGCACTAGACGATGATCCACCCACCCATCCTGGACGAGTCACGGTAGCAATCGTTTCTGGGTTGATGGTCTTCCATTGAAGACTTCGTACCCCACTGCTTCCTTTGGTTCTGTTTTGGCTTGCAACCAACATTTTTCCTCCTTTAACGTCCACCACAATTTCATCATGAAATCCGGTTGAGCTGTTTCCATTGTATTCAATCACCATATCTCCAGGCTTCAAACCTCCAATCTGGTCAATGTGTGATTTTTCTGTTGTCGCACGTTTTCTCCATCCTCGATATCGAGTTGATTTTGAATCTCCTCTGTCTTTTGAATACCGCGGATTCACCATGGCACACTTACTCAAAGTATAACGTGATGAAAGTCCTGCCTTTCGGGCAATGGTATCCACCCATCCCGAACAATGATTTTCCGAAGGTTTATCTACATCCACGTCTTTAACCACACCAAGCAGTGCGGCCGCCGCCACTCTGTCTCCAGGATTTGAGATGTTGGTCTTGATCGCATCAAAGTTTTTGTATTTCAACTTCGATAACTTACCTGCTTTGAGTTCGTAAAGTTCAGCAATATTACTTGGCGCTCCATCATCTAAACCATCTGGCCATTCAAGGCCATTCACAACATCATCCCAGGTGGTTCCAAAAATTCGTTCAGATCCAGATCCAAAGAGAGCCATAACCCACTGAACCCCCTTAGTGATAACCTCTCCCCAATCTCCATTATTTGCCGCCGCTCTCATTTCCTTCTGCAATTGCCCCATTCTATCTTTAGGAGGCAAAGATCCATCAATTCGAATCGCTGCTCCAGGAGGAATAGGGTCTCCATCTTCAACGTCAATCAATCCATCATCATTCAAAATATCATCGGGCTCTGCCCCTTCTTCACCTGGTTTTGGTTCAGGAGCAACAAATCCTTCAGCCTCATTTGAAATCACAATTTCAGTAAGCCTCGTTTCGTTTGAAGTCAAAGAAATAGGAGAAGAATTCATGTGCATCTTCCCCAAATTTCCTTCCATAAAGGTCGATTCAACTTCCTTAAGATACTCCCCCCATTCTGAGCTTTCATCACCTTCAAGTTCATCGGTGGTTTCAAATTTAATACTAAGACTTTCAGACGTTTTAGTCGCCACTACAGAATATCCATTCACTCCCATTTCAAAGGAATCTTGAGCTGCATCAGCCATCAATTCTTTGGCCTTAGTCAGTAAGTCTTCTGCACTCACAAGACCCGTTTTCTCAAAAAGTGGCGTTACTTCAGGTGCTTCCGGTGGACGATTTTCTCCAGGTTTAGGTTCTACAAAACGGTCATATTCATCCGCTAAAACAATGTAATCAGTGATTCCACGTTTCCGCTCCACATCAGTTTCTGTTTTTTCTACAACATCATGAATGATATAGAGCTTCGCCAACTCCTCAGAAATATCATTTTGATACCTAGTCCAATGTTCAGAAGGTCCTTCTCCCGGGGTATCTTTACTTGCACGAATTTCAAGTTTCAAACGTTTTTTATTTTGAGCCAGTTGCACACGATACCCCTCTTTTTCAAATTCTTGAAAATTAATCTCCGGATCGTGAAGCATATCTGCAACAGATTCCGCCAATTCACCAGGTTTAGGAAGCCCATGACGTTCCAAAAATTCATCATAGGAAAGTTTTTCTGGAGCTTCTTCCCCACCAAGCTGATCCAAATGATCATCCACTTGATCCCGGAAAAGTGACGTTTCTTCCGGCGTCAAAATCAACTCCCAATACGCCGCCTTAAAATCAAAAAAGGCCGTGTCTTTCAATTCTCCTTCCTCCATCGCTTCAATTTCACTCAAAATACTCAAAGCTCCCGTAATCACGGCTTGCTGGCCTTCAGTCAGAGCCTTTGATTTGATCTCCAATCGAGCACGAACTTTTGAAGCCTCTTTAACACGGTTGATTGCTTCTGAAAACTCTGTTGCCTCAGGAGCTGCAGCGAGCTCAAGTCCAGCCTCACGAAGGGCGTCTTGATTGCTATCAATCTGCTCGTTATGTTTTGGTTTTTCAGCCATTTACGTAAATTAATCTAATGATTGTAGCACATTTTAAGTGTTTTTACCAGGCCTGACCCTCTGCTATGATCCATATCAAATAACCCCCAAAAGCCGATGCTGAACCCGCATATTTTCCGTGCCTATGACATTCGAGGAATCGCCCACCTCCCCGTAAGCGATAAAACAGCGGATCTCACTCCTGAAACCATTGAATTGATTGGAAAAGCGGCAGGAACATACTGGAAACGTCATTATGGAACGAATATTGCCGTTGCACGAGATTGCCGACTCAGTAATCCGGAACTCAGTAATGCTTTCATCCAGGGGGTGTTAAGCACAGGTTGTGACGTCACAGAAATTGGAATGGTGCCTACCCCCATGCTGTATTGGGCCGTGTGTCATCATGAATTCGATGGAGGTGCCGCTATCACGGCCAGCCACAACCCTAAGGAATACAATGGTGTAAAACTGGTGGGCAAGAATGCTCATTCAATTTGTGGAGACAAACTTCAAGATGTCTATCAAATGGCCATCAATGAAGACTTCGAAACGGGAGAAGGAACTCACAAAGAAATCGATATTTATGCAGAATACCAAGAACACCTGGCTGACTTAGTCCACCTAGATAAGCGTCTCAAAGTAGTTGTAGATGCCGGAAATGGTGCAGCAGGTCCTTACATTCGTCCTTTCTTTGAAGCGATTGGTTGTGAAGTAATTGCCCTTTACGAAGAACCTGATGGGGCCTACCCCAATCATCCTGCAAACCCGGAAGAACTTGAAAATATGCTCGATCTTATTGCCGCCGTTCAAGATCATGATGCGGACCTAGGGATTGCCTTTGATGGTGATGCCGATCGAGTGGGAGTCGTGGACGTAGATGGAAAACATTACAGTGCCGATTGGCTCTTACTCTTGCTTGCTCGAGACCTACTCAAGCGACAAGAAGGAGCGAAAATCGTCTTCGACGTGAAGGTTTCTCAAGTCCTTATTGATGACATTGCAAAACATGGAGGTGAACCTGTTATGTGTAAAACAGGGCACTCTTTTATTGAAGAGAAAATGCATGAAATTGGCTCTCCTCTTGGAGGTGAAATCAGTGGTCACATGTTCTTTTCAGAAAACTACTACGGTTTTGATGATGCTTTCCTTGCCGCTGCAAAAATTCTTGAAATTCTTGCTGGAACAGATAAGAACTTCTCAGAATTATTTGATGACCTGCCTGAAACAGCCTGTACTCCAGAACTTAAGTCTAGCTGTCCAGATGACCGTAAATTTGAAATCGTGAAAGAAGTCACGGCAGAATTTGTAGAAGAATACGACTGCATCACCATTGACGGAGTACGTGTAAATTTTGATGACAAATCATGGGGCGCGGTTCGTTGTAGCAACACCTCTCCGAATCTGACAATTCGCTTTGAGGCTCCCAATGAAGACCGACTTGCTGAAATCAAAGAGCTCATGCTTAAAAAGCTACGCAAGTACCCAGAAATTGACCTCTGGTGGGACGAAGCCTAAGCCTCTCACCAGCCAGAGTTTATTTTTTATTTGTAGCATTCGTGGAAACGACGTAACAAATCATGATGAGTAAGGAGTGGTCCAGCTACAAATAAAAAGATATACTCTGCCCATGGAAATAGCCGTAGGAATCACCCTTCTGATCATTGTCATTGCCTTCACTATCTATAGTGGAATCTGCGTGAAACACGCAGCTCGCTTTCGTTATTTAAGCACTCGAACTGTTTATTTAAGTTTGGCTTACGTCACCCTTGCTACCATTTTGATCATGACCCTATTGGGAGTCTACATATGGTACATACTCGGATAAATTCACACAGCAAAAAGGACCGATACACTCGGCCCTTTTTTATTACAGCTGTTTAGTTAAAGATTCCTTCCGAAGCAAAGATAGGAAGGTTTCCAGGTGCAGTATAATCCAAAATCACTGATGGATAGTAGGCTCCATCCACAGGAGAAGGATCCGTTGCCGCATAAGCTTCACCATAAGCAGATAGACTTTCTCCTTCATCACAACGCTCTAAACTCGTTCTCAGTCCACCGGTAGAAGCATCCATTTCATAACACAATCGGAATTGACGAAGCGTTTCTAAACTACATTCTGCCGCAAGCGTTTCAGAAATTTCAGTCCCATCACAACTGTTGTATCCAAGTTCAGAAACAACATCATCTTGGTTCAAAACCATTCGGGCACTCACACTTCCATTGATATACAACTGGTTCCACAATGTAGCCACTCGAATAGAGTCATTAACCCAAGTTGGTAAATCTTTATTGTAAGAATCAGACTGATTAGCAATATAACCATCCGCAAAAATATTGACGTACAGATCCGTCACAGCTGGATCAATGTAAACATTTCCAAGAGTGAAAATACCAACACGGCTGTTTTCATCACCAAGGTTACCATCAATATAAACGTCCCCCGTTGCATAGATTGTTGCAGACGAGAATGTAAGCGCTTCATTCACATTCACATCGCCATCAAAGTAATACAAACTTCCCCCCATTAGACTCACTCCATTTCCAGTAATAGGACTCGCACTATCTAAATCAATACTTCCAGAACCTGCTGTTACTCCTGACGTGTAACGTGTAGCCAACTCATAAAAATCATTTCGAATTTTGATTGTTTCTTGTGCTCCACCAGAATAGATATCATCAGAATCATCCAAAGAAGACCCAAGAAATTCACTCGTTGATCCCATAAAGAGAACCCCTCCTGCACCTGCATGCCGATCCAAGACCGGAAGGTAACCTACATAGTAACAGCTTGAACCTTGACCCGTTCGTTGCTCTAGAACTTGTCCCACAGCGACATCACAAACCCATACTTCTGCCGTAGGATCACTAATGTAATCCACTCCATCCCAGAATGGCTCTGGACAACCGGGTGCAGCACCACATTGATCATCACGCTGAGCGTAACCCATCGCATATTTAGAAAAATATTGCCCCGCTGGATTCAAGCTTGGCGTTTCATAATGATAAGTCACATTATTCGTAACATTTGAAATGTTTCCATCAACAGTATCCATCACCAAGTAGACGTCTCCATTCACTTGATCTCGTTCAAAATCTGTTCCTGCATCCAGCTGGTAGAACAATTTGAAACTCTCATTTAAGCTTCCTCCAAGATAATTTTTCAGCTCCTCTGAGACACCAAGATCATGCCCTTCTGTAATGAGATACATGTTTTCTTGTCGAATGTTTTCAGAGATTGAAGTCCATTGAGCGTAACCATCGTAATCTGCATAAAGACCATCGAGTGCAAATCGTGGACTAAAACTAAGTTCCGTATGACTCGGTGTATAGCTCCATGCACCGTTATCCACCTCTTGGAAGTTATCGGTGGCCAAAAGTGAGTACCCCCCTTGTCCACTTTCTTCAAAGCTGATTTGGAAAGTCACACTATTTAGATTGATGTAATTTCTCTCGTCTGACCGAGCGTAAAAATAATCCCACTTCACATCAGGATCCACAGAATTGAAGGTCACAAAACTAGTATCTGTTGCACACTGAACAGGGCTACTAACTCCCGCATTATTAATCTGATCCAAATACGTCCAAACACATCCATCTCTATCTGTTGGAAGATCCTGCTCTATGCTGTTTACATCTTCCTTCATCCACACCATGTTTGATGTAGGCGCGTAAGAACGAATGAAAGTGTTGAAAGTCACCGTCCCATCATCTTTTATCATCACACAATAAGGATCCGTCCCTGACGAACATTCGGCCGGATGCCAGGTTGAAATATCCACCGCGTCCAATTTGTTTTTAACCTGGTTCACAAAGACGCTATCATCTGTTTTTGGTGTGATAGCAAGATAATTCAAGTCCGTTTCATCCAAGGTATCTCCTGTCACCATATCCACGAAGTAAATTCCAACTCGCCAGAAGTCCACTCCATTGGCCTGTGGTGCGGTTTCACGCTTTGCAATTGAAGGAGTCACATCTGATCGATTCGCTTCAACTTCTACATAAGGAACAATCACCTTAGGTGGAGTTTCCAAAAGCATCGTGTCAAACTTGATGAATCCATTTCCATTTCCTCGGGTATTTGCAAGGTAATCACTCCAGGCAAAACCAACGGTTGCTCCTGTTGTTGTATTTGAAGTCACCCAATACGCGTCTTCATTTCCAGCCATCCCAGAATTACACGTTGCTGTGTTTTTACATCGCCAATCGAACCACACCCATTCTTCTCCTTTTGGCACACTTGGGCTAATGATTTTCCCATAGCCCGACCACTTTCCAGAACTCAAATCCACTTGAGCACGGTTTTCGGTAGCCACCGAACTGGGTGCCATATCAATAACTAAAGCAATGCTTCCATCTTTATTCAAAACATTCAAATGCGACTCACGAGTAAGCGTCTGATTGAATAGTCCCGTTGAAGCTCCCGCAAAGGCATCCAAACAAATTTGATCATTATTATCGATAGAAGAAGCCTCCACCCTGTTCTTGTAATAAAGGCTGGATTGACCTTGAAGGTAACCACAGTCTTCATCCGCTTGATAACCATCTCCTCCTTCCTCAGCAGGAGTATCTTCGGCAGGAAGTGTGATTGAAATTCCTCCACTAAAAAGTGCAGACGCAAGTCCAACAGAAAGTAGTAGAGAGAATGTTAGAGTAAAAACGGCAATCGAACTACGATGCCAAAAGTGGCGCAATTTCATGGGTGGCGTGGTTGTGGATTATTCCACCACAGTTTACCTTTTTTAAACTTAAAAAAGAAATACAGTTCTGGAACATTAATAAGAAAGATGCGGTGGTGAATCATGCATGAACCCCGCATCGTTTCCCGTTCCAGAACAGTGTTTACTTTTTTTTCTTCTTCCTGAAGCTCTTCTTTGCTGGCGCCTCTGCAATCAGCTTTTCACACTCTTCAAGAGTGAGTTTCGAAGGCTCCATATCTTTAGGAATTTTTACGTTCTTTTTGTCCGCCTTGATGTAAGGACCATAAGGCCCATTAATCACGCGAATGTTTTGCTTAGGGAAATCAAGAATCACCGCTTTGGCTTTCGCCTTCGCACCTTCCTCTGCAATCTCAATCGCTCGCTTCAGATCTACAGAGAATGGATCTTCTTCCTTCAACGAAGTATAAGCTTTTCCAATTTTCACATAAGGTCCATATCGTCCAATATTTACAATCACCTCTTCTCCATCTTTCGTTGTTCCCAAATTTCTAGGAAGGTCAAAGAGATGAAGTACATCTTCTAATTCAACATCGTGAATGTGCTTTCCTTCCGGCAATGAAGCGAATTTTGGCTTTTCATCATCTTCTTTTACCCCCAACTGAACAAGTGGTCCAAATCGTCCAATTCGCACACTCACAGGTTTTCCTGTTTTAGGATCGATTCCCAGTTCTCGAGTTTGAGAAGCTTCTTCACGACTCACACTTCCTTCTTTCTCTTGAACTAATTTATTAAAGGGATTGAAGAAGTCTTTGATTTCAGACTGCCAACTTTGCTTTCCTTCTTCTACATCATCCAGCATATCTTCCATTTTAACCGTAAACTTGTAATCCACGATTTGTGAGAAATGCTCAACAAGGAAATCATTCACCACAAAACCGATATCGGTTGGCTTGAGCTGCTTCCCTTCTTTTTCCACATACCCACGTGTTTGAACTGTAGAAATTGTTGGAGCATAGGTAGAAGGTCGCCCAATTCCTTCAGATTCTAATTTTTTAACCAAACTCGCTTCCGTGTATCGAGCGGGTGGCTTTGTGAAATGTTGAGTTGGTGTGATCTTTTTGAGATTTGGATGCTCCCCTTCTTCTAGAGGTGGAAGAATTTTTTCTTTGTCATTATCTGCGGCCTTTTCGTCATCGTGTCCTTCAAGATAAACCTTCATGAACCCCGCAAATTTGATGGTTTGTCCGGTGGCTCGGAAAGTGTAAGCTTTAGCCTCAATGTCTACTCCAACTTTGTCGAGTAAGGCTTCTTTCATCTGACACGCAAGCGTTCGCTTCCAAATAAGTTCGTACAATCGAAACAGATCTTTCTCAAGATACTTCTTAATACTTTCAGGCGTTCGTGCCAAACTAGTTGGACGTATCGCTTCATGAGCTTCTTGAGCCCCCTTCTTCCCTTTGTAAATTCGTGGTGAATCCAATCCATACTCAGCTCCGTAATGCTGCTTAATTACAATTTGTGCTTCATCAAGTGCGGTCTTTGACAGGTTCACCGAATCCGTACGCATGTAGGTGATCAAACCTTCATGTCCATTCCCAGTATCTATCCCTTCATAAAGCTTCTGAGCCACCACCATGGTTTTCTTTACAGAAAAGCCAAGTTTTCGAGCCGCTTCCTGCTGCAAAGTAGAGGTAGTAAACGGAGCGGCAGGATTTCGCTTTGCCTGTTTCTTTTCAACAGAAGTCACCGTGTACTCCGCTTTATCAATCGCTTTTAGAACTTCATCGGTTTCTTCCTGTGAACTTGGTACAAATTTCTTTCCATCTTTCTTTGTAAGCTTCGCTTCGAACTTATCCGCACTATTTTCAGGAGTGAATTCTCCAACAATAGACCAGTATTCTTCGGGTACAAAAGCCATGATTTCTCGTTCTCGTTCAGCGATCAATCGAACCGCCACACTTTGCACTCGTCCAGCTGATAATCCGTATTTAATTTTCTTCCAAAGCAGAGGTGACAGAGAATACCCCACCAATCGATCAAGCACTCGACGCGCTTGTTGCGCATCCACCTTATTCATGTCGATCTGTCGTGGATTTTCAATCGCTGCTTGAATGGCTGGTTTCGTAATTTCATGAAAAACAATTCGTTTTAAATCCTTTCGATCACCGATTTCCAAAGCCTGAACAAGGTGCCATCCAATGGCTTCCCCTTCGCGGTCTTCATCGGTTGCGATCCAAACGGTTGTGTCCTTTCCTACCTTCGTTTTCAGTTCTTTAATCACTTTTTTCTTGTCATCCGAAACCACATACATCGGCTCGAAATCATTCTCCATGTCCACCCCCATGTTTGATTTTGGCAAATCTCGCACATGACCAAATGAGGCCATAACTTTATAGTCCTTCCCCAAATACTTGGTGATGGTTTTAATCTTCCCAGGTGACTCTACAATTACAAGATTTTTTACAGGCATGGAATCTTTTTATATTCCCGCCTACCATAGAAAGATCGAACTAGGTTTGTCAACGAAGTTGCATTTTTCAGCCTTATAATTAAAACTAAACATATACACATGAAAAAAGGATCCTTTTTAAAATTTGGTATTCTCCCCAGCCTGGCCTTCATCACCTGGCCGATTATCCTGATAACGGTCAGCTCCTTCACGAATATCAAGGATCAGCTTACCTTTAGCCTATTAATGTTGGGAACGGGATTCATTGGTTTCACCTCAGGAATTTATTTTTATAAAGACTTCAAATCTTGGAAGCACATGCGCTGGGTAGAGCGTCGTGTCTTCACTGCTTTTACAACCGTTGGAATACTCTGTAGCAGCCTTGGGATCTATGGACTGTTCATGTTCTAGCCACAACCTCAAGCACCAAAGATGGCAAGTGCAAAGGCAAGTTTTGACTTGTCCAGACACAAAAAGCAGCATTAAATTAGGCCACGTCATTTTTTAACCCCCACGTCATTATGACTAAGAGCGATCTTATTGCTATTGCAGCACAAGCCGCCGGTCTCACCAAAAAAGATGCTGGTATCGCCCTTGATGCGGTTCTTGAATCTATTACGGCTGAACTCGCTAAAGGAAACAGTGTAACTATCACTGGATTCGGAACATTCCGTGTTTCTAAACGTGCCGCTCGTACTGGAGTAAACCCACGAAACACATCTGAGAAGATCAACATTCCTGCAATGAACCTTCCTGCGTTCAAGGCTGGAAAGACCCTAAAAGACGCGGTTCGATAATTGAATCAATCAACGTCGCAATGATGCCCTGCCTTAATCGGCAGGGCTTTTTTTAATCAGTTATATTCTCCAACTTAAGGGATTTTGTACTTTCATCAAAGTCCACACTAATCACCCCCAGTTCAAGACCGAAGCCCACATGTACGTCATCAAGCTGCAAGTCTACTCTTCGAATGGTGTTCGGAAGTTTACAACTGAAAGTTCCCAGTCTGAATGGTGAATATCCTTCTTCTACTTCAATTACAGCGCGTACCTTTCCCCTCACATTGAGTCGTTTAGGAGCTTGATCTTGACTGCCAAAGTCCATCGTAACCGCACATGGAGGTTCAAATTCAAACTCTAAATTCTTTCCTTTAGATTTCCATTGAACTCGTTCAACCTCATCCGCTTGGAAAAATGACCGCACTTTCCTGGAGTTCGGTGGCAACTGGGTTCTTTGTTTTGAACCCGACTCTAGCCATTCTTTATGCCCCTCTTGTCTCGACAGTTCAATCTCTGCGATTGTAGTTTTTTGCCGATGAGCAATAGACCTAAGCCAAATTGCACTGGTTTCAACCGTATTCAGAGGCCCTCTCCGAATTGAACTAGCCACCGATAAAACAATGGGCATGTAGCGTGGATCCTCAGTAGCCGGCTTACGTCCCTTCTGAACAAACATATAATCTTGCTTAAGTGCTCGATCAATAAAACGTCTTGTAACTACGGGCGCATCTTCGAACAAAGTTCGAACACTCAAATATTCTGCCAGCTCATTCATCCATGCCGCATAATGTTCCCGTCCTCTTACGGGAGCCGCATCATAATGCTGTTTGAAAGCGAAATGAAATTCCGTTAAAAAACGTTCCAGTTCACCAGTGTTTATTACCCCTCCACCTTCAATTGCTTTTTGAACTAGAGGAACAAGCTTTCCAGGTTCGTCAAAGCCAATTCCTTCTTCTCCCAGTCTCGCACGAAGTGTGCCAGGGAAAGGGGATTTTTTTAATTTAGTCATATTAAACTTGTTACAAAATAAATTTCTGTAACAAGAACGTTTTTCCGGGCTTTGAAAACCTTCCGATTAAGGAAGAGAACATTCTTGTTTCGGGTTTTTTACGAGACCTAGCTTCAACTCGGCTGAAAACTCAGCAGACTACAAAGTACATGACACATGATTTTTGTCAACTGAGCCACACATCTGCCAGCATTATTTTGACAAAATCCCATGTTAGCGACTAAGCTAAGCCCAATGAATACTGCACAAAACACAACTACGGCTACAACAACCACAACAAGCACCCGCTTGTGAAGTTGAGCATGGTATTCATTTTACTCTCAGCGGCTTCACAAGATGAAGGCGCTTCTTTTTTATTAACCCCTCTAAATTATGATCAAAGAAGAACTACTACCTATTCGACTACATATCGGTGGGCTAGATGTACCAGAAAGTGACCGTTCAAAAGCACTTTCCATTATCAAGAAAATCTATGGTAATGATGTCTTTTGCCCAGGCTCAAAAGCCTCAACAGATCGTAGAATAGACATGAGATGTGGACACCTTCCACAAGCACTCAAAGAATTTCGAGATTCAATTGGCAGACTCCGCTTGGCCGTTTAAAGCTAAAGCGCTACAATGCGCCCAAGATGAGTACTGATATTGAACAGATTCGATCTGCCGCTCTTGGCGCTATTGAGTCCGCACCCACTGCGGAAGCGCTTAAAGATGTGGAACGTGAATATCTTGGGAAAAAGGGGCAAGTGACCGGCCTTCTCAAAGGAGTAAAAGACCTTTCACTCGAAGAAAAAAAGAGCATTGGGAAAGCCGTAAATGAACTAAAAAAAGAACTCGCCGATGTAATTCAGAAGCGAGGAAAAAGCATCGAAATCGAAATCATCAACGCCCAGCTTGAAAATGACTGGCTTGATTTAAGTGCACCCGGAACGCGACGAAAATGTGGGAACATTCATCCTCTCGCTCAAACACAAGAAGCCGTAGAACGAATCTTCCAACAAATGGGATTCACCATCATTGATGGACCTGAAATTGAAAGTGAATACTACAATTTTGAAGCCTTGAATGTGCCTGCTTATCACCCGGCTCGAGACATGCAGGACACCTTCTTTATCGACAAAGAAGCACACGGTGACGAAGGACGGCTGGTTCTGAGAACTCAAACCTCTCCCAATCAAGTACGAACCATGCTGAAGTATGGGGCTCCCCTTCGAATCATTGTTCCAGGACGAGTGTTCAGAAATGAAGCCCTCGATGCCTCTCACGAACACACCTTCGACCAAGTTGAAGGACTCTTGATCGACAAAGATATTTCTATCGCTCATTTGAAAGGAACGATGCAAGAATTCCTAGGACGACTCTTCCGAAAAGAAATGAAAGTGCGATTCCGACCAGGATACTTTCCTTTTGTAGAACCTGGACTTGAACTCGATATGTCTTGTGTTTTCTGTGGAGGAGACGGATGTAAAACCTGTAAGCGAACCGGATGGATTGAATTTATGGGATGTGGAATGGTCCACCCGAACGTGCTTCGTGCCGGTGGTGTTGACCCTAAAGAATATCAAGGTTGGGCCTTTGGTTTCGGACTCACTCGGCTTGTGATGATGAAGCACGCGATCAATGATATTCGCTACCTGACTAGTGGTGACCTTCGAATTAACAAACAGTTTTAAATGAAGATTTCTCTCGATTGGATTCAAGATTTTGTGGACCTCCCCAAGAACCTCTCTCCGGAGGAATTTGGTGAGCTCATCACAAAGCACACGGCTGAAGTTGAAGAAGTCGACGTATTAGAAAAACGTTACGACAATATGGTCGTAGGGAAAATTGAAAAACTCTGGAAACATCCAGAAGCAGATCGCCTCAACCTAACGATGGTGGACATCGGTAAAGACAAACCAGTGCAAATTGTATGTGGGGGGCAAAATCTTTTTGAAGGAATGCTCATTGCTGCCGCATTACCAGGAGCAATTGTGGATCTTCATGGAGAAGGAACTTTTGAAATCAAACTCGCAAAAATTCGTGGCGAAGAAAGTAATGGAATGATTTGCGCAGGAGAAGAAATTTGGATGGAACCCGACAACGAACCAGGTGCTAAAGATGATGTAAAAATCAAAGACCTCTCTCATTTAGATGTGAAGCCTGGAACTCCTCTCGCTGAAGCCTTGGGAATGAAAGGACTCCTCTTGGACATAGACAATAAATCACTCACTCATCGTCCTGATCTTTGGGGGCATTATGGGTTTGCTCGTGAATGTTCCGCCATTTGGGGGGGAGCACTCACCCTGCTTGATGAATTCCTTTACGAAGGACCCGAAGGTGACACCGCGGTGAATGTTAAAATTAACCGTGACGATGTTTGTCCACGTTTCAGTTCTTGTATTGTGAGTGGAATCAAAATTGGACCGTCCCCACAATGGATGCAGACACGACTTGAACTCGCGGGAATGAACCCCATCAACAATATTGTAGACATCACTAATTACGTGATGCTTGAACTTGGACAACCGATGCATGCCTACGATCGGAAGCAAGTTGGAAGTGATGACTTGATTGTTGGCGTGGGAAAACCTGACGTAAAATTGGTGACCTTGGATGAGAATGAACACGAACTTCACGAAGAAGATCCAGTTATTTACAACGCCGCAGGAGAAGCTCTGATTCTTGCGGGAATTAAAGGAGGAATTAAATCTGGAATCCAAGATGATACCAATGAAATCATTTTGGAAGCAGCCAACTGGGATGCAGTGATGATCCGAAAAGCCTCAGCACGGCACCAACTTAGAACAGATGCCTCACAACGTTTTGAAAAACGGCTCGATCCAAGCATGACGGATGTAGCCATTCGACGAGCTCTTAAACTCATCATGGAAATTTGTCCTGAAGCCAAACTCATCAGCTCAATTTCTACCGTTGGATCATGGACAGAACCAAATATTGAAATCAAAGTTGCCCCCGATGACATCCGATCAAAGATTGGCCTCAACATTCCTACCGAAGAAATGATGCACATCCTTACCTCTCTTGATTTTGGAGTCAAAGGAGATGATGAAGGCCTCACTGTTCAAGTACCACTGCACCGTTCAACCAGTGATGTAGACATTGAAGAAGACATTGTCGAAGAAATCGCTCGGATCTATGGCTACGATAAAATCCCTGCACTACTCCCCGACCTACCCGCAAAACTTCCAGAACCTAACGACGAACGATTTTACAAACATCGAACACGTGAGCTTCTTGCTTATATGCTCGGACACACCGAAGTATTGAACTATTCCTTCTACGGGAAAGATCGACTCGAAGCCTGTGGCCTCAATGAGGATGAGCACATTCGTGTACTCAACTACTTATCGGAAGATCAAACTCACATGCGAACCACTCTCGTGCCAAACATCTTGGCCGTGATTGAAAAGAATCAAAAAGAATTCCCCGAGATGCGCCTCTTTGAAATTGGCCGCATCTACAAAGAAGTAGGAGACTACATGCCTCAAGAAGAAAAAGGACTGATCCTTGCTGTGGCACAAAAAGATGAAGCGTTCTACGAGGCGAAAGGCGCTTTGGAAGATTATCTGAAATCATTTGGTCTTAGTGGAGCAAAACTACTACCAAGCAAAGAAGCGCCAAGCTACGCTCACCCTAAAAAATGTGTGGATGTGATGGTTCGTGGACAAAATGTTGGACATGTATTCACCGTTCATCCTGGAGTGATCAAAGCATTCGACATCGAAATGAACGTAGCCATTGTAGAACTGAACTTCACCAAATTAGTATCACGAGGCCTCAATAAATCCTCATTCAAAGAACCATCTAAGTTCCCTGGAATGAGCTTTGATGTCTCTGTAATTGTTGAAGAACGGAGCGAAGCTGGTTCCCTGTTGAACAAAATTCAAAAATCTCACAAGTTGATTGAAGCTGTAGAACTATTCGACATTTACCAAGGAAAAGGAATCGAAAACGGAAAGAAATCACTCAGCTACAAAATTGACCTTCGTCATGCGGAACGAACTCTCACAGATGATGAGTTCAAAACGGTACAATCTGCGGTAATGGAGGCCCTAAACAAGGCCGGTGCTGAAGTTCGTGGTGCGTAATACCCCCACTTGCAAGATTGTCAAACTCTGCCCTAGTCACTTGCGCATAACCCTGTGAATGGTAAAATTCACAAGATGAAAAAACGACGAAAAACTGATTGGACAAAGAAAGCCATCACAAAAGGATGGAAGCGTTTACGGCCTCAGCCGGAGATGACGAAACTTCAACGTGCCCTTAGATATTGTTTTATGACAGCCATCGGTGGTGGTCTGCTCATTGGAGCTCTTGTCTTTTTTTATGCAGTCTATCTGCTTTTCACCTTGCCAAATCCAGGTGAACTCCGTGATCTCAACCTGACGGAATCCACGTTGATTATGGATAGAGAAGAAAATCTTCTTTATGCCGTTCATGGTGAAGAAAATCGAAAATCGCTGAGCTCTCTTGGAGAAATTTCTCCATGGCTGATTGACGCCACATTGGCTATTGAAGATGATCAATTCTATCAACATATTGGAGTCGACTTCCCTGCCCTATTCAAGGCCGTACTTTCTGAAGTTGGAATCGGATCTCCTCGTGGAGGGTCAACGATCACACAACAGTTTGTTAAAAACACCTTCCTCAGTTCAGAAGTAACCTACAAACGAAAATTCCAGGAGATCATCATGTCTTTCATGGTTGAATTTAAGTTCAGCAAAGATGAAATCATGCTGATGTACCTCAATGCCATTCCTTACGGAAGTAATGCCTATGGGATTGAACTTGCTGCAGAACGTTACTTTGAAAAAGAAGCAGAAGAACTCACTCTTGGAGAAGCTGCCATCTTAGCGGGAATTCCCAAAGCTCCGACTCGTTATTCACCTTACGGAAACTATCGACACACCACCTTGCACTTTGAACTCACGGAAGAATACTTAGGAGATCGTGTCATTGAAGGGGAAGCTGATCTTGAATATGACGAATGGACACGAGGTTTGATTGGGAAAGAATTCACCAATCCAGATGGAAGCACCTTCTACATCAAAGGACGATCTGACCTTGTCTTAGATCGGATGGTGGAGCTTGAATTCATCACAGAAGCACAATATGACGATGCATGGACAGAGATCCAAGAGCTTGAATTTGTACCCTACAAAGAAACCATTAAGTCCCCTCACTTTGTACTGTGGGTGAAACAACAACTTGAAGAAAAATATGGAACGGCTGTGGTGGAGCAAGGAGGTTTGAAGGTTTACACTACCTTAGATCCTGATTATCAATCTGCTGCTGAAGATGCCGTTGAAAGCTATAAAGACACCAATGCCGAAACTTATGGGGCTACGAACGGCGCGCTAGTCTCTGTACATCCTGATACCGGTCAAATTTTAGCCATGGTGGGATCCGCCGATTATTTTGATGATGAGATCAGTGGACAGGTCAACATGATCACGTCGTACCGCCAACCAGGGTCTTCATTTAAACCCTTTGTTTACGCACTCAGTTTCTTAAATCAGTTCTACCCTGCCACAGTACTTTACGATGTGCCCACCAGCTTTGGAACGGACAAACCAAGCAATTACGATGGGGATTTCCTTGGACCAATGAGCATTCGTGAAGCGCTCGCAACCTCTCGGAACATCCCTGCTGCCAAAGCCTACTTCATGGCTGGACAAGAAGAAGCCATTGTTCCTTTTGTTAAGGAGTTTGGGATGGAATCCATTAATGAAGAAGGTAATTATGGTTGGCCTCTTGCACTAGGAACCGCTGAAGTCACTCCTCTTGAGCTTGCAGAGTCATACATGGTTTTAGCAAGTGGAGGAATTCACACCGAACCCACCGCCATTCTCAAAGTAGAAAATGCAGATGGTGATGTGCTTGAGATGTGGGAAGAAAAAAACATCGAAAAAACTCAAGTTTTGGATGAACAAGTGGCCTTTCTTATCAACGATATTCTTTCTGATGAGAGTGTAAGTCTCGGGCCAAATGTACGTGTAGACGCGCTCGACAATGCCTCTAAAACAGGGACCTCTAATAAGAAACTTGATAACGGAAGCATTCTACCAAGCAATACATGGCTGGCGGCTTACACTCCTAGCCTCGTTACTATCTCTTGGGCAGGTAATGCTGACGGAAGTACCATGAACGGAAATGCGAGTGGATACTCCACAGCGGCACCTATTTGGAAAACTTATATGGCCAATGTCATTGATCGACTCAACCCCACTGAATGGCCCCGTCCTGAAGGGATTAAAGAGTATGCCGTGAGTAAAGCCAGCGGAAAACTGGCGAGTGACGACACCCCTTCAGACATGATCACAACTGAAGTTTTTGCTAGCTTTGCCATCCCAACAGAAATTGACGATAGCTATCAAGTGGTCAAAGTTGAAAGTGTTACAGGACGACTTGCGACAGAATATTCCCCCGAAGAATTTGTGGAAGAAAAGAGCTTCCGTGTGCATCGATCGGTCATGGCAGACACCTGGCCAACATGGCAACAAGACATACTCACATGGGCCGCAAACTTAGAAGAAGGGGATCAATCGCTCGCACCACCACAAGAGTTTGCTGATGACATTCACAATGCCGTTACTGCAGCGAATGCCCCAGAAATCACCATCACCTCTCCGCTCAGCCTTTCAGCCATTGATCCAAGCAATCTACCGATTATTGAAGTGGACGTACTCAGCGAAGGGAATGGGCTCGATGAAATCGTATTCCTGGTGAATGACAACGTGGTTTACCGAACAAGTGAAGATCCTTTTGATGGACGAATTCGTATTCCAACCACGGCAAGTGAAGGAACTATTCTTGAGATAACGGCCAAGATTTATGATGACTACGGATACAGTGGTGAAAGCAGTATTCAGCTCCGCATTGGAGATCCAGATGAAATACCTGATGAAGACGATGAAGAAGACCCCATTGAGGAGGACATCATCATTGAAGAAGACGCCGTCCTTGATGAGGAAGATGAACTCTAAATAATTCGACACACCAAGACTCCCGTTCCCGCACTGAGCTCAACAACATCCAGCTCATCATTTTGAAGCATGAACTCAATGAAGCCTTCAAAAGCTTCCCGATGGGTTTGAACATTGTCCACCACAATCAAGCCCCCTGATTCCATTCGTGGTCGAGCCGCATCATAAAATTCTTTATGTTGCTTCTTTGTTGCATCAAAGAAGACCATGTCTATTTGTTCAGGCAGTTCAACTTCTGCATCATAAAATACTTCGGGGGCGTGGTGCTTAATCTGGGTGATCCAGTCCCCCATTTCCGCCTCAGCAATATTGTTTTGGGCTCGTCCAAAGCGCTCTTTATGAGACTCCACTGTCCATAAATGCCCCTTCCCATTTCGCTTCAAAGCATCTGCCATCCACATGGCACTGTAGCCCACAGATGTTCCAATTTCGACCACCTTATCGGGTTGAAAAACACGAATGAGCCAATTCAAAAGCTTCCCTACTTCAGGGCCTACGATCCATACAGGATTCTCGTCATTTTCAGCCTCAATTCGTGATAAGGTTTTCTTTAGCATAGTTAATTATGTCGTCGGATTCATACATCATGGTTTCCCCATGAACCAAGAAAGGCACTTGTTGCTTGCCTCCTAATTCTATAAGTTCGGCACTCCCTTCAGTTCCACGCTCGGCATTCACGAGCTCACATTTCACCCCCATCTCTGCGAACGCATTTTGCACTTTATGGCAGTAAGGACAATGATCATAAACAAATAATCGAACCGTCATAATGAATGAGTTAAGTAGTTGAGAATTTCAGCGAATGCTCGCCCACGATGACTGAGTTCGTTCTTTTCCTCATCCGTCATCGACGCATAAACTTTATCATAGCCCTGTGCTAAAAACACACTAGAAAGCGGGATTCCTGGCTTTATTGGCGCCATGAGCTCATGAGTGATTTCACCTTTAGTTTCTTTTGTGAACACGCTCTCAGTTCCATCAGGAAGCCTCACGGCAGCAGCACAAATGAAGGCAGCACTTCGTTCTTCCTCTTGCTCCATGCGTTTCATAAAAAACTCAAGCCATTCTTGATCTGACGCCTCTTCACCGGCTCCCCAACGACGTGTTTTTACACCTAATTCGCCATTTAAGGCTTCCACCACCAATCCACTGTCATCCGCCACCACAATCATTCCTTCCGCTCGTTTCCCGTAAAAACGCGCCTTTCCTAAGGCATTTTCTTGGTAAGTTTTCCCACCTGTTTCATCAAAGTCTTCTTGGATGCCTAAATCAGCAGGCGAAAAAAACTCCGCTTCTGTTGAAGACAGCATCACTGAAATTTCTTTGAATTTTCCTGGATTACGAGTGGCAATAAGTATTTTCATCACATGAAGTGTACAGACACTGTGAGATACTTAAAGAACTTTTTAAATAAATCACAGTGCTGTTAAGCTAACCCTAATGAAATCCAAAATTTTTTCCATTGCAACCGTGGGTGTCTACATCACCCTACTCACCGTACTGGTTGGTGAACTTTTCCGACTTAAAGGAATTTTGCTCCTAGATATCTGGGCTCCACTTTTTGCTGGGATTTGGCTGATGTGGAAACTGGGACGGAAAGAATTTAAATCTGTGCCCAAACTGATCTGGCCTGCCACTGCCTTTGTCGCCGTTGGATTCATGTCGCTTCTCTTCAATTCCGTTGAAATGTCCTGGGGAGAATTTTTAAGTGCCGCACTTTATGGCGTGAGATGGGGGTCTCTTGCCTTAATTGGAATTCTTGTAATGGAAGAATCTCCCAAGACAAGACAAGTCATACTTACTCAAGTTGTGATTTTTTCCGTTTTACTCGCAATTGCAGGATTCATTCAATTGGCCATTGTGCCTGACTTTACTGACTATGAAATCTTAGGTTGGGACCCTCATATTGGCCGGCTCCTAAGCACTTGGTTTGATCCCAATTTTGTAGGAGGCTGGCTGGCATTCATTGCCCCTGTTGTCCTAGGACTGGCCTGGGAGGATAAAAAATACCGAGCTGGGTGGCTCGCTGCCTTAGCCGTAATCGGACTTGCCCTTTTGCTCACTTTATCAAGAAGTGCCTACCTGGCCTTAATTGCTGGATTTGGGATTTTTGCACTCATTCGATCGAAAAAACTCCTGATTGGATTTCTAATTTTGGGGCTCATAGCCACGGCAATATTTCCTCCGGTTCAAAGCCGAATGATGTCATTAGTTGATAGTGCTCAATCTGTTTTGAGTGAAACCTATTCCCTCCCCGATGCCTCCGCACGTCATCGCTTTGGATCTTGGGAAGAAGGGTGGGAGCTCTTCTTAGACAAACCTTTCATTGGACAAGGGTACAATCGATACGGAGACGCTGCCCTAGAGTTAGGAACCATTAAAGACACCGAAATCCACTCAGCCAATGGATCGGACTCCTCACTTCTCACCGTACTTGCCACAACAGGATTACTGGGATTCATCCCCTACATCAGTATTTATTTACTGATCATGAGATGGGCATGGCTACAAAAACAAGACGGCTTGCTCGCAGGTCTTATCGGTCTCTTTGTTCATTCTGTCTTTGTAAACAGCCTACTTTTCCCCCTTCTACTTATGCCACTTTGGCTTGCGATTGGCTCACTTTTGGAATCTTCAGAACAAACTCACTTCGATCTTCCGAAACATTAAAATTCCACCCATTCCTATCACTAATGCTTATAACGTGGCGAAGTCCATTTCCATGCTCACGTCCTTTAGTTGAGTTCTCCAATTTCGGCAGAATAAATGCATATGGTAAACCAGGACCATCGTCAACAACTGAAAGCCTCACACATCCATCATCACCTTCGTCACAAACAAAGTACACATTGTTTGCACCTGCAGCTTTAGCATTTAAAACCAGGTTATGAAGTATGATTTGCAAATCTTGAGGGACAGTTATTTCAAAATCCGATGTGTTTACAAGGGTAACCCCAGGAACTTCATCTTCTTTTATCTCCGCAAGTGATTGATACAAATCACGAAGCTCCACCAAAATATCTGAAACTGGTCTTTCTTGCTGAAGCTCATTCTCATCGAAAGACAAAATATGATCAATTAAATTAAAAATTGATTCAAAATGAGCGTCTTGATCAGCAACATGCAAGTAGACCATTAATCCTCGAGCAAGATGGGCCAACTGCCGACTTAGTGGATTCTCATCAGCAGAACTCGTCAGATAATAAGAAAACTGGGCAATCAGCACCTCTGCTTTTTTTTGAAAACGATCATCCTGAACTAAAGTTCGCAATTCATTAACCCCAGATCGAAGCTCATCATAACTCAAAGCTACAATGTCTACCGTGTCCGATTCTTCATCAAGCATAAGCTCCATCAACGCCGCCCTCAATGCCATGGCATCCGTTTTTGGTATATGGCGAAGATTTTGATACTGACGATAAGGATTTAAACGAGGATCATCCCACTCAGCGCCAGTAAGCAAAAATATTGTCAAAGCACGAACAGCTACGTCATTCATTGCGGCAAGAATTTGATGTCCATTTCCACAAGGAAGTGCATGATCGAGTAATAAAACATCAGGTGCCACTTTTTCAATTGATGCTACCACTTCTGCACAAGTCCTTGCGATCTCTATTTCAATCCCCTCTACCCCTGGGGTACGATCCAAATCACGTGCCAAAAGCACACGGTGAAGATGATTATCTTCAACATAAGCCACTCGCAATGAGCCCGGTTCTCCCTCCTTCAAATTTGCCATACTTGTTTTTATTCGGAAGGACATTAAGGCTTATGACGGTTTTTTGTCAAGAGCCTCTCACCCCACTTGCTCGCAACCCAGCTCTCCGCTAGTCTCTAGCTAAATAACCCATCCGTATGTATACAATTGCTCAACTTAAGCCCGGTGTTGCCATTCTATTTAAAGGTGACCCCTATGTAGTAACCCGATCTCAATTCTCAAAAAAAGCTCGCCAAGGAGGAACGATGAAAACCGTGCTTAGAAATTTAAAAACAGGAGCTAATGTTCAGCAAACATTCAGTGGGAACGACAAACTAGAACCTGCAGACTTAGAACGTGCACGATGTCAGTACCTCTACGATGATGGGAACAATGGAATTTTCATGCACAAAGAAACCTACGAACAGTTTGAAATTGATCTTGAACTGCTCGGAGATCAAAAAGGGTTTCTCCTAGAAGGTGGAGACACCGATGTTCTTCTTTTTGAAGGAAATGCGATTGGAGTGAGCCTTCCACCAAAGATTGAAATCAAAGTGGTAGAAACTCCTCCAGGAGTAAAAGGAGACACCGCCCAAGGTGGAACGAAACCCGCAAAATTAGAAACAGGTATCACCATCAATGTCCCCCTATTTGTAAATGAAGGAGACATGATTCGAGTAAATACTGAAGATGGCGTTTACGTAGAACGAGTTTAAGTTCGAGCTATTTCATCAAATTCCGTAAGCACTCCAACGCCAATTCTTGATCAATAAAAAAGGGGCTCGTGGCAATCGTCACCAATGAAGCCTCTTTCAGATGAGCTTTTATAAAGTACTTTGCTTGTTCAAAATCAATCTCTAACTCAGGGGCAAAATAATCTAAATCAATATTTAGAATTTTATTTTTTCTACCCAGAAAGCTCATGTCTTCTAGTCCAGACTCCCCTGTTACAAGCTGAACCTCCTCAATCAGCCCCTCTTCCACTGCAGGGCGAATATAATTACCCACATTAATCACCTGGTTTGTATAATGAAATGCAGACTCTAAGTTCTCATGTTGATAAGGCATTGGCGCTGGTCGCATGTCTTTGTGCTGATCCACATGAATAAGTGTGGCTCCTGGCTGAATCACCCCCTTATTCAGAGCCTCATACCAAAAATAGAAGACATGATTATGATTATCTACCACGATAGTTGGAGCGCCTTCCCAATCCAATTCAATAAAGTTCTCTAAACCTCTACACTGCTTTAATTCCCCATCCAAATCTGAAAAAACCACCTTTTCTCCCACTCGGACGTCTTCAATTTTTCCTTTTTTTCGAGCCGGCACAAACAACCGTGGGTTTGGCCCTCGTTGCTCCCATGCAAAAGCATTATTTCCACTTTTCTCCGTTAGATAGAAAGATTTTTTGTAATTCATCACTTAATAATCTACTGATTTTCGACTTTTTTTGATATCTGCTTTTCTTCGTTTAGCTTCAAGCATCTTTTCTTTTGCTTTCTTACTTCGACGACGTTTTTGTTTTTGAATTTTAAAGACTTTCTTCATTCGTTCTGATTTTGCCCCTCTCACTTCGTCTTCAATTTTATCAATCAAAATGCGATACGCTGTTTTCCGATTTGCAGATCGCTCTCGATGTTCCTGAACCTTAACCTCAAAACCAGTGGGTAAATGTCTAAGCCACACACAGCTATTTGTTTTATTGATTTTCTGACCTCCAGCTCCACTTCCTCGAATAAATTTTTCATCAATATCTTCAGGAAAAATTTTTAATTGCTGTGCCTTCAACAGGGTCTTGGAAGAAAGTTCGACTGGAAAATCCATGATTTTTGCGTATATTCCGATACTAACATACTAAAATTATGACATCAGAAAACCTAGAAAGAGTATCAATAACCACTGAAGACATTATTGATTTAAATCTTAGAATCGATCAACTAATGCTCGCAGGTATAGAGCCCACTACTTCAGAAGCCAAACTGCAAGAACAATTAAGAGATTTAATTCAAATTCTTGAACTAAAAAACTTGAAACTAACTCGTTTAAGCTTAACAGAGCAAAAAGCCATTCATGGCATGAATCAAGTACCTAAGAGAATGTCTGGCTAAGAAAAGAGCTGAAATCTTGAAAACACGCGCCCAAGCAGCAAATTTGACTAACAAAATTTTACGAGACACCGCTTAATTGTTCCAAAAGCTCCACAGGCCATAGCGGCTTCTTTTCAGCTAAAGCCTGATGATAAAGCACCGTCGACGGAGTAAGCGCAGGCGTGGTGTTGACCTCAATAACAATCACTTCTCCGGTGTCTACTTGCATGAAAGTATCGATCCGGCAGTAGCCCTCAATCCCAACAGCAGCAGCCACTTTTTCCATGGCTGTTTTTACTTTTTTCAGGACCTCTGGATTTACAATTTCTTCTGGAGGGGGCGTCATATTCACACCTGTTCCGCCTTGAAATTTTTCTTCCACAGAAAGCACCTCCCCATCCGCCACCGTTAAGCTAGGGCTTAAGGCATGGTATTTCCCTTTCTTTTCGAGCACTCCAACAGTCACCTCAACCCACCCATTTTTTCGCTTCCATCGAAGCTCATTTCCCACCACCTTCACCGTGTCCGTTTCTATAAAACGTTCAATCATTACATGAGACATTTTATTAGGTGGCATCTCCACAATTTCACTTTGATTTTTAAACGTATCTTTAGGAATAAATTTTGCTCCCTCACGTGCAAGTTTTAAATATTCTAAATAATCCGCCTCACTAAAGAGCCGTACAATTCCCGACGAACACCCCTCGTCCATTGGTTTTACAATCACCGTAGCACTCTTGAGTTCTGTTTGAACGTCCAACCAAGTCTTGTCCACCTTGTCCACACAAAGCTGTAATTTCGGGGCAGTCGCAATTCCTTCTTCATTCATTGCTGTCACCACTTCACCCGTTTTGTACTTATCCATACAAAGTTGTGATGCCGCCTGTCCAGATCCATTGTAAATCACACCCGCTTTTTTGAGCATGGCCTGTAAGGTTCCATTTTCTCCGATCCCACCATGTAGTCCAAGAAAGACCGCATCACTTTCTGCTACAAATTCTTGAAGGCTCATTTTTCGTGGCAAGAAAAAGGGTTCACTGAAGGCTGATTCAGGCAAAGCCAAACGCCACCTCACTTTTTCAATCAAGGCATGCAGTCGAGCTTCATCTTCTTTAGCCTTCAAACAATTGTCCATGATTTCCTCCACAGTGTGGTTCAGGGTTAGTGCATACGGCAACTCCCATACCTCTTCATTTAAGTCGAGAAAGTACGGCTTCGGTTCGATCTTTTCAGAGCGTCTTAATTTCAACCACGCATTCGTCCCTGACATCAAAGAAACTTGGCGCTCCGACGTCGTTCCTCCAAATAAGACATTCACACGTTTACGATTTTTTGCTGCTACAGTTTCGGCAGGCATTTTCAAACCATAGCGTTGCGTAGCGTGGCTCACCACATGACGAATCAAATCTCGATGACTCATTCCAATACGGGATCCTTGTTGAAAAAGAAAACTGTTCTGCTCCATTCCACTGATCGGGTTAAAGTCAGAAAACCAGAGATTCCCATCTGGCATAAGCCAGCCATCAAATCGTGCAAAGTCACGCATACCTAGAACTGTAAAAAGTTGTTCCGCATGCACCTGAATTTTTTCAATCGTCGCGTTATCAAATCGAGGTGGACAGTGGTAACGAACTCGATTACTTGGAAGGTACTTCAGCCGATAATCAAAAAGCTGATGATTGTCATAATTCGTTTCAATCTCCGTCGGCAAAATAGCCACTGGCATATCAAATTTGTTCTGCAAAACAATCACCGTAAACTCAATTCCTTCACAGAAAGGCTCCACCACCACACGGGTATCAATTCGTTTTGAAAAGAGCTCCGTGGCTTTTTCTAAAGCTTCCTCCGCCGTACTCACGGAAGACACCCCCAAACTAGAACCTCCCGTTGCTGGTTTCACTACCGCGCGAGTCACTGAATGATCTTTGAAAAATTTTTTAAGTATCTCATAGTGGTCATCGTGATAGATTTTTAAGACCGCCGACGGCAAAGTATAAAAACCCTTTTCTCGAATAAACTCATTGGCATCAAACTTATCAAAGCAACGTCGACAGGCTTTAGGTTCACTCCCCACATAGGGCACGTTCATCTTCTCTAGCATTCGTTGAATTTGTCCATCTTCTCCAAATTTTCCATGCATTACAGGAAAAGCAATATCCACCGATTTCAGGGTTTTCTTAAGTGCCGTTTCACTCAAAGCCTTGGCCGTTTGCTGCAATTTAAAATCAAAATCTGACGGAGTATTCGAATAAAGCTGCGCTTTAGAAATCAAATAAGGCTGTCGCTTATGATCAAAATAAATAGGCACAATTTCTATGCCTTCCCCCTCTAAATGATCCAAAACACTCCGTGCTGAATTGAGAGAAATCCCTCGCTCCATGGACGGTCCACCGCTTATCAAGGCTATTTTCATATATTTTTGCAAAAGAAAAGCATATGAATATTAGCCTGTTAAACAGTGAATCGCAAAAGAAAAGAATCGCAATTCCAAAAATTCTTGCAAAAACTATGAACAGCTTTGGATTTGTCGTTCAGCTAAATCAATCAGCTTTTGAGCGTCCCCCTCTTCGAGCCCTGGACACTCTGGACATCGTTGTTTCACATAATCACTATAAGTCATTCCGTTTTCAGCGAGCTCCTTCACCTGCCCCCAGTACTCACGAACATCCTCAAGGTATTCTGGCACATTGAAGGCTCGTGAGCCTGCATCATAAATCGTGCAACGTTCCAATGGATAAGCCGGATCTTCTGCTTGAGAAGCCAAAAATTCTGGAGCTACTGTTGCAGGCCATCTAAGCAGATCGGTTCCTTGAAGGGCAATGTCCAAACTTCCGTGATCTTTAGGCAATCCAAAAATCCCTTCAATATAAACCACCCGCGTCTCCACATAATCTGGAAACTCCTCTCGACACTGTCTGTCTACTTCTTCCATCAACTCCTCCGATCGTTCTCCTCCAATAGTAAAGAAGGTGATTCGTTTAAAATTTACTTTTTGCTCTCGGGCCAAAGACACCATTTTCTTGAGAGCGTACGAAAGGCTCACCCCCGTTGCCACAACATCTCCAACGTAAATATCCGCATCCTGTGGAAGATAAACTTTTTCGTAACGATTCTCAGTAATATGCCACCCCTCTTCTTCATCATAAACACGTTGAGCGGAGATAAAGGCGGTGCGGTGGTTCTTCCACCCCTTACCCAATGCCAAGGCTTCCCTTAGGCCAAAATTCAATCCTCCACGCAAAATATTAAAAACCATTCCTTGTCTTTCTGAAATTTCCATTTGCTCAGGAAGTGCCGCAATACACTTCCCCATAGCTATCTTCATTTTGTCCGTATATTCCACTCCATAAACCCCGGGGTCATTACAAATCGACCGAGTTTCCGGACTACTCACAATGAATCGTTTTAGCTGACCTCGATCTTCAAGTTGGTAGAGAGAGACAGCCTCAGTTTTAGTAATTTCCTGCATGGGATGGGGTTAATCCTGCCCATCATACTCGAGCTGATAGACTGCAGGCAAATTGCGGTACTTCTCCGCTAAATCGAAGCCGAAACCCACCAAAAATTCTGGTGCATCGTAGTCAAAACAAAAATATTTTGGATCAATGTTTTCAATATGACGGCGCGTTTTTTTCTCAACAAAAGTTGCCACCTCTACGGAAGCAGCTCCTTTTTCCAAGAGATAATCACGAACGAAAGCCACGGTTTTTCCTGTGTCTATAATGTCTTCAATCAAAAGTACATGTCGCCCATTTACAGGAGTATCTAGATCCTTCACCAGTCGTAAATCTCCACTTTCCGTGCCCGCTCCATAGCTACTGACCGTCATAAAATCGATTGCAATGTCCGCATCAATGTGAGGCAAAAGTTGCCCCATGAAAACGACACAACCTTTCAAAACACCAACCGCTAAAACCTCTTTACCCACGTAATCTTTAGAAATTTGGCGTCCCATTTCAGCAATGGCTGAATCAATTTTTTCTCGAGAATAAAGTTCTTTTAGTTTCATTTTATATGCAATCAAATAGTTCATTAGGCGCAAGCAATCTACTCAGTTTTTTGTCTAAGGTCCATAATTTCACGTTCATGGTTTTCACCACATGAACAAGGACAGAATCCACTAGCCCCACCCCCTTATCTATATGCTTCTTTTTGCTTGAGAACAAAGCTGAGTCTACGTATAAATTTTCCTTTTCTGCATGAGGAAGAGCCTCCCAATAACGCATTAAAACATCACGCTCACGCTTCCCCTTTGCTCCTTGAATTAACTCCGCAAAGACAAGTTCATTAACAATGATGTTTTGGTTTTCCATCAAATTCACCAATTGAAAAGAGTATGGCTCTTTGCCCTTAAAAAACTCAATCCATACTGAGGTATCCACTAAAATCATTCACCTCTATTTAAATGACGAATGGATTCAGCGCTATAGCCATCATTAAACTTGAGAGGTTGTTTTAGAACTTCTTGATTCAAGGCTTGGATTTTTTTGAGGTTTTTCCATTCTTTCAGAGCTTTCAACAAAGAATCCGTGAGGTTTTTCCCTGGGGCATAATGCCGAACCTCCATCACAAGTTCATCGGGAATGAGTGCGGTTACTTTCATCGTATCCACCATACGATAGCTTGTCGTATAGGTCAACGCTTTCCCTGGACTCAAACCTGTGTTCTCCCTAAATCAGGCCTAATGAAAGCACCGGCACAAATACGTTCGTTGATTTCTAGTTGAAGGAAATAAATCAATCACCAGCGCTTTTTCCCTGACGTGTTTTTAAGACTAAAGCAACTCGATCTGCAATAGCAGGCCCCTTAGCAAAGACATCAAAACAATCAGCAACAGTAGTTTGTTCTTCCCAGGTTCGTTTTGTAATATTTCCATTTCTCTCTGAATCTATTCGCTCACCACTAATAGTGCATCCTAAAGCACTCAGCTGAAGATGTGCTTTAGATTTTTGATAAAAATAATCCCCTTGCCCATTAATTTGGTAGCTTAATATTGCCTCCGTATTACCACGGACCCATAATGCAGTTTCTTCACGTAATTCAGTAGTAGTCCGTACGCATTCAATTAGTTTTTGTTCATCCTGAGTGGGATATGAGCCTAAAACCGTACAGGTAGAGTTCTCAGTAAAATCAACCCTAACAGGTAAAGCATACTTATTAGACTCATCAAGATAAATACCCGTCGCGTTTCCAAGGCTTTCAAGTGAAAGTTGATTATCTAGAGCCTCTAACTTAGGACCATGACCATCTTTCAACAAAGGTCTACCTGAATCACAGCCTGGCTGACTGACAGCTAATAATAAAGGCAGTGTTAAATTCCTAAGATTCATTTTGGGCTTGGTTATTGTCGACAACTATATGCCAATTATGCAATTTTGTCAATCTACCTTGCCACCAACCCCATCTACCCCTAGAGTGACTCCAATGAAAGCAACCCCACAAAATCGTCGCGACAGATTTCTTGAGCTTTTCCCTAAAGAGCCCGCCTTCCGATGGAAACAAATTGAGAAAGCCTTTTACACACGAGGCATGAATAGCTGGGACGACGTAACCACGCTCAGCAAAACAATGCGTGAAGAAATCACGGAACTTCCTTGGGTTAGCTACACCGCTCATGAAGTTCACATGAGTAATAAAAAAGACACCTACAAAGCCATACTCACCATGGCCGATGGACAACGAATTGAAACCGTACTGATGGAAAATCGACGAGGACAATGGACCATTTGTGTGTCTTCTCAAGTGGGATGCGCCATGGGATGCACCTTCTGCTCAACCGGTAAAATGGGCTTCATTCGGAATCTTTCCGTTGATGAAATCAGCGACCAATATCGATTCTGGAAATGGTTTTTAGCCAAACATCCTTCCATGCCTGAACGAATCAGCAATGTTGTGTTTATGGGGATGGGAGAACCTCTCAACAACTATGTGAATGTGAAGGAAACGATCCTTCTCTGGCTTCGACAAACCGACCTTGGACACTCAAAAATCACGGTTTCAACCGTAGGTGTAATCCCTATTTTGAAAGGACTCGTAGAAGATCCCGAGTGGCCACATGTCCGAATCGCACTCTCCTTGCACAGCGCCGACACTCAAACACGAAACGAAATTGTTCCAACTTCATACGATAACTTCCTACCAGAACTTCAAGAATGGTGCGAAGAATATCTCCACCAATCAGGAAATCGAAAGCATCATCTGACCTTTGAATATGTGATGCTCCAGGACGTAAATGACACCGAAATGCATTCAGACAAACTCGCTGATTTTTGCCACGCCGTCGGCGTCAGCCAAGTGAAAGTGAATCTTATTCCCTACAACTTTACGGATCTAGGGTTCCAACGAAGTATCCACGAACGAACCGAGCGCTTCCGAGCAGATCTTGAAGCTGATCACATCACCGTGACCGTTCGTAAAACCATGGGAGACGATATCGCCGCGGCTTGTGGTCAGTTGATTACGATTTCATAAAGCAAGCCTCTGAACACCTAAACGAGCGGTAACCTTTCTCGTCTTCGTTTAGATAGGTAAAGAAAGGCTAAAAGAGTAGTCCACATAAGAGGTGCAGACACATTCAGTGCTATAACCGCAAGCTTGAGAACTTGTGATTCTCTCAGATTTTTCAAATCTTTTTCTTTTTTCGCCCACACCTCCACTATTGACTCTAACGGAACTTCATCAATCTTTGTCTTCATATCCTCAATTTCCTCGCTATCCTGCTTATTCTGATAGTAAGATACTATCGAAATAGCTTGCTGAAAGAAAAACGGCATAGACTCATCTCTCCGTCTACGGAAATCTTCAGTAGACTCATGAGCTGAATCTAAGATTTCCAATGCAATTTCTTTTGCCTTCTTTTCAATATCTGCTTTTGACAATGATGCTTCTTCCAGCCCCCCAACTCCCTCATTTTCAAGAAGGCCTTCGGAATCATCCATTATAAAATTTGCTTTCCGATGATCCGGCTCCACTAATTCTGAATTTAAAACTTGGGGCTCTGAAGGTAAAACCGTCATCACAGTATCCACTAAACCTGAAATAGCCATCATGAAACATATTACCTCACCTGTTCTTCTAAATTTTTCTCTGTGTTGAGCAACAATCCCGACTGATGGTCTAGGTGTAGGCCTTGGTAGGCTTCCCAGATAAGCCATTATTTCTTCTTCTGTCGGGCAAGAATCTGAATACGTGTACCCTCGAGAAATAAGAAAGTGCTCATTTGTAATTTTGGACGCTCCGTGTCCTTGACCTGAAAGCCATCCTTTTCCTTCCAAGAAAGCCTCTAACAAAACAAATTCTGGTGGGTCAGTTAATTTAGGTTCCCTCACCCACTTAAGCTCTCTAGAGGTAGGATCAAAAGTAAAGCATAACCCTGGTCTTTCAGGGTGTTCAATTAGTACCCTTTGATGGCTTTCTCCAACTCCATCTCTCGGACAAATAACTTCTAAATACAGTTTGAGGTTTGGCCACACTTCACGTAACGCCATAAGTGAGATCTGACTGAAGGCTTGGCAGTTACCAGCTCCTATTTGTAACATTTTAGACAGCGAAGATTGTCGCAAAGAATAATTGAAATCTGTCGCAATCGCCTTAAGCAGTCCCTCTCCATTAGTATCTTCTTTAAAACGAGTTTTATAGTCTGACAAAACAGCTCTACTCACTTGTTTTCGTTTAGTTATTTCAGACTCCCTCTCTGGTTTTTTGCCTATAATCATAGGCATAACCACTAATAATTCTTCTAAATCAATATTTCTCCGGCATTCTCGCTCAAAATCATCTGGTGTTAAACACCCCTTTAATTCATTTAGCTCTTGGTAGGTCTGAGCTAGCTTAATAATCGCTTCTTGGCTTGCTTGATTTTCAGTACTTAAATACCAATCTAAAGCTGGGAAGATTCGTCGTAACACGGATATTCCTTGCTCAGAAAATCGGCTAAATTCACCCCCCATTTCTAATCCAAAATCTGACTCCATTTCTTTAGGCTAAAACTTAGTTCTTCTTCATATCAGAAACGGTCCATCGAATGTCTCTCAAACCATCCTCAATTTCTTGTCCCGTCGACAAACAGGGCTCACCGTTTTCCAAAAACATATATTTAGAATTGATTCTCCCCTCTCGTTCGTAACTGTATCTAAATTCCTTATCACCATTATTATAAACACGTTCACACCCAGCATGACTGAAAATATCTCCTGGAGGAAAAGCGAGTAAAGAATTTATTGGAGAAAGGATCATCGTCCATCGCTTTCCTTCTGGTGAAGTATAGGTAACGACCGTGTTTGTAGTTTCTTTATTTAAAACTCCCTCTTTATTGTATCGCGAACACGTCCCAGCTACTTTTGACGTATAATCAAAAGCAAATGGACTCTCTAGCTCATTAGGGTATGTATATCGATCAAACGAAGCGACATCATCGGCAGCAAGAACACCTTTACATCCTTCAATAATTTTTGTGGATGTCGCCTTCAAAGGAGCCATTGTTCTCACAATATGAGCTTGTTCCTCTTCAGCCGTTCGAGCCGAGTAACATCCCTGTGTAGGGGTAGAAAGCGCAAGTAAAACAGGGGCAGCTAAAGCAGTTGATCGGATATTCATCTTTGGGCATTAAAGTTGCCCCAACCATACGCCTTTCTTGCCACTTTGTCAAGGTATGAACTTTCAGGCTAAGCACCTAATAAACCACATTGTGGGTACCCACATCGATGAACGTAAAAACAATGACCTCTTCACCTTTAACTACTTCCTTTATATAAATTGCTCGGACATCATCGGTGAGTGAAAAAGCCATTTCACCCTTCTTTTTTCCCTTCAACTTATGAGTATCCAAAGAGGGATGAAATTCATCATCTAAAAAGAAACCTAGCTTTTTGATGAATTGCTTCTGCAGCTTAGGCACAAGTTTTTTGAACCGCTTTTCAAAACGACGCGTTCGTTGAACAATCTTTTTCATGACATCAATGATTCGAAGCTCTCGATGCATGCCTTCTTTCCTGCCTTTGTTGAAACATCAAAAGAAGCGGTGATATCGTCATCCGAAAGAAGTCCGAACTGAAGCTTGCCTTCCGCGTAGGCCTTAAGCGCCTGAGTCACAACAAAAGTAAGCGTGAGCCCGTCTGATTTAGCCTTATTTTGCGCCCCCTTTTTAATGTCATTTTGAACATTTACTGTGAGTGAACTCATTCCTAACTGATTAGTATATAGCACTAATTTTACACTAAAACCTACTCTGCGTCAATGATGTGAGAACGCAAGCTTTCACACCTTTGTTAATTCCCCCGTCTGCTACGCAGCATCACAAAAACTGCCAACCCATCGGCTGACACTTTTTCTGAATCTGGTGGAGATGGCGGGAATCGAACCCGCGTCCAAAAAGGAAGTGCGTGCTGTCTACTTTCATAGTCTCTTCTAATTAAAACTAATCCATAAAGATGAGACCAAAAACAGATTAGAGTCGTCTTCGAATTGTCGTTAGAACGCCCGAACACAAGGAACGTTCCTCCCAAGCCTCATAAATATCATCACCCAAAGCTATGAAGCCTCACCAAGGATGACGAGAGCGCGCTCATTGGGCGCTCAAAGAGAACTAAACAGCCATAGCGTAAGCTAGGTTGTTGTTAGCAGCGGCAGCAAAGAGATCTTTGATAGCTGCAACAGTAGCGAGTTCTCCGGTGTTTTCTTCGTTTGCACTTAGAAATGTCTGGAACGGATCACAGTGGGACCCAGACAACCACTGAAAAGCAAGTCACGAAGCTTCGTATCTTTCTGTCGAAACCTGTGCATCCCCACAATGTCAAAGTGCCGGAATATTTTAACAAAAACAGTGAAAATGTCAATCGGGCTAGCTCATCCCACACCTCCTACACCCCATAGACTTTCAATCTAAAAAGTGCTATAATCATGAGATTAAATCACCCTATGGACGACACGCAAAAAAACATCATGTCTAAAACGAAAGCGTTCCTTCTTCAATACAAGGGACTTGAGCAACAAAAACGCAGACTCGTTCAGCAGTTTTTAGAAGAAATTCACGAGATTGGTGACGCAAGTGCTATCGAGAAAATTGATGACATGCTAAACAATCTCTAAATGGCCATGGAACAATACAATGGGCCGGAATCTCAAGCCCCTGCACCAGATGCAGAGATATTAAATGTTGCGGAATTTTTAGAGGGCTCAGGTCACGAACACCTTGGGGCTTTACTTGAAGATTTAGCCACGCTCGACGATTCAGACGTCGATGGAACCGTAATGAAAGAACTTGAATCATCCTTTGCTCGACAAATGGCTCTTATGCCAGAAGATGCAGAAATGCTCCAAACTGCTCTTGGAATGATCAACATGGAATTCAAGGAATCTACAGTTGCTCATTTCAATAATAGAGATGAATTTCTTGCGGATCTCGCAGACTCCCCTACAAAATATTTTAAACGCGTAGGAGCCGTACTAAAGATCATGCAACCTGGAAATTCCGTTACTTACACACGGATTCATGATTTTTTTGGCCCCGATGGAATGGCTTTCAAAACATCAGAACCAGAAAAGTATAGCCTCAAACATGCTAATAAAAAATATACATGGAGTCCCGAAAACAAAACTTGGGAAGACTCAAATGGTGACCGTTTACTTTTAATGCAAGCAACGGAAAACATTCAGCTTGAATTACTCCCCCAAGGCCTTACGAAAAAAGACGTTTATGAGCAGGTCTGGAATGCGGTTCAACCACAAGTTGATGCCGAAGGAACTCTGAGAGGAGGATACAGTCAAATTCGAAACCATTTATTTATGGGACTTGATGGATATGAAGAAGCTGTATCAGGTGAACGACCTGATCCTGTTCCACGAACCTATTATTACTATGGACGCCAACTTGAAATTAAACCCGAGGCCTTGGCTTACACAGATCAAACACCAAAACGCCATGAGGACATCGGAAAACTAATGAGAATGGGATACGTACGAACCGCCCCCACAGCAGGAGGAGGAATCGCAACAATGATTGAAGCGGGAACACCGATTCTTAGTGATTATTCAATCTTAACAACGCCAGAAAAAACAGCAATTCTAGATGCCACTTACAACGGCGTCCTTGCCATGACCAATGATTATCTTGATCAATATGGAATGGTCGATGCGAAAGAATTAAGTTTAGCCATGCAAAATAAAGCACGATTTGAGGCACGAACAGAAAGTTTTTTGATTCGTAATAAGGCTTTTCAAATTGAAGATTCCGGCGCCATTTTTGATGGCGTCGCCTCAGACCTATACGACAATCACGTAGAGCGTATTTTAGAAAATGGACGTCACTACAGCAAAGCTTTGAACAAACTGCCCAAACCCTTTCGGGATAAAATGATCATGGATGACATACTGCCTAGTCTGAAAAATGTGCGCGATGCTATCCTTGATGACTTTGATCATTCAAAAAAAGACGTTGATATTCACATCAAGCAGTTGGAAAACTCTCTAACAGCGCTGGTGACTTAGGTCTTTATTCCTCCACTTCTGCCCCCGGCAAATTTTTAGCTTTTTTCCCAAGCGCTTGCAGGCTTTTTCTAAGACCCTCCACCCAATTCAAACCAAGCTTTGTGAATGAAATTTTCAACTTCGTTCCAGAAATCAACCAGTCCGGATTCACTTGTAGAAGAGACATGATGTTTTCAGGTTTCACCCCCTCTCCCATCGTCAGGACAATTTGCCGATCAGTTTGAGAGTGAACATTTTCTGCTTTCACATTAACCACATGCGCGCGTTTCGCGTCCATTTTCACTTCAAGAACTCGGAAAAGATTCACCACTTCTTCGGGCATTTTCCCATAATCCTCCATCAATTCTTGTCGAAGTTCCATCAAATATTCATCCGTATCCGCCGATGAAAGTCGTTGATAAACGGAAATTTTTTCCTTAGAACTCACAATATATTCATCTGGAATGTAAGCAGGAAGAGGCACTTCAATAGTCACATCTTGCACCCGAGTTTCTCCATCTTGAACCTTCTTACCCTTCTTCATGTCGTCCACCGCCTGGTTCAACATTCGAATAAAATGACTCACTCCAACCACTTGAATCGTTCCTGATTGATTGGCTCCGAGTACATCTCCCGCTCCACGAATCTCAAGATCCTTCATGGCAATTTGGAATCCAGCCCCAAGCTCACTCGCTTCCACAATGGCTCTCAATCGTTTCTTCGCATCCAATGGCAATCGCTTCATATGGTAGAGGAAGTACGCATAAGCTTGTTGCTTCGATCGTCCCACTCGTCCACGCAACTGATAAAGCTGCGCGAGTCCAAATTTTTCCGCTTGGTTCACAATCAAAGTGTTTGCATTCGAAAGATCAATTCCATTTTCAATAATTGTGGAACTCACCAATACATCAAACTCTCCTTGTTTGAAGGCAAGAATACGTTTTTCGAGTTCTTCAGGTTTTAGTTTCCCATGAGTCACCACAAACTTAGCTTTAGGAATCAGTGATCGTAATTTTGCAGCCATATCCTCAATGGTCTGCACCCGATTGTGCAAAAAGTAAATTTGCCCTCCTCGCTCTAATTCCCGTTCAATCACCGTTTTAATCAAACCAAGTGAGAATCGGCGCACTTCGGTAATAATCGGTCGCCGTCCAGGAGGAGGTGTCGTGATCGTTGTAATGTCTCGTAGCCCATGAAGACTAATGTTCAGTGTTCGAGGAATGGGCGTGGCCGTTAGTGTCAAAATATCTACCGATTTCCGTAAGTCTTTGAGTCGCTCTTTTTGCTTCACTCCAAATCGTTGTTCTTCATCAATAATCACCAACCCAATGTTTTTGAACTTCACATCTTTTTGAATGATTCGATGCGTTCCAATCACAATGTCCAACTCTCCACGTTCGAGCTTTTTCAAAATTTCTCGTTGCTCAGCGGCCGTCCGGAAACGACTAAGCATATCAATACGTACGTTGAAGCCCTCCATACGCTTCACAAATGATTTGTAATGCTGATCCACCAAAATAGTGATGGGGGCCAGCACCGCCACTTGCTTACCGCTCTGAACCGCCTTAAAGGCCGCTCTCATGGCCACCTCTGTTTTTCCAAATCCAACATCTCCACAAACCAATCGATCCATGGGTTGTTTTCGTTCCATGTCTCGCTTCACATCCAAAATAGCGCGAAGTTGTCCTGGAGTTGGCTCATACGGAAAGTTCTTTTCAAATTGAAGCATGTCCGCCGTGTCTCCTTCATACTGAAATCCACTGGCACTGGCTCGCTCCGCATACAGGGCCAAAAGTTCTTGAGCGATCAATTCTGTTTCCTTCTGAACTTTACTTTGCATCGTGCTCCATTCTGCACTTCCGAGTCGTGTGAGTTTAGGTACCCGATCTCCTGCCCCAATGTATTTTGATACCTTGTCGGCTTGATCAATAGGAACAAAAAGCTTGTCGTTTTCGGCGTAGCCCACCTTCAAATACTCACGAGTAACATCGTCAATCGTTCGCTTATCAAGTCCCATAAACACACCGATCCCATGGTCACTATGAACCACATAATCTCCCGCTTTCAAACCAGTAAGAAAGTCACTAAATACCCGTTGTCTATCGGGTGATTTCACTTTTTCTTCAAATCCGACATTTCTGTCAGATAAAACCATCAACTTCAATTGAGGATTCTGGAAAGCTTCAGGGAAAATGTCGTCTTTGTCCACTTTAAAAATAACCACACTCTTGGCTCGAACTTGAATTCCTTTCTCCCAGTCTACATAAGAAATATTCTTATCCTTGAGGAGGTTGTAATAGTTTTCTGGATGTTTTGTAAAAACAAAGGTGGTCCACTCGTTGGTCACTTTTTCTCGAAGATCCGTCACAAAATCCATCGGATTGTGATACTTCAAAACTGACAAATAGTGAAGATGGTGATGATACGGTGTTTCTTCCATAAAAGACCGAAACTCCATGTATTTACTTTCGTTGTCTCGGTGCTTCATTGCAGCTTCAAATTCAGCGGCATCTGAATCAGGAAATTCAACCTCATCATCAATCACTACCCCATCCCTTCCAAAATATGACAACAAACTTGAATTCCAATTCTTCACCATAATCGGGAAAAGTACCACCTCTTTAATCTCTTGAAGATCTTGTTTATTCAATTGATCAAAAATAGAAATTTTCTCAATCACATCAAAAGCCAACTCCATTCGTACAGGAAAATCACTATTTACGGGCCAAATGGTCAATAAATCACCGTGTCGATAATACTGTCCTTTTTCAACATAAGGATCTAAAGCCACCTCATAACCCGAATCTATCAAGGCTTCAAAAAAATCTACTGAATCCAGCTCATCTTTTGCTTTGATCGTAATGGTCTTTTCCACAACTTCATGTGAACCTGGAAAATCTCTAAAAAGATCTTTGTAGGTCACCATAAAAAATGTTGGACGAGTTTTATCCATCAGAAGAGACATGGTTTCCATCACATGCACTCGATTTCTATGTTCAATTTTCTTATCTCTCATTGGATTTTCCTCAATCACAAGGTCATGAACGTGCGTATCTCCCCAAAGTGAAACCGCCCGAACCATGTGTTCCTTAGATTGTTGATCCGAACTTATCCACAATACATTGTGGATATCTTTTCGTTCACGAAGCGTATCCGCCACCAAAAAGGCCTTACTTGAAAAGTTCCCCCCACCTGAAATCGAGGAGTAACCGTTCTGTTCGAATTGTTCTACTACCTCAAGATTCTGGCCCGCTGGAAAAAGCGAGATGAGGTGCTTACAATCTTTCAAATAAGTTTTTAGGAATAGCTTCTAAACTTTCAGCGGCATAATGATATGCACATAACCGCTTTCTTGAGCAGGTTCAACCTTAACAGGAGAAAGACCGTCGTTCAACCCTAAATGAACCTGATCATCCTTAAGATGAGAAAGTACATCTAGAACGTATTGAGCATTCAAAGCAGCAACCTGAACATCTCCACTGGTGTGAGCGGACAATTCAGAATTTCCACGTCCCACTTGAGTTTCATCAGAAATCACCTCAACTTTTCCCTCTCCAACCGAGAGTTTCACATTGTTGTTATTGTCCCGAACAATCACAGACATTTTTTTAAGCGCGAGAACAAAGTCCCCCGTAGCTAAATTCGCTTTCGTTTTAGATTCACTTGGAAGAATTTTCTCATAATCTGGGAAATTCCCTTCAATCAATCGAGAAGTGAGTTCAAATCCACTCGCCGCAAAGACAATCTGTCCACGTCCAATTCGAATTTCCACAACTTCGGCATTCAGTGTTCCAAGAATTTTAGATAGTTCTTGCGCCGATTTTGCAGGAAGAATAAAGCTTAAATCTTCAGCGATAGGCTCCTCTAAAATCATTGTTTTTTCTGCCAAACGGTAACTATCTGTAGCCGCAAGTTTCATACTGTCTCCCGAAAGGCGCCAGTAAATTCCTGTTAAAACGGGTCGAGAAATATTATTTGAAGCCGCAAAAGCAACCACATCAATGGCGTTTCTTACCGGTTCTGCAGGTAAAACAACTGAAATTCCATCATCAATTTTCGGAAGAAGTGGGAATTCATCACTTGGAATTCCCTTCATTTTCGTATCTGATCCTGTCGATTTAATTTCTAATTCTGTTCCATTTAGATTCAAATCAAGCATTTCATCTTTCAAAAGCCCTACATATGCCGTGATTGATTTCGCGGGAACAGTAATCGCTCCAGGTCGTTCAATTTCCGCAATCACCGATGCATTAATTGCGATTTCTAAATTCGTTGCACTTAATTTTAATTCTCCATTTTCAGCTAAAAGTCTAATATTATTCAAAACAGGAAGTGTATTGTTTGAACTTACCGCTCTGTTAACAATAGAAAGAGCTTTAGCTAAATCACTTTGCGTGCATCTGAGTTTCATATGTATTTTTTTGGCTTATTGATCACATTTAGTGAAGCATTAAAGTTTTCCACTGTCTATCGGAATCAATTAATAAGAGAATATTTAAGTAAATAAAGATAGTAGTTATTATTGTAGGGTCTAGACGATTAAATAACTTTGGTGTGAAATCACCCACTTTTTAGTCATTATTTGTCTACTTTGATCATTATAGTTCAGGTTGTGAACATGGCTTTGTGTAAAACTTTAACCTGTAACAATGAGCAATTGTGGAAAACTCGTGCAAAACTAATTTCCTTGTGGACAAGTTGTGGATATTTAAAGACTTTTAAACAAATTTTTATATATTCACGTTCAAAACCCACCCCCTTTTTTACCGCTCACCGTGTAAAAGATTTTAGGTCTGTGTAAAAGCCTATGGATAAGTTTTCCATAGGCTCAAAATCTTTTCTACAAGTTTTACACAGAATTTTGTACTTTTGCACAAGTTATGCACAATCTTTTACACACGAACAATCGTAACATCAATTAATGGCCTACGGTTCAGGGATTTTAGGATGTAGCCTCTCACTTCTCCACGCACAAAATGTTGATAATCACGCAGATTTGGCCGAGATTTTCGCTTTCCGAGCTTCCCTACCGCTGCTTTTGCACGCTTTTTGACCTCTTCAATAGTTCGTTCTTGTTCAGTGGCATAAACAAAACCAGACGAGCTAACAAGCGGAGTTCCAATCAACTTCCCAGCTTTCATTTTAAGAACAATATGAACGATTCCATTTTCGGCCATAGAGGCACGATCTTTAAGCACTTGAGAGGCAAGATCTCCTTGTCCCAAGCCATCTACCACCACATACTTGGTTTTAATATCTTCGTTTTTGAAACTCACTTCTCCGTTTCTAACCTCAATTACATTTCCATTGTCCATCATATGAATGTTTTCCTCTGGAATTCCCATTTGATGACCTAAATCACCATGCGCACGTCGCATGTAATGATTTCCATGAACAGGAACTAGATGATTCGGCTTAATCAGTGACATCATCATTTTCAGATCTTCTTGGTTTCCATGACCCGAAGTATGAACATCCATGATTCGATTATGGATAATCGTTGCTCCGAGTCGCGCTAGAGCGTCTACTAGATAAGCCACAGATCGTTCATTTCCAATAATAGGAGAGGCAGATAGGACAATCGTGTCCCCTTTCTTAATTTTAACGTGTCGATGTGCTTCGGTTGCCATTCGAGAAAGGGCCGCCATTGGTTCCCCCTGACTTCCGGTAGTGAGAACAAGAATTTGTTCATCTCGGAAATCATTAATTTCTCCCATCTTTTTAATAAGATTGTTGGGAACCTTAATAAAACCAAGCTCTCGAGCCATTTCTATGTTTTTTTCAATACTTCGCCCCGAAAGAAAAACTTTTCGGTTGTTGTGAAGTGCGAAAGTCATAATCTGTTGAATTCGCCCAATCAATGAAGAAAAACAAGAGATAATCAGTCGTCCTTCAGTGTTTTTAACCGCTCGTTCCAATGAATCTCCAATCACACGTTCCGAAGGGGTATGACCTGGTTTAGTGGAACCCGTGCTATCACTAAAGAGAAGATCAATTCCTTGTTTACCAAACATAGACATTTTTCCTATGTCACAGGGAATACCGTCTGCAGGAGTAAAATCAAACTTAAAATCTCCTGTATGAACCATGCTTCCGTGCGGTGTTTTCAGTCGATAACCAAAAGCATCCGGGATCGAGTGATTCACTCGGAAGGTATCAATCGTAAAACTTCCTAGTTTGAGCTGACGTTTGTTGTCTATCTCAACAATTTGAACCAATTTTGTCATTTTATGTTCATCGAGAATCCGCCGAATGAGCCCCGCAGTCAGTTTGTAAGTATAGATCGTTGGGTATCCAAGATCAGGAAGAATCCACGGCAAACCACCAATATGATCTAAATGACCATGAGTGATGAGAAGCCCCTTGATTCGTTTACGCCGTTCTACGGCATACTGGATATCTGGAATCACGTAATCCACACCGAACATTTCATCTTCGGCAAATTGGAACCCGGCATCAATCATGATGAGGTCATTTTCATACTCCACGAGCATGGAGTTCTTCCCCACTTCCTCGAGTCCTCCAATAGGAATAACCCGCATCACCCCTTTATGAATGGGCGCTTCTCGTTTAGGTTTAGTGGATTTTGCTTGGCCTTGTTGAGGTTTCCGCTTCTTTCCGTTCCGGTTGTGATGCTGGGATTTCTTGTTTCCCCCAGGCTTATTTGTTTTTGCCTTAGCTTTATTTTGCGAAGGCTGGCCATGCTGAGATTGCTTGGCCTTGCTTCCTCCGTGGACCGTTTCTTTGATCCACGCGGAAATCTTATCCATGTTGTTCGACATTTTTTTCTTAATTTACACAGTAATTCGGCTCTTCCCTCGAATTTATTTCAGTGGAATTATATCAGGATTTTGACATCAAGTCTATACATGCCTCGAGGGCTTGTTTTTGCCTCTATGTCAGCTTCTTTTTTGCTTTCGTAAGGAACTCTTCAGGAATGGTTCCAGTCATTAAGAGCACCAATCCATAAACAAGCGCCCCTACTAGACTAAGGAAGACCACATTCAAGTTTTCCATGCCTAGCCAGTGGAAGCTTGGTTCTCGTAAGTACCAAACCACGAAGCCCATCAGTGTGGCTGCGAGGCTGGCTTTGAACAACCTTCCCCAGCTGAATTTGAACTTCACAAATCGTCGAGCCACCAAAAAGGCCATGAGCAGAATGAAGAATTCCGTAGCAATACTTGTCATGGCGGCTCCTCGGAATCCTAAGCTAGGAATAACAAAATAATTAGCTACTACATTCCCTGTTGCTGCGATTCCATTGATCCAAAGCAGGTGGTTTTGTTTGTTTACAGCCACCATTGAGTAGGTGAAAACACTATTTAAGAACGCAAAGAACATGGCGAAGACCAGCATTTGCAGTGCAATATCTGACCCGTAAATTCCTTTGTCGAGCTGGCTTAAGAATTCTGGCTGAGTGATCAAAAAGATGATGGGATACGCGAGCAAGAAGAGTCCCATTGCCATCGGCACTCCAAGCAAAAATAGAAAATCAAAACTGAGTTGAAGGATACGCGAGACCTTTTCCTTGCTCTCTTTCACGGCTTTGGAAAGCGTGGGTAGCACGCTGTTCATAAAGTAAACCGGCACCACAGAAAGAATTTCAAGAATGCTTACGGCTGGTCCGTAAAAACCATTCTCTTTGGGACCTTCCATCCAAAGCAACATGATGCTGTCTATGCGGAAATAGACCATGTTTAAGATGAGTGCGAGCCCGTAAGGCACGGACGTTACCATCACTTCCTTCCAGTACTCAGGATCAAATTGAGGGCGCAGTTTTGCGTATTTGAGTGCGTAATAGAATGTGAAAGCGAAGGCGAAAAGGTTCCCCACCACTCCGGCTAGTAGAAGGTAATAAAAAGCCGTGTCGTTGGGGTTCCCCGCAAAGAAGTAAAAAATCACCGCCATCATCCATCCAAGAGAAATCAACTTCCCTCCGACTAGACCAATCGTGGCGTAGTGCATCTTGAGTTCCACCTGCAAAACGCTCGAAACTGTTCCATGCATAATGGCCAAAAATACCGCCATGGAACCAATCGCCACTCCTGTTGGAATAGGCGTTCCACTGTAGGCAGGAATGGCAAAGGCCGCTACGGTAGCAAGCACCATCGCCGTGATTGCCAAGGTCATTCTCATTCCAAATATATTGCTTGCAATGAAGTTTCGGTCTCGCTCTCCTCGTCCCATTTCTCGTACCGCAATTGTAAAGAGTCCCAAATCCGCAATGATCCCGAAGAAAGCTAAAAAGTCATAAACCCCTTTGTACATTCCGTACCCCTCTACACTTAAAAATCCAGAAATGGCTTTCAAGATCACAATACTCGTGATCGCCATGATTCCTCGTCCGGCCACTTGGACCGCCGTGTTCCCTAATATTTTCTTTGCGGTAGACATCTTCTGCAGTGTAGTTTAAAGCCAATATACTTCCAACTTTTATGCAAGAAATTAAAGAACGCCTCGCCCTGCTTCAGATAGAAACTAAGAAGTCGGTTGAACATTTAGACCTTCCCTCAAAAAAATCAGAACTAGAAAAACTCGAAGCCCAAATGAGCGAGGAAGGTTTTTGGAATGATCAAAAACAGGCCCAAAAAATTTCACGAGAAGCGGGACACTTACGCAACACGATTGAACATTGGGAAAAGCTGGCTCATGATGTTCAGAATCTCATTGAACTGACGGAAATGATTGACCCCGCAACGGACCCAGAAAGTTTTCAACAACTGAAAGACGATGTGGCTGAAACTGAAAAAACTCACAACAAATTGAACATCGAGCTCTACATGGCGGGACCTTATGATAAGAACGAAGCCATCATTTCATTCCATGCAGGTACCGGAGGAACGGATGCCGCAGATTTCGCAGAAATGCTTATGAGAATGTATCTACGTTATTGTGAGTTCCGTGGGTGGAAAACGACGCAGTTGGATCACTCACCCGCGGCAGAAGCAGGAATTAAAAGCGCAAGTTTTAAGGTCGAAGGATCTTTTGCTTACGGATACCTTAAACATGAAAACGGAGTTCACCGTTTGGTTCGGATCTCACCCTTCAATTCTGGAGGAACTCGTGAAACTTCATTTGCGCTTGTAGAAGTCGTGCCAGAAATTGAAGAACATGAGATTGAGGTGAAAGATGAAGACATCAAATGGGACGTATTCCGTGCCGGTGGTGCTGGAGGACAAAGTGTGAATACTGCTGATTCTGCCGTACGTCTCACGCACGTGCCGTCAGGTCTAGTGGTGACCTGTCAGAATGAACGAAGTCAGTTGCAAAATAAGCAACAGGCCATGAAAACATTGAAGGCAAAATTGATCGCTCTTCAAGAAAAACATCATTTGGAAACCGTTTCAGAAATCCGAGGAGAGCACACTCAACACAGTTGGGGGAATCAAATCCGCTCGTATGTCCTCCACCCCTATCAGATGGTGAAAGACCATCGAACCGATTTTGAAACAAACCAGGTAGATAAAGTTTTGGATGGTGATATTGATGAATTCATCGAGGCCAGCTTGCGAGCTTGACGAACCAGCCAAAAGCTGTTACTGTTCGAATCTAATTCTACTTATGGAACGACCAAGTATCTCGGCTTCTTCTCGACGTTTAGACGCTCATTTAGAATTTGTTTTGAATAAAGAGCTGACCACACCAAGCAGTCTAGTTTTTTTGCTAGGGCGAATGATGATCGTGGAGGATCCAATCAGGTGGATTCAGGGAGAACGCAATCAAGCCATGCTTAAAAAGGCGTTAACCGTCCGTCCTCAAACAGAAATGGAGATTTATCTATATTGTGCCTTGGTGAATTTATTTCCAAAGTGGTTTTTACCCCAAGTCCCCTATCCAAATTTAGAGAATGATTTATTAGAGAGTGGAAGTAGATGGGTTTATGATGCGAGTTTTGCATCAGCCTCACCACAGATTCGTCCTCAACTGAAATCAGTTTTGTATACCGCAGATTCTGAGTTAAGAATGTGGCATCGCCTGGAACAAGCTTATTCTGCTAATTTTGAGCGAGTGCCCTTGGAAATTGATGAGGCTCGCAAAGCTTTAATGGAGACGGCTGAATTAAAACATGGTGGGCCCCTAGACTATTCAAAGCTCTTTCCACGAAAAAGAATTGAATACGAGATACAAACCTTAATCTCTGCATTACAAGCTTTACTAAAGATCAATATGGTTTCATCAGCTCTAGATGACGGTTCCTGGAATTTGATTCAAAAATCTCCCGCAATAAAAGATTTACAGAAACAAGCAGAACTGATTTTCAACGATCCACCTTTTTCCAACTTATCCACCAAGGATTATCATTTGTGGTACCACCTAAGAGGTTTAGCTGCAGTTATACTTCGTTTGACCCAAATGCCCCTGCCAATTCGTGCAATTAATATGCCTCATGTTCACTAAGCTCCTTTCCTTGCCCTTGAAAAGATTTAAGAGCAAGTTTAAGCTAGAAACTCAAACTCAAAGTTATGACAATTAAAGTACAACAAGGACGGAACAACGAAATTCTTCGGAAAATATCGAAGCCTGTGGAACGCGTGACAAAGGAACACAAAAAATTTGCTGTGGAGATGATGAACTCTATGAATGCAGAAGACGGTGTGGGATTAGCAGCGCCTCAAGCCGGACGAAATATTCGAATGATTGTTTGTCGTTTTAATCCAGGAACGTCTCATGAACTCACGATGGTGATGATCAATCCTGAAATTGTAGACAAAGCAGCAGAGATGGAATCCGGTGAAGAAGGTTGCCTTTCTCTTCCTGGTGAATGGGGCATGGTTGATCGTTCAACACGAGTACTTGTGAACTTTTTAAATCTAAAGGGACACCCACAAACTTTGGAATTCTTTGATTTCAATGCACGAATTGTGCAGCATGAAATTGACCATCTAGATGGTGTGCTCTTTGTGGACCGAGCCACAGAAATGAAAGTAGGAGCCGCTCATAGTGAAGACGCTCCAGAAATTTAGAAGGCTTTCCGTAATCGATAGATCCACCACCAAAGTCGACGCATCACAATCACTTGAGATTTGTGATATTCCATTCGTTTCCCACCAAAACGTGTTTTGAACTGAGTGACCCCCTTAAGTGGGTGTTTATCATTCCCCTCTGGAGCAATGCCTAAAAAGTCATACCATAGACAGTTGCGTTGTTTTGCTTCACGAATGGCATGCCATTGGAGCGCATAGGGAGCCATTGCTTTCCGATGTGAATTTGACGAAGCGCCAAAATAATAAGTCGCTCGATCTCCAAAATAGGAGACCAGCATTCCTCCAATAATTTCTTTGTCGATTTCTGCCACAAGGAGTTCGGCATTTCCATCCAGGAGTTCCAGAAACTGTTCATAAAAGCCTTGTTCATGGTGATGAAAGCCATCTCGCTCTCCTGTTTCTTCTAAAATTTTGTAGAAATCAGCCATGTCTTTCAGACTTCCCTTTCGGACCTTCACAGTGGCTTTATTCGCTTTCTTAATATTGTACCGGCCTTTTTGAGCCATGTTTTCTAGAATCGTTTTCTCATTTTGAGTAAGATCAACCATTAAGCTGTATCGAGGCAAGTAGCTGGTTTTAATCGGTTTTTCTTTTGCAATAAGAGGGCTATTGATATTGATGGAGGATTCCATTCGGATAAAAACATCGTGATTTCTATGGGCCCATTTACACAGTTCATGGCGGAGAATCTGCCACGCTTGCCGGCCTTTCTCCTCGAGAGGAAGCACAGGACCATTTGGACACCATAGCCATGTTTTTCCAGCACTCATATGCTGGCGAATGACGAGCATTGAAGCAATGAGCGTTGTTTCTTTCTTATCTTCAAAAATCCCAAAAACATGAAAGTGGGGTCGTCCTGGAATCGTCGTTTGCAGCTCCCCCCACTCCCAAGATTGCTCAAGCGCACCATGTGGGTGGGCTTTAAGAAATTCTGCGAGCATGCCCGCGTCTTCCGCGGTGAGGTGTCGTAAGTGCATTACCCGGATGATAGCAGATCCATATCTGGCCACCTATTGACGACACCCAGAAATGTGCTTTAATGATGGCTATGAAAAATATAAGTGCATTGGGATTGGTGCATCGTGAAGGGCTAGCTTTGAAAGAAGAGATTGTTTTAGCAGAATCACCTTCTTGTCCTCCTGAGCGAGCAATAATACTATTGGAGTCTATCTTTAGACGATGGGATATTCTATTTCGAATTGTAAGTAGAAATCCTCACCTTAAAGAAAGTGTTCTCCTTCAGTGTCACTGTCCGGAGGTTTTAAGCCTAGACTTTGGTGTAGAGCTCAACCGTAAATTAGTGCAGCTGCAAGCCAAAAACTTGACAGATGGCAGCTAGTGGCGATAGTTTTTCGACCAATCAATAATAAAAATTCGTATGGCAGGAATAGGATCAGCCTTTGAGGCATACATCAATCACGACCCGGAGGGAGATGAGGGTGAAATTACCGTGCCCGTCCCTACGTCAAGAAGACAAGCCATCACGGTTATTAAAAACGCATTGGATGTTTTTGAAAATAACTTTAGTGAAGATAGTATAGGGGCAGAAGGTTTAGCCGCAGAAGCACAAAAGTTACGTGCTAAAGGGAATAGACGACTTGCGAAAGTTCTTCAGGATGAAGCAGATGCCCTAGCCGATGGAAACAATCGAGCAAGCCGAGCTTTAGTAATGGCACGTCCAGCTTTTGAAATTCTTAAAAGGCAAGACAGCAATCGCTCAACATTTGGACGATGGCTGCTGATGGCCGCTGGTGGTGCAGCATTACTTACTGCAGATTCTTGCACTCATCATTTTACAGAAAGGACTATGGGTGAACATGCCTATGAATGGGTGATGGCAGACGATACCACAGTAGAACAAGAATAAATCTCAAAAAAAGCCGCCTCACCATGGGCGGTTTTTGTTTTATGAGTCTCCCTGGGAATGCTTCTTTCTCCCTAAAACAATATCTACATTGGCTAATAAACTTTTTAGGGCAGCATGACGGTTTCCTTCTAAGTGTGCCTCCTGAGTTTTTCGAGATTGGCGTAGGTCTCTTAATTCAGTTTCTATCTCCACAACCAAGCTCATCTTTTCTAAACGCAGATAAACCCCTTGAAGTTTTTCCACCAACTTAATTTCTTTGTCTAACTCATCAATCAGAGTGATTTGCCCCATTTTAAGTTGAGGGCCAGTGAGTGTACGGAGTGCCGTTCTTGCGGCCCATGTTTTCTCTCGCTGTTTTTCAATTTGTGCACGTAGATTTTGCATTTGTTCTAGCAATGAGGCGTGTGTTTCGGGGCTAAGCTCAGGCATAAGGAATGATTAGGCGCCTCAACTTAGCACAAATACCCTTTTTGACAAGTTCATGGGCCTAACGGCCCGGAGCGCTACTCACTTTTAAAGACAACTAAAAAAGGAAGGTATTAAGACTCGGCCTAGCGGCCTGGAGTGCTACCTTCCTTTTTTAGTTGTCTTTACTTGTTCATTTTCTGCCGAATAAACGCAGGAATATCATATTCATTTCCTGTGTCTTCTACGCCAGGCATTTGTGGTGTACTTGGCTTAGCCGCTTCCATATTTGGCTGAGCTTGTACGTTTGGTTTTGCAGGGGCTGTATTGTTTCGTCCAAAAATACTTGATGAAGGTTCTGGAGCTGTTTTTTTAGCAACAGGTCGGAACTCACCAAGGGGGCGAGCAATATTGATGCCTCGTTTGTCGTCATCGAATCCAGTAGCAACTACGGTTACCTTGATTTCTCCAGTGTAAGAATCATTGATAACAGAACCGAAGATAATATTGGCTTCAGGATCAGCTGCTTCAGTAATGATTCGAGCTGCTTCATCCACTTCAAACATAGAAAGGTCATTTCCTCCAGTAATGTTGAAGAGAATTCCTTTCGCTCCTTGAATATCAGTTTCAAGAAGAGGACTTTCAATCGCAGCTCGAGCGGCTTCGTCAGCACGGTTCTCTCCTGCTCCGTATCCAATCCCCATAAGGGCAGATCCGGCATTTTCCATAATAGATTTTACATCGGCGAAATCAGTGTTGATCATCCCATGAACGGTGATCAGATCTGAGATCCCTTGCACCCCTTGTCGGAGTACATCATCTACAACGGTGAAGGCTTCCATAAGTGGTGTCTTCTTGTCGATAAGTGAGAGAATCTTATCGTTAGGAATAACGATGAGAGTGTCTACTTTGTTCTTAAGATTTTCGAGACCTTCTTCAGCTTGAGTCTTTCGACGATGACCTTCAAAGGTAAAGGGTTTTGTGACTACACCTACGGTGAGGATTCCCATGTCTCGGGCAATCTCTGCAATAACAGGTGCTGCTCCCGTTCCGGTTCCTCCACCAAGACCACAAGTAATGAAGAGCATTTCAGTTCCATCAATCGCTTGCTTGATTTCTTCTGAAGATTCTTCGGCCGCTTGTCGACCCATTTCTGGGTTACTTCCGGCTCCAAGACCACGAGTTGTAGCCTTACCAATGTTGATCTTTGTTGCCGCTTCATTGTGGTAAAGGGCTTGAGCATCCGTATTAACGGCGATGAATTCGATTCCTTTGATGTTGGATCGGATCATTCGGTTTAGAGCGTTACCTCCTCCTCCACCAACACCAATAACTTTGATGCGGGCGACGGGAGATACGTCAGGTGTGACCTCCATGTTTCGTTTTTTTGATGACCCAGATGATGCGAAGAGGTTCTTTAACGCATCGTCTTGTGGGTTGTTTTTATCGCTTGCCATATGATTGGGGTTAAGGGAGTGGTGGTTATGGAAGCAGCCCCCGGAACCAGTTTTTGACTCCCTGAGACATTTTTTCAAGAGAAATATTTTTGAGATCGAGCTTGAGTCCGTAGCCATCGCCTTGGAAGCGAGAACCCCAGATTACAAGTCCAATCACACTAGCGTAGGAAGGGTCTTCGATCTTATCGACCACTCCTTCGTAGTTGGTTGGGAAACCGATTTGAACGGGGAGATTCAGAATCTCACGAGCCAAGTCGAGCACCCCAGGCATCTTAACCGCGGCACCAGTAAGAATGGCTCCTGCAGGAAGCATTCCGTCCCGTTGTACCTTAGTCAGCTCGTCTTTAACCATGAGAAAAATCTCGTGGTAACGAGCTTGGATGATTTCGGCCAGATGTTTTTTAGACACGGTCGCAGTATCGATCTTTGAAATCAAAGACAGATCGATGGTCTCACGATCGTGGGCGTTTTCAGGAATACAAGATCCGTATTCGATCTTGATTTTTTCTGCGGTATCAATCGATGTTCTCAGTCCAATCGCTATATCATTCGTTACATTTTCCCCTCCTACTGGAAGTGAAGCACTGTGAAGCACGGTTCCTTCTTCAAAGACAGAAACATTCGTTCCTCCGCAACCCACATCAATCACAACCACGCCGAGTTCTTTTTGGCGTTTTGTAAGAACAGCCTCAGCCGAAGCGAGACCATTAGGGATAATATCGTTGATGTCCACACCCGCTTGGTGCACACATTTTTCTACATTTTTCACAGCCGGTACAAGTCCAGTCACAAGGTGAGCCAAAACTTCGAGTCGGATGCCGGTCATTCCTACGGGGTACTTAATTCCGCTTTGTTCATCCACGGTGAAGTACTTAGGAATGATTCGTAGAATTCGCCGGTTGCTTGGAATACTCACGGCTTGAGCGGCTTCCAGCACACGGTCTACATCGTCTTCAATAATTTCATTTCCACTGTGTGAAATAGCGATCACCCCCTTGCTGTCTTGCGACGCAATATGGTCTCCACTAATTCCAAGGAACACGTGATGAACGGGCTCCCCTGCCATTCGTTCCGCATCTTCCAATGCAGAGGAAATATTGGCCACGGCCTCTTCAACATCAATAATGTTTCCCTTTCGGAGACCTCCAGATGGTGACACGCCTACCCCAATTACATTAGGGAGGTGGCTGTCTTCTTCGAGTACAGCTACGGCCACACGGATCTTTGAGTTTCCGATGTCTAGTCCTGCAATAACTTTATGTTTCGCCATTAAAAGGGCGGGGTTAAGCAATGTAGTCTCGACTGTAGAGCATAGCTATTCTGATGACAAGGTTAGAATGGCAAGAAAAGCGCTAGGGCAAGCCAATAAACCAGCAATGAACAAAAAATGTGCACAGCTGTAACAGCTTGGGCAAGCGATATATCCAAGGATTTCCTAACAGGTTATTTTAGGCTTGCTAAAGCATAAAAATATGGAAAAAGAAGTCCTTCAGTTGAGAGGAGCTTTCCAGCCCTAAACCAAGCCAAAAGCTGGCGAACACAATTTGTATACGAAGGGTTTTGCACAAAACGAAAATTCAGCTTTTATTCAGGACAAGCCGTCATCTAAAACAAACTCCCCTGTTTCTCTGCATCACGTTTGGCACGCCACGCATGATTCAAACTTTCCACTCGTCGCATGTGTGTGTTGAAAGCCAGTTTCATGAAAATAGCTCGAACGGCATCAATGTCAAAACTGTGTGTGGCACAGTCTTCAATTTTGAAATCCAGCTGGCCATCGCTTCTTAGAATCGTAGCAACGGTTCGGCTTGTGAAGGCTTCCTCACGATGCTCCTCCAATTTTTGTCGTACGGTTTTTCGTTCAACCTCATCTAGTCGTTCATAAAGTTCATCTAGGTGGTCAAACTGTTCAAGTAAGGCAACGGCGGTTTTCTTTCCTATCCCAGGCACCCCCTTGATGTTATCACTGGAATCACCACACAGTCCTTTGTAGTCTGGAACTTGTTCAGGCCATACGCCGAGCTTTTCTTTCACGGCGGCACGGTCGTATCTCTTTACCTTTCTATATCCACTGATGGGCGTCACCACCATGGTGTCTTTCCGAACCAGTTGCAATGCGTCTTGGTCGCTCGTGACAATCACAACTTTAATGTCTTTGTGTTCATCCTCAAGTATCCGAGAAACGATCCCCAAGTAGTCATCAGCTTCTAATCCAGGTTTCTTAAACATAGGAATCGACATCGCATCCAGTACGGTATAAACCAGCGGAAATTGAGCGATCAGTTCATCATCGGTTTTCTTTCGAGTCCCCTTGTATCCCACCATGAGTTCATCTCGAAACGTTGGACCTTTCATGTCCCACGCAGTAGCAATGTAGTCGGGCTTTTCAACTTCAAGAATCCCCAAAAGAATTCCTGTGAATCCATGTACGGCATTGGTCAAAACTCCTTCAGGAGTCCGAAGGGTTTTAGGCAAAGCGTGGTACGAACGGTGGATCAGTGCGTTCCCATCAATGATGACGAATTTCTTCATGCACCGATTCTAGTGCATCATCCTCTCTTAGACCACTGTGATTTATTTAAAATAAATTTTAACTATCTTTCAGTGCTAAGCAAAGGCAATCAAAATCGCTCCAGAAAAAATAATCAGAGAAGAGGCAAATCGAATCAATGGATAGGATTCTTTCAGAACAAGGGCCCCAATCAGAACCATAAAGACCACGGAAATTTGTCTGAAGGCTGCAACGTAGCTGACATTGGTGAATTGAATCGCAAATAGGATCAACGGATAGTTGATCGTTCCAAAGATGGTGGCCAAGGCCAGTTGTTTCCCATTTGTTCTTACTGGCAGGTACCAGTCTGCGCGCGGTGAATCTCTGTGTATGATGGCAGTATAAAAGGCCATTCCACTAGAAACCATGATGTACATGTAGACAATGGGGTGAACCATAGAGACCGCAACTTTATCCAAAGTTGAATAGCTTGCAACCGCAATCATGGCCATAAAGGCATACTTTACGTGTTTGTCATAGGAGGCGGCTCGAAAAGGTTCCAACAAGTGCTTGAAGGAATATCCCTTTAGATTGATGGTGTATAGCCCGAAAGTAACTAGGAAAATCCCCCCTACTCCAATAGGTGACACCGTTTCTTTCAAAAACACGACCGCAAAAAGCAAAACAAGCGCGGGAGCGGATCGAATAATTGGATAAACATGAGAAATATCTGCGCCATCGTAAGCCTTTGAGTACAGCGTCCAGTAGCTAGCGTGGACCATCCCCATCGCTAATGAGAAGAAAAAGCCCATCCACGTTATGGTGGGGCCAGTGATGGCAAACCACAGAGCAAAAGGCAGCACTATCAGGTTAGAAATGAAGCTCATCCACCATACAAAAAGCTGCTTGTCCTTGGACTGCTTTGTAAAGAAATCTCTGAAGACATGACAGACGGCCGAACTGAAGACCAGAGCTAAAGCGAGTGAGTTCATGACGCAAGCTTAACCACAATTCCATAAAATGCCAAGGCCTCGCCTCTGGATAAAAGCTTCAAGTTCTGCTATAATGATCCAATCGCTTTTCAAAAAGTTTCCCACAATGTCGAAAACAAAAACTCAAATAAAACTCAATGTACGGATTCCTCATGTGATTCTGGACGCCCGTAATGCAGATGCTTCTATGCTGAAAAAGCTTTCTGAAGGTCTAGAGTCCCTAGATGCACGGTTCCGAATTTTAGGTCCGGAAGTCAAAGGTTTGAGTTTGGCTCACGCTTTTTCTGTAGAAGAGGCCCTAGAAGAGTCACACATTTGGGTGGTTTTGGGAGATAAGATGCCCACAGAGTTCAATATGGTGGTAGAACGAGGAATTGTTCCCATTGCGCTCCGAGGCATAAACAAAGAGCTTAAGAATTACAACCCTGTGGCAGAAGCAGGAAATGCATTCCTCTTCCCCAAAAACACAACATGGTCTATTTATGGAACCCTTGTCCGTGCACTAGAAAACTTCAACTTCAGCTACGATTGGAAGAATCTACAAAGCGAAGTAAAATCCCTCACCGTTTAGTCCAAACTATTAACGCCGCCTCCACCTCCACCGCTCGATCCGCTTCCAACGCTGACGAGGTCTTCAATGAGTGCAAAAATTTCGCCTAAGTTGATGTATTGAACCACATTGAGTCCAAGCGCATTTCCAACGAGAGCCACAATCACTACGGAAAAAATGGTCACAATCAGACCAATGATCGCGTATCGGATGGTGCTCACGGCTTGTTTGATTTTGTCTTCTTGTCCTCCAGAGAGAATGAATGAAATCCCTCCAAAGAAAGTGAAGACAACTGAAAGGAACCCTGCCAAGATAATGGCATAGGCAATGGCTCGGTTGATGATTTCAAGCGCATCGTAACTTTGAGCAACGTCCAAAACAGAACCTTCGCTCACGGCAGTGATAAGTAGTGGTATTTCCATGTGAGCTCAGTCTACATGAGGCTTCCCTCTGGCTCAACAATTTTCAGGTTGTACCGTGCATCATTACGAGCTCCCATCATACGTAGAAGAACACGAAGTGATTTTGCGGTTTGTCCATTTCGTCCAATGATTTTACCCATATCATCCTTCCCTACCTTGAGAGTGATGAGCACGCCAAGACTATCCACGCTTTGAGTCACCTCAACACTTGCAGGATCATCTACAATAGAACGTACAATAAACTCGATAAAGTCTCGAGCTGGGCTTTGGGTCGGATCAACAGTCATAGCAATTCGTTAAATGATCGTTCCTACTATACTACTCAGCAGCTTCTTCTGCAGCTGTTTCTTCCGCTGGAGCTTCTTCTGCTTCAGGAGCGGCAGCTTCCTCAGCAGGTGCTGGGTTGTTTGCAGCTTCCATTGCAGCAAGTTCTTCTTCCGTTGGGTTTTTCTTCGCACGAGTTTTAGTTCGTGGAGTCATGTATTTTTCCATGTCTTTCATCCCGTTGAACTTCAAAAGTCCAGCAACTGTGTCTGAAGGTTTAGCACCTACAGAAATCCAGTGCTCAATACGGTCTTGTTTGAAAGTAAATTTCTTCCCTTCTGAAGGATTGTAAGATCCTACAATTTCAATATGTTTTCCTTTCACAGGCTTAGAATGTTCAGCTACTACCAGTCGGTAAGAAGGTTGGTTTTTTCGTCCTGTTCGTTGGAGTCGGATTACGAGCACTTCAGATTTGGGTTAAATTTGCCTCCCGATTCTAGTGCGGAATGGGTGAATGTCAAGCCGAAAACTAAGAGTCATGGGGTGGCGAGTGAGTTGACAATTTAGTAAAAAAGTGCAAAATAAGCTCTCGATTGTAATTTTAGCCCAATTATTATGGACCGAATGACTGCTATGGCGGGTCTTGCTTCACTACCACTTATGGCTTGTGCCCCCAAAAAGCCATATACACCTCCAACTCCTACTGCCCTGCCAGCGGAGATGGATCCAAATACTCGAGGTCTTGCTGCCGGAGTTGAAATGGTGCTTGATGCCGCATGGCAAGGAAACCCTAATACGATACCTGTTTTTGACCTGAAGGCAGGGCAAAGTTGCCACTTCCACGTAGATCTAGATGGACTGCCAGGAGTGGTTTATCAGCTTTCTGAGCTAGATAATATGTGGTTGGTGCGAGCGGGAGACTATCAAATAGTTTGTGATGGATACCAAGATCAGTGTTATGCAGGGAGCATTACCCCTGGATTTAAGCCTGAACGTTATCCCGAGGAAAATTTTGCTCATTTGAAAAGCTTAGGTTACAGAGTGTGTTACCTACCAAAACCAGAGGAGAAAGGTTTTCTTGAATCACTTCGTCGACGCTAAAGACATATATAAAAAGAGGCCGCAATTGCAGCCTCTTTTTTGTTGAAAATTTTAGTAAGCGTACTCTTCTAAGAAAGAATCTAGAGTGTCATTAACGTAAGAGGCGGCTCTTTCAAGCACTTCTTCCATGGCCACTCGGACTACTTTCGCGGCTTCAGCTCGATTCATGTTGTCGTCTGGTCGGAGTGTGGCTGCCCCACTGTCCCCTGTGAAGACTTCATATTCGTAAACGGCAGCAAAGTGAATGGCATCATCATCCGTTGAGCTCACGTCAGAGAATTCTCCATTGTAACCGTCTACTTTTTCATGAAGTTCCATGGCCTCTGAAATCCAAACCGCAGCCACTCGTCGAGTGATGGGTTCATTCCAGTTCCCACCATAGGACATTCCCATGTTTTCAAACTGAGCCACGTAGCCTTGGTACCATTGTCCAATGGCTGAGCTGTCTTTAGGCATCGCATTGGATTCTCCTCGTTGGCTCACCTCAAGCACAAGTTTGAGCATTTCTGCCTTTGTGATGAGTTCGCTAGGCCCGTAGTAACCTGTTGGGTTCCCATTTTCATCTTTGAAGCCTCCAATGATTCCTTCGTCCTTCAATTCTTGAACATCATCAAAGTACCAGTCGTCCTGTTCAAGAGGGACATCGTAGTATCCAATTCCGTGTGTAAGAACGAGAGCCGTTTCATTTTCAGAAAGTAGAGCTTCGATCTGTTCGGCTAGTTCATTAAGTTGTGATTCACTGGCACCAGCTTCAACGACTGAACGAACTTCCGTCCATGCAGCGATCATATCTTCACGAGCCGTTTCTGTAAGAAGCACAAATGATTTTTCATAAAGTTCCTTGAGTCGATCATATTTAGGATCATTTTCGTCAGGGACTTCCATGTCAGCCATCACGTCAAAGAGTTCAGCTGTGAACTCGAGTGACTCAATCACCTCTTCATCCAAGACATCAAGGTTGTTCATGACACTTGAGACTAGTTCTTGAGCATAAGGATTGTCTGCATGCTCAGCCAGCTCATGCATGAGTTCTTCATTGATCAAGCGTGTCACTTCATCCGTGTCTTCGTAGTCGAAGCCATCAAGGAGTTTGTCATAGTCATATTCTCCCCCGTAGTAGTCTTCAAAGTAGTCGTCATCATAGTCTTCGTCTTCATAACTATGAACGCCTCCATCAATCATTAATGCGTCTTCAATAGCAATGATGTGTTTGTCCGTGGTTTCCCAAAGGTAGTCCACCATGTTCCAGAATTCATAGACTTGATCATCCGTAAGTCCTTGATCTGCATAGTGATTCATTGAATCAATAAGATCCTCCCCACTTTCCATGATCTCTTCAAGAGCTCGAAGTGAATCTTCAATATCTGCTTCATCTGAAAATTCCTTTGCATCATCAACAAATTCTTCAAGGTCTTCAAGCATCCACTCAATTTCCTCGATCATCATTTTGAGTTCTTCTGTTTGTAGATCTACATGTGCATCATCTGCGTTATCCCAGTCGATGTAGTAGTCTTCATAACTTTCGTCGTTCCAGTCTTCTTCACCCTTTTCATGCTCCTCATAGTAGTAATCGTCATCCTCATAGTCTGTGTAATCATCGTATTCTTCATCCGCGTAGTCATATTCCCCCCAATCTTCATCCTCCCAATCCTCGTATTCCTCTTCATAACAGAGGTAGTTCCCGGCTGAGTCATAACATTCATCGTAATAGTCCTCATCATCCCAGTCGTATTGTTCATTCCATTCTTCATTTTCTCCTGAATAGTAATAGTCTTCATCCTCGTCTTTGTCATCCTCCCCTTTATCGTCTTCGTAGTAATAATCCTCACAGATCCAATAGCCTTTTTCATCTAGACATGGATCACTAGTGTCTCCTGAATATGAGTCGTAGTCCTCGTCCTCAGCAAGAACAACCGTCTCATCATGTTGAAGGGAGTAAATAGATTCAGTGATTTTTGCAATTTGCTCATCGGTATTTTCTAAAGCAGCCGGACCTAGACTGGCGAAGGTCACAACAAGGGCCGCAAGGAGCGCGGTAAGACGTTTATTCATAGGAGTGTTTTGAGTATAAATCTAAGTATTATACCACAAAACAGGGTGAAATATCAATATCCCAGTTCGTCGACGGTGATTTTCCCAACATGAGTGCGAATGTCATTCACCCAGTGTTTGTCTAGATTCAAATTAAGCTTCATGATGAGGTCGTGGCGATGCACATAGACCTGTTGAGCCCATAAGCTATTGGGAACAGAGATGTAGAGAATCCCATTCTTAAAACATTTGGGTTTAATGTGGTCTAGAGCTTTGTCCCCTATCACGCTTGGAGCGAGTTTTCGAAACCGTTCACAAATTAATGAGGCTCGGCTGGCACGACTCACATTGTAGCGTTTCAGCGCATTGGGAATCATGTCCGCGAAATGTTTGAAGTCTTTCATGTCATCAGCCTACGGTGTATTGACGTGCTGGGCAACTTGACAAAGCACAGCCTGGCCTTATGATAGGCGCTTCTTAGCCCAATTCAGAGATGTTAACTCCAGATAAAAAGCGATTGTTGGTTTGGGCAAAGTTAGAGGAAAACCGCCCTCATAATCGGACGGATCATCCTAAACAACTCGCTTTTAAGTCAGCCATCACCTCTATATTACAGCGTAACGCAGCTATTTCAGCGATTGCTGAAGGACGACGAGTCCCAGGAGATTGGATAGTTTTTTCTGATGGGCATTGTATTGCTGGAGAGTCTCCTTGGAGTGGACTTTCTGATGCCTCTCAAGGAGCTAGGCCATTTCCAAATAGACTCTGGTTGCGGGAGACGCAACATGTTTATGGGGTGTCTCGATTAGGCGTCATTCATCGGGTTTGTATAAACGGTCAATGGTCGAACCTTTTGCCCAAATATGAAGGCCCTCCTGCGGACGATCTCCTAGGGCATGAACGAGCCTTTCAGCAAGCGTTGTGCTTCAACCGATTGATGGATGATGCTTTTCTGCTCAGTGATTCTTTGGCTTATGGCATGTCACATATAAAAGATGCCATTAAGGCGGCTCTTCGCCAGGGTGAGTCACATGAAATTGTTGACCGCATTCATCAGGGCGTGAAAGAAAATGAAGAGTTTTGGGATCAGTTTGGGGGTCTTTCCTAGGGTCTTGACAGAATGCAGAAAAAGATGGATAATCATTGCAAAGCTTAGCATCTACGTAAACTTATGGACCCGGAAATAGATAGCTCTTTAGAAAATAATAAGCCGGTAGATCTTAGCAGTCCTTCGACTCCAGTTGATCGTGAAGCTTTTGAGGGAGCATCTACTCAAGCAGAAGTGCTTTTCACGATGGCATCGCCTCATTATTCCACCATTGAATGGAGCGAAGATCCAAACATCACCCCCGCCCAGCAAGTCATGTCTGAAGGTCTTGATCAGTATGTCCTTAACCTGTGTGAGCTCTTGCCCGAAGAGACGGATCTTTATAGAGAAGTAAAAGAAATTGTAGATGAAGTTTGTGAGCTTGTGGGACATCCCGATCTTATTCAAGAAATACGAATTTACAACTCTGAGGCTCCTAACCTTTCGATTCTAAAAACAACGCGAAAGATCTACATGACTACGGGGTTTTTAAAGTCAGTCGCTTATTCTCGAAATAAGGTTTTTGGAGCTTTAGCTCATGAGGTTGGACACGCTTTTTATCATGATTTACCTTTTTTGACTGATGACGGGGTGATATTGCATGATTCTGCCTCATTTACTAAGGCTGCCGAAATACATCTTGATCGGTTTGAAGAAGAGTATTGTGCCGACCATATGACCGTGGTTTTAATGACTCGCGCCAATGTAGATCCTATGGCCATGGTGGAGGCACACACGGACATTGAGGACTATATGCAGGAAATGTTTGAGGGGAGTCGTACTAGAAATTTAGGAGTCATGAGTACGCATCCTATGACCAAGCGAAGGAAACAACAATTAAAGTTTTTGAGGCGAGTTTATTTTTCAGGTCAAAGTCGTAAAGACAAAACCTTGAGTCAAGCCTTGAAGTCAGATTGTGTCCGAAGAAACCCAAAGTTATCTCTGTATAAGGAGAGCATGACATTGATGCACCGTTTACAGGTGGGGAAGAAGATTAAACCCGAAGAGTTGATAAATAATGAAGTGACTTTCCCCAATGATATTATTTGGGCTTCTGATCTGAGTGATTTGTCACTGCCTTCGGATACAATGAAGTGGTGGTATTCAGCACTATGGTTGTTGACCGATGAATGTGAGCAAGAAGACTTAATTGGGCATATTTCTACTCTAAATCATGCAGAACTAGATCATCTTATTTTTGGTCTAAATCCAACGTCATTTTTTGAAACTAAGACGGAGATTGATGGCCCTGGTAATAAGGATGGCCATCAGGCCATGGTTTTCTTGATGAGGCGGCTTATGCAGGCCCATTTTGACTTGTCACCTAAATCAGGTGAAGCCTATCTCCTTGATCTTTTTGAAAAGGCCAGTGAATATGTGAGTCGTCATGGAGCATTTTTACCCGTGGTATTGGCTTCAGAATCTAGGCTCCAGAAAGCAATTTTGGAGTATTGGGATGTCATTCCTCTCGATGTTTTTAAGCGATATGGTTTTGTAGCTCAGGGCCTAGTCAGTGGTAATCTGTTGGAGAGTACAAGTCGAAGGTTCTCAGCAAGGAGGACGGTGTCTCTCGATGAGAAAGGACGAACGTATGCTGGTACAGTCATTTTAAGACCAAGTGGAGATGCTGCAGTAAGAAGAGTGAACAGTGAGGGGCAACGTATCTTAGAAATAGGAGCTGATTATGTGAGGCAATTTAGCTCATTGGAATCATTTGCTTCCGCACTTTTGGCTTATGACATAAGTGCCTCTGAATTTGAAGATGGTATGTTTGAGATCAAAGGTATTTATGAACTTGTTCAAGAGTGTTTTGATCCGACCAAAGCAGACGCAATGTGGGAGCGTTTACGCAAAGGAAAACACGTTTCTCGGGGTATTATGAGCTTCAATGAAGCCGCTTATTGGGTAAATATGGACTCAATGGTTTTCTCTATGGGAGAAGACGAAGCCTATGCTTATTTATCTGGGGAAAAAGAGCGAACCGTTCCCTATGTTGAAGCATCAGGGGTGCATAAAGGAGAACTTGAAAATTTCGTATGGGAGCAAACAAGCTATTCAAAGATCTTTCAGGCAATGTCAGGGCGTGCCGCGGTTGATTATCTTGCGGATCATTATCCGTACCCAACCCCCTATCGGGATCAATTGATCTTCCGTGCTTTAGGATTGAGTGTGCCTGAGCATGCTACGGATGTTTTAGCTCTGGTTACTGAGGTTGAAGCTGTTGATGAGCCTTATCTACTCAATTATCTGGCACGATATCTAGACAATCCAATTTTAAGTTTGAGCGCCTCACAAGCACTCTGGTCACGTATTTCATCGGGAATCCCTTATTTGGATGAAACTTATCTTGATGCCGCTCTTTTAGGTGTTCCAGCCCACTTAAGAACACTTAGGCTTAAACATATTCTAATGGCCTATCCTTATGCGTGTGCGGAAAGGGACGAATTGTTGAGACCCCTTATTGATGGAGCCGTATCTAAATCTGATGTGATGGATTTAGCAGCTTTGTATGAGCATCCTGTGAAGATCCTTCCGAGTAAACGAGATTTTGGGTCCGTATCACGTACAGAATTTCTATTGGACGGCGTGGGACACGCTTCAGAATTGGATCGTGAAGAGGTGGTTCTTTATCTATTGGGGGCGAAATCTTTCTACTCTGCTCATGCAGAATTTTTTGCTGATGCAGACTTTTTTGAGAGCTATGGTATGGATGAGCTCCGAGAATCGGTTTTGTATGAGAGAACTACGGTAGATAGTAAGATTATGACTCACAGAATTAGTGGGGTGGGGCAAGCAGGAAACAGGATTTTTCAGGTAAAAGAATTTGTTTTTGAGGCTCCCACTTTAGTTCAGGATATTCAACGTGCATCAGGAGTTGATTTAAAATCCGCAATGCGCACAGGGATGAACTTGTCACGCCGTGATAAAATCACGGTTTTATATGAGTTGTTAGTGGGAGATAAAGGAATCATGAGCTCTGATCGAAGAGAACCATTTGTAGAGCAAGTGGCTGAACTTTTGTTACGACAAAGTAACGAAACCACAGAGGCGTTAGAGCCAAAAGAACGAGAGGCTGTGAAGGAGTTGCTCAAGGTCTTTTTCTTGCACTGTCCTAGCCATAAGCTTCCAAGCTTGTTTCATGATATTTGGGTTCTGATGGGAAATCAGCAAGGGCTATCCTTGCCGGAGTCTCTTGCTAGAGTGATGCAATCTTACGGAGGTGTAATGATTAAAGTGGGACAGTACTTGGCAAACCAGTCAACGAGTATTCCATTGAGATGGCGGCACGCATTCCGAGCTTTATCTGATGAGAATAAACATGGAGACAAGGTGCTTCTTTATGAGCTTACGGAGCAGTCTTATGGAGGAAGAACTCCTTTGAAGGAGATCGGAAAAAAACTAGCAGAAGGATCCATGGCAGCCGTTTACGAATCAGAGCTACATGATGGAAGTAAAGCGGCGTATAAGAAGCGTCACCCCTGGCTTGTGCGAGAATTGGATGAGGACATTAAATTACTAGAGGCCATTGTCCATTGTGTGAATACCACAGTGCGAGGAGGGGAAAGGCTCTTCAAATTCAGTTTGCCTGTCAATTTACCGAATGTGATGAGGCGTCAGATGGAAGAAGAATGTTCAATGAAAAGAGAGCGCGAGAACGCACGCGCCCTTTCTGAAGGACTTTCTCAGATTGGTTCGAGGATTGTGACGCCAAAGTATTTTGATGATCTTGTTGATAAAAATGGTGTAGCGGTAGAGGTTTCAGATGAAGGAGTTCTAATGGAATTGATTCGTGCTTGTGCTATTGATGATGACGCCGCTATTGAAGCAATGGGGCTCTCTCCGCTTGATTTGAAAAAAGAAGTGGCGCTTTCCAATTTGAAGCTCATGCTTTCTGGACTCCCCTACCATGCGGATCTTAATCCTGGAAACATCCTTGTAAGAAATTCCGAAAGCCCAATTGTCTTTATTGATCCTGGAACGATTGGTCATCTTTCACCTGCAGCCTTGATTCATTTGAAGGGCGCCATAGCTGGAATTTTCAGTCCTTTTGAAGATAAAACAAGCGTTGTTACAAGCTTTCTGTGTGGAATGATGGATGGCCTTTCGCCCACAGATGAAGCAGGGGTTAGTGATTGGGTTGAAGCTCAAAAGGCTCAAACCATGAGCTTGTCTAGGTTGAATGATTTGGTGAATGAATTCCTAGATTATTGTCTAGATAGAGGATGGGAAATACAAGAAGAATGGGTTCAATGTTTCAGAGCCATTGGTCTAATGACGCCTTATCTTGAGACTCTTGAAACAAGCGATTTAGTGGAGCTTTATCCCTTCATTGCTTCTTCATAAACCTTCAGCGTTTCTTCGGCCATTTTTTTCCAGTCGAATTTTTTACTGTGTCGAAGCCCTCGTTCTCGGAGGTTTTTGCGAAGCTCCTCGTCTATCCATAGTTTACGAATGGTGTTGGCCATGTCTTCTGGATCAAGAGGGTCAAAGAAGAGTGCATTGTCTTCCCCGCAAATTTCAGGAATACACGAACTGCTTGAGGCAGCAACGGGTGTTCCACATCGCATAGCCTCGAGTGGAGGAAGTCCAAACCCTTCGTAAAGTGAGGGGAACGCATAAACGTGAGCAGCCTGGAACAAGGCCACGAGTTCATCTTCAGGTACGAGTCCTGGGAAGATCACATCATGTTCTAACCCGAGTTCTTTCACCGTTCGTTTCACTTCTGGATAGTGCGGATCTTCGGTCCCTGTAATCACTAATTGAGGTTCAAAGCTGGCGTCTTCTTTCAATAGTGCAAAAGCTTTGATCAGGTTCACGACATTTTTGTGGCTTCTCCATACCCCAGCATAGAGCAAATAGTCTCGTGAAATCCCATATTTTTTAATCAAATCACGAATGGCTTCTTTGTCTGGACGTGGCTTGAATTGCTCATCTACTCCCTCGTAAATGACTTCTACCTTTGAAGAGTCAATACCCGTGACATTGAGAAGATCCTCCTTTGTGTGCTTTGAAACCGCGATGATTTTAGCGGCATGTTTGACGGATCGGTTGAGCACCAGTTCGTAGGCTTTTCGGTGCTTCCACGAGTTCATTTTCTTTCCTGGAAAGAATGACAAAGTAAGGTCATGGATGGTCACTACGCTTTTCCCTCGATAAAGCATGGGTGCATTGAAATGCGTAAAATGCATGATGTCTAAACGCTTCCCCCACAACTTTCGAAGATAACGTGTCTGTTCAGCAAAGGAGTAGTGTCTCGCTTTTACGAGTACTTTCGTCACTCGCTTATTCGGCACTTTGAATTCATCAAACTGAGGTCGATTCATAAAAAGCACGTACTCATTCTTCTTGTCTATTTCAATCAGGTGCTTCACCAGCTCATAGACGTATCGTCCAATACCTGTGAAGGCACTGCTGTACATTCGAGCGTCGATTCCAATTCGCATTCAAATAGGTTTAGGATTTGGCGGCATTGTATCACATGGATGAATACAATGGGCTTAAAGCTCGCAGAGCTCCTGAACTGACTCATCGAAGGTGTGAATGAAGTCAGATTGGCGAGCTATGGGATCATCAAGATGCTCAAAATCTTTGTAAGTGGTGTGCATGAGTTCATGAACAATAGAGCTTACAATTTGACAAGTGGATCTACCCTCAAAACCAGGGGGTAAACTGAATGCCCCAGGGTATTCAGGTGTGGGGTACCTCATGGTTGTTGCGTAAGTCTGATAGAGTAGGCCATTAGGACCTTCATGTATTTTTCTCTCTACATGGCCACAATAGACCTCAACAGTATTTCGGTTTCTTTCCCAGTCCGTGATTAATAAGTCTGGATCATTGCACAGGTCTGTTGACTGGCATGCCGATGCTAGCAATCTACGTATTTCATTTTGGTGGTCATAAATCCAGGACCAGGCTGTTTCAATTCTATTTGCTTCAAAGGGATCACATTCGCCATATAAGCTCTCGGCTTCTTTCTTTATTCGTACTGCTTTCTTCAGCTCTTTTGTTGCATGTTGAGCAACGGTTAGTGCTTCTTGAGTTTGGTTTAGCGTTCGTATATTCATATGAAGCAGTGCACAGCATGTTGCTAGAAGCACACTGGTGACTCCTAGATGCAATGATGTGTTCTTTTGTAGTATCTCCTTGATTGCAGGGGGTATTCCTTTTGGTTTTTCCATGAACAAACTAAAGCATAAAAATGATAAGATGTCAATGCGCTACTACGCTAAGGTAGAATCTGGTGAATGGACGGTTGGTTGGGATAGTGAAACCCCTGTGGATAGAGCTTTTTTCGCAGATGAAAATACCTTTCTTGTGAGTTAGCCACAGAGGATTCGGATCACTCGGTAAGATTCTATTGCGCCACTCTCAGCCATTTGATAAAGTTGCACCCGCTTCCGGACTTCGGTTTGTGAGGCACTAAATGCGGAGTAGTAGCTCAGTTGGTTAGAGCGCCTGCCTGTCACGCAGGAGGTCGCGGGTTCGAGTCCCGTCTATTCCGCCATTTTTTTATTCTCAAAACAGCTCTCCCTCAAAGCCTTCACTCATCCACCCTTGTCCATCAGGACCAATGAGCAGGGCCTCAACAGGAAGTTCAGGTAAGGCTTGAGCCGCTTTTTCAAAGCCCATGGCAAAAAGAGCTGTGGAATAGCTGTCTGCAATGAGGGCCGCAGGTCCTTGAGTGTAAACCGCGAGCATTTGATCTGCGGGAGCTTTTGCCTCTGGATTAACCAGGTGATGACGGTCTCTCCATTGTCGTCGTAATGGACTGCTGGCGCACAAAGAGAACCCATCCACTTCAACAATCCCAATTCCTTTGTTGCTGTCTGTGGGGTGTTCAAGGGCCACTTTCCATGGGCCATCTAGGTCTTGTCCTTTGGCAAATAGGTCCCCTCCGGCGTTCACCATGACATTTGTGAATTCAGTGAAGTGGTTCATCATCCGGTCAATGGCGTAGCCTTTTCCAAGCCCCCCAAGGTCAATTTCTGCATCGGCTTTGACTCGAGTGTGATCGATTTCAACTTGTCCGGTATTCCCGGGAATACGTTCTTCTAAAGAGTAGTCGGCATCATAGCCCCAGCCTTCAAGGACGCTTTTAACGGTAAGATCAAAGGCTCCCTGGGTTCGTTCATTCACACGGAGTCCAAACTTAATGAGTTCTAAAAGTTCGTCATCTACATCATGCCATTTCCCTGTTTGCTCATTGAGTTGAGCCAATTCATTTCCGGCAATAAAGCGTGAATAGCTTCGTTCAATTCGAGCCGCTTCAGCAAAAGCGCGCTCAATGGCACGCTTTGCTTTCTCTTCATCATAGGCCACCACCTCAATTTTAATAGTGGTCCCGAGGTGAGTTTGAGTCTCCTCGATTTTCTTCATTATGAAGCTTGGGTTTGAATGTTAGCTACAGCAGTTTGAAACCCTTTTGTTGTTAATGAAGCTCCAGAAATTGTTCCTACATTGAGTTGGTTCAGTGCTAGTCCAGTGATACTGGCAGAAACACCACTAGCAAAATTGTTTTGGTAGTTCAGGCTGGTGTCATTTTCTGAGTGAGGGGTAGTCGTAACTGAAGTTACAACGTCGCCTTCTATAGTGAGAGTAATGCTGATGCTTTCTGGTCCAGCAGGGCTTTGGTATGAGCCATTTGCTGTGTAGGTCCCATCTGAATAGATCTGAGGGCCTGCGTCATGGTCACCATCAATCAGTGTGGTTTCTTCTTTAATCTCTGCTTCAGCCTGGGACTCATCTTTTTCCTCCTCCTCTTCATTATCATCATCTTCATTTTCTTCCTCACCACTTTTCCCATCTTCAAGTTCGTCCAGATTAACTTCAAGGTCAATGTGTGTGGGTTCGTCACGGTCTTCATCCATGAGTGAGTCCCCTCCTCCACAGGCATTAAGTAGCATTCCTGAAATGGTCAGGAGTGAAAGTAGTAGCTTGCTCGATTTTTGCATGATTTTGGCGTAAAATTGTGACACTAGTTTCTCACGCCAAAACATGAAATTCAAGCTCGACCCTATTAAGCAGTTTACGCTGTTTCTTGTCGTAATGTCTGCCTTAGCTATTGGCTTCAATCCAAGTTCTCAGGTGCTTCTGCATCTTGCCTCTACATTGGGGTTTGGATTGATTCTCTACTGGCTTTATAGCACCTTTTCTAGCAAGCATAAGCTGATCTGGAACACGATCATTACGTCTCTCATTATTTTTCTGGTCCTTGATTATGGAGCTGGATTGATAGATGTGATCTACCCACTGATTGCCACTTTTATTGCGATCACGATGAAGTTTTTCTGGGAGTGGAAGCGGTCTCCTGTGGTGAATCCCTCTGTTGCGGGAATGCTGATTATGGCAGGAATTGTGGCCGTTCTCCCCATGATGGATAGAGCTTTTATTTCTTGGTGGGGTGCCTCTTTTCAGGGATGGGTTTCGCTTGCCGTGGTTTTAGCGTGGGTTTTTATAGGTTTACACCGATGGAGAAAGTGTGGTGCTGTGGCTACTTTTCTTGCAGCTCATGCCTTGATTTTGCTTTTAAGAGGGGTGGAAACGGAAACACTTCAGTTTATTTATTCTGATTCAACCATCTACTTCATGGCTGCAGCCATGTTGATTGAACCTCGAACCTCCCCTATCCGAGGAGATCAGCAATTTGTCTTTGGGCTCTTTGCAGCTTTGATATTCAATAGTTTGCTTCATGCGAATGCACCCTATGCTGAACTCTTTACGATTGCAGCGGCGAACCTAGCCTTCATGATGATGAGACCCCTGAAGAAAAAGAAAAAATAGTATAAGAAAAAAGCCCCGCTGAATGCGGGGCTTTTGATTTGAGTTTAATTTTCTAGTTTAGCTTCTTCAGCGTCGATCTGGTCTAGGCTCCATCCAGACATTGCCATTACTTCTCGTTCTTCATCACTTGGTCCTTGGAAACGCACATCTAGAGGTCCTGGGTTGTAACCCGTTTGAGCCGGTCTAACCCAAGAACCTGTCCCTTCTACTGTATCATCAGTTGGTTTTGGCAGGTCGGCATTTGTGAATTCTGAATCCCGATTGGCCCATTCAGCGTCTTTGTCGGAGTCCGTCCATGCTTCTTCTGTTGTGAATGGAGCATCATAAGCTTCAAGATTTTCCTCTGTGAGAGCCGCTTCTTGAGCAGCATCAAGGGCTTCGAATTCAGTTACCCAATGTGGGGATTTGCTTCCAAAGTGGAGGTCTGTAGATGAACTTTTTGCTTCGTGCTCAAGTGCCAAGATCCGTCCTCGTGCATGAGTGATGCTGTCTTCACATCGAGCAATGGCTCTTTCAAAACGAGCACGCCGTGCAGCAAGTCCGTTACGAATGGTGAGTGACGTTGATGGATCAGCGTCAAGTTCGTTAACCTGTGTAAGCTTTGCTTTTAGTTCGTCGAGTCTGTCGTATAGTCCATCAAGACGAACTTCCGCCCTGTTTTGTCGTTGACCTACTTCAGGACGTGAGGAAGTTTTTGTAATTGTGAGTTCGTCGTAGTCATCATGGTCTTTACCTAAGTCTTCATCTATAGGGGTTGAGGCATTGTGGTCTTCCCAGTCAGCTGGATCAACGTCACTGTAGTCAGGAGTTTCTGCTCTGAAGAATCCACCATCTGCAAAGAAAGCAGCTAGGTCTTCTTGAGTTGCAGGTGAAGCTTCTAGTGGCATTTCACCAGAATAAAGGTTTCGTTCTATTTCTGCCTGAGAGGCAGAAATCTTACGAAGTTTCATTCGTTTTAGGCCTATTTCCGTAAGAAGACCAGCATCACTTGCTAGCATCTCTCCATTATCAACATCTTCGTATCCAGTTACTTCTGGTTTACCAATACGGTCTGTTGTTTTGAACGGTTTCAGTATGTCTTTGTATGCGTTTCGAGCCATTTTAAAAGGGGTAATATTTTGATTTCCCAGTTACCCTCCCGGAACTAGTAGTCAAAACTACCCCTTTAATCAATATTTTGTCAAACTAAGCCGCTTTGATCTCTTTACCATTGAGGTAAATAGACACTTCACGTTGAGTTTGTAGTCGTTGTGTTAAACCTTCAATCACCACTGTTTCGTCAATGTCACCATGTTCACGAGAAGCGTTGGCAGCTGCTGCGAACAGTTCCAGTCGTAGGTTGGCAGATTCTTCTTTGTGAGATTGAATTTTTTCTCGAATTTCATTGTATTCCTCGTTGGTTTCAATGATGTTTTTGATGTGCTCTTCTTTTCGTTCCTTCACTTGCCCACGAATGTCTTTGAGGCTGAGCATAAGGTCTTCAAGTTCCATTGGGATATCGCTTTCGATTTCCTTAATGGCTTTTTTCATTTCTTTGAGCTCTTCCATTTTGATGGTGAGTTGCTCAAGCAGATTTTTAATGGCTTGGGTATCCATGGCGACAGGGTTAATTTGACGCCATGGTACGAATTGAGCCTTTCTTGTGCAAGAATTAGGGTTTGCGCTGATAAATTCCTAGTTTGTGATGTGTTTGAGGCTCTGGGTGTTGACTGAGTGATGACAGTTCTTGTGTGGATTGTGCGCTTCTGAACCTTGACATGGGGCTTTTATCCAAGTAGAGCTATGTTGAAGTTAAGTCAACAAATGATTTCAAAACAACTGATTAAACTCTTGGAGTTGAACGAGAAAGACGCCCAGATTTATCTGGATCTTTTACGTTTTGGTGCATCAGCAGCGAGCAGTGTAGCGACTCGAAGTCAGATTGATCGAACCACAGTTTATGCGGCCTTGAAGCGTCTCATTCGAAAGGGTTTGGTGAGTCAAACAAAACGAGATGGGACTACTTTTTTTGATGCCCTGGACCCTGACGCCCTAGAAGTTTCTATTCAACGAGATATTCAAGAAAAGAAGGCTAAGCTGAATGTTTTGAAAACTCTTCTTCCTGATTTGGCAGCGCTTAAAAATGAGCAATCGGTTCGTCCCGCGGTACAAATTTTTGAAGGTGTAGATGGTGTGGTAGCTCTGTATGAATTGATGTTGAAGCAAAATGAAGAACTTTCGGCATTTTTAACCGTGGCTCACCTTCCCCAAGAATTAAAGTCTTATCTGACGGACACGTACATCAAACGAAAAGTGAAACGTGGCGTACACAGTCGAGTCTTGGTCTCAGATTCAAAGCGCGCCTCTCGGTATCGTGAATTGGACCCCAAGGGAAATCGAACTACAAAGATTGTGCCCGAAGGTCATCTGCCTTTTGAAACAGAAATCATTATTGGTTCAGATGGTGTGGCTGTGATTGATTTGAGAGATCAATTTTTTGGTGTGTTCATTAAAAGCCCATCAATTCGCAACACACTTTTTGCCATATTTGAATTGGTTTGGGGCTTGATTGACTAGAATTCTCATCAACAATGTGTAAAGAATAAAGTCACCATTTAACACAATGCTATGAAATCTAGATCAACAGCCATTGTGATAACACTCTTGGGAGGGTGGATTGGTTGTCACAAATTCTATTATGGAAAGACAGGAGCAGGATTCTTGTACTTCCTTTTTTGGTGGACCTCAATTCCCTTCTTTCTGTCACTCATTCACTTGGGACAGCTATTTTCAATGGATGAGGCTAAGTTCCAAGCCATGTTGGACGGTCAAGAAATTACCGTAAAAGAAAAAGATCCTGCGATGACAAAAGAACCAGAAAACCTTCGAGACGTTTACGAAGGAATGAAAGCCACTTGGAAAGACCCAGCCTCACGGCGTAAAATTTTGAAGAAAACATTCTTCAAACACATTCTATAAATGAGCATTGCTACACGCACCGGTGATGATGGAAGCACCTCTCTCTATTCTGGGGAGAGGGTTTCTAAGTCTCACATTCGAATCCAAACCGTGGGCTCCCTCGATGAGTTGAACGCACATTTAGGAACGATTGATCGTTCCCTCTTTGATCTGCGTCCCGTCCAAAATGAACTTTTTGATTTAGGGGCCTTAGTCGCAAATACCAAGGTGGATAAAGATTTCATTGATCCTTTGGCTCGATTAGATTCAGCCATCGCCGTTTTAGAGTCTGAACTTCCCCCACTGACTCAATTTATTTTGCCAGGAGGGCATTCTGAAGCGGCCAAAATTCATGTGGCTCGCGCCGTTTGTCGTCGTGCCGAGAGAGAAATGAGTCAAATTGAAACAATTCCAGCGTCTGGCTACGAATATTTAAATCGGCTCTCTGACTACCTGTTCTTGGCTGCCCGTAAGGTAAACCAAGCTACAAATTCCAAAGAGGATCCGTGGAAGTCTGTGCTACAATAGGAAATCCTATCAATAACCTTTATGCCTTATGCGAGTACACAAGCATGTAGTCAATCTTACCGACCCTGAAGAGGTTCAGTTTAATGAATATCTTGAGCAAAAGTTGGAACGGATTAGGTCTTTCGTTGAGCGTCATTATCCGGATGAAGATACGGTGACAATGAACGCCAATATGCAACGACACCAAAAGCACACCGCTTTTGAGTTTGAGGTTAAGATGACGATGCCTGGATTTAATCCTTTTGTGGCACGTGAAGTGAAGCACAGTGTGACTGAGCCGATGGATATCGTGTTTGACAGGTTAGATCAAATGATTCATAAGGAGTTTGATAAACGAAAGAAGTCAAAAGTATGATTTACCTTGATTACGCGGCCACAACTCCAATGGATTCTCGAGTACTCGAGGCCATGATGCCGTATTTCAAGGAAGAGCATGGAAACCCGTCGTCCATTCATCAGTTTGGACAAGTCACCCGCCGAGCCATTGATGAAGCACGGAATACCGTGATCGAGTGGCTCGGTGCGTTCTCTGTTCATGAGATTATTTTCGTGGGCAGCGGAACTGAATCCTGTAATATGGCCATTTTTGGAGCGGCCTTCGCGCGCCAAGATCAAGGAAAGCACATTGTGGTTTCAGCCATTGAGCACCCGGCGGTCTTGGAGTCCGCACGTTATCTCCGAGATAATTTTGGATTTAAACTCACAGAAGTGAGGCCCAATTCAGATGGAGTGATTCAAGTGGCTGATCTTGAAGCTGCCCTTCGCGATGACACCACCTTGGTCAGCGTCATGATGGCCAACAATGAGACGGGGATGATCCAACCCGTGAAAGAAATTGCGGCTTTGTGTCGTGAACGAGGCATTCTTTTTCATACGGATGCCTGCCAGGCTCCTGCTTATCTTCCCGTTCGTGTGGATGAGATTCAGCCGGACCTTTTGACGCTCAATGGGGCAAAAATTTATGGACCCAAAGGGGTCGGACTTTTGTATATCCGAGAAGGCGTGAAAATCACTCCCCTAGTGCATGGTGGAGGACAAGAATTTCGTATGCGAGGAGGAACAGAAAATACCGCCAATATTGTGGGCTTTGCTAAGGCACTCGAGCTCATTGAGGATGAATCTGAACGCATTGGCAAGCTTCGAGATCAATTGCTGGATGGACTTCTCTCTCTTCCTGGTGTGAGTCTAAATGGCTCACGAGAAAACCGTCTGGCCAACAATGTCAATATTCATGTGGCGTCTTTTTCAGGAGAAACGCTTGTAATGCGCCTGGATATGGAAGGCCTCGCCGCCTCCAGCGGCTCGGCCTGCTCATCTGGAAAACTTGAAGCCTCACACGTGCTGATGGCAATGGGCCAAAGTGAAGAGCAAGCCAAGCATTCGCTTCGACTTAGCCTGGGGCGCTTCACAACGGAAGCGGAAATCGATCAAGCCATTGAGCTGATTTCAAAGCTGGTGAGTGTTTCCAATCAATAGACAAACCATTCAGATTTACTGATAGTTTTTTCGACCACCCACAGAATTCCCGTAGTCGGCAGGTTCGCAGATATAGAATGAATCCACGTTTTCTTTCGACCTTCAAAATTAGATGAGCCTCTTTGAGTATTTTTAGGTGGTAAGACAGATCTTGAGGGGAAATCATGAATTGTTTTTGTAGGTCACAAACTTTCGTGGGTTTTTCGTTGCAAATCTCAATGATAGCCCGTCGTACAGGGTGAGCTAAGGCCTTAAATGTAGTGTTTAGGTGCACTGCGAGTTATTTAAAAATTTTTTTAACTATCTCACAGTGGGAGAAATAAGCATCTCTCACGGCGGATTTAATCTGGGAGAACCTGTTTATAGTGCATGAACAACAATTGCCTTCCCTCCTGAAGAGTGATAGCTTCAAATAGTAACCACTCAAGATGATGAAATTTAAGAAGCAGCCGTTGAAAAAACTATGTACATTTGCCTTTTTAGGAAGTGCCGCTGGATGTATTAATGGCTTCATTTTTGGAAGCCTTATTGCTGGTGTTATTTTTCTTGCGGGTGCCGAATACATCTCAGATGAATTACTGGCCCTCAGCTGGTTTTTAGGAATGAGTATTGGAACGATTATTGGAGGAATCTTTGGTGGGATTTTAGGACTCAGAAAATAATATGAATATCGGATTGATCATTGGCGTTTTAGTTCTCGGAGGAGTGTCCTTTGCGGTCGCTCGATTTATGCCTGCGCCAAATAAGGCAGCAATCATGAACAGAAATGATGAGAAAGCCCTTGAAAACGCAAAACAAGAAGCTGAATCCATTCGGAATGAAGCAAAAGAAAAGCTTGAAGGAATGAGCCGAAGCTTCAAAGAAGAAGCAGAATCCATGGAGCGATCAATTAAGAGCTTGGAAGAGCTAATCAAACAAAAGGAAAAGCTATTCAATCGTCGTCAACAACGAAACGGAGACGTTCAAAAATCAGTGGACCTTCTGAATGCGGAGCTCAGTCAGCTTCGAGAAAAAGCCGATCAAACGCGTTTAAGCAGCATCAATGAACTGTCGACTGTGGCAAAATTGTCACAAGAAAAAGCCCTTGAGCAGGCAAAGATTCAGCTGGAACTTTTGATCAACGATGGAAAGGAAAAGCGAATGGAAGCGGAGTTAGACGAGTTTCAGGAAGACATCATGCGTCACGCTACCGCGGTGTTGCAGGTGGCCATTCAGCGTTTAGGTGTTCAGAGTTCTGTGGATAAAAACAGCACCACCATCAAGATTAAAGACGACAAATTCAAAGGAATGTTGGCCGGAAAAAATGGAGTGAATGTAGCGTACTTAGAAAGTTTGCTTCCCGTTTCAATCATCTTCAATCATGGAGGCCCCAAAAACATTCATGTGGGTGGAGTGAATTTACTTCGACGGAATATTGCTAAACGAGCAATCATCAAATTGGAACAAGTAGCCAAGAGAAAGCGAAACATCACTCACAAAATGATTGATGAGGCGGTAGAAGAGGCTGAAAGAAAAATCATGAAACAGTGTGATGACAAAGGGAGATGGGCACTCAAACAAATGGGGCTCGACCCCAAAACTACGCCTGCTGAGCTGGTGAATTATGTGGGACGGCTTTATTTCCGAACCAGTTATGGACAGAACATCATTCATCATTCTTTGGAGATGGCTTACGCCGCTCGCTTGATTGCAGAGCTCATTGGCTCAGATGTTCAAACCGCGATGATTGGAACTTTCTACCATGATATTGGTAAAGCAATTGATCATGATATCGGTGGATCCCATGATGATATTTCTAAAGATATCCTAGAAAAACATGGTTTCTCTCCAGAAATCGTTCGTGCCGCTTACTGTCATCATGACAAGGTCCCTTGTGAGGCACCGGCTGACTTTATTTGTAAAGCTGCAGATGCGATTTCAGGAGGACGACCGGGAGCTCGAATGGAATCGGTGACCAACTACTTTGAGCGAATGAAGGAACTTGAAAAATGTGCCAAACATTTTGATGGGGTGCGAAAAGTTCATACGATGTCAGCTGGACGAGAGGTTCGAGTGATTGTGGATCATAGTCGAATCAAGGATGCGAGTATGCAAGACCTTGCCGATAACATTGCAGAACGGATTTCAGATGAGGTAGCTTTCCCTGGAATCATTAAGGTAAACTTACTTAGAATTACTAAAGCCGCAGACTATGCTCGGGAGAAAAAAGGACGACGATAAAAACAAGAAAAAGAAATCACACCTAGATAAGATTGTACTGGGTGCAATTATTGGTACGGCAGTGGGATCAGCTATTGGTGCCACCGTGGCCCCTAAAAAAGGGAAAGAAACTCGAGAACAAATTAAAGAGAAAAGTGAAGAGTTTGCTAAAGACGCCAAAGAGGTAGCTCAACTGACAAAAGAAACCGCATCTGGATTCTTCAAACTAGCGAGACGTATTCTGATGGGAAAGAAGAAAACAGCAAAAAAAGCCCCAACAAAAAAGAAAAAGAAATTCATTCCTTTCGAGGATATGAAAGCCATTCCTCACGAAGGGGACATGGTTGAAGAGTCAGCAGAATAAGTTTCAGATTAGCTGACCTTGCCTTTTAATCTGTTTTCTGGTCTATTTGAGCTATGAAGAAGCGAATTTTAGTATGGATGGCCGCTGCAGGAGGAATCACTCTGGCCTTAGGTCTTACAGCGGGAGCTTATCAGCTCAGTAAACAACCGCTGGATGCTTTCCTTCCCCATCTATCTGTTTTGGGTGATCCTGTAACAGCAAATAGTGTGGAGGAACTGCTATTGGCCGAAGAAGCACGAATGAATGAATTCATGCTAACGCCCGTGGAGTGGACCGCAAGCACAGCAACACTCACGGCAACGCCGGCTGATTTAGGCTTTCAAGTGAGACTCGATGTCTTGCTGGACGAGCTCACCGCATTGGATGAGTCCGGTTTAGCCAAGCTAATGCTTTACCTTCGAACTAAAGATCTCAGCATCCCTGCTTATGTGGATGAGGCTCGTTTAAGAATGGCTTTTGATGGATCTGGCGTCGAACAAGGAATGAAAGAAGCAAATTACTATTACGATAATGGTGTGCAGATTGATCCAGATCAAACAGGTTATGGAATTGAATATGAAGACCTTCAGGATCAGATTGTCACCTTGTGGGATGAACAAGCACTGAAGGAAAGTGTAGACTTGCCTATCCGAAAAGCAGAGGCCACGGTAACAACTGCTTTTCTTGAGGCACATTTGGATCAAGTGACGGCGCTCACGTCAAAAGGGCTGACCCTTCAAGATAATGATGGAACGGAATGGAATTTGAGCATGTACGAACATTTAGATTGGATTATCCCTGCAGAAGAGGCCTTCTCTTTAAACGAAACAGCCTTTTATAGTTTCATCCGGGATGAAATTGCTGAAGATGTAGAAGAAGAAGCACAATCTGTTGTGATTACAGAAGCAGAAGGAGATTATGAATTTGAAGGAAGCGCCCGATACGGACGAGCCATTGACTATGAAGCGACACTCATTGATGTGCAAAACATGATCAATAGTGTGGAAAACGCTCCCGTGGTGCTTACCGTGAATGAAATTGAACCTGAAATTACAGTTCCAGAAAGTCTCGCTCTTTTAGGAGTAACGGATTTGCTTGGTTATGGATATTCAAACTTCTCAGGGTCACCTACAAACCGTGTATACAACGTGAATCATGGAATGGATATTTTCAACGGAACACTTTTAGCTCCCGGTGAAGAGTTTTCATTCACTTCACTCATGGGGCCCATTGATGGGGCTCATGGTTGGTATCCTGAGCTTGTGATTAAAGGTGATGAAACCATTCCAGAATATGGTGGAGGACTTTGTCAGGTCTCTTCAACAATGTTCCGAGCGGCCCTGCTTACAGGTATGCCCATCACATCACGACGCAATCACTCGTATGCGGTGTCTTACTACGCGTATCCAGATGGTTATGGCCTTGATGCGACCATCTACGACCCCTACCCTGATTTTCGCTTTATAAACGATACAGAGGGGCACATGCTGATCCAAGGTTACACAGTGGGAACCAGTGCTTATTTTGTTATGTATGGAACGGATGATGGACGAAGTGTGACGATGGAAAAAGGAGATGCCTATGGTTACTATTCCATTTCTGAACCACAAATTACCTATACGGACGAACTGGCTCCCGGCGTTCGAGTTTTAGAAGAGTACGCTCACACAGGATTTAAGATCGATTGGTGGCGAACGATTTATTATGCGGATGGAACTACAAGTGAGCGTGAAAATTATCATTCCAATTACGAAGCCCGCCCTGCTAAGTACAGCGAAGGGAAAGCGGAAGGTGGTGAAGAGGAGTGAATTTAGTTATGTCTCACTCGAATAGCCCAACTGGAGTTGCTGACCTCTCTTCCATTTTCTAAAACCCGTAAAACAGCCTGCCCCTCTATTGGAGACATAACTACTCCTGTTTGGACTCGTATTAACTCTTTTGAATCTGGTAGTGAGAATTGTCCTAATCCAACATGACGTAATCGTCGACGGTATCTCAATTCATCTTTCCCATCTGTATGGTCAAAGGCCAAACTAGCACCAATGAATCTGCCATTGCTGAGTTTTTGACCAAGGATGTAAAGCTGTACTCCCTCTGGTGATCCAAAGGCTGCTAAGAGTTCATTTTCAGATCCTTCTCCTTCAACTCGAAGACCATGCCATCTTTTATGAGGGATTCCTTCTTGGAAATCGTCTAAGTGGTAAGGTGTCAGATTGTAGATGTCAGCAAGAATTCTTGATACTCGTGCACCTGCATCTGCTAGGTTGGTTTGAACCTGATCATGACCTTCTGGGATTATTTTTTTCATTGGTGCGAGACAGCTTAAATCAGCGTCTCGATCAAGTTTCCCTCGTTCCATAAAGGGAAGAGGTTTTTTGCGAGGAACATTCAATACATTAGGATAAAAAACCTGTCCATCTACTCTTGATACCGCATCTTGAAATGCTAATGGATTCAATTCCTCAGGTCGTAGTTCATGTCCTGTTCGTTGTCGCTCTGCCATGGTTTTTTTCTTGGGTTTAGGTCTGATCCTAACTATAAATTTAATTTACCGCAAGCCCTCAATTCTAATTTTCACCTCTTCATTGTAGGGATCAGATTCGAGAACCTTTTTTAGGATCTCCCCTGCTTCTTCAAGGCGTTCTAGTTTTTCGTAGTAGTCCGCAAGAATCATTTTAAGCGCCATGTCTTTCGGTTTGCGGCGTTCGGCTCGTTCAAAGTAATGAAGCGCTTTGTCATGGTTGTCTAGCTCATGATAAACCTGTGCCAGGCTTTGGAGTCGATTCCCTCGTTTATCATCAAGGGCAATGGAGTTTTCATAAGCTTCAGCGGCTTCCACGAGTCGTTGTTGTTGGTAAAGTGCAGCCCCTAAATTACTGTAATAAACCGGGTCTTTCTTCATGTTGATCAATTTATTGAAGAAAAGCTCAGCGTTCCCAAAATCAGCTACGTTCATGTAGAGCATCCCTAGTTTATGGTGTGCATCCATATGGCTGGGATCCATTTCAAGCACGGCCAGAAATAAAGCTTCAGCATCTCCCCATTCTTTTCGGCCAAAATGAGTGTCAGCTTTCAAGAATGTTTGTCGAGCACTTCCCAGGCTTTTTGCTTCAGGTTCAGTAGGTTCAGCCGGCATTTGAATGGCTTCTTCCCCATTTGCTTCTTCTTCAGCAAGATGGTTTTGAAACTTAAGATCACGTGCCGTCAGTCGAAGGCGTCGTAGGAAGATCAAAAGTAAAACAAGGGCACTGAGGCCAAAGGCAATTGCGTAAAAAATAGTCATGACACAAAGGATAAGAGTAAGGTTTCGAGCACAAGCTTTTTATTTACATTAGCACGGATGTCTTCTTTGCTTGCTTCAATGTGCTCGAGCAGGTCTGGAAGTGAAAGTCCTGTAAGTGCAGGAGGTACTTGTCTAGACAAGGCTAATGTTCGCGTGCGGTGCAGTAGAATGTCAAGAAATTCCTCGAGATAAGCATTCTTTTCATAGTCACGCACTAGCTTAAAAGCAGCAGGAACACTGGGGGATTCTAAAAACTGAGTGATCGCCTGATGCAATGTACGATGAGCCTCAAAGTACTCAGTTTCATTCTGAAGTCGCATGAGTTTCCCGGGTCGGCCCATGGCATACATCACCATATGATTGGGGTCAGAGCTTTCGGTGGCCTCAAGAAGTTTGTCATCTGCTACAGTGTGGAAGTACGTCACATGAGAGCGTGAACGAATGGTTGGAATCACATCCTCATCTCGGTGAGCGGTCAAAAAGAATACGGTCCCCTCGGGGGGTTCTTCCAATGTCTTTAAAAGTGCATTCATGGCTTCGGCTTTCATGCGGCCAATATTCTCAATGATCACAACTAAATAAGGACGAGCGTGACTTTGGGTTGCACGAATTTTGACAGCACGAATGTCTTTGATTGAAAGATTTTCACCTTTGTCTAAAAGGAGAATGCTATCAGCATCATGACCTTGAAGAATTTGTTTTCGGAGCACGGGTTGGTCACTAGCACCTTGTAGGATCACAGCCAATTCCATGGCCACTCGGGTCTTCCCCACATGCTTGGGTCCAATAAATAGATGCGCATGAGCAAGTCGCCCTGCTTCCGCATCGGCCTTCATCTGTTTGAAGATTTTCTCGTGTCCAATAATCATAATTGAGTCATCCAGTAGGGTTCTTGGCGGATCAGCTTCTTTCGGGCTTCTTCAGGATATTTCATGCAGGCTTTCACAAGGTGCTCCATTCGAACTTTATTTTGAGATCCTTTGGCTAAAACCACATCATGTCGGCTTAAACTTCGGCTTAAAAACTCTCCTGCTTCTTTTGAGGTACGGAAGGCATGAATCATAGAGGCAGACATGCCTCCACGTTGAGCCCCTTCAGCAATGCGCCCTGCTTGAGGACCCACGGCAATCACCATATCCGCTTTTTCAGCGGCTTGTTTTCCTAATTTTAGGTGGGCACTTTCAGTGAGTTCTCCCAGTTCATTCATGGTTCCCAGTGCCGCAATTTTTCTTCCATTAAACTCAGCCAATACATTGAGTGCTGCTTCCATAGTGGAAGGAGAAGCATTGTAGGAACTATCAATGATCAAAGAGTCATTCAGCCCCTCAATCTTATTCATACGACCGGCAGGAAGGTGGAATTCTTCCAAGCCCTTTTCTATGGCACTCCATGGCAAGCCTTGTAGGAAGCCCACAGCAATGGCAGCCAATGCAATGGTGACGTGGCAGTCTCCCAGTACATGTGGCAGGTTCACCGGCACGGTTTTCTGATCATAAATGAGGTCAAAATTGAGACCTTGTTCATTGGTTCGTACGTTTGTAGCTCGGATGTCTGCTTCAGCAGATTCACCAATCGTAATACATCCCGCAGGGATTTTTCCATCCAGCTGTTTTACAAAATTGTCATCAATATTGAGTACGGCCCATCCGTTTTTTTCAACGGCTACTACGGCTTTTGATTTTTCTTCATAAACGGCCTTTCGATTTGGAAATTGGTCTTCTCCAATGTGGGCATCTTTCACATTTAAAAAGACCATGATGTCTGGTGTGAAGACACGAAGAATTTCATCCATATCACCTGGAGCATCCACCCCCATTTCCATGACAAGTGTGTCGTAGCTTTCAGGTGCTTTCAAGCTTTCCCAGCTGGCTTTCCATAAAATTTGAAGCCATTGGGCTACTGAGGAATAACCTGTTTTTTGTTCTAGAATGGTCAAAACTGCTCCAAATTCTGAATTGTAGTTTTTTTTGCTTCGTTTAACTTTTTTTCGACGTTCCAAAACATCCGCAATAGCTTCTTTAGCACCCGTCTTCCCCACGCTTCCGGTCACCCCCACAATAGTGGGTTTTACCGCAGCCAATCGCCGTTTAGCGAGGAATCGTAGAAAGGTAATGATGTACTGTCGGAAAAGGGCTTTCATAGACTGAGTATATAGGAGAAGAGGGTATCAGATTATGCCTTTTTTTGTAAGAAGAATGACACTTGCGTATTATACAAATACTAACCATAACCCCACACTATGAAAAGATTGCTAACAATCGCAATCCTTAGCCTATTTGTCCTGGGAGGGACGGCCCATGCTTTCTACAACACTTACGACCAAGCCAATGCGGAGTGTGGTTTATGGGAGGATGTTTCCAGCACATACCGAGATATGTACACCACAGTTTGTAATGCCGGATTCATGCAAGGAACAGATACAGATACTTTCCGAGATGAGCGAGAACTTTCTCGAGCCGAAGCCGCAGTGATTGCGAATCGAATCATCTTTGGAATTGAAGAGTATGAAGAAATGGATAAAGGAGCGAGTTACTATAAAAGTCGCTTGGATCTTGAATTCTCAGATACTCCCCCAAATGAATGGTGGAACGAGTGGATCTTGAAAGCCATGTATCATGTAACAGATGAAGGGATCATGTCTGGGGATGCGAATGGAAAAACCTTTCGACCAACAGATTCAGTGACCACCGCTGAGTTCATGAAGATCATTTACGAAGCTGCAAAAGAAGCAGACCTTCTAGACGATGATTATGTGTGGGACATCAATTACAATGCAGGGACTTGGTACTCAGGTCTTGTGGTGGCCTATTACAACGCAGGTCTTCTAGAAAACTACGATGTGTATGATTCAAAATTCATTGATTTTGATCTGCATTACGACACGGACGATAGCAGTAAGCATCACAATTACGACCTCAAGCTAGACGAAGTGATTGACCGACAAGACGCTGCAGCCATTATCTATGAAATGCTCTACCAAGACATTATGGATCCAACATCGAGCGCCGTTTCAGGTATGACAACAAGCACCGATGGACCAGACCTTGTGATTGATGACATGGATCACAGCCCGAACAATGCAGATGATGAAGACGCACTGTCTTTTTCTGTCACGGTTTTGAACGCTGGTGATGAAACCGCAGACAACTCGGTGCTTTATCTTTATGTTGGTGGATCAGGTAGCGCCTTAGAAGCTGCTATTCCTGAGTTAGATCCAGGTGAAGATTATGAGCATGAATTCGATCTCACCGCTGGAGAGCTATCAGCTCAGAGCTACCAAAATACAGCTTTTGTAGATGCTGAAGACGATGTAGATGAAAGTGATGAAGACAACAATGACTCAACGTACTCATTCACAGTTTCAGATGCTGGAGGTGAGCCAGATTTAGAAGTGATCGAATTAGACCATTCCCCTAATAATCCTGATGATGAAGATGCAATCACTTTCACTGGTATTGTGACGAATACAGGTATGGGACTCGCTGAGGAATCGGTTCTCTATTATTACGTGGGTGGTAGCAGTAACCCGTACGAAATTAATGTTCCAGAACTGAGTGGAAATGGAGATGAATATGTATTTGAAATTGAATTAGATGCCGGTGAGCTTAGTTCACAAGCTTACCAAAATAGAATTTATGTAGATGCGGAAGATGATGTGGATGAAAGCAATGAAGACAACAATTATGAATCATATTCATATAGCGTGGAGGAAGCTTAAATAGACAAACAAAAAGCCCCGCACCGAGCGGGGCTTTTTTAGTATAAATGCTTGCCATCAGCTTGACAGACTCGCATAAAAGACGTACTGTGCAGTGCAGCCCATTAATTAATTTTATGAACTTATCAAAGCTTAGCCCAGTTCTCCTTTCAGCAGCACTTCTTTCAACAAGTGCTGAAGCAGCAAAGCCTGACGTGGAAGCACGTATTTTATCTGCTACTACAGATATTTTAACTGCAGCAGATTGTGCTCTTTATTCAGGACCAGAGGAGGCCGCTGAAGAAAATAATCCATATGATTACCGGCATAATGGAGCTTATGTCTATGCTACCCCAAATGCAATCAAGGGGATGACTGGTTATCCTAAGGATGCAATTGTATCTTTTTCGGCACAGTGTCCAGATACAGTTGTTTTAGTGCATGCACGTGGTGATTTAGATCAACCTTTGTCACTTGATCTAGGTGTGACTGAGGACGGTCCTAGAACCTCATCCTTAGAACTTCGTAATGGGGACATATATCTTAGACCATTCAACGAATCTTCTATGTCCTTGAGGGACTGTGATTTAACAGTTCATGGTGAAGGGGTAACACGTTTAACTTCTCGTGAGTGTAAACGTGTAAAAGCAGCCATTTTTGACTTAATAGCTGATGCTGATGAAGGCCTAGGTGAATTGATTGAAGATCATACTAAATATCAGAATAGAGTGAAGCGTAAGTAGACAAACCAAAAGCCTCACCTTACCGTGGGGCTTTTTTAGTGCACTGTGATTTAGTTAAAATATTTTTTAAATATCTCACAGTGCTACTGCCCTCCCCCTTTTTTTTTAGGGGATACAAAAAAGAGCCCGACTAGCGGGCTCTTAGGGATTCTTTCTTATCGAACGGCATCTACAATGTTTTTGAATACCGCAGGTTGATGGATCGCAAGTTCTGAGAGAATCTTTCGATCAAGGGCGATACCCTTTGTAGCAAGCTTGTTCATGAAGGTTGAGTAGTTCATTCCTTCAGCACGAACCGCTGCGTTAATACGAGCAATCCAGAGTCGTCGGAAGTCTCGCTTTTTAGTACGCCGATGCCGGTAAGCATGCATACCCGCTTTCGCTACCGCATTCTTTGCTTGTCGGTAGAGACTGTTTCGAGACCCACGATAACCTTTGGCGGCCTTGAGGACCTTGTTGTGTTTACGGCGTTGAACCGTACCTCTTTTAACACGTACCATAATGGTTTGGGGTTAATGCGGTCCATCTAGGCGGGGTTATTGCCCGGGACCAACATGAATAAATAAGTTTAGTTTGGAAGAAGAACTTTGAACTTCTTCGCTTCTCCTTTGGGGAGAACTTGCTTCAGTCCACCTTGGGTGAGCTGACGCTTGTTTTTTGGGTAGAGTCGGTGATTGTGTGCTGCTTTTTGCACTTGTACCTTCCCTGTAGCAGTTCGTGTAGCTCGCTTTTTAGCTCCGCTATGCGATTTTTGCTTCCCGGTTTTTGCTTTTCCAGGCATTACTTAAGGGGTGAAAGAATCATGAATAGTTGGTATCCCTGCTTTTTTGGCTCTTGATCACACTTTGCGATGTCGGCGAGTGCGTCTTTGATGACAAGCATCTTCTTCACAGCCAGGTCATAATGTGTAACCTCTCGTCCCCGGAAAATCAAGGCAACTTTGATTGAATTTCCTTGTTCTAGGAACTTTCTAGCTCTTGCCACCTTCACGTTAATGTCGTGAGTATCAGTTCGGAGACTCATTCGAATCCCTTTCACTTCGTTCTTTTTTTGCTTCGCTCTGTGCTTTTGATCCAGTTTCTTTTGACGGTAAAGGTATTTACCGTAATCCATCAAGCGACACACAGGGGGTGACGCATTAGGAGAAACTTCAACGAGGTCCGTTCCTTGTTCCTTGGCGAGTTCAAGGGCTTTTTGAAGACCCATGATCCCAAGTTGGTCGTCTCGATCACTGATCAGACGAATAGTCTTGGACTTAATTTCTTCGTTCTTTTTTAGCTTTTTTGCGATGGCTTGAACTTTAAGGTTAAGCAAACCTGTAAAACAGGCTTGGGGATTTTAGGATTTTTCTTCTAGAAAGTCAAGGCCACTCAGAAGAGTTTTTTCTGAAGTTAGAGCCTAATTCAGCGGATCCGTGTTTCGTATGTAAACTTCAAAGCCATCTTTGGCACCATCACCGTCACTGTCATCTGAGAAAGGATCGGTCCCATACTCTTCAACTTCCATTTCATTGCTGAGTCCATCTAGGTCATCATCGTCAGTGGCATAGGCCTGTCCAGACAAGTTTTCAGAAGGAATATCTGAAAAAATCAGAACCGTTCCCAAAACACTACAAAGCAAAACACTGAGGGAAAGAAAGATGAAACTTTTTAAGTTTGTCATAAGAAAAGAGAGTTAAGGTCCTCCCCAAGTGCTTAGAGAAAACCATCAAAACTCAAAAAGGTTTCAAATTAAGTTTTAGCTTCTAGTTTTTTAAGTAGTTTCTTTTTCCGTCGTTCGTGAGTTCGATAGGACAAAAATAGAAAAATCAAACCACAGAGAGAGAGCGCAATCATGACGGGAGTATGCAGGTGGAGATCAAAGGCACGGTCATTCACAAATTGAGTAATGATCAAAAGAACCGTAAGCCCAAAAGAAAGAGGCCAAAACAGCCGTGTTTCCTCGAAATGTGGGAAGGTCTTGTTTCCCATTGATCTAAGAAGCAGTAAAAGTAAAAACACTCCAGCAATAGCGGCATAAATAGTCGCAAAGAAAAGCACTTCATTTTCAAAATCTTGCTTTTTCAGAAGCATCAGTATGAAGGGATGACCGATCACATAGCTTGTAGTGAGTCCAAGCATGGCAAAGAAAGAAACTTGTTTGCGACGGAAAATTCGTTGCACACGAATCAGTCCTGGAACTTTATCAATACGGTCAAAAAGAGCGATCAATTCTTCATGGTTTTCTACGTAAACCTCAAGGTTAACTCGACTCACTTGTCTTTCACTCATCTGGATTCGTTCCCCACTGGGTAGTTTCCGTAGAGGATTATTTTTAGTGTCATAGCCTGTTCCTACAAAACGAATGATGGGAATTTTGAGTTCATAACAGGGACCAGCAATTTCTTGGAGCAATCCAACACGATCATAGGCATCAATACGCACACGAATACGATACTTGTCATCACGTGCCCCAAGGTTGAAGCGTTGAGATAAGTCCAGACGGTCAAAGAGCTTCCAGAATTTTCGCCATAAAATAGTGGTAATTGGGAGATCAAGTTCTGGGAACATGATCTGATAGACATCTTTAGCCCGATAAATCCCCTCTCCTATTTTGGCCAGAACAGTAGCAAAATCAGGTTCACCTAATTGCTTCAATACACGATTCAAAACGTGGTGTGGCAGTTGGTGAATCAGTCCATGACGCTCATGATCCAGTTCTTGCTGTACCAGTTTTCGTCCTAGTTCCACTCGTTCGCCAAAGCTTTGTTTACTGAAATGATCACGCAGTTTACGCTTTGCAAGCGTGGTTTTGACATGTCCCAACCACCAGCGTTGTGCTCCTTTTGTTTTTTCATCACTAACAATCACATCAATGTGGTCTCCACTTTGAAGTTGCCCCACTAATGAGTAAGATTGGCCATTCACAACAGGTCGACAGAGTTTTGAATTTACAGGATATTCTTTCTTAAACATGTAGTCCAAAACGGTGGCTCCTTCTGGCAGATTGACCACCTCTCCATCGGAGGAGAAGACATATATTTTGTCCTGAAGTATGTCGTCTTCTAAACTTCTAATGAAGTTTCCTGGGTTTTTGTATTTCTTCAAAAGGTCGACACTGCTAGACACAAAGTCGTTGAGTGTACGTTTATAAAGTATGTGAGCCGCTGCTCCATATTCTGCTTCGTAATGCATCTCATGGGTTCGGATTTGTATTTCTGTGGGGCGTCCTCGTAATCCAACTACAGTTGTATGCAAAGATTGGTATCCATTCACTTTGGGAACAGAAATATAATCTTTGAATCGACCTGGTTTAGGTTTAAAAGCTTGATGGACAATGTCTATAGCTCGATAAGAATCTTCTCGTGTATGAGTGAGGATTCGAACGGCAAAGTAATCTTGAATATCACTCAGGTTCTTTTTATCACGAACGATCTTTTGGTAGATGGAGTAGAGATGCTTAGGGCGACCAGAAACTTCAACATCTATCCCAGCTTTCTTGAATGCTTTCTCTAGAATTTTAATGGTGTCCTGAATGAAATTATTTCGTTTTTCTTCATGATCTTGAACATAAGCTTCAATGCGTGCGTGTTCTTCAGGTTGTAGGTATTTAAAACAAAGATCTTCAAGTTGACGACGAATTTGATAAATCCCAAAAAGATTCGCCAAAGGCGCATAAATCTTCAATGTTTCTCGGGCAATTCGTTGTTGTTTTTCTGGTCTTAAATAGTGCAAGGTTTGCATGTTGTGCAGCCGGTCTGCCAGTTTGATGACCACCACTCGAACATCATTGGCTGTTTCTAAAAACATTTTTCTGAGTGACTTGATTTGTCGCTCCCCCATTGAGTGTTTGTAGTAAACCTTGGCTAGTTTTGTGAGGGCATCAACAAGTTTGGCCACGTGTTTTCCAAAACGACGTTCAATATCAATGACACGATATTTTGTGTCTTCCGGAACATCATGAAGCAGTCCCGCAATGATGGTGTCTTCATCTACCCCGAGTTGAGCCAGAATTTTCGCCGCTTCAACAGGATGACAAATATAAGCAGCGCCAGACATTCTAAACTGTCCATCGTGGGCTTTCTTCGCAAATTCGTAGGCACGAGTGACGCGATCCGGATTCACACCGTCAGGTAATAATGCCAGTAGTTCATTAAACAACTGGTCTTCTATGGGAATGCTTTGATCCATAAGGTGATCTTATCACAGCCTGTCTCTAGTTCATGATCTGTCGGCCTTGTAGGGCACGAATTAGAGTTGCGTCATCTGTGTATTCAAGGTGTCCCCCAGAAGGGATACCACGAGCAATTCGTGAAACACTCGCATTTTGTATGGGGTCAATTTTCCGTTGTAGAAAAAGTGCAGTGGTGTCTCCTTCAAGGTCTGGATTGAGTGCCAAAATCACTTCACGAATTTTTGATTCCTCATCTGTTAATCGAGCAAAAAGTTGAGCAATGGTCAGTTGTTCTGGTCCAATCCCATCAAGCGGAGACAGCTTTCCTTGTAGGACATGATAGAGCCCTTTGTACTCATGGGTTTTTTCAATGGCAATCATATCTAGTGTCGTTTCAACCACACAAACTGTCGTTTGATCTCGGCCAGGATTCTCACAGACGCTACACCGAGGTGTGCTGGTCAAACAGTGACACTGTGAGCATCGTTGGACACCTTCCTTCACCTTGCTAATGGAATCTCCAAGGCTTTGATTTCTTAAGTCATTCTGACGAAGCATATAAAAAGCCAGACGTTGGGCACTTTTAGGTCCAATTCCTGGGAGCCGTCCAAGCTCATCAATAAGGCGTGAAACTGATTCGGGGAGAAAATCCATGAGGCCAGTTTAGCGCGTGCTGCTGCGGATTCCCAGCTAGTTTTTATCAAGTAGCTTAAAGAATTCAGCACGGGTTTCCGGTCGTTTCTTGAATAGACCATGAAGTGAAGAAGTTTTCACGGTGCTGTTTTGTTTTTGTACTCCCCGAGCCATCATGCACAGGTGTTGAGCTTCTAAAACTACAGCCACTCCTTTTGGATTAAGCAATTCCATCATGGCTTCAGCAATTTGCGTGGTGATGCGTTCTTGATTTTGAAGGCGTCGGCTAAAGATGTCTACAAGTCGAGGCATCTTTGAAAGACCCACAATCCGTTCACGAGGAATGTAGGCAATGTGTGCTTTCCCGAAAAAGGGCAACATATGGTGTTCACATGTTGAATAGAACTCAATATCCTTACATAAAATCATGTCGTTGTAGCCTTCATTTTGGAAGGTGGTAATCATTGCCGCCGGATCTTTGCCGTACCCATCAAAGAGATCTTCAAAAGCCTTGTCGACACGTTTAGGGGTGTCTACCAGACCTTCTCGGTTTGGCTCAGGATCAATACTGGTCAGCAGCTGACGAATGAGTTTTTCTCTGTTCATAACGGGGTCAATCTAACACGCACTGTGAGATACTTAAAAAGTTTTTTAAATAACTCACAGTATTTCAAAAAAGACCTGAAGTGCTGTAGCATGGGTTTTACCTAACTATTTCCGTATGACTAAATTGATCCTTTTTGAAGATATGAATGCCTTGGATTGCGGGGCCACAGTGACTTCTGTTGAAACTCTTGATGATCATGTGGCGCTGCGATTGGATCAGACGGTCTTCTATCCTCAAGGAGGGGGTCAGCCTTGTGATCAGGGAAAGATTTCCGCTCCTAATGGTGATTTTATAGTAGAATCCGTCCGATGGGTGGATGGCGATATTGTCCACTATGGCCATTTTGAATCTGGAGCATTCATGGCGGGTGACATTGTGAGTTGTTGGGTGGATGAGGACCGACGAAAACTCAACACGCGAAACCATTCAGGTGGACACTTAATTGATCTGGCTTTACGCCGAATAGGTGTCCATTTGGTGCCTGGAAAAGGTTATCACTTCCCCGAGGGTCCTTATGTAGAATATGAGGGAGAGGTGGAAGAAGATTTTGCGGAAAAACTTGAAGTCGCTTGTAATGAATTGATTTCAGAAAATATTACAACTCGCGTGGAGATGATGAGTGGTGAGGAAGCCGCGAAGGGCAAGCCACTAAGAATGGTGTATTACGGAGATTTTGGTGTTCCTTGTGGAGGAACACACGTGAATGAATTATCTGAAATAGGCCACCTTAGGATTCGTAAGGTGAAGCAAAAGAAAGGAAAGGTTCATGTGAAATATGCACTGGACTAAGCCTTCACGTAAGTGCTCCATGGCTCAATTTGTAAGTCCTCGTTTGAGTAACGTTTGAGCGTGTCTACAAGCATCTTAGCCACTTGGATGTTCGTTGTGAGTGGGATGTTGTTGTCGATAGTGAGCCGTCGAATGTGATAACCAATGGTTTCTTCTTCATGAGAGTAGTTTCGTGGGATGTTGATCACCCAGTCGACTTTCTTCTTTCGGATTACTTCGTCATATTCAGTTTCTTCTCCATTCCCTGCTCGTTTGTCTACGGCAGTGGCTTTGATTCCGTTTTCATTGAATAGTTCTGCTGTTCCAGGGGTTGCATAGATCTTGTATCCCATGTCGAGAAGCTCTTGTCCGGCTTCAAGGAAATCTGCTTTGTCTTCAATTTTTCCAATAGAAAGAAGTACAGATTTCTTTTGAGGAGTTTTGAATCCCGTTGAGATCATTGACTTCAGGAAAGCTTCATAAACATCGTGTCCAAAACACGCCACTTCCCCTGTTGAGGCCATTTCTACACTGAGAACAGGATCGGCTCCTTTCAGTCGTGAGAATGAGAATTGTGGAGCTTTAACTCCAACATGATCAAGGTCCAAAGTTTTGTAGGCTTTCTTTTCGGCTTTTCCAAGCATAGCTTCAGTTGCAATTTCAATGAAGTTGTAACCTGTTACCTTTGAAGCAAAAGGGAAACTTCGACTTGATCGAAGGTTACATTCAATCACTTTAATTTGGTTCTTTTTCGCAAGGAACTGAATGTTGAAAGGTCCGCTAATATTCAATTCTTTAACAATCTTTTTCGTAATGTCTTTAATGCGTCGTACGGTTTCTAAATATAATTTTTGGGCAGGAAGGACGATGGTGGCATCTCCACTATGCACTCCAGCATGCTCAATATGTTCAGAAATCGCGTAGATGATGAGCTCACCGTTTTGAGCCACTGCATCAACTTCAATCTCTTTGTTTCCAATTTCAAATTTACTGATCACCACAGGGGCTTCCGTAGAAATTCGAGCGGCTTTATCAAGGTAAGCTCGGAGTTTTTCTTCATTGTGAGCCACCGCCATGGCAGCACCTGAAAGTACATATGAAGGACGAACAAGCACGGGGTAACCCACTTCATTCGCAAAGGCGAAGGCTTCTTTTGGATCAGCAAAGTCTTTCCATCGTGGCTGATCAACACCGAGTTCATCTAGCATTGATGAGAACTTATGTCGGTCTTCTGCTCGGTCAATGCTCTTAGGGTCCGTTCCAAAAATTCGCACATTAGCTTTGTCGAGCTTCATCACAAGTGTGTTCGGGATTTGACCTCCCGTAGAAACCACAACTCCTTCAGGATTTTCTAGATCATAAATGTCTAGCACTCGCTCGAGCGATAACTCATCAAAGTAAAGTTTGTCACAAGTGTCATAATCCGTTGAAACCGTTTCAGGATTGTAGTTGATCATGATCGTCTTGTATCCTTCTTTTTCAAGTCGTTTAGCCGCATTCACACAACACCAGTCAAATTCTACAGAAGAACCAATACAGTAGGCTCCACTTCCGAGAACCATGGCACTTTTTTCTCCTTCAAAATTCACATCATGGCTGCTTCCATGATAAGTCATGTATAGGTAGTTGGTTTGGGCAGGATATTCTGCGGCCATTGTGTCAATTTGCTTCACAAATGGAGTCACCTTCATCTTTTTCCGAGTGGCACGTACGTCCATTTCATCCTGTTTAGTCGCGAGTCCAATTTGTTTGTCTGAGAAGCCATAGCGCTTGGCACTTCTCATTAGTTCTTCATCGAGTTCGTCGGTTCGAAGACGATCACTCATGTCCACAATGTTCTTTAGTTTCCCAAGGAACCATGGGTCGATCCCTGAAAGTTCTTGAATTTTTTCAATGCTCCATCCTTGGTGCAAAGCCTCAGCAACAGCAAAGATTCGTTTTGGTGTTGGCTCTGCGATCGCTTTTTTCAGGTTGTCCGTATCGAGCCCCAGTCGTTCATTTTCGGTGAGTCCAATCATTCCAATTTGAAGCATGCGCAGTCCCTTTTGAACCACTTCTTCAAAGCTTCGTCCAAGGGCCATGATCTCTCCAACGGATTTCATCTCACTCGTGATTTCGTGCGATACTTTTCGGAACTTATCGAGATCCCATCGCGGCATCTTCAAAGCAAGGTAGTCGAGTGAAGGCTCAAAACAAGCGGTAGTTACTCCTGTAATTGCATTTCGTAATTCAGGAAGTGAGTATCCAAGTGCTAATTTTGCAGCAACATAAGCGAGAGGATATCCCGTTGCTTTACTTGCCAAGGCTGAACTTCGTGAGAGTCGAGCATTCACTTCAATCACACGGTATTCTTCAGAAACGGGATCGAGAGCGTATTGAATATTACATTCTCCAATAATTCCAAGATGACGAATCACCTTGAGGGCCACTTCTCGAAGTTTATGGTACTCCGCGTTCGTCAATGTTTGTGATGGAGCCACAACAATACTTTCACCCGTATGAATTCCGAGTGGATCAAAGTTCTCCATATTACAAACCGTAATACAGTTATCGTAAGCGTCTCGCACCACTTCGTATTCTACTTCCTTCCATCCTTTCAGGTTTTCATCAACAAGTACTTGAGGAGAATAGGCAAAAGAAGTTTCAAGCATCTTCTTCAGTTCGTCTTCATTGTGACAGAATCCACTTCCCTTTCCTCCGAGTGCAAATGCCGCTCGAACGAGAACCGGGTATCCAATTTTTTCTGCCGCTTTTACAGCCTGTTTGATATTAGTACACGCAAAACTTCGTGGCACTGCTACATCAATGCTTTTCAAAATATTATTGAACACTTCTCGATCTTCTGTTTTTTCAATGGCTTCAACTGGAGTTCCGTAGACTTCTACGTTGTACTTCTTAAGTACACCAGAATTTTTAAGTGCTACTCCACAGTTCAAGGCGGTTTGACCTCCAAAACTAAGAAGAAGTCCATCTGGCTTTTCTTTCTCAATCACTCGTTCAACGAATTCAGGTGTTACTGGCAAGAAGTAAATCGTGTCAGCAAGACCTTTACTTGTCTGGTTTGTAGCAATGTTTGGATTAATCAAAATAACCTCAATCCCCTCTTCTTTGAGGGCCTTGATGGCTTGTGATCCAGAATAATCAAACTCCCCTGCTTCTCCAATCTTGAGTGCCCCCGATCCGAGGATCAGAACTTTTTTAGGCAGCTGAAGATTTGTAGTTTTTTCAGACAAGGAATTAAGGGGAAATTTCTTCAGAGAATCTAAACCCAATACGTTTTGGACGCAAGGGATTTATGGATTTCTATAGCTCAAAGCCTCTCCTAAATCGTCTACACTCAGCTTCTCTCCTTTTAAATCGGCAATGCTTAAGCCAAGTTTGATGGTCTTATGTACACCTCGGCCCGATAGCCCTAAGCGTTCCGTTGCTGATTGGAGTAGGTTTTGAATATCCTCAGGCAGTTGAAGTGCATTGATCTCCATCCCAGATAGCTCAGCATTCAATTTACCTTGTCTTTGATACTGACGTTTACGAGCAGATTGAATTTCTTTAGCCATTTCCTGTGTGCTGCGACTCGGTTTTTCATTCAATTTACTAAAACTTAAACGAGGAATAGGAAGGAACACATCCATACGATCCATCAGAGGGCCTGAAAGCTTTTTTTGATAGCGAGCAATCTCATAAGGATGGCATTGGCAGGCATGCTGTGGGTCTCCATAAAAGCCACAGGGACAAGGGTTCATTGAAGCAATCAGTTGAAATTGACTAGGAAACTTTAGTGATCGGTGTTGGCGAATCATTTCATATTCACCATCTTCAAGGGGTTGCCTGAGACTCTCCAAGACCTCTCTTTTGAACTCTGGAACTTCATCTAGAAAAAGAACCCCACGATGAGCCAAACTCAGTTCTCCTGGCTTCCCATTCGAACCTCCTCCCAGGAGTTGAGCACGACTCACACTGTGGTGCACCTTTCTGAAGGGTCGAATGTCTTTTAATGGAACACCCGCAACAGAATGGATCTTCATGATGTCCAAGCTTTCTTCTTTTGTGAGACTTGGAAGCAATGAAGAAAAGGCTCTGGCTAGCAGACTTTTCCCTGTGCCTGGTGGACCATGCATTAAGACGTGGTGACCACCTGCCGCAGCAATCATTAGTGCACGTTTCGCGTGTTCATGACCTTGGATTTCATCCATTTTCCAGGGGTGAGTGACAGACGCTTTTTTTGAGTTGTTTCGGGATGAAGCAAGGTGTCCATTCATTGCGGCTACCGCTTCTCTCAGTGATTTCACAGGGTAGTAAGTCAGTCCATCAAGTTTTGAAGCTTCTTTTAAATTAGCCTGAGGAAGCACTACTTTTTTAATGCCTTGTTCCTTCGCGAGAGCCAGTCCAGATATGAGCCCCAGGACAGGAAGTACACCTCCATTGAGACTCAGTTCTCCTAGGGCCATAATTTTTTGATCTGGAATAGAAATTTGCTTGCTCGCGGCCAGTAGCCCAAGTGCCATAGGTAGGTCCAAATGACTTCCCCGTTTTGGGGTTTCTGCTGGAGCTAGATGAATGATCTTTCTCGTTTTAGGAAAACGATAAGCACTGTGTTCAATAGCAGAACGAATTCGGTCTTTGGATTCACGAATGCTGGCACTGGCCATTCCTGTAATCGAAAAGTGAGGCATGCCTTTAGCCACTTCAACTTGAACTGAAATAGGATCAGCATGAAGGCCAAAAAGATTGTAGGATGGGAGTGAACTGGTCATGGAAGAATTTTGGCATTCTTCTTTTTGTGAGACCAATCAGATGGAGCTTTTCCAGGTTAAATATGTGTTTATAGTGGTCTGACATCAGTAAATGTTCAGACGGGTTAAACTTTATAGAATAGAGAATCTTTCTAATTGTAGATGAGCTTTTGAGTATTCGGTGATTTCCCAAAGCTCCAATCTCCAGTTGAGCCAGCCCGCTTGGTTCATCCATAATTGGATGCATTTTTTAAGTCGCCTTAATTTCCCCGATGTTACGAGTTCTACCCCTGATCCAAAAGTGTCAGATCGTCTTCCTTTCACTTCAACAAAAACCCAGCCATTTTCATCTTTGCAGATGAGGTCTAGTTCACCGTGTCTAGAATAGACATTACGTGCCATCACCTGCCAATTTAGTTGTCTGATGGCGTAAGCTGTGGCCCAATTTTCACACTGTTTTCCAAAGTTCATATGTATTAGTATGCCAGGCGTACCTGACAAAATCCTGAAATGGATCTGACGCAAGTGGCTTTGCTTGATGTCCAGTCCTAAGTCGGGAATAATGGCAAGCCCAACCCAAAATATGAATCAAGAAGTACGAATACCACCTCATAATCTAGCCGCTGAAAAATCAGTGCTGGGTTCAATTATGATTGAGAAACACGCGATTGTTAAAATTGCAGATATCCTTGTGGCGGAAGATTTCTATTTTGATACACACGCCCTGCTTTATAAGGTGATGCAGGATCTTTTTGCACGACGCTCCCCCATTGATGTGCTCACCGTTTCTTCTGCACTGAAAGACATCGGTCAACTTGAAACCATTGGAGGTGAAGGTTACCTTCATGAACTTTGTAATGAAGTGCTTACAGCGTCACATATTTATCAGTATGGGCTTTTAGTGAAGCAGAAATCGACACTCAGAAAATTAGGAATGGCCGGAGCAAATATTGCTGCATTGGGATACAAAGAGGATCAAGAGGTAGATGAATTAGTGGACCAAGCAGAGCAAGAATTGTTTAAGGTGTCACAAGCCTTTATGAAGAACCGATTCATTCCCATCAAGGATGTATTGGCACAAACCTATGAGAAAATTTCTGAACTGCATGACCCAGAAACAGCAGAGAAATACAAAGGACTTCAAACCGGATACAAGGGAATTGATCATATTCTGACAGGACTGCAGCCATCAGATCTCGTGATTTTGGCCGCTCGTCCTGCGATGGGTAAAACTGCCCTGGCTTTGAACATTGCAATGAATGCAGCTCACAAGGGAAAGAGTATTGGATTGATCTCGTTGGAAATGTCAAAAGAACAGCTCGTTGAACGTCTCTTTGTTTCCTTGCTTGCAGTAGACAGTTGGAAGATGAAGAATGGACAGCTCACCCAAGATGACTTCATGAGAATGGGAACCGTAATGGATCAGCTCAATCAATGTAAAATCTTTATTGATGATTCAGCTGGGGCCTCGGTTGCTGAACTTCGAGCGAAAGCACGACGACTACAAATGGAAAACGGATTGGATCTTTTGATTGTCGATTACCTTCAGCTCATGTCTTTTGGAAATGGAGTGAATTCCATCACCAATCGTGTGAATGAAATTTCTGAAATCTCACGTGCGCTTAAAAAGCTCGCTCGTGAATTGAGGATTCCAATCATTGCTCTTTCTCAGTTGTCTCGTGCGGTGGAGTCTCGACCCGTTAAAATCCCACAACTTTCTGACCTTCGTGAATCAGGAGCGATTGAGCAGGATGCCGATGTAGTGCTCATGATGTACCGAGAGGATTACTACGAAGAAGACACGGATCGTGCTGGAATTACAGATATTTTCATTCGAAAACATCGTCATGGGGATGTGGGTAGAGTGGAGCTCATGTTCAAAAAAGAATCACTGCGCTTCTACGATATTGACCGCGCGCATCAACCGGATAGTTTTGGAGCGCCTGCCCCAACAAATACAGTGCCGACGTTCTAGTTATAAGAATGAATTCGCCAAAACAGAGGTGAATCTGTATAATCGCCTCTGCTAAACCCAAATTATGTCTTCTGGTGAATATCATGATCGGCTCCGAAAAATGAATGAGCTGCGTGACATGGGGATCAATCCCTACCCTGCTCGATTCGACTCTACGCATACTATTTCAGAAGCTATAGAGCTCGGAGAGAAAAATGAATTCCGAGATTTAGAGGAGATGACTTCAGATGTGAAGTCTCAAGTGACCATTCGAGGGAGAATGATGACGATCCGTGCCCACGGGAAGCTGACTTTTGCAAACATCAAAGATATCACTGGAATGATTCAGGTTTGTTTCATGCAGGATGTGCTTGGAAAAGAGACCTACAAGCTCCTTAGAAAGTTTGATATGGCAGATTTTGTGGGTGTGACAGGAGAACTATTTGTGACCAAGCATGGACAGCTCACCATTCTTGTGAAGGAGTTCACTTTCCTTGGAAAGGCACTGCGGCCCCTTCCAGAAAAATGGCATGGTCTGCAAGATAAAGAAACCATTTACCGACAACGATACCTAGACACATTGATGAGTGAGGAAAGCATGAAGCGCTTTTTATTACGAAGTCAATTCACGCAAGGCTTACGAACTTATTTGAACTCACATGCCTTTTTAGAAGTAGAAACTCCAATCCTTGGGGTAAAAGCCTCTGGAGCAACCGCGCGTCCTTTCGCGACGCATCACAATGCCTTGGATCTACCCGTGTTTTTGCGTATTGCCCCTGAACTTGGACTTAAGAAATATGTAGCGGCTGGATTTGAACGTGTTTATGAAATTGCAAAATGTTTCCGAAACGAAGGAATGGATCCGTCTCATCTTCAAGAATTCACCATGCTTGAATTTTATGGAGCTTACTGGAACTACGAAGATAATATGAGTTTTACCGAGTCAATGCTTAAGCATGTGATTCAAGATGTATTTGGAACTTTGAAAATTGAAATTAAAGATAGAGAAGGAAACATGGTAGAGGTTGATTTTGGGGAAGAATGGCCACGACTCGACTTTGGAAAATTAATTGAGGATGATTGTGGTTTGAATATTTATGACTACACGGATGATGCGAATGGTCTTCGATCAGCCATTAAAAAAGCAGGAATTAAATTCGATGACATGGACAAGATGGGATACGGAAATCTCTGTGATTACCTCTACAAAAAAGTGAGCCGACCTAAATTGGTTCAACCTTGTTTTGTGATTAATCATCCAGCAAGTATGAAGCCTTTGGCTCGTCGAAGCGATGAAAATCCTCATTACTGTGAAACTTTTCAGCTCCTCGTAAATACGTGGGAAGTGATCAACGCTTATTCAGAGATTGTGGATCCGATTGATCAAAAAGATCGCTTCATCAACCAAGCGGTGGCTCAAGCTGGAGGTGATGACGATGCCATGGAAATGGATGTGGATTTCCTCACAGCAATGGAGCATGGAATGCCTCCCATCTCTGGAAACGGAATTGGAATTGACCGTCTTATGACACTCCTCACGGGACAAGACAACCTTAGAGATCTTGTCTTCTTCCCTCTGATGCGACCGACGGAAGAAAATCTGAAGGCCGAAAAGAAGATGCGTGAGAAAGCCAAGAAAATTTACAAGAAACAGCAAAAGGCAGCAAAGGAGGATTAGTCAGCTTTTCTTCATTCGACTCCCCTTATCTCCACCGACAGTTAGACAGCAAAAGAGTCCCAGAAATGGGACTCTTTTTTAGCACTCAGGAAACTTGTCCCTATTATTATAGCAGATTAAGCCTCTGCTGTCTCCTTGAGCATGAGACATAAAAGTATGAGCTGCTTTTTGAACTCATCGACTTGGTGGCTGAAGAATAGTGCCTTAAATGACACGTTGAGCCATTTTTGCCCCATTCGTTCGAGAGCTTGAACAAAAGGGACTTCTCGATGTGTATAAAGGACCTTATCATCTGCTCCATAAAAAACTGCGGTTTTTCCCTCTACGTAACCTTCAATGATTGGAGCATCTAATGATTCTTTCCATGCTTCATCGGGTAACTTTAAGTGGCGGAACAGCGGGGCTAGGGTAAAACGCCAGTCCTCACCCATATCTAAGTTTCTTGGTGTGAGTAGGTGTGTGAGTTCATGAAAGGTCGTTCGTTTGGCTGTGAGCTTATCTCCATCTAGAACTAAGGTGCTCACATGAATGGGAGAGTCTCCTTTTTTAAAAACCCAGCCCATTGTTGCGGTTCGGCCATCGATTTCAGCTGCTTCTACTTTTCGTCCTGCCGCTACATTTTTAACAGCTTGTGCATTTTCTGCACGGTGCCGATAGTGTTTCAGCATGGCGACTAAGTCGGGATCCAACAAAAGCTCGGGGTGATGCTTAGCGAGTAATTGTTCAATTCGCTTGGCTCTGTTCCCGTCTTCAATGACGTTTGAAATAGATTTAAGTTTTGCTTCCATTTGTGATGATAAGGGAAACGGGAGTAGCTCAGCCGACTGAGCAAACGAACTCTCGCTTCACAACCATCACAGGGGTTTATCTTAGGCTAAGGTAGGGATTCAGGTCAATCTAAGAATAATCCTGTGTTATATTAAGCGCGACCAATTCCCCACCATGAACAATCTTTACTACGGACGTGGCTCGAATTCATCTCGTCGTCCTCAGCCTGAGGAGCCGAAAACACAATTCAAGTGGCCTAAGCTTCCGAAGCTTCAGCTTGGAAGTTCAAAGAAATCTAAAAAGAAAATAATTCTTCACTGGATTATCGGTCTGATTGCAGTTGGGCTTTTGGTGACGTGGCTCATGCTAGGAGCCTTCCGTTTTCTCATGTTTAGGTATCCGGCACTTACCGGGTTCCCTTTTGGAAGTCGGAGTTACATTGTGCTGTTCCAAAATAATTATGAGGCTCGCCCAACAGGTGGATTCATTTCAACCTTTGGTGTGCTTCGTTTCAATCATGGGATTTATGGAGGCATTGAATTCATGGATGTTTACGGAGAAATTGACGAGCATGACTACGTAGAGCCTCCTTTAGTTTTGGCCACCCTTCTAGAGGGAGAAGGTTATCAAGGGCATACGTTCCGAGATGCCAACTTCAATCCAGATTTCACCCTGGCGAAAGATGACTTGGTGGAGTTCTATAATCTCACTTATCCCGATGAGTGTATTGATGGCGTGATTGCAGCGGACTTTCATTTTCTCGAAGAATTTGTGGGTCTTTATGCGCCTCTTACCGTAGATGGATATGAACTAACAGAAGAAAACTTGTTTGAGACTTTGTCGACCGTAGTGTCTGATATTGATCGTCATGACGAAGAAGCTTTGGCGAATCGAAAGAACATCACCTCCCCTTTAGTGAAGCAATTGATCGCTAAATCCATTCTGCCGTGGAGAACTCCTAAAGTGATCACCTTGGTGGAAGAGAGTTTTGAAGAGAAACATTTGATCGCCAGTTTCAATAGAAAGCGAATTGAAAAATCTTTCGCCAAACGAGGATGGAACGGAGCCATGCCGGAATCCAGTTCGGGAGATTTCTTGGCGATCAATGACGCCAATTATGGAGGAATGAAGTCGAATCGTTACATCACTCGAGATGTAAAATATGAGTTGGATGTAAGTGAAGCTACGGATGTGCTTGGAAATCCGGTAGTGACTGCCACGGTGACGGTGGAGCTTTCTCATGAAGGAATTTGGAATACTCCCCTCAGTGGTCCCTACACTGGTTACCTACGAACCATGGTGCCATTAGGAGCAGATTTGATTGTAGGAAGTGACATCATTGAAGAAACAGAAAGTGCCCTCGTGATTGGAGAATTGGTGAGCATTCAACCTGGAGAATCTGTGAAATATATGTACAGTTACGAGCTTCCTGAGTACGTCTGGCAAGATGGAAATTACGTGCTCCATCTCCATAAACAGCCAGGTTCAGATGCGGACCATTACGAGGTGATTGTGCGAGTTCCTCAAGGAATGTCTATTTTGTCTGACGCTTTAGATGTTCGTGAAAACGTAGCTTTTTACGATAGTCACCTTCAAACAGATACCAACCTGCATTTCTCACTCCTTGAAGATGAAAATCCTCCACGGATTGTGATGCATGAAATCACGGCCTTCAACGAAATCACCATTGTTTTTAATGAGCCTCTTGCTCCGGATTATGCAGGGGATCCCCTACTCTACCAACTGGTAGATACAAATCACAGTGACGCCTCAGTCACAGATTCACTTCTTATTGAAAACATTCGAGTGGATGGTTCGGCCATCATCATTACAACGAGTGGAATGACTCTTCAAGCCGATGAACGTTATGAAGTAACGCTTAGAGATATTCGAGATTTAAGTGGAAATCCAATCACACCTAATCCACGAACGGTAACGGTGATTCAGCGGGATGATTTAGAAGCTCCAGTCGAAGAGGAAGTTCTCGAGGAAGAACTTGACCAGATAGAGGAAAATAGTGATACTGAAGCCACTTTAGAACCTGACCCAGAAACTCCAACTGATGGATAAAATTGCAATTCTCGACTTCGGAAGTCAGTTCGCACATTTGCTCGCGAACCGTATCCGCCGAATCGGGGTCTATTCAGAGATCCTCGATCCAGAAACCGACTTAGAAAAACTGAAAGAGTACAAGGGATTAATCCTTTCTGGTGGACCTGCATCGGTCAATGATCCGAGCTCTCCACAGATTGCAGAAGAAGTGTTTGAACTTGGAATTCCTATTCTTGGAATCTGTTATGGACACCAAATCACCATGCATAAAATGGGAGGTCGCGTTCAAAAAGGAGTGGTGGGAGAATATGGACTCACGAATTTTACTGTGCAGGAACCACGAGGAGTTTTAGCAAATTATGAGCCAGGGACGTATCAAGTTTATGCGAGTCATTTTGATTCAGTGGCGGCGGTGCCTGAAGGTTTCGAAGTCATTGGTTCAACACCAGACGATGCTTTCTCTGCAACGATCAATGAAGAAAAGAAAATTTATACGATTCAATTTCATCCTGAAGTGACTCATTCTGAAGGAGGAATGGAGCTTTTAGAAGCTTTTGTAGACATTACAGGAGCAAAGAAAGAATGGAGCATCGACAAGTTTATTGAGATGGAAATCGACGCAATCACAGAAAAAGTAGGAGACAAAAAAGTTTTCCTTCTTATCTCTGGAGGAGTCGATTCGTCGGTGACCTACGTTCTTTTGGCCAAAGCGCTTGGTCCAGATCGAATTTACGCCATGTACGTGGACACGGGATTCATGCGAAAAAATGAAACCGAAGAAATCCAAGCTTTCCTTGCAGAAGCAGGCGTGGAAAATCTTCATACTTATGACGCAAAAGACCGGTACTTTGAAGCTCTCAAAGGGAAAACAGATCCTGAAGTAAAACGAAAAATCATTGGAGACATGTTCCTAGAAATTCAACGAGAAGTTTCAGCGGAACTGGGTCTTAACCCTGATGAATGGCTACTCGGACAAGGAACTATTTACCCAGATACCATTGAATCTGGAGGAACAAAGAACGCAGATAAGATTAAGACGCATCACAACCGAGTTCCAGAAATTGAAGAACTCATCAAACAAGGAAAAATCATTGAACCCATTAAAGAACTCTACAAAGATGAAGTGAGAATGGTAGGACGAAAGATGGGGCTACCCGATAAAATGGTGGACCGCCACCCCTTCCCTGGACCCGGTCTCGCCGTGCGATGTTTGTGTTTAGATGAAGAACAGCCTGTGGATGTTTCAGTGGATGCAGGTGACTACAAAGCCACGGCACTTCCTGTGAAGAGCGTGGGAGTTCAAGGAGATGAACGAACTTATCGTCACCCTGTTGCCCTTGAAGGTGAAGCCAATTGGGACAAGCTTCGGACTCATGGTCCAAAGCTGACTAATGCCTACAACGAGATCAATCGAGTGCTTTATACCATCGCCATTGCAAATGGAGAAAGCATCGAAAGCGTTTCAGCCACACCGGGTTACATGACACGTGAACGTGTAGATATGCTGCAAGAGGCCGACAAGTTGGTAATGGAAACAATTTATAGAATCGATCAAGAAAAGCTCGTGTGGCAGTGCCCCACGGTGCTTCTTCCCCTTTCAGTGAATAGCGATGGTGGAGAAAGTATCGTGCTTCGTCCGGTAAGTTCAACAGAGGCCATGACGGCTAATTTCACAGAGCTTCCATGGGACGCGATTCAGGAATTGGCTCAAGAACTGTTGAAAATTGATGGCATCACCGCCGTCTTCTACGACATCACGAACAAGCCACCAGGAACGATTGAGTGGGAGTAGTTAGTAAGTCCCCGTATCTTCCTCAGCACAAAGCAATGGAAGCTCACAGTCAGGATGTTGATTGTATAATTCATCACAATCCAGTTCACTCCAATCAAAGTCATCATTCAATTGGATTTCACAAGATGTGGGAGTGAGGTGATCTTTGAATTTAGGGTTAAATCCCGTGTCAACGTTGTACAGAGGGAATGGACCTCCACTTGAATGTTTTACCCTATATCCATCGTAGAATTCAGGCCAGTGATTGCAGGTGTAGATTCCTTGTCCTGAACGGCAATCGATCATATCCCCTTCTGCAGTACTTGCTTTGATCACATCAATTCGCCCCAGATTATCTGAAAAGGTTCTTACCGTCAGTCCATATTGGTGTAAATAATCAATCAAATCATCAAAGCTTTGCCCTTTGGAAGGAATCCGCTGATTGAGTGCTAGATCCCAACAAATGATTTGATAGGTGTCTTGAGATTCAAGTTCATGAACCTTGTCTGCAATGGCATCGGCATGTCGTGAGCAGGCGTCTTCATCATCAAACTCAATACAGTCAAGATGATGCACAGAATGTGCCAGGTGATTTTCAGCACGTTGTCTAAGACATTCAGCAAATAGTTCCTGTTCATGATCGATGATCATTGTTTCTTCACTGACTCTAGCATCTACTCTTTCAGGCACATCCATTCGTGTAGGTAAAATGCGCCGTGGAGATTTCGTAGCAAGATGGGTGTCTATTGTTCGGTAGGAATGCCTTGGAGAATGGTCATAAGCATTCAGAGCACATAAAAGACCAAGTGTGGCGGCAGTCCCTCCCAAAGCTATTTTTCTACTTCTTTCCATGTCTGGACAGTAGCATTTTTCTTTGTTTCGTCAAGCAACCTCCCCCAATTGAAGATGTTCATTCTCTGCATGCACTCTCATTTGCGTGTCTACTTTTGCCATACGATTGATCTCTTCAACTGCTCCTGGATGGCTCAGCAGCACACGAATCTGTCCCGTTGAAAGTGGGATCACATTGGCTTCTCCAAACTTTAATCTTAACCTGGAAAGAGCACGTTGATTAATCAACACATCCCCTGTTGGGTACTCAACAATCACAGAGCGACAGTCGGCAGGAATCTCTACGGCACCGTCAGGCATACGATTACGCACGTCCGTTACATTTACGGCATCTTCTCCAATGTTCACCGCTTCAGTTTTTTTGGCATTGTGAACCAAACGTGCACGTGGCACGCTTCCCTGTTCCTGAGTTCGATCTAGGATTATTCTTGCTTCTTCCATATTTTATTCATACGCCGCTTTTTCTATAATGGCAAACTTGACAATTTTCATAAAAATGTTTAAGATCACACGGCTAATCTGAAAACTATGAATTATAGAGTCCAAAAATTAGAAGCTGCTCGGAACTTATTGAATCCAGACAATCCCAAGGCCTACGAGGATTTGAAGGAGGAACTTTTGGGACGAGATCCTTTGGCGATGCTCGCTCATATCGGATTGGAGAAGGCAAAAAACATGCGTCTACTTGGGTTTGAAAATACTTACCCAGGAATCAAAACCTTGAACGATAAGGTTTTCCGAGGAGATCATGCGATGACAGATGAGTACGCTGAGCGTGTTCAAGATATGCTTAAGAATGAGATGGGAGATGAAATCATTCCCGTGAATTTATTTGTGAAAGGAGGCTTCCTCCTCTTACCAGATGGTTCTAATGATGAGCGAGATGCCCTATTGAATCGTTTTGAGGAAAACGCCGCTCGAATTTTAAGGACCTATCTTGCAGAGAAATATGAGGAAACAGGTGATGAGCATTACTTAGACTATTTAGCTCTGTATCGACAAACAGGAATGAGATTCACTTATGGGTCAGCTAAATGGCCTGAAGGTGAATTGACCATGAAGGGAGCTGCAGAGACTCTAGCCCTTACAACTGGAATGTTGAAGTATGGGGTGACTCGTGCGGAGAGACGTGCACCAAGTCGAGATGAAGAAGGTGCAGAGCGACGAGAACAACCCAAAGTTGTAGAAATGACTAAGGAAGAGTACGTCCGTAATCTTAAACTTGGATTGCGTGCGAGTTGGGAACGAGCGTATGAAATTTACAATCAAGCCTTAAAAGAAAGGAACACAGAAAAACTCAAAGCTTTTTGTGTGCAGCCCGGTGATATGAACAGTGCTTTCATTCTTCTAAGATCCGAGGCGTTTTCAGCCCTACGGAAGGGGGAATTTGCTCATGAATCTTTATCTGCATTTTCAGATGCAGAAAAGAAGGCATTGAATGCTTACCGTAAAGCGGTGAACAGCATGGATGTGATCACGCCAAATCACCGTGATTCTGAAGACGGTTACTTCAAGAGTATTGAAAAACATTGGAAGCGATTGAAAACCGAGATCTCAATAAAATGAGAGATTACGCACGGGTATCGCACAAAGATCCTGTGCTTCATGAACAAGAAGGGGTCATCAATAATATTGATGATCATTGTATTGTGACAAGAGCCCGTTTGGCCGAAGTCTTTGGAGAGACAGCGGACATTGAAGGTCATCAATTGACGAACATCGACATCATTGGATTTGGTTACATCAATCACATTTCTCTTGCGAAACTTGTTCCACAAGTTCTCTCTGAAGAGGATCCAGATAAAGTGGTTGAGCTTCTATCTTGTCCATTGCACGAGGCCAATCTTGCCTTGGATCAAATGCGTGTGGCTCTTAAAAATGCCACGAATGGAGATGGTTTAGTGGATGGAGAAGGAGGAGATGAAATGATTGTGCTCCGATGGGGACGCAATGAATGGACCTTAACAATCGTTCCCAATGCAGGTGCCTTCCGAGTGGCCAGCTTCACCATTGATTCAACTATTCCACCTACAGAGCGAATGACCGCCCTTGCGGAGATGATGGAGCGAGGAGATAAGTATCATGCAGCGATTAAGAAAGGGGTGGACGTCAACCCGGTCAATACCGGTTTTGTCTACGAAGACTAGACAAACTTGACATTTGCGAATGAAAAGTAGATAATCTTAATAATCTTAATTGAAAAGCTATGAACGCTGCTCAACCATCCCCACAGCCACGCACTCTAGATGCGGCACCAGCCATCCCTTCAACAAAAGAGCAAGTACTTGGTCCTGAAGAGGCTGCTGTACTTGAAGGTGTGCTTAGTGTGAGACAAGCTAACCCAAATGCAAAGCCAACATCGGCTCAGGACTTATTGGCTCAGTTTGGACTCAACTAAAGCAAAGCTTTAACATTTTCAGGAGGTCGTCCAAGGACGGCCTTTTTGTCTTTCACAACAATCGGTCGCTCAATCAGTTTTGGAGTTTCAGCCAATAGGGCAAAAAGTTCATCCTCGCTATACTCCCCTACTTTCTTTCCACGTTCTTTGAATTCGGCTTCTTTAGTTCGAGTGAATTGAGCGGGGCTCATGTCGAGCATTATTGCAATTTCCCGGAGCTCTGTTTCTGTTGGTGGATTATCTAGATAGAGAATTATTTCTGGTTCTACTCCAGCAGCTTCAATAAGTGCGAGTGTTTCTCGGCTCTTTCGGCAACGAGGATTATGATAGATGGTGATCATTATTTAAGGGAGTTAACGGCATTTTGGAATTGTTCTCCTTTGTCCTTATAATTTTTGAATAAACCATAGCTGGGTGAGGCCATGGAAAGCAAAGCCACGGTTCCTTTCGGCGTGTGCTGACCAGCCCATTCTACTGCCTCTTTCATGTCTTGGGTTTCAAGGACATTGGGGTGGTAGTCATCAGGCCAAGCCTTTTGGATGGCGGGTCCAGAATCTGGGAATAGGATCACATTGGGGATTTTTTGTGAGGCCAGTTCCTTTCCAAGCTCAGTGAAGTCATAGCCTCGGTCTTGACCACCTAAGAAAATCGTTCCTACTTCCCCGTTGAAAGCCGCTAAGGCGGCGAGTGTACCTTCTGGCGTTGTGGCGTTGGCATCGTCTATAAAACGTATTTCGTTGAATTCTCTCACGCTTTCTAAGCGATGAGGCAGTGCTTCAAATGTGGCAATGGCGGCGTCTACTTTTTCCTTATCAAATTCCAGTACATGAGCCGTGGTACGAACCAAAGCAATATTATCTTGATTGTGAGCTCCAATCAGTTTGGATTCAATGGGTTGGTATTTATTGATTCCTAGTCGAAGTGCACTGGTGACCATCTGGTCAATGCCAGTGTATTTTTTATGATAAATAAGGAATTGGTCAGGGTTTTGATTCTCGGTGATTTTGGCTTTTGCAGTCGTGTAATTTTCAAAGCTACCATGGTGATCTAAGTGATCAGGAAAGAGACTGGTGACGATCGCCACTTTGGGGCGCATCCACACGTGTTCAAGTTGATAACTAGACATTTCTACCACAACGATACTGTCTTTTACTCCCACATGATCCAGCATGGGTTCTCCAATATTTCCAACTAAAATCGTGTTCTTCCCTGCTGCTTTGGCTACAGCAGCCATCAAACTGGCAGTGGTACTTTTCCCTTTTGAACCTGTCACGGCAATCACAGTATTACTTTTGTCGAGTTGATCAAAAAAGAGTTGAGTAGCGGAAGTAAAGCGTTCTCTGTGAGGAGTGAATTCATCCTGCCAGGGAATGCCAGGAGACTTAATAATCATGTCGTAGTGTGGGAGTGCTTCAAGGTAGTCCTCACCCAAGTGAGCAGTGACACCATCAGGCAAGTTCATCTTATTTTTATCTGCAATTCCAATCGTGGTGTCGGGATAGTTTTCTGTTAAATACTGGTAGACGCTTTTACCCTCTTGTCCAAAGCCAAGAATTAAGAATTTGTGCTCAAAACATGGGAGAAAACGTGGAGGCAAAAGGTGTGAGCGATGAAAGACCATCAAGTCTTTTGCTTGAGAGTTTTCCACAATCTTTTCCACAATGACGTCCCCTTCGTAATCCCCACGTTCTCGTACCCATTGAAGCGCTGTTCGAATTTCGTCCGGAGTGCCCACACATTCAAAGGGTTTAAAGTCCTTCACACCAGCGAGTTCTTTAAAAAGTGGAAGTAGAGATTCATCGGCAAATAGGTTCTTAGCAAAGATGTCTATCAGTCGTTCTTTGTCCATGAAGGGCGCTAAAATGGCAAAGACAAAGGCACATTTGGGACATTCTCCACACCATCGAGTGGCAGGCTTATCTCCATGAATTTTAAAGTTTCGATTACAGCTTGTTGCGACTTGGTGATATTCCATGAGTCCAGCGTATTCTTTCGCAATTCGTAGTTCGTACCAGGGGCGAACTAAACTAAAGACACGTAAACTTGGACAAAGGTATTGAGCCAAATATTTACCGAGGTCTTGTTCGAATTCTAAGCTTTTGCTGTACTGATGATTGACCATGATTCCGTGCAGTTTCACATTTCCATAGTTGGCACTGGCTTCGTTAGCAAAGACCACGCTGTCGTAGCCATAAAGCAGAGCCATCAGGACTGAAAGAAAGCTGACATAAGCCGTAATGGGAATATGGCCATTCATGGCTCCAGCTGCATTCAATTCGAATAGCTTTTCTGAGAGTGTGCGTTTAACGATGATCAGTTCTTTCTCCATCACCTCGGCAACGTCTTTGGCCACATGGTGACCGCTCAAATTGAATAGATCAAAATCCATTCCTCGTCGTCTCATCAATTCACAGGCCACAATGGAGTCCTTCCCTCCTCCAAGAGGCACAAGACTTTTTCTGGGTAAGTCGGCAGGGATGGCTTCAAACTGAAATCCAGGAGTGACGGGAAATTGAACAAGTCCACGGAAGTCTAGCTTGTTTTCATAGAAGAATTCACCGAGTCCCTGAGTGTAGAGTTTGTTCCAAAATGCAGCTTCAACTTCATTCAGTTGACCTGATTTCACAAGTATTTCTTTAGGGCAGTAGGCTTTGTAGTAACTGATCCCCCCAATCAGATGAAGATTAAACAAAGCTCGATCCAAGAGTTTGGGGTCCAGCTTATTCCATTCTCCTTTTGGGAGCAGGAGGACCTCCTCAAAGTTCAAATTTTCATCCATAGAATAACGCAGCCGGATTTCGCGAGAATCGGCATTCAACTCGTAGGAATCGAAGCTAAAAGAATTTGGGGTCATGTATTGAGATTTAACCTAAAATAAGCTATAATGTAAAGATCGCTAAACCTATAAATGGACTTCCAAGAGGCAATTCGTAAAATCGAGGAACGCGGAGATTTCAACCGCTACGCTGAAGTTAAGCCAATTTTTGAAGATCGGTTGAGTGAATTACGACCTGGAGATCATACTGAACGAGGGATTTGTAATTACTATTTGCTGGCGAGTTATTTGAAGGCCAACCTGGTGCATGAAACCGCTGAGGCCATTAAATACTATGAAGCAATGGACGATGCTTTTATGGAACAATTGGAGGTTTATCAGGAAAAAACCAACAAATTTTCCTGGTCAGAAATCCAAGACTTCTTCCGTTTGATGGAGCGTTGTTACGGGTCACTTGAGTTTCTTTATCTGAAGCATGATTTCAAAATGCGTAAGGCCAAGGCTCATTTAAGAAAAATGGAATTCCGAAAGGATGGACATTTTTTTAATCGAGAATATTGGGCGTGGTTTGAGTACAAGATTCTAGAAATCACCTCGCTCTACACCACTAGTATTTTCCGTTGGGCTTTCACTACATTTGGTTTCGCCATTTTTATGGCGCTGGTCTTTGGAAGCATTGATTTCTTTCTTGATGAAAGTTTACGCACGATTCCAGGTGAGCCACATTGGTACGATTACCTCTACTTCTCCGTGATCACAATGACCACGGTTGGTTTTGGAGACTTCACGCCAATCGCTCCTATTGCAAAAGTAGCCGCCACGCTTGAAGCCTTTCTAGGGTTCATGATGTTGGGTATCTTTATTGGTTTGATACAAAAGAAACTTTAATGAGTAGATCAAAAGCACTAAGTTGGGAGATTTGGTTTGGCATGGCTCCGCCTATTGCAGTTTTACTTATGTCTTTAATGTTTCTTGGAGGAGAGGATGTTCTAAATTACGATTTATCTCGTGAGATATTTCCTTTCTTGTTGCTTGCAGCTACCGTACTTCCTTTCTTCAGTTTAGTTGTTTTATTGATTAAGCTTTTAGATGATGAAGGGAAACTCGCCGCTGCTATTTTGCTCGTGTTGAATACACTTGTAGTGATTTGGGTTGGGTATTTTGCCTATCTTACTGCGTGGGTTTAGTTTTCTATATAGCAAAAAAGGAACCACCACTCCTCGGTCCCTTTTTTGAAATGTCTTAAAGTCCTTCTATCCTTGCAACAAAAGCCAAAGCAATGGCTGCAACGCTAGAAGACCAAAAAGTAGTCCAATATAAATGTTCTTATTCAATCGTTCAGCCTTGATTTCTTGCTCAAGCAAGTCGAGCGCTTCTTCTTGGCGTTTTACTTTTGTTCCAATAAGAACTTCTTGTTCACGAACTTGTTCCGCTTTCGCTTGGAAGTCGAGTAGAGGCACTGAGTGCTTCATTTGAGTTTCGAGTTGTCCAAGCCGGTAGTTCGCAGCTTCAAGTTTATTGTGATATTCACGAATTTCTCGTCGTGAAAGTCCGTATAATTCTTCAAAAACTTCATCACGAGCAGCATTTTTCTTTGCAAGTGCTTTAGTTTTGCTTGGGGCAGGCGTTTCTTCAACGGCTCCCGTAGTTCCGTCGATTGTTGTTTGACTGGCTTCTTGAGTGCTGTCGATGTGTCGATGTGCACGTCCTTCAACTGCCGGAGAAGCTCCGTGCATGTTTTGGAATTTGGCAACTTTAAAGTTTTGAATTTCTTCTTCGTTGAGAAGAATGGCTCCACCCTTTTTGCGAGCTGACAGCTTTTTGCTTCGGATGTATCGATCAAGAGTTCGAGTAGACACGTCCAGAAGTGTGGCGGCTTGCTTACGGGTGACCGAGTATTTGTTGGTCGTAGCAGGCATGGCGTGGTGGCTAAAATGTCTAGTTCAATTTAACATTCGTTGTCTACATTGACTACAGTAAGGACTTGCGTGGTCTTGGAATTGATGAGAAAGCATACTCTGTTACAATGCGTGTATGTTCAAATGGGCTCAACGCATTGCCAGAATATTGATTGTCTTTGTCACAGGTGCTTTCTTAGTTTTTGCACTGATTGTTGCGTGGTACGTCTTTGGTTTTCATAAGGCTTCTCGCCTTGTGGAACCTGATGTGGCCTTTTGGATGCAACATTCTTGGGCAACAGCTGAGCATGACAACTTTGTCGACTTGGCCAATCAAATTGATGATCTTCCACCGACGAGTCTTTACTTTCATGTAGGCCCCATCAATGAAGATGGAACTCTTGCTAAAGACCTAGAACTGAATCCAGCAAATTTCCAGATCTTGGCAAGCACCAACTACGCGTGGTTGGGGCAAATTCGCAGCGAGATTGATTTGAGTGATCCCGCGGTTCGGGCCACTATTGTGTCTAGTTCACAGTGGTTATTGGCCCAAGGTTTTGATGGAATCCATTTAGATATTGAACCCATCCGTCCTGATGATTCAGATTTCGTACTTCTCCTGCAGGATTTAGATGAAGCCTTCCCCACGACGCCTATTTCTGTAGCCATGGATGAGTGGCAGCCTGATTTTATTACTCAACTGATTGCAAATATTTTTGACACAACGATTGTGAGTTATTGGACAAGTGAGCAAGTACTTGAGCAAATGCCTTACGTCGATGAATTTGTTGTTATGACCTACGACACAGGATTTCATGATCCAGGTTTGTTTTCTTGGTGGGTGGAGCAACAGACCATTGCACTTTCAAAGCTTATGGATGAGAATACGAGACTGCTTATTGGGCTTCCTGTTTATGATGAAGGAAGTAATTTCGATCCATTAACAGAGAACTTAGAAAGTGGATTGATTGGCTACACCAAAGGACTTTCAAACCTACGTTCCAATCGAGAAGGGATTGACGGTATCGCCATCTACCCTTATTGGATGATGGACGAAGAAGAATGGATCATTTTAAACACCTATCTGAATCATGAAGTTGATTTACAGTAATCAGACCGAGCAGGACATTCCTAGTGAAATTTTTGAATGGGTCTTGGAGCGAGTTCCTGCGCAGGTGCCTCACGCGACTCATGAAGATGTGGAGCTCTTGCTGACCGACAATGAAACAATCCAGGAATTAAACAAAACTTATCGTCAAAAAGACAAGCCAACCGATGTGCTTTCCTTCGGTTTTGACGACCCTGTTCACTTAGGACAAATCGTTATTTCCTTAGAACGAGCTAGCGAACAAGCCGTGGAAATTGGGAACACACTCGAAGAAGAATTGAAGTTCCTTTTCTGCCATGGCGTGCTCCATAACTTAGGTTACGATCATATGACGCCAGAAGAAGAAACAGAAATGCTTGAGAAGGCCTATGCGATTTTAGAAAGAAACTAATCCTTCAACTTCTTCACACCAAGCACCACAAGTAATACAAAGAAAATTCCACTGATCACAAAGTGGGCAATATTGTCGAGATACTGAGCCGCACGGATCCATCCAATGATGATAGAAAGCACACCTCCATACATCAATCCATTGGCCACAGCAGAAGGTAAAGCAATCCAGAGCCCTGCACCAAGGGCAAGAATTCCAGCACTCACCAAAACAATGAAATTGATACGTTCAATCGGTTCGTTTGCTTCCTGTTGAAGATCCCAACAGTTACGTTCTTCCATGCAGTATTCCCAAGGTTCCGAGTCTGGGGAGTATTCATTATTTTCTACAACCCACTCTCCCCCATATTCTTCACACACGGCAGGGTCATCCCACATCTCATCAGGGCAGAAATCGCTATACTCTGCACTTGGATTGAAGACAGAAATCCCAGCATGAAAAAAGATATTCATCATAATGAGAATAGAAAGACTGAGTGCGATCTTTTTTAGACCTTTGAATGCTTTTGACATGGTACCGTGGTTAGCTTGGAGTTATTATAGCACCAATGAATAAACGCCCACACATTTTTGCCCTGAGTTTCTTGCTGATTCCTATTCTTTATGTTGGGATTTTTGGCTGGGCTTACCGTGACATTGATGAATCACATTGTAGTGATTACAATCTTCGGATGACTCACGATTACGATGTGGAGGCCTGCCAAATTAATGGGACGAACCTAGTGGTCACTCGAGATGGAAGTGGCGCTTATTTATCACTTCGCTTCACTTATCCTCAGGATATTGATCAAGCAATGACGGACTTGGCACAAACAGATGATCTGTTTGAGGAGATGGAGATTTTGGAGTCGCTCTACAGTTTTTCAGATCTTTATGGCAGTTATGAAGAGGGAATTCTAAGAATCGGTCAGTATGATTTGGACGAAGCCATTGAAGTCAGTGTGTCCTCTCATCCCATGATGACTTATCCAGGAATACACGGAAGCACGGTGGTTCAAATTGATCGTTATGGGGTAATCCACAAAGAGGAGTCCGTATGGACTCAACTCTTCATGGGATATGTGACTCAGTTTGCTGCGTGGTGGAGTTATCTTGGTATTCTGCTCTACGTGATTTTTGTTGGAGGAGCTTACCTTCTAAAAGATTCTAAGGATTAAAGTCCAAGAACATCTAGTAGTTCTTGAGTGTAGCTTTCTGGTTTTGACCATGAATCTCTTCTGATCCGATCAAAACTTCCTCGTGCTCTAAGAAAAATTCCATTTTCAAAGTCGAGAGCAAAGTTGTCATGGTAGACAGTATTTACTCCATTGGCATCACTTAAGAATCGGAATTTCTCTATGTAAGTGATGGTGCCTTTTGTTTGTGGATCAAGCCCATCAAAGCAGTCATGATTGAGTGAAAGAGTAGCGTATGGATTCTCAAGTGCTTTCTCATGAGTAGTGCTAAAAATTTCATCAAAATGCTTCCCTTCTAGAAATTCATTTAGATTATGAATGTGATCAGGAGCTTCTTCAGGAGAGTGTAGTGTCTCTGCAGCCATAGGAGTGGGGGCAAAATATATAAGGCCGCATTATGCTCCGAATGGCATTTTAGTCAATAGCTAAAGAAAACACTGGTAAAGGCCAGTACAAGGTATACAAAAACAAGTGGTCGGGGTTACAGGATTCGAACCTGTGGCCTCTCGCTCCCAAAGCGAGCGCGCTGACCAACTGCGCCAAACCCCGACACTAACTGCCTAAACAGCAGGCGGAGTATCGCAAACTTAGCCTATCAGGTCAAGCTTTGCTTATTCGCTTCTTTTAGTGAGTGTCATGCGTCTTCCCTTGTGCCGATTTTGCCATGCAGCACTGTCTCGATCAGGTCGGTATTGTTGTCGATCTTTCTTATCTGGATCATCGGCTTCAATTCCTTCATAATCTTTAGCCTTTTCTTGCTCAATAAAATTACTGTAAGGAATGGCTAGCCAGTCTCCTTCACCTTCGAGTTGGACGTAGCGTTGGTCAATGTAGCCATCTGCGTTCACATGTTGAAGGTAGTTGTGAGCTTCTCCACTTGGACTTTTGATGATTCCAGTGAATCCAGCCTCATTGGCAGCAAGCGGAACACGTCGCCCTTCAACCACTCTTGTCGTCGGTAATAAAGCGACATCCTTAAGAATTTCTTGAGTTTGTCGATGAGTTGCTTCAACGGTACCAGGTGCAGCGGCAGTTGCTTCTAAGTCAGCATCATCTGTAGTTCCCTCTCCGTCTTTCTCTGCATCTCTTGGCTCTTCAGCTTTAGGTGCTTCTTTAGGCGGAGCTTCAGCAGGAGTAACAGGTTCAGCAGTCGGTGCAGGCTCAGGTGTAGGTTCTACAGGCGCGGGCTCAGGCTCAGCTTTAGCCGTTCGTTTATCAATCATAGCTTTAAAGTCTTGAGCTGCTTTTTTAACCGCATCATCAATCGTTTGGTAGTAGACACCATCGTATTTCACAACTAGGTTGGTGTTAATCTCATGGTAGTTGTCATCAGGAAGGACCTGTCTGAATCGAATTTTAATTTCAGAGTTGAATCGTCGAGTTGTCGTTTGTCCTTCATCTGGACCTTCAGAGGTGTGTCTGATGCGAAGCGTTTTGTTGTTTCCTCGGAAACCACTTTCACTTACATCAGCTTCTCCATCTACCGACATGTTTTCATCAACTCCAGCAACCACTCCATTGATTCGTGGCATGGTTTCATCCTTCCACTCTGCATCAAGACGTTGATCTCGGGCTTCACGTGGAGTGAGTCGATGGTGCATTTTTTCACCCACCGCATCCTCGTCATCTTCAAGCGTGTGCTCCATCACATGGTTGATATGTCTGAATGAAGTATTCATTGCATCCATTCGTGCGATTCGGAGTTCTGTACTTGGGGTGTCAGGTGGGAAAACACCATTTTCTTGAAGTGTAGTAAATTCTGCTCCCAAATCAGTGAGCATTTCACCCGCAGCATCACGCATTTTCTTAAGTTCACCGAGTTCTCGTTGATAACGATCCACATTTCCTTCATCGACATCTTTAGTATCGAGACGGTTCACTTTATCAAATTGTTTTTCTAGTGCAGCCATTTCTGTTTCTGCGTTCAGAAGGTTTTGAGTGAACTCTTTACCTTGAGCAATTCGATCAGCTTCTTCACGGACTTCCTTTTTTGTAGGTTTAACTGGTGGATCAGGCATTCCTTCAGGCTCTTCTGGCGCAGTAGGTACAGGTTCAACTGGTGCTGGGATTGGGTCAGGTTTAGCAGGGACGGGATCAGGCCTCTCAACTGCTTTACGTTCAACGCGTACTGTAGTTCCATTGAAAACTTTGAGTCGGTCATCGTAGCTCGTTTTTCCAGATTCAATCCATGTGCGGTGTTCTGCATTCCAAGTGTAATCTTTATCCTTACTATGAAGGACGTAATCATTGGGATTGTCCGTTTTCTTAACGGGGCTATCTGGTCCAAAGAAGTCATTTACACGACTCACTTGAGTGGCCAGTTTATCCATTCCGCTGATGGTCATTACCGTTTCGGATGCATCCCATGAAACGTAATCACCAATTTTTGATAAGAAAATATCCCGCGCTTGTTCTGTGCTTAAACGAGCTTGTTCAGGTCCCTTTTTACTAGCGAGGTCATTTTGCGCTGGGGCTCCATCAACGGGTGGTGCGGTAACTGGGGGCATGTCTGCAGTCGGTGCAGCAGCGGCAAACATGGGGTTGACTCCAGGAGTTTGAGCGATATCAAACTGTCCATCACCATCCACATCCATGTGTGTGGGAGTTATTTGAGTGAAATCTATTTGTCCATCATTATCTAAATCTAAGTAACTAGGGAGTGGCATACTGAAAGGGGTGTATCCATTGTCAACGGGGCTTGCATTACTTGTTCGGTCATCAACGTTATCATAAATATCAGGGAGACCATCGCCATCGGTATCGATAATAAAAGTTTGATCAATTCCTATTAGGCCATCAATCACATTCAAAACATCTCGTTCTTCAGGAGATAAATGTCCATCAGCCTCAATTGAAAGGAATTCTTGATACAGATCTTGTTCTCTTTCATCACCGGTAGCGAGTGATTCTAATAAATCCTCAGGGATTGCATTATTTAAGTCCCCAAGGTTCTCAAGTTGACTTGCCAGTTCAACCGCAGGACTTACGTCTACGGATTCTCCAATTTGTGGTCCCTGTTCTGGTGATCCTGGTGCCATACTTATAGTGAGTTAAGTTCTTCAAGTAGTCGATCTGCTTCCGCATCTGCTTCGGCACGTTCTTTAGCTTCTTCCTTTTTGAGACCCGCGGTCTTTTTACGTTTTTTGTACGCTTCAAATTCGGCGTTCATTCGCTGACGAACATCGATTTCTTTCTTCATCGCTTCAATGTGAACCGCTTGCAGTTCAGTAAGTTTAGCGTGAAGCCGAGTGAGTTGATCTTCGCTAAGGGCATCAGCAATTTTCAAAATTCGCTTTAGTTGGTCTTCACGGAGGACTCCGGTTAGACTTTCTGCAAGCTCAATCACTTGGTTGGAAGTAAGCATAAGGCGTTTTTAAATCTTTACATTCTACCATAATAGCGGGAAAATTTCAACCATGAAGAAGCATTGGTCTCAAATCGCCAAATTACCCATTCTCATCAACGGTGAGAACAAGGATTTGGGACGGATCAATGGTGTTTTTATCCATCCTGATAATGGCCAGATCATTGCATTTCTTGTGGGTTTATTTACGGTTTTAGTACCCGTAGATGTACGAAAGTGGACGACAAAGGGGGTGAAAATTACAGAATCAGAGGCACTGCTCCCACCAACAGAAATTCATCGTTTAAGAGAGGTGGGTTTTAGAAAAGCCTTTCTCAATGGAAAGCAGGTGCGCTCTAAATCAGGTTATCGTTACGGGATCGTTAAAGATTTTGAAATGGATTTTCAGACCAACTATTTACTGAATTTTGAAGTTTCAAAGAATTTTCTATGTTTCGAATGGAAGAAACGAATTTTTCGAGTGCAGGATATTGATCACATCACAGAATCAAAAATCATTGTGACTCTAGAGCCTGAGCAAACCGTGAAGGTTGAACTAAAAAGACCCCATCCCGTAGGATAGGGCCTTTAAATTTGAAAGACTTAAACGGTCGTTGTTGATCCGCTTGTTACGGCTCCAAGGATAGTGTTCACAAGGGCGTAAGATACGAAAACTAGAAGCAGTCCCATACCAGCGTAAAGAAGAATTTTCTTTGCTTTTCCAACTGAATCGTCGTTTCCAGCAGAAGTAACGTAAAGTACTCCAGCGTAAATCACCATAATTACGGCGATCACTCCAAGGAAAGTCAGGAAGTAGTTGATGATGTTGAGAATGAGCGCTTTCGCGTCTCCTTCTCCACCTGTCGCGTTGGTAATGATGCTTGGCGCATCAGACGTGTCCAAAAGGGCATTGGCGAATGCAGGTTCTACAGTAAACAATGCGCTTCCGAGCACCGTTAAACCGAGTAATCCAGCAAACACGAGTCCTTCTCGAACGCGAGGAGACGTGAGCGTGTTCATAGCGTGATGGTTAATCTTAGAATAAATTCCCCCGCATTATACGTGAGTTTCTGAGGCAAAGGCAAATCGGGGAATAATTCAGGTTTTTGTCAGAACAAAGTGCCATACTGGATAGGTCATCCAGATGTGGGAGTAGCGTGGTCGCACCACCGACCCTCATCAAGTTGGTGGGATGGGTTCAATTCCCATTACTCCAAGATGGCACATACACAAAAGGGAGCATTTGCTCCCTTTTGTTATTATCCACCGACCCTCATCACTACTATTATAACATAACTGGTACAGAAATCACTTCTCGCTCCAACTCAATACCGTGCGTTTCTTTCACTACTTTTTCTACATGCTCAGCGAGTGCATTGACATCTGCTGAGGTGGCTCTCCCAAGATTCATAAAGAAATTGGCATGATATTCAGAGACTTTCATGGGGCCAAGTTCAAAGCCTTTCAGTCCTGCTTCATCAATCAATTGACCGGCAGATTTTTCCCCCGCTGGATTCTTAAAAAAGGAACCTGTTGATAGTCCAGGAGGTTGTTTTTGAATCCGTAGTTTTTGGATCTCATTCATTTTATCCAAAATGGCTAGATTGTCTCCCGTTTCAAGTTGAAACACAGCAGAAAGAACAACAGCCCCTGGGGTTTCTTTGAGCTTGGATTTTCGGTATCCGTATTCAAACCATTCAAGTGGAAGCGTTTGAACACCTTCACCAGGAATCCAAACACGAGCTTCCTTCAGAATATCTTTAGTTTCTACATCAAAGCATCCGGCATTTCCGTAGACCGCCCCGCCAACAGATCCAGGAAGACCTTTCCAGGCTTCAATTCCTGTGAGTCCATGACTTGCTGCTGCATCCACCAAATTGGCAGACAGTGCACCTCCATCAGCATGGATCTCATTGCCCTCAACTTTCACTTTGTGACTTCGTAGGCGAATCATCAGGCCACGGAACCCTTCATCATCAAAAAGAAGATTGGAAGCTCCTCCAAAAATATAGAAAGGAAGGTCACGTTCTTGGGCCCATTCAAGGGCTTCAATCAGCTCTTCTTCGTTGTGTGCTTCCACAAAAAAGTCTGCGAGTCCTCCAATGCGGTAGGTCCCGTAATTCGATAGGTCGTGATCTGAAAATATATCCATAGGGCTTAACAATAAGGGTATTCTAGAGTATAATGAATCGATGGAAAGACCTAAAGAAAAAACAAATCGGGAAATATTGGGAATCTCTAAACAAGTAGAATCTTTCTTGGGACCTAGGCTTGTGGAGAACTTTGCGTTGATTGCGTTGGCCATGGAAGAATATGAGCCCTTGCTTGAAGATCTTCAGCCAGCTGAGTTGCTTTCAATGCTTGAAGAGCATGGGGTTTTAAGAGATTTACCTTTTGTTTCTGAGCTATCAGTGAATTTCTCAGCTCGAATTGATGAGCATATTCGAAATGGCAGACATTCATTGGAAAAAATTAGTAATTCGGCTTCTTCAGCCTTCAACCAACTGAAAGGCAAGGCAGGTCGCCTTACACGGATTTTTATTGATCAAGTGCTCTTGGCTTTTGAGTTGGATAGGATGAAAGACACTTACGATAAGTATAGAGCTTTTGATAATGGTTTTGAACGAGGAGCAGCAGAAGTGATTCATGGAATAGGTGGAATGCAAAATTTAAATTCCCGATCTAGGGGAAATCTTTTGGCAGTACCTTTTGCAAGATGGGCAGAAAAGAAGAAGCCAAAGCGTAAGTTCCCAAAAAAACAGAATTTGCGTGTTGATGCAGATAAGGATTGGGAGTTGCTGCAAGATGTATTCTTTATTCCTAAAAATGGTGAAATTCTAACCGTAAATGCAGATACAAGTGGTCATATCCCAGGAATCGGACAATTTCACATTACACCCGCTGTTAATTCTGCCGGAGTATTGGTGAAGGTAGACATTGAAGCCCTGGGGTCTAGAATCCCATTGGTTCTTTCGCGTTTCAATGGGGAGCTATGTCCAAGACACGCGCTCAACTATCCATTGAAAACTTTGATGGATTCACGAAGAGGGCAGCTTTACTATGAATACTTACGATTTATGGTTTTGAGCCTTATTCAACAGTCCATAGACGCAGGACACTTCATAGCAGCAGAGAAATTTGAGCCTCCCATTCTAGATACAAGTCTAGAAACAGAAATTGACCGTGTAGGAGATGAACTTAGAGATCAAGTTCCCGATGAGATTCCACCAGAGTCAGAACCCGCTCCAGAAGAGCAATCTGTAGATCAAGAGCCGACAAAGAAGAAAAAACCTCAGCGACGTAAACTGAAGAATGTGACTATTAAGAATGCTACTGCTGCATTTGCCTCTTTTGAAATTGAAGTTAAAGACAAGGGAACAGGGTCACATGTTCTTCTCATAAAAAAGAATGACAAAGGAAAAGTGATAGCCCGTGCTTTGTTTCCTAAAGAAGGTGGACATGGAGCCGGAAAAAGTTGGGAGCACCAAATGCCAAACATCATTGGACGTGCTTGTCGAGGTTTAGGCATTTCCCTTCAGGACTATAGGGTCGCTTTGGCACAGGTTTAGCTTTCTGCAGTCAGAAGAAAATCAATCATTTCTTGAGTGTCTACATGGATGTCTGGCGTCCAGTTTTCGTCGGCATCTTCTGGGGGTGTTTCCTGAGAGCTAACAGTGAAGGTGGCTTCATATAGTGTGTCTTCAATCTGCAAATAGAAACAGTCATACGCGGTATCACAATCATTATCGTAGACAATATTGTCATCATTAGCTCCAATCATTCCAAAGCCAGTGAGATCAATGGCCTCATCCTTATTTATCCTCAGGTTAAGGTAGTCAAAGTGATAGGTTTCACCTGGAACTTTTAATTGGGCCTCTTTGCTACCATAAAAAATCACATCCCAATCTTCATGTGCAGTAAGGGTAAAGTCATGAAGGTTGACGAGCTTCTCCTTGTCTACTCCTTGGCATCCAAGGGCGAGTAAAGTGAGTGCCATCAAGCTAATTACACGTTTCATTTGTAGAGGTTATGATGCTGCTATAATGCGATAAATCATACTCGATTACAAACATTAGATGTCCCGTTACCCGCTTTTGGACTCCCAAAGAAGATCTAGAATCCTTTTAGGAGTGATTTGTGTACTTTTCATTGTGACTTTGCCTGTTGGAGTGTGGCTGTTCATCCTTAGTAAAAGCAGTATCGAGGTCACTCAAAGTGACATTAAACTTAGGCCTTTGGGGAAAAGCTTTCACATTGATCACGTAGAAAGATGGGGGCTAGGGAATCTTAAAAATTTAGTGCCATCTCAAAGCCTTCAAAATCCGTCTGGAGCACCTCAGCATTTAAGTGTTCGACTTGCTTTAATCGAATTGAAAACAGGGAAACGAATTCGAATTCCATTGTCCAACTATCATGGGAATTTAGAGCGGGCTTTGATCGAATCAATATCAAAAAAACCTCAAGGATTGGTCCAGAAAGGATTATTTCGATTGAGGTTTAAGTAGGAAAATGGAGCCACCTACCAGAGTCGAACTGGTGACCTACGGGTTACAAATCCGTTGCTCTACCAACTGAGCTAAGGTGGCTCGATTTCATTGTGGTGGGCCGGGAAGGATTCGAACCTTCGAAGGCAGAGCCAGTGGATTTACAGTCCACCCCGTTTGACCGCTTCGGTACCGACCCATGTTGTCAAAGTGCTGTTCCCCAAATAGGAGCTTGCACCGCCGAGTATAGCGAAAAGAGATGGAAAGGCAAATGAACTTTTATTCTTCTAGTGTATCTGAGTGTTCTTCTTCGTAGGGAGACTGTGATTCATAACAACTCTCTTGTTTTCCATAGTCTTCAGTAAAAAGACATTCGATAGCCTCATGATGACTTTCAATTTCATCCAGGACAGATTCAACAGTGACGTCCCCATCTGGAGCTGGAGCCATAAGATGATTTTCATCCTCAATAAACTCAACGTGTCTGAGGCCAAAGACATGTCCAAGTTCATGAGCAACTAGATTCCACTGGTATCCCTCGTCCGTTTGTAAGGCATCCGGGTTTAAACGGATGAGTCCATACCGTAAAGACTCATAGCAATATTCCGAAGAGCTTGAGGCCGTACCCCAAATATCTCGCCCTTCAAAACCTGTCCCCGTCATGTTTTCATCAACGTAAGTTTGATTCACCACACAAACCACCACTTCATTGGGAGCGACTCTATATGAAATATTATCTCCATCGATTTCATAGTTCAAAGCTTCACAGCTGAACGTGCCATGGTAAGGAGAATCTTCACCAATAAGAACATTGATTTCAGGGCCATTGTTGTCATCAAGTACTGTTTTCCATTCTGCTGCTACATCTTGAACGAGACGTCCAAGTTCAACTTCTTGAGCAAGTGGGACGTTTTCAGGAACATGGACGATCATATCCTCACTGGCCCATTTAGAATAATCATAAAAGCTGCCTTCTTCATCAAGGACTGCGATTCCACTCCAGTCCTGATTTCTCACATCTTCAGTGCCAAATTCAGTACACTCTTTAGGATATAATCCTTTTGTGGTCATGCCTTGGCAGGCAGAAAGACTGGCAATACTGAGAGCAGCAATGGGTCTGAGCATGATGGTGGGTTAGGCCTAAGCTAAAACATGAAAATGACAGATTGTCAAATATGCATAGTGAAGGGGGGGATCAATTTAAATCGGTAGACTTGTATTTTTCATTAATTTTCATGCTTTGGCAGAATTTCCATGCCATTTTGAATAAAGAGAGCTGCATTTGTTTGATGTGTGAATCTTGAATGATCACCCCCGTCATCAGGGAAGATTGGTATGAATAGAATGCAACCTTATCTCCATAAATATGAAGACAGCTCTCAAAAGGGAACTTCTTTTCTTCACATAACATGCTTATTCTATTCATTTTTTTATCTTGCTTCTGGTAAGCACGAGTCATTTTATTGTCATTAAACAACATCCATGCGTGAATATTGCTTTTTTGCCTTTCAGGGATGTAGGTGTTTTCGAAGAATTTTTTAATCATTGGGTGCATATCACTACTCAGATGAAGTGCTCCATATATATTTTGTTGACTACGGAGAACATCATTCATCATTTCAATAATTCCTTCGGGTCCTTCAAAAAATTGAATGTCTGGGGTGATTTTATTTTGTTGATAAGTGGTCGTGAGCTCATCAATGACTTCATTTAAAAGTATATTTTGAGCATCAAGTTCTTTCCTTTTAGAGTCTAATAATATTTGTAGTTGTTTGGGTGGGCAGGGGCTATAAAACCAGCAGTTATTTCTATTGATCCGTTTTATTAGGCCTTTTTGTGCGAGCTGGTCACAATTGTATTTAATTGTTGTTCTTGGAATTTCAGTGTGTTGAGCTAGGGTAGATGCAGGAACATATTTCAATGATAGAAGTGTGAGGTAAATCTTCACTTCTGTTTTATTTAGATCAAGATAGCTTAGAAGATTTTCAATCATGATTGAGGTGTTAATTAAACTAATTCTGACACTTAATGCATGTTTTTTCTAAAAGATTTCAAAATCTGTCCTATGTTGATTCTCAATGATCCGAGCGCTAGACTGACCTCACTTTAAAACGCAGTTATGCCTCAATTCCTCGTTCAAGGTGGAGATCCGTTACAGGGAGAAGTCACCATCAGTGGGTCAAAAAATGCTACGCTTCCGATTCTTGCCGCTACCTTATTGGCAAAAGGAGAGAGTGTGCTTCACAACGTGCCAGACATCTCAGATGTTCATGCTTACGTTAAAATCTTGAATAGTTTGGGGGCGACGGCTAGCTTTGAAAATGGAACGGTTCGAGTCGATGCGACGGAAATTTCACCAACGGATGTAGATCCTAGTTTGGTGAAACACATGCGTTCTTCAATTTTACTTCTTGGGCCTCTCTTGGGACGTTTTGGAGAAGCAAAGCTCGCTTTTCCTGGGGGCTGTGTTTTAGGGAAAAGATCCGTTCATGCTCATGTTCATGCTTTGACGGCATTGGGGGCTGAATTGATCGAAAGTACAGATCACGTTCATATGAAAACAGAAGGTTTGAAAGGGACTACATTCATCATGGCGGAGGCGAGTGTGACAGCCACTGAGAACGCATTAACCGCGGCCGTGATGGCGGAAGGACGCACCGAAATTCGATGGGCAGCCATGGAACCCCATGTACAAGATCTTTGTCATTTCCTTGTTGCTTTAGGGGCTAAAATCGAAGGAATTGGAACTCATACTCTGATTGTAGAAGGGGGGCATGAATTGAAGGGAGCAGAACACACCGTGATCTCAGATTATATTGAAGCAGGGACCTTCGTGATTGCTGCAGTGCTCACAAATGGAGATGTGAAAATTAAGAAATGTCCGGTGCCTCACTTGGACAGTTTTTGGCAAAAGCTTACTGAAGTAGGAGCTTCATTTACGATTGAAGGAGATACCGTTCATGTGACACCAAATGGTGGATTAAAGTGTATCGAAAAGCTACAAACCTCAGTTTATCCAGGTTTCGCTACAGATCTCCAAGCACCTTTCACTCTACTACTCACTCAATGTGATGGAGCGAGTAAAGTTCATGAAACTTTGTTTGAAGGGCGTCTCAATTATTTGGGTGAATTAGAACGAATGGGGGCAAAAGTTGAACTTCTCAACCCACATCAAGCGGTGATTCATGGAGTGGCTCGACTCAAGGCAGCACCGATTGTGAGTTACGACCTGCGTGCTGGAGCTGCGATGGTTTTAGCTGCACTGATTGCTGAAGGAGAAAGCACCATTAGCGATATCAACTACATTGATCGTGGTTATGAAAAGTTTGAAGATAAACTTCGTGCTTTAGGGGCCAAGATCGAGAGGGTAGAATAATCGTCCATCCAAATCGGTTCGCCACACTTCAATGTCTAGTTCAGAAGCTTTTTCTAATGTTTCAATGTGAGGGTGTCCAAACGAGTTTTCATGACCGGCAGAAATCAGCATAAGCTTAGGTGAAACTGCGTTTAAAAATTCCCAAGATGAACTGGTTCGACTCCCATGATGACCGGCTTTGAGTATGTCTACATTAAGGTCTACCCCTGCCGCAAGGAGTTCTTCTTCCACTTCAATTTCAGCATCTCCAGTGAGTAAAAGCCAATCATCCACTTTGATGACAGGGGAGGCATTATTGATATTTTCCAGGTAACGATTGCTTTCTGCTTCAAAAGGGTAAAGTACATCCAAGTTCAAGGCTCCAAATATGAAATCCGTTTCATCATCCGCAAAGTAGACAGGGCATTTTTCCTTTTCCACGGCGTTCAGAAAAGCAGAGTAGACCAAGCTGTCATAGCTCGGAGCGCTCATCATAACGGCGTTCACATCAAAGCGTTCTAAAACAGAAATCAGCCCTTCCATATGGTCCAAATGTGGATGCGTTAGGATCATTAAATCAATCTCACGAAAGGATTCAGGCAAAACTTCAGAAAGTTCGGTCAGTACAGTGTTTCCAGGTCCACCATCGACCAAGATATTGTGCTGTTCAGGCGTTCTAAGGAGCAGAGCATCTCCTTGTCCAATGTCTAGAACATGAAATTCCAATGTATGAGGCTGACGTAGCAAATCATGAACCATTGCCAGGTCCAGGCAGAGTAGACAAATCAGAAGCAGATAATGACGTTTTATCTTAATTGTGTTAGAATGCTAGTAAGGTCTCTAATCTTCCAGTGCAGCAACTGCTGCTTAAAGCCGGGCGCTATGCCCGGCTTTTGTGTTTACGTGGTGGAGCCAAGGGGAGTCGAACCCCTACCTGGAAGGTCTCTAATCTTCCGGATGCAAACCTGCTGACCCCACCCACGAACACCTAAAGATCCTAGCAATTCAATCTGACAAAACCCTGAATAATTCCTGAATAAAATATGATAATATGAAATTAACTTCATACCGCCACGATGAAAGCTTGTAAGATCAAATCAAAGTTCACGCACCAATTTAAAGTTGGAATTGTGGGATGTGGAAATGTGGGAGCAGCGACGGCTCATGCCATTTTAATGGAGGGGTCACCGACCGAATTGGTTTTGATGGACAGAACAAAATCTAAAGCAGAAGGGCTGCTCTTAGACTTTGATCATTCAATGTCATTTTTTGACTACACTAAGGTCACTGCAACGGATGATGCCGAAGAAATTAAAGATGCCGATCTTATCATTGTTACGGCAGGAGCACGACAAAAAGAAGGAGAAACACGACTGGATCTTGTGGAGAAAAATAAAGCTATTTTTGCGGACCTTATTCCTGAACTTGTGGACGCATCACCAGATGCCATTTTCCTCATTGTGAGTAATCCAGTAGACATTTTAACTTATGAAGCGTGGAAGCTGTCGGGTTTGCCTAAAAACCGAGTTTTTGGGACAGGAACCATGTTAGATTCAGCTCGATTACAGTTTCACATCTCTGAACGACTGTGTTTGAGTCCTAAAAGTATAGACGCTTATGTTTTGGGTGAGCACGGAGACACATCTTTCCCTGTTTGGAGCACCGCTAATGTGGCAGGTAAACCTTTGTTAGAGATGGAAGGATTTGATGAAGCAGTTGCCGGGAAAGCCTATGAAGACACACGAGAAGCAGCGTATCGAATCATTAATGATTTGGGTTACACCTGTTATTCGATTTCAACCGTGGTTGTAAATATCATGCAGCATTTGCTGCAGCATTCTCGAGTTGTTTTACCTTTGTCTACTGTTCTGGAGGGGGAATATGGACATGAAGGACTTGCCATCAGTGTGCCATGTGTTTTGGATAGTGATGGTGTGTCTGGTATCATTGAAATTCCCCTTAATGAAGGCGAAAAAGCGCAATTGGCGCATTCAGTTGATACCCTTAAAGCCCTGCTCTAATGCCCCTTTGGATCCCCATCGTCGCGGCAGTTATGCACCTGATTTCTATTCTTTGGTTGTGGCTCGTGATTCGTGACACGAGAAAATTTGTTGATGGACAGTTGTGGGTGGTGAGTGATGCCAATGCAAAACTCATTCAAACGAGTGGACTAATGTGGATTAAGCGATTGTATACAATATCTATTTTTCTTTGGATTCCCATAAGTTTTATTATTCTTTACTTATGATTCATCCTAAACTCGACAATGACGAAAAGATGGTTTTGGCCCTTCAGGATCACTGGGTCACCATGGTTATGCCTACCTTTTTATTTGTGATTGGTTTAGCTCTAGCCACGGTTGTGGCACTGGCTGCCTTTACTTTGTTCCCCAATGATATGACGACCCGTGGGGTGCTTTTGTTGATTTCTTTTGGAATTGGGATGCTCTTCACTCATTGGATGTTTATCTATGCATTCGAACATGAAATTTCAGCATGGATCATCACAACCAAACGTGTGATTTCATTTAATTTTCTTCCCTATGTGAAGCATGATGTGAGCTTCATTATCATTAAAGAGCTGCATGAAATTGAGAAGAGAAAACGGGGTCTTGTTAAGAATATTTTGAACTATGGTGATGTAGAGGTGAATCTAGCGGCAACTCCCACTCCCGTGGTCTTTAACTATGTTCCTCGAACTAGCGCATTCTGTAATTTATTGGAAACGCTTCATAAGAAATCAGATGCAGAAATAGACATCGAAGAGCTGAAAGAACATTATTTCCGCTAATCAAAAAGAGAAGGCCAAAGCCTTCCCTTTTCATAAATTTATATTGAGAAATTAGTCTCGTTTTCGTCGAGCAACGAATCCAGCTCCCAGTAGTGAGAGGGCTCCCATGGCCATCACTCCTGGACCTGATTCAGGGAGAGTAACGGTTGTCATCATTCCATCTGAGATGTTTCCATTTTCATCCACGGCACTCACTTTGAAGGTGTAAGTTTCACCTGGAGTGAGTCCATCAATTTCAACTTCAGCAACATCTCCAAGTTCTGAAACAAGGAATTCCATCGCTTCACCGAAGCTGAGTCCACCATCAATACTTTGGTAGACAAAGTATTCAACGAGGTCACCTTCACTGTCTACACTGTGATCCCACGCAAGGACAACGGTGCTTTCATTAGTGATTGTTGCAAGAAGATTAGTCACATCTTCAGGAGCAATAAGATCTGAAAGATCAAGCGTTGGCGCTTCAAACTCCATTTCATTTCCATCTAGACTGATTGATTGTCCATCCGCATTGAGTACATCGGTTTCAACAGAAAGAATGTAGTCAGCACCCGCTTCCAATTCTTCAGTGATCAAAGTCACTCGGTGTGGGTTTTGTAGGTCAAAAATCACGCTGAGTACTTCAACTTCTTCACTGGCATCATCAGCCATTTGAATCACAAAGTGCTCAGGTTCAGCACTAGACACTTCTTGAGAGAATTCAACACTGACTTCAGTGAGTTCACTGGCGTCTACATCATCGAGTTCAAAGTCTGTATCTACTCCTTCTTCAGTGTCTTCCACGTCATTTTCTGGAGTTTCAATATTGTCCAGAGAGCTTCCAGTGAATACCGCCGTGTCAGACGTTCCACTTTCCACTGGGTTTCCATTCATGTCTTCAATACTGAGACTAGCGGTCAAAATATATTGAGCACCCGCTACTTGTTCGCTCGTCACAAGCATAACAATAGAAGCATCATCACTAGATACGTAAGCATCAATTACATCTAGACTAGATCCATCACTGGCTTCAATGCTGAACGCAGAAGCTCCGTCTTCTGGAAGAATCACTTCTTCAGAAAATTCTACGGTTGCCAAACTGCTCGTGAGCGCTTCGGCATCACTAACGGTTGGCGCGGTAAAGTCCCCCACTTCAGATTCTTGTGGAGTTGCTTCTGCTTCAGTAGAAAATTCAGATTCATTTCCCGCTTCATCGTAGGCCGTCACATTGAAGTAATAAGTGAGGTCATTAGTAAGATTTTCAACGGTGTAAGTACTTGAACCATCTTCTACTGAAATAGATCCAAATTCGTAATCGTCTTCATCTCCATCAGCTGGAGATACACCAATGTAAACGTAGTATCCGTAGACAGCTAGATTATCAGTTGAAGGGTCCCATTCGAGAACGACTTCAGCGTCTCCAGGGGTTGCAACGAAGTTCTCCACCATTGAAGGTGCAGTTTCGTCTTCCGCTACGGTGTCTTCTGCAAATGCGACCGAGGCCTGCATTCCGAGAACCGTCACGGCTGTGGCAAGAGCCAACAGCTTTTTGTATTTTGATGCCATACGTGACTTGGTTATTTTTGTTTAAATCCAAGTATTATAGCAAAAAAGCAGAGGAAAGTCGAGGCTCTTATCTCTGAGCTAGATTAAAATTCTCCCCAGGCTTCTCCGAGGTGACCTTCAACCCAGTCAAGAAGGTCTGTTTTTGAAATTGCAATTTCAGGATTTTCTCCTGATCGATTGAGTGTCGAGACGAGAGCAAATTCTTGTTGTCCTTCACCATAGTATCCGTGTGATCGTTCACTATAGAAACGAAGTTTTAGCTGTCCATTTTCATAGGATTCTCCTTGAGCCACTTTGCGTTGGTAGTCGATGTCTCCATTATGGACTTCATAAACAAACCAATCCTCCGCCCAAAGGTCGGTCATTTCTAAATCAAAAGTCAGATAACGGAGTGTGTAGGGGCTCTCCATATTTAAGTCAAAACGGTGAATCTCAACACTGCTTCCAATACGTAGATTCACAGCTTCATGATCCGTGATCGTCAAGCTGGATGGTCCTTCATTTACGGTCAATAAACTGACTTGCCAGTTCTCTGGAAAAAAAGAGTCTTCTCCGAGAGAACGTGCCGTAATGGCAACCATAAGGACGATTCCTAGGGCTGCCGCGATCCATTTAAGGCTGCGGTTCATAAGCGTGGTTTGGCGTGTAGAGCTATGCTATCATAGCCCCCCTGATTTCCCACCTATGTCTTTGATTTTAGAAGCCCTAAACGAGAAACAACGAGATGCAGTTTTGGCAACTGATGGTCCAGTATTAATTATTGCTGGGGCCGGTTCAGGAAAGACCAAGGCTTTAACGCATCGAATCGCTTATCTCATCAAAGAAAAAATGATGATGCCGTGGAATATTTTAGCGGTGACATTCACAAATAAAGCAGCCAGTGAGATGAAACATCGGATCACGAATTTACTTGGTGATCAGATCACAGAACTTCCCACTGTGGGAACCTTTCATTCCGTTTGTGCGCAGTTGCTTAGAAAACACATTCATCTTTTAGGTTACGAAAATTCCTTTGTGATTTACGACGCGAATGACCAGGTGGTTTTAATGAAACAAATCATGAAAGATCATCACATCAGTGAAAAAGAGGTGAATCCTAAAGCGGTTTTGAATCATATTTCAGCAGCAAAAAATCAGTTGATGACGGCAGAAGATTTTCAAGGACGAGCTCATGATTATTTCGCTCAAAAAGTAGGGGAGCTTTATGGCCCTTATCAACGTCGTTTGGCCAAAAACCAAGCGCTCGATTTTGATGATCTCATCATGAAAACAGTACAGCTGTTTCAGGCTTACCCTGAATTATTAGACAAATACCAAGAGCGATATCGATACATTTCAGTCGATGAGTACCAAGATACGAATCACGCTCAATACACTTTGGTGAAAATGCTGGCTGAAAAATACAGAAATATTTGTGTGATTGGTGATCCGGATCAAAGCATTTATTCCTGGCGAGGCGCTGACATGCAGAACATCCTTGATTTTGAAAAGGATTATCCCGAAGCTCTGGTGATCAAATTGGAACAAAACTATCGATCCACCAGTGTAATTTTAGAAGCGGCTCATGCCGTGATTGAAAAGAATCGAAATCGTAAAGAAAAGCAGTTGTGGACAGACCGAGAAGGGGGTGAAAAAATTCGTATTTGGCGAGCCATGAATGAGCGAGATGAAGCGGCAAAAATTGCACAGGCCATCACCGAACATTTACGGGGCAGTGAGGCGCCCGCTTACAATGATTTTTCGATACTTTACCGAACGAACGCTCAGTCTCGATCCATTGAAGAAGCGTTCATGAGATATGGAATACCCTACAAAATTGTGGGAGGAGTGAAGTTTTACCAACGGAAAGAAATCAAAGATGTGATCGCTTACCTTCGAGTGATTGTGAACCCTGACGATGACGTGAGTTTGCTTCGAATCATCAACACACCAGCACGTAAAATTGGGGCAAAAACTTTGGAACATGTTCAAACCTTTGCTATTCAACAGCAGACCTCTATTTTCCGAGCCCTTGAACGAATCCGTGAAATCACGACTTTAAATGAAAGCAAAATTGCTGTTCTTGAGAAATTTGCACGACTGATCAAACACTTCCAAAATCTCAATCAAGAGTTTGCGGCAGCAGGAGTAGTGAAACATGTCATCACTGAATCTGGATTCAAGGCCGCGTTGATGGCAGATAAATCACCAGAAGCTGAAGCCAGGCTCCAAAATGTGAATGAATTGATGTCCGTAGCTGATAAGTACGAGGCCTTAGAGGCCGGAGTCTCATTGGCAACCTTCTTGGAAGAGATCGCTCTCATTTCTGACCTTGATCAAGTGGAGGAGGGACACAATGCCGTGACACTCATGACCCTGCATAGTGCCAAGGGACTAGAGTTCCCAACTGTATTCATCTGCGGACTTGAAGAGGGAGTTTTCCCTCATTCACGAGCGCTTTACGAACCGATGGAGCTCGAAGAAGAACGACGACTGATGTACGTGGGGATCACACGAGCGAAGGATCATCTTTACCTGCTGCATGCACAGCAACGCATGCTTTATGGTGAATTCAAGCAAAATGCTCCCTCACAGTTTTTAATGGATCTTCCTGAGGATGTAGTTCAAGGCACAGCTATGACAAAACCAAAACAAGAGCACCGTAGCTTTGGTAATCGAGCCATTCCTGTTGAAGTAGAAGATGGTTTTGCTCCACTAGATGAACTTAGCGATGGTGACCGAGTTCGTCACCGAAGTTTCGGGGAAGGGGTAGTGCTCAATGTTCAAGGAGGAATCGCTACCATTGCCTTTAAAGATCCTAAGGTTGGTGTAAAAAAATTAGCCACCAGTATTGCTCCATTGGAACGGATCTAGTTTTATTCCCGGGAATAATCATCTCAGGTGTTTGAGCGTGAGTTTAGCGTCATCGGTGTAGGCGTGAGCTTCAATCAGGTCATGACCATTCACTTGGATCACACAATAGTCTTCTAAACAGAAGCTGGTGATTTTTGAATTGTCTAGAGAGGGGATGACCTGAGCACCAATAGGAATAGACAGGTCTGTCGACTCTTGTTGAAAAGAGAGCTGAAGTACGGAAGTTTTCCACAATTGATGTGCAAAACTCGTAGTTTCCAGGTTCCAATCACTGGACACTAAGACATCGAAAGGCAAGTTACTGAGCTCAATCACATGTTCATTAAAGTCCTCCACATCGATTGAGGTGGGGCTGATTTCATTTGAGATAGGGGAGCTGCATTGAACTAGAAGTAGGGCGAGAAGAATAAAGCGTTTCATGAAATTGGGGTTAAGGGAGAGGGACCTGCCACGGGCGCAGCAGGTCCAATCTGGAGTGTTCGATGGATCATCGATTTCTCCACACAGAGGCGTCAGGCCCTGGCAGGACCAGGTTTGTGACGTCAATGTGCGGTGATCCGTTTGTTCAGTCGTTCACTCGCAGCCATTCCACACGGGTGGTGGAAATGCTCTCACCATTGTCTACCGACATCCAGTAGGGATAGACGGTTTCGTCATCGAGGCTCTTCTCGTAGCCAGCCGCCCAGAGGTCGCCTTCATGCCAGAGGTCCATTCCAAATTGGAAGAGGGTCTCGTGGTAGGGGTTCACCAGGTTCAGCGTGGCGTGGTCAGGCCGTTCAGGCGTTTCGAAGATGACGCGCCATTCAAATTCTCGATCACCAGACATGGACACCGCCCAGTCATCCAGGATATCGGGAGCCTCGTAGCTGCGGGACTCAACGTCCAGGAAGTGCGTCGTGGAGCGGTCATTGCCATCTCCATTGTCAGCACTCACCCAGTAGCTGTAGTCACCGCTGTCACGAAGCTCCTTCTGATAGATGAAGATCCAGGGGTTCTCCCGACTCTCAGTTTCCATCTCGAAGTCGTAGGTGACGTCATCACGCTCGTTGTAGATGTAGAGCGTAGCCTCGGGTTTGAAGTCCGGACTGTTGATCTGTGCGACCCAGACAAACTCGGTCTCCTGAGCGGTTCCCCAAGAAGGATCATGCTCGAGCATCTCGATGGACAGCATGCCTTCGTCATCGATGGCACTGTAGTCCCCCGGGTTGCTGTGACAGTCCTCCCAGCCTTCACGTGAAATCCAGCATCCCGCCGTGATGGGCGAGAGACCAGACAGAGGTTCAGGCTTGATGGCGACACCATCCTGGTACAGAGCCAGGTGCAGGTGTGTGCCGGGGTGCTCAGGACAGGCACTGCCCACGGAGTAGCCGGAGTTGCCGACTTCTCCAATGACAGAGTTCGTGTCGACGGAGTCTCCTTCATTGACATGGATTCGAGAGAAGTGGGCGTAGCGACTCACCAGTCCATCACCGTGATCGATGAGAACTGAATTGCCGTAGCCATGGTCTCCGTTTCCATCCGTGTAGACACGCATGACCTCACCACTTTTGATGGGAGTCACATCCTTGCCGTAGGGCTCACAGCCACTTTGAGCGAAGTCGACCGCGTAGCGATCATCTCCGTACTCAAAGCCGTAGTTCACATGACTTCCCCCGTTGTAGGTTTGAGTCACGAACCAGTACTCTCCCGAAGGAAAGGGCAGCGTGTAGCCCTGGTCGGATCCGCCTTGACCGTAGTCTGAAGTGCTTCCAGAGCCCCCACCGGTGTAAGGGGTAGAGGTCGGAGGAAGACGTTCTCCAGCACAGCCAGAAAAGATCCAGAAGAGCGTCCAGAGACGCAGGGTGTGCAGCATAATCACCTCCTATGGTGTACTGCGGGTTGAACGATTAAACGAAAAGTCAAAGATCACTCGTGGACATAGCCTAGCAAGTGAACCTGACAAAAAGCTGAATTTTTTATACAAAGAGAGAAGAAACCTTTTTCTTTGCTGATCTCCACCATCCTTTAACACGTTGTTCAAGGCTGGGTTTGTTCACCTTAACGGGCTCAGGAGCGAGGCTAGCACGTGCTTCGTCTTCATCTTCTAACTCTTCTCCATCTGGAGTAGCTAGTTCTGAACTGTGGCTAAACCATTCGGGGTGATTTTCTTGGTGTTTTTGTAGTTCTTCTGTCGCATTCGCAATTTGTTCAGGTGCATCTTCATTGCTGAGTGTTTCTACAGCAGTAGCCAATACATCTATGTCAGAATCTGGAGTGACAAAACCGTTAAAGACCAGTTCACCAGCCACTTGATCACTCACATCCCAGTTGAACTGTTTTCCAACACATTCAAGCATGTCACCCACGAGTGTTCGAGAGGCACATTGGCTTTTTTGAATTTCATCATATCCGGAAGGAAGGCTATCAAGAGCGAGTTCAGTTGAAGCATTTGTATCTACGGCATTTGCAACGGAAGCCACGGCAATATTTTTAGCTACTAAGTGGTCATCAGGGTGCAAAGCCTCAGCCGCCTCCCATAGGTTTGAGTACGCTTGGATTTCTAGATCCTCAGAGTTTTCAGGAACTTGCACTGAGGGAACAGGAGACGATTCTGTAAGTGCGTCTGTATTTGATTCTGGGCTTGTATCTGCATCAGCAAGGCTTTGAGCACTTGGATTGTTCTCTACTTCTACAGTGGTATCTACCTCTTGATTGAAGCCCATTGCAGTCATAACAGCCAGGACTCCAGCCGCAGCTGTGGCAAAAATTCCTCCCCAAGCTCGACGGTCGTAGCTGTCATACTTGGAGCTTCTATCGAGTTCTTCTCGAACTGCTTTATCAATAGCTCTTCTGTTATTAAGTTCTTGCGCCTTGCTCATCAGTTTAAGGCGAGTTTCTCTGGCTCTTGCTCTTGTTCTAGCATTATCCAGACTAGGAGAAGGAGCGTGTACACCACGAGGTAGAGTGCTTTCCCCAGGTGCTTTCGTGCTTATTTTGGTGATAGGGGCATCAACAACAGTATCTGATGAAGTGGAACCAGCCTCAGTGACTACCGTTGCATCCACATGAGTGCTGTCTGAACCCCAATCTGAGGGAGGGGCAATAGACACCCCGTCTGTGTGAAGTGGTGCGGTTCTTAAAGCTTCATTAGCAGCTCGTGTTTGTTTAGCATGTTCTTCACGTAGAATTTGCATGCATTGTTCATCCATTGAATTGAGGCGTCCATCAGGTCTACCAAGTAGAATTCCTAAGTGAAAAGTGAAACTTTCAGTGCTAGGGAAGCGACTGATTCGTTCCATGGTTAACTGGAATAATTGCTTCATTATTTCTAGTTGATCCGTTCCTGCTTTTTCATATTCTTTGGCAAGTTGAGCTGCTTTAGCGTCAATGTCTTTAACCGCAAGACGAATTTCAAGAGCATGTTGAAGGTTGTCTACTTTGTTTCGACGTGCCCAATTTTCAATAGGTTCATCAATATCATCATTAAGATCCACAATTTCTTCAACCATGACAGGTGTAGGAACTGGTTTTTCAGCTTCTGGTGCCATTTCTTCCGAAAGTTTTTGTGCTCGGGCAGTTTTAGAATCTCTTACAAGGCTTCTAAACCGTTTTTCGATTCGTCTGATTCGATCAGCGAGCGTTGTTGCAACAATCGCACTGAGTGTTCGTGGTAGTTGTTCTATTAGGGTTTCACTAATGATATCAATTTCATCATGGTCTTCTTTTGTCCATTCAGTTGCACCTTTGTGTACAAGGTCTACCATTCTTTCTTCAATTTCATCTACAAATGAGGAGATTTTATTCAGATCTGTCCTATGGTTTGAGCAGAAATCACGCACTCTCACTTTTTGAACACGTCCTTCATCATTAAGAAGACCGCTAGGGATCTGTAACAGTAATTGGTCATGAATTTCACTTGCGAAGCCAGGATCTATGGCTCGTGCAGTTGCAGAACCAGATATATCACTCATCACGGCTTCAAGCTCAGACAGGTCAATCTCTAGATTTTCAGCATTTGAGAGCAATGTTCTTGCCTTTGCGCTTGCAGTTTCAAATTCAAGGTCAGAACTAGGTGCACTGAGTTGCCGAACTAAATCCATAACATACTCACTTGTGAACTTTGTATCTAAGGTCAATTCAGGGGTGTCTGGACTTCCGTCAACCATAATTTAGGGTAAGGGCAAGAGCTCAGACTATAAACTATTTACTTGTTTTTGTCAATAGCCCTTCTTTCATTAACATACCCCAGAACAATTGGCTCCGCTAGAATGTTTCAAACATTTTTAAAACCACTCCATGCCAAAAAAACGTGACCCCAATGCCCCAAAGTCTCTTGCCATTTTATTTTGGATGATTGTAGGAGGTCTATTAGGATGGCAAGCCAATGCGTGGCTCATTGATGAACCTGTTATTCAGATCGGTGGAGGGGCAAGTGAATACTCTGAAGAAAACGTAGATTTAGACCTGTTCTGGGATGTATGGGGCTTACTCGAAGAAGACTACATAGACATTGTAGACACTACTGATGCTGATCGTGTGTATGGAGCGATTGATGGAATGGTGGATTCCTTAGGAGACCCGTACACAGCCTTCATGAATCCAGAGGAAAGTGAAAGCTTCAATCAAAGCCTCAATAGCGAGTTGGAAGGAATCGGTGCTGAATTGACCGTTCGAGATGGATTACTTGTGGTAGTTGCTCCACTCAAAGATTCGCCGGCAGAACAAGCAGGACTTCTACCCAGTGATCATGTCTACCTAGTAGATGGAATGCCAACTTCTGAAATGACCCTGTGGGATGCAATCATGAATATTCGTGGTGAACCTGGAACTGAAGTGGTTTTGACCATTGTGCGTGAAGGGGTAGAGGAAACCATAGATATTCCTATCACTCGGTCTAAAATTCATGTTCCAAGCATTGAAACCGTCTTTGAAGAAGTAAATGGGAAAAGCATTGCCCATGTCTCTCTCTATTCATTTGCTGATGACACGTATCTAGAATTTCTTGAAGCTATTCGGGAAATACAGCTCGATGACACCGATGGACTGGTGCTTGACCTTCGTCTGAATGGAGGAGGTTTCCTTGATGTTTCAATTCAGATTCTTAGTGAATTTTTTGCCGATGAAGTGAAAGCCGTGATTGTAAAAAATGGAGATGGAACGAATGAAATCATGTACACCAATGGAAAAGGAGATCTCATAGATATCCCAGTAGTGGTTCTGATTGACCAAGGATCTGCCTCTGCCTCAGAAATTGTGGCAGGAGCTCTTCAAGATCATGGACGTGCTGTAGTTATGGGAGAAACAAGTTTTGGGAAGGGAAGTGTGCAACAGCTCACAGACCTTATGGGTGGATCAAGCATTCGGATCACCATTGCCAAATGGTTCACTCCTAATGATCGAACCATCGACAAAGAAGGAATTGAACCTGATGTGCTCATTGAAATGGATCAAGTGGCCCTCGACTCTGAGGAAGATATCCAACTTCAGGCCGCACTCGACTACTTATCTAACCTAGAATAAATGGGACCCTTTGATCTTGCCGCTATCACTGCAGACTTCTTGGTGCTTGTACTTCTAGTGGTGATTGCCTCTGTTCCTGTATTTTTTCTTTTGGCTTATTTCAATCACCGAGATAAAGGTGAAAAAGAACCGAAGCAGCTGAGAAAGAAAATATTCAGATGGGGAATAGCGGTGACTTTTGCGGCCGCACTGATTGAAGGATTTGTGGAGATCAATGTCTATGAGTTTTTCAATAACCAACCACCACTCTTATACTTGCTGTTAATGCCTTTTCTTTTAGTAGCATTGACCGAGGAATCTCTTAAATTATGGGTGGTGAAAAAGTTCGCCTACGATCATAAAAAATTCAATGAAGTGATGGATGGAATCACGTACTGCATCATCGCAAGTATGGGATTCGCTATTCTTGAAAACATTGTCTATACCTTTCAATATGGTTGGGAAACAGGAGTGCTACGGGCCTTCACTGCCGTTCCGGCCCACGCCATGTTCTCTGGGATTATGGGGCACTATATTGGGATCGCTAAATTTACTAAAGGGAAAGAAGCCGCAAAGAAGCTCATGTGGAAAGGACTCGCTGCAGGAGTCTTTTTTCATGGTCTTTACGACTTCCTTTTGATGTCTGGAATCCCATTGCTCATTGTTATGGTGATTCCGCTCCTTGCTTACATGGGATACCTTCTTCATCGGATTATCCACGATGCAAACAAGGGAAGTTTAGAAAGCATTCGATACTTCTAAGGTTGGATGCTCACTACCGTTTCGTCTCCTACCGTAGCGTGATCTAGTTCACTGAATTCTTGAAGTAGACTTGGATTTGCCGTGAATTCACCAGGGTTCACCACTCGAGCAAGGTAGTAGAAACTGTATGCATCACAGTTATAGTATTTAGGATTACAGTAGGCAAAGAAATTCACTTCTTGCTGGTTCGTGAGGTAAGGCGAACGAAGCCCAATACCCCAACCGTCATACCAAGAGCGATAAGGCTTGCTGAGTGGCTGTAAACCACTCGGAAGGTAGTCAAGGAGCCGGTAGCTAGTGTCGGGCTCTATATCGAGCTCAAAATGCACTTCTACAACGTCTCCTGTCTGGAGTTCATCAACCTTAACGCCATCCACTTCATACCATCGCTGGATATTGAGTGAGTCATCACTAATCAAGTCTTCTGGATCGCTGTAGTCCCAGAAGTGACTGAGGGCAAGAATCTCTCCATTCACATTTGATATTTCTATCTCATCCAACTCACTTGAAGTGAAGCTTCTCCACTGAGCGTAGCCAGCTTCAATTTCAATTTTTTCACCGTTCAAATTGAAGCTCACAGGATCACCATTCACATGAGTGAGTCGTTGTTTGCTGTAAAGCATTGAAGGCAAAAGGTTGAATTCATCGTCATCCAAGGCTTCATAATAGAGAGCTTCTCGTCTGTCACTGGCAACGTAATCCGCCAATGTGGCCAAGAGCATGAGTTCTTCTCCCGCAAATTTTGCGTCTTCAATTTCAAGGAAAAGTCGAGTCACGTCATCGCCAGATCCCATTTCACTGTAGGCAAGAGCGACCCATAATTTTTGCAGCTTTGTAAGTTCAAATTCTCGCTCGAAGACACGCGCTTCAAGGAGCATGTTTTCTCCAATCCCTGTGAGTCCATACACGGCTTGGAGCTTTTCTGTAAGTGTCACCTCTGAACTGTAAAGGTAGGATTCAAAGTAGTCTTCTAGTGCGCTGGTATTCCATCGTTCAGGAGCAAGTGCTGCCAATTGAGCACTAAGGTCTAGGCTAGGATCAGAGTAAGGGAAAAGAGTGATTCCTTTTGTTCCGTTGTAGCTCACGTCTTGATAAAGGCCAGGGCGGAATTCAATTTCCCCCACATCAAGTCCAAAGGTATCCATCAGCCATTCTGCCGCTAGGCTTCGTCCAAGCGCTTCATCCACACGGTTACCATCTTGATTCAAGACCCATTGAAGGTTCGAATAAACAGGGCCATTTTCTAGATTAATGAACGTAACCGTTGTTCGGCTGGTGTCACTCCCTGGAATATTCACAGCTTCTTTCAGTTCGGTTTCTTCTTGTTGTGGAAGCCGGAAGTAAGATTCCACAACTTTAGTTTCAAGGTAAACAGAATCGTCACCGGCGTCACTTTCCATTCCAAAGATAAAGTCATGCACTCCCTCCGTCATCGCACCGGTTTCAAAGTAAGTGGTTTCAAAGGCGTGACCATCCGTGGTCATACCTAAGCCCATGGATTCACTTTCTAGCCAGAAGCTCACACCTTGTCCTTTCACTAGTTCATCACCGTAGGCTCGCACGGGAAGGAGTGGCTCATCTCCTACAAGATAGTTGGGACTTAGAATCGGAGTAATGAAGGCATCCTTTGTGACGATGGCTTTTGCACTTGTATATCCAGCATAAATTTCCTCTCCAGTCGCAAGCGCTGTGACGCTGATTCTCCATTCAGTAATGCTGTCAGGGAGTTCAAATGTGATTGTGTTCCCATCCGTAGCACTTGCTGGCACAACATCAAAGTAGGCCGTGGTTGGGAACTCAGTTCTCATGCCGTCACCTTTCTCATTATGAACGTAATGTCCATCTGCAAAGTAGGTGTGGAGACCAGCCACTTCAAAATTATAAACGGTCTTGGTGTCTTGAATCGTTTCAATAGTATGGATTTCAATCCATTCCCCTTCCGTGTTCAACAGAACGTCACCTTCTTGCATTTTCTTGGCTTCGGTCCACTTTCCGTTGAGGAAAATAATGTGATTATCAGTGAGCCCAAAACTGCCGTTGATCAATAAGGTTTCTCGTACGTTTTCCCGATGTAATCCTGCCACGGTAGCAACCACAAGAGTGTCACTCAGTTCAGATTCCCGAGTCAGAATTTCATCGCCCACTTGAATGTCCTGAATATTTTTTGTTGTTCCATCAGCCATGAGGATTTGGGTGTCGGCGACAAAACATCCTCCTTTATCTCCTGAGATTTCTTCCACATCATGAGTGAGTAATTTCGTGTCTATATTGGATGCCAGTCCCGCATAAATATCTACGAGTGGGTCATATAAGTCTTCATCATAAAGAGAGTAGTAGGCTTCATCCACCAATTGGATATGAATATTTGCATCCGTTTCAGTTTCAAGACTGAGAGTGATTTCTTCACCAGGAGCGTATTCGTCTTTATCGGTCGATGCTGAGACGTCAAAGCGACGATCATCCCGTTTGAAGTAGATGTTTTCATAAGATGCCGTTTGATATCCTGATCCATCAAATCTCACTGCAGAAACGTAGACATTCGGGATATCTGTTTTATCAAATTTGAATTGATGATTTCCGGTGTCTTCAATCTTGTAATCTACGATTCCTTCTTGAGATCGGAAGAAGAGGAATTGATCGTCTTCTGTGTCCAAAGCAGAACTATCAGAATAGACTTGAACTTCAACAGAATCACCAACCGAGTAACCTGAGTTAGGCGCATTCACTTGATCCAAATAAACGTAGCTTGTGGTGCTGCCGTCGTAGACTTTGTGCAGCATTTTACTCGTTCGATAATAGCCTCCGGTCTCGTCATCGACTTCAATGTATATGCGATAAGTTTTTGTTTCATCGAGATCATAATCTAGAAGGTAATTTCCTTCACCATCATGTTTAAGCTCTCCACTATCGATGTTTACCCAATTGGTTTCGGTTTTTGTTTCCTGTCGAGTGACTTTGTCCACCTCATCATAATATTCACTCGTGGTGTAAGTGACGTCCATTCGTTCAATTTCATAGCTAAGAATTCCATGAGTGGCCACGGTATCACTGATGTGTTTGTTCAATGAACCTGCAAAGAAGCCAAAGTTTTCACCGTAGGAATTATGAAGATCCACCTCATAAGTAAGGAACTCCCATGAGTCATGGGTAGCGGGCATCGCGGTGTCTACATAAACATCTGAACGATAGATGTCGACGTAAATGGATTCTTGAATATCTCCCAGTTCTTCTTGAACAGGGTAGACATTAAATGAGTCAGAATAGCTGATGTAGCAGGTGCTTCCACAGTGATCCAAACGCAGGTCTGAAACCCAATCGAGTGTGGCGTATCCATCGGCATCGGTAGTCACATAATGGTCCACTCCATCAGGGTCATTCACTCGCAATTCTGTGTGTGCCAGAGCAGTTCCATCAAAGAATTGAGATTTAATATCAAGGCTGACCGTTTGACCGGCAAAGTAAGCATCTTGATCCGTGCTTAAGTTGATTTCATAGGCAGGCAATTGATAATTCTCCACCTGAATTGAATCCGTGAAAATGATTTCATCATCCATTTTCAGAGAAACATAGTGGTAGCCTGTTGCGGCCTCAACCAATTGAATTTTACCAGTAAATACTTCTCCATCTACAATCTCCACAAGGCTTGTTCCTCCGCCATCAATTTCTAGAATAGCTTCACCATTGAGTGCTTCATCACGACCTTGCACCATTCCCCAGAAGAGTACTTTGTCATCAGGACGGTAGACTTTTAGATCGGTGTCGAACATATTCCAAGTAAGATCACCAATTTCTTCACCGGCAGAATAAAAATTCTTTTCAAGGTAACTCACGTCTTTATCAGTTGTGATCTGAACCTGAAGGTTATAATAAGTTTTATAGGCAGGGTCGATGCTTTCATAGATATTGTCTAGAACAGCTAATCCATCAGCATCAGTTTTTAAACTCACATCTGTTCCTAAAATTTCAACCGTCGCACCTTTTACTGGCTCACCTGTTTCTAGATCATTCACCCAGAACAGACTTTCTTTATTTGAAATGGTGTAGAAGCTGGCGGTATCTGTGACTTGGATAAAACTTTGTTCCCACGCATCATGAAACTGCACATCCATTAGGTAGTACCCATTGCTTAAGGCCTGTGGGAGCTGAATGTGGTCACGATGATTGTGTTCGGTTAATGGAACTTGTTCCATATCTACAATAGACACAAGTCCAGAGTTGCTGACTTCATAATGTTCCTCGGCCGCACTCGCCCATGCAGGCACTGAATCTCGATAGTCCATGATCGCAGCAAGATAGTCCTCGTAATTCTCATATTTATAAACCTGTACATCAATCAGTTCTTCTTCATTTCGTTTATCCCAGCTGTAAGCATTGGCAGGAATGAGGCTCCCCTCATCAGATGAAATCACTTCAAATCGAGCAATGGTTAGATTCGCATTTAAGTCTTCATTATCACCGGTTTCAAATTGCCATACGTAATCTTCACCTAAGGTCTGATCCGTTCCTGCGAGCGGAAGTTCGGCATTTAGTGTCACGGTATAAATGGTGTTTTCTTTAAGGTTCCCATTAGGCACAAATGTGACCACTTTGTCTTCCACACGGAATGATCCATTCACTTCAGGAGAAATTCTAAAGTGCTGTTGGAAATCCACGGCTTCTGCACCGCTGTGCGAAAGATCAATTTCAATGCCTGTATTGATGGGTGCTCCAGATGAGGCCATCCCTGGGTGAGTCCCTGTCACTCTGAACGCATCCGAAACTGAGTAGGCCCATCGGAAGGTTTTTTTATAAGGGGCATCATCAAGGTTCTGTGCCGCTAGTTCAAATTGGTAAAGTTCCCCAGATTCTAATGCCACGTCAGGCACAAGGACGACCGTATAGTTGTCCACTTGCTCGACGGTGAAGCTGGTTTCAGGTGAAATACTCATAACGGTGGCAATTTCTTCAGCGTCCAGTTCTCCCTTACTTTCCAGGGTGAATTCAGCCAGTTCGTCGACGCCACTCTCGTCTTCATCACTCGCTGTTAATGTGTAGTAATCCTGAGCTTCTGCCACGTTCACAAGCTCAATGGGAAGATTGAATGAGCTTCCTGGTCCTACTAAAACTTGTAGAACAAGCACAAGTACCAGGGCTCCACTAATGGCAGGCACCATTCGATTAGAAAGCAAACGCTTCCAGTCAAAATTGAAGTTCCATTCTCGCTTAGGTTTGGATTCAATCGACTCTGCTTTTTCACTTAATTGGGCACGCAAGTTGTTCTTGAAGGCATCATTACCTCGTCGTTTTCTCATATTTCCAAGCTTATGGAGTTCTCCGGCTAATGGGTGTTTTTTATCGTCCATCATGCGTTTTGAGGGTTATGTAGCGATTGCAATCGTTTGAGGGCTCGATTGAGTCGGACTCCCACATTGCTCACGCTAATGTTCAGCGTCTCTGAGATTTCTTGATACGATTGGTCTTCAAAAAAGCGCAGTGACAGAATGTCTTGCTCTTTAGGTTTCAAAAGTCCAAAGGACTGATTGAGCTGGCGGATCGACTCTACCGCCTCCTGAGCGTCTTCATTCTTTTTAAGATTCATATCAGCGGCATCAAAGTGCTCGCCTTCTTCTTTCCACTGTTTAAGCGCCAATTCCCGTTCTTTCTTATGTTTACGGTAATACTGGTTCATTTCATTGATTGCCACCCGATAAAGCCAAGATCGAAAGGGCCGTCCTGTCCATTTAAATTTATGGAGCTTTTCCAGCGCAATCATGAAGGTGTCACTCGTGAGGTCTTCGGCCAATTGAGTATTAGCGGTTCGACTCACAAGAAAACGGTGCACGGCATCAACATGTAAATCGTAGAGAGCTACGAATTCACGTCGATCGGCCTGTGCGGCTTCAATCAGTTTCCGTTCTTGTTCAGGGCTGACAGTCATTCAGCAGAGTTACAAAATGATTCTACACCTATACAATGGACAGAATGAAACTTTATTACACTTTTTGTTTCCAACAGGTTTGTGCTAGTGTTTTTTCTCGATAAAATTAAAGCCCAAAGAAATGACCCATTCTCCCGAAACGATCAAAACACCTGAATACGTTTCAAAAGCAGAAGTTCAAGCTCAGTTAGCTGCTCACTTTAATGTAGTGGATGCAGGTTTAGATAGTGCATTCTCTGATATCCAAAATACACTGACTGGTTTAGATAGAGGTGCAGAACCTGATGTCAGACTTGATTTAAATCATTCTGAAGCAGAATATCTTATGACCTATCCAGATATCGATATGCCTCATTTTGGCGAAAAGTCACGAAGGCTTTATCTGAGATTTGGAGAACGAACCTATATTTTCATTATCCACACGGTAAAGAATGAAATCCGTGCTCATTACCGCAGTTGTCATGGGCCAATACATCCAGCGTGGACTGCAGTGTCTAAAGCTTAAGCAGATGGCTTTCTCATTCTTTGTCCACAATGTTAAGGCTTGTGTACTGTCTTGATAGCGATCGTTAATTTCAGTTATGTTATCCGGCTACTGATTTGCAGCTTGAGATGAATTCAAATCTCTATTGTTGATTACCATAGGGTGTAAGTAAAATTAATCACACAGTTATACCAGAATATGTGAGTGATGTAAAATGACTGAGCTCTCAACTCCTAGAGGAAGTAAAGATAGTCCAACCCTTGGGGGATGCTGGAAGCTTCGTTCCAGTTTTCAACATTATCATTCTCAAGCTGAGCTTTATAAACACGAAGTGCTTCTTTGCTTGCGGCTAGGGTGTTTTTCCAGTGGCCTTTAATCTCTTCAAATTCAGCACGTGCATGACGAATATCTGTTTGTGCACCACGTGGAACACTCTTTCGAAGTGGTTGAATCTGGTAATCAACCTTGAAGGTTTTTGGAATTCCTTCACTTGTTAGTAGAAGATCGTACATGCTTGTAGCAGCTTTTTCTATATTGTCTTTGATTACAACGTAGTGGTGGCCCTCTCTAGGTGGATGAGGATAGCTGTTATGGTAGTCGTCAAAACGGATTTCATTTACAGAATCTAAACGGTCTGTTCCTGGACCATGTGTATTTTGGCTTTTAAGGTAGTCTCCAATGCTATGAGCAATTACATATCTCGACAAAGGGGTCTGATTTGTATTTGGACTGAGATAGTAGCCATTTGTCCCTGAGCCCCATTGGCAGAGATACTTGATGGTGTCTAGCATGTCTGTGTTGATTGCTGCCCATTCACTTTTTAGCTTCACGTATCGTTGAAGTGTTTGTGGATCATTTGCAGGGAAAGGTGACAGAGAGTCTAGTTGGTTTTGAATGGCATCTCCTCGTGCTTCTAGTTGATCTAATCTTTGCGAAGCAATACTGAGTGTAAGCACTTCAACTTCATGTCGTAGTTCTTGTACAGCAGCCGTGTCTGCGCTGTATCTCAAGCGTAGTGCCTGATCTAGAACAGAGAGGTCTGTATTTGGAAAAGCAGAACGGAGTTTTTGTTTGTTGAGATAAACTATTTCTACTGTTTCTGTATACACTTCATCGATATGATCAATAAACTGTAATGGATCAATGTCACCTGCTTGAGAGTGGTTTGCTTCAACTAGTGTTGCTTGTTCTGTGAAGACAGGATCGGTGTTTCCAATACAGGTGATCCGATAAATGTCGTCTCCAGAAAATATGCTATTTGAGGGGCGAACCTCACAGGCAATTCCATTAATGGGGTAGCTAGCGTTCACACGTGCTACCTCTTCTTCGATACGTGTAGTATTTTCTCTTATTGATCGTTTAACCAATAACCCTCGTCCAGGGTTCAAATGGACATCCATCCAAAATCCAACTTGTGGAGGTTGCATATCATACTCTTGTGTGTCAGTGCCGTCTGGAACATGGAAAAGGGGTCCAAGGGCATCTTCAAGAGCGTCAGCTACGAGCCCAACTTCCATATCAACAAACTCTGTATCAACAGTTTCTTGAGAAGGGTTTGAGTCGGCCAGGGCCTGTTGTGCGCTAAGGAAGCTTGTTAGAGCAAGTGCAAGAGTGGATCTTTGCATAGGAGCTTGTTAATGAATCATATAATGCATGTTTTTCAGCTCAATGTCAAATCTTGTCACGCCTCTCGTTCCTAGTCCGCATCGAACCCGTCCCTTCGGGAGGGTTCTCATCCTTTGTTTGCTAAAGTGGTTTTGGCGAGGGGGTGTTAGATTTTTCTAGGAGGAATTGCCTATCTTAAGACATAATTGATAGTTTGAACTCCTTGGGTGGAGAATTGACAAATGACAAAAAGTGTAACAAAAAACAGTCGATTTTGTTTAGTTAAGTGATATTAGCTAAATAATCTTCTAAAAAATGGATCTCAACCAAATTAAGCCTGTGGCTCAAGAATATGGCGAGCTGACTAATCGTCATTTTGAGACTGGAATTCCCACAAGTCAGCATCCAGACAACGAGAGGTTGTTGGCAAGACGGACGGAACTAAATGATCAGCTTAAACAGATGGTTGGTGAGTATCTAAGTGAAAAGGGTGGTGATGCAGCTGCAGTTGAGGAGTTGAAGGCAGTTTTAGTGAAAGCAAAAACACTTGGGAATTTTTGGTGGCCAATGAGTAGGATTGATTGGATGTTGAAAGATCAAATTTCTGTCACGTGTAGTACAGAAGATCAGTAAACTCTTCCACCAAATTCCTAAAAAGCCTTGTTTTCACAGGGCTTTTTTAAGCAAAAATCTCGTTCATCTCATTCTCGAGATTGGCTTCTTCTATAAACTTGAAAATGGTCTCTTTGGGTTCAACAGGGAAAGCCTCGTTGCTAGACCAGCTCTTTTGCACCACGCGCTGATAAAGCTCCGTCAGCTCTCGTTTGTACTTCGAGTCGGTGTTGCCAAGTAAATGCCCTCCTTTCGTCTCAATCAGGAAGATTTTATCGAAACTCTTGGGGCTTTTCTCCTTGAGGGTTAGTATGAAATCAGGGTGGAAACGATTCTTCCTCCATGCCACCAAGAAGAAGTCTTTCTTGGCTTTGTTTCTGCACGACCAGTAGGTCTCATTGCCTTCCTCCATGCGCCATAGTGCTTTGTCTTCAAGCACATTCAGGTCATCATTGATTACGGGTTCAAATAGGCTCTTCTTTACGTTCAGCCCTCGCCTCCTTGCATCTGTCTCAAAGTAGTATTCAGGGGTGAGTACTTTCTTGAAGCTAAACTTTGGTACGAAGCGAATCTCATCGCTCTTCATGCGGTCCATAAACACCTTTCGTGCCAGTCGGTCTACCTCCCCAACATTCTGCCCAGCTCCACCTAGAATCTTCCGTAGCTCATCCAGCAAAAACACCTGACTACTCTCAATGTCTTCGAGTGAAACGCGTCCTCTAAGCAGCGTCAAAGCACGGTCCACCAGTTCATGTGCCTTCCAAGGGGTTGGGACGTATTCAAGGATGTTTTGTACCCAGAAGCTCTTTCGTAAGCTAGAGCGCATGGAAACACGCTTTCGCATCTCCACCATTTCAAGGAACTCTTCGATGTCCTGTGCAATTTCACGGCTAAACCCAATCGTAACCGTCTTTTCCAAGCCTTTTCCGCCCAGTTGTACTCCACGCCAAGCTCACCAAACTCAAAGAGGATCTGGGCGATACGGAACGTCGTGCGGAGAATTGGTTAGAACTCACCGAAAGAACTTTCGACTTCATCACCTACGCAGCCGAGAACTTCAAGCGTGAGAACTACGAAGGGCGTAGAACCATACTCCAAGGATTCGGGGCAATCTTCGCCATCCGCGATAGGAAGCTGGAAATGGAATACCTGAGCTTAGAACCAGCAGAAAGGGTAGCAGAAAGCGGTAAGCCCTGACTTAGATGCAATTCGTCTCAGGTGAAATAGAACTAACTGTGTCAGAATATTACGATTTTGGCTGATTTTTTTTAGATTTGATCCCACCGTGTTGAACCGCTGAAATAATTATATTCGTTAGAGTACTGCTTACATCACGTCCATTCACGTATCTTCTGTATTCTCTATAGCTTCTCGCTCGTAATAGATTATCTGCATGATCATCTATATAAATCTGTTTTCTTATTGCTTGAAGGATTTTTTCTTTCCATTGACCTTCACTTAGTAAACGAGCACAAATCGCATCTCTTTGTTCATCGAATAGCTCTGCATAGCGTGTGTTTTCTATGAGCATCTCAACCTTATTCAAGGCATCGTTTACTATTATTGAGTACTTACTACATAGCTCATCAACTTGTCTATCCACGCGATCAATATCAGGTGCATCAATTAAACCATCTCCTCTTTCACTGAAAGCAATTCTATTGAGTACATGTTTGGCAACACCAGTTTGATCCACATTCATAAGAATTTAGGGTTAATCATCATGAGATTATATCTTAAAATTCAAACCATGGCAATGAGCTCCAGAAAAAACAGACCATGAAGGCCTGCTGTATTTTCAAAATCTGGCGGAGAGACTGGGATTCGAACCCAGGAGACCATTGCTGGCCTAACGGTTTTCAAGACCGCCGCATTCGACCACTCTGCCATCTCTCCGCAGCTCGGATAAACTACCGGCTTGGTTCTATGATTTCAATGGCATTTTTGTTAGTCTCTTTGCGATATATCTAACTTACGATTATGGAAAATAAAGCATTCAAATTTCCAAAGTGGGGAATTGCCGTGGGAATTCTATTCTTATTAGTGATTTGGACCGTGGGACAGTACAACAAACTCGTGACACTAGACGTGCATGTAGACAATGCATGGGCGGATGTAGAAGTGCAATATGAACGACGTGCTGACCTGGTGAGTGAACTTTTTGGAATTGTTGAAGGAGCGGCTAATTTTGAACAAAGCACATTAATAGAAGTGACGGAAGCACGAACCAACTGGTTAAACACTCAGGCAGATTCTGGGGCCTCACTAGAAGCTCAAATGGAGTCGGCAAATAGTTTTGATTCCGCCTTATCACGTTTATTGGTGACGGTTGAGGCCTATCCAACACTGACAGCCACAGAAAGTTTTCAAAGCTTTCAAGTTGAAATGGCAGGGACAGAAAATCGAGTGGCCATTGCTCGAGAAGATTACAATGCAGCAGCTTCAGATTATAATTTAGCGACTCGGAAAATACCTATGACCTTCTTTGCGGGGATCTTTGGTTTTGATGAAGCGCCACTTTTTGAAGCCTCAGAAGGGACAGAATCAGCGCCAGAAATTGAATTTGATTTTAGTGTGCAGTAATGAGGAGAATTCTAGTTTCATTTCTGCTCTTATTCTTAATGAGTCCGCTCGCGTTTGCGGAGCTTATTATCCCTGATGCACCTGAAAACTATGTTTTGGATCAAGCCGATGTGCTTTCTGAAGAGACAGAAAGGCTTTTGAATTACCAGCTGAGTAATTTTGAATTAGAAAAATCAACTCAAGTGGTGGTGGTCACTTTAGATTCACTTCAGAATTATCCGATTGAAGAAGTCTCTCTGGAAATCGGTCGTGAATGGGGCGTTGGACAGGAAGAATTTGATAATGGAATCGTATTTTTGATTGCTCCAAATGAACGCGAATCACGTATTGAGGTCGGACGAGGCCTTGAAGGCATCATGCCAGATACAAGCGCGTGGCTGATTTTAGATGAAGTGGCCATTCCTTACTTCAAAGTCGACAATTTTGACACAGGGGCGATAGAAGGAACCTTCTACATTTTGAACGTTGTTGGGAATGAAAATTTTGATATTTCAGTATTAGAACCGGCTTATGATGAAGATCTGATGGCTTTCATTGCGAGTTTTGGGCTTATCTTTTTTTGGACCATTCTCAGCTTCATGTCTCAGAGTAAATCATGGTGGGCAGGTGGTCTTTTTGGTGCTTTAATTGGTGGAGTTCTATTCCAAACATGGATTCCCTTATTGATTGGAGGAGCCATTGGATTATTCATGGACTATATCGCGTCCACTTATCTCTACAAAAAGATTAAATCGAGTGGTAGTTCAGGCTTTTGGGGAGGCTCAGGTGGCTCGTCTTCAGGAGGAGGGTTCAGTGGTGGTGGAGGAAGTTTTGGAGGAGGAGGTGCCTCAGGATCTTGGTAAAATAAGACATCAAAAAAGCAGAGAACCGGTCTCTGCTTTTTCTTATGAAAGAAAGTTTATTTCTTCATTTTGCACCCTCCCATACATTTGTTCACAAGGAGGTAAAGTCCAGATAAACCTACAAGGATGTAGACAATTCGTACGACGACTTCCCATTGTCCAAGAAGGAATTCAACAAGGTTAAATTCGAAAACTCCAACGAGTCCCCAGTTGAGGGCTCCAATACAAGCTAGAACAAAAGTAGTCATCCAAAGTGGACAGCAGTTAGAACCTTTTCCCATTTGTGCGTGGATTAATTGATAAAGTTCACAATAACTATATCAACTACTCAACAGAACTACCAACGGGGTCAGGCAGATCCAATTCTAAGCTCCCCAGTAAAGCCATAATGGCATGTTGATTTCTATCCACTCGCATTTCATGATTGTCACTTGTCGCCATAAACCCACCCAATGAAGCAATAGGCAAAGTTGATGGGTCCACGCCTTCTTGAGGGTATTGCAGGCTCATAGTGAAGTCCAAGCCTTGGACAATGAATTGTCCATAACAATGACGTCGTTTTTCATCCTCAAGGGCATGGGCAAGTCGGTAAGCTTTATTCACTCCTTCAATATGTACGGCCGTAACGCCTCCGGAAAACTCAAAGCTATTGCAGCTGTCATCACTGGCGTATTGCTCAATCAAGTAATCATTCATATCGTAAATAAAAGTCAAAACCCTAGGGTCATGAGTCTCTAGATAATACAAAAAGTAAGCCTGGGTTTGCCAAGGAACAAAGGCAGTGTTTTCATTTTCTGGCCAGTAGTCTAGGGCGTAGTATTCAAAAGCTTGAGAGACCGCCGCTTTGTAGCGAGTTTCTCCAGTCACATTGTAGAGTCTCATCAAAGCTAACAAGGCTTCACCTGGGTAATAATCGGTATTGCTTTCCGTTATTTTCCCGAAGAAAGTATTGAGTCGTCCACTTTCTTCTTGTTGAGTGAGTAAAGCATCCGCCAATTCCATGGCTAGTACTTCTTCATCACCCATTTCTAACAGTGCCAAAATAGCGAAAGCATTAAAGGCAATGGGATCCTTTGTTTTGTTGATATGAACCACTGAATCCTCAATCATAGGGATATAAAGCTCATATCCTTTCTCTGAGAGCGTTCGGAGCTCGTCATTGTCGGTGTATTCCCCCAACTCGCTAATCACCCACCAGGAGGCCATTTTACGTATATTTACAACACCTACACTGTCCTCCTCTGAATATTCATTTGTGATGGGATCATAAACATATTCCAAAAATTCATCATTTTGGTTGTTTAAGAACCATTCTCCTCCCTCTACCATGCTCAAAAACACCGGATCTTCTTGAGTTCCACAAGAAGTCAGGACAAGAGCTGATGTCAAAATGAGTGAGAGTAGACGTTTCATTTAAGCAGGCCAAACAGCAAGAATCACTCCCATGGCCAAGAAACTCACCAACATATTGCTCCCACCAATAAGCAGCAATTTATATGATCGTTGTTCCCAAATGACAGCGCCAAATTGAGTGGTGAGGACAAAACCAAGCCATGCCCAGAATGCAATTTGAGCCCCGGCACCGGCACTGTCCGCATCCATCACTGAAATGAAATGAGCAAGGAAGTAAGCTGTTACAAGCGAACTTAAAAGCCCCAGTCCATAAGCTGTGAGCATCATCTGTTGTTGTTTTTTCTTACTCTTAGGAAAACTCACTCCAGATAATTTCATCCAGATTTTTCCAAAAAGTAGAGGTGAATACCACATTGAGCCAATCATCATGCTGACAATTGCAGCAACGAGCACAGCCAGAAGATTTACTTCCATTGTTAAAGAGGGTTAATTCTTGTCTATTGTATCATAGCTCTTTGAGCTTATCTGGATTGGCCTCTCTAACTAATGCTCGGGCCAATGCGTCTACAGGGTCAATGAGTCTAGTTCCTTCAAAAACACGTTCTGGCATAGCCAGTGGAATTTCAGTACAGCCCAAGATGACAGCTTCCGCCCCTAGATCATTAAGTGTTCGAATGAAGCCTTCAAAGCTGCTACGAGCTTGCTCCGTAACAGGAGTGACCGCTTTAACACCCCACTCTCGATTGTAAATTGCATCGTGAACATCAGCTTGAATAGTTTCAGGCACTTCAATCACTTCAAAACCCATAGGCTCTAATATCTGACGATACACGCCTACATTTCGAGTTCCAGTCGTTGAAAGTAGTCCTACTTTTCTGAGTTCAGGGAACAGTTCTTTAATCAGTGCAGCCGTTTCTTCAAGCATATGAACCACACTAACTCCATCAATTTGACCAACTAACTCACGGAAGCGATCAAAGATTTTAGGGGCATGAAAGGTGTTACATGGGACTCCAATAACCCCTTGTTGATTGTATTCATTTAGTCCAGCCGCAGCCATGCGAGCGACAGCGGCCATTCCATATGTTTAAAGTTATTTCTTTAAAAACTTAGAACGCAGGACATTCTATTGCAAGAGCTTCAATACCTTCGATAAATGAACCTTCACTTCCCCAAGCACGTTCTTCGTCAAAATGCATTTTGTGTCCATCAGGATAGATGAAAGCTCCATCTTCAATGATTCCATAAACCACGACAGGATCTTCATCATTGGGTCCAGTGATTTTTAAGTTTGGCTGGGGTCGACCTTTCTCGTCAAAGATCAGATAAAAGCCACCTTCTGAGTCTTCAGAGAAGTAGCAATTTCTATTATCCAAAATAAGACCTGAGCTACATGAGCTAAGCAGTAAGAGCATTAGGCTAAAGCAAAAATATTTCATTCCTATTTTTTATATCACAAATGGCGGAGAGAGAGGGATTTACCCCTACGGGGCATAAACTTCTCATCCCAGTCCTCTGCTTCGCAGACATTGTAAAACCCTCGGCTGCAAGAGCCAAGGCTTTTCCAAATCCTGGCGGAGAGAGAGGGATTCGAACCCTCGAGCCCGATTGCTCGGACTAACACCTTAGCAGGGTGCCGCTTTCAACCACTCAGCCATCTCTCCGTGTCCAATTTGTCTGCCCAAAAGGGCTCTCGTAATATAGGGATTGAGCTGAACTTGAGCAAGGTGGATTTAGAGCTAGTTTTTCTGTCTAACTGACTGGAGGAGGTAAGGGGAGTTGAACCCCTAGCCTAAAGCTGACATTCTACATCCGTTCCACAACTGGAATTCCCAGAATCGATAGCCCCGCCTTCATCTGATGAAGAAAGGCCTGAATAAGTCCCACTCGGGTCCGTTTTTGCTCAACCGTTTCCGCGTTGGCCACATGGACTTTACTGTAGAACCGGTTGAACTCCGTTGCGAGTTCATAAAGATAAGTACAAACAATATGAGTCTTTCGTTCGGCTACCGTTCGTTCGAGTACTTCTGGAAATTTAATCATGTGTCGAAGTAGTGCCAGTTCATTCTCTTCCGTGAGCACGGGCATTCCATTGAGTGGCATAGCCCCAATTTTCCGGAGAATGCTGTAGGCACGTGCCGTGGTGTACATCAGATAAGGAGCTGAGTTTCCTTCAAGGGTGATGATCTTTTCCCAGTCAAAAACAATGTCCTTGTTTCGGTCTTGCGAAAGAATCGCGTACTTCACACTACTCACTCCCATGAGTTCAGAAAGACGAGCGTATTCTTCTCGTGTTAAGTCCGTTCCTCGTTCAGCGGCAAGTTCAGCCGCACGTTTTCCAGATTCATCAAGCAGATCTTCAAGTTTAATCACATTCCCTTTACGAGTGGACATGCCACTTCCAGCAAAACTCATTCGTCCAAATGAAATGTGTTCAAGGTTGGTGTCTTCTTTGTAGCCAAGCGCTTCAACCACAGCAAAATTTTGTTTGAAGTGCAGCGATTGAGCGTGATCCACAACATAGAAAATATGTTCAGGATGCCAGGTGTCCACTCGGTATTTCACGGTCGCAATGTCTCGAGTCAAGTACAGCGTAGCGCCATCTCCTTTTCGAACCATGGCGGGCACTTGATCTTCTCCCATGTCGTAAATAAGGGCTCCTTTTTCACCTTCAACAAAGAGTCCTTTATTGATTCCATCTTGAATAATTTCATCGGTCATATTTCGGTAGAAGCTTTCACCCATGGTGTAGTCAATTTCGACCCCCATTCGAGTGAGGAGTCGTTTGAGGTCTTCTGTGCTTTCGTGAACGATCCACTCCCAAACGGCAGTTTTCAATTCGTCTCCTTTTTCCAAGTCTGCAAAAACTTTTCGAGCTTTGTCATCCAGTTCAGGATCCGTCTCTGCTTCATTATTGAACTGAACATAAAGTCGAGAAAATTCATTGTTTGGGTCGGCATGAATCTTCTGTTCATCTCCCCAGGTTTCTACCGCATAAATAATCTTTCCAAAGTTGGTTCCCCAGTCTCCTAGATGATTGATCCGAATCACTTCATGCCCCATGAAATCAAAAAGGTTGGCCACACTGTCTCCAATAATCGTCGTTAAAATATGATGCACTCCCATTGGTTTAGCGGCATTGGTACTTGGGTACTCCACAATCACCGGTCGATTGTGTTCAATTTCATTTTCAACACTGAATCCTTTCTCCAAAAGCTTCAATTCTTCTTCAAGAAATTTTCCGCTGAGTCGTAGATTAACAAAACCTGGAGCCACAAATTCTACACTTCCCACTCGATAATCATCAGGAAAGTTTTCCACGATGGCCTCCCCAATGTCTTGAGGTTTTTTTCCTAAAATTTTAGTCAGTCGAAATGCAACGGGACAGGCAAAGTCACCATGACTCACGTCTCGGGGTTCTTCCACCGTTACCATGTTCAAGAGCTCACCTTCAGCCAAGTCAGGAAAAGCCTTGTGACAGGCTTCAATGAAAAGCGGCTTCAGTTGATGAGATAGAACTTTCATGGGCTGAGTGTAGTGCAGCAATCAGGACTAATCAAGAAGTCCATCCCGATCCTTGAAGCCTCCAAGTTCGGTATCGTCGGTGCCATGCGGGTCTTTCTTGAGGATAGTAATCATCACCCACTCCCTGAAGGCGTGGAATCAGGTTCATCAGTTTACTTTGTGGCCCCATATCACCTAAGCCAGAGATGAGTGGTCCATCATCAAAGAGAAGTGCAGCCAGGAAACGAACATAGTAGGATTCGTCACTTTCTTCCTCTTCTTGTGGACAGCTAAAGGGAAGTGATCCACTGTGTAAAAAATTTCCACGATCAAGACCTGTTTCTCGAAAGAGTTCATGTAAATAGGCTTGATTTGGCATGGACAAAATAGACATCACAATCTCACGAGCGATTCTGTAATTGATGATGTCTTGGCGTTCTATTGCAGCCTGTTCCATTTGTCGTTCATAAATATCAACGATCATATCAACTCGTTTTTCTGTTTGATCAAAAGCCTTCCGCTGTGCTTTTTCATAAGTACGAAATGCTTCTACAACGCTTCCAGAGTCACTGAATGATAGGTCAGTATCAAAGTAGTCAAAATTTTGTGGTGCTTGAAGTGTCTTACGTAGCCTTCCCCCCATTTCTGCACGAACGGTCCGATACGGGTTGGTGCCCTCTTCAATAATAAGGCGAAACAAGGGACATTTCCGATTTAAAAGTGCCGCCGCAAAGCGAGTCGCTGCATTGTATGGTGCTTCACCTAGGTGCCCCAATTTCTTCCATTGTTTTGCTCCTAAAATCAAAACGTAAGCAATCTGTTGTAAAACATAATCCATACGTTTGAGTGCTTTGTTTTTAGAACGCCCGCTCAGTGCAGCAAAACTTGAGTTCTGCTGTTCTTCAGTGAGCCAAAAATCAGGCACACAATTATAAACAACTTCAGCAAATTCACTATTCTGTTCAATTTGTAGATTAAGTTCATCCATTACGGAATTAAACTCGGCTTCATCCACGAGGTCCGACATCACGTAAACAGGCACATCTTCACCTAAATGTTGAGCAATAGAGGTCCAAAAAATCTGTTCTGCTTTTGCGGCTTTATCCGCCTCTACACGAGCGTGTTCGGGAGAAATAGAACCTCGTTTGAAGTTACTCGAAGGGTTGGCGACAAGCAGTACACCTCCTTCTGCAGCAACACCTTGAACTAGATCTAAAGCACTATCCGTGTGCACAAAATGATCAGAAGCCCGGCTCATCATGGGGGGCAGTCCTACAGGGAAATATGGTTTAGGGGCGTATATAGGTTCCTCGTCTAAACGGAGCGGCATGTTTTTCTTGATACAGAGCTGTGATTATACAATCCGAATGAGGTTCGGTCAAGTAACTCCGGGAAAAGTGAAGCAGGCTTTGACTTCTCTCAGGGAATACGGGAGAATGGTCTTTAGTTAACTGAATTAATGGATCCAGACCCCCAGATATTGATCACCATTCTCGTTCTTCTGATTTTATCAGGAGTCTTTTCGGCGAGTGAAACTGCCATAATGAGTTTAACGCCCGCTAAAGTGAGAACCTTGATCGATGGACGACGGAAAGGTTCAAAGTATTTGGCAAAGCTAAAACACGAGCATCATCGAACACTCATCACTATTTTGGTTGGGAATAACTTTGTAAATATCATGGCGGCATCATTGACCACCGTGCTTTTTACACAGATGTTTGACTCCTCTGCCGTTGGATTAGCCACAGGAATCTTGACAATTATTGTACTGATTTTTGGTGAAATTGTTCCTAAATCATTTGCAACCACTTACGCCGAACGTTTTTCTCTGATTATTTCTGCGCCCTTGTATTTTCTTGGGATTTTATTGATGCCCTTGATTTATGTTTTAGATCTTTTGGTTAAGGCGCTACTCACTTTAACTGGAAGTCAAACTAAGCAATTGGTCACAGATGAAGAATTGATTGCTATGGCTTCTATTGGTGAAGAAGAAGGATCTCTTGATGCACAAGAAAGAGAACTCATTGAAAATGTTCTAGAGTTTAATGATATTCATGTAGAAGACATCATGACGCCACGTATTCATATTGATGCGATGCCTGAGGATTATGATTTGGATGAAGCAGCGAAATTCATTGTGCACCACACTCATAGTCGAATCCCCGTTTATCGAGAAACTTTAGACAATATTGTTGGAGTTTGTTCTGTAAAACACCTCTTGGCTCAACGACATGACATCAGCGAGGATGAGCATGACGATGTGACATTAAGACAGACAGATCTTCGCTCACCCCTTCGAGTTGTGGGGACGACAAAGGTTCAAGATCTCTTTAAGAAATTCAAAAAGAAGCGCACGCATATGGCGATTGTTACGGATCCAGAGGGAAAAACTATTGGGTTAGTGACAATGGAAGATTTGATTGAAGAAATCGTTGGAGACATTCTTGATGAAGAAGATCATGAAGAAAGCAATCGAGTGAAAGAAATTAAACCAGGGCTTTATGCGCTGTCTGGACGTGTAGAGTTGGATGAACTCGCTGAACTTACAGGAATGGAATTCGACTTCCCAGAATATAAAACACTCAGCTTTTTATTGATCGAAGAGCTGGGTCGACTCCCTAGAAAAGGTCAACGAATCATTATTGGAAATTGGTCTTTTAAGGTCATGCATTTGTTCAAAGACACCATTCTTAAGGTAGAAGGACGACGAATGAGAAAGAAGAAATCTTGACAAAAGTGACAGGTGATCGTTAGCATGCGTGAGTTACTTTATTTCAAATGACTCACCTTAACTTTAGTTTTAGCAGTTACTTTTTCTTCGCATCTGTGCGAGGCTGCTATGGTATGAGTTGATCATTTGATTCAGTCCAAGAAGCACTCGCCGGATGTGGCGAGTTTTTTATTATTTAATTCATTAGGGAGGGGCAAGGTCGAACTTAGCTCATTTATTAATTACCTAATTGAATTTATGAATTTACGTTTGAATAATGACTATACTCGTTTGTCTGTTGCAGGCACACGAATCTCTCTTGATGAAGCTGAATCAGCAAGGCTGGTAGATATTGCTAAATTTCTAAAACAACAAGCAGGACCTGGTCAGTTCGACTTGGCAGTTGATCCCAAGGATCTTTTACAGAAGCTCGACTCCTTATCTAAGGATCTATTGGCGAACGGTGAAATTGACCTTCAAAGCTTAGAACTGTTGAACACGCTGATGAAGCGCGTGTCAGTTATGGATGCGGCTTTTCAAGAAGGAAACACAAGTTTTTTGGAGACGCTTCTCATTGAAAATCTAAGAACGCCACCGTCACTGTGTATAAGTGATGTGGCCTTCCATTCAAGAGAAGTTGCTCAATGGATTTCAGATCGATCGGATGCTTTACATGAAGTGCTTGATCTAGGAGATGAAGCGGTGGACGATGCAATAATGCTAAGAGCTGCTTTGTCCAACCCTGGTATTGAAAAGCTTGTGCTGAGTCGTAATTATTGGCGACAGCTACTCTATGTTCTTGAGAACATTGAGTTGACCACAGAAGAGAATGGAGAGACAGTTTATCGATCTAATCTTGGTCGGGATCTAGAAATTCTTCAAGATGGAGATGAGACTATTTTCCAGGGTGATTTGAATTATCTTGTGAAGAGCTTTAAAGAATACGACCCAGTCTTATCTGAAAAACTTCGTATGCTTTGGGTGCTTACTACTATACGTATTGAAGGTGCTGGAATAGATGAAGAAACGGGAGATAGGGATTGTATTTTTGTGGGAAAAGATAGCTATAGATGGCTTTATTGGATTTTACTTAAAAAGAAGCTTCATCATGAATTAGACAAAGAAGAAGATGAAATCATGTTGAGGGCTTTGGATGTCATTGGAGAAGGTGCAGTTCTAGAGCTTTCTGATTATCCTGAACACTGGAGTGATACTAGTGAGTTCAACTTTGATTTAAGTGACGAGAATGATTTTGATTGGAAGAAATCCTAATCATGAATCACAATCGGGGTTCCAATATCAGTGAATAGGTACACCGTTTCTGCATCTTCAGGCAGCGTTCGAATACACCCATGGCTCACAGGAGTTCCAATGTGTTCGAGCGCTTCTGACCAGAAGTAACCTCCGTCATCGGCTCCAAGGTAAGGTAGGGCATGGATCCCATATCCATCGGATCGCCAATATTGCCAATAAGGCATTCGGTAATGAGGGGCGGTCCCCCCAATTCTAAGTTCTTGTTTTTGGAAAATCTCATAAGACCCTGTAGGGGTTGGTGTGTCCCAAGCTCCTGTTGAAGTTTGCATGGCCCACACAGCAATGTCACCGAATTTGGCGTACATCAACTGTTCAGATAGATCCACTTCTAGGTTTCGTTCCAGCCCACTTAAGCTAGCCGCATCAATCGCTAGTCGTGTTACAAATTGAATGTCGTCATACATGGCTTCAGTGGGTTCTCCCACCACAATGTCTAGAGCAAAGGCTTCATCAATCCAGCCGTGATCTTCAACCAAGGGTTGGAAAAATTCTCGATGAATATTGTCTCCTTCTGGGGCGACACTCTGAAAAGCAATTTTAAATTCTTCACCCGGGTCAACATAAGACTCCACCATCTTAATTCGAGTTTCAGAAAGCCATCCAGAAACCCCATTTTCTTCACTTCCAAAGCGACTGTTTCGGTCTTGCTCCATTTGAGTTCCTAAGTTCAATATCGCTGCATTGTCACATTCACTACCCTCCGAAAATAGTCGAGTGTTTCCTGTGTTTTCATAGATAAATTCAACGTAGAAAAGCTCTCCACCTTGAATATTCTCCTCAATGCTCGAAGAAATCATGTCTACATTGTAAGTGGCTTCTTCAGGGAGTTCATAACTGCAAAAGCTCCAATCCCCACTTTTAGCGATAATATTCGTGTCACTCAGTTCTGAAGCAACAGTGGCGTCTTCAACTTGAGTGAGGGCAGGAAGAATAAAGCCTTGAGCAACGGGGACAGAATGACCAAAAAGGCTAGCCTGAACGTTATGGTTGGTCATGATTCCTACAAAGAGAGAAAGACTCACCAGGAAGGAAGTCGCTGCAATCGTTAAGATCGGCCGCCGGATCATTTTTATTTTTGTTTAATCCGTTCATTGTATCATAAAACCACGCTTCTTTCAAGAAGATGAACCTGAAAAACTCAGTTCTTCAACATCTTCTGAAGTTCATCCACAAAGCTCTCAACGTCCTTGAATTGTCGATAAACTGAAGCAAAACGGATGTAGGCCACATCATCAATAGCTTTGAGTGAGTGCATGACGTCACGACCAATAATATTGGCTTTCACTTCTTTGCCACTTGTACTCCATACTTCTTCAAGTTTATTGAGTATGCTGCGTATTTGTTCTTCCGTGACGGGCCGTTTTTCACACGCACGCCAGATTCCTCGTTCGACTTTGCTTCGATCGTAGCTTTCTCGCGCACCATCTCGTTTCACTACAATAAAATTCGCGGTTTCAATCCGTTCAAAGGTAGTAAAGCGTTGCGAACACGCTTCACATTCACGTCGACGACGAATACTTCGTCCTTCGTGAGCATCACGAGAATCCACCACACGGGTGCTTTTATTCCTACATTTGGGGCAAATCATGTTTCCAGCATAGCAGAACTTTGACTCAGGCTGAACTTGACATCATTGCAACTTAGGCTAAAGTTTTGTCTTAGCCCCTATCTGAAGAATAATGCCTTTGAAGTTGAGTGCTAGTAAAATTGCCAAAGATCCGCTTCTATTGGTGAGAGAAGCCACAGAACCTTTACGATTCACACCGCCAATCATTGGCTCAGATGTAATGAGTCTCATTGTGGGGATCACGACTCCTCCTGGATTTGCAAGTCATTCTAGAGGTAGAAAAAGAAAAGTAAGTGAAATAAATCGCCAATTAAGTTTTGCTTCTGATGCAGGTGTAGCATTAGAAGATAGGCCACCGACCAGCAATTTCTTCATTCCTGCAGATCATAATCGTTGGAATAGTTGTGATACTCTTGGTTTAGATGGGGAATTTCGATTGATTGGACGAGGAAAGAGACAAGCTTTGGAGGTCTGTGTTCAGGATAACATTCCCCTATTAGCTGCACGATGGTCAGTCGTACAAGATTTATTCGGTATTGACTCTAGCGTGAATCCCTTTGAGCAGTATGAGCGACCAGATTCAAATATAGGGTTTGAAGAATTTCTGGCTCGTATGGAGGGACATTTACTTGAGTGGGAGCACATTTAGATATTTGCTTTCCCCACTGTGAGTTATTTAAAATTATTTTTAACTATCTCACAGCGCACTTCCATTGCACTGTTCTCATCTCCTAGTAGAATAGAGACATGCAATTTTTCGATGGCTGGACCACGCAATACTTCATCCGACTCGCCATTGTTGTAGCTCTTGCCACAGCTCCAACTCTAATTTGGTTCATGATTATGTTTCGAGGGAGAAAAACCTCTCGAACCCCACTTTTCTTAGCCTTCTTTTTAGGAACGCTAACGGTGGTTCCTATCATGGTTCTGGACTATATCTTCCTGAAAAATCCTGAATTAGATATCTACAATGCGGTAGAAAGTACCTTCACCACAGCCTCAATTGCGGCCTTTGCAGGTTTAGTGATCGCAGCTTGGTCTGAAGAAGTGTTTAAGGGATGGGTGGTGAGAATCATCAACAGAACAAAAATTGGAATTCAGACTATCAATGATGCCGTACGCTATTCGGTGCTTGCGGGACTTGGATTTGCCTTCACAGAAAACATTTTTTATTTCTTTTACATCTGGCAAGGAGATGGATTTCTAGGTCTACTATTTCCTATGATTTTCCGGTCCATTTTCACGGTGTGTGGACACATGGTTTTCTCTGGAATTTTTGGCTATTACTATGGAATGGCTAAATTTGCTCGACCGATTGTCGAGACAAAATTATGGATGGGAGAAGCAAGCAAAGGCCTTCGTATTCTGTCTAAAGTGCTTGGGGTGGATGAATCAAAAGCCTTTGGCCAATGGGTGATGATGAAAGGAATTATCATTGCTGCCGTGATCCACACTGCCTTCAACTTTATGGTGGATCTTGGAAATTTTGGAGTGGTTTTGGGAATCGTTGGTGGAGGATTTCTTTTCTTGAAGTATCTTATGGCCCATAAGGCGGGTGCGATTGCATTTGCTGGTTTAGGACGAGAATCGACCATGCAAAAGAAAGACCAAGATGTTGTATTGGAGTTGCTTGCGATGTGGTCAAAAGAAGGGCGTCATCAAGATGTGATTGATATCTGTCAGCGTTTATTGATGCGAGATCCAGACAACAAAGTGGTTCAGCTTTTCCAAGCCAAAGCAATGGACGCCTCAAAAATTAAGAAAGTAGAAGATTCTTTTTCAAGCCTCTTTTCAGCAGGTGACTCAGAAGAAAAAAAGCAAAGCATGCGAACGCTCATGAAGCAAAAAGTGCTTATGGAAATGCTTCACGATAAGCAAAGTCCTACTCCTGTTCAGGCACAAGTTGTAGCCCCAGCTCCAAAACCTGATGTTCAGCAAAACGGTCCGTCATTCCAGCCAAGTAGTCCTTCAATACCGACGCCGACATTCCCTGCTCCAAATAATGACGATAGAGGGCTCGTATAATGGCTTTCCCCCGATCAGATAAAGCTTGGACTTCTGGATGAAAATACAAACGATTCATAAGGAAGTCCTTCAATTGTTTATTGTATTCTTTCATTTTTGGCGAAAAATCAACCAAGGCACGTTCACAGGCATAAACATCATCGAGGTTTTTTATGTTTTCTTTCGCTAAACGCCGCTTAGTTTCGTCATGTACGTCTTTAATCATTAAACTCATCATATGGCTCACTATGCGAGCGTGACGCACTTTCTCATCCAAAATGTCACCATATTTATAGACGACTTCTTCACGTGCACGTTCCCACAAGTCAACATCTCGTAAATCTCGTTCTGTAAATAGTGCACTGCGAAGTCCATCATCTACGTCATGATTTTGATAGGCAATTTCATCGGCTAGATTCACAATTTGTGCTTCAAGTGAAGGTCGAACGGTATCTCCTCCAAGCGGATGATCCCATGAAGTGTGATGTTTCATTAATCCTTCAATGACTTCTAAGCTTAGGTTGAGCCCCGGAAATTTAGGATAAACCATTTCAATTTCTTCAACTGTTCTACGGCTTTGTTCATTGTGTTCAAAAGCAAGATCATCTTTTTCTAGACATTCATGTAGCGCGTGTTCACCAGCATGTCCAAAAGGAGGGTGTCCAAGATCATGGGCCAAAGCAATTGATTCTGCGAGGTCTTCATTCAGTTCTAACCACCGAGCAAGGTCTCTAGAAATCTGAGCAACTTCCAAAGAATGAGTCATTCGATTTCGGTAATGATCACCATAGCCCACTACAAAAACTTGAGTCTTTCCTTCCATTCGTCGCCAGGCTCGTGAATGTAAAATTCGGTCTCTATCTAGCTGGAAAGCGCTTCGTTCATCATCGAGCACTTCCATGTGACGACGACCTTTAGATTGCTCATTGTGGACAGCGTATGGCTTCATAATTATCGGTGAAATTTTTGATGAATCTCGCGAAGACGACGATTCGTAGTATGAGTATAAATTTGAGTAGTGGTGATCGAAGAGTGCCCCAACATTTCTTGCACATCTCGAATATCAGCTCCGTTATAAAGCAGTTCCGTAGCAAAGCTATGGCGGATCACATGAGGCGTCACTTTTTTTCCAATTCCCGCATTTCTAGCGGTGGTTCGAACCATTGTCTGGACAGAATATGGAGTGAGTCGTCGTTTTTCTCCCAGTCCCAGTTCTTCATCTTCTCGCTTTCGTCCATAACTAATAAAAATAGGCTCCCAGTTGTCGTTTCGTTCAGCCAGATAATACTTGAGCCATTTTACGCAACGGTCAGAAAGAAAAACCAATCGAGGCTTTTGACCTTTCCCACGCACTGTGAATTCTTTCCGCTCTAAGTCCACTTGTGAACGATTTAAGCTCACTAACTCAGAGACACGTAAACCTGTGGAGTAGAGAGTCTCTAGCATGGCTCGGTCTCTCATTCCCGTTCGTTTCCCAAGGTCGATGGCTTCAAACATTCGATCCATTTCATCTCGGGTGAGAAAGTCCACAACTCGGTCTCCTGTTTTTTTAAGGTCGATTTTTTCTGGAGCCAAGCTGGGCACATCATTTTTGACTAGGTATTTCAGAAAAGCTCTAAGTGCAATCAGATGATAGTTTTGAGTCTTGGGTGAGAGGCCTCGTTCTCGTTCGTCAACATAACGATTCAAGTACAATTGATATTTATGAATGTCTTCTAGGTCTAACTTTTCTGGATCTTTTTCATCCACAAAATCAGCAAAACGTTGCAGGTAATGATGATAATTTTCTATAGTTTTGACCGATCTATTCTGCGCCACTTCTAAATGCTCGAGGAATCGAGTGATGAGGCGTTGAAGTTCAGAGACGGTGGTCATTTAAGTAGCGTGTAAAGGGCCTGAGCGGCTTCTCTTCGAGAAACACTTGAGCTTGGATAGAAACTGAGTGTTTCAATGATTCCATTTTGGGAGGCAAAAGCCGCCGCCTCAGCATACCAATCGTCTTCATCAACATCACGGAATTCTTCATTATAGCTGATTTTTTCTTCACTTATCCGTAGCAGCATGGTGAAGAACTCAGCACGGTTCAATTGGTGTCCAGGTAGAAATCGGCCATCTTCATGGCCCTCTACCATCCCAATATCGGTCGCTTTATTCAAATATTTTAAATACCAGGCGTCATGAGGGACATCCCAAAATTCACTTGGATTTTCATCTTCGGAGCTATAGCCATAAGCCTTAAGCAGCACTTTTACCATTTCTGCTCTATTCAAGTTCACATCGGGATAAAGCATCCCATCTGAACCAAGAAAAATCCCTTCTTCTTTTAAAAATTGAAAAATAGTTACATCTGGATCTGTATTTGGAAGATCTAAAAACAACTGTTCACTCAAAACTTCATCCCAAATCAATTCTGAATCTGTCATGCTGTATGAAATATCGAGGTTTTTTATGTAGCCAATCATGCTTTCATCGATGGAATCGTAGGGGTAGTCACCAAAAAACAAATCACTTTCTGAACGAGGTTGAGAAACATGACAAAAGGCGGTCTGGACATCATTCAAATAAATTGAGAGTCCGCCCACTCCATAATGCAGCTTCACATTGGTCCATTCATATGAAATGACAGAAGTGTCACTTTCAATTCGATACCATCCTGCTTGTTGACTACAGTCTGAGTCAAAAAGAGGAGCATAAATTCCAGCAAAAAGACGTCCATCATCATTCACATATAAATACAAATCTCCTTCACTCGGACTAGCAATTCCAGAGCTATCGAGAATGGTACCTACTGCTCCATCAGCTTCACCAATATAAAGGTCAAACTCAATTTCTCCATGTTGAGGGAGGCTATATAAATCACTTAAATTGAGACTCGTAATCTCACTTTTCGCTGTGAGGTCGGTATCTGTGGGAGGGAAAAGCAAGCCTGCAGCCAACTTCATTGTGTCTAGACTGGCAAACAGAATTGAGTAGACATCAGATGGGTTTTTAATAGCGTCATCATAAGCTTCATCTGCTTCAAGGACGATTCCTTCATCAGGTCTATAAATACTGGTTTGGTACAGCAAATTTCCATTTACGTGTACCAGGTGATACGAGTAATGCTCGGCATCAATACTCCCAAAAACATCCACGGCAGTCCCCGTGTCCGTTCTGTAAAATAGGTAATGATCATCATAATTGAGTATGGACTTATCACCATTTTCAAAGCTAGGGAGCTCAAGAATTTCATTATAAGCCAAATGAGCTGCTTCTTGATCGGAATAAGAATAGCTAGAAATCTTCAAATGAGGCAGTTCTTCATCGAGCCAAGGGTCATCTAAGAGGCGGGCTTCATAAGTTGCTGAGATTCCTCCGGTGATGATTTCGCTTTCTATAAGTTTGAAATCACTAAAGTCATCCAGTGCACCCATGGCGCTTCCGCTTGGCCAAAGTATGTCTTTTGCTTCTTGTAATTCTGATGATGTAACTCCAACCACAGCATGAACTGAACCTGAGAGGCTCAAAAGAATTAAAGAGGTGGAGAGGAGACGTTGGGGAAATCTCATAAACGAATTATACTACGTTCGTGATTGAGTTCAAAAACGCTACTAAACAATACGGACAGCGCCTCGTGCTAGACAATATCAACCTCAGTATTAAAGGAGGAGATTGGCTCTGGTTGATGGGGAAATCAGGTGCGGGTAAAACCACGCTTATTCATGCTTTAATTGGAGGAGTCAAGCTGACTCATGGATCCGTTTTAGTGGATCATTACGATATCAGTAAGTTCAATCATCTGGCGCTTCAAGAATATCGAAGAAAGCTTGGTATTGTTTTTCAAGATTACAAATTGCTTCCAAAGAAAACAGCTTATGAAAACGTAGCTTTTGCCATGGAAGTTTGTGGTTATAGTGATCGACAGATTGCAAAACGAGTTCCTGAAGTTTTGATGAAAGTAGGTTTAGCAGAAGCAAGGCATCATTTCCCTCACATGTTGTCAGGAGGAGAAAGGCAGCGTGTAGCGATTGCTCGAGCTCTAATACATGAGCCACGTTTGATCATTGCTGATGAGCCAACAGGAAATTTGGATCCAAAGACGGCAAAAGAAATCATTCTCTTACTTCAGAAGTTAAATGTAGAAGGGGCAACCGTGATCATAGCCACGCACAATCACTCACTTTTGAACATTGTGAAGGATCGAGTGATTCGCATAGAGGAGGGGCAAATGGTGGAATAAAGTTTCAGGAAAAATTCAGGATTTTTGAAAGAATTCTCGCTAATGTAAAGCGGGCTTTTGATCAAAACCATTGACGGTGAGTGCGCACTCACCTACGCTAAGTACAACTACGCTTTATCCTTAACCTCCACGAAAATGACTAAAGCAAAAAAAGAAGTAACACCTCCTGTAAACGGAGAAAAAAAGAAGGCACTAGACCTCGCCATGGCTCAAATTGAAAAGAACTATGGAACCGGATCTATCATGAAATTAGGTGAGTCTAAACATATGGATGTGGCCACGACTCCAACAGGGTCACTTTCATTGGATATTGCCCTTGGTGGAGGAATCCCCAAAGGACGAGTGGTGGAAATTTATGGTCCAGAAAGTTCTGGGAAAACCACGCTCACGCTCCACATGATTGCAGAGATACAAAAACAAGGAGGAATGGCTGCTTTTATTGACGCAGAGCATGCGCTTGATCCTTCTTATGCTGAGAAAATTGGTGTGAATGTAGATGATTTATTGCTTTCTCAGCCTGACAACGGTGAACAAGCCCTTGAAATCACGGAAACACTCGTACGTTCGAATGCCGTGGACATTATTGTGGTTGATTCAGTGGCTGCATTGACACCACGAGCCGAAATTGAAGGTGATATGGGAGACGCCCAAATGGGACTTCACGCACGTTTGATGAGTCAGGCACTTCGTAAGCTTACAGGAGCTATCAGTAAGTCTAAATGTACGGTGATTTTCCTCAATCAAATCCGTATGAAAATTGGAGTAATGTTTGGAAATCCTGAAACCACAACTGGAGGACAAGCACTTAAATTCTACTCTTCAGTACGAATGGAAATCCGACGAATTGGTAAGATTGAAGGCTCGTCTGAAATGGGAGAAAAAGAGTTGAAGGGGAATAGGACACGAGTCAAAGTAGTGAAAAATAAGATCGCTCCACCCTTCAAAGTGGCTGAATTTGATATTCTCTACAATCAAGGTATTTCTCGGGAAGGAGATATTTTGGATCTTGCATCAAAATATGAACTGGTTCGTAAAGCAGGTGCCTTTTACAGCTATGGAGAGACTCGATTGGGACAAGGTCGTGAAAAAAGTAAGGCTTTCCTTCGAGAAAATCCAAAGATGTCTAATGAAATTGAAAAACTCGTTAAAGATAAAGTGCTTTCACTCTCATGATGAAAGAGGACCCAGGATACCGACTATTAATGGACTACACATTGCGCGCGTTGGGACGGCGTGCGCATACTGTCCATGAGATCAAAATCAAGCTAAGAAAACGTCCACATCACACCCCTGAATTCGAACAAGCTATTGTCACAAGGCTTCTTGAACTGAACCTGTTGAATGATGAAGCCTATGTGAAAAGAGCCATTGAATCAGCAGCAGAGTTTAGACATCAAGGCATGTATAAGGTGGCAGAACGTCTTCATCGTAAGGGAATCACTTTCAAGGAAGTGGAGCGACAATGGAAAGCCATGAATTTGGATGAAAAAACTATTGCAGAAAAAGCGCTTAAAAAATTAGAGAAAAAACTTGATCGCTACCCTAAGGAAAAACATTATCAAAAACGTGCTCAGTTTTTAGCTGCACGTGGTTTTTCTCCCAATATCATCTTTGATTTGGCTGCAAAATCCTAAGCATTTACCTGAAAATTTGCCAAAACATCAATTCCACGTTATGATCCTACTATCAAATTCGATATAAATAATACGGTAGGAGTAAAATCCTGCTGGTTTTTCAAAACCTAACCCTTTGGCACATGCACCAACAATTCATGGCTGCCGTAAGACAACTCTGTAATGAAAAGAACCTTCCTGAGGAAGTTCTTATGGAGATTGTAAAAGCAGCGCTCAAAACCGCTTACCGAAAAGATTACGGTAACAAAGAACAAAACCTTGAGGTAGAAATTGATTCTCAAACAGAAAATGTTTCTATTTACCTGGTCAAAGATGTTGTTGACGAACTTGAGGATGAAGATCTAGAAATTAGCCTGACTGATGCTAAAAAGTTAAATAAGTCCATTAAAGTGGGTGAACAAATCCGTATGGATGTGACACCTAACACTTACGGACGTATTGCGGCTCAGGCGGCTAAACAAGTGATTATTCAACGAATTCAAGAGGCAGAACGAGACTTAATGTATGAAATGTTTAAAGATCGTGAAAATGAATTGATCAATGCCTTGGTGCATAGAGTAGATAACAATCACGTTTACGTTGAATTAGGTGGAATTACGGCTCTTCTTCCAGGAAGAGAACAAATTTCAACCGAACAATATTACGGTGGTCAACGAATTAAGCTTTATCTAGATCGTGTTGAAAAAACAACTAAAGGACCACAACTTCTTATTTCTCGAACGCATCCTAAGCTTGTTGAAAAGCTCATGGAACTTGAAATTCCAGAAGTTAAAGCGGGAACTGTTGTGATCAAGGGAGTGGCTCGTGAACCTGGTGTTCGATGTAAAGTGGCGGTTATGTCTACTGATGAACAAGTTGATCCTATTGGAGCTTGTGTCGGACAAAATGGAGTACGAGTACAAAGCGTAACGCAAGAGCTTTCTGGTGAGCGTATCGACATCATTCCTTGGAGTGAAAATCCTGCAGACTACATTAAAGAAGCACTTAAGCCTGCTAAAATTCACCACGTTGAAGTAGATGAAGTGGCAAAACTTGCAAAAGTTTACGTAGTGAATGATCAACGTGCCCTCGCAATTGGACGAAGTGGTCAAAATGTACGTCTTGCTTCAAATCTTACAAAGTGGGAAATCGATATTCTAGACGCAGACGAAGGAACACCAGCTCCTGTTGCAACTACAGAAGATGGATCTCCAGCACCAGTTAAGGAAGAAGTTATGATGATTTCTGACCTTGAACTTGCTGATGAAATCAAAACTAAGCTTGAGGCGGTGAGTCTTGAGCAAGTTGAACAGTTGAAAGGACTTTCAGTGAAAGATTTCACTCAGGTGGATGGGATTACTAAGGATGAAGCAGAGCAAATTGTTGAAGCGGTGAAAAACGTTAAATAGTAGTAATAAAAATCAAAGACCCTGGCTGAAAAGCTGGGGTCTTTTTGTTTGGGATCTAGGCCTGGAAAAAAAATGCAATTTCTGCTATAATTAACAGATTTATGCATTCAAAAGCGTATGGCAGATAAAGACTTTGCAAGCTCACAGGTGAAAACTGACGCAACTCGTCAGCTTGCTTCGGCAACGGGGGCTAATCCTGTGACAAACATCAATCGTGATTTTGAGGAGCGTGCAACCGCTGAACGAGCACAGAAAATGGGAATGAGTTATGTAGACATTGCCAAAGTGAACGTGAATCCAGATCACTTGAAGTTGATTTCAAAACAGGATGCGTACCAATCCTTGATGATGCCGTTCTTCAAGGTCGGAAAAAAAGTTCGTATTGCGATTGCTCATCCAACCAATCCTGGGACTCAAGCCATCATTCGAAAGCTAAAGGAGGAGGGCTACGCCATAAATGTAAATTTGGCTTCTGAAACAGGTTTGCGACTGGGGCTTGAACAATACAAAAAAGTTGTAGAGCTTAAACCCATTGAGGCGGAAAACATCATTGATGAGTCTCAAATCCAGTCCTATCAGGATGAAATCGAAAACCTGTCTGCATTGAGACAAAAAATCTCTCAAGTGACCGCAGAGGAAGCCTTGAACTTCATCAATGTGGCAGCTCTAAAAACAGGAGCATCAGATATTCATTATCAACCCGAAGAACAACAAGTCATCGTACGATTCCGTATAGATGGAGTGCTTCAACAGGTTCTTGAAATCGACAAAAATACCTACAACTACATCAGTAATCAGCTGAAATACAAATCTGGAATGAAGTTGAACGTGACAAGTATCCCACAAGATGGACGTTACTTCTTCCGAGTGAACGACCGAAAGATCGATGTGCGTGTTTCTTCCATTCCTACCGAATATGGAGAAAGCTTCGTGTGTCGTCTTCTCGATTCACGAAAGAAAGACCTTAAGTTTGAAGATCTTGGTTTTGAAGGAAGAAATTTACAAATCCTTCAGAAGGCACTGAATATTCCCAATGGAATGATTCTGGTGACTGGGCCAACGGGGTCAGGTAAAACAACCACACTTTACGCTCTTCTCAGTGAGTACAATCAACCAGAAAACAAAATCATTACTCTGGAAGATCCAATTGAATACCACCTACAGGGAATCACTCAGAGTCAGATCAATGCCAAACGTGGATACACTTTTGGCTCCGGTCTACGAGCGATTCTCCGTCAGGATCCTGATGTCGTGATGATTGGAGAAATCCGAGACCAGGACACTGCCGAAACGGCCTCTCAAGCAGCTTTGACGGGTCATGTGATGCTTTCAACCCTGCATACAAATAGTGCGATTGAGTCCATTCCACGTTTGATTAATGTAGGTCTGAAGCCCTTCATGGTGGCTCCTTCACTCAGCATTGTGATGGCTCAACGTCTAGTTCGGAAAATCTGTTCTTACTGTGTCCAACAGGAGCCTTTGAATTCAGGAGAAACCAAGGCGCTCAGTATGGCCATTGAGCAGATCCATGAAGTTTATCCAGATTATGAACTCAGTTTGCCACCAACATTGCCTCATGCACCGGGTTGTGACCGATGTAGTCATACAGGGTATTTAGGACAACTTTCGATCGCAGAAATGTTCGAAAACTCAGCAGAGCTTCAAGATAAAATCCTTGAAGGAGCAACAACAAGTGAGCTCTTTGAGGTGGTGAGAAAACAAGGAATGCTTACGATGGGGGAGGACGGTGCCCTCAAAGTCCTTCGAGGAATCACTACTTTGAGTGAAATTGAACGAGTGACCGACATTTCCAACCGATTGGCCATGAAACGAACGCAAGATGCTGTTGATTCACATCCTGCACCAGAAGCAGATGTGGCTCCTCAAGCCATCCCAACTGAACACCCAGATCCACCTCAAGCTACACAGTAGCGTCCAAGTTGATCTCGTTTAATCAACCCCTCCAACTCAAGTTGGGTGAGTTTTTGAATGGGGTGGCCAGGGATTTCTGAAGCCGTTCGTGGTTTTTTCTGTATGTACTTGTAGAGTTCAGCTAATTCTAGTGGTAATTCCAGTTGAAGTTCATGATTCATTTTGAGCCCAACAGTTTCCATGATTTCAGCTGGAGATCTCACCAATGTGGCCCCTCGAATTAATAGGTCTAGACAACCGTCACTTTCTTGATCTGTCAGCCGTCCAGGGACCGCCATAACGTCACGGTTTTGCTCAATGGCGTGTGAGGCTGTGTTTAAGGCCCCAGAACGATGGGCTGCCTCGACCACCAGAACACCACGTGACAGCCCAGAAACCACCCTATTTCGCACGAGATAATCATTTCTGTGTATCGAGCGGGGTAAGTCCCATTCCGACAGTATAAGGCCATTATTTGCAAGAATTTGCTTGGCAAGGTCGCGATGGCTACGAGGAGTGATTTCAGGAAGGCAAGCGGGGATCACGGCAATGGTTTTCCCACCTCCCGCAATGGCCCCACGGTGAGCCGCCGCATCAATGCCAAAAGCAAGGCCACTAATGACCGTCATGCCATGTCTACTTAGAGTGCGTGCCCATTCAAACGCTAAGTTTTCCCCACGTTTTGAACATCGTCTCATCCCCACAATCGCTATTCCCGGGCATAAAAGAAGATCCAAATTCCCCTGAGCATATAAAACCTTAGGGGGATCTGAAATCTCTTTAAGCCACTTTGGGTACTGTGGGTCATCAATGTGTATTGTATGGATCATGTGTCCATACTAACGAGGTCGATCTGAATTTTTCCTGAATTTAATTCACCGTCCTCCACATATACATAAACAGAACTCTTAGCGTTTCTGCCATGATCGAGCTTTCAATCTGAATCGCCATTTGTTCATTTGAAGTGGAAGATAGATAGAATACAAAATCTCCATAAATCATAAAGTTTCCCGGAAGCTTTACATCCTTGGGTAGAAAACGGCGCTCTCTAAGTTGACCCTCTTCATTAGGAATCAATTTTTCTGGAAAGTCCGTATGTCCAACCAAGACTTTCATTGAAATACCTTTTTTGATCCGCATTGGAATATAAAATTCCACATCATTATCACGAAGTTTTTTTGACTTGAAAAATTCATAGGAAGTGAAGGTGAGAATCTCATCAATCCCAGAATATAAGCTGTGGTTGAAGGCCTCAATGATCTCATTTTCCTTTTCATAGAATCGAATTTTTGGGACGATTTTCTTTTGTTCATGAAGTCCCATGAGCAAGGGCATGAACTCTTTAAGTGCTTCTTCCGCTTCATTGATGCTCTCTCGTTCTTCCGCAAGCAATTTCAAAATTGAGATCGGGTTTTTTGCATGGTAGTACTGAGTATTTCTTCTGTAAATTTTAGAAATCAATTGTCGTTCACAAAGCTTATCTAGGATTCCACGCGTGGTGTTTCTAGGAAGTTTGAGTTCTCTAGCTAGCGGTGATGCGGCTTGTTCCCCACGTTCAAGCAACCCAAGGTAGGTCCGTGTTTCTACTTCAGAGAGTCCGATTTTACTGAGAATGCTTTCAATATTATCCATAGGTTGACGAGTTTGACCGTCAGATTGAGCATAGCCTTTCTGCTCGGTAAAACACAAGCATAACTAATCACAAAGCTATGTCTACAATTGATCGAGAAAAAACAGAGTTCAATTACGATCGTCCGGGTCCCACACCTAAACTTAAGTCTTTTTTCGGGGAAGAAGCTTTACAGAAATTAGATGAACTTCTGGCTAATTCTATTGTGCCTGAAATTGATCGGATGGCTCATGATGGAGATATCGATTTTCTAGAGGCCTCAGAGTATGCCATGCATTTGCCTGAATACCATCAACTCAGAACAGAGTTACGCGCTCTGGCGAATGAATTTGCAATGAGAATGGAGAAGAAACTCCCCCACTATTTTTCTCGAATTTTTAATCGAAACGGCACGATTAATGTGAAAGCCTATGAAAAACATTTCAATGGTTTAAGAATGTTACTTTTCGAGCTTTTGCAGACTTCATCAACGAAAGAAAAAGTAACGGGTTGGAATGGTCGAATAATTGAGTTTTTTGAGTTCTTGGATCAGGCCTTAATTCTCTCATTAAGAACTTATGCCAAATCAGTGTTCGAAGACCCACTCATCAGGATTCAAGCAGGTTATCAGGTTCAATCTTTGGCTTATAATACACCTCATCCTTTCACTCATGAGACTGGAGAGAAATCCTATTATCACTTAGCAGTGAATGGAGTTCAAATAATGGAGCATATGACGTCTTTGCATCAATGGAAAGCAATTGAGTCTGATTTGATTGCCGATATACCCCAAGTATCAATTAGTGATTTATGGGAAGAAGCGGAAGACCTTTCGCAATTTAGAGAAATTCCTGTGAGTAGTTTGTTGATTGGTCATTATGAGATTGCGATTAAATCTGGTTACACGAATCGTCCAGGTGTAAGGAGTCAGTATCTCGCTTCAGTGGTGATCGCAGATCGAGCAACAGGGACTAGTATTTTAGATTTTAGTATTTGTCGTTCAACAGGCGATCTTTTCATCCCCACAACAAATCTTTGTTTGGGGACTTATATGGATCCCAAAGCATATCAATCCTTACGAGCTCATTTGTTTAAATTGATTTGTAGTCAGCTCAGAGGTACGTCGGAAAATATTGCTTCTCACGTAACAGTAGTCACCCAAGAATTAGAGGCTATACATGAAGAGTTAAAAACAAGATTGCCAGAAGAGGAACCCACAAATGTGATTTCATTCCCCACTGAAAGGCAAAAGCCAGTGTTCAATCTTTCACGACTCAGAAACCTGTCTAGTCAAAAAGTTTTACGTGCACTCACTCGGCTTCTAGGTCCTCCTGTTCGAATAAGAGGAAGTCATCACTTTTTCAGCACTCGTGATGGAGGAGCTTATCCTATCTCAATACATAAAGGCCGTACCGTTAAAACAGGCCTCTTGCGTGCGTGTCTAGAAAAGATGGGCCTAGACCCCATTGAGTTCTATGAGGCTTTGTAGTGAGGATTTTACTTATTCAACCTCTTGCACCAATAAATCAACTGGCCAATGAATCCGGTCATCAAAACGAGCAGTCCCCAGAGGAATTGATCCGTATCGTTCAGCTTTTTATTCGTGAAAATATGATGCCAGTAGGCAATCAAATTCACCGCTTGAACTGCCGTTAATGCTTCTCCTGCAATACTAAAATTTCTTATGAATTCGGCATCCATTCCAAAAAATATCATGAGTGGAAAAAAGAGCAGGATCGATAAGATGCTCAGTACCGGAACAATCAGATAGTAATATTTTTTTTCCATTATTCAGTGATGACATTACCAACGACTTTCGCTTCAAAGTCTGTGAGTTTTTCTAGTGCGGCATCCAAGTCTTCAGGGGCCACGACAATCAGCATCCCTGTCCCCATATTCCAGGTTCTAAAGGCTTCTGCTTCGGCCACTCCACCCAGCTCCATGAGTTTCTTCATAGGCTCGTGAGCGGGCCATAAATCAGTCCATTCTGCTTTGAGTCCATTTTTAATGATTCGTTCGGCGTTTCCATCAAGCCCTCCACCTGTAACGTGGACAAGACCATGGACATCGACGGGTCGAGCTTCTCCATAGCCCCCAAGGAGTTTGAGTAAACCTCGGTGGTAAATCACGCTCGGTTCAAGTACGACTTCTCCCCATGTTCGTCCGTCTCCATAGTCTGAGTGAGCCCAGTCTTCACCAAATGCGTTTTTTAAGATGTGTCGTACGAGTGTGAACCCGTTAGAGCGGAATCCAGCACTTCTAAGTCCGATGATTAAATCTCCTTCTTTTACTTTAGAACCATCAATAAATTTATCTTTTTCTACGATTCCCATGGCCGTTGAGTTCCACACGAGCCCCTTCACTTGGTGAGGGAGTTCCGCGATTTCTCCTCCTGGAACGACAATTTTTTGGTCGAGACAGGCCGCTTTGAGCCCTTCCATCATCGGCCCAATCTGTTCTGCATTCACTTTTTCAATGTCCACAGTGTTGGATAAAGACACCACTTCAGCTCCGACACAAATCGCATCATCAGCCACCATAGCAACCAGATCCCAACCCAGGGTGTCATACTTTCCAATCGCTTCAGCAATCATGCTTTTTGATCCCACTCCATCGTCGTTTTGGACAAGGAAAAACTCCCCCATGTCTAAGGCACCGCTAAACCCACCTTCTAGGATGGCAGGAGCTCCAATCATACCGTTTCTTCCTGCAAAAGTGGCTTTTGCAGCCGCATAGGCGAGGCGAGAGCATTCATCACCAGCTTCAATATTCACGCCGGCTTCTTCATAGGTCGTCATTCAGATTTTGGGTTAAGCATTTGAGCGAGGGCATTTTCTTTGATGTGATAAAAATTCACAATGGCATCTTTCGTTCCAAAGGTCACTCGATCCATTTTACATTCAGGACAGCTGTACTCGTACTTCTTTCCTTTACGAACAGGATTCAGAATAACTTTCTGACATTTCTTGCAGTAGAATAAAATTTGAGGATCTGCTGCCGCTTCTTCTTTCGTGGGTTCGTCGCTCATGATTTTAGGTTAGGGAAGTCGACGTTCAGTTCTTTTCGCTCCATAAGCAGGACGATCTTTAGCTCCCGCCCAAAGATTATTCCTTGAGTGGCTACTTTGACGTTCACGTTGCTTCATAAGCTTGTAACGCGTTTTAGCGTCCAAAGTGAGTGGGTCGACATTTGATGGTGTAACAGGTTCAGGTCGCACGGGTTCATAATCGGGTATCACTTGAGTCTGAGGGGCTTCATATTGTGGAGTAGCTTGTGGCGTTGGACTGTAGAGGGGTTGAGTGTGCATTACAGGCACAGGTTCAGGTTGAACGGCTTGGATACTTGCAGCTGCAGCTTGCGCTTCTTCCGCTTCTTCCGCTTCTTCAATTTCTTTTTCTCGTTGTGCGTATTCTCCTGAAGCTTCTTTTCGTTTTGCCCACCATCCACCAATAATAAGCGTTCCAATGGAAAGGAAAGCAAGGGTCATTCCAAAACTTGTAGCTTTGTGATTCACGTTGGTTCCAAACTCAGGGTGAAGGAAAACCGTATTACTCACTAAAAGTAAAAGGGCCGATTGAGCCCCTAGTATCATAGAAAGTAGTCCACTGTTTCGTTTCATCTTAGAGAAGTTTTTCCCTGTTAATGGAAGAAACATGTTAAGGAAATTCACCGTTCCCAGAGCAAGAACAATAAAGCCCACCATGAAGAGTGGCCCTTGAATTCCTAGGTAAGTTTCACCAGTTCCAAAGCTGTTTTGATTGTCATACCATGGAAGCACGGCACTGATCATAAGCATAAAGCTGGCGATCAATAGGAGCTTCTTAGTAGTCGGTAATCGTAGAAAACCTTGTTTAACGCGCTGCGTTGCAGACATAATACGAGGGAAATGTGGAATTAATCTATCAAAGCAGATCTGGCATGGCAATGAAAAGCATAGGTATCGACATACGTGAAGCAAACGGATTCGGAGCTGGAAAAGGGCGTTATGCTGAGGAAATCACTCAGGCCCTCATACGACAGGCCCCAGACGTAGAGTTTTTTCTCTTTACGAAAGAGCCGAATCCTCGTTTTAAAAATTCAAAAAATGTGCACCAAGTCGTGATTCATGGACGGAGCATTTTATGGCACCTTCACCTCAGACGTTATCTGAATCATCATCCTGTGGATGTCTTTATTGCACCGACCAGCTACATTTATCCTGCGATTGCACCTCGGTCTCAAAAAATTGTCACCGTGGTTCACGACTTGATCGCTTTTCTTCATTCAAAAGATCACCATTGGTTCCCTACTTTAGTGGAACGTCTGACGCTCAAGCCAGCGATGAAAAAAACCAAGCTGATCGTCACCGTGTCGAATCACACATGGAGAGATTTAGAATTGCAGCTACCAGACGTTCAAAATACAGCCCATCTTGTGGTGACTCCTGCCATTGGTGAGAATGTCCATTATGTCGAAGATCATCGGATGCAGCTGCCAGAACGTTTTCTTTTGGCCGTGGGTACCTTACTTCCACGTAAGAACATTCAAGGTGTGATTAAGGCCTTTGAACAGATCGCCGAATCTAAACCTAAACTGAACCTAGTCATTGCCGGTGGTAAAGGATGGAAGACCAGTGAAATCTACAAAAGTATTCCTGCCTGGCTAGAGAACCGAATCCATTTTCTGGGTTACGTGCCTCATCATGAACTAATGGAGCTTTATTCGCGTGCTCAAATGCTCGTCTTTCCTTCTTTTTATGAAGGTTTTGGGATTCCTCCACTGGAAGCCATGGCCTGTGGATGTCCTGTCATCACAAGCAATGTTTCCTCACTTCCAGAGGCCGTCGGAGATGCAGGTGTTCTGATAGACCCAGAAAGTACCGAAGAGTTGGCTGAAGCTATTCTAGAAATGCTAGGTCCTCAACGACAAAGTCTCGCTAAAGAACGTGCTTATAAACACGTACAAAGTTTCAGTTGGGATAAGAGTGCGAGCTTACTTTTGGAGCAGCTGCTCAAATGATGAAACCATTGCGCTGAGCATGTAGTTTTTCTTTGCAAAATCTTGCCCACGTCGTCCAAGCTCATTGCGTTGATTTGAGTGTTTCATAAGTTTCTTCACAGCTTTGTCGAGTAAGGAAAATTTAGCGGGAACCACGATGGCATCACGACCATTTTCAAGGTCCTCAGAAATTCCACATTGGTCGGTCACAATCGTCGGAGCGCCATGCCACATGGCTTCCGCGGCTACCATTCCAAAGGGGTCCATTTGCTTACTCGCAAGTACGAATAAATCCACCGATTTATATAGGCTCATGAGCTGCGTGCGAGGCAAGGATTTGACCCACATTACCTGCTTGGATTCAGCGGCTTTTTGCACACGTTCGTGCAGTGGACCATCGCCAAGGATTAGTAGCCTCATATCAGGTTTAGAGTGGACAAGTCTGACCATCATGTCTACTCCCTTGTCTACCGTCAAACGAGACACATTAGCCACTGAAAAACCACTGTCTAGAAAGGCCGTAATCGTAGCTGGCAAAGGCGCAGCTTTGGGGGCCATAACGGCACAAGAAATGGCCATCACTTTGACCCCTAATTTTTCCACATATTTCACCATGGCATTGGATGTCACCACGACCTTTGCCCATCGTGACCAACGACGATAAATCACTCGCCAGGGATTCTTTGTGAGCCACCGTCCGATGCGTGCGTGTTCCAACCACAGTACCTTCATTTTGAAGAATCGAGCCCATGGCGTCATCAATAATTTTTCGCCAAATGAAAGCATGTAAATCACATCAATATTCATTTTCTTTTTTGCTCGCCAAACTTGCCATCCCGCCATTACAAAAAGCAGTGGAGATAGTGCCGTAAACAATGCGAGCCACAATTTACTCACAGGAGGCCTTCCTAACCACGCTTTCTTCGTAGGGTAGTTTCCATCCGAAAACGCTTTTAAAAGCACGGGACAGGAGCCTAAAAAGGCAATTTCATGACCTTTCTTGTCCAAGGCTTTCATCAGCTCCATGGTATGTACTTCTTCCCCACCCCATTGGGACTCAAAGGGAAATCGAGTGACAAGAATGTGACGTTTCGCTAGTCTTTGCATAGTCATTGTTTTGTAAGACAATAAAAGCAAATATGCCGCAAGAATTCCAGACCATTGGCCTGATTGGCCGCAAGAAGATAGGAAAACACGCTTCATTCCTAAACCATTTGAAGGACTATCTTGAGAAAAAAGGATGCAATCTCATTTGGGATGATCATCTTGATGAATATTATGGTCAGGAAGGAAAACATGGACGAGCCTACATTTTGAAACACGCTAAAATGGTGATCACTCTTGGAGGAGATGGAACCGTTTTGAAACTAGTTCGTGATCTTCCAAAACGAAAAGACCTTTATGTTTTTGGAATTAACTTGGGGACGGTTGGCTTTTTCACTGAGGTTAAGAAGTCAGATAAAGTTTTCGAGCTGCTCGATGAAATTTTTGAAGGCAAATATCATATTGATGAACGATTGGTTCTTCGAGTCACTCAATATCGAGACAGAAAGAAATTGTCTACACATTTGGCCTTGAATGAAGCGACCATCAATCAAGGAAATTTTGCACGCTTAATCAGTATGAGTGCGAGCATTGATCAACGGCAAATGATCAAATTCAAAGCAGATGGTGTGATTTTAGCCTCACCAACAGGTTCAACTGGACATTCATTGTCAGCTAGTGGTCCCATTCTTCACCCAAGAATTGATGCCTTTGTCTTCACACCTATTTGTCCACGAGAACTTTCAGTACGTCCTATTGTGATTCCAAGCAATCGACAGGTAACCATCACGGTAGAAACAGATCGAAAATTTGTAGACAATAAGATCGGACTGACCATTGATGGACAAATTGTACTTCCACTCGAGTATGGAGATCAGGTGAAGGTAAGAAAATCATCACGAAAACTTCGTTTCATCCGTAAACAAGGAGGTGGACAAAGGTACTACCGTCTACTTCGAGATAAGCTCAGTTGGGGAAAGAAGGGCTAGTCTACTTGACATCTTTAACTCCAGTGTTAGATTCCGGGCTACACTTAGCCCAAAGTTTTGATGATGTCTGCGAATGCCCCTCTCTATTTTACAGGTGAGGCTACGATGCCCAGTCCACCGCCAGCTGGTGTCGATTCTATTGAAACAATAGCGGGTGAGGGGGTAGAGAATAGAGAAAAAGGCTCGTTCCCTGCAGAGATTTGTTCTCAGATGAATGCCTTCCGATTAGAATCCTTTTTTGCACGTAAACCTGAAATTGGGTTTAAGTTGAGGGCTTTAGGGTGGAATCCTTTCATGATGGCACAGGAGCTCAATGATGTGATTCCTAATGAGGTCTTTAGAAGAATTGAAGAAGCACTTCACATTTTAGTTTGGAGTGAGGCGAATGTAAGTCTGCACTCAGTTCATCATACGATGACCGCAATTTGGGAATGGGCAGAAAACACTCCTCAAAATGTGATTATGAATACGGCTTACCATGTGGAATCGTATTATTGGAACTCACAGGCGAATGATCCAGCTGCAAGCGTACGGTTAGCTAAGGCCATGGATTTTGAACGTTACTGTGGACAGACTGAACCTGATGAATCCAATCTACATGTTTTAAAGATCACCAAGGTCAGTCTAAATTTTCTCGAGAATGAAACGCCCATTTTTACCTATGGTCCTAGAGAAGAATCAGAACGTCTAGACATGGCCAATCAAATGAATGAATTGGGTTGGGAGAGAAAGGACCTATACTTCCTTTTGAGCCTTGAAGGGCAAACAGACCTATACGGCTCTTCAATCACCTGTATCCAGCTTACGTCCTTGATTAAGTTGGTTGTCCGTAATGGAGTGGAGGGCGTTGTAATACGAAGAATGGCAGAATTATTCAAACAATACAGAAGCGCTGGAATGATTTTTTATCATTTCCAAATGGCTCAAAAAGCAGGACGTTTTGATACAGATTTCTTTTTGAATCACGAGTTGAATTACTAGGGAGTGATCACCCAGTCTAGTAGAGGAGCTTCAGTAATGAGTGTCTCAATGTAGTGGGAGTTTTTATGATCAAATTCACCTCCTTCTAGCGCTTTTTTAACTTCAGCCTTGAGTTCAGCAAATCCCCCTTGTTTTTGTGGACCATATTTCAGTTTCCTTTGTAAGGTTCGAGGCAATGCAGCAAGCACTCTCAAATGATAGGCAGCTCGTTCTGGGGCAAGTTCTTTCTGAGAAGCGTAAGCTGCCGACATAATTTCACTGAAGCGAGCATCTGCTTCACCTTCTGTTTTACGTCTTGATTCAGCAGCTCTGCCTTGTGTGGCTTTATCCCAATCTAATTTCTTTCTACCCATAAGAGTCTAGTTAGTGTATCTAACTAAACTCTCAAGGCGTCAAAATGTTTCGTTTAGAGGGCCGCTTGAGCCGCTGCGAGTCGAGCAATAGGCACTCGGTAGGGGCTACAACTTACAAAGTTGAGGCCAATTTCATGACAGAAAGCAATCGATCGAGGTTCACCTCCATGTTCCCCACAGATCCCAATAAACAGATCTGGTTTAGTGCTTCGGCCAAGTTTTACGGCCATTCTCATCAGTTGTCCCACTCCATCCACATCAATCGTATCTGTTGGATCAGCAGGTAGAATTCCTTCACTCGTGAATTTAGGTAGGAAAGTTCCAGCATCATCTCGACTGAATCCAAAAGTCATTTGGGTAAGATCATTCGTTCCAAAAGCAAAGAAGTCAGAGTGCTGTGCAATTTGATCAGCGGTCAGACAGGCTCGTGGTAATTCAATCATAGTTCCAATCTTCCAGTGGAAATCGAGGGGTTTCATTTCTTCAGCAATGTCTTCAATCACTTTTCGTAGGAATTTCACTTCATTCACGTGGTTGATCAGTGGGATTTCAATCTCAACGTCAACCTTCACACCTTCTCCAGCAACCACTTTGGCTGCGGCGAAAATAGCGCGGGCCTGCATTTCGTAAATCATTGGAGTCGTGATCCCAAGTCGACACCCACGATGTCCAAGCATTGGGTTTACTTCGTGAAGCGATTCTACGACCATTTCTAGCTCGTGAACGCCCAGACCCATCTCAGTGGCCAACTCCTTAATTTTATCGGCTGTATGAGGCAAAAACTCATGCAATGGTGGATCCAGGAGTCGAACAGTCACCGGTTTACCGTTCATCACTCGGAAAATGTCTTTAAAGTCCTCTCGTTGCATAGGGAGCAATTTATCGAGTGAGGCTTGTCGTGCTTCATCACTTTGAGCCAGGATCATTTGTCTCACATGGAAAATTCGATCTTCTTCAAAGAACATGTGCTCTGTTCGACAGAGTCCAATTCCTTCTGCTCCAAATTTCAATGCCACTTGTGCGTCAGGTCCATTGTCTGCATTGGTGAAAATTTGTAGAGTTCGAACTTCATCAGCCCACGCCATAAGCGTTTCAAAGGCTGGTGTCATTTCAGGGTCTTTTGTTGGGACCAGACCTTTCATTACTTCACCAGATCCTCCATCAATAGTAATCACATCTCCTTCTTTGAATTCTACGCCTCCAATCGTTAGCGTTCGTTCTTGCATGTCCACAACCACATCTTTACAACCTGCAATACAAGGTTTCCCCATTCCACGAGCGACAACGGCTGCGTGACTGGTCATTCCTCCTGTTGAAGTTAGAATTCCTTGAGCGGCATGCATTCCATGAATATCTTCGGGGCTCGTTTCTTTCCGAACAAGAAGCACTTTTTCTCCATCGTCATTCATCTGACAAGCATCATCCGCACAAAGGACAATTCGTCCTGCGGCTGCTCCAGGTGAAGCTGGAAGTCCTTTCGCAAGTACTTCTTTGTCACAAGACGGATCAATACTTGGATGAAGGAGGCTGTCTAGTTGTCTAGGGTCAATTCTAAGGAGAGCGTCTCGTTTGGTGATGACACCTTCGTCTACCATGTCTACTGCAATCTTAAGCGCTGCTGCAGCCGTTCGCTTCCCTGTTCGAGTTTGAAGGAGAAAGAGTTTTCCTTCTTCGATAGTAAATTCAATGTCCTGCATGTCTTTGTAATGCGCTTCAAGTTTTTCTTGAACCTCAAAGAGTTCTTCGTAAACCTTAGGCATTCGATCTTTTAATTCGTTAATTTCTTGAGGTGTCCGGATTCCAGCCACCACATCTTCTCCTTGAGCATTCAAAAGGAATTCTCCGTAAAACTTATGTTCTCCAGTGGATGGATTCCGTGTGAAAGCCACTCCTGTTCCAGAAGTTTCTCCCATATTTCCAAACACCATAGCTTGAACATTCACTGCCGTTCCCATGTTGTGAGGGAATCCATTGATGTTTCGGTAATCGATGGCACGTTTGTTGTTCCATGATTTGAATACCGCTTCAATCGCAAGTTTCAGCTGTTCTTTAGGATCTTCAGGAAAGTCTCGTCCTTTTCGTTCCTTAACAATCGCTTTGTAAGTAGACACCAATCCTTTGAGGTCTTCGGCGGTTAATTCAGTGTCTTCTTTCACCCCACGTTTCTCCTTTAATTCATCCATTGCATGCTCAAAATGAGCGTGTCCAATTCCGAGTACAACATTAGAGAACATCGTCACAAAACGTCGGTAAGCATCGTATGAAAACCGTTCGTTTCCAGTTTTTTCAATCAGTCCTTTCACGGTTTCATCATTCAATCCCAGATTCAAAATCGTATCCATCATTCCAGGCATGGATACTCGAGCCCCGGATCGAACAGAAACCAAGAGAGGATTTTTAGCTGAACCAAAAGTCTTTTTCATTTTGTGTTCTAGCTGATCTAAATGCTCAGCCAGTTCATCAGCATATCCATGTGGATAGTCGTCATGCCCCAAGTAGTAGTTACAGACTTCAGTCGTAAGAGTGAAACCAAAGGGAACCGGGAGACCTAAGCTCGTCATTTCTGACAGGTTGGCGCCTTTTCCTCCAAGGAGGTCTTTCATAGTTCTATCTCCTTCGGAGAACGAGTAGATATGTTTCATGTGGACTGAATTTGGTTAGCCGCGACGGGTTGTAATGGCGTCCTCGAGTCGCTTCATCGCGGTGATAAAGGCAGCGACCCGATAGCTACAGTTGTATTTTTTAGCATTGCTAGAGACAGAATGCCAGGCTTGACGCATTTTTGCGTCCAATTTCTCTTGTACTTCTTCCGCACTCCAGTAGTAATTCATTTGATTTTGAACCAGTTCAAAGTAGCTCACGGTCACCCCTCCTGCATTGGCAAGAATGTCTGGAATGACAGCGATTCCTTTCTTCGCAAGGATTTCATCTGCTTCAGGGGTAATAGGTCCATTGGCTAGTTCTAGAATCATTCCTGCTTTCACATTGTCTGCATTGTCTTTGTGCACTTGGTTTTCCATCGCAGAAAGCACCAATACATCACATTCTAACTCAAGCAGTTCAGCGTTGCTGATCATTTGGCATTGTCCTCCCGCAAGGAAACATTCTCCTACGTGTCCATTGTCTTGTTTGCATGTCAAAGCTTCATCTGGACGAAGTCCATCTTTACAGTAAAGTGCTCCCTTTGAATCGGATACAGCAATCACTTTAAATCCAGCGTCATGAAGCATTTGGGCGACATGTGACCCTGCGTTTCCAAATCCTTGAACCACAACGGTTTGATCTTTGGGCTCTTTCCCATGTTCCTTCATGTACTCTTCCAAAATAAACACTCCTCCTTGGCTGGTGGAGTTGGATCGTCCTTCTGATCCACCCGCACAGAGCGGCTTTCCAGTCACAACACCGAGTACATTTCGCCCATGAATCTTTGAGTACTCATCGGCAATCCAGGCCATAATTTGAGGATTGGTGTAGACATCAGGTGCAGGGATGTCCATTTCAGGTCCAATAAATGGAGCCAGTTGTCGAGTGAATTCTCGAGTTAGTCGTTCCAATTCAGCGGGTGATAATTCTTTGGGATTCACGATAATTCCTCCTTTCCCTCCTCCCAGGGGAATATCTACAACAGAACATTTCATGGTCATCCATGTGGACAGAGCTTTGACTTCATCAAGTTCAACATCAGGATGGAAACGAATTCCTCCTTTGTAGGGGCCACGAATGCTATTATGTTGCACTCGGAAGCCTTTGAAGACACGCAATGAGCCATTATCCATTTTGATAGGGATGCTTACTTCAATGATGCGTTCCGGGTTTCTTAGAATTTCTTCTACATTTAAGTCAAGCTGCATGAGCTTTGAAGCTTTGTTCATTTGCAGCAGTGTGTTTTCGAATAGGGACATAGTGGAGGGTGCTAAGAGGTTAAATACTCACGAATGAGTTTAGCAGCACGTTCAATTTTGACAGGGCTGGCATTTGCCAGACAAACTCGGACTACATTGCTGCGGTCTTTCACTTCCCTATCTTCTTTTGAAAAGAACAAATTTGCTGGAAGAACAATAACACCTCGCTTAGCCAATTCAATAATTTTTTGTTCAGCAGGAAGCTCAGTTTTCCCCGTCCCTTCAACCTCATTTAGGTCAAATAACAGGTAGTAGCGACACGCTTCGTGAGGCAAGCTCAGTGTTTTAATAAAAATTTCAGCATTCTTTTCAATGGCTTCAAAATATTCAGCCCGGTCTTGGCCACCCAGCAGCAGATGAGCTAAGGCCATAATTTGTGATGGGCCTGGAACGAAGCAGGTGCTTTGAAATTCACCATGGGTGCTTCCAGGACCTTTCGCCAAAAGATAAGCCTCCTTAAAATCTTTCCCTTCAGGGAGTAATCCTTTGAATAAGTGCTGACTTAAATAGTCATTGGCTTCTTTGGTAAGGATAAGATCTCCAAATCTCAGCCCAGAGGCACGTTCACTTTTTGAAATGGATTGAATTCGTAGGGTTCGTTGGGGATGCGCATCAAAAATTGAAGGAGCTTCATCAAAAAAATCAGCATAACTTTCGTCGGTCACAATTAATGCATCGTGTTTTTCCGCAAATTGTCCTAGGTATTCTAAGGTGTGTCGAGTCATTGAAAATCCACTCGGATTGTTTGGGTTAGAAAGTATCATTAGTTTCACTCCTTTGCTTTTCTTGAGTCGATCTAGGCTTCGTGTTTCAATTTCCCCATTGGTAGGGTTGATAGAAATGCTGACGACATCCAAGCCACGAGATTCTAATATCGAAATATAGGGGCTGTATATTGGTGAGCTAACAAGCACTTTGTCACCAGGGTTTAAGTATTGAATTCCTTCTTGTCCCAAAAGTTTAAACAAAGCTCCCGCTGCGTGTGAGGCTCCGGAACTTACAATCACATCATCATAACGGAGGTCATGTGTGAGTTTTTGCTTATGCCACCATGTCAGAACCACACGAGTGAGTAATTCCCCTTGTGGGTTTTGTGAAGCTCCTCCAGAGCAGAGCGAGCTTTTGAATAAAAATTTCAAAATATCATAAGGGCTCCAGTCAAAACCTTGATCGAGGCCAATCGCAATGGATCGTTGTATGAATTCACTTAGGTCCTTTAGATAGCGTTCTGCCACGGCAGGAACATAGGCGCTTCGGGCCCAACTTCCAATCTCTTCAATAAAGGCCATTTCATGGCCATGTTGTGATTCAGCAAAGCGTCGCTTCGAATTATTAAATTTCGTGTCTAAAAACGTCAAAAATGAGGCGAACTCTCGAGCACGTACTCCCGGCGCAAAAGCCTCACCAGGATTTCCTCTTGATAGGTCAACAATGTCTAGCTCTGGATTGTGTTCCAGTGCGGTGCTCTGCAAAAGTGCGAATATTCGGAAGGGATCACTTTGGCTTACAGAGAAGCCCCATTCCTCAGAGAGTTGCGACATTTGGCTTAAATAAGGGGAAAATTGAGGCTAGTCTAGTGTCAATGACTCAACCAGTCAAAGAAATATGCCAAAAAGCTTTTGGGTCGACGACGTTCTTTGTCTAGTTCGTGTTGTAGTTTTTGAATCACTCCAATCATCATCATGGTCTCGCGATGATGCCGATTCATGAGCTCAGTCATGTCATTTTTGTCAAACGTCTCATTAATGGCTTTTGTTTGCGGCCTTTCTGGCTGTTGATTAATCAAAACTTCACTTTGACTAGTCGGATCCAGCTTCTCCGCAGGGCTTTCAGCTTCAATAGACTTTTCCACAATGGTTTTATCCAACATTGTTTCTTTTTCAATTTTAGGTGGATTTGGCTTTTTTAGCACAGGTGAAAGTCCAATTGAGTCACTTGCAATAACATAGTGAAATCCTTGAGGGGTGCGAATTCGCTTGGCGTTGAGGTCACCACGTTTAATCATCCGTCTAATCGTTTGACTCGACTTTCCTAATTGATCTGCCGCTTCCTGAATGGTGATAAAGTCTTTTGACATCTGAAATGTTATTAGACCACATTAATGCGCCTTATCACAAGTTTATAGGTGAATTATGGCTTAATGTAAAGCAAAAACCGTATTTGATTAGTCAAAAGTTATACCATGTTGATTAGTCAACATTCCGACTAGTCAACACTAGTATTTCGACTAATCAAAACTGCAGTTTAACCTGTTAATTCTGACTAGTCAAAGTGGTCAGATCTGACTACTTGACAGAATCAATCCACCTCTCTGAACTTTCAGGAATTGTCTACGTCGACGTTTGGTTCTCTCCCCTAAAGTTTGATAGGATTCTTCTAGTTTAAAACTTTTAGCGGTGCAAGACATACGTTTATCATGGGATCTCCTAATACTGGTCTTCTTTGCTGTGGTGATCTCCTATAGCTTCATCATCGGAAGGAACCAGGCACTCAAGGTTATTATTTCTTCTTATATGGCCGTACTAACGGCAGATGGACTTGGGAGTTTATTTCAAAACTACCTCCTTCCTGCTGCTCCCTCATTGGAAGGAGAGGCGGGTTTGCAAACGCTCATTCTTTTGAAGATGTTTATCTTCGTGCTTGTTATTGTCCTCTTGGTAATTAAAGGGGGATACAGGGTCGATTTGCTTCCAGAAAGCTCCCTGGTGACCCGTTTGCTGTCAAATCTTAGCTTTGGTTTTCTGTGTGCGGGTTTGATGATCAGTACTCTTCTTGTTTATCTGACGGGAGGGTCATTTGTTGCAGGAACATTGACGACGGCGGCAGAAACGAATCTTTATCAAGAATCTGTTTTAGTTCAGCTTTTAATAGACAATTATAGTATTTGGTTCGCACTTCCTGCGATCGCGATTGTAATGGTCAGTTTTTTTGAACCGAGAGAATCTTAAAATAATCTCTTGCGTCTTGGCCCAAGCGTCCCTAAAATGCCGGTGGGTCAGTAGCTCAGTGGTAGAGCAACAGCCTTTTAAGCTGATGGTCGCGGGTTCGATCCCCGCCTGACCCACCATAAAACCAATCCCCACGCTGTGGGGTTTTGTTTTGTTGGGTTATCAACAGGACATAATAGAAAAGGCTGTCTATTACGACAGCCTTCAGGCTTTCTCTGTAAGGTTTAATGTGGTCAAAACTTCAGGATAAAAGTTTTGCACAGGAATTGTGGAAAACTAAAAGAGTCCTCCCGTCTCTTTCACATCAATCCCTCCAGACTCAGCTAGGTTTTTGTAGAGTTCTTTTTCTTTTTTGCTCAACTTTTTAGGAACATCCACCGTTAGAGTGACAATGTGGTTCCCCAGCTTATCTGAGCGAAGTGTGCTTGACCCTTTACCTTTCAGTGTGAACTGGGTTCCATTTTGGACTCCAGCGGGGATTTTAAGCTCTTCTTTTCCATGAATGGTATCTACCTTCACCGTGGCGCCTAAAACGGCCTGTAAGAGGTGAATATGCTCTTCCGCATAAATGGTGTGACCTTCACGTGAGAACTTTGAATGATTGGCGACTCGAACATAAAGGAATAAGTCACCATGGGGACCTCCAAAGACACCTGCGGACCCCTTTCCTTGCATCCGAATACGAGCTCCATCTTCGATTCCAGCAGGAATTTTGACGCTCACTTCTTTAGTTTGTGAGGTCCTCATTTGTCCATTACAGGTTCCACATACCTTTTCCGGAATCTCTCCGCGTCCCTGACATTTAGGACAGCTGTGCACGCTGCTGATGTTCCCAAGGATGGTCTGACGGGTGGTTCTTACCTGTCCTGCTCCATTACAGTCCACACATTTGATAACACTGTGGCCCTTTTCAGCACCACTACCATTACAGTCGGGACAAGTGTCCGGTTTGGTGATTTCAAGGTGTTTAACACAGCCAAATACGGCTTCTTCGAATTTAATTTCAAGTTCAGTTTCAATATCTCCCCCTCTCATTGGCCCTTTTTTTCTAGGAGAACGTCCATGACCTCCACCGCCACCAAAGAAGCTTTCAAAAATATCTGCAAATCCACCAAATTGACTTGGGTCAAATCCAGCGCCTCCGGGTCCACCAGGGAATCCACCACCTACGGATCCAAATTGATCGTATTGGCTACGCTTTTGCTTATCTGAAAGCACCTCATAAGCCTCTTGTACTTCTTTAAATTTAGTTTCGGCCTTCTTATCTCCCTGGTTCTTGTCGGGGTGATATTTCTGGGCCAGCTTACGGTAGGCCTTTTTAATGTCTGTATCGTTTGCGCTTTTATCTACGCCTAGAGTTGAATAGTAGTCTGTCATACTTATTTTAAGTGTAAGGACACTTTAGCGTTTTTATTATTTTTCACAATGTGGATAATGGCACATAATCTGAAATGCGCAAGTTAAATGGGTGAAAGTTTTGCACAGTGTGTTTATTGGCTTTATATAGGTGAAAGTTGAGTGTTGATTAGTCAAAATTATTTTGTTGATTAATCAACATCTGACACTTGATCTTTCGCTTGTAGATAAGACATTTTAAACCTGTTCTGTCTTAAAATTTCTAATTGAGATTAAGATTGTAATACCATGGTGAATAAGGGTATATTCTGCGAACCATATAATAAATGGAAATATGGCAATGGCGTAAAAACGCCTAAAGAAAGGGCTGAAATAGGATCTGATTAGTCAAAAAATGGCTGGTCAGGTAGACAACACTTGGTGTATATCTGCCTTTACTGTGTCAAGTCTGACCAGTTTGATCCTTGAAAAAGCTTGTATCTGTGGACAACCTTGTTAAAATTTGCGAAGTCCTTTAATTGGGCACAAAATCTGATTTTTAACCTGTTGTTGTTAAGATCATGGTTGTAGACATTGTCAATTGCAACCGTGAAACGAAGCGAGATGTCTAGACGTTATAATAGACGGATCGCGCCAAAGCTATTTACGAAATTTAGAAACTTCGTTCTTTGAAATCTCGGTGACTGACAGCCTCGCTGTCACAATACAAAACCAAGAGTACAAAACTCTTTTATATATACTTATGAAACTGCTGTTCTTTTGGTCGAAACAGCACGAGAAAACAAAGACCTTGCTTATTCTATTTGTGCTTATTCTTATTCTGTACATATTCTGTTGTGTACTTATTATTTATTAATATCTCTAAGTTATGGATATCTCTTTCGTACTTCGAAAGTTCCGAAAGTCCATCTCTGGATTCACTATTCTTGCACTTCTAACGACATTCGTTAGCTTTGTTGGAGTAGCTCAAGCAGGTACCTTCGCTGATGTCGATGGTCACTGGGGAGAAGCTTATGTTGAAGCTCTCTACGATGCTGGAGTTGTATCTGGAAACGATGATGGTACTTTCAACCCAGACGGAACCCTTCTACGTGCTGAACTAGCTAAAATGCTTGTTCTTGCTTACACAGAAGGTCTAGATGAAGACGCAGCTGCTGTTTACAGCGATGTATCTTCAGATGACTGGTTCTACGCGTATGCTAACGATGCATACCAAAAAGGCATTATGACTGGTGAAGCTGATGGTAGCTTCAACGGAGGTGGTATGGTTAACCGTGCTACTCTAATCCAAGCGATTTACAACGCTGCTGGTCTTACTGCTACAGGTGAAGACCTTCCTTTCAGTGACGTTATGTCATCTGACTGGTTCTACACAGCTACAGACGCTGCTTACTGGTGGTCTGTTGTTGATGGAAAAACTGAAACTACTTTTGCTCCTGCGGATTACGCTACACGAGCTGAGGCATCTAAAGTTATTTACAACGGATGGTACCCAGTTGAACGTGCAGGTAATACTGTAGATCCAGTAGAAGAATGTGAAGACGGTTACGAACTCGATGAGTACGGTGACTGTGTGGAAGTGACTGAACCTAGCTCAGAAGGAACTCTTCTTATGAGCGTGGCATCAGACACTCCAGCTTCTGATACTCTTCCAAGCGGAGCTACTTCTGTAGAAGTATTCGCTCTTGACCTTACTGCTGAAGACGACGATGTAATGCTTGATAGCATCACATTCAACCAATACGCAGTAGCTTCACTACCTACAGATCACTCAGTTTACTTCTACGCTGAAGTAGACGGAGTTGAAACTCGACTTTCATCTGGTCAATCTGTGAACTCTACATCATTCGATGTAACGTTCAACAACGTTGATCTTGAAGTTGAAGAAGGTGAAACTGTACGTGCAGCACTCCGAATGGATGTTGGAACAGTTACTTCTAACCAATCAGTTGCTTTCCAATTGGAATCTGCTGACATGGTAGACGCTAACGGAGCAGACGTAAGTGGAGACTTCGCTCTTATGGGTGAAGACTTCGATCTTTCTACTGTTTCTGCTGGTACTATCACTATTGAAAAGAACGGGTCTATCGACAACGCTCAAGTTGGAGAAGACGGAGCTGAAATTGCTAAGTTCAAGATGACTGCATCAACTGAAGGTGCAAACATTGAAGAAATTGGTCTTTACGGTTCAGGTTCTATCAACATGTCTGACATGGCTAACTTCGAACTATGGGTTAGCGGAGAAGACGAAGCTATCGCTACGGCTGATAGTGTAGATTCTCTTGATGTGATCCGATTCGTACTTGATGACGCTTACTCACTTGAGAAGGGAGACAGTAGAGCATTCACTGTTACTGCTGACTTCAACACTGGACGAACAGCTGATACTGTTGAAATTTACGTAGATGAAGATACTGACATCCTTGCTGTTGGTGATCTCTACGGATTCGGTATGGCTGTAAGCCGAGATGGGTACAACGGTAACGATGATTCATGTGCTTCATCTTCATCAGTGGATTGTTCATTCATGACACTAGAAGGAGGAGACATCACAATCACTTCTAATGGACCTGCTTCAATGGATCTTGCTATCAACGGTAGCGACATCACATTGATGAACTTCGATGTAGCTTCAGTAACTGATGCCACATTCAAGAACTTCCCAATCTCTCTTACTGCTGGTGAAACAGTTGCAGCTTCAGGTCTCCTGAACTCAACAACTGCAAACATCACTGACATTAAGATTGTAGATACTGAAACAGGTGAAGAAATCTTCACTGCAGTAGATTCTAACGTTTTCGTTACTTCTGATGGTGGATCGACTGCTATTGGTGAACACACTACATCTGATGATGATGCTGGTGATACCGATGATGATCAAGCCTTCCATCTCTACACTGATGATTGGATGCCAGAAGCTGGATCTGAGTACAGTCTCGCCCTAATGGTTGATATTGAAAACAACTCTAGTCTTGCTGATGACACTCTTACTGCTACACTCGAACTTGGATCTTCTAACCTAGAAATCCGAGACGTAAACAATAAGACTGTTACTAACTCTGACGTTCTAGTGCCTGCGTCTGCGATCACTTCAAAGACTCACACTATGCGATCTCCATCACTTGCTCTCTCATTGGCTTCTACGCCAGTAAGCGACACTTACGTGAAGGGAGCTCAAGATGTTAAATTCACAGGAGTAGTTCTCGCTTGTGGAGACGCTTCTGACTGTCGTATTACAGACATGACTCTTCAAGGTTACCTTGATGATGATGGTTCTGCTGATAACTTCGGAGACGCTTCAAGCGACACTCTTGATAACGACACAGCTGATCTTAACTCTTACGTTGGATCAATCTGGCTTGAAGATGCAGAAGGAAACGTAGTTGACGGACCAGAATCTGTTAACGGAACAACTTACTCTGCTACATTCAGCAGCATCGACTGGACTCTTGAAGCGGGAGCTACGGAAGTACTCTACGTAATGGGAGACATCAGCTCTGATGCATACAAAGATGATGACGTTGAAAACATTGCTTTCGGTATCGACAGCACGGCTGATATTACTGTTGAAGATGAAGATGGAAACACTTTCACTCCAACTGGAACTATCAACACGGCACCTGCTTCAGGAACTTACGTAACTGTTTCTGATGGAGGATCTCTTACAGTTAGTGTTCAAACTTCAGAAACAGCTGATGAAGACATCATCGTTGCTGGTTCAACAGACCAATTGGCTTCTGTTTACAAGTTTGAAACTACTGATGAAGCTTTCGTTATAAACGATCTTGCGGTTAACGCACTTCAACTTGATGGAACTTCTGTTAGCATTGCTGACACGTTCCTTGGAAGCCAAGACAACAACATTGTTGGAGTTACTCTTGAGTACGAAAACAGTGAAGGTGAAATGGTAACTAAGGATGGATTCATCTCTCAAGGTACTGCTGAATTCACTGGACTAGACTTCTACGTTCCAGCTGATGACGATGCAGAACTTGCAGTATACGTTGATACAAACACTATTCAAGCTGGAGCTACTTCAGGTGAATACGTTGAGTTGAACCTTGCTTTCAGCAACTTTGACGCTATCGCTCAAGGATCAGGTGAAACTTACTCAATCGCTAAGATTGATAGCGGAGTATCTGCATCTTCTGATCTAGACTTCGGAACTATTTCTTGGACAAGTACTGGTACTACTAGTACTACAACAACAATCAACAATGCAGGAGTGGCTCAAACTCTCACTCTTGGAGCGGCTAAGGATCTTCCAGTAGGAACTCTCCTTATGATTGATGAAGATGCTGATTCAGAATACGACGCTGGAGCAGACCCAATCTTCGTTGTTACTTCTGCAGTAGATAACTCTACTTCAGTTACAACTCTTGTTGCTGACAATGGTGCAACAGTTACTTCAGGTAAGGTAGTATTCTACTCAATGCCTGGTGCTGGATACCTAACAGCAACAAACAGCCTCCACGTGTACGAAACTAAACCTACGCTTGCACTTGCAGATTCTTCACCATCAGGTGACGAAACTATCGATACAGATGCTCAACCATTTGTATTTACTGTAACTGCAGATTCAGGTGAAGAAGTACAACTTCGAGGAGCTGAATTCAATGATGCAACACTTACATCAACTGACTGGACAAGTAATACTGCACTTTCTGGTACCTTCGGAAAGGTAGATGCTAGTGATACTTCTACTGCTGCTGTAACTGGTGGTGGTATTGGTGGAACAGATTACATTCAGTCAACCAACCAAGCTGCAACTGATCAATCTGGGGTGAAATACACCTTCGATGCTAATGCTGACCTCTCTGGATTCTCAGGGTTCTCAGTATGGATCAAATCTAGTTCAGCAAGTGACACAATGGACATCAATATCACTGATACTGGTGCACCTGTGAACACAACTTGTGGAGCTATGACTGCTGCTACATGGCAATTCTGTGATTACTCATTTGACGGTATTGCTTCTACTTCTCTTGATGTAGTAAGTGATATTACAATTGATATTACTGATGGTTCAGCTGTATCAGCTGCAACATACTCAGTTGATCGTCTTGCCTTCTACTACGACAAGGTTGTAGTAGATGTAGCTTCTAATGGTGCTCTTGATACTAATACTACTAATACTGCTGACAACCTTGTGGCTTACCTCAAGGATGGTGGTACAGAGATAGTATCTACTGGGTACTTCTACTCATCTACTCAAGCAGCTGATGCTTCAAGTGGATCTATCCACTTCTACCCAACTGCTGGGGATAACATCGTTATCTCAGATGGGTCTACAGAGACTTACGCTCTTGAACTCGACACTGGATCACTTCTTGATGAAACTTCTAGTGCTGATGAAACGCTAACGTTCTCTATTGACTACGGATCGGCTACTGGTCGAGCTGTAACTGCTGGAGACTTCTGGTGGTATGACACAAACAACCAAGTTAAATGGGTTGGTGATACTTCAAGTAACTCTCTACAATCTAATACTCTTACTTACTAGTCTCTGACTCTTAAGTTAAAAGTTTAGATCTAAAAGCCCCTGCCTCACGGCGGGGGCTTTTTTTTATGCTAGAATTTGATAGACTCACTGCAAATAATTATCTGAATTCAAATGAAAAAACTATCAATATTTTTACTTCTAACAGTAGTTTTGACGGCATGTGGACCCATAGACTCGAATGCACCTGAAAACATGCCAGAGGAGCTAAAACAAAGCTATTTGGATGTGATTGATGAAAGAGAAGCAGAATTGGCTGAAGGAAAGACAAGTATCAGTATTCATGAGGATATTGCTTTTGCGTATCATCAATTGCGTGAATACGATGAAGCGATTGAACATTATGAAACCGTTCTTGAGGGGGATGTTCATCACTATGTGGCTTTAAATAATCTTATGGATCTCTACAAAGAGATGGATGATTACGAAAATGCAGTGGTTTACGCGATGCGTCTTTATGAGGCAAATCCAGATACAATTACGGTTTTAAAGAAAGTGATTAATCTCTTCCTTGCAGCGGATGAAAAGGAGCTTGCTCTACAAGCTTTAGAAAATTTTGCTAGAAACAATGGGTCTGATCCCGAATATATCCAATTAATCAGTGATCTCTATGAAAAAATTGAAGAGTAGATTTGGGCTAGCGCTCATGCTATCCCTCCTCGTCACTTCCTTGGTGACCGCCGCCCCAACGTTGGTTGGAGAAAACGATCAAGATTTTGATCAAAATCAAAATACCGATCAGCTCAATGACTACACCATCACCCAAGAGGTTGGAGGTGAGTACATTGAAGCTGGATATATGAAGCTGATTATTCCAGACGACCTTCAAATGATTTGGGATGATGAAGAATCTCAAGAGTCGATCGTTATTTATGGGCCTGGAGTGGACAATGGAAAAGTAGACAGAGTTCCTGAATTACTCTTTGAGGATGGAGACAAAGAGATGTGGATTCCCGTTCATGAGACTTTCGATGACGAAGAATACGTGGTGGTGACCCGGCTTTTTGTGCAGGGGTTTCATGCTAGAAATACGGACAACACCAACCTCAGTCTCCAGATCAACGATAGTGAAACCATTTATCTTGCTGACACATCCATTTCTATTCGTACGACCTCCAATTCAGATACGAATGATCCCGAAATGCCAAGCGATATTGTACTGACTTCTACAATTGAAGGAGTGGAGATCACATGGACCGATCCCACGGATTTGGACCTCGTTTCTGTTGAAATTCTCAAGGGGCAAGCTACTTTTGGAGTAACAGGAGATGTCTATGTGACGGTGCCTGCTGGGACCATGTACTACCTAGACACCAATGTATCTGCAGGAGATGAATTGACTTACATCCTTCGTTCACTAGATGAAATAAATAAAAGTGAAAACACAGAAGCTTATACCATTACTTACACCATGCCTTTAGAAGAAGAGGAGGAAGAAGTCATGGAAGAAGAAATTCTAGAAGAGGAAATGGAGGAGGAAGAAATAGTGGAAGATGAGCTTGAAGAGGAGGTACTAGAAGAAGAAACAACAGAGGAAATCGTGCCGGAACCTTTACTTTTTGAAGATGTACTTGGACATTGGGGAGAAGCTTATATTGAATCGCTTTACCTAGCAGGTGTGGTGTCTGGAAACGATGATGGGACATTTGGACCTGATGAATACTTGAATCGTGCGGCTCTAGCAAAGATGCTGGTGTTGGCTTATACGGATGGACTCATTGAAGGAGTAGAAAATCCTTATGATGATGTTTCTGAAGATGATTGGTACATGGACTATGCGGCTTCTGCCTATGCTTATGGAATAATGACAGGGGAAGCAGATGGGAGTTTTAATGGAGCTGCTCAGGTGAATCGAGCTACATTGATGCAAGCGGTATACAATGCAGCGGGCCTTACTGAAACAGGAGAAGCATTACCCTTCACGGATGTAATGAGCTCTGATTGGTTCTATGCGGCCGTGGATGCAGGGTACTCACAGTCTGTTATTGATGGTGAGTCTGAAACGACATTCAACCCATCTGGATTGGCTACACGAGCTGCCGCTGCCAAAGTTATATATAATGGATGGTACGCTGGTGTAACCGTCGTTGAATAGGTCAAGAGGCCACGTTTTAGCTCTTCTAAAGAGCTTTATGATAAAAGTTGATACTAGGCCCTCGCGCAATGCAGGGCCTTTTATTGTGCATAAATTGTGTAAAAAAATTCAGCTTTTTATTCAGGACAGACAAGTCTTTTTCTATATAAAATATATGTAGCTGTTCGGCATGGGGCTAGCTGTGGAGCTACCCAAGACTTGTCACCTTTGGGTGAGGGGTTCGACTCCCCTTAGTTCCACCGTCAGTTAGACAGCAAAAGAGACCTCCTTTGAGGTCTCTTTTTTATTACCACCCAAGACTTGTCGAGCTCATTATATCACTTCAGCTTGATTTTATCCACTTGCTCCCAGGTGAACTCAGGAAGATCTCGGCCAAAGTGACCATAGGCTGCCGTGGCTTTATAGATTGGTCTCTTTAAGTCTAGATGCTCAATGATTCCTTGTGGGGTGAGCGGGAATTTTTCTCGAACGAGTTCAGCTAGTAGGTCATCATTTTCCGCGGTTCCGAAGCTATCTACAAAAATAGACACAGGTTCAGCCACTCCAATGGCATAGGCTAATTGAACTTCACAGCGTTTGGCGAACCCTTGAGCTACAAGGTTTTTAGCAATGTATCTCGCCATGTAGGCTGCCGATCGATCTACCTTTGAGGGGTCTTTCCCAGAGAAACATCCTCCTCCGTGTCGTCCCCAGCCTCCGTAGGTGTCTACAATGATTTTGCGTCCAGTCAGTCCACAATCACCAGGAGGCCCTCCAATAATGAAACGTCCAGTAGGGTTGATGTGTAAAATCGTTTCGTTCGTGAGCCAGTCTTTACAAACAGGTTCAATCACATGCGTTTTGATGTCTTCAATGATTTGTTCTCGGGCTATATCTGGATCGTGTTGAGTCGACAAGACAACCGTATGGACATGAGAGGGGGAGCCGTCTTCATTGTAGGCCACCGTCACTTGGCTTTTACCGTCTGGACGTAAGTAGTCTAATATTCCTTCTTTACGTACAAGCGCTAAACGCTGAGTGAGTTGGTGAGCAAGATAGATAGGGAGTGGCAGGTAGGCATCGGTTTCATCTGAAGCGTAGCCAAACATCATTCCTTGGTCTCCAGCTCCTCCGGGATTCACTCCCATGGCAATGTCTGGACTTTGTTCGTTGATGGATGTCATCACGGCACAAGCATGAGAATCAAAGCCATAATCGGCGTCATTGTAGCCAATGTCATGAATGACATCTCGAGCTAATTTAGGAATGTCTACGTAAGTGGTGGTGGTTATTTCACCAGAAATCAAAACCAGACCCGTGGTTACCATGGTTTCACAGGCCACGCGACCATTGGGGTCTTCTTTAAGAATGGCATCCAGTACCGCATCAGAAATTTGATCGGCAATTTTGTCAGGATGACCTTCGGTAACGGATTCAGATGTGAATAAAAACATAGGCTACAAGCTACAGGACTTACAGAAGGCACTCAAGCTTAAGTATTCTAGCTTGCTGTGTTTGTCTAGTAGCGCAAGACGTTGGGCAAGTCGGCTATAGTTTTCTCCACTCGCATGGCTCTCATCTTCTTGGGAAGTGAACTCCCAGCTGTGAGCTTCAAAGACAATAAATGGTGGAAGATTATGAGCTCGCCAGTAACGTTGAATGTGTCCAATACTCTCGATCAATTCGTCATCCTCCAGCTTAAGAAGATTTTCCATGTCCATTCTGATGTGTCGTCCAAAAGGAAGGGCATAATGCCATTCGAGTTTGGTCACTGGGTCTTCAGTAACAGGTAGAAATTCAAAGCCATGTTCGTGAATGAGTTCAAGTGTTTCAGGCCCAATTTCTTTAGCTGGGCGAATCATTCGTATGTTTTTGAGATTCAGTTCTGCCAGATGTTCTTGTAGTTTTCGTAGTGATTTTTTTTGTCCAGGAATGCTGTTCCAGTCTCCTTGAAGGACTTTAATTCCTACTTCGTGTCCCATATCTTGAAGTTCTCTGATGGGATCAGCGAGCATAGCGAGAAGGGCTTCATCAAAAAAGAAGGTCAGAGGTATTTCCAGGGTTTTAGCAAACTCAACGGAGCGTTGGAGGAAGGCTTCACTGTCCATGCTGTTTTCAACGTTGACGGTCAAACAAAACTTCAGTTCACCTTTTCGTTTTAATGGTTCTGTCCATGCACGTTCTTGAATCTTGAGAAAGGGGAGCTTCCAAGGCATGATCCATTTTCGTTTTGAGCGATGTTCTTTTTCTTGATCAACCACTGCTTCATAAATGCGAAGATTTTTACTGATCATATTGTCCCAATTGTATTCTTGTTCAACCAATTGACGACTGTTTTCCCCCATCTGTGCCAGTTGAGGATTCAAGGCAAAATGTTCAAGGTAGTAGGCGAGTTCATCGACATCCTCCGCATGGACAAGGTGTCCATTGGTATTTTCTAGAACTAGACGACGTGTGTCTCCTACATCAGTAGACAAGATAGGAAGCCCAGCCGCACAAGCTTGAAGCAAGGCTTGGGGCAGTCCATCCCATCGAGAAGGGAGGACAAATAAGTGACTACTTTTATAACGATCGATCAAGGCTTCAGCACTTAATTTTGAATAGAATCGAAGGTATTTAGTGATTTCTAAGTCTTCAGCCATTTTTCGCAAACTAGGAAGCATTGGGCCTTGTCCTACAATATGCATAACAAAGTCTTTTCTCGTTTGAATGAAATCAGTTGAGTCCACTACTTTTTTAACGGCTCGTAGCAGTAGGTCCACTCCTTTCTGATAGGTGAGAGGTCCAACATAAAGGGCTTCAAATCGCTCAACAGAGGTTTGGTTTTTAACGGCATCAAAGGGTTCCGTATCAATTCCATCAGGAATGACAAGCACTTGTTCATTCACGTTTTTTGCTTTCAAGAACCGTTCCGTTACTGAAATTTCACGATCGTATTTGGTTTCAAGGAACATCACCCGATCAGCGATTTTCTTCAGACTCCATCGCTTTTGGAAAATAGCGTGGTCATGCACTGTCAAAAGCGTTGGAACACGTGTGATCCAACAAGCCAGCTTCATAGACAATGACGTTCGTGCTCCATGGGCATGGTAGACATGATAGCGTTTCCCCGAGAAGATTAGCCAAAAGAAGACCACTATAAAATAAAGCCATCGCCATGAAGTTAGGCGGTGGACATGGACACCATGTAGACCCTCAACGGCTTTTTCGTCTCGAGTGAGGTGTCCTTTCATGTGTCGAGTCAGGATGTCGACTTCGTATCCATATTCTTGAGAAAGCGCCGAGGCTAATTTAGCCACATGCACTTGTTCACTTCCATGCACAGGGAACCATGTATCCAACAGGATAGCGATTCGAACCTTTCGTTGTTTGATCTTTCTAATTTCCATCCTAGAGAACGGGTAATTGTTCAGCTTTCAATGAGGCTTTGAGTGAAGTAAGAGCAACTTCTAATTGCTCATCATCTGGCATTCGAGTGGTCAATCGTTGGATGAGTAATCCAGGCGCAGCAAAGGCTCTCATGAAGATGTTGTTTTGCCACTTGGCACTAATTTTTAAGAACTCATAGCTGATTCCTGCAATGAGAGGAATCACAATGACTCGTTGCCCCAACATGGCCCAGAATCCTTCGGCGGGTGGAACCACGGTATAGATCACGATACTCATCAAAATCACAATAAAAATAAAACTCGTTCCACATCGTGGGTGAAAACGAGTTTGCTTTCGAGCATTCTTAACCGTGAGTTCTAGTCCTGCTTCGTAGGTCCAAATCGACATGTGTTCAGCCCCATGATATTGGAACACGCGGCGGATGTCTTTAAGCAAGCTAATGAGAAGAATGTAAGCAAGAAAAATAATGATTTTAGAACTCCCATCAATGGCGTTGAAAAGGAGGTAGTTCTCTTGGATGACTGGCCAAAGTTCAGCCGCTTTTCCGGCAACCCATAAAGGCAGAACCTTCAGTAGAAATAAGCTGAAAGCTAGCGTAGCTAGGACATAAACCACAGTGAAAAGTCCCATGAGAAAAGTCATGATCGCCCCGTGTTTTTTTTCTTCCTTCTCGTGTTCTCCAAGGAAGATATCGTTGGAATAATCGAGGGCTTTGAATCCGATTCCCATGGATTCAACTAAATGAACCACCCCTCGTAAAAGGGGTAGTTTCAAGAATTTAATTTTTTCCGTCACACTTTGAAATGCTTTTTCTTGAGTGTGGATCTTCCCTTTTTCATCTCGTACCGCCACCACATAATGGTTGGGAGAGCGCATCATTACGCCTTCAATCACGGCTTGGCCTCCGACAGCGAAATCAATCTTTGGTGTGATTTTGTTCATTGAAAACATTCTGCCAGATCCTTCGAGTCTAAACCAGGGAAACTGGTTTTAGAGTTGATCAAGAACTCCACCACTTGGATAGGTTGTTCCACTGATGTGGTGGTAGAAAACAGGACCTTCTGGATCACAGAGTTCAGTGATTTCCGGGAAAAGAAAGGAAACTTCTTCTAGTGAAGATTTAAACCATTCATCCCAACTACTTGTGTCTGTACAAGGACTTTCCCACTCCATACCTTCCATGACGCTAAGTTCAGGATAAGCACGTTTGAGCGTTACCGCAAATTCAGCCATGTTGATCGCATTGTATTCTTGACCACCAGGATAGCTTCCAGTGTACCATCCTTGGTCAGCTGCTAATTGCATCACACCACAATAAGAACTGTATTCAGGAACTTCATTGCTAGCGTCACCTTCACATTCAGTGACTTCTAGTTCTTGGTGGTCAACAATGTATTCGGCCATTTGTGCTTTGAGAACAGAGCCCACTTCTCGAGAACTAAGGGTGTCTGTTGAAACAGCAACGCCATCAAGTTCAACGGTGAATTCCGCATCACCTGCTTGGTCTAGGATCACATCTTTCTGTGTCATTTGAATGACTTCACCAGATTCCATTTCAGGGAGCGTTTGAGTGTAGTCCGTGCCATCATGAGACAAAGCTAATTCCATTTCTGGACAGAGTGTGTCACCAAGGTTGGCAGCCGTGATCAAAACTGTATTGAGGACATCCGTTTTAGGGTTGATGTCCGCATGTTGAATGAGTGGATTTGGGTACTCAGAAAGACTTACAGCCGCTGAACAACCCTCCTCAAGAGGAGTGGTTCCTGTATCCTCTCCCGTATCTTGATCTGGTACTCCTGGTGCTTCTCTAACCGTGTCTAATTCAATTTTTCCACTTGTTGGGGCACAGGCTGCAGTAGCCAGTACTAATGCTAATTCGGGTCCTTTCATAAGATTATTTTAAGATTTTAGCTGTAACTATAACGCAAAACTTAAATTTGTCTTACATGATTTTCTCAATAAAAGTTCCCATACGTTCATTCGAATGATTTCGTCGCCATGAAAACCATTCTGGAGAACAGGCGGTGCAGATAGCCATTCGCTCCACGTGAGAGCCTGGAATTCCTGAATCCATAACTTGCTGATGGGCAATGTTAAGCAGATCGACATGATTATTTTCTAGAATAGCCCAGTGGTATTTTTCTGGGATTTCCTCATAGGGCTGTGAGAATTCACTACAGCAGGTTCCAAGTGAGGGGCCCATGCCAACAAGAATCTTGTTACGTGAGGCGCCTAGTTTCACCATTTCATCAATGGTTTTGGGGATGATCTCGGCAACAAGACTTCGCCACCCTGCATGTGCGGCACCAATCACTCCAGCTTGTTCATCAGCAAACACAAGTGGAATGCAGTCAGCCGTTTTAATCATGAGTTTCAGCGCGCTTTTATCTGAAACCATGGCGTCATAAGTGGCAGTGTGTTCTGAATAGTGGTCCACATAGAGAACATCAGTACCATGAACCTGATTGATGCGTTGGTCGGGAAAGGGCAGTGGTGTTTTTAGAATGTCTTCTTGAATTACGCCAGAAAAAATACTGGGGCCAAAAATGCTGAATGGGTGAAGTTTCATATCATTTTTATATCATGTCTCAATGAATTATTTTGGCAAATTGAGATGCGCTGATAGAATAGCGGCAAGTTAATCCAAATAATTATGGATGCCCCCTCATTAATTGCCGGTCTAATCATTCTAGCTATGCCTTTACTTATTGTAGTAGTTATTCTTTTACTCGTTAGTATTCGTCAGATTAATGAGTACCAACGAGGTGTGCTTTTCACACTAGGTAAATATTCAAAGACTCTCAATCCAGGATGGCGTCTTGTTATTCCGGTATTCCAGTCACTTAAGAAAGTGGATCTTCGGGTTCGAACGGTAGATGTTCCGACTCAAGAAACACTAACCAAAGACAACATTTCTGTAGGTGTAAATGCGGTACTTTACTTTAAGGTTCGTGACGCACAAAAGGCGATCATCAACGTAGAAAATTTCTACTACGCAACGAGTCAATTGGCTCAAACCACCATGCGTAATGGAGTGGGGGAAGTAGTCTTAGATCGACTGCTTTCAAATCGGGAAGAAATTTCAGAAAAGATCCGAGAAACGGTAGATAAACTTACGGATGATTGGGGGATCGAAGTGGTGAATGTCGAACTGAAAGACGTTTTGATTCCTGATGGAATGAAACGAACGATTGCGAAGGAGGCCGAAGCTGAACGTGAACGACGTGCGATGATCACCAAAGCTCAAGGGGAAATTGAAGCCGCTGAAAACCTTAAGAAAGCGGCAGACCTACTTGGTAAATCTCCTGGAGCACTTCACATCCGAACGCTTCAATCGATCAATGATCTTTCTTCAGATCAATCAAACACAACCATTTGGATGGTGCCTGTAGAAATTATGGATGCCATCAGTTCAATGGGAGCAGGTGCCACTAAGAAGCGATAAATCAATGTCAAAACTCTATTGGGTTATTACAAATCCGCTTTCGTATCGAATTACGGAGCCGATCATGAACGCTGCCTTTAAGGATATCGATTTTGAAGGGGTATATGATTCTCAAGCCGTGGATAAGGATGGTTTAGAAGAAACAATAGCCAAACTTAGAGAGGGAGAGCTTTCAGGTTTGTCTGTTTTTACTCCTCATAAGGGACCTAGTGTGGCCCATTGTGATGTTTTAAGTGATGAAGTGAAAGCCATTGGAGCGGTGAATTACTTGCAAATGGAGGATGGAAAGCTGATGGGATACAACTTAGATCTAGAGGGCGCAAAACGTGCCATAACGGCTGAAATGCCAGACTTAAAAGATAAACGAGTGCTGGTGCTTGGAGCTGGAGGATCGGGACGTGCCGTGGCTTACTTTGCCATGAAAGAAGGAGCCAAAGTAACGATTTGGAACCGTACTCCAGGAAAGGCTCAAAAATTTGCTAATGAGCTTGGAATTGATTGGGTCGAAGACCTGGCGACAATTGCAGAACTGCCTCAAGTGATTGTGAATGCAACACGCTTGTCTAGTCAGGAGAGACAACGAAGTATTATCCCCTTTTCTCTCTGGAAAGAGGTAGAATTGGTGATGGAGTCTGTGTGTCGATCAACCAGTTTATTTTTGGAAGAAGCCAAAGCCATGAATGTGAAGCATTTGATCGAAGGAGAAGATTGGGCGGCTCATCAAATGAACGCACTTTTAAACCACGTTTCGGGTAAGGAAGTCACCACCCAACGTATGCATGATATTGCTCACGAAGTGCTTGCTTAAACCTTCGTCAGTCCGTCTTCTCGAACAAGGACAATCCATCCAAAGACAATCACGCCGACAACAATCCAAACGTCGGCCAAATTAAAGTTGGGCCACCAGTAAACTTTGATGAAATCAATGACGTAGCCAAAGCGCATACGATCGATCAAATTCCCGATAGCTCCTGCCAAAATCATGGCGAGTGAGGTGAGATGCCATTTGTCTTGCCATAATTTTTCTTCGATCACTAGGTAGGTTCCCATCGCCAAAATCCCAAAGGTCAAAAGGAAGATGCTCCATATTGGAAGATCGATTCCAAAGACGATCCCATCGTTGTATACCAGCTGCCATCCAAAGTCGACCGATTTCCCCATTTCCAGGTTTGAATGGGCGATATTTTTGCTCCATTGGTCCAGGACCAAAAGGCCTCCGGTAAGGCTTCCAAAGTAGAGCCAAATGCTGTCGAGTAGTCGTTTTGAGAGTGTCTTCATGGCCCTCAGGTTAACCACAGGTGTGAAAAATGTCCATTTGGGTCTATTGACAAAAATGACAAAAACAGGTACCCTGATGTAACGGCTTAAAAAAACGTATGGCTGAAAACGTAGATAGACCGGTTGTGCCCGCTTTTTCTCCCGAAACTATGGGGAAGAATATTCTGTCTTTTCAGACACCGGATAAAGCAGCTGAGCTAGAGGAATATTGTTTTCAGCACTTAGACACTGGAAATGAGGATGGTGAGAGTAACATCCGTGCTTTTCGAGAATATTTTGATCAGATTAATCATTTTCTTGGATTGCCAGAATCTCCACGACTTGGAGAAAGAGAAGAGATTCAAAAACTGATTAATGAAGTGTGTGCTTGGAGTGGTTCTACCGATGGTTTGAAGGTTCCTTCAGAGGAACAACGTTTGAGATTCAACCAAAACTGGTCAAAACTCCATGAGGTTTTACATTTCGGAATTCCTTCAATGATTAAGTCACCTATTTTGGATGATCTTTTAGGATTTATTGATGATTACAGTTTAGGTGCTGAGTCTTTCCATGCTATTTACCCTGAATGGGTAGATCCAAATGCGGAGCCCGAGAAAGTAGAAGAACCTGAAGTTCCAGAAGAAAAGGAAACGGTTGATGAAGAAGAAGTGGATGATGGGACAATTCCATTTGATGAAGAAAAAAGAAAAAGACGACATGCTAGGGAAGAGGCTAAAGGAAAGAAAAAAACAGAACGTGAGGCCGAACCTGAACCTGAAGAAGCTCCCGAAAGAGAACGTTCCGAATTCAGAGATGGAATGGCTCTAGTGATGCGTACGTCACCAGACAAACAACCTGAAATGATGGCGACCTTGCTGGAAAATATTTCAGTTGAAGAGCTTGGACGTTGGTTTACGGTGATCAATTACGGAGGAAGTGTGGAGATGGCTCGAGAAATGAGATCCAAGTCAACTCCAGATCGAAGGTTGGCGCTACTGGAACTTCTTGGATTCAGTTCAGCACCAAGTGCTCGAGAATATTTTGTGAGAATGCGGGTGATTAGCCAGCTTTTGGATGGTCAAAAAGACAGTCCACAAAAAAATGCAATGATGAGAATCCTAGCGAAAGCACTAGGACTATTGCATCCAGAACTGATGACAGATGAAAACCCAAATGATGTTTTAGCAGGAGCTGAATCGATCGGGGCAAAACAATTTGATGCTTATTTTGCTAGGGAGGCTTCAGAGAGCACAAGCACGATGAGTCTTGATGGAGTTCAAAGAGAGATGTCTCGAATCTTAGGGTTGCCCGATGCAAAGAAAACCATTGAGCTCCGCCAGTTCATGGAAAGTATGGATGGGAAGTCACTCAGGGCATTATTTGCGCCACTGTTGTCTACCAATCTAAACAATGCCGTAGAGCATCGTCGTACTCCTGGGCATGAAAGTGTAAGAAAGGTGATTCTTGCGATGTGTGGTTTCTCAGCACCGCCTGCTGCAAAAACCATGTACGAACGAATCATTCAATTGCAGTCTATGCTTGAGAATGTGCTTCGTATGCCAGACTTATCAAGTGTGAGTGGAGTGAAAGAAGCTTATAATCGAGGCTTTAATAAGCGAACAATTGATGCGGTGACTGTCTATAAAGAAGCGATTCCATTGGCATTGATGCACATGGTGCCTGATGAAATGGTGTCTAAGTTGGCGAGTGAAAATTGGGGGCCAGAATGGCTAAGAACGTGGACAGATGGAGAAGGCCACACTGACAATATGCTCAGTGAGCCTTTCAGGAGGTCATGGGAACGAGGAGGACAACTTTCAGACAAAGATTTATTCTCTATTGATCCGGATCATTCTGGATACGATGCGGCTTATCTAGGAAAACTATTAGCCAATATTTCAACTAAAGTAGCAGGAGCTACGGCGGGTGCCGTAGGAGGAGCCTTGGAAGGAGGAGCACGAGCTGCTGCAGAAATGGCACGACGTACGACAAAAGCTTTAGGACCGAGTGCAAGTCATGCGCTCTTTATGAATAAGCTGCTTGCTTTAGATGAGGCCAAACAATATAACGCTTGGTTCGATAAACCCGCTTCAAGCCCTGTTTCTGAGGAAGCAGCTGAACGTGCAGGGGTGTCTGAAGTCCCTTCAAGTGAAGGTGGCAGAGATGGAATTTTAGGGGCTCTAAATAAGGGGTCAAAGTTAATGGATAAGCATCTTGGTGAAAAAACAAGCTCGTGGGTCAAAGGACTTGGACTCGCTTACTTGACTGTGGCAGGAACAGAATGGGCAGTGCGAGGAGCGGGAACCTTTGTTTCTCGTGGTTACAGCTTGGCGAAAAAAACACTTAAAACTGGAGTGAATGTGGTTTCTGCACCTTTTCAAGGTGTTAGTGCTGGAGCAAGGGATATGTGGAACCGAGGGTGGAATAAGATAGAGGCGCCCAAGCAAAATGAATTACCGAAGGATTCTCCATGGTACAAACGATGGGCAAATTCATCGTGGTACAGCACACGGAAGCTCACACGGGGAACCGCTGCCTTTGTACTTGGAGGTGCCTTAGCAACAGGAGGTGCCTTGGCCGGAGGTGCCATGGGTACCGGTGCAATGATTGGTGAGGGCTTAGGACTTCGTTACAGTAATGAGGTGGCTGAAGGTCCAGACCTCACGGTGGATGCGGTGGTGAAAGCCGTGGATGGGAAAATGAGTGAAGACGCATTGCGTGAACTTGCCGAAATTGAAGATCCAGGAGAAGCCGTTCAAAAAGTTATGGCTGAACTAGGTGAAGGAGGTAAAGCCTTGCTGGAAGACGCCGGATTAATGACAGCTAAGTCGAAATCATTTGCTGATCGATTTACTTTTGTGGAAGACGCTGGACTGTGGTCTATGGGGGCAGACTTCTTTGGAGGAGCTAAAGAATTAGCGATTGATAATACAGTGAAGGCTGCCACGTTAACAGGTTCTGGTGCAGCTCTCAGCTTTGTTGTTGGAGGCGGAAAGATACCTACGTTCTCTGAATTAAACACTTACCTTGGAGTGCTTGATGAAGTGGGAGACACTTACATGGGGCATTACGCAACTTCAGAAGGATGGGCGCCACTTCGTGCCGCCTCTGCGCTGGCAAAACTTTCTTCAAAAGATCAGCTCAAAGTGACTCGAGGTTTTGCTCAAGTCTTTGATCTTGATGAGATTGAAGGGGTAAGAGGAACGGTATTTGGATCAGCGCCTGAGGTCTTTGATCTGATAACCAAGTTCACTCATCCAGAGCGGCGATTCACACCAGTCTTTGGAAGTGGTATGGGGCCAGCTTTGGCACCAAATCAAGTGAAGTTGATGATCAATCATCCAGACACAGTGGACAAGATTCAATCAGAACAAGCTTACTTGTTTGGGTTTGATCTAGCAGGAATGAGACCAACTCTTATGGCAGATGAACGAGGAGGACATCCTGGATTAATACGAGCACAAAAAAGTGAACTCTTACAGCTTCAACGAGCATTGAAAAACTTTGTAGGAGCGAAAAAACTCACAGCGGGAACAGTGGATCTCTACAAAAATAGAATCAAACCGACACTAGATGCGCTTGAAGTAGAACGAAGTTCAAGCCCCGTTGCAGACTTACTTTATGGGCTCTACAAAAACGCCTACGATATACTTGATGATTCAGCATTGATGCCTCGGGTGATCGACCCAGGAATTGTTGAACGAGTGGCCTAATCCCTTCCCCACATCAGTACAGCCTGTTAGGATAGGAGCACTTTTTCCGAACCTGTATGGCCACGCACCGTCCCAAGAAATATGATCATATCCTTTTGTTAGCTGTTTTGGCAGTTTTGGTGATTGGAATTGTGATGATCACGAGTATTGGTGTGCCTAAATCCATTCGGATTTCTGCACCTGACTTAAATTATCCTGACTGTGGAGACACCGCAGTGGACTGTTATTTGATCCTTAAAAATCATGTAATTCGAGTGGGTATTGGAATTGTGGCCATGATGGTCATGTGGAAAATCAATTATCGTTTCTGGAAAAAACTTTCTCCAATTATTTTTGCCATTGGAGTGGGCCTATTGGTCTTCGTTCTTTTTGGTGGGGATGACAACAATACCTTTGCAACGAGTTGGATCAATCTACCGGGAGTTCCTTTTGTGAATTCATTGCAACCGTCTGAAATTGGAAAATTCGCAATGATTCTTTACTTGAGTTATCTCTTTTCGGAAAAAATATCCAAAGCCAAACTAGAAGACTGGAAGGAGGGGTTTTTGAAATTCACGATGGTGGCAGGAGGAATCATTGGTTTGGTTATATTGCAGCCGGATTTCGGTTCAGCACTTGTGATGGTGGCGATTGCCGTGACCATCTATTTTTTGTCGGGTGCACCATGGAAACATTTTGCTGTAGGAGGAGCCATTGTGGCTTTTATGGCTATGATTGCTTTAACAACTCAGCCCCATATTCGTGAGAGAGTGACCTCCTTCATGGATCCAGGAAACGAATGTCTAGATGAATGTTGGCAAACAAGACAGGCAAATATTGCGATTGGTTCAGGTGGTGTATGGGGTAAGGGACTGACTCAAGGGATTCAAAAATCATACTGGCTTCCACAAGCAGCAGATGATTTTATTTTTGCGGCTTCTGCGGAAGAACTCGGATTTTTTAGAACGGTCGCAATTGTTTTACTCTACTTTTTGATTGCTTACCGAGGTTTCCAAATTGCGAATCATGCACCGAGTAAATTTGCCATGTTGATGGCGGGAGGGATTAGTGCCTGGATTTCAGCTCAGGCTTTCCTTAATATCATGGTGAATACAGCGCTTTTCCCTATCACAGGGGTGACCTTGCCTTTCATGAGTTATGGAGGGTCCTCCATGGTGACGACCTTGATGGCCGTAGGGGTGCTACTGAATATTTCTCAATTCACAAAAACACATGCATATCGTTCTAACGGGGGGCGGAACAGCCGGACACGTCGTACCAAACCTCGCTATCGCCGACGCTATAGCTGATCTTCAGCCTGAGGCACAGATCACTTACATTGGTTCCTACAGTGGTATGGAAAGAAAACTGGTGGAACGCCATGGCTTGAAATTTGAAGCTGTGGTTTCTGGAAAACTACGGCGTTACCTTTCGGTCAAAAACTTTATCGATTGTTTCAAAGTCCCAATGGGAATCATTCAGGCGTTTTTTAAACTAGGAAAGCTCCGTCCCCATGCTGTCTTTAGTAAAGGAGGTTTTGTGAGTTTTCCTGTGGTTGTGGCCGCATGGATCTGGAGAGTGCCTGTCATTATTCATGAATCAGATGCAATTCCAGGTTTAACAACAAAACTATCTGCACGATTCGCTAAGAAAATTCTTTTGGCTTATCCAAGTGCAGAAGAAGGGTTAGTTAAATATAAAGAAAAAATGGAAATTTGTGGGAATCCCATTCGACATGAAATCCTTCAAGGGAATGCTGAGGTGGGACAACGAATTACAGGTTTTTCTGGAGAGCGTCCCGTGCTTTTGGTGATGGGAGGCAGCAGTGGTTCGGCTCAAATCAATCAGATTATAAAATCGGAAAAAGACCGATTGATGGAGGAGTTTGATATCGTCCATTTAACAGGAGCTATTCACGCTAAGGCTCAGTCAGAAGAACACTATTGGTCTGCCGGTTTTGTTCATGAAGAAATGCGAGATCTTTATGCCTTGGCCACGCATGCGCTCACTCGAGCAGGAGCGAATTCTTTAGCTGAATTGGAGGCCTTACAGATTCCAAGTTTGATGTACCCACTAGGGCTTCATCAGAGCCGTGGTGATCAAATTGTGAACGCCAATTACATGTCTCAAAAATATGACTTCATGCATGTGGCCGATGAAGAAAAGTCAGCACATTCACAATTGATTTTATTGCCCACACGAGACCGTAAACTAAGCGAATCTCATGTGGCTAAGCATATTGCAGAACTATTGCTGGAGGACTAGTTGACAGCTTATTCTCTCAGACACAGGGTAGGCTTCATTGAATTTTGACTCTGTTCCATTGAAGGGGTCGGATTCTCCTAGTGCATAAATTCCATGAGTTCTGACTTCAACTACCTTTCCATAGTTTTGTGCAATGGAAATCTGGTCACGAACATGAGCCGCACCAAAACTAATGCTTGTACTTCCATTCACCGCATGAGCTTTACTTATAGCGTGTTTATTTCGGTCACTAATGTAGGCATCATAAAGTTCTGAACGGGTCTGGATAAACTCATTTTGTAAGGCACAGTATCGAGAGGGATTAGCCTCATTCTTTTCCATTTGATCCTTTAGTTGTCCTAATTCTTTTTTTCTGAGAACGACTTCATTCTGCATGTAGTGTCCGTAATTATTCATGTCATAAGCATGGAACTTGAGTTCGTCGCATTGTCCAAACACGGCCTGGATGCTTTCAGAGACCTCTAGTTGTCCCGCAAGTAAGCTCATTCGACTCTGCTTTTCACGCCAGTCCATACTTGTGTCTATGTAGAGCTCATAGGCAAGTTTTAGTGCTTCTTTTTGTTTAGTGCTTAACCTGAGTGATTTTGTGTAAAAATTCAGGGCTGAGTCTAGGCTGTGTCCATTTTGAATCGCTCGAGTGATGGCAGGAAGCAAACCAGTGTCTGCTTCAAAACCTAAGTGGTCTACTTCATATTCAGACACAAGATGAGCCATGTTCGTGAATAAGGCTCTATTGAATTTAGTTTTTGCTGGGCTTAGCTTGGCTCCGTAGGAATGTGCCTCTGGGAAAAAGACTAAAGGGGGTGCCTGTCCAGCTGAAGGGTGATAAGTGACATCACCATGAGGTACTGAAACAGAACTATTCAAAGGAGCTCTATCATCAAAACATGACGCTGCATCTGCAGGATTTGAAAGAGCTAAGCTAGCGGCAATGGCAGGGGCAAGTAGTCGTCGCATAGGTGATGGCAAGGAGCTTATTTTGCCACATTTAGCCAACTTAGTCAATGGGTGGAGGCGTGTGCATTTGATGAATACTTTGCTAAGCTGTTCTCACCTTCCACATCAGATATGAAACTAGGATTACAAGGCTGGTTCCTCGCACAACCCTACACAGGCATTGGACAACATTGTCTAGGTTTGCTTCGTGAATTGGCTCATAGAAACGAAGTGAGAATGGTGATTCCTGTACCAATGCCCATGCACCATAAAGGCATTCCAAAGCATTGGCTAAAGGTCGTTAAACCTAAGTGGTGGATTCCACATCCTGCTTTAAGAAAATGGTATTGGGAACGGGTTCAAGTCCCTGAATTTTTTGCAGAAGCCAACCCTGATTGGGAGCTTTATCCTTACCCGTGTCCACTTCCTCGCTATTCGCCAAATATGCGAGCCATGACGGTACATGACACTATTTTGTGGCGTGATAACAGATACAAACGAGGGAAATTTAAACGGAAATATTATCAAGAGGCTGAGCGTTCACTGATAGACATGGACCACATTTTTTCTGTATCCAAATCTACAAAAAAATCATTAGGGATTGAGGCGGCATCTATTCTGTCCAATGCCGTGGATGTTTCAGAGAATTTAAATGAAACAAGTTATGAAAATGCACTGGTTTATTTAGGAGGCTATGACCTTCGGAAAAAAGTTCCAGAATTGGTGAAGGCCTTTAAAGCGGTTCGGAAAAAAAATAAAGACATGCAGTTGTTACTTATTGGTGAGGCTCATCATAAATCACATTATTATCCTGAAGTGCCGGAAGAAGAAGGGGTGGTACGATTAGGAACATTGACGGATCGACAGGTTTACTCAGTTTTAAGCTCAGCGTTTGCGCTGGTACATTTTTCAGATAGTGAAGGCTTTAATTTACCTATTTTGCAGGCCATGTCTGTAGGAACTCCCGTGATTGCTCGAGATATAGATGTGAATAGAGAAGTAAGTTCAGGGAAAGCCGTCTTGCTTGAAAAGCCAAGCGGTAAATCACTCGTTGATGCGGTAGAATACGTTCGTAAACATAGAAAACGGATCATTGGAGACCAGAAAAAAGCGGCTCAAAAATATTCGTGGAAAAAGTCCGTTACAGCCTTACTCAAAGCACTCAAATGAATCGAGAATTAAAATTTCCAGGTCAAAAACCTAATGAAGATATTCAAATTCTTGTGCGAAAACACTGGATCATAGATGTAAAAATTGCTTCTACATTTTTTGTTTTTGGGATTATTCCATTTGGAACCGCCTTACTGGGAACCATCTTTTATTATGAAGGTGGTATTACTGAGAATTTTTTACTAGGAGTGATGGCCTTTCTTGTTTATTCCTTGATTACTCTTGCCGCCATTTATGTGAAATGGCTGAATGAAGAATTGGATGTGATCATCATCACGAATGAACGTGTGCTTTCACATGACCAAGTGGATCTTTTTCATCGTGAAATTTCTGAAACCAGCATTTCTCAGGTTCAAGATGTGATTGGGATAGAAAAAGGAATTTTTGGACATCTTTTCCATTATGGAACCTTGAGAATGCAGACGGCGGCTCATCACATTGTTTTTGAAATCCAACACGTAGCAAAACCTTATGTTAAAGCACGAGAAATTTTAGATTTAAGAGATCGTTACATCGACAAAGAAAAATTTGAAACTAATCCAAACCAAAAGATTTAATGCAAAATCTATTTCTTATATTGATCGCCATTGTGGCAGTGCTCTTCATCTGGTTGATGTGGGCCAGACAGTCTTTGATTCATCATTTAAGGTCCTTTCAAAGGAGAGATGAGCTCTTACGACGTGATTTTGCAAAGCGTCGAGACATGGTCCCTTATTTGCTTGAAAGTTTTCGAACACGACACGAATGGACCCCCCAATGTTTAGATTTATTGGAGCGTCGAAAAGCCTTTCATCTATCTGGAAAATCCAGCATGAAGGCTGAAGCAGAATTTGAAGAAGTCCTAAATGCTTTCATTCTGGCTTATGACATTCGAGACGTGAATTATCTTGATGCAGAAAAGAGCATTACAGCAATCAGTGAGATTGTTGAACGAGCCAAGCAAGAGTGGAAAGCGGAACATGATGCCTTTTTAAACCTGAAAAAACGCTTCCCGTATTCTACGGCCTCTGCTATCTTCGGTGTCCGAATATAGCGTGAATATGAAGTATTTTATTCAGACCTACGGCTGCCAAATGAACCTCTCTGACTCAGAGCGAGTGGCGAGTGTTTTGGAACGTTTAGGTTATGAAAAAGGCGATAAATTGGAGGAAGCGGACTTACTTGTTTTTAATACTTGTTCAGTGCGTCAGAAAGCTGAAGATCGAGTGACTGGTTTAAGGCCTCATCTAGAAAGCTATCGGGAAAACAATCCTGGAATGAAATTTGCAATTACAGGATGTATGGTCCGAATTACTTCGTCTCGTGAAAGTAAAAAGAAAGATCAATTACTGTTCCGAATGCCCGAAGTGGACATGGCGTTTAGAATTGAAGATGTAGCAAAGCTGCCAGAACTCTTAAAAGAGGTGGACCCAGAAGTGAAATTTGAAGATGAATTGGATGAGGGAACCTTGGAAAACTATTTCAAAATTGCACCCAAAAAAAACAATAACTCATCAGTGTTTGTACCGATCATGACTGGCTGCGATAAGTTTTGTACCTACTGTATTGTTCCATTCACACGTGGCCGGGAATACAGCCGAGATTTTGATGAGATCATCAAAGAATGTACACGTCATGTGGAGGAGGGAGCTTTGGAAATCACTCTTGTGGGGCAAACAGTGAACACTTATGGCTTGAGTTTTAATGATAGGAAATCTGGGAAATTTGAAAATTATGAGATGAATCCTTTTGCGACTTTGCTTCGAGAAGTGGACAAGCTGAAAGACAAAGGCTTGAAACGTCTGAGATTCACGTCTCCACATCCTAGAGATTTTCATGATGATGTGATTGCAGCCATGGCGGAATGTGAAACGGTATCTCCGTATTTTCATATGCCCGTTCAGTCTGGAGATAATCGGACATTAAGACGAATGAATCGGAACTACACCATGGAGGAATACGCAAAGATTCTTGGGAAAATTAGAAAAGCAATTCCTGATGTGTCTATTTCTACGGATATTATTGTTGGATTTTGTGGAGAAACCGATGAAGAGTTTGAGCGAACCTTTCAGATGTATAAAGAACTCGAATGGGATTGGTGCTTTATCGCTCGTTACTCCCCTCGTAAAGGAACTTATTCAGAGAAAAAACTAGAGGATGATGTGACTCCAGCACAAAAAGCAGAGCGCTGGCATCGACTCAACGATCTAATGCTGAGCATCGCAGAAAAGAAAGCCGCCGCATTGTTAGGTGAAACTGTTGAGGTAATGGTCAATACTCAAATCGGCGAGACTTGTAGTGGACGAACCGATGGCTTCAAAGAAGTGAAGTTTAAATCAGGACGACAGCTGGTGGGGCACATTGTCCCTGTTAAAATCACAGAAGTACGAAGCATTGAAATCTTTGGGGAACTAGTCTGAGAAATCACTAAAAGTCAGACTGGCTAAGTCCGTGTTTCTTGTTGCACCAATAATAGTTTTTCCATATTTGACTCCATAGAATGAACCACGGAGTTCAGTGGGACAGGGGTGACCTAGAACTCGTCCAATAAACCAACGCCGTTTTTTTTGTGGGGCTCGTAAAAAACCAGTGAGTGGAAATTGATGCGTGGGGCCAAACTCTCCAGCTGAAATAATTTGTCCGTTTGTATTTAAGATGGCACCTCTTTCTAGGTGAAAACGATGCTGCGGACCGATACGCTCGGCAACTCTAAGAAAATCTCCTACAGAAAAGCATTGTCCATCAATAGCTTGAACAATACCACTGAATGGAGCTAAGGGGTCAGTGCTAACGAAATCATCTCTGAACCACACTTGATATCCATTTTCTTGGTCGATGGCTTGATCACTTTCTCGAAACGCTGTGATCAAGTCAGCTGCATATTCTGAGGCAAAACGAGCAATTTGAGCAGCGTGTTGAGTGCGAAAATCTGCATGGCTGCGTTCTAGAACTCTAGGGATTCTTGGTCGTTTTCTTGGAAATGAAGGGGCCATAATCTTGGGCTAAGACCACATTTATTAGCACATATCTGTCATTTGTCAAAGCCCCTTTTACTCAAAATTTGACTTCAATTCTCTTGTGCCATAAAAATCTATTTAGCCCAATAATAAAAAAAGCCCATGTCTTGGAGGGAAATCTTAGGTTTTAAACCTAAACTTGAGAAGAAAGAACTGGAATCAGTCGAAGAGGCTAAACCGAAAGCGCTCACGAGTCTAATGGATGGTTTCTTTGGAAGAGTGTCAAAAGTTATGGCTATGGGAACGGCCCTATTGGGAATGGCGTGCTTCACAAGCCCAGATACAAATTCAGTAGATTCTTGGGATTCTGGTTCAGTGTCCACAAGTAGTGATACTGGAGGAGCGGACATTGTGCCCACCACAACCAGATTCATTCCTACACTGGAGGATTCACCTGTCTCAGATTCAGACACAGCCTTGTGGTCCATGGTGGATGATAAAGTTTCAGAAGTTCATCAGGATGTTCCAGATAAAACTCAAGAACTCACCACTTCTGTGATCACTAAGGATTTAGTTTCAAGTTTAGAAGTGCCTCATGGACACGTGAAGCTCCACTCTGAGGAGGGATGGACTTTCCTTAAAGGACAACTGAAAAAATGGGGAGGCTATGATGATATTTTAAAAGTGACGGAAGGGGCGACAACGCTACATCAAGCAACAATGTTTTTGAGGACAACGGATCAGCTTCCTGGTTCTAAAGCCGATCGTATTAAAATGGGAGAGGACCTCATTCGTGAAGCTGCACTGATTCCAAATTCAAAAATTGTCACAAGTCCCCAAAAAGCAAAAGAATTGAAACGTGCTTTATCGACGTCGGTTGATTCAAAGGTCTTTGTTGCAGAACCTGTTCAGATTGTAGCTCCTGAAGATAAAGACACATGGATTGTGTCAGTGTCAGCGCCATCAGAGCCGGAAGTTCTTGATGAATCTGATCCCTTACCTCCACGTCCGCATACGACAGGGGTAATTGGTTATGGAGAGCCTACAGAGCCACGTATAAAAGAATTAGCTAAAAAGAAAGAAGCATTAAACGCTAAATCAAATGTACTGTCTTTAGTGGGGACGGGAGACGGTGCGGTTGACCGAGTTTTTGGTGATAAAGATGAGACTTTGTCTAGTTTATTACTATCTGATGATCCTCAGCCTACCAAAGCGGAGCCTGATCAACCGGAAGTGGATGTCTTAGCCCCCGTGGAAGCAGAAAATCCATTCGGTGAAATGGATTATGAGGATTGGGATATTGATGCCATAGATCCCAAGAACTTAGATCCCGTCAATTTATCTCCTAGAGATATGGATTTAGATGCCGATCCACCTGAAGACTTTGGATACATTCCATTGAGAACACCAAGTCTCAAAGAAATGATTCATCCCGTCGATGGACTTGCAGATCCTACGGATTGTCTAGAGCCAAAAAACTTCTGCACTCCAAACCAAAAACTGGGGAGTATCTTTGATGTACCTGAAGCTGTTTCTTTACAGCGAAAAACGGAGGTGCAAGTGGAGACAGGGGTAGCTGTTTCATTCAAAGCGCCACAGGAATGTCTGGATCCTACAGAATGTCCAGAGCCAGGATTTTTGCTTAGCTAGCGTCTTCAATCAACCAGGCTTTGTTCGCTGTATGCGCTGCTGAGCGGGCTTGTTGAAGGTTCATTGCCGCAACTACGGCAGGGTCATTCACATCTACACGGACACGGACTACATGGCCATTCTTCTTTGAAGATATAAAAATCCCTTCACCTGCGGCATCTGGCCGAATGGTTTTGGATGGATAGGCAATGTGCCATTCTCCAGGTCCCGTTTTAACCTTTGCAACACCTTGCACTCCAACAAAGAAAGCGCCTTCTGTGTTGGGTCCAAAGGCGGTGAGAACACCATAGTGTGGGCTGACGGTCGTTCCTTCTTCCAATGTGGCTCGTTCTATTTCTCCAATAACAGGGATTCGATCAAGCAAAGCCGCGGTTAAATTAGGAGCGGTTAACGCCGTTTCATTAGGAGATAGTGTTCGTAGTTGTTGAGTTGCAAATTGAAGCAAGGAGTCCAAACGCCCATTAACTAACTTTAGAACTTCAGCGATTTGTGCTCGTTCTAAACCTAAAATTTGAATCAATTCGTATAAAGAGGGAGTCAAAATCCCATGTTGTTCTCCTGCAGATTCTAGTCGTAATACTGAAGGAAGATCAATGGGGCTTGGAGCTTGTGTAACGCTCTCTGCGCCATCAACAGCGCCACTACTCCACCCCACAACAGCGGTACCATTCTTATCAACAATCAGTCGATGTGCGGCTCGTTGCTGACCTTCAATATTTGATTTTGCATTAAAGGCCAAAGTTTGATTTGGGCGAGGGAGGATCAGTGAAGTTCCACGATTTTGTTCATCATCAAGAAGGTCAGTACCAAAGTCACTGATGCTTGCGTTGGCAGCGTCACCATTATTCCAGCTCGCATCCTCTGCATGTCTTGCAATGGTTTCACGTTGATCATCGGTAAAACCTTTCTGGTAAAGGTCACATTCTTCAACAGCATAACGATAGTCATTACCTGATAGCATACGTCGTTCCATAATCTTTTGGGGTTAAGCAATGATTTCCCTCCCAGGGGTTTAAGAGCTTAACTTAACACCGCCTTAATCCGTCGTACACCAGACGAACTTGACTGCTCTTTGACGATCTTGAATTGTGATCCAAGTTCTCCTGTGTGGTCTACATGTGGTCCTCCACAGATTTCAGTGGAGAAGTCACCCATTTTGTAAACCTTCACTTTTCCATCGAGTTCTTTTTCATATTTGTCCACAAAAATTCCCGTTGCATTGGCGTCTCGTGCCTCTTGCACCGTCATTTCAGTGAAACTCACTGGGTGATCCGCTTGAATGGCCTCATTTACAATTCGTTCTACTTCAGCAATTTGTTCAGGAGTGAGTTTTTCGTCGTGGTTGAAGTCGAATCGAAGCCGTTCTGCCGTGATGTTTGAACCTCGTTGTTCTACGTGCGTACCTAAAACTTGTCGGAGTGCTTCAAGCATCAAGTGAGTGGCCGTGTGAAGTTTTTTCGTTTCTTCACTGTGGTCCGCCAATCCTCCTGCAAATTTTTGCTCCGCACCGGCTCGTGATTTTTCTTGATGAGCGCTGAAGGCTTTGTTGAAGCCTTCTTCATCTACGCTCACCTCTTTTTCATCTAGAATTTCTTTGGTCATTTCAAAAGGAAATCCGTGGGTTTCAAAGTAGTAAAAAGCACGATCACCTCGGAGCGTCCATCCCTCATTTTGAAGGGTGTGAGCCATGTCTCGAACTTCTTGAGGGACATCAATATCCATTTCTGTCGCATCAGCTTTGAATTGTCCTCGTAGTTTCCCAATCACAGGTCGCAGTGACTTGTTGAAGACACTGAGTGCCTCTTTTGAGGCCACGACTTGAGAGACTCCATTCAACCCCTTTTCTAGTTCCACGACCTTCGTACCTTCAGCAAGGAACTTGAGACCTTCATTCACACGTTCGATATCTCGATCAATTTCTCCCTCCCCATTCACGAGTGCTTTTTGGAATTTTTCTTCTTCTTGTTTCAGTGCTGTCAGAATTCGTTCTTTATTCTTTTCAAGCTCGGTATAGAAATGTCCATATTCTGTGATGTAGATCTGAGCAATGTCAGCAATGAAAGCACCTTCAATTCCAAGTTTTCGTCCATGCCGAATGGCTCGTCGGATAAGCTTTCTAAGCACGTAACCTTGGTCGTTATTCGAAGGCGTGACTCCTCGTTCATCACCAATAATGATGGTGGCCGTTCGAAGATGGTCGGCAATCACGCGTTCGCTGATGGTGCTCGTTTCAGAGGCCAATGATCGAATGTGCTCGATGGCTGGCATAAATGAATCCGTTTCATAGGTCGTTGATTTCCCTTGAAGAATGGCCGTCACGCGTTCGAGTCCCATTCCTGTGTCTACATTTTGTTGAGCCAGTTCTGTGAAATTCCCTTCTTCATCTTTGTTGTATTGCATGAAAACATTGTTCCAAATCTCTACCCATGGGGTGTCGTCATCTGCGGGTTCGGTGTCCCACATTTTTTCACTTTCATCTGAATTGAAATAGAAGATCTCTGAATCAGGTCCACATGGTCCCGTGAGCCCGGCAGGTCCCCACCAGTTTTCTTTCTTTGGGTAGCTAAAGATTCGTCGTTTTTGATCAGGGCTCGCATTTTCATTTCGTACAAAACCGAGGGATTCCCAAACGGCCGCAGCCTCTTCATCGTAAGGAGCGTCATCGTCACCTTCAAAAACCGTTACAGCAAGCCGATCAGGATCCAGCCCCAGCCCTCCTTCTTCAACAGAAGAGGTGAGGAACTCATAAGACATTTCCAAGGATTCTTTTTTGAAGTAATCCCCGAGTGACCAGTTTCCAAGCATTTCAAAGAAAGTGAGATGAGTGAGATCACCGACTTCGTCAATGTCCCCCGTTCGTACACATTTTTGGACATCCACCAGTCGACGTCCTTCGGGATGAGATTCTCCCATCAGGTAAGGCACAAGTGGGTGCATTCCAGCGGTTGTGAAAAGAACCGTTGGGTCATTTTCAGGGATAACACTGGCGCCAGGGATCACCGCATGACCATGCTTTTTAGCGAAAAAGTCGAGGTAACGTTGTCGGAGATCTGCTGCTTTCATAATGGGGGATTATTTTATGGTGCACAGCCTAGCATGGGCGCTAAACCTAGCCAAGTTGTCTAGTCAAACCTGTCCACTTCTGGCACAATGTGGTCACCACTCAAAGAACTATGCCTGAATCTGTACCCACTTCTGTTAAACGCGTCTTGAACATCCTTTCAGAAAGCATTTTCATCATGGCCTTAGTTCTGGTGATTCTTCTGGTTACGATTGGAACTTTGTCTAGGGTGAATCGTTTGGCCAATGTGGCACAATTTCTACCTGCAGGCACAGAGGCCTTTGTGGTTGTAAACTTGGATGATTATGGGATGGATCCCAGTCCCCTACTCACTGATTTTTATGAGCACGATTTACAGAGCCTTGAATGGTTCGGACGAGATGTTGCACTCGCTTGGGTGGATGGGGAAATGATGAAATTTATTGAAGTGAATTCTCGCCCTCAAGCCGAACGGTTCATGGAGGACCTATTGATTGAGGATGAAGTCTTTATTGATCATGCGGATTACCATTGTTATTCCGTAGCTCAACCTGAGTGCTATACCTTCAGAGGAAGATATCTTGTTTTGGGACTTCCAGCGGCATTGGATCTTTTGGAACCTGGTTTGGAATCGACCATTGCTTATCAAAATGTTCGTCATCGACTTCCCTACAACGGCAGTATCTTTGCGTATGTAGACACGATGTCGGTTCGTCAAAACTTCCTGACCTCACTTGGAGATCTAAGTGTATGGGAGCCTGGTTATCTTGAATCCATACTACATATTTTTCCTGTTTATGGAGTGAGCGTAGAAGTTGAAGGAGAAGAATGGAAGTCAGAATCTTTCATTGCCGTCGATAAATCAGCCTTGGGCGATGAGGCCTTTTTCCACCCAAGTATCAAATTCAATGGCGAATTAATGGCCTATGCCCCAGAAGGTTTTGAATTTGAATGGTCAGGTGTGGAGATGGGCGCAATGCTTGAGCGCTTAAATACGCATCTTGAAAACTTGAATCCTGCCGCCGCGCTTGTTTTGAATGAAAATATCAATAGCTATTGGTCCCAGTACTTTGGTGATGCCGATATTCAGGAATATGGCCCACTTCTTGATCAAGAATACATGCTGTCTTGGAATCCTGGAGGGGATTATGTGTATCTGTTGAACTTAAATGAAGAAGATCGAGATTCAGCTTTGAAATTGAAAGATTATTTTATTGCGACTTATCAAGTTTCAAACTTGTCGACCAATGAAAAGGGAGAAACCATTGCATCCATCGATTCAATCACGGCAAGCAAAGAAAAATACAATGGGAGCGCTTACTTCCAAATGGGAACCGAAGGAAATCCCAGTCATTTCTTAGCGATTCTGGATGAAGTGATCATTAGTTCGAATAATGAAACGCATTTTTTTGAAACTTTAGATCGATGGACGGGGCGTGCAGAAACACGTGACTTGGATCAAGTCCTTCCTATGCTTTTGGGAACCGATTTTGCCATGAGTCTAGACATGACTCATCTCCCAGAATCACATATAATCAATGTGCTCCTACCAGGAGTCAAAACATGGATGAGCAGTACAAAGCTCTTTGATGACGGAATTTATATTCGATCACATCTGACCTACTGATGAACGACACAATCAAACTCGACATCGGACCTGAGGAAGAACATGTGGATCAAAGTTTGCCACGGCAATCTAAACACATGCTCAATTTGAAAGGAGTGGATGGGGTAGCAAAGAAAAACGCTCATAAAAAAGTGACGGTGAACTTAAAGGAGGAAATTCAAGCAAAGAAGAAAGCAGGACGGATTTGTGTGGTCGGAGAAATACCTGAATCCAAAAAAGGATTGGGACGGATTCCCATGATTGCGGGGGCCCTTTTGATCATTCTCTTTTTGAACATGGGACAAATGATTTTCCTTGGAAAACAAACAGGAGGTGAAACTCTCGCACTGGCTGGTGAAGCCTTCACGACCATGCAGAGTGCAGGACAAGCTTTCATCTCTGGAGAAGAAGGAGCCGATCTCTATTTATTTGATGAAGCCGCTGTTCTGTTAGAAGCGGTAGAACAAGAAGCCGCCCCACTTTTAGCTCATGAGTCCATGTGGCTTGAGGAACCAAAAGAGGTTCAAAGTGTGCGTGCCCTACTAGAGGCGGGACAATTGGTGACCGAAATTGGAACTCATGTGTCTGAGGCACGTCGTTTGATTGAAGATTTACCTGAAGAAGGGTCGGTGACAGATCACATTGCTGACGTGAGCGTGAATCACATTGAACCTGCCGCTGAAAAAATTGCCGCGATCAACAGTTTACTTTCTGAAGTGGATCTTAGCCGTACGCCGTACCAAGATTCTTTTGTAGAATTTAGAACTAGCTTTGAAGAAGCCTCAGCCATTTTTGATTTATGGCTCGAAGCTAAAGACCCAACACTGACATTGCTTGGAGCAGATCTCCCTCAGCATTATCTGGTTCTTTTAGGAAATAATGATGAAATGCGACTTGGATTTGGATTCATTGGAAGTTTCGCGATTGTAGAGGTGAACGATGGACGAGTGACGGACATGGAATTCCATGATGTCTATGATTTTGATGATCGCTATTTTGAGCACATTGAAGTGCCAGTTCATGAACTTCGTGCGCTTACAAATGAGTGGCGTTTACGAGACAGTAATATCTCTGTGGACTTCCCTACTTCTGCTCAGCATGCGATGCATTTCTTAGATATTGAAGGGGGACCAAGCGTGGATGGAGTGATTGCCGTGAACTTGTCTTCCGCTCAGGCACTGATGGAGGTGACCGGAGAACTCAGTGTTCCAAGCCTGGATAAACCCGTGTCCGCTGAAACCTTCCCCACGGTACTCAGCACTTTGGTGGAAGCGAAGGTGAGTGGAGAAACCACACCAAAAGCGATTTTGGGTGAGTTCATTGATGCCTTTAAAGCAGCCGCCGGAGACGCCTCACTACGAGTGGATCTAGGAACCACACTGCTGGATCAGATGAGAAAGAAGCAGGTGCTTGTCTATCATCGTGATCCGGAGGTTCAGGCCTTCATCGAATCAATGGGACTGGACGCCAGCATCCCCGTCTTAGGAGAAATGGAAGAGGACTTCTTTATGCCGGCCTTCACAAATATTGGAGCCAACAAAACCGATCGATACATGCAGACGGAGATTGGACACGACACGCATATTCTCGAAGATGGAAGTATGGTGGTGGCGGTGACCATTCAAAGAACACACACTTTCAACGAAGTTACCAAATCATGGGTGACCGATACCATGTCCAACTATGGCTTTAATGAATGGAATGAAGGTCTATGGAAAACCCTAGGAAATGACAGAAATAAATCTGGAATTCGGCTCTACCTTCCAGAGGGAGTGCGCTTCCTAGAATCAACAGGCGCACTGAAGGATGATTTCCAATTTTACTACGATCCAGAGATGGACCTTTCTTACTACTACATTGAACAAACCGTGCAGCCTGGAAGCACGGAAAGCTTCACGGCCTTCTTTGCATTGCCATGGGAAGTTGGTGGGGACTTTGATGACTACAGTTTCAAGCTATTCAAGCAACCTGGTCTTAAGAATGTGACCTATACCAAAACGGTTCAGGCTCCACATCACATGATGCTTTCGAGTTATCCTTTTGCTACGGATGTTCAAGAAAACATCGACTACACACTTAACGGTCCTTTCAATAATGACGTGAGTGGGGAGTTGTTGTTCCGTTAGAAGTTTTTTCTCTTAAACAAAGTCTCCAACTTATCAAAAGTCAGCGTAACAATCGCAGGGCGTCCATGAGGGCAATGAGTGCAGTGCTTGGTTTTTTCCATGTCTCGAATCAGGGCTTGCATTTCTGGAAGCGTGATGCGGTCCCCAAATTTAATGGCCCCTCGACAGGCGGTGTAGGTGAGGAGGAATTCTTTTAGACTCTTCGTATGGTTTTCTCTCCATTCTTCCGTTACATCCGTGAGTATGTCTTGCACGATCTGCTCAGGGTTTCTCTTTTCAAGCCCAGCGGGCACCGCACGAAGCAAGAATGTTTGTCCACCAAAGGGTTCGATTTCAAATCCCATGGCTTCAAAGTCGTCTCGATGTTCCTCAACGAGTCTGGCAGCGTCCACACCCAGATCCATTTCCAGCGGCGTTAAGAGCGGCTGTTTCATGGGTTCAGCCTTTTCAAGGGCCTCCATGAGTTGAGCATAACGAACGCGTTCGTGAGCGGCATGTTGGTCGATCAAAACCATTCCTTCTTCCGATTCCGCCACGATGTAGCTGAGCGCGACTTGAGCCACCGGACGAAGTTCCGTTCCTGCAACGGTGAAGGTGTCTTCAGGTTTAAATTGATGGGGTTGAGCGACAGCCGAGGGAGCAAAACTTCGCCCAGGAACTGGGGTCCGTAACATCGGTTTGAAGTTCAACTGTGTGGAATGCGTTTCACGTGGTGCGCTCACCACAGGACTGAGCATTTGAGATTGAAGCGCATGGTGAATGGCGCCTCGTACGGCGCGGTAAACTTCTTGTTGATTCACAAATTTCACTTCTAGTTTTCTTGGATGAACATTCACATCTACAAATTGTGGATCAATATTGATGTTCAAAAGGAACCACGGATGTTTTTCATGCATGAGAAGGGAGTGAAAGGCTTCCTTCACGGCATGGTTGAGCATTCGGTTTTGAACACTTCGTCCATTCACAAAAATAAATTGGTACTTTTTCGCGCTTCGTGCGAGTTCTGGTTTCCCAACAAATCCATTAATCAATAGGTTGGATTGGTGGTATTGAATAGGGATCAAGGCTCGTGCAGTTTCATTTCCATAGAGCGCACGCACACGTTCTTTTAAGTCCTGTTTGGGAAGATCAAAAACAAGGGCCCCATCTCTCATCAAACGGAATCCCACTTGAGGGTGAGCCAATGCAATGTGTGAAACCATCGTGAGCACGTGTCCATATTCAGTCTTATCGGTTTTCATGTATTTTCGTCGAGCGGGGGTGTGTTTGAAAAGTCCACGAATAGAAATATCGGTTCCTTCAGGACATGAGCTTTCCTCGTGAGTGATTACTTTTCCTCCATCCACAAAATACCTCACACCCACTCGTGATTCAGTTTCTCTTGAAAGCACTTCGACTTCAGCAATGCTCGCAATACTGGCCAGGGCTTCTCCACGGAATCCCAAACTCATAATATTGAAGAGGTCCTCCACCGAACTGAGCTTGCTCGTGGCATGACGAGAAAAGGCCAAAGCGGCATCGTCAAAAGAAAGTCCACATCCGTTGTCTACCACGCGAAGTTTTCGTAATCCTCCTTCTTCAACTTCAATGCTAATCTGAGTGGCGCCGGCATCCAGGCTGTTTTCTACGAGTTCTTTAATCGCTGAAGCAGGTCGCTCAATCACCTCACCGGCTGCAATTTGGCTGATGAGTTCGTCGCTGAGTTGATGGATCTTTGTCATGGGCACAGAGTATACTGCCCCAGGAACTAAATAAAGATGACACGTTGATTATTCTGCGCACTGATCCCGGCAGACATCATCAAGATTGTGATTTCCATAATTCATCAGGTCCACTGCTATGTCATTGAGTCTGTCTACCTTGTCACGACATTCTTCTTCTTGTTCATCCTCCATTTCCCCACATTCTGCCAGTTGTGCTCGCATGGCTGCTTCACTATCTTCATCAAATTTCTCGATTACTGCCTTGAGTTCTTTTTCACAAGTTTCTTTACATTCATCAAATTGAGCCATTTGGAGTGTACCTATACTTCTACCCACAGCATCATGTGCTTCCCAGTGAAGATCCACTAACTTTTGCCATCGGTCTCCAGCTTGATAAGTCGGGTCATTTGACTCTAGGGTTTCGACTCTCTTTTTCTCGTCGTCAGTCAGTTGACTTGAATATTGCTTTTCGTGGAGGGCGTCCAATTCAGCAGGGTGATGACTGCCCCAGGCGGCATGAGCAGATTCATGTACAAGAGTTCCTCCAGTTTCGATGATGAGATTGAGGCAGTCTCCATGCCAATGAGTGTCTCCTTTCAAGTGGTGAGGGGTATGGCCATTGTAGCCATTGTTAAAAGCTATGGTGGCGACACTTTCACCTTCAAAATCATCACAATCGTTTACGGGACGATCAACCATGTTTATTAAAACTTGATTCTTATATCCTGTATAGGTTCCTGCTGCATCCATCGTTCTCTTTGGATTGGGTTTTGCACACCCAATTCCTTCGTCTTCCCCGATACCCCTAGCTTGTAGATCTTTATTCACAGCTGGGAATGGAGATGGTATTTCCACAAGGATATCTTGCATCCGTTCAAGAAAAGATTCCTGTTCAGGAGTACACGTGGTTTCTATTAGACTGGGTGCACCACATCCACTGAGTGACATAGCTAATAGGGTTGCTCTTGGGGCGTTTAACATGGGCTGGAGTTATTTGCGCACATAGTAGCATAGTTTTTGAATTTGTAAAGCCACTTGGTGACCACGTCAGTGTGGGGAATTTGACATATTTATTAAATGTAACAAAAGCCATGTTTATCTGTTTTATCTGGCACTACTAACATTATTTAGATATGGAACGCAGCTGCCCACATTATTCTCAAGTAACCGCTCTTGATACTCACATTGGTGTAAAGGCGATCATGATTGATCGAGAAACAGGTGAGCTGACACTCATTAATACACCTGGAGGGATCTATACGAGTGCTGAAGAGAAAAAAATGGATTATTGCGACAAAGCTTTCCCCGGAGCAAAAGCACGTATTCATGGTGTGGATATGCTGCTTGAAATCGATCACGTACGTGATGCGTGTAAAGGAACTTTTGGGGATTGTCCTGTCTTCAAAGGAGAACTTAACTCAAATGAGCAATGACTAAGTAGAGAGCATGTCATAACTCTAGTTCCCTCACTTGACCTAGACAGACCCCTGTGGCAACCTTCTTTAGATGACAAAAGTGAATGTTGATGCCAAGAAGGAGCGACATGAAAAGCTCTACGAAGGACAGTACCAAAGCCGCTTTGGAAAAGCGTGGTTTCATACGAAACGCTTTTTAAAGAAGGTGATTCGTTTTCTGCGTCCATCAAAAAAACGTTTGTCACGCTTTATGCATCCGCTGGATCATATGCCAGCCCCAAAACGTTTGTACACACAAATGGCACTGTGGAGCATTGCTCTTCTCATGCTGACTTCTGTGAATGTGACGAATGCGGCCCTTTCTGGAGGGGAAGGAGTGGGAGCGGAGTACGAATACCTTGCGCTCGAAATTGAAGGTTATTTGACGGATGATGAAGGGTATTTGATTAAAAATATGCCCCTTCAAGGAGAGACAATTTATGAATTGGATCGGTCTGAACGAATCGCCTATGAGGTACAACCAGGAGACACCCTTTCTGTGATTGCCTATCAGTATGGGCTTTCTGTGGAGTCATTGCGTTACGCTAATGATTCTATTGCCAATACCGACCGATTGAAACCTGGACAAGAATTGGAAATTCCGCCGAAAGATGGTGTCTACATTACAGTGGAATCTGGAGATTCTCTTCTTGAATTGATGGACACTTATGATGGAGAGTTAGAGGGAACCAAGCTCTTTAATGGAGTGGACGGAGACAATGACCTTGTGGCGGGGAAAGAATTATTCATTATTGATGGTTCGCTTCCTGTAACTACGACCTATGTGGCAGCAACCACAACCACAACATATACAGCCCCAGTCACGAGTACAGCCGCACCTGAGGTGAGCCAATATGACATCACGCCAAGTGTGGAAGGATGGATTCGTCCCACTCAAGGGATCATCACTCAGGGGTATCATGGAGGACATTACGCCTATGACGTCGCCGATCGTAGCAAACCACCGATTCTTGCAGCGGCCTCCGGAACGGTAGTGAAAGCCTACAATTCAGGTTGGAATGGAGGGTATGGACATTACATTTTGATTGATCATGGAAATGGATACCAAACACTCTACGCTCATAATGAGGTTGTCTATGTTTCTGTGGGTGACACCGTTGAACAAGGACAGGTGATCGCCAAGATGGGGGCCACCGGACGTGTGTACGGAGTGACCGGAATTCATCTCCATTTTGAACTCATTTTCAATGGGTCCAAGCTGTCACCAAGTGTGATGGGAGTGTGGTAAAATTTGCATCATGAAAATCACCTATAAATTTCCAAAGAACTTCTTAGATCAACTTTTTGAAGATCGGCTTCAATCAGGCCTATTCAAGGCATATATCCGACGACAAATGGCAGCCTATTTTTCAATGATGCTTCTGGTTTCCCTTCTTCTGGTGATTGCCGATAGCCCTAGGTATATGATTTTAATACTAGTTTTTGTAGCTGTGTTGGCTTTGCCTTTCTTTCCCCGTTTTCAAAGAAGAATTTCTAAAAGATATTGGGTGAAAATGTATAAAGGGCATAGACTTCCTGAGGGGGAACGCACACTTACTTTCAATAAAAAAGGCCTACGATATCAAGGTGAAGATTTTGATCTGAAATACGATTGGACTCAAGTTCACTCTCTCAATCAAGAAGGTCATTTTTATTCAATCGTGCTTCATGGGCTCACACAAATTCATGTACCCAAAAAAGCCCTGAAAGGGAAGAAAGCGAAGGCAGAATTCGAAAGTTTTTTTGAATCGAATTAGGGATGAAGAAACTCGCTCAATGGCTAATTCGGCTCTACCAGAAGACGATCTCTCCCGATCATTCTTGGCTGCGTCACCATTTTCCAGGGGGATATTGTCCCTATCGGCCCACTTGCTCTCAGTACACGCATGATGCGATTGGGAAGTATGGGGTGATCCGAGGAGGTCTTAAAGGGCTGTGGCGGATTCTTCGTTGTAACCCATGGACGAAAGGAGGTATTGATTTGCCTTAGGATCGGGTCTAGAATCGGCAACGGTTTTAACCCAAACCTAATGACTGCTCAAGAACAAGACATTCAAGCGATCCGTCGGGTGCTTTTAAGCGTTTCCGACAAGACAAATCTAGTGCCTTTGGCGCAAAAACTTCATGACCACGGAGCTGAGCTTCTCTCTACAGGAGGAACCGCTCGTGTGATTAAAGAAGCAGGAATACCTGTGATCGATGTATCTGACTACACTCAATTTCCAGAAATGATGGGAGGACGAGTGAAGACCCTTCACCCAATGGTGCACGGAGGTCTGTTGATGCGACGAGGAGAAGACGATGAAATTGCCGCAGCCAATGGGATTAAGCCAATCGACATGGTAGTGATCAATCTCTACCCCTTCAAAGAAACGATTGCGAAAGAAGGAGTAACGGAAGCGGAAGCCATCGAACAAATTGATATTGGTGGACCTGGAATGCTCCGATCTGCGTCAAAGAATTTCAAATGGGTGACTCCGGTAACGGACACGCTCGACTATGACGTGATCATGAGCGAACTCGACGAGCACAATGGAATCACTTTTGCGACGCGACGACGTCTTGCCGTGAAAGTATTCGATACAACCAGCACGTACGACCGAATGATTGCCGATTACCTCCAAAGTGGAGAAGATGCTCCAGAACTTCTGGATCTTCACTACGAAAAAATCATGAGCCTACGTTACGGAGAAAACCCGCATCAAAAAGCGGCCTTCTTCCGTGACCCGGCAGACACCTACCCAAATGTGACCAACGCCAAGGTCCTTCAAGGGAAACAACTTTCATACAACAATATTATCGACATCAACGGAGCGCTCGAGCTCGTGAAAGATTTCGATCAACCCGGATCATCCGTGATCAAGCACACGAATCCCTGTGGAGCGGCAACCGCGGACAACATCACGGACGCGTTCAAGCTGGCGTACGAAGTGGATCCACTTTCAGCCTTCGGATGTATCATCGCTCTCAACCGAGAATGTACGACCGAAATCGCTCAGTACGTGATTGAAAACAAACTCTTTGTGGAAATCGTAGTGGCTCCTTCCTTCGAACAAGGTGCCCTCGACCTCTTCGCTAAAAAGAAGAACCTTCGACTGCTCGAAACAGGAGAACTTAAGAAGAATCCAAACCTACGAGACATCAAGTCTGTGGCTGGTGGGCTCCTTATTCAAACGGCCGATCAAAAGGTTCTTACTAAAGACGACCTAGAAGTGGTGACTTCAACAAAACCTGAAGATGGGCAAATCGACGCCATGCTTTTCGCACGAATCCTCGTGAAGCACGTAAAGAGTAACTCAGTGGTGTTCGCCAAAGCTCACGACAAAGGAGGCTGCGTAGCGACAGGAATTGGAGCCGGACAAATGTCCCGAGTGGACAGCGTGATCATCGCCCGACGAAAGGGAGGTGACCGAGTTCCAGGATCCGTCCTCGCTTCTGATGCCTTCTTCCCATTCCCAGACGGAATCGAAGAAGCTCACGACGCCGGAGTAACGGCCATCATTCAACCTGGAGGTTCAATCCGTGACGAACAGGTCATCGAAAAAGCCAACGAACTTGGACTGAGCATGGTGTTCACGGGAGTGCGGAGTTTTAAGCATTAGGAGTATGACTACAGAAGAATTTAATCGCACTTTTGTCTCAGAGCAGATGGACACACTTTTCCTCTCATATAAAGAGTGGAAGCATAGAATTCAAAAAAGTAGTGAAGACCATTCCTTCTTTCTCGATAAGGCTATTCTTGGGATAGCATCAGGTGCAATTGGACTATTGTTAACAATATTTAATGATCAAAATTCTGAGTGCACAGTTTTACTCAAGATTTCTTTGGTACTATTTGCAATCTCCATATCATGTGTATTGCTTTCATTCTTTTTTAAGTTAAGAGATCTGGAGGATGAGAGTGTGTTTTGTAATGACTGGTTTGATAGTAAATTCAAATTACTTAAAAAAATAAATTTAAAGGTTCCATTAACGGATCAAGAAGATCTATTTCAGGAAATTGCTAAGGCTGATAAAAAACCATCAAACCTAAGCTCTAAAGTAGTAATATTTACGAATAATTCAGCTAGTATATTTGTAAGTCTAGGAATTGGGTTTGCTGTTTTATTCTATATTGTCTCAGTCTAATGAGCCTCCAACCCCTCACAGAATCGGACATCCCCGCTGTCATTGAACTCATCGATCAATGCGAGGAGTTAACAATGGAGCGGAAGTCTATCTATTGGATGTTCTGGAAATTCTTTCGTAAGACGTGTTTTCTTGCTAAAGAGGGTGAGAAGGTCGTTGGAATTGTTTTGGGCTTTCTAGACGAAGTGGACGGTGACGTGGGGTTTATCCATGAACTGGGGGTACTCGCTGAGTATAGGGGGCAAGGAATCGCAACGGAGCTCATTGATGAATTTGGAAAGGCCGTAAAATCTATGGGAGGTCGCAAGGTTGCTCTGACCACACTAGACAATAATCAACGGGCCATCGCCTTTTACGAAAACCGTGGATTCTCTAGAAAGGAAATCACTAAGGTAGGACAGGCTCGAGTTTGGTACGAGAGAGCTGTCTAAAAAAACTATGGAAACACTCAGCGCAATTAAAAAAGCAATTCGAGAGCAGAGGGTTATCTCTTTCACTTATAATAAATCAGGTGAAGCACCGGGCACTCGATTTGGAAATCCACACTCTGTTTTCCGTGTGAGTGGTAAGAGTGGGCGAGTGAGCACTAAGGCTCATATTGTGCAGACGGGAGGAGCCTCAAACGGTGGGAAGGTATCGGCTAATGCTAATTTCATCGTTTTTGACCTGCGATACATGAATGATGTGCAGGTTAAAACCAGCCAGGATCCATTTAAAGTTGATCCTCGCTACAATCCCAATTTGCGGACTTGTCATAATGCGATCCAACAGGTTTAAAGAGCCATTTAGGTCTTCTTCTTTTTCAACCTTTCTGAGTGCATCTCTCTAAAGAAACGACCAAAACCTGCATCCATAAAGGCGGTACGTGTTTTTCCTGTTAGGGTTTCTACGTCATCAGCATGTTCGAGGGTTTCATCGGTAGTGAAGTAGAATGTTCTTCCTCCATATGGTCCTTCAATGTCTACTCCAGCTGCTTTATTGATGGCCTTGTTGCTGTAAGCCTGAATGGCACTTTTCGGATATCCAAGGAAAAAACCTATGAGAGCACGTTCTTCCCCATTTCCTCCAGGATTGGCTTGAGTGATCCATTCATCGGGTGTCATTCCCTCTCTCCAACCTAGTTCATGTGCCCATTCTGATTCCTCTGCAATACGAGCCATGACTTGGTCACGGTCAACTATCACGGTGTGATCTCTTGAACCTCCCGGAATATAGACGAAGGCATTTTTTCCAGCTTCATCTAAGACGGCTTGAAGTGGTGTGGTGTCTTTAACTCCTTCACATAAGACAGCCGGTTTTACTCCAAGCATAAATGCGAGACAAGCACAGGTAACGTCACTTTTCCACTGTCTACCTGAGTCCGTTGTCACATTTGCCTGCCAGTCAAAGTTAAAATTCTGAAAAACAGTATTAACAAACTTAAGGGCTTGTCGTGCTTCCGTAGTAAGTTTCTGTTGATCTGGTCCTGCTTGTCGTTCCGAATCGAGTCCCATGTTTTATTTTTAAATCTTAAAATTATACCACAAAACAGGAAGAAGTTACAGAGGTAAGAGATCACGTGTTTGCTGTAATAGGGGCCATTGATTGATAACGCGATCCAACAGGTTTAGCCTGCTTCTTGAAGTTCATCGTATTCCTCCATGTAAGGGTCCAGACAAGTATAATTAGTTTCCAACCCAAGAGCGTGGATAGGGTCATCAACGTCACCGTAGTCTTCAGCATGTCCTATTCCTGACATATGTAGGAGTTCATGGTTGAAAACTCCGACATAAACACAAAGGGTCATACCTTGGTTAAATTCAGGAGATAGTTCTCCATAAGGAGTTTCAATTGCTTTTGGGTTATTATACCTCGATATTGAACTGTTTAAGCCCTCTTCATTGATATAGAGCGTTTGACCTTTAGCTTCATTAATAATTTCTTGAACACTGGCTCCTTTAGGAGATCCCTCGGAGTGATTGAACTCAGAGACACAGGCACTTGATTCGTTCTCACCACAATAATCCTTGTTTACCATTCTTACTTGGTCCTCAAGGTTAAAATCTCTAATTATGGCAGGGAGTGCCTTGAGACGTCTGCGGATATCTCGTTTGTAGAGTTGCACGGGGTCATTACCTTTATCCATGCTTTCGACCGGAAGGTCTAAATGGCTTAAGTCCAGGGTGTCTGCTTCATTAGCTAAATGCTCAGCTTGAACAAGTGCCTCTGCTTTTACTTTTCTTAGGTATTCAAGCTGCTTGGCGTCTGGTCCACAGGCGACAAGTAGCGGGGCTAATAAGAGTGGGCGAAGGTTCATATCTGTATTGTAACAGAAAAATGAGAAACGTCAACTGTATTAGATAGGAGGTGTCACAACAGGTTTAGTCTGATTTTGGCATCGGAAAGATCCGGCAATTATACCATCAGAACCAAGAGAAGTAAAGAAATCTTTCATTAAGCTCGGACCGAGCTCATTTTGGCGTCGGGTGCATCCGACTATTATAGCACATACCTCCAAATTTGCCTAATGAGTGTGAGGCCTCACTAGGCTGAATCTTGAGTTTTTGGGTGTAATTTGTTAAACTTATGTCAGACAAATTAACTTGGATCTTATGATTAAGCAGGAAACAAAGATTGGAATTCGTGAGTTTCAACGGAATTTAGCGTCCATTTCAGAACGTCTTAAGAAAGGAGAAGAGTTCATTGTGATGAAACATTCTGAGGTGGTTTTTAAGGTTATTCCTGGAGACACCCCAAAGTCTGATGAGGGACGATTTAAGTGGCTCGATGAATTGCAATTTTCATCTGGTGAAAAAGACTGGAGTCAAAGAGTGGATGAATTTGCTTACGAGGACCGTCGATGATTATTTTAGATACAAACATTTGGTACGCCGCCTGTGATAAGTCAGATTTCCTTCATAAAAAGGCTCAAGAACTTTTCTCTTCTTTAGAAGACCAAGTGATGATTCCTGAATATGTATTGGTAGAATTGATAAACCTGCTCGTTCGAAAAAAGGGTAAGGCATGGACGGATGAATTCATGAGGCAGCTCATCGTTTCTGATGACTGTCAGATCACTCCTAACACTCCCAGTTTCACACTAGAGGTCATTCAATCTTTTTTGAAAAGCGACAATCCAAAACTTTCCTTTGTGGATCACTCTCTGCTTTACTTGTCCAAGCACCACAAGGTGCATACTTTTGATCAAGAACTAGCCAAAGCATTATGACCCTTCTTCAAGCCATCATCCTTGGAATCGTCCAAGGAATCACTGAGTTTCTTCCCATTTCTTCTTCAGGTCATTTGGTCCTAGGGGAAACCCTTCTGAATCTGGAGGTAGCAGAGTTGAAAACCTTTGATGTGGTGGTGCACGTAGGAACCTTGCTTGCGATCCTCATTTATTTTTGGAAGGACTTATGGGACACGAAACGATGGCCTTGGCTCATCCTGGGAACCATTCCAGCGGTCTTTATCGGATTCTTTTTGGAAGATCAGATTGATGCCATATTCCGGAGTGCTTTATCTGTTGGAATTGTCATGATGATTGTGGGAGTTATTTTCCTCATTCCAGAAAAATACGCACCTAAGTTCAAAGATAGAAAGTTGAACTGGTGGCGAACGATTCTAATTGGAATCGCTCAGTCCATTGCCATCATTCCTGGAGTATCTCGAAGTGGATCCACTATTTTTACGGGAACCATGCTGGGGCTCAAGCGAGAAGAAGCCGCTCGTTTCTCCTTTCTTCTGGGGTCCATCGCCATTGCGGGAGCTGGTTTACTCACGGCACTCGACATTGGGAATGCCCCTGTTGAATGGGACGTGCTTGCCGCAGGATTCCTTGCTTCCTTCGTTGCCGGTTTCCTCTCTGTAAAATGGTTAATGAAGTACCTAAAAAATCATTCACTTAAAGTTTTTGGTAGTTACCTTGTCGCGATTGGTTTGATCACGGTGATAGTGACGTTTTAAACCTCAAAATCCATCAGTAGAAGTTGATTTGGTCTTGTAATTCCTTCGTCTTTTATGACCTTTGAATAGTATGAGTTCTGGAAAAGCAGTCTTTTAAATCGATTTTCAGACATTTCCCCCCAGGGTAATCCATCAACTTCATAAGAATATTGTCCACTTTCAACTTGAATTCTTGCGATTTGAATCGGAAAACTGACAGGGGACTCCCCTCTATAGGCAGTGAGTATCATTTCTTCCCACTCCACCGGTTTTTCAATCTCTTCATTATCTTCTTCTGGTGTTTCAGGATGAATGACAGAGACATTATGGTCTTCTTTAGGTCCATCATGATTCGTCCACGTTCCATCAGGACGTTGTTTGAATTGTCCTTCATAAGGAATTGGAGGTGCTTCTACTGGTTCTTGTCTTTGGTTGGTAGGCACAGGTTCAGCCATGGGAGTGTGTCTAGAAACCGATTCAACGGCAACACCGTTTCCATTAGAATGGACTCCCACAAGTGACAAGGAATTCTCACTGATTTTAAGTACTGCGCCGTCAGTCATTGCAAGACGATCGTCTCCAACTGCAGCGATGATCTTATTTAGAACTTTTCTTGCTTTGGTTCGGTCACCATAAGCGGCATCAATCATGTCAATCAGGGCAGGGTAGTTTCCTTCCCAAGCACGAATGATTTTGTTTCCCATAAATTGGGTGTCTGAATCAAGGCTTACTTTGAGGCCATTATCTAATTTTGCCTCCTGTTCTTCATGAAATTCTTCATGGTATTTATCACGTTGTTCTCTGAATTGTTCTAATGTCATGCCTCGAAGCTTTGCCTGTTGTTTGAGTTCGCGATTTTCTCGTCGTTCATCTCTGGAAGGTCGTTCTCTCATAATATGAAATTATTAATCGTATCATTCTATCAGAAAACGGAATTGAAATAAAGTAGCAGACCTGCTAATGTACGGAAAATCCAACTATGACAGACATTTCAAATTACGCGATTGCCACCCTAGGGAGCCACACGGCGCTTCAAATCCTAAAGGGGGCTAAAGATGAGGGCTTTAAAACCATCGCAATCTGCACGCCAAAAACACGGCGTGTGTATGAGAGCTATCAGGTTGCCGACGAAATCATCGAAATTGATAGTTACGCGGACTATTTCAAAATTGAAGATCGGCTCGTTGAGCAGAATGCCATTGTGATTCCACATGGTTCTTTTGTGGCCTACGTTGGCGCAGAGAAAATTGTTGAAAACATGAAAGCCATGTATTTCGGATCAAAAGGAATTCTTAGATGGGAATCTGATCGAGAAATTGAACGACAATGGCTGAAGAAAGCTGGAGTGAACGTTCCTAAAGTCTTTAAAACTCCAGAAGAAATTGATCGTCCTGTGATCATTAAATTCCATGGAGCCGGTGGAGGATTTGGTTATTTTATTGCTCATACTCCAGAAGAGTTTTACGAAAAAATCAAAGAGTTTCCCGGACAAGATGATTACGTGATTCAAGAGTACGTGATTGGAGTGCCAATGTACGTGCATTACTTCCATTCACCATTGACGGGTGAACTCGAAATCATGAGTTTCGATAAACGATACGAATCTAATGCTGATTCTATTGGACGAATTGCCGCTCGAGATCAGCTCGATGCAGATCTTCATACCAGTTACACGATCACCGGAAATATTCCAATTGTGGTGCGTGAATCAATGCTTCCAATGTTCTTTGAAATTGGAGAGAATGTTATTGAAACATCAAAGAGTCTAGAGGGGGTACCCAAGGGGCTTTATGGATCATTCTGTCTTGAAGGAATTATTGATCCAAACTTGAACTTCCGTGTATTTGAAATCTCAGCACGAATTGTAGCTGGAACCAATCCATACACTCATGGTTCACCATACACATGGCTTCGTTATGATGAACCAATGTCAACAGGACGACGAATCGCTCGAGAGATTAAGCATGGAATTGAGGCGGGACGTTTAGAAGATTTACTTGGATAATATGAAAAAACTTTCACTATTTCTTGTGCTCACGGTGTTCTTAACGGCCTGTGGGGCAACGGAAGTTGAAGAGACAGTGTCAGTAGAAGAGGAAACGGGAGCCATGTACCTTGGGCCTAGGTATCAGGCTGATTTAACGGACACTACAGGTGGGAATGCCGTAGGAACGGTAATTTCCAGCCTCACTTTGAGTGATGGCACCTACACCTTGATCGCTTCTTTTGGAGAACTTCCTCCCTTGGAAGATGGTTATTTTTATGAAGGATGGTTGGTGAGAACGGAAGGTGAGCTCAGCGTGATTAGTACTGGAGCCTTAGAAAGTAATATGAATTTCTATTCAACTAGCATTGATTTAACAGATCATACTCAGTACATTTTGACCCTAGAACCAGATGACGGAGACCCAGCACCTGCAGATCATGTGCTTGAGGGATCATTCTTCCAAAGTAATCTCCCGTTATACGAACCTCATAGTAATAATCTAAATCTCTAATGGATATTTCAGACATTCTAGCCAACTACGACACGTCAGACATTACAATTGGAGTCTTAGGTGGACATAGTGCACTCGATGTCTGTGAAGGAGCTAAGCGAATGGGATTTCGGACTTTGGCTGTGTGTCAAAAAGGACGAGAAAAGACCTACGCAAAATATTACAAAAGCCGAGATGGAAAAGGTTGTGTCGACGAGATTGTTCTTGTGGATAAGTTTGCCGATATTGTAAAACCTGAGGTTCAAGAAAAGCTTCGAGCACTCAACACGATCTTCATCCACAACCGATACTTCTGGGTTTACTGTGATTTTGATGAAATTGAAAACGACTTCAAAGTACCGATTTACGGTTCACGTGAAATGGTTCGACTCGAAGAACGAGATGTAGAAAACAACCAATACGAGCTACTTGAAAAAGCAGGAATTCGAATCCCTCAAATCATCAGACCAGGGGGAAGTGGGTACAATGACGAACAAACGACGGCCGCACTCAATACTCATTTTATTGAAAATAAAGGAGGTCCACTCATCGTTAAGGTGAATGAAGCTCATCGTTCCTATGAACGTGCCTTTTTTGTTTGTACGACAACGGAGGATTTCTTTGGACAAGCTCAAGAACGACTGGATTCAGGGCTTATTTTAAAGGACGATTTGGACAATGCCGTGATTGAAGAGTTTATTATCGGAGCCCAAGTGAATTTCAACTTCTTTTATTCTGCAATAACAGGAGAATTAGAATTGATGGGAACAGACGCTCGACGACAAACCAGTCTCGATGGATTCCTTCGGCTGGATGCTAAAACTCAAATGAGTCTATTGGACGGAGGGTACAAACCGAGCATGGTGGAAACCGGTCATTACAGTGTAACGACGAAAGAATCACTGATTGAGAAGATCTTCACTATCGGTGAGAAATTTGTCGATCTAAGCCAAAAAGAAGTGAGTCCCGGTATCATTGGCCCTTTTGCTCTTCAAGGGGCGGTAGCGGCACGTGAAGGACGAGAAGAGCTTGTTATCTTTGATGTCTCAATGAGAATTCCAGGATCACCTGGAACACGATTCACTCCACATGCAACTTACTTGTGGGGACGAACGATGAGTTACGGAGAACGTATTGCCATGGAAATCAAAGACGCTGCAGAAGCAGGACGACTTTCAGAAATTCTAACGTAAACGCCATGGACACCATCACGCTGATAGGAACCACGGGAGCGGCCATTATTCTTATTGCCTTCGTTCAAAGTCAAAGAGGGAAATGGAAGCAAACCGATCTTATTTATGATGGTCTGAACGCTTTAGGGAGTGCGGTGCTTTGTGCCTACGCTGTTTTGCTTCAAAGCTGGCCCTTCCTTGTTTTGAATGGAGTGTGGCTTTTGGTTTCAGCCAGAGATGTTTTAATCTATTTCGTTAAGGGCAAGCGTTAGCTTTTTGTCTTGAGCACTCACGGCCCCGGTGTCATGAGTCCATGATTTAATCGTGACCACATTGTACTCAATCAGAATATCAGGATGATGATTCTGCTCTTCCGCAATCTTTGCCACTTTCATGACAAAGTCGAGCGCGCTTTTGAAGCCATCGAGCTCAAAGCGTCGTACTAATTTCTGATGTCCATTTTCGTAGATTTCGTTCCACATACTACTAATCTATAAATAGTGCTGTTCCTTGAGCTGTCGTACTTCTTCCATGCGCAAGACGAGCGTCATCTGAAATATATAGATCTCCGGGATGAAGGTCTATGGCTCTCACAAAACCACGGGTTCTAGCTTTCTGAACAACTTCCCGATGAATACGGTTTCTATCATCCTTAATAAACTGTTTTTTAATATTTCTCACGGTCCATGAATCACGGCGCAGCTCAGGAGTTTCAAGGGTTGTTCTCCGTTGGAGTGCGTGCTGAACTCGGATAATGGCATCTGTATCCCATAAGTTTTCATATTGTAAAAGCACAGCACATAAGGTGCCAATTCCTGCTTGTTGGCTGGTTACTTGATGTCCACAAGCTGTAGTGTTTGGGGTGACCACAACGATTGTTTCATCAGCATTTGGAGAGCGAGTTTTATCAAACCCATCAACATGAAACCAGTCAGCAGAAGCCTCTCTAGTTGTTGCTGGTATGCCAGGAGTTCGTCTAGTGACTAGATAGTGATTATAGATTTTGTTTGTAAAATCAGGAGGGAGCGCTCTCATTGCCAATGCACCATATAGTCGAATTAAGCCAGAGATGAATTTATAGGACTCTGCTTGTTCTTCGTGAGATGTTGATTCTGGAGGGGGAATGATTAAGGATTCTCCAAGAGTTGGGTCTCTATGGATTAGATAATGGTGAATAAGTCGTTGAAAGCGAGCACGGTATGGTTCAGAGTTGGTTTCTAGAATGCTGCCAAGGGGTGTCACCTCAGGTATTGCAGGTTCAAGTGGTCGACTTTGACTAAGAAATTTTATTTGGTCATAGCTCATGTCAGCACCTTGACACAAAACAACCAAATGTCAAGTCACTGTAGCTTAAATTAATGGCATTTCAAACTTATTTGAACTGTGAATTTCAGGAGTAGGTGCACTGGCTCCCTCATCCCATCGTTTTAAATTGTCTTCTACTTCTCTCTTAGGTTTACAATATTTAGCTCGTGACTCGTCTTTGATTCTTTCACTAAAGTCTTCTTTAGGGTAGATCATGTCTAGAGTTCGACCCGAAAAAGATTCAGACAGTTCTCCATCAATAGACATTTTAGTGTAGAACTCTCGAACCCCCAAATTAATGATGTCTCGCACATTAAAAATCGGAGTGTACTCATCAGCTAAAATAGCGGCATCTTCAGCACCTACTCTAAAGCTGACCATGGAGCCGACATTTCCAAATACGGTTTTCCGAACCACTTCATCAAGTTGTCCAATGTACTGATGAGCAATGGTGAGGCACAGTCGATATTTTCGAGCTTCTGAAAGAATTTCAGCAAAAGTGTCCGTGGCAAAGTTCTGAAATTCATCTACGTAGAAGTAGAAATCTTTTCGATCTTCTTCATGCATATCGGCACGAGCCATGGCTGATTGGTAAACTTTTGTGATGATCATCGATCCAATGAGTTGAGCGTTTTCTTCCCCTAGTAATCCTTTAGACACTTTCATTAATAGGATCTTCTCATTGTCCATGATGTCTCGTATGTCGAATGTGTTTTTTGATTGTCCAACAATGTTTCTGATCATGTTTGTGGAAACCAGTTGTCCAACTTTGTTTAAAAGTGGAGTGATGGCTTCCGCATCAAACTTTTCACTCCAGCCAGCAAATTCATTAACCCAGAAGTTTTTAACCACGGAATCTTCAATTCGAGAAATAATGGTCTGTCGATAATTTTTATCTGAGAGCATCTTGAGTATCGACATCACCGTAGTATTGGGGGAGTCTAAAAGCGCAAGAGTGGTGTAACGAAGCACGTGCTCTAATCGGTCTGACCAGTTGTCTCCAAAGAGTTTTTTGAAGATATCTATGAATCCAGTAGTGATCTGCATTTTAAATTTCTCATCAACCTTTTCCAGAGGGTTGAAAGCAATGGGGAACTCGGTGTCTCCAGGGTCAAAATAAACAACATCCTTGATCCGATGTTCAGGAATCACTCGCATGATGTTATCAACGAGGTCACCATGAGGATCTAGAATTCCCACTCCTTTTCCAGCCATGATGTCGTTCATGATAAGGAGTTCCAACATCTTAGATTTCCCCGTTCCTGATTTCCCAACCGCATAAAGGTGACGTCGCCTATCGGCCCGTTTGATTCCAAAATCTAGATAGTTGTTGTGATAGTTAGAGCGTCCAAAAAATGAAACAGAGTCATCCTTGTTTGTTGGTAGGTTCTGAGGCGCTTCGTGGCGTTTAGCCAGCATGTGGTAGACATGAGGAACATGATCCGCATTGGGAAAATGGTAAAGCGTGGCGAGTTCATTTGCCCCCACTGTATAGGAATTTGTTATTTTCCGTTGACGATACTCATTCAGGAATTTTTGACCTTGTTGAACCGCTCTTACTTTGAAACCATTGTTGTCTGTTTTATTGAACTGAAAGAAAGCTTTTGCCATAGCATGAAGCGTTTTTTCAGCATGTGTTGTTTCTTTTGAAACAGCAGCGAAACGAATTTGTATTTCAAAAGGTTTATGTTCAGCCTTGGCAATGAAGGCGGCTTCTTCTTCAGCCTGGAAAGTTCTTTTATCCTTCATTCGGAACCAATTTTTCAGACGAAATCGTCGTCTTACATTGTTGATTTGTTTTACGACTCGACGACCAAGTTGGTAGCTCCAATTATCATCTCTCGCTTGGATTAAGATTTGAACCCAAGCTTGATCATTTCGGTTTAATTTTGAAATCACAGAAAAAATTCCAGAAAGTGAATCTGCTTCGAAAGATTCATAGCTTTCAATAGGGTAAATGTCGGGTTTCTGGAAACTTAATGAAGTACCTAAAATCACATCTTCCCGTGGGTCCGCTAATGAACTGTAGTCTTGCTTTGGACGAATCTCACAATTAGGAAAGCTAGAGTAGATTAAGCCTTCCACCAGCTTGCTTATATCTGGATCACAGCCAATGAAAAAATAGGAGTATTGGTTGAATCCAAAGATCTCAAAGGACAAACGACGGCCTGATACTGTTTTGTGTAGGTTCTCTAACAATTGGAGAAAACGGCGTTCTTTCTTGGGATCATCTGGGGTTCCTTGCTCAACAACAACTTGAAGAAATTCCATTTTAATAAAGTTCGTTCAAGTAACAACTTCCACAGTAAATTACCCGTGAATCTTCAGGGTGATGGGAGCTTTCAATGGAGACTCCACACTTTCCACACTGACGTTCCCAAAGCTGACGAGGGTTTCGTTGAGCAATTCGATCCATCAGCCGTTGTTTAGGTGTTCGTTTGGGTAGCGGAATGCCCATCTTTTGATAAAAAGTGAATTCTTGTGGAGTGATCTTGTAGAGCTCTCTCGTGACTTCACAGCTGAGTATTCGGTCACAAATGCTGGAGTCCACCCCTTCAATGCTTTCGGGAACTTGAGTTTTTGGCCCCACATAATCTTCAGGGTTTTTACTCTCCCTCCATTTCATTCCACGCGAAAGTGCGTCTTTTTTACTAATGGGGTAGTACTCGTAGGCAATGGTTTCATTGTAGGCAAAGGGACTGAGTTCTACAGGAAAAAATTCTCCCCATTCACCGGTCGACTTCATGTGTTCAATCAACTTGGGCACAAGTGCTTCGTATTCTTCTTTGGAGTATTGTTTGTTGAAAATACAATATTCTTTTCGTTTGAGTCCGACACATCCAAATAGATTGTTTGAGTTGAAGCAGTTGTCACTGTAGTAGACATCATGACAGTCAATCACCATTTGAGAACCAATGATCTTAAAGGCCTTACCTCCAACAGCTAAGGAGTTGTATAGAAGCTCTCCCTGCCCTGGAGAGAAAGAAATGTCGTAGCAATCTTTGAATCCTTCACCGGTATAGATGAAACGAGCGTCTTCACATTTTTTTATATCGAAGCAGTCGGCGGTGTTTTTTGAGAAGTAGATGTGGTTACCAGTAACAGCTTCGTTTTGAGTTCCAAAAACGCTAGGTTCAATAGTGGCAAGTTTTAATTTTTCTAATTCCTTCTTGGCCCAATCAATTTTTGAATGACTCAAGGGAAGAACTTCCGCAAGTCGTCGTTTGTATTCTTCCTCTCCAGTTTCTTCGTTAAACCAAACCCATTGTTTGTTGCGAAGGCCGGTGCAGCCAAAACAGTTTTTACAGTTTTGAAGATTGTATGAGAAGTAAATCTCACTTGAATTGGTGCACTCACTTGAGAAGAAAGCTTGGTAGCAATTCACACAATCAAAGCACTCATAACACCATTCACAGTCATACAGGTAGAGGCCATCTAGGCACTGAAAGCTTTTCCAAACAATATGTCCAAACATGCAGTCTTCATTCTGAATACATCCACCAACTAAGTAGCAATTTTTTGAGTCCATAGCGACATTGGCGTAGTCACTGTTCTCACATCTGTATTGGAAGAGCGCTACTTTAGGGACGTCCATTAGCAATTCTCCAAATTGCTCAAAGAAAGGACGAGTGAAGTCAAAGTCACGTCCGTGGTCCATGGGGTCCCATTGATCTCCCCACCATTCTTCTGCATTAAAAACCTTGTACGGCGAGTCTGCGGCATACATAGAAATCATCATCTTCCCACTCATGTCAGACTTTCGTTTGTAAAGGTTATGAAAGTTCCTTAATTGAATGCGTTGGAACTGACGTTCTTTTGGTGAGAGTGTCGGCTCAGGAACGCCCATTTTTCTGTAGAAGGCTTTGTCTTCCTCCGTAATCGTGAATGCTTGTCCGGTGATGGTGCAGGTTTTAATCATATTTAAGCTTTAAAAAGCAATCCTGACAGTAAACATTCTGTCCAGATTCAGGCAGGTAAGGGGCACGCATTTTCTTTTTGCAATCCTTGCATTGCCAGTCCCAGAGTCTTCGATGGTTAACAAGTTGTAGTCTGTCTTTGTAGCGTTGCTGAGGAGAACGACGAGGTAGAGCAATGCCAAGTTTTTTAAGTAGTGCAAATTCTTGAGGAATAATTTTGTATAATTTCCCACTGACTTCGCATTTTAGAATTTTCTTGCCAATATCTTCAGGTGCATCTTTGATGTTATCTGGTAGTTGATGGATTTGTCCTTGGTATCCGGATGCATTGTCTTCGTCTCTCCACTTGTAACCACGCGCAAGAGCACTTGTTTTGTCTAGTAAGTAATATTCAATAGCAATGCTTTCATTGTAGGCAAAAGGAGACATCCAGCTTGGGAAGAATTCTCCCCATTCCTTTGTAGATTTCATGTGCTCAATGATTCGTTGACTTACTTGCTCGTATTCTTCTTTCGTATATTGCTTGTTTAAGATGCAATACTGCTTGCGTCGTAATCCACTTGAAGCAAAAAGATTTGAACTGTTGTGACAGTGGTCAGCGTAATCAGATTCACTGAGGTCGTGTGAAGAGTTACAGAACCGCAGGAATTTTCCTCGGTTACATCCATGGCATTCGTATTGTCGTTCACAGTCAAAGGCCGATTCATAAACATCAAAACAGTCTGTTAGGTGTCCTGACTCATAGCAGTATCGGCAGTCTCTAGATTGGATTAAGTCAAAAGATTCTGTGACATTTTTACATTTAAACATGCAGTCACCCACGCTGTCTTCACTCATGATTTGAAGGGTGCGCTTTGGTGCTTTGTCTATCATCTCAATATATTCTTTCTTGAAGGATTCAAGTTGTTTATATGAGCCCAGGTCAATGCTTTGCATGAAGTTTTCATATTCTTCTTTGCTTACCTGTTTGTTTCGAATCATGTACTCCTTTCTGTGTTGATTGAAGCACATAAAGCAGTTTTTACAGTTTGTAGATCCATACAAAAATGCAGATTCTGTGGAGAAATCTGAGAAAAAATTAAAGATATTCATGTAGCCACCTACTTGATAAAGATCTTCATAGCAGAGTTGTGAGTCTTCAACATTGTAACTGTCAGAACAATCTTGATCATTGATCATCCACTTTGAATAATAGATATTCTGTGATCTAGCTGAGTCGATGCAAAGGTAGCAATCCCGGTTGTTTTCAGTGTAGTTGGTATACTCACAATTCTGGTTGTTTCTCTGGAAAAGAGCTAAGCGTGGAACACTTATTATTAATTCATTCATCTGCTCAAAAAAACTACGATTGAAGTCAAAGTCTCGTCCGAAGTTCATGGCGTCCCATTTGTCACTCCACCAGCATTCGTGACAGTAGACAGTGTAAGGGGTAAGGGCAGGGTAAATTGAAATAATTTGTTTGCTGCAAAGATCACATTTCCTGTGATGTAGGTTACGCTCGTTTCTCCAGCTCATGCGACGAAGTTGTCGTTCATCAGGGGATAAAGTGGGGGTGGGCACGCCCATCTTTTCATAGAACTTCTTGTCTTGTTCTGTAACTTTAAATTGAGTGCCAGTTATTCGACAGTTTTTATCCATAATTAAGTCAGGCACATGTCGCTCGACATGCTGTTATGAAATGATTTTCTCACTGTGGCAAGTTTAGCAAGTGTTGTAAAAAAGTCCATACATTTCCTTGTGTCGGCCAAGTTAACAGGTTAAAATATGTGTAGAAAAGTTTTTACAACATTATGCTTGAACGTGAATTAGAAGCATTGGGGCTCAGCAAAGAGGAGTCTAAAGTTTATCTGACTGTCCTTGAGTTGGGCGGTTCTTTTGCCAGTACCATTGCGAATAAAGCGGGGGTGCCTCGAGTAAATTGTTACTATATTCTGGAAACGCTCAGGAAGCGTGGTTTGATCACCATCAATCTTAAAGAAAATGTGAAGTTCTTTGTGGCTGAACCCCCACAGGTTCTTATGAATCAAATGGAGGAGAAGTTCAATGTCGCCAAAAAGTTGGTACCTCAACTAATGTCTCTGACAAGTTCACATGGCTTCAAGCCAATCATCCGTTCTTATCAAGGGCTTGATGGAATTAAAAGTTTGTTTGAACAAACCCTTGAGGCTAAGTCTGAAGTGATGGGGTATACCAATCTTGAGGCATTGGGTGATTTACTGCCTGATTTTTTACCAGCTTATACGGAAAAACTTGTTAAAAAAGAGATCAAAGTTCGTTGGTTGTCTCCCTCCTCAGATAAAGGACGACAATTTCTAAAACGATTTTATCCTAAAAATTTTCCCCAAGAATTAGTGGAAATTCTCTTTGTTAATCCCAAGGAATTCGCCTTCGAAAATCAAATCGCAATCTACGATAATAAGGTAGCAATCACGTCTTTAAATCCCGATGAACTCATCGGCGTAATGATTGAATCCCCCGTCTATGCGCGAACACAGACGGCGGTATTCAATTTATCTTGGTTGGGGGCGACGGCTTTTGTGGCTCAGTAATTACAGAACCTCAAAAGTATCAAAAACGTCTTGGTATCCCATGCGTTGTTCAGCGTATTCCTCAGAGGCATCGTGTGAGGCTGAGCTTCCAAAGATCCACTCTTCTGTTTCTCCAAGGTAGGTGTCTTTCGGTCCATCAAAAGATTGAAGTTCTTCCCACTCTTCGTGGGTGTGAATGCTAACAGCAATGAGCGTTTGATCATATGAATCTCCAAATCCAAAGTAGTATCCAGGTCCTTCAACGAATTCAACGTCTTCAAAGGGAGTCACAACGTAACCTTCCCAAATAACAGGGAAATCAAGGCTGAATCCGTATTCTTCATTAGTGTAAAGGAGGTCTGAAGCGACGGTTTCTTCGATCACTTCTTCATGGGTCACGGTAGGCATATCAAACGTTACTTCTTCAGTAGGAGCACTTTCACAGGCGCTGAATAGTGTGAGGCAAAGAGCAAGAATAAGAAATTTTTTCATAAGGGTGGGTTAGGTGAGGCGAGTATAGCGTAACCTGTTAAGTTCTGCTATGCTCCAGCCATATGAAAGCATTGATTCTAGCTGCGGGACGATCGAGACGGGCCAAGCCCATCGAAGACAAAAACTTTCTCAAATTTTGTGGGAAGACACTGATTGAGTTTCAATTGGAATCACTCCAGTCGGCCGGTTTTAAAGAGGTGCTTATTGCGGCAGGAGAGCACAATAAAGAGCGAATGGAGGCCATAGCCGCTCAGTATGGAGCAACAGTAGTCCAACAAGAGAATTTGGATGAGGGAATGGCGGGGGCCATCCTTGCAACAAAAGATCATCTGAATGACGAAGGGCTATTCATTGTTTCAAGCAATGATTTGGTGGGGTCAGATGCTTATGAAGCGGTTTTGAAGGCAACAAAAACAGGTGCTGATGCTTACCTTTTAGCTTACAAAGTAGACGAATATTTTCCTGGTGGATACCTGAAGGTAGACAGTGGAAAAATCACCGATGTTGTGGAAAAACCCGGTGAAGGAAATGAACCTTCAGATATGGTGAATATAGTTTTGCACTTCTTTAGACATCCAGACAGGCTATTTGAAGCGCTGGAGTCGACATCATCGGATCAAGATGATCGCTATGAAGTCGCCATGGACAAACTTATGAAGATTCAAGTTTTTGAACCCGTTCCTTACGCGGGAATGTGGCAACCTGTGAAGTTTCCATGGCACGTGCTTGATCTGATGCCCTACTTTTTTGATCACATGGTTCCCCATATTCATGAATCAGCAGAAATCGCTGATTCAGCACGAATCAACGGTCACGTACAGATCGCAGAGGGCGTTAAAGTTTTTGATAACGCCGTTATCCAAGGTCCGGCTTACATTGGAAAGAATTCCGTAGTAGCAAATAACGCTCTTGTGAGAGGATCCATGATCGGAGACAATTGTGTTGTTGGATACGCTACTGAGGTGGCTCGCTCCTTTGTTGGTGACGATTGTTGGTTCCACAGTAACTACATAGGAGATACCGTGATGGGAAGCAACAACAGTTTTGGAGCGGGGGCTGTTTGTGCCAACTTAAGGCTTGATGAAAAAAACATCGGAGATTCTAAGCGGAATAAGCTTGGACCTATTTTAGGGGATGATATTCGAGTGGGAGTGAATACAAGTATTATGCCTGGCATAAAGATTGGCTCTAACACCATGATCACTTCTGGATTGGTGATTGCTCAAGACATTGCACCAGGAAAGTTTGTGCATGGAAAAACAGAGCTCGAGATTAAAGACAACCGAGCCAGCTTGGATTCAAGTGCTCGAGATGAAATGAAGAATAAGCTTTAAACTTGTTCGAACTCTACATCACCATTGATCTGACATTGGCAAGCTAGCCGACTGTCATCATCTGCAAATGGGTGAGATTCTAGTGTGAACTCTTCAACTTCAGTGACTGGAGTGAGATTTTCCTTACCAGATTTGATTTGTACCAAACAGGTTCCACACATACCGCTGGCACATCCAAAAGGGATACCCATTGCGTTTTCATCAGCTACATCTTGAAATTTTGCACCGTTATCACATTGAGCGGTTTGGTCGGTCGTGAGGTTCTTTACGTTTGGCATAGGAAAATAATTAGTTGTTTAGTTTGTACATGGGTTGCTTCCAATTTTCAAGAGTCCCATTCGTTCTGCTACGGCTTGTCCACTGGGTGTTGTTGCGAGTCCTCCTAGAGCAGTTTCTTTGATTTTAGGGCTCATCAGATCTCCTACTTCACGCATGGCTTGAACTACTTCATCAAAGGGGACAAAGCTTTTGATCCCCATAAATGCCATATCCGAGGCAGACATACTAAATACGGCACCAATTCCATTTCGTTTAATACAGGGAACTTCTACAAGTCCTCCAATGGGGTCACAGGCAAGACCAATCATGTTCTTTAATGCAAGTGAGGCCGCTTGAAGGGTCATATCAGGGTTAGCACCTCGAACTTCTGTGAGTGCAGCTGCAGCCATGGCTGTAGCAGAACCTACTTCAGCTTGGCATCCACCCGCCGCACCTGAAAGTGTCGCAGTGTTTGCAATAATGACTCCAATGGCAGAGGCCGTGAGCATCATTTGAACCATTTGTTCTTCAGATAGGTCGAGTTTGTGTTTTGCTCCAAATATGACTCCTGGTAAAACACCCGCCGCTCCCGCAGTGGGGAAGGCAAGTATGACTCCCATTCGAGCGTTGTTTTCTCCGGTCGCAATGGCCCCAAGCATGGCTCGAATTGCGGCTTCATTTAAAAGTAATGAGTCTGAATGTTCTTTGAATTCAGCCACGTACTTGGCAAGGATTGGAGTGTTTTTCCCGACCATTCCACTTGGAGAAAGTTCAGGATTTTCAATGGCAGCATCAATTCCTGAGAAAATAACTTTCAATCGTTCTAATAGTTTGTCCCAGATTTCTTCTCGAGGGTGTGTTGAAACTTGCATTTCATATCGAATCATTACTTCCCAGATTGGAAGTGAGTGCTTCTCACATAGCTTGAGTAGATCCTTCCCGTTTCTGAATACGTAGTTAGTGGTCATTAAGAAACTTTTTTAAGTGCACGAACAAAAATAATCCCTTCTTTGCTTTCTAGCTCTAGAATTTGTTCTAGGCTGAGTGGGGTTTCTAAACTAATCACACTAAGAACTTTGTTGTCTCCTGCAAAATAAGAACTCTGCATGTTCACAATGCGAATTCCTTTCTCTCCAAGAAAGCTCGTACTTTTCGCAATCATTCCTGGTAGATTTTCATTTTCAATAATAATAGTGAAGTTTTGTTCCGCACTATTGCCCATAAGACGAATGTCAAAACCATTGATTCGATTGATTTCAATATTCCCTCCTCCAATCGAGGAGCCGATCACGCTCATGCTCCGTTGCCCATCATCCATGGTGATTTTTACTGAGTTAGGGTGAAATCCAGGACCAAGGTCTCCAGGTTCAAATTCAAATTCAATCCCCTTTTCTGTGGCAATTTCAAAAGAGGTCTTTATTCGAGAGTCATTGGGAGGAAACTTCATTGCTCCACCAAGCAGAGCTTTATCAGTGGCATGCCCTTTGTATACATCTCCAAAGGAACCATGAAGTAGAAAATGTAGTTTAACAGGTGAACCATCAAAAAGAGCCCGAGCAAATTGACCGATCTTCGCTGCCCCTGCTGTATGAGAGCTGGAGGGCCCTACCATTATTGGACCGGCAATATCGAAGAGTGAAAATTGGCTCATAGATGGGTTGGTCAGTCAAATTAAACACCTTTTTATGATGACTTGCAAGTTTGACAAACAGGTTGGAATCTTGAGTCACAACATATTTCACCATGTCTGTCGAGGAGAGAAACTTGCGAAAAAAGGACAGACGACTATAATGATACGAAACATCAAGAAAAGATGTTTTCCAAAAGACTAGAGAAACAAAAACAAAGTTCGTTAAAAATTCTGCTTTGCGATGGTGATAAATGACCCCATTGCCCATGAAAGCTTATGACTTTCACCCTCGTTCTGTGAAGAGCTTGGACTTCGGTCCTTCCTCGACACGTCAAGAACAGCCTTGGACCGGCCCAAAAGTAGTCCAAAGTGAGGCAGATGAAAAAACAAAAACAAAGTAGCATGGTCTCTACTTCAAAACCGGCCTTTCCTCCATTCGGCTCAGTGACTTAATATCTCATTGATAGCCAAGAGAAAAGACCGGTTTTCCTTTTGTCTTTACTTAAATGGATTGATAAATTCTGCTTTCTCACCCAGGGCTTCTTCAATTCGAAGCAGTTGATTGTATTTAGCGATTCTATCCGTTCGAGACAGTGAACCTGTTTTAATTTGTCCACTGTTCATGGCCACAACAAGGTCAGCAATCGTAGTGTCTTCAGTTTCACCTGATCGATGTGAAACCACAGAAGTCCATCCTGCCTCATGAGCCATATTGATGGCATTCATGGCTTCAGTCATACTTCCAATTTGATTTACCTTCACAAGAATGGAATTTGCTGCATTAGCATCGATGGCCTTGCTAAGGAATTTGGTGTTGGTTACAAGAAAGTCATCTCCAACCAGTTGGACTTTGTCACCTAAGCGTTCTCGGAGTTTAGCCCATCCATCCCAGTCATTTTCATCCAGTCCATCTTCAATAGAAACGATAGGGAATCGATTCACCCAGTCTTCCCAAAGATCAATCATCTCATCGGTGGATCTTGTTTTACTTCCACTTCGAGTGAATTTATATTCACCATCTTCATAAAGTTCACTTACGGCAGGATCTAAAGCAATTGCAATGTCTGTTCCTGGAGTGTATCCAGCTTCTTCAATGGCTTTCACAAGAAATTCCATCGCCTCAACATTACTTTTTAGATTTGGTGCAAATCCACCTTCATCACCCACTCCTGTGAAGTGGCCGGCTTTCTTCAAGAGCTTTTTAAGTGCATGGAAAGTTTCCGTTCCATATCGTAGCGCTTCAGAAAAACTTGGTGCTCCCACAGGCACAACCATGAATTCTTGGAAGTCCACACTACTGTCGGCATGAGATCCACCATTGATCACATTCATCATTGGCATAGGAAGTCTGGTCGCATTTGAATTTAGGTGCTCCCAGAGCATCAGTCCTTTTTCATTTGCTGCCGCATGAGCTGCCGCCATAGAAATTCCCAAAATAGCATTCGCACCCAGTCGTGATTTGTTTGGAGTGCCATCAAGTTCGATCATTGCCTGGTCTAGACTAGCTTGGTCTTGAACGTCCATTCCAATGACATGCTCTGCTAATTCAGTGTTAACGTTCGTAACGGCAGTCATGACAGATTTACCGTTGTATCGGCTTTTATCACCATCTCGGAGCTCACAGGCTTCGTGTTCACCTGTAGAGGCTCCACTGGGAACAATGGCTCGTCCAAACCCAGATTCAGTTTTCACATCAACTTCAATAGTAGGATTTCCTCGTGAATCTAGCACTTGTCGTGCCTGAATTTGTGTAATGGCAGCCATGGTTTGGGGTTAATTTGCGTGGATTATAACCCTAGGCTAGCTAAGATTCAATGAAGCATATTGATCGGTACTTACACTATGCTATTATCCCCACGATCTAAACGAAAACACTCAATGGATATCACTTGGCATGGACACTCTTGTTTCACAATCAAAGGAAACAACGCAACAATTGTAGTAGACCCTTATGAGGGATTAGGAACAAAACTCCCATCTTTTAACAAAGTAAACATTCTTAGTTTTGGAGATGTGCTTGCTGGTAAAGAAGGTTCAAGAATGGAAATTGAAGGTGCAAAACTGCTTGATTGGCCAGGTGAATTTGAAGTTTCAGGAGTAGCTATTGAATCATTTAGTGCTGAAGAACATGCAAAATCTGGAGGTGCAGAAGGAGAGGATGCAAAAATCTTTGTATTTGCTATTGATGGAATCAAAGTTTGCCATCTCAGTGGTTTAAGTCACGAGCTCTCTGACGAGCTGCTCGATCATATTGGGGATGTAGATGTACTCTTGATTCCCGTGGGCGGCAAAGTCGTACTCGACGGGAAGCGAGCACATTCGGTGGTGGAATCCATTGAGCCACGTGTGGTTATCCCGATGTACTACTCGGCTACAGAATCCAAGTTGGAATTGGGAGGTGCAGAGGAGTTCTTGAAAGCGGTAGGTAAAACCGAACTCGAAGCGGTGAACAAGTTCAGCGTTAAGGGGAAAAGTGCTTTGCCTGACGGAATTATGGAATTTGTTAAACTCGATCCTCAATCTTAGAGAGCCAGGAGCGTGCTACCTGCACTCCGATACACCGCTCTTTTTGTATAGGGTCTGAAATTTCGCAGGATTTTTTGGAGTCTACTGCTTTTACTAGAAAGAAAGACTCGTTTTGTAGAGACGCTAAATTTGCGTCGCGGTTTACGACTTGAAAACATGAGAATAGGGTTAGAGTGGATTAATACATTCGGATCACAGTAGTGACGACTCCTTGAACAACTAGGTAGTCATCAGCATAAATATCTTCATACTCGGGGTTTTCAGCTTGAAGCCAAACTTTGCTTCCATCGGTTCTATACCGCTTTACGGTGTTTTCACCATCAACAAGTGCAATGACAATATCACCGTCTTTAGCGCTAGCATCTCGGTTTGCAACAACAAAGTCCCCCTCAAGAATCCCGGCATTGATCATGCTGAGCCCTGTAACTCGCAATGCAAAAGACCCTTGAGGCTTTTGAAGCATATTGCTTCCGACTTCGAAATAGTCGATCACATGTTCTTCCGAAAAAGTAGGTCCCCCCGCAGGGATCGTTCCAAGAACAGGGATCTTCATAAGATTAGTTGCAGCATCCAATTTTTCTTTCACACTGTTTAAAAGCTTAATTCCTCGTGGAGTATCATCTTTTTCAAGATAACCTTTCTCTTGGAGGGCTTTCAGATGTTTAAGAATGCTGTTGTCACTTTTCACGCCAAAATGTTCACGCATCTCTCGAATCGTTGGAGATTTTCCGAATTGAAGTTGGTACTGCTCAATGAATTTGAGTACAGCTTCTTGTTTTTCGGTGATCATGATGGCTGGGTTAGGTGAGTGTACGCTCAATATAGGTGAGTGAGTGCTCACCGTCAAATCTTTAACTATTGCTAGTTGTTTTTATTGTGTTGGAATGGAATATTCTTTCCCTATTAATTGAGTATCAATTTGTGGATCACGAATGATCGGCAACCCTTTTTCACGAGCTAATATCGCTAAGTGTGAGAGCAGTCCTCCACGTCGAGTGACTATCCCATTCACCTTGGAAAACTGTTCTATAAGTTCAGGTCTCAACTCTTCAACGAGTAGGATTACATTTTTTTGAGTTTTAAAATCTTTTAAAGGAGTTAAAGTTCCTTTGGCTTCCCCTGGTGAAAGTACAAGTTTTGACTCAAGCCTCTTGGTGTATGTAGTCAAACAAGCCGGATATTCAGATTCATTTTTACTTTTATGATTGCAGATGAGATCTAATTGAGATTTCAATTTCACAACAAGCATTCGTCCTAATTCCCTATTGTGTTGCGCGATTAAGACTTCAGGCAGGACTTGTTGATATTGAGTTTTTTGAATGGCCCCTAAATTCTCCCACCATTTTTGAAGTTCTGGACTTAATGGAGGAGTGTCTAAATCTAATTTTATGAACTTACCTTGGTCAGAAAGGTCTAAAGTGTTCCCTTGCCACTGGTGGGTTTTAATCTGAGGATGAGGGAGTTCAATTCCGAGTAGTGTGGCGCCTTGGCTCAAAACTACTACGCTTGAAGGACCTTTCTTATGTATGAGTTCAAGTCGTTTGATCATGGCACCAGCGAGCAGGTTCGTCTCAAAAATAAGTTCATACTTTTGAAGGAATTCTTCTCTTGATATGCGTTTAAATGGACTTTCTAGTTCCAGAATTAAAGACTGTTGAATCTCTAAGGCTGAACGAGTTTTAGGTCGAGTCAGTTTCCACTGATTGATAGTGCTTTCCCAGAGTCCTTTCAATCTTTTGATTTTAAGCCGTCCATTCTCTAGGTCGTAAGCGGGGAATAGGCTTTGAATTTCAGCTCGTTTGTCCACATAAAGTTCACCTTCTAAACGTTTTAAAAAATCCATAGCTGTGTACTTAATACCAAGTTTTTTGTACACGCTATCCACTGGTCCCCCTGCGGCATAAATTTGCTTTAGTAGGTCCATGCTGTGTTTGCATGGGAAAGGGGCAAGTTCAGTGAGTTCATTCTTCTCCCAATGATATTGTCCTGTAGGAAGCGCCGTTTCCATCACTTTGATCTTAAGCGTATCTTCCTTGGAGATCGTGGTTATCGGCCGAGATTGTAGAATGTAAAGCGTCCCATCTTTTCGTCCCCACTCAATGTCTTGGGGGTGTTTGAATGCAATCTCGATGGATTTGAATACCGTTTCAGTTTTATCGTTCCAGTTCACACGTTTCATTGTAGGAGTGAGCTCTCCTTGAACAATTTTTTCCGCTCCACCGGCTGCACTTTCAATAATCATTTCAGGTGTACCTTCAGGATCACGAGTGAAGCAAACTCCAGATTCATCAAATTCGATGAATTCCTGAACGATCAAAGAAAACTCATCAATTTTGACTCGTTTCTTCGCATTAGCAATTACTTTTTTTGCGGCCTCCAGTAAATTGTCTGGACTCACATTAAGTTCAGTGTGAAAAAGACCAGCCATACTTTCGTTTTTGCTGTCTTCATTAAGAGCACTTGATCGTACTGCATAGGTTTTTGCGCTGATCTTGTGATGAGCCTTGTCTAGTGAAGTGGCTAAATTCTTGAAGTCTGAGGCAGAAATACCCACAAAAGCAGGGACATTGAGTCCCAAGTCTTTTAACTTTTGAAGGTTCTGAGTTTTAGGCCCTAGTTTAGTATTCATCAAGATTTTTGTAGCGTCCTAAGAAATTATACCCTCGTCGCTCCAATTCTATTCCTGTCATTTTTGCGTCAAAACAATTGATCCAGTCGTCACATAGTGTGATGACAGAACTACCAGCTGGGGCTTGCCCGAAGACCCTGTCCATGTCTTCACTTGGAGTGTAGAGTAAGGCCATGAATAGACTGCCTTCTATCCCTGAGCTTTCAAATTTATCTGGTTCTCTTGAATCAATCAAAATGGCTCCATCAGCGACCATAGTTCGTGTTTTTTCGGTAGTCAGATAGGCATGGTAATACCAATTGCTAAAAGCTTCAGAGAAGACAATAGTGCCTTCAAAGACACCTCCATAGTCCACCCAAGATTGTGCGCCTTCCTCAAGATGTTGGGCGACCAATTCTTTGTCTCTCAAGAAACTAGACACTTCTTCTCCCCTCATGGATGAGGCACAAATCACAAAGTAGTATTTTTCTGGATCAAGTTCTTTCCATTCTCCATTGAGTAAATCTGCAAATCGTATGTGGGTTGATCCAGGAATGTGCCCCGCTTCAACTTCTAAGTTTTCACGTGCATCTAGAATCACATAATCGTTTCGATCACTTGCCATCGCTTCAGCCAAGGCCACGTTACTGATTGTATCTCCTTCAGCCGCGTGCAAGTTCCAAAAGCTAGGTGTTTGAGGCTCCTCTTCTTCAGGTTCTTCAATGTTGATTACTTCTTCGTCCTCAAGCTCAAAATAGCTTGTATCTACAAGGAGTTCAGTTCGTTCTTCCATACTTTCCTCCAACCATTTTGCTTCGGCATTTTCTGCTTCAGTGCTGAAGTAAAAATGAGCGCCAATTCCAGACCCAACGACGGTGATGAGAATTCCCAGTATCGATGCTTTAGCCCATCGTTTTCTTGCAAGTTGAGTGAGCTTAGTCTTTATTAACTGATAAGCAGTAGTAAATGCTGCAGAAAGAAACAAGAAAACAACGGATGCCACTGCTGCCACTTGAGCTCCAATACTCACGATGATTTCTGGTGGTGGGATGGCAAGCGTGACTTGTGGAAACAAAACCAAAGCCAATAGGGCGGCGTGAATGAATCGGTTCATATTGTGATTTTAGTTCAATTCACTAGAATATTACAGGTTTGTTATTTTTTATCTGAAATTGAATGGAGATCTCATTAGCCCAAATTGAAGATGCAGAAGTGATCCTGGCTCTTCAAAAAGCAAATCTCAGATCACCTGATAATGACGGTGATAAAGGTTTTGTAGAATTAGATTTAAACTTGAAAGAGTTGAGTTTCTTTATAAATGCACAATCAGCCATCCTTGCAAAAGAAAATGAAACATTGCTTGGCTATCTTTTGGTTCCATCATTCGAAGTGGCCTCAAAGGTAGAGACCATTCAGCATTTTATTGATGAGCTGCTGGAGAAGAATTTAGTAGAATCCAATTCACGAATCTTTTCAATTTGTGTTTCAGAATCAGCCCGTGGTCAGGGACTGGCGTCAAAACTTTATTCTTATTATCGAGAGAATTTTAAGGAACCTGCCGTTTCCGAAGTATCAGAAGCAAATATCCCTTCATGGCGATTGCATATAGAGAAAGAGAAGATGAAAATTTTGGATGAATACCAAAATAATCGAGGTGAAAGAGTGGTTTTAATGAGTTTGTAGTGGTGCTCCCACCAGGACTACAGATTCACTTTGTGAATCTCTTACTGACGTCGTCACTCGGTCATGTGAAAGCAAGCATTCCCGCGACTCTCGTTCCTAGTCAGCATCTGAACCTACCCTTCGGGAGGTTCTCGTCCTTGCTGCTAAGGCAGCGTTGAAAATCCGCCAGACCACGAGGATCTGCCGTTTTTTCAAACTTGGTGCTCCCACCAGGACTCGAACCTGGAACTACTCCTTAGGAGGGAATTGTTATATCCGGTTTAACTATGGGGGCGCATAGGAAACTTACTGCCCCCTCTTGAAACTGTAAAGCGTGCTTTTTTTGTAAGAAAAATTGATTATATTCTTTATACTGATGCAGATTAACCTAATACTATGAAAAAATTACTCTTACTTATCCCTGTTATTCTTGTGGGATGTGCAAGTACACCTGTTGAAGGGCCAACGATGCCTAGTGATCCTATTGTTGAAGACCCCACTGAGATTGTAGAAGAGCTTCCTAGTAATATTATTGATTTTTCTAGGATTGAAGTCGGGGATATATTAGGGGGCATGACCGTTTCTGAAATTGAGATCTATTCAGATGATCCTGAGGAAGATATTCTTCAGTGGAATAGTGCGATTGATTTTGTCGGAGAAGTGACCTTTATGGCGAATTATGAACATACATCAGATGAAAATCCATTCTTTGGTGACCTTGTCTGCTTGTCAGACATTGAGCATGGAGATTCACTTCCATTAGTAGAAGAGGACTATCGAAGCAGTCGACTTTGTTTTACTAACCAAGACTTAGCTCAGGAATTGTTGAATACCGAGCCAGGAGATTCTGGACGTGCTGAATTCACAATCAGTTCCTACACGTGGATTGGCTTGGAAAGTGAAGTGGTGAACGCAGCCACCCTTGTAGGGGTGTCTCTATAGAGAGGCGCTCAATCGATTTAAAAAAGATCAAGGTCCATTCTTTGCGGATGGGCCTTTTCTTGAACTAAGATGATTTCTCATTTTAACTCACCCAAATGGCCAAGCTCACGCCCATGATGCAACAGTACCAAGAGATTAAAGCCGAGAATCGTGATTCGATTCTGTTTTTCCGATTGGGAGATTTTTATGAAATGTTTGGAACGGATGCCATTGAGGCTTCTAAAATTCTAGATATCACTTTGACGGCTCGAAACAAAAAGTCGAATCCTATTCCAATGTGTGGGATTCCTTATCATGCCGCAGAAAATTATATTGCGAGGTTGAGTAAGGCAGGAAAGAAGGTCGCGATTTGTGAGCAGGTTTCTGATGCGAGTTTACCTGGAATCGTAAAACGAAAAGTAGTTCGTGTTATCACTCCAGGGACAACCTACAACGAACAAGTTTTGAATAATAAGGCAAATCATTATGTGCTTTCCGTTTTTCCACAACGTGACTACTTTGGAATTGCTTTTGCAGATCTGTCGACAGGTGAGTTTCAAGCCACAGAATTTCAAGGTTTAGAGGCTTTAAAAACTGAATTGATAAGATTGGACCCTGTAGAGTTGGTCATCAATAGTGAAGATTATGACAATCCAGATATTCGATCCTTATTGGCAGGATTATCAGAGGCTCCCTTATCTTCCGTGAGTCTCTATGAAGAAGCACCTCGCCTATTAAGGAATCATTTTAGGGTGACAAGTTTGGAAGGTTTTGGTTTGGCAAATCATCCTTTTGCAACACAAGCAGCTGGAATTTTGCTCCGTTACCTTTTGGACACTCAGAAAGATTCACTCACTCATATCGATAGAATTCAAAGTTATCATCGAGATCGATGGATGTTTTTGGATGAATCCACGATTCGCAGTTTAGAACTTTTTTCCACATTGAGAGATCAAGCAAAAGAGGGGACACTTTTGTCTATTCTTGACCAGACAAAAACCTCTATGGGGGGACGTTTGTTGCGTCGATGGCTGGTTCAGCCCTTGTTGCGCCGAACAGAGATTGAATCTAGACATGACGGAGTGGACAACCTAGTCAAAGATAACGATTTGAGGCATGACTTGCTTGAACAATTGAATTTTCTGACAGATCTAGAACGACTGCTTGCACGACTTTCAGCCAATGTAGGAAATGCTCGAGATCTAGTGAGTTTAGGATTGTCTCTAGAGAAAGTGCCTTATGTTCAAAAAGCACTTGAGCGAGCAAATTCACGAATGCTCACTGCTTTAGCTAGCCAGTTTGTCATTTTAGATAATCTTACAAGCTTGATTTCTACGGCACTTCTTGAAGAGCCACCCATGAAACTAACAGAGGGAGGAATGTTCAAAGAAGGTTACCATTCTGAGCTTGATGAATGGAATCGACTGATGAAAGATGCCAAAACAGCTTTGAAAGAAATTGAAGAACGAGAACGTGTTCAAACAGGGATAAGTTCTTTGAAGGTGGGATACAATAAAGTTTTTGGTTACTTCATTGAGGTGAGCAAGTCTAATCAAGACAAAGTCCCTGAACATTACATTAGAAAGCAAACCTTAACGAACGCAGAGCGTTACATCACACCGGCATTGAAAGAGCATGAAGAAAAGGTACTGAGTGCTTCTGAAAAAGCAAAACAATTGGAATACGAGCTTTTCTTAGATTTGAGAGAGCAAACTTTACGGCATGTGCATGAGATTCAAATGAATGCTCATCTTTTGGCAGAATTGGATGTTCTTTGTTCATATGCCACAACCGCCATTCAGCGAAATTACTGTCGACCTGAATTAGTAGACGAACAAGCTTTGGTGATTACTGAAGGTAGACATCCTGTTGTTGAAAGTATGACTTTTGAACAACGCTTTGTTCCAAATGACACTCAACTCATAGACAAAGAGTGCAATATCAAACTGATTACAGGGCCAAATATGAGTGGGAAATCAACGTATCTTCGACAAGTTGCATTGATTGCTCTCATGGCTCAGATTGGGTCTTTCGTTCCAGCATCTCGAGTTCAAATGCATTTGTTTGATCGTATTTTTACTCGAGTGGGGGCCAGCGATAACTTGGTGCGTGGACAATCAACATTCATGGTAGAAATGCAGGAATCAGCAAACATTTTGAACCATGCCACATCTAGAAGTTTGATTATTTTAGATGAAGTAGGACGAGGAACGAGTACCTATGATGGCTTGAGTATTGCGTGGGCCATGCTTGAGTATTTACATGATCATTTGAAGGGATTCACTCTTTTTGCCACTCATTATCATGAGATGATTGCTTTGGCAGATAAGCTTGAAAATGCAGCAAACTTTTCAATTGATGTTCAAGAAACAAAGAAAGGGGTGCTTTTTCTTCATAAAATTAAACGTGGTGGAATCGATCGAAGTTATGGAATTGAGGTAGGGAAACTGGCTGGACTTCCATCATGGGTCACAGGCCGAGCAGAAGAAATTCTGAGCGAATTGGAAAACAATAAAGAACTTAAGCGAAGCAAAGTGCCTGAAAACCAGCTCGACCTCTTTGCGAGTGGCATGGCAGAATCACGTATGCCTGGAAAACTCACGCATCCAGCGATTGAACGCCTGAAAAAACTTGAAGTTGATCAGATGACACCGCTTGAGGCCCTCAATATTCTTAATGAGTTGAAAGCGCTTAAAGAAAATGAAATTCAAGACTAAAGAACAAGAAAAGGCTTACGAATCTGCAATGAAACGAGATTACAAGGCCGCTGCTTTTGATGTTGATGGGACACTCACTGAATTTGGGAAATTCACTATTCCTGACTATGTATTAGAAACATTGGAAAAAGTGCCACTTGATGTACCTTTGGCCTTATGTACAGGTCGTCCCATCGATTTTATTCATGGGAAAATGGATAAAATTTGTAATGCAACTCGTAATCCAGAGGAGCAACGACGACGTTGGTGGATTCTCGCTGAAAATGGTGGTGCGGGTTATTATTATGAACCTCAAAGTGAAGGTTATGTGAAGTTTTTTGAAGCACCTTGGCCAAGTGAAGAGATTAAAATGGAGGTTTTAGAGGCTCATCTGAAAGATAAATTAGGATGGAAAATTCAAACTATTCTTAGAGATCACACTGTTTTGGTCTTGTATTCAAAATGGATGTATTTATTTCCTCGAGTGATCAAGTCAACGTCTTTACGAAACTCAAGAAAAATCGAACGACTTCTAAAAAAACGTGGTTTGGATCATTTACTTTCCGTACAAAATTCAGGTTTAGGGACTTTAATCATCCCTAAAACCAGTGGGAAAGGACAAGCCATACAAAAAATGGCAAGAAAATTGGGTATTCCTATGAAATCCATACTGTGTTTGGGAGACAATCCTCAAAGAGGAGGAAATGATGAAGACTTCCTTTCAGGTGACTATGGTACTCCTTTTTCAGTAGGTCCTATTCTTAAAAAAACTTACCCACTTCCTGTTTTGAACGAGGCGCATGTCCACATGTCGGGACCAAAGGGGGTTGTCTACCTCTTAAAGAAGCTTTTCCACATTTAGTGTCTACTTCTGTTGAAAACAGCTTTTTAAGCTTGCCACCTCGAGTGAACACTGGTATTTTCTGCGCACTTTATTCCTGTCTTTCGGACTGTCAGTAATCCGAAAGTACCTAACCCAAGCAGTATGAAGTATGAAATCATGCTTATCCTTGATCCAAAACAAACGGACAAGGAGCTCGAAGCGGTGCTCTCAGAGGTAAAAGGTGGACTAAGCGAACATGGGTTCGAAACAGTCGATCAAGATATCTGGGGACAACGTGACCTCGCCTACAAAATTAAAGGGCGAATGACAGGGTACTACGTAGTACTCATTTTTGCTGGTGAACCATCTGGTTTACAAGCCTTCAAGAAGGATCTCGCTCTTATGAACGGAATTCTTCGAACACTCGTTCAAAAAGTTGAAGACGATTACGTTCTTCTTCGATACGATGAACTTAAAACCACTAAAGCTGGTGATGCCGGTGCAACTCTTAGCAAGCATGCAGAGGAGCTCAGTAAGAAAGTGACAAGTGGATCAAAATCAGAAGCAAAGAAAGAAACTTCTGAAGAGGACAAGAAAAAGCTCGACGAACAGCTTAAGGCAATCGTTGATGATAAAGACATTGAAGTCTAAACTTTATATCCATAACAAATAGCAATAATGCGAAGTGTTAACAAAGTGGTTCTCATTGGGAACCTAACCCGTGTACCAGAACTAAAGACTACAGCAAGTGGTCAAGCTATCGTGACTTTTGGTCTAGCCACCAATCGTCAATGGACAACAAGTAATGGCGAAAAACGAACTTCTGCTGAATTCCACGAATGTGTGGCTTGGGCAAAGCTCGCTGAAATCTGTAATACCTACCTTAAAAAAGGAATGCTCGTTTACGTAGAGGGATACCTCAAGACGAGAAGTTGGGATATGGAAGATGGAACTCGACGGTTCCGAACTGAAGTGGTTCTCCAAGACATGATCATTCTTGAAAAACGAGGAGATCACGAAGGTGACTACATGCCTATGGAAGATGAAGGAGGAATGAGCTTTGATGCTCCAGCTCCTAAGCCTCAAATGAAAGCGGCTCCTGTTGCTGAAGTTACTGAAGCACCTACTCCAGAAGCAGAACCTGCTGCACCTGCAGCTCCTGTTGTTGAAGAAGCTCCTGCTGCTCCTGCACCTGCTGGAGAGCTCAATGTGGACCTCGACGATGACAACATGTTTTAATAATTGATTTTCTCTAACTATGACTAAGAAAGTACAAAACCAGAGAACTAAGCGACCTGAACTTCCTGCAGTAATCAACTACAAGGATGTAGAGTTGCTTCGTGCTTACCTTTCTGTGTTTGGACGAATTGTTCCTCGGTACTACACCGGAGTAACACTCAAACAACAACGAAGCCTTTCTCGTGCGATTAAACTTGCTCGACAAATGGCTCTTCTGCCTTACACAAGCAAGTACTAATTCTCGAATAAAATAAGCGGAAAGCTCTGCCTCTCGTGGTAGGGCTTTTTTGCTGTCTGAGGACATTGAAAAAAAAGTGAAAATATGCTAAGATCATTAGATAAAAATAAAAATACGTATGGCAAAAACAAAAAAGCGCCGTTTGCGCGCGGAAAAAGCAGCACCTGAAAATGCGTTCTCTGACGTGCTTTTTGCTTGGTACGCTCCAGAATACATTCGCTTTGAGCGAGGCTTCTACTGGTACCTATTTGCGGGGGCATTTGTTCTGATGATGATTGCCTATGCCTTCTGGACAGGTGCGTGGTCCATGGCGCTGGTTTTTATTGTTTTATCTGGAGTTTATCTTCTAGAGCATCGTCGTCACCCGAACCTCATCACTGTGAAAATTTCACATTGGGGGGTGAAGTTTGGTGATTTAGAGTTGCCCTTTACAGAAATCAAACGCTTTTGGATTCATCATCATCCGCCTCATGTGGATGAGTTACGAATTGAAACAACAAGTCGAATCCATCCAGAAGTGATTATTCCTCTGATGGGAGCTAATCCAACTTTAATTCGACAATATTTCGCAACTCAAGTTCCTGAATGGGAGGGGAAACACCTTCCTTTGATTGATGTGCTCACCCGAATGCTTCGCTTACACTAAACCATGCCTTCACCATCTGATAAAAATCGGTTTGAATCTAATCTCGGTGATTTCACTAGGGATGGAAAAACAAACATGAAAAACCTTCATGTGGATTCAGTACCAATGTCGATCGATTGGGATCGTGGTGATCGTCGTGCAGATAACATTGAAATTGGGAAATGGGGAAAAGCTTTGATTCTAGACATTCAAAAAGAAGCTAATCAAGTTTTTGATGCCGCAGAAGTGGATGAAGCACATGAGGAAGAAGAATTACTTCGAGTCACTAAACGTGCCATGACCATGGCTGTGACTCGTTATGAAGCAGTACTTAGTGGTTTTGAAGGCAGTAACATAAGCAACAAAGTAGAAGTTGATGAGTTTTGGCAACGAGCTGCAATAGTGCTGCAAAGTATTAACGCTAAATCTTTGATGTATGAAAGTGCGATGCAAGAAACAGGTCCAGATCCTATTGTTGAAGCTTTTTATAAATCAATTGAGAGCAATATTCCTGCTGATTTCACAGCGGTGGTTGAACGCATCACTACAGATGAGTTGACCTCAAGAGATAGAGAATACATTGCTGGAAAATTCAGACGGCTGATGAGTTGTGAATCTCTTGAAAGTGTATATACAGAGTCGACCAAAGACATTCAAACAGGAGAGGTTGCTCTATTGCTTTTAAACTTAAAAGAAAATCCAGAAGAAAAGAAAAAGGTGATTGATTTGATCATTTCTAAACCTGGAGGTCCCGCGGCTATTGTTTACTTGACTATGGGTGGTTATATAACAGGAGTAGAAGCAGAACAATACATTGAGCGACATGAAGCGGGCGAGAAAGATGAAGATCGAATCAAGGCCTTTGGAAAAGCACGAGAATTTATTCTTGGAGGAACCATGCGTAGTGCACAAAAAGCACGTGTGCGAGTAAGGAAAGAAACACGGACCCGAGCCGGATACATTTTGGGACATAAAAATCAGGCTCAAGCCAAATTAAGTTACAAAGGGATTGGAGCCACCTATGTGAAATGTATGGCAGGTGGAGCTTTAGTTCTGAGTGCACTAAATCACTGGGATTCTCCAGTGGAATTTATGACGAATCCAGTGACTTTGGCTGCGTTAACCGCGGGATCCATTGCGGCAGAAGTTGATCCCAGTGACATTGGTGTATGGCCAAAACCTGGAACCCATTCAGCACCACTTTTCCAAGATAAAGAGGAACAAGAAGATGCTGAAATGGAGGACAAATTCAAATATTTCAAAGAAGACATGCTAAATAAAGTCACAACAGCAGAACTCTATTACAACCTAATGGATAGAGTCATTTCAGAGACCAAAGTTCAATTAACAGAAGGAGTTCATCTTTCTGAAGTAAAGATCGATCTCGATAAAATTGGAGTTAAATACAACAAACTTCATTCTCGATTTAAAAATGCGAGTAAAAAACAAATTGAAAGTGATTTCAGCGAGTGGACCCAGACATTCTTTTTTGAAGAAGGTTTGAATCGACCCTCTGAAATGGCACAACGTCAGTACATGAATGACATGCGTCGTGAACGAGAGCTCGATGATGACTGGCCTACTTACAACCTTGGTAACGCAATTAAATGAGCTATTTAGATCAAATTGACAGTCTGAGTAACTTCAAAAATGAAGTCCTTCAACCAGGGGTTAGCTTTGACGAGATGAATTTTGATGAAGGTTATCGAGAGCTTTATCATCAATGGTCAGAAGTTGTAGGAGAAGATGCTTTGCTCACAATGAATCCAGATGATCGATTGATCAGTTTCACGGATTTCGTTCGTGATGACAATCTTCGTGTAGCAGAAGCTCAAGTGAGACGAACGCTCAACCCTAGTAAGCGTGCAGCACTCGCTAAGGAAGTGACTCGAGGACAATACCTTCGGGTTCAAGATGAGAATGGAGATTTCAATAAAATCATTCCTCGTTCTGATTTAGATTCTATGGACGCACTAACAACTCGTGCTATTTCAGATACATGTGTAAGTACCACAACAAACTGGGAAGAAGTTTGTGATCAACAAAGTGCACTTTCATTTGCTCATAAATTGAGAGAGCAGCATTTTCTTGTGAAAAGCATCACGGTTGGACGAGAGTTTAAAGCAGAAGTCATTCATCCTAAAACAGGACCATGCACGGTTGCTGTTGATTTAAATCAATCCTTAGCAGAAGCATTGGTTTTTGAATTTGTAAATGGAGATGGAAAGAAAAAATCAGTGAGCATGAATCAGTTTGGAGATGCTTATGGGATGATTCAAGATAGCTTCTTAGGAAACATTGAAGACCTCACTTCCATCGGCAAGAAGGTGATCTCAGAAAGTATCGTCTTGAATGGAGCCGATAAAAATAGTGCGGCCCTTGCGGCCCAAGCTGCCTTTGGAGCGGCTTACGCTATGGGACATTTCAAAAATAAAAAGCGCGCACAATTGGCGGCTGGAGAAATGCCTATGACGGATCTTCCCAATGGAGCCCAAGTTCCAAATATGGAAGTGGCTCGTTCCAATGTAGTGGCACGACAAGAACAACAACGTGCAATTAATGAAGAATCAGAAAAAGGAAGAAAAGAAGCGCATCAAAGATACAAAGAGTCTGCTCGAGATGCAGCTACTTATCATTCGGAACAAAAAGCTCTAATGGAAAGCCGAAGAGCTTCGGATAAAAAAAGAAATAAAAGCTTTATGGCCGGCGCTATTGGAGGACTGCTTGGTTCTGGTACAGCCACTGCCATCATGACTTGGATAGCGATGTAACCCACACCCATGTTTAAAAAACTATTCCACAAATTGAAATCTGCCTTCACGTTAAAACACGCGTGTATGCTTCTATTGCCCGTGTTGATGGTGATTCTTTTGCCAGATGTGGCTCATGCTGCAACCCCTGAACAAACTGAAGTTTACACAAAGATTGGATCGGTATTGTCAATTGTTTTAAATATTGTTCAATCCTTGCTTTGGCCTTTCTTGCTCTTTATTGGAGACTTGATGGATGTGGACATGATTACGGGGCCAGGAATGGAAGAGCGTCTATGGGCGATTTGGGTACAAATGAGAGATCTAGTGAACATATGTTTCGTTATTTTTCTTCTGGTTATTGCCTTTTACAACACTCTTGGAATAGGAGGGGGTGAAGGAAATTTAGCCATGAAAACCGCGCTCCCCAAAGTAGTTTTAGGATTGATTCTGGTGAACTTCACCTTTGTAGGTGGGAAGCTGATTATTGATGTTTCAAACGTAGCGACGACCGCAGTATTTGCACTGCCCGAACTCGTTGAAGATTTTGACATGGACTCTCAACGAGACGATTTAGCTAAAAATATGTGTTCCAATAAAGAAGGTGCCAATTACGCTTATGACTCGGAAGACACACCTGTGTTGACCAGAATTTTCTGTAAAGTGAATGAAGAAGAAACAGAATATTTGCCTGAACTGAGTGTGAAGTCAGAGCAGCAGTACTTTATTCGAATGAATAAAAGTAATATTGCTTTAGTGATGGCCACAAACATGGGGGCAGTCACTTCTCAGCTAGAGCTAGACACCAATATTACAAGCCTCGGAGAATTGATAGAAAATCTAGGATTCTCTGTGATTATGTCCTTGGTCTTTGCCATTGCTTACATTGCATTGGGGCTCGTTCTACTCGCTCGAGTGGTGGTCTTATGGCTGGTACTTGCCTTCTCACCAATTGGGGTTTTGATTTTTGTGATTCCTCAATTGAAAGATTTATTAGGAGGCGGGGGCGATCTCATGCAGAAAATTGTTAAACATTTGATGGCGCCTATTGTGATTGGAATCGCTCTGACCGTGGGATATTTGATGATTGAAGCCTATGACGGAATCATTAAGGAAACCGCAAGTTTAGGAGGAGCAGAAGCGGATGCCTTGCTTGCAACGGAAGTGCTCTTTTCCGGAGTATCAGATATTGCTCAGTTGATTATTGCGGTAGCCAGCGTCGTAGTGGTTTGGGTGGGAGTCTTTAGTGCCTCATCAGACACACTGGCTGGATTTGCAACGAATGGGATTAAAGGGCTCGGAGAGATGGCAGGGAAACAAATTGCCCAACTGCCTTTGCAAGCCGCTTCAATGCCTATCCCTGTATTCAATAGTGATACCCAGAAAGTGGAAAGTTCACGAATTTCTGGTCTGGATATGATCCAAGCGGCCAAGAATGGACTTGGAAACTTCAAAGCTTCTAAGCGTGAGGATCAAAACAATCGGATTGTTCGAACCTTTGGGAAAGGCTTTGGTAACCAAGGTGGACGCTTTAATTCAGCGAAGGACAAACTTACTGATCTCAACACTTCTCTAACTTCAAATGCAGAACTCACTAACTCTGAGTTGGATCGTATTAAGCGAGAATTCTCACAAATTGCCCAAAATAATAATGTGTCTAACCCCGGCGACTTGCAGCGTCAATTGAATGCTGAGGTTGAAAAAGTGAAATCTGGTGGAAGTGTGGATCGACTGGCAAGTTGGATAAGAAACAATGCTGATGATTATGGAATTAAAGATAAAGATGACAAAGATGCTCTCAGTAAGATGTTAGGAACCCTGGGTGGACAAAGTTATAAAGCGCCTGAGAAGGAAGGGAATACAACTCCTGCTGCAGGAGGAGGAAGCACTCAAGTGAATGTAGAGGTGGATCCAAATGCCAACGCTGATGCCACAGCGGATACAAGCAATGCAGCAACTGTGACGACTCCGACTACAGCTCCCACTGAGCCTGCAGCACAAGCATCACCAGCAACGACGACAACAACAGATACAACGACCCCTGATGCTGCGGATCCACCTGCAGAACCTGCAGAAGAAGAGGATCCTCAGTAATTTCAACAACTTTACAAATATTACTTATGTTGGTACAATCACTCACCTACGGTCACAAACTGTCCGCATTATGGATGGTGATTGTGAAGAGAGAGTCTTATTGCTCAGGTTGGCTGAGCTACTCCCTCTTCTCTGCTCTCAACGAGAGCGTTATCACCACTAAATCTATCTAATGCGAAGAGCTTACAACCACCATCATCGCTTTCGTTCGAAAAATCCTTTCCTCGGAGAGGAATTCCTGGTCTTTGCAAACGACGGCGGATCAGAAGGTTCTGCAGCACCTCCATTGCCCAAGGGGCCTTCTAAAACTCCTGCGGAAGAATTTCATGATGAAGTTCAGAAAGGTCCAAAACCAAAAGAGATGGGAGAATTGGTGGAGCTTTTTGCTGATGATCCCCGTCCACCTTTAACAAAGGCGGTTGATCATTATCAGTATCTAGCTGGACAGATTCGTTTTTATGAACGGATCAATCGTTATCTTCAAACAACAACAGAAGATTTTGATATGGGGGCATTGCCTTGGTCAAAATCAGGTGAAAGCATTGAAGAAGCGGTTTCCAACTTAGAAGAAAAAGTGGCTAATTTAGATTTGGATATTGATCCTGAAACATGGACAAGTATTCGAAATAGTGAAGAAAGAGATCAGCGCCAAGAGATGATCAATGTCATGGTGGGAATTTATGAAAAACTAGAAGCTGCTAAAAATGAACAAGCTCAAGTCGTTCATAATGAGTACATCAAACATTATGTGAGTGAATATGATGGATTGATTGAATCATGGGAAAACACACCTGATGTTTATCAGGACTATGCGAAGGAAAAAATAGCCCAATATAAAGTGGCTCAAGCACATCTAAAAAAACAAATTGAAAACCGAGTGGATGTAGATGATGAAGCAAAATTAATGGAGTTGCTTCGAAGCTATAAAGGAGTGTTAGACAATGAGAAGAATGAGCTTGTAACGGCACGTCAGGAAGTAGAAAATCCCGTGAATTTATCTGAGGTTGAACTCATGTTCCGTGGGATTCAAAAGGTTAAAAGAGTTGAATTCTCTAGTCGTTATGAGGAATACAAATCAAAAATAGGATCTATTCTAACCGCATTAGAACGTGTCAAAAATGAAGTTGCGAGATCTGATCTTGATGACACAGAAAGAGGAAGTCGAATTAAGAAAGTTGATGGACTGATTAAAAAGTATAAAGAAGGATTAGAAGGAGCTGAGGGTTTTGCTGCCAATACTTTTTCAAATCCAGATATTCATACTGAAAAGGATGAGAATGGAAAAGATGTTCCTAAGACCATGAAGGGAGTGACAGGGGAACCTGTTTTTGTTCCCAAAGGTCTTAAAGAGCGAATTGAACTTTTGAAGTCAGGAGCTTTAAGTCCTGACGAAACCAATGTCTTAGCGACAGGGGTGATGAACGAAATGAAATCAATGAAGCAAGCCATTGATGCTTTTGTGGATGATGTTGATACTAATTTTGATAAAACGCTTACTGCGCTTCATGATGAAGATATTGAAGGGCCTGTGAGGAGTCCAGGTTTCAGTATGAATATTGAAATCGTATGGATGTCTCCTATGGATGTATGGAAGATGGTGGAAAATGCTTCGGAATCCTTCAAACGTTCTTTTGAACGTAGTCGAATGCGAAAAGTAGGGAAAGTAGGGAGTGCGATTACTAGCCCTTTATCCAATCTTAATTTTGGACCTTTTCAGCATTTTTCTGTAATTCCAGGTGATCTTGCAAAAAAAGATGATTCTGCTGAAGATGAAGCGGTTTCTCATTATAAGGATCATTACAAATCTGGGGATGATAATAGTGTTATTGCTCTTTTGCATGAGGCAAGAAACCCAGATCAATTAAAAGCCTGTCTTCAACTTTTAGCGGAACGTGGACGACTCAACTGGTTTGATCCTAAATTTCTTGAACAATTAAATCGTCGTCAAAGTGTCATTTATTTCGATACAGTTAAGATTGAAAAATTTCATGCGAATGAACCTGCCTTTCATCGTGGTTTGAGTACGGCTTTAGAAGCCATTTATGGAGATGCAGATATGTTTAGAAATTTGAATGCACAAAATTCATCCGCCTATAATTCAGGTAAGGAAAAATTCAAACAAGAGCTCATCAATATGTCTCGTTCACGAGGGGGGCTACAGAAAGTAGCGGTTGAAATGTTGAAGGAGCATTATAATGCAGGAGAATCTTCAACCGTGAATCCTCAAAAATTTGAATATGTTATTGAATTGGGGGTGATTGAAGGGGCCGTTCAGCCCGCTGAATTGGGTCTCTATTTCTTGATCCAAGCTGCGAATACAGGATTGCTTCCATATGAACGCTTGGTCCAACTTTATGCGAATAAGGCCAATGACATTCCTTATCTTGAAGTTTTGAATGAAGGGATTTTTAATCAGCAAGTCTTGAAACAATGGGCGAGTATTGATCCGATTCCCCATACCTTTGATACCCTAGCTGCATACAGTGTGCCACATAATTACATGCGATGGTTTCATACCTTTGTGATGCATAATCCTCGAGTGCGTGATCGTGCATCGAAGATTGTATCGGGAGGTCGAGACATGGATTCAGATTTAGCCGCACTTTTCATACCGTACGCATCGGAAAACTCGGCGATCAATATTCTTCAAGTTTTGCCTAGTGGGGCTCATGCAGAAGAATGGTTGCTCAATAATATTTGGAATTACGAATTGTTAACACTGCACAATCAGTTGGCTCATATGGATGAAATGGAAAATGAGCAAGATGGTAAGTTCTCAAGTGTAAAAGCGACTAGTGAACTCACGAATATGGTGGCTGGATTTGTTAAGAAAGATTCCGTGATGTCTGCTCGTTACTTAACAACAGGGTCTAAGAAATATGTGAAATGGACGGAAACTTTGAAGAACCAAAAACCGCGTTCTTCATTTGTGAATGGATTCTTCTGGGACGGTGGAGAGAAAGATGCCACAGGTAAAGCGAAGTACGGTACAGTTTATGATTATGTGATTGAGGCGAGAAAAATCATTACTCAATTGGATCCAGAAATTTTTGACATTCTATTCAAGCAAGGAATTCCAACGAAGGCGGAAGTAGATCGAATCGTGAAGATCGCAAGCGAACGTTATAACCATGATTTTGATGGAGTGCCCCCACAAAATGCCGATGCTCTTTATGAGAAGATTGCTGGTTTGATTGGGGCAGTTGTCGAAAAGCAAAATATGGAAGGGGGAACTCTAAAGAATCTTATTAAGAATGTGACAGCAGGACATCAAAAATTCTACGATAAACAAAATGAAGGTGTTCCTGATGAACAAAAAATTGGAGGAACAATCAGCTTCTACCCAAGTATTGATTCAGAAGGAAATCAAAACCTTCAAGCTGCTAACAACAATAATTGGCATCACGAAGAAACTACAGGGACTTCAACTGGATTTCGCTTAGCAAGCTAGCTTTAAATTCATCATAGCTCATATCCGTTTGATCTTTGGTTTTATAGTTTCGAGCAGCGACTCCTCGTGAGGCCGCTTCTTTTTCACCAACTACAAGCATCCATGGAGTTTTAGACTTTTCAGCATTACGAATCTTCTTTCCAAGACTTTCGCTGCTGTCATCGACATCAACTCGTACATTGGCATCAAGAAGGTCCTTTCGAAGTTCTTCCGCGTAGTCATTGAATTTATCTGCTACAGGTAGAAGCACTACTTGTCGGGGGGCCAGCCAAGTAGGAAAGGCACCCGCAAAGTGTTCAATCATCACTCCCATGAATCGTTCAAGTGATCCAGAGATTGCTCGGTGAATCACGACGGGTCGTTCTTTTTCATTGTTTTGATTGATGAAGCTGAGGTCGAATCGTTCCGGCAGGTTGAAGTCGAGCTGAATAGTCGCGAGTTGCCATTCACGTCCAATGGCATCTTTGAACATGAAGTCGAGCTTCGGTCCGTAGAAAGCGGCTTCTCCTTCAATACGTTCGTAAGGAAGTTTGTGTTCTTTGAGAATTTCTTCGAGTGAATTTTCCGCCATATCCCAGACGGCAGGTTCTCCAAGGTACTTACTCATGTCCTGAGAATCTCGTACAGATAAACTGATCCAGTAATCATTCATTCCAAGGGTGGTGTAAAACTCTTGGACAATGCTCACGATGGTCGCTACTTCTTGAGCGATTTGATCTTTTCGACAGAATAGATGTCCATCATCCTGGCTGATCGCACGCACTCGAGTAAGTCCAGACAGTTGTCCAGACTTTTCGTTTCGATATACAGTAGCAGGTTCAAAGTAACGCACTGGCATGTCTCGGTAACTCCAGTGATTGTCTGCAAAAATTTGCATGTGATGAGGACAGTTCATGGGCTTCATACAGAAATGTTCACCTTCATGAGCACCATCCACACGGAAGAGCTCTTTCCCAAACTTAGCGGCATGACCTGAAGTCTCGTAAAGATCCATCTTAGCAATGTGTGGTGTCCACACCCGTTGGTAGCCTCGTTTTCGATGCAGTTCCCAAAGATAGTTTTCTGTTTCTTGTCGAATCACCATTCCATTGGGTTTCAAGAGAGGAAGTCCTGCTCCCACCAACTCAGAAATGGTAAATAAATTCATTTCCACACCAAGTTTACGGTGATCTCGTTTTTTGGCTTCTTCAAGCATTTTAAGATGAGCCTTCAATTCATCTTTAGTTTCAAAAAGGAACCCATAAATTCGTTGAAGTTGTGGACGGTTTTCATCTCCTTTCCAGTAAGCCCCTGCAATTCGGTGTAGTTTGAAGAATCCAATTTGTTTTGTGGTGTCTGTATGCCCCCCACGACATAAGTCCACAAACTTTACTTCTCCTTTCTTATTGTGATTTTCATATAGGCTCAATTGTTTCCCTTCTGAAATAAAGTCTTCTGCCAGTTCAACTTTGAAGGGTTGATCCGCGGCCTTTAAAAACTCGAGTACTTTTTCTCCTCCCTCTTCTACTCGTTGAAAAGCTTGTGCTTCTTTTTGAATTTCTTTCATCTTCTTTTCGAGGATGGCTAGGTCTTCAGGGATCAGTGTTCGTGGCAATTCAAAATCATAGTAGAATCCGTGTTCAATTACCGGTCCCACACCAAGTTTGGCTTCAGGAAACATTTGAAGTACAGCTTGAGCCAATACATGGGCTGCTGAGTGCCGCATGGCATAAAGTTTATCTACATGTTCTTCGTGTCCTGCATTCATATTAGGTGGGGTTATCAGGGGAATTAAAACAAAAAAACGACTCCGTTGTGAAGTCGTTTGGGTTGACGTAGCACCAAGCGACTCACATGAGTGAGGTAGTTGTGGTCGTTGTTGTTGTGCTTTCTGTCTTCATTGACCTTATCCTAGCCACTTACTTGTGATTAGGCAAGATTAGAACCATCGGGAGAAAAGTTTCTTTCCAAAGTGTTTCAGTTTGGACACCACACTGGTTTTGACCTCGAAGTTCGCCATATCTTCAGCAGAAAGATCATCTTCATCATCATCCTCATCATCATATTCTTCAACCATTGCTTCAAGAACAGCAACTTGTAGATTAGGGACATCTTCCTGAATTTCTTCAGGGAAATCTGATTCATCAAACTCCACTATTACTTCAACAGGTGCAGAATCTGTTTCAATGATTTCAGGTTCAGGCATCTTAAGTTCAATGGCATCTTCAATATCAGCTGTATCTGCTTCAGGCATTTCAAAGGTGTTGGCAGAGAATTTATCAATCACCGTAGCGACCCATGAATAGTCGATTCGTTCTGGACCTGTCCAGATTTCACTTTTCTTTACACCAATTCCAGCAAGATGAGCGGTGAGAGCTTCAAAATCATCGAGTTGTTCATCAAATTCAGCATCCATTCCTTGATCACTGAGCGTTCGTAGCTCTTTAATATATTCTCCTAGCGTATTTGCATGGATGTTTAATTCCAGTATTCGGTGAAACGATTCATCTTTTTGAGCTAGATCTAATACAGGTTTTAGAGTCGCAGAACTTTTAAGGAACTTCTTATGAGTAGGAGTATTTTTGAATACGGTGATCCCGTGAAGTGCACTACGTACAGGTCCACGTTGAAGTGAATCTCTCATAGGTTCATTACTTTGTGATTTCCCAGGACCTTGGATTGATTCCTCTTCTTTTTGATCATCAAGAGCTACAACTATTTCACGATCTTTAATGTCTTGAGCTCGTAGTTTGGCCACTTCTTCAGCCACATAATCACGTAAGTCATCAAGTTCACGTTCTTTGATTTCAGCCTGAGGCATTAGAGTCACTGAATCAGGGAGACCTCCAGATTTTTTAATTTCCTTACTGATTTTTTGCACCTTTAGTCCAGCAGCTTTTAATGTTTCATATCTATGCTGAAGACTCTTATAACCAGTGTTATCTCTTTGGAATTTAGCCAATGCCATATAGCTTTTGATATAGCTTTCGATTGTAGGGCTTTTTACATGAGCAATGAGCGCTTTATAAGACGGTCCCTCTGAATGCATCCAGTAAAGTTCAGGTGCAGTTTCAGGATTGATTGCACTTTTCCCAAGGTATTTAGCATTTCGTAGGTTGAGTTCAACCGTGGCATCAATATTGAGTGCATCATTGTTCCGTGCATTCAGCATCTCTCTTTTCTCTTCTCTTGTTAGTAGTCCGGTGTCTACTTTTGAACGACGATTATTTGGGGTGAGTTTTCCAAGCCATTCCGCTGTATTTGGTCCCGTGAGTGTATCAATACGATCTGCATTGAGCACTAGGTTACTTTTCCAGCTTCTTTGGGTGAATTGTCCCCATCCCTGACAACCTGTCCATGATTCTGCATTCTCACCTTTATTTGCTCTAGCTAGCTTAGATTCAGCAACTCCAATGGCAAAAATCACCTCTGGATCAATATCCGAAGGGTCAAAACCATATCGTGGTGCATGGTGAGCAATGGAATTGCGAATCAAGGCAAAAGTCATAGGATCCATAGCCTCTAGTGCTCTTTGAATTTCTTGAGCTTCAGTCTCATCCATGTATTCTCCAGTGCTGCTGATGGTTGCTAAAAACTCATCTCGAGTTTCTTCATATTTTCCTGAGTTGAAATCATGTTGATCAATACATTCAACAGCACGAGCTTGTGTTCCATCTCTAAAAGTATGAATAGCAGTATCACAAGGTGCTTCGGAGTTGTCTACTTGGTGATACTTAGGCTTTTCTACCTTTGCATGTGCGGTAGGGGTGCTGAGTGCCGTGAACGCACTGAAGGCAGCGAGGGCTAATCGTTTAAACATGTTTTGGGCTAATTTCTAACAAGACATGTTTTTATACTGAACTGGTGAATTTGTCAAGTTCCAGGGGTATTTCTAGTGACCTATTGTTCTGATGCAAAATCGACCATGTGTTCAATGCTGCTTGTACAACTTTGGATGTCAAAGAGTGCCGTTTGAGTATTTTGCTCACAAACACCAAGGTATTCTACTTTTGTCGGATCTATGTGTTGACTGATGTGAGTATTGCGATTTTTGACGTCTGAACCTGGGTAGGCAAGTTCATGAGCTTGATCTGCAATTTCATGACATGAGTCCACTATTTCTAACAATGTACTTAGATTGGATCTACATGCCTCTAGAGTTTCTTTTCTATCCTTTTTGATGAGTTCATCAAGTTCAGCTTCACGAGCTTCAAGCGCTCCCACTTCAACACGTTCTTTTTGAGCTGTGTAATCACAACTTGTTATAGTTCCACTCAGACCAAGAGCTAAAAGGGTTCGTCCTAAAGAATTCATATTCATAAATTAGCTTATATTGTTTTCTAAAACAGAAAAGGAAGCAATTTGTTTCAATATCCCGTAGACTGAGTCCAATGCAACTCAATTGGCTACAGCTACAGGATTTTCGGAATTACCCAAGCCTATCAGTGGACCTCACGGCGTCTCCCGTGCTCGCGTTGGTGGGACCGAATGCTCAAGGAAAAACAAATCTTCTTGAAAGCATCGCGTTCTTGGCTTTAGGGAAATCCTTTCGTTCAAGAAAAGCATTGGAAACTTTGGGTTGGGATAAGCCTCATGGCCGAATCAAAGCCGAAGTAGAGCATGAAGGACGTAGCACTGAACTAGAGATCTTTTTTCAACGAAAACCGGAAGCAAAAAAGTTAAAACGACAGGGCCAAGTGGTGAAGCCTAAAGATTTTTTAGGAAATTTAAGAGTGGTTCTTTTTACACCTGATCATCTGCAAATGGTAACGGGAAGTCCACGACTCAGGCGTCAATTTATGGATCGTGTTTTAGTCCAGCTCGATCAAAGTTATGTGATTACCTTAGGAACCTATCAGGCGGTTTTAAAACAAAGAAACGCTCTATTAAAACGCATCCAATTGAGAAAGGCTGAGTCCTGGGAACTCGAACTTTGGGACGCACGTTTGGTTCAAGAAGCACAGCAGCTTTGGGAAAAAAGAGAGGCGCTCATGGAGTTTGTTTCAAATGAGATTAGTGCATTGTATCAAAGCATTGCTCATTCAAACGATGAGCTAAAGCTTCGTTATGAACCGGATAAAGATCGTTATGATGAACGATTGTTGGCTCATATGGATGCAGATTTAAGAAGTGGTTCTACCTCCATTGGTCCTCATCGAGATGATTTTACTCTTATGCTCAATGGACGTGAACTCGCTGACTTTGGTTCAAGAGGCGAATGTCGAAGTGCGGTACTCGCTCTGAAGATTGCACAAATTCATTATGTTGAACATGCTTGTGGGCATAAGCCATTATTGCTTTTGGATGATGTTTTCTCTGAATTAGATTCAGACAGACAACATCAATTAGGGGCACTTTTAAAAAACTATCAGGCTGTGATTACTACGACTTCAGTGGACCATGTGAGTGGTCTTAGTGATGCAAGTATTTATTTGGTCAATGATGGTGAGTTGACACCGTTTCTTCCCCAAAACGTTGATAAAAAACAGGAATCACCAGCAGCGTAAGTACGGTGGCAAACATCAATCCAAAGACAATGGAATAGGCAAGAGGCCCCCATGTATCGTTTGAAATAGCCAAAGGCAAAATTCCACAAACAGTGGTGATGGTCGTAAGAATAATAGGTTGAAGTCGAGATTGAGCTGCTTTTTTGATGGCCTTCGTTTTATCCATCCCTTCAAGTCGATTTTGATTGATTTGATCGATCAAAATAATCGCATCATTCACCACAATTCCAGACAGAGCCACAATCCCAATAAACCCAGGGAAACTAAGAGGGACTCCCATGACCATGAGTCCAGGCATGACTCCAATCAGAGAGAAAGGAATGGCGGCAAGAATGAAGAGAGGTTGCCGGTAAGAATTGAATTGAAGCACCAGTAGTCCAGCAATCAAGAAAACCGCCAAGACAAAAGCACGAGCAAGATCTCGGAATGATTCAGCAATATCTTCTTGTTCTCCTCCCATTTCAATCACTACTCCATCGGGAAGATAAAGCTCATTTAATCGATTGGTGACTTCCTCAAAAATAGCAGTAGGAGGTACACCCGTTTCAACGTAACTGGTCACTTTCATCACACGATCTCCATCTTTATGCTGAACCGTACTCCGACTATTATCCAATGAAATACTCGCAAAACTAGAAATAGGAATATCTCCATTTTTAGTGGCTACGGTAATCCCAAGTACCTCAGCTAAGTCCACTTGTCGGTCCCATTCTACAGTTGTGGGATCAAAGTCATACTTCACCAATACATCAATATCATCGCCATTCACACGAAGTGTGGTTGCCGTAGATCCGGAAATCGCGCTGTTGAGGACACCAGCCACTTCTTGCATATTTACTCCATAAAGACTGGCTTGCAGTCGATCAATTTGAATCAAGAATTCACCGTTTGTATCTTCTAGGCTATTGGCAATGTTTCGTGTTCCTGGAATGTCTTCAAGTAAGTTTTCCATCTGAAGAGCGACTCCATCCAACTCAGCCAGGTTATCTCCTAAAATACGAATTTCAACAGGGGCAGCATCTCCAGGTCCATCCGTCGGTTGAGTCACTTGAATGTCCACATTCACTCTTTCTTGTAGTGTTTCATAAAGTTCATCAACAATTAAAAGACTGGATTCTTTTCGATCTTTATCGAGTTGAATTACAAAATTTGCTAGATGAGCATCACTAAGGGCAGCTCCATCCAGTACACTTCCACTAGTTGTTGAGGATCCTAGGTTAGAAACAAAAACATCAATTGCATCTATTTCAAGTAGAACCGATTCAACTTGTTCCACCACTTCTTTTGTTTCAGTGAGTGGGGTTCCAATGGGCTGACTGATGTTCACATAAACCGTGTCATTATCAGTAGAGGGGAACATGACTACCTTGAGCAGTCCGGTGGCAGGAAGTGAAATGCTAACAAAGAATCCCAGTATAAGTGCAGTATAAAGTCGTCGTGCTGGTTTTTTACCTGAGAGGAAATAATCGAGAACACCTTTGTACCAAACTTGTACATCTGCTTCTATTTCACGTTTTCGTTTTTGAATTTTATCAAGGAAGTCTAGGGCTTTATGCTTTGGATTGTGCTTGTAGAGTCGGATACTCACACTTGTTACAATTCCCAAACTAACAAAGAGCGAAGAAATTAAAACAATGCTCACCGTGATGGGGATACTTTTGATGAATTCTCCCATGATTCCTCCAGTCAAAAGCATAGGAAGGAAGGCAAAAACAGTGGTCATAACACCAGCAATCAAGGGCAGCTGGTGTTCGCGAATGGTTTCTACGGCTGCTTCAATGGGCTTCAATTTAGACTCAATTTTAACATTGATGGATTCTGTGATCACAATGGAAGCATCCACCAAAATTCCCAATGAAAGAATCAATGAGAAGAGTGTGAGTGAGTTGATGGTGTAACCAAGGAAAGAAAGAATCGTAAAGGTAATGAAGAAGGTTAAAGGAATAGACAGACCTGCCATGAAGGATTCTCTCCATCCTAGAAATAGGAAGAGCACAATCATGACAATGGCAATGGTTTGTAGTCCACTGACAAGGAGATCTCCAAGATCTTGTCTGATGTATTTAGCATTATCTTCTACCATGATGATGTCTATGTCCTCGGGGAGAAGTTCAGTTTCAAGCTCAGTGATTCGATTTTGAATGGATTCCACCATTCGAAGAATATCTCCTCCTTCTGATTTAAAAACACGCAGCGTTACCGCTTCAAAACTTGCTTCACCATTCTGACTCATCCGAGACAAGCTTCGTTGTTCTTCAAAGCCATCAATCACATCCGCTACATCATCTACAGTAATGATAGCGCCTTCAACAGTGATGATAGGAACATCAGCAACCTCTTGAGCTGACAAGAGTTGTCCATCGACAGTCAGAGTGAATTCTTCATTGGCTGTTTCAATAAAGCCCACAGGGATATCACTATTGGCTTGTGCAATGGCGCTGTTCACCTGATTGAGGCTAAGCCCTAGTCCATCTAAGGCTGCTTTATCTACCAAAATTTGAATTTCACGATTTTTTCCACCGAGAATTTGAACCTGTGAAACGCTATTCACTCGTTCTATCTCATCTTGAATGATTTCAGCATAACTCGTGATTTGTGCCATATCGTAGGGTCCTCCCATTCCAAAAACAAGAATAGGCATATCCGAGAGTTGAATTTTCTGAACCATAGAATCACTCACATCATCAGGCAGGTCAGAGCTTGCACGATCCACAGCATCTTTAAGATCATTCACTTTTTCTGAAATATCTTCATTCGCATCAAATTGAACGGTGATCATAGATAGCCCTTTGGATGAGCTGGAATCCACTTGATCAACACCTTCAATTCCAAAGATTTGATCTTCAATAGGAGTGGTCACAAGTACTTCCACATCTTCAGCACTGGCACCCAAAAAAGGAGTAGTGACCACGGCAATGGGAATATTTACTTCAGGGGAAGCCTCTTTAGGCATCATGCTCATGGACGCGAGTCCAAAAACAATAATGGCTAGAATCATGATCGTTGTGAAACGAAGATTCTCAAAAAAGAATTTCCATCGAGTATTAAAGTTCTTCATTCGGAGTGGCAGCATTAAGAACGTTCACACGGTCGCCTACACTGATTCCTCGGACAGAGCTGAGGAATTGATCTTCAGCCGTAAGTCCACTCAGCACTTCCACGCTTTCTCCCACGACATCTCCTAGCACCACTTCTTTTTGTTCAACTAATCCATCGTCATTGACGATGTACACATAGCTTTTACTTGAGCTGACTTTGATGCTGGCTAAGGGTAAGAAGTATTGTTCATTTTCTTCTTCTACTAGTGAGGAGAGCACCTCAATGGTGACGAATTCTCCTACAGTAACATCTGAATCTTCAGCCGTAATGAGTACTTGGATTTCAACTTTTCGTGTGCTGGGATTGATACTTGGAGAGACACGATAGACTTCAGCTTCAATGCTTTCATTAACCAGGACAGGATCACCAATTCGAATCCATTTAAGGTCCTCGGCACTGATGTAGGCAGTCACTTGAAGTTGATTCACGTTTACAAGAGAAACAACCATTTGTGAGGCTCCAACTAAGTCTCCTTCACGTAAATTCATCACAGAGACTTGTCCACTGATCGGGGCCGTGATGAGTGTTTTTCCTTGATTCACTGCCGCTAATTGATAGGCCGCCTGAGCTTCAGCAACACTGGCTTTTAATGAGCCCAAGTCTACCTCTCTTGGATCGGCGGTTAATAAATCATAAGCCGCTTGAGAGGCAGCAAGCGCAGCATTCTGAACATCCAATGAGGCTTGTGCTGCGGCAACAGATTGTTCAGCAGCCAACTGTGCTTGGTCGTAATCAAGCAATTCAGCGTCGTAAGTGATTTGAGCATTGGCATAATTCACAAGAGCCGCTTCCACAGCTTCACGGTCATCACTCAATGCACCAATTTTTGTTTGTACACTAGTGAGATTGATAGTGAATATTCCAACGTATGTATTGATAGTAGTGGCAGGCAGTGCGGCAGAAGAGGGCGTCTCATTCATTAGGTCAACCATGTCATAGAGATGACTTTCAGCGAGCTCAAGCATGTTTTCTGCTTTTCTAGCAAAGTCTTCAATTACATCAAATTCACTACTGGAGCTGAGTTCATCAATTTCATCAAGATGCTCATCTCTTAAGTCTTTAAGATTATGATAACTATTTTCCGCTTGGCTCAAGGGTTGTGCGTCCCCCGCACTCAAGAAGTCTTCAAAGCTATCGTTTACGCTTTCATTTTCAATCCCCAAAACCTCATCAGAATCCTCTAATACATCGGTCATCACCGTGTATGAAGCTTTGATGGTATTCACCAAATCAATGTATTCTTGTTCAACAAGTTCACTATCATCGCTGTCTTCTGCTTGGCGAAGGTTATTTTCTGCGGTTGCTAGAGCAGCGGCTGCATCATCAATACTTTGTTGCGCACTAAGTACTGCTTGGTCATAAGCAACTTCTGAGGAAGCAAGACTGGCTTCAGCTTGAGCCACCGAGGCAGCGGCTTGAGCCACTTCTTCATCTGTTGCACCAGCAAGGGCTTGGTCCAAAGCAGCTTGTGCTCGATCAATGGAGGCAGCAGCTTGAGCCAACTGTGCATCATAAGATCCTGATTCTAATTTTACTAAGTTTTGTCCTGCTACGACATAATCTCCGATTTCAGCATAAACAGCCTGAACTGTACCTGAAACCTCACTACTCAAGGTGACTTGATCAACGGATTCCACTTCACCTACGGCACTGATGTAGCCTTCCACTTCTTTAAAATCAGAAGCACTGACTAAAGAAACCGTGGCAGGTGAATCTGATGATGAGCTGGGTGGTGTAGCTCCGGGTTTAAAGATTAGAGCAAGGAGAATGATGGCAATTCCAGCTCCAATTCCAATTTTAGTTTTCTTCTTCATAATCGATATCCATTCCTAGTTATCAGAATTTAACAGTACTGAAAGAAGGAAGCTAGACAAAATGGACAGATTAAAAGCTCAAGGCTTTCAATTTAGTGAGATTTATGTTATAATTAACAGATTGATTAATCTGAAAAGTATGAAGCTAGTCATTAGCATCATCATGGCATTGATTCCTGCCTTCATCTGGCTCTACATCTTCTACAAAAAAGATGAAGTTTACAGACCTAAGGCCATTCAAACATTCTTTCTGGGAATTGCATCTGTTCTACCCATACTTTTGTATAAATGGAGTTGGGATCATTTACCAGGTTTGAATGTCTTCACTTATACTAATGAGTTGAGAGTGGATGTATTTACTTTTACAGATTATCTTTTTCTACCATTAGGGACCGTTTTCGCCTTTCTTTTTGTAGGGGTAATTGAAGAGTGGATGAAAATGTGGGTGGTGAGGCACACTGATCGAGGTTTCTTCCGTAATATTGATGATGCGATTGAATTCTCCATCATTTCTGCACTTGGCTTCGCCTTCATTGAAAACATTCTTTACTTCTACTTTATTTGGCAGCTACAAGGGGTAGAAATCCTTTTTGTCTCTTTTGTCTTCCGTAGTATTTTCTCTACTTTTGCACATATTCTTTTCTCAGGAGTTTTTGGCTACTTTTATGGAATTGCTTACTTTGCAGAGCCAATCTGGTCGGAGGAGCAACGAAAGTCTAGACATCCAGTGGTCAATCTTATCCACACTGTTTTCCACATGAAGCGTAATCGAGTCTTTGCTGTGGAAAAAATGAGTGAAGGTCTGATCATGGCAGTTTTCCTTCATGCTGCTTTCAATATTCTTCTAGAGCTGAACCTAAACTTCTTTATGGTTCCATTCTTGGTGGTGGGATACAGTTATTTGGATCATCTCTTCAAACAAAAAGAAAATCTAAAGAAATATGGTTATCTTGTGGGAGAAGATTCACCTGCGCATATGCATCATGTGGTATGGCACCATGCCAGCCCAGAGCGTGTTCGCCGTTGGCAGCGTAAGAGGAAGAAAAAGAAACTTAAAAATAAAAAAGCATGAAGACTATGGGTATGAAATTCGGAGATAATGCTGATGGTGCAGGAAAGGCCATTAAGAGTCTTTTTGGCAAAGCAAAGAAAGCGGTAGTCGGAGCAGGTACTATGGTGGATGGTGCCATTTCAAAAGTGGTGAAGAAAGAAACAAAAGACTTAGGTCCACATATTGAGATTGTGGAAACCATTCATCTTGAAACACCGCTCCCTGAAGTAAAAATTCACGAAGAAACTCCTTTACCTGAAGCAGGTGAGAATACAGGGTGGTTTAATGAAGAGGCATAATAAGATTGCGCTTCAGCAAGTTTCTCTGTTAAGATCCTTTGGCTTAGATTTTAGAGCTAACCTGTTTTTGACATATGTCCCAGAAGAAAATTGTTGTGAAAGGTGCAAAAATGCACAATTTGAAAAATATTGATGTAGAGATACCACGAGATAAATTAACAGTAATTACAGGTCTGTCGGGGTCAGGAAAATCCACACTCGCTTTTGATACGATTTATGCAGAGGGGCAACGACGTTACGTTGAGTCTCTTTCTACCTATGCTCGGCAGTTTCTTGGAGTGATGGATAAACCGGAGGTTGAAAGCATTGAAGGTTTATCACCTGCGATTTCTATTGATCAAAAAACAGCGCCTAGAAATCCACGTTCAACCGTGGGAACCACAACGGAAATTTATGATCATCTTCGTTTGATGTTTGCTCGAGTCGGAGTTCCTCATTGTCCAGTCTGTGAAAAAGCCATTGTGCGTCAATCAGCCAGTCAGATTGTTGAGCATGTAAAAGCTATGGATGAAGGAAGAAAAATCATGCTTTTGGCTCCGCTTGTGAATGGTAAAAAGGGTGAGCATAAAGGTCTTACAGAGAAAGCACAAAAAGATGGTTTTGTTCGTCTTAGAATTGATGGAGAGATTTATTCGATCCTTGAACTTCCTGAACTGGATAAAAATAAAGCACATGATATTGAAGTGGTGGTGGATCGTTTGGTGGTGAAGGACTACACGCCAAAGACCACAGAGCTTTCGAGTGGGCAGACCATTGAAGCAAGCAATCCAGATGCAACACGCTTGGCGGATTCTATTGAAACGACATTAGCTCATGGGCATGGAGTGATGATGGTTCTAGATCATGAAACAGGAGAAATCCATAAATTTTCAGAAAACTTTTCATGTGATGAGCATCCAGAAGTAGCGCTTTCTGAAGTAGAACCTCGAAATTTTTCATTCAACAGTCCACATGGAGCGTGTAACACATGTCATGGACTAGGAACTCGCTTGAAGATTGACCCCGAATTGGTGATGCCAAACAAGAGTCTATCTTTGGCAGAAGGGGCAATTATGCCTTGGGCATCAAGCAGTTCTCATTTGACTTGGTACACACAAATTCTTGAGGCCGTAGCGAAAAAATATAAATTCTCAATGGATGTTCCTGTGAGTGAACTTTCTGATAAGGCCATGGATCTTGTATTGAACGGGACAGGGGATGAAAAGTATGAAGTTAAAATGGAAAGTCATGGCGGGAATTCTAAATCAGAATTCAACACTCGTTATGAAGGGGTGATTCCTAATCTAGAACGACGATTCTTGGAGACTGACTCTGATTATGTTCGAAAGAAAATTGAGCAGTTCATGCAGATTCTTCCTTGTCCAACATGTAAGGGTAAACGCTTGAAGCCGGAGTACCTCTCAGTGACTATTGATGGAAAGAATATTGCTGATGTGACCTCGATGTCTATTTCTGAATCCAGTGAGTTCTTCAATGGAATGGTTCTCAGTGATTCGCAAAAAATGATTGCGGAGCCCATTTTGAAAGAAATTCAAGGGCGCTTAAGTTTCCTTGATCAAGTGGGAGTGAGTTATCTGACCTTGAATCGGGCCTCAAACACTCTTTCAGGAGGGGAAGCGCAACGGATCCGCCTCGCAACTCAAATTGGATCGCATCTTATGGGGGTCCTTTATGTTTTGGATGAACCCTCAATTGGGCTGCATCAAAATGATAATGAAAAGCTCATTCAAACAATGATCGCGCTTCGAGATAAAGGAAATACTGTGATTGTGGTTGAGCATGATGTAGACACTATGCTTGCTGCTGATTATGTCTTAGACATTGGACCAGGTGCAGGTAAGCATGGTGGACAGGTGATTGCTGCCGGTACACCTAAAGAGGTGATGGCAGATAAGAATTCGGTGACAGGACAGTATTTGTCAGGTGAGAAGGAGATTCCAATGCCTGATGAACGACGAAAAGGAAACGGTAAATTCCTTGAAATTATTGGAGCGGTTGAAAATAACCTTAAAGACGTGAGTGTTAAGTTCCCGTTGGGGACCTTTATTTGTGTGACTGGGGTGTCTGGATCAGGAAAGTCCTCTTTGATTAACAGTATCCTTGTTAAAAAGGTGTCATCCACCATCAATCGAAGTAAGAAGCTTGTTGGAGCTCATAGAGATCTCACAGGAATTGAACACTTAGATAAGTTGATCAACATTGATCAATCGCCTATTGGACGAACGCCTCGATCAAATCCTGCAACATACACGGGTGTGTTTACAGATATTCGAGACATCTTCTCTCAAACACCAGAATCACGGATGCGTGGATACAAGCCAGGGCGGTTCTCTTTCAATGTGAAAGGAGGACGTTGTGAGGTCTGTCAGGGGGATGGAGTGAAGAAGATCGAAATGCACTTCCTTCCAGATGTATACGTGCCTTGTGAGGTGTGTAAAGGAGAGCGATACAACCGAGAAACGCTTGAAATCAGTTATCGTGGGAAGAATATTGCCGATGTGCTCAATATGACAGTGGATGAAGGACATGAATTCTTTGAAGCAATTCCAAGTATTAAAACAAAACTTCAAACGCTTTCACGAGTGGGGCTTGGCTATCTGACACTTGGTCAATCAGCTCCAACCTTATCTGGAGGGGAAGCTCAGCGTATTAAGCTTGCAACAGAGCTGTCTAAGCGGTCAACAGGTAAAACACTTTACGTGCTAGATGAGCCCACTACAGGACTTCATTTTGACGATGTGAATAAACTGGTGGCTGTGCTTCAAGAGCTTGTGGACGGTGGAAATACCGTGCTTGTGATTGAACATAATCTAGACTTGATTAAGTGTGGAGATCACATTATTGATCTTGGTCCAGATGGAGGAACTGGAGGGGGATTGATCGTTGCTGAAGGTACACCTGAGGAAGTAGCCATGCTTGGAGACAAGTCCTACACTGGGAAGTGGCTTAAGAAAATGGGGCTATGATCAGCAAAACCCTCAATAAATACCGAGCTCTAAGTGCTGAAGTTAAAAGTATCTTAGGCTCATATTGGGTGTATGAATTGGCTGAGCAGGTGATCGTGGTTTTTATGGGGGTATTTGTCTATACCTCAACTGAATCCATGGCCTTTATGGCTCTCTATTTTCTTCTTTATTTTACGGCAATATTGCTTGGTTTTTCGGGTTGGGGTTATTTAACAGCCAAGCTTCAAATCAATATGAAGTGGAACCATTTAAGAGCGTTTGCAGCTTATGTGATGGGATTCGTATGGCTTTGGTTTTTCCGTGAGCAAGACTGGCATTATCTTGTTTTTGCCATCTTCAATGGTTTGGGCTTAGGTTTGTTTTGGTTGGGGCATCATAGCTTTGAGATGCTTCACACGAATGATGAAGATAGAGATTTTTACAGTTCAATGTTGGGAGCAGGAACGCATGTCACTACAATTCTTGGTCCATTGCTGGCTACGCTTGTCTTTTTGCTGTCAGATCATTTCTTTGGAGATCCATTGCATCTGATTTTCTTTGTGATTCCGGTGCTTTATCTTTTGGTGATTCCTACATTGTGGAGTTTGCCAGATTATGTACCAGAGAGAATTCAGAAGAAAGATTGGAAGCATTTACGTAAGTCTAAAGATTTAAAGGAGGGAATTCGCTATGCTTTTATTGAGTCTTTTGCTTGGGGCCCATGGGAGATTTTTGCTCCTTTGCTGACCGTGGCTGCTTTGGAGACCTATGTGAACATTGGAGTTTTTGATACTTTATTGGGTCTTACAGCTATTCTTATAGTTCTAGTCCAGGGGCACATGCAAAATAAGGGAAATCGGGTCAAAATATTCCGTTACTCGCTGGTGGGGATAATCCTTTATTATGTGGCACTTTACTTCTGGCAGTGGAGCCCATGGATCTTTATTATTGCTGGGTTCGCATGGGTGCCCATTCAGGCTATTAATGGAACAGTGCATCATGTTGTTTTCTTGAAAAATATTGAACAGTTCAAGTGTGAAGAGGGACAATTTTATGTAGGGATGCTTTATCGAGAATTCATCATTTGGCTTGGCCGAATTTCTAGTCTCATTTTGGTGGGGGGAGTGGCTTTAGTTTTCAAGAATGATTTGTTGACCGTGAACTTTGGAATCTCGGTGATTATTTTCCAGTCTCTCCTGATTGGCTATTATGTGGATCGGGTTCTGAAGACTTAGTCTGTTTCTACCGTGATGAGCCATGACTCAGCTAAGGTTTCTTTGAGGTTCCTAGGTTGGTCTGTGTTCATGAATAAGTGAACTTGTCGAAAGGGTCCGGTGAATTCTACTTGTTCTTGACGTTGAGGGCCTTTAAGTTGGCGTTCTGCGGCATAGCAGGCCAGAGTGCTTCCATAGATCACAGAGCCTTTGCAGGCGTCAGGCCATAGGCCAATGACCTCCTGAAAGCCTCGTGTTTGTGCAAAGGGGAGATGCATCAGTACTTCATGGGCACATCCATTGGCACGACAGGTACTGCCACAAAGTGCTTCTTGAGGGATTTGTGAGTAAATTTGTTCTAGAATGTCTTGTTTGACTCTTTTGCTTTTGAATCTGCGATTCCCATCAAGTCCAGATTGTCGATGCCATTGTTGAAGTCTCCATTCTGAAACCAAGCCCTCTGACGGAGCCCCATGAATGTCTAAGCCAGCGGCAAGGAGGGTATCAGGGGACCAGTCAGGTCGGTAGCCTTCTTCCTCAATCTCGTCCCATGGATTTTGCCAGAATTGAACTCCTGATTGTGGGGCTCTGCCTGTAGACATCCCTTCAAAGTTCAGTTGGTCATTCAGTTGTAGGAAGAGGCGAGAGTCTTGTATTTGGCTCTGGATGTTTCCAGCAAGCTCTCCTGTTATTTTTGAGAACTGATTCCATGTTTCTATTCTTCCATCACTTTGTAGGAGTTGATGAGCCCCCGAAATTAGAGCTCGGTTTCCACTATACTGTTCTAGTATTTTTCGAATTAATTCTCCTTCACTAGTGTTTTGAGGGATGGGGCTTGATTGAATTTTCATAAAGTTTTTTATTGGGGGTTACGATATTTTGAAAAGACAAAATGATCAACACTCTTATGTGTCTTCTTGTTGTAGGTTTTGAAAACTAAGCATAAACAACCTGTTAAAACCTCTAAAGTGTGTTAAAGTCCCAAAAGACAATCTTGTTGACTTTATGAAGAAAATACTCGAGAGCATCGGGCTAACAGAAAAAGAAAGCGCTATTTATTTGGCTCTTTTAGACTTTGGCGAGGCTCTACCTGGAGTTATTGGTGATCGAGCAGGTGTTAAACGAACAACCGCTTATTTTACTTTAAATGAACTGGTGAAACGTGGTTTTGCAACAAAGATTAAAATTGGAGGTTATTATTATTATCAACCTTTGCATCCTCATTCATTACTTGAGAAACAACACAGGCTATTTCAAGATTTAGAATCCATTGTTCCAAAGTTAATAGCACGACAAGGACGATTTAATGTTCAGCCAGAAATCACCCTTCATCATGGAAGAGAAGGGGTCATTAAGGTTATGGAAGATACTTTATCGGTTGAAGGAGAAATATATGGCTGGGCTGACATTGATGAAGCTTCAACAGGTTATTTAAAGGACTATTACCCGGAATATGTAAGAAAGAAAAATGAACGAAAAATTTGGGTGCGAGCGATCTTCACCGATGGTCCAGAAGGAAGAAACTTTCAAAAGAAAGGGCTTAAAGAGTTAAGAGAAGCTTATTTAATCCCTAAAAAAGCATTCCCTTTTGCGAATGAAATTAATATTTACGATGATCGAATTTTCATTATATCTCATAAGGATAAACTGGGGATCATCATCCGAAATAAGAACATTGCTGAAACACAAAAGAGCATTTTCAGGTTGGGATTCTTTGCTGCTCAACAAATCGACAAAAAGGGGATGGAGTTTTATGAAAAGAATTTAGCTAAGGATCAGCGTTTGCTCATCAATCTTTAGTTTTGTGATACTTTCGTGGCTTTGGATATTTAATTAAACTTAATAGAATTTAATAAAATTAACTAAAAAGAGTTAAAATTGCTTAAATATGTTAGAAATAATTTTAACTAATATAAAATCAAATTAAGCAAGTTAAACTGTGTAATATTAATGAAAAGAGTTGCAGACTTAAACAAAGTTAATTAAATTAAGCTCAGTTAAGTTAAACCACTCCAAATGATGAAGCGACTTCTGACACCAGAAGAAGTGGCGAAAATGCTGCAACTCCATCATTTGACTGTGCTCAAGTTCATCAAAAACAAGAAACTGAGAGCACTAAAACTTGGCCGGGTCTATCGGATCAGGGAAGAAGACTTAGAACAATTCTTCCAAGATCAAGCAACGGCCTAAATTTCTCCACACACCCCCTTAAATCCCCCGAACGTGCTCTTCAACTGCTTCTCCTGCGGAAAGCTTATCTCATTGAAAAAAGAACTCTGTCCTTATTGCATGGTGGATCTTTGTGAAGCACGACATTCGGTTGAGGTAGAGGTTGAAGAAAAGAAACCAGCCTTTAAAAAGAAGTACACCTTCTTTTCACTCCTTTCTCGATGATTGCCTTAACACTGAAGTGAAGGTCTTTTTTCTGAGACCTTAATTAAGGAAGCGAGGTGATCGAATCATGATGAGATCCTGAGCGCTCCGGTCGAAGATAAAAGAAGCTGAACTACCCTGAACACTGTTTCCCATAAATATCATCCAGCGCTTCTCGGATAGCAGGGAAGTCTTGGATATTGTTATTGTTTATTGTCTGGTTGAGCTGATCCAGAATAATCACAGATTGGGTGGTGGTTACGGCTCCAATTTCTCCATAAAGTGTTTCATATTCGGCCATACGTTTCATACTGTCTCCGTAGACATCATCACTTGAAGCATTTTCTTTGAGTGCTTGCATATAAGCATCAAAGGTATTAGGTAGAGCATCTGGATCTTCCCCTTGTTCTTCTTGTTCATCACGATCTTCTTTCTCTTCAGATTCATCTTCTTGTTCAGCGTGTCTAAAGTTATCCATGAGTGAATTCCATGAATCCGTTACATTCTGTACTCCATCCTTCCAACCATCAACGACACCTGTGGCATCTACATCAGGTTTGATTACTTCCATAAAGCTTTTTCGCTCAGGCTTTTCGATCTCAAAATCTAAACTTTGAATGGTTTGTTGGTAGGAAAACCAGACTTCCACTAGCTCCCAAATGGGCCCTTCATCACAAATTGTGTATCGATGAAGTGTGTCATTGTATTTATTAATCCAAACTTCAAACATTTCATCAAGTTCAGCTTGAGTGACCATTTCTTCATCTTCCACATAAAGATCACTCATCTTGTCTTTTAAAGAGCTAATGATAGTTCCTTTTAATTTATCAATATCATTGGATTCTTGAGTATTTCGAGCTTCCACTCGAACATTACGAATGAACTCTTGTTCAAGCAGAATACGTTTCATTTCAAATTCGTACTCCGCTCGTGTTTTCTCATAATTATCAACGGTTCCACAGTTACTCGCATCGGCACGATAGGCGTCTTTTATGGCATCATATTCATCGTAGAGGGGAAGTAGGTCATTGATCTGACACCAAGAACGAGTCATGTCTTTATAGACTTCCCCCCTCATTTGATTGGTTTTAACCGTGATGGAGAACTGATAGTAGTCTTTAAAGCATGTCTCAGCTGCTGATTTAACATCATCAAAAGTAGTTTCACCTTGAGCAGGCAGAGCCATAGGAATCATGATTCCCAAACTCAGAAAGCAAATAGCAATGATTGTTTTAAATTTCATCATGGACAATATGGTTTCTTAATGATCGCATTGAGTGGGGCATCTTCCGTAACGTAAGTGTCTTTCAACCAATCACTGTAATTATTGAAATAGAGCAGCATTGAATTGAATTCATTCATCATTTGATTGTAGAGGTTGAAGCTGGTTTCAACTTTCACTTGTATATCTGTTGCGGTGAGTATCTCTACAAGTTCTTGTGTCTTACGACCTTCAATTTCTTGAAGCACTTCTAGTGTTTCTTGAATAGTGTAAGGAGAGCCTTCAATGTCTAGATTCTGAAGATAAGTTTCCTGCTCAAATTGAGCGGGTGTTTTCCCCTTAGCATTCACATTATTGAGGTAGGACCATTCAAGGATATTTTTATAGGTATTTTCAAATTGTTCTTGAGCTAAGTCATCCGTGTCATCACTTGGGTCTAGCGTGATAGGGACAGGAATAGCATAGACATGAAAATCAAGGTTCAATCCATCTCCTACATCCTTACAAGTTCCATCTTCAAACCAGTTTTGTGAAACTTTATTTGGTTGAACTCCTCCACTTAAGGTTTCGTCTGTGGCAGCAGCAATGTAATCCAAATGACAAGCAATACAGTTTTCTGTTTCTTCAAAGGCACCTTCATCTCCAGAAGTGGTTCCCCACGTTCCTTTAACAAGATTCACAGTGATACAGAAAATTTCATTACAGGGGAGGCCTCGGTTCCAATCTCCACCTGAAACAGAAAGACTATGAACAAAATCATCAAAATCTTCACGAATGGCTTCTTTTTCTAAGCTGTCTTCCTCTTCTTCAGTGCTATAGGTCTCCGTTTCACTTGAGTCACTTGGACGAGTCTCCGTCTCCTCAACATCTACTTCTTCAACATAGTCCTCGAAATCTTCTAAGGCCTCTCTAAGCGTTTCATCTTCTAAACAAACATAAGGATCAATTTCATCAGAATCTTCCTCACTTAAAATTACATCTGGCTCTTCAATGAATTCAACTTTTTCAAAGAGCGCTTCAATTTCAGGTTCTGATGAAAGTTCTACATCTTCATTACTTTCACTTCGGTCTGGGTAAACAATGAATTCTCCAAAGAGTAAGAAGTTGATGAGATCCAAGTCATGCAGGATATCTATATTCCCTGAATTACTCACATCTCCATCGAAGAAAACTTCGGTGGCATAAGCTTGGTAGGCGAGTTTCTTATTTTCTGTTTGGAATTGAAGTTCACGTTCGTAAGCCTCAACAATAGTGCTGTATTCTCGAAGTAAGTAGTCTTGTGTTCCAATGGCGTTATTATTTTCAAGCTGACGCTTCTGAGCATTGATGTAGTTAGCTTGTGCAATGTAGGCGAGGAATTCAGCACTGACTCCTGATTCATCATTGGCAGAGCTTGCAGCCAATTCCGCTAGTTCTGCTTCCAATTCCGCCAGTTCTTCATAGGCCATTTCTACTTCTTCAGCTGAAAGTTTTGTATCTACTGTGATGACACTGGTGTCATCTTCAAAAATCAGTTTTTCTAACTCCTTTTGAGTGTAGCCCTGTTCCACTTTTGCCAGTTGTTTAATGGCCGCATCTTTGGGCGCTTCAACTACATTTTGATAGGTGAAGAGATACAAATTATGAAAGGGCATCACATCACTTTGAGCGAGTTTTTTTAGTTCACGATGATCATTATTGTAGGTATTTGAAATACAATCCTCTCCTAATTCCTGAGCAACATCACTACAGTGTCGCTCAAGGACAAGATCCACAAGTCCATTATTTTTCTTTGTTTCTTCGGCAAAGGTCACTTGGCCAACTCCTGCTCCAATAAGGAGGCTTAGCGTCATTCCAGCAATGAGAGCGAAGTGTTTCTTCATTACTTACAAGTGGGTGAGGTGGCGTTATTGAATCGAGAAGGATAAAGCTCCATTTGACCACGAATGGCCGCCAAATTGTCTCGATAAGTTTCCATGTTGGCGATTAAGTCCGCGAGTTCTTTATGAAGCGGATAGACACTTTGAACCTGATTGTAGACACTGAGTGTGAGGTCTAAGGTGTCTCGTGCGGCTTCGATTTCTTGTTCAATCTTATTTTGATCGCTGAGTGCTTTCCCCAATCCTTCTTCTAAACTATTGATACTTGAGCCATCAAGATGACTAAAATCAGATTGATCTTTCATTGAGTTCAATTTCAATTCAAAGTCCACAAGCAAGTCATTCATTAAAACAGCAAGACAGTAGGTTGTGACATTCCCATTGGAACATTCTTCGCTTGAAACGTAGGCGGTTGCGTTGTAATCCTGGTAGGCTTCATTGGTTAAAGCTTCCAAATAACTATTGGTATAAGCATTCGCCAAAAGATGATATTGAACCACCACTTCGTCGACACTTTCAATTCCAGCGAAAGCATTTTCTGACGTCACATTGGCACTGAGATTAGATCCTAATGCAGGTGGTAAAAGTATTCCAAATAGGAAAGAGAGCACCAATCCCCGATAATGTTTTTTTATGAAATCTTTCATTATTTTCCTACACAAGAGTTAACATAACAGGGGAAAGCATTGCTAAATTTGTTGTACATACCAGGGAAGGTGGCATGATAACTTTGAGACATTCCTTGAAGACTTTCATTCATGGCTTTCAGTCCATCCACCACTTTGAACGTGGTTTTGCTTCCTGTTGAGCTAGTGAAATAAGTACGAAGCATGCTTTCTGCCATCAAATAATATTGATCACGAATTCCTTCACAATGAAGATATTCTTGGGTGCTAGCTTCAAAATTTTCATTATCTCTGTCCAAGTCACTGAGCTCCATCAGGCGAGTGTCTAAAGTATCCACGACATAACGGTAATAACTCATGATGTCTTCAAGACGATCACTGTTATCGCTGGCATCACTAGTTTGAAGTTCAAGAAAATTAGAGTATTGAAAAATTAAAGCTTCAGCTTCTACAGCCAAATTTTGACCACAAAGATAGGATTGTGTTCCATTCACTTCTTCTTCGACTTCTACTGCAAGTTCATCTGTGTCTTCAGCAAGTCCAGGAATAATCATCCAGCTGGTGAACAGGATCAGCATTGAAATACTCAGTAGAGAAAAGAACCGTTGAATGTGGCGTGTTTTATTCATTGATGATCACGGTGTTACTGACGCCGAAGATCGTTTCTTCGTCGTTACGAATTATAGCAAAGACTCCATCACCTGCTCGAAGGTCAGCATCCCAGTCGATGTTCCCGACACAAGGACAACTGTAACAAGCTTCTCGAATAGCGTAGATTCCAGGATCGAGTTCAAGTGAAGCACTGTCATCAAAGTCATCGTCTCCATTCAATGGATTGGTTCCTCGGCTGACTTCAGTGCCATCCTCTACTCCTCCAGCATCAGAATCAGGATTGTAAGGGTCCGTTCCATAGAGGTTTTCTTCATCAAAGTTAATGAGTCCGTCACCATCACTATCAAGATCAAAACAGTTATGAGCTTTAAGCACTCGAACTGACATTTCAACAAATTGATACCGAGTGATTACTTCCATTGGATCGGCCGCTTCTTCTGCGGTGATAATGAAGAGTTCTTCTCCCTGAGTTTCATCACTGATCATGTAGGGAGTGAGATCTTGAGCCACCTCCATGTAAGGGGCGTACCACGGTTCTGCATTGTCGCCATCAATATCTTCAATGATTCCTTCACTGATCAAGGCTTCAATAATAATCTTCGTGGCCTCAGCACGAGTGATGGTGTTATTAGGTTTAAATGGAGCCAGTCCATCAATGTCAATTTCTCCAAGATAACCCGTAATCAAATCACTGAGATTGGCTTCTTTAGTGTAAGGGTAGAACCATTCACTAATGTTTAGAATATCATTAAAGACAGCAGGGAGGTCATAGGCTTCATCTCGTGGAACAATACAGAGAATGCTAAGGACAATCTTGGTGAATTCAGCACGATTAATGTCTTCGTCAGGCAAGAAGTAGCGAAGTCCATCAATGGTTACTCCTTCGAGTACACCTCGTTCCACCAGTTCAGCAATGTCATCGTAAAGTGGATCATCGATGCTGATGTCTTCAAAGTAAACTCGAGTATCTGCACTGAGGTCGCCATCTGCACCAATCAACTGAGAGGCTTCAAGACCTAGATCAGTTGTGGTTTGAATACTGGTGTCTTCTGGACCTCCTACCCAAATTTCCATTTCTAGAGTGCCATTATCGTAGACTTCAAGAATCATGTATTCCTCAAGATCATCTGAGTCACGTTTCACCAGTTCGTATCGGCTTGTGTTGTAAATATTAATGTTTCCATCAGCTTCAATTTGCATATCAATAGTTCCATTTGAGGCACGAGCGGTGATCATGCTGCTGGTCACTTCATACTGGCTTCGGTCTACATGGAAGTAAACGGTCACACTTTCTTGAGCTCCAAGATTCAGTCGATCAAGGTTGTTGGGTGAAATCACAATGCTGCGTTCTTCATCGGACACATAAACGAAGGTTCCCATTACAAGTCCAGTGCTTGTGTCGTATACCGCAAGGTGAGAAGGCCATCCATTTCCAGCCGTGACAGCTGTTACATCATAGCCATTTTCAATCACAACAACTTGGCGAGTGAATGGATTCAATTGAGCAATAACAAGGCCTTCATCATTCACCACATTAACCAATTCATTTTCACTCAAGTCATTCACTAGGAAATCTCCCAATTCATCAGTGAGGTATTGCCCACTGCCAATTTCATTCACCACGCCATCTCTATCTCGGACAAGATAGAAGGGGAAGGTATCTGTGAGTGGATCCGAACTTCCATGCACTTCTGTTGTTGTGGCTTCATCAATGAGAAGGTCTGGCACATAAACATTTACATCTACGGTGGTGACGGCTTCATTCCCTGCAACATCTGAAATAGTCAGTGTGACTAACTTAGGATCAGTATTGTCATAAGGTCCAATGTCTACCACCAAGCCGGTAGCATCTTCATCGTTGCTTGCGTTTCCATCTCCATCTGAATCTACATCGGCATCTAAATCCCACACGGCAGAAACAATTTCAGACCCGCTATCAAATGAGTTTTCAGCAGAAAGTTCTTTCGTCTTAAAAATAGCTACATCAGTGCTTCCGTCTCCTGTATCTACAATTGGATAAGGGGCAGAAGTATCTCCACAAATTTGAGGGTTAAGTAGGATGTTATCAGACATAGTTCCCACCGTTCCATCTGTGTAAATACCCTTCACACGAGTGTAGTAGGCACCATTTTCAATGCCAACACTGGCATTGGGACTATTGGCGCTGATCAAAGTATCAAGTTCAAAAATCTCATCTTTATTTAAGGTGAGAGTTGCACCATCAGATAAACTTAGTTCTGTCTTAGCAATAAGACCATCCACAATGATTCCTTCTCCAGGGAAGAGCTGCATGCCTTCAATAATTTCTTGATCTTCATCAATATCCTGAAGGTCAATCCAAAGTACATCTCCTGATTCCACTCGTACGGTGCGTTCAGGGTCACGACGTAAATCAATGAATGTGTTTGCTGGCAATTCAATGTCCATATTTCCATCTTCGGTTTCAATCACAAGCTTGGTTTTTTCAAGAGTTTGAAGCACCACATCTTCTGCAGTTTCAATCTCTCCATTGGACTTAATTCGTACACGTTTGAATCCATTGGTGAGCTCAGCACTTCCCACAACATTGCTAATAATCACACGGCTTTCTCTTATTTCAGGAAGCGTGAAGTCACTGTTCTTTTCAACTTCAATCATGATTTCATCCTCTTCATCACGGAAGGCGGCATCATCATTACCTGCATAAAGTGTATTACCTTGGCTGTGTTCTTCACCTTCTTCACTAAATAAATTAATGAGTGAGGCTTCCTCTTGAGCTAAGAGCAAGAGACGTTTGTGGTTTTCATCTTCTTCACCCAACATGGCATCCATTGAATCGTAGAAGTACACATCGTAAGCACTTGCATCCTTGGAGGCTTTCATTGAGAAGCTGGCTTCTTCATGATCATTTTTACCTGTTCGGAAGTTCTTAATGCTTCCATGATCAGGAGCGAGTTCATCGACATCATAAGAGAGAGGATCACTGCTTAGGTATTTAACTGTAGGGGAGTCAGTGTAGTTTTCTTTGAAGTAGACATCTCCTCCTAGTGAATACAGCACATCTTCATCCCCATCATCATCAAGGTCAATGAAGAGAATATTCACATCTGAATCAGATTCTTGAGAGTAGGCCACAAGTTTAGTCGCAACTCCTTCATCTTCATTGAAGATGAAAATTCCATCATTTACGGCGTAAGGATCACTTCCATATTCGAGCGCATCAAGTCCTGCTTCTTCATCAATTTCTGAAGCCAATTGTACTTCGAATAGATCCTCTTTAACCAAATTTTCTGGAGCCCAAAGTTCAGCAGAAGAGACGCTTCCATCATCTTCACTACTTGCAAGTAAGAAGTGAGGAGTGAGATTGCTTTCCTGAACAAGGTAGCGTTGGAACCCCGTATCATCCAAACCTTCAAGCGTTCGTGTTCCTTGTTCAAGGTCATCAATATAAGTGATCATACTCTCACGCATCATCGCTAGGCTTGCGAGAGGAGTACTTTCAATACTGGCAAGGAAATCAGCATCTAGATCTCGATGATCAAGAATGATTTCATCGTACTGATGCAGTAGAGGGTCATCCGCAGCTAAGATTCGTTGAGTCGCTACGATTTCATAATCTCCTTCAGGAAGGGTAGCCGCCCACTCATCAATTCCATCTTGTAAATTGTAAAGACTGGATTCAAGCGCTAAGAGGTGATTCTTCACGAGAGGATCATCTTTGTAGACCAAGGCGGTATCAACCGCTGGATGATTTGATCCAAAGTTCATTAGATAAGAAGTGAGGTCATCAGTGGCACTGCTTCCACCTTGTGATCCTTCTAATCCAGCTTCTCCTGATGCATCGTAGTCCCCATCTTCAAAATCGGCACTCGCATCTAGACTTGCATCTATACTGAAGTCTAAATCAGAGAGGGGAATCACGACTTCCTCAATCATATCCACCACATCAATGAGTGACTGATTCACTTCTCCGACTCCATCCTGAATGAATGCATTACTTCGTTCACCTATGTCATCGACATAGTCATAAAGCAGACTGAAGTCCATGGTGAGGTTCAAGTAAGTATTGATTTCAATGCGTTCCAGGAATTCTTTTCGGAACCCAGGCCATTCAAAATCTAGACGAAGATCGAAAGGTAAAATCAGTCCACCGGGTCGTTCTGTGATTTCTTCAATTTGTGCTTTAAGCAACATTTCATCGGTTGGAATGAATCCACTTCGGATCAGACAAATGACTTTAAGAATATTGCTCGCAATGTTCAACGCCACTTGGATGTCTGGGAAAATATCAGGCACCGATGGTGGTGGCGGTATGCTAGGGAGCTCAGGCAATGGCAAGCCAGGCAGAGGAGGGAGCTCAAAATCAAGATTGAATTCAGGCAGTACAGGGATTTCAATATCTAGATCAAAATCTAGATTCAGATCCGCCCTTGGTAATACCAAGCGTGGTAAATCAGGCAGCTCAACAGGAGCTGGTTTAAAGTTGATGTCAGGCCAGATCACATCCACTCCGGCTTGAATTTGAGAGACATCAATCACCAAGTCAGGTAGTTTTGGCAATTCAATTACAGGGAACTCAGGAATAAACACAAAGAGACTGAATAGGAGTTGCAGCCCACTGTAACGTTGGTTGGTACATTTATCACAAGCGTCCATGAAGTCCACGGATAAATCTAGCAGGAGTTTCCACCCTTCAATGATAGAAGTCATATCCACAAACCATTGGGTCCATGCTTCAATTCGTTGAACATTCTCACTGAGGTATCCTGCGGTTTTACTTAGGATCACATCCAAGTAACAGACAATGGTTTTAGCGTAGTAAGCTTGTAAGGTTCGAATTTCAAGGATTTGTCGCGGAATGTCTCCGTAGCTTTCTATCACAGCAAGATTGGCTTCTACCGCACCGATGGTGTCATCAACGACCCCCACAAGATTATTTAGTACATCTTCTTCAATAGGATCTAGTGCGTCTGCAACACAGTTTTCTTTTCTGACTAAGGATCGGTTTCCTTTTTCTCCTTCAAGTTCCAAACAGAATAGACCAAGGAATCGTTCCAATTCTTCACGTGCGTCTTCTGCCCAATCCGTGGCTTCGAGTTTAAAGGCTTCAATTTCTTCATCCGTAATAGCAGGGTAGTAGATGCTTACGGGTTCAGGTTCAATATCGATCAAAGGCACCGCATGAGCGTAGTTCAGCCACTGTTCTAGATCAAAGACGCCACCACTGGTGAGTTCATCCACTTTCTTTTCTAGGCCTGTATTTTCTTCAAGTCCTACAGAATCTGAATTGGCTTTTTCGGAGTATCCAGTGAATTCACTCTTGAAACTATCTCCACTTGGATACTTAAAGGTGACGTCTGGAAGATCAAGCATCTTAAAGAATTCAAGCTTCTGCTTCTTCCACCATTCGGTAAATATGGCGGGGAAGCCGGGCACCTGAATATTCCATTCTTTGGCGACTTGAGGTTCATAGGATTCAAAAATTCCTGAACCTAATCCTGTTGGATCCCACTCTCCTTGAAGTTGTGCTGAAGCGTCAGAGTTAAAAACTTGATTCACACTATCCACAAATTCAGTGGCAGAGCTAAGTGCATCGGCAATGAATCCATTAATCGCATCACAAACTCCCAAAGCCTGCATTACAGGAAGACTGTAAGCATAACATTTACCAACGGGGTAGGTACCGACACAAATTCCTAAACCAAGCCCGAGTGTCGTGGTTGGAGCAAGGTAGGTTCTCATCGTGAAGGAGACGTAACAAGATTGTCCAAAACACACAGGGGGAGCGGGTGGAACCATTCCGGTAATACCAAAGACAGGTGTTCCTGAGTCATACATCACAGGGAATCCAAAGAGGGGGTCATGGAAGAATCCAGGAGCTAAGAAAGCCACACTTCCTGGGAGTGCAAGACAACCTCCATTACAGGTGAAGGTAGACACCACATTTTCCACCGCTTGAGCAATGACTTCAACCTCATCATCAAAGAATTCTAGTTCTCCTTCAATCGCGAGTAGTGTGTCAGCATCTGCTGAAATACTAATGTCGCCTTCAATGGCACCTTCTCCTGATTCACTACCTTCAAGGTTCACACCTTGACTGATATCAGTGCTTCGAGCAGACCAAGCTTCCAAGGCAAGGCTTGGATCTAGGAGCAAGTCAGCGTCCACAACCCAGTTGTCGATGGTGTCATTCCATCCATCGTTATCAACATCCGCATCACTTTGGTAAAGCTCATCAACAGTGTAGTAGCCATCACCATTCACATCTTTTGCACCTAAGACCTCTTTACCCGCATCGTAGGCTCCATCCGTAGGAACTTTAAGCCCTTTCCCTGTGTTCATTTCTTCAATGAGGTCTGGAATCCCGTCTTCATCCTTATCCTCTAGGGCCGTGTCTTCTGTAAGATCTTCAGTTTCATAGTCTTCTTCATGAGTTTCAGGTGAATATTCGTATTCGGTGTAGCTCACACGTTCATAGCTGGTTCCACCAAGACCAAGGAATCCATCACCGGGTTCAGTTTCAGTGATCACTCCATCTGAGTAATAAACCATGAGTTGCCCCGTGTTATTTCCTTCAATAGTGACACCGATATCCGCATAATCGTCATCCAAGTAATCTGTTTGAAGATCCTGTCCAACCAAGAGTTGTAGGCTAGGCAAGGCTCCCACGCTCACGGTGTATTCGATTTGGAGACTTTCATTGTTCTCCATCGTAAGGGGACCATAAATCCATGGTCGTGCTGAACTTCCAGGGAGAATTTGTGGATCACCATTGTTTTCATCACAGTTCACACACACGAGGCTGTCGTCGTTGTAATCATAGAGCCCCATGATCTGATCTGAGAGATAAAAGTCATTCACACTTGATCCACTTTCATTCTTTACATAGATCGTTACATCCATAGTGTCTCCCATTTGAACCATGCCTCCATTCTGGTCGTCGATGCTTTTGCTAATAAAGAATTCTTGTTCAATGCTTCCATGATCTGCGTATTCAAAGCTGAAGTTTTCCATTCGAGTGATAATTTCTCCATCTGCATCCACACCATCAATTTGAAGTTGGAAGTCATCATTAATTCCAAGATTTTCTACAAAGTCTTGAAGGTCGGTATCTATAGAAGGAGAGACAGTTTTTGTCGTGGCCATAGGAAGTACGGCAGATCCATTCTCAAGATTCATGTAGCGGACAAGGACATCTGCATAAAGGTTGTCACTAGAATCAGAATTGAGCGCAAAGTCTTGAATTAAGTCCACGGCTTTAATTTCTCCACCCACATTCCAAGCCACGTAAAGCTTCATATTTTCATCAACCAAAGCGAGGTCTGTGTAGTCATCGTTATTTAAATCAATGGCCTTCACTTGAACCGGCTTGGATTCAATTTCATCAATAGTGAGGTTTTCCGCAACAAATCCACCTCCAATGTTTTCATAAACATAGAGACACATTTCTTCCGCAAAACAAGATTCTTCTGTAACAAGAAGAAGGTCCTCCATTCCATCTCCATTGAAATCGCCTTTATCAATCGAGCTGATTCCATTTTCTACGGTAAGTAGTGTTCCTTTGTCTTGGAGTCGTCGAGCTCCATTTACATTTTGCAGTACTTCAATATCTCCATTGGCGTAGGCAAGAATCACATCATCTTGACCATCATTATTGTAGTCCAACGGCATCATCTCGAGGATATTGCTTTGGCTGGCGTAAACCATTTTTCCAATGTCATCCGTGAATCCAAGATCATTCACCTCCCCACGAGTAGTCAGTTTGATTGTTGGATCTCCAAGTACGGTTCCTACTTCAGAAGCATAAAATAGATTCGATTCACCCACAGTATTTCCTGCGGCATAAAGCAGAAGATGTTTGTTGTCTCCCTCCCATCCTACGGATCCATCAACTTCAGCAGATTCAAGCGTAGTGTAACCCATCGAAGGTTGTTGAGAGTTAGGAAGGTCCTTTTCAGGATCAATCACAGCCAGTCCCATAGGGGCCAATGAGCTATTTCCCGTTGGTATTGAGACGAGAAGATTTTCTACATCGGGTGTTGGCTTGATGTAGACTCCAGCGTCTAGTGCATCCCAATCGGTGAGGTCTTCATTAGAATCTAAAGCTTGCACACTGTCTGTCCAATGAGCATCGTATTCAATGAGCAAGACTTGTTCAGTTGCTTTGCTAATCACCAATCCAATTCCTTCAGAACCTTCGCTCACGCCCATGCTGTAGTTTGGATTCTTAATCGTAATTTGTCCGTCTTCACGAACTTTAACCACCACCGCACCATTCTCTCTCAGCAACCATTCACCATCTCTTTCTTCAAGTTCAAAGTCAGGATCTAAACTTAAAATAGTGCTTTCAATATTGGTATCACTAGGGAAGACATAAAGCACTTCACCTATGAGTTTATCGTCTGGATAGTTACGCCATTGGAATCGCATAGGGAGATCAGAGCTTGCACCAAGAGCATTCAAGGTAACCAAACTTCCTTCTGGGAGCATGATGTTTCCTTCACCATCCACTCCTGCAATTCGTTGTTTTGGAACAGGCTCAGAAAGCAGGCTAGTCACGGCTTGGGTTTTCCCATTGAAGGTCAGCCATCCACCAATATAGTTTTCTTGAGTCACATCTCCGAATGGAGCTCCAAGCACAGAAGCGTAAAGCATCTGAGGTTCAATCTCAGAGAAATCTTCACCAGAAATAGCGTAGTTGATTTCTCCTCCCCAGGTTCCAGCAAGCAGGTCTCCAGAAGAAACTACCATATTCACGACTCCACTGATATCATCAGGAACAAAAGAGAATCCTGCTGAACCTTGATTCAAAGTGAAGCTACTTGTGGATAGGGTTCCAAAACTTTCAGTTGCCGTGGTGAGTCGAACATTTCCACTCGCAGAACTATCGGTAGTCGCTAAGTTTCCATATTCATCAAAGGCTTCAATAATGAATTGAGTTCGTTCACCGGCATTCAATTGTGTTGATCCATCTAAGGTCCGAATTCGAAGTTCATAGGTGTTTGATGGTTTTACATCAAGCGTGGTGCTTCCTCCATCAATACCAGGGCTTTCTGCCATTACGACAACTGTTCCCGCGCTGGTAGAAACATTGAAGGTCCCTGTGGCGGATCCAGAAACCATATCTAAAGATTCATTAGTAAAGGATCCAAAACTAGGATCGCTAAGAGCAAGACTCATTTCACCATTAAAGCCAGTCAAGGTTTGTCCAAGATGATTCACCACATTGACGCTCACATTCTGACTTCCTGTACTCCCTGCGAACATAAAGCTTTCCTCTAGGTTCACATCTAGATACATATTCTTAATGTGCTGAATGCTGAAGCTGTCACCTCCATCGAGAACATCAGGGAGGCTAGCACTAATGGTTCCTGTGACTGCATCAGGTGAGGCAAGTACACGGAACTCAAGGAATCCATCGGGTGTTTTTACTTGAATACCTGGAGTAGAAAGATCTTCATCATAGAGATCAAGGATTTCCATGTCTGAGTCCACTTCAAGTGAAATGGTATAAAAGCCATTATTTGCCGTGTTTCCAAAAATATCATAAAGCTCAACTCGTACATCGGTTGTGCTTTCTCCACCTGCAGGGAGCACACTTGATTCAGCACTAATGCTGAGACTGGCAGGTTCACCTGGATACACATTCACAAAAGTATCCGTTGAAGGGATGGACCCATCAGTGAGTCGAGCTTCAATATTCAGTTCACCCGCAGATCGACTGGTCACAAACACCGTTTCCGCCACACCATTGCTGACTTGAACTCGGTCACTCGTAAGCTCACCGTGCTCGGTATCTGTAAGAATAAATTCAACCACAGAGTTATTATCATCTGTGTAGATGTAATCATTTTCATCCCGTACTTCAGCTCGCACAAATAAACTTGATTCTCCATCGGCAGCTTGCTCATTTGTGAAGACATTGATAACGGCCGCTCCATTTCCACTAGCCACCACTATTTCTTCATAGTCCATGTTGTCAGACACTCCATAGAGTCCAGGTTCATGAGCAAAATCTGCAATCAATTGAAAGTCTTCATCTACAGTCACAAGGTCTTCCGTGTCATCACTAGGCTCCAGCGGATTAGTGCCGCGTACTACTTCTTCAAAGTCACTCACTCCTCCTAAGTCTGTGTCTTCCAAGTTTGGATCCGTTCCATAGATGTATTCTTCTTCCGTGTCACTGAGTCCATCTCCATCGGTGTCTACATCTCGACAATCTTGAGCTTCAATAAGATTCACGGCCATCATCGCAAATTCCGCACGACTGATGTAGCCTTCAATCCATTCTTTAAAGCTAGCGTCGCTCACGGCCCAGTTGTAGAAGTCTGAAGTACCCGTATCATCCAATTCGTCGAATCGTCCTTCGGGGAAGAGTCCATTTTCTTGAGCCGTGACAATATAAGGAATGTACCAAGTGTCTCCTTCCACTAAGTCATCAACAGAAAGCCCAGCGGTTTCTACAAGAACCTTAGTGGCTTCGGCTCGACTGATAGGTTGTCGTGGGATGAAATAACCTTCTTGCTCTCCGCCCGCATATCCAGAAACAATCTCACGCACTTTAGCTTCGGCCACACAAGCGAGTAATTCTGGGTTGATGTCATCATCGGGGAAGGCATCTTGATTATATTCAGTGAATAATTCTTGTTCATAGGCTTCCGAAAAATTGTCACAAGCAATACAAATGGCACCTAGGTCCATCTTTACAAATTCCTCGCGGCTAAGAGGATTGTCAGGTCGGAAAGATCCATCACTAAATCCTTTGATCACGCCACGAAGGAAAAGCGTCACAACGTCATCATAAGATTCATCAGCAGGTGAAAGGTCGGTAAAGAGTGTTCCTTCACCTAGTGGATTTAGACCATTGAAGATCTCATCTCCATCGTCAATGGTATCAAGATCCGTATCTTCAAGATTTCGATCTGTTCCTATCGTCCACTCTTCAAGGTCATCTAAGAGATCACCATCCGTGTCTAAAATTCCTGTGGCCGCCATGGCACTTTCAATCCATCCTGAGGCAGGGTAGGCGATCACTTGTCCACGTAAGGCTCGCGGCCATCGTTCGACTTGAGAAAGATAGTCTTCATACTCATCTTCAACTTTGATGATTTCACTCATCTCATCAAATTGATGTTTAATCGTTACATTAAAGAGTGTGGTTCCACTACCGCTCACAACACGAATTGGATCATACAAATTGAGCTCACCGGTATTGCTAAAGTTGAGGTAGTAATCATCAGCAAGGGCAATTTGTCCTTTGTCCGTTACGAGTCCTACTTGCTGTTCATTATGAACCAAGTAGATGCCTTCTGCTTGAGCTTCGGTGTCTGCCTTATCATTTTCTACGGTCACATAGACACCTAGAATTCCATCACCAACGGCGAGTGTGTTGTCTTCAGGCACAAGGAATATCACTCCGTAGCTTGTTCCTTCTCCATCTGTGATTCCAACACGCAGAGGCAGTTCACTTGTCGTTTCACGGAGGTCGGCTTCAGCCTCTCGTAACTCTAGATCACCTGTGAGTGGATCAAAGACCGCGCGTACCGTTCCATCTTCATCCTTGATTTCAATGTAATCTCCTTGAATGGTCTCACCATCACTATAGGTGTCTTCAGTTAGATAGGTATTCACATTCAAAGACTTTGACGTTACCGTTCCATCTAAAGTATTAGAGTCGGTGAGGTCTTCTCTATTAATGGCTGAGGCATCCACACGGAAGTTTCCGGACTCAGCACTGACAAGAGCAAAGGTGGCCACTCCGTTAGTCATGGTAAGTTGTGAACTTCCTGAAAATTCAACGCTTTGATCACCGTTCAAAATATTAAGTTCTACTTGAGTGTGGTCATCTTCTTTATTAAGGGATCCATCAGCTTTTCGAGCTGTGGCATTCACAATGAAATAAGACTCACCACCGGCTTGAAGTACGTTGTTGTCATCCGTAGAAAGAGAAATAGAAACGGTATCATTGGCTTGGTCAGGAACCCCATCTCCATCGGCATCCACATTGTCATTTCCGATAGGGGTGGCACAGAAAGTACCTCCTTCATAAACATCAAAACTAGATACAGAATCGCTCAGTTCACCAAACCAATCTTGCACCGCTTGAAGCCACTCACTTAGAGCCACCGGCTGATATCCATCAAGTCCACCAAGATCTTCGTATTCTTGTTCACCCGCTGAAGCTGAAGCCGCGAGAGCTGCATCAATCGCATCTTGATGTCGATACTGCCATTCTAAATCTCCTTCACTTTCTGGCTTGTTACCATTAAAGGCACCATAGAGTTCGGTAGCGCTTCCATCTGCAATGATAGAAACCAATTCGTAACCCTCACGTGATTTTCCGATGATGGGTTCGTTGAGACCAATGTAACTTTCAAGGATGTATTTATGTTTTTCATCGGTGTTCATGTGCATCCATTCCAATGCATCCTCCAATTGATAGGTGTTGATGGCCTCTTTCCATTCTAAAACTTCATCGGTGAATCCGCTTCCTCCTTTAACATTTCCTACGTCTGTTGCAAGTTCATCAAACATGTCTTCTATGTCCGAGTAATCTTCAGCATTAAAAACATTGATATAGTTTAAGGTGACCTCTTCACGATCATTATTTCCATCGTAAAAACTAATCCGTCGTATTTTATCAATAGGGAGGTTGGGAACACTCACGGCTTCAATTTGGTCGTTCAATACAGACTTCCATGGCTGAGTGTGTTTGTAGACTGAAGAAATTTTATAAGCATCACTTTTAAGATCCGTGAAGGTTCCTTTCTTTTCACTATTGTTTAGAGAGTCGACCTCGAAGTAAGCCTTGTTGATGTGAATTTTAATTTCACCCACATCACCCATTCCACTTCCATAGCTTGGATTTTTGATGTGTACGTATTCATCCAATCCTAGGAAGAGATCCATTTCATCTTCGTCATAGTGACCGAGTCCAAGGTCTTGGAACATGTTGTAAACGGTGTAGGTGATGTCATCTTCTTTCTGGAAAAGATCAAGCTCACCGTATTTCTTTTTGAGGGTTTTAGTTCCAGTCTCAAGTTTTTCAATTTCATCTCGAGCGTCTGCTAAAAATTCAGCATAGGATTCATCATCATCAAGTTCATCTTTTTTACGAAGTTTTCTTACTTTTGTAGCAATCCAGTCATTGAAATTTCCATGAGCGTCTTTGTACTGATGATAAGTACTGAGCTCACGGAATTCGAAACATGCACCAAAACCTCGTTCCCATTGTTCTTCTTTCTCATATATTTCAATCACTCCATCACCATCTAAATCTTCGGTGGTGCTAGGCATGACCGCACCCGTATTTGAACGAATAGGTTCTTCCACTAAAGCTCCATCACAAACGTAGGGAAGGTCTTCCTTAACGGGAACCATATCCGGAACACAGTTGGAAATGGCTTGATAATCTTTTTTATCTTCAATATGACTGGTGTCTTCAAAGCTATACATCAAATTGAAATCCACCAGCTGCCCTCCATTTTCATCATAAGTTCCTCCGGCATTGGTACATTGATAGACTCGATCAATATCCCAGAGCGCTTGCCCATTAATGAAGATGTCATTGGTGTCGCCACGTTGGTTGGTGATTTCTTTGTACGATTTAGTTTTCCAATTTTTAGAAAGCGTGTGATTCACAAATTGGACACAGGCATTGTCATCTAGGTCCGGTGTTCGTGTCGTTTCATCAGCACATCCATCTTTCCATTTCTCTTTGTCTTCATGCCAATACTCCACATAAATTTCCATGGCGGCCACGACAGGAATTTTATTTTGGAGTTCATCTTCAACTAGATCATTGAGTTCACTTTCAAGCTCCCGATTCAATTCATCTAAATACTGCAAAGTGAATTCGTCTTTTTTTGCAATGAGTGAAACGGCACTGTCGTAATCATTCACAGCATTTTCATTTGAATCCAAGACTTGGGTTTCCCATCGTCCTGACTGACCTACCATTCGATTCCATACGCCCACGGGCTGTTGGAACATGTCAGTGTATCGACTGATCAAAGCTTCAATCACTGTTTTTGACTGAATGTCTGGTAAGTTTGCAAACTGAGGTTCGGGTTCTAGACCAGCGGGATCTTCATCAATTTGACCATCACAATCACCATCATTATAAGTACAAGTTCCTGTATAACGAGTTCCACTGTCATTCGCCCAAACGGTAACTTCACTGCTTCCATCTTCGTCACAGAATCCATCTTCATCATCATCCCATTCTGGGTGAGGCGTGCCATCCGTGTCGTAACATGAAGGGTGAAGGTAGTAGTCTTTAAAGAACCCATCGGTGAATTGATCTTCTGCCCACGCAATGGCTTCGGCATTTGTACTGAATGATAAAGAGGTTCCATAATTATCATTCATCAATTTTTCTAATTTGTTCTTGATGGTCTGCCATGGTCGGTTGGAATCTTGCCAGTCATAACCAAAAACAATTTCAATTCCACTAGGGTAGTCATCGTCATCATGATCGGTGGCGTATCCACTGTCGTCCACTCCACAGAGTCCAGGACATCCATCTCCATCAGGAACTCCATCTTCATCAAGGTCGTCTCCTCCTGTGACATCTCCGGGAGGATCTTCGTCGTATCTCTTGTCTTCAAACCAGTCTCCACTTCCCAGAGTCATTTCCCAGTTCTTATCGTTGTTGTTGTCCGCAAGTCCATCTTCATCAACCGCACCATCTTCATCATTATCAATCTCATGGAAGCCATCACCAATGTCTTCATCAATCAATCCGTCATTGTCGTCATCAATTCCATTTAAAGCTTCTTCGTCATAGTCTCCATCTTGATCATTATCGAGCCCATCACCCGCTTCTACCGAAGCCGTCATTTCCAAAACCAAATTTTCAAGCAACCCACTGGAATAGTGGTAGAAGGCAATTTCTTCCCAAATATTAAGGAAACGTTGATAACTGGCGAAGGCCACACTATTGATGGCTGATTCTTCTGTGATGAAATCACCTACGAATACTTTTTCATCAAAGGTGGTGTAAAGAGAGTCACCTTCATGATAGGCGTGGTTTTTTTCAAAGTAAGCCCCCAATAAATCATAACCTTCTTCACCACTGAGTGGGGGAATGATCAGCCCATGCCATACTTCAGTTTGTAGATCTTGAGAGTCATTGTTCTCCACAAAATCCAAAGTGTATTCATCTAGGATGTAGGCGGGTTCTTCAAAATCCGTGTAGGGAAGCGTAGACATGAAACGATGTTCATTTTTGTTGACCACAGGAAGAGGCACGTTTTCACCAATAACAACAACACCTGTGAGCTGAGTGTGATCACTTTCATTTGGATCACCTTCAAAATATAAACGTTCTAGCATTCGATGAATGTCTGGAGTGCTATCATCTTCCGTCACTGTGATGATCATGGACTTGGTCCATGGCAGTGCTGACTGGACATCTTCCGCATAAGTCTCAATTTTCTCCGAGAGCTTAGTGTTACCCAAATAGGAAAACTCACCTTCTCCACTGGTTCGAGCGTCCCATGTTGTTTCATCCACTAAAATAGCCACCAATCCGTAGATAGTGTCCACGGCACCCACTTCTCGAATAGATTCGAGCCCGCCCCCTGGTCGGGGACGTGATTCCTCAATGGCCTGCACCATAGGACCAAGTGGAAGCATGGTGGCAAATAAGCTCACCAATACAGGTATGACAATGCTCCTTTTAAAGAGGAGCGTGGAGTGGAGTGGCATACTTGAATTTTAGCAAAATTAGGGAGGGATCCCGAAGGCGAATACTCCTTATAGAGCGCTTTGAGTTGACAGCAAAAGAAAAGATACTAAAAGAGCCCTCTCTACAGGAGAGAGGGCTCGAGGGAAGAGAGATTAACGAGCGATGGCGTAGTAACAGTCACCTGTTGTAGCGGCTGTACAGGCTGTCATGCTATCAAGGACATCTGAAGCATTGTCAGCTAATGTTACTCCACTTGGATCAGTTGAGTAAAGTCCAGGAATATTATCGGCATTGTTTTCAACCGTTGCCCAGATAATGAAGTTTCCTCCAGAATCCCAGGTCCGAACTTCATAACATGGAGTCGTTCCATTACTTTGTGGGTCTTCAGGTACAGTTGAAAGAGCACCTGCTCCTGTCATATCAGCAGCAACTCCAGCAGAAATACATTCAGCAGTTGAAATATCTGTAGTTTGATACTTTCCGCTATTTGAATCAGCATAAAGTTCTAGACCCGTAGCGATCTGTTGAAGATCAGCTTTACGAGCGGCATCACGTGCCTTAGATGGAGCACCTACAATTCGAGGTACAAGAGCAACCGCGAGTACACCGATAATAGTGATCACGATCAAAAGTTCGATTAGGGTGAACCCCTTTCTTCCTTTTAAGAATTTCATTTTGGAGTGGTTAAAATGGCGTTACCCGGATTATACCTGGTGCCATTTGCTATGCAAGTACTTTATCTTGCCTAAATTGCTCCTGACAGATCACTAAGCGCCATAATTGGTTGCATGATGGCGGCAACAATAAATCCAACCGCACTTCCCATTACAACCAGAATGACCGGTTCCATGAGTTTTGAAAGTGAGGCCACTGCTGTGTCCACTTCGTCTTCATAAAACTCAGCAATTTTTGTTGAAACTTCCGTTAGATTTGAGGTTTGTTCACCCACGGTAACCATAGAAGCAACCATAGGAGGGAAAAGGAACTCATTGTCAGTTAGGTTTTCTCCAAGAGGAATCCCTTGAGAAACATCTTGTGCAGCAAAATCAATTCGTCGTTGATAGACCGCATTCCCAAGTGCGTTGGAGTTGATCTCTAAGGCTTTAACAATAGGAATACCCGCTTCCATCATGCTGGCTAGCATTCGTGCAAAACGTGAAATCATGAGTTGTCGTATCAGTTTCCCAAAGACAGGAATATATAAAAGAGCATAATCCATTCCATACTTTGCTTGTTTGTTTTTACGAGCCACGGTAAATCCTACTCCTAGTAGAATCACTCCAATTACAATGGTGAGCCATGAATTTTGTGCCCACTCGGAAAGACTCAAAAGAGTTTGAGTACTGGCAGGAAGTTCTTTCCCACCTTCGGTGAAGAGTCCTTCCAGTTTAGGAACGACCATCGTCAACATTATGAATAGAGCGACCGCCATAATAGCCATGATAGAAATAGGGTAGATCATAGCTCCTTTCACTTTTCGGATGATTTTCGCGGTTTTTTCAGCTTGTTTGGCGATGTCTTTTAGGATTTCATTCAGATTCCCTGAGGCTTCACCACTAGCAATCATTCCTTGTTCTGCTTCAGTAAATACCTTTGGGAAAGCCCCCATCGTATCGGCAAAAGTAGTCCCTTCCTCCATGTCTTTCGCCATCTGACGAATGATGATTTTTAGGTAAGGATTTTTATTTTGATCAGACAGCACGTAAAGCGCTCGAATGATTGGAACACCGGCATTAATCATTACAGCAAGCAGCTGAAAGAAGGTCACTTTTTCAGCGAGTTTAACCCCGTTCATTTTGGCTACAATTTCATTCAATTTGACCAAAATACTTCTATCGTCGTGGGCTTTGTCTAGGTCGACACGTCGAAGCTCCTCGATCCGATCCATGTCGTCTTTGGATAGACCGATGTCTAGTGTGACTGTCTCGACATTTGCATTAGACATTATTCTTTTGGTTAAGCTGAATCTGGTCGAGCTACGGCATAAACTTCTTCAAGTGAGGTGATTCCTTGTAGTGCTTTTAGAATTCCAGCTTGTTCAAGGCTGACCATTCCTGACTTCATAGCTGCATCTTCAATTTCAATAGTATTGGCTCCTTTAAGGATCAATTGTCGGATGGGATTACTCATTTTCATGACTTCAAATAGACCGACTCGTCCGTGGTATCCCACTCCATTACAGCTTGGACATACGGGCTGTCCTTCAGCCGCAACTCCAGGTCCATAAAACTGAAGTCCTTGCACAAGCGCAGGATCAACGGGTTCATCAGGATGAAGTTTACTCAATGCTGTTCGAACCATGGTCATGGTGTTTTCGTCCACTTGTACCGCTTGTCTACAATCCGTACATAGCGTTCTCACCAGTCGTTGAGCAATCACGGCATTCATGGTGGCCGTCATCAAGAAACTTGGTACTCCCATGTTCAAAATACGAGTGAGAGTTTCAACGGCAGAATTCGTATGAATGGTTGAAAGCACAAGATGACCCGTGAGTGAGGCTTCAATCGCCACATCCACAGTTTCTCTATCTCGGATTTCTCCCACCATAATAATATCTGGATCTTGACGAAGGGCGGTTCGTAGCCCCATCGCAAAAGTATAATCAATGTCAGGATGAACCTGAGATTGATTGAGTCCATCCATTTGGATTTCTACCGGATCTTCAATGGTCATGATGTTCACTTCAGGCCGATTCAAAATCGTCATCCCTGAATAAAGTGTAGTGGTCTTACCAGAACCTGTAGGTCCAGAAGTAAGAATAATTCCATTTGGAAGTTGTAGTGCTTCTTCTAGGTTTTTAAGAGCATTTCCGGAAATTCCCAATTCAGCAAAGCTTGGGACCTTTCGGGATTGATCTTGAATACGCATAACAATTTTTTCACCATTCACTGTGGGCAATGAAGACACACGAAGATCAAGTTCTCGTCCATCAGCGGTCGTTACTTGAGCACGTCCATCTTGTGGAATTCGTTGTTCATCAATTTTCAAATTAGACATAATCTTAATTCGAGAGACCACAGCAGGGTGTATATTGGGGGGGTATTCAACCACTCGTCTTAAGACTCCATCAATTCGGTAACGAATTTGTACCGTGTTTTTTAGAGGTTCAACGTGGATATCAGAAGACCGCATATCAATGGCGTATGAAACCGCATTCATCACCAATTGAGGAATGTTACCTCCTACAATTGCATCCTGTAATAGTTGTAATTTAGCGTCCATTATACGGCGTCATAGTATGCAAATAGTTCCATGTTCACATCATAGGTTCCACCATATTCAGCAGGGTAGTTGACGGTGAAATCCTCTACACTCATCAAACGAACTTCACCCTCCAAAGCTCCTGAACTTTCAACGTATTCTAGGAATTTTGTAAGGTTCTTTTTGGAGGTCGTCATTGTGAGATTCACTGGAACGTAAAAATACGATTCATCATCACTCGCGACTTCTGATTTGTAATTGATGTTGCTGATAAAGAAAGGATTTGAGTTGAAGTTATTCTTAGTCGCAAATTCATCAAAAAGTCGAGTCAAACTAGTGAGGTTTTCATCCGTAGGGAAGACCAGAGCAAGTTCTTGAGCTGAGCTATCTCTTTCTTCAGCAACATCTGTTTTGATTGATTGATATTCTTCAATCAGTGTCGCTTTTTCAACAGCTAAGTTATTGATTTGGCTTTTCATACTATCCGTAGTGACAATATTTGCCTGCATGAGGCTGAATTGCCACACTCCCACTCCAAGTGCTCCAATAAGGAGTACAAGTCCGAGAATGAATTGATGTCTATTGTTCATTATTCTAATTCTAGTGAAATACGGAATTGACCAGTGAAGTCCTCTTCACCTGCATTTTTGCTGTAGCTTCGTTCTTCAACATTTTCAAAGCTAGATGAAGATTCCAATGTGTCGATATAATTTGAAACCAATGTGAAGTTCTTAGTGTCATCGGTGCTGGTTTCTCCAGAAATCGTAATGGCTCCTTCATCAAATCGGATGTCAGAAAGTTTAATACTTCCTGTGAATTCAGTGTTGAATAGAGGGTCTACTTTTTTTGTTAAAGTTTCAATTTCATCAAAATATTGAGACCATTTCATTCGTTCATTTCGAATGCTTCCAATCACAGCATGAACACTTTTGTTTAAGGTGGTGTAGTCTGCAAGCAGAGCTTCAATGTCTTTCTCACCCATTTCTTCTAGATTTGCACCAGCAAGCAGGGCACGAAACTCATCATTCTGAATGAGGCTACGAGCCGTTTGAAGGTCTGAAATATCTTGAGACAATGTGGCTTCATCAACTTCTCCTGTTTTTGCTTCCAATGCCGTGATCAATTCACTGACAAGTGTATTAGCCGCTACTTTGTGTTCAGTGCTCACATTCGTATCGATGCTATTTTGAATAGAGGCAAGTAACTTAAGAGCCTCAAGTTCTTGCTCAGCTGCGGCCTCCTCATAGTCGGCTTGTTTGTTGCTTGAATTTAGATCGGAATCTGATTGACCTAAATTGTATAAATAAGAATCAGCCGTTGCAGAAAACTGATCTAAGAGTAGAACGGCCGTAAGGTGTTTTTGCACCATCACTTCTGCTTCTACTTCGACGAGTTCTTCCTGAGCCACCACTGCTTTTTCAGCAGGGTTGGTTCCAAACAAAGTGAAATCCGCATTGTTCTGACTGTAAGCTCCTGCAGTAACTAATATGAGCACAAGTATAGAAACTTTAAGCAAGGTGTTTCCCACGCGACTTGGCTTTTTTGCTGCTTTGCTCTCTTTAATTGATTTGAGAGTTGGTTTCTTTTTGAACACTGATTTTTTTGAGCGATCTTCTTGTTTGTTCACGCTACCCATCAGGTCAGCAGATTGCATAACTTTGTCATCTCCAAAGAGCTGGGTAAATACATTTTTCTCCTCTTTTTTCTCAACCGGCTTTGTGGCTGGGAGTGGGGCAAGTTCAACAGATGGCATTTGAGCTTTATCTTCAGCTTTTGCTTTAGATAGATCAATCTTCAGAGGCTCTGGTTTAGGCATGATTTGAATTTGAGGCATTTGTGGTGCCTCATTGCTTTTATCAGGTTGAGCTGGCGTTGGATTTACGTCATCCGCCATACGTACTTGTTTAAATAATCTAGTAAGTATAGCAAAAATCCAGCTTTTTATCAACCATCTATCTCATAGGACGAGGGAGGTACGATAGGAAGAGAACTTCTTCATCCCATTTTGTTGGGGTCAACCCATTAGGGCCAAAGATTGCATGTCCATCAAAGGGGGCAAAAATAGGGCCTTGATCTCCATCTGCAAGTTTTTGTCCTTTTTGAATTCGTTCAAAGTTGGTAAAAACTTTTTCTAGTCGATAGCTTTTATTTGGAAAAATCACAGTATCACCTATTTCATAGTCATCCATGTCGATTGATTCACCATAATCTCCCTCAATCATGCCCAGGTTAATGAGCAATTGTTTAGAGCATTCAATCGCCAAGGATTCACTGGCTGGATCTTCGTGAGAGCCACATTCAATTTCAAAACTAGGAATCTTTCTTTCACCACCATGAAAGGCAAAACCAGGGAGCCCAATTTGTTTTTCGTCGATGCAGCTAATCATGGTTTGAATCGGAAAACCTCGCACTAGCGCAGGATCAAATTCACGACCCCTGACAATCATTGCTTTAGATTCTTGCTGAGTGCTGTGAATGTCTAAGGCATAATCAAATTGTTCAAACACAGGCATCAATGCTTTAAGTCGTTGAATTTCGTAACGCTCATCATTAAGCGCCAAGGCATTTTCAGGGAGTCGATTGAAATTAATATCAATGAATCTTGAGGCTCTTCGTTCCTCATCAGTCTGAGCTTTTTTATAAGCTTCAGCTCCTTTTAGGTTCACAACGACTAAGTAAATACGACCACGCTTGAGCTCAAGCCCCCGAACATAGTCAAGGGCAGCGAGTCCTGCGGGTTCATCACCATGCGTGCATGCCGTGATTCCCAAACAAGGACCAGGTTTACCAGAATCAATAAGTTTTACTCCAGGGATCATGTGGTGAATGAGTTACCGGTTATGAATTCTAATGCTGCGGATTTTAAACCAATTTTTTCCTGCAGTTCACGTTGAACTTCTGCGACAGACTGTCCCGCTAAAACAGCGGCATTCACATTGAATCCATTTTCAAATTCATTTAGTGCAAAAAGAGCTAATCGTTGTTCCTCACTTCCAAACTGGGCCACAGCTTGAAAGCCTCTGAGTATGGTTTCTTTATCTCCCAGACATTGAGCATTTAGTGTGATAACAGATTCAGTTCCGGTAGGCACCCATCCATTATTCACATAAATCAGTGCTGTGGTGGCTGCGGTGGGTCGAGCATTAATTTCAAGGACTTTTCCTCCTTTAAGGTCCACACTTCCAACACCAAACCATCCTGATACTGCTCGACTGACTGAGCCCATTATCATTCTTTCAGCGTAGTCAGGAACTTCTTCTCCAAGACGGATGATGTTTCCAGAGTAACCATCAGGTCCAAAAAGTGGCCTATTCATACCAATGACTTCTACTTCACCATTGGGTTTTTTTCCAAACTGAACCCCAATTTCTTCACCGTATTGATAGGCTTCTATAAACATAGGAAAGTTCAAGTCACCAAATCGAGTTTTTGCCATGGCAATGTCTGTTTCGGTTTTACAAACTTGAACCCCATCCATTGAGCTAGAACGGTCGAGTTTCACGACAAAAGGCAAGTCAGGAAAATTAATCTCTTTCATAAGTTCTCGACCGTTCATATATTCACGTAGTCGTTCAGAGTATTCATTTTCTTCGAATACATCACCTAGTTTCCCTTTATTCCCGAGATCTAAACATTTTAATCCGTCGGGGTTGTATTTATCCTTTAATGCATTGCTTCGAAAAGGTTCAGACATCACCAGTGATCCATCTGAAATAGCCAATTGTACTAGATTACGTATAACCGCTTTGTTTCGACCAGGTCCCATAAGATTATCTGAAATGGGATCTTGAAAAGAGAGAATCCGATCACTCTGGGGAACTGGATATCCAAGTTCACGTATTAGATTGAGTCCAGATTGATCAAAAACGATAAGCTGCATGTCTCCATTTGGATCAAGTGTTGTAGCTACACGAGATGCTACATTTCTTTCAATAGCTCCAGGCACACTACATAAGAAACCTAATTGAGGATCAGCACCTGATGGATACATCGAGGCTAATTTCGTTTCAGGTGGGTAGTATCGGTCTAAATATCTTGTGTTCATAATTTAAGTGTATTGAGAAATAAAAAACCTCGTTCATGGCGAGGTGTATGTGGGCTATTTGTGCTTTCTTTGAGTATCAATGAATCTGATTAAGCGCTGCTAAATAGCCTCCTTCACCATGATGAAGCCAATGGGCTACTCGAGTGATAGTCGCGGTGCTAACGCCAGTATTTTTATTGATTTGTCGGTAAGAAATCCCTTCCTGAACTTGCTTAGCGACTTCAAGTCGTTCACTCATTGCGGTGATTTCTGAAAGTGTGCAAAGGTCCCGGAGTAGGGCCAAGGCATTTTCACGCGAATCAATTCCTGTGAGTGCGTCACAGAGTTGATCGATCATCGGGTTATTTTGCAGGGAAGATTCCATCATTTGTTTTAACGTATTAGCACAGTATGTCATAGCTTTAATTTTGTCAAGAGTGCATCCTGAAAAAAGCCTGATAGAATCGGGGCATCTAATCTTTCATTATGAAAAAACTATTAATGGGTCTATCGGCCACTTTTCTATTGCTTGCCTCTTGTGGGACAAGTGTTCAGGATCTTCATGTCTCGATTGATGAAGTGACTACTGTTGCTCTTGGTGAGCAATATGAAGTGCTTGTAAGTATCGAAAATTATGGAACGGAGGATCGTCTTTTGACCAGTATTGATATTGGTAATGATTATCTAGCTGGAGCAGGGCTCATCAATTCTGCACCTACTTATATTGAAGAGTGGGATTTTGGTTTTCTTGGTTTCCAAAGTTACGATTATCAAATGACCATTGCTCCGGGTGAGGTTCTTCAAGTGGCTTATACTTTTGAAGCTCGAGAGCTAGGGAATTATGAAGGAGCCCTTGATGTATGTATTGACACGGAAAGTGCGTGTATCTTTAATACAATCTTTACTTCTATTCAGTAAGTAGACAGCAAAAAAGGCGTTCCCAGGGGAGCGCCTTTTTTTGGTAATTGAAACTTATTATTGAAGTTCAACTGAAGCTCCAGCTGCTTCGAGAGTAGCTTTAACTTCTTCAGCTTTGGCTTTGTCAGCGTTCTCAAGAACAGTACCGTTGTTGTCCACAACGTCCTTAGCTTCTTTAAGACCGAGACCAGTGATTTCTCGAACCGCTTTAATAACAGCGATTTTTTGAGCACCAGCACCAGTAAGTACAACGTTGAAGCTTGATTTTTCTTCACCTCCACCAGCAGCACCACCAGCGGCACCACCAGCTGCAGCTACAGCAACAGGAGCAGCAGAGATTCCGTACTCTTGTTCCATGAACTTAACAACATTGTTAACTTGGATAATGTTGAGCTTTTCTAGGGCATCAATAACTGCCTTTTCTTCTTTTGAAAGCTCAATCTTTTCTACGTTTTCTTCAGACATGAGATTCTGTAGTTAAATTGATAATTATTCAGCACTTTCTTCAGACGCAGGAGCGTCTTCGGCAGGTGCTTCTTGGGTTTCAGCTGGAGTTTCAGCAGGGGCTGCCGCTTCTTCAGCGGGAGCTTCTTCCTTAGCGGCTGGAGCTTCTGCAGCAGGTGCAGGAGCAGGAGCGTCTTCGGCTGGCAATTGATCCGCGTATCCTTGAAGAACACGAGCAAATGAACCGAGACCACTATTAAGCACACCATGGAATCCTCGTAGAGGACCTTGCATCATTCCAACAAATTTCGCGAGTAGTTCTTCCTTAGATGGGAGGTCAGCGAGTTCTTGCATCTGTGTGATGGTGAGAACTTTACCTTCCATAACTCCACCCATGAGTTTCACTACTTCCACCTTTTTAGAGGTGTCTTTTAGAAGTTTTGGTCCAGAAACAACATCCTCGAACGAGAATGCAGCTCCAACCGTCCCTTCCATAATTTCATCTGGAAGTTCGATACCGTTTTCCTTTGCAGCTAGTTTGAAGAGTGTTCGCTTAGCGACCTTAAACTTCACACCTTGAGCACGCATTTCATTACGCATCTCACTGATGTCAGATACGCTCATTCCAGCGTATTGACCAAAGGTAACAGATTTCGCATCCTTGAAGAGCTCAACGAGTTCTGCGAGGATTTCTTCCTTCTTTTGTCTAGAAACTGCCATAAGTATATGTGTCTTTAGCAATGGAGTGTTTAAGCTGAGCCGACCATCCTAATAAAAAGAACTCAACCCGCGTTGTAGATTGCGAGTCGAATTCATAGAATGAATCCAGCTTTCGCATCTCGGTAGGGCTTCTGCTGTCCTCCATCAGAACGGCGGCCTACGGTCTTTAACGCGAAGGGATTCTAGGTTAAGTTAACCTGTTTGTAAAGTTGAAGTTAATAACTCAGCCCAAAGTCTGAGCGAAGTTGATTGTGGTGTTCAATAACCGGTCTAAGATGAGCCATCATACCATCTACAGTATGACATTTGGGATGTGCTCCTAAGACACGATTTTCAGCAATCCATGGCCCTACTTGCTTGATTTTAACAGTTCCACTGTGGATATCTTTTGCTGTGATTCTACTCAAGTCGTCTTTATCAGCATGGGCTTTCATCCATTTCTCCATCTCTGCTCGACTTGTGAACTTAGGAGGGTAAAGCACGTGGGAGGTTTCTGTGTATCCACGACGTGAAAATGGTTCCCATTTAACATGTGGAATGAGCGTACGCAGGTGTTCAAGCCGAGTCATACCTTTGAAACTTCTCATCTCACCATCGGCCACACTCATCTGAGCAATCACGTCTGGGGTATGTGAATTCATAATGTGACGGGCTCGTTCCCAACGTTCATCGTCAGATTGACAAGCTGCAAAGAGAGTTGAATCATTCAACTGTAGTCCTGCAATAGCTGTATGGTAGATGCGTTCTGCCCAGGCTTGAATTAAGTAATGAGTTCTAGAGCTAGAGTCAGATGTAGCTGCAATGAATTCAAAGTGTTGTTGAGCCACTGGGTCAAAATCCCAATGTACTCCATAAGGTGCCATGGTTTCATTAACAGCATCTCGAATAGTTAAAATTTCTCGAGCTGCACCTTCAATACTTGAATGAACACCACTACAGCCTTCTAAATTCACAGAAGCTTCTTCTAGGGCAAGCTTGTCGTGCATGGCCCTAAGCAGCGACTCTCCTTCACTGGCATATTTTTCGCGTACTGCATTGACTACAAATTCAGCTGTAGGTTGTCCTTCTACACGGATGGCAAGATTTCCTTCTGTGTCTTTTAGGAATCCTTCGGCTTCTAGTCCATAGCCGGTTCTTTGGACAATTCTATTCATTTGATTTGTAATTAAAAAACTCGCTGTCTGTCAGCGAGGTGGGTAAGTAAAGTTATGATGACACGTCACTTAGCCTCGCTGTTTGGCGAAGAAAAAGTATCCGTAAAAGAAAATCTTGTTTGTCATCGGCTCAACTTTACTCTTCATTATGCCAATAAGTCAAGTCGTCGTTGTTCAAGCACTGTTCATCTATGAACACCTTCATATTCTTGCTCGTATTCAGTGGGGCAAGTTAAGATAAATTTTGCCTATTATTAAAAACTATCCCCATGACCTTCATTCAAGAACTCAAGGATATTATTTCTGAGAAACATCTTCTCACACACCCATTTTATCAAGCATGGACGGCAGGAACACTTCCCGTTGAAGTGATGCAGAAGTACGCTGAGCAGTACTACCACTTGGAAAAAAACTTTCCTAATTTCCTCAGCTCAATGCTCATGACTGCTGATTCTGAAGAAGCTCGATCAATCATTCTTGAAAACTTCAAAGATGAAGCGGAAGGAACTGAAAATCACCGAGAACTTTGGCTTAAGTTTGGAGAAGGAATTGGGGCCACTCGAGAAGGAATGAAGAACGCTGAAGCTCTTGAACAAACCGCTACAGCGGTTGAAACCTTTGAAGGTCTTTCTAAAGAATCTTTCTTGCTTGGAGCAGCAGCTCTTGCTGCTTACGAAGCTCAAGTTCCTGAAGTCGCAAAAGAAAAGATTGATGGACTTGTTCGAAACTACGGAATTGATAGTGAAGAAACCATGAAGTTCTTCCGAGTTCATGGAGAGGTGGATGTAGCTCACGCTCAAGCATGGTGGGATATTATTGAAAAATACTGTGATGACGAAGCGGTGAAGCAAGAGGTGCGTGAATCTGTTGCGAAGGGACGAGATGCACTTTGGAATTTCCTTACAGGAATCATGGAAGCTTACTACCCAGAAGCCTGCGATTGCGAAATGTAAATGAAATAAGAAAAGGGGTCTCCATTGAGGCCTCTTTTCTTATTCTGGATCTGGAACGGGGATGGTGTCGTCATCATCAACGATTTCCATTCCTGGTATTTTATGTAGAAGGTTTAGAACCTGAGAAGTAACATGAAGTTCTTCACGAGTGTTAGCATCAAGTTCAGTGGGTTCATCTCCTCGGAAGCTTGCCGTGTATTTTGGATTCAGACGTCCAAAGAGAGTTAAGTGAAATCCAGGAATCCGTTCAAGGTGAACCAAATTGTTGGATTCACGATCAACTTTAAGTAAGGCCTGATTTAGACGTGACCGAGCTTCATCAACTCGGCCATCCGCAAGGAGGGCTTCTAATTCAGCCTCCAAGGCAACACGAGCATTATGGGAGAGATCTTTAGGATCTAGGAAGCTCAAGGTGAACCGAGGTGCAACTTCAATGGGTACACTTGGATCTGTATACTCATTTGTTAAGATCACACGCCTGAATAATAGGACTTCACCATCGTTTAATCGAACTTCCTGAGGTTTTCGAAATTCTACTTCCAGACTCATGTGTGGGTAACCGTCAGGCATCTCAATATTTGTATCGACGCGAAGGATGGCTTTTTCTAATCCTTTGGGCCAAATTTGTAGTCGTGGCCGACTATGATCAGCTTCTCCACCCTCTTTAGAGGGGAAGAACTTAAGAACATTAGACGTGCTTTCGGCGAGCCACCGGAATTGCAGCATGGCTTCAGTGACATCTCTAGTGAGAGTTAGTGGTCGTTCCGAATTGTCTGGTGCTTGATCTAACATCGAACAATTATATCACTTTTAAGGCATTTTGTTAATAGCTTCCTATTCTAGAAAGAAAGCCTTACACTGCAGCCGATGACAGAACTAATGAACCACATTACGCTCTTTCTAAAAGAGGCTAAGGCGGCAGGGGAAACTCCTTTGTTGGTTATTTGTGGTCCTACAGCATCAGGTAAAACCAAGCTTAGTGTGAAGCTGGCGGAAGCCTTTGATGGAGAAATTATTTCAGCCGATTCCATGCAGATCTACAAGAAGATGAATATTGGAACGGACAAAATAGACATGGCAACTCGACAAGCAGTAAGGCATCACTTGATTGATATTCGTGATCCAAATCAGCGATTCACCATGGCCGATTTTAAACGAGAGGCACAGCGTGCCATCACTGATATTTCCAATCGAAATAAGTTAGCGATTTTGGCGGGTGGAACAGGTTTATATCTAAACGCCGTTGTAGAAAATTATCAACTTCCCGAGGCACCACCAGATCCAGAAATTCGAGCCATGCTTCAAAAAATATATGAAGAGAAAGGAGGCGCACATTTGTACAATATGCTGCTTGAAAAAGACCCAAAATCAGCGGCTAAAATTCATCCAAACAATGTGAGATATGTGGCACGAGCATTAGAGATAGTGATGCAGACAAATTCAGAGATGAAGCCAAGAAAGGGACGACGCCTTTATGATGTATTTAAAATAGGTGTTCAGTGGGATAGAGAAATTCTTTATGATCGAATCAATAAACGGGTAGATGAAATGCATGAAGAAGGTTTGATCAATGAAATCAAATCTTTACTAACGGAAGGCTACGATGAAAAGTCTCAAGCCATGCAAGGTTTAGGATATAAAGAATATTTTTCTTATCTTAAAGGAGAGGCCTCGCTTGAAGAGTGCACAGATCTTCACAAGCAAAGAACACGGAATTTTGCAAAACGTCAGTTAGGGTGGTTCCGAAAGGAGGATGATATTTATTGGATTCAACCTGAAGAATATTTTGAATTAACCAAAAACTAATGCATTTAAAATTTAAAGATCTCTTAGAGATTGCGGCTCGCCTTCGTAAAGAGTGTCCTTGGGATAAAAAACAAACGATTGAAACTTTAAAACCTCATTTAATGGAAGAGGCAGAAGAAGTGATGGAAGCCATAGAAAGTGGAAATATGGATCATGTGGCTGAAGAAATGGGGGACTTGATTTTCACCATGATTCTTATGGCTCAAATTGCGAGTGAAAGTGAAGCTTTTGATATGGGGGTGATTCTAGAGAAAAGTGCAGAAAAAATGATTTCCCGTCATACATGGGTATTTGGAACAGATAATGCAGATACGCCAGAAGAAGCCGTGGAATTGTGGTTGAAGAACAAGGCTAAGGAGGTATAATTCGATACGTTAACCTTAACCCTTAAGTATGTTTAAGAAACTTACTGCACTTGTGAGCATGTTTGGGATTTTTGCATCCCTAGTTGTGTTCCAACCTGTAGCTTACGCTGCTGGTGATACGCCTGACTTTCTTGTCTGGCTAGATGCTGTGGAAAACGTTCGATGGGACGTAACAGATCTATTAGGTAGTGAACCTGTTCCTTTTGGCGGGCTTCAAAATGAGTACCTTGCCATTGGAAGCTCAGAACCTTTTTACGGAGTGGAAATCACTTTTGAAAACGGTTCAACAGATGGAGAATTTTCATTCCAACATTATCCTCAAGGAAGTGGACCGTATATTTTTGATGACCTGACTTACACTTCATTAGAAGGGTCTATGACGGTTACATGGGATACTTCAGACTGGGGAGATTGGCAAAGCTACTCATTCACTGATGCCCAATATGGAGCAACAGAAGGAGCTTTTGAGTCAAACCAAGGATACATCATTCTTCTTTCTACGGACTCACCTTCATCAAACGATGAAGTCCTAACCATTAGTGAACTTACTTTGATCACAGAACAATCAAACAGTTCTTCATCAAGTTCAAGCAGCTCTAGTTCAACTGCGACCACTACGACTACAACGACAACAACTAGCTCATCATCACTGTCACACAGCGGTGAACTTACGTTCTCAGATGTGCCACGTGGTGAAGAAGAAACAGTAGAAATTGAATTTCTTGTTGCGGATGGAGTTCTTGAAGGTTACTCAGACGGAACTTATGGTCCAGACAACGCAATCAACCGAGCTGAACTCATGAAGATTCTTGTTTACGGACAAGGAATCGATCCAACAGGACAATTTGACTCAGGGTGTCTATCAGATATTCCTGCAGGAGAGTGGTACGAAGCTTCTGTTTGTTATGCAGTAGCTCAAGGATGGGTAGAAGGTTATTCAGATGGAACCTTTAAACCAGCTCAAACAGTAAACCGAGCTGAAGCGGCTAAAATGGTAGTGAACGCTATGGGATTTGGAAATCCAGATTCAGTAGCAGATCATTACATTGCATTGCTTCCAGATGTGAGTGAATCAGATTGGTTCGCTGGATACGTAGCGACACTTTCAAGTGCAATCGTAGTACCAAACTCAGAAAGCTTTAACCCAGCAGATGGAATGACTCGTGAATCAGCGGCTTCATTCATCTTCCGTGTTCGAGCCCTTCAAGAAACAAGCGAAGACTACTACACAACTGATGTGCGAGAAGAATTCCTTGAACTCTACGGACTAGAAAGTCTTATTGATCTAGCTTACACAGAAAGTTCAAACAGCTCTTCATCAAGCAGTTCATCTGTAGATTACAGTGCATCATTTAGCGTTTCTGGTTCATGTTCTGGACCAAAACTAACAGTGACAAACTACAGTGGAGTGGAACTTGATTTTTCATCTTGGTACATCGAAAACATTGATGGAGATGAATATTACCCATTCTCTGGAATAACACTCGCTAACGGTGAAAGCGCAGAAGTTTACCCAAGTGGTAGCTTTGGAGCTGATGACACAAATCAATCAGCTATCTACCTCTATAACCCAGATGGTGGATACGAAAACTCGTCTAGCTGTTCAAACACCTAGTACGCTTATTTTTAAAAAGTCCCCTCCCAAGAGGGGGCTTTTTTGTTACATTAGAAATAATGAAAAGAAAGCAAAAAGAATGGATACTTCAGCATCAGCGAGAGGCAAATGAATCCCTATGGCAGGCTCTTCTGGCCGCTCGGGGGATTGAAAATCCTGGAGAGTTTTTTACTGATGCATCAATTTCAGATCTTCATGATCCCTTTCTTTTTGATGATATGAAAAAAGCAGTGGATCGTTTAATGCAGGCGATTCGTTCTAAAGAACGAGTCGTTATCTATGGAGATTATGATGTTGATGGAACCAGTGGTTCTGCCATTTTAATTCATACTTTGCGTTATTTAGGTGGAGAAATATCATATCGAATTCCTCATCGAAGAGAAGATGGTTATGGCCTTCATAATCATTTTGTAGAAGAGATGGCTGAAAAAGGAGTGACTGTGCTTGTCACAGTAGATTGTGGGATTTCCTGTGCTGAGCAAGTGGCTTTGGCAAATCAGAAAAAGATGGATGTGATTATTACCGATCATCACCACATGCCAGAAAACGTGCCAGAGGCTTACGCACTTTTGCATCCAGATTTGGCAGAGAACTATCCATTCAAACGATTAGCGGGAAGTGGAGTGGCCTTTAAGTTGGCTTGCGCACTTTTAATTCACACAGAAAATGAAGATTTTATCCCAGGGCTGATTGATCTAGCTAGTTTAGGAACCGTGGCGGATTGTGTGCCGCTTCATGGAGAAAATAGAACCATTGTGAAGCTAGGTTTGAAACAGATGAGAGAAACAAAATGGGAAGGACTCAAGGCGATTCTTCAGTCAGCGGGAGTCTGGGGACAGGCGGAATATCAAAGCGATGTGATTGGCTTTCAAGTGGGGCCACGTATCAATGCCTCAGGTCGAATGGATTCACCCTATTGGGCGCTCCAAGCCTTACTGGCAACTGGAGTGGAATCAATGGAAAAAGCCATGCGTTTAGAGCAGTTGAATAATGAACGTAAAGAACTCACACGTCTAATTATGGAAGAGGTAGAGGCTCAAGTAGACATGAATCAGCCTCTGATTATGGCTTCGCATCCCGAGTGGCCAAGTGGGGTGGTGGGACTTATCGCGGGTCGTTTACAGGAAAAGCATGGAAAACCTACATTGATTATGGAAGAACGTGGAGAGATGGTTGTAGGATCAGCACGGAGCTTACCGGGTTTTCATTGTGTGGATGCCATTCGTTCAGCTTCTCATTTGCTTGAAGGTTTTGGAGGGCATGAACAGGCGGCAGGCTTCAGTTTGAAAAAAGAAAACTTAGAGGCCTTCACACGGGCCATGCAAGATTATGCACGTGATTATTTTGAACTGAAACCTTTGCGTTTGAAATTAAATGTAGATTTAGAATTGAAAGCTGAAGATTTGAGCATTGAAAATATTCAGAATATTCGAAGTTTTGCTCCATTCGGAATAGGAAATCTTGTTCCTCGATTCATGATAAATGAGATGGAAGTGATGAGTGCTAGACCCGTTGGCTCAACAGGCGATCATTTGAAATTCACCATTAAATTTGGATCTCAAGTCCTCGATGGTATTGGATTTAGATTTGGTAAAGAAATGGATGAGTTCAGAAACGCACAATCAGCTGTTGTGGAGCTGGAAGTGAATGAATGGAATGGAAATTCAAAAGCGCAGCTTAAATTAGTTGATTTTCACTAGACAAAGTCTTGCAATCGGCAGTATAAAGCGGTATATTGCTTGACTTGCCATGTCTAGACATTGGTGGCAAAACCTGGTAGAATTAACAGATTAACTACAGGAATGACGAATATCAACCAAGACCAATCCAGAGATCTAATTCTCAAAGCGAACAATATTCTTATTGCTCCCTCTTCTCCTGATGGAGATTCCATTGGGAGTGCTTTGGCTATGATGTTGGTGCTCCGAAGAATGGGAAAACAAGTGACAGTGATTTCAACGAATGAAATTCCTGATTACCTTCAGTTTCTTCCATTTACAGATGAAATTGAGCCTGAGCTCAATAGTACAAAAGATTTCGTGATCACACTTAGCACTGAAAATGCTGATGTAGATCATCTTAAATATGAAGTAGAGCCTGGGAAGATTAATATCATTGTGACTCCTAAAAATGGGAAGTTTAATGGACATGACATTGGGTTCAAAAATCCAGGACCAAATTATGATTTGATCATTTCGGTTGATACAGGTGATCTTGTTCAGCTTGGAAAACTTTACTCAGAAAACAAGTCTCTATTTGAATCTGTACCACTTTTGAATATTGATCATCATGCATCAAATGGGCATTTCGGAACCTATAACTGGTTGAACTTTAATGTAGCGGCAACGACTCAAATGCTCACGCCACTGCTTTTTGAACTGGATGCTAAATCTGAAGAAAACTTGATTGATGAGGATGTAGCTACTCTTCTATTAGTAGGGATTATTACGGATACTGGAAGTTTTCAACACAGTAATACTTCACCAGAAGCCTTTGAAGTGGCGGCTGATCTTTTAGAAAAAGGAGCTCGTCAGCAAGAAATCATTAAGAGAATTTTCAAAACTAAGAGTCTAGAAACACTGAAGTTATGGGGGCGAGTACTTTCAAAAATTGCTTACCTGCCTGAATCTAAATTGGTGTATTCAACGGTAACACTTGAAGATGTTTCAGATACAGGGGCCACTATGGACGATACAGGAGGTATTATTGACGAACTAATGTCCAATGCTCCTGATGCAGAAGTAGTGATGCTGCTTAAGGAGAAAGAGCCTGGATTCATTGGAGGAAGCCTTCGAGCACCAGGAAAGAATGCGGATGTGAGTGTGATTGCAGGAAAAATTGGAGGTGGAGGGCATAAGAAAGCCGCTGGATTTAGAATCCGAGACAAGTCATTTGAAGAGGCAAAACAAATCGCTATTGCTGCGGTGCGTGATTACATGAATGAAAATCAAGAACCAGCAGAGGAAAAAGAAGGGCGAATGTTCCCAGGTCTTGTAGTTAAACCACAAAGCAGTATTCCAAAACCCTCAGCAGGAGGGGAAGATATGTTGCTTCAAGATTTCAGAAAACGAAAAAACACTGAAGAAGGACGTATTGAAGAGATGAGTAAAAAATTCTTTCAAGATACGGACGGACAAGAAAAAACCGTAGGTCAGGTTTTAGAAGAATTGAATCAAGACAGTTCAGATAATGCAGATTCTGAAATGTCTGCATCAGTGTAAACATTACTTACGTCTTCATCTTCCTCAATCTTATCCATGAGTTTGATGATTTTTTGAGCAATCGTAGGGTCATCAATAGGGAGGCTATTTTTAGCTTTCCAAATCACTTCGTCTTTTTCAATTTTGTAACCCGCATCTTGGATCGCTTTTTTCACACTGCTGTAAGAAGTGAGTGAAGCGTAGACGCCAAACTTTCCTTCGCCTGTGTCTTCAATATCATCTGCTCCACAATCAATGAGCATTAGTTCTGATTCATCCCGATCTTTACCTTCCAGGTCAACAATAAAAAAAGAAACTTTATCAAATTTCCATGCGGCACTTCCTTGTGATCCACCGTTTTTTGTAATCGCAGTTCGTACATTGGTGTTTGAGCGATTCTTATTATCAGTAATAACATCAATCATGTATGAAGTTCCACCAGGTCCCATGGCTTCATAGGTGATCTCTTCATAGCTTGCTGCATCTTTATCTTCTCCCGTTCCTTTTTTAATTGCTCGTTCAATGTTGGCATTGGGAACATTATCCGCTTTTGCCCGATCAATGGCAGTTCTTAGAGTGGGGTTCATATCTGGATCACCTCCTGATTTTGCAGCAATCGTGATCAATTTAGCGTGCATGGTGAAAACTTTTCCACGTTTTGAATCCGCTGCAGCTTTCTTATGTTTGATATTTGCCCATTTACTATGTCCGGCCATTTGATTTGGTTTAAGTACCTATACTTTTTCTCACAGCTAGGAGGGTGGGTCAAGAAACGATAGCTTGACTACGACGATTGACAATTGAGGTAAAAAAGGTATAATTGGCCACTAATACTACCCAATCTATGTCAGATACTCCTAGTGGAGCACCAAAAGTGAGTGAGCCGGTTGTCATTAGCCCAAGACCTGAAAAGCCCGAAGCACCTCAGAAAGATCGACCTTTGAAAGAAGGAGTTTTTCTTGCGTCAGCAGCAGTTTTAAGCACCATGAATTGGCTTACAGATGACGATTTTGAACCTAGAGATGATTTGCCAGAATTTGGCCTGAAGCCAGGAACTTATGATTCAATTGGAGAGGTACTGCCTTATTTAGATTTTGTGCCGGTATCACATACAGGTGAACATTTGTCTGAGTTGGTGAAAATGTATGCGAATATTTATTCGGGTGAGGCAGACATGGTTTATTACCATGATGGACAAGGACGTGTTCTAGGTGAATTGCCACTTCCACATAATTGGCACACCCTTGAAAAGGGTGAATGGCATGATGAGCAAAGAAGAGGCTTAGGAAGCCCTGTTTTAGTGCTCCCTGGTAATAGTGACAGAGTGGGTTATCCTTTGGTTTCTGTGGCTCGTGCACCAGAAACATATCTCGTGGAAGCAGGTATGAGTTTAGTTGACCTTGCCGTGAGTCGTTCAAATGAAAGGACCAGCTATGAAACAGTAAACTTGGCTTATTTTGATGGCCAAGAAATTGCACTTGTCGATGCCATTGAAGAAATATGTAATGTTTATGATGTACCCGTTGAACTAGCCATGGGGCTAGCAGGGAATGAAAGCCTTTTTGATAAAGATGCAGATAACGGTTTATCCGGTAAGAATAGAGCTTTGGGGATTTTCCAATTCACGAAAGCAGGTTTTAAAGATGCTGTGGAAAATCTTAAGTCGAATGTTCCATTCCGAAGAGGAACAATTACTTATTCCCCAGACATGAGTGAGGCATATTGGAAAAATAGATTCATTCAAATTGAATTATTTTGTTCTTACATCAATCTTATTAAAGAACGATTGAACCGAAGTGTTTCAGGTGAACAATCAGGTCTAAATGAATTGGAGGCACGTTTAAGAGTTTTTGATCCTAGTTTCAAAAAAGAATACCTTGATGACATTGCTGCTTTGAATTGTTTTCATACAGGTACGGCTCGTATACGACGATGTATTTCTCATTTTTTGAGTTTAAGTGATATAGAGATTCAACAAAGATTAGGAAGGGGACCATTTGGTATTGATGTGTGGCCTGCCATTATGTCCAATGCCGTGGGGCAAGTAGACAAAGTGGGACGACAGTCTTATGAATACACGTTCCGTGCTTTGGGAATGGCTCATGCTATTTCGGAAAGTGATGGTCTGTATTTCGATGAATATAATCGGGACGTGGCCATTAATATTTTGAGTGATGAAGTGGTAGAAACTGGATCACAAGCACTTGCTTGGACCGGAGCAATTGGCGCGATTTTAACTTCAATGGGAGTGGTTTTTCATGCTGGAGTTAACCAGGTGAAAGTTGAAATGAAGGCAGATGCTACTAAAAAGCAGACAGGAACTCGTCCAGATATGACACTTTCTAGAAGAAGTTTCTGGAAGTGGACAGGTGCTGCAGCAGCAACAGCAATGCTTTCTGGAGCTGATGATGCAGCTGAATTTGTAGCAGATACTATGGAAGGTGTTTTTGATGGAAATCAAGACTCAGAAAGGAGTGCTTTTATTCAACCTGACATAGAAATTCCTGCAGAATACGCAAGTGTTTACACATCAGCTCAAGAAAAGATCCGTGAACGTTATAAAGTCTTGGATGAGGCAGATATGATTCTAATGGGAGCGAGTGAGCGGAATCTTGTGAACAGTAATTCAACAAATCAATTCGCTCGTTTTAAAATGATGCAGCCCACTTGGTTAGCAATGTTGGGAGCAGAGGATTATGGAACCCTTTTAAACAAAAAAGGAAAGATGCCCGCCTCTATGCGTGATCGTTTTAATGCGGCTCAAGACACGTATATCCGTGAAGGTTTAGCCGGTGGAACCTTGCTGCGCTTTCCTCAGGAAGCGGAGGGGTGGCCTATTTTTGCAGAACAAGTGGGGATGGAATCTGGAACGTCAAACAATGGAGATATGATGATTATGAATGCGGAATACTTTCCTATTCTTCAGATGGTGGTGGGCCTTGTGAATCAACAAATTGAACTATTCAATACGGATCCAAGTAAATATGGGATCGCTTCCTTCCCTCAAATACCACCCATTTCATCCATTAAAGTTTCTGGAGCTTTACGAACCTTAGAGCATCAAGGTGCTTTGAATTCAAGAAACAGTTCATCAACACGAAGTGTCTCAGATCATCTCTCTGGGAATGCCATTGATATTGGTTCTATGGCAACAAGTGGGGGACATATGGTGACCTTTGCTGCTGATATGAAGGATGAGAATGGCAATATTATGATCCGAGCTGGGGAAAAGCTTCCGAATGATGGATTTGGTGTTCGTACTCGTGAGTTCCTTTCAATTTTTATCGGTCGTGCTTTTATTGCTCTAAGAGAGCCTCTTGCAAAGAAGGGATCAAAACTCACTGTCCGTTACGAAAAACGACAAGGAAAGAACTGGCACATCACGCTTCAGTCCTAAGCTTTTACTGCTTCAGCAATCGCCTCAGCAACTCCTTCTTGGAATGGACTTGGAATGATATTGTCTCGACTTGGATTTTCAACGAGTCCTGCTAGTGCTTCCGCAGCTTTCACAAACATTTCATGAGTGAATTGTGGAGCACGCAGGTCAAGAATTCCTCGGAATAACCCTGGGAAAACCAATACATTGTTGAGTTGATTGGCTGAGTCACTTCTTCCTGTGGCAGCCACCGCTGCACCCGCCGCTAAGGCATCAGCTTCCGGAATTTCTGGATCAGGATTCGCCATCGCAAGAACGATAGGGTCAGTATTCATGTTCTTCACCATCTCAGCAGAAACGAGTCCGGCCTTTGATACTCCAATGAAAACATCAGCACCAAGCATGACGTCAGCAAGGCTTCCAGCGACTTTTTCCAAGTTTGTTTTGAGTGCAATAGCTTCTTTAGCATGATTCATGCCTTCTTCACGTCCTTCATAAATAGCACCACGGCTATCCACCACGGTAATATTTTCAAATCCATAAGAAAGGAGCAGTTTGGTGATGGCAATTCCTGCCGCACCGGAACCATTCACAATAATCTTAGCGGTCTTATCTCGGTTAGTGACCTTAAGTGCATTGATGAGTCCAGCAAGAACAACAATGGCCGTTCCATGTTGATCATCGTGGAAAATTGGAATGTTTAAACGTTCTTTCAGTTTTGCTTCAATCTCAAAACATCGTGGAGCGGCAATATCTTCTAAGTTGATTCCTCCAAAGCCTTCAGAAATATTTACAACAAGTTCTACGATTTCATCAACATCTTGAGTGTGAACGACAATCGGGAAAGCATCAACGCCTCCAAAGTGTTTAAACAGTCCACATTTACCTTCCATAACAGGGTAAGCACCGGCCGCACCGATATTTCCAAGCCCTAAAACCGCTGAGCCATCTGAAACCACAGCAACCATATTCCCCTTGGGGCTGAGTTCATACATGAGTTCTGGTTTCTCAGCCACGGCTTTAGAGATCGCAGCAACACCAGGACTGTAGGCTAAGCTTAAATCATGTTTATCTTTTAGCGGAACTTTTAGGCTTACCGCTAACTTACCTCGAGCTTGTTTATGTAGCTCAATCGACTCCTCATCAAATTTACTCATTTGTTTCTTCTGTTAGTTCTTCAGTTTCCTCTTCTTCTGGTGGAAGCATGCTGGGCCCTTCAGAAGTAGGAACTTCGTAGTCGCCTTCTTCCATTGTTTCTTCTCCTCCATTGTTACTATCTAGGATTCCATCTAATAGATCATTTTTGTCTTCTTCTTTAGGTCCTCCACATGAAGCGAGGGCAAGAGTGACAAGCGAGAGCGCAAGGAGTCGTTTCATAATGTGTTTGTTAGAAAGCGGTAGTTTGCCCTTCTTCAATATCTAGGATGACATCAAAAGAGCGCTCATACTTTATCGTGATATTGGCGCTGGGGGAATAGTAATAATCAATAGGTCCCGTTCCAATCCCAATGGTGTCGGTTTCAATAATTTCAAGATCAGATAAAAGGCCAAGTTTTTCCATTCCAACGGCATCCACTTGAATGGCGGCTCTCAATTCTTCAATAATCTGTTCAGTGGTTAACCCACTATCTCCCGTGGCTAAGAATTCTAAACTTTCAACAATTTCATTGAGATAGTATTCAAGCTCATCTGAGTATTCTCCTTGTCCACGCATAGCAACAAAATGAACGACTCGTTGGTTTTCTAAATAAACATACCATTCACGGAAATAAAGACTTTCATCTCTAAAAACAACTAAAGCTTCATGTCCGTTGATCGTGCTTTCACTTGTTAGTGCTGAAGTATTGGAACTGATCTCAGTAAAAATTTCACTGGCACTTCGACCTTCATCATTACTGTTCCGTGTCATCAAAAGAGTTCCTCCATTTTCATAAGGAGTGAGTAAGCTGTACTGACCATTCTCATCATCCATCAGCCAGACGGCGCCAACTCCTTCTTGTTTTGTGTACCAACCATGAGGAATCATTAGAGAAATATCAACAGTTGGGAATTCAATTTGGTTCCAAGTGGCTGTTTCATCATAAGGTGTTCCATTAGCCAAAACTTCCTGAAGTCGGTACATCATTTCTGCAAGTTCCCCCCGAGTAACATCTTCATTGGGGTGCCAAAGCCCATCGGTTTGAGCAGGAACAATATTCCATTCAGAAGCATAAGCCGCATAGGGAGCAAACCAATCTTCGTAAGTCACATCTGCATAGATATCTTCTGCAACCTCTTCATACTCTAGTTCAACACTGCTTAGGACAATTTTTGTGGCTTCCGCTCGAGTCACCGTTTGGTTGGGGAGGAAATTCCCATTGTCATAACCTTGAACTAAGCCAGAGAGATAGGCAGATTCAACGTAGTTCACATGCCAATCTCCTAAACTCACATCATTGAAGTGGAGTTCAGTGGGTTCCATCACATCAAAACCTGCTCCCAAAAGAACAATCTTTGTTGTCTCAGCACGAGTGACTTCTTGATCAGCACGGAAAGTATCATCATCGTATCCTTGAAGAATTCCTTGATTCACCAATTCCATAATGGCGGTATAGTTGGGGTTGCTGTCATCTAAATCAGTGAATTCAGCAAAAGCAATCAAAGGAAGAACAAGGGCAGATATCAAAAATGCAGATAAGAAGCGGCGCATGAAGTGGAGTGGTTAACTGAAGTGAGTTTAACATAATCCCTAGTGAAGGCTGAACCGAATAAATAAAAAGAGGGGCTCTGTGGCCCCTCTCTTCAAATTTTATTAACTGATTATTCTTTTGCTAGGCTGACTTCACCCGGAGTGTATTTATCTAGGTTTTCTTCACCAATTAGATCCACTACTTCTTGAACCACATCATCAAGAGCAACATGTTTTTGTTGTCCTTTACTCATGTCACGAATAATAATGGTTCCTTCACGAACTTCCGTACTTCCAAGAATAAGAGCGTAGGGAACTTTATGTTTGTCTGCCAATTTCAATTGAGATTTGATGCTTCCTTTCCCCATGGATCCCACCGTTTTGACCCCACGATCTCGAAGGTTCTCAATGATTCGAAGACATTTCTTCTTTGCTAAGTCTCCAAGTTGAGCCACAAGTACGTGGATATTGTCTTTTGAAGGGGGGAGTAGATTGTTTTGTTTCATGTGTAAGATCAAGCGATCGATTCCACAAGCGAACCCAACGGCAGGGGTTTCCGGTCCTCCCATAAGTTCTACAAGTCCATCGTAACGCCCTCCTCCACCAACAGCATTTTGACCTCCGGTGCTCTTATCCCAGAATTCCCATACCGTTTGAGTGTAGTAATCCAGACCTCGAACAAGCCGATCATTTTCTGTGTAGGGGATTTCTAGTTCAGCCAAAAACTCTTTCACTTTTTCATGATGTTCTTTGTCATCTTTGCTTCGGTAATCTTCAAACTTAGGAGCAAGTCCAGCCAAAATCTGACAATCTTCAGCCTTACAGTCGAGCAGTCGCATTGGGTTTTTGTGCAGTCGTTCATTACAGTTTTCACAGAGTGATCGTTCTTTACCAACGTAGTAGTTCACAAGCGCTTCTCGATATTTTTCACGACTTTTACTCGTTCCGATATTGTTGATTTGAAGATCAAACATTTCTCCAAGTCCAAGGTCTTGGAAGACTTTGAAGGCAAGTTGGATCATTTGAACATCAAGGGCTGGATCACTTTCTCCAATCACTTCAAAACCAAACTGCCAGAACATTCGGTAACGACCTTTTTGAGGTCGGTCGTATCGGAAGTGAGGCTCAATGTAGAAAAGCTCAACAGGTTGAGGCCAAGAGCCCATTCCATGTTGAAGATAAGAACGAACCACTCCCGCCGTTCCTTCTGGTTTTAGAGTCATACTTCGTCCACTTCGATCTTCAAAAGTGTACATTTCTTTTTCTACTACATCGGTGTGTTCTCCAATTCCACGTTTAAAGACATCCGTAAATTCAAGGGCTGGAGTTGTGATTCGAGTGAATCCTGCTTGCCGCGCCCGATGTCGAACAACTTTTTTGATGAAAGTATGGTACTCATGATCTTTTGGAAGGACATCATGAATTCCCGGTGCGGTTTGAAGACGTTGCACCTTTGGTTTGTCATCGTTTGTTTTGTCGGACATTGAAAGGAGGGCAATAAAAATAAAGTTCGATGCTTACTATAACCTGTTTTTCAGGTTTAGCCAAGTGAACTTAGTTTTTGAAAGCCGGCTGCAGCAATCATGGCCGCGTTATCCGTACAATAAGACATTTCAACAGGGTGTCGAAAGATCGGTGGGTGTTTTAGCTTCTCTAATTCTTTTTGAATGCGGGCACGTAGAGCTTTGTTGGCAGAAACACCTCCTGCTAAATGAACTTCCTTGGGCTGTTTTTCTTTCACAGCTTTCATCAGTTGATAGACCAAAGTCTCAATGGCTGCTGATTGGAAGGAGGCCGCTACATCAGCAATATATTTGGGGTCAGAAAGTTTATCCTTATTGTCTTGGAGCTGATAGAGCACCGCCGTTTTCAAACCCGAAAAGCTGAATCTATATTTGTCTAGACGTCCTTTAGGGAAATCAATGGCAGCGTCATTTCCTTCTTTTGCAGTGCGTTCAATAATGGGTCCACCTGGATATCCAAGTCCAAGCAGACGAGCGGTTTTGTCAAAAGCTTCTCCAGCTGCGTCATCCAAGGTTTGTCCTAGAATTTCAATTTGACCAGGTGCTGGAATCCAAGTGAGATCGTTGTGTCCACCCGAAACTGTGAGACTTAAAATAGGATATTGAGGGGCTTCTTCTCTGCCCAGCCAATTTGAATATAGATGCCCATGAATATGGTTCACTTCAATCAATTCTTTATCAAGAGCGAAGGCCAGTGCCGCCGCAGTCATTCGTCCTACTAAAACAGAACCTACTAGTCCCGGCTCTTTCGTTACTGCAATTTGATCTATGTCGTTCCAACTCATTTGTGCTTTTTCAAGGGCAGCACGAATCGTTGGGAGTATGGCTTTCATGTGTTCACGTGAAGCCACTTCTGGAACCACACCTCCTGTGAGGGCATGGATATCGATCTGTGAAGCAATCACATTACTATGGACCTTCCAGCCATTTTCAACAATGGCTACGGCTGTTTCGTCACAAGAAGTTTCAATTCCAAGGATGATCATGTGCAGACACTAGCACGATCTGTTGATTGTCAACTAGCTCAAGTAAAGGGTAGGATGTTTGCAGATGAAAAACGCCGCCATCGAAATTGTTAAAACGCTTCAAGATGCAGGACACACCGCCTACTGGGCTGGGGGTTGTGTTCGAGATTTTTTAATGGGACGTCACCCTAAGGATTACGACATTGCTACAAGCGCTAAACCAGATGAGATTGAAGATCTTTTTGAAAAAACCATTCCTATTGGAAAATCTTTTGGAGTCATTACCGCTGAACACAATGGTCATCATTTTGAAATTGCAACCTTCCGGAACGATTCAGGGGATAGTGATGGAAGACGCCCCAACGCCGTGACTTTCAGTCATCCAGCAGAGGATGCATTCCGTAGAGATTTTACAATCAACGGGCTTTTTTTTGATCCGATTTATGAAGAGTTTCATGATTTTGTTGGTGGGCAAGATGATATTAAAAATAAACTAATCCGTTTTATTGGAGATCCACATGAGCGTATTTTAGAAGATCATTTGCGTATTCTTCGTGCTCATCGATTCAGGAATATTTTACAGTTTGGTTACCATCCAGACACCTATCATGCACTCAGAAAACACGCGCATCTTTCAAATAAAGTGAGTTGGGAGCGTGTGCGTGATGAGCTCAATAAAATTATGATGAGTCCTCATAGCGCAGTGGCCTTTGAGGATATGCAAGATACGGGAGTGCTCGAGCATATTTTCCCTGAGCTCGAAGCCTGCAAGGGAATCGCACAACCCCCTGAATTTCATAGGGAGGGAGACGTTTGGAATCACTTAATGGATTCAATTTCTGCTTTAGATGAGGATGTGCCATTGATTGCGAGGTGGGCCGTACTTTTCCATGACATCGGAAAGCCAGAAACATTCAAAATTGCAGAACGAATTCGTTTTGATGGTCATTGTGAGGCTTCAGCAGAAATTGCTGAGCGAGTGATGCGTCGCTTACGTTTTTCTAGGCAAGATATTGATCATGTTTCATGGGCGGTTAAACACCACTTCATGATGGTGGATCTTTTGAAGATGTCAATCGGACGTCAACGACATTGGTTTTTAGATCCACGTTTTCCGACCTTGTTGATTCTTTTTTATGCCGATGCGGCAGGAACAACACCCGTTGATCTTAGCCTCTATGAAAAAGTAAAAGCCGAGTATGAATTCGTTAAAGAGAAATTTGGTTCTATGCCAAAACCACTTCTTTCAGGGAAAGAGGTGATGGAAATTCATGGATTACAGCCGGGTCCACAAGTGGGAGAGATATTGAAAAAAGCCATGGAGCATCAATTGGCTCATGATTTTGAAACTCATGAAGAAGCTCTAGCGTGGCTTAAGCAGCTTTAGTCAGTCGACACACACATTCCACGTGTGCGGTGTGTGGAAACATATCAACCGCTTGGATTGCTTCTGTAGTGTATCCCAGTTCAGCAAAGGCTTTTAGATCTCGAGCCAGGGTTGTTGGATTACAAGAAACATAAACGATTCGTTCCGCATCAAAGGCAGCTACTTGTTGAACCACTTTTTCTCCAAGTCCACTTCGTGGAGGATCTACAATCACAACGTCAGGAGTGTCCGTTAAATCTTCAAGAGATTTTTCAACAGGCCCACAGTAGAATTTTGCGTTCTCAATTTTATTTTGATCCGCATTGTTTCGAGCGTTTTTAACAGAGAATGGATTGATCTCTACCCCCACCACTTTTTTTGCAGCATGAGCACAGAAGAGGCCAATCGTTCCCGTTCCACAATAGAGATCAAAAACAGTTTCTTCTCCAGTCAAAGCAGCTAATTCAATCACTTTGCTGTAGAGCTTTTCAGCTTGCTGCGTATTCGTTTGGAAAAAAGCAAGAGGGAGTATATCAAATGAAAGTTCCTCTCCCGTTTCAAGCTTCAATGTTTCTTTAAGCACTTCGGGTCCAGAAAGATGATGTGTTTCAATTTCGGTTCGTTGTCCTTTCATCTGCATCACAGTTGTCCAGTAGACAGATACACCTTCATCAAAAAGTTCAACAAAAGACGCTTGATCACCAAATGGAGCTTTTGTTGTTGTAAGAATCACCATTCTTTCACCAGTATTCTTCCCTTCACGAATGGTGAAGTTTCTCAAGAATCCTTCTGGATTTCGTTGTGAATCATGATGATTTAAATACTTTTCATTGGCCCAGTTTCTTACTTTTGCTACAAGTTCGGCCATATCTTTACTTTGTAAATGACACTCTTTGAGGTCAAAAACTTCATAGTGGTACCCTGGAGGATAGAACCCAAGCATGACGGAGTCTTCATCTTTACCAGGGCCAAAAGAAAGTTCCATTTTATTTCGGTAGTACCATGGTGTTTCGCATCCAAGAATATCTGTGACCAATGCTGGATCTAAACCTGCTAGACGTTGCATGGCATCACGGACCTGTTGTTTCTTTATTTCAAGTTGTTTTTCATAGTCCAGGAATTGGAATTTACAACCTCCACAAGTATCAAAATGAGCACATTTAGCATCAATTCTTAGTTCACTTGGTTTCAGAATCTCTAAAACTCGTGCTTCGGCATAGTTCTTTTTTACACGTCCTGTCTGGACACGTACAAGATCACCTGGACAGGTGTCCGGCACGAAGATTTTAAAGCCTTCATTGTCAGCAATTCCCTTCCCACCGAAGGCAATACCGCTCACTTTTAATTCAAGTTCTTGTCCTTTCTTTGGTTTCATGGCGCGATCTTAACCTGAGCTTAACCTAAAGGCAAGGGCTTGACGCTAAATCTGTTGAGTCATATCTTTCCCACATGAAAATACAAATCATTCAGTTTAGTCCAACTAAAGATAAAAACTTAGCTGCCTTAGAAACTGATTTTGAAAAACGATTGAAACCCTATTTCAAATTAGAGATTTTGACTCTTACGGCAAGTAAGTCAGATGACCGTACAAAGGTACAAGAGGAGGAGCGAAAAAAAATACTTTCAAAGCTAGATCGGCAGGCTTACATCATTGCGCTTCATGAAACAGGGAGGCAACTGACCAGCCAAGATTTTGCAGCGCTCTTGAAAGAGCAACAAGATTTTGGGCCCGGGAAAGTTCAATTGCTCATTGGGGGCTCACATGGTTTACACCCAGAAGTCCTTGCTGAGGCACACATGCAACTTTCATTTTCAAAAATGACCTTCACGCATGAAATGATTCGAGTTTTTCTCAAAGAGCAACTCTATCGAGCTGCTCTTATTCAACGAGATCATCCGTATCACAAATGATTTATTTGAGTTAGAATCAACCCGTAACGTTCACGCTAAAATATTGTCCAATTCTGACGCCTCAAATCACCGCCTCATTGTAATGGGAATCGCCATTCACATTATTTTGCTGTCTTTGGCACTGACTATTTTTTTGTATAAAAATGTAGATGCACAGCAACTGGCAAGCCGTGTGCCTTTCCCGAATATTCAAAAAGAAGAGCCCATTGAGCCCATCAGTTTTCTTTTCACAGGAGACATTATGTTGGGACGATATATTGCTGTCTTAAGGGAGCGCCAGGAAGGAGATTTTCCTTTTACGTATATGCCAGATCTATTGGAGTCTGCAGAAAAGTACTTGGATGATGAACTTGATTATGTGGTCGGGAATTTAGAAGGGCCAATTACAGATTCTGATTATGTGAATCCTGGAACGGCAATGATTTTCAATTTTGATCCAGAAGTGGTGCCCAATCAATTGAAAGAAGCGGGGTTCACCACGCTCACTATGGCGAATAATCATACGCTTGATATGGGGGCTAATGGAGTGGCACAAACATACAATTACCTTAAGGACGTGGGTCTTGATGCCTTTGGACATCCTGATTCTGCAACGGGGCCTTACAGCTCTATTTCCTATGAAATAGAGGGGAAAAACATTACGTTCTTAGGTTTGAATGATGCGGTTTATCCCTTAGACGAAGTAGATGCCATTGAAGAAATTAAACGTTTGGATGAGCTTACAGACTTTCTTATTGTGAGTGTTCATTGGGGAACAGAATATCTTGAAACGGCACCAAACTATATTGAAGAAATGGCCTATAGCTTTGCTGAAGCAGGAGCGGATTTCATTCATGGACATCATCCTCATCGAGTTCAAAATAATGAAACTTATTTGGGTGTTCCTATTTATTATTCTCTTGGAAATTTCGTCTTTGATCAGTACTGGTCCACTTACACGCAAGAGGGCCAAGTGGTCTTACTTCAACTCACTCCCACAGAAGAAGGCTTCACATTAAGTCATGAAGCTTGGATGGTAGATTTGGTGAATCAGGGAGAGCCCAAACTAAGACCCTAAATAGAAACTAGCGGTGAATGATGGAGGTGTGACATGCACATCGGTTTCAATGTGAATATAAGGAGATGTTAATCCTGAGACGTTGATCCATCGTTGAAGTGCTTGTCGTTGTCGAGCACCTCCCAATTGTTGATCAATGTCTCCAGAAAAACTACGAAGAATAGCTGAATAGAGCTGCTCAATTTTTGTGACGTTTCCTTCCCATATATGATTTTTTTCTCTTAAACCATAAGCATCAAGCTCATCTTGTAAGTCAGTCATTACCATGAATGCTGAAGGATAGTTGCAACGGAGAATGAATTGTCTTCGACCGATTGAATGGGCCACCATATTTCCTCTTAAGAGTTTGAGAATGGGATCGGTGGGGGAATTTGGTACTCGTGCATGAACTCGTGGACGGGGACGTGCTTTGACTGGAGCAGGCTTAGAGAAATCAGACAAGCTCCCATTGGGTTTGCTTATATTGTGCTCCCTTGAAGGAGGGAATAATTCTACTCGTGAATCAACTGGTAAAGGAATGTGTCTCATCTCAACTAAGACACGAGCCGTACCTTGTCCTCTTACAAGTAAATCAAGCGTTGTTGAAGAATGATGCGGACCAGGACCTGTAATGATTCTGTGTTGATTGTTTTCTCCACGAGAAGGATCTAATTCTGCTCGAACCAAGGGGGTGGTGCTCGCTTGTGCCAATCTTTTAACCACAGTAGCAGCATCTTCTGGAGCCGTTTCTTTCAAGGCTGATCGTTCCACTAAATAAAAAGAACTTTTACCAAGTTCACCCGCTTGAACCAGTTGGTCCCATAATGCTGTGAAACCTTTGCCCACTCCTTCGTGTATTGTAACCCAATGAGCTAAAGTAGTTTTGGGTCGAGTAGGGACGAATTCGTCACGAGTTTTTGGGACTGAAGAACGATGCCAACTAAAGTTTTTAGCTAAAACTTTAGTTTGTCCACCACCAAGTAACTCACTGAGGTAGACAATTGATGGACCATAAGCCCCAGCTTTAGTGTATCTGACTCGTGTATCGAGGCCAGTTCCATCATGAATTTCACATTCAATAATTTCATTTTGAATAAGTAGAGAGATCTGAGCTTTTGTTTGTCGAAGTTGAGTGATGATATCCAATCGTTCATTTTGATCAATATTGCTCAATAAAGTCCACCCGTCTTGTTTGAGGTGCTCTGGGGTTTCATCAGGTGTTCTAAGTAATTGTAGTGGTCTCCCTCCCATAGGATTGTTTAAAGGAGTAAATTGTGCTATAATTTGATGATATAATCAAGCTTGATATGAAACTAGAATTCAGAGGTGCTAATCGAGAAGTAACGGGTTCTCGTCACCTGCTCCACGTAAATGGGAAAACAATCCTGATGGATTGTGGGATGTATCAGGGTAAACGCTCTGAAGAAAAGGAAAAGAATCAAAACTTCGGTTTTGATCCTAAAGATGTAGATATGGTTTTGCTTTCACACGCTCATATTGATCATTCAGGGAACCTTCCTAACCTAGTGAAGCAAGGATTCAGTGGTCCAATTCTTTGTACCGATGCAACAAAGGATTTATTGGAGTACATGCTTGGAGACTCAGCTCATATTCAAGAGAGGGAAGCAGAATGGATTAATAAACGAAAAAAGAAAAAAGGAGAAGAGGGATTGGTTGAACCACTTTATACTCAAGAAGATGTAATGGATACGCTGCAGCTATTGCAGTCAGTGGATTACGATACTTGTGAAGAAATTGCTTCTGGAGTGACGGTTTGCTTTCGTGAAGCGGGACACATTCTTGGATCTGCTCTTTTAGAAATTACGGTTCAAGATGAAGAAGATGGGAAGACTAAAAAACTTGTTTTCTCAGGGGATCTAGGGCGGCCAAATATGCCACTGATTCGAGATCCATATCAGGTTAAAGATGCAGATTATTTAATGATCGAATCAACCTATGGGAATCGACTTCATGAATCGTTGCTTGAGGCACAAGAAAAGCTCGCAAGCATAGTAAATAATACGGTTTCACGTGGAGGACGGGTTTTGATCCCTGCCTTTTCTTTGGGGAGAACTCAAGAATTGGTGGTGAACCTTCATCGATTAATGGACCAAGAAGTGATCCCTCATATCCCCATATATGTAGATTCACCCTTGTCGGTGAATGTGACGCAAGTCTTCCGAAAACATTTAGATATTTTGGATGAACAAGTGCAGGAAAACTTTATTGAGCAAGATGAAGACCCTTTTGGTTTTGAGTGTTTAAATTACACTCAATCTGTTGAGGAATCTAAAAAACTGAATGAAATTCAAACTCCAATCATCATAATTTCTTCTTCAGGAATGGTGGAACATGGACGAATTCTTCATCACTTAAGAAACGCAATTGAAGATCACAGAAACTCACTCATTATTGTGGGGTATCAGGCTCGTAACACTTTGGGGCGTAAACTCGTTGAAGGTTATAAAGAGGTCAATATTTTTGGTGAACCTCATCCTGTTAAGATTGAAATTAATGTGATGAATGCGTATTCAGCCCATGCTGATCGAAGTGATCTTCTCAATTACGTGGCTCAAATCGACACCCTTAAAAAAGTGATTCTTGTTCATGGAGAAGAGGAGTCAGCACAGGATCTTGAGAAAGCCATTCATGCCAATGGATTCCAAGATGTAGTTATTCCTCATTTCGGAGATATTCTTGAGCTTTAAATATCGCAAAGATAGATAGAGCTTCGGTGATCTCACCTTTGTGCGCAGCTTGGACAATGTCATTCCAATCGGCCCATTGGAGCTGAAGATCCTCATTAGGGTCAGGTTTTGCGTCGCCTAGGTTTAGACCTCGTGCTAAATAGGCGTGGCTTTTCATTTTACAGTGAGAGGCATTGGGATGAACGAACCCAAGATAGATCCATTCTTTGGCTTCTACCCCAGCTTCTTCCAAAAGTTCACGTTTAGCAGTTTCTAGAACATCTTCATTTTCTTCACAACCTCCTGCAGGGAACTCCCAACTGTAAGACTCAAGTGGGTAACGCCATTGTCCAACCATAGGCACCTGGTTATTTTCATCCATGGCGATGATGCAAACACCACCTCGGCTTTCAATGTATGAGTATTCAATATCTAGATTTCCCATGCTCAATTCATCCACAATAAAGCGTTTATTGTGTTTTTCGTAGAGCGTTTTTCCCGTCTTTTTCAGGTAAGGATTTGTCTTTTTTGAAAAAACTTGCATGATTTTGTAACTTTTTATGAACCAGCTTGTTTATAGGGGTACAAGATCGGCCTCCTTGTTCTTTTACACACTATCATAAATAACTTAGAGAGCTCCTGTCTTTCACTCGTTGGAAGCTAGAAGCGCCCTAAGTTCCACTGCTTCGTTATTCTTCTTTGGGCTAAGGTTTGAACTACGAACGCGGGTCTAACCCTCCCTCCTGACCCGCCAGCAATGGAACATAGGGCATTTTTTGAATAAGAAAAACCGACCTTTACTCGTGACTATCAACTGTCTGAGACGGCTGAGCCAGGTGAATAAGGGTCGGCTTTTAAGTAGAGACCATCCTACTTTTGGTTTTTGTTTCATTTGCCTCACTTTGGAAATCGTTATCGCCGTTCCAAGGCTGTTCATGACGTGGATAGGGAGGAACCGAAGTTCCCAGCCGTTCCACAGAACGTGGGTGAAGAGTCGTGAGCTCTCCTGGGCAGTGGGGTCAACCACTACCATCATGAAGCGAAATTGAGTTTTGAAAGGTCTTTTGTTTGTATTTTCTCTAACTTTTGGTGAGAACATCTTTTCTTGATGTTTCGTATCATTATATTCGCCACAAGAAAATACGCAACTTTTAGCTCGGGACAAAATAGTGAAACTATTGTCTTGCTTGCTTGTTTAATCTGTTAACTAATTTAAGAAATGGAAGAAAAAAAAGATAATAATTGCGAAAAAAATGAATATTTGAAGGTTTTTCAGTCTATTTTGAAAGTTTTAGTCAGTATTGAGCTTGCCGCATCTCTCAAAGATAAAGAGGTTTTTGTTAAAGAGGCTCGATCTTTAGAGCGTTACATTAGGGGGTTGAATACGTCTGATCCTCTGCTTATTGAATGTATACATGATATTAGTAACCCATTGACGATCATTCATTACTGTTCATCTGAATTTGAACGAAATGACTCTGATGAAAATGAACTCTGGGAGTTCATTGATGCTTGTGTACCTTCCTCACTCAATAATATTAGGGCAGTGATTCAGACTATTCTTGAACCGGATCATATGTCTGAAGTGAAACTGGGACGAAATATAGAATCCCTTCAGCGTTATTTTGCGCAGCAAGTTTTGGGCCTTGAATTTGAAAAACTTAGAGAAGGAGTTTTTCGTTCAGAACAGAGAGATTTTTCTATTGATTACTCGCCAGAGATAAAAGTAGAAACAAATTGGCCAACTGTTTTGAGAGCGACGGTAAACTTGCTCAGAAATGCCAGAGATCATAATCCTGAAGGAACACTTTCCGTGGAGTTGTCTGTATCACAAAGAAGACCCGATGATTATGTATTTATTCAAGTTTCAGACAATGGTGTTGGAGTAGCGAGTGGATCCAAAATATTTAATCGTGGATGGACCTCACATAAAGAAAGAGGAAATTCAGGATTAGGTCTCTACATTGTTCGTTCGACTTTGATGAGAATTGGTGCACAGATTGAGCTGAAAGAAACACCTCCAAATGAAGGAGCTTGTTTTCTGATTTCAATCCCTAGGTACCGATCCAATCTATAGCACCTTTTTCGTGCCATTCTAGATATTCATTGGCTTGGCTAAAGGGCCTTGACCCAAAGAAACCTCGATGTGAAGATAGTGGAGAAGGGTGAACTGATTTAATTATGAGATGTTTTTCAGAGTCAATCACGGATCCTTTATCTTGAGCATAGCGTCCCCACAAGATGAAAACGACATTCTCTGACTTTTCAGAGACTTCTCGGATTACCGCATCGGTGAATGATTCCCACCCTTGTTTTTGGTGTGAGCCAGCTTGTCCTGGCAGAACAGTAAGTATTGAGTTTAAAAGCAAAACGCCTTGTTTGGCCCAGTGGCTTAAATCTCCAGTTGAGGGCATTCCACCTAAATCTGTGTCCATTTCTTTGAATATGTTTTTTAAAGAAGGTGGGTAGGGTATTCCATCATGAACAGCAAAACAGAGTCCATTGGCTTGTCCCGGTCCATGGTAAGGATCTTGTCCAAGAATGACGACTTTTACTTGGTCAAAAGGGCAAAGATCAAAGGCACGAAAAATATTCTTTGGTGCAGGGTAGACAAGGGTTCTCTGGTATTCACCTTTTACAAAATTACTGAGTTTTTGAAAGTATTCCCTCTGGAATTCATCTTTCAATATTGCAAGCCACGAGTCATGTATTTTTACAGTCATGGCTGGAGTTTAGCAAAAAAGCTGAGTATGCTGCGAATGAAAGATAAATTATTTCATGAAAAAACTTGCCTTCCTTCTCTTTTTGATTTTTACAGCTTGTAGTTCACCTAATCTTGAGCCAGAGTTTTTTTTGGAGATTGAACTCAACGAAGAAGAATCGAGTGAAGATAGCAATGGAACGAATGAAGTTTTGACGATTGAAAATAATAAAGCAAAATATTCATGGACATATTTTGGTTATCATCCTGATTCAGATTTTGATCGTAAAAGGAAAGGTTCAGCCACTTTGACAGACGAAGAATTGAGCGAATTAAAGGATTTAATATCTCAAGAAGGACTATGGGTTGAGGTTCAAGAAGATCAGGACACTTCTTTAATGGGAGATTCAGTTGAACTGACATTCACTCTTGTTGATGGTGAAGAAAGTGTGACCACTTCAATATCTGGAATGTTCTGGTCTGTTGAAGAAAGAGAGGGAAACATTGAGAACCTATCTACAATTTATGCAGTCCAAGAACTTATCAATTTTATTGAAGATTTATTATGAAGCGAATCCTCATCATAGGGGGAGGAGCCGCCGGGATGATGACAGCGGCCACTTTGGCAGAATGTGGAGTTCAAGCAGAAATTACTTTGATTGAAAGAAACCCTCGATTGGGGCAAAAAGTAATTATTTCAGGGGGTGGACGTTGTAATGTAACTACCGGAGTTGAAGATTATAAAGAAGTCCTAGCTGCATATCCACGAGGAGCACGTTTTTTGAAAACAGCTATGTATTCGTTTCCACCTTCTGCGATGCAAGAATGGGTGGAGTCACATGGAGTGCCTTTGAAATGTGAAGATGACTTACGAGTTTTTCCTAAGTCAGATAAAGGAACAGACATTGTACGAATTTTTGAAAACTTGCTCGCAGAATCTAAAGTGAATGTGATGTGCAAACGTGTGGTTTCTGAAGTTGATTATGATGGAGAATTCAAAGTGAAGTTAAATACGGATGAAGTCTTAGGTGCTGATGTTCTTGTAATCACAACGGGGGGACAGGCCTACAAGCGTACGGGGTCAAAAGGCGATGGCTATGGCTTTGCAGAAAGTTTGAATCACTCAATCACGAATCTTGCCCCAAGTTTGACGGCCTTTGTTTTGGAAGAAAAGTGGATTAAAGAACTAGCGGGGGTGTCATTTAAAAACGTTAAATTGAAATTTATTGGAAAGGAGAAATATGATTTCACAGGGCCAATCATGTTCACTCATAAAGGGGTAACCGGTCCGGGAGTTTTTGCCTTGTCTGCTCTGTCTGCTTTTGAGTTGTTTTACAGGGAAAAACCGGCACAACTTGAAGTCGACTTTTTCCCAAATGAAACTCAGGAGGCATTGAGTCAACGACTTAGAATGGAAATGGGCGGTTCACCCAAAAAGCAGTTTCATAATATTCTTGGATTGATAATTCCAAAATCTTTCTCACGTTCTTTGTGTGAAGCACTTGGAGTGAATGCACATAAAAGAAATAATGAAATTTCAAAGAAAGAATTGAATAAGATCATTCAAAATTTAAAACAACTGAAACTAAATATAATTGGACGCAGTCCCGGTGAAGAATTTGTAACAGCTGGAGGTGTGGATTTAAGTGAAGTGAATTCAAAAACGATGGAATCAAAGATGACAGAAAATTTATATTTTGGTGGGGAAATTCTAAATGTCGATGGATTTACAGGAGGCTATAACTTACAAGCGGCATGGGCAGCAGGACGGTTGATCGGAAATTCAATAGCAAAGAAAAATGATTAGAATTGAACATCTTTCAAAATATTATGGTGACTACGATCTTTTTGAAGATGTGAATTTAACAATCGGACCAAAAGAAAAAGTTGGACTCATCGGTAGAAATGGTTCAGGAAAAAGTACGCTGCTTAAAATTCTATTGGGTCATGAGACTTATGATGAAGGGCATATTAGCATCCCAAAACATTTTAAGATTCAAAGTCTTGAACAGCATTTGGACTTCACAGAGCCTGATATTCTAAAGCAAGTCTGTAAGGCTTTGCCTGCCGATGCTTATGGTCAAGAATGGAGAGCTGAATCAATTTTGATGGGGCTGGGTTTTTCAAAAAGTGATTTTAAACGCGCACCGAGCGAGTTTTCTAGTGGAATGCAGGTTAGACTTCGTCTAGCACAAGCGCTGGTCTCAGAAGCGGATCTTTTACTTTTGGATGAACCAACGAACTATTTGGATATTTTATCTCTGCGTTGGTTGGAACGTTTTCTTCAATCATGGAAGGGTGCGTTTATTTTGGTGACGCATGATCAAACTTTCATGGAGAAAGTTGTGAAGCAGGTTGTGGGAATTCATCGTGGGAAAATGAGAAAAATGAATGGAACCCCAATGAAGCTTATGGCTCAAATTAAACGTGAAGAAGAGGTCCATGAAAAAACCCGTCTTAAACAAGAAAAGAAAGACGCCAAGACAAAGGAGTTTATCAGTAAGTTTAGAGCGGGGGCTCGTTCTGCTGGTCTCGTTCAGTCACGAATCAAAGCCTTAGACAAACAAAAGGTTCACAAGAAATTAGCTAAACTTCCTGAGATTAAGTTTCAGTTTCAATCAGAGGCTTTTCAAGGAGCTGAACTCATAAGAGCGACGAACATTGTTTATGCTTACAAAGAAAATGAACCTGTTATTAATCGTTTCTCCTTGTCCGTTCGTCCCAAAGAACGTATTGCGATCATTGGTCCCAATGGAAAGGGGAAGTCAACACTTTTACGGCTTTTAGTCGAAGATCTAAAAATACAAGCAGGAAAGTTGAAGCTTCATGAAAATATAAAAATTGGATATTTTGGAGCGAGCCAAGTTGAAGCATTGAATCCAGAAAACACTATTCTCTCTGAGTTGGTTCATTTGACTAAGGCGAAAGAACAAGCCGTTCGAACCGTTTGTGGGGCACTTTTGTTTACGGGAAACACGATCAAAAAAGAAATCTCTAAACTTTCTGGAGGTGAACGAAGCCGAGTCGGACTCGCACGAATCATTCTTTCAAAATGCAATATTTTGGTTTTGGATGAGCCTACCAATCATTTAGATATGGAGTCTTGTCAGGCACTCACTAGCGCATTAAAAGAGTTTGATGGGACTATTATTTTTGTGAGTCACGATGAACGAATCATTAAAGAACTCGCCACACGTTTAGTTGTCTTTGATGCCGGTGAAGTTCAGGTTCTAGAAAAATCTTATGAACGATTCCTGGAGTCTGGAGGGTGGGCTGAAGAGGAGCTCACTCGTCCATCAATTTCAAAAAGGCATTCAGCAAATAAGGTGGATTATCTGGAAAAAAAAGAAACCAAGAAACGATTAAGGGCCATCAAAAAGGAGCTCGAAAAACTAGAGAAAAAGATTTCAAAAATGGAAGAAGAGCAAGAGGTGAATACGGAACTTTTAGGGAAGGCCTACATGGAAAAGCACAGTCAAAATATGTTGGACTATGGTGATAAAGCAAAGCACCTCGCTCATGCTATTGAGGATGGATACAAAAGAATGGAAGAACTGATGGAGGAGGGAGAGTCTTTAGTTTAGCTCTTTTCTCATCAATTGAATTTTTTGTGTTGGGTCCGATTCCAAACTTTGTTTTTTACCAATATAGGAAAATCCCATTTTTTGGTAAAAAGCAGAAGAAGCTGCGTTGTTTGGATTGTTCCAGAAGTTCATTTCTTTGATTTTTTTTGAATTCAACCAATCCATCGAACTTTGAATGAGTGCCTTTCCAATTCCTTTCCGACGGAAATTTGGATTCACCCAAAATCCACCAATGGCACCTGTATTAGAATCTTCTCTAATAAATACAAAAATCAAACCCACAGGGCTTTCATCAAGATAAGCAATCAAAGTATCTCTATCATTCTTTGAATTTGATTCCATGGCTTTTCTTTTCCACTCTTCATTACTTAATTCACTTTCTTCAGCATAGGTTTTTCCAAATGAACTAGGGTCATGTTTAAGAGCAGCTAACCTTAAGGATTTAAAGCTTTCCCATTGATCTGGTTTAAGGGCTTGGATCTCAAGACTGTGCATTATTGTATTTTTTGCTTATTTTTTCTAGGTCAGAAGGATTTTCTACATAATGTTCTACAAAACCACATTCAGTACAAATATGGGCAGAAAGCATGACGGACGAAAAAGCACCAAGAAATAGTTTAGCTGCTCCACGATTTTTTGTAGCTTCAGCATGATAGATTTTCTGTGACTTACATTTTACACAAGCTTTCATAGGGATGGGGCTTTGGATTAGTTCTATGATGATTTTATCACTGTATTAGAAAGCCTGATAGCTTGTCCTATAAAATTTTCTATATCTTTCTCCTTAAGTTCTGAGAGTGTTTTAAATTTCAAGTGACGACGTTTTTTCCCAGAGCCTTCTAGCTTTTGATTCTCATCAGTGAATAAGTAACCATTAGAAAATTCAAAAGAAACATGATTTTTGCTTATGAAAATCCCGCCAAAATCTTTCTCTAAACTGAACATAAAGCCTCCATACATCATTCTTTCTGTAATAGAATCATTTGTCTTGAATACCATACGTCTAAGTTCACTAACGATTTTGTGTTTCACTGAATCAAACTCAGCTAGGTCATCCAAGAGTGCGCTAAGTTTTTGATCGGTCGGTTTTTTCATATTTTTAAGATTTAAGATATCTCCCAGACTTAAAAACAATTTCATCGTCAATAAGGATCTGATCTAAATCAGCAAAGATATCAATATGGTAACGTTGAACAATAGATTTATCTAATTTCTTTCGGTAGATCGGATGTTTTTTTCCCAGTGACATGTGAAAGCCTGCCATACGTTCAAAGGCGCTAATGTCTGAGAGTGGAGTCTCATGGGAAATTGCTGGATTCAGTCCAAATCCAGCTTCTCGTACCATAACTTCTCCATCTTCACTTGCTGCGATTCGATCTAAAATATTTTCTCGGAATCCTGGAGGACAATGGGGGTCATCACAAGTTAAAATACTTTCTTTGATTTTCACTTTGAAAGGAGCGCAATGTACCACTTTCCAGTCTGTGCCAGGGTAGGCAGAAACCATTAATTCTCCATTCACGCTAGAAAAGTCTTTAGCTTCTGAAAAAACTTCTCCACAAATGGCTGCTCCACCACGGTTTTTTTGTTCCCAGAAAACTCCATGATTGATTTTGGCTTTTTCCATAGCTCCAAATTTAAGAACGGATCCGTTCTTGGAAACTATTTTTACCTCACGCGCTTTTTCTAGTTTTTCAGCTAAGGTGTTTCCTAAATTTTTATATTCTTCGCCACGATACTTTAAGGCATTGGCATAGGTCTCATATTCATCGGGCTCATAGTATTTAAGATGAGCATGTTCTAGACATCCTATTCCTGCATTGAAAAGCTGCAAACGAATACGAAAATCATCGAGTCTGAAATTGCTTGATTGAACTAAAACTACCGTGGATCCAGTACTAAGGCTTAGTAACTTCTCTCGTAGAACCTCCGGGTCTTCTTCATCAAAGTTAATTTTTTCAGCCTTGGGCATGTTTGCACTATAGGCATTAGCCAAGAGTACGGCTAAATCACATTGACGATCAAAAAGTAAAACCTGGACTTCATTTTTAGATTGCATTTGCTTTTCCAAAACGACTTTTGTGATTTGGATGAAGCGTTCTAACAGAGGGGTGTTCATGCTGTTAAGCTAGCATTCCTTTAGCTGATTTTCAAAAAAACCACCCATACAGGGGTGGCGATTTGTATGGAGTTATCAACTAAATTGTATTCAGATTTTTATGTCTAGTTTGCTAGGAACTTCTCTTTGATTTTGGCCTCTATCCTCTTGAATTGTGTGCTTCTTAAGAGGGATTTACTTCTTGGTCTGGCAAATGGGATGCTCATTGGTAAGTGGAAATTTTTATTTTTTTTGTCCATAACATAGACTTTGTCTCCAAGAAATAAAGCTTCAGATATGTCATGGCTTACGAATACAATACTCATTTTGTGCTCTTGAAATAATTTTAGCGTTAACTCATGAAGTTTTTGTTTTGTTTTGATGTCTAGAGCAGCAAAGGGCTCATCCATAAGAATTAATTTTGGTTTCATCATAAGTGCCCTAGCAATGGCTACTCGTTGTTTCATCCCTCCAGAAAGTTCGTTTGGGTAGAGGTGAGCTTGTTCAGTTAGGCCGACTTCTTCAAGGATGAATGTGGCTCTCTTTTCAATTTTTTCACTATTGAGGCCTTTGATTTTTGGAGCTTGGCAAATATTTTCTTTCACGTTTAGCCATGGGAATAGAGAGTAGTTTTGAAAGACAAATTGAATTTGGTCTGACTTCATATTTTTGATGACTTCTCCAGAGTCTATTTTTACTAGTCCATTAATTATTTTTAATAGACTGGATTTCCCAGATCCTGATTCTCCAACAATACTAATGAAGCTGTGTTCAGGAATAGTTAGGAAAACTTCATTGAGTACCTTCTTATGATTAAAGCTTTTCCTAATATGTCTAAGTTTTAAAAGTGCAGTTTTCATTTATAGCGGAAGAGTTTGCTGTATGTGAATTTGAAGCTTTGGTCACTGATTAGTCCGATAATCCCTAGTAGTAGTATAAGTGCAAAGATTTGGTCCATTTTTAGGAATCGTTGAGCAACTACTATGCTTTTGCCAATACCATTTTCTGCAGATATTAACTCTGCAATAAGGAGATAGATCCATGATTCTCCCCAGGCGATACGGAAAGCATTGAATATTTCTGGTGCAATGGCTGGAAATGACACATGGTATAGATTTTGCCATTTTGTGTATCCCAGTGAACGTGAAACTTGGTGATAAGATTTTGGAATGTTTTTTGCTGCATCGCGAATACTGAGCAAGGTGGGGAAGAATATTCCCCACAAAACAATGAAGATTTTAGGAGCTTCTCCTATCCCAAGCCAAAGAATACTGATAGGAATTAGTGTTGGTGCAGGTATGTACCTAAGGAAATGAGTAAGAGGTCTAAAAAGAGATTCAATTTCTTTTATCCTTCCTATCCCGATACCTAGTGGGATTGCTATGATGAAGCAAAGACTTAGTGCGATGAAAATTCTTTGAAAGCTTGTCCCTATGTCTACAATTAATTGTTGTTCTTTGAGTAGGTAAATGAGACTTTGGATGGCTTCAGTGAAGCTAACAAAGAAGCTTGAGTCGACTTGTTTCCCTAGTATTTCCCAGGCGATAATTAGGACTAGGAAGGAAAATATATTTTTCATTTATTGAACAAATTCACCATTTATCATTTCATCGATATTCACAGAGTCTTCTAGAATTCCTGCTTTGATCATCACGGTTTGGAATGTGTTGAAGCTGGTGATAATTTCTTCTGAATTGAAGAGCTTTTTATTTTCTTCCAGGCTTGGGAATTCTATGTCTAGGAAAATTCCAGCTACATCTTCTGTGCTCAAATTAAAGTGTTTAGCGGTGATGCTTATTGCTTCTTCAGGGGAGTTTTCGATGAATTGTATTGCGCGGTCAGTGGCTTGGATGAAGGCTTTAACTGCTTCAGATTTTTCATTTAGTGTGGTTTCTTTTGCTGAAATAAAGTCAGTAATTACATATGGGTAATCTGCACTACTTACAAAGATTTCTGCATTCTCACGTTCGGCGGCCTCACTGAGGTAGGGTTGATATACCGCTGCAATGTCCACCTGTTCTGCTTTAAAAGCTAGTGCAGCAGCAGCTGTTTCCATTTCTATGAATTCAACGCTGTTGATGTCTACACCATTATCTTCAAGGGCATAGAGAAATAGGTTTACTGGAGGGAGTCCTTCTTGGCCTACAAAACTTTTACCTTCAAAATCTTTCCAAGATTGAATTTCTTCAGTTACAACAACTCCATCACCACCATTGGACCAGTCAATTGCATAGAAGGCTTGTACGTCAATCCCTGCATCAGCAAAAGTGAGTAGTACATCGCCGGTACCCCAGGTGAGATCAATTTGATCAGCTTGAATAGCTGTTTTAACTGCAGAGATGTCTTCAATTTCTAGAATTTCAAGATCTAGTCCTAGATCTTGGTAATAGCCTAGTTCCTCAGCAATTTTGACTGGAGCGAAACCAGCCCATGAATTGATGGCTACGCTGAGTTCAAGTGCTTTTGCATCTTTTTTTGTATCTTCTGTGTTTGAGCATCCACCAAGGATGATGCTTGCAAGTAGAAGTAGTGACATGAATTTTTTCATGATAGCTTGGGTTAATATGTTATGCGGATCATAATGCCATTTGTCAAGTCCGTCAAGTTCTTACAACATACTTTCAACACTTGTTTCTATTGTAAACCTGTTAAATTCTGTTAAAATTCTGTTGTTTCTTAACAACAACAGGCGATGAAAAATCAGCTCTTTTCTTTTCTTCATTCTTTTAATTTAGATGAAAAGGAAACACTTATTTATAAGGTTTGTTTACAGTATGGTGCTCAGTCAGCAGGACAATTGGCTCATAATACGGGTATTAAGCGACCAAGTGTTTATGTGATTTTAGATAGGTTAATTGATAAAGGTTTTATTCAGGAGGATCTTGGTGAGAACACCAAACTTTTTCGAGCAACATCACCACGTGAAGTTTTGACTTTGTTGCAAAACCAAGAGGATCTTTTTAAGAGGCAGGTTTCTCAATGGGAAGAAATTATTCCTGAATTGGAGGCTATTCAAAAAAAAGAATTTCAAGCTCCACGTGTTAAATTTTTTAGAGGAGAGGATAGTATGGCTAGAACTTATGAGGAGGCACTTGAAAGTCCTGTTTGGAGTGGGATTGTAAATCCTACGAATGTAACAGATTATTTTGAGGAATATTTTTGGAAGATTGCAGAGACACTCTCTCAGCCTGGTAAGGATTCAAGAGATATTGTTGTAGATTGTGCATTGGGTCGTGAGTATAAGGAAAGATATGAGAATGACTATTTGAAGATTAAGCTCATTTCTCCTGAGAGGCAGATTATGTCTGATACTATTATCTTGAAAGATAAATTCTTCCTAATGTCTTTTGAGGAACATGAAATGCTCGCTTTGGATGTGGAAAGCCCTGCGATTGTTCATTCTCAGCAACTTATGTTTGATGCTCTTTGGTCTAGTTTAGACTGATCTTCACGGTCGATTACTAGATTCAAAAAGACCACCCTGGCGGATGGTCTTTTTACTTGGAGCAGGTGAGGGGAATATCCATTCACTTTGTGAATGTTTGGTGGCCGTTGTCGCTCACTCATGTGAGAGCAAGCTCTCCCGCGAGTTTCGCTCCTAGGAACCATCGAACCGGGGGCTTCTCATCCCTCTCGACCATTTCCAAAAAGAGCCCTGCCCACCACGTTGTGGTGATCAAAGCTCTTTGGAGCAGGTGAGGGGAATCGAACCCCTATCATCGGCTTGGAAGGCCGAGGTAATGAGCCATTATACGACACCTGCTCGGTGCCCTTTTTTCAAGTGCGGAGTCATTCTATGAATTTAGAGGCCCAATTGCAAGAGAATTTCTATACAATAGGTGTTTTTCTAACAACTAAAATGTTTTTACCATTCGAGGTTTCCCATAGATCAGTGAGTCGTCCTCTATCCTCTCGAGGAATCTCTACTTCAAATCGACATGGGGCATAAGTTTTAGATCCCTCGCATCGTGTTTTGAATCCAACTGGGGAGTTTCGTCGAACAAGGAGTGGGCAGGTGTATCTGATAGATCCATCCTCTTTGTCTTCCATGACGGATACTGTTTGAATCTTGTCTCCTGCACTATATCGAATGGGGCCAAAGACTCGACGAGCTCGACTACCATAACGAGCCAATTCTTCGTCGGCTTTAATTTTGGGAGTGACTTGTATTCTTACAGATTCACAGCCTGTGCAAGTTTCAGTTCGGTTTTTTAAGATCATGAAATTGATTTAGGGGGTAAGTTCAATGGGCTTGAACTGAAATCCCTCAATTTCAGCATAGACTTAATTATTACAAATTGTGACAAATTGGCCAAACTATTCTTCATTAATAATGCAAAAGGCACTACACTGTCAGCAATGACTACGATGATTTACACCGATGGAAGTTGTTTAGGAAATCCAGGTCCAGGAGGCTGGGCTTACTTGATTGAAGTGAACGGACAACGATTCGATGATTCTGATGGAGTTCCACACACTACGAATAATCGTATGGAATTACGAGCGGTTATTGAGGCTATTCGTGCTGTGGAAGATAAAAAAATACCAGGCCCCATCATTGTTCATAGTGACTCTTCTTGGGTGGTTAAAACCATGACAGACAATTGGAAAAGAAAAAAGAACTTGGATTTATGGGAGGAGCTTATTCCTATGCTTCATGATAAGGAAATTAAATGGCAGTGGGTGAAAGGACATGCAGGGCACCCTCAAAATGAAGACTGTGATCTTCGTGCTTTAAAAGCGGCAAAGCATTACGCAAAGGTTGCACGAGAAATGGATCCTAGAGATTTACGTTTGCCTGGCGAATCTCCAACTCTTTTTTAAGCTCTTGATAAACCTTTGGACTGGTCATTCCACTTTTGTACAGCTTTTCTAGCATGGTGTCTTCCACATGAAAGGCCGCTTGTTTGGCAAGATAGAGTTGGATTTTGTAACAAGCATCGGGATCTTCTTTTTCTAGTGATCTTAGTTTTTTACGTGCTTTTCTCATCCAAGTTTTATAACGCTTTTCAAACTCAGTAATCACACTTCGATCTAAGAAAACATTTCCTTCTTTGATTTCTTCCAAAGCTTCCAGGACATCAGAAGTTGCAATTAAACGTGCTCTAAACATCTCATAACGAAGCATGATTTCTTTAGTTCGTAGTCGATCTCTGTACCCACAAACTCCTAGTTTTTCTATAGTATGCGCGAGCCAGCCTTTTGGGTCAGGCCATACCAATCGTCCTAGGCTTACTTTTTCTTTTGAATAAAGTGACTCCATTTGACGGTTCACATTGTTCAGCAAAACATTCAAAAGCTCCTGAGTGATTTCTCCATGATAGTAGAGCTTAGTGAAGCTCCGTTTTTCAATTCCAAGCAAATGACGCTTAAGTACCATGGCCAATTGATCATGGTCTAGTTCATGACTATTGTGCTCAAAAAGTTCCTGAATTGAACGACTGCAGTTATCACAATGAGCATCATATTCTGCGATCATTTCTTCATAAATCTCTTTAGAAATGAATTTCTTGTTCAACATCATGTCTAGTTTGCAGTGGACACGTTTGTCTATTAGGACTGAGTTTTCTTGATGCTCAAATTTTTCCATAATAGAAAAAGACTTGAGTCCAAGCAATGAAAGTAGGGGTTCAATGGTGAACCCATTAAAGATGATCGTGAAGAAAATAACGGCAATCGTGAAGATCAGCATCTCATCATAAAAAGGGAAGCTCTTGGGAAGCGTAAGTATCAAAGCAATCGCTAAGGCTCCTCTCAATCCGCTCCATTGAATCACGTGAATCCATGCAGCTGGAATGCGTTCTTTAGGTCTCAACTTGTTCATCACAGGTAAAATTCCATAAACCACAATCATTCGTGATAGGAGGACGAGTGAAATCACCATTAAGGCAGGTGCCAATAAAGGCAGAATAGATCCATTAACACTGTAAACAATCAGTCCCACCATGAGGAAAAGAAGAGAGTTTGCAATGAAAGCAGAGTAGTCCCAAAAGTGGGTCATGATTTCTTTTACTCCTGGTGAAATTTTGTAAGCTCCATAATTTCCCACAACAATTCCAGCCGCTACTGTGGCAAGGATTCCAGAAACTCCTAAGAAGTATTCCGCAACAATAAAAGTGGAATGAGCCAAAATCAGTGTGATGGAAATTTCAATTTCTTTTGAGTTTTTCACGTAGTCGAGTGACTTTGAAAATACAAAGCCCATTATGATTCCCGTCAGAATTCCGCCAAAAACAACGGCACCAAAGTTTCCAAATGAACCCAGGAGCTCAGCTCGTCCAAAGTGAATGACTTGGCTGTTGGCAAACTCAAGTAGAATTCCAAATAGAACCAAAGCCGTTCCATCATTAAAGAGGCTTTCACCTTCAACAATGGTTTGAAGGCGCTTTGGGGCACCAATCTTTTTAAAGAGTGAAAGCACCGATATCGGATCGGTGGCAGAAATCATAGCACCAAAAAGAAAGGCAATCACCCAAGGAAAATCGAGTAGGTAATGCATTCCTGTTCCAATGAGGAGAACAGAGAGCAGCATTCCCAATGTAGATAGGCTGATGATGCTCCCCATGTTTTGAGTGAACTGTTTAATGTTCGTATGAAAGGAGGACTCAAAAATAAGAGTGGGGAGGAATACATAAAAAACGAGCTCCGGTGAAAGCCGGAACTCGCCAAGAAAATTTAAAATAGTGAAATGCTCAACTAGGAAGCCGAGGCCAATCCCTACAATTACTAACGCGACAGTATAGGGCACTCGAGAATTTCTTAATAAAAAGTTAACGAGTGTGGCCACAAAGAGAAGACTAATAATGGCCAGTGCCGAGTTGAGAACGAAGGGGTTCTCCATAGATAGGAGGAAAAGCTATTAAAGTGAGCTGAGTTTTTCTACGATAGCGTCTTTTGGAAGTGCTCCCGTCACACGGTCTTTTTCTTCACCACCAGCAACGAAAAGCAGGGTAGGAATACTCATCACACCATATTTTTGCGCCGTTTCTGGGCTTTCGTCAACATTAACTTTAACAATTTTAACTTTTCCTTCCCATTCACCCGCGAGTTCTTCCACGGTTGGCATGAGCATTTTACAAGGTCCACACCAGTCAGCGAAGAAATCCACCATCACTGGAATGTCTGATTTTACGACTTCGGCATCGAAGTTTTGGTCGTTAACAAGAGTTGCCATAATTATTATGTTTTAAAGGTTTAATGCATACAGATTAACACTTCTCACTGCCTTGAAGAAAGGGTCGAAAAATGGTATAATTTGCTGATATACTCAACGCCATGAAACGCCTACTACCATTATTACTCGCCGTACCTCTTTTATTTTGGATCACTCAACCTGCTACTCCAGTGCGTGGAGGTCATGTGGATGGAGCAGATTATCTTACGCTTGATCCCGTAGCTACAGCTGCAACAGGTGAATTTGAATCTAAATATGAAACATCGAGCAATTTTATTTCTCCAGTTTTTGATGCGCCTCATGAATTTCAATTGCTTGGACTAAACTGGCAGCAAACTCTTCCAGAGGGGACAGCAGCAAATATTGAAATCCGATTTCAAAACAAAAAGGGAGAATGGAGTGATTGGAATGAAATCCATACAGATCACGATCATGCTGATCATGATGAGATGGAGGAGGAATGGAGTTACGTAATAACAAATGGGAGTATTGCCTTTCAATATCGAGCAGAACTCAGCACTAGTGATGACAGCATCACACCTAAAATTGCGGACATTAGTTTTGATTACATTGATGGAGGACAGCCTTCCAAAGTAGATGAGCTAAGTCGTTTAGTTTTTGATGATGACGATGATGTGATTTCTCGTGAAGAGTGGGGAGCGAATGAAGCTTACCTTTATGCTTCTACTTACAATTACGATGAGGAAGAGTTTGAGAATCCTGAAATAAGTGATGATAAAGACTATCCAGAGTTAGAAATTGTAGATACAAAAACTCATCTCAATGGTGAGGAGCTACTTTGGCCTGTTGAATACCCTAAGGATGTTGAAAAAATTATTATTCATCATACCGCTTCAACAGAAGATCTTGATGATCCTGAGCAATTGATGCGATCCATTTATGCTTATCATTCTCTCACTCGTGGATGGGGTGATATCGGTTACAATTATCTGATTGATTCAGAAGGAAATATCTATGAAGGCCGTTATGGCGGAGATGGTGCTGTTGCTGGACATACGGCAGGTTACAACACGGCCTCAGTTGGGATCGCTCTGCTTGGACATTTTGAAGAAACACCCATTACGTCTGAAATGATGAAGTCTTTAATGGGAGTCATTTATGATCAGTCCGTGCTTCATGGAATTGATCCTGATGGTTCAAGTGTATTTCGTGGTGAAATACTGCCAAATATCATGGGACATAGAGACCTTGGAGCTACGGCTTGTCCAGGTGAAGTTACCTACGATTATCTTCCAGAAATCATTGATGCCGTTGGGAAGAGTCTAGACAAGCGTCGAAACATGAACTTTGATGAAGATTACGCTTTTGAACAGGTGGGGGATCATGAGATGGTCTCAATGGGGCCCGAGGATGACGACACCGTGACGATTAAAATTGAAAACACGGGTGATAAACGATGGAATAAAGATACTTTCTTAACTTACGATCTCAACGAGGATGGAGTTGCTGAAATAAAAAAAGACAGCAATAGAGCCATTGCTTACATGAAGGAAACTTATGCAAATCCGGGAGATACAGCGACCTTTACTTTTGACGTAGATGCCACTTTGAAAGGAGGGATGACTCACTTCAATTTAGCACCGATTTTTGATGGTAAAGAGAAAACTACACATTACCTAGACCTTACTGTTTACGTAGAGCAAGCAGTGATTGATTTCGATGTTCTAGACGAGGACATGCCAGAGCTGATGAAGCCGGGTCAAACAAAAACAGTAACTGTTGAACTGAAAAATGAAGGAAATTTCACTTGGTTAAATGATGGAGATCATCCTGTGGTTTTAAAACAAAGTGGTTCATCAGGACTTACGGCGGATATCACTTTAGCTGAAATGAATGAAGAAGAAGTGAAGCCAGGTAAAACGGCTACGTTTAGTTTTGAAATCACTGCTCCTGCTGGTGGTGGTAAACACAGTCTGTATATTTATCCAGACGTATTGAATTCAAACGCTTACATCAATGGAACCGCACGTTTGAGTACAAAAACTTCAGATACCGATGAAGATGTAGACATCAAATCTATTTCAGATGAGCTTAGTTTTGAACCAGGAGAGAAGAGATATCTTTGGGTGGAACTTCAAAATACAAGCAGTGAAACATGGTCAAACGATGATTTGGGAGTTAACTTTGATGCGCCTTCAAGCGTAGATATTTCTACAGCCTATATGCGAATTAAAAGTCTACCTCCTGGTGGATCAGCAAAGGTATTCTTCTTAGTGGAGGCTCCAAGCATGGAGGGGGAATATACCGTTTCATTGATGCCTACGATTGATGGATCTGAGCTTCTTGATGAAGACTATGAATTTGATATTCATGTGACGGGGACCAAAGTTGAAACCACAAGTTACGAGAATCCTATTCGAATCAAACTTACTCCAGATGAAGTGAAAACTCCTGTCCTCACGGCAAGTGGAAACTTTTCTGTTTATGGTGGAGATACTCTATTGGAAACTTTCACAGAAGACAGTCGAGTCTTTATCGACAAAAGCGGGGCTAATTATACCGTTGGATCTTCGAAGGGGCGTTATCTCTCAAAAGAAGTGATTCGCATTGTTCCTGAAGATGGGGCAATTGTTCAAGTACTCAGTATGAGTCAGGTGCCAGCATGGAATCTGGATCTAAATGACAATCAGTTCCGCGGAAGCATGGAGATCCGTGAGGAAGAAGGGGATCTTATTCTGATCAATGAACTTCCACTTGAAGATTATCTAAAGGGAATCGCTGAGATTTCAGATAATGCGCATCCAGAAAAAGCTAAAACTATTTTGGTTCTCGCTCGTAGTTACGCTTACTACTACATGACTGAAGATGAAAAATTTCCTGGTAAGCCCTATCACTTAGATGATGATCCAGATACCTCTCAAAAATACTTGGGTTATGGATTTGAGATCCGATCAGAAAATATTGTTGATTACGTTGAAGAGACTTCAGGAAACATTGTGACCTACAAAGGCACCGTGGTTAAGACGCCTTATTTTAGTGAGTCACCAGGGTACACGATGAGTGCCGAAGAAGTATGGGGGTGGACTACAACGCCGTGGTTACAAGCTGTACAAGATCCTTATTGTGAGGGAGAAGCGTTCTATGGACATGGTGTAGGACTTTCAGGATGTGGGGCTACAGGAATGGCTGAAGCCGGTTATCACCATGAAGAAATCATCGACTATTTCTATCAAGGAGTGGAGCTGAGTGTGATAGACTAGGCCCATGATTCTAGCGATAAATACAGCACTTAAAGAACACGAACTCGCCCTCATTGAGGGGGACGATATTTTAGGACAAGAGATTTGGAGAGGCTCACGAGATGATGTAGATCAATTGGTCCCAAAACTTTCAAGCATGCTCAATGAGCTTGGACTGAATAAAAAAGAAATCACAGACATTGTGGTAGTGAATGGACCTGGCCCCTATACCGCAGTCCGAATGGGAGTGAGTTTTGCCAATGGCCTTGCAGAAGGACTGGGGGCCAAACTTCATCAACTCTCTAGCTTTGAACTTCTCACGCATAAAGTGGGGACAACGGATCCTGTCTTGGCTGTAGTATTTGGAGGTGGTCTTAACGTTGCCGTTTACCACGATGGATCTTTTAAACAAGGCGCTCTAAGTAGTTTACTGGCTGAGTATTCACATGATGATTACAAAGTAATTTCAGAACTCAACGAAACGCTCAGCACCGAGCTCCATTCCATTTGTTTGGAAAAAAGATGGAAGGAGATAGAAGGGCATGAACAACAATCCATGGCAGAGGTCTTACTCACAGCTGGACTTGAGCTATGCACTCCTGTAGATCTAGTCGCGGAACAATATTTACGAGCACCTAAAATAACTCCTTCAAATAATCCTTGGAAAAAAGCATGACTTTATATTTAGTAGCTACCCCCATTGGAAATTTAGATGACATGACTCACCGAGCCATTAAAACTTTAAGTGAGGTTGATTTGATTGCAGCAGAGGACACTCGTCACTCAAAACGTTTGCTTTCTCATTATGAGATAACAACGCCCATGACCAGCTATCATAGTCATAGTGGACAAGGGAAAGTAGACAAAATAATCGCAGAACTCAAAGCGGGTAAATCAGTGGCTTTAATCTCTGATGCCGGAACTCCGGGGATTTCTGATCCAGCCTGGACATTAATACAAGCCGCTTTAAAAGCTGAAGTCACAATCACGCCTATTCCTGGTGCAAGCGCTTTTCTTACGGGGCTTATGGGAAGTGGACTGCCTATGAACCAATTCACCTACCTTGGGTTCATCCCAGCTAAAAAAGGACGACAAACTTTATTCAAGTCATTATTGGAGTCAGAGCGAACGACAATCCTTTATGAATCACCTCATCGTTTATTAAAATCTCTTTCGCAAATGAAAGAAATTTTAGGTGATGAACGTGTTGCCGTGGTGGCTCGTGAACTCACCAAACTGCATGAAACTTTCCACCGTGGAACCTTAGCGGAGCTTCATGATCATTTTGAAAAGACCGCACCAAAAGGGGAGATGGTTATCTTACTTGCGCCTTCAAATTTCTCATGGTGATCGCCACTAGAGAAATAATGTTTTTGATTTAAAAGGTTGAAAAATAGGAAGTGAGAAAGTAGATCATGATCTACGACGAACGCTCCCAGCTTTTAAAGTAAAAACATTATTTAGAAGTAAATCTCCAAACTCCGTCCCAATTATTTCGTGGGTTTGTTTTGAGTTCCTGAATCCGTTTCATGTAGGTTTGAGCTGGTCCATCATTAGGCATTTTCTCAAGAATGAGATTTAGTTTCTCTTCAGCAGCAATCCAATTTTGGTTTCTGTAATACTCAAGCATGCTGTGCCATTCATTCACGAGTAGCTTTCCTGCTTCACTGACCGCTTCTTTCATACCCATGACTTCATAAATATCGATGGCTTCTTCTTTTCCTTTGAGTTGAACTCGATCAATCCTTCGGAAAAAGATTGTATCTTGGGCCCCCTCCATGGTTTGTGGATTAACCAGAATTCGAGTCCCGTAAAATTTATTTCCACCTTCCAAACGAGAGGCAGTATTGACTGTGTCTCCCATGGCTGTGTAGTCAAAACGTTGCTCAGACCCCATGTTCCCAACAATACAATCTCCTGTCGCGATCCCCACTCGTACGTTCAAATTATTTCCTGTTTCTTGGTTCAGTTCACCCACTCGTGAGCGAATCGCCATCGCCGTTTGAGTTGCTTTCAAGGCATGATCTTCACTCTTAATGGGTGCACCAAAGAGCGCCATGATCGCGTCCCCTTCAAACTTATCTACGGTTCCTCCATGCGCCATGATTTCTTTAGCAAAGGCATCAAAGTAAGTATTGATCACTTTTACTACATCATGCGCCTCAAGCTTCTCACTCAAGGAAGTAAAGTTTTCAATATCTAAAAATAGAGTGGTCATGTATCGACGTTCACCTCCCAGTTCTAACTTCTCACCCGATGCCGCAATCTGATTCACCAGAGCAGGCGAAACATAATGAGCAAAGGCATTCTTAATCTTCCTCTTCTCACGGAAATCCGTAAAGTTCCGATACGCCATCACCAGAAAATACGACGCCCCAATGGCAAAGACCGGCCAAATCAAATTAATGATCACTCCCTGATCAAATCTCATTTGAGCATAAAAAGGAAAGGCAATGAGCTCCAGTACCAATACGATTAGACCTGCCCAAATTGGTAGATGCAAGAACGCAAATACAGAGACTAGTGTCAGAACTGTAATCAAAGCAATAAAGGCACCTGCGTCTTGATACTCCAAAAACTCCTGATCCAAAATGGTTTGGATCGCATTGGCATGGATTTCGATACCAGCCATCGGGCCATTAGAATCAATAGGAGTATAGAAGTAGTCCTGAAGAATAACGGCAGTTGGACCAATTAATACGATCTTATTCTCAAATATGCTTGGATCAACTCTTCCATTGTAAACATCTACAAAGCTATATATGGGGTATGAATCGACTTTTCCAGCGTAGTTAATCAGCCATCGACCTTTTTCACTAGGAATGTCATTAAGTTCTTTGTTTAGGTGTGACTCAGCAATTTTAATATCAATATGTTTTTCAATCTTGCCATCAACTGAAATTAAATCAGGAGCCTCATAAATCGTTTTATTTTCTTCGGTAGGGTAGTTAATATATCCAGTATCAGACGCTTCTAAAAATTGATCAGCAGGGAGGATGCTCGAACTAAATTCATGTGATTCGCCATTCCATGTGGGAGGGCCATGAGTTAATTTTGCTAGATAAGTATTTGAGCTGTTTTTTAGGGTATTTATAAATTCTTTATCTAATGGGCTAGGGCTTTCTAAATATTTAAATATCTCTCCTATAAAGTCTTCCATTGTAAGATTTTGCATCGAAAGATCAATGACTTCTTCATTGGGTATTGATTTACTTGTATCTGAAAACAAGAAGTCAAACATGATAACACTCGCATTTCCATTATTAATTTCATCTAAAACACGTTCATAGATTGAGTACGACCATGTTTCAATTTCACCCAGACCGCCAGTGTCCTCATGTGCAATACTAGCTTCATCAACACCTACAATGACTATGTCACTAGCCACTTCACGTTCTTTGTACAACGAGTGGGTGAGTTTCAGATTCGTCAAATGAAGCAGACCAAAAGAACCTAAAGAAATACTGAGAGTAGCTACAATCCCACTCATGATGAGGCCCGCAATGATTTTCTTAAACAAACTCGACACAAAAACTGATTAGATATCAGATGATTATATCAAATTTCCAGGTTTAATACTAGGGGACAACTAGTCTCGACGTCGACGTCGGTAGAGACCAAGCAAACCTAGTCCAGCAGCAATCCATCCTGTTTTTGAAGGAGCTTCTGATCCAGTAGTACTACAACCTCCTGGGGTATTAGTATTGCTGGTTCCATTTCCAGATTCATTTGTATTAGCTGGTGGTTGGTCAGTATCATCAGGCTGTTCAGTGTCATCAGGTTCATCTGTGTCATCAGGCTGTCCTGTGTCTCCAGGTTCACCTGTATCAACAGGTTCTTCAGCACTTTCATCAGTATCTACTTTGTCTGAAGCGTATACTTCTTGATTGATACCATCGCTTGTTGCTCCGATAGATTCATCAAGCTCAAGAGCACCAGTTGTTGAATTTAGGTTTGTACCCCATACATCAAATCCATTGTTGGTGTAGATAACAAACTGAGCATCTTCATTTTCATTATCACTGTATTGACCATATGAAGATTCAGTAGATGGTGGTGGAGTTCCAGTTGCAGTTGCATATAGCCCCCCTCTTGCAGAGATTCCAGCAGCAAGCCATCCATCAGTGTTAGTTACAACATTAGGTTCAGTAATGAGGGTGAATGCTACTGTTTCTCCATCAGAATCAAGTGCAGCGTAGGTAGTGTCCGGTGTACCAGAGAATGATACTCGCCCATCTTGAATGGTTATAATCCCATCTTCTAGGGTTACACCTGTTGTTTCAACAGTAGTTACTCCTTCTCTTTCTCCTCCTACAATAATAGTTCCTTCTTCAATTTCTTCACCTTCTGTTAGGTCTTCAGCACTCACACCAGAGGTTACAGCAAATTCGAGAACCTGAAGGTTGCCATCTGAATCAGTAAGTGTAACAACCACATTGATTGTTCCTTGCTCAGTTGGGGTGAATTCAAAAGTATCACCAGATGTTCCAGTCATTTTATATGGAGCGGCTAGCTCTACACCTACATCTCCAGTCATTTCATAATCAATAACTAGGTCGGTGCTCAGTGTTTCTTCATCTTTTCCAACTCCACTGAAGGTGAGTAGTTCACCCACTTCTGCATAAATTGTTGCTCCATCTTCTACAACTTGTCCGTTCACTTCAACGCTAGTCCACTCTGGAGTGTCTGCGTTGTCATCACAATCTGTGTCTTTACCATCAGAATAATCGGCAGGTGCACCTGGGTACACGTTTGGGTCATCGTCATCACAGTCTTCAGTGCTATCGTACCCATCGCCGTCGTTGTCGACAACCGGAGTTGGGAAGGTAATAGTTGCTTCATAAATATCCCATGAAGTTCCATCCCATCTAGACATGTATAGCGTTGACCCCTGACATCGAGGGAATCCCCATCCATAAGTTCCATCACTGACAGCATCAGTCAAACTTGTAGAGTCAGTTCTATCATAAACTTGTATTTTTGCACTTGTACCTTCTCCATCTTGCATAAATACATAATCAGTTCCATCACAAGCACCAGGGTTTGTTTGTTCACCACTTCCTGAACCAGAAAGAACGGTTCCGTCATCCAGCGTTACATCATTATCAGAGCCATTCCATGTGGTTTCATCAATCGTACCATCACCATAGGCATAAGAAAGAGTGTAGCCAGCTGCTACACCAGAAAGTGCAGTGATATTACTAGTTGAACAACTAGAGTAGTCTGTTCCAGTGCTTGTATCAGTTGCTTCTATGTGAGTGTTTCCACTCCAGTCAGAAGGCACATAAAATGCCAATGTGCCTGAAGAGGCTAAGTCCAAGGAAGTAACTGAAGTAAATGCATTGGTTCCATATGTCCCAGATCCGCAAACATCTGATGCGGTTGGAGTTGTTGCAGAAGGGTCAATGATCATGGGTTTTGTGCTAGAACCCATGGCACCTCTAATGAAAGCTAAATTACCAGAGCTAAGTTCAACCATATGGTATTCATCATCTGATGTGTTTACATCAGCAACTTCAGTAGCTGTACCCACTGATGGCATAGCAGCTCTAGCTTGATCCCCATACAAAGCTAGCCCTCCAAGTAAGACAGCAGCCGTTGCTGCGTTAACCGCTCTTCCAGATGGAGATGCTTGACGTAATTCGTCAGGGTTGTTTGGGTTGCTTAGAGGCATGATTTGTGGGGTGATCTTGTGTTAATTATTCCCATACTCTTGCTAAAAAGTCAATACCTGGTGGCGTGTATTAGTTTGACAGGGTATATAGGGTCGTTGTTGTATCTGTATTATTCGTAGAAATTGTGTAGGGAAAGTAGTAGGTGTAGTCACCAGATTCATAATAACCTTTGCCTACAACTTCTGAACTTAATGCCATCATTGGGTAACCTGAGGAATCTAATACAACTTGGTACTCTAGATAGGGGATAGTAGCACCTGAGGTGTCTTCTAGAGTGTTTATTGTGTTCATGTTGAAATAGAGGTCGGCATATCCAGATATGTTTACAAAGTCATATATTGAAACCAAACCAGTAAAAGCACTAGAACCATTGTAGGCCATTAAAACTACATTGTTGATAGGCAGTACTGCGCTGAATGGGTCATCTTCAATTAACCCTTCATATATCTCGGTATTTTCAAAGAAATTTCTTGCTCCCGATGTAGCCGAATCATTAGGAATAATGCTCGTACTTCCACTGCTTGTTTCACCTACAAACTCCCAAAGTACGACAGCAGGGTTGTTCGTTGTAGATAAGTAATTGCTTTCATCATTGATCTCATACCTATCTCCACCATCACAGTCTTCTGCAATGCTTCCATTTTCACATGGAGTTCTTAATCTTAAGTACCAGGCTGAAAAGCCCATGGCTGTATCTGATGGGAAGTAGAGATTCCCACTCCCATCATCGTAATACATAGGAATAGTTACGCTGTCTCCGACAGCGAGTTTATTCCAGTTACAAGCGTGATCGACATCTTTATCATCGTCAAGGATCGAGCAATCATCGGTAGGGGCCGCATTACCTGTTCCTGGGGTTGGGAGGTAGTAGTAGCCATCGGCGGCATCGGTGTTTTCGCTCATGTAGGGATAGATGGTGTAGCTTCCTTCACTTTGGCAGTCCGAGGTCCCATCTTCTTCTAGGCAAAAGCCATCGGTTTCAGTTTCAGCAGTGAAGTTGGAGTCTTTGAGGGCGACAATTCCAAGTTCAGCGGCAGAGACCCCAGCCAGGCGGGCTTGGGAGCTGGACTCAAGTTCACGGAAAAGTTGAAGCTTTTGGCGCGTGTCTTGAATGGAGGTGCTGGCAATCGCCATGATCAAGGTCATGATCACAAAGGAAAAAATCAGTGAGTAGGCGGGACGTGCTTTATTCATAACTTACGACTTCAGAGTAAACACCAGAAGAAACGGTGCGTTGGATAGTGATTTCAGGAATATCTCCAATAACAGAGGCGCCAAATTCATCACTCAGGGTGACGGTCATCACGATGGTGACTTGGGCTTGAGATTGAACATCGGTTTCAGCAAAGGCTCGGTAGGGATCCTCAATCGGGGTGAGGATAAAGTAGAGCTCAGAAATGCTCAGGCTAGAAGGACTAATGGGCATGAAGTCCTCTTGGCCATTGCTCGCTTCAAAAGAAGTTTCTTGGTCTAGATCTTGGTGATGCGGCGCATCGGTTCCGTTACATGTGTATCTTGAGTTGCATTCCCAGCTGTCTTCAATTCCATCTCCATCAGTGTCCGATCCAATCATTTCTACCTTTGAGATGTAGTGGTCACTTGAGCCTGTATCAAAGGCCTCTTTCCCAAAAAGGATTCGTTCATCTCCATCGGTGTTGATTAGAGCAAGGTAGTCCGCAACATGGTGTTCAAATTCGCCACAGTCCGTGCTGTCTTCACAAAAGGCATTGTAGTTTTCTGGTGAGCCTACCGCGGGCCCAAAAGGCAATTGACCGGTATCTAGATCTCCAGAAGTGTAGTCAGGCAGTGAGCAGCCACTATCAGGGAAGGTGTCCGTGGTCCCGGCACAATAAGTTCCATACCCTGTGATCGTGCTGTAGGGGCCGTCGCTGTCGGGTCCACCTGAACCTGGATTTATGAAGGCTTGTCCGTAATAGCCATAATCATTGTTTCCCCAACCAGGTTGTCCTTGAACTTCAATAAGGTAGTAAGTTTCGTAGTCGATAGTGTTTCGTTCAATCACTCGGGCCACTTGGTCCATGATCGCTTGTGATTCGGTGTAGAGGAATACCTGAGTTTGAACCGCTTTGGCTGAACGATTGGCGTTGTAGAGCACACTCATGGCAATCGCAGACACGATTGAAAAGATTGTGAGTGTGATCATCATTTCAACAATGGAGAAGGCAGGTCGTTTCTTCATTAATAGACGTTTACAATACTACTGGTTAAATCAACGGAATAAGTTTCCCCATTGGCGTCCCATTCGACGGTAACCGTGATATCGACGGCATTATCCGTATCGTAGGCATTTTCACTAAAGGTCACGCTTCGTCTGAAGGCGTCTTCATTGATGGGAACGTAAAGGCTGCTGTAAGTATCCAAGCCAGATTGAGCGTAAAGCTTGGTGAGAAGCGTAGAGCCGGTGCTGTCATAAATTTCATAAAGGGTGATGTCCTCAAACCCCGAGGCGGTTTTAAGTTCCCAAGCCAGACGTCGTTCTTCATCTCGTATATTTCGCTTTAAATAATAAGTGGCATTTGCCGTAGCCAAATCTCTCATTAAAGTTGCGGTAGGTGTTCCATAATCGGTATCACAAGTAGAAATGTCTGTGGCATCAATGGCATCCCAACAGTCATCAGGTTTAGAGGCGTAGTTCAGATAGTTCGTATCTCGAATGTTTTTCACGGCCTCAATTCCTTCCAAAGCCAAGTTCACGGCCACTACTTTTTCAGCAATAACACGATTACCGGAGATAGAGGTCCGGATAAGACTGAGAGCAGCGGTCGTGGCTAAAACTATGACGGTGATGGCAACGATGCTTTCTACCAGTGACTCGGCGCGGCGTGGAGTGAGGAGTCGCATGTGCGAATTCTATCATGTACAATTCAGCTATGAAACACCGCGCATTTACTCTTGTCGAAATATTGATTGTGATCATGATCACCGGAATCGTTTCGGTTGGCTTGGCGATCTCATTTAGTGGAGGGAGAGACCAAGCGGCATTTAAAGAGGCACAGTCAGACATAACGAATATCATTCAGGAGGCTCGAGCGCTTTCTTTGGCAAATATTCTCATTGAAGGACGAGCCAATGATTTTGAAACCGACTATTACCATTTGGCGGTAGCGACAGATGGAATCACACTCACCGCCTACGGAGTGGATGCCCATGACGTAGTGATTGATACGGAAGTGAATTCTATTGAGATTGATTCTGAGGCAAACTTGGAGATTAGTGAGGCTTTAGATATTTATTATGTTCCTCCCTATGGAGAAATTTGTTTCAGTTACAGTGGGGGCTGTGTCTTCACTAGTCAGCCGACTGAGGAAAGTTTTTCCCTTCTGAGGGATGGGGGAGCTTCACAAGAAGTGACGTTTACGCTGTCTATTTACAGTGGCTATCCAGAAGTGAATTGACAACTCCAATTTATTCTGGCAGAATCCCACCTTCTAATTGGATGAATGGCGGAAAGATTCCCTAACAACCCCTACGCGCAAGGTATTGAAAGAGCACCTCGAATGAGCTTTTTTGACCGAATGAAGCAGAACATGGTGAACCGTGTTATGGAGCCTATTGGAGGTGTCTTCGGGAATATGGTTAGAGATAATATTTATGCAACAGGAAGAGCTTTAGATAAGGTATGGAATTATGAACCTGATCCTTTTGCGAAAGATCCTACTCAGCACATTAGTGTGCCAGGAAAGTGTTGGAGGCACTTTTCTAATGCCTTCCAGCGAACAATGGGAGCGATTTTTGCACCTGCCAGTCAGCTTTTTGGTTCAGGTGTGGGAGAATTCATTAATTTAAAACCACAAGATGCAGCAGCGCGTACGGTGGTGGGTGTCGGGGCTTCATTTATGTTTGCACGTGATGCGCTTGTTGAAGCGGCATCTATTGTTACGACACCTATTGAGGCAGCATGGAAGGTGTCTAGTGGATGGGTGAGCGACGTTTTTGATAATACCGTGATTGGAGCAACACGATTCTTTACCGGAGGTCTATTCGGTAAAAAAGCCGATTCACCACTGTATGAAGTTCAGCCTACGCCACCACGAATGCACACTCCATTCATGCGTGCGGCTCATAGAAACCCATACATTGCGAATGCAGAAGCACATAAAAACCGTGATCTCCAGGCGATTGCTCATCGAGATGATTATGAAGAGGCGGTTTACAATGCAGCCTACCGTATGCCAAATGGAGCAGCAGAGACGATTCCGTCTAAGAATGTAATCGATTTTGCGAGTGCGCGTTCAAATCGAAGTACTCCACTGCCAAGTCAGCAAGTAGATACTGGAATGCGAATGGCAGCTTAGCCTTTGACGACAAATCCAATGATCTTTCCAGGGACGAAGATCTCTTTAACGATGCTTCCTTCAAGGAATTTTTGAACATTCTCCATTGATTTAGCGGCTTCAATGGCCTCTTCCTTGGAAACTTCTTTGGCTAGTTCAATGGTCCCACGAAGTTTTCCATTCACTTGAACAGCAAAAGTCACTGATTCTTCAACAAGGTGGGATTCATCGTAACTTGGCCATTCACTGTTGAATACGCTATCTGTATTTCCTGCGAGTTCCCAAAGCTCTTCAGCTAGGTGAGGGGCAACCGGAGCAAGTAATCTAATGATCATTTCTTTGTGTGCTGCAGAGAGGCTGTTTTTCATAGCCTCATTCGTAAGTTCCATGAGGGCCGCAATCACAATATTGAAGTTCATTTTATCGATCGCTTCACTGGCACGTTTAATGGTTTTATGAACGGTAGCATCCATTCCTTCACCGTTTCCTTCTTCTTGAATCACTCGGTAGAGCCGGTCTACAAAACGAGCGACACCGGTGATTCCTTGATCACTCCAATCTCCACCTTGAGTGAAGGGCCCCATGAACATGAGGTACATTCGGAAGACATCAGATCCATATTTCTCAACGAAGTCATCAGGACTCACTACGTTTCCTTTCGACTTACTCATTTTAGCGCCATCTTTTGTGATCATCCCTTGGTGAACGAGTCGTTTAAAGGGTTCTTTGTGGTCCACAAGGTCCATGTCATGCATCACTCGATGAATGAATCGTGAGTAGAGTAGGTGCATGCACGCGTGTTCTGGTCCTCCCACATACATGTCTACAGGAAGCCATTGGTCCGCTCGTTCTTTTGTCCATGGCAATTCAGTGTTCTTCGAGTCAGGGTAGCGAAGGAAGTACCATGATGAACAAACAAAGGTGTCCATTGTGTCTACTTCTCTCTTGGCTGGCTTGTCACAATGTGGACAAGCTACATTCACAAAATCATCTGATTTAGCCAACGGGGATTCTCCTTTGGGTACATAGTCATCTAAATGTGGATGAACCACAGGTAGGTCAGATTCTGGGACAGGTACTTCTCCACAATCATCACAATAAATGATTGGGATAGGCGCTCCCCAGTATCGTTGACGAGAAATCAACCAGTCTCGGAGGCGGTAATTGATCACCTTATTTCCCAGTGATTTTTCATTCAACCACTCAATCATCTTAAGTTTAGCTTCTGCTACATTCAGGCCATTCAGGAAATCAGAGTTCACAAGTTTCCCATCTTCAGTGAAGGCTTCTGTTTGTACATCCTCTCCACCAGAAACCACTTCAGTGATTTTAAGTTCATATTTCTTAGCAAATTCATGATCACGAAGGTCATGAGCAGGCACGGCCATGATAGCTCCTGTTCCATAAGTCATGAGCACATAGTCGGCTACCCACACAGGAATCTTTTCACCATTTACAGGGTTGATGGCGTAGGCTCCTGTGAAAGCACCCGCTTTTTCTTTATTCAATTCAGTTCGTTCCATTTCTGACTTCGCTTGAGCTGCTTTTTGGTAGGCTTCAATCGCCGCAGTGTTTTCTTCCGTTGTGATTTTTTCTACCAGTGGGTGTTCAGGTGAGAGCACCATGTAAGTCGCTCCAAACAAAGTGTCTGGGCGAGTGGTAAAGACCTCAATTTTTTCATCGTGCCCATCGATATCAAAGGCAAGTTCGGCTCCTTCAGATCGTCCAATCCAGTTCCGTTGCATGGCAATGGTGTTTTCTGGCCAATCGAGTTCTGAGTAGTCTAAAAGTTGTTCCGCATAATCCGTGATTTTAAAGAACCATTGCGTGAGGTTTTTCTGAATCACTTCATTTTTACATCGTTCACAGCTCCCACTGTCTACTTGCTCATTGGCAAGTACCGTTTGGCAGCTTTCGCACCAATTTACAGGGGCTTCTTTCCGATAAGCCAAGTCCTTCTTATAGAGTTGAAGGAAGAGCCATTGAGTCCATCGGTAGTACTCGGGAGAGCTGGTTTCTAGATCTAGATCTAAATCGTACATTCCACCAATGGCCGCAATCTGTTCTTTCATCTTGTCGATGTTTGCTCGAGTGGTATCTGCAGGATGAATACCTGTTTTAATCGCGTAGTTTTCGGCAGGAAGACCAAAAGAGTCGAAGCCCATCGGTTGGAAGACATTGTGTCCTTTCATTCTCATATAGCGTCCCCAAGAATCAACGGGTGCATAGTTGTACCAATGCCCCACATGAAGTTTATCTCCAGAAGGATAAGGGAACATCACCAAATTGTAATATTTGGGACGGTCGCTGGCATCAAGATCAGCCTTAAATAAGCCTGAATCTTTCCATTTGTTCTGCCATTTCTGTTCTGTTGCTGAGGGATCGTATTTCATGTAGCTGCATGCTACCGGCTCAGGCTCTGGGTATCAAGTCTAGTGGCTCTCTGGATGTGAGTAGAGCATGTGCGCTCGTGTAGATTCTGCGGCTTGATGGATCAACTCATTCTCATGTCCCAGCCCATTGTGTCCAAAAAATAGTAAGCCAAGCGTAACAGCTAATATAAGTCCGCTACTAATGGCAATGATTACTTTATTTTTTTTGCTGAGTGTACTAAGGATGGGGTGTGGGCTTTAGAAGGGTAAATCATGAAATTATCGCATAGTTTAGCCAAAATGTCAAGCACCTGGAGTTTACGCTGCTCTGGGATCATTGACAAATGTGAAGAAATATTGTAAAAAGAAAGCATGGAAAAGCTTCTTTCTCGTTTGGCCCTTCCCAACGTTTCAAAACCCTCTAAGGGGGTTAAACTTGAACTTGGAAGGGGGCGTCCAAGTGATGGGCCTATAGATTACTATATTGGTAAAGTGCCTTGGGCTGAAATTGGTCAATGGAGGCGTTTAGTACGAAACACTGTATCAGCTGAATATGGCTATGAAAAAGAAGAGATTCCAGGAACGGATTCAGGAGATCCTGTCGTGGTTCGTAAAAAGAAACGGGTTTATACTGCAGGAATGTTGGATCAAGGTCCTTTAGCCATTAAACAATGGAGGGCCAAGCATGAAATTCGAGAAGGTGTGAATGACAGAGTGGTTTTGGCACAAGCCTTGCATCCACTTTTTAATGGTCCAGATTCCTTGTTGTCAGAGGTCTATGCTTCAAAGAAGGCCGTTAAAACTTATCTTGCTTTAGATGATGAAATTGAAGTGGTCTACTTGGATGAACTTCCTGAACACCAAGAAATGTTCGAGTTTTTATACTCAAATCGATCTAAAGAGGATCAAACTTTTGTGATTCCTGAAGGACTTGAAAGTCCAGACTTAAGTGAGCTTGAGCCCAACTCTTATTCTAGAGCTTTTCTAGAACTCTTTATTGTGGCTTATCAAAAAGATTCTGAATTCAAGAAAGCCGTTGATAAAACCGTACCTTCCACAGCCTCTAATTCCGGCTACACATTGGTGGAAATGGCATTTCGGCTTGCTGATCACCTTATGAGAAAAAACATTCAGGGGGGGGCGTGGCGTCAGAAAAAATACAACGATCTACTTCAATCAATCATTAGTGGGAAGTTCACATCTTTAAGTGATCTCAATGCTTTTCTAGATTCAAAGTCAGCAGACACTACGGCACGTTTTATGCGTGTTAATTCTTATGATACCTATGCTGACTCTCTCCGATTACGGAGTCAGGCAATCAATCGACGAGTGACTTTTTCAGGGATCGTAGCTGCTGGAATTGCTGCGGTAGCATTTGCTGGGCATCTCTTTGAGGAGTATCAAAAAGCACAATTTGAGGCAGGCTATGCTCAGGCTCAAGCTGATTATGCAGAGGGGGCGCATAGCGGCTATCAAGTGCCTTTTAGTCGTTTTGACCGTTGGACCACAACTGTAGGAGAAGAAGATGAGCAGGCAGTAAGAATCGCAGAGGATCTAACAGAATTAGCTTATCAGCGTTATCCACAACTTAGTTTTATGGATAGACAAGAGCTTCAGGCACAGTTTCTAGCTGAATTAGGTGGTGAAGATCTTAGCAAGCTGAGATATCTCATTGGAGGTTTGGTGAAGGACAAGAGGTTACAAGCTGATTTTGTTGACTCATGGTACTTAAAAAAACATATGGTTTTTAGTGCACGTTTGAATGATTTGAACATGGGGTTAGTGCCTTATGCACATGTAATAAATGCTTTGAGTGAACCAGGTGTTCAAATAGATTCTCACCGTTTTGACCCCTATGTGGAGGATGAGGTTAAAATATTAGGGCAGATTATTGCTGCTGATCCTGATGGGTGGTGTTATGAGCTTGCTTTGGCACCAAGTAAATGGCATGTTGGTGTTTCTCCTATGGGAGTTAGCTCAAGAAAGCTATCATCTTTTTCAGATGATCTTGTCGTAGGACGTGAGTGTAATGGTTATGAAAAAGATTTTTTCCCAGCAATGGGGGCTTTAGGAGTTCGTAAGCTAGGAGAGGTTTATACACGTTTTGATGTTCATGAATATTTACCCTATATCTCTGGGTATTGTCATGGCGATTATTTGGATGTGGAACTTACATCCGATGAACTTAAACATCATACCAACAGAAATATCAGAACGTATTGGCTAGATGATGAAATAGAGATCTCAATGAAGTTAGTTGTGGATTATGATACTAGGGGTGGAGGCTATGAAACTCATTTGATGGCGGTAGGTTCAGATGACAAGTATTCAACAAAAATGGCAGCAGACTTGGTTCGGTCTGAGGGGTGGTGTGCTTATATAGATTCTGGACTGCCAATGAACCATGATCAGTCTCAATTGAGAAGGGATCAAAGAAAGTGGCTTGAAGAAAACCCTAATTTAATGGTTTCACCTGAGAGTTCATCCAACTGAGTTCAAAAATCTGATTTTGCATTTGAGCCAAATTAGGATTGTGAATTCGAATTCCAGTCACATCTCCTAATGTGCTGAAGTAGGTGATGTAGTCGTCGTAAAGCAGACAAGTGGTATCAAAGGGGAATTGGTCTTTGGGGAGTAGGCGAGTTTCACGTAATGAATCTTTGTCTTTGGATTGGTAAACTCGGGCGGCTTCTGTGTCCTGCATAATCAAGCGAACATTAATCTTTCGTCGTATCCGTTCTTTAGTCCAAGTTTTTTCATGTTTGGCGTCCATGGGACTTAAAAAGTGATCCAAGTGAATCCATCCGCGAAACTCTTTGGGATTCGCTTCAAGTATATCTTGGTACATTTCCAGGTAGCCTGATTTCCCACGATAATATTGAATGTGAATTCCATCGTAATTTCCTTGCTGTCGTTTGAGGGTTTCAACAAGGCGTTCTGCAATGTTTACGCGTTCAGTTTGTTCTTGGTGAAGTTTTTTAATGTCATCTACCACAAAATAGGCGATTCCTTTTTGTTTGAACTGAGTGATGAGACCTTTCTTTTCCAGTCCATGAAGGACGTCATACATTGAGGTCCGTTTAATGCGACTCAAACGGGAGAGTGTGGTGGCTGGTGAGGGGCCCAATCGGATTAGAAGCAAGTAAGTATTTGCTTCTTTCTCTGTTAGTCCCAACTGTAGTAATGCATTTTTCTCCATATTGTCGGGTTTTTTCGACACAATAAATCTTACTCCATGCAAACCTGTTGGTGCAAGTAAATCATTGACCTGTTGCTTGCAGGGTCGGTAAATTACGGTAGTAATAGACCTTGTAATTTAAACCTTTATTCCCATGAAAAAGGCACTCTCAGGAGCACTCGTGCTCGCACTCGCATTAAGCGCGTGTAACTCAGGAGTTGAATCTAGTGAAATGACTACGATTCCTCTCGGTATTGTCTCTCCACTTAGCGGTGACGCGGCTATTTACGGAGAAGAAATGCAAAACATTTTCGAATATGCACTTCCTGCATTGAACGAAGCGGCAGCAGCAAATGGATATCAGTTTGAACTCGTTTACGAAGATGGACAATGTGATGGAGCTTTGGCTTCAACGGCAGCTCAGAAGCTCGCTGACTTTGATGGAGTTGAATTTATGATTGGTGGGGTTTGTTCATCTGAATCATTGGGGCTTGCTCCATTGCTTGAAGAAAACGGAATGCTTTCACTTTCTGCTACCTCATCAAGTCCTGAGCTTCGAGGTGCTAGTGATTATCTCTTCTCACTTTCATACTCAGATGATGGGGTAGGGATGGAAATCGCTCGGCAACTTTCAGAATTTGATACTATCGCAATTCTTTCCGAGCAAAACGATTACACTCTTGCAATGCTAGAAGTGGTTCAATCACACCTTGGTGAAAACACTGAAATCCTTCTTTTGGAAGAGTACGTTAAGGGTGAAACAAACTTCCGAAACAGTCTTGAAAAAATTCAAGCGGCGGGAGCTGAGGCTATTTTCCTCAATCCAAATATTGGAACCGCACCCGTAGCGATTGCGACACAAATGGAAGAGATTGGAGGATGGGATGAAGTGCTCATTTCTCAATTTGCTTTCGGTACTGAAGTTCCAGCAATGGACCTAGATGTAACAGACGGACTCATTGTAGTGGATGCTCCACGAGTGGACTCTGAAGACTTCCTTGCAATGGTTGCTGAAGTGACAGAAACTCAAGGAGCGGTAGATGCTATTGGTAATTACTATGTAGCTTCTACTTACGATGCACTTATGATTCTAACGGATCTCATCATGGAACATGATGCAGATGTAGACGCAGTACGAAACGCTCTAGCTACAGAAAGTTTTGATGGTTACCTTGGGTCAGGTCTTAGTTTTGACGGAGAAACCTTTGTTCAAGGGGTGGGAACGGCCAACTTCGAAATTAGAGACGGTGAACTTCTTAATCTCTAGTTGATGCTTGCGGTTCAAATCCTCATTAACAGTAGTGTGATTATGGTACAGGTGCTGCTCCTTGCAGCGGCCCTGTACCTGATCTACACGGTTTCAGGTGTTGTGTGTATTCACCTGGGTTCTGTTTTGGTTGCGAGTGCCTACACTTATTATGCATTGGTGATCATGGCAGGGCTACCTGCAGCCCTAGGATGTTTGGGGGCTCTATTCATGGGAGTAACTTTGTCCCTAGCTTCGTATGGGTTGCTTCGGCCCTTGATCAGCAAGAAGCTTGATTTGCTCGCTTTGTTACTGTGCATCGCAATGATGCTTGGCCTTGAGGCTCTGATAGGTCTCATCTTTGGAGCGAGTCCACGCTTTCTTATTGAAGGGGCGATACCCACCATCGATATAGGTCCATATAGTTTGAATTTAGTTGGAGTCTGGACATTGATCATTGGTTTCATTGTCACCGTGACAGCGTTAGGGGTGATCTATGGGACGTCAGCGGGACGTAAGCTTCGCGCGGTAAATCAACATGAGTATGCCGCTCAAAGCTTGCGCCTCAACGTAACGAGAGTGCAAGTATGGACGTACGTCATTGCCGGAGGAGTTGTTGCAGTAATGGGAATTCTCACTTGCATGAACGATGCAGTAACTCCTCAATTCGGCAATTCACAAATTCTTCCAGCATTCATTGCATTGATTGTGGGCGGAGTCCGTTCATTTAAAGGGACGGTGCTTACGGCTATGCTAATGATTTTAGGAATTGAATTCTTAACAGGAATGAGTTTCGGATCATTCAGTTTTTCACCTTCATGGAACAATGCGTTAATTTTTGGATTCGCGTTGATTGCACTTTTAATTAAGCCAGAAGGATTATTCAGCTTTAAACAACGATCAAGTTAATGGGATACTTTTTGACAGTATTGTCGGCTTACGCTGGAACCCTCATGGCAGGAGTGGGTATTCACCTATTGCTTTCCATGGGAGGAGTTTTATTCCTTGCTGTCCCTGCTTTGGTTCAAGTGGCTGCTTACTCCTATGTCTTAACAATGGAGGCAGGATTAGCTATGCCCGTGGCTTTATTGGCCAGTTTGGTGATCACACTTCTCTTTTGTGTGGCTTTTATTTCTCTTCATCGACGCTTATCTCAAGATGCATTTATGGTTGTTTCTTTGGCCAGCATGATTGGAGTAGAAAGTCTCTTGGTTTCATGGAGTTCAGTAACAAATGGGGCTTTGGGAATTGGAGGATTGTCTCGTCCTGAACTTTTTAATAGTTTAGAATCTTACACTTTCTTGACCGTTCTTGTGGCCGCTACATTTGTGGCATTTGAATGGTTTTGGTTACACTCAAAGAAGGGACGTTTCTTGCGAGCAGCCAAGGAACATCCTCAGGCTTTGGAGTCACTTGGTGTTTCGGTAAAGAATACGCTTTCTCAAGTGATGTTGATTGCTGGAGTGGCCTTCGCCACAGGAGGATGGTATTTCGTTTGGAAGTATCGTTTTCTGGCACCTGACTCAACGGGGATTGAGTATCTGATTCAAATTGTGACCATTGGAATTATTGCCAGTAAGGCTCAAGTCCGATGGGTGCTTCTTGCGACCGCCATTGTCGTAGGAATTCCAGAGATTTTCAGATTTTTGGATCTTCCCAGTGCGAGTCTTGGTTACTTGCGAAGTATTTTCTATACCGTGTTTCTGGCTCTTTTGATTCTTAAATATCACGACCGTATTTCAATTTCTAACCGTAATGTCTAATGTTAAAAGTAGAAGATTTATCCGTTCAGTTTGGTTTAAGGACGGTATTAAATAGTGTGGATTTTGAAATCCAGCCAGGGGAGATTGTTGGAGTTATTGGTCCCAATGGTTGTGGAAAGACAACCTTACTCAATACACTTTCTGGCTTTGTTCCCTCACGTTCGGGGAGCATTCTTTTCCAAGATGAAGACATCACTCATTTGCCTTCGTTTAAACGTGCGGCCTTGGGGCTTGGGCGTAGTTTTCAATCGGCAGGTGTTTTCAAAGAAATGACGCTTGAAGAGAACCTAATGCTTACGGTGGAAGCTTCAGAGAATTTACCAATGTGGTGGCGTTTTTCTCGAAAGGAAAAAGACAGAGTAGACAAAATCATAGACAAGCAGCTCAAGAGCATGGACCTCTTGGGTCATAAACATTCTTTAGCAGGTGTACTTTCTGGAGGGCAACTTCGTTTGCTTGAAATGCTTAAACTAAAGATAGCCGGAGGAGAACTTTTGTTGATTGATGAACCTACGGCGGGTGTAGCACCAGTAATGCGAAATATGCTTTCAGAAGCTATACGTGAACTTCATAAAGCAAAAAAACGAAGCATCGTTATTGTTGAGCACGATTTAAAGTTCTTATTCAATCTAGTGGATAGAGTGATCGTTCTTGTTGAAGGAGAGGTCTACATGGAAGGAAAGCCAAAGGACCTCATTGATGATCCAAAGCTCAAGAAGGTTTACTTTGGAGCTTAAGCTTAAAACAACCACAACCCAGCCGTAGCAAAAGCCAGGGAATAGCTTAAGCTGGCACCAGCGATGAATAAGATTCTAAATATGATAAGGGGTTTCATGTTTTATAACGTGGGAGGGTGGATTTTATTACAGCTTTCTGCTATAATTAACAGATTTAAACGCGCATTATGAATCTAATTCTAGCTATTCTAAAGACAGTCCCACTCTTCCTAAGCCTCACGGAGGAGCAGCATGAGTCTATTTTGGAGCATATTACTATGGAGTATTTTCCTGCTTCATACACTCTTTTTGAAAAAGGAGTTGCGGGGGACGCCATGTACATTATTAAATCCGGAATGATCCGAATTCACAACGAAGGGCAGGAGCTAGCCACCTTGGGTGATGGGCAGTTTTTTGGTGAAATGTCATTGCTCGAGGATCAACCACGAATGGCAAGTGCAGAGACCTTGTCAGATTGTGAGATCTTTGTTTTAAAAAGGAGCGACTTTTCTCAGCTCATGCAAAATAGTCCTGATATCGCACAAAGTGTGAAGATGGCTTATGAGGCAAGAAAGGCCGAAAATTCACAATAATTAAACGCCACTCATGATCGTACTTCAGCTCCTTATTGCTCATCTCCTTGGAGATTTTGTTTTTCAATCCAACTCACTTTTAAAGAAAAAGTATGAGTCATGGTTGGGGACGCTGCATCATGTTTTGATCATCACATTCTTTACTATTCTTCTGCTTTTCCCCTACTGGAATTCAGCAATGGCTTGGATCACGGTAGGAACAATTTTTGGAATGCATTTAGTACAGGATATTTTGAAGGTGGAGTTTGATAAACGCTACAATATAAAGCGACGGAGTGTGATCCCTTTCTTTGTGGATCAATTTCTTCATATTTCTTTGATTTGTGTATTGGGACGAAAATTTAGTGACTTAAGTACAATAGACCTACCAAACTGGGCAGAGATTCTCTATTTCTCAGATCCATTAAACGTTCTTATTGTCTGTATTCTGCTTTTGACTTACACCTTCGATATTACTTTGTTTCAGTTCAAGCGACATGACAATAAAAAAATCAAAACTTACCATCCTGATTACAAAGGAATGATGGTGCGAGTCTTTGCCTTTAGCTTCCTTTATTTAGGAATCTTTCTAGTTTTGGGATTGGATTTGTTGGCGTAAGGTGTCTCCATCATCGTCATCCTGAGAGGTGAGTTCAAGGAACGTGAAGGTCCAAACGGCGGTAGCAAAAACTTCAAATATTCCAAGGAAGTAAGCTCCAAAATAAAGTGCAATTAATCCAATAAGTCCTCCAATGAAGACTCCGATTTTAGCGAGTGCAAGACTGGCAAATAGGAAGACTGGAGCAATCACCAGTATAGGAATGATCATGGCAATCAAAAGATTCACAATGATTCGTATGGAGATGATCACCATTAAAATGAACATGAACAAAGTGTGATGCCAATGACGAATGACTAGTCCACTACTAGCCAACATACTTTTGAATACACCTTTTCTGTCGATGACAATGAAGTATTCAGAGTAGGTGAAGAGTACTCCCAACATGAGTCCAATGAAGGCAAACATTAGCAGTATCCAGATGAAGAACATGAACGCGTCGACGCCCAACATTCTTAGAACCAGTGCTGCATAGGTGAGTATGCTCACAAAGCTAAAAGTTTTTACAGCAAGATGGTATTCAAAAAGTTGAAGGAATCGAGTGAAACCAAAACTCACTCCTTCAAGCATATTCACTTTTTGACCCGCGCGCATTTTAGCAATCAATTGAATGAGTGCTCCTTGAGTGAATACGGGGAGCATAAGGTAGGCAAGTCCAACAATAGCCGCAATCACTACAAGGAAAACAGCTAATCCTGTTTGTTCTGAAAGTAGATTTTTTCCTACCGTCATAATGGTATCCATGATGTCGCCGCTGCCTTCTCTATCTTTGAAAAGATCTGAGCTGCTGAAGGCAACAAACTGATAGGCAAGGTAAACAATAGAGACCACACTACTAAGGAGTGCGGGAATGAAGGCAAACCACCAAAAGAGGTCTTTTCGTTCTTGAGTCAGGTGCCAGGCTTCAGCAATGATTTTCTTGTAGTTCACAAGATCAATTATGCCTCAGAAACTGGAATTGCGCCAAGGGCTTCTCTTCTCTTATAATCTGTGCAAGTTAAACGCCGCCTATCCATGCCCAACAATGGTATCCGACAGATCAGTCTCGGAAAATTAACTTGGATTGATGTTTCTAATCCATCCGAGGCTCACTTGGAAAAAATGAGAGATGAACATGGTTTTCATGATCTTGATGTAGAGGATTGTCTTTCGGATAATCAGCGATCAAAAATTGATGAATATGATGACTATCTGTTCATTATTTTGCATTTTCCTTTCTTTGATAAACGAAAGAAGCAGGTGGTGAGTGAAGAAATAGATATCTTTATTAAGAATGACCTGCTGGTGACTGTACACACGGGAACCTTTAAGCCATTTTTGGATTTTCATGAAGCTTGTAAAAAAAGTTCAGCCGATAAAAAGCTAATTATGGGGCAAGGAAGTGGATACTTGCTCTATGAAATCATTGATCAAATGTATGGAAGCGCTTTCCCAATTTTAGATAAATTAGAGCGTAATGTGGCAAGTCTTGAGCGAACTGTGTTTTCCTGGAACCAGCAAAAAGATATGTTGAGAGATATTTTGAACACAAAAAAGAACATCATTACTATGAGACGAGTGATTCAACCTCAGCGTCGAGTGGTGGCTCAAATTGAACACAAGAATAAAAAATTCCTTCCCGATCGATTGGAAATTTACTTTGATGATGTGGTGGATAAGATTGAAAAAACTTGGAGCAGTTTAGAAAATCTCAAGGAGTTGATTGAGTCGGTTCAGGATACAAATGAATCTATTATTTCGCATCGAACGAATGAGGTGATTAAAATCCTCACGATATTCTCGGTAGTGATCACGCCATTAACCTTTTTGACGGGGCTTTATGGAATGAACGTAGGGCTACCTTTAGCAGATAGCCCCTATGTTTTTCTTGGGATCATTGGAGTCATGATGCTGGTTGTCAGCTTCATGATCATCCTATTTAAGCACAAGCGTTGGATTTAGTGATTCGCCAGAATAGGAGACTGAGTACTCCGTTTAAAGCGATGAAATACCACATCCATACTGGAAGGCCGAGCCAGAGCTCAGGTGCTTTTGACCAGTTCCAGTAGTCAAGAGAGGCAGCAAATATTGCAATGAGAGGGATCGCCCACCATAGTGCTTTTTTATTGAATTTGGGCACGCTTCTTTTGATTGGTTCGTCCAACCAGCTTACGGTGATTAGAGTGAGGCTTGTTGCAATAAGGATAGGGATCACTGAGAGGAATCCACCACTAGATAGGAAGTCAAAGTGGTAAAGGGCCACAAGGCTTTCACCTACTAGAATAGAGCTAATGGCTCCAGCTGGGGTGACTCGCTTCCAGTAGAGAATGGCCATGAGTGGTACGAAAAGTACAGCTAGTCCCGTAAAGGTTTCAGTTGTAATAGCTAGAATGGAACTTGGGTTGAAGTAGGCAATCACTAGTCCCAAAAGAGCAAGTGTGACAGTGAAGATCCGTCCTACGCCTCGTCCTGCTTTTTTCTTTGTTATGGGCTCATAGATGTCCTTAGTGAACATAGAGCTCAAAGTGAGGAGTTGGGAGTCCATGGTTGACATCAAAGCGGCAAGTCCTGCTGTAATGATTAGAGTCCCTACGAGTGGAGAAAAGTGCATGTCCACAAGCATGGGGAATAGGCTGTCTGATTCTTTTCCTTCAAGCCCTGGGAAGGACAGGTGTCCAAGTACACCAAGCATTATGGGGAGTAGGAAGAAGATTCCCGTAGCGATAGGGTAAAGAATGGTCGTTTTATCTAAGGCTTTTTTGTCTCCCGCAGAGAAAAACCGTTGAAAGAGTTGAGGGAAAAGAGGGTCACAAAAGAACCATAAAATCATGTAGCTGAACCAGAATGCGGGGGCATAAACACCGCCAGGTCCTGGCCGAGAGAAAAGTTCAGGCATCTGAGTGAAGATGCTTTCATGTGCACCTATAAATCCTCCATGGGCTTGAGATACGCCAAAAACCGCAACTGCCATCAGCGTGAGCATCATTATTCCTTGGAAAACGTCTGTCCAGACAACGGTCCGGAATCCTCCAAGAAAAGTATATAAAATAATGAATCCTGTCACGATGGAGGCTCCCGCAAAATAAGGAATACCAAATAAAGCTTCCAAAGTGTATCCCCCTGCTATCGGTTGAATCGCAATATAAGGGAGTGAAAAGACCACCATTACTAGTAGCACGAGGGCTCTGAGTTTAGGGCTCTTCATTTCTTTTCCCATCAACTCAGGTGGGGTGATGTAATTGTTTTCTTTACCAAGGGCCCAGACACGTTTCCCAATAAATAGGAATGTGATAGCCATGAAGGCCGTACCAAAAGCCATAATTGGGTAAAAGCTATATCCAAGTCGGTACGCCGCTCCAGAAAATCCATAGATTGAAAAGGCACTGAAGTTGGTGGCTGCCATTGTCATTAGGAGCACAAGGCCGCCCAATTTTCGGCTCCCCAGGAAGTAATCGTCCTGGCTCTGTTTAAGTTTTTTACGGCCAAAAATACCAATGAGTATAAGTGCTAGAAAGTACCCAAACATCACCAAAAGGGGAATGAGCACGTCTGAAGACAGTAAATCTGGCATAGAGCGAGGGTTATAAATAAGGACCAATAAAGGTATACACCCTTTTAGGCTTGCATAAAAAGGCTTATATCAGTAAAATGCCTCTGCTCTAACAAATGAAACTTATATGAAACGCGACGAAAAGAAAAAAGTCATCAAAAAGTACGCTAAGCATGATGGTGATACTGGGTCGGCTCAAGTACAGGTTGCAATCCTCACGGATCGAATCAATAGCCTTACTGGTCACCTTAAGACTCACAAGAAGGATCTTCACTCTCGACGAGGACTTCTCAAGCTAGTAGGACAACGACGACGACACCTTCAATACCTGAAGCATAAGAACCGAGAAGAGTACGAAACACTCATTGAGCAACTAGGAATTAGAAAATAATCAATTTGGGCTCCGCAAAGCGGGGCTCTTTTGTTATCTTATTAATCGCCTGATCATTGAGGGGGAGATCACAAGAGATCTCGAAAGAGATATCTTGAAATTTCTTCCTGAGTGTAAGGGCACAATTTAACCCCGACACTCAAATGTCAAATATTATCAAGGTCTCGCGAACGATTGCGGGACAAGAAATCGCTCTGGAAACAGGACGTTTGGCTCATCAAGCCAATGGAGCCGTGACCATTCATCACGGAGAAACAGTGGTTCTTTCAACGGCTGTTATGTCAGAGAAAGGAGATCCAAACGCCAGCTTCTTTCGACTGACAATGGAATACCAAGAGCGTTTCTACGCCGCAGGTAAGATCAAAGGGTCTCGATTCATCAAACGTGATGGTCGTTCTTCAGAGCTTGGAATCCTTAAGGCGCGTCTGATGGACCGGCCTATCCGACCTCTTTTCCCAAAGAACATTACTAATGAAGTTCAAGGAATCGCTACAGTTCTTTCTGCGGATCTTGTGAACGAACCTGGAATCCTTGCGCTTAATGGAATGTCAGCGGCCATGATGATTGGTGGTCTTCCATTTGCTGGACCTATCGGAGCCGTTCGAATCGGAATGGTGGATGGTCAGCTCATTGCTTTCCCAACGGTTGAACAAACTGAAGAAGGAGACATGGATCTTGTGGTTGCTGGTACGGCAGACGCCATCACAATGGTTGAGGCAGGTTCAAACGAAGTGAGCGAAGAGAAATACCTTGAAGCTCTTGAGTTGGCTCACTCAGTAATTAAAGAACTTTGTGAACTTCAAATGGAATTAGTTGGAAAGATCAATCCAGTTAAGCGGACTTACGATGTTAAGGAAGTTGATGAAAGCGCTTACGAAGCAGTGAAGGCATTCCTCTCGCGAGAAGATCTCGACACGGTTTCAGGAGTAACAAAGAAAGATGTGAAGAAGAAGCTTGCCGTTCTCAATGAGAAGGTACTCGCTCAATTCGCGGCTCAAATTGAAGATGAAACTTACGGAGAAGGAGAATTGCTTGATGCGGTTCACACGCTCTTTGAAAAGAACATGCGACAAAACATTCTCGAAAAGGATCTTCGTCTTGATGGACGTGGTCTCGACGATGTTCGACCGGTTTCTTGTCAGGTTGGAGTGCTCCCACGAACTCATGGTTCGGCGATCTTCCAACGTGGAGAAACTCAAGCGCTTACATTGACGACTCTTGGAGGTCCTGGTGATGCTCAGATTGTCGATACAATGGATGTAGATACAGAAAAGAAATACATCCATTACTACAACTTCCCACCTTACTCAGTAGGAGAAGCTCGAATGCTCCGAGGTGCGTCACGACGTGAAATTGGACATGGAGCTCTCGCAGAGCGAGCGCTTCTTCCAGTACTCCCTGATGGAAAAGATTTTGCTTACACCATGCTTCTTGTTTCTGAGATCATGACTTGTAACGGGTCATCATCAATGGCTTCAGTATGTGGATCATCACTTTCATTGATGGATGCCGGAGTGCCTATCAAAAAGGCCGTAGCCGGAATCGCCATGGGAATGGTTTGTACTGATGAATTCAAAGAAACAGGTGCAGGTGGATACAAGATTCTTACGGACATCCAAGGACAAGAAGATTTCGCCGGAGACATGGACTTCAAGGCGACGGGAACGGTTGATGGAATCACCGCTCTCCAAATGGATATCAAAGTGAAGGGAATCACGATGGAAATTCTTCGTGAAGCTCTTGAGAAGGCTAAAGCTGGACGTGCTTACATCATGAGTAAAATGGATGAAGCACTTGCTGCTCCACGAACGGATCTCAACAAGAACGCTCCAATGATCATGAACATTAAGATTGATCCAGATCAAATCCGATCAGTAATCGGTAAGGGTGGAGAAACCATTCAAAAGATCACTGCAGAATGTGGAGTTCAAATTGATATCGACCAAGAAGGAATCGTAATCATTACAGCACCTGATCAAGAATCAGGAAACAAAGCGAAGGAATGGGTTGAGCAAATCACATACATTCCAACGGCTGGAGACGTGTTCGATGGAACGGTGAAGACTATTATGGACTTCGGAGCTTTCGTTGAATTCGTGCCTGGTAAGGATGGACTCGTTCACATTTCTGAACTTCGACCATTCCGAGTGAACAATGTAACTGACGTTCTCAAGGAAGGGGACAAGGTGAAGGTTCGACTCATGGAAGTTGATAAGAAGGGACGATACAACCTTACAATGAAAGAGTTCTATAATGGAGCGATGCCTGGAGGCGATAAGCATGGAGTAAAACCTGCTGCAGAGCCAAAGGCAGATGCACCGGCTCCTAAAAAAGCTGAGTCTGTGGATGACATCGATCTAGACGCACCCTTTGCATTCTAATTGAATACTAAAAAAGCCCTGGCCTTTGTGCCGGGGCTTTTTGTTTATAGGGCAAAGCCATTGAAGGCTTCAGTTCTAGTCAACAGGCCTATTGCAGATCTTGTTTTTTCTTGTACAATTCTTTCTAACCTGAAGATATGACAAATCTTGTCCCAAAGAATATTTCTTCACTAGCAATTGAAGCAGCGCTTGTAAGCACTCGTCTTGCTGAGGCTAATGACCATGAAGCCGCTGAACTTACTAAAGAACTTTTGAGCCTTCGGGTTGAGGTGTTTTTAGGATTGGCAAAAATTATGTTGATGGATGGAAAGGATGAAACATGCAAAGAACTTTATTCAAAATGGAAAGACTTGGTGATACTTCAAATTAGTATTGGGGAAGAGGTGGATTTGGATGAATATGCCAAATACGACCATATGTTTGTGAGGGAGTTGGGATTGGACTCTTTGGAGTCCAAGTCTTGTGCTACAATCCAGGCATGTTAATCATTTCCTCTTCTGCTAAGACTTTAGATTTAGAAACTCCTGCTCCAGAAGGACGAGAGCCACATTTTTTGAAGGAAGCAAATAAACTACAACAGCGTTTAGCTGGAATGGATGTGCAAGCACTCTCAGAAAAACTACACTGCAGTGAAAGAATTGCGATTCTTAATGTGAATCGTATGCAGACGTGGGACGTCGCAGAGGCTCGCCCCTCAATATTTATGTACAAAGGGGATGTGTACCGACAACTCACAGCTAGTGAATATTCTAAAGAAGAGTTGGAGTATGCAGCGCGTTCAGTTTTTGCAATGTCAGGTCTCTATGGTGCAGTCGGAGCTTTGGATCGAATTAAACCTTATCGTTTAGAGATGAAAGCAAATTTAGAGGGTTATGGTCATATGAATGATTATTGGCGCCCATTAGTGACAGATTATTTTAATGAATTGATAGAAGAAGAGGGGCATAAGTTTTTATTGAATTTAGCCTCAGTTGAATATTCAAAAGCAGTGGATCGAACTCAATTAAAGGTTCCCATTGTAGATGTTCAGTTTAAAGAAGAGCGTGATGGGAAATTGAAAATAGTTGGGATCATGGCCAAACGTGCACGTGGAATGATGATTGATTTTTGTATTAAAAACATGATTGAAGATCCCGCTCAACTCAGAGCTTTCAATTCAGCGGGTTATGAGTTTATTGGAGAGGAAAATGGGAGTATGATCTTCGCACGATGAAGATTGAACTCAATGAACAGTTTGAAGAGGTTTTAAATCGTCTGAACAAAAGCAGACGTTCTTTGTTTATTACAGGAAATGCAGGGACAGGGAAGTCGACTTTGCTCCAGCATTTTCGCAAAAACACAAAAAAGAAGGTCGTGGTTTTAGCTCCCACAGGGGTTTCAGCTTTGAACGTTAAAGGTCAGACCATCCATTCATTTTTTGGGTTTGCACCTAGTATCACTCCAGAAAAAGTTAAACGGGAACGTCCCTCACAAACTTTGTTGGAAATACTCAAACACTTAGATGTGATGGTGATCGATGAAGTATCCATGGTGCGTGCTGATCTTATGGACTGTGTGGATCAGGCGCTTCGTTGTTTTCTCAATACCTCTGAACCTTTTGGTGGCGTGCAGATGGTTTTTATTGGTGATCTTCATCAACTTCCACCTGTTGTTGCAGGAGATGAAGAACGTGAGCGATTCAGAACTGAATATCAAAGTCCGTACTTTTTTGATGCCAAGGTTTTTGAAGAAGCTCAGTTTGATATTGTTGAATTAAAAAAAGTCTATCGTCAAAAAGAAGGAGATTTTCTGAGAATTTTAAATAAAGTCAGAAAGAATAAAGCAGGTCCATGGGATTTAGATCTTTTGAATGCACGAGTGCTTGCGGACCCAAAAGCCTTTCATAATACAGATCATGAGTACATCACTCTTACGACCACAAATAAAGCAGCCAATGAAATCAACACCTTGAGGCTTGAACGTTTGCCTTCATGGGCTGAGGTTTATGAGGCAAAATATGATGGTGAATTTGAAACACGAAATCATCCAACCAATGCTCAATTAGAATTGAAAACGGGAGCTCAGATCATGATGCTCAACAATGATATGGAAGGACGATGGGTGAATGGAAGTATAGGTCGAATCACAAAGATCGAATACGATCACGCCTGTGAGGAAGACATGATTTTTGTAAAACTAGAGGGCGAAGAAGAGGAAGTGATTGTGGAACCTTACACATGGGAATTACATAAATATTATTGGGATTCAGAAAAGAATGAAATGGAAATGGACACCATTGGAACCTTCCGTCAGTTTCCTATGCGATTAGCCTGGGCTATCACTATTCATAAAAGCCAAGGTAAGACTTTTGATAAAGTAGTGGTTGATATTGGACGGGGAGCATTTACACATGGCCAGGTCTATGTGGCATTGAGTCGATGTACAAGTCTAGATGGACTATTGTTGCAGCGACCCATTCAAAGTCGACACATTTGGAGCAATCAGCGTGTGGATCGATTTCATGCGGAGATTGCTTAATCCTTCCACTATGAAAAACTACTGACTAGCGTAGCTGTACTCACGCTCATTTTGACGTCTTGTCCAAGAAATCGATGAGGAAAGCGAGGAGTTTTTCATAGCTTAGATGTCAGTATCAGTAATATTTACGTTTTCTGAAAAGTACTTAATAAATTCAATAACCTCTGGAGATCCTTCACCAGAAATACTGTAGTAATAGTCTTTATTCATCTCATGAATATTTCGATTATCCAAGATATACAAGGCCGCTCCTCCATAAGCAAGGCCATCCGTTTTTATATAAAAAGCTTCATGTCCATCAACGGTCCACTCTTCGTATTCTCGGGTGTCATAATCATCTCGTTTGTCTTGTTTAAATTCATCCCAATCTTCATAAGCCGCTAGACTGTTAGAGTCTGAAAACCAGTTCAAATGGTGAATGTATAAGCTTATGGATGAAATGGTTTGACTACTCTCATTCATCCGACCTATTCGTACAAAGTAAGAACAGTAACCTTCACAGTTCACACTTTCAAAAGCAAAATAGGGTTCTGGGAGTTCAATTTCATAATAAGGATTTGAATATAAACTTGATTCTTCCACTGTACTTTCTTCTTCTCCAGAAATTGAAACAAGTGAAGTTTCACAATTTTGTACTCGACCCGTCATTGTCTCAACTTCTTCTTCTAGGTCAGCGATTTGTTCTTCGAAGGCAATGATCTCCTCTGAAAAATCCTCACATTCGATGGGTTCTTCTACGGGAAGAGGCGTGGACTCAATGGGGGCTTCAAGGATCTCCTCTGTTGAGGGTGTGCTACATCCCAATAGGAATAGGGAAGCGATAATAACTAGTTTTTTCATAGTGGTGTTTAAGTGAGAAAAGTATAGCATCATTTGACAAAGCATTTCATAAGAGTATAGTTGTGATTACCTAATTAAGATCTATGTTTCATCAACTGGCGCAACAACTCGTATGGTGGAATGAACTGAAATCTATTCAGAGGTCTTGGTGATGCTGCGTTAAAACTCAAAATTACACCCCGAGCCCTCTGAGGGCTCTTTTTATTTTAACCAGAAAAACAATGTTAACTATTACACCATATTACGAGGGAGTTGATCTCCCAGAAGGATACGAATCCTACATCAAAGAACGGAATGGGAATTTAGCTGCAACCTTAGGGGAATCCATGGGGATGCCTCATTCAGAAAACTTTGACGGACCGATTGAAGAAGCGTATCCGCTTTTAGCTCAACCCGTTTTAAGAGCTGCGTTTCACACGGATGACCCCACTCGCTTTTACGGCGCCGTGGTGGATCATCTTCAACATGGAACCAAAGGATTGTTGAAGGCCGCCATTCGTTCTGATGAAGTTCCCGATCATTTGCCTCAAGACCGAGAGGCTCTGACAAAGGTGAGTCTTCCAGGTTATCTTGCCTTCAATGTAGATCAAGCGGTTGAGGCTTATCACTCATTGCGTCGAGCAGGTTTTACTACGGTCCGACTAAAAGATCCCATGGAGTCTGATGCAAATGGTCAATATGTGATTCAGTCAGAAGCAGGATTACGACGACGACTTCAGTCCTATGATCATCGATTCAAGGGAGAGATTGGAATGGTCGTTGAGGGGAACTTAGATACCGCAAGCAATTCCAATATGGGAGAAACCATTTTGCCCGATGGTAGCCGAGTGAGCTTTATTGGGAAACAGCGAGACCTTCCTGGGAACACAGGCTTTGCGGGAATTGATATGTTTGTGGCTCATCGTCCACTTGCTGATTTACTTCATGAAGTTCAAAAATGTGATCCTAAGCTTTTACATGGTTTGAACCCTAGAGATTTAGTTCAAGCCATCGATCAAACACGTGAGTTGATGGGGGTGTCACGTCTCTCTTTTGATATTATTGGAGGAAAAGCAGCAGGGGAAAATGTGGCCGGAATAGCAGACATCACCACTCGAGTAGGTGGAACCTGTCCGGGTGTTTTTGAAGGATTGAAGATGATGCGTTCAGTAGACAAGGACGCGGTTTATTCATCGGTAAGTCTGACTTACAATCCAAAGCCAATGGGAGTATTGCAACGTTTTGGTCGAGCTTTTGATGAGCGTGAAGGAGTGGTTTACGCCACCTACATTGATCAACCTAGACTAAGGATTGACACTCGAACCATTCACAATGCCGCCTATCAACTCTTCAGACCAGAGACTCAAAGATCAGATCGCTCAGCTATAGGCTTTGCTTTCTAAAGATGATTTTTGTGCCTAGGCAAGCCAAAGCTATACACAAAACTAGGGGCGAAGCGCTATAATCACTTCGCCCCTAAACACCAAACAAATGAAGCAATATCTATCTTTAGTTAAGGAAGTTCTTGAGAACGGTGAATTGAAGGAAGATCGAACAGGAACAGGAACGATTTCACTTTTTGGAATGCAAAGGAAATACGACCTTCGGGAAGGTTTTCCACTTTTAACTACAAAGAAGGTTTTGTTTAAGGCCGTACTGCGAGAACTGCTTTGGTTCTTGAAGGGGTCTACTAATATCAATGATGGACTCACGGAATACACACCTATTTGGGATGCGTGGGCTGATGAAGATGGAGAACTTGGACCTGTTTATGGAAAGCAATGGCGTCGTTGGAATGCCGTGAATGGACGGGGTGAATCTAAGGAAATTGATCAAATTCAAAATGCTATTGATATGATTAAGAACAATCCAAATTCACGTCGAATTATTGTGAATGCATGGAATGTTGGAGAAATTGAACAAATGGCTTTACCTCCATGTCACATGTTCTTTCAGTTTTATGTGGTGAATGGGCGACTTGATTGTCAGCTTTATCAACGAAGTGCCGATATCGCACTGGGGGTTCCTTTTAATATTGCCAGCTACGCGGCACTCATGATTATGGTGGCTCAAGAGTGTGATCTTGAACCCGGAATTTTCACTCATACAATGGGGGATGCTCACATCTATACAAACCATGTGGAAGGACTTAAGAAACAATTAGAACGAACACCTAAAGCACTTCCACAGCTGAAGGTAGCCAAAAAACCATTCTGGGAACTTAAGTATGAAGATTTCGAACTTGTAAATTACGAGCACGACCCATTTATTCGATTTAAAGTGGCTGTCTAATGACTTTTCATATTATTGCAGCGATGGATCTCAATCGAGGTATTGGGAAAAACAATGACCTTGCGTGGCGTCTCAAGGGAGACATGAAACATTTCAAAGAAACAACCACAGGAAGCTCTGTGATTATGGGGCGAAAAACCTGGGAATCTTTGCCAGAAGCATTCCGTCCACTTCCAAATCGTGAGAATATTGTGCTCACTCGGAATCCAGATTACAGCCTTCCGGATGGAGTGGTTCTAGCTGGATCTTTGGATGAAGCACTGCAATTAGCCTCAGAAGATTACATTTACGTGATTGGAGGAGCGACGCTCTATGCCGAAGCCATTCAACACAAAGACTGTAAAGGGATGTCCATTACATTGGTGAATGGAGAGTTCGACTGTGACGCTTTTTTCCCAGAGATCCCTGCAGGAATGAACCAAAAAGGAAGTACCCCTTTCTATAAAGAAGGGGATCTTGAGTACGCTTTTATTGATTATAGAAGGAGTTAATCCAGTTCTAAAGCGTATCTATATCACTTACATCTTCGTTGTCATTCTTTCCATCTTTTCTTTCTTTGACTGTGGCAAGGAACGGATGAGTATCTTGAGTGTTGTTTTGTAGATGGATTTGAAGACCTAAATCTTCTGTTTTAGCAACCTGGAGTGAAAGCCCAGTTATGCCAAGATCAATAACTGACTGTTCTGTGTTCATCTTGAACCGTTTTGCAATCCCGTCAATTGAGACAAGAATGAAACTGTCACCTTGGCTAGAATTTTCAATGTTTAATTGAATCCGTCCTCCTGGATATAGTGTCTTAATGATAACGATTCTTGCTGGTCCTATATGGAGAGTGGGATGCTCTTTGTTCATTAGATGTGAGCCAATTCCTGCGAAAAAGTTTTCATCGGCTTCTGGCTTATCTAAGATGGTGATTTTCCCCTTGTCATCAATAAATCTTAATCCGTCAATTTCTTGTACTTCTAGTGTTTCTTCAGTGGGAGCTTCTATTTCATTCACAAAGATCCAACCTATATTTCTTGAACCTTTGAGGGATATGATAACCGTATCGTCATCACAAAGTTGATATCTATAGCCATCATGGCTATAGGTGGGGTGGCTAACTGTTAATTTTCGTGGAGGCCGCTTGTTCGTAGGTTTCACTGATGTAGATAGGTCATGCTCTAGAGTTAACCCAGAAAATCTGATTTTCTTATTACGAGCATCGTTATTGGAGGTTATTGTGCGTGCTGAGTAACCAGGTGCTATTTTCAGACTTCTGCGTTTAGTGTGCAATAGGTGCCATCCTTCACCTGAATATTCTGGGTATTCTCTATCTGACGGCACATGAATTTGTTGATTTGTACGTGAGTTATCTCCAAAAATAACTCGAATTTTAGACATAGGATCAATTTTGATTTTATCCTTTGTTGAGCTTGTACTTCGAGGAGAGTTATCTGATTCAAAATAAACAATTACACCATTTGTAGAAATAAAAAATGTGCCGTTCTCGTAGCCACTTCCAAAAGAACGATCAGATGATTGAACATCCAGCTCTCCAGAATCAGAAATTATTAAAGCTAGGTACGCAGCATTTCTAAATTGCTCACCATGAATCTCATCTAGATTTTCATCTGGTGATGAGTGAAAAACAATATGTCGAGTTCCTTCTGGAATCTCAAGCTGGGTCCCAATTTCTTGAAAAGTGGTGTGGTAGCTTGAATCGTTATTCTCGGGCATAGCATAAATTAAGGCTTAGAACTTTACCACGACAGGATTAAATGTCAAGCTCTAGCCTAAGTGGACAGTGATCACTTCCCATCACTTGATCCAGCATTTCACAGCTTTTTACTTTGTCTAGAAATTCTTCATTCACAAAGAAGTAGTCAATTCTCCAGCCCACATTCCGTTTTCGAGCAGCCGTACGGTAGCTCCACCAGGAGTATCGATCTTTGGCATCAGGGTTAAAGTGGCGCCAGCAGTCTACGTATCCAGCTTGCGTAAATTTATCGAGCCAAGCTCGTTCAACAGGAAGAAATCCCGTAGTTTTATGGTTTTGATCAGGTCGAGCCAGATCAATTTCAGTATGAGCGGTATTGAAGTCTCCGCAGATCACCAGATTGTGACCTTCTTTTCGAAGTTTCTCAAAGAAATCGAACATTTCATCGTAGTAATTCAGTTTGAATTCAATGCGATGATCACCTTGACCCCCATTGGGGATGTAGACATTCACTAGAGTGAATTCATCATATTCATAAATAATCATTCGTCCTTCACCATCGTGTTTTCCACTTCCATTCCCAAGTTCTCGTTGCATGGCTTTAGGAGTTTTTTTGTGAAAAATGGTCACTCCACTGTAACCCTTGCGTTCAGCACAGACCCATTCACTTTCATATCCGAAAGGGGATCTCATCTCTTCTGTAACCTGATCTTCTTGAATTTTACTTTCTTGAATACAGAATAGATCTGCATTTTCTTCCTCCATAAAGTCACGGAAATTCTTTTTCCAAATCGCACGAATTCCATTTACGTTCCAACAAATTATTTTCATCTATGGTGAGTTAATTGCACTGGGTGTATTCTAGGTCAGACCTTAAAAGCACGCTATGGAAAAGAAAAGATACAACTGGCTCCCCGACTTCGTTTATGGCGGAATTGATGGAGCAGTAACGACCTTTGCTATTGTAATGGGAGTGGTGGGTGCTGAGCTTTCTACGGCAGTTATTTTGGTTTTAGGTTTTGCAAATCTTTTGGCTGATGGTTTTTCTATGGCAGCTGGGAAATACTCAAGTGATAAAGCAGAACTTGAACAAATCAAATTGGTTAAAGAAAAGGAACGCCAGTCTATTATTGAAAACCCTCGAGAAGAAAAGCGTGAGATTAGAGAAATTCTTCGAGAATTTGGATTTAAAGGTCAGGATTTAAAAAAAGCTGAAAAGGTGATTACAAGTAATCCAGAAACTTGGATTCATATGATGCTTCATCATGAATTTCATATTTTGGAGGACAATATCAATCCAAAGAAGGGGGCCATTGCAACTTTAGTCTCATTTGTTTTAATTGGGTTGATTCCTCTTCTTGCCTACATTGCTCAGCCTCTCCTGAGTTTAGATGATGATCAAGCCTTGATGGCAACCATTATAGGAACATTGCTCGGGCTCTTTATTGTAGGAACCGTTAAAACTCGTTTCACAGATAGACATTGGGTTCTAGCAGGTTTGGAAACTTCTGCAATTGGAGGATTCGCAGCACTTTTAGCCTATCTTGTTGGGGCAGGGGTGCACAGCTTGGTTGCATAAAAAAAGACCAACCCTCAGGTTGATCTTTTAGAATTATGCTTTGAGGCTTATTTAGCGTTAGCCAATGCCTTGGTTCCTCCTTTCTTAACAGGTTTGATTGTGATGTCTTCACGAGCCTGTAGAGATTGAGAGTAACGTTTCCATCCTCGATCTTTGATCTTCTCATTCATTCTCTTGATCTGATCTTTTGTTGCACGTCCAGATCCAAGGATTTGACCGGTTTGTTTCCCGATCATTACGTAAGCGATAGTTTTACTTTTTCCAGCCATAGTTTTCTTTAAATCGGGGGGAGTATAACCAGAGAGAATCCCATAAGCAAGTCTTTTTTCTTTATTCTTTCTCTTGCGTCTAAGCTGGAAATAAGTAAACTAGGCGTAACGTCGTTAAGACGTAATGGTGTGCCGCGGTAGCTCAGGGGTAGAGCAGAGGATTGAAAATCCTCGTGTCGGTGGTTCAAATCCGCCTCGCGGCACCATCCATAATTCTTGATATGGAAATACTAGAAAAACTAAATGAGCTGAATATCCCATTCGAGCTCTTTGAACACGAACCCTTTCGAACTTGTGAAGATTCACGAGATTTTTATAAAGATAGAGAAGGAGGAGACAGTAAAAATCTCTTTATTCGTGATCGCAAAGGGAAGCAGCATTATTTGATTGTGCTTGAGGCTGAAAAGCGACTGGACATCAAAGCCTTTAGCAAGGAGATGGATGATCGTTTTTCATTCGCTTCAGAGGAGCGCTTGATGAAGTGGCTCAATGTTAAACCCGGGGCGGTTTCACCCTTGAACTTGCTTTTTGATACTGAAAACCATGTGATTGTTTTCATTGATGAGGACCTACTGAAATTTGATACGCTTTATTATCATCCTGGAAGAAACGATCGCACCGTTAAAATTGCTCGAGAAAATTTAGAAAAGTTTCTCGATTTAGTGGGCAACAAGTGGAGTCCAATTACCGTGCCGACGGTTCCATCGGAATAGGATTCGTTCGTCCTTCAATCATGTCATAAAAGAATGCGCGTTTTTCTTTTGGCACTTCACAGAGAAAGAGTGGGATATTGGGCAACGGACTAAAGCCTTCTTCAATGAGGAGATTAAGCGCCGTGAATGTATGGTGGCCATCAAAAAGAGAAATGAGGTCTTTTTCAGGTTCATAAAGACCAATTCCAAAACTACCTTTTCCTTTCATTAAGGCAGCCTTGGTCCATAAAATATTCTCATTCGATCGAATTTCAGGGGCTTGTGTCAGTTGAATGAAAGCTTGGCTCGCATTCGGATCGCTTGAATTGTATTTCGTCCATGAGCGAAACGGTCCCGTATAAAGACGAGGAGCAATCATGTGAACATCTGGCATATGGTATTCCTTCCATTCTTGGTCAGAAAGATTGAACTCGTCATATCCATAACGAGTGAAAGTTCCACGAGGGCCAAAGCGATAATCCTCCCAATTTTTAAGTCCAAGTTCTTCAATGTAGCCGGCCCATACATCTTTTTCTTTATCTTTCCAAAGTTCAACGAGCTCAGCCCAGCTGAGATTCCGAATAAATTCTAATGAGTGAATCATGAAATTGGAGTAAAGAGTTCAAGATGGATGTCGCCTTTCTCTAAGCCTTTCTCCTTCATCATGGCTCGAACATCTTTCACCATGTTCCCATTTCCACAGATGTAGACTTTAGTGTCTTTAGCGTCAATAGGGTGGTGTATGAGGAGTTCAGTCACTCGTCCGTCACCTCCCATCCATTCTTCATCAGCTTGTGAAAGACAGACAACGGCCGTAAAGTTATCATGTTCTTCTTCCCATTTTTCTAGTTCTTCAACGTAGAATAAATCTTCTTTGTGACGAACACCAAAGTAGAGAGTAATAGGCTGAGTGCTTTCTTGTTCAAAGAGAATAGGAAGCATGCTCATAAATGGAGCAAGACCAGTTCCTGTAGCAACCATGATGATTTCTTTCGGCGAATCTTGGAGGAAGAAGTGTCCGGCGGGTCCCATGAATTCCACTTGGTTCCCAATTTCAAGTCCACGTAAATATTCTGATCCAAGTCCATCAGGAATTAATTTCACACAAAGTTTAAATCCATCAGTGCCTGGAGCACTCGCTACAGAATAAGAGCGATTCACGGGAGTTTCGCCGGGCACCTTCATCATGAAGAATTGGCCTGGCTTGAAAGGAACGTTTTCTAGGCCTGGAAAAGCAAAGTCAAATTCCCAGACATCATTTGTTAGCTTTTTTACGCCCAGTAGTGGGCATGAGAGAGTTTGCATTTTGTATTCTTAAAGATTGAGTTGGAAATGGAATATCTACACCAGATTCATCAATAACTTCTTTGATTTTCAAATTTACACGCTCACGAATTGTAATGCTTCGAGCGTAAGTACTGACGTCATTGATGTAATAGAAAATAGTTAGTTCAATGGCAAAGTCACCAAAGTCGGTGATGTTAATTCTGAAGTTGTCGTTGTTTACTGCAGGGTCTTTCTTGAGCACACTAGCGATACTTTTAATGAGTTCTTTGATGGTGCTTGAGGGAGTTTCGTATCCAATTCCGATTTTAAGATCAACATTGAATGCTTCACGTTGCGAGTAGTTTTCAATGACTGAGTCAGCGGTAATTTTATTTGGGATACTCACAATTTTATTATCAATGGTTTTGATTCGTGTTGAGCGTAAGCCCACTTCTAGAACAGATCCTTGTACATCACCAAGCTTAATCCAATCTCCAACTTTAAAGGGTTGGTCAGAAAGAATAGACAGTGATCCAAAGGCGTTACTTAAAGTTTCTTGAGCGGCAAGAGCAAAAGCCAAACCTCCAACTCCTAGCCCTGCAAGAAGGGAAGTAATGTTGTAGCCAAGATTCCCTGCAATTAAGAGTATGGCTAAAGCCCAAATAATAATTTTAGAGACACGAGAGAGTGGCGCTAAAAAAGTTTTGGCCGTTCCACGTTGTTTCCCAGCAAAAGGTTGAAGGTAACTTTTAATGAAGAAAAGTGAGAATCGATCAAGTTCACGAGCGATTTTCAAAGTGAAAAGTACAAAGAGCACTTTGGCTGCAATTTGATCAATTAATTCAGGAAGTTCTAATGAAAGGATGCCGAAATACAAAACAGTTAAAACACAAATAAAGGTGATGGATCGATGGACCAGCTCCACAATTTGATCATCAATTCTATTTGTCGTTTGTTTTGTAAATCGACGTGCATGCTTTTCCAAAAGCCACGTGAATACACGTGTGATTAGATAAACAAAAAGCACGGATCCAAGGACCGTAATGTAGTCACCAATGCTATTATTGTAAAACTCAATTGCCATCCAAGGCGCTTGATTTAATAAGCCGGCTACGAGTTCAATTGATTCAGTTTTTGGCATGGAGTGGTTTGCGTTTCAGCGCGGCTTTAGTCTACCATGCCAGCTATGGAAACCAAACCAAGAGTTCAGATCAAAGCCATTAGTTTTGCCCAGTTGGTGAAACAGCTGAAATTAAACCTGGAAAAGGGGGATGAATTTGAGGTGGATATTGATTATATGAGAGTGAAAGGAGACCTTGCCGTCATTGCGACTTACTTCAAAAACAAGCGTTTGATTGGGCGATGTCATAAGATTGAATTAGCCAAAAGCGTGGTTAAATCAAAGTGGCATGCGGTTCGGATTCCTGAGGAATTCATGGAAGATTTAGAGTTCAGAAACCTAGTGAAAAATAAAGGGGTTGCCGTAGAGCTTATCGAGAAGTAGACTCCCAGCAATGAGTTTATATATTGGAATTGTCGGACTTCCGAATGTGGGTAAATCCACACTCTTCAATGCCTTGACCAAAACAAAGGCCGCTCAAGCAGCGAATTATCCGTTTTGTACTATCGATCCTAATGTTGGGGTGGTAGAAGTTCCGGATCCTCGTTTAGCAAAGCTGGCAGAAATGGTAAATCCGGAGAAAACAATTCCTGCCGTGGTTGAGTTTGTAGATATTGCTGGACTAGTAAAAGGGGCATCACAAGGAGAAGGTTTAGGTAATAAATTCCTTTCTCACATTCGACAGTGTGATGCGATTGCTCAAGTAGTGCGTCATTTTAAAGATGATGACATCACACACGTTCATGAATCGGTGCATCCCGAACGAGATAGAGAAATTATTGAATCCGAACTGCTTTTGGCGGATCTTCAAACCGTAGAAAATCGAATGAAAAAGTCAGCGGGAGAGGCTCGAAGTGGAGACAAAGAAAAGAAGGCCTATCACGCACTTTTGGAACGCATTAAGCCAGAAATGGAATCAGGGAAATTAGTGTGTCAGTTGGATTTAACTGACGATGAAAAATTAGCACTGAGAGATCTTCATCTGATCACAATGAAGCCTCTGATGTACATTGTGAATATGGATGAAGGAGATGTTGGATCAGCCGATGTTGAAGCACTTCGAAAGGAGCTTGGAGCTTCTGAGCAAAATAAAATCATTCCAATCTCTGCAAAGGTAGAGTCTGAACTTATTGATTTTGATGATGCCGAAGCACTCGAATTTCTCACAGATCTTGGTCTTAAAGAAACAGGTCTGAATCTCTTGATTCGTGAAGCTTTTGACCTTTTAGGCCTTCAAACTTATTTCACTGCTGGGGTTAAAGAGGTGCGAGCGTGGACCGTTGCACAAGGGGCAACAGCTCCTGAAGCTGCTGGAGTGATCCATACAGATTTCAAGGACGGATTCATTCGAGCCGAGGTAACAGCCTATCAAGATTTTGTAGATTGTGGGGGAGAAGCAGGAGCTAAAGAAAAAGGAAAACTCAGACTTGAAGGGAAAGAATATATCGTTCAAGATGGAGATGTGATGCATTTCCGTTTTTCAAATTAAATATGAAGATCATTCCCACGCTCTACATCCAAAATGGAAAGGTGGTTTCTTTGTATAAAGGAAAAGAAAATGAACAGAAGAAAACCTATAAAAAGGCAGCAAAATCATACGCCACCCTTTTCCAGTCTCAAGGGGCAAAGCGAATTTTCATCGTTGATCTTGATGGTGACCAAGCAGAACGTTTGACCGAAATTCGAGATTCTTTTGATGGAGAGCTGTGGTGGGCTGGGCAGGTCAGAAGCTTGGAATCTATTCAAGACCTACTGGAACGAGGAGCAGATAGAATTGTTTTGGGGGCTTCAGCTCAGAATATTTATGATGAGGCTTTGACCACGTATGGACCAGAAAAATTGATCATTGGTTTTAAAATCACTCAACGAGAAAAGGGGCCCGATATATGTGAAGAGCTTTCTGATTCAGGATTTACAGACATTCTCATTAAGGATGTGAATGCAGAGGGGACACTCTTTATTCCTAGTTTTGATCTCTATGAAAAGTGTGTCTACTTTTCAGGATTAAATGTCTATTCATCAGGAGGGGTAAGTGATATGGATCACCTAAAATTGATGTCTAGGAGTGGCGTGAAAGGAGTGATGGTTTCACGAGCTATACTTGAACATCAACTGAGTTTGGAAGAGGCATTGATTCATTTCCCTTCCTAATTTGAAAGACCCCAGGCACTTTAATAATGTTCCGAACTAAGTTTTCAAACTGTTCGTAGTTTTCTACTTCAACACAGAGTCGTAGAATAATATTTTTTTCAGCACCAAGCGTTTCAACTTTAATGATGTTTACGCCTAATCGTGAGATGATATTACAAATTTTTCCTAGCATTCCTACTCGATCTTCTACTTCAACACAGAATGAAAGATGGGTGAGTCCTTCTGTTAAGGATTCATTGTCTTGTTCATATTCAAATAGTTTTGCCATGATTTCATGAACATCTAAACTCCCATTTCCCAATTTCATGAGCAAGTCTTCCCATTTGGAAAGTTCAAATTGATCAAGAAGGTATACTTTTTCATCATCACGTAGATTTTGATTCACACGATCAGTGAAAAACTCTAACTTACGTTGTAGTAAGGTTTCGGCAGCCATCATTAACTCATTTTTATCACGTTCTTTGAGGTATTCCTTGATCTTGGTTCGTGCAAGGTTAGTTTTTGCCATATCTAGCCATTTCACTTGAGGACCTTCGGCAGCTTCAGAAGTATTGATTCGAACAACATCTCCATTTTTCAAAGGTGAGGTGATAGGTTTTTCTTGTCCATTGATACTGCAGGTATGAGCAACTAAACCTAAGTCACTATGAATGTGGTAGGTGAAATCAATGGCAGTGGCTCCCACAGGGAGGTCAATTACATCTCCTTTAGGAGTAAAAACAAAGATTCTATCTTCAAAAATATCCAGTTTCAGATGCTTGATGAAGCTATCATTTCCCTGGATATCTCGTTGTAATTCTAATATTTTTTGCACCCATTGATACTTTTTTTGAACACGTTGTTTCATCTGTTTTTGTTTGCCCTCTTGCTCTTCTCTGTAGAAATAATGTGCAGCGATCCCAAATTCATTTTCTATATCCATGTCCATCGTACGGAATTGAATCTCAGTGATGAGACCATTCACGCCAAAGATCGTGGTGTGAATGCTTTGATAACCGTTGCTTTTAGGAATGGCAATGTAATCTTTTAGTCGTCCAATCTTCGGTGTGAAGTTTTGATGAATAGCTCCTAACCCTCTGTAGCAAGCCGCAACATCTTTTACAACGACACGAAGTCCAATGAGGTCATGAATTTGGTGAAAACTTTTCCCGGTTCGCTGCATTTTTCTGAAAATGCTGTAGAAGTTTTTACTTCTTCCACTGATGGAAACCAGACCAACATTATGTTCCTTTAGAGCTCTTTCTATGGCTTCGATACTTTCCTCAATTTGTGAGTCCCTAAGCATTTTTGAGGCTTTCACTTGCATGGCAATAGCTTCATAAGCTTCTGGATGTAGCACACGAAAACATGCATCCTCCAAAGGATGCTTCAGTTGCCAAACTCCCAATAAATTGGCGATCGGAACATATATTTCTATTGTTTCTCTAGCAATTCGTTCACGTTTTTCAGGCTTAGGTATGGCATCAATAGTACCCATATTGTGTAGTCGATCTGCAAGTTTAATAAGGATGATTCGTGGATCTTGAGCCGAGTGGAGAAGAAGTTTCTTTAAAGATTCAATTTGGCGCGCCATCATATTGTTTCGATAGTGAACTTTCGAAAGTTTAGTGATTCCTTCAACAAGAAAAGCCACGGTAGAGCCAAACTCTGCATCAATCTCTTCAATTGTTCTTTCTGTGTCCTCAGGAACATCATGCAGTAAGCAAGCAATCAAAGTATCTTCATCAACATGAAGTTGGGTTAAAATTTCAGCTGCAGCAATTGGATGAGTGATGTAAGGCGTTCCATCTTTTCTAATTTGTCTTTGGTGGGCATCACGAGCAAATTCAAAGGCACGTCGAAGGCGCGACTCATCAAGGTCGGGAAGATATTTACCAGCAGATAAGATTAGAGCGTCTATCATATGCGTTGACTAGTATAGTTACCCATTTTATAGTAGCGCTACTCTTTAGGCAAGCAAACCTGTAAAAATGAGCAAAGGAAAGGTAATGATCGGAATGTCAGGAGGGGTAGACTCGTCAGTGACGGCAGCCCTACTGAAGGAACAAGGCTACGATTGCGTAGGTGTTTATATGAATCTTTGGGCAGATCCTACGAATTTTGATTTAGATGATAAAAAGAAATTTCCTCAAAATAAATGCTGCAGCATTGAGTCATTGATGTTTGCTCGACATATATGTCAGAAACTAGATATGCCCTTTTACTCAATAAATTTTGAAGAGAAATTCAGAGAGAATGTGGTGGATTACTTCTTAAAAGGTTTTACCGAGGGGGAAACGCCAAATCCATGTGTGCGTTGTAATAAAACCGTTAAGTTCGGAATCTTCTTCGATAAAATGAAAGAACTAGGTTGTGATTTCCTTGCTACTGGGCATTATGCCAAGCTCAATCGGTCTGAAGATGGAATAGTTTCACTTCATCGAGGAGTAGACCCTAGTAAGGATCAAACTTACTTTTTATATAATTTGTCTCAGGAAAAGCTTCAACAATTGTTATTCCCATTGGGGGATTATGATAAAGACGAGGTTAGAGCCTTAGCAAAAAAATACGATCTTAAGGAATTAGAAAATAAAAAAGAAAGCCAAGGGGTCTGTTTTTACCCTGAAAAAACTTATTTTGGCTTTCTAGAGCGTTATCTTAAACCAAATGAGGATTATCAATCAGGAGATATCATGAATAATGATGGTGAAGTGATTGGTAAGCACAAAGGGCTTCCGTTTTATACCATTGGACAACGGAAAGGGATTGGTATTGGAGGAGGGCCAGCCCTGTATGTGAACAAGGTGGATAAAATTAAAAATGCATTAATTGTGGGAGGAGAGTCTGATTTATATGCAGATGAAATTCGCATTCGTGAAGTGAATTTTCTTTCAGGATCAGCACCTTCAGAGGAAGAAATTTACGAAGTGAAAATTAGAAGCCATGGCGCATTCACTCCAGCAAAAATTAGTAAACTTGAGTCTGGTGATTACTTAGTTCGCTTTCTTAAGCCACAAAATGCAGTTATGGCAGGGCAGTCATTGGTGCTCTACAAAGAGGGGGAATTGATTGGAGGAGGAATCATGTCCTGGGATTGATGATTTCAGGTGTGAACTCTATATTTCAGTGCTTATTTGTGATATAATTATATGATTCTCGTATGGCAATATGAATCCTATAAAAACACAAATCGCTCAACTGGCTTTTCAAGCCGACAGACGAATTCTTTCTCTCGAGGAAGAATCACATATTCGTCTCGATTTATCTGCTCATGAAAGAGCAGCGTTTTTTGTCACTCCTAGGGCAGTATCTAAAAGCATGACCTTGAACTTGCCCAATCTTTCTTGGTTTAAAGATTATGCATTTTTGTCTGTCATGCTCTTCACCTTAATGTTCTTGATTTCAAATCTGCCAAGTTATGCAAAATTGAGCATGGCAAGCATTACTGAGGCGAATACAGCATATCTTGATGGAATGAATATTGAAGAAGGAATTCTTCTTTCGGAGGACTTATGGACAGGGGATAAAATTGGAACTACGGTCCCATTACTCACGGCTAAGGATGAAACAGTGTTAAGACCAGATGATGGGATTCTTCCACTCGCACCGACTCCTTCATCGATAGAAGATCGTATCTCCATTCCTAGTTTAGACGTGAACTCACCATTGATTGCACCAGAGTTAGGATTGGAGGCTTTGCAGGATAAAGACTGGAATGAACTTGAAGAAACCATTCGTGATTCTCTGTTGAGTGGAGTCGTTCATTATCCAGGAACGGCAAATCCAGGTAAGAAAGGGAACTTCTTTGTGACAGGACACAGTTCGAATGTTTTTTGGGAGCAGAGTAGTTTTAATACAGTTTTTGCTCGTTTGCCTCAAATTGAAATAGGTTCAGAGATTATCGTAACTCAGGATCAAGTTGAATACACTTATATCGTAACAGAAACAAAAGAGGTTTCACCAAAAGATGTAAGTGTCTTGTCTCAGGGAGATGGATACCAAATGACTCTGATGACTTGTACACCAGTGGGAACAACTATAAATCGGCTTGTAGTGACCGCTGAACTTAAGCAGTAATCTAAAGATTATCTAGTTCACCTAGAATATCTTCTTCGGCCTTAGCTTCTTCAGCTTCATTGGCAGCTTCTGCTTTAGCACGTTCTTCACGTTCTTGTTTTCGTTCAAACTCATCCCACTCTTGAAGGTGCTTTTTGTTCAGTTTGCTAAGATCTTCCTGATATTGGTCATCAAGTTTTGCGAGTTGTTGTTTTTCTTCAGCAAGAATGTTCCGGAGTCGATCAACTTGCTCATTAGTCATGATCGGAAGGATTTGGAACCAGTAGTTCCGTTCCTCCTTAGACATAGATTCCGTTTGGAGAATCATTTGAACGAGTTCTGGGAATTTTTCTTTAACAACTTCTGGGATTTTGTAATCCGCAGCGTTGTTTCCTCCTTGATCTTGTGGCGTCATATTCATACGAAGAAAGTATACATTTAGATAATATAGATGTCACCAGAATGTTCCTCCAAACGTTCTTTATTTTGACGAACGGAGGCCACTAGGCTTTTCAATTGAAAGGTGGGGTGTTCATAAATCTTTGATTGCTCAACAATTTGTCTTAATTTTGCCAGTATGTTCATGGCATTTAGGTCCGCTAGTCCTTTAGCTTCATCAGATAAGGTGTCATAGACTTGATGATTGATGAGTGAGCTGGGTTGATAAAGCTGAATCGTACCAGCTTCGACAAGTTGTAAAATGAGGTCCACAAATTCTTGATCTGCTGGGGCATAATCATCCGTTTTCATATCTGTATTGATCATCTTCTGAGTTTCCTCATGAATATCTTGATTGTCAGTGCTCGGATCAAATAATGGATTGATTCCCATATTTCTCGATTAAATTATCTGTTTATTATAGCAAAATTTGGCTAATATTGGAAGGATGAATAAAGAGGACGCCCATCAACGTATACAGCAGCTTCGAAAGGAAATTCTTAAACGTAATTATGAGTATTTCGTTTTGGATGAATCCAATATCTCCGAAGCAGTACGTGATGCTTTGAAGCGAGAATTAATTGAATTGGAAACGGCGTATCCAGAGTTTATCACAGCAAATTCACCGACCCAAAGAGTGGGGAGTGCCCTTTCCGGTCGTTTTAAGAAAGTGAAGCATAAAAATAAAAAATGGAGTTTGGCGGATGTTTTCTCTCAAGAAGAATTAGAGGCTTGGGAGGAGCGTGTGATGAAAGCAGTAGGAACAGAAGTTGAGTTCATTACAGAGCTTAAATTAGATGGCTTAAACATTACCCTTTGGTATGAAGATGGAGAACTTGTTCGTGCCCTTACCCGTGGAAACGGGACAGAAGGTGAAGATGTAACTCACAACATTAGAACGATTAAAAACATCCCACTCCGTTTGTTTGAAGCCGTTAATATAGAAGTTTCTGGTGAAGTGATTCTTTCAAAACCTGCATTTGAAAAATTAGAAGGATTTGCTAATCCAAGAAATGCAGCAGCAGGAAGTGTGAGACAGCTTGATCCTGCGATTGCCGCAGAGCGTGATCTTGAAATGTATTGTTACACTTTACATGAAGAAGGGCTACGACCAAGTTCACACATACAAGCTTTGGAACGTTTAAAAAACTTGGGACTTCCAGTGAATCCTACTTATGAATTGCATCAATCCGCCGAAGAGAGTGTTTCTTTTTTGGAAAAATGGCTGAAACAACGAGATGATTTAGACTATGAGATCGATGGAGTGGTATTCAAAGTTAATGATCGAGATCAGCAAGATGAGTTGGGATATACGGCAAAAACACCTCGTTGGGCAGTGGCCTATAAGTTTCCAGCAGAACAAACCACTACAGTGATTGAGGGAATTACTATTCAGATTGGACGAACAGGGGCAGCAACTCCTGTAGCTGAGCTTCGTCCTGTCTTTGTCGCAGGTTCAACCGTTTCACGAGCCACGCTTCACAATGAAGATGAAATAGCTCGTAAGGATGTGCGTATAGGAGATACCGTGGTGATTCAAAAAGCAGGAGACGTAATTCCTGAAGTAGTAGAGGTTCTTAAAGATTTACGTCCAGAGGGGTCCAAACCCTATGAATTCCCAAAAGAATGTGTGATGTGTGAGGCCGAGCTTGAAAAACCAGAAGGAGAAGCGGTGAGTCGTTGTATAAACATGGAGTGTCCAGGACGGCGTAGAGAAAGTTTCATTCATTTTGTTTCAAAAGGAGCATTGAATATTGAATCATTGGGCGAGAAGGTGGTGGATCAATTGATTGAATTTGGTTTCGTTCATGATCTTTCAGACTTTTTCACTCTCACCAAAGAGCAGCTTTTGGAATTGCCTTTGTTCAAAGAAAAGAGAGCAGACAAAATATTAGAGGCTGTAAATGAACGACGGCAGGTTGCCATGTCACGTTTCGTTTTTGGTTTAGGAATTCGTCACATTGGCGAGCAGGTCGCTAAGCAATTGGTAGAGTTTTTACTTGAGCAAAGTGAGGAGGAACTTCCAACTCCATTAACTTTAAAATCATTGCTTCTGACTTTAAGTGATGAGGAGCTGAGTACAATAGACGGTTTTGGTGAGCGTATTGTTATGAGCTTGCGTGAATGGATTTCACTTCCGCATCATCAGCATTTATTGGATAGGCTGACAGCGGTTGGTTTGGAGTTGGAGTGGCCAGAGCGAAAACAAAAAATTTTAGGAATCGCTGGAAAAACTTTTGTGATCACTGGGACACTCACGGTGCCACGAGGTCAAATTAAATCAGCACTTGAACATGCAGGGGCTAAGGTGAGTTCATCTGTCAGTAAAAAAACTGACTATGTGATTGTTGGTGAAAGTGCGGGGAGCAAGGCGGATAAAGCAAAAGAATTGGGAGTGACTATTCTGAGTGAAACTGAGTTCAATTCAATGCTTTCTTCGTAGCAGCAATCAATTTGAATGACCCCATGATTACAAGTGTTTGAGGAGTTTTTTTCTCTTTTAGTCCTTCAAGAAGGGGCTGAATTTTTTGAACATGATGCTCCGCGGGATTCGATCCAGCTCGTTCATCATCAATGGGAATCCAAACTGTATGACCATGGGGGAAGCGATCTGATAGGTCTTCAGCTTTGTCTTTTAGAAAATGGATGGCCCAATTGATCTTTCTGCCTTCGTTCTCTTCTGCGTATTTTTTAACTTGGCCAATGACAAAATCAACACTGTCTCGTGTGTGTGCTCCATCTAAAATTAATTTATGAATTCCAAATTCAATGATTTCAAAACGTCCAGGGAGCTTGAAGGATGCAAGCGTATCTAGTTCTTCTTTGTCTAGAGTGAATCCAAGCTCTTTTGCCGCTTCTATAGCTAATCCCACAGATTCAGGATGATGCATCCCAAGTCTCAGCTCAGGTGCAAGAATGGTCTGGAGCTTATAGCTTTTAATTATTTCTAAAAGTGCATCATCGGTATTTATTGAGCAAAGTAGTGGCACATGAGGTCGGGTGATGCCTAGTTTTTTTTCTAGAATTTCTTCAAGACTATTGCCGAGAGTTGAGGTGTGTTCGAGCTCAATGTGGGTGAGTATTGTGAGTGCTTTTGACTCAACAACATTGGTGGCATCTCGTTCTCCACCCCATCCAGTTTCTAGAACAACAAAGTCACATTTTTCTTCTTCAAAATAGAGCAAGGCCATGAGGGTGCGTTGCTCAAAAGGGCTGAGTGTTTTTGGAACACGTGCTCGTAAAGAGAGAAATCGATCTTCAGATATCATCTCTCCATTGATTTGTAGACATTCACGTTCATCAAGTATGTAGGGAGATATAAATTGCCCCACACGAAGATTTTTCATGCGAAGAATTTCAGCCAAAAGCATGGTAGTGCTTCCTTTCCCTTTGGTTCCTGCAATATGAATCGTTGGGCGTTTGTAGCCTCCCAAGTTTTCTAAGATAGGTTTGAGTTGTTTAGGTTCAATCATATCTTTTCTTCAATGGTTTCCCATCCAAGTGTATCAACAGATGTAACTTCAGAAGCAAGCACGCCTTCATCTAGTTTGCAGATTACTTTCGCTTCACTTCCTAGAATCTTGCTTAATGCATTTTCAATTAGAACCGTTGCATTGGCAGCATGAACTTTATCAAAATGAAATTTGCTTCCAAATTGGAGTGTGAAGAGATTGTTTTCGACACTGATCAGTTTTCCTGCTTTGAATGAATTACGCACAGCAGGATTCTCAATGGCGTTTAGGGCTTCATTTATTTTCGCTTTCATCCCGTCAAGGGGGCTTAAACCTTCAGGCCGTTTAGCTTGCACAGAATTGCTTGAGGGGGAGGAAGCTACTACTGGAGAAACAGCATTTGTTTCCCCCGTGTTTTCTGGAGCTGAATTTAAGTTCTGAGTGGCTCTAATGACTGCAATTTCAAGAGGCAATTGACTGATGCTTGCACGTTTTAGTTTGATCCATGCTTCATCAAAAAGATTGATCCAGTTGAGAATTTTTGGAACTACATTTTTCTTCTGGTTTTGAACGGATTCATGAAGTTTTTCACGCAATAATCCCAAGAAAGAAATAGTGAATTGACTTAGATTGTATCCATCATTGTGGAGTTCTTCGATAATGCTCAGTCCACGTTGAGTATCTGAACTTCCCAGTGCACCATAAAGCTCATCACAAGCCTGATGACTAACGAGTCCCAAGCGTTCACGGATTACTTCTTCTGTAATTTCTGTATTTGAGAATTGCTCAAGTAAAGAGATTGCATCTCGCATTCCTCCATCTGCGTGTTTTGCCAAAAGTTCTAAGGCAATGGGTTCTGCTTTTATCTTTTCTTCTTCGACGATGTGTTTGAGCCGAGCTACGATGTCTTCACTAGAAATTCTTCTGAACTCATAACGCTGACATCGCGAAAGAATGGTTTCTGGAATTTTGTGAATCTCAGTTGTGGCAAGTATGAAATAGACATGAGGAGGCGGTTCTTCCAGGCTTTTAAGGAGAGCATTAAAGGCTTCTTTCGTAAGCATGTGCACCTCATCAATAATATAAACCTTTGCTTTGGCGTATGAAGGTGCAAAGCGAATTTTTTCTCTTAAATCCCTAATCTCATCAATACCACGGTTGGAAGCAGCATCAATTTCTATTAGATCTACAAGCTCATTTTTATTGTTTTGCTCACAGATTCCACATTGTCCACATGCCTGTCCACTTTCTTGTCTAGTTTCACATTGTATTGCTTTGGCAATCAGTCGAGCTGTAGTTGTTTTACCCGTTCCACGTGGTCCAGCAAAAAGATAAGCATGAGCTAGTTTCCCTTGTTTCAATGCTTGCATCAAAGTCTGTTTAGTAGCGCTTTGGCCGTGAAGGTTTTCAAAGTTTTGAGGGCGATATTTCCGGTAGAGTGCGAGTGACATAATTGTGTTATTGAGCTTTGATACTAACATCTTCAATCAATTGATGCATGGCTTTTTCAAAAGCAGCTCGTGAGAATTGTTCTGAATGCTTGCGAATGAAAACAGGATCATAGTCTTTTTCATTGATCAGTAGTTGAGTGAGGGCGGCTTCCATGCTTTCTAGATTTTGTTCGTCAAATAATTGTCCTGTTTTCCCATCAATCATACTTTCACTCAACCCTCCCTTGTTGTAAGCGAGCACAGGTTTTCCACAGGCCATGGCTTCAATGGGAGCCATTCCAAAATCTTCTTCACCAGGGAATACAAAGGCACGACAGTTTTGCATGTATTCTTTTACGACCTCATCCGATTTGAATCCTAGAAAATCAATGTTTTCTGCAGCAATTCTTTGAAGACGAGATCGGTCAGGGCCATCACCAATAATGACCAAGCGTTTACCTAATTTGTTAAAGAGTTCTACCGCTAAATCAATACGTTTGTAGGGTGTCAGTGTGGATACGATTAAGAAATAGCCTTCATTGTGAGGTGTCATTTCATAAGATTCGATGTCTACAGGAGGGTAGATGATGTCAGATTCTTGTCGGTAGTATTTTCGAATTCTATTTCGCACGGTTCGAGAGTTGGCAATGGGGATATCCACTCGGTCAGCAGCTAAGTAATCCCATAGTCGTACTTTATGAAGTAGACGACTCGTAATCAACTCACCAATGGCGCCAAGATTTTGCTCTTTTAGGTATTCATGAGTGTAATCCCATGCATAACGCATTGGACTATGGTAGTAACAAATGTGTTTTGTGTTCAAATTAGTGATGATCCCATGTGAGTAAGCTCCACTGCTAGATATCACTAAATCAAACTCACTAAAATCAAACTCTTCAATGGCTGCAGGCATGAAGGGAAATAGGAACTTATGCATTCCAAGTATAAAACGAGGAAACTTTTGTAGACCAGATGTAATGACTCGTTCTTGTGGGAATTGATCACCCATTTTTTTTCTATCATAAAGAAGGGTGTAAACAGGTGCTTCTGGAAACATGTCCATGAGGACTCTCAGGACACGTTCAGCACCTCCTTTACGAAGCAAAAAGTCATGTACAAGTGCGATTTTCATCAGAGTGAGTATAGGTGTTCTAAAGCAGTTCGCCAATGGATTTGGCAGCTTGGTCCCAACTGAAAAGTTTTAAGCGAGCCTCGCCTTTTTTCACTAGGGCTTTTTTCTTTTCAGGATTTCTTAATAGTTGAATCATATGCTTGGCAAAAGCCTTTGGGTCATTTGGTTTTGCGTATAGTGCGGCATCTCCACCGACTTCTTTTAATGCAGGGATATCTGAGCAAATCACGGCACAGTCCGCTTCAAAAGACTGAAGAACAGGGAGTCCGAAGCCTTCTTCAATCGAGGGGAGCACTAAGGCGGTTGCCGCTTGGAAAATACTTGAAGCTTCAAGTTCAGGGATGTAGCCGGGAGCAATTACTGTACCTCGTAAGTCGGGGTCTTCCATTCTATGAAAAAGTTCATTGAAACCGTGTCCATACATACCACCTAAGAAGAGTCGTCCACGTGCTTCTTCTTTTTGAACCAAAGCCCATGCATCAAGTAGGGTCATTAAGTTTTTCTTTGTTTCAAGTCGTCCGATAAAGAAAAACAAAGGATCATTTTTAGCCAGTTGGTAATGGTCTAGCGTGTAGTCAATATCTGATTTTCTGACTTTAGCTAGGGGGAGGCGGCCATGATGGACCACTACAATCCGACTGGCTTTTGCATGGTAGTATTTAATTAAGTCTTTTTTTACTGCTTCGGTTGGGACAATTACTTTTTCAGCTTTTTTTAGAGCACGACGAGTGCTCCATTCTAGGTAGAAGCTTTGGAAAGCACCATAGGCCATGGGGTATTTTTCATAAGCTACATCATGAATGGTGACAAAGCTTCTTTTGGGAGCAAAAAAGGGAAGTACATGTGCCGGGATAAAAAGGATTTCTGGTTTCCTAAAAAGCATTTCTAGTGAAAGCCGGAATAGGCTCCATAGGCGTGGGCAGCGAATTCGTCGCTGTAGTTTTTTTGGAAATTGATCAATCCACTGTGGGGTATACAGTTTGATTGTATATTTTTCTCCCAATTCATTTATTAGGGCTGAGATGATTTCTGTGCTGTATCGTTCAACTCCCGTCGGTAGATTTCGAGTGCTTCGTGAGGCGTCAATTCCTAAAGTGGCTTGTTTTTTCATCTCGATTGGCGAGTGTAAGTGCAATGATGGATCGTGCTCCAACGGCTTCAAGACTTTTCTTGCATTCCAGTAGGGTGGATCCGGAGGTCACTATATCATCAATAAGGATCAGCTGACTATTTTCAGGTGGACGTCCAATAGCTTCAAAGGCACCATCTAAATTCTTTTTGCGATCTACTTTATTTTTAATGCGGGCTTGCTGTTCAGTGGCTTTCACTCGTTTCAACAATGGACAAAGTTTTAATCCAAGCTCCTCTGCAACAGCTTTGCCTAAAATATAGGATTGATTGTATCCTCGTTCACGTTCTCTCCTAGGGTGAAGGGGAACAGGAACAATTAAAGCATTGGGACTTAAGTGAAAAAGCTTCAATGCCGCCGTCATTTTTGGGCTTAAGTAGCGAGCAAGTCGCCATTGGTGCTTATACTTGAATGATTCAATTAATTGTTCGATAGGCCCATGCTTGTTATATAGGAGTGGTGAGTAAATAATTAGATCATCAATGCGCCTAATATGTGGGAGAAATTTGAGTTCTAATTCACAATTTTTACATAAAAACTCATCTAAGTAGCCGCAAAGAATGCAAGGTGACGGGAATAGGATGCTGAGTAGACGATGAAACATAGCTTAAAGCTAGCAAAAGAAATCTGACATTTTCCTGAATTTTGTTAGAATAAGCGCAAATGAATACACGTCCGCGCAAAAAGTTCAGAAAAAAGCTACCTATCATAAAGGAGAAGTCCTGTGGTGTGATTTTGTTTCGTGAAAAGGAAGGGGTGAAAGAATTCCTTTTGCTTCACTATCCAGGAGGACATTGGGATTTTGCAAAGGGGCATGTTGAAGAGCATGACGAAAATGAAAAAGCCACAGCTCATCGGGAGTTGGAAGAGGAGACAGGAATCAAGGACATCATCTTTCATGATGGTTTTAGGGAGCCAATGTACTACGCTTTCAATAGAGGGCGAAAGGAGAGAGTCGAGAAAATGGTGGTTTATTTCGTGGCTGAAACAGCTGAGAAAGGAGTTGAGCTATCTCATGAGCATCAAGGTTTCACATGGCTTCCTTATGAAGAATCAATGAGTCGACTTACTTTTGATAACGCTCGAGATCTACTCGAAAAAGCTAATAATTTTTTAAACGGTTAATTCCATGGACCTTGTTCAACAACTTGCTGCACTGATTACCGTTACTTCAGCGGGATTATACTTTGTTACGGTTTTGGTTAAGACTTATAAGATGTTCAAGACAAACGAAGAAGAAATCAAAACGGAAGCTAAAGAAGTGGTTCAACAGGTGGTTCAGCAAGCTGAGCAAATTAAGGTTGGAGTTGAGAAGAAAGTAGAAGAAATTCAAACTAAAAAGGAACTCACCCCAGTAAGTGATGAACAACCTCCAGTCACACCACCCCCAGCTCAATCCTAAGCAGCTTCTTGCAGCAACCCATATTGATGGGCCAATGATGGTGCTTGCCGGACCTGGAACAGGAAAGACGCAAATTGTTGCTGCTCGAATTGCAAATATATTGAAGCAAACTCAGATGGATCCTCATAATATCCTTTGTTTGACCTTCACTGAGTCTGGAGTCGTGGCTATGAGGAAACGTCTACTTTCATTCATTGGAAACGCCGCATATCACGTAAGAATTCATACGTTTCACTCTTTTTGTAATGATGTGATTAAAGACAATCCAGAGGTTTTTGCACATACAAAAGAGTTGGAGCCTTTGGATGATGTTTCTCGGATACAGATTTTTAGAAAGCTCATTGATGCTCTAGATCCAAGTGATGATCTTAAGCCATTTGGGGATCCTTATCTTTATCAACGAGATCTCATCCATATGGTTCAAACTTTGAAACGGGAGGACCTTGAGCCAAAACTTTTTTTAAATCTGATTGAGAAGGTCGAAGCACAAATTCATGAGCATGGCTTAAGTGTGGAATCTTTTATTTCAATTCATGGATCAAAACTCACAGATGAAGATATTGAAAATATGAGGAATTTATTGGTGGGGACTTTTCTTGAGCCCTTTTTTCTTGCCGCTCCTGCTCCTTTGGAAAAAAAGGAAAGAACTAAACTTAAGAATGCAATTAAGAAGGCATTTTTAGATGCACAGAAGCAGCTACCAAAGCAAAAAACATTGGCAAAAATTTATGAGGCCTATCAAAAAGAGTTGAAGTCTCAAGGCCGTTACGATTTTGAGGATATGATTTTATTTGTGGTTCAAGCTTTTAGAGCCAATCCAATTTTACTGGCTCAGTATCAAGAGCAATTTCAATATATTCTAGTCGATGAATATCAAGATACCAATGGTGCACAAAATGAAGTAGTACAGCTCATTGCTGATTATTTTGAAAGTCCTAATTTATTTGTAGTGGGGGATGATAAGCAGTCAATTTATCGTTTCCAAGGAGCTTCTCTAGAAAACATCCTTTATTTTTATCGACGGTATAAGGACTCAATTGAGTTGGTTTCACTTGAGGAGAATTATCGAAGTCATCAAGGTGTGCTTGATGCCTCCCATGCTCTTATTGAGAATTCAACTCATAGTCTGACACACTTCATTCCAGATTTAGGCACTAAGCTTAATGCGGCTAGAAATATCCCGGAGAAAAAAATTGAAGTTTATGAATTGGATCAGCCTGCAACAGAACATTATTTTTTAGCGAAAAAAATTGAAGCTTTAATTGGAAATGGGGTCAATCCATCTGAAATTGCAATCTTCTTTAGAAATAATTATGAAGCAGAACCTCTTGTGGATTTATTTACACGTTTGGAGCTTCCTTTCCGTTTAGAGCGTGGGGCAAATGTATTGGAGAATCTTGAAATCAAGCAGCTGATCAACTTACTCAGATTGGTCATGGATTCAACGGATAGCGCACGAGCTTTTCATGTTTTGAATTATAATTTTTTAGGATTTAAGGCCTTAGACGTTCATAAGTTGGCTCGTTTGCGCTCAGAAAAGCATGTCAATTTCTTTGACTTAATGCTTGAGTCAGAAGTGTTTAAGCCCTTTGCAGAGTCATTATTGAGCTGGCAGAAATTAAGTCACAATAAGCCAGTGATCGAGGTTTTGGACCACATTCTTAAAGAGTCTGCTTACTTGGATTATATTATGGCTCAGAGTGATAAGCTTGAGCATTTAAATCGAATCAACAGTTTTTTTGATCTGGTTCGTCAAATGAATCGGAATCAAAAAGATCTGGATCTTGAACGTTTGCTGTCTCATTTGGATTTGCTTGAAGAGAATGATCTCTCCGTTAGAGAGCAAGAATTAAGAACGCAAAAGGATGCAGTTCGTCTGATGACGGCTCATAGGTCAAAAGGTCTAGAGTTTGAACATGTATTCATAATGAATTGTGTGGATAAGCATTGGGGGAATGCAAGAAAAAGACAAAGAATTAAATTCCCCAATGGTCTTTTGAAAAATGATCCAAGTGCGTCTGTTCAGGAACAAAATGAAGATGAGAGACGTCTTTTTTATGTTGCTCTAACACGGGCAAAGCATCAATTGTATTTAAGTTATTCAAATACGAAGGAAAATGGAAAGCCTCAAGTCCCCTCAATGTTTTTTGGTGAGATTGGAGAAGAACATTTGGAGTATGTGGATACAAGTGCTTTGGAGTCTGAAGCCTTGGCTCGTCTGCAAACTGTCTTCCTAGATGTGCCTACACAGGATCATTCTGAAGAAGAAAAAGATTTTGCCAGAAGCTTACTGCAGAACTACACAATGAGCGTCACACATTTAAATAATTATCTTCAGTGTCCACGATTGTTTTATTTTAGAAATTTGCTACGAGTTCCAAGTGCCATGAATAAATACGCGGCTTATGGTTCAGCCATTCATGAATCACTTCGCAACTTTTCTATCGAGCATAAGAAAGGAAGCCTACCGTCAAAGAATTATTTGTTAGAGGAATTTAAGCGTCAGTTGGAACGGCAAATTCTATCAGAGCAGGATTTTCATGGGGCTTTGCAGTTAGGGCAGGATACCCTTTCAGATTATTATGATGTTTATAGAGATGATTTCCATACAAGTGTTTTTCCAGAATATGATTTTGCTAGTCATGGAGTGAATTTAGACGGAATACCTCTCACTGGTAAGCTTGATCAAATTCAAGTGACGGGTGAGGATGCTCATGTTGTTGATTTTAAAACAGGAAATCCAGATACAAAATCTACAGCGCTGAAGCCAGATGGAGATTATCACCGTCAAATTGTTTTTTATAAATTGTTGTGTGATTTGTCACCTAAATTTCCATTCAAAATGAAATCTGGAGAAATTCAATTTGTTCAAAAAAGTTCACGTGATGGAAAGTTCAAGCGAACTTTGATTCGCGTTGAGCAGGAAGATATGGATAGATTAAAAACACAGATCAAGGATGTTTATGAAGACATACAAAATCTAAAGTTCCTCACCGTCGATGAGTGGTCTAACTGTGGAGAGTGTGAGTACTGTCAGCTTTCAAGGTAGCTTGTACCTTGAGTGTTTGTTTTTCCAGGATCAAAGGGTTCATTCACAGGTTGAATGAATTGTCCTTCTAGATAGATTCGATCTCCCACGGCAAATTTATCTTTAAGTTTCTGATAGAGTGGTTTTTTCATGGGAACGTAGACTTCTTTCCCATTGTCTAGACTGAGGTGGAACTGAACAAATTCATCGGTAGTATCGGTGTTTATTTCTAGAATTTCTCCAAAGATCCCCGAGCCTTCCATTTCGTCAGGGCTTATGTCTTCGGTCATGGGCTCAAGTACATTGACGTTTGATTCTAAACTTTCATCAGCAGCTTCTTCTAAGATCACGGGTTTGGATTCAATCATATTTAGGTCATCCAGTTCAGTGGGAAGTTCTAAGTTCAGCGAAAATAAACCTGCTGAGGCTAGAACCAATCCAAAGGTAGCAGCAGAGAATGCCATTCCACCATAGTGATGACTGTTTTGTTGTCGTGCCACTCTGAAGAGCATCCAGAACATGGATAGAATGATGGCACCTCCAATCATCATACTTGGGGTGGTGAAGGCTGGAGCAATCAATCGAATGATGAAGAACGCAACAACAACGGATGAGAAGCCATGAACAAGGTACTCCCATGCTAATTTTCGTCGTTGTCGTTTTCGAGCACGTTCAGATACAGAAGCCACAATTCGTTTAGCTAAGCCCTTTGGGACTTCAACTTTGGACTTCATTGCACGTAGTTGTTCTTCTAGGTCAGGTATTGTCATAGGAGAGTGATTGTTCTAGATATTTCTTGGCTCGGTTCAGGTGAACTTTTACTGTATTTAGTGGAAGGCTCAGAGCTTCAGATATTTCATTGTAGGAAAGGTCTTCAATGTATCTGAGCTGAATCACTAGTTGGTATTTTTCAGGAAGTTGTTCAATCGCATCTTGTACCGTTAGGGCAGATTCTTTCCGTCGTGCTTCTACATGAGGGTCATCTGTTTTAGAAACGATCTGATCTTGGAAGCTTCGGTCATCATCTTCTGTTTCTAGCTTACTGAAGTTAAAGCTTGATTTCTTTTTGGCTTTATTCCGACACAAGTTAGTACAAATCGTAAGAAGCCAGGGTTTCAAGTTTACTTCCTTGGGGTACTTGATGAGATTTTCATAAGCCCTTAGAAAGGTGTCTTGAGCTACATCTTCCGCATCTGTTGGATTGCTGGTGTACTTGTAAGCCACACGGTAAACCAATTTATGGTAACGAATGATGATTTCATCGTAGGCAAGTTGATCGCCATCGAGGAAGGATTCTACGAGCTGATTGTCTGTGAGCTCATCCATTTAAACAGAAGGGGAAGGATAATGTTACAGTCTTTGATAGGCTTCATGCCCTTCCTAGCGTGGATGGCACATCAAAAGACCTCAAACAGGTTAGAACTCGGGGGGCACTACGTCAAGCTTATAGCTCTGCCTTGGGTAATTCAATGGTGAGTACGGCACCATACTGATTATCAGGATGGTTGCTGAGTCTGAGTTCTCCCCCTGCTAATTTACAGAGTTGGTTTATTGTTGGAAGGCCATTTCCTTTTACACCAAATCCTCCTCGGGCAAGTAGATTGAGAACACCTGGTTCATGAGGGAATCCCGGTCCATCATCGACGATAATAAGTTCAACATGAGGGCCTTTGTCGATAGTCAATGCCCATAGATTTTTTGCTTTAACTCCTCTTGAATTTAAGCCTGCGTTGTTCATGATATTGCAGAGTTGATCTGGGGTGAGTCGAGTCCGGCTTAAAGTTTCTAGCCCATCAGTTCTAATGGCGATGGGGCAGATTTTATTCATATATTCATCAACACCTCTCCAATTATCAGGTTTTCTAGTTCCTAAACTTAGTAGGCAGCGAGTGCCTCTAGCTACTTCAGCAATGAGGTCAGTTCTGTCTTCATCATCCTCTGCAAGGAGCTCAAGGCTACCTATGATAGCAGCTAGGCTCGTCCGGATATCATGGATGAGCATACGTTCCTCAGACTGATTTCTGTCAGCTCTGAGCAAAAAATTTAATGGTCCAGTTGAAACCTTTAATGAGTTTGCAACTCTATTTATTGCCCACTGATGATAGGGGTTGCCTGGCTCTAAATGAGTCATTGTGAATCGTTGAATACGGTCTATTGCGTGTGTGCGACGTTCAATACCTTGAATTACCTTAAACAGGGCAAGACTAATGTTTTGCACCAGTTTTGGTTGAGGGGCACGAGTTTCAAGAACTTGTGCGTGGCCAAAACGACGCAGGAGTTTTTCTTCAGTAGTTTCTGCAAGAGGGGTGGGGTATGAAGGGGCTACCACCGTTAAGCCAGAGGTGGTTTCAATTGCGGGCATGAATCTAAATGTTTTAGGCTAAGGGTCTTATTTTCAACAAATTTGCCAAAATGTCAATATTGAGTTTTGCTATAGATTGAAATAGCTGTTGACACAATTGACAACTGATAGAGTTTTGAAGAGTGGTGGGCGATAGGGGATTCGAACCTCTGACCTCAGCAATGTCAATGCTGCGCTCTAACCAACTGAGCTAATCGCCCTGACTTAGGGGGTGTGTCTGTGATCTTAATCAACTATAGAAACTCCAGCAAGTTTTCCTGATTGAATTTCGTTTTCTTCTTTTCTGAGCATGGCAATTACATTCTCAAAGCTCCAGTAGCCCTCTGTTTGCAGTAAATTTGCAATTCGTGCAGAAACTAATGCGGCAGATTGTGAAGTTCCACTTTTATATCCATATCGATCATCAGGCAGGGCAGAAAGAATGGCTTGTCCATTGGCAGCAAGGTCAACCCAGTTCCCATAGTTTGATTTGTCCATAGCTGTGCCATCTGTGGTGAGACTGGCAATTGCTAAGGTTGTTTCATAGCTTGCAGGGTAAAAGCCTTTAGAGCTATCGTTATTTCCTGCAGCAGCAACAACTATAATTCCATCTAGGTAAGCTTCCTGCATCATCACTTCTAGTGAGTATGAATTTGACATCAAGCCAAAGCTAGCATTGATGACGTCCGGTTGATCTTCAATGGCTTTGCTAAAAGCTTCGAGAACATTTGAAAGTCGTCCACCACTTGAATCCACAATTTTATAAGGAATGATCTGAATGTTTTCACTTTCATTTGCAAGAATTCCAGCAATATGGGTTCCATGACCTACATCGTCGTACATGATGGTGTCATCTGTAATGGTATTCCATCCTGTTAATATTTCTACATTTTCAAAGATTTCATGATAGGGGTCAATTCCACTATCGATCACACCTACTTGAATTTTTTCAGCTTCTTCAGTCTCAACTTCAGTGAAAAGTTCATCCGCAAGATCTACAAATTCATCGGGCACTACCCAGTAATGTGCTTCACCTTGCAGTTGAATATTCTGATCTACTTCTACATTCACAAACTCAGGAATCGAGGATTCATAGGCTTCAGCTACAGATTCTAATTCTCGTTCAGTGAGGTATTCCTTAGGTTGAAGTAAAAGGAAGCCATTATCTACAAGCTGGTCATCAATAGTGATGAGTAAGCCCTGATGGTTTTCATCTTCAAGTTGCTTGATTTCTAGTGAATTGGTTTGAAATAGGTCTGCTTGTAGGTACCAGTGTTCTTCCAATAATGAATCAATCACCATTTCATGCTCAGAATTTAAAGCGTGAAGTTTGTGCATTGATCCTTGTGAGAGCCAGTCATTTTCACCCGGGCTCCACTCCAAATATACAAGTAGTGAAGCGCCTAAAAGGGTGGCAATAACAATGAAACCGGGGAGCCACTTAAGGCCTAGATGCGTGGTTTTGAGTAAACTCATGGACTAATTTTACAAGAGAATTATACCTGATCAAACCCGTAAATCTAGTTTTTGGCAAAAAAAGACTAGACAAAGTAGAAGTGGGAGTGTATAAAGAGATCTTATTTGACACGTTGTCAAGTAGGCACTAAATACACTTACGGTTGAGAGAGGGCTTCTGATGGCGTGGAGGGGGCCCTCTTTTTTTACAATTTTTTTACCAGTAGTTGCTTGCCAAATCCGTACGGATGTTGTAAAATAGTAGAGCGTGGTACTTGATTGTGCTAAGTCAATTAACTACAATCTTTATCAACCAATAAGCCTCACTATGACTGACAACTCACAAAACCAAGGACAATATTCAGGAGGCTTTTCATTTGGAGAACAAGGACAGGGGCAACAACAGCAAGGGGGAGGACAGGCTCATCCTGTGCCACCTGCACCACAACCAGTACAACCTGTGTATCCAGCGCCAGCACCTGCTTACCCACAACAACCTGTATATCAGCAGCCAGCTCAGCCTGTTTATCCACAACAGCCTGCATACCCAGCATCACAAGCAGCGTACCCTGCGCCACCTCCAGCACCTGGAGCCTTTGGTGGAGCACAGCCGGGAGCAACAGGTGGAGCAAAGCCACCCGTGACGGATCCCAATCATGATCCAAACTATGTTTTTGCTGCTCGAATGAATGGCTTCACGACAACAATTAAGCTGCCAGCTCACAATCTTAGTTTTAATGAGGATTACTTTCTAAATCTTCTAGCTGGATCAATTTCTCTAACTAAAGCTGAAAAGAAAAAAATTATTGATTCAATGCCTAAGCTTCGACAAGCACAGGTAGATGAATTGATTCGAATTTTTGATGAAGAGCGAAATAAGTTCATTGAACTTTCACCAAAGCATGGATCACAACTCAAAAAATTGGAGGATGAGCATCATGCCGATTGGAAAGATATAGAAATGAGTTACAAGCAAGACGCAGCAAAAGAGAGCGATGCCGCTGCTGCCGATGACATTCGTAAACAACTGGGACTCTAAAGTTTAGCGATCGCTTCATCAATAGAGAGAATTTCTGATTCTCGAGTTTTTCGTACGGTGAATTCTACCCCTCCTTTCTCGAGAGATTTCTCACTTAGAAGGATTCGATACGGCATACCCAGTAGGTCGGCATCTCCTAGCCGATGTCCTGCACCCAATCCTGGCCGATCATCAAAGAGAACTTCAATTCCATTGGTTCGAAGTTTTTCATAAAGTTCTTCTGCTTGAGCAAGAACCTTTTCATCTTTACTCAAACATGTGAGGTGAACTTTGAAAGGAGCAATGCTTTCTGGCCAAACAATTCCTCGTTCATCCGAGTGAGCTTCTACAACAACTCCCATAACTCGTCCGGGGCCAATCCCATACGAGCCCATAAATACAGGGTGATTTTTGCCATCATCACTTGTGTAGTTGAGGTTTAATGCCTCAGAGAACTTGGTTCCTAGGGTGAAAATGTTTCCAACTTCAGCAGCTTTAACTTCTTCGAGCTCATCTTTATTGAGCCCAAGAGATGCCAAAACTTCATCCGTGTAAACTTCTTTATTTACGGCAATTTTTTTCTTTCTGTCTAAGTAGACAATGTCTTCTCCGGCTTCACATAAAGTTTGGAATTCATGTGAAAATTCACTGAAGCTTCCTCCTGAAGCGAATGTAACAAAAGTGAGTTCTCCTAATCCTACTCGATCAAAGACTTTCTCATACGCTTTCCACGCTTGTTCGTAAAATTCATCATGAGATTCTTTGTCTTTACTGAAAGAATAGAGGTCTTTCATTAGAAATTCTCGACATCTCATCACTCCAGACTTTGCACGAGTTTCGTTCCTGAATTTTGTTTGTAGCTGATAAGCATAGACAGGAAGGTCCTTGTAGGAGTGGATGTGTTGAGTCATCAATCGAGTGATGCTTTCTTCATGTGTGAATCCAAGACCTAAGTCGGAGCCATTTTTAAGCGCCGTTTTAAACCACACATCAACAACTTCATCATCCCAACGATCTGTTTTTTCCCAGAGTTCTTTGCTTTGAAGTGCAGTCATCTGCATTTCTTGCCCTCCAATTTCATTCATTTCCTCTCGAATAATTGCATTGATTTTGTTCAATACTCGTTGTCCAAGTGGAAGGTAGGAGTAAACACCAGCCATCTCTTTAAAAATATAACCAGCTCGAATTAGAAGTTGAGCGTTTTTAGACGTTTCCTCTTGTGAAACATTCTTACTGGTTTTTGTGAATAGTTTTGAAAGTCGCATGCACCTACCTTACAGGCTAAATATGAAACATGAAAATATTTTTTCATGTTCACACCAAGTATCCTAAAAGTATTTTGAAACCTTACGAGGAAGAGAGGTCTCCGAATCATGATGAGGAGCCGAACGGTCCGGTTGAAAAATGCTTTTAGGATTACTCTTCTAGTTCAATGGCCTCTTCTTTCGAGAGTGACTTGATTTTAATGTTCTCAGCTAGGCTAGGAATGGTTGGAGACCAAACGGGCCAAATTTTAATTTCTACTTTGTTGACTTCTGGGAGGTTTTGAACGTAGCCCTCAGCTTCTTCAATGCTCAAGCCTGCAATGTGCTCTTTGATCTTCTTAGATAGACTGCTTCCTCCTTCCAGGTCGGGATCAATTTCGTATTCCTCTACACCTTGAATGCTCCCAGTGAATTTATAAACAAGGCTCACATTATTGAGTTCGAGTACGTCAATGCTGATGCTATCTTCATCAATTCGAACAAGTTGTTTTCCTGGAGTTTGGGCATTCACAATTTCACTTTTCAGTACGGCAAGAAGGGAATCGTGGTCGTAGGCAACTCCTTCAATACTCATGCTTCCGCTGATCTCAAAATCTTCAAGTTCCTGGTTAACCAATTCATAAGGGACGTCAACGATGGGATTTCCATAGATGACAACATCTGAATCCTCCAGAAGACTAAGGTCAATTCCCAAGTTATTTCCTTCAGCTAAAACTTCCTTTCTAAGAGAGGCTAGGGCTTTTTCTTTAAGTTGAATTTCCAGTTTTTCACGTGCAGCAATCAAATCATCTTCAGTTACAAGTGCGCTAACTACGGTTTCACCTCCTGTCATGTCACCATAACTTTCAGCGTAGACTTCAGATTGAGTTTCTTCTCTAAGCCCTGGGATAATGAAGCGACTGGGGCCAATATTTCCACGTTCACCAATGGCTACTCCATTGGCATCGGTAAGGTCAGCAACCACATTTGCATCAATAGTTCCCGGAGTGTCACCACTTGCGGCTGGTACAATTACTTCAGATTGCAGGCGGAAGACCAAGCCTTCATCAGTTTGAAATCGAGTTTGTTCAATGAGAGGTTGTTCAATCGCCTGTTTGTTGATGATAGTGATAGTTCCTGAGGCATTTGCACCTTCACTCACTATTCCACTTGCAGGGTGAGAGATTTCAAGCTCCACAGTGCTGTCGATTGCATAGACTTTCATTTCTCTTGGCTCTGTTGGATTTGGTGTGAGTGTGACATTCACACCTTTTGTTATGACTTCGGAGGCGGGTTCTATATAAAGAGTGGCACCGGGAAGCACTACGTAGGCAATGAATCCAAAAATTAAAACGCTAGCCAACAGAAGTCCTGTAAGGAACTTTTTCACTCCACCTGGGAGATAAAGATTCAATGATTCTCGAGTGAGTTTGTTTTCTTTGCGTTCTTTCAGGAAGCTTTTCAGGGAGAATCCGCTGTCTTTCCCCCGAAGTTCTTTAACCACATCAAAAATAGACGATTTCTTTTTAGGAAGTCGTGAAGGTAATGAGTCTTCAATTTCATTTGAACTCGCATTGATCGGAGTGAGTAGAGCGGAATTGTTTTCTTTTTCTTCTTCAGTATTCTTAGATTTTCTTACGTCGAAATGATCAAAGACCTGAATTTCGGCCTGATGGGCAAGTTTCATTCCATTGGGATCACTGGTGATGATCGACATTTTCTTTTCTACTTCTTCAAGCTTTTGTTTGAGAATTTTCAAGTTGACCACACTTTGTAGAAGTATGGCGCGTTTAGGAACGACTAAATAAATCTCTTTATAGGGGAGGTCTTTAATTCGTTCAAAAATAGCCGTGATTTCTTCATCAATTTGAACAAAGCTAATTTTCTTTTTCGATACTTTCTTGACCTTATTATCGGTCATGGGCGCGGGTTAAACTTGCATGAGACGAACGACTTTCTGCAGCATTTTTGTGAGAAGTTTTTCTTCTGCCAGGATCTCCATTCCTATGCTCGCAAGCGACATAGGGGTGATGTCTGCAGGGCTTTCTAGTAGCCCAGTTTGATCCTTAATGTGCGAGAGGTTTTTTGGAAGCAAATACTTCACTTGAGGTTTACGTGGGAATTTCAGTTTTTTGTGCCAATCAGCTCCATCAAGAGCTTCCTTTAATAGTGGCAGTTGAGAGCCTCCACCACAAAGATATAGGGTTGGTGGGAGGGAATCAATGTCCCGAACTTCTTGAAGGCTAAAGAAAACTCCAGAAAGCCAAACCTCGGCATCATCAGAAAGTGCTTTTTTGACGATCTTATGCGATTGATGCTCCAATTGCTTTTTTGAAAAAGCCAACTTGACCTCTTCTGCTTCTTCATGAGCAATGTTCAAATGTTGAGCCAGTCTTTTGGTGAAAGCACGCCCTCCAAGATTGAACATTTTAGTGTCGACCACGCTTCCATCTAAAACAACGGAAAGGTCTGTGGTCCCTCCACCTACATCAATAAAAATTCCACTATAGCCTTGAAGTTCAGTCCCCCCTAATAGTCGTCCGACAGCATAGGGCTCAGCCATGATCGCTATGAGTTCTCGATCAAGTTCTGCACTGATAGTTTGGAGTGCGCCAAAGTGAATGAGTGGAGAGAAGGCATTGAACACACTCATCGTGAGTTCACGGCCTTGAAATCCAATAGGGTTAGACACTTTGTAGCCGTCTATTCTCGTGTCTACAATGGCGGCATGAACAAGCTTCACATCTATCTCATTGAAACCTGTTTCGTAGGCCAAATCACTTCGTACTTTTTCAAAAGCCTTCCACTGAACTTTGTGGATAATATTCTTTAATTCTTCTTGGTGTATTTTTGCACTGGGGTCTCGTCTTTTGTAGGTGATTCGTGAGGTTGCTCCTTTGATGAGTTCACCCGCCACACCTAGAATTAGTTTTTGTGGAGCCACCCCAGCCATTCGTTCTGCTTCTCTCATGGCATCATGACAACGTTCAATCACACCTGCAATATCAGTGATTGTGCCACTTTCCATTTCACCAGCATGTTGACGTCGTCGACCACGCCCAAGGATGACCACGTCTTTTCCTTGAACTTCACATACGAGAGTCTTCACGAATTCCGTTCCTATGTCTAAGACGGTAAAAATTCGTTCTCGCTTGCTTGGTCCTGATTTTTTTCTTCCAAACATGCTGCAAGTGTAGTGGAAGCTCTTCAGGTTTAAAAGAGAAGATGTTATAATCCCTGCACATTAATTTTCAATGAATGAACTTCCAAACCGCTACACTCAAACAATCCGACGGATTTATCAACAAGGTATTTTCAATATTTGGTCTCGCTTTATTGGTGACCGGACTTGGAGTGTGGACAGGGTTTCAGTACATGCTTCCAGTTTTTGCGGCGAACCCACTTTCTATGTATGCACTTTTTGGATTGGAACTCATTCTGATTTTCACTTCTAGACGATGGCACACAATCGAGCCACTTAATAAGTTTTTATTCGCACTCTTCGCATTTTCAAGTGGAATGACCATTGTCCCTTTGATTGCCAATTTTGCTCTGGAATTTGGAAGCTACGATATTATTTTCAATTCACTCTTTTCTACCACGGCAACTTTTATGGCCATGGCATTGATTGGTTGGACGTCAAAACGGTCCTTCGTTGGGCTCAGGGGGTTTCTTTTCATGTCTTTGCTAGGTCTATTGATCGTATCCATCGTTGGGATTTTCCTTCCTTGGGGAAATACAGGGGAAATGCTCGTCAGTGGTTTTGGAGTTCTGATTTTTGCTGGATATACTATGGTTGATATTCAACGATTGAAGCATTACCAAGACGATCAATACATTCTTGCGGCGATGCAGCTTTACTTGGATATATTCAACATGTTTATTTTTATTCTAAGATTAACTGGCGCCTTATCTCGTGATTGATATTAGAGAATTATATAGAGCGGCAAATGGAACAAAAGAATTCATTGAATTTGAACTCGAAAGTGAGGAGTTTGAGGATTTAAAGGTGTCAAACCCTATCAGTGCCAAACTTGAGTTGATACGTGTTGAGGAGGGAATTGCGCTTTTAGTGAAAGAATTGGCAAGTACTGTTGATCAAGAATGTGTGCGTTGTCAGAAAGCTATCAGTGTGCAGGTTCTAATAGGAGAAGGAGAGTGGCTATTTTATGACCAACGTCCAAAGGATTATGATGATGAGAATGAATTCTTATTCATAGATCGTGAAGAGTTTGAGATTGATGTTGTTGATCCATTAAGACAGGAAATATTATTGAACTTACCCGTGGCACCACGGTGTAAGGGGGAATGTGCGAGTTTTGATGAAGAAGAAAAAGGAGTGAAGGCTTTAGCCGCTTTGAAAGATTTATGGAGTGAAGAAGGAGGCTAGTAAAACTCAAAGAAAGTGAATGAATTTTCTCTTGCATTCATTCTGAAAATCATTAGAATACGCAGGCAATTAAACAGATTTAAGCGATGCCTAAACATCCAGTTCCAAAGAAGAAGACACCAAAAGCTAAAACTAGTAGCCGATACAAGGCGTTTAAGAACCGAGCACAAGCTCGACTAGGAAATGCAGCTCAAATTGTGGATTGTTCAAAGTGTGGAGAAAAGGTTCAACAGCATCGTGCTTGTACTTCTTGTGGTTTCTACCGAGGTAAAGACATGAGTCAAGTTGCTGAAAAAGAAGCAGCTAAGGTTACGACCATCAAGGCTGATTAATTTGTTCATTTAATTTTCGATATGAGCTCTGACCGTCACATTTTACGGTCCATCGTAATGCAGACATTGTTTGCATGGGAATTCCGCGGTGGAGATGCAGAGGCTCTTTTGTCATATAACTTGGTGAATGGGGCCCGTCATATTCAAGCAAATCAGTTTGCTTATGATTTATTGAAGAAATTGATGCTTCATAGGGTTCAAATAAAGAAAATAATCACACAGTACGCTCCAGAGTGGCCATGGGAAAAAATTGCTCCTATTGATCGTGCGATATTACAGATTGGAGTGCTTGAATTGCTCTTTGATCCCAACGTGCCTGATCTAGTAGCAATCAACGAGGCGATTGAGTTGGCAAAGTCATTTGGAGTGGAAAGCTCTTCCAAATTCGTCAATGGTGTATTAAGCTCCATCTACGATGACCAACAAGAAAACAAATCTTAGTGAGCTTGAGGAGAGAATGTCGATTAAATTCGATAAGCCTGAGCTTTTGGAACTTGCTTTTGTTCACAAATCATTCATCAACGAAACCGCTGATGCTAATGAATGTAATGAGCGGCTCGAGTTTTTAGGTGATGCGGTTCTAGAACTTGTTGTTACTGAATACCTTTACAATACTTATCCAGATACAGATGAAGGGGTCTTAACGAATTGGAGAAGTGCCCTAGTAAAAGGAAAAAACCTAGCGCATGTGGCTCGAATGTTGAAGTTAGGGCAATACCTCAGCCTCAGCAAGGGAGAAGATCTATCAGGAGGAAGAGACAAAGACTACATTCTTGCAAATACAACGGAAGCTTTAATTGGGGCCTTGTATCTAGACAAAGGCTATGATCCTTCAAAGGAATTCATCAGTACGCATATCATCAAGTTTCTGGATGAAATTATTGAGCAAGGTTTGCATATTGATGCAAAATCTCATGTTCAAGAACTTGCACAGGATAAAATTGGAGTTACCCCTCATTACACTTTGATTGATGAATCAGGACCTGATCATTCAAAAACTTTCCTCATGGGGATTTATTTTGGAGATGATTTGGTTGGCCAAGGAAAGGGACCTTCAAAGCAAACGGCAGAACAAGAAGCTGCACGTGATGCCTTAAAAAAGAAGGGCTGGGTTTAAAACATTCTGGGTAGAAGTGGCTGAAGGCGATCTCCTTCTTTTCGAGCTATCCCAAGGGGGAAAGGTCCATGCTTTAGGAGTTCATACTGGCGTTGCCCACTCATATGTACACGATGTTCTTTGAAGAAAGATTCTAAATCTTCTCTAGGGATTTCAATGGCTTGCTCTGTATGCATTCCGACCCAAAGTGCCGCTGCATGAGTGAGTCGTCCATCTTTATAAACAGGAAAGCTTAGTGAGTGTTTGTAGGGAAACTTAAATTCCATCATCTCTTCACTGACGGCAAATAAAAAGCCATCTCGATCCACCCATTCCCATGGAAGATCAGTGATTCCATAGTTTTTTTCAATTTCTTTTTCTACAGCTTTTGCATGCTTACTAGCTGCTTTTAATTTCCTTGGGGTTTCTTCTTCTGGAATCAGTCCAATCGCTTCAGTTTTAGTAATAGCAATACAGAAAAAACCTTTCGTATTTGTTTTGTGTGGCCAAAAGCGAACTCCTTTCAATTCTCCAATCTGCTCAGGGCTGTGTTTCGGATAATCTTCAATAAGCTGTGCCTGAGGAAATTTCTTCAAAAGTTTCATGGCAACGGCATCATCTTCCACTGCATTCAGAGTGCAAGTTGAGTAAACCAATCGGCCTCCAGGTTTCAAAAGTCGAAAGGCACTACAGAGCAGACTAAACTGATCTTGGCCATAGCGTTTCATAGATTTTGGACTCCAGAAATTAGGTTTCCCATCATGAGTGTTGAGTAGTCCTTCACCACTACAGGAGGGATCGAGCAGGACACGATCAAAAGTTTCTGGATACATCAGCGTTAGTTTGTGTGCATTCATTCTGATAACAACGGCATTCCAAATCCCTAGTCGTTCTAGGTTTGAGTGAAGTGCTTTGAGTCGTCGTGTATCCATATCATTGGCGAAAAGAACCCCCGTGTTTTTCATTCTTTGGGCAATGTGTGTGGTTTTTCCTCCTGGAGCTGCGGTCATATCAATTACTGTTTCTCCAGGTTGAGGATCTAGCACATCCACAACAAAACTAGAGGAGGGGTCCTGAGGGTAATCAAATCCAGAATGGTAGGGGAGCTTTAAACTCCATAGTTCACCTCGTCCTTTAATCTCAATTGAATCCCTCGAAAAAGGACTGTCGCTCACATCAAAGTTGTTTTTATGGAGCCAGCTTGTAAGAAAGTCTTTATCTGATTTCAGTGTGTTGACTCTCAACCCTCGTCGCGTTTCTTTGGTCTGAATGGCATTAAAAAAAGACTCGGCTTCGTTCTCACCGATCAATTCACGGAAATAGTTTTTGAATGAGTCTTTCATCTACTCGTCACCATAATACTTTGAGACGTAAAAGTGGAGCAATTTTTCAACTTCTGGAATGATATCTGGATTTCCTATCGCTACTTTTAGTTTTCTTTGTAGTGAGTCCAAGTCCGTTGCCCCTTCAAGTACTGCCTCTTGAATGTCCATGTCTGTCACATTTGTTTCTGGATCTATCACTTTGGATGATTCAACTTTCATTCGATCAAACTGCTTTGTTTGTCGATAGAAATCATTGATGGCTTTCATTAAAGCTTTATCTCCTAAAACACTACAGTGAATTTTACGATTGGGCAGTCCACCTAATCGTTCCATGATGTCTGTTGGGGTAAGTTCCATGGCTTCACTGGTGAGCATTCCTTCATTCTCAGAAACCATCACGCTCATCATAGAGGTTGAGGCAATGGCTGAAGCACAGCCAAAAGTTTGCCATTTACAGTCAACAATTCGATCTTCCTCAACTTTTATCCATAATTTCATCATGTCTCCACAGGCAGGGCTACCCACTTGTCCATAGCCATTAAACTCACTCACATCCATGTCGTGTGTGTTTTCTAGTAAGTTTCGTGGGTTAAAAAAGTGCTCCTTCACTTGATCAGTGTACATCCAAGCTGATCCTTTTGGACCTGCTACATCACTCTGACTATTTCCCATTACTGGTAAGGACATACTTTTAGGTTAAATATATTTGAGTTCTCCTTTCCCTTCATCTTTAACGACTTGTTCATCAAGGTTGAGTGGAGAGATTTTACGTAGTATTTGAACAATTTTAGGAACAACTTTGAGGACATAATCTACGTCGTCTTTTTTTGTGAGTCGTCCAAGTGTGAATCGCATTGAACCATGAGCACATTCATAGGGAAGCCCCGTCGCAAGAATTACATGTGAGGGGTCTAAGCTAAGAGAGGTACAGGCTGAACCGGTTGAGGCATAGATGCCAAGCTCATTGAGAAAGAGTGTGAATGCCTCTCCTTCAATATCTAAAACAGTAATATTCACGCTGTTGGGTAGTCGTTCAGTGGGGTGACCATTGAGCATGGACTTGGGAATAGATTGAAGTAGCTCATTCGTCATGTAGTCTCGAAGTTCAATCAATCGTTTTGTTTCAGATTTTTGTTTTTCACAAGCGAGTTCTAAGGCTTTGGCAAAGCCAATGATGTAAGGAACATTTTCTGTCCCTCCTCTGAGTCCTCGTTCTTGCCCTCCACCAAAAATCAGTGGTTTGATTCGTACTCCCTTCCTTAGATACAGCAGACCAATTCCTTTTGGGCCATATATTTTTGACCCGTTGAGGGTCATCAGGTCGACACCAAGTTTGTCTACATTGATGTCTACTGCACCGGCAGCCTGACACGCATCCGTATGGAAGAAAGCCTGGTGATCCTTGAGCACTTTTCCGATCTCTTCAATGGGTTGTAAGGTTCCAATCTCATTGTTTGCAGTCATGACCGAAACAAGAATAGTGTCATCTCTCAATGCTTCCTTGAGGTCATCAACTGAGACTTGTCCGTTTCTATCAACTGGGAGGCGAGTCACTTCGAAACCTTCTTTTTCTAATTGTCGACAAGGGTATTCAACCGCATGATGTTCAATCGCACTGGTGATAATGTGTTTTCCTTTCTTTTCGTGACGTCGTGCAATACCAAATATAGCCATATTGTCAGATTCGGTACCACTTCCTGTGAAGATGATTTCATTTGCTGTACATCCCAAGTTTTCTGCAACACTTGTCCGGGCTGCATCCATGGCTTCTTTTGCCATGCGACCAAGTTCATAAAAACCACCTGGGTTACCAAAATTTTCTATGAAATAAGCATCCATGGCTTCTTTTACTTCAGGGGCCATTTGGGTTGTGGCCGCATGATCCATGTAAATGAAGTTTTTTGGCTTTTCTTTAAGTAACTCTTGAATTTCGTTTGCTACGCTCATAAGAGGAAGTAATGTGTCGCCAGTCTACCTGCGGCCTTATTAGGAATCAATACTATTTATTGCAAAATAACAGGTTATGAGCTAGGCTTGAATTATGACAAAAGCATTAAGAAAAAGTCCTCAGCGAGATTTAATTCTGCAGGTCCTTAAAGAGGGAGATGGACATCTTCCTGTAGACCTAATTTTTGCTAAAGCAAGAAAGAAGATGCCCAAGATCAGTTTGGGTACTGTTTATAGAAATCTGGGAACACTTGTAGAGGCTAAAGCAGTGACCTCTATGCTTGGGCCAAACAATGTGACCTTTTATGAACTTTTTTCTGCTCCTCATCATCATTTCATTTGTGAAACTTGTGATGTAATTCAAAATTTAGATTCACCGGGAGTGAATATGTGTGTGAAATGTATTGAAGATAAGGATGGTCCAAAGGTGAATTCCGTGCTGACAACCATCTATGGAGTTTGTTCTGAATGTAGTTGATTGGCGAGAAAAGAACTTTACGCTACAATCCCTGTCGTAGTGCTGGGGCCCGTAGCTCAGTCGGTTAGAGCAGAAGACTCATAATCTTTTGGTCACTGGTTCAAGTCCAGTCGGGCCCACCATTACATTTCCTATTCGTGGGCCCTTAGCTCAGTTGGCTAGAGCACTACGCTGGCAGCGTAGGGGTCATCGGTTCGAATCCGATAGGGTCCACCAAATTGAACAAGGCTTTTAGTTTGTCGAATAAAAAAAATAGACAAGCCAGAATCCTTCACGTAAAATTCACACGTTATATCTAACCACGCTTATAAATGGACGCTTCTAAACGCCCAGTTCTATATACCGTTCTCGGGGTACTAGCTATCATCGGAGGGGTATTTACAGCACTTGCAGCACTAGGTTTCTTTGGACTTATTGCTCTAGGAGGACCTGCTGTTCTTCTTGCTGTGATCGGAGTACTTATGCTCCTATCTGGAGTTCTTTACCTTGTTTCTGGGGTAGGATACTTCAAAATGAAAAAGTACATGCCAAAATTGGTAATGGCTCTTTTCGGACTTGCTGTACTTGGTACAGTTTTGAATTACATTCAAGCTCCAGAAGCTTTTGCATGGGGTAACCAAATTTTCAGTCTTGCTATTAATGGTGCGATTGTATGGAAAGTTAACCAAGATAAAGTTCTTTTCAAGAACTAGTTTGACTTTTCAAAACTAAGTTATAGAATAGTCCCTTGTAACCTGATGGTATGAGGGACTCTTTTCTTACTAAATTCGGATTCGTTCTTGTGGTCATTGTGGCTTTCATTGATGGCATACTTGTTGCAAATCATTTTAATGAACGAATTGAAACAACAAAGGCAATTCCAGCCATTGAGCTGGAGGATATATTTGCCATGTATGAGATCCAGGAAGAGCCAAGTTTTGTAGAAATTAAAGAAGTGCCATTTACAAGTCAGGCACCTGCTGGAGATTGGAAAAGTCCATGGTCTGATTATGCTGAGGAGGCAGTGATGGCAATGGTTCTACAGTGGTCAAAGGGTGAAGGGTTTCAAACTGTAGAGCAGGCAGAGGCGACGATGCTTGATATTGGTCGCTATGAAGAGGCAAATTATGGAGATTCCATTGTAGCTAGCCTTATTCAAGTTCAAGCGATTTTAAACGACTTCTTTGGGATTGGTTCTGACTTGATCGACAATCCAAGTCGTGAGCTTCTTTCAGAAGCTTTGAGTTCTGGAAGCCTAATTATTGCTCCAGTGAATGGTCAAATTTTACTAAATCCACATTATGGGGATCCAGCACCTAGAAACCATATGATACTTGTTCATGGCATTGAGGGGGAGTTCTTTATTGCTCATGATCCAGGGACGCGTCATGGTGAAGATCAGAAATACGAACAAGAAAAAATCCTGGAGAGTATCCAGGATTTAGATGGTGAACTCAGGGTTCTAATTATTCAGCCTTAGCTTCAGTTTTCTTCTTTGCAGTAGTCTTCTTTTTTGGCGCTGCTTTCTTCTTAGCAGGTGCTTTTTTGGCTGTTTCCTTTTTAGGAGCAGCGGCTTTAGTTTCCTTAATTCCTGCTACCATTCGAGCAAGTTTTGACTTTCGTCGTGATGCAGTATTCTTTTGAAGTACATTTTTCTTGGCTGCAGTATCAATAATTTTGTATGCAGCAGTGAGAGCTGTTTCAGCCGTTTTTTTGTCTCCGGCTTTTACTGCATCATTGATAGCTCGAATAGATTTTCGAACGGCAGTACGAGTATTGTAGTTACGCGCTTGTCTCTTTAACGTTTGCTTTACACGTTTTTTGGCTGACTTGATGATTGGCATAAGAAAATTCTTGAATCCTTAAAAATAGCCAGTAGAATATAGTGGTCTATCAACAGGTTGTCAAAGAAAAATTCATGAAAAAGATTGTACTTGCTTCTGGGAGTCCAAGAAGAAAGGAAATACTCGAGAAAATTGGATTAAATTTCGTCATAGATCCTGCACAGGATTTCAAAGAAATTCATCCAGAAAATCATAGTCCCAAGGCACTTCTGGAGCTGAATGCTCTGGGAAAAGCTCGAGAGGTCTCTAGTAGGCATGAAAATAGTCTGATTTTGGGCGTGGATACCATTGGTGTGTTCAGAGGGGAGATTTTAGAAAAACCTAAGGATAGGGCAGATGCTATTCGTATGATCTCAATCTTAGAGGGGGAAGTTCATGAGGTCTGGACCGCAATGGCACTAATTGATACGGAGACGGGAAAAGAACGGATCGTTATTGAAAAAACAAAAATCACTTTTGCTGAGCTGACTAATAAAGAGATCGAACAATATGTAGATTTTGATGAATCAATGGATAAAGCCGCAGCCTATGCAGCCCAGGGGAAAGCCGCTTTATTTATTAAGGGCTTTGAAGGAGATTATTTAAATGTTGTAGGTTTACCTTTAGCTCGATTGAATGAAGTTCTCAAGGAGTTTGACTTCCATATTCTGGATAACGTAGAGTGAAAACATCATTTAATTTCACCACGCCATGGGAAAGAAAGCAGGTAAGATCGCGCTCGGTATCGGGCTATTAACAGGAGCTATTACGGGACTCCTTTTTGCTCCTGAAGAAGGAAAAAAAATCCGTAAGAAAATCGCTGCAGGCGATACGAAGGGACTACTTGATGATGTGGTTAAGATGGGAGAGGAAATTGGAGATATGGTTGATGACATGATGAGTCGACCTCCAGTTCAAGATGCACTCGACAATGCCAAGGGTAAAATTGCAGAAGTGGCTGATTTAGAATATGAAGATTTGGACAATATGCTAAAGGAGGCCAGTATTAAGGCCGACGCATTTAAGAAAAAAGTGGCTGATTATGTAAAAGCCCAAAAGAAAGAACTAGATAAGCGAACAGGGGGTAAAAAGAAGACAACAAAGAAAAAATCTACGGCCAAGAAGAAAGCTCCTGCTAAGAAAAAACCTGCGTCAAAAAAGAAAGCAGCACCTAAAAAGTCAGAGACAAAAAAATCTACAACTAAGAAGAAAAAATCTTAGTTTCTGATCTTGGCCATATGGTCAATTCGTTTCTGAATCAGTTCAGCGGTCCCAATGTCTTTTCTAAAGAAAACGGGGCCGCTTATTGTTTCTGCGGCAGCTTGAGCAATTTGTTCAGCCTCTTCAAGTGTTTCTCCATGACCCACCATGGCAACTGCACGAGAGCCTAATAGGTAAAGGTGACCTTCTCGTTCATCAACCGAAGCAAAATAGGCTTTAGCTCCCTCAGGAAGAGGGTGAAGTCCAATTTGCTCATTCTTTACTGAGTTGTCTGGGTATCCTTCAGGCACTACATATTTTAGAACCGTAGCTTTTCGTTCAAATTCAATATTCAGTTGCTCTAAACGCCCATGAATCATGGCCTCACAAATTTCAATGAAGTCAGATTTAAGTAGGCTAAGCATGTTCATTGCTTCAGGATCTCCAAATCGTGCATTGTATTCAATCAGTCTTACACCATTTTTCACAGCAATAAAGCCTCCATATAGAAATCCAATGAAAGCTTGACCTGTTTCTTCCTTGAGTGCATCAACGACTCTTTGATTGATGTGCATTGCAGCATCAAAATCATCTTGGGTGAGGAAAGGTAAAAGATGATTGGCATCACTGTAGGTTCCCATCCCACCAGTATTTGGTCCAGTATCTCCTTCAAAAGCACGCTTGTGATCTTGAGCCATTGGACAAGGAACAATGGTCTTCCCATCAGAAAAACATATGAGTGAAAACTCTTCACCGACAAATTTTTCTTCTACAACCACTCGTCCATCCGACTCAATACATTCCATGGCATAGGTGAAGCCATCTTCAATTGAGTCTAGGTGCTCTCCAGATAATTTCACGCCTTTTCCTCCCTTGAGTGAGTCAGCTTTTACAACATATTCACCACCAAGTTTATTCATGAACTCTTTAATCCCTTCAGCTCCAGTGAAAACTTTAAATTCAGGGTTTCCGGGGATTTCATATTTAGTAAGTAGGTCTCTTGCGAAAGATTTTGAACTTTCTAACTGTGCCAAAATTTGATTGGGGCCCACACTTGGAACATTCATAGCTGCTAGGAAATCAACAATCCCATCAGCTAAGGGGTTTTCAGGGCCAATAACAGCAAAATCTGGGTTGAAGTGTCCTACAAAAGTGCGTAGTGCTTCAAAATCACTCAAGCTATTCCCTACATGATATTCTGTAGCCAGAGCTTTCAAAGCTGGGTTACTGGCTTTAGCAAAAACGGCCAAAGAACACTCTTGTGGGCTGTGCTTCAATGTTTCAGCAAGCACATGTTCTCGGGCACCATTTCCTACAATTAGAATTCGTTTCATGGGTGGGGTTAAATTAGTGGCACTTGCTTGTCTTCTTTTTCACTTCGGCTTGATTCAGCAGCACGAAGGACTTCTTCAGTCACGTCAGCAGTGGGGTAGTTCCCATCAAAACAAGCCATACAGCAATCTTCCAAAGCTGGGCTTCCTTCCGCTACGGTTTCCAGTAGGTCATCAAGTTCTTGATAGAAGAGTGCATCCGCACCAATTTGTTTTGCTGTTTCTTCAGTGCTGAGCTGATTGGCTACAAACTCTTTTCGACTTGGCATATCAATTCCATAAACACAAGGGTGACGAAGGGGTGGCGCACAAGAGGCAAAGTAAACTTTCTTGGCTCCCATTTCTCTCACCATTTGTACGATCTTTTTGGATGTATTTCCACGTACAATGGAGTCATCCACTAAAAGAATATTTTTACCTTCAATTTCTAAGCGAATAGGATTGAGTTTTCTTCGAATAGAGGTTTGTCGTTCTTCTTGACCTGGCATAATGAAAGTTCGTGCTACGTAGCGATTTTTCACTAAACCTTCACGGTATTTTACGTTCAATGCGTAGGCTAAAGGCACGGCCGAATGACGAGAGGTACTAGGCACGGGCATCACAACATCAATATCTAAGTTAGCTTCCTTGATTTTCTTAGCGAGTTTTTCACCCATTCTAAGTCGAGCTTTGTAGACAGACACATCATCAATCATAGTGTCTGGACGAGCAAAGTAGACATATTCGAATATACAAGGTGTGAACTTGATTTCATCAGTACAAACTTGTGAATCTAGATTTCCATCCATGTCTACCCATACGGCTTCACCTGGTTTTAGATCACGAATGGGTTCAAAACCTAAAACATCTAAGGCCACACTTTCAGAAGCAAAAATGGTTTCAGGTTTTAATGAGGTTTTTCTTTGTCCCATGATCATTGGACGAATTCCATGTGGATCACGGAAGGCAAGTATTCCTTGTCCAGCAATAACCGCAATAACGGCATAAGCACCTTTCACACGTTTATAAACTCCTTCCATTGCTTTAAACACATCCTCTTTACTGAGCTTTTTAACATCCAGTTTGTGAATTTCATCAGCGAGCACGTTAAGTAAAACTTCTGAATCTGACTTTGTATTCAGGTGACGCATGTCTGTGTTCAAGACTTGCTCTCGTAATTCTTCAGTATTTGTGAGGTTTCCATTGTGTATCAATGCAATTCCAAAAGGAGCATTAACATAAAAGGGTTGAGCTTCACGACTGTCATAGGTTCCTGCGGTAGGGTAGCGGACGTGAGCCATTCCCATGTTTCCACGAAGACGAGCCATTTCACTTTGTGTGAATACTTCACTCGCTAATCCATCGTCTTTTTGTATGTGTAATTGACCATCATAAGTCACCATTCCTGCCGCATCTTGACCACGATGTTGCAGCATCATGAGTCCATCATACAGTTGCTGAGCAACAGGTTCATTTGAGCTGATTCCGATGATTCCACACATAGTTTGATTGGGGATTAGAGCTTATGTTGGGCTTTGGTAGCAAGGACGGTGTTTTCCAAAAGACAGGCTACAGTCATGGGCCCCACACCTTTAGGAACAGGGGTGATGGCACTAGCAATTTTTTCTACTTCATCATAGTCGACGTCTCCACAGAGGCTTCCATCAGGCAGTCGATTGATTCCTACATCAATAATGACCGCTCCTTCCTTCACCATGTCTGCAGTTACAAATTTAGGACGTCCAATGGCAACCACAAGAAGATCCGCTTTTTTTGTGTGAGCCAATAGATCTTTGGTTCGACTATGACAAGTGGTCACTGTGGCATTTCGATTCACAAGCATCATGCTGATGGGCTTACCAACGATGTTACTTCGGCCAATCACCACGGCATCCATTCCACTAGGATCAATGTCATAGTATTCTAAAATTTTTGTAATTCCCTTAGGGGTACAAGGAGGGAGATCTTCAAAATTCCGACCAATCATTGTTTTCCCCATGTTTACGGCATGAAATCCATCAACATCTTTTGATGGATCTATAGCTTTAATCACTTCATCTCCATCGATATGTTCTGGCAATGGGAGCTGAACAATCATTCCATTAACGGAAGGGTCTTGATTCAATTTTTCAATATGAGCGAGAAGCTCTTTCTGACTCATGGTATCTGGAAAATCATGCTTTTCGCTAATCATTCCCACCTTTTCACAAGCTTTCTGTTTATGCCTTACATAAACAGCACTGGCAGGGTTTTCTCCAACCACAATAACGACCAGCTTCGGTCGTATTCCCTGAGCATTCAGTTGCTCCACGTCTTGCTTGAGGTCTTCTAGGAGAGAAGTCGATACTGTGCGGCCGTTAAGGATGGTCGCCATGCAAATCGTTTAATGTGTCAACATTCTACTGTTTTTCAGGAAAGATGCAACAGAAGTAACTGCCACAGTGTTTCATTCATCTTTTCAACGCCTTTCTGTAGCGGAACAACCGTCCAATTGTAACGTTCAGCCAATTCTAAATGCACTTGGCGTGAACGTTTCATGAATTCGTCATTGCTTTCATGGAGGTGGCCATTTTCAGCTGCATCCATGAACCGTTCTCCATCAATCATGATCGCAAGGTCTTCTTTTACTAGGTGTTTATTCATAGATTCTAGCCACTCTGTTGAGGCACCTTTTACGGTACCCCAGGCAATACCTGTTCCAATGTAGTCTTCTGCAATTACAATTTTACCTTCAGAAAGCCATTGTTTTAATTTGGGCTCAAATTGATATCGATTAAGGGTGAACCACATCTGTAATTCTTCTTCAGTGATTTTTTGTGCATCTCCACTCCTAAGAAAGGAGTTTAAATACGTACCAGTAGGCTGAATTTCATAAACGGGAAATTTAACATAAACCGCATCGTGACCTGCTTCCTTAAGTCGTTCGACCAGGCGAAGTGCTTGTGTCGTTTTCCCAATATTATTGATTCCGTACAATGTGATTAGCATGTGCCGAGTTTAATCGATTTACGGGGGAGTGCAAGTTGACAGCTGACCCCTCTCATTGTACGATTCGGCTAAGTGTCTTTAGCCCAAAGAAATGTTAAAACCCAGAGAATATGTCTATGCTCTTTGTATGGGAAGCTTAGTTGCTGTTGGACTTGTAAATCATTGTGAGGGAGAAAAGGTGGCTTCAGAGCCAGAACCTAAAGCCAAGGAGCAACGAGTATTGCCTACAAGAACTCACGTTGATGATGGACGAGAGGAGTTTAGGCGAGCCCTTTCAGTGGGGTGTCAGGGGAGCCGATTTGATTCAGGTGATGATTTTGTTCATGAAAGGGAAGATCAAGCATTAAGCATTCATCCTGTGCCTGATGATATTATTTGTAGAGAAGAGCTCAAAGCTTTTCTCTTGGGAGATAATGGTGATGGCACTGGAGATGATTATGGTGATTGTTTGGAAATGCTTGATAAAGCAGATAGGCAGGAGCACAGAGATTTTATGACGGTGAGGCATTTTATGCAGACTCATGTGCCTTCATACATGACTAGAGTGGAATACGATAATGCTTTTGAAGATGATCTCTTGTATTTAGAAGAAGCTTTAGGTGATGATGTGATTTGGGATGAGGAATTAGGTTCAGAGCCTCTACTCAGTGGTGCTCATCATGAATATATAACTAATCGAGGACAATCAGGTAAATTCACACCTATAGATTTAACATTTTCTATCAGAGCGGTTTATGAAGACGATGGAGAAGTGATTTACTTTGGAAATGGAAAAAGGGAATCTAGTGGTCAGTGGTGCTATAACAATGATTCTTATGAAGACCCACTAGAGGCGTTTGATTCTCTAGTGGAAAATTGTGATTCAGTAGACTAGTTCTACTAGTCAGTACTCCCAAAGCCACCACGGTTTTCACTGTCGACACTGTCCACTTCCTCCCATTCAAACTTGTCGACTCTGACAAAAACACCTTGGGCAATTTTTTCACCTTTTTCTATGGTGACATCCTCACCTGAGAAGTTGTAGACTTGGATTTTAATTTCATCTTTTGGTCCACAGTAGTCTTGGTCAATCACTCCAAATCCATGAGGTGGAGTTAGGCCTTTTTTACGTGGGGTGCTGCTTCGTGATGCCACAACAAGCATATAGCCTTCGGGCACTTCAACAATAATGTTGGCTGGAATGAGCTCAATGTTTCCATTTGAAATCACCGTGCTTTCCCGAGCAAGAATATCAAAACCTACACTTCCATCTGTTTCATAGATGGGGAGTGGAAGTGTCTTATCGAGTCGTTTAATTTTAACTTTCATGCTTTGATTCTATCAAAATAAAAAGACCCACCCAAGGGCAGGTCTTTTCGAGAGAAGAGTATTTTATTAGAGTTCTGTCATAACTCCATTTGCGTCCATAGGAATCCCAGGACCCATAGTTGTGGTGAGTGTAAGTGATTTAACGTACACACCTTTCATCTTTTCAGGCTTTTTAGATTGAACGGCCTTGAGGTAAGTGACAAGGTTTTCTTTGAGATCTGCATCTGAGAAAGAAACTTTACCAACTACATTATGAAGGTTTCCATACTTATCGTTTCGGTATTCAACTTGTCCTTTCATGATTTCAGTCACCATTTTTGTCACGTTTGGTCCAACCGTTCCAGCCTTTGGATTAGGCATTTTACCAGCTTGACCAAGTGTACGTGCAATTTTAGCAATTTGCTTCATCATATCAGGAGTGGCAACGGCTTTATCAAAGTCCATCCATCCTTTTTCGATTTTTTCAATAAGGTTGTCGTTTCCAGCTTCAACGGCTCCAGCCTTCTTAGCTTCATCAATCATGTCATCACCTACAAAGGCAATCACTTTCACGACTTTACCTGTTCCATGAGGAAGGGCAACAGTAGCTCGAACTTGCTGATCAGCTTGTTTTGGATCAATCCCAAGATTCATGTGAACCTCAACGGATCCATCAAATTTAGTTACTGAAGTTTCCTTAACGAGCTTTAGAGCTTCGTCTAGGCTGTATCGAGCTTCGCTATCTACCTTTGCGGCAGCATCACGGTATTTTTTACCAGACATATAAAAGGGGTTAGGTGGTCAAACACTAGCTCTGGGCTAGCTTCCACGTATAAATATTAATTAAGCGTTCCAGTCTACTTGAACACCCATTGAACGAGCAGTACCAGCCATAATCTTCATAGCGGCATCGATGTCGTTAGCGTTCAAATCTTCCATCTTAATCTTTGAAATTTCCTCAAGTTGAGTCTTCGTGATAGTTCCAACCTTGTTCTTATGTGGCTCACCAGATCCTTTTGGAAGGTTAATAGCTTTCTTAATTAGAATAGCTGCTGGTGGTTGCTTTGTAATAAAGCTAAAGGTTCGATCTTCGTAAATCGAGATTTCTACAGGGATGATAGTGTCACCCATAGAACCCGTCTGATTATTAAACTGAGTACAGAATTCTTGCATGTTTACCCCGTGTGGACCTAGAGCGGTACCAACAGGAGGTGCAGGGTTAGCTTTCCCGGCAGGAATTTGGAGTTTTACTATCGCAGTTATTGCTTTGTCAGACATGGTATTCGTTAATTAGCCCGCAAAATCTACAGAAGGACGCGCTTGGAGTCAACTCAATTTTACAGTAATCCCTCGAAGATATTCTTCATGGTCTCATGGTTCCGATGCGCATACTCAAATGCATAGATCGTCTCTCCTGACTTGATGACCAAATGCACGGTTTGACTCTTGGTCACATGGTTGAAGTAAAATGATGCATCCTTATAATTGTTCACCTCATTGACCGTTCCAATATCTGTTTGACCTGAGCCTGCTTGTCTAAGCGCAAGGTAGCCTTGAAAACTAGCGGTCTCATTAGGGTATTTAATTTCATATATGGAGCCAATGTAGCTTTCGCCATCAAAAAGATTCCACTGGTAGGTGAAGGCGCTAATGTCATTGTAGGGTAGGAATTGGAAGACGTATCCTGAGTAGATGGTGTCTTTTAGAGTGGGGTCAAAGAAACCTGCTTCAATGAAAAGATCTTCGCTCATTAATGGGCTTAAAACTTCCAGTTCAATCGATTCGCTGCTGAGGTCAACAGGTTCATTGGTGATTTCATCTTTTGGTTCTTCATCTTCCTCTAGCTCTGTGGGCTGAACAGGTAGTTCTTCTGCAGGGAGTGAAGTTTCAGTTTCTTCCTCCACTACCGTCGGAGTTTCGTCAGTGCTTTCAAGTTCTTCTAATATTTCTTCAGTGACTGGAGCGGCATCATCTTTCTTTAGGTAGTCATGAAAAATCAGATCTCCGATCACTAAAATAATGGACAAAGAGAGTATGGCCGAGAAGACGGTGAATTTTTGCATAACGTGGTCTTTAGTGCTTTACTTTTATCGTGAATATGAACTTTCGTCAAAAAACTCTGAGTCTGATTCTTCTGACGGCCATGACCTTCGGGGCTTGTACTAGCCCAAAAGTGGAATCTGGTGATTCCGCACCTACGGTCGATACAAATCTTCAGGGCTATATTATGGTTCATCTTGAGCCACATTCAGAGGTTGATCTGGACGAACATTGGGTCTACCTTCAAGAATTGATAGAACTTTCAGATAGCTATGATCATAAATTGACATTGAGCTTCACAGCAAACTGGGAACCCTTGCTTTTGAATGATTCTGAGGCGCTTGCTTTGGTTCATGAATGGGAAGCAAATGGTCATGAAATCTCAGCTCATCATCACGAAACGACGCATGCGGCATGGGACGGCTACACCAATGATCCCTCCTATAGAAAGGATCCCAGGTATAAAGGAGATATTGAAGATATGATGGAAATCATTTATCAGTTCTCTGCGACAGGAAGTGTACTTAGCGGAAGCATGAAAGATCCAGGTTTGGATTGGCCAGAAGGTCTACTGTATAGAAGTTACGGTTCTGTTAAAGACAAGCTAGACAATTTAATGTCACTTCCACTTGAGGAGGTGATCAATGAGGAAACGGTGCTTACGCTAACGAAAGCAGCTTATTTAACGGGTAAGCCAGTGGACGTTGAGCTTGGGGATATTGAAGAAGCTATACTTGGAGCATATGAAGGGGAGGTCCTGGGGCTCACCCTTTCGGATGAGAGTTTCTCTAACTCAGGGGTCTTCGATGGCGTGGAAGATCTATTTGTTCTTTTGGCTGAGGAAGGGGTGCAGATTCAAACACTAAGTTCCTTGCTCGACTAGAGCAAAAAGAGCAAGCATTGCTGCTCACTCTTTTCTTTGATTTGTCTTCGCCTAGGAGCTACTTCTTTTTGACTTGGTCAAAATCAAGCTCAACAGGTGTTTCTCGTCCGAAGATGGAGATCATCACCTTAACTTTTCCTTTCTCTTCATCAATTTCTTTAACGACTCCTTCGTAAGTTGCAAATGGTCCATCAAGGATCATAACAAGATCTGATTCTGAAAGTGTGATCTTGAACTTAGGTGCGTTGTTGTCTTCATCTAGGTATCGTTCAATCACTCCAAACTCTTCAGCAGAAACAGGAACAGGAATGGTTCCAGATCCTACGAATCCAGTTACATTTGGTGTGTTTCGTACTACGTACCATGATTCATCATCTACAGCCATGTGTACGAGAACGTACCCAGGGAATAGACGTTTCTTTTCAGTCTTAGGTTTTCCTTTTTTAACTACAATTTGAGTTTCTTTTGGGACAATTACATCAAAAATTTTGTCTTGCATGTTCATTGACTCAATCCGTTGAAGGAGAGCGGTTCGCACTGCGTCTTCATACCCACTGTAGGTGTGGATCACGTACCAATGACGTCCGGTGTTTTTTGCTTGTTTGGCCATGCTTATTATTTAAGGTTATCAAGGGCGAGCTGGTAAAGCTCATTGAATCCAAGGTCAAGAGCACCAATGAGTAGCACTACTAGAGTTGAAACCGCCATAGTGATCCCTGTAAGGAGAATGGTTTGTTCATTAGTGGGCCAAGTGATCTTTCCGTACTCTTCAAGAGCCTCTTTGGTGAATTTCTTGAAGGGATTCATTTTTTTTGCAGTAGATTTTGCAGTCATATTTGTGGTGGTTATCCCAAAAAAGCCTCGCGGCTTTTGATCTATATGTATTCTACCCTTGGAGTACGGCGAAATGCAAGCTAAAATAGGTTCAACAAACGCCACTAAAACTAGATTATGCGCGCAGAAACAGCGTCCTTGTCCTACCAAAAGCTTCTTCCATATTTCATTGCAGCACTTTTGGGCGCTCTCCTTGCTTTTATTCCAGAGGTTAGTGCAGGAGGCTTTCTGCCTTTGCCTGATAATTCTGATTTAGACGTGACAGCCCCTGAAGGGGATGACGCAATAGAGAAGTTCGGAAATGCGCTAGGGCCTGTGGCTCGAGTCATACGAATTATCATAGGAGCTGTTTCAGTCCTTCTTATTGTGATGTCTGGTTTCATTATGGTTGTGAAGGGAGACAGCGAGGATGCGATTACAAAAGAGAAAGATGCAATCAAATACGGAATCATTGGTCTGATGATGTTGAGCATCGCAGGGCCAATCGCTGAGATCTTTGACTTTAGACAGGGGAATTACCTTGCGGATGCCGAATCCTTCGTGGAAAGGGCACAGATTTTTGGAGATACCACTCAGATGATTATTACCTTTATTAAGTATTTCCTTGGGAGTTTGGCTGCTCTTTTCTTTGTTCGTTCCGGAGCATTGCTCATTTCAGATGGGGCAAATGAAGATACGGTTTCAAAGGAGAAGAAGGCGATGGCGGTTTCAGCCGCAGGTTTATTGATGGTGATACTATCGGATCTTGTGGTGAAGCGAGTTTTCTTTGTTGCTGAATATAGTGAAGATGCTGAAGCAACGATTGTGGCGATTGACCAAAGTGAGTTCATAAGTCAGGTGGTTGGTTTTACAAATTTACTCGTAACTTTTGTGGGGCCAATCATGATGTTGGGGCTTGTCGCAGGAGGGGCACTTTATGTGACCGCAGGAGGCGATGAAGAAAGAACAGGACTCGCGAAGAAGATTCTTATGAATTCTATTATTGGTGTGATTATTATTTATGGTGCTTTTGCCATTGTTTCTACCCTTGTAAGCGGACAATTCTAAATGTTTAAAAAAACAATACTCTCGGTGCTTTTAGCCTTCACTCTGCTCATGCCTTCAGCCATGGCAATTTCCACGTCTGGTAGTTCTGGAGGAACAGGAAGTGCTTTCGATTATAAGAACTTTTTAGAGGACTTGGCTGATGGTGTGGAGGATGTGAGTGACTCAGAGGATAGTGATGGAATTGAGCTGACTACCTTTCAAGACGATCTAAATGAGGATGGTGTTGGGGGTATCTTAGGGGCTATCGACACTTTCTTGGATTTCTTTAAGCTGATTGTGGCGCCTATCACCGTGCTCTTTATGGTGACAATGGGGCTGAGAATGGTAGTAGCTGGTAAAGACAATGAGGAGGCGCTTACCAAGTCAAAGAATTACATGACCTATGCCTTGATGGGGCTTCTGACTATTTTTATGGCAGACACGATTGTGAATGTGTTCTTTGGTGGTGAAGGAGAAATTTTCCGAGAAGGGGAAGCAGGGGCTATTGCCTTTGGCCAGCGGTCGGCAACTCTATTCCAAGGAATATACAGTTTGGTTCAAGTTGTGATTTCTGCGATTGCCGTATTCTTTTTAGTTACTGCTGGATTTAGGTATGTGGCAGGTTCTTATAGTGATGATCAGATTGGGAAAGCAAAGAAGCAAATCACTTGGTCTATTGTTGGGCTCTTTGTCATAGGAGTTTCTGAGTTTGTAGCTAAACGTGTTCTGTTCCCAGATCAGGGAACAAGACTGGGAGTGCTTGAGGCTAAGGAGTTATTTGCTCAGGTTACGAATTTCATTGCAGGGACACTCGGGACACTTTCTTTCGCTTTTCTTTTGTATGCAGGCTTCCTGTACATCTCTGGATCAGCCAACGAAGACAATGTAGGGAAGGCAAAGAAGATAATGATAGGAGCATTTCTTGGCTTGCTGCTGGCAGCTGCAGCCTTCGCAATCACAAATACAGTTGTAGAGCTTGATGCATCCCGTTAATAAACACTATAATATCTAGGAATTGATTCACGCCATGATCCAACGCCACAAGAAAATTGCCTTATCTCTGGTGATGACTTCCGTCATTATCTTTGGCGCTCCATTGTCGTCTGCACTTAATATTAATTTGGATACTAATACCGAAGATGCAGAACTTGACTCATGTTCTAGTGCTGAGGGAGGGCTTAGTACTTCATTGGGGTGTGATACCGATGGAGTGATTGATTTCACAACCTACTCCGGAAGTTTAGAGGGGCCTGATTCTACAGGTTATGATGACGCACTGACTCAAAATGCAGATGCACGTACTTTCATTCAAACGGTTGTAAACTATGGACTTTCCTTTTTAGGTTTGTTCGCAGTGATTATGGTGATTTATGGAGGGGTGCTCTATGTGCTCAGCCGGGGGGATGAAGATATGGCAAGTAAAGGGCGAAAGACCATTGGTTATTCAGCCATTGGGATTTTGATTGTTCTTGGTTCATTTGCCATTGTAAATACTCTTATTAACGCCGGTGGAGGCGGAGGAGCCTCTGATACTCTAGGTGGAGGTTTAGATGGGACAACCATTAGTGATGCTGGGGCAAATTTCGATGTAGAGGATGTTCTGGGTGAGTTGGAAAGTGTGGCCACTGAATACATTGCCGCTTATGAAACTCTAATAGACATTAAGCAAGAGGTGGATTACATGAATTCCATCGAGCTTCCTTATGAGTTAACTTTGAAAACTGAATCAAAGGGGACTCAGGGCTTTTCAGACAAAGTGGACAACGCCTTGTCTGGTGAAGGAGCACAAAGTTCAGATACAACCAATTATATCGATACGGGGGCATTGAATGATTTTATCAATGCCATGGTGGATGGAGCTCAGGATGTGCAAAGGGCTTCTGATAATCTGAGTAACGCTTATTATGTAGCGAACCAGATGATTGGTTACTATGCTTCAGGTGTTGCCTTGGATGAAGACCTCTTGTCCAGTGCGTCCATCTTGTCCACACTGTCTAAAGCGCTTGTTCCTTCTGCGTTTGCAAATGATTACATAAGCGGTGCGGTGGATGAGATTTCTCCTGGTACTTGTAGCCAGTTGATAGGTGAAATTGAAAAAGATAAAACAAAGGATAAGACGGGGCTTACAAGCTCAAACGAATACACCGCGACTACAGAAATTCTTTATGAAGAAACTTGTGAACTGATTGCTGCCTTAGATGCGGCTGCAGAACAGGATTTTATTGATTCCGTGGATGCTTTGGCATCAAGAATTGGTAATGATGAAGACGAAGGAGTTAGAGCTTTGTTCTCAAGCGATTTGACCGGTGCTTCTAGTTTGAATGTGATCACATCAAACTTAGGAACGGTGAATCGTTTGATTGCTTTGTCTAAGACGGAGCTCACCGTAACTACAGTTCAGGACATTATTGCGGCCTTGGATGAAGCCTATTCTTCAATTGAGCAAATTCAATTTGTTGCTGTCGTTTTGGACGTGAGTGCAACAACAGGTAATGCTCCAATGGTGGTGGCCTTTGATGTAGTAGGAACGGAAGATCCAAGTGGGGTGAGTGTGATTGACACAAATATTGAGTGGGATCTTGATGGTGATGGGAAATTCAATACCCCCTCGGATGCAAGTTATAATGGGGGACAACCCGCTCAAGGATATTCAGTCAGTGCTACTTATGAGGATGCAGGTTCTTATCAAGTTCGTGTGAGGGTGAAAAGTGCGAGTGATGAAGGTGATATCGCAGCAGGAGTGGCGGGTGTGACCGTTAGTGTGGATCCACGTCGATCTCAAATCGTATTGGATGGGATTGCTGGAGGGGAGACAACGGAAATCGCTAATTTTACTGGAGCAACCGTGCATCAATATATTGATAAAGATTCTTATCGTGTGACGGAGGCTGAAGCGGAATCAGGTATTACTTTTGATGCTTCTCGCTCGCTAGATGGAAATGATGACCCACTTGCATATATTGAATGGGACTTTGGAGATAGTGAATACATGGATGGCTCATGGGGAGGTGATAATGTTTCACCGACTCATTACTATTCAGCGGGTGCTTATGACATTTCACTCACTGTGACGGATAATGTTGGAGCGGAAGATAGAAAGTTTTTCACACTTTATGTGGGGTCTCCCGCAGCTCGTATCAGCTACCTTCCAAGCACGGGGGTGGTAGGAACTGAGTTTAATTTTGATGGAAGTGGATCGTCTACGGATGTAGGGTCTATCGTTAGTTATTCATGGAGTATTTCTAGTGATGACGGGCCCGTTGATCTCAGTGATTCCGGCGGGTCTACCTTAGAACATACTTTTGATTCACCGGGTGTTTACACCGTTCAATTGCAGGTTTCTGATAGTAGTAACAATACTGACTCTGCTTCAGTATCTGTCCTTGTTGAGTCAACGCCTCCGGTGGCCTACTTTGAATGTGAGTCTCAAGATGAAAGTAAGCCAGGGACATTAAGCTGTGATGCCGGTGATAGTTACGATCCAGATGATGATGAGCTCTCTTACTTGTGGGATTTTGACGGAGAGGAAGATGAAGACTTTGAGTATTTGGAAGGAGATGAGACTTCTGAAGAAGTAGTGGTCCGATTTTTAGAGGCTGATTCCTACAACTTCTCACTTTTGGTTACGGATGATCAGGAAGAAGACTTACAAAAGTCTGATCTTCATGAGGCAACATATGTAATCACTTCAGTACTTGAATTGGAAATGGAACTTGATGGTGATGCGGCTTATAACTTGGGTCCAGACGGAAGTGTAGATGTAGATGTGATTGGAGAAACAACGGGAAGTTCATTGGAGATTGATTGTGGGAATTCTACGTCAAATTACACGACCTCATTGTCTGGAGGGCGAGCTATCCTTGCATGTACTTATGAAACAGCGGGTATCTATAGTGCAACAATGAAGGCCTATGATGAAGATGGACATTCAATTTCAGACACTCAGCGTATTTATATTGGCTCTGGAGAGGATCCGATTGCGGTGATTGATGTTGATGGAAATGGAGAAGACATTAGTTTTGACGGTGATACGGTATATGGAAACGTACAAACCAAATTTACTTTTGATGCTTCAAACTCTGTTAATATTGATGGCTCAACAGATAGTCTCAGTTACAGTTGGAATTTTGGGAATGGAAAGACTTCATCCAGTCAAAATGTGACCACAACTTTTGAGGAGATTGCAACGTACACAGTAACGCTTAGTGTTCGAGATAAATCAGATAATTCAATTGCTTCAGAAACCAGTATTAATGTAGAAATTGCACCTATCCCACCTCGGATTAATGGGCTTAGCGTTATTCCTCAAGGGGATTCATTGGAAACTCCTGTTAAGGTGACCGTGACGGTAGATGCAAATGATGAAGATGGAGATATTGAATACATTAAGGCTTGGTATTACGACTTAAATGATACAGCTGAAGCCTTAGGAACCGTGATTGCACAATCAAACGAGTTCTCAATGACTTTGAATACGAATGGTGAGGAGGGAGATGAGGTCAGCTATGGTTTTGCTGTTGAGGTTACCGATTCTGACAATATGACGGTGACAAGTGATGAAGAGCTTTCGAATGATGAAATACCAACCCTAACCGTGATTAATGGTCCAAATGATTCACCTGAAGCTCATTTCTCTGTTGATTTAACTTCAATTTATATTGGTGAGGAGATCACCTTCGTGAATGAATCTTTTGACCCTGATGGTGAAATTGTTTACTCATGGTGGGATATTGGAGCAGATGGGGTGCACAACGATGAACCTGAAGAGGGAGCTTCATCATTGAGTTATACCTTCACACAAATTCATCCTGATGGGATTGATGTCCGTTTAAAGGTTGAAGATAATTCTGGTGCAACGAGTACCTCAGATACCGTTACAATTTTTGTTGATACCTTAGCTGAAGAACCCGACGCGCGTTTCCTTGCTGATATTTCAGGGACGACTGTTGATTTCACTAATAATTCAGATATTGATGAAGAGAATGGTGTAGCGCTTCAAGGAGTGTACTGGGATTTCGATTTATCATTAGACTCAGATGGGAATGGAGAGACTGATGATGATTTTGATTCATTTGATGAAAACCCATCATGGACTTACCCAGAGTTAGGCGTTTATCAAGTGATGATGACAGTGGTGGATACAGCCGGACAAATGGATACGGTCACTCAAGACGTGAGTGTTTTGGATACAGAGGATCCAGTTGCCGCTTTCAGTTATTCCGTAGAAGATAAACAAGTAAAATATAAAAATGAATCTTTTGTTGATGAAGACAATGGAGTGGATATTCGGTCTTACGCATGGGACTTTGACCTGGACTATGATGCCGACGATGATGGAGAAACAGACAATGATGTAGATAGCACGAAGAAAAGTCCTACCGTTGAGTACGATGATTTTGGAAGCTATGAAGTTTCACTCACGGTAGTGGACACTTATGGTAAGGAAGATGTTTATCAAGAAACAGTAGAGGTGGCAGATCCTGTTCAACCCGTAGAGGCTGTGCTGACTTCAATTCCTGAACCAAATAACAATGGTCAGATTGTACTTACTGGAACAGAGGGTGATGTAACGTTCTTCTTTAATGCTGAAGGAGGAAGTGGAACCTTTACTTATCAGTTTGATAAAAATATTTTCTACGATACGAACCAGGACGGAACTCGTGATAACGACATTGATTATGCAGATGAAGATTCAGGAACATGGACCACACCATTCTTTGAATCTTATGGAACTATTGTGGTCGAATTAACAGTGACAGATGATGAGACGGGAGAGATGGACAAGGAAGCTATTCAAGTAGTTTTCCAAGGTTCAATGGGAGGGGCAAATTTAATTAATGCGACTCCTCAATCAATGATGCTTTTAATTCTCAGTGCTGTGCTCGCCGCCATTGGTGGAGTGGCATTGATAGCTTTTAAACCAAAATTTAATAACTAATCATGGACGATCAAATTCCAAACCCCACGCCTGATCAACCCATAGAGCCTGTTCCACAAGCTCCTATGCCTGAACCGGCTCCTACTGTGCCTGCACAAACTAATCCAGAGCCTGTAGTTGTTCCTACACCTGCACCAACAGAACCTCTTGCTACAGAGCCTCAAGTAGCCGCTGCTCCAGTAGAAGCAGTTGCACCTGTTGTGGCCGCTCCTGCATCTCCACAGCCAGCCCCTGTTGCGCCTGTGAAAGCAGTGAAGAAGGCGCTAACTCCTGAAGAGAAGAAAGCCAAACGAAAGGAGGCAATGAAACGTTTATCCATTGTTAGTATCATTGGATTTCTAGTCATTATCGTGGGGATAGTGGCGTGGGCCTTTTTAGTTGGACAAGAGCCACTTGGATTATTTGCTTCACTTGGGATTTCTCAATTGAAATTCAATGCTTTCTTAATGAAGGTGTTTAATATCTTATTTGGTCTGGCTATTTTTGCGGCTTTGATTGGAACACTAATCACCTTGGTGAAGAGTTTGATGGTTAAAAAAGAAGAGTTAGAGAAGAAAAAGAAAATGTCTAAGAAGGCGTTGAAGATGGGGCTTGGATTCTTTGCTACAGCGGTGATTTGGCTTGTAGGAATCTTTGTCCTTCAACCTATTTTGGTCACTGAATCGGTTTATCAAACTTACATTCAAACAACACCAGAGGACACCATTGGTTTAACGGCTCCTATTGAAATTATATTTGATGCGTCAGCAATCCCCGTAGATACCAGTGTTTATACGATCCTGTCTTACAGCTGGACTTTCGGAGATGGTGATTCTGGAACAGGAGTTGCAGTAGCTCACCGATACACAGAAAAGGGAAGCTCAGACGGACGTTACACCGTATTGCTGGATGTCGACTACATGGATATTAAGAGCGGAGAACAATTTGATGCTCAATTCTCAACTGAGGTTGTGATTGCAAATGAACAAGTGGCCGCAAGTTTTATTGCAAGTCCAGAGGCAGGTGAACTTCCACTCGATGTGACTTTTGATGCCAGTGCATCCACTGATCCAGATGGAGAAATCATTGCCTATGAATGGGATCTTGATGGCGATGGACGCTTTGATGATGGAGAAGGGGAACTCGTTGAATACACTTATACTCAAGAAGGAGAGTTTGAAGTCACACTTCAGGTGACAGATAATAATGGGGAGGTGGACACAGCAACAATGATGATTGAGGCGGGAAGTGTAGGAGGCTTAAAAGCCGTAATCACCAGCACAGTGCCTCAAGGAGAAACTTATATTTTAGGTGAAGAGTATAGTTTTTCTGGTGACAATTCAGAAATTAGAGATGGAAATATTTCGCGATATGAATGGGATTTCGGTGACGGAGAAACTCAATCAGGACGGAATGTTTCTTACACTTATGAAGAAGAAGGGGACTACACCATTGTTCTTACTGTAACGGATGCTCAAGGGAATGAAGATATTGATGAATTAGATATATCGGTCATTGATGAAGGTTCTCCTCCACAAGCAGGAATCAGCACCGAACCCAATTCTACTGCAGATCGAGTGACGGGAACCGTACCATTCACCGTTGAGTTTGACGGAACGGCTTCAGTAGATCCTGATGATGACATTGTTGAATATGAATGGGACTTTAATGCTGATGGTCTGACCGATGAAACAGGAAGCACCACAGAGTACACTTTTGATGAAGTGGGTGAATATGAAATAGGTCTAAAGGTTACTGATTCGGTTGGGAATGAATCCACTACTTTTGTCACCGTTGATGTGACAGAACAAGGGGTCGTAGCACGATTAGAAATTGATAAATCAAATGGAGAGGTGCCATTAACCGTTCAATTTGATGCCTCTGGCTCTACTTACAATGAAGGAAATATCGTAGCTTACGAATATGACTTTGGTGATGGTAATACCACTACAGGAGGATCAAATCTAAGTTACAAATATAAGTCAGTAGGAACTTTCTCAGCCAGTGTGATGGTTCTAGGTGATGATGGTGAATCAGACACGGCAGAAGTTCAAATTGTTGTTCGTCCAGTATCTCTCACCTCATGTTTCACGGTGAATACAGATACAGGAAGTGCACCTTTGTTTGTGACCGTGGATCCATCATGTTCTCAAGGAACGATTGAGGATTATCACTGGGACTTTGGTGATGGTGATGTGAGCTTCGATAGAAAACCAGAAACTCATATTTATTCTGAAAAGGGAACTTATACAATCACGCTCGAAGTCACGAGTGATGCAGGACTAGTTGAAGAGTTCAGTAAGACGATTACAGTGAGATAAGCACTATGGCTGATTCTGTATGCATTCTTCTGTTTAATTCAAAGAATGAGCTCCTGATTCAAGTCCGTTCAAAAGATGAAAAAGACTACCCGTTGCATTGGGACTTCAGTGCAGCGGGTAGTGTTGAATTAAATGAAACACCAAGCTTTGCAGCTAAGAGAGAATTAAGAGAAGAGCTAGGGCTGAACTTAAATCTAGAACCTTTATTTGAGGTGAACTTTAAGAGGCAGAGTCTAATTCTATATAAAGGTTTTTTGGATGAAGCTCCTTCTGATTTTGGTCATGAAGTAGAAGAGGTATTTTTTATGTCTTTGGAGTCACTCATTCAAAAACAGGATAAAGAGAAACTTCATCCTGAGTTTAAATATGTTTTGGATGAGTACCTTACTCTCGATTTGGCTGAGTCATATCAGCAGGGTTAAGTTGATTTTTATATTCATCTGGAACAATGTCACCGAAAGGAACTCCTTGTTCAACCGATTGATTCACCCATTCTGCGACTTTTTTGTAGCCAACAATGGGTGCAAGGGCTGTAGCCATGGCTGTACTTAGGTTGAGCATGCTTTCCATCTGTTCAGCTCGTGCTACGATGCCTTGGATACATTTCTCATTAAACATATTCATCCCATTCGTAAGGATTTCTATCATGTGGAGAAGATCCCACATGATGAGAGGCGTGTACCAATTGAGTTCAAGTTGTCCTTGTTGTGCAGAGAGTGCAATTGCGTGATTTAAGCCCATTACTTGTACACAGATTTGGCTCATGCATTCAACAATAGATGGATTCACTTTTCCGGGCATGATCGATGAACCGGGTTGAACTTCAGGAAGGCGTATTTCTGCAAATCCAGCAAAGGGACCACTGCTCATTAATCTTAAATCGTTTCCTATCCTAAGGAGCTCAGTGGACAAACTAGACAAGGCTGCTGAAACGGCTTGAAAGGCAGACATGCTGTGAGTGGTTTCAATCTTATTTTCTGCTGGAGTGAAGTCTTGCCCCGAGAGTTTAGAGAGCTCAGCACATATTTTTTCTGAAAAATCTGGATGGGTATTGATTCCTGTACCCGTAGCAGTCCCTCCAATTCCTAAGTGATTAAGTTCACTTCGAGCAGCATCAAGACGTGCTAAGGCATGACGAATGGCACTTGCATAGGCTGCAAATTCTTGGCCCAAACTTACAGGAACAGCATCCTGTAAATGCGTTCGTCCAACTTTGATGTGGTCTTTGAATTCACTCGCTTTCATTTCAAAAGCACCGATTAAATCGGTACCTGCTTTCATTAGAGCTTGAAGGTCAACTAGAGCAGCAATACGAATTGCAGTAGGGGTGGTGTCGTTTGAGGATTGAGCCATGTTCACGTGGTTGTTGGGATGAACAAATTCATAAGTTCCGAGTCCACCTCCCATAATTTCATTGGCACGATTGGCCATGATTTCATTTAAATTCATATTAAACGGAGTTCCTGCCCCCGCTTGATAAATATCCAGTTGGTAAAACTCATCAAATTTCCCATCAATGAATTCATTTCCTGCTTGATGAATCGCTTCAGCGATAGAAGCATCTAGATGACCCAACTCTACATTCACTGTTGCTGCCGCCATTTTTATCCAAGCAAATGCTTTTTTAAATGATGGGGCTGCTTTCAATGATGAGTTTTGAAAATTTCCAGAGGCTCTGGTGGTGAAGCTTCCATAATAAGCATCCTGAGGGACTTGAACGGATCCTAGGCTATCTTTTTCTTCACGAGTCATGTTGATGGGTTAAGATTTAAATCCGAGTCCAATTATGTAGGTTTCATAACTACGATCTCTACATGCTTTGGGTTTGAATACTTTAACAGTTTTGAATTTTCTTTTTACTCGTCTTAACAGCCATTGAAAATCAGCGCCTTCAAAAACTTTTCCTACAAAATGACCTCCAGGTTTTAAGACTTGGGTAGAGATGTATAGGGCTTGGTCGGTGAGTTCGGCACTCAAGCCTTGATCTACATCTTTAATCCCACTTGTTTTCGGGGCAAGGTCACTGGTGAGTACATCAATTTTTTCAAATCCCTTGGATTGAAGGGCTGCCATAACTTCTTCTTTATTGAAAATATCTGCCTTCATTCGGTGTACATTCGGACGATCAAAAGCCTCTATATCTTGAAGGTCAATTCCAAAAACCTGACCTTTATCTCCTACAAGTTCTAAAATAACTTGCATGAAGCTTCCTGGTGCAGCTCCTAGATCGACAACCGCATCTCCTTTTTTTATTAATTTGAATTTTCTTTGAATCTCTTTGAGTTTGTAAGCACTTCGAGCTCGGTAGCCTTCTTGTTTTGCTTGTTGAAAGTATTTATCTCGGACGACAAAGGATTGACTCATAATGGAGATTTCTTAGGTTTCCCATCCGCACGAGGATATTTCTCAGGTGTTTCTGCTGTTTTAATAAACTTCAGAATAACGCGAGATTCCCCAGAGGGAAGATTGTATTCATGTTCAGTATCAAGCTCAAGTTCTAATAGCTCCATGGCTTCTCGCGCATCATTGATTTCATCAATGTAGTTTGAGCCCTTCCATGCATAGAGTTCGCCACCTACTTTAAGAAAAGCAGCAACATATTCTAGAAGCACAGGAAGAGGAGCAACGGCACGAGCCGTCACAATATCAAATTGAGCTCGATAGTCGGGGTTGTGTCCAAGTTTTTCAAAGCGTCCAGACATGATTCCTACGTTTTCAAGCCCGGCTTCTTCTGCCATTGATTCAACGGCTTCTACTTTTTTTTGTCTCGCATCTATCAAAGTGAATTCACATTCTGGGATGGCTTCAGCTAGAACCAATCCGGGGAGCCCCCCTCCAGTTCCTAAATCAGCAATTTTAAGCCCAGCTTGTCGTTCCCATAAATTTAGAAATTCTAGTGAGTCGGGGAAGTGCTTATCATGAAGCTTTTCTCGATCTCCAGTGGAAAGAAGGTTTAGCCGATAGGCATAATCGGCATAAATCTCAATGAGTTTATTCGTCATCTGTGTTTTCAGTTTCGTTAAGTGTCAAATCTTCACACCACTCTTCACAAGCTCCGTCATCATCACAAGTTTTATGCCATTGACCTCCACCACCTACACAGGCTTCTTGATTCAATGTGTCTTCAGTCACTTCAAGAATTTCTTCGATGGGATCTTCACTCAATGCTTCTCCCGTGTCTTCAGGAAATTCACATTGTGGGACACAAACCTGTACACAGAAATCACTACCTTCATCACAAGCTGATCCACATTCGTTCCAGTATCCTCCAGCATCTTTACAGGCATTGATTTGGTCTGCATGTTCAGGAACTTCCACAGGCTTCTCAAGAACATAGAGAGAAATTTCTGCGGCTGTGGTAGCTGTAGTTGACTGATCGAAAGCGGTCACAGTCACCTCACATTCAGTTGTGGCTTCAAAACCATCTAGAAGTTCTAAGGTGAGATTATGTACATTGCTGCTTTCCATAGCTTCATTCACAACAGGAAGAAGTGAGATAGGATCACTTCCTTCACAATCAACTTCAGAAATATAGGCCATCGCAGGATTGGACAGTGCAAGGTCTAAGGTATCCACCAAAGGATCTACAGCCGAGTGAGCTGGAGTGGTGAAAGTGACACTGTAAGGTGCTAGAAAGCTGCATCCTGCAAGCATTAGAAGGCTGAAGAGAGCAATTAATGTTTTTTTCATGGCGTGGGTGGTTTTTTGATTCGCAAGAATGATACCGGGTTAGCCCTTCAAGGGCTAGCCAAATTGAACCAAGGATAAAGCCGCAATGGCTGCGGTTTCCATTCTTAGAATATTTTCACCTAATAAAAAGATTTGAACGCCAGTATTTTTAAGTTCTTGAATCTCAGTTTCTGTTAAGCCACCTTCAGGACCAATGATGATATTTATAGCTTCATGTTCTTGGAACTTCACTGATCTGAGTTCGATTTCAGGTTCTCGAGCATCTCCCGCTAAAGTCAGACCAGAAAGTTTTAGATTATTGAGTGTTTGAACCTCGTGCAGCTTAGGTGTGTAGGCTCGTTCACATTGCTCACAGGCTTCGTTGATGATCATTTTTAATCGATCAAGTTTTCTTAAGTGAGTCACTTGGCATCGTTCAGTGGCTAGGGGAATGATATCTGTCACACCAATTTCAGTGGCTTTTTGAACGATCAATTCAAGTGTCGAAGGTTTCTTAGGAATTCCAACCGCAAGTCGCAGTTGGCGATGTGGAGCTTCTAGAACTTCATGTCCATGAAGATTAATATGAGCGCCTTTCTTGTGCAGTTCAGTGATTTCTCCTTTGGCTTTTGTACCTTGGCCGTCCATTAAAATGATTTCATCTCCTGTCTTGAAACGCAGCACACTTTTCATTTGGTGTGCCACATTTTTATCCGTAATCACAACTTCTTTTTTTGTGAGATCGGCATTGATGATGAAGTGTTGCATTAGAGTTCTCGGTCTTTAGGAATTACAAAGTCCATTCCAAGTTCATTAAATATTTCTTCTTCAGTTTTACCAGCCACACAGTCTTCACCACGGAAGACCCCATATTCATTCACCTTAAGTCCCTGTTTTAGGGCGAGGGTTCTCATTTCAATATTGAACTGTTTTGAGCCCGTGAAATACATCAGTGCAGCACCAAAGCTATCTTCTTCAACAATTCTGAGGTCGACTTGCATGTTAGCTTCAAGAATCACACTGGATTTAGTTTCACCTGCACCTAAGACGTGTTGGACTTTGGGGTGGGCAAGGAAATGTTCTCGAATGTTTTCAATATCCGTTCCTGCAATAAGTAAATCAATGTCTCCAATCGTTGCTTTTTCACGACGAAGACTCCCCGCAAATTCAATTTTTTTAACACCAGGACATTCTTTCATGTAGTTGACATATGCCTCTGCGACAGGAAGTGCTTTGTCATAGGGTATTCGTTCTTTACCCATGCTGCCTTGGGTGATGGCATCTAAAATGGCCTGCTGACTTTTTTCACCCATACGAGGGAGTGTGGCCAGTGCTCCACTTTCTGCGGCGGCTTTTAACTGATCAATGCTAGTGATGTTGAGCTGTTCATAAAACATCTTAACTTTTTTGGGTCCAATTCCACGAAGGCGAAGAATTTCTAAAATGCCAGGACCAATTTGAGTCAAAAGACGGGCGTGCATTTCGCATTCACCCGTCTCAATGATTTCTATGATTTTAGCGTGTAGGTCTTTCCCAATTCCAGGAATTTCCTCAATGACAGGATCATTCTTGGCATGAAGTTCAGCAAGATCTTGACCTAAATTACGCACAGACTCTGCTCCTCGATAATAGGCCCGAACTCGGAATACATTTTCGCCGAGTATCTCAAGCATATTACCTATCTCATCGAAGGTTTGAGCAATGCGGTCATTTACCATTATTCAACGCCTAAAAGTTCTACTTCAAAAATAAGTGTTGCCCCTCCTGGGATTGCGCCAGGAATACCGAAGTCGCCATAGGCCATATCTGAAGGAATCGTGAGTTTACGAGTTCCACCGATTTTCATTCCAGCAAATCCTTGATCCCATCCTTTGATCACCTGTCCGGCACCAAGAGTAAATTCAAAAGGAACGCCACGGTCTTTAGAACTATCAAATTTAGTTCCATCCGTAAGAGTTCCTGTGTAGTGAACAGAAATAAGTGAGCCTTCTACGGCTTCAGCGCCTTCACCAACGGTGAGGTCTTCAATAATAAGTTCTTCGACAGTCATAAGGTCTGAGTTAGAGGTTTCTTCAACGCTTTCTGTGAAATCAATGACAGTAGCGTCTGACTCTTCCTGTGAGTTACAAGCGGGAAGTGCCAGTAGGGATGAGAGAAGTCCCATGATTAGGAGACGTTTCATCATAGCGTGATGGTATTAAGTATAGATTCCTGGTGATCATACGTGATCCTTGTCATGAAGACAAAGACTATGTTTTTATAGAGACATGAAACGCTTTTTAATATTAATCATCCTATTGATTCCTGCCTGTTCAAACGGGCAAACTTCAGTTTTGGAGATTCCAGAAGAAATTCCCGAAGAACGAATTTTAATTGTTGTTGGAGAAGGGGGAGTGTCAGGTGACTTATTTAGTATTTCTGCACTGACTTATCAGCGTGAGCATGGTGGTGAGTTGGTGGAGGTGAGCAATGGTGATGAATTTGTCGAAGCTATTGAACGATTCAGTGTTGAGGGTGCCATTGATCACCTAGAGTATTTTGGTCATGGAAATAATGTGGCTCTTTTTGTGAATCAAGAGCCGGGAGTAAATGGTGCGTTGTACGCAAATGATCCTGAACGTAGTAGAGATTATGTCGCAGCCTCCATATATGAAGTTCATCCAAGTGTTTTTTCTGAAACAGCAACGGTGCAATTTAACGGGTGTAACGTCGCTGAAGACCATGAAAGTTCTGAAACTTTTGCTCAAGATTTTGCCAATCATTTTCAGGTGGAAGTGACGGCAGCACAAGGTCCCACTCAGTTTTCATCTAGTCCAGATGCTATTGTGGATTTTGATGAATGGAGACGCTTGGAGCTTACGACAGAAGACAATGTTTATATGTTGCCCAGTTATTTAGAAGAAGGCTTTGTATTGTTAGTGCCTGCGGCTCTGAGTAAGGCAGGCTACGTTGATGTTTATAGAGGTACTCCAACGACGGAGGCAATTGATTGGCTTTATGAACAAGGAGTGGATTTTGGAGAGTATTTTAGACCATATGAAACGGCCAGCGCAGATGATCTTGTGCAGGTATGTGGACAGATGAATTTAGATTGTGATTTAGAGTCAATCAGTGGCAAACAGAAAACTTTAATGGGACTTAAAATTATTGTAGATGCGTACGGTCAAAGCCCAGGGGTGTCCAATCCTTGGTATGAGGCTTATGTTTCTAAAGCTTTAAATGAATCTTTACTCCCTGATGGATTTACGGACCAACTTTGGATGACTCGTTCGGATTTAGCCTATTTAGTTTTTAACTTAGAAACGAATTAGGCTTCACTTGCAATCGGAGGCAAGGGGAGTAAACTGATTTCAGTCTAAGTAATAGGGCATGGTCATCGCACACGTAAAATGGTTTATAGAAGAGACGAATGAGGTGTCTCCTTTTTCATTTTATGAGACAAGTGTGTGGGTATGGTTGATCATTGGGATGAGCTTAGTTCTCGTCGCAGGCCTTTTAGATTTTTATATGAAGGGGCCTAATGAGAAATGGATAAATTGGGTAAAGAAAACTAAATCAAAATGGATTTATTTTCTTCAGCTAGCAATTGCAGCATCCTTAATTTTTGCGTCAGCGAATCAAGTGATTTTAGTTCCACATTATGAGGCTTCCAGTCTATTTCTTCCAATAGTGGAAGTGCTGGCCGCCTTCTTCCTTATCTTAAATCGTTGGGTCTGGATGGGAACATTTTTACTTTTCTTCAGTTATTTGGCTTCAGCAATCAGCTTTGGATTTCTTGAAGTCGCTGACTACATCAATGTGTTGGGGATGGTGATTTTTCTCTATTTAGAAAAACCATTTAATAACCATTGGAAGCGATGGAGACATCGCTCTTTAGATTTTTTAAGAGTACTTACTGGAACAGCATTGGTGATTTTAGCTTTCACAGAGAAACTCTTGGCACCAGAAAAAGCACTCAGTTTTTTAGCGGATTATGATGTGAATTTTATGAGAACTCTTGGCTTTGATTACAGTGATCGACTTTTTGTTTTATCTGCCGGAAGCATGGAACTTGTTTTTGGCTTAATTATGATCTTGGGATTTATTCCAAGGGTCAATACGGCGGCATTAGCGGTCTTTTTAATTTCTAGTAATATCTTTTTCTTCATTCAAGGTTATGGCACGGAGGGGGTGGTAGAAATAATGGGGCATTTGCCCATTATTGCCAGTGCTGTATTGATTGTCCTGTATGGGAAAAGCTTTAAAACCCTTAAAACGAAATAATATGTTTCATAAATTTAAAGCGACTGTGATTGGACTTTTATACCGTCACACTCTTAAACGAATATTCTTTCTTCAAGATCCAGAAAAGGTACACGATCGATTCACTCGAGCGTCTCGTGTTTTAGGTTCTAAGAAATTCATACAGTGGCTTACAAAAAAATCGTTTGATTTTAAAGATTCATCTTTGAGTCAAAAAATTGCCGGCATTGATTTTCAAAACCCTATTGGTCTATCTGCGGGTTTTGATAAAGATGGACATTTCACACAGATTCTTCCTGATGTGGGATTTGGCTACATGCAAATTGGATCCGTAACCGCAAAGCCTTACGAGGGAAATCCTAAGCCACGTTTGTATCGTCTTAAGAGGTCTCGTGCTTTGGTGGTTTATTACGGTTTAAAAAATGAAGGGGTGAAGTCCATTGTATCTAGAATGCTTAAGCAAAAAAAACGTTTTCCTTATAGCTTCTCAATCGCAAAAACAAACTGTGATTCAAGCGCAGACACTATGTCTGGAATTAAAGATTATGTGATGAGTTTAAAAGAACTAGAGAAGACAAGCTTGGCAGATTTTTACACCATAAATATTTCTTGTCCCAATACTTTTGGAGGAGAACCATTCACCGATGCAAAGCGTTTGAAGAAGCTTCTTCAAGCTATTTCAAGGCTGAAAATCAAGAAGCCAATTTTTTTGAAAATGCCAATCAATACCGCATGGAAGGATTTCAAATCTCTTTTAGATCTAGCGGTAGAATATAAAATCACAGGAGTGGTGATTGGAAACTTACAAAAGAATCATAAAGATAAAAAAGTTATGGATCCTATTCCAAGTCATATTCGTGGTGGAATCAGTGGTAAACCTTGTCAGAAATTGTCCGATGCCTTGATTTCCAAAACCTACAAAGAATACGGAGATCAATTGGTGATTGTCGGGGTAGGAGGTGTGTTTTCTGTTGAAGATGCTTGGCAAAAAATTCGAAAAGGTGCGAGCCTAGTTCAACTTATTACTGGGATGATTTTTCAAGGACCTCAACTGATTGGTCAAATCAATCAAGGCTTAAGTCAAAAACTCAAAGAAGAAGGTTTCAATTCTATTGCTGAGGCTGTGGGTTCCGCACATCGTTAAACATGATTAAGTATCTATTCTCATTTTTATTAGCTTTAGCCGCACTCACTTTATTAGTGGTTTACGCTTCTATTCATGGTTCTCCATCAATGATTGTTGGTTTTAGTTTATATGGGGCATGCCTGACATTGTTCTATTTGCTTAGAGCCTTATATGTTCATTCTTCCACACAGAACAAATTAAGCCTCTTGAAATTGGATCATGTGATGATCTATTTATTAACGGCAGCCACATACACGCCTGTGGCGCTCATGCTTCCAAACCGAGCTTGGGGGTGGACAATTTTTGGCGTAGTGTGGGGAGTGTTTCTTTTAGGCTCAGTCTTAAGAGTGAGCGAGGTAGTGGACAAAAAGTGGACAACATTGTTTGTCTACTCTGCCTTGGTGATTTTAGATTTAATTGCATTCACAGAGGTTCATGACTTTTTGAGTGAAAAGGCTGTTTTATGGCTAAGCTTAGGAGGGGCCTTGTATCTTTTGGAGACCTATTTAGTTGTTTTTAGACCCAAGTTTTTAAAGTTTAAACAAGTTGATTCATATGAGAACTTGGCCTTGCCTTTCATGATATTGGCGAGCTTCTGTCATTTCTGGGCTATGCTCAAGCATATGATTCTGCTTTAATACTTTCCTTCTTACAAAAAAATATGTCTGCAGAAAAATTTATTATTAGAGAGCCCGGTCCACTCATTGGTCCTGAAGATGCGGTGCCCATGATGAATAATCTTTTGGGAACACCAGGTGATATTAAGGCGGTTGCCTATCATTTTAAACTTTCTGCGGAGGAAACCGCTGACTTGTTCAACGATGTAAAGTACGTAGTTATGGGGGGAAGTTCTAAACGTGCCTTCAAGTTCGCACAACGAGCTGCCCATATTTTGGATCTTCCAATTCATGGCTATTCGAAAAAGCTGCAGCTGAGAGATTCCGTAAGAAATGGAGACTTATCTGATGTAAAGAGATTCATTAAAACTGAATTAGGGAAGCGGATTTCAATGCCTGTAGAAATTGGAGGCACAGAACGTTACTCCTTATTCAAGGTCGGTGACTTGATCGTAGTGAATCATGGTATGGGACTAGGTTCAATTGAGATCATGCTGAATGAACTTGTAATCATGTTAGCGGCAGCTGAAGCCAAGGGGGTTGAAATGTTTAGAATTGGAACGTCGGGAGGTTTTGGTGTTGATCCAGGCACCGTCGTGATTACAGATCGTTCTTGGAGTGAACAACCCGAGGAAGATTTAAAGGTAACTGGGGATTACACGCCTTTAGTTGTGTGTGGTGAAAAAGAATATTGGCCAGCAAGAACAACAGATTCTTTAAGAGCAAGTTTGTCAGGTATAGCGGCCGCTCACGAGATCCCACATCTTATTGGTGGAACCATTGCAAAGGGTAGTTTCTATGCTGGGGAAGCTCGAATGGATGGAGCTTTTCATGATCATGATCACGCTAAAGCAGAAGCGTACTTTCAAAGAGCCATGGAATTGGGCATAAAAAATTCTGAGATGGAGGCAACATGGCTTACGGCAATTGCAGGTCGTTTAGGCTTAAGGCATGCAGTGGTTTGTGCCGTGCTCGATAATTGTATGACTCACCAGTCGATTGATTTTACCCCCGCTCAATTGGCTGAGTTCTCAAGACGGGCAGAGGATGTAGTGCTTCATTACCTAGCAGCTAAAAAGGGAATTGAACTCTCAACTACTGATCTTTCTTGGACTCGTCGTTTAATTCATTCTCTTCTGAGATAAAAAAAGACCCCAGCTTTCACTGAGGTCTTTTCCAATTTGAGTTTCTAATTAGAATTCTCGTTTTGCTTTAGCAACGTTAACAACGATTGCTCGTCCGTCTACTTCTTTTTCGTTCATTTCGTCGATCGCTCGTTGAGCGTCTTCTTCGTTAGCAAAAGTAACGAATCCGAAACCTCGTGATCGACCAGTTTCTCGGTCTGTAAGTACGAAAGCATCAGTTACTTCTCCAATAGCTGAGAAAATTTCTTCAAGCTGTTGGCTGTCGATAGCCCATGAAAGGTTACCGATAAATAGTTTGTTAGACATAAGTAAATTGTTTAAGGGATATGTCTCGTTCTAGCTCACCCCCAAACAGATCTCTCTAACGGGAAGCAGTCCATAACGGCGCCACTATGAGCTAAGACGTAAGTCTTGTCAACCAAGAAGCTTAGAGACCTTTGATCTTTACGCTCTTTCCATTCATTTTTTCCATTCCTAGGAATTTCTTAATTTTTGAGTCGTATCGTCCGTCTGCTTCAAAGTCAGTGTATTGTGATTGGACTCGAATTCCTCCAATTTCAATCCCTTTCAGACTTTGGTTTTTATTCACCATTTGAAAGAGCACCTTGGGATTGAATCCGTCTGTTTTTCCAAGTGAAATTCGATAAACTTTCATGTTCACATCATCTCTATTGTAACGATCATCACGCCGTCCACCACGTCGGTCATTTCGACGTCCACCGCGTTCTCCTCGACGACCTCGACGATCATCACGTCGTCCTCGTCCTCCACGATCACCACGAGAATCGTGCTGTCCTTTCTGAGTAGAAATATCTTTGATGTTTGAGTAATGCTTGAGGAATCGGTTGAACTCTACAGATACAAAATGCTGAATAAGTTCTTCGTAGGTGAGCCCTTTCAGTTCTTCAAGAATCGCTGGGAGGTATGGAGCAAGATTCTCCATATCTACATCCGTTTCTTTCACTTTATGCACAAGACTCATGAGTTGAGCTTCACAAATTTCTTTACCTTTAGGTACGTCAACTTCAGTGAATTCTTTACGCATGGTTCGTGAAATTCGTTTGATTTTTCCACGTTCACGCATGTTGATGATCGTGAGAGAAACCCCGCTTTTTCCTGCTCGTCCTGTTCGTCCACTACGATGAACGTAAGTTTCTGGAGTGTCAGGCAATTCATAGTTGATCACATGAGTCAGGTCATTCACATCAATCCCACGAGCGGCTACATCGGTAGCAACAAGAATTTGAATGTGCTTCTTCCGGAATCGATCCATCGCTTCACTACGTTCACTTTGAGCAATATCTCCATGAATCGCTTCAGCTGAATAATCATGAGCAATCAGTTTTGCAGCCACCTCTTTGGTGTCTCGCCGAGTTCTACAGAAAACAATTCCGTACACATCTGGGTTTACGTCCAGCAATCGTCGAAGCGCCGCGTAACGGTCACGTGCATGGACGGTTACGTATTGATGTTCAACGGTATCGGCTCCTTGGTTTTGTTTGGCTGTTTTAATTTCCTTAGGGTCGTGCATTCGTTGTTGAGCCACCTTTCGAATCCATGGTGACATCGTTGCAGAGAAGAGAAGGGTTTGTTTTTCTTCTGGAGTGGCATCCAAAATAGCATCGAGGTCTTCTTTGAATCCTTTATCAAGCATGTCATCAGCTTCGTCGAGAACGAGCCATTGCACGTCTCTTAGGTCAAGTTTTCCTCGGTTGATGAGGTCCTTAACTCGTCCTGGAGTACCCACAACAATTTGAGCACCATCTCGGAGTTTTCGCACTTGGTCGTACATACTGCTTCCTCCATAAATCGCAACAGATTTAATGTTCGGAAGATATTTAGAAAAATTCTTCATGTCACGAGCAATTTGCATACAAAGCTCACGAGTAGGACAAAGAACGATGGCTTGAACGTGACGTTTGTTCCCATCAATTTGGTTCACAATAGGCAGGCTAAAGGCAGCTGTTTTACCAGTACCCGTTTGGGCAAAACCAAGTAGGTCATTCTGGCTACTTAAAAGAAACGGAATAGATTCCGCTTGAATAGGAGTAGGGAACTCAAAACTAAGGTCATTGAGAGCATGCACAATTTCTTGACGCAAACCCATAGCGTCGAAACGCAAAGTGTTTTCTTCAGACATGAAAAATTTGATTAGATGTATCGCGCCTGAGCACGATACTCCCCTCTAAATTTCCCATGGAAGTGCTGTGGTCCGGAACGTTTGTGGCAAATTATAAGAAAAATGCAAATCTGTCAAGGTTCATGAACGATCAAGTTTAAGCAAGTCGATCAATAAAAAGATCTCATTCATCTGTGCAAGAAAGGTGTGGATGTCATTTAAATTGTATGCCGATTGCATTGCACTATTGGGCTCAAAGAGGTTCGTGTGTCTCGGCACAGCCAGAATCAATTGTTTATCCTCAAAAAGAGCAGATACGGTTTTACTCCCAACACCATTCATGCTTTCACTTAGCTTAATGAGTCGCTCCATTAGTGCTGTGGTGAGTAGGTATCTCGATTCAGTTTGATCCGTAGATTGCACCTTGAATATTGATTTGAACTTAGGGTCTTCTAGCTCAATGATTTCCATATCTTTCTGACTTCTAATCTTATCGGAGAGTCTGTTTTTAGTTTTCGTGACTAAGGTTCTACCTTTAAACTTTTTGGGGAAATCAATGATAATTGAGACCCCTTTGAATACGTTGTAGCGACGTCGACCCGATTGTCGAGTGAGTCGGAGTTCATTTATTTCTAGTTTAATATTTTTGTAATTACCCATGATGTAGTCTTCACTTTCTGCTTTTGAGTGCTGAGGGTAGACACCAGACCTAAGGATCTTTTTAGGAATTGTTCCATTTTTTTCTTTGTAACTCAGTTCACCAAAAAACTCACAAATCACAGGTAGAATTTTTGCTTTATAGCCCTTTCTATATTGAAGAAGTGGAATCATCAGCCAGTAGCAAAGTATGGCTAAAATCATAATAAAAATACTGGTGACTCCAATGAATGCTGGATCACTCAATGTGTATCCCTCTGGGAATGTATTCACTCGTACAACGCTAATGAATGCAGTGAGCCCTATGGCTAGGGCAATGCTTGCGTTTAAAGCTCGGATTCGAAAAACACGCCATGTTTCTTTTCGGTCCTTTTCAATCTGATCAAGAAGCGGAGCAATTTTCTCATTAAAATGTTTTGAGAAACCCTTCTCATGTGGGGCAATTTCTTCAAATGCTGCTTTCATTAGTTTCGATCAAGTTTAAGCAAGTCGATCAATAGAAAAATTTCATTCATTTGTTTGAGGAAGGTGTGAATGTCATCCAAGTCGAAAGCAGATTTTAGTATGCTCTCAGGTTCAAAAAGATTTTTCTTACTTGGAACGGCAAGCATAAGTGATGAACCCTTAAATATGGCTTGAATATTAGTGTGCCCCTCTGTGCCATTGGCGGCTTGGGCTAAATCCATCAGTCGTTCCATGAAAGCCGTCGTTAGAAGATAGCGTGCTTCAATTTGATCCGTGCTGTGAACTTCAAATTTGGCTTCGAACTTAGGGTCCTCAAGTTCAACACGTTCCATGTTTTTGCTCGACTCAAACCAGTTTCCAATTTTACCTTTGTCTCTTCTTAGAAGAGTGACTCCATTGAATGACTTTGGAAATTGAATAACAATCGAAAGCCCTTTAAAGACCGTATATGTCTTTTTCCCACTTTTCTTTTTGAGTTTAAGCTCATTAATAGAGAGCTGAGTATCTTTATATTTACCCGTAATATAATCTTCAGATTTTTGCTTAGTGAAGCTGGGGTAAATTCCTGATTTTAGAACTTCAGGGGGCATAGATCCATTCTTTTCTTTGTAATCCAGTTGACCATAGAATTTACAAATCACAGGAAGAATTCGGTTTTTGTAGCCTTTTTTGAATTTAACCAGGGGGGCACTGGCCCAAGCAAAAGGAGCACCAAGAGCTATAAAGCCAGCAATAATGAGACCTCCACCATCATCCGTCTCTAAAATCATTCTTATAAATTCTGGTGCAAAAAGAATCACTAAAATGAAGGCAAGAATAGCCAGGCCATCCACAATGAAGGCAATTTTATTTCGCCGTTTGTATTCTTTCTGAGCAGCGACTCTTTGTGCTTCTACTTCTTCAAGGACTGGGCGAATGTGAGCGTCATAATGGGCGGTAAACCCCTTTTCGTAAGGGGCTTTTTCAATGAAGTTTGGAATCATAATTTAGGCTAAAGTAGTGCAGCGGCATCAGGGTTGGCCTTTTCTTCATCAGCCGTTTCAAAGTAAGGGTAGGCTTCTACTTTGACCATTGATGCAATGAGGCTCATTGGGAAGATTTGAACGGTGTCATTCAATTGACGTGCGGCAGAATTATAGAACCGTCGAGACGCCGCAATGTGTTCTTCAACATCTTGAAGAGATTTTTGTGCATTCACCATGGTGGTGTCACTCTTAAGTTGTGGATAGTTTTCTACATTCACCATGAAGGCACCTAGTTTTGAAGAAAGATCTTGCTCTGTTTGGAGCGCTTTCTTAATTCCTTTTGCATCTTTAGCATGTTCTGTTTTAACCGCTTTGGTTCGAAGTTCAGTAATCTCATTCATAAGCTCTTTTTCATGCTTCATGAACTTCTTAGCTACAGTGAGCATGTTTGGAATCAAGTCATGCCGTTTCTTGAGTTGGACATCAACACCAGAGTAGGCCTCTTGAACCTTATTTCTTTTTCGGATAACACCCACATAAACGCTGTAAGCCCAGATGAGGATGACACCAAGTATAACAATAATTGCGATTTCCATTTTGATTGGATTAAGTTGACCGGATTTTATCACAGCAATATGGAGATTGCTATTCAGAGCCAAACCCGTTAGAATCGCGCGGAATTTAAACCCCCAGGATGGAAACCTATAATATTGCGGTAGTTGCCCATGTGGATCATGGAAAGACAACACTAGTAGATGCTTTTCTTAAAGCAAGTGAATCATTTGATGCTCATAAAGGTCTTGCAGAGCGAGCCATGGACAGCAATGATCAAGAAAAAGAACGAGGTATTACGATCTACGCAAAGAATGCAGCGATCACACATAGTGGAAAGAAAATTAATATTGTAGACACACCAGGACATGCCGATTTTGGTTCAGAAGTAGAGCGTGTTCTCCGAACGGTAGATGCTGTGCTTCTTGTAGTAGATGCTTATGAAGGTCCAATGCCACAAACTAAATTTGTACTTAGAAAATCACTTGAGCTCGGACACAAGGTACTCGTTGTGATCAACAAGATTGATAAGCCAATGGCTCGACCTGATGAAGTGGTTGATCTTACGTTTGATCTTTTCGCAACGTTGGGAGCTTCAGATGAACAGCTTGATTTCCCATACATCTACGCTGTGGCGAAAGATGGGGTGGCCGTGAAGGAACTCAATGATGAACAAAAAGATATCACGCCACTTGTGGACTTTATTTTTGAGCATGTGACTCCAGCAGAATCTAAAACAGAGGCTCCATTTAGAATGCAACCCGCAACATTGAAGTATGATAACTTCCTGGGTCGTATTGCAATTGGTCGTGTCTACGAAGGAACACTCAAGCCAAATCAAAATGTAACGGTACTTAAAACAGATGGAACATCTTACACAGGAAAAGTAACAAAGATTTTTGCCTTCGAGGGGATGGAACGATACGAAATTGATGAAGCGGTCGCTGGAGATATTGTTGCTGTAGCAGGTCTTCCAGAAATTTACGTAGGAGAAACAATTACAGATGATGCCTCAGTGGAAGCATTACCAGCGATCAAAGTGGACCCGCCTGCACTGGCCATTGAATTCATGGTGAATAATTCGCCATTAGCTGGACGTGAAGGAGACTTTGTAACAAGTCGTCATCTTAAGGCTCGACTCGAAAAAGAACTAGAAACGAATGTGGGGCTTAAAATTGAGCCGGTTGAAAATAGTGATGCCATCAAAGTTTATGGACGAGGAGAAATGCATATTGCCGTATTGATTGAAACCATGCGTCGTGAAGGATTTGAACTTCAAATCTCTCAGCCTGAAGTGATCATGCAGGAAATCGATGGAGTGAAAAGTGAGCCAATCGAAAATGCTGTGGTGAATGTGCCAGATGAAATGGCAGGAACGGTGATCGAAGCATTAGGGAAACGAAAGGGAATCATGAAAAACATGAAGTCAGAAAATGGAAATACTCTTCTAGAGTTTGAAGTGCCAACTCGTGGACTACTTGGATTCCGAGGATTATTCCTTTTGATCACTCGTGGGGAGGGAACTTTGTATCATTCATTTGATCGATACGAACCACACATGGGGCCAATCGAAAAACGATCAGTAGGATCTTTGATCTCTGGAGAAACAGGCGCAACTATGGCGTACTCATTGTGGAAGCTTCAAGAGCGTGGACCACTTTTTGTTGGACCAGCTACGGATGTTTATGAAGGGATGATTATTGGTGAACACAATCAAGGAACAGATCTTGAAGTGAACCCATTAAAGAACAAGCAACTTACGAATGTGCGTTCGTCAGGTGCTGATGAAGCATTGAACCTGACTCCAATCGTAGAGATGACGCTTGAAAAAGCGATCGAATACATCAAGGAGGATGAGTATGTTGAAATTACACCAACAAAGATTCGTCTTAGAAAGAAATTCCTCAAGGCCCATGAGCGTAAGCGAGCAAAGTAAGCCTAAGAGCTAATTTTTTATCTAAAATTTGAACTTTATCTTGAAGAACCCACTAAAGTACGTTCAGAATTTCCCGGAAGATTACCCTTTGATTAAACGTTTTGGGGCTAATATTTTGATCAATTTTGGTCGGCTGCGAGCGCCCATTTCTTTGAAGGATGTTAAGAAAGAACGAAGAGAGATTCTTCGACAAGCTCAAGCAGGGGATATTCTTTTAATGGGGGCAAAAGTCTTTTTTGGGCAGTGGCTCATTGCGGGAACCTACACTCATTCAGGTGTTTTGGATGGAAAAGGAGGGGTCATTCATGCACAGATCGAACATGGTGTTGAACGAACTGATTTAAAGACAACGATTCGTCGATATGATCGGCTCGCACTGGTACGAGTGAAGGACTTTGATGAAAAAGAATTGATGGAATTAATTGAGTCTAGAATAGGGGCACCATATAACTTTAGATTTTCTTGGATCAAGAAAAAACAACGAAGTTTTTACTGCAGTCAGTTGGTTTACTGGGCTTATAAAAATACTGGAGTGGAGCTCTTTCCTATGAGAAAAGCAAGATACATTCACCCCAGTGAACTCATGAATTCTAAGCAGGTAGAAGTCATTTACTCTACGGAAAACTAAGCGCTATAATCCGCTTGCATAATTAACCAATTATTAAATGCGGAAACTAATTGCAAGTATTGCAGCCCTAGCGTTATTGCTAAGTGCTTGTTCAAGTACTGACGTTGAAGAAACAATGGAAGTGCTAGAGGAGACTGAAGAAAGCATCAGTCATGCTCCTGGAGAAATCCCCTTGGATTTTGCTCCAATGGCTACAACGGCCCAAACTGGAGAATACGTTCTAGCGCCTTCAAGCTATTTTATTGAATCTATGTTTGAAGACTATGAGAACTATGCCTCATTATCTACAGTGATTTACAGTCAACAAATGGTGACTCCAGGAGAATTTGAAAGTGAAGTGGAAAGTCCATTTGAGTCTTACACTGCACCAAACTCACTGATTATTCCTTTGGCTAAAGGAGCAACTGCTGAGCCAGGAGATATGGTTCTTACTTGGTGGCAGACCGGTTCAGGAATGCAGCGTGCTTATGTTGTAGAAGGGGGGACTCCAACGGAGCCTAAGGTGCTTTATCTAGATTTAGATTACGACAATCCATCAACCGATGAGTTTGGAACACCTATTTCACAATTGGTGGATCAATTAGAAGCGGATTCATTTGTGAACCTTACGGATGCGCCTGAATTTGCTCCTGGTAAAACGGTGGCCATTAATGAAGGTAGTGAATATGGTCATTACATTGTTGTGGCTTCAAGTGGTGAGCAACTGCTTCTCAATGGATTCGCTGGATCGTACTCTGTAGCGAATATTGCTGATGCCATTGAGCTCCCATTGCTTCCAAGTGTGACAGTAGGGGACACCGTTTATTACTCTGAATTTGGTGCTATGAACCCAGGTGGAGTAGTCACAAAAGTAGACACGGAGATTGGGCGTGTGTTTGTTGAATATGAATTTGCTGGAAGCATGGAGGAAACGGCCTTTGCTTTTGGAGACATTGTTTCAAACCTTTAGTTTAGAAGAAAATAAAGAGCCTCATTTAACGGGGCTCTTTTTTGTGCTGAGCTTTGCGATATTTTGTTTTTGGCTTGTAATTATCTGCTGACCAGATAGGATGCCTTGGACATTTAATAAACAAATTTTGTTCAATCTTAGCAAACTACGAAGTCAGTTCGACTCAAACAAGAAGTATTTTAAAAATGATTTCTTAGCTGGAATCACCGTAGCCCTCGCATTGATTCCTGAGGCCATAGCCTTTGCTTTTGTGGCAGGGGTGAGTCCTCTTATTAGTTTGCAAACCGCAGTAGTCATTGGTTTGGTAGCGGCTGCATTCACGGGGCGACCGGGAATGATCAGTTCATCAACGGCGGCCATTGCAATCGTATTAGCGCCACTAATCGCTCAGTACGGATTGGAGTATTTGTTTATGACCGTCATTTTAATTGGAATTCTACAGATCCTGATGGGAGTATTTCGATTAGGTAAATACACCTCAATCATTCCTTATCCAGTTGTACTTGGTTTTTTGAATGGGCTCGCGATTGTTATTTTTCTTGCCCAGTGGTCTCAGTTCCAAGTGGATGGGGCCTGGCTTCCACAAGCGGATTTTTTAATCATGTTGGGCTTTGTATTTTTAACGATGTTGATCATTCATTTCTTTCCACGAATCACTAAGGCGGTTCCATCAAGTTTGGTAGCCATTGGATTCGTGACAACAATTTCAATTCTTATGGCAAAGTTTGAAATTTATGAACTTCGAACGGTACAAGATTTTGCAGGAATTGAATTGAAAGGGGGGCTGCCTCAGTTTCACATTCCAGAACTAAAATTATCATGGGAAGTACTAGAAGTGATTTTCCCCTATGCACTCATTGCCTCTCTTGTAGGTTTGGCAGAAGCGACGCTCACGTTAAGAGTGATTGATGAAATGACCGATACCAAGGGACACACGAATAAAGAATATTTTGCTCAAGGACTCGCTAATGTAGTGAATGGATTCTTTGGTGGAATGGGGGGAGATGCCATGATTGGACAGTCGATAGTGAATATAAAATCAGGAGGACGTACACGACTGTCTGGATTGGTAGCAGCAACGGCATTGATCATGTTTATCATGTTCGCTTCACCACTCGTAAACGCAATTCCACTAGCGAGTCTTGTGGGGCTGATGTTCATCGTAGTGGTTTCTACCTTCAAATGGGAAAGTCTCAAATATGGGAAAAACATTCCAGTTCAAGATTTCCTCGTGATTGTTGTGGTGACATTAGTGACAATTTTCCAAGATCTTGCGACAGCAGTGATTGTAGGAGTATTGCTTTCAACGGTGATGTTCGCCTGGGAAAAAGGAAAGAAGATGAGTGTGCGAACTCAGACGGGGAAAGGAAAATCAAAGATCTACAAACTCAATGGGGTCTTGTTCTTTGGTTCAGTCCTTAATTTTAAAGGACTTTTCGATGTGAAGGGGGACCCAAAGAAAGTGGTTCTTGATCTTAAATACGCAAAGGTGATGGACTATTCTGCACTTGAAGCGATTGACTCTGTGGCTTTGAAATATAAAGAAGCTGGTAAGTCTTTCATTCTCACAAGAGCAGGTGAGTCTTGTCGTCGATTGCTTAAAGATGCCGAACGAATCACCTCAATTGTAATTGATGATGATTTCGATCCAACAGATTAGAGCTCTCCCCAGTACAGGCTGTACGGCTGGCTCACTCGAGCCACTTCAGTCATGTATTGACGACCTTTTTCGTAAAGGTTCAGTTGGAATTCAAATTCACCTTCTACACTAATTCCACTGATTAAGTGTGAGTATTCGCCACTCATTGTTTCTCCAGGCGCAAGTTCAATATCTAGAATGGTGATCAGTGTGCTTTCGTAGCTGTTTGGAACGGCAGTAGAGATGTCTAATTCATGAGTTTCGCTGCTGATTGTTTCATCAGACAGATTGGTGATGGACCAGGAGAAAAACACTTCTTCTTGGTAGCTGTTTTCTTCACTCAATATGATTTCATTCGGTGTGGCCTCTAAGCTGAGAGAGACGACTTCTACAGGTTCTGTGCTTAGGCTTTGGCAGGAAGCTAAGCTGAAAATAGAGAGACAAAGCAGGGCAAGAATGAGTTTTAGGGCTTTCATAGGCTAAAGTGAAATGATTCTAAGAGCTGAAGTCATGATAGCATATTGGGTGACTTGACAGGTTTAGGTGGCATGGGTAGAAAAGATCCAACGCGACCTTTATCTTCATTCTCAGCTGATTTTTGTGAAAAGGTTTCAACTCTAGCTTTTCGACCACAGGTTTAAGTTTGTAAACGCAAGCGCTCCTAAAATACCAAGTATTATTGTTGCGTAGAGGAGCGTGTTTTGAATGCCAGCAAAATCTGCGTAAGTACTGAAACTAAGAACAACAAAGGCAGAGAAAAAGCTACCAGCAAAGGACTTCATGGATAGTATGGTCGTTCGGTGCTCAGAATTGATGTTTTGATTGACCTCATCTTTAATGAGTACATTGATCATCCAGTAGCCAATGTTCATTATTATTACGCCTAAGAGAATCCAATGTAGTGAAGCCAAGGCCATCATTAGAAATCCAGCAATCATTAATAGGATACATAGCGCCAGATAACTTTTAAGTTTAATGAGTTTATCAATCTTATGTACTAGCAATGCTGAAATTCCTTGAACAAGTCGAAGTACTGTATAGAAAAGTCCGAAATAGATGATTTCAATTTCTGCAATCTGCAGCAATGGTTGTAGATAGTCAGCAAGAATGTGGAAGAATCCGATTAACACAACGGATAGAATAATTGAGGCAAAGACGTAAGGATTCATTTTCAACTCTTGTAGTCCTTTTTTAAAATGCATTTGGTAAGTGTGAAGCTCAGCAATATCCTGATCATGTTTCGTTTTTGCAGGCTCTTTCATGAGCATGGCAGTGATGATTGCGAGAAGGTAGAAGCCTGCCGTGATTTGGAAAGGCAGTTTCTCATCCAGTTCATAGAAGAAGGGAACGGCAATAATAATGAGCGCATTGAGGCTTTGAACGTAGAGCCGGATCTTTCCAGTGTATTTTCTAAACTCATTCTCTCGGTTTTCTTCTTTAAGGCTGTCATAAAGAATGGCCTCTCTTGTCCCAGAGATAAAAGAGTATGAAACTCCATAGAAAAGACTTGCGACCAAGTAAGGTAGGAATGAATTTCCTAGGATCAAAAGCAGACTGTAGATGAGCGCCATGAAGGCACCAATCATTAGCGAGGTTTTTTTACCATGTCGATCAGCAAAAACTCCTCCAGGAATTTCCATTAAAATCGAAGTGAGAAAAGCCACTGACGTCAGTAAACCAATCTGAGTGAAGCTCAAATGATGAGTTAAGTAGTAGATGGTTAAGATCGGGAAGGCAAATCTCTTGATCAGGAATCCATAGAGGAATAACAATGTGATATTTCTTTTCATCCTCTCGACTCTATCACAGAAGTTTATTTGCTTTGGTGATGATTTGACACGAAGCTTAAAGACCTATAACCTAGGTGGTAGGTTATAAAATTGAACAAAATCATCATGATTGAACCCTACAAATCTAAGTCGCGAACCGGTGCCAAGAAAGCTGTAGGTCAGCTCAACAAAGTTCTAGAAATGATAGAAGACGATGCTTACTGCATGGACCTTCTTCAGCAAATCCGAGCGGTGGAGGGGCTTTTAAATTCACTTTCATCAAATATTTTAGAGAGTCATCTGCATACTTGTGGGGCTCGTGCTTTTTCTAGTGATGATGAAGATAAGCATAAGAAAATCATTGATGAACTCATCCTTGCTTTTAAGGCTGCAAAGAAATAATTAAAAATTCATAGAAATGGCTAAAGACTGTTGTAGTGCTGGAACTCATGGCAGCACTAAAAGAAAAAGATTTGATGTTCTGCTTTGGTCTAGTTCATTAGTCCTGATATTTGCCTACTTCTCATGGTTTTTCTTCCATGCAAAGCTTGAGGAGGTTCAGTACCTTGGTGTCTTTGCGGTGAGTGTTTTTGAGCTTCTCAATAAAATGGCCTTTGGAATATTTCTTGGTGTTTTGTTTGTTGGAGTATTGGAAAAAGTTCCTAAGGACATGATTGCTTTTGTGATGGGAAAAGGGGGAACTTTCTCAGGGATTTTACGTGCCACGTTCGGAGGAGTTCTTTTGGATCTTTGTTCTCACGGGATTTTGCTTGTGGGAATGAAATTATATCAGCGTGGATTGAGCCTTGGTCAAACCATGGCATTCTTGATTGCCAGTCCTTGGAATTCACTTTCATTAACATTGATTCTATGGGCACTTGTCGGTTTTAAATGGGCCTTTGTTTTCTTGATTCTATCAATGTTCATGGCACTCATTTCAGGTTTGATCTTCGATCAGCTCGTAAAACGAGGCGTGCTACCAGAAAATCCAAACACCATTGAGCTTCCTAAGGGTTTCTCACTTAAAAAAGAGTTCAAAAAAGAATTCAAATGGGCTCATCTGACCCCTAAAAATTTGGGCTCAATACTATGGAATGGTTTGAAGGGCTCTCGTATGATTCTTCGTTGGATTTTCTTTGGAACAATTTTAGCAGCATTAATTCGAACCTTTGTTTCTCCAGAAAGTTTTGAAACTCTCTTTGGACCAACCCTTGGGGGGCTTGGGCTTACTTTGTTTGTCGCAACTATTCTTGAAGTTTGTAGCGAAGGATCCACACCGATTGCTGCAGATATCTTAACAAGAGCTAAAGCACCAGGTAATGCTTTTGGATTTCTAATGACAGGGGTGTCTACGGATTACACAGAAATACTTTCTATTAAGGAAACTACAGGTAGATGGAAAACAGCGTTCTTTTTGCCTTTGGTGACTCTGCCTCAGGTGATAGCATTGGCAGTAATCATGAACTTCTATGGTGCGTAAATTTGTTTCATTTTTCATTCTTGTAGCTTTGCTTTTTCTTGGGCTTTGTACCATTCAGCTGAGTCACTCTTTAGAAAAGACAGATATGATAATGGGGCATGAGTGTTGTGACTTCACAGAAACAAGCCATCATGAAACACCGGAAATAGCCTTTTTAGCCACAACAAGTTCAGTTTTGCCAATGCTTTTTATTGTTCTTGTTTCTTTAGTATTTGTTTTTTTTCAAGAGGACATTCGTTACGAGGGACCTCCATGGTCCAATTTTTTAAGACGCCTTAACCAGGGGGTTTTGCAGTTAGAATAAGAATTTATTCATACAATTTTATTATGTAGGTCTTGTTCCTCTAGGACATGTTTCTACAGTTTTTTAACTAATATCGAATGAATAAAATTTTAAGCTTAATTGTTGTTTCGAGTGTGCTCTTGGCAGCCTGCTCAACGAAAGAAATAAACCTGACAGAAAGTGGAAAGATTCAGTATCTTGAATCTTTCGCGCAAAATAATGAGAATGTCAGTCACAACTGGGGGGAGATCAATATTGAAGGAGGGTTGGTGAGTCATACCTTTCCCTTTGAAAACAATAGTGAAAAAGAACTATTGATTAAGTCTGCGTCTACATCTTGTTCCTGTACAACAGTGCAAATTGAAACAGAAACCGGAGAAGAATCACCTGTTTTTTCAATGCATGATAATGAAGTCTGGGATGAAGTGCTAGACCCAGGTGAAAAGTTTACTGTGAGTGTGGTCTATGATCCGATGTTTCATGGACCAGATGGAGTGGGTACAGCCGTGCGTTATGCTTATCTTGAGACCAGTGCTACAAACTTCGAGAATGGATCTTTGGAGCTTATGGTGAGTGCAGATGTTCTTTATGCAGATGAATATCAGGCAAAGCAGGGAGCTAGCTATGAAAATATTGGAGTCGAGGAGTTTGCCAAGATGATGGTTGATAAAGACTTTTATCTTTTAGATGTTCATATCCCTGAACAAACACACATTCCCGGAACAGATGCCTTTATCCCTTATGATGATTTAGCTTCTTATAAATCAGAACTTCCTGAGGATAAAGAGACAGAAATCATAGTGTATTGCCGGAGTGGAAGTATGAGTGCTGAAGCTTCCGCAGAACTGATTGAAATGGGTTATAGCAATGTGACCAATGTGCTTGGAGGAATTCAAGCTTATAACGAGTACAAGGAAGCAAAGGTTGAGAATCTATCTGCAGAGGAACTGTCTGAGCTAATGAAAGAATCTAACCCAATCTTGATAGATGTTCATGTAGATGGTCCAAGTCATGATCATATTGAAAATACCGATCACTTCCTTTCAATTGAGCAGTTTTATAGCGGTAGTGATTCACTTCCAGAGGACACATCAACACACATTGTGGCGTATTCTATTGATGAAGGCATCAGTCTAGCTGCAGCTTTTAGATTGCAATTGCTAGGTTATAATAATGTTTATCACTTAGAAGGAGGCACACAGAGCTATTTAAACTTCATCCAATGAAAAAAATAATTATAGCTTCTTTCCTAGTTATTGGAGTGATTGCAGGGCTGCTTTTAAGCCAAGATCCTTTGCTTAAGAATTCTGGATCTGAGTTCGTTCAGGTGGCAAAGGCAGATTTATTGGAGGAGTTCCATGGTGCCTATGGAGATGGAGTGCAGGCCACTGGAGTGACTCATGAAATCAATTTAATTGCAGCAGAATCTGCAGAGGAATTAATCCCTGGTATTGAGACCATAACCTGGTCTTACAATGGGGGGACTCCAGCTGAAGAGATCCGTATCAAGCTTGGAGATGAATTGAAGATCAATTTAGAGAATCAACTTGAGCAAGCAACAAGTATTCATTTTCACGGGATTCGAGTTCCAAATGAAATGGATGGGGTGCCTGGAGTCACTCAAGATCTTGTTGAGCCTGGTGAAACTTTCACTTATCAATTCACACCAAAAGATCCAGGAACTTATTGGTACCATCCTCATTTTGAAGCGGCTGAACAAATCGAGCGAGGTCTCTACGGTGTCATAATCGTTGAGGACGACAGTTCAAGTTTTTACACTCAAGACAAAGTATGGGTGATTGATGACTGGTTGCTCCAAAACGATTATCAAATATCTCCATACTTTGTGACGGGGCATGATTTGATGCACGATGGACGTTGGGGAAATTTAATCACTGTAAATGGTTCTATTGATGAGGTTTTAATCGTTCAACCCGGTGAGCGTATTCGTCTAAGGTTGGTGAATACATCGAATGGACGAGTGTATCAATTGAATTTTGGTGAGCTTGAGGCCGTAGCAATTGCCGTTGATGGTATGAACGTTGGGGAAGTTTTTGATGCTGAGGGTTTTGAATTGGCTCCTGGAAATCGAATTGATTTGGACATCACTATTCCTCAAGAGTCTGACGGCAAAAAATATCTAATTCAGGATAAGTTCACGAGAACAACGATTCCTTTGGCTAGTATTCAAGTTGAGGGGGAAGCCGTTGAAACACCTATTTTTGATTACCCCATAAACATTCAAATGCCTGAGTGGAATGCTGCTGGAAACGATGTAGATATTGTTTATGAGTTAGATTCACAAAGAGCGTCTAGATCGGAGGGAATGCACGGAATGATGAGTCTTGAATGGGTGATCAATGACAAGCTGTACTCAGAAGCTATCCCAGATGAGATACAGAGTGGAGAGTTTGTGAAAATCCAATTCAAGAATGAATCGTCTCGGCTTCACCCAATGCATATTCATGGGCAATTCTTCAAAGTGATTTCTAGAGATGGTGAACCCGTTGATGAAGCTTTCTTTAGAGACACAGTGCTTGTCCACCCCAATGAAACGGTTGAAGTTGGAATGGTTCCACTTGATTCAGGTTCTTGGATGAACCACTGCCATATCCTTGAACATGCAGAGTCTGGGATGATGACAGTCATCGAAGTGATCTAGGCCCCTAAACTTATCTCCCCTTGAAATTTGGATTCTTTCAGGGGGAGGCGGAGGGGACGGGGCTAGTACCCCAATTGGAAATAGGATTCATTAATTGTGAAATCTCCCTCATGCCACAAAGAGTAACTGTCTTCTTTTAGGGCAAGTTGAAAAACTAGCTGAAAGACTAGAAAAGTGATCACCAGACCAAGTACAACTTTACTGAAGAGCTGCGGCAAAATTGATTTACTTACAATCAAGCCAAAGAGTGCAGACCAAACTATGAAGTGGATCAACACATTCAACAGAAAGGGGAGCACGAATACAGAGTTGTGACCGGTATACGCCCAGATGTCTGAAATCCAGGGAAGGGGGAATCCATAAAGAAAAGTAAAGCCTCCATCTGTATAGACAGCAAATTTTTTTGTGAGTACAAAGAGACTCAATGCTGAAAAGACGAATGAGTCATAGAGCCAGAAAGGAAATTTTTTCTTCATGATGTTCAAAAGTGGCTGGCCAGTTGGGTCTAGTACCCTTTGACTTGCTCATTTTAACGTTCTCCGGCATGAGACACAATGCCTGGAGTTTCAGGTGATTTGAGACAAATGAGACAGTATAAAAAAGAATTAATTTGACTTCGCCGAAAACCACCTATAACCTAGGTGGTAGGTCGCTAATTTAAATAAAATCATCATGATAGAGCCCTATAAATCAAAATCTCGCACGGGAGCAAAGAAAGCTGTTGGTCAGCTTAATAAAGTTTTGCAAATGATTGAGGACGACGCTTACTGTATGAATCTTCTTCAGCAAATACGTGCGGTAGAAGGGTTACTTAACTCGCTCTCTTCTAACATCCTTGAAAGTCATCTTCACACATGTGGTGCTCGTGCCTTTTCTAGTGATGACGAAAAGCAACACAAAAAAATCATTGATGAACTCATCGTTGCTTTCAAGGCATCGAAGAAGTAATTCTTAACCCCTTACATTATGATGTACTCAAGCACATCTGCCGGTCCATGGATCTGGCTACATATTCACTGGGTCTTTTGGGGCCTTGCACTATTTGGTTTTGTGGCAGCACTTTTGTGGCTCTACAAACATGCGAACAAGAAGGATTTTCTAAACGTAGTTTGGATTAGTCTTGTTGTTGGGATTCTTGGTGGTCTTCTGACAGCTTCCATTGCCATGGTTGGATGGAATCAGATGATGGAAGGACATCATGGTTACGGATGGGATGACGATGATATGGAAGACGCGATGGAGGAAATGTGGGAAGAAATGGAAGAGTATTTTGAAGAAAATGGTGACGACGACTTCGATATGGGTGACATGATGGATTTTGATACCGAAGATGATGAGTAAGAAAAAACTAAATCTTCAAATCTCAGATATGAGCTGCGCATCTTGCGTAGCTCATATTGAGGGAGACCTAAATAAATCTAAGGGAGTTCATGAAGCCAAAGTGAACTTTGCAGCTGGCGCTGCTCAAGTGAGCTATGATCCGAAACAAATATCAGCAGAGAAAATCGTGCAGGTAGTTAAAAAGACAGGTTACACGGCTGAAATTAAATCAGCTCAAAAAAAGCATGATTCGCATGGAAAAATGAAGCACCATGACCACTCTCATCATGCAAAAGCCGAGGGTGAAGATAAGTTGAAGAAAAGAAAATGGAACTTTTTAATATCAACAGGCTTTTCAGTTCCCATTCTTCTGCTTACCTTTGCATTCGAGCTAGAATCGGGTCCAGTCCTGATGCTGATTTTATCTTTGCTGATTCTTATATTTCCAGGAAAAGAATTTTTCAGGAAAGGAGTTCCAGGTCTCTTCAGGGGCAGGCCAGGCATGGATACTTTAGTTGCTCTCGGGGTCGGGGCAGCTTTCGTTTACTCCTCATATAATGTTCTCTTTACCCCTGAAAAGACCGAATACTTCATGGATGTGGCGATCATTTCCACATTTATTTTGCTCGGGCGGTATCTGGAGGCAATGGCAAAAGGTCGTGCAAGTGAGGCTATTAAAAAACTCTTAGAACTTTCTGCCAAAGTAGCTCACAAGGAAACTAAAGACGGTTTCAAAGATGTTCCAATTGATGAAATTGAGAAAGGAGACATCATTCTAGTTAAGGCTGGAGAAAAGATCCCCACAGATGGAGTTATTATTGAAGGAAGTTCATACATCAATGAGTCAATGGTGACGGGAGAAAGTGTAGCCGTAGAGAAATCTGTGGGAATGGATGTGATTGGTGCGACCTTAAACGGAGACAGTGCTTTCAAAATGGAAGCTAAGAGGATTGGAAAAGAAACGATGTTGGCACAAATCATCAAGTTGGTTGAAGAAGCGCAAATGTCTAAAGCTCCCATTCAAAAGATGGTAGATCTCGTAGCGGGTTACTTTGTTTGGGGGGTACTTGTAGTTGCAATTGGGACGCTCGTCACATGGTACTTGGTTACAGGGGAAATCCCTCGTGCACTTATTTATACCGTCAGTGTACTCATTATCGCGTGTCCTTGCGCACTTGGGCTGGCCACGCCTATTTCTATTGTTGTGGGCTCTGGGAAAGGAGCAAAAATGGGAATTCTTTTAAAGAACGCAGAGAGTCTAGAAAAAATGCACAAAATCACAGCCATTTGCTTCGATAAAACAGGGACCATCACAAAAGGGCATCCAGAAGTAGTGACTTTTGAAAATGTAGAAGGGAAAGAAAGTGAAAATTTAAAAGTGGCTGTGGCTCTTGAATCAATGTCTGAACATCCGCTTGCTAAGAGCGTGGTGGGTTATGGAAAGGATAAAAGCGTAAAAAATGACCTAAAGACAGTGGATGTTCAGACGATTAAAGGGCGTGGGATAAGAGCCAAGATAAACAAGCATACTTTTCATATTGGAAGTGTGAAATACATGAATGAGCTTAAGGTTTCAATGAAGAACATTGGTTCAAAGCTCACCAAATTGGAGGAGAGAGGGCAAACGGTGCTCGTACTCACAGATGGAAAGACTATACTTTCATATTTTGGCGTGCAGGATGCTATTAAAGAAACCTCAGCTCAGGCCATTAAGCTTTTGAAAGCTCAAAAGACAAAAACCGTCATGATCACAGGAGACAATGAAACCGTTGCTCAAACTATTGCGAAACAAGTGGGAATTGATGAAGTTCATGCTTCAGTTGACCCAGAAGAAAAAGTAAAGATAGTAGCTGAACTTCAAAAGGAAGGTGAAGTGGTAGCTATGGTTGGAGATGGTATCAATGACAGTCCCGCGCTTGCAAAAGCAGACGTGGGTATTGCTATGGGAACAGGAACAGACATTGCCATGGAAAGTGGAGATGTAGTTCTTGTAAAGGGAGATCTGCTTAAAGCAGTTGAAGCAATTGAGCTATCTGAAGCAACTTTAAAGAATATTAAACAGAACTTGTTCTGGGCATTTGTTTACAACACGGTTGGAATCCCAGTTGCAGCTCTTGGTTTGCTGAATCCGATGATTTCTTCAGCGGCCATGGCTTTCTCCTCAATTTCAGTGGTGCTCAATGCACTTCGCTTAAAACGATTTAAAATTTAACTTATTTAAAAGTATGAAAAAGAAAGAAATTTCAGTTCATGAGCTACATGAAATTATTAAGACTGATGAACTTGAAAATTATGCCATTGTAGATGTTCGCTCATCAGGTGAGTATAAAACAGCAAGGATTGAAAATGCCATCAATATTCCTCTTCATGAGCTTAATAAAAGAAAATCTGAGTTAGAGAAATATGATACAGTTTTTCTTTACTGCAGAAGTGGTGGCCGTAGTGGAAAAGGATGTGAGAAGATCCAGTCTCTCAAGGAAGCCAAAGTGGTTAATGTAATTGGTGGATTATTAGAGTGGGAAGCAGAAGGTTTTCTGCTTAAGAGAGGAAAGAAGGCCAAGCTCTCAATTTTAAGACAGGTTCATATTGTTGCAGGTTCATTGATTCTAACGGGCGTAGTACTATCTAATTTTCTAGCCTATCAATGGATTTTTCTTTCAGGTTTTGTTGGTTTAGGTCTCTTATTTGCAGGGCTTTCAGGTTGGTGTGGCATGGCCCATCTTCTTGTTAGAATGCCATGGAATAAATAGCTAATTGATCCCACTTTATTATGAAAACTGAATCAGTAGGCACGCCAACGGTCCATTCCTTTTTTGATCCAGTCACACACACGGTTAGTCATGTAGTAGTTGATGAGACTACAATGAAAGCTGCTGTGATTGACAGTGTAATGGATTATGAGCCAAACTCAGCAAAAATCTCTTTCGAGTCAGCAGATCGACTCATCCAATTTATCCAAAAAAATGGCTGGGAGGTAGAGTGGATTATTGAAACTCATGTGCATGCTGATCATTTGTCAGCAGCACCCTATATTCGTGAAAAGTTGGGCGGGAATCTTGCTATTGGAGAGAGTATAACAGTCGTTCAAGAAGTCTTTGGGAAAGTCTTTAATTTTGGCACAGAATTTCAATGTGATGCGAATCAGTTTGATAGGCTCTTCAAGGATGGAGAAGGGTTCAAGCTTGGTTCAATTGATGCTTATGTTCTTCATACACCTGGTCATACTCCAGCAGATATGACCTACGTAATAGGAGATGCAGCCTTTGTGGGTGACACTCTCTTTATGCCTGATTTTGGAACCGCTCGTTGTGATTTCCCAGGTGGGAGCGCAGAAACACTCTATGAATCTATTCAAAAAATATTTGAGCTTCCTGAAGAGACACGACTCTTTATGTGTCATGATTACCTGCCAAAAGGGCGTACAGAATATGAATGGGAAGCTACTGTAAAAGCTGAAAAAGAACAAAATATTCATGTGGGGCAAGGGCATGGAAAGGAAGAATTTATTAATATGCGAAGTAAACGAGATGCCTCTTTGGGGATGCCAAGGCTCATCATTCCTTCCATACAAGTAAATATAAATGGAGGTAGAATGCCTAAAGCAGAAGAAAATGGCACAGCCTATCTTAAAATACCCATCAATCAGTTTTAAATGATTCGCACAAAGTAATTTAACGTGTAAAATGCCAGCATGAAAAAACTTGTGTCAGGACTAATTTTTCTTGGACTCGTCATTGCAACTTTCTGTTCAAGTGGTTGGATGGCCAACACAGTGAACGCCATGCATGGTCATGGTACTGACCATGTGAGCGAATGTTGTGATTACGAAACAGCTTCCGGTCATCACATAGAAGAGACTATTGCCATTGCTTCATTGTTTAATGATTTTGCAGTGCCTGCTGCATTGTTGATTTTGGTGCTTACAGTTGTGTTCCTTCAAGAGAAACCCCCTAGCTTTGTAGGAAACTACCTTCCGTACTTTTTCCATAAATTTTCTAGAGGTGTGTTCCAGTTGGAATAGATAAGTTAAGACACTTATCTATTCTTAACTTTTTAAACATGCCTAAAAAAGAATCTTATAATTCGCAGTCTATTTTGACTGCATTATCCTTCCTCGTTTTAGGGGCAACCATTGCTCTTGTTGGAACGAGTATTTCAGAAAGTAGTCAGACCAATCTTGGAGAAGTTGTTGTTGAAGATGAATCTGGCACTGAAGAACAAATCATTATTAATGTTGATGAAGACGATGATGCCGTTATGGGGGTTGAAGATGCTCCTATCTTGATGGTGGAGTTTTCGGATTATCAATGTCCGTTCTGTAGAAAATTCTACAATGAAACACTTCCTCAGATTAAAGAAAACTACATCGATACGGGTTTAGTAAAATTTGTTTATCGAGATCTTCCTCTGGTGAGTTTGGGGCACAGTGATGCTACACCAGCAGCCAACGCAGCTGAATGTGCTCGTGAACAAGAGGGTGATGACATGTACTTTGCCTACCATGATCTGATATTTGAAGGTCAGAATGAGCTAGGGAATGGAACCGTAGCAATTCCTGGAGAGAGCCTCTATGCCTATGCTGAAGAGCTTGGATTGGATATGGATGAATTCACAAGCTGTCAGGAAGATATGGACTATCAGGATGAAATTGATGCTGATACAGCAGTAGCTAGATCTATTGGGATTGGTGGGACGCCTGCCTTTGTCATCAATGGTGAGGTTGTTACAGGAGCCTATCCATATGAAACTTTTGAGGCACTCTTTGAACAACTACTCCAATGAAAAAACTTTTAATTGTCAGTTTGTTGGGGCTCGGTTTATTAACTGCATGTCAGTCCGAGCAGCCAGTAGAAGTTGTTCAGTCTGAACCTGAATTGTTTCAGTTTGAAGAAACCGAATATGACTTTGGAGTGCTGAAGCAATCTAGTGGCGTTACGTCACATGACTTTGAGTTCACCTATAATGGGGATGAACCCATTACTGTGACTTCAACACCAGCAAGTTGCGCTTGTACCACGGCAGAAATCAGCGATACTGAACTTGAGCCAGGTGAAACGGCTATTCTCACGGTATTCTTCAATCCCAATCTGCACGCCGAGCCAGAAGGACGCTTTTTCAAGTCAGCTATGATCATGACCGATCCAACAATCAGTCCAGCACCAGAAGTTAAGATTTGGGCTGAAATTGATTTGGATCTTGGCCCAGAACACTATGAGCTCTCTGAGCCTCATGATGACGACCATCCTCATGAAGAAGGGGATGAACATTAATTTTTTAACTTTTTTGAAATGAAAAAACTAATCACATTATTAAGTTTATCTGCCCTGCTGTTCTCAGCATGTTCTAGTGAAGGAGTGGATGAACTAGCTATGGGTGGAAATGTTCAGTACATTGCGAACTTTGGGGCTGCCCTTGAAGATGCAAATCACAATTGGGGGGATATTAATATTGAAGGTGGTTTAGCCACTTATACTTTCCCATTCCAAAATGACAGTGATGAAGAACTGCTTATTAAAACGGCATCAACAACCTGTATGTGTACAACTGCTGAAATTGAGCTGGAAAGCGGTGAAACTTCACCAGAGTTTGGTATGCACAGTGCCAAAGAATGGGATCAAGTAGTAGCTCCGGGAGAGAAGTTTGATGTTCACGTGGCTTTTGACCCTATGGCCCACGGCCCTGATGGTGTCGGCCCAATCACTCGGTCTGTATTTGTTGAGACTAGCGCGACCAACCTTGAAGAAGGAACCTTAGAACTTAGGGTGAGTGGAGAGGTTCTCTATGCAGATGAATATGAAGAGAAAATGCAAGAGGAAGAGGTGACTTACTCAAACATTGAAGCTTCAGAATTGGCTTCCATGTTAGAAAATAAGGATTTCTTTTTGCTTGATGTTCATATCCCAGAACAAGAACATATTGAAGGAACGGACACCTTCATTCCATATGATGAGCTAGCTTCTTACACATCAGATCTTCCGGAAGACAAGGATGCAGAAATTGTGGTGTATTGCCGTAGTGGAAGCATGAGTGCAGCCGCTTCTGCCGAGTTGATTGATATGGGTTACACAAATGTAAAAAACGTGCTCGGAGGAATACAAGCTTATAACGCTCTTTAATCATGCCAAGTTACTCACTATCAAAAACAAGCATGAAGTCTTTTAAAGAAACAGTAGAAGCTGTGAAAGCAGCTTTGAAAGAAGAGGGCTTTGGTATACTTACAGAAATTGATGTTCAGCAGAAAATGAAGGAAAAGCTTGATAAAGAAATGGATGAATATCTCATTCTAGGAGCATGTCATCCTCCCTCAGCCTACAAGGCCATTCAATTAGAAGAGCAAGTCGGACTATTCTTGCCCTGTAATGTCATCATCTACCGGTCGAAGAAAGGTGGTGTTGTAGTTGGGGCTATTCGCCCTTCCATAGCTATGAGCATGATTTCCAATCCAGAACTCAACTGCGTTGCAAAAGACGTAGAAGAGAGCATGGAGCGCGTCTTATCACACATATAAACATGAAAGGACTACTAAGTATTCATCAAAAACCACTCCATTATTTTTATACCTTTGCACTCGCTGCACTAATCTTTGATGGATACTTCTTAATCATGAAAAAGTTGCCAGGAGTTGGAACGGTCCCTGCTTGTACAGTAGGTGGTTCTTTAACTCTGGAAAACATTGTCTTTAGTGTCCTCTTAAGCATTCTGACCGCAATTATGATTGCGGGACTTATCAAGCTTTATAAAATGCGATCCCAGAGAAAGAATGCAAAAATCAACTCTTCTCTTGCTGGATTTGGTTTTATTATTGGTTTTTTCACTGTCTTCTGCGCACTTTGTACCATTCCTGTCATTTCATTGTTTGGAATGGCAATAGGTTTAGGATTTTTCACGACCTACAACCTGTTGTTCAAGGTGATCAGTTTAGCTTTTATGGGCCTTTCACTTTACTTACTTAATCGACAATTGAGCGATGCATGCTCATGTAATGTTTAATTATGAAGAAATTACTTATTCCCATTTTCTTGATCGTAGGGATTTCATTGGGCCTTCTGATGGGAACCGACCCACAACTGTTTGAAGTTCAGGAAACTTATGCGGCTGTCTCAAAGACTGATCTGCTTAATGAATTCCAAGGGGCTTACGATGAGGATATTGAAGCTACCGGGGTGATTCATGAAATCAATCTTGTTGCTGCCGAGTCTAAAGTGGAACTTATTCCAGGAGAAAAAACTATGACTTGGAGTTACAATGGTGTGACACCTGCGGAAGAAATCCGAATTAAATTGGGGGATGAACTCAAGATCAATTTTGAGAACCAACTTGAGCAAGCAACATCAATTCACTTCCATGGTATACGAGTCCCTAATGACATGGATGGAGTGCCTACAGTTACTCAAGACTTCATTGAGCCTGGGGAAAACTTTGTTTACCAATTCATTCCAAAGGACGCGGGAACCTATTGGTATCATCCTCATTTTGAATCCGCTGAACAGATTGAAATGGGACTTTATGGCGTGATTGTTGTGGAAGACGATACCACTGAACTTTACTCACAAGATGAAGTTTGGCTTATTGATGATTGGCTTTTGCAAAGTGATTACCAGATCTATCCAAACTTTGTAACGGGTCATGATCTTATGCATGACGGTCGCTGGGGGAATCTTGTAACCGTAAATAGCTCCATTGATGAGACTTTGACTGCTCAGCCTGGTGAACGCATTCGGCTTCGATTAGTAAATACCTCGAATGGTCGCATCTATGAGCTTAACTTTGGTGAACTTGAAGCCACAGCTATTGCCGTAGATGGAATGCTAGTAGGAGAAGTTTTTGATGCTGAGGGGTTTGAATTGGCTCCCGGAAATCGAATCGATTTAGATGTCACTATTCCCATAGATGCCGAGGGAGAAGAATTCACTGTTTATGATAAATTCACACGCTCTACGATCCCTCTAGCAAAAATTATTGTTGAAGGTGATGTTGTTGAGACTCCACAGTTTGATTACCCCATAAATCCAAATGTTCCAAGTTGGGAAGCCACCGGAAATGAACCAGACTTGGTCTATGAATTAGATTCCCAAAGAGCTTCTGGTTCGGGTGGAATGCATGGAATGATGAATCTTGAATGGGTGATCAATGGGCGCGCTTTCTCAGATATCATTCCAGATGAAATTGAAAGCGGTGAGTTCGTAAAGATTCAATTTGAGAATGAATCTTCTAGGCTTCATCCCATGCATATTCACGGGCAGTTTTTTAAGGTGATCTCTAGGGATGGGCAGCCAGTGGATGAGCCTTACTTTAGGGATACAGTACTAGTGCACCCCAATGAAACTGTAGAAGTGGGGATGGTTCCACTGGACTCTGGTTCCTGGATGAACCATTGCCACATTCTTGAACATGCCGAAGCAGGCATGATGACTATTATTAATGTTAACTAACCTTTACTCCACGCTATGCCAAATAAACTTAAAAAACTCATTAAAAAAATACGCCTAAGATGGCACCATCCCATCCTAGGTTCGGTATTTATTCTTTCTGTTCTAATTTTGTCTGTGTTCTTCGGAAGAAAATATGCGCTCAGTCAGATTGGTCAGAATGTGTACGTGAACGATATACATTTATCAGGAATGACTTATGAAGCAGCTTCTGAACTTCTTGAAGACGAATTCTCAAGCTATTCAGAATCAAAGGTGGAAGTGAGCTTTCACGATGAAGTTTTTGAGTTTACTTTAGCTGAACTTGGTTTGGAATTTGATACCGTTCAAACTATAGAACATGTTTATTTAGCTGATTATGGAGAGAACTTATGGGACGGGATGAAGTCACAAGTGTATCGACTGTTTAATGAAGTCCACATTGAGCCAGTAGTGCACGCAGATATCACTCTTTTTGAAGACTCTCTGAAATCACAAATAGAGGACTTAAATGAACCTCAAAATGCACTCGTGCTTTTAAATGAAGAAGGAAGCTTTGCGGCAACGACTCATCAAGACGGTCTAACAGGACAGTATGAGGAAGCCTATGAAGTATTGCAGCTGCAAATGACACAGTTAGATGAACTCAGTATCCAGCTAGATACAGAGGTTTTATATGCAAATTTAACTGGAGAGCTTGCAGAAAGTGCAGCAGAATTGGCAAATCACTACACTTCAGACACCTTCACTTTTGTCTATACAACTGAGTACGCATCAAAAGAATATTCAATGAGTGTCAGTCCAGAATGGGTCTCATTTGTAGAGGATGAAACAGGCGTGTTAAGTGTAGAAATTGATAGGTCAGAGCTCGAAAATTTCCTCAATGAATCATTAGCTTCTGACATTGATCAAGAGGTGGAACATGCCAGTTTGACCGCGCTTCCTGCTGAAGGTTCCGATTATGCTGAAGTGGAGGGTGTAGCTAAGGACGGAAAGACCTTGATGGTAGATGAAACAATAGAAAACTTCCTAGCTGCTCTTGAAGAAGATATTCATGAAATTGAAGTGGTAGTGGATGTGGAGCCAGGAACGATTATGAACGAAACAGGAGAAAACCTTGGTGAGCTAACGCTGTTGGCTTCAGGTGTTTCAAACTGGGAAGGATCTCCAGATGGGCGAGATTACAATGTAAGAAAAGGACTCAATGAGAAAGTGAATAATATTCTTCTGGCGCCAGGTGAAGAATATGATTTCAATAAAAACCTCGGTCCAGTAACAAATTCTGCAGGATGGGAAAATTCACTGGCAATCTTTAGGGGTTCAGAACTCATTCCCGTTCCGGGAGGAGGTCTCTGTCAGGTTTCTACCACGGTTTACCGTGCAGCCATCAACGCAGGTTTAGAGATTACAGAAAGAAGTAATCATTCACTTTATGTTCATTACTACAAAGAGTATGGAGACGGTTTAGATGCTGCAATTTATCCAGGCTCAAAGAACCTTCGTTTTGTGAATGATACGGAGAATTATATGCTCATTCAGGCCTATGATGATGGTTACGATGGATTTGTTAATATTTATGGAACCCCTGATGGACGTGAAGTTGAACTGATCGGCCCTTTCTATCCAAGTGATATTCCAGAAGAATGGCAGGACCGTATCTCACTTGCTTACAATCAAATCGGCTGGTGGCAAGTCATCACAGATGCCGATGGGAATGTGCTTGAAGAGAAACAACTCACGGGGAGCTATAGGTCGATTCCGTACTAGGAATTTGACTAAAGTGGTAGATAAGTAGATTATTATGGTGATTTCCACACCATGAATAGTTTTATATCTCAAGCCCAGGCAGCCTCTTTGATCTCGAAGCAATTTGAGAATCTGATGCTGCCCAGCGAAGCTTTGATAAGGGCTATGGAGCATCATGCTGAAATGGGGGCTCGAATGGCTGAAATGGTGCAACCAATGATTGACATGCAAGCTCAAGCACTTGCAGCAGTACAGCCCATGATCGAAATACAGAGGCGGGCTATGATGGCTGTGCAGCCTATATTGGACATGTATGAGCAAATTGCCTCGATTGTAGATATGCTTGAGCTCCCAACTCGAGTGTTGGGTCTTGAAGTGCCTGATCAGGTTGATGAAGAGTCAGATACTGTTGAAAAACTAAAGAAAGTAAAGCGACTCAGGGCAGCCATTGTTGCCAAAGACAATGGATTTGAGATATATGGCACCCTGGTGAAGGTGAAAATGAATACTAATCATGCAGTTCTATTGAGAGCACTACTTCACTATGCCGAAAGTGAGCTTGTTACTTATGGCATGATTGAAGATTTCTTTAGACAACAAGGTAAGCCTTACAGGACGGGTGAGAAAATTGCTGAAAGAATCTTAAATGCAAGGGACTCCATGTATCGTTTCATCAAGTTACTACCAGAAAAGCTGGGAAATGGTGAAAAGATGGTCCAGGTTGTAGACGGTAAGGGTCTTAAATTCAATAATGCCACGCATTATTAAACAACATTTTGCATTCCTGATAAATTTATGAGCAGATTAAACCGTAAATAATAAATTCTAAGGAGCTTTTTGAACGAGGATAATTTTGGTGAACCTTAACCCCAAAATTATGGACAGTTCAAAACTAAAAATCCGCCTAGTTCCAACCAGCGAACTCAAGCCAGCATTATATAATCCACGGAAGTGGAGCAAGGAGGCCACCTCTGATCTTAAAGAAAGCATTCAAATATATGGATTGGTAGACCCCATTCTTGTTAATGGCTCGGAAGTTAGAAAAAATATTGTCATCGGTGGTCATTTTAGACTGAAAATAGCAAAGGATTTGGGATGCAGCGAAGTCCCCGTTATCTATCTGGATATTCCAGATGAAGAAAAAGAAAAAGAACTCAATCTCCGGCTCAATAAAAACCAAGGTGATTGGGATTTTGAGCTACTCAGAGAGTTAGACATTGATCTACTTAAAGACGTTGGATTTAAAGAAGATGAACTTGAAGAAATCTGGTCGGAGCTACTTGAAACTGACGATGATGATTTTGAGGTGAAGAAGGAGCTTGAAAAGTTTGAGGAACCATTCGTCAAAGAGGGAGAAATGTATCAGCTCGGAGAGCATAGGCTCCTGTGTGGAGATTCTACAGAACTCATGGATATTACACGACTTATTGCCGGAACTAATGTTTCGATGGTCTACTCAGATCCGCCTTTCAATATCAATCTCGACTACAACAAAGGGATTGGCACGAGTGGGAAGTACGGTGGATCTAAGGTTCAGGATGATAAGTCAGATGCCGAATACAAAATCTTCCTCAGCCAAACACTAGAAAACTCCCTTAGCCTAATGGGGCCAGACCTTCACATCTTTTACTGGTGCGATGAATCCTATATCGGATTGCTACAGCAAATTTATGAGGAACACGGCGTTGAAAATAAACGTGTATGCCTCTGGATCAAGAATAACCAAATGGTTACACCTCAGATTGCTTTTTCAAAGGTCTATGAGCCTTGCGTATATGGCGTAAAAGGAAAGCCCAAACTCAACGGGGAATACATGACTTTTAACGAGGTTATGAACAAGGAGGTAGGCACAGGCAACCAACTTCACGAAGATATTCAAGATTTATTCAATGTATGGCTGGAACGTCGTCTGCCTGCCAACGAATACCAACATCCAACGGAAAAACCTCCGACACTCCATGAAAAAGCAATCAAGCGATGCACAGCAATAGGAGAAACTGTGCTGGATTTATTTGGAGGGAGTGGGAGCACACTCATTGCATGTGAACAATTAAAGCGACGCTCTTTGGTTATGGAAATGGATCCGGTGTTTTGTTCATTGATTATTCGCCGCTTCGAAGCTCTCACAGGGGTAAAAGCTCAACTTTTAACTTCGTAGCAATGAAAGAAGATTCAATAACAATTCGGAAAGAGAAAAACAAAGAGCTGCTCTTAAAACAACTGAAGAAAACACCAATTGTAGAAGTGGCATGTAAAAAGCTAAGTATTGGTCGAGCAAGTTACTATCGCTGGAGGAAGGAGGACGAAACTTTCAAAGAAAAAGCTGATGAGGCTCTACTTATTGGTAAGCACTTTATCAATGACATGGCAGAGTCTCAGCTCATCCGGGCAATTCAGGAAGGCAATATGACCTCCATCATTTTTTGGCTTAAGCATCATCATAGAGATTACAAAACTAAAGTGGAACTTTCTGGTGAGTTACGTACAAAAGGCCAACTGACTGATGAACAAAATGAAATTATTCAAAAAGCCCTTAAGTATGCAGGGCTATCTCTTGAAAAACATTTACTACCTAAACCCAAGAAAAATGGATTTACCAAAAAACCTAAGCGAACTAATTCAAAATCAAAAAACTAGAAGAGAACTGACTTATGGAAGTCATTTCTTATTCTTTCATACCTACTTTGGACATTACGTCGATTGTAAAACTGCTCCATTTCAAAAGGAGATGTTTGCCCTCACAGAAGATCCAGACATTAAAAATATCGTTGTAGTAGCCTTCAGGGGTTCGGGCAAATCTACAATCATGAATATGTCTTTTCCACTTTGGTCAATTCTCGGGGCACCACAATGCAAGTATGTGGTTATTGTGGGTCTAACTCAAGAGCAAGCAAAGCGACATCTTAAGAATATTAAGCAGGAACTTGAGACCAATAGCTTATTGAAAGCAGACCTTGGACCTTTTAATGAAATTGATAACGATTGGAGTGCGTATACTCTAGAAATTCCATCATTAGGAGCTCGGATCACTGCAGTATCGGCAGATCAGAGTATTCGTGGAACAAGGCATGGTTCACATCGCCCAGATCTTATTATTTGTGATGATGTAGAAGATCTAGCTTCCGTTAAAACCCGTGAGGGTAGGGATAAAATTGACGACTTTGTAACTAGTGAAATAATCCCAGCTGGGACAAGTGAAACTAGGCTTGTCGTTATTGGAAACCTTCTTCATGAGGATTCATTCATTATGCGTCTGAAATATCGCATCCAAGACGGTGCATTTAATGGCGTATTTAGGGAGTATCCATTGTTAAATGATAAAGAAAAGCCTTTATGGCCTGGAAAGTATCCTAATAAAGCTTCCGTTGAATTAGAAAGAAAACGAGTTGGGAAAGAAAAATCTTGGCAACGCGAGTACATGCTCAACATCGTCTCTGACGATGACAAAGTAGTGCAACGTGAATGGATTAAATATTATTCAGAACTACCAGACAAAAACCTAAAAGCTAATCAGTATCGTTTTACAGTGATTGCAATTGATCCTGCCATTTCACAACGAGAAGGAGCGGACTACACAGCTATGGTAATGGCTGAAGTATACGATTCTGGTGAGGACATGCGGATTTTTGTCCTACCCAATCCAGTCAATGAAAGACTCACTTTCCTGCAGACAGTTGATCGAGCTAAGCATCTTTCAAACACACTCGGAAAAGAAAAAGAAAATGCAAAAATAGTTGTTGAGGAAGTGGCCTATCAAAAGGCTCTCATAGAGCAACTAAAGAAGGAAGGGTGTGATGTTCAACCCTTCAAAGCACATGGCATAGATAAACGTGCACGACTTTCTTCTGCCAGTTTCTTCATCCAGAAAGGACAGGTGTTTTTCCCAGAGAAGGGGGCGGAACGCTTGATACAACAAGTCGTTAATTTTGGTTTAGAAAGACACGATGATCTTGCAGATGCCTTCTCCTCACTATTGCTGATGACCAAAGACCTACCTGATACTAGGTTTCTTTTATTTTTCGTTGGTGGTGAACCACGTACAGGTCCATGGAGAGATTATTCATTCGGCAATATTTGGGATAAACAATTCTGATCACTCAATCGTACATTTCCGAAGAATTACATTGAGAAGCAGTCCGTCGTTCTTACCAATCATAGTAATTGATTGACCTTCGTTAAGAGCGGCGGCTTTCTCAAATTCAGAGTCTTCAAGCATGCACTGAACTGAGCCAATGATATCTCCTGTTTCCAGGGAAACAAACATGTCATCTAGGATATCTTTCCCAATGGATTGTACCGTTCCAGAAACTTCTAGCCATTGGTTTTCATATTTAGCGTCAGCTGCAATCTCGTTGTCACTGTACTCTTGATAGAGTTGTCGCGCAGTGATGCTGATTGCCTCTACCTCCTCAGTTTCAGTTGTTGCTGAAGTAGAGCTGGTCGGGCGGTCATCGCCAGACCCAAGTGCTGAACCTAGAATAACAATTACGAAAAGACCTAAAATCCCACTAAGGATTTTGTGTCTAACAAACCAGTTGCGAAGGTCAGCATGACAATGCTTACACTTCTTTGCAGTTACCTGAACGGATTCAGAGCATTTGGGACATTTTTTGGTAGCCATATCTTTGGGGTAAAGAAGTAAAAAAGGGCCACTAGGTCGCCCAGTACCACTTGTCCACAAAGGATAGCCGATATTGGCTAGTGGCCCATCATTACCCAATATCTTAGGTATGACGAGCAACAAGCCTTTGTGGTCCGAATTGGTACTAAGCGACGAAAGAAGTTTAGCAGACCACCGATGTACGTAAAGTAAACTTTTGACTAGGGAGCATGTAGAATGTTAGTGAGTTCATTCTTAAAAGAGATATATGACAAAATATTTGATGCAACATCGGATAAGAACAAAAGCAAAATGTGAGAAACCATTCGAATTTGAAGATATACATTTTGAACATTATAGTTTCAATATTCAGGAGGGTTGGCTTACGGATTACTGGCTCGCTAAAGGGGAGGTAGAGGCAAACTCATGGCATGAAGCTGCAAATATATTTCGGGAAAAACTTGGTTCAATTTTGCCAAAAATTGCTTTTATAAGTCAGTGTGCACTAGAGTTTGGTTTAGAGCCACTATTGGTTCTGAATCCAGATTACAAAGAGAAGATTGTTTTCATATGTCATACTAAAGATGTTGATGGAACAGGCCTGCATTTCGGTGAAAATGAAATCCAGGCTCTGAAAGCAATACATAAATCAGATCTAGCCATAAGCTTCTTTGAATTTATGGCAGACTCAGCAAATGCAAGTACGCTTCATACAACGCTATACATGCTTTTTGCAGCACTGGAAGGCCTCACTCAGATAGAAAAGATTGTTAAGTGTCAAAATTGTAAATTTGAAAGAGAGGTCAACGGTGTCGATTCGACAATATTAAGGGGGATCCTTGGTGGAAAACTTTACAATCAATGCTGGGGGGCGGATGGGTTAAGACATAAAATGTCACATGGTGATTTTCCTAAAGTCCCACCGGATTTAAAAAAAGAAGTATACGAGAAAATCGTAAGTTACATTAATCAGGAATATAATATTTCTATTAATGAAAATGTTGTACATCCACAAAGGGGATTTACGGGGAAAAAGAATCGTGGAGTAAATTTTTATAGATATTTCGGGGAGTCAAAAGATTTAAATCTGAAAGAATGTTGTGAATTTTTAGATAAAAGCTTGTTAGGCGAAGAAGGAAAGCTTGAACACGTTGGGCCTGATCAATACAAGATAGATTATTAATGCCTGGACTTTTCACCCCACTCTGTCACCAATGAAGGTGTCTAATTTTAAAAAATGGAGGAAAGTCCAGATCTAAAATATTGCTTGTACGCACGAAAATCATCTGAAGCAGATGAGCGCCAAGCTCTTTCTATTGATTCCCAGATTGATGAGATGAAGAAGCTAGCTCTCAAGGAAGGAATTGAAATTGTAGCCCTAAAACGAGAGAGTAAATCAGCAAAGGACTCTGGTGAGCGAAGATCATTTAATGAGCTCATAAAGGGGTTAGAAAACCAAGAGTTTAATGCGATTCTTACGTGGGCGCCTGATCGCCTCAGTCGTAATGCAGGTGACCTTGGATCCTTAGTGGATTTGATGGACCAAGGAATGCTTCATGAAATCCGCACCTTCAGTCAGAAGTTCACAAATAATCCTAATGAGAAGTTTCTTCTCATGATTCTTTGCAGCCAGGCAAAGCTTGAAAATGACAATCGTGGGATAAATGTTAAACGAGGCTTACGTGCAAAGTGTGAACGTGGAATCAGGCCTGGATGTGTTCCTTTGGGTTACAAGTTGATTCGCAGCAAAAGTTTCGGTGAATCTAGTAAGGTCGTAATCGATAAAGAAAGAGCTCCATTCATTAGAAAAATGTTTGAGTACGTCATCAAGAACGATTTGAGTGGACGACAGGTGAATGAATATCTAACTGACGAAGGATTCCGAACAAAGAACGGAAAGCCACTCACCTTGAGTATGACCTATAGGATATTCAAGCAAACCTTTTATTATGGTGAATTTGAATACCCCAAAGGGAGTGGAAATATCTACCAGGGTTCACACGAGCCTTTAATTTCAAAAGAAGACTTTCTTGAAGCCAATAAAAAGCTGAAAACTTCACCAAAGGGGAAATGGGGTAGAAAAGACTTCTATTTCAGCAGGCTCTTCAAGTGTGGATCATGTGGCTCCGGTATCTCAGGTGAGGAGAGAATTAATCGTCATGGAAAACACTACACTTATTACAAGTGCAATAAGTACGGTGGGAAAAATAAGTGCAGAGAGAAATATATTCGTGAAGAAAAACTGACTGAATCCATCGCTAAGCTAGTGGATCAGCTAAAAGACGACCATTTTAGATTAAGCAGAAGGCTCGAGCGTGAAGTGGAGAAGTTGAATGAGCTTCAGCGAATAACGGGCAATGGAAATGCAAAGGAACTGACTTCACAGGATTACATCGAGTACATCTTGAGAAGTGGGACAGCTGAAGAGAAAAGAGAGCTCTTGAAATGCATTAAGGGAAAGATGATTCTTTCAGGAGGAACAATATCACTACTTTAATGCTGCAACTCTGTTAATTTCTCTTACTAAGGAGAGACGCACCATAGACTTCAGCCAATGCCATGAGGGAAGCAGCTGAAAATACTCTTCAAAGTCGTTGTATGACTGTTTCTTCTCAAGTCTAATTGCTGAATGTATATCTAAGTCATCGCCAGGCTGGTATCCACTCGGTCGAAATATCTGCATATGTGATTGCGCGACAGTAGGATTTAAATAGGCTAGACCGTTGTCTTCGTCACTACTTCGCTCTATGACAGTTCTGGGTATGGGGAAACCCTGGTGAACAAATTTACTACGATATTGGTAGGCAGCATAAAAACATACATACACAAAGCGTTTATAACGACTAAGATTTCTCAGCCGTCGTTTAGTGTCTCCATTTGGAATTCTTGAAATTATAGACTCAGCTAGGTCAATTCGACCTCTTAAAGCGCCCATGTCACATATTTTTGTATAGACCTCTCTATTGAAAGTGCCAGAAATCTCGCATACCCATAGGCCAAAATTACTGGCACCACCTTTTAGATTTAAAGAATCTAAAATACTGATTAATTTCAAGTAACTGTCACTGTAAAAGTGTGGGTATAAAAGCCTAGCATGGTTGTATGTCTCTAATAAATGGTTGAGCCTAAGGGCTCTTCTTTGACTTGGTGGGTAAGTAGAGTGAAATTTTGAATCAATTGTGGAAACAATCTTTTCTAAGAGCCCTCCATCATAGTCTGCCTGACTCACCTCTCTCACAGATTGGGGCTTATCAATGAATTTAATTCCAAAGTAATAGCCACTACCGCTAGTAAGTTTCATTTCTTTGCGAATACCTATATCAAGAGTAAACCCGAGAGCTGAATCTACACTCGCAATTGGCCTTTCAGAAGGGCCTTCTTGAGGAATAAGGTCATAACTGCCATCACACACAAGAATCAACCTGCCATCATCACTTCTGGTAATTTTAATCAGTCCACACTTTTCATCTAGGATGATCGCATCCTTTAGATTGAATTCAGTGAGTTCATATGTGTCCATTTCATTCATAATGAAATCCTATCATGATTTATTTCGATACTGCCAATACTGCCCCTTCACCCTAGGTTCACGGGATGTGAACCTTTTGGGGTATTCCAGCGAGTCTAACAGATTAGGGTTCACACTAAAAATTCGCCAGCTCCTTCGCCTAGGGAGTCGGGAATCAGGTGCAAATAGTGCTCTTGTTGGCTGGCCAGTCGGGTCTAGTACCCTTGACCTTGCTCATTTTAGCGATATCCGGCATGAGACACAATCCCTGGGATTTCAGGGGAAGTGAGACAAATGAGACAGTATAAAAAGGGGCTGACTTGACTTTTCAATTAGTCACCTGTAACCTAGGTAGTAGGTTATTCATTTAAACAAAGATTCATGATTGAGCCCTATAAATCAAAATCTCGCACGGGAGCAAAGAAAGCTGTTGGTCAGCTTAATAAAGTTTTACAAATGATCGAAGATGATGCTTATTGCATGGACCTTCTTCAGCAAATTCGTGCAGTAGAGGGATTGCTAAACTCACTCTCTGCAAATATTCTAGAAAGTCATCTCCACACATGTGGCGCGCGCGCCTTTTCTAGTGATGATGAAAAACAACACAAAAAGATTATTGATGAACTCATTATTGCCTTTAAGGCAGCAAAGAAATAATTTCTAACCCCTTACATCATGATGTATTCAGGTAGCACTGCCGGTCCATGGATCTGGCTTCATATTCACTGGCTTTTCTGGGGAATTGCCATTTTTGGTTTTGTAGCAGCTCTTCTTTGGCTATACAAGCATGCTAACAAAAAAGACTTTCTAAATGTCGCTTGGATTAGTCTTGTTGTTGGAATTCTTGGTGGTCTTTTAACCGCTTCAGTCGCAATGGTTGGCTGGAATCAGATGATGGAAGGTCATCATGGTTATGACTGGGATGACGACGGTCATATGGAGGAAATGTGGGAAACGATGGAAGATTACTGGGGCGAACTTGATGAGGATGAAGATTACGACATGGGTGACATGATGGAAGAGATGATGAATTTTTAACGAAGAAGATGATGAATAAAAAACTCAATCTCCGGATTTCAGATATGAGCTGCGCATCCTGCGTGGCTCATATTGAGGGTGATCTTAACAAAAGCAAGGGGGTGTTAGAGGCAAAGGTTAATTTTGCAGCTGGAGCAGCTCAAGTGAGTTATGACCCAGGTCAGACTTCACCTGAAATGATTGTCCAAATCATAAAAAAAACGGGCTATACTGCAGAACTGAAAGATGAGTCAGCCAAACATGATGTTCATAAGTCTATGAATCACCATGACCACTCTCATCATGCTAAGGCTGAAGGGAAGGATAAGTTGAAAGGAAGACGATTCAACTTTTTCATTGCGTCAGCCTTATCTACACCAGTTCTATTACTGACCTTTGTTTTTGAGCATGAAGCAGGCCCAATGCTCATGTTGCTACTTTCTCTTATACTTTTGATTTTTCCTGGAAGAGAATTTTTCAAAAAAGGACTTCCTGGCCTTGTGAAAGGTAGACCTGGGATGGACACCTTAGTTGCCTTGGGCGTTGGAGCAGCCTTTATCTATTCATCTTACAACGTTCTTTTCACGCCCGATCAGATAGAATATTTCATGGACGTAGCGATCATTTCTACCTTTATCCTTTTAGGAAGGTATTTGGAGGCAATGGCAAAAGGTCGTGCGAGCGAGGCAATCAAGAAGCTCTTGGAGCTTTCTGCAAAAGTAGCGCACAGAGAGACAAAAGAAGGTTTTAAAGATGTACCTATTGATGAAATTCAGACTGGGGATATATTGCTTGTTAAAGCCGGTGAAAAAATCCCAACGGATGGGGTGATTGTTGAAGGGGCATCTTATATAAATGAGTCTATGGTGACCGGGGAAAGTATTCCTGTTGAAAAGTCAGTTGGGATGAATGTTATTGGAGCAACGCTCAATGGGGATAGTGCTTTTAAGATGGAGGCGAAAAAAGTTGGGAAAGAGACTATGCTTGCTCAAATTATTAAATTAGTTGAGGAGGCACAGATGTCTAAAGCTCCCATTCAGAAACTAGTAGATCTGGTCGCAGGTTACTTTGTATGGGCTGTACTTCTAATTGCCATAGCAACTCTTGTTACTTGGTATTTTGTTACTGGAGAAATACCTCGTGCTCTTATTTATACAGTTAGTGTACTAATTATTGCTTGCCCTTGCGCACTTGGATTGGCAACGCCGATATCGATAGTAGTTGGTTCAGGTAAAGGGGCAAAAATGGGAATTCTACTGAAGAATGCAGAAAGCCTAGAAAAGATGCATAAGATCACAGCCATTTGTTTCGATAAAACAGGAACGATAACCAGAGGTCATCCAGAGGTTGTTACGTTCCAGAGTATATCAGGAACAGAAAAAGAGAACTTGCTTTGGACTTCAGCTCTTGAAGAAATGTCTGAGCATCCGCTTGCTAAAAGCGTGGTGAAATACGGTAAGGATAAAAGCATTGGAAAACTTCCAAAGACAGTGGATGTTCAGACTGTAAAAGGTAGAGGAATCAAAGCCAAGATCGATGATAAACTCTTTCATATTGGGAGCGTTAAGTATATGAAGGAGCTTAAAGTGGAGATGAAAGAACTTGGGGCCAAGCTCACTGAACTTGAAAAGAAGGGGCAGACTGTGTTGGTATTTTCAGATGAAAGTAAAATCTTAGCCTATTTCGGCGTTCAGGATGCAATCAAAGATTCATCTGCACAAGCCATCAAGCTTTTGAAAGATCAAAATATCAAAACAGTTATGATTACTGGAGATAATGAAACGGTGGCTCACACCATTGCCAAGCAAGTAGGAATTGATGAAGTTCATGCTTCAGTTGACCCAGAGGAGAAGGTGAGCATCGTGGCAGAACTTCAAAAGCAGGGTGAAGTTGTTGCAATGGTTGGGGATGGAATTAATGATAGTCCTGCTCTTGCCAAGGCAGATGTGGGTATCGCTATGGGTACAGGAACTGATATCGCGATGGAAAGTGGAGATGTGGTCCTTGTGAAGGGAGACCTCCTTAAAGCTGTTGAGGCCATTGAGCTTTCTGAAGCTACTTTGAGAAACATTAAACAGAATCTTTTCTGGGCATTTATTTACAACACAGTAGGTATTCCAGTAGCAGCCTTTGGTTTGCTCAACCCAATGATTTCATCCGCAGCAATGGCATTCTCCTCGATTTCAGTAGTGTTAAATGCACTTAGACTTAAAAGATTTAAGATCTAACTTATTCTGATAATGAAACGCTTACCAGAAGTTGATGCACTACGTGGACTAGCAATTGTTCTAATGGTTGCTTATCACTTCAATTTTGATTTACATTGGCTGAATTTAGCAGATGTTGATCCATTTGGGCCATTTTGGACAGTAGAAGGGAATATCACTCGGTATCTATTTCTGGGTCTTGTCGGGGTCAGTATAGCCCTCTCGAATAAAGGATTTTCCGATCAACTCAAACGTGGATTGAAAATTTTCGCGTGGGGCATGGTTGTCTCAATAGTAACTTGGTTTGCAGTGGGTGAAAATTTCGTATTCTTTGGGATTTTACATTTAATAGGCGTTGCAGTGCCGATCGTGTCTCTGTTTAAAAACAGACCTTTTCCTGCAATAGTAGTGGCTCTATTGGCGTTGATGTTTGCTCAGGTATTCTCATCTATTGAAGTACAATCAATCTGGTTGTCACCTCTTGGTTTCAATAAGATAGGGTCAAACCCTTTAGATTACTTTCCAATCTTCCCGTGGATTGCAACCCCCTTAGTTGGTCTTGTCATTGGGGAATTTCTTTATAGGGATCGTGAGCCTACCTTCTTAGCAGTCATAAATAAAATTCCAGGTTTGAGATTCTTGGGAAAGAATGCACTTTTTATATATCTAGTGCATCAACCATTACTTATTGGAGTGCTGAGTTTGATTTAGATGCGCTTGACATATAAGCAGACACTGATATATCATCAGCCCCATTATGCAAAACAATCAAATAAAACTCGAAGCAAAACTTTTCAAGGGACTAGGAGATGAATCTCGCCTAGCTATCCTTGAAACAATGCTTGAAGGCGAAAAGAACGTCTCAGAAGTAGTTGATCTAACAGGACTTTCCCAACCGAATGTCTCAATGCACCTTAAATGCTTACAGGGCTGTGGTCTGGTTGAACAAAGCAGAAAAGGAAGACATATCTACTACAGGCACTCCACTAAAGATCTAAAGAAGTTGGTCAATCTTGCAAAAAAAATCCTCAAAGAGAACCAGAAGGAAATCAGCGAATGTAAAAATACAAAACTATCATGAAGAAATCAGTATTCTACCTGCAAAAAATGGACTGCCCCACAGAAGAGCAGCTTGTTCGCATGAAGCTTAGTGAATTTAAGGGCGTGAAAAAAATGTCTTTTGATCTGAATGAAAGACAAGTGACAATACACCATCTTGGTGAGCTAAAGCCTTTGAAACGCGCTTTGGACGAACTGCAACTTAAATCCAAGCTGGTCTCAAGCAAATCCGAAAAACTAAAGGACGCACAAGCAGCGGATGAACTACAAAGAACGGTACTCATTCAAGTTCTTCTCATCAACGCACTCTTCTTTGGCGTGGAAATCATCACAGGCTTCTTATCAAATTCAATGGGCTTGGTAGCTGATAGTTTAGATATGCTTGCAGATGCAATTGTTTACTCTCTAAGCCTTTTTGCAGTTGGCAGCACCATCGTAAGGAAGAAAAAAGTCACAAAACTCATAGGCTACTTTCAGTTAGCCTTGGTGGTGTTCGGGTTTACAGAAGTAATCAGACGCTTCCTTAGCTTTAGCGGAGTGCCTGATGTGCGAACAATGATCATGGTTTCCTTATTTGCCTTATCGGGGAATGTACTCTCCTCAATCCTATTGCAGCGTTCAAAGAGCGATGACTCACACATAAAAGCAAGTATCATCTGCACCTCAAATGACGTGATTGCCAATATTGGAGTGATCTTTGCTGGTGTTCTTGTCATGCTCACCGCCTCTCCATTGCCAGATCTCATTGTTGGAAGCCTTATCTTCCTCATTGTGGCAAGGGGGGCGTATAAGATCCTTAAATTAGCTAAATAAAACCAAAACTATGATAATGAACAAAGTTGAATTCTGGCTAATGAACAATCCCATTCGTGCTGCCATACAAAGGTATGAAGCAAAGCGAATGCGTGACATGACTAACTATAAAGGAGGGAATGTATTGGAGATTGGTTGTGGTCAAGGAGTTGGCACAAAGCTTATTCAAAAGCTATTCAAGCCTAAGAAAATCACTGCCATAGACCTCGACCCAAAAATGGTGGAACGAGCAAAGGAAAGAGTAAAGTCAAAGACCATTCATTTCCAACAAGGCGACGCTTCAAAGCTCACATTCAAAGATGATCAATTTGATGCCATCTTCGATTTTGGCATCCTACATCACATTCCAAATTGGAAAGACGCCATCAGAGAACTTCATAGGGTTCTAAAGCCAGGAGGTGAAGTCATCCTCGAAGATTTATCCATTGAATCTTTCAGGCTGCCCATATTTGGCTGGCTCTTGTATGCAATCTTAGACCATCCATATCAGCAGATGTACTCGCGAAAAGAGTTTTATGATTTTGTAGAGGAAAACGACTTTAAGATTGAAGCGAAAAAACAAAACATATTCTAGTTTAATTTAGTATTGCGAAAGATCTAGTGGCTTCAATGTACTTCTCTCAAAACGATTTAAAGTGTAAAGTGCACCCATGAAAAAAATCCTCGCAGCACTAATTTTCATCGGCTTCATTGTTGCAGCTTTCTGTTCAAGTGGATGGATGGCGAACACGATGAACTCTATGCAAGGACATGGAGCTGAACAAATGAATGAATGTTGTGATTACGAAACAGCGTCTGGCCGTCATGCAGAAGAGATTGTAGCCGTTTCACCAACCCTAAAAAGCTTTGATCTACCAGTTATCCTATTGGTCCTGGCCCTGGCACTCACGCTCTTTAATTACAGGACTCCAGTCATAGATCACTTTAGGCTTCCGAATTTCTACCATAGATTTTCTAGAGGTGTGTTTCAGCTGGAATAGTTAAGTTAAGAACCTTTATTATTCTTAACTTTTTTAAACATGCCTAAAAAACAATCATATAATTCTCAAACCATACTTACAGCACTCTCTTTTCTGGTGCTGGGGGCAACCATTGCCCTAGTTGGGACTAGTGTCGCAGAAAATGGAAAGACCAATACTGCTGAAGTAGCTATTCAAGATGACTCTGCAGGTGAACAGATTGTAGTTACTGTTGATGAAGATGATGATGCTGTGATGGGAGACAAGTATGCCCCAATCTTAATGGTAGAGTTTTCAGACTACCAATGTCCTTTCTGCAGAAAATTTTACAACGAAACTCTTCCACAAATTAAAGAAAACTACATCGACACAGGTCTCGTTAAATTTGTGTATAGAGATTTGCCACTCATCAGCCTTGGTCATACGGATGCCACTCCAGCAGCGAATGCAGCAGAGTGTGCCCGAGATCAAGAAGGTGATGATATGTACTTTGCCTATCATGACCTAATCTTTGAAGGACAGAATGAACTTGGAAATGGAACAGTAGCGATTCCAGAAGAAAGCCTCTATGCCTACGCAGAAGAGCTTGGATTAGACATAGATGAGTTTACAAGCTGTCAGGAGAACCTTGATTTTGAGGATGAAATTGCAGAAGACACAGCCGTAGCTCGATCCATCGGCATTGGAGGAACACCTGCCTTTGTCATAAATGGTGAAGTAGTAACGGGTGCGTATCCATACGAGACTTTTGAAGCACTCTTTGAACAACTACTCCAATGAAAAAATTAATCATTCTTAGTTTCCTTGGGCTCACTTTGCTTGCTACTGCCTGTCAAAGCGTTGATGAGGTTCAAGAGGCTTCCACTCAATCAAATGATACGGATGAACTCTTTGTCTTTGAAGAAACAGAGTACGATTTTGGAGTCATTAAGCAGTCTGGAGGGATTGTAGAGCATGATTTTAACTTCACCTATGTGGGTGAAGAGCCAATTGTCGTTACCTCTACACCTGGGAGTTGCATGTGCACTACAGCTGAAATCAGCCAAAATGAGTTTCAGCCAGGGGATTCAGGGGTGTTGACGGTCTACTTCCATCCAAACCTTCATGCTGAGCCAGAGGGGCATTTCTTTAAGTCTGTACTAATCATGACAGATCCATCAATCAGTCCTGCACCGGAAGTGAAAGTATGGCAGGAAATCGACCTGGATCTTGGCGAGGAATTCTTTGAACTTCAAGCACCTCATGAAGATGATGGTCACGGTCATGATGAAGTTTCTGTTGAACCAAGCGTTCCAGCATTCGTTGAACGAAGCAGTCGAGAGATAGTCATGGAAGCCGTGGAACTTGTTGACGAGCTAGATGATGGAATGGAGTACCAATATTTCACTTATGACGGAACCGTTCCAGGCCCTTTTCTCAGAGCAAAAGTGGGCGATGAAGTCACTTTTACACTCAAAAATGCTGAAGATAATGTTAACGTCCACTCCATTGATCTTCATGCTGTGAATGGGCCCGGTGGAGGTGCCACGGAAACTCAGGTATATCCCGGTGAAGAAAAAACCTTCACTTTTGAGGCACTCAACCCAGGGATTTACGTCTATCATTGTGCAAGCCCTGAAGTTGCAGATCATGTTGCCAATGGAATGTATGGATTAATCCTGATAGAGCCTGAAGAAGGGCTCGATCCTGTTGATCGTGAATACTACGTGATGCAAGGAGAATTCTATCCAATTCTTTTGGCTCAGCTAGATGAGCTCAGTATCCAGCTAGATACGGAAGTACTTTATGCGAATTTAACGGGTGAGTTAGCTGAAAGTGCTGCAGAACTCGCCAATCATTACACTTCAGACACCTTCAAATTTGTATATACAAGCGAGTATGCTACTAAAGAGTTTTCAATGAAGATCAGTCCCGATTGGGTTTCTTTTGTTGAGGATGAGGCTGGGGTGTTGACTGTAGAGATTGATCAGTCACAGCTTGAAAAGTACTTGAACGAATCAATCGCACCAGATATCAATCAGACAGTACAACATGCTAAACTCATTTCACTTCCAGTAGAAGATTTAGACTATGCTGAGGTAGAGGGGGTGGCAAAGGATGGAGTGACTTTGATGGTCGATGAAACCATTCAAAACTTCCTTGCAGCTCTTGAAGAGGACGTTCATGAAATTGAACTTGTTGTGAAAAAAGAACAAGGGATCATTGTGAATGAAACAGGAGAAAACCTAGGAGAGCTGACTTTACTAGCTACTGGAGTTTCTAACTGGGAGGGATCGCCAAGTGGACGAGATTATAATGTTCGGAAAGGGCTCAATGAAAAGGTAAATAATATTCTCCTTGCACCTGGTGAAGAGTACGACTTCAACAAGAATTTAGGCCCTGTGACCAACTCAGCTGGCTGGCAAAACTCACTGGCTATTTTTAGAGGTTCTGAGCTGATTCCAGTGCCAGGAGGTGGTTTGTGTCAGGTTTCAACAACGGTTTACCGTGCTGCGATCAATGCAGGTCTTGAAGTCACGGAGCGTAGTAATCATTCCCTCTATGTTCATTACTACAAAGCTTATGGAGATGGTCTCGATGCTGCGATTTACCCAGGTTCAAAAAACCTTCGCTTCACGAATGACACGGATAACTACATGCTCATTCAAGCTTATGATGATGGATACGATGGATTTGTGAATATTTATGGAACTCCAGATGGACGTGATGTTGAATTGGTCGGTCCATTCTACCCAAATGACATTCCAGAAGAATGGCAGGATCGTATCTCACTCGCTTACAACCAAATTGGCTGGTGGCAAATCATTACGGATGCCGATGGCAATGTGCTTGAAGAGAAGCAACTTACGGGGAGTTATAGGTCGATTCCGTATTAGAAATTTGACTAAAGTGTAAGATGAGTAGATTATTATGGTGATTTCCACACCATGAATAATTTCATTGCTCAAGCCCAAGCCGCCTCTTTGATCTCGAAGCAATTCGAGGATTCGATGCCGTCTAGCAAAGCTCTTATTAACATTGCAGAATATCATGCTGAAATGGGTGCTCGAATGGTTCAAATGGTTCAGCCAATGATCGATATGCAAGAAATGGCACTTGCAGCAGTCCAGCCGATGATTGAAATACAAAAGCAAGCAATGGCCGCTGTACAGCCTATCTTGGATATGTATGAACAAATTGCTTCAATTGTAGATTTACTCGAGCTTCCAGCCCGAGTATTAGGTCTTGAAGTTACCGAGCAAGTTGATGAGGAATCAGATACTGTTGAAAAACTGAAAAAGGTAAAGGGACTTAAGGCAGTCATTATTGCAAAGGAGGATGGATTCGAAATATATGGCACCCTGGTGAAAGTAAAAATGAATACTAATCATGCAATACTATTAAGAGCACTACTGCACTATGCAGAAAATGAACTTGTCACTTATGGAATGATTGAAGATTTTTTCAGGCAGCATGGTAAGTCTTACAAGACAGGTGAAAAGATTGCTGAAAGGATCTTAAATGCAAGAGACTCCATGTATCGTTTCATCAACTCACTTCCAAAAAAGCTGGGGAGTGGTGAAAAGGTGATCCAGGTAGTAAATGGAAAGGGACTTAAATTTAATAATATTACACATTATTAGACAATGTTTTCGCGCTCCTGTGAAATCTTAGCCCTAAATAGCCTGTAAAAAACAAATTCTAAGGAGTTTTCGTCTAGGAGATGATTTTGGTGAACTCTAACCCCAAAATCATGCAAAGTTCAAAACTAAAAATCCGCTTAGTTCCAACAAGTGAACTCAAGCCAGCATTATATAATCCACGAAAATGGAGCAAGGAGGCCACTGCCGACTTAAAAGAAAGCATTCAGATATATGGATTGGTTGACCCCATTCTTGTGAATGGCTCTGAAGTTAGAAAGAATGTTGTTATTGGTGGTCACTTCAGACTAAAGATAGCAAAAGACTTGGGATACAACGAAGTTCCTGTCATCTATCTAGATATCCCAGATGAGGGAAAAGAGAAGGAGCTTAATCTTAGGCTCAATAAGAATCAGGGTGATTGGGATTTTGAATTGCTTAGAGATCTAGATATTGATCTACTCAAGGACGTTGGCTTCAAGGAGGATGAACTGGAGGAAATCTGGTCAGATCTACTAGAAACAGAGCAGGATGACTTTGATGTGGAGCAAGGGGTTAAAAAACTCAAGAAGCCCTTCGTCAAAGAAGGAGAAATGTATCAGCTTGGAGAGCATAGGCTCCTATGTGGTGATTCTACAAAACTCACGGATGTAACGAGACTTGTAGCTGGGACAAATGTCGCGATGATTTATTCGGATCCGCCTTTCAATATTAATATTGATTACAATAAGGGTATTGGAACGAACGGGAAGTATGGTGGGTCGAAAGTTCAAGACAATAAGTCTGACGCTGATTACAAAGCCTTCCTGAGCCAAACTTTAGAAAACCCCCTAAGCCTACTTGGGCCAGATCTCCACATATTTTACTGGTGTGATGAATCCTACATCGGACTGATTCAACAAATTTACAAGGAGCAAGGAGTGGAGAATAAGCGTGTGTGTCTCTGGATTAAAAACAACCAAATGGTCACGCCTCAGATTGCCTTTTCAAAGGTCTATGAACCTTGTGTGTATGGAGTAAAAGGAAAGCCCAAGCTTAACGGAAATTATACGGCTTTTAACGAGGTCATGAATAAAGAGTTGGGCACAGGAAACCAGCTCCATGAAGATATTCAGGATATGTTCAATATTTGGTTGGAACGCCGATTGCCTGCAAACGAATACCAACATCCAACGGAGAAGCCTCCGACTCTCCATGAAAAGGCAATCAAACGATGCACAACCATAGGGGAAACTGTATTGGATTTATTCGGTGGGAGTGGAAGCACACTCATTGCATGTGAACAGTTAAAGCGTCGTTCTTTGATTATGGAAATGGACCCGGTGTTTTGCTCACTGATTATTCGTAGATTCGAAGCCCTCACAGGGCAGAAAGCTCAATTATTAACCCCGCAGAAATGACAGAAGATGTAATCACAATTCGGAAGGAGAAAAACAAGGAACTTCTGCTGAAACAGCTAAAGAAGACGCCAGTCGTAGAGGTTGCTTGTAAAAAACTAAGTATCGGTCGTGCCAGCTATTATCGCTGGAGGAAGGAAGACGAAGCCTTCAAAGAGAAAGCTGACGAAGCTCTGCTGGTTGGGAAGCACTTCATCAACGACATGGCTGAATCACAGCTCATTCGAGCAATTCAGGAGGGCAACATGACCTCCATCATCTTTTGGCTCAAGCATCACCACAGAGACTACAAAACGAAAGTGGAACTTTCTGGTGAGTTACGCACAAAAGGCCAGCTTACAGATGAGCAAAATGAAATCATTCAAAATGCCCTCAAGTATGCAGGGCTATCTCTTGAAAAACACTTATTACCTAAGCCCAAAAAAGATGGATTTACCAAACAGCCTAAACGAACTAATAAATAATCAAAAAACTAGAAGGGAGCTCACTTTCGGAAGTCATTTTATTTTCTTCCATGTTTATTTTGGACATTACGTGGATTGCAAAACTGCTCCCTTTCAAAAGGAGATGTTTGCGCTCACGGAAGATCCAGAAGTAAAAAACATCGTAATCGTAGCTTTCCGTGGTTCAGGGAAGTCTACAATCATGAACATGTCCTTTCCCCTGTGGTCCATTTTAGGAGCGCCACAATGCAAGTATGTAATGATTGTTGGGCTCACTCAGGAGCAAGCAAAGCGACATTTGAAGAATATCAAGCAGGAGCTAGAAAGTAATCAGCTTTTGAAAGACGACCTCGGCCCATTCAAAGAAATTGAAAACGACTGGAGCTCATACACTTTAGAGATTCCTTCGCTTGGAGCTAGAATCACTGCTGTTTCAACAGATCAAAGTATTCGAGGAACTCGGCATGGATCTCATCGCCCTGATTTGATTATCTGTGATGATGTAGAGGATTTAGCATCAGTTAAAACTCGTGAAGGACGGGATAAGGTGGACGACTTTATAACAAGTGAGATCATTCCTGCTGGGTCCAGCAAAACACGTCTGGTTGTGATCGGAAACTTGCTACACGAGGACTCATTCATCATGCGCCTTAGAAGGAGGATCTACAATGATGAGTTTGATGGTGAATTTCGTGCCTACCCGCTATTGGATGATGATGGGAAGTGCCTATGGCCTGGGAAATACCCAACGAAAGAATCCATCGAGCTAGAGCGTAAAAGAATCGGAAAGGAAAAATCCTGGCAAAGAGAGTACATGCTTACAATTGTTTCTGATGACGATAAGGTGGTACACCGCGAGTGGATTCAACATTATGACCAACTCCCCGATAAGACTATTAAGGGGAATGACTACAGGTATACCGCTATTGCAATCGATCCTGCGATTTCACAGAGAGACGGAGCGGACTACACGGCAATCGTGGTGGCTGAAGTCTATGGAACAGGTGAAGACAAGCGCATTTATATACTTCCAAATGTCACAAACAAGCGCTTAACTTTCAAGCAGACCGTTGAACTCGGGAAGCTTCTTTCAGAGATGTATAACTCCAAAAGAGGAAGGCCTAAAATATTTGTTGAGGAGGTTGCTTACCAGAAATCGCTGATCGAGCAGCTAAAGGATGAGGGCTGCCAAGTGAAAGGCTTTCAGACAAACGGAATCGATAAGCGTGCTCGACTTGCTGCCGGTAGTTATATGATTGAAAAAGGCAGAGTGTTCTTTCCAAAGAAAGGTGCAGAGCAGCTGATCCGTCAGGTAGTGAACTTCGGCCTAGAGCGCCATGATGACTTAGCTGACGCTCTATCGATGTTGCTGATAATGATCAATAAGACCAAGCATAGCACCTTCAGGATTGCAATGATTGGCGAGCCTCGCAGAGGGCCGCTTGCATATGACTCATTTGGAAATATTTGGGATATGAAGTTCTAGCTATTCAATCGTGCACTTCCGAACGATCACATTGAGAAGCATGCCGTCATTTTTACCGATAACAGTCACACTCTGACCTTCGGATAGATTGGCGGCTTCTTCAAACTCTGAATCTTCGAGCATACATTGGACGGATCCAACTAGGTTTCCTGTTTCAAGGGAAACGTACATGTCATCGACAATATCTTTGCCGATTGACTCAACCGTTCCAGTGATCTCAAGCCATTGGTCTTCATACTTTGCATCTGCAGCGATCTGATTGTCACTGTACTCTTGGTAGAGTTGTCTTGCAGTGATGCTGATCGCTTGCACTTCCTCAGTTTCAGCCGCTGTAGGAGAGGAGCTAGTTGGGCGATCATCATTACCAGATCCAAGTGCGGAGCCAAGGATGATGATTAAGAAAAGACCTAGGATTCCACTAAGAATCTTATGTCTCATGAACCAGTTCCGAAGGTCAGCATGACAATGCTTACACTTCTTTGCAGTTGCCTGAACGGATTCAGAGCATTTGGGACATTTTTTGGTGGCCATATTATTGGGGTTAAAGAACAAAAAAGGGCACCTAGGTCGCCCAACAACACTTGCTCCGGAAGGAGTAGCCGATATTGGCTAGGTGCCCGTCTTCGCCCAATATCTTGGGGTTTTGACGGACAATTAGCCTTCCGGATAAAAACGTGTTGTAGAGCGACATGTGAAGTTTAGCAGACCACCGATGTACGTAAAGTAAACTTTCCCAATTAACTCCTTGCAGCAACTTTAAAAATCCGTCATCAATCTAGTTGGATTTAACTCAAATATATGGATGAAGCAGCTCTAAAATATTGCCTGTATGCACGTAAGTCATCTGAGGCAGATGAACGCCAAGCCCTTTCAATTGACTCTCAGATCGATGAAATGAAAAAGCTTGCTCTCAAAGAGGGAATTGAGATTGTTGCTGTAAAACGTGAAAGCAAATCGGCAAAGGATTCAGGCGAGCGGAGATCTTTTAATGAGCTAATCAATGGGCTGGAAAGCCAAGAATACAACGCAATTCTCACTTGGGCACCGGATCGACTCAGTCGTAATGCAGGAGATCTTGGTTCTTTAGTAGATTTAATGGACAGCGGGTTTTTGAAAGAGATTCGTACATTCAGTCAAAAATTCACCAACAATCCCAATGAGAAGTTTCTCCTCATGATTCTTTGCAGTCAGGCGAAGCTTGAAAATGACAATCGAGGAATTAATGTGAAAAGAGGATTGAGAGCTAAATGTGAACGAGGAATGCGTCCTGGCTGTGTTCCTTTAGGCTACAAGTTGATCCGCAGTAAAAATTTTGGTGAGTCGAGCAAAATAGTAATCGATAAAGAACGAGCTCCATTTATTCGGAAAATGTTCGAGTATGTGATCAAAAATGATCTCAGTGGTCGCCAGGTGAATGAATATTTAACAGATGAAGGTTTTAGGACAAAGAATGGCAAGCCTCTGACTTTGAGCATGACTTACCGGATATTCAAGGAGACTTTTTACTATGGTGAGTTCGAATATCCCAAAAAGAGTGGAAACATATATCTAGGTTCGCATGAGCCACTGATTTCAAAGGATGACTTCCTTGAAGCCAATAAAAAGTTGAAGACTTCTCCGAAGGGGAAATGGGGTAGGAAGGATTTCTACTTCAGCCGACTTTTCAAGTGTGGATCTTGTGGGTCTGGTATTTCCGGTGAGGAACGTATTAACCGGCACGGAAAGCACTACACGTACTACAAGTGCAATAAGTACGGTGGGAAAAACAAGTGTAGAGAAAAATATATTCGTGAAGAAAAGTTGATTGAATCTATCGCTAAACTGGTGGACAAACTAAAAGATGATCATTTCAGATTAAGTCGCAGATTAGAGCGTGAAGTAGAGAAGCTAAATGCCTTGCAGCAGATTACAGGTGGCGAAAAAGCAAAGAAGCTGACTTCGCAGGACTATATTGAGTACATACTGAAAAGGGGGACGGCTGAGGAGAAGAGGGAGCTGTTAAAATGCTTGAAAAGCAAGCTTTATTTGAGAGATGGATCAGTTGTTACCTAACCATGGCATAATTTCGTCTTCGTATACAATAAATGAACGTCCAGAAACCATTTCTTTACGTTTTGTATCACACTGCCCAATTTCATACATAAAACCATCTTCTAGTTCACCCCTCCACGGCTCTTTAAAGATAATCATAGGGTTCTTATTGAACAAAACAATATCTCCTAGTTTATATTTCGGGGTCTCATCAAATACTTTATTAGAGATGATTGCTTTAACAGCGCCTAAAGGATGAAAATCATCATTTTCTAAGTCAATTATTTCAGCAGGAAAGGATTGATTAATTGAGCAAAGTGCAATCTGTTTGCTGTCAATCCTCTTCACAAGCTTTACTTTTGGCATGCCCTCATGAATGACGAGGGAAATTCCATTCGCAGGAACGTCTGATTGAATTTTAACTAAAACTTGGTCACCTTCATGAATTCTTGGCTCCATCGAGCTTCCACGAGTTTCAACTAGGCAGTATTGATCAGGATTTACAATCCCAAATGTTTTTGAGGAAACTGCGACTTCATCAATTGCATTCTCTTGAGTTAGAAATCCAATAGGGCCACATTCGGCAGTAGCATACAGGGGCAGGTAAACAACATCTTGCACTGGTGAGATTGGAACAATCGCCTCGTCCACATTCCATCTTAACAGCCCCTTCTTTTCGAGCTGTTGAATGTGGTGCCTTACCTGTTGTGGATTTGAAACACCAACAAGGTCTCCGATGGCTCTTAGGCTGAACGAGCCAACATTTGGAGTCCGAGGGAGGATTTCGAGCAGTTCTTTCTGAATTTTATGCAGTTTCATGCCTAAATTTTACCATTTGCAATGCTAAACTGAAAGGGAATTTAACGCTGTTAAGGGAAGCTTGACGCACGAGGTGGGAATCAACTATAACGGAGAAGATTTCCTTTTATTCATTAACCCTCCATAAAATGGCTAATCAAAAGAAAAAAACGCTCAGGACCTCTAAGGAGAATTCAAAGGGGCGGAACATTAAGTCTATTGACTTAAAAAATCTCACCGAAAAACAAAATCGGGAGCTTATTAAGAAGGCAAAAGCGGGTAAATTGCCTGGGTACCATGTCGTACAACAGAAGAAGAAAAAACCTTTCTTAAGGTCTAATCCAGATAAGAAAAAAAAGAACAACCTCGATCCTATCAGGAAAAAATAAACCTGCAGACCCAACTGCCAATACTGCCCCTTCACCCTAGGTTCACGGGATGTGAACCTTTTGGGGTATTCCAGCGAGTCTAACAGATTAGGGTTCACACTAAAAATTCGCCAGCTCCTTCGCCTAGGGAGTCGGGAATCAGGTGCAAATAGTGCTCTTGATGGCTGGGGCGGAGGGATTCGAACCCCCGAATGGCGGAACCAAAATCCGCTGCCTTACCACTTGGCGACGCCCCAGCGTCACACTCAAAAACGAGTGCGCTGCTAATCTAATAAATGCACCAGAGGATGTCAACTTACAATCCAAGTTCTTCTTGAATAGAACGAATCTCATCTTCTAGGTCCGATTGCATTTCTTGAAGGTAGGCATCAGGTAAATCTGATGAAGGAACGAGCTCAAGAGGGAGATAGAGTAGGGGGTCCACTCGAGCTCCATCTTGCCAGACTTCAAAATGAACATGTGGTCCCGTGGTTCGTGGTCCAGCTCCCACTGATTTTGGTGCACCTCCACTAAAAGCAATGATTTCACCTTGTTCCACAAAATCACCCACTTGAATGCTCCGTCCATCTTTCTGTGGAAGGCCAGTGATGTGTCCCACGAGCGTCATCACTCCCTTCCGATGAGCAATCATGATGTAGGCGTAGTTTGATGAATCAGGATCAAATTTTATGTCAAAAACCACACCATCAGCGGAAGCGACAACAGGAGAGCCCTGAGTGGCTCGAATGTCGACAGCGCCATGTTGCACACCAAAGAGCTCAACGTATCCAGAATCAATATATAAGGCGGTTAGTCCATTGGCCGGTGAAACAGGCCAGTCTAGGTCCACTACACCCGACGCTTCGGTAATGCTATAGCTTTCTGACATTTCATCTTCAATTTTCTCAATCACTTCTTGTTGAGAATCAGAAAGGCCCTCCATGGTGTCATCAAGGAGCAGTTCCATTTGTTGTACGCTTTGCTCAAGGGCTTGGATTTCAGCGAGTAAGTCTTCTTCGTTGTCGTCGGCTGATTTCATCATTGTTTCCAGGATGGCTTCTTCTGCACGCATATCATTGAGCAATTCTTTTTGAGCATCCAATTCTTCCTCAAGTCGATCCGCTTCCGTGGCGAGTTCTTCATCAAGCACTTCAAGTTCGCTCCGTTTTGTTCGAAGTTCACCCCATTTAAGACTGAGTTCATCACTAATGAACTCCAGTTCAATGATTTGTTCCTGATTTTCTTCTTCAAGTAGGTCCAGGTAGGTGAGTTCTTGCAAGGTTTCAGATACGCTGTCCGGACTTGCTAATACTTTTAGAGTGTTGACCTCATCATCGGTGAAGTAGATGCTTCGATTTAAATAAATCAGTTCCATGAACTCCTGAACAATCACAAGTTGATCTTCTTTCTGTAGTTCAAGAATTTGAACCTCCTCTTCAAGTTCTTCAATTTCGATTTTCTTTGATTCTTTTTGAGATTTCACGCTAATGATCTGATCTCCCATTTCATCAATTTGGCCTTCGAGTGACTCTATGACGCTCTCCAGGTTGAAAATCATCTCACGAATATCCTCTAGGTTTCCTTTGGCATTCCCTAGGTTAGTTTTTAAAAGGTAGTAGCGGTATTGAGCTTGAGCCAGTTTTTGCTTCAGTTGAAGCACTAGATTACTTTGTTGTACCGCTTGGTTCAGGCTTTCAAAATTCCCAAAACTTGTATCTTCCTCAACACTTTCTTCAGCAAGTTCAACAAGTTCATCGGTCGTGACTTCTTCTAACTCTTCAATTTCATCTTCTAAAAAACGATCTGGAATCACCAAAGGTTCATGATTCCCACCTATGTGAGCATGAGCAGCCAAAGGCGACATGAGGCTGAAAACAAGAATGAGTCCAATAAGACGTTTCACAGTTCGGGTATGAATATCCAAGAATTATACCAGAAGTAAGCGCAAAATTCAATCTGTTAGCAGGGACTCAATCAACTTCACATTCGCGGCCGGGAAGGCATAGTTTTTTAGTTCTCCCTTTTTCACCCACTTCCCCTCGGTGGCTGCAGTGAGTTTTATGGTCCCTCGATCATATTTGGCCAAGAAACAGTGGAGGTCCACTTTGAATCGAGTGTAGGCATGTTTGATGGTCTTAAATTTTCGTATTTCTTTGAGTTTAATGCCCATTTCTTCCTGTATTTCTCGATGCAAAGCTTCTTTTGTGGATTCATCTTTCTCAAGTTTTCCTCCTGGAAATTCCCAGAGTCCTCCCATTAATCCTGTGGAGGGGCGTTTTTGAATAAAAACCTTGTCACCATCTTCAATAATTGCAATTGCTACTTGGATTTGTTCTTTGGCTTGTTTAGGGCCTCGATTGGGGAGCGAAGCTTGAATCCCTGCTGCTTTTGCCTGACAGGATTGAACGATCGGACATTCTTCACATTTAGGGGATTTGGGGGTGCAGATTAAAGCCCCCAGTTCCATTAAGCCCTGGTTGAATTCTCGTGCTTGTCCCTTGGGGATAGCAGACTCAGCTAGGGTCCAGAATCTTTGAGTTTTTAATCGAGTATTTGCCTCGTCTTTACTCAGTCGACTGAGCACTCGAATCACATTTCCATCCACTAGGGGTTCATCTTGCTGAAAGGCAATACTAAGAATGGCTCCTGCGGTATAGGGGCCAATTCCGGGCAAAGCGAGAAGATCCTTTTTGTTCGAAGGAATTTCAGAAATAAGCTTCGCGGCTTTATGAAGATTTCGTGCGCGTGAATAATAACCGAGTCCTTCCCAGTGTTTTAGAACTTCATCTTCAGAAGCATCAGCAAGTTCTTTAATGGAAGGGAAGCTCGTCATCCATCGTTCAAAATAGGGTAAAACCGTGGCCACTTGTGTTTGTTGAAGCATGATTTCAGAAATCCAAACGTGATAAGGGTCATAGCTTTCACGCCAGGGTAAGTCTCTTTGATTCACTTGGAACCAATCAACAAGTTGTAGTGGCCATTTCATGTTTTGATACTAGCGGATTTAATATGATTGTTAATCATAATTTCCTCTGGACAAAAAGGGGGCTAAGCCCTAAAATCCGCACACAAACTATTATTTTTAGACAATATGGCTCATAAAAAGGCCGCCGGGTCTACTAAGAACGGTCGCGATTCGAATGCGAAGCGACTCGGCGTAAAACGAAGTGGAGGACAAGCAGTTTCTGCTGGATCAATCCTCATCCGACAACGTGGTACTAAATGGCACGCTGGAGAAAATGTAGGTGTTGGAAAAGATTTCACACTTTTTGCTCTCACAGATGGTGTTGTTAAGTTCACTAAGAAACGACAACTCAAGTTCGATGGTAAACGTCGACGAGACACAATCGTTCACGTTGTACCTAAGGTTTAATACCTTATTGAAAAAAACAATTTTAAAAGCTATTCTCTAGGGGAATAGCTTTTATTTTCATAACCACGCACACATGAAAAAAGCTGCAATGGGACATCCTTTAGCTGCCGGCCTATCGGTTGGACTAATTTGGGGTATTGCCCTCTTTATCATGACGCTGATTTCAGCTCAAAACGGTTACGCTGCCCACATCTTTGGACTCCTTGAAGGGGTTTATCCTTATTATGAGCTCAGCACCGCTGGAGCCTTCTGGGGACTTCTATGGGGATTCCTTGACGGGATGATTGGAACGTATATTCTTGTTTGGCTATACAATGCCCTTGTAAAAAAACTAGGATAAATCAATGTCATTAGAATCATTTTTCGGTCTTGAGGAAGGTGAAAGCACAGGAAGTAAAGAAGCTTCCGAAGCGTTTCGTGAGCAGATGCGTAAAAATGCCCGAGCCATTAAGGCAATGGGTAAGCATCAAAAGAAACAGTCCACACAAGAGGATAAGCTCGCACGAATTCTTGTCGCCTTCCTTCAGGATCCGGGAAAACAAGCCGCTGTTTTTTTGGTGGTGAAATTACTCCAGGAAAATATTCCTGGAGCATTTATTCTTGCGATTCTTAGTGTTTCAGATTCCAAGCTCCAAGAGGATGTAAAAGAAAGTTTAGTTCTTCTTGAAGCGGGGAATCTAGCCATCGCTGCATCACAAAATGCAAGTGGACAAATGATCAATTTCGGAGGAGATGGGACGTTGCCTGAAACCGTCAAGCAGGAACTTAACGCTTGGGGGGAGCTCATTTATAGAGCAGGAGCGCTTCAGCCAAATAAAACTTTAGGCACGGTGCTGACATCAGATTATAAATTGAAATCGATCGTTCTTGACCTTATCGACTACTCTCTGGGAGAATACTTCTCAAGGCACGGTCTTGAGCTTTCAAAAGAAAGAACACGTCAATTTGCTCTCTTGAGCATTCAGTCTGTGCTAATTAGACTCAGAGATCTGTCTCAAAATCTTTCAGATGCAGAGATTAGTGAAAGCTCTTCAGACGAAGAGACTCAAACGCCACAATAAAACTCAGCTCTATGCCTTCAAACCTTGGACTCATTGGTCTTGGAACCATGGGTAAGTCTCTTGCTCGAAACATTGCATCCCGTGGATATACGGTGAGTCTTTGGAATAGAACAAAAGAAAAAATCACTGCCTTTGTAGATGAATTTGGTTCAGATCAGTTTTATGAACCAAGCAGTTTTGAAGATTTTATTCAGAGCATTGAACGTCCACGCCGACTCATTGTTTTATTGCCAGCAGGGCAGGCAACGGAATCTGTCATTCGAGACTTATCCGAAGTTTTGGATCCAGGAGATGTAGTCTTGGATGGGGCCAATCAAAATTTTTCAGATTCACAAGCTTATCAAGAGATCATGAACGCAAAAGGAATTGATCTATTAAGTTGTGGAATCTCAGGGGGAGAAGAAGGCGCTCTTAAGGGGCCAAGTATGATGCCTGGAGGATCAAAAGAGGCTTGGAATCTTTTTTCTGAGGTCTTAAGCGCAGTTGCTGCAGAAGATTTCAATGGAGCGGCATGTGTTTCTTACATGGGAGCCGGAGGTGCAGGTCATTATGTGAAAATGGTCCATAATGGAATCGAATACGCAGAAATGCAGATGCTGGCAGAGGTTTATAAATTTTTACGTGATGTTTATCATCTGAGTCATGAGGAAATTTCAGATATCTATGAGCAATGGAATGCGGGGGCTTTGAGATCCTTTCTTGTGGAAATTTCTGTCGAAGTCTTGAGGAAAAAAGAAGAGGGACAGGACTTGTTAGACCTCATCTTAGATAAAGCTGGACAAAAAGGTACTGGACGTTGGACGAGTCAAGAGGCCTTAGCGCTTGGAGTCCCAACACCTTCAATTACGGGAGCTGTTTTTATGAGAGCTTTTTCTGCGAATAAAACAGAACGAGTGAATTTAGAGCTCCATTTTGATCTAAAAAAACTAAGACCAAACATGACCGTGAATGAAATGGTGAAGCATCTAGAAAAAGCACTGATCTGTTCACGTATTGCAAACTTTGAACAGGGTTTTGCTTTGCTTCGTGCAGCTGATCAGGCTTATGAATTCAATTTGAATTTCTCGGAAATTGTTCGAGTTTGGCAGGGCGGTTGTATCATTCGCTCTCAGGTGCTTAAAGATATGCATGAATTCTTCTTAGTTAAGAACGAAAATTTGTATTTTGCAGATTTCGCCCAGAAGAGTCTGAAAGAAGGCTATTCAAGCTGGAAGCTTGTAGCTCAATTAATGGTGGAGCATTCCATTCCATCTCTAGCAATCAATGGGGCACTCACGCATTTTGAGGCGTCCAGTCAATCACGCAGTAGCGCAAACTTCATTCAGGGACTTCGTGACTGTTTTGGTGCACATAGCTACGAGCGTGTGGATAAAGAAGGAAAATTTCACTCACAATGGTAATGAAAAAGAATTCACTTCATCAAATTGCAAAGAGTAACTTCACGCTTTTTATTTATGGGGCCTCAGGTTCTTTGGCGAAGCTAAAGCTCTTTCCAGCTCTTTATGAGTTGGCACTTGAAAAGCGCTTACCAGAGGATTATCAAATAGTGGGTTACGCACGTACAGGTATGGAGGCAAAAGCATTTCGAGATTTTTTTGTAAAATCAGTTCGTGATGCAAATGATTATGTGGATGAATCCGTCCTTAAAAAACTTTTAAAACGAGTTCATTATTTTAGTGGGCAATATGATAGCGTTGAGGATCATCAGCGATTTCTGAAGTATTTGCGTTCTATTGAGGCCAGTAAAAGCCGTGTGAGAATCGCTTATTTTTCCGTGCCCCCTTCTGCCTTCACTCCCATTTTTAAAGTTTTGGGGCAGGTTAACTTTAATACTCGGAAAAGCAAATTACGTTTGGTCATTGAAAAACCATTTGGCTACAATCTTCGTTCTGCAAAAAAGCTCAGAAATGTATTGAAGAAACACTTTGATCGAAAGCAAATTTTCCTTTTGGATCACTACTTGGGGAAAGAAGCAGTGAGCAATTTATTATCTTTGCGTTATGCCAATTCCATTCTGACAAGCTTATTGCACAGACAATATGTAAGTAATATTCAGATCACTGCATTGGAGAATAAAGATATTGAGGGAAGAGCAAATTACTTTGATAACGTAGGTATATTAAGGGACATGGTTCAGTCTCACTTGCTTCAAATTTTAGCTTATTTCATGATGACAGCTCCTGAACAAGAAACAGCTGACCACGTACATTATGAAAAGGCTAAGGTGCTTAACTCAATTAAGTTCTACCCAAAGAAGGTGGTTCGAGGACAGTACCAGGGGTATAAATCTGAAAAAGATGTAGATCCAGAAACAACAACAGAAACTTATGCGGCCCTTAAGTTAACAATGAAGCATTCACAGTGGAAAGGGGTGCCCATTTACATCCGAACGGGGAAAGCTTTGAAGCAAAAATGGACTTCTATTGTTATTGAATTTAAGCCACAGGCTCCACAAAAGAGAAGTGGTGATTTAGAGCCCAATCGGATTGTCATCCAGCTCCAACCTTTCGAGAAAATTGAATTTCATATGCTTACAAAGTTAGGTGGAAAAACCTTTGATTTTCATAACTTAACCACGGGACGTCCCATTTATTGTAGTGGTGATTGCTTGAGTGAACATGGTCGTTTATTTCTAGATGTAGTTGAAGGTAAAGATGAGCTTTTCTTAGGTTTTGAGGAGATATTTGCTGCCTGGAAGGTGATCGATCCTCTTCAGAAAATTTGTAATCGATTCAATCGAAAACACTGCGTTCCACATATTTATAAGCGAGAGTCTTTAGGTCCCAAGGCAGCAGATGAATTGATCGAAGCAGATGGATTTGAGTGGTTTAACGCACTGCCTAAACAATGAATGTAAGTCTATTTCCTGCGGAATCTGAAGCCGCACTCTACCTGTCAGCGCTTGAGGATATTCACTTAGTTATTTCTGAAACGCTGTCAAAATATGAGTTTTGTCGTATTGCTTTAGCAGGTGGGGGGACACCAAAACCCTTATATGAAGCAATGGCAAGGGCGGAGCTTCCGTGGGATAGACTTGAGTTTACCTTGATTGATGAGCGTTACGTCCCCAGCGATCACAAGGAAAGTAACCTTAGGATGATTCGAAGGGCTTTGTTCAATAAAGTGGCTTTGCCTCCAGATCAAATTTTATTTTTTGACACCTCATTGGCTTACGAGGAATGCGCCAAAGAAATGACGCGACGTCTTAAGGCTAAGCAAGTAGAAAGAAAGCCCCTTTTTGATCTACTCATTCTTGGAGCAGGTGCAGATGGGCATGTCGCTTCATTATTCGGTCCAGAGGATTTAGATGCCTCTTTGGCTCGGACAAGTCATGCTGAGAATTACCCAAGTCAAAAGCGTGTTTCGCTTGGTTTAGGAGCGCTTAGTTTGGCAACTCAGGCTATGCTTCTTCTAAAAGGAAGTTCAAAAAAAGCTCTTTTAGATGCTCTGACGGGACCGAGTCAATCCACCCCCGTCGAGGTTTTAGTTCAACGAATGCCAACGAAGGTTCATTTTTATCTTTGATTATTGTAGACTCCATTCACATTAATTAACATGATTATGAAGCGAATTATTGCACTCACTGCCTTAATGGCACTTGGTCTCACGGCATGTGGGACAAACTTTACTGTAGCTACACCTGAAGATGTAGCGGCTTATCCAGACTCTGTAGGGATCATGGAATCTTGGCAGGGAATGGTGGATGCTGTAGCAGCTGATGATTGTGACGCTTTCCAAGAATACGCACGAAATGAGGTAGGAATGGAAGAGGGGGATTGTACAGATGCCTTTGAGTATATGGCAGATGCTCCAATCATTGACTGGTCAAAAACTCAATGGGATGGATTGAAAGGAAAAGGAAAAATCTATGAACTAGATAAAGGAGGGCTCACTGGCTTTATTCTCAATGAAAAAGATAATGTGTGGCGTTTCGACATTGCATTTTGGCTTATCTAAGAGCTAATTCGTCTAAGAAAAAAGAGCGACCATTCCTTGGCCGCTCTTTTTATTTATGATTTAGTTCATTGATTCAATGGCTTTCACAATGTGTCCCACACCAAGTCCAGCCAGTTCGTAGAGTTCATCTGAAGTCCCTGAAAGTTGGTAGTGATCCACACCAAGTGACGTGTGCTTGGGGCTGAGTCCAGAATCAGCGATGGTTTTATTCACAAGCATGCTGAGTCCTGTGGCTACATGGTGGTCATGAACAGAAACAATTTTCCCTGTCTTCCGAATAGAATCCATAACGGTTCCATGGTCGAAAGGGTGGAAGCTGCTCACAGCAATCACTTCAATGTCACCACCGAGTTCTTCGGCAGCCTTGAGGGCACGTTCTACCATGGGACCAGCTGCAACAATTGTTGCCCTTGATCCTTCACGGAGAATATCTGCTTTTCCAGGCTTGAATTTGTAGTTAGCATCGTAGAATGGGCTTCCATCTTCTTTTGTGATGATCGGGAGTTTAGATCGTCCCATTCGTACATAAACATTCCCATAGTGATTCGCTACATAACGAATGATCCGGTCACACTGATTTGGGTCAGCAGGTTCATAAATATTTGTGTGCATGAATCCTAAGAAAGAACTGATGTCATCAATGGCTTGATGAGTTGGTCCGTCTTCTCCAACTGAAAGTCCACAGTGAGTGGCCACCATCTTGGTATTACACTCATTGATGTCATTCACTCGAGCTTGGTCTTTGGCCCGGCTCGTCATGAAGGCACCAAAAGTACTACAGAAGGGAACGAAGTCTCGGAGAGACAGTCCTCCTGCGAGGCTCACCATATGTTGTTCAGCAATTCCACATTCAATGTGTTGATCAGGCCGTTCAGCTTTCACTCCATTGGTTTTCACACTTCCGGCTACATCAGCTGTCATTGCGAGTACTTTCTTGTTTCGCTTAGCGAGGTCGAGAAGGGCATTCCCGTAAGCACTTCGACAATCCGTAAAGGTATTGGCGTCGTAAAGCGTAGGTTCTCCCACATCAATTCCACATTCTACTTCAAATTCAGGTTCTTCAGGTGTCTTAATGTTCTTAGGAAGGGCCGCGAGTCCAGACTTAAGGATTTCAAGTTCTTCGTCCGTCATGGCAATGTCTTCAAGCGCAGGTTCGGCTTGTTCAGGCTTAGGCGCTTTACCATGCCAGCTTGACTGATGGTTTCTTCCTGTTTCAGCCATGAATTCCACTCCTTGCCCCATAACAGTATTTCCAATGAGAACGGTTGGCTTGTTGCTTTCAGCCGCTTGTCCAATCGCATCCCACATCGCAGCAAAGTCGTGTCCATCTACATCGATCACATTCCAGTTCGCTGCTTCATAAGCCTTATGAAGATCAATTGGCATGATTTCAGCAAGAGAGTCCGTCAGCTGAACCTTGTTGTAATCAATGAATATCACAAGGTTTCCAAGTTCAAATTTATTTGCAAAGTTCATCATTTCCCAGACTTGTCCTTCTTGTTGTTCTCCATCTCCCATCACAAGGAAGCTGAGTTCATCATTCTGATCCAAATGGTTTCCAAGGGCAAAAGCCGCTCCCACGCTGGCTCCCACTCCAAGAGGTCCTGTTCCGTAATGAATTCCTTGAATCTTTCGATTCACGTGACCTTCGTAAAGATCAACCGGCTTTCGGAAGGTTTCAATCACTCGGTCTTTTGGAATCACTCCAAGTTCAGCAAGTACTGAATAGACAGCAGGTGAGATGTGTCCAATAGAAACCACAACTGGCTCATTCGATTCACTCACACGCATGGTGTAAATGAGAGAAAGGAAGTCCAAAGAAGAAAGGGATCCTCCGGGGTGACCCGATTGAGCATTCGTCACCATTTGAATAATGCTGTGACGACACGATTTAGAAAAAGCCTTAAGGAAAGCAATGTTCTCATCTGAGAGCGGCTGTCCTAGTTGTGGGAGTTGCATTAGGATTGGGATAAGAGTTCTTTAGTAAGTGTTTTTGCGAGTTCTACACCCGGCTGATTAAACGCGTCAATGCTATAGTATTCCCCTAAAAAGGCAATACTCGCTTCAAAGAGCATGAAGAGCGCTCCCAGGTTGTATTCATCGATTCGATCGACTTTAATACTGAGGTTGGGTTTCCGGTATTCAGTCACTGCTTTTTCAGTGGCTTTTTTCTCGACGCTCATCAATTCGTGAAAGCTCACATCGGATAAGTAAGAAAGCTCAGGATTTTCAAGTTTTGGAATACGAGTTGAGCTCCCTTCTTTCACCTCTATAAACATAATAAGTTTATCGGTAGGGCCTTCATTGTAGAGTTGAATTTGAGAGTGCTGATCTGTCACTCCAAGGGCTCGAATAGGTGTGAGTCCTTTTCCATCTTTCCCAATGCTTTCAGCTAGGAGTTGTCGATACCAATCGGCTAAAGACGAAAGACGAGTGGAGTAGGGCATCATCACAGTCATAGGAATCCCGTGTTTCCAGTCTAGAAGATATTGAATCGTAGCCAGTTGGAAAGGGAGGTTTAGGTCAAATTCAGGACTCATAAATGAGTCCGCCATGCTTTGTGCTCCTTCCATTAGTTGATCAATATCAATTCCTATTAGTGCTGCTGGCAAGAGACCAACGGGGGTAAGAACAGAAAAACGTCCCCCAACATTCTTTGGAAGATCGAGTGTAGGAATCTGCATTTCTTTCGCCATTTTGCGAAGTTCTCCTGATTCTGGGTCCGTAATGAAAACAAAATTCTCTTTTGATACTTTCTCTTTGAAGTAGAAAAATTGGCTCATGGTTTCGGGAGTTCTCCCTGATTTACTGATGACAATGAAGAGCGTTTCATCTAGGTCGATGACTTTCTCCACTTCATCTACTAAATCAACATTGTCTAAAACAAAAAGACGAGGCTTTCCATGCAGGTTCCAGTAAGGCCCTTTGAGCGCATCACGTAGGCATGTGGCACCGAGTGAACTCCCACCAATCCCAAGAATCACAATATCTTTGAATTTTCCCTTCAATTGCTCAGCCATTTTTTTTACGGCGAGCAGTTGAGCAGAGAGTTTTGGTAGCTTGTGAAAGCCTTGTGATCGGGACTTGAATTGCTCCAAATAAGGGGCGATTTTTGCTCCTTCTGCTTTAAGCTCCTTAGGCGTGAGACCGTCAAGTCCAAGAGAAAGCAGAGGTGTGAAGTCCAAAAAGAGCTTCATGGGGGCGTGGTTAGTGTTTGATCTTAAGATAGCATTTGAACTGAAAATTTGCTATAATGCTACGAAACTTAAACACCACGCCGTATGACCGCTGACCTTAATTTAGAAGAAGAGTTGAAACAAAAGGACTTTCGAGTCGCTATTTTTGGATCAGCTCGACCAAAACCGAGTGATCCTGTTTATCAAGACACCTATACTTTGGCTAGTCTAATTGCAGGAGAAGGTATTGATGTGATCACCGGAGGTGGGCCAGGTCTAATGGAAGCGGCGAGTTTAGGTCATAAAAATAATGATAAAGCGGGGGCTTCTCACAGTATTGGGATTAATATTAAGTTGCCCTTTGAGCAGTCAGTGAATCCAGGTGTGGAAGTTTATGATGAGCATGAACGTTTTTCTACTCGTTTAGATGAATTCATGCTGCTTTCTACGGCAGCTGTGGTTATGCCGGGAGGAATTGGAACAGCGCTTGAATTGTTTTACACATGGCAGCTGATTCAAGTGAATCACATCTGTAAAATGCCACTTATTCTGGTGGGAGACATGTGGAAAGAGCTCATCTACTGGGTGATTGATCATCAGTTGAAACATAAGTACATCAGTCCTGAAGATTTGAATTCAGTCGTATGTGTTAAAACTCCAGAAGAAGCATTCGAAGTCATCAAAGAGGCCAAGAAGGCCTTTGATGAGTCCGATGGGGACGAATGCATGAACTGGAAGAAGTACGGTGAAAAGTTCAACCGTGGTCTTGATGAGTCAGATAGCTAAAATTATTTTTTAGCTACTTTACGTTTCTTTTTAGGGGCCGCTTTCTTCTTGGGAGCGGTTTTCTTTTTGGCAGGTGCCGTTTTGGCTGTGGCAGAAGCTTCACTAGGGCAACAAGATTTAGATCCTCCTGAAACCATCATTTTCACTCCAAGGACTAGGAGGAGGATAGGCCAAAGGTAGAACCAGGTTTCTGCAGGAATAAGGTCAAAGCGTTGGAGGAGGAATACAGCTCCAATCACAAAAAGAATGAGTCCAGACCACATTTCGTAGTCTTGGCATTTATCGTGACATGAATTTGTCATGGGAAGGCGTGGTTAATTTCTATTCCATTTTGAAAGTAAATGAATTATTTGTCCAGAAGGTAGACCTAGACAAGAAAATATGATATACTTTGATGAAATAGCTATAGAACTAACCCTCAAAACAAATGGCTGACACAAACCAAAATCCAGCTGGAGGAGGCGGAAATCCCGCTGATCCGGCTAATCTAAAAGTTAACGTACCAGATGAAGTACGAGGAGGAACCTACTCCAATGCTGTATCTGTTAACGTGAATTCAAACGAAGTTGTTGTAGACTTTGGTTATCTTCTTCCAAACACTCAAGATCCTGAGATCGAAGTGGTGTCTCGTGTGAACATGAACCAAAAAACAGCGGAATCATTCCTCAATGTACTTGGAGGTGCTCTTGAAGATTTCAAGAGAAAGCAAGCGGCTGCACCTGCGCCTGGAGCGGCACCAATGCCACCAGCACCCGGAGCACCTATGCCACCGGCACCGGCTCCAATGGGACACGCACCAATGCCTGCACCAGCACCGATGCCACCAGCACCTGGAGCGCCTATGCCTCCGCCACCAATGCCACCGGCACCTGGAGCACCTATGCCTCCACCACCAATGCCTCAGAATTCATAATTGAGGGTCAAGAGCGCCTTTGATAAAGTGAGATTAATTTAATCTCATCTCATGCGCGCTGTTGTACAACGAGTTCTAGAAGCAAAAGTTACTGTTAATCAAGAGACCGTCGGTCAAATTGGCCCCGGTCTTTTGGTCTATTTGGGAGTAGCAGAGGGAGACACCAATGATGATCTGATTTGGTTGGCAGAAAAAATCATTAAAATGCGAATATTTCCAGATCTACAAGAAAGAATGCAGTTTCCAGTGACAGAAGTGGCAGGGAGTATATTGGTGGTTTCTCAGTTCACCTTGTGTGCTGATCTAAAAAATGGAGCACGTCCCAACTTTTCAAGTGCCGCTAAACCTGATGAAGCGAAGGCTCTTTATGAGGAGTTCATCCGCTACATTTCAGAGAAAGGAATCATGGTTCAATCAGGAATGTTTGGCGCTCACATGAAGATAGAAAGTGTGAATGATGGGCCAGTAACAATCATTGCAGATACCCATGCTTGAAGACCTAACCATTGATCATGTCTGGGCAATCGCTGTGACCCCCTTATTTCTTGTAGGTTTGCTTTATGCTATTGGTCTTCAATTTAAAATAAGCCGTTTAAAGCCCCAAAACATCTATAAGATTCTTGTAGAGGTGGTCTTATTTTCATCGGTCCATGTTTCTAAAAATGATCTAGATCATCTCAGTCTTCAGCTAAACAAGGCATTCACTTACGAAGATTTAAAAAAATGCTACCAAAAGAAAGCAAGAAAAATTTATATTGATGAAGGAACGTACAGGATTGCTGTAAAGCGTGTGGTTCTATGTAACCCTAGCTCAAATAAAAAGTTAAAAATGCCTTTAGAAAATTTTTATAATGGAAATATAAGGCACCCAAATCTTTTTGAAATTTGTAGAGATAGGATATTAGAGTGGAAAGTAGTGGGAGTTAAAAACAAAAGCTTCTAGGCTCATGAGTTCAGTGGTCTTGACTCCACTTGAAGCACAAGGCCTTTTAGAGTAGATTTTGTGCATCTTTAAACACCAAGTTATGAGCCTCATGGACGATGTCATTGCGCTGTGTAAGCGCCGCGGATTTATTTACCCGGGAAGCGACATCTATGGCGGCTTGGCCAATACGTGGGATTACGGACCTTATGGGTCTCAGCTTAAAAAGAATATTTTAGACAGCTGGTGGAAGACTTTTGTGGAGGATCGAGACGATATGATGGGGCTTGATTCAGGTATTTTGATGAACCCAAAAGTGTGGGAAGCCTCAGGTCATCTCACAAATTTTTCAGATCCACTCATGGATTGTAAGGGGTGTAAAAATCGAGTTCGAGCCGATCATTTGATTGAAGAGCATCTCAATGAAGTGGTGGATGGGAAAGCAAATGAAGAATTGTTTCAGATTACCATGGACAATAAGCTTCCGTGCCCTAAATGTAAGAAAGTAGAGTGGACCGAACCTCGAGACTTCCAAATGATGTTTAAGACCTATCAAGGGGTGATTGAAGATACCGCAGCTCAGGTTTATCTTCGGCCTGAAACGGCTCAAGGGATATTCGTGAATTTTAAGAATATCCTAGATTCAACGCGCGCTAAGCTTCCTTTTGGAGTGGGGCAGTATGGAAAGTCATTCCGAAACGAAATCACACCGGGAAATTTCATCTTCCGAACCAGAGAATTTGAACAAATGGAGATTGAATATTTTGTTCACCCTGATGATGTAGATCAGAAATTTGAAGACTGGGTAAAGGCTTTTGAAGCATGGTTTAAGAAACTTGGAGTTCGAGCTGAGAAGTTACGTCTTAGGGAACACACTTCAGAGGAACTATCGCATTACTCCACAAAAACCGTTGATTTTGAATACGAATTTCCTTTTGGTTGGGGAGAGTTGATGGGGATTGCTCATCGAGGAAATTACGATCTCACTCAGCACATGCAGCACTCAGGTGCAAAAATGCAGTATCGAGATCCTCAAACAAATGAGCTTTATACACCTCATGTGGTTGAACCAGCCTTGGGGCTCACTCGAACCTTTTTGATTGCTTTGTTGGAGGCCTATGAAGAGCAAGAGCTTGAAGGTGGAGAGACACGAACAGTCATGCATTTTGCTCCTGCAATGGCTCCCGTCCAAGTGGCTGTTTTCCCATTACAAAAGAAACTCAATGACCAAGGAGCTAAGGATCTTTATCAGAAGCTTAAACCTCTATTCCGCTCTGAGTATGATGATTCTGGTGCTATTGGTAAACGTTACCGACGACAAGATGAAATTGGTACACCATTCTGTGTAACCTTTGATTTTGATTCACTTGAAGATGAATCGGTGACCGTACGTGACCGAGATTCAATGGAGCAAGAGCGAGTGAAACTTGGTGACTTAGAAGCCTACCTACGGGAACGGCTTTAGCGCCAAAGGTCTATTGAGTTATCTCCATGAATATTCATCTCATCCCGCTTCATGCTATTTGGATTGGGTAGATTCATTTCAAATTGATCTCGCTGTTCTTGGGGGAAGCGATCCGTTGTACATTCATAAGTCACAATAATATCTTGTTGAGTGATCGCATGTGGAAAAGGACGAACCACTGAAGTTGCTATTCTGTTACAGTCATAGGCTTCATAGGAGGTGAATATTCTAAGTGCGTCCAAATCTTCAATCGATTTCAGCCAATCCGTACATTCTTTTATTTCAGGAGTGTTGTAGGCAGACAGTCCAATTCGAATAAAAATTAAATCAGGTGAAAAGAGATCGGGGTTTTCTTTGTAAGTTCCAAGCTCTGCTTCTGTGATCCATACTCCTAGTTGGCTATCACATTTATCACTTTCAGCTTTAGCAAAATCAAAGAGATTCAACTCTAAGGCATCAACCAATGACCTGTGTTGGTGTAAAACCGCCATCTCAACAGGGACAAGATGAGGTTCATCTTGGGTGCTTAGGCCTTGAGGCTCATTACAAGGGGAGAGGCATCCTGCACTCAAGGAGAGTAGCAGTGCGGGCGTGTTGATTCTCATGATCTATGTTTAGGCTCAGATTATAGTAATTTCACGCAGACTTGTCAAGTTGTAGGATTGTTGTTTATTCACCCTTCTGACCCTTAACATTTACCTTTAAAAATGCTATAATAATCAGATATTAATTCAAGTATGGCTGAATTCTTAGAAAATTTTAAAGCATTTGCGATTGAAGCAGGTACTTACCTCCAGACAAACTGGTGGTGGATGCTTCTAGTTCTCATTGGGGTGCCTTTGCTTTGGAAGATGGCTTGGAAAGGTGGACGATTGGCTTATTCTTTGAAAAGTGCAAACAAGAGGGTCTACATGAAAATCACCATGCCTCGACAGGAATCTCAAAAAGATAAGCAAGACGCAACCGATAAGGATTTTCGAGAGCGGATCTCAATAATGGAGCAGCTTTATCGTGGTTTACATGAAATCCGAGAGTTGAACATTGGTAACCGATTCAACGTGTGGTTCACGCATCGAGATGTCGTGACTTTTGAAATTCATGCCAAGTTTAAACAGGTGACTTTCTATTGTTCGATTGATCCTTACTATGCAGAAATTTTAGAGAAGCAGGTCACTTCTTACTATCCAGATGCAGACATTGAATTTGTAAAACCTCCTGCTCTTCAACCTGAAGAATCTGAAAAGAAGAACTTTGTTAAATCTTATTATCTCTATACAAAAAAAGAGAATTGGTACCCACTGAAAACTTATAAGTTGATTGAAAATGATCCAATCAATGATTACACAAATGTTCTTTCTAAGATTGATAAGAATGAACGAGCGGTGATTCAAATGACCATTCGTCCACGAAATTCAAAATGGCGAAAAGAGGCTCAAGCTTTTGGTACGGCACTCTTTAAAGGACAAGATCCCACCAAGGGAGGAAAGGGGCCATTCCGATGGTTTTTACGTATCTTTAGCTGGATTTTCACGGCAGCCTTTCAAGGTGTTGAAGCCGCAGATAAAGCGGCACCGCCTCCAGGTGCAGATAGTGGAGATTCCTATGTTCGGATGCTACAAACAGATGAGGAATTGGCCAAACGAGTGGGGGAAAAGGCCAGTGATGTTGGTTTTGACACCTCAATTCGTATTTTTGCTTCCTCAGCAGAAGGAGAGGCAAAATGTGACGAAATTCTAAATGGTCTACTTGTTGCCTTTAACGTAACGAAAGATGCAGCTTCAAACTGGTTGCAATCACGTCGAATTATTTTCTTTGATCGCATCAATAGTCGAATTCAACAGTGGGCTCGAGACAATGCAATTTTGAAGTTTATAGAGAAAACTTCTCTGATGACCCCACAGGAACTATCCACCTTATTCCATTTCCCAACATCTCGCTACAATTACACGCCAGTGATCAACTGGATGTCGTATAAGGTTCTGCCTTTGCCTTCAGATGCTGGAGATGAAGGTATTCATCTGGGAAATAATGTTTATCGAGGGGCCACTCGTCCCGTTCATTTTTCTCGAAAAGATAGGCGTCGTCATCATTATGTGATTGGACAAACAGGTACCGGTAAATCGGCCTATATCAGTTGGATGGCACGTCAAGATATTCAGCGTGGAGATGGAGTTTGTGTGATTGATCCTCATGGAGATTTGATTGAGGATATTCTTCAGTACGTTCCAAAAGAACGAGCCAAAGATGTGATTGTTTTTGATCCTGCAGATTTGGAACGACCCATGGGCTTAAACATGCTTGAGGCGAAAACAACGGAGCAGCAAGATATGGCCTCCAGTCAGGCCACAGAAATTTTTATTAAGATATTTGGAGATGAAATCTTTGGTCCACGGATTCAGCATTATTTCCGTAATGCCTGTTTGACCTTGATGGAGGATCCAGACGAAGGAGCGACACTTCTAGATGTACCTCGTATTTTCGTGGATGAGGAGTTTATGAAATACAAGGTTTCAAAAGTTAAGAACCCAATTGTGAAATCGTTCTGGGATAATGAGTACGCCAACACTGGGGATCGTGAACGACAAGAAATGATTCCATACTTCTCGAGTAAGTTTGGTCCGTTTATTACGAATGCCATCATGCGGAATACCATCGGTCAGGCGAAGTCTGCCTTTAATGTGCGTGAGGCGATGGATCAGCAAAAAATACTTCTTGTGAACCTTTCTAAGGGTAAACTAGGGACTTTGAACACGCAGCTTCTTGGTCTCGTATTGGTGGCCCAAATTCAAATGGCGGCCATGAGCCGAGTGGATACACCAGAAGACGATCGTAAGGATTTCTACCTTTATGTCGATGAGTTCCAAAACTTCGCCACCGACACCTTCTGTTCAATTCTATCTGAGGCTCGTAAGTACCGACTCAGTTTGATCATGGCTCATCAGTATATTAATCAGTTGGTGATCAAAGGGGAGGCTAAGATTCGTGATGCCGTGTTTGGGAATGTGGGTACACTGCAGTCCTTTAAGGTAGGGGCGGAAGATGCTGAGTACTTGGCTAAGGAATACGCTCCGGTACTGTCTGAGCAAGATGTAATTGGAATTTCCAATTACAAGGCTTACATCAAATTGAATATTAAAAATGCAACTTCAAGGCCGTTCTCTCTTCATACAATTTGGGATACTACCGGTGCAAGTGAAAAAGTTCGTGATATCATAAAGAAGTATTCTCGAATGAAGTACGGGCGAAAACGGCTCTTTGTAGAGCAGGAGATTGCCGCTCGAATTGGAATTGAGATAGAAGAACTTGGCGGAGACGTCGATCCTGATTACACTGCAAAAGTCGAAAAGCCCGAGCTTGCCGATGAGACCGAACACAAGGAGTTGGAAACTCCAGTGACAAAGAAACCTGTTAAGCGTTCAAAAAAGAAAGCAGAAGCAGCGTTAAAACCTGAGCCCGCCACTCAAACTAAACCTACGGATGACCAAACGCCACAAGGACAAGAAAAGACCGATGAAAGTGCCTGATTATAGTGTGCTTCATATTGGTCATGAACATGATCATCCTATGGACCAAGCCATTGTTGCCGCGGCCAAGAAAACCTACATTTCTCGTATTTTTATGGGTATTGGAATTGGTCTACTTTGTTTAGCTTTGATGATCTATCACCAAACCATCACTAAGTCCGTGAACCGGAATGATGAATACATCACTACTTTGATTGATGAAGTAGGGGGGCTAAGTCAGGACAATTTTTTACTGGCCCAGCAGCTTGAGTCACAAGAGGCCGTACTTCAATCCATTGAATCAGAATTCACTGGAGTCTTAGACGCTATCGATGCGGCAGGAGGAGACGCCAGTGCCATTGAGAATATTTTTGGCTCACTTCTAGAGATGGATGATTTGGATTTAAATCTGGCTACTGATGTGGTTCTAGCCACAGATGATGACACCTTTGATGTTTTGATCTTAGGTACAAATGGAGCTCACACAGACACAATTATGGTCGCGAGCGTCAATGAGGAGATGGAGAAGGTGACCATGATTTCTATCCCTCGTGATTTATATATCAATGGTCGACGAATCAACGCCTATTACACTTATTATGGTGTGGATCAGTTGGAGCGGATGGTTCAGTCTGTTACAGGACTTGAAATTGATAAGTACGCTCAAGTGGACCTCAGCGGCTTTGTTGAAGTGGTAGATATTGTTGGAGGTTTGGATATAGAAGTGGCTGAAACGATTTACGATGGTTCTTACCCTAACGCTTACGGAGGTTATGACCCTTACTACATTGAAGCTGGTTTTCACCACATGGATGGAGAGGCAGCACTTAAATACGCTCGTAGCCGAAAAACCACCTCGGATTTTGATCGAGCTGCACGTCAGCAAGACATTCTTGATGCATTACGGACTCGTGTGAATCAATTGGATGGTGTGATGGAAATGAAAGAACTAACAGAACTTTTCCAAGCTGGCCTCGCTTACACAAACACAGATGTGAGCCTCTTAGATATTGTGAGTTTCTACTACGATTACCGAGATTATGACTTGTATACAGGGAATGTTATTAGCACAGATAACTATCTATACTCCATGATTAACGAATCGGGGGCTTATATTTTGCTTCCTACTGCGGGCAACTTTGAAAAGATCCATGCTTATGTGGATGAACTTGTGCATTAGAAATAATATCTCTGAAAACATTATTTCTAACGTGGTGCAAGAGACATGAGGATTGCTCTATTGAATTTCAAAACTTGTGTTGTTAGACTGCCTCGGCATGATTCAAACGACTCCATTTATTGTTGTAGATCTAGAGACGACAGGTCTTGAGCCCAAGCTCGACCGGATTATTGAAATTGCAGCCGTTAAGGTTTTGGATGGAAAGATCATTGATGAGTGGAACACTTTGGTGAATCCAGAAATCTTTCTTTCTCAAACAACCACAGATATTACAGGAATCACGACAGAAATGGTTCAAAAGGCTCCCTTGTTCCAGGATGTAGTGGACGATTACCTTAAGTTCATGGGTGACGGATCAATCTTTGTAGCTCATAATGTGGATTTTGATCATGCCTTCATGAATCAGCATCTTTTGAAGCATGATCGACCAGGGTTGCCTCATCCTTACATGTGTACCTTTAAATTGGCCAAACGAGTCCATCCCAATTTATCTCGTTACAACCTTGGATTTTTGGCGGAAAGTTTTGGTGTAGACCTTTCACAGGCTCATCGTGCATTGCATGATGCCCGAGCTACAGCAGAACTTTTCATTAAATTCATGAGTGTACTTCAAAATGGAGGCCTCAAAACCGTTCGAGACATTCCAGTGATTCAAAACATTGGTAAAGCCTCTAGTGCAGAGATTGCCGATGGACAAATCAGTCTATTCTAATAAAGGTCCATTTCATCCAGTCCACCACTGATGTGACCTACTTTTGCAAATCCATCACCAAGAAGTAGGTGAGCGGCTTTTCCGCTTCGTACACCATGAGTACAGTAGACTACAATTTCTCTATTCACAGGGATTTCATCAGCTCGTAGGTGGAGCTCAAATAAGGGGATGTTAACCGCTCCTTCAATGGCGCCTTGGCTGAATTCTTCTGCACTTCGAACATCAATAAGAAAACATTCATTGATATGTATGTAATCGAGTGCGTCTTCCGCGTCGATGCTTTTGATCTGAGTCATAAGGGTCTAAAAAACTGGTTGCGGGGGTTGGATTCGAACCAACGACCTCCGGGTTATGAGCCCGACGAGCTGCCACTGCTCTACCCCGCAGACGGACTTTACAGAAAAAGTGTCTAAAGAGCAACGGAAGATTTATGCGCCGAACATCTGTTCTAATTCTGCTTCCTCTCTTTCGGTGTGGTAAATAAACATAGCTCGAGTCTGCCAAAAATCACGTAGGGCTCTTTCGTATTGTGCTGCAGAGAATTCACTTTTGCTTTCATTCGATACGGCTCGTCTCGTAACAGTACCTATAGCTCGTGCATATCGATCTCTTGCACGGATTACTCCCGCCCATGTTTCTTCAGGTAGAAGGTCTCGGTCTTCTAATTCTGGAATAGTTTTACATCTAGATACACGTGCTTGAGCTGATCTAATTAATTCCATAGCTGGGCCTTGAATTAAGACAATGGATGAGACTGCTTCTTGCTCTTCTCCATTTAAATTCTGTAAATGCTTCAAGGCATGGGAGGCTTGGTGAATAAGAATCTTACGTCGATTTTCCTCAATTCTTGCTTCTGGACTTGGCCCCCAGAAGTCATATCCATTAGGTGTTGAAAGCTCTTCAAGTTGAATGATTATTCTAAGTGCAACGTAAGTTTCACGAGAAATTCTTCCACTATGAAAGGCCTCGTAGTTCGTGAGTGGTTCATTGTCCCGAAGGGGGAAGTTTTTAAAATCTATAGTCATGATTCTTAAAAAATTAATTATTCTATTCCTTGAATCCATTGTCCATGAAACAGATAGGATCGAACACCAGCGATAATATTCCAACCCATACTCCAAGGGTCTGCATGGTTTGCTTTTACAGTTTTAAGAGTAGATTGCTCATCAAAAGGAAGAGAGTCAAACTGGGTCAGTTTTTGTCTGGCAAATTCTAGGTCTTCTAGTGGGAAGTTCCCATCTCTCATTTGCAGTACATAGACATATAAGACCTCCATTATTTCTTTACCTTCTTGGGTGATCTCTTGCCTACATAGTGCGTCTTCTACGGTATTCATTACTAAAGGACGTTCTTCAAAAACTAAACCTTTTTTCCAGGCACCTAATCTTCGATCAAGTTCATTCTTAGCCTGGTTGAACTCTCCAGCAATTCTGTCTGGCCAACGGTCGTTAAACTTTTGGTGTGCTAGGTGAAGAGCTTCAGTGTACCAATCAGGGTAGTATTGGTCTGGATCTAGGAAAATTGATAGTGGATTCTCTGCACTTGTCATGTTGGAACTGTAGCACATTCCAGTCAGAGGTCAAGTCGCCTAATGGAAACGCAAAAATGGTAGCAGAGGGCGGATTTGAACCGCCGACCCACGGATTATGATTCCGTTGCTCTAACCCCTGAGCTACTCTGCCACGTTGCGATTTTTGCTCACGCATTCTATGCAAAGCTTTTACGCAATGCAAGCTTTTTAAACCTTAAATGGATTGTAGCTGAAGAAGAACATCCACCACTTCTTTGAGTTGGGCCAACTGTCTCGAATTTGCTCGCTCACGTGGGCGAGGTCTTCATCCTCAGTGAGGACCACAAAATCATCATCTGGGATGATCACTACTTTTTCACCTGGATTGATGAGCCCTAGGTTGGTTTTCGCTACTTTTTCTATGTATTCCTGTGAGGTGTAGTATTGGAAATCCTCAAGTTTTTTCTGGTTCTCTTCTAGAAGTTGTTCGTTTCTTGTCTCAAATTCAGCAATATGTTGTTCAATTTGGTAGTTGTCATAAATTGAAACGGTGAGGTTGTAGAGCATGTAAGCGACCACAAGGAAGCCAACAATCAATACGATTCGCATCACTCCAAACTGTTCTACGCTGTAGCTAGGCATAAATCTTTGCTAAAATTGGGTAGCTATATAATACGGAAACATGTCAGTTTTTGAAGGGATAAATCAGGTGCATTTTATTGGGATAGGGGGAATTGGAATGAGTTCATTAGCGCGGCTTTTTATGGCTCAAGGGAAACGAGTGACTGGATCAGATCAAAATGAGTCCGATCTAGTGAAAGAATTGATTGAAGAAGGAGCACAGATTCATATCGGACACTCTGCACTGCCAGAAGGAACAGAATGTGTGGTTTATAGTGAGGCGATTCCCGAGGAGAATCCAGAGAGAGTGGCGGCCGCAGAATTGCCAATATTCAACTATTTTGAAGCTTTAGGTGAAGCTTCTCGTGACTATAAGGTTTTGGCTGTGGCCGGGACGCATGGGAAAACAACAACCACAGCCATGCTTGGCTACCTTCTTCAGGAAGTGGGCTTAGATCCCACGGTGATTGTGGGAAGTAAGGTCCCTCAGTTCGATAATAAGAATTTTAGAATGGGGAAGAGCAAGTGGATGGTGGTGGAAGCCTGTGAATATCGACGAAATTTTCTGCCTCTGAGGCCTCATGTTTTAGGAATTACGAACATGGAGTTGGATCATTTGGATTATTTTATAGATGAAGCGGATTACATTGAGGCTTTTAATGAGTTGAAGGCTCAGTCTGAAACAACGGTTCCTGCTATGGATTTTTGGGATCCTGTTGGGCTTCCAGGGAGTCACAATAGAGAGAATGCAGGTTTGGCTGCAGCAATGGCTAGAAGTATTGGGGTGGAGGACTTTTCTGCACTTGCTCGTTTCAAGGGGACATGGCGACGTTTTCAAGATCGAGGTGAGTGGAATGGGGCGATTGTGATTGATGATTATGCTCATCACCCTACCGAACTCACTGTCACCATTCAGACGGTTCGAAAGGAGTACCCTGCCAAGCGAGTGATTGCCGTGTTTCAACCCCATCAGCACAGCCGAACCGCTGCTTTTGTCCAGGAATTTGCACAAGCTCTAAAATTGGCTGATCTTGTGATTATTCCAAATATTTATGCCACTCGTGATACCGAAGAAGATAAGCTAGCAATGAGTGAAGAGAACTTCATTGATGAGCTTCGTGAGTTTGGTGTAAATGTTGAATATCCTGGTTCACTCGAAGAAACAGCGTCTTATTTGAATCCAATACTCTCAGATCAAGATCTCGTTCTAATTATGGGAGCAGGGGACGTGAATAGAATCCTAGATTTACGCTAGTTGAGGTGTAAGGAATAGCCTAAACAGGGAATGGTTTTAATCACAGGACTATGCAGTTCACTTTGGAGCTTTTTTCGTAGTCGGCTTACATAAACATCGATAGTGTTGGAGGCAACGTATTTTCTGCTGTCCCAAACATAGTCAATAATTCTGTCTCTTGTGATGATTTTTCCCAGATTTTTTGTCAGTAACTCCATTAGATAGAATTCTTTCTTTGTGAGACGAACACTCTTACCAAGAATTTCAATGTTTCGTAGTCTTTTATTGAGGCATATCGGACCACAAAGAATTTGCTCATGATAAGAATCAAAGGATTGTTGGATTAAATCTTGAATTAAACGGCTGATTTCTTCCAGAGAAAGTTCAGGAGGGAGAGTGACGAAGCGTGACGATTGCTCCTTGAAAAACTCATAAAATACATCGCTTTGTTGGTTCAAGAAAATGATTGGAATTTCATGGCTTAACTCTTTGAAAAAATCAAAATGTAGATGGAAGTCTGACTCTTTGATCTGGTCAATACAAATGACGGCATCTGTTTCTGGATACCATGCCTCTAGTGATTGAGGCCTGGTACAGATGGTGTCAATATTGAGACGCTTAAAGGATGCATGCAGCGCTTGCGCAGACAAAAGGCGATTAGTAATGATGATGCTTTGCATGGTGGGCGGGGTTTGAACATCATTAAATTAATTATGCTTTTAAATTTAATCATCTTTGAAAGACAATTTCTTGGTTGAATACATGTTGTTATGGCACTGATAACAGCATGAGGGAGAGGTGGTGCTTTATTTCTAAATAACTTTTAATCATAGAGTGGGGCCATTTCCACTTCAATCAAATGCTGTCGACCTGCTTCGTCAGCAGCAGCTCCTTTACACAATTTCTCACAAGTTGATATCCTCAGCATGCCTTTGACTTAACGTCCAGTATGTTACTTAACGCTCTAGTTCAACTTGGCCTAACTGAAAAAGAAGCATCTGTATATCTAATGCTTTTAAGAGTGGGGCAATCTCCAGTAAGCGCTTTATCTAAGCGTTTAAATCTGAAACGAGTCACAACATATGCAGTCTTGGATTCTCTACGTAAAAAGGGCTACGTAAATTATATAACTCAGGGGAAATGCCGTATTTACATTCCCAATGAGCCTTTCTGCTTGGTGGAGGAGGTAGAGCGTAAAAGCCAAAATTTAAAACATCAACTGACGCTTGCTCGGGAATGTGCAACTCAACTTCAAGCCTTTCCAAGGTCATCATTTCATCAAGCTAAAACAACTCAGGTTTTTTATGGGAAGGAAGCACAAGAGCGATTGTTTCATGAGCTCTCGACCTCTGAGCCCTTGGATATTATAAGTGTGAGTGACCCCAGAGAGGGGCTTTTGTCTATGGTGATCAAAAGTCTTGAAAATGCTTCATCTCTTGTTCGTGTGTGCCATCTGGAATTGGGATCTTCAAAAGCCTTAGATCTGTTTATCCAGGGGGAAAAGGTGATGTGTTTAAATTCTAATAGAGGGCTTGAGCTGACGATTCAAAACGATCCGATTTACTCAAAACTATTACGTCATCTTTTTCATGAAGCTAAGTTGACTACCATAAGAATATAACTCTACCGTCCTCAATACGTAAATTTTGGGACATGAATTTGACATCCAATGAGTCAGAAAGGGCGAAGTCCAAAGGGTGAACGACGGAATAAAAAGTGTAGGATTGCATGGGTCGGAGCTTCACGTCTAGGTCACAAGTTTTGAAGCTTTCCTTCAAAAGCTCAGAGCAAATGTAGCTGCCTTCATCAGGTTCAAAGTTGAAGTTGTAGGGGGTTCCAACTTGCTCTTTAAGGAACTTTTTCATGCTTTTGAGTCTCTTTGCATTCATACCAGGGTGACGACTGACAATAATGGTGTCAGACATCTTCAATACTTTTTTCATGCTCGTTTTTTCGACTCCATGAGCATAGGAATGATAAAAGGTGTTTTTCCCCACATAGATGAGACCATGGGTCACTGCTCCTTGAACAAAAAGGCTGCTAAGATCTCTCAACCCACCCACGAGAACTAAATCACCAGGTCGCAACGCTTTTTTAAACTTCTTTTTGTCTGATTTGGTCAGTTGATTGAAGATGGGAACGACCTTCGCTTTCCCAAGAATATTGATCACATTTGCATAAATTCGCATCCATACGCTGTAATGCTTTGGGAAGTTCCGAATGATAGTGTTTTCTGAGCTAACTTGCATGAATTAATATTAGCACATTCGTCGTTGTGCATCAGCAAAAGTGAAATCACTCCACCCTGTGTTAACCTGTATTAAGCGTTCTAAGCTTGAGGTGGACATGACAACCCCATGAACCAACTTAGAGGAATGAGCTTCTTTACTTCCAATGCTGAACTCATCTATATCTCCATCAATTAAGGCTTGGAATTGTGCAAGGATCCGAGCTTTGCCTTCACCTTCTTGAAGTTCAAGTTGGAGTAGATCCTGAAGGTGTTTGAGTCTTTCAGCAGAGTATTTTCTGTTCTGACTTTCATAGGAGATGATCCATGCAATAATTCTAAACCACAGCTGATTCGGAGCTTCAGAAATTGTGTGATGGAAGTAGGGCTCTGCATGATGATGAATGATCCGCTTTTGAGCCAAAATAAATGGAAAGCTTGCTGCGCTACCTACATTGAGATTTCCATAAGTAGTGCTTTTACTATGTTGATTGGCGCGTGAAATCAGAGCAAGCAACGGCATGGTTGTCCAGGAAGTTCCCCCAATGGAATCAATGGGAATGTAGAGTGGAGGAATTGTGTCTGAAGTGACTAAGTCTGTGATGTCTTCACCATATTTATCACCGTTATAGGCGAGGCTAGCAATTTCTCTATAGCGGGTGTTTTTACCAAGAAGTGAGTCCTCTTCTGTGAGGGCAAAAAGTTCTTCTAGTCTGAAGTGAACTGGTCGTACTCCAAGGCGGTCAACTCCATAGAGTCTAGGTTGGTTTTTGACACTTAAATCCCCTAATACTGTATAAACAAGGCTTTCCATTCCACTTGTTAAGTTCTGCAAAATAGCAGAGTGCCAAGCTTTGTCAACCTACCCTAGAATTTCTTTGCGAACATCAAGTACAGCCCTTCGAAGTTCTTGATCAAGGTTCAATGCATCTAGAAAAAGAGTGAAATCAGGTTCGACAGCTAAATCAAGACCTCCAGGAACTTCATTTGCAACTCTCATCCAGTCTAAGATCACACCTCGCACAGTAGTTCTAGAGTTCCCAATCACATTCGTTAAGCAGGTGTAGAACATTTCTTTTTCTCTATTCGCATCTGATTCTAATAGGCCTGATTCTTTAACTCGATCCATTAAAGTGTTTGGGCTATCCAGGTTAAATCGAACTTGATCAATTCTAAACATACTTCTCTGTGTTTAAGTTCTAGAGTCATTAAAACAGCAGAGACTTATTTTTGTTTCACTTTGAAAAGCTAAATGGGGTGAGTGATGGGACTTGAACCCACGGCCTCCAGGGCCACAACCTAGCGCTCTAACCAACTGAGCTACACCCACCATGTTTATTTAGCAGGCGGATTGTAGTTTTTTTTACTCGAAAGCGCAAGCTGGCTTTTCTCGACTAGCTCTCCAGGCTGTTAGGCTAAGTCTTAATGGTCATCAAAAGGCTAGCTTGCTTTATGTTGATAGTGATAGAATCGCATAGATGAAAAAAACGCTAGAACATTACATACAGCTCACGACCCTCAATTTATTTGTGATTCCTATCACAATTTATTTGACGGTGATGCATTACAAGCCTGAAGCAAGTGAGTTCTGCACCTTTGGAGAAAGTTTCAATTGTGACATTGTAAATAAGAGTATTTATGCTGAAATCTTTGGGATTCCTGTTTCTATTCTTGGTTTATTGACCTACCTGCTTCTTCTCGCATTTTCTATTCGAGGGAAGTTCAAAGATCAAACTAATCTGATCCCTTATATGACGGCATTCGTTGCCTTTGGATTTTTATTCTCACTCAGACTCACATACATTGAAGCCTTCGTGCTTCATACATGGTGCATGCTTTGTGTGATTTCGCAGATTGTCATTTTCCTACAACTGCTCATTTTTACTCATTTATGGAAAACAAGTAAATAATATGAAAAAAATATTAGCATTATTTCTCTTAGCTCCAATGGTTCTAGTGGCCTGTGGACGAGACGTAGCGATGGATGAATTCGCGGTTTGTTTGACTGAAGAGGCTGGAGCTGAATATTACGGGGCCTACTGGTGTCCAAACTGTCAGCGACAAGGTGAACTTTTTGGCTCAGCAAAAGAATTCATCAACTATATTGAATGTGGAGAAGGGGTGTCTGATTCTGAACATGACACTTGTCTTTTAGAAGGAATTGAAGCTTACCCAACATGGCGCTTTGCCAATGGCAATGAGCTCATTGGTTACCAAGGAGTAGAGGATCTTGCTGCCGCATCTGGATGTGCACTTCCAGGAGAAGAAAGCACCATCATGGCGGTTCCTACTGAACCCTCAGGGGACGAGTAGTTTCTAAAGATTGAAGTTTCAAAAGGCATCCACCCGTTGGGTGTCTTTTTACGTGTTGTGAGGAATTTATATTTGAAGCCTTACGAGGAAGCGAAGTCATCGAATCATGATGAGATGCGTAGCGGTCCGGCTGAAAATATAAACTTTTGAACAACCCTAAAGTCCCCCTAGAGCCAGTTTAAAGTGGCTCTGGTGGGGGAAAGGTATTGAGTGGGGAATATTCGCGCCAAAGCCCAAGTATCCCTCCCAACGCGCCTACATTCCGAAGAGCATAGGAGATTGAGTATACGTGCTGCTTGACGAAGTGTCAATACTATTTTATTCCTTCCGACTTAGGGTGATACTTGTATCCCATCCATGGCTGAGCCACTAGAACGGATGGTGACAACTCCAAGGTCAAATCCTTCTGCATCATGTTGAATAGCATCTTTGATAACATCCACGAGTTCATTGTTGAGTTCAGTGGCGTAATTTGCTGCATCAAAGCTTCCAGGGGCAGGTAGAGCATTCCCATTCAAATAGTGGTCTTTGAAGACGCCATCAATTTCCCCTCGAATTTTAGAGTGAACCAATTCACCATAGTCTAAGGCTGGGAGTGGAACACCTGTCGCTTCAAGTAATGCCCCAAAACCAGCACCTGCTAGCCCTCCACCAATTACTCCAACCGTACCTCCTATGAAGCTTCCAGCTCCCATTGCGGGAATTCCTAGTGCTGCTCCTGTGGCACCTCCACCAACTGCTCCAAGTGCCATTAGTGTAGGAATGGTCAGACTCTTAGACTTAGTACCATCACCAGCTTCTACCTTTGTATTGATCAGTTGATCGTAGAAGGCTGCTTCAATGTGTAGAGCTTTTTCAAAGTCACCTAGGGCAACTCTAAGTTCAGCGAGGGTGTTCACCCGAGGGAGAATTTCAGTTTCCAGCCGATGTTTGGCATGATCACGTTGGTATTCTGGCCATCGACCATCAAGTCGAGCCCATTGAGACGTATCAATTTGTTGATCGTATCTATCCATGAAGTTATCCACTTCACCACGCATTCGTTGGTATTCTTCCAATCCTTCAGCGGTGTCCCCATCAAGGGCAACCACTTCTTTACGCTTCCATGCATCTCCTTCAGTGGCTCGTAGATAGAGCCATTCTTTAAAGTCAGGAGCTTGGTTCACTCGACCGCGAGCTTCAGCCCATTTAGACTGATCACCGGTGAGCATTTCTCGCCACGTGTCTTTTGAGTATCCCATTCCCGCCAATTGATGTTCGGCATAGTGAGTGAAGAATTTTCGGTATTCTTCAATATGTTTGGGGTCATTTACATCAGCAGGTTGCAGCTGGCTTGTGACTCCAGTAGGGAGTGTGAGTGTTTCTCCAGCATCAAAACCAAGTCCATATTCAATTTTGTCCATGTAGATCTCAGCAATATCTTGTCGGATCCAGTTGATTCTAAGTCCAAACAAGTTGGTGTTGTTATAGCTTGAATCTAACCAGTCCATGATTTCTTCTGCAGAGTCACGGTAGGCAGCTTGATTATCAACATAGTAAGAATTGCTCGCTACGCTAAAGCTCTTATTCCGTCCTTCCATAATCATTCCTCGAATCATGTCACGTTCGGCACGTCTCCAGTCATCGGGGTCCGCTTCAATTCCAGGATTAAGCATGCTGAGCAATCCTTCAGGATTTTCAATATAGGCTTGATAGCTGCTCAGTCGCCGTTTTTCAACCTTCATCTTATCAAGAATGAACTTTGCTTGATCTTTAATTTGTCCATTTCCAGCACTTGGATTTTCATCCATCCAGTCATTGAATTCTTCAACAACACGGAAGATTCTCCAGTTGATGAAATTGTCGAATTCATCATCCGTAAAGCTAGTTTCAATGTCGCCAATTTCCGAATAAACTTCACCCGCTGAAAGTCGCAAGAACGTTGCTATTCTTAAGCTGTAATCAATGGCTTCTTCACCATTTTGGGCCTCTGGAACTGTTAATGTTCTGTGGCTTCGTTCGGCTCCACCTTCTGATTCATCATACTCTGGTGTGTAAACAGGGATGTTTAGCTCAGTGTCTAGTACACCCGTTAGACCAGTAAAGTCCATATCAAGCATAGGCTTAATCCCCGCATTTTTAAGTGCAATTTCGAATGAAGCCGTATTGTATCGTTGGTCAATCCACCAGTTACCTTCTTGGTTTCGAATCGCTTCACTGATGATTGAAGGAAGTTTTTGTTTGATCAATGCAAGCATTTTCTTCGCTTCTGGATCAGTATCAAACATGTTTTGATCCGTGCTGAGAGGGTAGGTGTATTCAAAGATAGTAAGAAGAATGGCATCATGTACTAATCGTGCTTTTTCAAGGCCTTCAATTCCCACCGTGTCAGGATCCCAACCTTGAGCTCGTCCTTCAAGGAGTCCCTCAATACTCGCAAACCAGTCGGCGTAGCCATCTACTGTAATGTGTGCACGTCTTAATTCTTCAATCTTAGTTCGTTGAATCTCATCTAGATCACCAGGGGCATTTGTTGAACCTGTGATTGAGTCATTCATTGCAGCAAGCTTTCCAAGTCGAGGTCCGATCACTGCATCATTTACATTTGCTTTGATTCGTGAGGTTCGTGTTGCATCACTGAGCATGTCTGTTCCTCCATCAGTAGCAAAACTATTTGAGTATTCTAGAATGATGCTTCGTTTGGCTTCAGCAAATAAAACAGATTGTTCAAAGTTTACGGCTTCTAGCCACATGGCATCTTCATCTTTAACATCAAGATTAGAAATGAAGGTCCAAATATCTTTTAGTTCTCGTAGGTTGGTAGGGAGGTTTGGATATCCTTGTTTTGCAGCAAATGAAGCCGCCAAACTTCGGAATACACGTTGAACATCTGGGTTGTCGTAGACGAGTGCTTCCGCGTCACGTGTAGCCATGGCTTCCCATTCTCGACTCAGTTCCTCGGGCAAGTCTTCATTTTCTTTTCCGAGTACCACTTGAATGACTTCTTTGTTTTTGTAGATTACTTGTCCTTCGTGTCGTCCTTGTCCCCATTCAATATTTACTCCATATTCACCGCTGGTGCTTCCTGAAACTTCACCATGTTTTGCAACATGAACAGGAAGGTCTCCAACTAGGTGAACGAGGTCTTCATCCACGACTTCTTCTACTCGAGTATCTTGCATTTCTTTCATTAGAGCTGCGTAGCTACCGAGTCCTTCTTCATCGTTAGATTCTTGAATTCTAAGTCGTGCGCTTTGTAGTCCTGGTTCAAAAACAATCGCAATATTTCGCTCTCGTTTTGGAAGTCCCATAGCAGGGATTTCTGGTGCAGAAACTGAGTCCACGCCAACCCATTCTTTCTCCTGCTCATCATATTTAAGCCGGTATAGGTCACTTTCTGTCGAAGCGAGAGGGCTACCGCTGAATGTATTGTTTATTGCTTCTTGAACTTGAGTCTCAGTGATTTTAGCTAGATCACTGTTCACGTTCACGCCAACACTAGCGGTGATGTTTTTATCAAAGGGGTCTGTGAATGTGTGAAGATCTTTATCTGCATCATATTCATATTCCCATGGGTAATCATTGATTCGAACAAAATGAAGTCCATCTTGTCGTCCAGGCACAATTTCAATGTCCGTATCGTGTTCATCTCCATTGTGATCAGTCCATCGATCAAGACCATGTTTCTCAAACGCCTCTCGAATTCGTTTTTGCTTTGTTGTTTCAGAAGGAGAGAGGGTTTCATTTCCATCTGTTCCATCGAAGACAGCATCAAGTCCAACCGTTCCTGCTGCGGCTCGAGCATCAGCTCGATCAATCGTCATGAGGATGGCTGAGTTTAAGTTGGGTCGGTCAGATTTTCCTACAAACTTATCGTGGAAAATAGCGAGACCTTTTTCAATTTTTTCACGTTCACTTCCACCTGTTTCTCCGTTTTTCTTAGCGAGAAGTTTAAAGAAATCAGCAAGGGCCGTGTAAGATGCCGCTCCATTCATACTTCGTGCTTCAGAGCTGCTTAGGTCGTCCATTCCCGTACCCATTCGGGCAAGTTGAGTGGGGTTGATTTCTTTTCGTCCATCTCGGAATGCATCTGAGAAGACCGTGTAAATGTCATCACAATCAGAGTTGAGCATTCGTTCAAGATCTCGAGCTGATTGGTCATTTTCAATATTAAGACCAGGGAATTGAGCAGAGATTCGATCCAGTGTAGATCCATCTCCCGTCATGTCATCGGGTCGTAGATCTAGAGCGTCCCATAGGTCACTTCCATCGTCAGTTTGACTACGAACAAACATGTTAGCAAGAATGGCTCCACCACCGACTAGTCCTCCTGCGATAGCTCCACCTCTCATCCATTTTTTAACACCATCACTACCGTTATTCCACATAAGGGCAATGGCTCCGGCTAGCATTCCAGCTCCGACTAGAGCCGCCATTGGGTGACGTCTAAATTCTTGTGCAACTTTCTTAAGACCACTTCCTGCATGTTTCGTAATGTCATCCTTAAGTGTTTCTGCTTGAAGTTCTTCTTTTTCTAGAAGAGTACTTATATGTGGTTCAAGATTTCCAGAAAGCTCTGTAAGAATAGCTTCGACTTCTTCTTTTTTAGATCCACCACTCTTTAAAGCACGAATGTAATCTTGTGCCATATTAGGGTAGGCATAGAGTGCCACAGTAATGGCGTATTCAATGTCTGGTCCAGTGGTTAGACTGCTCGCTAATAAAGGAGGTTCCGCTTCACGGAACTTCTGCGCAATCAATATAAGAGCACGTTTATTCTTTATATAGTCTTCAAAATCTCCTTCAAGATCTTCAAGGTGAGCGCTTGTATTTTGTCGAATATTGTCAATTTGATCTCGAACTTCTTCTCTCTCTGTACCACGTTTAGCCGCTTCGGCTCGACGTTGTGGTGAAAGTGGGGCAGGTGCTCCCACAACGGCATTGTTTACATTCACCGTTACGTTCACATCACTTGTGTTGTCTCGTCCAATTTCCCTAGCGATGTCTCGTCGAGTACCACGATTGATTTTATTTTGGTATTTTTCACGCAAACGAGCCGGGGTGAGCCGACTTCCAAATTCGTTCTTCATCAATGCTACGTATTTGTCTTCAGCCGCTTGAAGCTGAAGGTTGAGCTCTTGAACCCGTTCACGGTCAACAGGCTCCGCTGATAAGGTTTGAATCTTATCTTTGTTGAGCTCTTCACCACGCAAAATCAAACCCTTACGCTCCGCGTATTTATTGGGTGCGTCGTCGTAGTGTTCAACCGAATTAGATCCGTTTGTAGGTGCCATACGTAGATTTAAATCTCATTATTATAACCCAGAACAGAAAAAATTGCAATACCCTGCTGCCTTGGGTATTCTGCGCACGATTTAAATTTACCCAAACTATGGATATTCAAGTTGAAAAGCTGAAAGGAGCAGAGGTGAAAATCACCGTCTCACTCAGCGAAGAAGAAATGGGGCCACACAAGGCCAAGGCTGCTGAAGAGCTTCAGGGGCAAGTTAAAATTGATGGTTTCCGTGAAGGACACATCCCAATGGAAGTGCTCATCAAGCATGTTGGTAAAGATGCATTTATGAGTCGAGTACTCGATGTAGCTATCGGAGAATCATACGAAAAGGCAATTCGAGACAATGACTTGATGCCTGTAGATTACCCAAAATTGAATGTTGTAACTCATGAACCTCTCAAATATGAGGCAACCGTACCTCTACTTCCAGAAGTAGAATGGAAGAAGGACCTTTCTAAGCTCAAGGTTAAAAAGAAAGAACTTAAGGTGGAAGACAAAGAAGTAGATGAAGTACTTTCAAACCTACAAAACCGAAGCACAAGCTGGGCAGATGTAGAACGTGCTGCAAAAATGGAAGATCGAGTAGAGCTTGATTTTGATGGTTTTGATGAAGGAGGAGCCCCACTTGATGGAACTTCAAGCAAGAATCATCCTGTAGTTCTAGGTTCTAACTCACTCATTCCTGGATTTGAGGAAGAAGTGGTTGGAATGAAAAAAGATGAAGAAAAAGAATTCGATATTGTTTTTCCAGAAGACTATCATTCAGAAAAGTTCCAAAAGAAGAAGGTTAAGTTCAAGATTAAACTGAACCGAATTGAAGAATCAACAAAGCCAGAGCTAAGCGACGATTTTGCAAATGAAATCACTGGAGGTCACCGAAAGACCATGAAGGAGCTTAAGGAAGAAATTGTAGAAGAGCTTCACAAGCAAAAAGAACGACAGGAAGAGCTTCAACTTGAAACAGACTTCATTAAGGAGCTCCCTAAATACGCTAAGGCTGATATTTCCCAAACGCTTATCGACCGAGAAGTAGACTTCATGAAGGAACGAATGAAGCAAGATCTTCAAAAACAAGGGAAGTCTTGGGAGGATTACGAAAAAGAAATGGAAGAAAAGAAAAAAGACATCAAGGCTGAGTTAGAAAAGCCAGCTAAGGATCAAGTTTTGATTCGATTGGCATTAGAAGCCGCCTACAAAGAAGAGAAAATTGAAGTAAAAGACGAGGAGATCAAAGCTGAAATTGAAGAAATGATCCTTCGATACCCACCACAATTTGTAGAAATGGCTCGTCAACGATTTGTTGAAAATGGGGAAGAGTGGACTAAGGTTTTCAACCAACTTCGACTAAGAAAACTAGTGGCAAATCATACAAGCTAGGAATAAAAAATTGACGCAGTGAAAAACGTGGTCCTAGTGACCACGTTTTTTGATTTTCATTTCTTGCAGTTCTCTTTAGTTAACAGGTTCAAATGATGAACAATATTTCACTTCAACCCAGAACACATTTTTCAACTCATGAGTAAAAAAAATACTCAAAAATGAACTTAAAAACTGTGCATTTAAAAGCCCATTTTACGGCTTGTGCTTGCCATTCGTATTAAAAACTTATACATTCCAGCCAAGACTGTATAAATAATGTGTACATGCTCAAGCATCTGTTCACTTCGAAGGCGCGAATTAAGATTCTAACTTTGTTTCTGTTAAACCCGGACAAAGAGTATTTTGTGCGTGAACTTACACGTGATCTTGATGAGCAGATCAATTCAGTTCGACGAGAATTAGATAATCTCAAAAAGATGGGGCTCTTAAAGAGCCGTGCTAAGAGCAGAAGGAAGTATTTCACCGTGAATACAAATCACATTTTATACCGTGATCTAAGAAATCTGATCATTAAAGCCACAAATTCTAGCGATAACTTAATTAAGAATATCGCAAAAATGGGAGCAGTGGACTTCTTGCTTATCTCTGGAGTGTTCTTGAAAAAGAGTGGGCCTGTTGATCTTCTATTGGTTGGAGAATTAAATAGAGAGGAATTAGAACAGTTTTTGGATACATTGGAGACTGAAGAGCCTATTAAGTTCAGCATTCTCACAACTGAAGACTTTGTATATAGAGTGAAGTGCAGAGACCAATTCATCTTAGATTTGGTGCAAGATCCAGAGAACATTATTGGGATCAATAAACTGGAGAAACATTTCGCCTAAAAAAGGCTTGCAAAAGAGAAGAAGGCTGCTTATATTACCTGAGCTATTTTAAGAGTAAAACATGTCACAAGAAATTCTAAACCACGTTGCTCAGTCTTCAATGAATCGAGCTGTACCAGTGCTTAAGCCTGGTATGAACATTAAAGTTCATCAAAAGATTACTGAAGGTGAAAAAACACGTACTCAGGTTTTCCAAGGTCTTGTGATCAAGGTTAGCTCTGGAACAGGTGTGAATAAAACATTCACTGTTCGAAAAATTGTAGATGGGATCGGAGTAGAAAAGATTTTCCCTTTCTACGCACCTAGTCTAGAAAAAATTGAACTAATGAAGCGAGGGAAGGTACGACGAGCTAAGCTCTACTACATGCGAGACCGTCAAGGTAAGGCCACTCGACTACGAGATCTTCCACTTGGTGAACTTGAATGGGTTGAAGCGACTCCTGAAGAACTTGAAGCGGAAGAAGCTGCTGCACCAGAAGTAGAGGCAGCACCTGCTGAAGAAGCTAAAACGGAAGAAGCTCCTGCTAAGGAAGAAAAAGAAGAAGAAAAGGCTGAATAAGTCCTAAGATATCAATTGAAAACGCTCCGAAAGGGGCGTTTTTTTATGTATGATTTTTTTATGAAAAAACTACTATTACTTCTAGCGATTCTCTCTTTAGTGGCTTGTACAAGATGGGGAGAGCTTGACGCTAAAACCAGTGATTTTATTGAAGCCATGGAGTTGGTAAGTAATATTCAAGAAGAGGCTGACCTACTTGAATCAATTTGGTTTTACGCTTATCACAGCGACTTTGTGACTCTTTCAGTAGAGGCGATTGATGCAGAAGGAAATAAAGTGATTCAAGATATAGATCAGGCGATAGATCCCGTAAGTGTGACCATTCATCTTTCAGCAGAGAGCGTGGTTTCAACAAAAATTGAATTTGTAGCTCGAGATAAAGAAAATATTTATATCCTTCTAAAAGAATGATTCTCCCTAAATGTATTTTTGCTGGAATGGATGAAGCTGGTCGTGGTTCATGGGCTGGGCCTGTTGTGGCTGCCGCCGTCATTCTTCCAAGAGGATGTCGTTTGCCTGGTTTAACAGATTCAAAATTGCTTAGCCTCCCAAAGCGTGAACGGCTTTTTGAACTGATTATGACAAAGGCAAAAGTGGGAATTGGACAAGCTTCAAACGAGGAGGTAGATGATCATGGATTGCTTCATGCCACCTTTAAAGCCTATGAACGTGCATTGGAAAACCTTGATGCTGAACCCGAACATTTGCTCATTGATGGACGTGATAAGTTCAAATTCAAAGCACCACACACATCAATCATTAAAGGTGATCTCAAGGTAAGAGCGATTTCTGCGGCTTCGATTATTGCTAAGGTCACTCGAGATAGGATTATGGTAAACTACGCACAAGAATTTCCCGTTTACGCCTTTGAACTGCATAAAGGTTACGGGACAAAACGGCATCATGAAGCCTTGAAAGCTCATGGGCCCAGTAAGATTCATAGAATCACTTACCAGCCAATTCAAGAACTTAAATGGGTCCAAAACGCATTCTTATAGTCGGAAACTACGGAGCTGGGAATTTGGGAGACGACGCTATTCTCGGTGGGATACTGAATGATTTAAAGGCTGTGGGCTATGATGGTGAGATTATGGTGACTCATGGGAGCATCGCAACGAGTTCTAAGATTTATCAAAAAGTGAAGCGAGTTCCTTTTGTTCCAACAGGTTTAAGGAGTCGATTTAAGCGAAAGAAAGTAAAAGCAGCAAAGGCGGCTATTGCTAAGGCTGATCTGGTTATTTTGGGAGGAGGAGGACTTTTTGTGGATCAAGAGTCATGGAAAGCTCCATACATCTGGTCCGAACAAGCACGGTGGTGCCGTAACTTAGGTACACCTTACATTTGCTATGGCCAAAGCATTGGCCCTCTTAAGCGCTGGATCAGTAGAAAGTGGGCAAAAGCAACATTCAAAAATGCTCAGGCAATTCATGTTCGTGATGAAGCCTCTTTGCAGCTCCTACACGAGTGGGATTTGCTACATGCGACTCAAGGCACTGATCCTGCTTTTTCCTTCCTCAGTCAGCTTAAAACTAAGAAAAAGAAGAACAACCGATTATTGATCTCCATTAGAGAGTGGGGCACCCTGACGCATAAGCATTGGGATGAAATTTTACTTCCAATTCAGGAGTTCGCTCAGAAGCACGAGCTTCACCCTGTGATTTTAAGTATGGATCCGGGGAATCCAAATGAACAGTTACAGCTAAAAAACATTGGCTTTAAACTTTTTGTTCCGAGCTCAGTTGAGCAAGCTTTTGAAGAAATTGCTCAGTCTAAAATGATGGTTTCAATGCGCTTACATGCCAATATATTTGGATTGGTGGCGGGAAGCTCACTTGTGACGCTTTCATACTCACAAAAAGTGAAATCTCTTTTTAGTTCTCTCGAGGTATCAAAAGCTCAAGTGCTTGAAGAAAAAGACTGGAATGAAACTGCACTTACAGAAGCTTTAGAACTTGCTCTCATAACAAAGCCAAAGTTCAACCTTGAAAAGGGCATTAGCTTGAACCAAGCCTTCTTGGCTCATCAGTTGGATTTTTGATTGTTTTCTAACTACAGTTTAGACTGCATCACATAATTGGCTACATCCATCATTTTTTCGATAGATTCCCCGCAATCTCCCCAGAAGCCATCAAGTACAGTGTGACTCATCACACCTTCTTTGACGTAGTGGTCATTCACAGATGAGATTTCTAGTTCTCCTCGAGCAGAAGGGCTAAGCGTCCGAATGTATTCAAAAACATCTGAGCGGTATAGATAGGCGCCGGTGACAGCAAAGTCACTAGGTGGATTCTCCGGCTTTTCAATGATTTCAACAACTTTATCAGCTTCAAATCGTGGAACCCCATAGCTTTGAGGTCTATCTATTTCTTTCAAGAAAACATGCGCTTTCATATCTGATTCACGGAAGTTTTTTACTGCTTCAGTAAGGTCATCTTCAAAAATATTATCACCAAGAATAACAATCATATCTTCATCACCGACAAAGTCTTCAGCCAGACTGAGAGCTTGTGCAATTCCTCCCGCTTCTTCTTGAACTTCGTAAGCAATATTCATACCAAATTCAGCTCCACTTCCAAGCAGTTCAAGGAAATGACCCGCGTGTCCACGTCCAGATACAATCAGTACCGATTGAATTCCCATCTCCTTCATTTTAAGAAGGGGATAGTAGATCATGGGCTTATTGTAGATGGGCAGCAGATGCTTGTTTGTGACTTTCGTCAGGGGTGCCAATCTTGACCCGGTTCCTCCAGCTAGAATAACTCCTTTCATATGACTTTAGTGTATACCATTGAACGGTTTGGCGCATCCCTTCTTCAAAAGTGACTTGAGGAGTCCAACCTGTTTCATCGGTAAGTTTTTTAAATGATACAGCGTAGCGTTCATCATGCCCTTTTCTGTCTTCAACGTACTTAATCAAAGATTCAGGTTTGTTCAAGGCTTTGAGAATGGTTTTAGTGATCTCTATGTTCTCAATTTCATTATCACCTCCAATATTATAAATTTCACCGACACGACCGCGTTCAAGAATAGCGATGATGGCTTCACAGTGGTCACGAACAAAGAGCCAATCTCTTACATTCTTTCCTGTTCCATAGAGAGGTAGTTCTTCATCATTGTTAGCTCGTGTAATAAAGAGAGGAATGAGCTTTTCCATATCCTGATAAGGACCATAGTTGTTGCTACAGCGGCTAATGGTGATAGGAAGTCCAAAAGTACGTTTATAGGCCAAACAGAGGAGATCTGAAGAGGCTTTGCTGGCAGAGTAGGGGCTGCTTGGGGCAAGGAGAGTCCCTTCATGGAATTGATCAGTAGATCCAAAACCAAGATCTCCATAAACCTCATCAGTAGAAATATGATGAAATCGCTGGATACCATGATCCTTACAGGCATCCAATAGAACTTGTGTCCCCGTTACATTGGATCGAACGAAAATACTTGGATCTTCAATACTACGATCCACATGAGTTTCAGCAGCAAAGTGAACCACCCAATCAAAGTTTTCTTTAGCAAAAAGTTCATCAACAAGTTTAGCGTCTTCAATACGTCCATGAATAAATTTCACTCCTCGTTCTTCGGCATCTGAGAGGTTTTCTCGATTCCCAGCGTAGGTGAGGGCATCTAATACAACAAGCTCATCATTGGGTCTCAACTCAAGATGAGTATAAACATAATTGGTTCCAATGAACCCAGCACCACCTGTAATTAAGACTTTCATGCTTTAGAGAGTTTTCATCTTCTTTTCTTCAGTCCAGGCTTCGAGCCAATCACCTTCCTTAAGGCGGACTTTACCAATATAACGAACTCCACATTCAGTTCCTTGTTCAAGTTCTTCTACATCTTCATTCACAAGTTTCAATCCGTCAATTTTACCTACACCAATTTCAACGTCATCTCGGAAGACCTTAACATCACATTTCTTAATGAGTCGGCCTTTATTGATGGCCCCTCCAACAACAAGTTCATTTTTACCTGTCCAGAAGATCTTTTTGATGGTGAACTTACCAAGGTCAATGTGGAGAATTTCAGGCTCAAGCATACCGCTAAGGATCTTGGTCATATCTTCAATCATTTCGTAAATCACTTCGTAAGTCACGACTTCAATTCCGTATCGTTCTGCAAGCTTTCGAACGTGAGTGTTAGCTTCCGTATGGAATCCGAGTACAAGTGTTCCAGGGCTGGCTGCTCCCATCATTACATCTGATTCAGAGATATCTCCAACACCACTATGAATCACTTTGATGGCCACATCGTCTGATTGAACTTTGGCAAAAGATTGCTTAATGGCCTCAAGTGAACCTTGAGTGTCTGCTTTAAGCACCACTTTAAGCATTTTGAGTGACCCCTCCTTGATCCGTTGGAGAATTTCTTGCATCCCCATCCCAGATTGAATCATTTCTTCATGGTGAAGATCTTGGATCTTGCTTGATCGTTGTCGCGCGGTCTTCTCATCCTTCATGACTTGGAGAATTTGTCCACTTTCTGCTGTGTCATTCAGACCTGAGATCTGAACGGTTCCAGAAGGCCCAACTTCTTGTAGCTTCTTACCTGTGTGATCGATCATTGTCTTCACACGACCATAGCTTTGTCCCACGATGAAGTTGTCTTGAACATTCATCGTTCCTGTATTCACGAGTACGGTAGCGACTGGACCAAGACTTGGATCAAGGTGCGATTCTACGACCGTAGCTACCGCAAGACGGTCTGGGTTAGCTTTAAGTTCAAGTACGTCGGCCGTGAGGAGCACTCCTTCAAGGAGGTCATCAAGTCCCATTTTTTTAAGAGCTGAGACAGGCACCATCATCGTATCTCCACCCCAATCTTCAGGCTGAAGTCCATGTTCAGCGAGTTCGGCCTTCACTCGATCAGGATTAGCTCCTTCTCGATCCATTTTATTCACAGCCACTACAATAGGGACTCCTGCATCCTTAGCATGGTTGATCGATTCAATCGTTTGAGGCATCACTCCATCATCAGCTGCCACTACAAGAATAGCTACATCCGTTGCACCAGCTCCACGAGCACGCATAGCCGTAAAGGCTTCATGACCTGGAGTATCCAAGAAGGTGATGAGTCGTCCGTTTTTTTCTACCTGGTAGGCACCAATATGCTGAGTGATCCCACCTGATTCTCCTTCCACTACATTGGCATCTCGGAGAGCATCAAGAAGGGTTGTTTTTCCATGATCAACGTGTCCCATCACACAAACCACGGGAGGTCGATCTTCAAGGTTGGCAGAGTCATCTTCAGCAATGAGCCGTTGAAGGTTCCCAAGGAAAACATCTTCCGCAGACCCTTCACTCACAGCCTTCTTTAACTCAACACCATGTCCATCGGTGATGATCATGGCAGTATCAAAGTCGATAATTTGGTTGATATTGGCAAGGATTCCATTCTTCATGAGTCCTCCAATCAGTACAGCCGCGCTGAGACCTGTTTTTTCAGCTAGTTCTTTAACTGAAATTTGTTCAGGGATCTCAACCACTCCAGAAGCCACCGTCGAGGTCGTGCGACTACGATTCTTTTTCTTCTTTCCTGTGGCTCCACGTCCAGCCATTTTTTTACGTTGGCTTCGTACAATTTCTCGTTCGCGATCATCTTCGGAATCTTCAATGTAGAGTTCAGCTTCAGTTTTTCCTGTTTTTCCTGCGAGTTCATCCATGATGAGTTCCGCTACTTCATCTTCAATTTCATCGGTTGCTTCAAAACCAAGCTCAAGAATAGTTTTCTTCATTTCAGCATCGGTAAATCCGAGCTTAGAGGCGAGCTGGAGAAGAGAAATTGGCATAAGTTTTTGTATTCAGTAAAAAATCGATCCTACTCTAGGTGAAAACAGGTTTAAAGTAAAGGCTTAGGCCTGATCCATTTGTGGTTTTTCAAGCTCTTCAATTTGTATTGCTCCACCTACTGCTTTGTCGGTGAGACGGTAGACGTCTTTGTCGATCTTTTTGAACTCCCGAGAGGCATGATTATAGGTGTTCACCGTGGTTCCAAGGTGTTTCCCAAGCTTCTTGAAGTAGTCATCGTAAGCATTCATATGTTTTCCAAGCGTTTCGAGGTTCTTTTTGAACCGGTGGATGTCTTCTCCCACTTGGAGCATCTTGAGCCCTTGAAGCACCGTTTGAAGGTAGCCAAATAGGGAACTTGGAGAAACAATGATCACTCGCTTACTGAAGGCGTATTCGATTAGGTTTTGTGTGTTTACCTTAAGAGCACCCACACTTTCAATCGTGAGGTTGTAGTAAATTCCTTCTGCTGGCACAAACATAAAGGCAAATTCAGTGGTTCCTTCATTCGGTCGAATGTATTTAGAGGTTTCATCGATACGTTTTTTAACATCCGCACGGAAGCTCTTGGCTAAAAGCTCCTTTTCTTCAGGGGTAGTGGCTTGGATCATCTTGTTGTAGCCCTCAAGTGAGAATTTGGAATCAATAGGGATTACAATTTCATTTACAAAGATCACGGCATCTACAATTTCGCCGTTTTTCATCTTATATTGCATCTCAAAATTCCCATGAAGGTGATTTGAAAGAAGGGTTTCAAGTGCATATTCCCCTAGAATCCCACGTTGTTTCGGGTTTTTAAGGATGTTTTCAAGCCCTTTAAGCTGCTCAGCCACATTTCCTACTTTATCGGTTCGCTCTTTAACGGCAGTGAGCTCCTTGGTCATCTTTTCAATCATCTGTGAGCTTTGCTTGAACTGAGCCTGCATGGAGTGCTGAGTTGAAGCATCACGCTTTTGCAACATCAGGTTCACTTGGTCGAGTTTTTGTTGAATTTCTTTACGATTCTCTCCTTGTGAGCGATTGATTTCCTGACGCAGATCGGTGAGGAGTTGCATCATCATTTTTTGACTCTGATCTTCTTTGGGTGACTGAAGTTCTTTAACTTTGAGGTGCATGAAGACAGCAAAACCCGCTAAGACTAGACCGATGGCTATAAAAAAAAGTGTGTTTGACATTTGACAAATATGTTTTGTTATTGTATTATAACACGATGACCTTTAAAAAAACGGTTCGTGGACGAGTGAGAATTGCTGGGGAGTGACTTATCTTTCATTGCCATACGTGGATTCTTTACTTCTCAGTAATTCTAACTTTTTCACACTAACAAAAAGCCCTCACATTTAGCGAGGGCTTTTCTCTTGTCTAGCTAAGCAAAATATTATTACTTATCTTCAGTGTTTTTCTTTGCGTCTTCTGGAGAAACTCCATTTTCTGCAGGAGATTCACCTTCAGGCATAAGGGTAAGCCCAATACGCTTTTCAGACTTGTTCACTTCAATAACTCGAGCTTCAACTTCTTGTCCTGTTTTAAGAACTTCAGTTGGGTCTTCAGGTTGTCCTGGGATTTCTGTGTTATGAATAAGTCCATTGATGTCACTATTCACTTTCACAAAGGCTCCAAATTGAGCAAGACGAGTGATCTTAGTTTTGATCGTTGTTCCTACTTTGAAGTTTTTCTCAATGGCTTCCCATGGGTCTTCAGTGAGTTGCTTCATAGAGAGTGAGATCTTATCACCATCAATTCCGATGATCTTAACATCTACTTTGTCTCCACGTTTACCGAAATCATGTGGGTTTGTTACATGTCCCCAAGCAATTTCAGAGATATGTACAAGTCCTTCGAGTCCATCAAAGGCTACGAAGATACCAAACTTAACGATTCCACTTACGGTTCCTTGTACGGTTGATCCGATCACGAGCTTAGTGAGGGCTTTTTCTCGTTCTGCCTTGTAAGCGGCACGTTCAGAAAGGATAAGTTTACCGTTTTCCTTGTCGATGCTGATGATCTTAACGAGGAATTCTTTACCAACGAGCTTGTTAAGACGAGAGAGAATCTTCGCAGAGTCTGCTCCGTTAACACGTGGGTAGTTAAGAGGGGCCAATTGAGATACTGGGATGAATCCTTTGATTCCATCAGCGTTGAGAAGGAGACCTCCTTTGTTCGCTTCTTTAGGAACAACTTTGATTGGCTCATCGTTTTCGTAAGCATTGAGGAACCGTTCCCAAGTTTTTTCTTGGCTAGCACGTCGAAGAGAAAGAACAACAAGTCCTTCTTCATTTTCAGTTTCTAGTACACAGCTAACGACTTCATCTCCAGGAGCAAGTTCCTGAGCTGAATTCATAGCATCTTTCATTTCTCGACCCGTAATGATACCGGTCAAAACACCATCGAGATCTACGATGATTGAGCTTTTATCAATGGATACTACTTTTCCTTTCACCAAAGCTCCTGGTTCTGGAAGGTTCAAGACAGGGGAGTCCTGAAGCAGTAGTTCCATGTCTACAAATGTAGCATTAGACATAGTTTATGATGCACACCCGAGGATTAAAATTACAGACTGGGTGTTTAGCCTCGGTGTGTCTTACAAGTACTAAACATTCCAGCCTGCAGATTTTAGGTGTGATTAACCTGATTGTAAAGCGGAAATTACTTCTTCGCTTCTTTGCTTTCAGTTTTAATTTCTTCCTTCTTGATTCCTTTCTTGGATTTACTTTGTTTGCTTTTCTTTTTGAGCTTAACCGTGTCTCCAGTTTTGATGATTTGAACGATGTCACCTTCTATAAAGTCTCCATCAAGGATTCCTTGGGCTAGGGGGTCTTCAAGTAGCTCTTGGACTTTTCGTCGTACTGGTCGAGCTCCATATTCAGGGTCTGTACTCAGTGTTGCGAGTATGTCGAGTCCATCTTTTGTCATGTCCAGTGTGAGATGTTTTTCAGAGATTCGTTCCTGTAATTCTGCCACATGGAGCTTCACAATAGATTTGATGCTTTCATGGGTGAGAGGGCGGAATACAATCACATTATCAATACGGTTGATAAATTCAGGTTTGAAGTGCCCCTTGAGGTCCTTGAGTACTTCATCTTTTTTATGTTCAAAGGTACTCATGGCTGAATCCATTTCTTCGGTGCTGAGCTTGAATCCAATGGGGGCTGCACTCTCAGTGAGTTTTGCCGCTCCAATGTTAGAAGTCATGATGATGATGGTGTTTGAAAAGTCCACTTTTCGACCTTTCCCATCTGTTAGAACTCCATCTTCAAGAATTTGAAGAAGTAGGTTGAAGGTGTCTGGATGAGCTTTTTCAATTTCATCAAAGAGAATCACCGAGTAAGGCTTTCGACGTACTTTTTCCGTCAATTGCCCACCATCTTCATAACCCACATAACCTGCTGTTGTACCTGTTAGGCGAGAGGTGTTATGACGTTCCATGAATTCACTCATATCAATTTTAATGAGTGCTTCTTCATCGTTATAAACTTCTCTAGCAATGGTTTTAACCAGCTCGGTTTTTCCAACTCCTGTGGGTCCTAGGAAAATAAATGAGGCGATAGGACGCTTTCCACTAGAAATTCCTGTTCGTGAACGTCGGATGGCCGTAGAGACACGCTTCAAAGCTTCATCTTGTCCAAGAACATGGTTTCTAAGTGTTGATTCAAGGTTTCTAAGTCGAGCGATGTCCTCCTCTACAAGTTTTGTAGCTGGAACACCCGTCATTCGTGCAATCACAGCAGCAACATCTTCAGAATCAATGCTTCCACGCATTTCTCGAGGGATCTTAACTCGTTTTTCTGCTTCAACATCTTCCATGAGTTGGAGTTCTTGCTGTCGGAGATCCGCTGCCATTTCATAATTTTGATCAATAACGGCTTGTTCTTTCTTTTTAATGATAGATTTCAACTTTTTCTGCATTTTTTTAACCTTCTCATTGTCAGGTTTTGTTTTCATCCCTTTGAGGGCCGCTGCCTCATCAATAAGGTCAATGGCCTTATCTGGAAGGAATCGGTCATTCACATATCGCTTAGAGAGCTTCACTGCCGCATCAATAGCTTCATCATGAATGATAAGGTTGTGATGGTCCTCAAAAGACTCTTTCAGTCCTTTAAGAATAGCCACGGTGTCTTCTTCATTTGGTTCATCGACTTGAACAGATTGGAATCGTCGCTCAAGAGCGGCATCTTCCTCAATGTGTTTCCGATATTCTGAAGTGGTTGTTGCTCCCACGACTTGAACCTTACCTCGAGAAAGGGCAGGTTTAAGGATGTTGGCTGCATCTAAACTTCCTTCAGCGCTACCTGCGCCAATAACCGTGTGCAGCTCATCAATGAAAAGGATTACGTTGGGCATGCTAGCCGCTTCTTCAAGAATTTGCTTGATTCGTTCTTCAAACTCACCTCGGTATTTAGTTCCAGCCACAACAGAAGCCATTGAGAGACTTAAAACCTTACGATCGAGCATAGCGTCAGGCACTTGCTCTGTGGCGATGCGTTGAGCAAGTCCTTCTACTACAGCTGTTTTACCCACTCCTGGCTCACCAATGAGAACAGGGTTGTTCTTCGTTTTACGAAGGAGGATGGCAATACAGCGTTCAATCTCTTTTTCACGTCCAATAACCGGATCTAATTTTCCTTCTTGGGCTTCCTTCACCATGTCATGAGTGAAGTAGTCTAGGGCAGGGGTACTTGATTTCCCTTCTTTCTTTTTAGCTTCATAAGTATTTTCGGCTTTGTTTTCATTTCCTTGAAGAGCTCCTTGTAGACCATTCAGGAAGAATTCAAGTGGGTTCACTTGCCCATTTGGGCCGGGTTGAGGAATGGTTCCTGTCCCAGCTCCTGAACTACCAGCACCTCCACCTTGTTTCATTCGTTCAAAAGTAGTTCGGATTTCTTGACTGATGTCATTAGGGGAAATCTTCATGTTTTCTAAGATCACTGTCGCTGCAGTGTTCTCTTGTCCCACCAGTGACAAAAGAAGGTGTTCAGTTCCTACAAACATGTGTGAACTTTCATGTGCGTTCCGAATCGCATCTTCAATCACTTTTTTTGCAAAACCAGAAAGTCCACCCGGAGTCTTTCCGTTTCTTTGAACCGCTTGTGTGCGACCCACCGTTTTAAGCACAAGGTTTACATTCTCTAAAGTCACTCCAAAATTTTGAAGTATAGTCGCTCCAAGGGAGTTCTTTTGGGAGAGAATACCTATGAGTAGGTGCTCAGTCCCTACGTAACTGGTTCCTGTTTTTTTAGCGACTTCTTGTGCCACAATCAAAGCTTGCTTCGCTTCTTTTGTGAATTTATTGAATTGTTCGGAATTTTCCATGGGTGGTGGTGGAGTTAAATTTTCATACAATCTTAACAAATTTGTAACTGCTTTTCATCTTTTACTGCTTGCGTCTTGGTTGGAATGGTCTGCAGTATCAATAAACAAATTAGCACTCTACATTGTAGAGTGCTAAGGTTTGATCGTCAAACTAATTTTTAAGCTTCCTCTACCTCAACAGGCTGAATAGAGTTTATCATGTTTTGCATCACATCTTCATATTCAGATGGGCCAGAAATAGTGTAATACTTTCCGCCTGCTTCAACGGTGATTTTTACAGTTGATCCCGTGCGAACGGTTCCTGTGCTTGTGCTGCTGTTGATATCGAGGCGAATAAGCGCTTCGGTATCGTCTTCAATAGGGTCGGTTGAGAAGTCATATCCTTGGTTTCCTCCACTGTAATACCAGTTTCCAGGGTAAGACATTTTAAACTTAAAGGGATTGCTTTCAAATTCACGGAACTTTTCTATACTCACTTGTTCATCACTAGTGCTTGAATCATCGCTAATGATTTCCTCTTCAATAGGGGTTTCTTTTTCATCTTCTTTTGGCTCCTCATCAATTTCAACTTCAGAAGTTATAGGATCTTCCTCTTCTGGTGTTTCTTCAATGATTTCTCCATCTTCACCGGTTGGAAGAAGTCGGAAGCTGTTTACAATTTCTGCAAAAATATTTCGATTGTCGAGGTAGTCTTCTTCAGATGGGTGGTAAAAAGAGAGCTCAATCAAGTTTGAGCCACGTGGGATGAAGTAGTGCATGCTTCCAGTGCTAACGTTGTACCGAACAGCAAACTGTTTATCTTCTCCAATTAGAGTTGATTGCATGAGTTCATTCGCTAGATCTGGATAGATTTGAGTCACTTGTGTGTTCACATCAGTCGTGCGTGCGTCATTTTCATCTTCAGATGTACTTCGAAGTTCAGCTTCTAGAATGGCAACAAGGATAACATCAGGTTCTGGAGCTTCTTCTCCTTCTTCAGTTTCGTAGTCAGGCCCAGTGAGTTGAACGGAATCTCTAAAGGATTCAAAGGTCCAGTTGTCAGGGTAGTTCATACTGAATCCGATTTCAGTATCTGTGTATTCAACCATTGTGACTTCATTGTCGTCGACAATGACTTCTGGAGCTTCCGAAATACGGGTTACTTTAAAGGCAGGTTTATCAAGTGTTTCATAATCCATCACGAGTCCAGCCACTTCAATACGGCTGCTGACTTCATCATTCAGGTCATATCGATCGGAAAAGGCGTAGTAAATGTTCCCATCTTCATCTTCAAAAAGATGAGTGATCATGTCATCTACTTTAATTCCAGCGAGAGATTTGAATTCGCCGATAATGGTTTCATATTCTTGCGTTAGAGGTTCTTCAAGTTGAGTTCCTCCACAGCTTGCAAGTAAGAGTGATAGTGCAGTGAGGCTTAGCACTAAAATGCGTCTAAATTTCATACTGATATATTAATTGGATTTGAGTCCGAGGTGATTGTACACCTTTTCGGTAAGGAGTCTACCCCTGGGGGTTCGTTTTAAAAAACCTAATTGCATCAAGAAGGGCTCATAGATGTCCTCAATAGTGGCTTGCTCTTCATGACTTGCGGCGGAGAGTGTGGATAGTCCAACAGGGCCTCCTTGAAATTGTTCGGCCATAATGGTGAGTAGTCGTCGGTCTGTTGAGTTGAGTCCAAGAGTATCAATACCAAGTAGCTTGAGGGTTGCTTCCACTGACTCAAGTTCGATTCTTTCTTCGTCGTTGACGTGGCTGAAGTCACGAGCACGCCTAAGGAGTCGGTTGGCAATTCTAGGGGTTCGTCGAGCACTTTGTGCGAGGCGCAGTGCGGCCTCTTCGTCGATTTCGATTTTTAAAATTTCTGCACTTCTGATGATGATGGATTGAACGTCTTCAACTTCATAGAAATTTAGCTTGAGTACGTTGCCAAAACGATCTCGTAAGGGTGATGATAGGTTTGAGAGCTTGGTTGTGGCTCCAATCAAGGTAAATGGGGGGAGGTTAAGACGCATGCTACGAGCTGATGGGCCTTTCCCAACCATAAGGTCTAAACAAAAATCTTCCATAGCGCTGTATAGGATTTCTTCAACGGTAGGGCGAAGACGATGAATTTCATCGATAAAAAGAACATCGTTTTCTTTTAGATTGGTGAGGACTGAGGCAAGGTCACCAGGTCGTTCAATGGCTGGACCACTTGTTGTTTTAATATTCACGCCCATTTCACGAGCCAGAATCAAGGCAAGAGTGGTTTTCCCCAGCCCAGGAGGGCCATGAAGAAGAACGTGTTCCATGGCTTCATTACGTTTTTTTGCAGCTCGAAGGAAGACATCCAGATTCGCTTTGATTTCAGATTGCCCAATGTAGTCAGTTAGCATCTTGGGCCGTAATACATTTTCGCTGCTTTTCTCGTCTCGGATCGCTTTGGGCTCTTGTACTTTTGGAGTCGCTGAAAGATCAGAATTCGTCTCAATCACTGATGGGTGGGTTACTTGCTTTAAATCTATCAAAAACTTGGGTAGAATGCACGAGTTATTAGCTACGCCAGTGACTAAAATTCGATTCACATTTCAGGACTTCGCCAAGGTGTTTGGACTTTCCATTGGACTGACGGCCCTTTTCATTGCACTTTTTTCTTTCTTTCCCGGAGCAACTGAATTTATGGGGGGCATGCACCCTAGTTTGTCTTTTTTGTTCACTTACTTGATTCAGTTTGCCATTTTGTTTTTCCCTTTGTGGTTTTTTGTGATTGATCGTTATGACTCCAAGTTGAAAGACTTTGGATTTAAGAAGGTGAAGCCACTTTCCTTTCTGGGAAATGTGATCTTGGTTTATGGGGCCTACCTATTGTTCGCACTTGCATTTGGGGTCTTGGTTTATGTCTTGGGGCTTGAACTACCAGGCTATGGTCAGCAGGAGTCCTACGTACCATTTTTTGGTGATGACGCTTTGGGCTTAGCTGTGGGCGTCCTCTTTGTTGTTTTTGTTGCTCCCTTTATTGAAGAACTTTATTTTCGAGGGTTTATTTATAGAACCTTCACTAAGACTTGGCCAGTTTACTTGGGGAGTGTGGCGACGGCCATTGTCTTTGCCTTTGTTCACTTGCAGTTAGAGGCTTTTATCCCTCTCTTCATTGTGGGACTTTTCCTGAACTGGGCCTATGAAAGAACAAAATCAGTTTGGGTGGCAGTGGGGTTCCACATGCTTAATAATGCAGTGGCATTCAGCATGGATGTTTACCTTTACCACCACCCAGAACTTTTAGAGTCCATTGATACATTCACTGCCTTCATCTTGCATTAGTTGCTTTTTGCAGATTTCAAAGAGAGATCTCATGTGGTTCGCAATGAGTGGGTTCTCAATGATTACACCAGAAAGGTCCTTGGGGTCGTAAGAGATGAATGAAACTTTATCTCCATAAATAGCCGTGGTGAGGGTGAACGGATTTTTATTTGGGGTGACCAGAATGATCTCTTCACACACTCCTTTTGCCTTTTTGAGGTAGTTCCTCAATTCAGTGCCATCAGAAACAATCATCTTGTTCTTGTTTTTGTGTTTTTTTGACTTTGGAAGGTAGTGACGCTCAATGTAGTGACGCACTTTAGGGTGCATATTGTTGTGGCTTGATATGAAGAGAACTTCTTGGTCTTCCTTACAGACGTCATCGATGGTTCTGTAGAGCGATTCGAGTCCGTCATAGTAGGTGACTTTTGAGGCGAGTCCATGTTTGGCTTTTAAGCCGTTGAGAAGAGGGAGAAGGGCTTCAAATTCACTGAGCTGTTTTTTTGTTTTAGCCTGTTTCTCAAGAAGAATGTACTCAAGTGACTCTGGGGGTGTTACTTGAAAATAGGTGGTGTTTTCTCGAGTCTCTTTGGTTGCAAAACCTTTTTGAATGAGCTGGTTGAATATAAAATTCACGGTTGATCGAGCGATTCCGGTCTTTTTTGAGAGCGTGCTTGCACTCTGTGGACCATGCTGAAGTGAACAAAGATAAAGTTCGACTTCTTTGTCACTCAAGTCCAGGCTTTGAAGGAAGTTTTTAATGTCAGTTGTCATTGCCATATTAGTTAGAAGTTAACCTTATAGCCTTTGTCAGTGCTTGCTGTCAACGAGTGGGCGTCAATGGTGACTGTTGACGTCAATCCTACCAGGTTTGAATATTCCCGTAAGAGGGGATCTCTCCAAGCATCTCTTCCAGTGACTGGCATACGAAAGCTTGGAATTTGGGGTTGAGTACCTTGTTGTGAGCAATGTAAAAATAGAGCTCAAGGGCTTCATCTGATCCGACAAGGTCAGGATGTTTTTGGAGTTCTGTTTTGGGGAGCACGGCTCTGCTTCGAGGAGCGGGTTTAAAGCCTCCCATTCTAGAATGACGATTATTTGCTCGTGATTCCTCAAGTCTAACAATTTCATGCATGTAGTTGTCGTAGATCGCTTTGAATGGCCCCTTGAATCGCTCAAAAACTTGTTCTAGCTGCAGCCATTTTCTGCGTTCAAAGTCATGATTTTCTTCGCGTGTTTTTTGTTCGTATAGACCTGATTGTAACCGGCCTCCACTGTAGGTTCCATCTTCATAGCTTGGGGTGAAAATGGCATCATGAAAGGTGAAGTAGTCAATTTCCCAACGAACCAATTGATTTCTAAACCAAGAATGGCGCTGTTTCGCATGTTGGGAGATAGAGTGGTCCAAGGGAGATCGATTATTAAAACAGCCGTCTACTTCAGTATTCCCATGAAGCAATTCGGTCATAACTTGAAGAAGGTATTCACCTCTATGCATTTCGTCAGGTTGAGGGCTAACCCTTACAGGGAACCATTCACTGAATCGTCTTTGAATCACATGAAGGCCTTGAAGAGGTGAGCAGGCCGCAGATTGAAGGCCTGTTCGGCGAAGAATCACGGCTTGCATCCAGTAAGGGGCTTGTGACCGAGAGCGTATGGCCTGTTCTGCAGCCATATCGTAAATACTACCAGCGACAGCCATTCGTGTGATGCCATTAACTTGGTGAGATCGATTCGCTCGCTCGGCCATGCGACGAATGATGAGATCACTTCGTTCGTTATCTCTGTCCAGTCGTCGTTCTTCAATCTCATGTCTCCGACAGAGAACGCCTAAGGCGTTGTTGAGTTGCTCGTGTACTTTTCTAGCCTCCATATGGATTGCATCAGTGGGAAGACCGATGATTTCAGCAATACTGAGCTTCATTTCAAGATCTTTCAGTTCTCCGATACCTCTTGCTAAAATTTGATTGGGTCTCACACCAGCCATAACCCATCGACTTGTGGCATTGAAGAGGCTTATGACCTCAGGCTCACATTGTTTTTTATCGGGAACGCTCCTGTAGGGCACTTTAGCTTCTGAATCAATGGTGTCTCCAGCTTCAAATTGGCTGATTTGTTTGGTAATGGGGGAGTTCACAAGGCCGGCTGCTTTTAAAGCCTCTAAGATTTTAGCTTTGAAGGATAGGGTGGCTTGGTCGTAGCGGGTTTCATTTTCGGGTCCAAGCTTTTTACATCCCACAAGTAGAACTAGACTGATCTGAAAGAGAACGTATTTACAGGCTTCTAAGGCTTGGTCCAGGGGCTTGTAAGCTTTTCGGTTCCCGTTCAATAGAGTGCTAAGGTCTAATTTGTCTTTTATGTCATGGTGTTCTTTGTATTTCTGAAATAGTCCTTCCAAGTTCTCAGCTCTATGCTTTCTGTGTCTCATTTGAGATGGAACACAGGCATAGGCGGCTTCTCTCAGTTTGTCGTCGTCTCTAAAGAGCTGGTAAACCATCACTTTAATTGCCATGAAGTAGTCTTCTGTTACTGGCGCTTCGGTGAGGTCGAAACTAGAGCTTACAGGGACTCTCTTGTAGTAGTCTCCAGGGGCAGAAGCGAGTATCCAATCCATGAGAGCTTCATAAAAATGGACTTCCTTTCGACTGATCCAGTCTTGCATTTCTAAATCGGGAGCATCTTCTCTTGTGGCAACAATTAAATGTACATTGCCTTGTTCAGCTTGACGATGCATTAATCTTTTAAGAAGGTCGATGGCGGCGGTTGTTTTGTGAAAGCGTTCATCTAGGTGTTTTTGACGAGGAGAGGGGGCGGTGAAGTAGACTTCTCTGGGGAGAATGGGCTTTTCCATTTCAAAACGACCGATACGATCTTTTTCCATCATGAGTCTTCTTCTATCTTCGATGTCCCAAGGTGCGGTGTCGTTGATCCATGCCTCTGCTTCTCTGTCATAGTCCTCCAGTGCTTCAGCACTCATTTGTTCGGCTGGAAGAGGGGTTTCTCGGATTTCTCCATTGAGTACGGCTAAAAATCTTAATCCTTGCAACTTACAATAAGGGAGTTGGTTTAAATTTTCAGACTCCATTTGTCTTCGAGCTTGGCTCAGTCTATCCCCCCAAAGGTAGTCATAGTCTGGATCCTCAGGAAGAGGGTCGCCAGGTACACGAGTGTATTCGTCGTCGAAAACTCTAAGAAATTCAGCCATAATCATTGATTAGGTGAAACAGTACAATAGAAGTGCTAACATGTCAATACTGCTAACAGGTTTGACGTCAACAACGACTGGCACAGAAACTTGAGCTCACTCCAGGTTTGATATATAATGATTTGACGCTATTATGCGTTCACGTGCCCTGGTAGCTCAGTGGATAGAGCAGTAGCCTTCTAAGCTATTGGCCGTAGGTTCGATTCCTACCCAGGGTACCACTTCAAAATGGCCAACGGCCTATGCGGAGTGGTGTTTTCGCGACAGCAAAACATTCACAAAGTGAATGGATATTCCTGCCCAGATTTTCTTAGTATGTAGTTTAGATTACTTAGGTGGTCTATATTCGTTACCAAAGTTTTGATACGCGCTTGATTCTGGCACCACTCTTGACAAAACATCAATAATGCTTAGAATGCTTTTCTAGCCTCTCATGGCTTCATATAACCTTAGCAATTCAATCAATGAGTGATGTTCGTGATATAGATAGACAGCCAGTTTTGGGTGACGATTTGATGTATAGGTTCCCATTTCCTCATTCTGTGCCTGGAGAGGAAAGAGAAAGACGGTTTAAGGCTCAGGCTTTAGAATTAAGAGCAGAATATGCAGGTGCGAGACTGAGAAGAAGAAGGGCGGAATTAGCATTACTAGAGGAAAATTATAGAATGATTGCGCCAATTCGTAGTGAAATTTCAGACGCTATTGATCTAGAAGAATTTTCTGATCCAAGTGATGAGATAAGAGTTGTTGTAACAGCTCTAGAGGTATTGAGGGGTGATGCCGCAGGAGCTGCTGAGGTAAAAGCTGAATGTATAGCTAAAGATGTAGAGTATTGGCGTGAACGTATTCAAATGGCTACGGGTCTTGAGTGCCCAACTCGTTTAGCCGATATGGTAAAATGGTTTTTTTCCCTTGAAAGGCGAGAAAGGACTCGAGCTTGGGGGGAAATGCTCGCTGGAATTGATGAAGTTCGTGACGCTCATGCGAAGCTAGTTTCACTTTATGCTGAAAGGCAAGAGTTGATAGGGTCATCAGGCAGGTATCGTCATGACCTACAGGAAGTTTCCTTGGTTTGGGAGCTCCTTACAGAGCTTTATGAAGAGGGTAAAACTTATCAAGGGGCATTGCGACGAGCACCAAGAAATTTTTTTGGTATGCGATTTCAAAATGGGCAACAATTGGCATCACCTAAAATTCGGCTAGAGGCTTCTTATGCAGGGGATGATATGGCTGCTCATTTGAATGGGTTGACAAAAGAAGGTGAACATCAATTGGATACAGCTGCCAACCCTAGCTTAGAGTTGCAATTTGGTGGAGGAAAACTTTCTTTTGGAGAAGAAGTTCCTTACTTGGGTCGCGATCAACGAGAAGTGCTCCTTAATCTTGTGTCTGTTGAAGAACAAGCTTGGAGTGCAGATGGGAATACGGTTGTCATGAACATCAACCGCAAAGAAATTGCAGCCTCTTGGAAACTTATGCGTCGTCATCTGGAATTTTTGTTCGAGCGCATTGAGGGAAGGGAGAAAGAAATGGATAAAACATTAGAGGAGTTGACAGGCTTGCTTGATGAGGTTAATGGCAGGGTTCGTAATGCCGAAAGCTTTATCAATGGAGCTAATTTTGCTGAATCTATACTTGGCAAGGAACAAAAGCGTTGTTTTCAGTTGAGTCCTGCCATGGTCAAGCAATTCCGAGTGTTTATGGAGATCTTGGGCGATTGTACTTTGGTGCGTAGTGTTTTTAACTTTGCGAATGAGCAGGGGCTGATTGTTAATAATGCACATGAGGATTGTATTCTGGAAGGTTTTGCATATGAGTATCGATGGGGTTATGTTCAAGGAAGAAATTTGTGGCAGACTTCTGATGAGATAGGGAAGGCCATTGCAAATGTATGGCATGAAAGTGATCAAGATTTTGTGAAGTGGAAAGACACAAAAAAATACCCTCAAAAATCATCAGATGGCTCAAGAACGTATCACTTTGATGGTCTATACAGCTCTGGCGAACGAGTGAACCCTCGTGTTTTCTTTGATGGCAATGTTTATGAGCGTGTTGTACTTCGTGTATTAAATGAGTTGCTTATTGATAGAGACGAAGCATTTCAATGCGCCATGTTGTGGGGGACTGCCGAACAAGGCAATGCTGTTTATCATGACGATTTTGCAGAAGCTTTAGCTCGAAAAATGTGGGAGATGGAAAAGCAGTGGGCAGTTCTATCCGATGAAAATAGACGAATATGGCTCAATGGTGGATTTGCACGTCATATCGATCCAAGTGGTAACACAGTGAATATTTTACGTTTTGCGACGTATAACTACTATTCCTATTAGAAGTTCGAAGTGATACAAACAACTGCTTGCCTATGCGAAACTAATCAAGCTTGCTAAGTCTCTCTAGTAAATTTAAGCTAGAGTGGACTAACCACACCCTATGAAAAAATTCGCACTAGTATTGCTGGGAGGCCTTCTTTTTACGATGCCTATCTCGGCCGCAAGCTATGATGATGTTTATGAAAGTGAACCCATCAATGAAGCTTTGGATTACCTTACGGATGAAGAAATTGTTGAAGGTTATGACGATGGGACTTTCAAGCCCTTGAGTCTGATCAATCGAGCGGAATACACAAAGATGGTGGTGGAAGCCTTCACGGATGAAACTCCAGATGAAGATGAATACAGTGACTGTTTTGATGACGTTTCAACGGAGTGGTACGCCCCTTATGTCTGTTACTCAAAAGAGCAAGAATGGGTTGAGGGGTATAGTGATGGAGAATTTAAAGCGGGTGACAATATCACTCGTGCTGAAGCAGTGAAGATCATCGCTTCAATTCTGGAGTGGGAAGTGGAATCTAAATGGTATGAAGGGCGATTCAATGACATTGGAATTAACGAGTGGTACGGAGAATATTTATGGGCCGCTGAAGAGCACAATATTTTCGATAAACTGGATCAATATATTTCTCCACATGAATACATCAGCCGCTCACAGATGAGCCAACTTCTGTATCGAGCCTTGCTCGTTGAGGCGGGAGAAAGTTTTGAAATTGTAGAGCTTTCAGACGATGCGAACACTCGTACTTATCAAGAAGTTTTGGCATCGGGAATTCAACCCGCCTATCCAGGTGACATGGAGTTTGCAGCCAACTCTCAATCAGCTTATCCTTACGGTTGTTACGCTTTTGCCACAAAAAATCTGCTGGAGTGGAAATACAATTGGGTTTTGGACATCGCAGAGGTTCAAGAAGCCATTGGCTGGGACGGAACCTTCATTTGGAGCCCCAGTGAATTTCTGACTTTTGCTGAAACTTATGAGGTGGATGTGATTTTCACTTACAATGGAAATGCAGAATTTTTCTTTAAGAAGTTGGCTTCAGGTGAGCCTATGGTGCTCTACATTCCTTACTATTCTGGGGGACGGAACATCGGTCATAACCTAGTCGCCTATTCCTTTGATGAGGATGGAGTTTGGGTGGCTGACAGTCTGAGTGGAGGTGTGCAGCGACACATTAGCTATGATGAGGTTTTTGTGGATAGTGAGGTCACAACAACAAATCTTACTCAGTTGAGGAAGCTAAAAGGAAATGGTACTCGACGTGATCAGATACTAGGTTGGTAATCTAAGCCTTGGGCTGTCAAGTTCTGTGATTTTTTAATAGATCAAATTTGATCTATTATCTCTCTAACTAACGTTAGAATTTACGCCCAAATGAGTAGTACTTATCGTAATGGGAAAAGGAGTAAAAGGAGCTTTAGCTCACTTGCTTTATTCTTCCTTCTGGTCGCGCTGTCATCTTCAGGATTGTTCCTTTCGAGTTCGAACTTTGCGAATGCGGCATCGGCCATTGCTTGTCCTGCAACGGATGGAGGGGCAGGAGATGGTGATGCAACGGTAGATGGAGTGATTACGATTAATGCCAACACCACTTGGAATACGACGGGCTACACAGCAGTAGGTGATTACTGGAATTGTGCTGGCTTGGATGTGCATGTAACAAACAATAAAACGCTAACTTTTGAAGGGGATACGACCAATGGTTACTATCCTTTTTTGAAGGCTGACAATGTGACCATTGATTCCGGTTCAAGTATTTCAGCGACAGGTAAGGGGTGTAGTTCAATCACCTCATCCGATGGATTTGGTCCTGATTTTTCAAATGTATGTACTGTTTCAACGGCAGGTTATACGCCAGAAAGTAATTATGGTGGTGGAGCCGCATACGGTGGAGCAGGAGGATATGGAAAGAAAAGTTCGTTTTGGGATCCAGGTGGAGTCAGTTATGGAGGCTCGGTTTGGCCGGTGCTTTTTGGTTCATCGGGGTCGGGTACTTCTACAACAGTGGGGGGATCCGGAGGTGGAGTGGTTTACATTGAAGCGTCAAGTACCATCACTTTGAACGGTTCTATCGTGGCCGACGGAAATCGAGGAACGGTGCAAAGTGGAACTGCCGTGAGTAGTGGAGGATCCGGAGGATCAATTCTGCTCGTAGCTGATACAGTCGCAGGTACAACAGGAAGTTTGAGTGCCGCAGGTTCAGCTGGGCGAAATAATGGAGCGGGAGAAATAACGGGTGGAGCTGGTGGAGGACGAGTTGCCGTGCATGCAAACACTGCCTCAGCTCAATTTTCCACTTTTGCGGCTTCAACGGTTTCACCGGGTGGAGTTGGAGGAGGGGGTAGTACCGCTGAGGATGGAGCGGATGGAACTTATGAGCTGAACCCAACAAAAACACCGAGCATTATTCGTGCACGTTCTTATGACAATACAAGCAGCAACTCACAAATAGACACTGTCGTTTTGGAGTTCAATCAGCCCATGGACTCGAGTACGATTGCAACAAGTGACTTCACTACTAGCGATGCCCGAACGATAACAGGAGTCACTGTGGATACTAGAACAGTGACGTTGACCCTCACCGAAGCGGGAACCGCTGATTTAGATTCATCATTTTCTGTTAATGTTGTTTCCAGCGTTTCTGGTCTGTCGGGTGGTTCTGTGACTAGTTTGACGGCAGGAGTCTTGGCTCCATCATGTTCCTATGTAGATGGGACTCAAGCGGATCATGACCGTACGATTGATCAAACCTTTACGATTTCTCGAGAAAGTGTCACATGGACTCCAGTAGATTCAGATGGTGAGGTGTGTACAGGGCAAAATTTGACGGTAACAAATGGAACAACATTGACTTTTGGGGGAGATTCAACAAATGGGTACTACACTTCGTATTCAGGAGGAGATATCACGGTGAGCTCTACTTCTAGCATTAGCGCAGATGAGCAAGGATGTAGTGGTTATGATGCAGCGGGGCTTGGGGTTGGTTCTGGACCTGGAGTAAACAATGCTTGTGCTTATGATGGTAGTGGAGGAGGATCTGGGAGTTCCTCCTTGGCAAATGTTGGTGCAGGAGGAGGATCTCATGGAGGTGCAGGAGCTGCCGGTGACGTCGGAGCCACAACGTATGCAGCGGGTTCTACTCATGGAACAGAAAATAACCCTTTGAGTTTTGGTGCAACAGGAGGGCATGCGGGTGGAACCGCCACCTATTATGGAGGAGCTGGAGGGGGAATTATTCATGTTGTCTCAACGGGGACCTTTATTTTAGATGGGAGTTTGAGTGCAAACGGAGGTGCTGGTTTGATCCCATCTGGAAATCAGAGATCTGGAGGAGGAGCCGGGGGGAGTATTAATATTACGACTCAGACTTTGGAATCGACGACGAATACCTGTGATGTCAGTGCCGACGGAGGAGCATCGGGAGGAGATGGAGCTGAAAATGCTGGGTCAGGAGGAGGAGGACGAGTGAGTTTTCGAGTGGGAACGGTAGATGCAGGAATGACTTGTTACACTTCTTTAGCAGCTTCAAGCACATCTCCTGGAGGAGTTTCAACCTATGATGCCGCTTACAATGGGTCCGTTGGTACCCTATATAAAGGAGGATTGACTTCCGTTCCTGACACGCCAACAAATTCAAGTCCATCCGATTCTGCAACAGGAGTTTCAAGAACACCTACTTTAAGTTCAAGTGCCTACTCTGGTTCAGACACTCACTTAAATTCCACATGGCAGGTGGATAACAATTCAGATTTCTCCAGTCCAGAATGGACGGCGGTAGAGGACACAAGTAATCTCACAAGTATCGTTTTAAATAACTCTAATGGAGTCTTCGCAAATGATTTAAGTTCTTATGCCCAATTAGGTTCAGACACTTATTATTTCCGAGTACTTCACGCTAACGTAACAGGTGAAAGTGATTATTCCACCGCAACAAGTTTCACGACCCAAAATTCAGCTCCAACAGTAGCTAGTCTTACGGGATCTCAACGAAGCGATGGTTCGGGGATTATTGATTTTGGCTTCACTTTGGATGATGTAGATGATGACGAAAATATCAAAGCAAAAATTGAACTTTCTACTGATGGAGGAACAACTTGGACAGACCCCACTTTAACTGAAGCTCTTGGCCCTCCTAGCGTAACAAATGCAAGTGCTTACCAAGTTGAAAGTGTTGATGTGAGTGGAGGCGCGCAAGTGATCAGTTCAAGCTTTCCAGCGAGTAATTTCACAGGATTAGATGGAAGCATTCTTTATAGAGTCACAGCAAATGATCAAACGCTAGACTCTACGGCTGTGAACTCTTCTAGCATCCTTGTTGATCTTGTGGCTCCAACTGAGGCAGTAAGTTTTGCTAATTCAGGACTTAGTGCCACAAGTGCTAGTTTTTCATGGACGGCCTCGACGGAAACAAATTTTGCAAACTACTCAGTTTGGTATGGAACGAATCAGAGCCATGTAGAGTCTCAGTCTGGAACCGCCCTTGAGTGGGACAATGTTGATGATGTGAATCTAGCCACCATTTCAACGGCAACAACAAGTGTGACTGGCTTAACGGCCAACACCACTTACTACGCCTTGATCTGTGCGAGTGACAGTCTTGGCTCGACCACATGTGGAACGACGGCTATTAGTTTTGTAACTAGTAATCCTCCCGTAGTTTCCAGCTACTCTGCTGCTCAAACAGACGATGCTTCGGGAGATGTTTCAGTGGCTTTTACCGTGAGTGATCTAGATGGAGGAACGGTGGATCTCAAGCTTGAGTACTCTATTGATGGTGTGACATGGCTGGACCCAAGCTTAAGCAATAATGTCTTGGTTGATAATTTAGAGGCATATCAGGTTCAAAACGTGGACTTGTCGGTGAGTTCTCAAGACATCACTTTAACCTGGGATGCAGCAACAGACTTAAGTGCCTTAACGGATGATGACACGGTTTACCTTCGAATCACTCCCACAGATGGCACGAATCTAGGAACTATTGAAGGAGCAGCAACGGCATTCACGGTGGATCTTGTGGCTCCAGTGGCTCCATCAGGTTTAACGTCTTCGACGGAAACGTCAGCGAGTATTGACTTTACTTGGACAGCGGGAGCAGAGTCTCACTTTAGCAACTACATTATTTGGTACGGCACAAGCCAATCCAACGTAGAGGCCAAGAGCTCAAGTTCTTGGACGACAAGTGATCAAGCAAATTTGAACACTCGAACAACAGAAACGACAAGCATCACAGGTTTGAATGAGGCCACGACCTATTACTTCCTGCTTTGTGCTCATGATGACTATGGCTATGAAAGTTGTTCAAGCACTTACAGTGCAACAACAGGTTCAAAGCCTACCGTGGCAAGCATCACCGCAAGTGAAAAGACAGATGGGACAGGAACCTTGGATGTCTCTGCGGTGTTTAATGATGTGGATGGGGATACGCTCAAGGCAAAAGTTGAATTGAGCGTGGACGGTGGAACGACTTGGACCACGACGACTTTGATGACGGCTGATTCAGCAACAACCGCAAGTACGGGTGATGTGGCCGTGGCCACATCAGGAACCTATCGACTGGGAACCGCAAGCAACTATATTGACACCTCCGGAGGTGTCAATACGGTTTCTTTTGATATACCTGCAATCAACTTTGCTGATGTAGATATCCGTGATGCATTGATCCGGATCACTCCGAATGATCTTGGTTCCGATGGAGAAGCACTCACATCAAGTTCCTTTACGGTGGATGTGGTGGACCCTGGGGTGCCAGCCAACTTTGCTCATGACGGAGGAGTTCCTGGGGTTATGTTTTTGTCATGGGACATCACAACTGAGAGCAACTTCAGCCATTATGAAATCTGGTATGGAAAAGATCAGACAAAAGTAGACGACCAAACAACAAGTGGTTTAAATCCAGCAACGGAATTTGATAATGATCCTGACGATTCAGATTTAGGAGAAATCGCCACAGACAGTGTGGTGATCAATGGGCTTGATGAAGGAGCTACGTATTACGCAAAGCTGTGTGCGGTAGATTTATATGCAAATACAAACTGTACGAGCAGCATTACGATCACTGAAGATGCCCTAAGCATCGTTCAAAGCGTGGAGACTAAGTTGCCAAAATCAAAGCGTGACCAGCAACACATGAATATTTGTGTGCCTATTGAGGACGCAGATAACCCAAGTCAATTACAACTTGGGGCCGACTACTCAACTGATGGAGGAGGCACATGGAGTCTAATGACTATCGTCTCAAGTTCAGTTTCGGTAACCAGTGGCTCAACTCCTAGCTTCCTTAATGGAGCGAATTATCAAATTGGACAGGCGGGTGCTTATATCCCAATGAGCACCGGTTCAAATACCGTTTGTTTTGATTGGGATTATGGAGATGATCTTGGTGTGGATGTTGATGGTTCGGTGACGTTTAACTTTAGACCTTACGATGGTACAAATATTGGAACCTATGTTCCTTCAGGTGGAGGGATTAAGTCTCCACAAGCTTCATTTACGGCGAGTTGTTCAGGCTTAGTTTGTAGCTTTGACGCCAGCGCTTCACTTGCCAGAGCAGGATCACTTTCTTCTTACGAATGGAACTTTGGAGATACAAATACAGGAACAGGATCAACAGGCAACAATACCTTTGCTGCGGCGGGTCTTTATAATGTTACTTTGACGGTTACGAACAGCTATGGAAAAACACACAGTTACTCTCGCTCAGTTAATCCTCAATCCTCTGGAGACCCCCTCACCACAAATGCATCCCCCAAGGCACTTTTCACTTATGATTGTGAGAACTTAGTCTGTAGTTTCACAGACGCTTCAAGTGATTCTGATGGAACGATCTCAAGCTACTCATGGAATTTTGGTGGAGATGGGACCGCGACTACAGCTTCACCTAATTTTACTTTTTCTGAAGCGGGAACATTTAATGTTTACTTAACGGTGACCGATGACGATTCAGCCACGAATCGGACTAAGGAGGAGGTGACAGTAAAAGTGACTGAAACACCTTCAACTCCTGATCCAAGTTACGCACCCGTAGCATCAATTGCAGAACCCGTCTGTGATGGTCTGGCCTGTGATTTTGACGCTACAGGTTCATCTGATCCGGATGGAAGCATTGCTAGCTACACTTGGTTCTTTGGTGATCAACGAGGAGGCGCAACGACGTCAACGCCAAGTCACTCTTATGCATCAGCAGGGACGTATGTAGTGCGTCTTTATGTGACGGATGATGATGGCCTTGAAGATCGAGACACCGTATTCATAACGGTATCATCGGAAGGCGGTGTTGTTGTCACGAATGAGGACCCGAACGTGAGCTTCACCTACACCTCAGATGGTCTGAGCTTCACTTTTGATGGATCAGCTTCAAGCGATTCTGATGGGACTATTTCTTCATATGTATGGAGTTTTGGTGATGGAACAACCGATTCAGTTTCTGGTGCGACAGCCACTCACACCTACAGCCAGGCAGGACTTTATAATGTGACGCTTACAGTGACAGACGATGACGGGGCCAGTGGAATTGCAAGGCAGCAATTGGAGCCCATGGATGACAGCAGTGGAGGAGGGGTGGTCTTTAATTTAGATGAAACCGCACCAACTGGTCTCAGCGCTTTAACTTCTAGTGCAAACACATCTCAAACCTTGACCATGGATTGGTCCGAGGTGACGGAAGACAATTTTTACCGCTATGAAATCTGGGTTGGGACAAATTTAACAAAAGTGAACAATCGAGACATCACAGGTGAGGATGGCGCTTTTCGATGGGATGAAGGGTATGACGTGGATATGTTAACCCAATCCGATGCAGATTCTATTGTTTCTGGCTTGAGTGAAAACACAACTTATTATTTAAAGATTTGGGCGAAAGACAGTTATGAAAATGAAAGCACTTTATCCGCGGTTTCTTACAAAACCAATGCTCGTCCTGTAGCGGCAACGGGATCTGAATCTAAGGCCACGGATGGAACTGGAAAACTCACATTCCAGGCTGCTTTTGATGATATAGATGACGTGGATACGCTTAAGGCTGAGTACTACTACAATGTTGGTTTGGGGTGGCAGGCCATGACCTTGCTAGAGGTGGCGTCAGTCGATGCAGGTTCACCTGCGATCAGTGGGAACCAAGTAGGAACAGATAGCGGATTCATTCCCACTTCAAGTGGAGCAAACGACCTTGCAGTGATTTGGGATTCAAAAACCGATTTGCCTACCGCGGATCTTAGTACTTTGAAAATCAGGGTGATTCCACATGACGCCATTGAATACGGAGATGCTTTGGTCTTGGAAGATTTGATTTTGGACAATGTGGCTCCTGTTGGACTAGGTTCAGGATCAGCCACAATTCTAGCCGCTTCTCGCGTGCTTTCACGACTTAATGCTCCCGTGCTTGAGTTACCTGGGGCAAGTGCAACGGTCACGTGGAGTCCTGTTACTGACGAGTCAAGTTGGAGTGGTATTGCGAGCTACTGGGTGACCTATGGGACCTCAGCGGACGCCTTAAATCTCACATGGGACAGCACGAATGATCCAAACCTAACAACAATGTCTACATCTAGCACGGTAATCACTGGACTGGAAACAAATACAACTTACTACTTCAAAGTTTACACTCAGGATGCTTTTGGGAACCAGACTTCAACCGATGTGTTCTCTGCATCAAGTAGCAGTGGAAGTTCAGGATCAGGCTCTTCAGGTTCTTCGTCTGGAGGCTCAAGTGCCGGCTCTTATGATTTCACCGTTGCTGAAAGTGAAGAGTTTGAATTTGATTATGAACTGCCTGATCATTGGTCAGCTGACTACATTGAAACTTTCATTCATTTAGATACCGTGTGGTCTGAACTTGAAGACGATGAACTCACCATGAATTTCGTATTAAACCTGCTGGAAGATCCAGATCAAGAAATTCGACGTGAAGAAAGTGTACTGCTTTTGAGTCTGATTTCAGACACACTGCCAAACTCAAACTTCAGACCTGATGATTCAGATCGATTCCGTGACCTTCTTTCTAGTCATGATTATTACAACTTGATTCTCTTCAATGAAGAAGAGGGGAATATTGATGGTTATCCAGACAACAGCTTTAAGCCAAAATCCTTCACTCAACGAATTGAAGCTTTGAAGATGATCGCTGACTTCCTTTCAAAAGACTTAAGTGAAGAGGGACGAAGTGAGCTTGTTAAATTCCCTGATGTTAGTTCATCAGAGTGGTACTCATCATACTTGAATTACGCAATTCGAATGGAAATTGTAGAAGGGTACCAAGATGGTGAGTTCAAGCCAATTCAAAAAGTCACCATGGCAGAAATGCTGAAGATGAGCCTCTTGATGTCTGAAATTTAATCTCTCATCCCAATCCCTCGGTAAAGTAGCCAGTTGCTCAAAATAATGAGGATGACGGTGAAGCTTACAAGTAAGCCGATGCTGAGCCAAATGTTCAGGTCGGCTTCACCGTAGAATCCATATCTAAACCCATCAATCATATAGAGAATAGGATTTGCTTTGGAAACATTTTGCCAAAAAACGGGGAGGTCTTTGATCGAATAAAATACCCCTCCAAAATAGGTGAGCGGAGTGAGGATGAACGTTGCAAAAATACTGGTGTCATCAAATCGTTTTGCAAAGATTCCATTTACTAGTCCCCCCAAGGCAAAGACGATTGAGGTCAAGAGTACAAAAAGAGCCACAATAAGAGGGTGCTCCACTTGTGGCTGAACAAAAAGCATGGAAATTAGAAAAACCAAAGCTCCTACGATTAGTCCACGAAGTATTCCTCCTGAGGCATAACCTGAAATCATAACCCAGTTGGGAGTGGGGGAAACCATTATCTCTTCAAGGTTTTTCATGAATTTACTTCCAAAAAATGAGCTAACTACATTGCTGTAGGCTGCCGTGATGACGGACATCATTATGAGTCCGGGAACAAGAAAAGCCATGTAGCTGACTCCATTGATATCGCCCACTTGTGAACCAATGAAAGTTCCAAAAATAATAAAGTAGAGCGATTGATTGATCACTGGTGGAAGCAAGGTTTGCGACCAAATCCGCATGAATCGGGTTACTTCCTTTCTAGTTAGAGTTAAAAATGAGATCCAAATTTCCTTCATTTCAAAAGTTTAAGGAATAATTGTTCCATTCGGTTTGTTTTAAGCTGTATGTCATTAACCAAAATCTCAAGCTTTGCTAAAGCCTGGATGAGGTCAGTAATAGGTTCTTTCTCATTCAGTTCCACTTCAATTTGATGCTTATTGATCACCTTCAGTACGTACCCTTCAAGCTTAAGATCTTTTTTTACTTTATTCACCTCAAGGACATAAGTGATTTCATCTACTGAACGGAGTAGGGTGCTCACTTTATCTTGGGCGATGACTTTACCTTCCCGAATCATAGCCATGTTTTTACAGAGTTGCTCCACTTCCTCCAGGTAATGTGTAGTAAGCAAAATAGTGGTTCCATTCTTATTCAGTTCTTTAAGGTACTTCCACATCCCATGGCGAAGCTCTACATCTACTCCCGCTGTGGGCTCATCTAGAATGAGCAGCTTAGGCTTGTGCATGAGTGCACGAGCAATCAAAAGTCGTCGCTTCATTCCTCCAGAAAGTTCACGTGATTTCACGTTTCGTTTGTCCCAAAGTTCAAGTGCTTTTAGAATTTTTTCAGCTCGTTTAAGCGCCAGTTTCCGTGGCACTCCAAAGTAACCCGCTTGTTGAACTATAATGTCGATGACCTTCTCAAAGATATTAAAGTTGAATTCCTGAGGAACCACTCCAATGTGTCGTTTGACCTCATTGATTTGAGTATCGAGGTCGTAGCCAAAGACCTTAACGGATCCTTCATTTTTGTTAACCAAGCTGGTTAGAATTCCAATGGTCGTGGTTTTCCCCGCTCCATTGGCTCCAAGCAAAGCAAAAAAATCACCCTGTTCAATATGCAGGTCAATTCCACGCAAGGCCTGCGTTCCATTGACGTAAGTCTTTTTGAGTCCTTCGATGTGTACGGCTGGGATCTTAGTCATTGAACTATAATTAATCATAGAATAGGCTAATGGTAAACATCTACTTTTACTCTTTCCCAATTGGGGGAGTCGTGATGATTCTCTTTGCCTTGTACCCACTGATTACGGGGAAAATGCCGGTAAAATAAAGAGCTGGTCCCACCTCTGGAACCAGCTCTTCCTCCCATTATCATGCGATCAAACTATTGATCTTCGTACTTAGCGTAGTACATGTTGTTTACCATTACGGCTGATTCAGCTCGGCTTAGGTATCGTTCTCCTTGGAAAGATCCATCAGGGTATCCTTCTACAATTCCCATGTCGGCTGCGGCACGTACGAATGACGCGTACCAGTCCGTTGATGCAATGTCGTAGAATGGAGTATTAGTTGAAGTTTCTTCAATTCCAGCAAGACGGATGAGGATCACTACGGCTTCGGCTCGGTTGAGTGAGTAGTCAGCGCTGAAGTATTTTTCTCCATCGATTACATCGAGGTGGTAAGCGGCAAGCGCGTACTCTGTGTACCAGTCGTCTTCTCGATCCACATCAGAGAAAGGATTTTCTTTGTAAGTGTAGATTGAGGTGTCGATTCCGGCATTTCGGAGAGCCATCTTAAGGAATTCTGCTCGAGATACTCGAGTGTTAGGTCGGAAGTAGTCCGATGACACTTGAAGAATTTGTCGACAGTAAAGTTCTCGAATCGCTGATTGAGCCCAGTGGTAATCGATATCGTTGTATTCTGGGTAACACGCTTCGTCTCGTAGCACAGTAACATCAATTTCAACAGCGTCATCGCCATCCATTTCTAGATCAGTAGCCAGTTGGTCGTAACCTGGAACGGTAACAACAAGTCGGTAATCTGTTACGTTTGCTGAAGAGTTAAGAGCGAGTAGGTATCGTCCGTTACCCTTAGCGTATACACCGTAAACTTCATTGTCAGTTCCACCTGAAACTGCGAAGTTTTCCTCAGAAAGGTTGATGATTCGATTGCCATCTTCATTTTCAACTGTTGCCTCTACTAGGTAAGCCACAACTGAAATTTGATCAGCTGAACCTCCATCTTCTACATCATCAGCAGCAATACGAATCCAGTATGCTTCTTCAGACACAGTAGAGTCATCTCCAAATTCGAAGTCATCAAGATCCCAGTTTTCTGGAATTTCGAATGAGAATGTTTCTTTATCTACAGTTTCAAACGAATCAAAACTATCTGTGTTTACGTTGAGATCCTTCCAAGAAGAACCATTGTAGTATTCGAATTCAAGATCAGCATCGTCTTCGAACTCAACACTTCCAGTAAGGTCCATTTTAACCTTATCGAAAGGGGAATCCATACCAATGTAAAGGTATGAAGTTTCTTCATTGTCTCCATTGAAGAATTCTACTTCTGAACCATCGCTGTAATCAACAACGTCTACATCATCAGATGTAGTGTTTTCAGAGTAAATATATTGAGCGTTAGTAGTGGTTCCATCGAGAGCAGTACCTGCAAAAGCTACTACAGGGATGGCCAGTGCTACCAACAAACTCATAAGAATGTTTGTCGCTTTCCGCATGATATAAGGGGTGAAAAATTTAGAAAGGAAAGCACAATAAACGATACTAGACAAAATGTCAATAGCATTTTCCTATCACATTGTTCACCCTGTAGGTGGGTTCAACTAGAGCGTTGGTACGTCTAATTGAATACTGTAAGGTTCACCATTATTGTATTCAACAACGAGAAGTCGGTAGATCACCTCAGCCACTTCAATTCGACTCATGGCTTGTCCAGGATAGAAGTTCTTATTCGCACTCGTATCAGGGAATATGTTGTTTTCCATGGCATATTGCACATAAGGAGCATGCCATTCTAGATTATTCACATCTGGCGCAGGGTCATCGGCAACAACAGGATCAACACTGAGATCCATACTTGCAAATAGCATCTTCAGAAACTCCACTCGGTTCACCCCTTGAGTGGGTTTGAAGCTTCCATCAGCATAACCTTGAACTACGCCGCTTTCAGCAGCCGTTGCAAGTACATCTGAATACCATTCTCCAGAGCTAGCGGTATCTTTGAAGCTCACGGTTCTACCAATGATCAAGGGAAGGTCCATTCCTGAGTAGATCATTTTAAGTGCTTCAACACGTGAAACGTCGCGTTCAGGTTGGAAGCTACCATCTGAGTAACCTGAAATGGTTCCTTTGGTTCTGAGAAAGCTCACAGAAGGGTAGTATTCATGAGAAGTGCTAAGGTCGGTAAAGTCTTGAACTTGAATGCGGTCACTTTCTGTTACTTTTTTCCCATAGCTAACTTGAATGACGATGTCATCAATAGATTCACTTAACAGTTCAACTTCGGCAATTCCATTGATGAAGTCATCCGTATGAATTTGTGAAGGAGTTAAGCTTCCTTCTCCTTCAATAATCTCTAATTCAACAACGCCATCACCTTTGATTTTAGGAGTGGGGGCACCTTCAAGGTCTAGGGCTTGTATTTGAACAATCTCTTTTACGTTAGGGACAAAGTTTCCATCACTTGCGAGTCCAAACTTGGAGAAAGGTTGAACTTCGTCAATCACATTAATTGGTGTTGTTGTGAAGGTAGATCCACTGATTTCAAAAACAATTGAACTTGATCCTAGAGCTTCTCCATGAAGATTCAAGCTAGCAACTCCTTTGTTAAAATCATTTTTATCTAGAAAGTTTCGATTCAGTTTTACAACGTCATCTTCGGTGAAGCTGATTTCAATATCTTCTGTAAATTGCGGATCTTTTAATACTGCACCTGTTGCATCATAAAGAGTGATTTCAATTTCACGTTTGTCACCCGTCATGATGAAACTCGGCATATCTACATCAAGATCTGAGATGTCCATCGTCACAACTGAACTTACGACTTCTTCCTCAACAATCACTTCCTCTTCTTGCTCATCATCAATGAGAATTTCTTCACTTTCCTCTAAGTCTTCAATCAGCTCTTCAATAACCTCTTCAATAACCTCAGAGTCAACTTGAATCACTTCTTCCTCATCTGTTTCTGCGATCACAGGCGCAACATAGCTTTCATTATTGTATTTCAGGACATACTCAGCAGGATCAGCCATGTAAGCGTACATATTATCTGAACCTAAACCTTCATTCACAGCCGTCCAAAAATCGTAACCAGCTGCACTGGCTTCACTCCATGTGAATGGCCAGTAGGGAGTCCAAGGAACTTCTTCTAGTGCCAATTGCCAATCTAGATGCGGAGCCGTTGAGGTACCAGTGTTCCCACTAAGAGCGATGATTTCACCCGTACTAACAACATCTCCCACATTCACATAAACATCACCCAGATGAGAATAACCAAAGTAAATGGTTGTAAGCTGGTTGGCATTATTCGGATGAGGTGCATTTTCTGTTTTAACGACAATGTGGTGACCAAATCCTGAAGACTGCTCACTAACCTTGGTGACTTCACCAGTTACTGCCGCACGAACGGGAGTTTCATTGGGCATCACCCAGTCGATTCCAGGGTGACTTCCACATCCAATACCACAGCTATCCAATTTGTAGTTACCTGCAAAAGGAACCGTAATATTGTACTGAAGGTTCATTTTATCAATTTGTTCTTGGTCGCTCCAATCGACATTACTAAGGTCAAAAGTAAGATTGGAATTCTCGTAAAGATGAAGGAGGTGAGGGATTAAGTTTTCTGATCCAGCTGCCTTCAGTTCAGTGTAGGTCATATCTTTTTCAGCAGAGCTCAACTCACTATAATCAATCATTTCTTCAAAGGGAGAAACTGCACCATCAAAGGTGTAGGCTGGTTTTTCCAAAATTGAAGTGAGCAACCAGTCTGAATTACTCAATTGCATGCTTCCAACGGATAAGGCTAAAAGAGCCAATATCCCTGTCCAATGACGGAAGTTATGGTTTTTTTGAAAGAATGATTTGAGTTTCTTCATGAATTTTGTTTTTGTGTATCCAGTCATTATAACAAATCTTTGACAATCTTTCAAGATGCAGCTTGATAGCAAATCACCTGAGGAAACCCAAAAAATTGCAGAAAAACTGATCCAAGCTTATCCAGATCATAAGGTCTGGCTGCTAGAAGGAGATCTAGCGGCAGGGAAGACTCATCTTGTTAAAGGATTGGCCAAGGCGCTTGCTTTGAGTTCTAGTGTGCACAGTCCCACCTTTGCTTATTTGAATGAGTACGAAGGTGCATTGGCCCATTATGACCTTTATCGATTGGAGTCAGAGGATCAGGAGTTGCTTCAGTTGTTGAATGAACATTTTGAGGCAGGTATCTACGTTGCTATCGAGTGGCCATCACGAATGGAATTTCCTTTAATCAAAAGCCACCTTCAGATTAAGATTAGTCATGAAGGTGGTGATCATCGTTCTTTTGAAATTACTCCTCTTCCGTGAGAACCACATAGAGTTCTGGAAGGTCCAGTTCTTGATTTGAAGATTCAAGTTCTCCACGTTGATAAGCCATCAGACTTTTTGCATCGTAACGTGATTCAATGATCTTGTTTAATGCGGCTCGTGTTCCTGGACCAACATAGCCTGCACCTAGGTCTTCTTTGTTTGAAACTAAGCCTTGGATTTGTTGAAACTTGAATACGGCATGCTCAGTCACTTCATCAAAGTAACCTGAGCTTTGATAAAGAAGCCCCATTTCAACCAATTCATTTTGAAGCGCAGTGACCATTTCACCACTGTCTCCTAGGGTGAGTGGAGCGGCAAAAAGATTTTTTGCCTCGAAAAGATCATCATATTTTGAAAGAAGAACGCTTCCTCGTTGAAGTTGAATGGTTTCCTGAGCAAGGCTCTCATCTTTAATCAATTTATCGAATTGGGTTCGAGTTTTGATTCCAAAATGTCCGGCTCCCATCTCAGAAGGGTCATTTACAATTTCAAAATCACTTTGAAAGTTATAGATAGATTGAGCTACACCCGCTCCATAAAGGGAGGTCGGCTCACCATCGTAGTAGCCCCATTCAATCAAATAGTTCACAAGTTCAGAGACATCTTCACTTTCAGTTCCGTAGTAAATATCTTGTCCAAAATGTAGAGGTGAAAGTACAGTTGCTTGAACAAAATCTTCAATAGCTAGGTAGGCGTCAAAATAAACTTCATCTTTCAGGGTAGGGTTAACCCCATAAACCATCACATCTACCGTTCGTTTACCCCAGTTGAGAGCACGTTGTAATCCTTCATCTCCATAACCAAACCAAATATCAAGTCGATCATGAGCGTAACCACGTTCTCCTGCAATCACAATAGCTCCACCCACATCATGACAGGTAGTAAGTCCAATTCCTGGAATGTAGAATTTTGTACCAAAGTCATAACCAGCGGTAGATCCATCACTTAAGGTTCGTGTTCGTGGACAGGCAATCATACCTGGATAAACAGGTGTTCCATCCGCTCCATGGGTTCCATTCCCATTTAAGTAAATATCGCTAGCGTAGCTTCCAGTAGCGTACTTTTCTTGGTCGGGTAGCGGAGAGTAGTAACCAGAAATAACAAAACTTTGAACGTAGTAGTTCTGGCTTTCTTCGGGTGGGGTAGGCACCTCATTAGCCATAGCGTTGAACATGGATTCAACAGGTGCAATTTGTAAGCTCAACATTAAGCTAAGCGTAATAAGCCCAATTAGGCGTCGAATTTTCATTTTGTTTTGGTTTTTGATTTCTAATCATTATAGCAAAAAAACACGGCCTTTTCCCGTGCTTATGCTTGACCACCTACAAGATTGTTGTCTTTAAAGAATGGTCCCTAAACGTCTAAATATTTCACGTTCAACAAATTCTTTGTCTTTTCCATACTTAAGGCGTGACAGTTGTTTCAGTGCATCGGCAATATCAGGATTTCCCGTTTCCAAGTATGGATTCACAGGAACAATGCTAAATGGCTTTGAAGGTTGAGTGTCGATAGAGAGCTTCATCACAGCCTTGTACTTGTCCGTATTGATCAAGTCTTGATCTGAGAATACAGGAGCCATTTCTTTAGCCATGTACTCAGCATCCTGAGCACCAATTTTATAAGACATAATGGACCCCACATTCCCAAATACCGCGTCTTTAAGGTTCACACTCTTGGATTTTCCACCTCCACCAGTTTCCAGCTGAGCAAGGTACTGATGGGCCATGTTAAGCGATAATCTGTACTTACGAGCCTCCGAGAGAATCACTTCAATGGAATCCGTCACGTAGTTTTGGAACTCATCAATGTACATGAAGAAGTCTCGTCGATCTTCTTTAGCCAGTTTCTGTCGACGAAGGGCCGCAACTTGCAGTTTAGACACAATGATCATACCCAGAAGTTTAGAGTTGATGTCACCGGTTTCTCCTTTGGAAAGATTCACTAGTAGAATTTTCCCAGTATTCATGACATCAGAGATGTCAAAGGCAGATTTAGTTTGACCGATAATATTTCTCATCAATCCATTGGTCACAAACTGTCCAAACTTAGAGGCAAAGTAAGGAATCATTTCTTGTTTTTCTCGTGCTCCTGTTTTAGCCATTTGATTTTCCCAGAATGATTTAACAATTGGATTTTGAATGTCTTTGGTTTTTTCTTTTTGGAAGTCATCATCGGTAAAGAGTCTTACGATGTCAGTTAAGGCTCCACCACCCTCTGTTTCCATCAGCGTTAAACACCCATTTCGGAAGTAATCCTGGATACGTGGACCAAAGACCTCTTCATTGAACAACTTGATCATGATGTTCATGGCATCAAGTGCCACCATGTCACGCTCCTCTGGATTGGCAGCTTCCAACATGTTAAGCCCCATCGGGCGTTCAAGATCACCGGGGTTAAAGTAAATCACATCGTCCGCACGCTCCTTAGGGATAAAAGGGAGGAGGTCTTCAATAAGCTGCCCATGTGGATCAACCACACACACTCCTTTACCATTTTTGAAGTCCTGTCGGATCATCACCTGTAGGATGGAAGATTTACCTGTACCGGTTTGTCCAATCACATAGAAATGACGGAATCTATCTTCATTCTTCATGAAAATAGGAGTTTTTACCCCACGGAAGATATTGTGCCCCAAAAGTAATCCATCTTTAGGGATGTTGTGCGGAGGGGGTGCAATTTTATAATTCTGCCAGTTGATATTTGGCGCCTTATTGTACTTAATGTTTGGAAGATGAAAAATACTCGAGAGCTCTTCCGGTGAAAGAATCATCTTTTTAAAGAACCATGGGGTCTTCATGTCCCTCATGAGAAAGTGATGAACCACGTCACCCACGTATCTATCTTTGGTTCCAATGGCATTGTTATCCGTCGTTGCGTATTGAGCAAAGGCTGTTTTCATTCCTGTGAGAATGGCACTCGCCTTGTCTTTTCTGTCTGAGCTAGCAACCAATCGAATGATGGTTTCAAAACCAACTTGAGTGTTTTTTTCTTCAATAGATTTAACCTGCTCATCAAGCAAAGGGGTGGTGCGTCCTGACTTTTGGTCAGGCACCGAGGGGGCGGTATCACCTCTAAAAATCATGGAAAGAATGTCTCCGATCCAAGAAAGTGGGTTTAAACTGCTGAGTAAGCCCGACTTCTCATTGTCTTCAAGTATGTCTTTGGCGGCAGCACGCCCTTTGGATTGCCAACCATTGGCAACGGGCCGAATCATGACCTGAATGGCGGCACCTTCTTCACTCGTGAGTTTTGAGAGGGCATTAGCAATATTGTTGAACGGATCTGTCGTCATCCGTTGATAGGTCTTAATGGGAAACATGAAGGATTTCCCTGTGTGCATGTAACAAGAATCCGTAACCGAGTCTTCCTTGAACAGATTGTAATCTTCTACTTCTTCAATGTAGGTGTCAGGATAGTAAGATGTGATTTGCTTTTCCAGTAGCCGCTTGAGCCCACTAGGAACGACGATGTAGAAATTGATTTGATTGTCTTCAACAACATATTCAAATGAAAGGAACTCTTGTCCTTTAATTCGAGGAATCCACTTGCTGTCTTCTAAGGCAAAAAGAGATTCAAAAAATTGTTTCATAACCCCAAGGGGCTCCTTGAAGTCACTATTTGCCCCCATGCTTTCTCGATCCGACTCTTTGTCCTCCTTTGACTCTTTTTTAGGGATCTTGATCTTTAAAAACGTCATGGTCAAACAGCGCTTTCGGTTGCTTTCATGTCGAATAAACCAAAAACTTAAGCCAATCATGATGGCAAGTGAACCGGTGGCTAGAAGGGCGTAGAGAAGAAAGTCCATGCGTATAATGAATCGCCTTCAGTGTATCATAAAGCAAGACCTCAACCACATTTAAAAAAGCACTACTTGATCTGGTTTTTATCCCAAATCTAGTAGTGCTTTGATTTCTTCTAAGCTTCGTCAACAAGGGTCTTAATGTGCATTTCTGCAACAGACGCTTCGGGTAGGGGTGATGGTGCACCCGTCATAAGATCTTTAGCTTTTGAATCTTTAGGGAAGGCGATCACTTCACGAATGTTAGGTTCGTCTTGAAGCAGCATAAGAATCCGATCAAGCCCCCATGCGATTCCTCCATGTGGAGGCGCTCCATAACTAAAGGCATCTAGAATATGCCCAAATCGTCGTTGAATGCTCTCATCATCAAGTCCTAGAGACTTAAAGATCTTCATTTGCACGTCTCTAGAGTGGATTCGAATAGAACCACCTCCAATTTCACTTCCATTCATCGCAATATCGTAGGCCTTAGCCAAGACTTTTTCAGGTGCCGTTTCAAGAAGTTCAATGTGCTCTTCTTTAGGTGAGGTGAACGGGTGATGTGCAGAAACCAATCGTCCTTCTTCTTCGCTGAATTCAAAGAGAGGGAAGTCAGTCACCCAACAACACGCGAGTACGTTTGGATCTCGTAGGTCGAAGCGATCCGCACAAGCAAGTCGAACGTTACCTAGGGCATTACAGGCTACTTCAAAGCTGTCTGCTCCAAAGAAAATAATATCTCCTGCTTCTCCTCCAACACGATCGAGTAGAGTTTGAATTTGTTCATCAGAGAAGAACTTAAGGATAGGGGCAGAAGCTCCTTCTTCAAGAACTTTAATGTAGGCGAGTCCTTTAGCTCCATAGATTTTTGCAATTTCAGTCATCGCATCAATGTCTTTTCGGCTGAATTCAGCTCCACCTGGTACTCGAAGTGCTTTCACTACGCCACCTTCTTTAACGGCACGAGTGAAAACTTGAAATTCACAGTTGGAAACAAGGTCTGATACATCTTGGAGCTCCATATCAAAGCGCATATCAGGTTTGTCTGATCCAAAGCGGCTCATTGCGTCATGCCAAGAGAGTCGTGGGAATTCTTCAAACTTGAGTTTTTTATCAGGTCGAAGTTCTTTGAATAGAGTCTTAAGTACGTGTTCGTTGATGCTGATCACATCCTCTTCTTCAACAAATGACATTTCCATGTCGAGCTGAGTGAACTCAGGCTGTCGGTCTCCTCGAGAATCTTCATCTCGGAAACACCGTGCAATCTGGAAGTATTTGTCCATTCCACCCACCATCAAAAGCTGTTTGAGCTGCTGTGGTGATTGAGGGAGAACATAGAAACTTCCAGGGTAGATTCGAGCAGGAACAATGAATTCCCGTGATCCTTCAGGGGTACCTTTGAGAAGGATAGGGGTTTCTACTTCAACGAAGCCTTGTTCATCAAAAAGATCACGTGTTCGTTTGATGAATTGATGTCGAAAGACAATATTATTTTTCATTCGCTCTCGACGAAGGTCGAGGTAGCGGTACTTGAGCCGGATTTCTTCATTTGCATCTTTTGGGTGGTCGATTTCAAACGGAGGTGTCTTGGATCGGTTTAAGATCTCAATGTCGCTCACTAGAAGCTCAATTCCACCTGTGTCCATGTTTTCATTTTCTTGTCCTGAAGGTCGTTTTTGAACGACACCAGTCACCTTAAGAACGTATTCACTTCGTACTTCTTCACCAATACGATGCGCTTCTTGATTGTTAGAGGGGTCAATGGTGATTTGGGTGAGTCCATATCGATCACGAAGATCAATAAAAATAAGGTCTCCATGGTCACGTCGTCGGTGAACCCATCCGCTGAGGGTTACGGTTTCACCTTCATGGCTAGGTCGGAGATCGTTACAAGAATGCGTTCGGTACATAGTTAAAAAGCGTTTAATTCAGGCGTATTGTAGAGCTTTGCCTTCTAGGCCACAAGAAGCTTTTGAATGGCTGACTTCAGTTCATCATTTAGGTCAATTCCAAAGGGGACTTTGATACGCTTCAACTTGTCACCTTGAGTCATATGGATCTCAACGGGACGATCTCCCTTGTTTGCTTCCAAAAGTGGTTTGATCTGATGGAGGATGTTTGGGGAGCAGTCTTTGTCGAGTTCAATGATGAAAGGTCCAGCTTCATCGTCAGCTTCATCGTCAGTTTTGGCGTGAAGGGATTGATGAGTGGGAACTCCAAGAATTCGATCGTCTTCATCAAAGACACCTCGTTGTTTGGCAGTCCGAGTCATGGCGTCCAATGAAACCTTTTTCACTTGATCCACAATGATTTGCATCTCATCACCTCGTTCAGACAATTTTCCGTGGAAGGTTACAACTTGATCGACATCGACCAGGCTTCCGAACTGTTCATAGGTCCTAGGGAAGAGTACAAAAGGAATCCGAGCACTAGGATCTTCTATTTCACCAAAACACATGTATTTACCCTTTTTTGTCATTACACGTCGGTTCACAGCAATCAAGCCAGTGACCTTCATGGTCTTGTCTACGCTGGCTCGAGTGAGGCTACGAATAAGTTTTCCTTTACCAGCTATGTACTTTCTCAAGCCTTGAAGGGGGTGTCCACTGACATAAAGACCAAGGAACTCTTTCTCCCATTTGAGCTTTTGTGCGGCTGGAGCTTCACCAATATTGGCAAGTTTTAGGTCAGGCGCTTCTGATTCATCCATCATTCCAAAAATGTCAGTCTGCCCTCCGGCAACAGAATTTTGGATGTTTTTTGCGTAGGTAGAAATTTCATCATAACTTTCTGCTAATTGGGCTCGATGTCCTAGGTCATCGAGCGTTCCAGAGTAGGAGAGGGCTTGAATGGTTTTTTTGTTGAGCACTTTGTAGGGGACACGTCGTGCAAAATTTTCAATATTGCTGAATTTCTCCTCACCTTCTCCTTCATTATCTCGAGCAGCGATGATTTGTCGAACGGGGCCCTCACCAATCCCTTTTACGGCAGTGAGTCCAAATCTAATATTTTTGTCATCAATAACCGTGAAGTGAGCACGAGATTCATTGATGTCTGGTGCAAGGACTTCAATTCCCAGGCTACGGCACTCTTCAATTTCAATTACTACACGATCAGTGTTTTCAGCATCTGCGGTTAGCAGCGCGGCCATGAACTCAGCGGGGTAGTTGGCTTTCAGGTAAGCCGTTTGATAAGCAATGAGAGCATAACAGGCGGCATGAGACTTGTTGAAACCATAACCCGCAAAGGGTTCGATCACATCATCAAACATTTTAACCGCTAATTTTTTAGGGTGACCATTGGCAATAGCCCCTTCAATAAATTTTTGTCGTTGAGCCGCAAGTTCAGCAGCAATTTTTTTACCAATCGCTCGACGAAGAAGATCAGCCTCACCTAGGGTGAATCCGGAAAAGACTTTGGCTATTTCTAGAATCTGCTCCTGGTAAATGGCGATCCCGTAAGTTTCTTTTAGGATTTTCTCTAGTGACTCGTGCAAATATTCAACTTTTTTCTTTCCATGTTTCCCATCAATGTAGGTTGAGATGAACTGCATTGGCCCTGGTCGATAAAGAGAGACCATCGCAATAATATCTCCAAATTCAGTGGGCTTTAGCTCTCGCAGATAACGTTTCATCCCTGCTGATTCCAGCTGGAACACTCCAGTGGTTTGTCCTTTCTGGAGAAGTTCATAGGTGACAGGGTCATCCATAGGAAGCTTATTCAGATCCACAGATACCTCAGGCCGGGTTCGCTTGAGGATTCCTAAGGTGGTTTCCATAATGCTCAAGTTTTTGAGCCCCAAGAAGTCCATCTTAAGAAGACCAAGCTCCTCAAGAGGTTTCATAGAGTATTGAGTGATGGTCCCTTCCTTGTTTCCAGTCGCCCTTTGAATGGCTGTGTTTTCTACCAGTTTTTCTCGAGAGATGATTACGGCACAGGCATGAGTCCCAACCTGACGAATGGTTCCTTCTAGTTTCGAGGCAGTGTCAAGAATTTCCTTTGCGTTGGCATCTCCTGAATAAAGTTTGGACATTTCAGGGTCTTCCTCAATGGATTCTTTTAAAGGGGCGTACTTTCCAAGAACAGCATCTGGGACGGCTTTAGCCACAACATCTACTTCCGAGTAGGTGTATCCCAGGGCACGACCAGAATCACGAATGGCAGCCTTGGGGGCAAGTGTTCCAAAAGTAATAATTTGTGCCACCCGATCTTCTCCATATTTCTCATTCACATATTCAAGCACTTCATCTCGGCGTGTATCGGCAAAATCAATATCAATATCCGGCATGCTCACACGTTCTGGATTCAAGAACCGCTCAAAAAGGAGACCATACTTGAGTGGATCAACTTCCGTAATGTAAAGACAGTAGGCGATCAAGGCACCTGCCGCACTTCCACGTCCAGGTCCAACCATAATTCCCTTCTTTTTTGCGTAATCAATAAAGTCATGAACAATCAGGAAATAGGTGTCAAATCCCATATTATTGATGACTTCCAATTCAAAGTCCAAGCGTTCATTTGCGCCTTCGGGTGGGGTGTTACCATATCTTTCTTTGAATCCTTTCTCACACAAAGTACGCAGGTAGTCTTTAGGTGTTTGATCTCCTGTTTCAAAGGCAGGAATCTTATTTTCTCCAAAACTGAGTTCAACGTGACAGCGTTCAGCGATTTTAAGTGTGTTTGCCACCGCTTCTTCTGAAAATCTAAAAGATTCAATCATATCTTCAGGAGATCGAAGGGAGTAGTTCCCAACAAATTTAAAGCGATGAGGGTCTTTCACCGTTTTTCCTCCTTGTACACAGATGAGAACATCATGAGCATCAGCATCATCTGTTTTTGCGTAGTGGCAGTCATTTGCAGCAACTAAGGGGACGTCCATTTCTTTGCTCAGCTCGATAAGCTTTTGGTTCACTATGCTCCAGTTGGCGATTTCAGGATGATGTTGAATCTCCAGGAAAAAAGATTCTTTCCCGAAGATTTCTTGGTAGTTTTTGATTCGCGTTTTTGCAGTTTCAATATCATTTTCAAGAATGGGTTTTCCAATCACCCCTTCAAGCCCACCAGATAAAGCAATTAAACCTTCAGAATGCTCTTTGAGCAGCTCGTCATCAATTCTGGGTTTGTAGTAAAACCCATCTACAGCTCCAAGGCTGGATAGCTTTAGTAGGTTGTAATATCCCGTATTGTTTTCCGCCAAGAGCACAAGGCTTGAATGACGATTTTCAGCCGTTTTAACCAGATGTCCCATGGGGGCAATATAGGCTTCCATTCCAAGAATGGCTTTGATGCCTGCTTTTTTTGCAAGCTTGTAGAACTCAACCAGCCCATAGGTAACTCCATTATCTGTTATGGCAACAGCAGGAGAGCCCTGTTCTTTGGCTAGGTTAATGTACTCTTTAGGCTTCGCGAGCGCTGAAAGAATACTGTAGTGAGTGTGATTGTGTAGATGTACAAAACTCATTTTGCGTTTTCTATAGTCTGAAGCCATAGGTTGATTGCTTCAGCTAGGTCAGAGAAAAGGGGGATTTCTCCTAGTACTTTAGTAGTAATGAAACCTGCCGCTGCTAGGATGAAGGCAGATCCAATGATGAATCCCAGCCCTTGAAAGCTTCCTACGAGGAAGTTTCTCCAAATAATACTCCATGGGTTTGAAAGGTATTTCACATATTTGATGAATTGCCTTTCTTTATCCACTAGGAAATCCACATGAGCGACCCGTGGGGCCAATCTAGGATCGACTTTGGATACTTTCTTTTTAGGCATGGGGGAGTTGTCATGGTGCTCGGGGAGAGACTCGAACTCTCACACCCTAGGGTACTGGTTCCTAAGACCAGCGCGTCTACCAATTCCGCCACCCGAGCAATGTGCACTCATCTTAGGGCTTTTAAAAATAATTTCAATACGAGTTTTTGAGAGGCTTGACAGATCCCCATTTTAGGCCTATGTTTGTGTTCTAGAATAGGTTGTATACCTGTAAGATTGACACAAGGCCAAAGAAATTTTCTATTGACGTTAGGCAGGTCCATCAATATCTTAGGTACACATTCGCATTTGAATCTTTAACACAAATTTGCCCCATGACAACCGCTTCGAATGATTCCGCACCAGTGCTGAAACTCAATCTTACCGAAATCATCGAAGACATCTTTATGGTGCTGACTGAAAAGGAAAAAGAAGTGGTGGTTAAGCGTTTCTCTTTGGACAACAAAGAAAAGCGAACCCTTGAAAGTATTGGACGTACATTCAATGTGACTCGAGAACGAGTTCGACAAATTGAGAAGATTGCCCTTGGTAAACTTCGACGAACCGTTAACAGTACTAAACTTAGATACATTCATGAGGTGACAGAAGCTCTACTCCGAAAAAGTGGAGGTTTGATGCTTGAAGATGACTTAGTTGAAAACATTCTTGAGATGATTGAGAAGACGGTTGATGTGGATCAGCATATTGTGAAATTAGCTCTTACGATTTGTCCTGAAGTGGATTCAATTGAAAAGAACAACATGTACCGACTCTCATGGTATCTTGTGGATATGGTTAACAAGGGGCTGATTCAAGATACTTTGAACTCAGCAAATAAAGCCCTCAAGGCTAATAAAGACATCCTCAGCGAAGCTGAACTTATTGATGCAATGAGAACTTCTGATGAGATAAGCGCTGCATTCTGCAGCTCGGTTCTTGCCATTGATCACCGAATTAAAAAAGTTGAAGAAGGGTACGGACTCATGACGTGGCGACACATCAACCCAAAGAGTATCCGTGATAAAGCCTTAATTGTTCTACGACGAGAAACAAAACCAATGCATTTTGTTGATATCGCAGATCGAATCCTTGAGAGTCAGTTCGATGGGAAAAAGGTGACGGTACAAGCCGTTCACAATGAACTCATTCGTTACCCTCAGTTCGTTCTTGTAGGACGAGGACTCTACGCTCTTAAAGAGTGGGGTTACCAAGATGGTACAGTGACTGACATTATTGAATCACTCCTCGCAAAGAAGAGCCCAATGACAAAACAAGACATCATCAAAGGGGTGCTCAAGCAACGACAGGTTAAGAAAGGAACAATCTCACTCAACCTACAAAAGAACGCTCAGTTTGTACGTGTGGGTCGAGCGGTTTACTCACTTGATGTCACAAAGAAGGCTTAAGTTTGAATTAAGAATTAGAAGGAGGCCTTACGGGGCCTCTTTTGTTTTGAGAAAAAGTGGAGTACTTTCTTCGCATAACAAATCAAATCATGCCTGACGAAAAAACACTCTTTTCTAAAATCATCGATGGAGACCTTCCTGGTGAGTTTCTTTATGAGGATGATCGTGTCGTAGTGATCAAAGACAAATATCCCGATGCCCCTGTTCATCTTCTTGTGATTCCACGAAAGCCCATTCCTAGCATTGCCGATATGGAGCCTGAGGATGAGCCACTCGTAGGACACATGATCATGATCGCAAAAAAAATGGCAAATGATCAAAACTGCAAGGGGTATAAGCTATTATTTAATGTTGGTGAAAAAGGCGGACAAGTGATTTTTCACCTACACCTGCATGTTATGGGGTGGGTTTAAGCAAACTTGTGAACAACCTTCAGCCAAGTCTCTTTAAGTTGTTCAATACTCATGCGAGCAAGTTTTTCAATCTCTCTCATCACCGCACGAAGTTTCATGAGTGCAGCACTTAGATGGTGATACTGTTTCTTCTTTCTGAATTTTTCAATGTCGCCTTCAAGTTTTATTTTTTCTTTTTCAAGAACCTGTCTGACTTCGGACTTCATTAGTTTTTCTTTGGGCGCTTGTTCTAGAAGCCGAGCTCGTAGAAGTTCACGATCTGTTAGCTTTTGATCAGTCCTCTTGCTTTGGTCCTTCTTCTGAGTTTTTGTTGGGGGTTGACCTGTTGCTTTGTTTCTTACGCTAGGGGCAACTTCACTAACCTTGCCTTCAACCATTTCGGCCGTTTCATTCAAAATAGGGTTCGCTTCATTCACAGCTACAGGAGCTGTGCTGATCGCTTCCGGATTTTGAGTGATTTGTTCGGTCTTAGGCATAGTGTCTTTTATCCTTTGAATTATACCTCAAACAGGTTGAAGCGTCAATTTCCTGGGGGCGGGAGTCTTGTTTGGCACCACTACTTGTAGTATAACTTTATTAACTTATGACAACGATACCAACAGCATTCAACGCGTCGGACTTCGAAGACCGACTTTACCAACTTTGGTTGGACTCAGGTTCTTTCCAGCCATCTGATGATGATTCGAAGGAGCCTTTTGTGATCATGATGCCACCTCCGAATGCAACGGGAACTTTGCATCTGGGGCACGCAACCATGCTTGCGGTTGAAGACATCATGGCTCGTTACAAGCGTATGCAGGGGCACCCCACTTTGTACCTTCCGGGAACAGATCACGCCGCGATTGCGACTCAAAGCGTGGTTGAAAAGAGACTTCAAGACGACGGGATGAAGAATCCGCTTGAAGAACTAGGACGAGAGGGCTTGCTTGATAAGATTCGAGAATTTGTAGCGGGAAGCCAGGCTACGATTCGAAACCAAGTTAAAAAAATGGGTACCAGTTGTGATTGGTCCCGAGAAAAATACACTTTTAGTGATGAAATGAATCATTCGGTGAATGAGCTTTTCAAGATGATGTTTGAGGATGAATTGATTTACCGAGGCGGACGAATAGTAAACTGGGATCCAAAGATGAAGTCTACAGTGTCCGATGATGAACTGGAGTATGTTGAAGAGACAACAAAGTTTTACTACTTCCAGTATGGCCCTGTAGTGATTGGTACGGCTCGACCAGAGACAAAATTTGCAGATAAAGTGATTGTGGTTCATCCAGAAGACGAACGCTACAAGCACCTAGTGGGTGAAGAATTTGAAGTAGAATGGATTGAAGGAACAATTAAAGCACGTGTGATTGCCGATGAATGCATCGATCCAGAAATGGGAACGGGAGCAATGACCATTACCCCTGCACATAGCTTTGTAGATTACGAACTTTCACAGAAGCATGGGTTGGATGCGCCTCAAATTATTGACTTGGAGGGGAGAATTAAAGCTGAATACTCTGCTGTGTGTGGAGGGATGACCACAGGCGAAGCACGAGAAAAGGTAGTAGAGATTCTTGAAGAAAAAGGTCTGATTGTTAAAGTGGATGAAAATTACGTTCATAACATTGCCGTTAATTACCGAGGAAAAGGAGTGGTTGAACCACAAGTGATGGAACAGTGGTTTGTAGATGTGAACAAACCTGTCATCGACTGGAAAGGCAAAAAGCTTTCAATCAAGGAAGTACTTCAAGATGTGGTGAATAGTGGAATGGTGAACATTGTTCCAAGTCGATTTAATAAAATCTACTTCCACTGGATTGATAACCTTCGTGACTGGTGCATTTCACGCCAAATCATTTGGGGACATCGAATTCCAGTGTGGTACAAAGACGGTGAAGTGAAGGCACAGGCCGAATCACCAGGTGAGGGCTGGAATCAGGACGAGGACACACTTGATACCTGGTTTAGCTCAGGACTCTGGACTTTCTCAACTTTAGGTTGGCCAGAAAAAACAGCGGATCTTGAGCGATTCACACCGAGTGACGTCCTGGAAACAGGATACGATATCTTATTCTTCTGGGTGGCACGAATGATCATTCAAACCACGTACGGAATGAGAAAAATTGGTTACTCAGAAGAGAAATCAATTCCATTTAAGAACGTTTACCTTCACGGTTTGATTCGTGATGTACATGGTAAGAAGATGAGTAAGTCTCGGCCAGAAACTTGTATTGATCCACTCGACATGATCGAGAAGTACGGGACGGATGCGATTCGTTTGAGTCTTGTGATTGGTTCCACACCTGGAAACGACATGCGGCTTTACGAAGAGAAGATTGCTGGCTATCGGAACTTTGTGAATAAGATCTGGAATGGAGCTCGATTCGTGATGATGAACTTGGAGACTGCGGACGCTGAAATTAAAGTTGAAAGCTTGAGTCGAGCCGATAAATGGATTCTGACTCGAGTGAACGAAATTGTTGATGAAGTAACGAAGAAGTTAGATGCCTACTTGTTCTCAGATGCGGGCCTTATGATCTATGATTTCTTCTGGGGGGAATTCTGTGATTGGTACGTTGAAATGAGCAAGGTTCATAAGAACGAAGCAGTGCTAAAGCACGTGCTTAAAACCTCATTGAAATTGATTCACCCCTTCATGCCATTTGTTTCCGAAGCAATTTGGGAAGGAATGGGTGAGAGGGAACTGCTCATTGCCTCACCATGGCCTACGGTTAATCCTGATTGGAACTTCCCATCAGAAAGTGATGAAATGGATCGGGTGATGCAAGTGGTCTCAGCTATTCGTAAGCTCAGAGCGGAGTCGAAAGTGGATGCGACTCGGAAAATCAATGCCATTATTTTTGCTCATGAGGATGAAGCACTGATTCAGGATAAAGCTGAAGTGATCAAGCGTTTGGCAAATCTTGGTGAGCTTGAGGTTCAGGTAACCGGAGAAAAGGTAGACAAGGCACTCAGTGCTTTTGTGGGTGATGTAGAGATTTACCTTCCACTGGCTGACCTACTAGACATTGGCGTTGAAAAAGCACGTATTGGACGTGAAATCGACAATCTCCAAGGCTACCTGAAGGGCCTCGAAAAGAAGCTTTCAAACGATGGTTTTGTGAAAAACGCACCCGATGCCGTGATCGACAAAGAAAAAGCTAAGCTGGCAGAAGCTTCTCAAAAACTTGCTAAGCTTAAGGCCCAACTTGAGGAGTTGGGTGAGTAGTGTGTTGATTGCTACCGCCCCTATCTGTAAGCTTAAATCTTTTAGTGGTGTGTCCCTTTATAATGAGTGAAACCCCTGAAATCATTGAATGCCCTGTTTATCCACCTTTTAGGAGTGACCTTGAGCGTAAGATTTTCCAAGTAATTGACCATGTTTATTCTTCGAATAGATGGTTTCTTGTTCGGCTTGCAGATGAGTTGAACTTGGACACGACATATTTACCTTTATATAGGACTGTTCTTTGCTTGGAGAGAAACAGTCAGATCTCTCAGTTTTATTCTTATTCAGGAGCAAGCACCCCATTGGAACTTTTGAACTGGATGATTGAAACTCAAAGCCTCTACTCACTGGGTCAGTTGATGAAGAGCATGGGGGTAACTCGTGAAGATACAAACTCAGACAGTATGCACCTTAGGGCCTTTTTGCTTATGTTTGACGTTTTAGATTTTTCAGATTTAATGCGTGCTGTTGTCAAGATTACTCCTGATTTTTTATCAGGAAGCCCTGAATCTGTACCAACAGAAAGGGCTGAGGTGAGGCGAGTATTAGGAAAAATCACAATGGGTTCGCTGGAGGAATAGACAGGCTCAACCTTGTGTGGTATGTTTTAGGCTAATTTAGTTTTATGGAACGTAAGCTTTGGAGAGATGCGATCAGCCCAAAACAATACGACAAATTAGATGGTTGGGGTGATGACCGACGTGGGCATGAAGCATTTTTCTGGAGACAGCTTCAGCCTTTTGCAGATCTTTGGAGTGGAAAAGATGTTTTAGAGGTGGGGGCTGGAACTGGGTGGATGCTTGATCGTATGGATGACAGTGCTAACTCTGTTTTGGGTCTGGAATCTTCAAAGGAACAATTTGTCAGATATTTTTCAGATAGACCAACTCATGGTGGGATGTTCTTGTGTGACTGGAGGAATTATAGAACCACCCACAAGCATGATTTGGTCGTAGCTCATATGGTACTTTCGCATGTCCCCAGTCTTCCTGAGTTCTTTGCTTGGTCTCGTGAGAGACTCAAGAATACAGGAGCTTGCTTGATTACAGTACCTGACCCTGAATATTTCACCTCAGAAACGAGAGGAAAGCTTGAGTTTGAAAGGTGTGAGGAGGGTCGAGTTGTGAAGCGGCCAGGTGGAACAGCAGATGTTATTCGTGAAATTGAAGCTTATCGACTTGCAGGGGCTAGGATAGGTTTTAACTTAATTGCTGAGCGCCTAGTGGTTCCAGATGAAGAGTATATCCAGTTGGCACCTCGCTACCGGGCGATGGAGGGGCGACCAATTGCACATACGCTTCATTTCGCACACTAGAAATAAAGCTGATTTTGTGCTAAAATGATCCGATGGATCAAAACAAAAAGTCATATTTGGCGCTGCTTAAAAAACAGCAAAAGGAAAAAGATTGGGATGCCATGCTTGTCTCAGCACAGGAGGCAGTGGCTGCACATCCAGATGATCGTGTCTTTTGGCGAAAGCTTCATTTTGCTCAAAGTCACTATGTGGATGCAAAGCTAAACTCTGACCTGGTTCATGAGCTTGATGAGCAGCATTCTTACAAAGAGCTCCTCCAGGTCTATCAGCGCTTACTGATGGTTTTCCCTGAATCAAAAAAGCTTTCAAAGTTAATGAAGAAAGCACGGAAGGCGCTTTCAGAGGAAACACTGAAAGAACAGGCTTCATACTTAACTGAAGCGCAATCGAAAGTTGAGTCTTTGGTGAAAGAGGGCCGTGTTGATGACGCCTTGCAAGCTTGCTATGAAATCCTCACTTATGTTCCAGAGGATAAACGTTCCATTCGAATGACCACCAAGGTTCTAAGGCAACGTGAGCGCCAAATCGACAAAGAGATCGGAACGGTGTTCAGAAAGAGTTACGACCTAACAAAGATCGAATTCAAAGCAAATAAGAAGTCTGTGATTCGGATTTAACGTTCGATCATTTGATCACGCCGTGGTCCAACACCAATCCATTTGATAGGAGCTCCCAGTTTTTCTTCAAGATGAAGCACATAGTTTTTTGCATTTTCTGGAAGGTCATCCCAGCTTTGTGCGTTAACCAATGACTGTTTCCATCCTGGTAACGTGCTGTATTCAAGCTCAACTCGAGCAAGGTCTTCAAGTCGTGAAGGCAAGCTGTGGATTTCTTCACCATCTAGAAAGTACTTTTCAGCAATCTTAATCTCATCAAGTTCATCAAGAACATCAAGTTTGGTGAGGTTCAAGCTGTCGAATCCATTGATCATGATGGCGTACTTTGTGAGAGGAACGTCAAACCACCCACAACGACGAGGTCGTCCCGTGGTTGATCCGTATTCTCCACCTGCTTCTCGAATTTGCTCACCAAGCTCATCATGAAGCTCTGTTGGGAAAGGCCCACGACCTACTCGAGTCATGTAAGCCTTAACAATCCCAATGTTTTCTTCAAGGTATTGATGGTGCATTCCTGTTCCTGTGAAGACTCCACCAATCGTTGGGTTAGAAGAAGTCACGTAAGGATAGGTTCCATGATCAATATCCAAAAGGGCCGCATTGGCTCCTTCCATCAGTACACTCTTACCTTCAGCAAGAGCCGTGTTCAGGTAAAGTGCGGTGTCAGCACTCATGCTTAGTAGTTTATCTCGTAATCCTTTGAGCTCTTCTAGTTCTTTTTCAGCATCGTCATGTTTGTACTCAAAGCATCGTTCGTGCCAAGCAAGGTTGGCTCGGTATTTCTCTACAAATGAATCCCAGTCCATGAGGTCACAAATTCGGAGTCCACGTCGGCTGATTTTGTCAGCATAACAAGGTCCGATTCCACGCTTGGTGGTTCCAACTTTCTTATCTCCCTTGAGGTCTTCTTGTCGACCATCAGTGATTTTGTGGAAATCAAAAAGCAATGAGGCTCGTTCCGAGATCTTAATTCGTGAGAGCGCTTCAATACCTTGATCTTCAAGGTTCTTGATCTCTTGGAAAAGTGTAGGAGCGTGAATCACCACGCCATTACCAATGACACAAGTCGTGTTTGGGTAAAGAATTCCACTAGGGATTAGATGGAATACAAACTTCTTTTCTTCTCCGTCCATCATCACCTTAACGGTGTGTCCGGCATTTGCACCTCCAGTTGCTCGAGCTGCAATGTCAAAACGCTCGCTGAGAATATCAACTAGCTTTCCTTTTCCTTCATCACCCCATTGAGCACCAAGGATGACGGTCAGATTTTTTGAAGTCATTTGTGAGAGTTAATTCACGGGCACTCTAACTGAGAATCGTGCTAGGATGCAAGCATGACGAGTTTCACAGAAGAAGTATATCGTGTTGTAAGAGCTATCCCGGAGGGAGAGCTCCTTACATACAAAGAGGTGGCTGAAAAGGCAGGACGCCCTAAGGCCTCCAGAGCAGTGGGAAATATTCTCAATAAAAACTATGACCCTGAAATTCCATGCCACCGAGTGGTACGAAGTGATGGGAAACTAGGTGGTTACAATCGTGGCTCAGCATTAAAACGTGAACGACTAATTAATGAAAAAGCGATATCTTCGTAGGCAAAACCTTTTCGACCCGCATTCAAGCAAGCCCTATAAGCTAAGTAGAACCAAGGTGGAGCTCTTTCTTGAGTGCTCAAGATGCTTCTATTTGGATCGTGTTAAAGGACTTCGTCGTCCTGGGCGAGTGACCTACAGTTTGAACAATGCGGTGGATCTTTTGCTGAAGCGTGAATTTGATCATTACCGAATGAGCGGAACAAAGCATCCGATCATGAATCAAAATGGGATTGACGCAGTGCCCTATCATCATGATGAAATTGATCGATGGAGAGAGGCACTTCATGGAGGTTTGCAGTATGTGGATCCTGCTACGAATTTACTTTTAACCGGGGCGCCTGATGATTTATGGGTGGATTCAACAGGGGGAATTCACGTAGTGGATTACAAGGCGACGCGGCATCTCACTCAAGAGTCACTAGACGAAGGGAGTCAGGATTTTTATCAACGACAGCTAGAGTTCTATTCATGGCTACTTGTAAAAATGGGGTTTTCAGTTTCAACGCAAGGCTTCTTTGTGGTGGCGGAATCACGGATACATCGTCACGCCTTGGACCATGCGCTGGAATTTGATCTTAACTTGGTTCGTCATAAGTGTGACTGGTCGTGGGTGGAGCCACTGCTTCCACAAATTAAAGATTGCTTGATCGGGGACTTGCCTAGCCCTTCTTCTGAATGTGAGTACTGCAACTACATTGACGCTCACGATGATTTGCTGACCACACCGGTCCAGGGGACTTTATTGTAGACCTCTTCACCTTGGGCTTATACCTCCAAACATGCTATAATTAGAGGATTTCTTTAAGCTATCTATGGGGTTTGAATCCGGTCCAAGTGCAGATGATGCTGTAAATGAAAAAACTCCAGCAAGTTCAGTTGATGGAGAAAAGCGTAAAGGTATAATGGCTAGACTACTTGGTCGTGGGGAGAAAAGCGTGGAAGAGCAAGGGCAACTAGACCATGAGATGATGGATGAGCTGGATGCTCTTTTGGGTGAAAATATTCTCTTGGGCGAGGGGGCTCAGGAGTGTCTTGTAAAGGGGGAGTGTATCGCGCCAGATATCTTTGACGAGGACAAAGGTCCTTTTCAGGAAGAGTATAGGGCGGCATCTAAACGAACGTCGGAGGAGTGGGGTCTACGGGTAGAGGCAATCAATGGCATAAGTGACGAGGAGCAGGTGAAACGCGCCGTAAGGGTGAAAAAACTGATTACTAGGGTCAATGAAGCGGAGGGAGAGGATGTCTTGTTGCTTACAAGGGAAGGGATTTTAACTTATCCAGAGTATGCGTTGAGTCTGATTCAAAAAGATGATGAAATCCCAAGAAAGAAGCCAGTAGACACACCTTACTTAGCTCAAGTCGATGAAATAGTGAGAAGGATTGATCGGCAAGGGAGTTACATTTACGAAATGAAAAAAGACATGATGGGTGAGGATTTCCTTGAAGAGCTAGCAGATGAAACAGTGCGCTTTAGGATTGACCATATCGATCAGAAGAAAGGTGGAGGTTCAAGCTTTTCAGAGCGCGTCAGTTATGGCCTCTACGCTGATAAGCAAGGGAATAGGATTCAAGCACTTCTAAGTGAGCTCTATCCAGACTTCTCCATTGATCAAAGGCACAGCAGGAATGAAAGCAAAATCTATGTGGGGATACTCTTATCCAAAATGGACCAAAGGAGTCCTACATCATTGATCATGGCAGTTTTGGAGCATTTTCCAAGGATGGATCAGTCTCAATATGATCTATTGATTGGGTTTTTGACTCAGAGCGTGGAGCCCGTGCATTTTGGATTCAATGTCTTGGAGCTAGAGCTTAAGCCTGAGCAAGCCATGGCTATCGGGGATCAAATAATGAGAAACGGAACAGAATTGGAACGCTACTACCTGAATCTAAAGCATCCAAGTCTGTATGAGGCCTTGATGAAAGAAAATGAATATGAGCTGAAGGCAGATTACCTCACCACTTTGGGTGAGGACCATGTCCTATTAGAGGATACAGATCTGCCGATGGGGAAGCCTGTTCATGTTATGGTCCACCCTTTGTTTAAACTTTCTTGGGAGGGGAGCATTCCTGAGCAAATTCGTGCCGTCCTAGAATCGGATGGTGTGGGAGCGGCGAGAGATGCTTTTCAGGAGATGCAGCACATAAAAGGCATAATGGAGAGGGGAGAGTCAGTGATATTTATACTGCCTCGTCATAGTGAGGATCGTTTGAATCAACTTTCTCACTGCTTGAATGATCTGATGGGGGGCTATCCCAACTTTTTCTTCATGGAGTCAGCCGTGAGTACAAAGGGGGATTTGGCGACCTACGCCCAAGAGGCGTTAAGTTCTTCCCTTCAGGGTCATGAGCTTGTTTACTCAGGCGGTAATTTAAGTGAGTGTCTGTGGGAGGCTCAATATGTCATGAAGCAAAACGGAATAGAAGGGAGCTTGGATCAACGGGCGACATCTTTGGGTGCTGAGGGGCACAGGAAGAGTCCAATTCGAGCAGAGGATTTGCCAGATCCAAGCGAAGAGGCGTTGGCAAGCTTTTTTGAAAGACATCCTGGCACCAAAGAGCATGACGTAATTAAAAGAGAACAACAGCTTTTGCACGAGGAAAGAATGAGTGAGTGATCCCGCTGATGACCGATTGTTGACAAAAGTCGACTCAATTGTTTTAATTGAGCCTATTAGCGTGTGGCAATATGAGTTTATGTTCACGCATGAACGGGATGATGCATCACAGTGGAAGTTCTGGTGCTGAGCGAAGACAGCGATTGATACTTGTGCACTCAAAGGATGGCCTTGGAATGCCTGAGAACCTTGAAGAAAACCCTGAGTTTGATGATTCGCTGCAGGTCCAGGTTGAGGTGGCTAGAGTACTTATACAGCCTAGTGATTTAACATTGATGGGGCGTGTCGCCCCATCAGCACCCAAATTTGACATTACTGATTATGGTCGATGGTGCGTTGCAAGTAGGATTATTGTGGACTTTGCTGAGTCAGATGAGCTTTCGCGATGGCAGGTTGTCACACCATTCGTTTAAATTCTGTTGCCCGCCCCAAAACTCTCCTGTAGTTTGGGGGCACTCAATAACTCCCCTTAATGAGCTCAGCATTCCGAATCGAAATTCGCCCCACGATTGAGGACACTCGCGAGGCTGTTTTCCTATCCAAAATTCAGGAAGCGGGATTCAGCGGGATTAAAAAAGTTCAAGTAGCGGACATCTACACGGTGAACCGCGACTTTTCTGATGACGAGCGATTGAAGATTGCGGCCATGCTCATCAATCCAATCATAGAGTCAGCAACGGTGGCGAAAGCAAACGCCCCCGAAGCTTTTGATGTTGCGATTGAGGTTGGGGCACTTCCAGGGGTGACTGACAACCTTGGAACAACGGTCCGTGAAGCGATTGAGGATTTGTTTAAGATTGAGTTTGATCGACCAGCTGAAGACGTTTACTCATCACGAGTGCTCTTCCTGACTGGTGTGGACGAAGCGACGGCAAAAGAAATTGGAGCTCTGTTTTCAAACCCACTCATTCAACGAGTGCATGCCAAAGCCGCAGACGCCTTCAAGGCGGATGGTGGAATGGACATGGTGATCCCGAAAGTGGATCTTCACTTTGAGATTAAAGCGGACAAAGTTGACCTCGAAGTTTCTGACGAAGAGCTCAACATCATTGGAAAGAAAGGAATTAAAGATGAAGATGGAACCTACCGTGGGCCACTCGCGCTCCGGCCAAGCTACCTAAAGGTGATCCAAGATTACTTCCGACGACAAGGTCGTGAAGCGACGGACATCGAACTCGAAGCGATCGCACAAACGTGGTCCGAGCATTGTAAGCACACGATCTTTGCGGACCCGATTGATGAAATTAAAGATGGAATCTTCAAGCACTTCATTCGACGTGCCACTGTGGAGATTCGAGAAAAGAAAGGAGCCGATGACTTCTGTGTGTCTGTGTTTAGCGACAACGCCGGAGGAATCATCTTCGACAAAGACTGGGTGGTGACGGACAAGGCAGAAACGCACAACAGTCCTTCCGCGCTCGAGCCTTATGGAGGTGCTATCACGGGAATCGTTGGAGTGAACCGAGATGCCCTTGGGTATGGAATGGGAGCTAAACCAGTGATCAACCGATACGGATTCTGTCTCGGTGATCCTGACGTGACTCCTGCGCTTTACCGAGCGAAAGATCAAAAAAACCCAGCGCTCACACCGCGCCAAGTGATGGATGGTGTGATTCGTGGGGTGAAAGATGGAGGTAACGAGTCTGGAATTCCTTCACCGCAAGGGTTCCTTTACTTCGATGAGCGATACAGTGGGAAGCCACTCGTGTTTGCGGGAACCATCGGGATGATCCCTAGAAACGTGAATGGAAAACCAAGTGGAGAAAAAGCGGCTCAGCCAGGTGACCTTGTTGTGGTTGCTGGTGGACGAGTTGGGATGGACGGAATTCATGGAGCGACCTTCTCATCAGAAGCACTCGACACCGGAAGTCCTGCGACGGCCGTTCAAATTGGAGACCCCATTACTCAAAAGAAGCTTAGTGACGTGATCGTTAAGGAAGCGCGTGACCGAGGACTCTACAATAGTGTGACGGATTGTGGTGCCGGTGGAATCTCATGTTCGATTGCTGAAATGGCTCGTGAATGTGGAGGCTGTGAGGTGGATCTTGAAAAGGTGCCACTCAAGTACCCAAACATGGCGCCATGGCAAATTTGGATCAGTGAGTCCCAAGAACGAATGACTTTCTCGGTTCCTGCCGACAAGATTGACGAGCTCATGGATCTCATGAAGCGACGAGATGTAGAAGCAACCGTAGTTGGTCGGTTCACTGACAGTGGACGATGTGTGGTGAATTACGATGGAGAAACGATTTTCGATCTAGAAATGGAATTCCTTCACGATGGACTCCCTGAAGAACTACAAGAAACAGTTTACGAAAAGCCAGTGCACGAAGAGCCAGATGCAGCCGATCTAGAAAACGCAAACGACACACTCCTCGCGATGCTCAAACGAAAGAACATCACGAGCTACAAGTTTGTCTCACGGCAATATGACCATGAAGTGCAAGGTGGATCTGTGATCAAACCGCTTCAAGGTCCAGGAGAAGTGAACGGAACAGCGTCGGTGACTCGACCGGTGCTGAGCTCAAACAAAGCCGTGGTGGCTTCGCAAGGAATCAACCCACGATTCAGTGATGTTGATACTTACGCAATGGCCGCCGCTTCACTCGATGACGCGATTGCTGCCAACGTAGCGGCCGGTGGAGACATCGACTACATGGCGATCATGGACAACTTCTGTTGGTGTTCGTCAGACGAAGCACAACGACTCGGTGAGCTGAAAGCTGCTGGGCAAGCGTGTTACGACATCGCTGTAGCCTACGGCGCACCTTACATTTCAGGTAAGGATTCAATGTTCAACGACTTCAAGGGATTTGACGACGAAAACAACCCAGTGAAGATTTCTATTCCACCAACGGTGCTTGGATCTGCGATCAGCGTGATTCCCGAAGCAACAAAGGTGAACTCAATGGACTTTAAGATGGATGGAGATTTGCTTTACGTGATTGGAGAAACAAAGGACGAGCTCGGAGCTTCTGAGTACTACGCGCATCTTGGTGCAGTAGGAAACAAGGTGGCTCAAGTGGATACCACTTCTGCCTTCGACCGATACCAACGACTGTTTAAAGCGACTCAAGCCGACCTCTTCCAATCTGTGATTCACGTGGATAAAGGAGGTCTCGGTGTAGCTCTCGCAAAGTCGGCGATTGCCGGGCAACGTGGAGCTAACGTTGAATTCGAAACTGAGCTCCGAAACGACGCAGCTCTATTCTCAGAATCTAAAAGCCGATTTGTGGTGAGTGTTCACCCAAGCAAAAAAGACGAATTTGAAGCGATGTTTGGAGACGCTAAGCCTCTCGGAACGGTCGGTGGAAACAATCTTAAGATCAATAGCGTAGTGGATCTTCCTGTGGTGGATCTCACAAGCGCCTATCATTCAACTTTCTCAAACTACTAATATGAGCGCAAAAGTAATCGTTCTCTCAGGATATGGAATCAATGGTGAGCAAGAAATGGCTCAGGGTTTCCGTATGGCCGGTGCCGCTCAGGTGGACGAGGTCCATGTGAACGACCTCATCGACGGTCTTGTGAGTCTCGACGATTATAATGTTTTGGCGCTTCCTGGTGGTTTCTCTTACGGAGATCACACAGGGGCTGGAAAAGGAATGGCTAATCGACTTCTCAACAATCTTGGAGAGCAGCTCCTTACTTTTGTGAAGCGAGACACACTCACTTTTGGAATCTGTAACGGGTTTCAAATTTTGGTGCAGCTTGGCCTTCTTCCTGCGATGGATGAGCAGTATGGAACGCGGCAAGCGGCGCTCATTCACAACGACAGTCAGCGCTATCAATGTGAGTGGATTCAAGTGAAAACAGAGGACTCCCCATGTGTGTTCACAAAAGGAGTGAATGTGCTTGATCTTCCGATCGGACACGGTGAAGGACATTTCTACATGTCAGACGAACAACTCGACAAGCTCGAAGCGAACAATCAAGTGGCGCTCCGATACAAAGGACGAAATCCAAATGGATCGTCTCGAGATATTGCAGGAGTCTGTGATCCTAGTGGACGAGTCTTTGGACTCATGCCTCATCCGGATCGATCACTCTTCTTTACGAATTTGCCCGATTGGACAAAGCGAAAGGCAGAGTTCCTTGCTGAAGGAAAGGAGGTGCCAAGTGAAGGGCCCGGACAGATCATTTACAATAACGCTGTAAATTACTTCTCATGACCTACAAAATTGCCGTCTTCTCTTCAACCCGTGGAACCGTGCTTCAAGCCATCATGGATGAACTGAAGGCTGGTGAGATGCCCGGCATTGAGCTGGCAGGAGCTTTTAGTAATAGAAAATCATGTGGAGCAATTGTTCGTGCTGAAGAGGCCGGATTTCCTACCTTCACTTTCAGTACCAAAGATAAAAGCCGAGAAGACTACGATGCCGAAGTTCTTGAAAAGCTGGCCGAGCTTGATGTGGACCTGATTGTCTTGGTGGGCTACATGAGAATCCTATCATCTGGATTTGTGCAAGCATATGAAGATCGAATCATCAACGTTCACCCTTCTTTATTGCCAGACTTTGCAGGCGGGATGGACGCCAATGTTCATCAAGATGTACTAGATGCTGGAGTGAAAAAAACCGGAATGACGATTCATCTCGTAGATGAAAGTGTAGATGGAGGAAAGATTCTTTTACAAAAGGAATGTGAGGTTGAAGATGGTGAAACCGTAGGCTCTCTAAAGGCCAAGGTGCAAGCCCTGGAATGCCAATGGATGCCGGAAGTCATCCGACAATTTGCTGATGGCCGCATCCAAAAGTCCATTGAATAAAGCCAATTGTCCTTTAATATAAAATCAATTTAACATTACATCTATGATATCCGCCGAAGTCATTGCCCAGCAGATTCCTAATGTACTCAAAGGTACTCATTTTGAAGGTCTTGGAGATTACTATGAAGGAAAGGTACGAGACAATTACACTGCGGGAGATAGAAGGATTCTGATTACAAGCGATCGACTTTCTGCTTTTGATAAGATCATTGCTTTGATTCCATTCAAAGGGCAGGTCCTCAATCAACTCACACGATTTTGGTTTGAAGAAACAAAAGATATTTGTCCAAACTATGTCACGGACTACCCAGATCCAAATGTGATAGTGGGACAAGAGTGTGAACCCCTTAAGGTGGAAATGGTGATTCGAGGTTACATCACAGGATCTACAACCACTTCACTTTGGTACAATTACGACAAGTTAGGCTTACGAGAACTCGGTGGAAACAAGTTGCCAGATGGACTTCGGAAAAACATGAAACTTCCTGTGCCCATTATTACACCAACAACAAAGGCATCTTACGGAGGACATGATGCCAACATCACTCCTCAAGAAATTGTGGATCAAGGGATTCTTACCGTTGAAGAATGGAAGTATCTCGCTCGAAAAACTCGTGAACTTTACGCTCATGGGGTTTTGGTGGCAGCACGACAAGGAGTTATTCTTGTAGATACAAAGTATGAATTTGGACGAAATAAGGACGGAGAAATCATGTTGATTGATGAAATTCACACACCAGATTCTTCACGTTTCTGGGTGGAAGACACTTATGAAGCGCGATTGGCCGCTGGAGAGGAGCCAGATAACATCAACAAGGAATTCCTCCGATTGAAGCTTGCCGAACAAGGTTTTATTGGTGAAGGAGAGGTTCCAGCTGTGTCAGATGAACTCAAAGTAGAAACAGCTCAAAAATACATTGAAGCTTACGAGCTGATTACAGGTCAGGAATTTCTTGCCGAAGCAGGAGACGTAACTGCACGAATTGAAGCCAATCTAGCCTCTTACTTTCAAAAATAATGATCGTCCCCTTAATACTGGAATCAAAGCATGAGCTGCCTCATGCAAAAAAGATAATGGCTGTGCTTGAAGATTATGGTGTGCGACACGAGCTTTACTTTAGCTCAGCTCACAAAGCGCCAAAGACGACCTTGGAAATTCTTGATAAGTACAATGAGATGAAAGAATCTGTGGTTATTGTTTCAGTAACTGAAGGTTCAAACGTATTAAGTGCTTTTCTTTCAGCCAATACTCATTTTCCAGTGATTGCTTGCCCCTCAGGTGCAAGCGTAGCTTCAACTCTCCCAAATGAAACACCCATGCTTACGGTTTTGGACCCTGAAAATGCAGGGCAAGCGGTGGTGCGACTTTTAGGACTAACTAATAAAGATCTCGCTAAAAAAGTAAAGAATCACATTAAAGTGGTGAATCATGGATTTAGCTCTAACCCCGTATCTCTCGATGATTAATTCTCTTTCCCCCCTTGATGGACGTTATGGTAGTAAAGTAGATGAACTACGCCGTTTTTTCTCTGAAGCAGGACTGATTCGAAGTCGAATTGCTGTTGAGGTTGAATGGCTTATTTTTCTTTGTAATTCGCTTAAGCTGGAAGGAAGCGCCCCTTTGAATGAAAAGGAGGTGGCTGCTTTACGACGACTATATGTGGAGTTTAAGGATGATTTTGCTGATGATGTTAAGAAGATTGAAAAGACAACAAATCATGACGTAAAGGCTGTGGAGTATTTTCTTCAAGAGGCAGTGAAGGTTTTAAAACGTGATGATCTAATTCCATTCATTCATTTTGCATGTACATCTGAAGACATCAATAATCTTTCATACGCACAAATGCTCAAAGGAGGAGTTCAAAAGGTTATGCTTCCTGCTTTGAAAGAGTTACTGGATCAAATCAAAGAGCTAGCAGAGGAAATGAAAGGCATTCCAATGATGTCACACACTCATGGGCAACCTGCATCTCCAACCACAGTTGGAAAGGAGTTTAAAAATGTAGGGGCTCGACTTTACCGACAGCTTGAAGGCCTTACGAACCTGGAATTTCTTGGGAAGATCAATGGGGCGACAGGAAATTTTAATGCTCATTGCGTGGCTTATCCTAATGTGGACTGGGTTAAGGCCTCTCGTGAATTTGTAGAAGGACTTGGGTTAACATGGCAACGTTACACTACTCAAATCGAACCTCATGACTATCAGGCTGAAATCTATGACTTGCTACGACGAATCAACGTGATTTTGATCGATTTTGATCGTGACATGTGGTCTTATATTTCAAAGGGGTACTTTAAGCAAAAGTTGATTGATGGAGAGGTAGGGTCATCAACCATGCCTCACAAAGTGAACCCTATTGATTTTGAAAACAGCGAAGGAAATCTTGGCCTGGCGAATGCTCTACTGGGACACTTGGCAGCAAAACTTCCAATCTCTCGATTGCAGCGAGACCTGACCGATAGCACGGTCCAACGGAATATTGGAGTGGCTTTTGGCTACACTCTGCTTGGATTGCGTAGCCTTCAAAAGGGGCTCGGAAAAATCAAAGTAAATGAAGAACGAATGGCCGCAGATCTTGAAGCCAACTGGGCCTTGCTCGCTGAACCCATTCAAACGGTAATGCGTCGCTATGGAATTACCGATGCCTATGAACAACTTAAAAAACTCACTCGGGGTGCTGAAATTAACAAGGAATCTATTCAAGCCTTTGTGCAAGAGCTAGATCTACCTGATGACGCTAAAAAGCGCTTGCTTGAGCTTACTCCTGCCGATTACATTGGCTTAGCTAACCAACTATAAAAATGATTCTCTCAGACCGCGATATCAAACAGAAAGTTAAAGACGGACAAATTGCTGTGACGTCTCCATTGGGTGACCATGAAAAAAATATTTTTGCATCAAGCTGGGACTTTAGACTTGGTAAGCATTTCAAGGTTTACAAAAAAAGCAGCGTGGCTGTTTTAGATCCACTTAAGATGGAAACATTTGAAGGTCTCACAAAGCTCTATACTATTGAAGACCCTAACGAACCTTTCGTGGTTCATCCAGGTGACTTTGTGTTGGGTGTGACACTTGAAAAAGTGAAGCTTCCAGATGATGTGGTAGCTCGAGTAGAAGGGCGAAGTTCTCTAGGACGCCTTGGAATCATTGTTCATTCAACCGCAGGATTCATCGATGCCGGTTTCGAAGGAACGATCACTCTTGAAATTACAAACATCAACAATGTGCCTGTGGCACTTTACCCAGGCATGCGCGTGTGCCAGCTTGCTTTTGAAACCATGAGTTCTCCAGCAGAGGTGCCATATCATGCAAAGCCTTCTTCAAAGTACCAAGGTCAGGAATTGCCTGAAGAAAGCCGAATTACTATTGACCCTGAGTTCGCAAAGAGTCTTGCGGCTTAAGCCCACTCGACCTGAATCAGCGAACACGCTACACTAATGTCAATTTAACGTACCCATTTTTATGTTTAACGCAGTCGATCCAAAGACCCCGATGCCGGCGGTCGAACTCAAGCAAATGAAATATTGGCGAGAGAACAACATTTTCAAACGATCGATTGAGGAGCGAGAAGGGGCAACAAAATACATTTTCTTTGATGGACCTCCTTTTGCGAATGGTAAGGCTCATTATGGGCATATCTTAGCTGGGTCAATCAAGGACGCGGTCACTCGCTACCAAAGCATGCAGGGGCTTTCAGTTCCTCGAATCAATGGATGGGATTGCCATGGCCTTCCTGTTGAATATGAAATCGAAAAGAAACTGGAGCTGTCCGGAAGAAAAGACATTGAGGAGATGGGAGTAGAAAAGTTCAATAATGCCTGTCGTGAAAGTGTATTTACTTATACTGAGGATTGGGATGACCTGTTTGAGCGAATGGGACGATGGGTAGATATGGACAATCGTTACGCTACACTCGATGCCAATTTTATGGAGTCTATTTGGTGGGTGGTGAAGCAGATTTGGGACAAAGGAATGATCTATCAAGGTCACAAAGCCATGCATGTGTGTCCTCGATGTGTGACTCCACTTTCAAACTTTGAAGTGACTCAGGGGTATCAAGACGTAACAGATTTTTCCATTACCGCTAAGTTCCGAAGTAAGAATGATCCGAATCGTTATTTCCTTGCGTGGACGACCACCCCATGGACGCTCCCAGGGAATGCCGCACTCGCCGTTGGCGCTGATCTAGATTACGTTGGAGTTAAACATGGTGATGAGGTTCTCATTCTCGCTAAAGATCTGATTGAAAAGAATTTTGAGCTCGATGGCTTAGAGATTGTAGAAGAAATAAAGGGGGCTGATTTAGTGGGAGAAGCTTACGAACCATTGTTCCCTTACTACTTAGATTCTGATGAAGAGGGTATTGAAAATGCATGGAAGATTTATGCAGAAGACTTTGTGACTACAGAGGACGGGACAGGAATTGTTCATCTTGCTGGAGGTTACGGTGAAGATGATATGCGAGCTGTTCAAAGTCATAATGTTCCCGTGATTCAACACGTGGGAATGGACGGGCACTTCAAGGCAGAGGTGACCGACTTTGCCGGTAAGTACATCAAGGGCCAAGAGCAGAACATAGGGAAGTGGCTGGAAGAAAAGGGCCTACTGTTTAAAGGGGAAAATTACCGTCATAGCTACCCGCATTGTTGGCGTTGTGACACCGCTTTGATGAACTTTGCAACTAAAGCTTGGTTTGTTCGAGTGACAGACATCAAAGATCGATTGATTGAAAATAATAAGAAAATCAACTGGCAGCCCTCACACATTCAAGGTGGACGATTCGGTCGTTGGCTTGAAAATGTGCGTGACTGGAATATCTCTCGGAATCGCTTCTGGGGGACGCCAATTCCAATTTGGGAGTGTGGCACCTGTGAACACCAAGACTGTATCGGCTCGTCAGAGGAGCTGAATGAACGAGCAGGGAAGCTGCCAATGCGTGACGGAGAGCTGGATCTCCATAAGCCCTACATTGATGAGGTGACCATGCCTTGTTCTAAGTGTGAAGAGGGAACAATGACGCGTATACCAGAGGTACTGGATTGTTGGTTTGAATCGGGTTCAATGCCTTACGCTCAACTCCATTACCCTTTTGAAAATAAAGAACTATTCGAGAATAATTTTCCTGCTGACTTCATTGCAGAAGGGCTCGATCAAACACGTGGGTGGTTCTATACACTTCATGTCCTGGCAACAATTCTCTTTGATGAGCCCGCCTTTAAGAATGTGATTGTGAATGGAATTCTACTTGCCGCAGATGGTGAGAAGCTTTCAAAACGAAAAAAGAACTACCCAGACCCCCTGGAGCTCTTCGGTGAGAAAGGGGTGGATACAACACGTATGTTCCTTTACAACTCAACAGCCACACTTGCAGAAGATGTGCGTTTCTCTGAACAGCATGTGGATGAACTCTTAAAACGATTCACTCTGACGATATGGAACACCTATAGCTTTTTTGTAACTTACGCAAACATTGATGGCTTCAAACCTAGTACACTAGGAAAGCCTAATCATAAGTTGGATCAATGGATATTGTCTCGACTTCACACGCTTATACAGGAGGTGACGAACGAGATGGAATCCTACAACTTGAGTCGAGCAACACGTCCTATCGTAGAGTTTGCTGATGAGCTTTCTAACTGGTACATCCGTCGTAGTCGACGAAGGTTCTGGAAGTCTGAAAGTGACTCTGATAAGCAAGAGGCTTACCAGACACTTCACACAGTGCTTGTGACTCTGACGAAGCTGATGGCTCCCTTTATGCCTTTTGTTTCTGATGAAATCTATCAAAATTTGACAGGTGAAGATTCGGTTCATCTTGCAGACTGGCCTGAGGTGGATGACTCACTCATTAATGAAGCGCTGAATGCAGAAATGGAATTAACACGAATCATTGTGAATCTTGGGCATTCTGTTCGAGGTAAGAAGAAGATTAAGGTGCGGCAACCACTTGCGAGCGTAACAGTGGGGGTACCTCAATCAATGGATGCTAGCGTGCTGGAGACTCAAGTGATTCTAGAGGAGCTGAATGTGAAAGAATTCAAACTTCTTGAAAGTGCAGGAGAAATTGCTGAGTTCGTGGCGATGCCGAAAGCTCGTCAGTTGGGGCCTAAATACGGGAAGGACGTTCAAAACATCATTAAAGCGGCGAAGTCAGGCGACTTTGAAGTTCTCGATTCAGGTCAGGTTAAAGTCGGGGATTTCACCCTTGAGCCTGATGAAGTAGAGCTCGCTTACAAAGGAAAAGAAGGTTTTGATATTGAATCTCAAGATGGAATTGTTGTGAGTCTTGATACTGAACTCTCACCTGGGTTGATTCGTGAAGGCTACATTCGAGACGTAATTCGATACGTTCAAGATATGCGCAAGGAGGCAGTCTACGATGTGAGTGACCGTATCAATCTTTTGCTTGAATCTACAGATGAGCTTGAAAAGGCCGTTACAGAATTTGCAGATATGCTTAAGTCAGAAACCTTAACAGATGAGTTGAGACAAAGTGGTGATTTAGATTGGGATCTGGAAAAAAGCTTCGAAATCGACGGACTTAAGGTTAGAATAGCCATACAACGCCACAACTCATGATGAGACTTATTTACACAATCATTACGAATGCACTTGCACTTTTTGCAGTAAGCCTCGCTCTTCCAGGATTCGTATTCGAAGGAGGGTGGATTGCTCCTGTCATTGCTGCAGTGGTGCTTACTCTTCTGAACATGCTGGTGAAGCCAATTCTGAAATTCTTGTCTTTCCCACTTGTATTTGTGAGCGCAGGACTTTTCCTGATTGTGATCAACGCAGGAATCATTTTCCTAACACAATACTTTGTGACAGTAATGGACGTACAAGGCGTGAGCATGCAGATCAATGACCTATTGACCTACTTACTTGCTGCCATTATCTTTGGTGTCGCTAACTGGTTAATACATTGGTTTTTAAAAGAATAATATGCAAACAACACTAATTATCATCAACGTTATCGTTGGAATGCTTTTGGCTCTTTCAATTCTTGCTCAAGAAAAAGGAGAAGGATTTGGTGAGGCCATTGGTGGAACAGGTGGGGGTGGAAGCTTCCAAACCACAAAACGTGGGGCAGAGCTTTTACTATCAAAGCTATCGATTGGCCTATTTGTAGTCTTCTTGGCTCTTTCTCTCGCTCTTAACTTCGTTTAATGGCTCTCATCAAGCAGACCTTTAAATCACTTACTAAAAAGGAGAAGTGGGTTTCACTTTTTCTTTTAGTTGTTTTTTGCTTTAGTGGAGCTCAACTTTTTACAGATATTGACAATCCAACAACGGGGATGTCACAAGAGACTGTTTATTCAGAAGGAGTAGTGGGGGAGATCATCCACATTAACCCTATATTTACTGAGTTTAATGACGTTGATGCAGACATCTCCAGTCTGGTCTTTTCTGGTTTAGTTCGTTACAACGCACAGAGTGGAGAGTTTGAAGAGGATATCGCTACACATACTTTAAGTGAGGATAAGCTGACCTACACTTTCACATTAAAGAATGATGTGAAGTGGCACGATGGCGAAGATATGACGGCTGAGGACCTTTATTTCACTTTTGCTGAGGTGATTCAGTCACCAGATTTCAATAACCCCGTTTTAAAGTCGAACTTTGAAGGAGTGGTGGTTGAACTTGTGAATACAAGAGAGATTAGCTTCACGCTAAATTCTCCAAATACATTCTTTTTCTCTGCCTTAACAATGGGGGTTTTGCCTCAGCATATTTTGGCCGAGGTGCCTGTGTCTGAACTTGATACGCATGAGTTTAACCGTCAGCCTATTGGGTCAGGACCTTACCTTGTGGCTGCTCCCTATGAATTTGGTTCTGAAGGTGAGACCAGTGTAACCCTGTTAAGGAATGAACTTTATTACGAAGAGGCTCCAACAATAGAAACACTCAGGTTTATTGCCTACCCAAGTTATGAGGCTTTACTAGATAAACGTTCTGAATGGAATGGGGCAGCTCGTTTGCGAGCACAGCAGCTCGAACTTCTTTCTGAAGAGGATTTGGTTTCATATCAGTATGAACTTCCTCAGTACACGGCTCTTTTTCTTAATACTGACTCCCCAAACCTGGACCAAAACAGTGAAAGATTGGGAGTCTCTAAAGCAATCAACAAACAGGACATTTTGGATGCCATCGGCTACAAAGTGCCTATTGACACCCCTCTGTTGGAGCTAGATCAAGGAGAGTGGATCCATCAGTATGATCCTGAAGAGGCACAGGGGGCATTGTTTGATGCAGGTTGGGAGCTCGATGAGGAGACGAACCTTAGAATGGATGAAGATGGTGAAGCTTATGAGCTTCGACTTATTCGACGAGACTTTAGTGGAGCGAACGACCAGCAAGAAGAAACAACCCTGATTACAGCTGAACTCGTTAAGGCTCAGTTGGCCGAAGTGGGGGTGAGTGTGGTGATTGAATCTTACAGCATCAATGAGCTTTCTGAAGTGATCAAGACTCGTGATTACGACATACTCCTTTATGGACAAAGCTTGGGCTACAACTTGGACGTTTTCTCCTATTGGCATTCAAGCCAAGCCACGGAGACAGGATTAAACCTATCAAACTATCAAAACGCAAAAGCAGATTTTCACATAGAAACAATCCGTAGCTCATTTGACTCAACAGAGCATGAAGAGTCACTTCAAGAGTTGGCGAATATCATCTCAGAGGACGTTCCTGCTGTATTTCTCTATACGCCAAGTTATTACTACTTGCTAGATACAAAGATCACTGGCTTTGATTTTGAAAAGCTATTGCGTCCTCTTGATCGATTCTCCAATATTGATTTATGGATTTTAAACTAAACTTATGAAAGTCGTACTATTGCAACATGTGAAGGGGCTCGGACAAAAAGGCGAAGTAAAGGAGGTGAATCCGGGTTACTTCCAGAACTTCTTAAAACGTCAAAACTTAGCGAGAGAGGCTACGAACTCAGCAGTTCGCCATGTGAACAATCAGAAAGCAAAATCAATCGAGAAACTTAAAAACATTAAAGAGAGTGCCCTTGCCGTAAAAGAGAAAATCGAAGGAAAAGAAGTCACTATCTCGGAAAAAGTTTCAGACTCTGGAAAGCTTTATGCTTCAGTAAGCCCTAAAGAAGTGGGTGAAGCTCTTAAGGGTCAGCTCAAGGCTTCTGTGCCAGTAAAGCAGCTTTCAGTACCTGACCACATTAAAGAGGTGGGGGCGTATGAAGTGACAGCGAAGCTTCACAAGGATGTGACCGCTAACTTCATTTTGAATGTTACTGCCAAATAAAGGAAAACTTCTGGCATTAGACTTGGGAAAGCGTTTTACAGGCGTGGCGGTTTCAGACCGAACCCAACAGGTGGTTTTTCCTCGTGATGAAATTGAAACTAAAAATCAAAATATTCTCATTGAAACGCTTAAAGGCCTGATCAAGTCTGAGTCCATTGCGGGCTTGATTGTTGGACTCCCTCTTAACACTCAAAACGAGGAAACAAAACAAAGCACGTGGGTTCGAGAGATCATTGAGGCTCTGGATTTAGAAATTCCCGTACATTTTGCTGATGAAGCCTACACAAGTGCCAACATTGAGGCCAGTGGCCGCAAGGATAGTTTGGTGGCACAAAAGCTAATGGAGAAGGTTCTAAGCCTGTAGCATCGTAAGCGCAGGCAATTCTTTCCCTTCTAGGAATTCAAGCATGGCTCCACCTCCAGTGGAGATGTGACCGAAGTCTTTTTCGCTGTATCCATACTTCTTGAGTGCATCAATGCTGTCACCTCCACCAACAATACTATTGGCATCTGACTGAGCAATGGCTTCAACAATTTCTTTTGTTCCCGCTTCAAAAGGTGGGAATTCATAAAGCCCCATTGGTCCATTCCAGATGATGGTTCCTGCTTCTGCGATAGACTTTTTGAATGTCTCAATGGTGAGCGCCCCAAGATCCAGGATTTTCATTCCTAGTTCAACTCCTTCAGGTTTCACATCAAGGGCGGCAGCATCACTACTGATTTCGTCAGCCACAACCACATCAAGAGGAAGGTAGACGAGCTCTCGTTTGCTCTCAGCGGAAAGTAGGAAGTTTTGAGCAACCGTGATCTTATCCTCTTGGTAGAGTGATTCACCCACGTCAAAGCCTTCAGCGGCAAGGAAGGTATTTGCGAGCGCACCTCCAATCAGAAAGTAATCTGCAATATCTAGAAAGCGCTCTAGTACACCAATTTTAGTGTCAATCTTCGCCCCTCCAACGATCAGGCACACAGGCTCTTTAGGGGATTCAAGCACGCTTGACAGAGCATTCACTTCTTTTTCAATCAAGAGTCCTGCGTAGGCAGGAAGATGTTGTGCAACCCCATGAGTACTGGCATGGGCACGATGAGCCGCACCAAAAGCGTCATTCACATATAGGTCAGCCAGTTCAGCTAAATCTTTTGAAAAAGCGTCATCATTTTTCTTTTCCTCGGGGTAAAACCGTGTGTTTTCAAGCATCATAATTTCACCTGGATTTAGGTTTTGAGCCATCTCTTTAACAAAATCCTCGTTACATCCATCTACTTTGTTGATACTCAAGTTCAATACCTCTGAAAGGGCGTCGGCTAACGGGTCAGTCTTTAGGCTTTCAACAATTTGACCCTTAGGACGTCCAAAGTGAGTCATAATGATAAGACTCGCTCCGCCATCAAGAATGGCTTTAATCGTTGGAATAACGGCTTGGATCCGCGTGTCATCCTGAATAACTCCATCACTCATTGGAACATTGAGGTCCGCTCGTAAAAGAACACGCTTTCCAGCAAGATCTACCTCATCAAGAGTTCGTAAATTCATAGTGTGGTGGGTTATAATTGAGCCATTCGAGTCGCAACAAAGGCAGCATGATAAGCTTTTTCTATGCGCTCCTCAGCTTTTTTGTAAGTGTCCGTCATTAAAACTTCAAAGGCGATGGGCAACTTGTGATCAAGCATGATTCGAGTTAGCCCATGTGTGACCATGTCGCAAATAGCACGGTAGTGATCGGTTTCCCCCTTCACAAGGCAGCCAATGGCAACGACAGCATCATAATTTTCTTTGGTGTGTGCCTTTTGAATGGCTACAGGAATTTCGGCCGCTCCTGGCACTTTGATTACATCAGGGGTGATTTTCTGTTCGGTAAATCCACGGAGGCATTCAGCCAACATGGCATCAGTGATCATCGAATTAAATTCTGAGGCAATAATCAGGTACTTCATTTCTCTTGGGTTAGGCGTTCAAGGTAACGTGCCATGAGGTCAACTTCAAGGTTTACTTTCTTTGCGAGACCAAGATTAGTTCGCTCTAGGGTTTCTGGAATCAGTGCAATCCTAAGTTCAAGTCCATTCATTTCCGCAATGGTGAGACTCACTCCATTAATAGTCACGGAGCCTTTTTTTGCGAGGTATTTGGAGAGCTTTTGAGTCACGAGTATTCGATAATCTGAACTGGATTGAATCACTTCACCAATTCCATCCACATGACCTGAAACCAAATGTCCAGCAATAGGGGTCTGAAGTGTAAGTGGAGCTTCGAGGTTAACTTTAGTCCCTACTTCAAAATCAGAAAGGGTGGTAAGCTCAAGAGTTTCAGGGACGGCTGTGGCTTGAAAGCTATCACCTCTAGTAGCCTCAACGGTTAAACAAACTCCATCTACAGCGATGCTGTTTCCTAAACTGTAGTTTTCAACAGGCATGTCAGATTTAATCCAAAGCTGTTTACCCTGTGGGGTGTCTTGGATCTCCACAATTTCTCCTAAGTTTTGAATGATTCCAGTAAACATGTCAGATTTATTTAAGATAAAATTCAGCTTTTTATAAAGGTCATTTTGATTTACTCAGCTTGTCATTAACCCCAACCCTTATGAAAAGCGTAAATCGCGTGACTTTACTTGGTCATCTTGTGGCTGATCCACAGGTGAAATCCACCAAAACAGGCAAGCAGGTGGTCAATTTTGCCCTTGCCACAAACAATGAATGGTTTGATCACAATGGTGAACTTCAGCGGAGTGTGGACTTCCATCGAGTTGTTGCCTGGGAAAAGCTTGCAGATGTTTGCGGTAAATATTTAAGAAAAGGAAGTCCGGTTCTTTTGGAGGGAAGATTGGTAAATCGCTCCTATGAGGGCAAAAACAAAATGCGTCATTATCTCACAGAGGTGGTAGTGAGCAACCTTCATTTGCTTCAGTGGAAGAAAGAAGGGAACTCGGTGGAAACAAAGGAGCTTGCTGTAGCCGCCTAAGGAGCATAAAGTGGGGATGATGAGTAAGCCGTACCTATCCATTGTCATCCCCACCTACAATCGAGCTGAAAAGCTTGATAGGGCTTTGGCGCATTTATACGAACAAGAGCTGGCTCATGAAAGCTACGAGGTGATTGTGGTGGATGATGGATCGATGGATGAAACGGATAAGGTTCTAAAATCCTGGAAGGGGAAGTGGCCTCAGCTTTCAACATTGCATCAGTCAAACTCAGGTCAGGCAAAAGCACGAAACCGAGGAATAAAAAAAGCTCAAGGACAGATCCTGCTCATTGGACAAGATGACATCTATGCGTCCCCAAATTTTCTAAAATCACATGTGGACTTCCATCAGGCGCATCCAGAATTAAATATGGCCTGCCTTGGCCTGACAGAATGGTGGCCACAGCTTGAGGTTTCTAATTTCATGCACTGGCTAACCCATGGGGGACCACAGTTTGCCTATGACCGATTGTCACCTAATGAATCAGTTGAGCATTGGTTTTTCTACACGTCAAATATTTCACTGAAAACAGAAGTTCTTCAAAAGAATCTTTTTGATGAATCTTTTTCAGCCTATGGCTGGGAGGATATAGAGCTTGGATATCGCCTGATGAGTAAAGGCCTTGAATTGATTTATCGACCAGAGGCTTTAGCCTGGCATGACCATATGATGCATGAAGAAGAATTCAAGGAAAGAATGCTGTCCATTGGAAAAGGAGCTCCACTGCTTGAAGAGAAATCTGAGTCGATTGGGGCGATACCTAGAGGGGTGAAGTTGATGATTTTACTCTTGATTGGGAATCGACTCTCCACATCAATTTTGGCTGTGCTTAGCCTTTTGGGTGGGCCAGCAAGAAGGGCATATTGGTATGCACTTTCAAAGCGCTATTTTCTTGAAGGGCTTCGATCGGTATAATGTCGACGTAACACACGCCATGAAAAAATCCATCACCCTTTCTACGCTTATTGTCTTTACTCTTGCATCGCTGGTTTTGCCAGGTTGTTTACGGAAAAAGAAGCCTGAAGTGGTGGAAACAACAGTAGAGCCTGTTACGTTAAGCTTCTACGGTCTTTTTGATTCAGAGGATGTTTACGCTCCCATGATTCAAGAGTTTCAAACTTCTAACCCATTGGTCTCGGTAGTTTATAAGAAGTTTACAGATCCGGAAGCCTATATGAATTTAATCGTCAATGAGCTAGCTGAGGGCGAGGGGCCAGATATATTTATGATGCATAACACATGGTTCCCTCGGCATTATAGAAAGCTAACGCCTGCACCAGAGAGTATTGTAGATGCAGACACTTTTAGGTCTCTTTTTGTTGAAGTCACTGGTGATGAGCTGATTATTCCTGATGAGCAAGGAAAAGAGCAGGTGTGGGGATTGCCTCTTTATGTGGACACCCTTGGGCTCTACTACAATGAAGACCACTTTGAAGAGGTAAAGCCTAGCACAGGCCACCCCTCAGAAACGTGGGCGGGAATTCAGTCTGATGTTCAGCTTCTAAATCGTGAGGATCAAAGCTTTTCACGTTTTGAGCGATCGGGAATCGCAATGGGTAGATCTGATAACATTCTACGTGCTTTTGACATAATGATGCTTCTGATGCTCCAGTCTAAGGCTGATTTTTACAGCAATGACTTAACTGAGGTTATGTTTGATTCAAGTGAAGAGGTGGTTGAGGCCTTTAAACTTTACGCCAGCTTTGCGCTACCCAGTCAAGCCAACTACAGCTGGAATGAATACATCGTATCGGCAGATACTGCAGAGAAAGAACTAGCGAGCTTCGCAGAGGGGCAAACTTCAATGATAGTGGGGTACACTTACACCTATGAAGATATTGTAAACCAGATTGCATCGCTTGAACGTTCAGGGGAAACCTCCATTGATATTAATGACATTGGACTGCAAGAGATGCCTCAAATTTTTGATCCAAACACCACCGCTTACACAAGAGAAGCTTACGCAAGTTATTTTGTTCCTGTCGTCAGTAGAACTACAGAGCACTCACAGGAAGCATGGACTTTCTTGGCAACTATGGTTTCTGATGAAAGTTTACGGACTTACAATGAGGAAACGCATAGGCCTAGCGCTTTACGAAGTTTGATTGCTGAGCAAGAAACTCACCCTGTTTATGGTGTTTTTGCCTCCCAGGTTGGTTATGCGTCAAGCATTCCAATGTATGACCCTGAGGCTTATGAAGAGCTTTTCCTATCTGGAATTGATGCTCTGATTAATACCGCTTTGGCAGAAAATGTGGTAAAAGATTTGGCAGATGCAATACAAGAACTCATTCCATTGGAGGGGGTTAAACCTACTGAAGTGGCCACAGAATCTTAAGGAGTGGAGCTCTGGCTTTCTACGAGCTGCAATACTCTTTATTCCATTTCAGATCTCCGTAGTATTTTTTCAAAGTCCTGAATGGGGAAGTGGTTTTTTTAACCCCTACACCTCAATTGAGTTTTACCTCTTTGAGTTCTTTATTTTGATGAGTGCTCTACTTTTTTTTACGTATCGCCTCAAGCATAAACAGAGTCTAAAAACGGGACATTTAAGTTACTACACCTTGATCTTAGGGTGGTGGCTTTTGATTCTACTCTCTTTGGCCCTGCAAGGGGGAGATCCTGCTTACGCTCTTGCTGTATCCGCTCATAGTGGGGTTTTTATTATATTCTACTTCTTGATAGTAAATAGAGTGTCATCAGTACGCTCACTGCTTGTGTGCTTCATTGGAAGTATGTGTTTCCAATCTTGCTTGGCTGTCATGCAGTTTCTTGCCCAGGGGAGCTTAGGTTTACACTTTTTAGGCGAGCCTTTTCTTGACGAAGGAGCTCGTCATCTTTCTAAGATGACTATTGCTGGTAAAGACTTTATTCGTTCTTACGGAACACTTCCTCACCCCAATGTGCTTGGTGGATTTTTGAGCTTATCTATGATGGGAACTTTTTTCATAAGCATAAAAAAGAAAGGACTAAAGACGGCCTTGTTGACACTACAATTTCTTGGTTTGATGTTCAGCTTTTCCAGGTCAGCACTCATCAGTTTGAGCTTTGCTTTGATCCTCATGGCGCTACTTTACCGAAGTGAAATTAAGAAACATTCCAAGAAGTTTATGAATACAGTCATATTTGTTTTAACTCTGGAGCTCTTGGTCGTCTTATGGTCACGAATTGACGACTTGAGTCAGAGTACAGGCGAACGACTCAAGGGCTTTTATGATGCGATTATGATCTTTGACAGCAATCCTTTGGGGGTGGGCTTCCAGTCACACACACTTCACCTTGATGCCGTCTCAACGGTACCGCTTATGCCTTGGGACTATCAGCCTGTTCATAATATTTTCCTTTTGATGTTGAGTGAATTGGGAGTTTTTGGCCTTTTGCTGGGGACATGGTTCTTCCTGTTTAGTATTTTGAAACTTTATGAACGAAGAAAGCATTTGTTAACCAAGCAGCGTTTGCAAAAAAAGAGACTTCTCCTGTGTGCAATTCTGGTTATTGCCCTGATTGGTCTTTTTGATCACTACTGGTTGAGTCTTCACCAAGGATTGGCCCTGCTTATTTTCTTTTTTGGTCTGGCATCTGCATTTTCTTTGGATCCCAGTCACGTGAAGGCCATTAAGAAGGGAGCTGTGCTGAAGCAAACTCCGATTGACCCAACACAAAATCTTTAGCAGGCATGGGGCGTTTGCCTTCGGGTTGAACTGTAACAAGCTCTAGGGAGCCTCCTTCGCAGCCAACGAGAACCTTGGCTTCCACAAGGCGAACCTGAGATCGAGGAATTTCCACGTCTGAAAGAGCTAGGTCATGAAGCTTTAAGCGCTTGCCTCTATACTTTGTCCACACTCCTGGCCACGGCATGTAGGCTTTGAACTTTCTGTAGTTCTCCTCTGCACTTCCAGTGAAATCCAGATAGCCATCTTCTCTAGAGATTTTCCCACAGAAGCTGACTTTAGATTCATCCTGTTCAAAAAAGACGGGAGCTCCTCCCATTTCAATAATTTGATCGGGCACATTTTCCGCAGCCAGTTGAGCCAAAGTGTCATGCAATTCTCCCGCAGTGCTTTCTTTTGTCAGTGGCGTGCTAACTTGATGTGATACAGGGCCAGCGTCCATGGCCTTTACCATTTTCATGAGCGAGTAGCCGCTCATTGGGTCTCCATTGAGGATGGCCGATTGTATAGGAGATGCACCTCTGTATTTAGGTAGCAAGGAGGTGTGAACATTCAAAGCTGCAATTCGAGGAAGGTTTAACCAGGATTGAGGCATGATTTGACCATAAGCAAATGTGACCAGGTAATCCACCTCATAACGTGCTAAGAGTTCATCTGCGTCTTTTAGCTTCACAGGTTGATGCACTGGAATTCCTTCTTCTTGAGCAAGTAACTTAGGAATAGGGGCTTTAAGTTCTAGTTTTCGTCCAGCTGGTTTGTCAGGCTGACAAAATACGGCTTTTACATCGAAACGTTCATCTTTCAAAAACTGCTTAAGCAGTGGGATTGAAATATCCGCACTCGAAAAGAAAAGAAGTGAAATGGCCATAAATATCTGTTAAACTGCCGAGGCTATTCTAGCATAGAAAAATGGAACGTCGCCCAATTCAGCACCGAGATCTACTGCTCATTCCTCAACTGAGGATTGTTGCCATTGTGCTTCTTGCAACTTTGCTTAGTTGGACAGGGTTCTTTTTGGTGATCACTAAGCTTGACCCCTACACCTCAACGGAACTGGCTTTGAGCTTCTTCTTTCTAACGAGCCTAATGGCGCTTACAGGCACCTTTGGCTTGCTTTTGTTTCTACTAAAAAAGTGGCGAACAGAGGATAGAATCTATGTGAAGCACGTAATGATCTCTTTGCGACAAGGGTTCTTTTTGAGCTTTTGTACTAATCTGTGCTTAGCATTGTTGATGTTTGGGATGCTTCGAATGTGGAACGGCCTTCTTCTGGTCATCCTGATGATGCTTCTTGAGTTTTATTTTAGCCAGCGAGACGATCTAAAGTGAGTAGTCGTAGGCGCTAATCCATCGAATATGAGTGAGGGGGAATATAACAACCTTCACTTTTCCCTGCACCAATTTATGGTCCAGGTAGTGTGAGCTGTCACCTTCACAGCCTAAACTTTGAAAACAACGTCTTGAGTCACTACTGACTTGTCGATTATCTCCCATGACAAAATAACTACCTTCCGGGACTTCATAGGTCATTTCAGTACGATGATAGGGGTTTGTGTTCCCTGCATTGTCACTGTTGAGGTAATCCTCTTGAAGTTCAATAAACTCACCAGATTCATTCATTAGATAAACCAGCCCATCTTCAATTTTTATGGTGTCTCCTGCAACACCAATGACACGCTTGATGTAATATTCCTTGTCGAGTGAGTAGGGAGCTTGGAAAACAATCACATCTCCACGCTTAACCTCAGAAAGACTAAATCCAAAAATGTCCCACGTAGGGAATCGTGAGGTAAGAATGAATTCACCTTTTCCGTGAATACAATCATGATTGTAAACATTGAAGGTATTGCACATTGAGGGACCATCTACACGAAAAGGAGCGTAGATGAACTGACGAATGATCAAAACAAGCGCTACCACGATCACCACATCGGTGAGCAGTTCAAAAATAAAAGCTTTCGTTTTTTTAGGTATCATAAGTCATGTACAATGCGCAGTAGAGACTATCAGTCTATCCATCCACACACAATGATTTTAGATGACATCGCGTTTCGCAGCTTGCTGAATAAAGGTGAAAACATACAGTACGTAGGGCATGTTCACCCATTTGTGGTTTACCCTCAACTCTTTAAGGTTTTGATTTTTGGCTTGGCCGCACCAGCCGGGGCTTACGCACTTTTCCCGCTCTACCCTTTTAATTTGCTATGGTTGTGCTGGGGGACGCTCGGCGCTCTGCTCTTTGTTTACAGAGTCCTGCAATGGTATTTAGACGCATGGATTGTGACAAATTTTGGAGTGATAGATCACGAATGGAATTCTTTTTTTGATCAAGCGACCACTCGGATTGAATATGGAAACATTGAAGGGATAAGTCATGAAATTAAAGGTTTTTGGGGAACGATACTTCGTTTTGGGAATCTACAAATTGAACACATGAGTGGTGAGCCGATCACTATTCAAAAAGTGGCTTCACCTCGTAAGATCGAGCGACATATTGTAGCTCATCAAACATCGTTTATGAGACAACAAAATTTTGAAGATCATGGGAAACTTAGGGATATGCTGGTTAATTTATTGCGAAGTAACGCTAAAAAATAGTAAGATCCGGCCATGAGTACAGAATATGAGGTCATTATCGGACTAGAAATTCATGCCCAAATTGATACGGCAAGTAAGTTCTTTTCACCTGCAGATAACGATTCGTTTGGGAAAGAACCAAATACGAACGTAACGGCAATTTGCATGGGTATGCCTGGAACATTGCCTGTACCTAGCCGTGAAGCGATTGAGAAAGGAGCAAAGGCAGCATTAGCACTTGGCTGTACCCTAGCTAAGTTCTCAAAATTTGATCGTAAAAATTATTTTTATCCAGATCTTCCATATGGATTCCAAATTTCTCAATTTGACGAACCTATTTCTGAAAATGGAACAGTGGAAATCTTGATCGATGGAGAGAAGAAGAAAATAGGAATCACGCGACTGCACCTTGAGTGTGATGCAGGGAAGTTGACTCACACAGGAAAGAGCACCTTACTTGATTTCAATCGAGCGGGAACTCCTTTGATGGAAATTGTTTCAGACCCAGATCTTAGAAGCGCTGAAGAGGCTAAGGTTTTCGCTGAAACTGTTCAAAAAATCATGCGTTATGTCGGAAGCAGCCAGTGTGACATGGAAAAGGGGATGATGCGTTTCGACGCAAGTGTGTCTCTTCGACCTATGGGGGAAGACAAGCTTTATCCTCGAGCAGAAATTAAAAATTTGAACTCATTCCGTTCACTTGAAGCGGCAATTAAATACGAAGTGAAGCGGCAACGGAAAATGTGGGATGAAGGGGCTCCTCTTGATCATGAACAAACCGTTGGCTGGGATGACGAGCGTGGAACAACAGAGGTGATGAGAACTAAAGAAAGTGCCGCAGATTACCGTTACTTTCCAGAGCCCGATATTCCACCTATTGTCCTCACAGATGAACAAATTGAAGCGTGGAAACAGGAAGTTCCAGAGTTGCCATTGGCGAAATATGAACGGTTTATGTCTGAATTCGGATTGAACGAAACCGAAGCCACGTTCTACACAGAGGACCAAAATCTAGCAAATCTCTTTGAGGGAACAGCAAGTAAGTCAGGGAATGCGAAAGCAGCTAATTCATTTGTAGGAACTATCCTTGTTAAACAATTGAAAGATGCTGGGCTTGCGATTACAGACTCGCCTGTAACTGAAAAGCACCTTGTTGAGTTGATTAAGCTTGTTGCAGACGGAACCATTTCAAATAATGTGGCAAAAAGTACTGTTTTTGATGCAATGATGAAGGATGGACGAATGCCTGCATTGATCGTAGAGTCAGAAGGTTTAGCACAGGTCAGTGATGCTGGTGCTATTGAAGAACTTTGTAAAAAAGTCATTGAAATGAAGCCCGAGATCGTTGCAGATGTTAAGGGCGGAAAGATGAAAGCGATGGGGGCTCTTGTGGGACTAGCCATGAAAGAAAGTAAAGGTCAGGCCAATCCACAAATGCTTAATGACATCTTGAAGAAACTTCTGCTATAGTGTGCTCACCTAACCACGCGCACAATGGAATCTTTGGACATTCTTTATATAACGATATCAGTCTGTATCGCACTTTTGACTGTATTTGCTTCAATCACCATGCTTTATTTCATGTTCATTCTTCGTGATGTTGTGAAAATTGTAGATAGAGCACGAGAAATCATGGACAAAGTGGATTCCTACATCACAAAACCACTTCTGATGACAAAATCCATCATTGAATTTGTAAAACCCTTCATCGATAACGCAGAGGACGTAATTAAGAGTCGAAGAAAACGCAAGAAATAGGAAATTTCACAAAAGCGTTGTAAATACGTTTGAATCGCTTTCTAGGACTTAAGATAAGTCGCCAAACCCATTCTAAACCGAGCTTTCTCATCCATTGAGGGGCTCGTTTTGTTTTACCGCTCCAAAAGTCGAATGAGCCACCCACTCCCATGATCAACTCTACCCGTTTCATTTTAGGAAGGTGGGTGTGAATCCATTTTTCCTGTTTGGGTGCGCCATAGGCAACAAAAACAATCTGTGCCTTGCTTTCATTGATGAGCTTGGCAGCGTCCGTACCTGGATTGAGGCAGGAGTGTCCGGCAATCTTAAGCTGAGTGTTTCGTTTGAGAAAAAACTTAGCAGTATTCTCAGCTATTCCTGGCGCAGCTCCAAGGAAAAATACTGACTTTCCACGAAGTTCAGCCCAATCAATAATTGTGCTCATGAAGTCACTCCCATGAATAATCTCAGGTATTTCTTTTCGGAATGGTCTTTTAAAAAACAGAAAGAGTAAAAGGCTAGGTCCATAAAGCACAAAACGAAGTGTTTTACTGTTAAAGCGCTTTAAGGTGCTGACAAACTGCAAGCCATTTCCATCAGGTAAAAGCAGGTCTGCTTTCCTCAGGACTCGAAGGTACTTACGATCGGTTCGTGCTTGAAGAAGGATCTCTGGGTTTGGCGTGTAGATGACTCGAATATTATCGAGCTGATCCATTGCTTCACTACGAGTGATGCCCGGTATTTCTAGTCCAAAGAATTTCATGCTTGAGCGATCGTCAGTATGTTTTTTGCTGACCAGATCTTACTGGATTTCCCATCTGTTACATACTCGTTTTCAATAACTTTGTAGCCCGCCTTTTTTAGAACTTTTTTCAGTCGTCTCAGGGTGAAGGCGTAGTAGTAGCGGTGAATTTGATTCTTCCAAGCAATCAGGCAGCCTCGGAAGCCAAACCCAGTGAAGGGGCTCCTCAGCAGGGCCGGCCTATATTTCTTTTGATGTAGGTTCCAGTTGGTCATGATCAGGTGAGCACCAGGCTTTAGATAGCTTCTCCATCGCTTAAGTGTTTTCACCTGGTCTTTGGGTGATAGATGATGAAAAGAAGCAATGGCAAAAATCACATCTTTATCTTTATCTCCTATTGGCATCTTGGCCATATCGAGTTCTTCAAATTTAGATTTCGGGAATTGTTTTCGTGCTTGTTCAAGTAGTCCACTCGATTGATCAACACCTAAATAGCTTGAGTAACCAAGCTCATTTAAGAAAAGTAAAAGCCGTCCATTGCCACAACCTAAATCTAAAATCTTTGAGTTTTTATCAAGATAGGGCGTGAATCGAGAAAAATCTTTCCACTGGCGTTGTCTTGTACTGGAAAAATCTTTAGCAATCTGGTTATAATCCTCCTTGACCTTTTGACGGATTCTTTTCGAGTCCATTTGAAACAATATTTATGAAAGTTCTCTCTGAAGAAAGTATCCTGAAAAACTTCATCAAACAAGCATCTGATGAAGAAATTAAAACCGAAGATCAGCTTCACCGAATGAAAAAGCGACTTGCACGTGCCTACAAGGTGCAGCTGCCAAGCAATTTTAAACTTCAGAAGGCCTACAAGTCTTTAGTTGATGAAGGATGGGAAGGAAATGATGAACTGCAACGATTGATCCGTAAGAGAAAGGTGAGAACGCTCTCTGGAGTCTCTGTGATTACGGTTTTAACAAAGCCTTATCCTTGTCCAGGTCAGTGTGTTTTTTGCCCAACTGAGCCAGGAATGCCAAAGTCATACCTCTCAAATGAGCCGGGAGCAATGAGGGCAGTTTTGGATGACTTCCATCCTAAAGACCAGGTGCAGACGAGAATTGACAGCTTAGGACGGCAAGGTCACGAAACTGAAAAGATTGAAATGATTGTTTTGGGAGGGACCTTCTCTGCTTACAATCGTCGTTACCAAAGCGACTTTATTCGAGCGCTTTACAACGCCTGCAATGAAAAGAAGGGGCGCTCTCTCGAAGAGGCACAAAAAATCAATGAAACGAGCAAGCATAAGGTTATTGGACTTAGCCTTGAGACTCGCCCTGATCACATCACGGAAGAGGAAATCAGAAACATGAGAAAGTTGGGATGCACGAAGGTGCAGATTGGAGTGCAACACACGAGCAATGAAGTTCTCGAGTTGAACAAACGTGGAGAGAAAATTGAAGATACGATCAGGGCTATTCGGCTTATGAAAGATGCGGGGCTTAAGATTGCGACTCACCTAATGCCAAACTTACCCGGTAGCACTCCAGAAATGGATTTAGCTATGGTGAAGGACTTCTTTGAGAATCCCGATTTCAAGCCTGACCACCTTAAGATTTACCCTTGTGTGGTGACGCCTTTTGCCGAGCTTGAGCAGTGGTGGAAGGAAGGTCGTTACGAAGCGTATGATGATGAGCTTTTAATGGATTTGATGATTGAAATGCAGCGTTACCTTCCTGAGTATGTTCGTGTTGAGCGTCTCTTTAGAGATATACCAGGAGAGAGTATTTTAGAGGGAAGTCAAATGACCAACATGAGGCAGGTTGTGGAGAAGAAAATGAAAGAAAAGGGGATTGTTTGTTCCTGTATACGATGCCGTGAAATCAAAGGGGAGTCTTATGATGCAAACTCAACGGAGCTTCGTGTGCATGAGTACGACGCCTCTGAAGGAAAAGAGTTCTTCATCAGCTTTAACGACAAAGAACGTGACAAGTTATGTTCGCTCTTGAGGCTTCGGTTTCCGTCTATACTCCTCAAGGGTGAGAAGCATTTCATTCCAGAACTGAATGGTGCGTCTATTGTCCGTGAGGTTCATACCTACGGCGCACAGGTGAACACAGGAAAGAGGTCAGGTGAGGCCTCTCAACACGCGGGGCTTGGACGACGCATGCTTGAAGAGGCAGAACGAATCACCAAGGAGGCAGGCTATAATAAGATTGCGGTGATCGCCGGAATTGGTACGCGTAACTACTACCGTAAATGGGGTTATGAACTTAAGGGAACTTATATGACCAAGGATCTTGCCTAAAGTGCACTAATCTGCTATAATTAACAGATTAATTCACGTTATGGCATTAGCGCACGATCAAAACCCAGAGAATTCAGAAATCCAAGCTCCTGATGTGGAAACACCTCGAGAGGTGGTTTTAAGTGACTCTGTAGATGAAAGAATTGATATGAACCTCGACCGTATGACCGGAGTGGAGCAGCTTGTCGACTCTATGGATATAAATTTAGATTGGAGGGATCAGCCTGAGGGCACTACAGCCTTTGAGTCTTCTCTATATGGTTACATGGTTTCAGCCTTTGAGAATGCTGATGTGAATTTTGAGCGTGCTCAGACAGATATTCCATATCTTCTTGCTTTGTACACTCCAAGTGAGGGAAATGAAAAATCAGCACTCAATCTCTTATCGAGAATACTAGAAAACCAGGATTGTAAAATGTACGCCTGGTTGATTAGGTTGGGACCTTTGGTCGCGGAGGCCAAAGAGTTTTATGATGAATCTTTAGCGCTTAAAGCTAAAATTGAAAAAAAGGATTCTGCGTGGGATGAACTCAATGGAAAAGCTAAAACAGCATTTTGGATTGCTGCAGGTGGAATCGCTGGAGCTTATGTTGTGAACCGTCTATGGAAGTGGAGGCGGACTGAAAAGGCAAAAACTCTTGAAGAGAGAGAGCTTGCTCAAAATTCAAACATAATCGAAGGAAAAACACTGCGTCGTGCAGCTGGAGCATTGGCCGCAGCAACAATTGGATATAAAATGATTTCCAGTGAGTCTGTTGGAGACTGGGTTCAGAAGAACCTAGGAATCTCATTGGCTTGGAATGACCTGAAGGAATCAGCATCACTTCTTCTTTCAGGGAAGTTTTCTGAGGCGTGGAATGTTTTAACTGGTGGAATTGAGGTGCAAGACCCTCTTACTCTTGAGGCTTCGAGTGTGATGAATGTGAAAGCACGTTCACTCCTGCTCATTGAAGAACAGAATTATGTGAAATTTATGTCATGGAGTGCCAGTACAAATCGCGAAATTGGATCTTATTTTTTTGATCACATGCCTGATCCTAACATCCCATTTACACCATCACCAAGTGAGCGATTGGATCAGATTGAAGATGAAAAGAGGATCGCTAAATATCTAAAAACTAGGGCTTTTGTGCTAAAAGATCTAGACCCACAGCCAGAGACAATTCGTGATGCTCTGAGTGTTTTAAAAGAAAAGGGATTTTTAACTCCAAGTCTTGACCCAGGTGAGAAGCCAGATGAGGGAGCAGAAGGAGGTGTTAATCTTGATGAAGATGGCATCCCGGAGCAATTGAACATCAGCTATACGCCACACATTGCTGCTGCTTATGATAAGTGGGTAGCCAATGGAGAGAGAATGTCTGACATTCCTGAGCTTGCCGGTGATATCATTGATGGGGCAAAAGAAGATGGAGCTACGGTGGTCATGCATACAGGGGTGGTTGGAGTTTGGCACACAGGAAAGTTTCTTGTGATAAGTACGCTGAATGTGGTCACCCAAACCTTCATGGCATTGATGGATGAAGATGGAAGTGCGATAGAAGCATACTGGGATGCTGGAGGAATGTATTATATGGTTGGAGGAGCGAGCTGGGCTACCATTCAAGGAGGTTTTGCCTTGCGTAATGGGAATATGGCTCAAGCCATGTCAGGAATTAGAACAGGGCTTAAAATTGCCACGACTCCATTTAGACTAGTGGGTAACGGTGTTTCAGGTGCGCAGAGTATGTACCGCGGAGCAAATGATTTATTCTATGAGGCTGGTGTTGTGGTTCACCCAACGCGATATCAAAAGCTTCAATGGATGCATTCTCGTGCAAAATATCAGGCTGAGCTTTACAGAAAGTATTATGAGATCAAATATAATGACACCCGAGCAAATCAAGTGAAGCGTGGGATCATGGGTAAGAAGCTTGATGTCTTATTGAGGAGACATGGAGCGCTGTTTTCTAAATCCTATATTGAATTTAATAAGCTTGGTGGAGTTGGTGAGTCAATTGATCCATGGGGTGAGGGGTCTGAAGATCGACAGCATCGTGCATCAGACCGAGCCAAGCAGTTTACGGAAGGAAGGTTGAAAGGCTTTGAAATTGTCGCTGAATCTGAAGCGCTGAATCGAGCCAAGTTGCTCTCAGAACAACGTGGGGGAACACCTGAGCAATATTTGGATGAGGCAAGGCAGCAGGTTCATACTGAAAAGGCACAACCTGTGTCTCGCTTTGCAAATCATGCTGAGGCAGCAGCGGCGGGTGCTGTAGAGATTGCTCCCGCACAAATGAGTCGATTAAAAAACCTTGGAGTTACCGAGCAGGCCATGCTTCGTATGAGGGAGATGAGATTAAATCCAGAACAGATCAATAAAATCATATCTCAGCTTGAACCTGAAGGTACTCGTATGTCTCGCTTAAGAAATCTTGAGTGGATCATGGTCCAAGAGCAAGCAGGACCTTATTGGAGATCCTTCAGCAAGGGAATTAAAGTACTTGGTGTCCTTGGAGCTGCGGCTTTTATTTTTGGCTTTAACCAGGCAGAGGATAAATTTGGATACATGGTTCACGCGTTAAGCGGGGCCGGGGTTTTTATGGCTGCATTAGCGGTAACAGAGCGAGCAACAGTAGGTAAAGTTCCTAATCCAATCATTCAACAGGTTGTAGCCTTTGCAGGAGCCTTGGCAATTAGCATCGGAGCAGATGTGTTCTGGGACGACACGGGTGGCTTTATGCTGGACAAGTATTCACCTGATCGTGAGCATAGTTTTGCTAGCAACACTAACGCAGGTCGAGGCCTAGATAGCTTTGGTTTTGTTCTGGGAGGTGCAGCGCTTGGGATGCTTGAATGGACTGGTGAGGCTGTTGGAATCGGGAAAGGTGTAGAAGCTTCAACAGATCCAATCGCATACCTTCAAGACACGGTAACAACAGTGAAGCCCATTGGTCACTCAGGATGGGATAAGAGCGTATTTGAAGATCGAGATGTACACACTTTAGAAGATTTTGAAACCTACTCAAAGAAGGAACTTGAAGATAAGCTAGAGGAGTTGAGTGAGTTTGAGTCCTCATATCCAGAAGAGCCAAATGAGGATGACAAAGAGGATCTTCTCACTTTAAAGAGTGAAGTGGCTCGGCTTCAATCCTTTGTTGATGGAACCTGGGTCAATGATATTCGAATGAGTGTTGAGCTTCGAGAAGGTGTTATTTTGCAACCTGCAGAACAAGAGTTTAGACGGCTATCAGCATCTAAATTCCCAGATGGAGGTGAAGCTGTATTTGATCGTTTAATGGAGCGAATGAGGAATCAAGTTTCATTGATTGAGACTGAGGCAGATAAACAAGTCTGGCAGTTTTTAGTTCATGAGGAGACAGAGGTCAATGGAGTTAAAATTAGCTTTAGAGAGTTCACGGCTAATCGTGCGAGCAATGTAGATAGAATTAAGTTCTTAGATAAAAAATTTCCAGCTGAAGAGGGGGGTGAAGAGCCGGGTGAAGTAAACTTAGATGAGTTGGAATCACGTTTACTTGCATACGAAGATTCACAAAGTGCAAACACGGGGACAAGCCAAGCTCCTCCTGAGTCAGGGGAGGCCATGACAGCATAATGTAAATGAGAACGGTTAATCCCGCACAATATATCTTGTGCGTGGTTAAACCTGGTGTAAATACGAAGCCCTCTCGTAAATATGACTTTTGATCCATCCCTAATTTTGGCTCTAACCCCCTATTGTTAACACCTAAAGTTTTTAATAAAAATTAACCTGTAAATGCATATTTATAGCTCAAAAAAACAAATGTTTTCACTGAAATCCAATATTACCTTTTCACACCTGTAAGCATCTAAACTTGCGTTTTAAGGCCTTTAAATAATTAAAACGTATTTTACTTCGACTCATTTAAATCTTTCACAGCGATTTTCGCCAATTTTTGTTTCAATGATGGATATTGCTCTAAATTGATATCTTGATCCACCAAAAGCTGCGCGGTGCTTCGAACTCGGCCTAGTAGCTCTGTATCTCCAAAGCTGGCCATACGAAGATCAGGAATTCCACTTTGTTTAAGTCCGTAAACTTCGCCAGGTCCGCGCATTTTTAAATCAAATTCAGCTAAATCAAATCCCGAATTGTATTTCACCATTAAATTGAGCCTTTGCAAGGCTTCGGATGAGCTGGAGTCTGTGAATAAGAAGCAATATGACTGATGCTCCCCACGTCCAACACGTCCTCGGAACTGATGCAATTGCGCTAAACCAAAACGGTCCGCACCTTCAATGATCATGATACTGGCATTTGGCACATCAATACCAACTTCTACTACAGATGTAGAAACCAATATGTCAATCAGCCCCGCTGAGAAATCTTTCATCACTCTATCTTTGTCTTCACCTTTCATACGCCCATGAAGCAAGGCCACCGTATGGTCTAAGAAAACTTCGTTTAATAATCGTTCGTATTCTTCCGTTGCTGATTTTACCTGGATGGCTTCTGATTCTTCTACGAGTGGACAAATTACAAAAACCTGTCGTCCTTTCATTACTTGGTCATTCACCCAATACTCTGCGTCAGATCGTTTCTTTTCAGGAACCAGTCGAGTGACAATTTCTTGTCGACCTGGTGGAAGCTCGTCTAGAATCGATAGATCTTGATCCCCATAAATCGTAAGAGCCATGGTTCGTGGAATCGGAGTTGCAGATAGGCTCAGCATATGTGGACGTCCTTGAGCTTTAAACATTTCTCTCTGTTTAACTCCAAAGCGATGTTGTTCATCCACCACGGCAATTCCTAAGTTTGAAAAATTCACTCCTTCTTGAATCAATGCATGAGTTCCAATCACAAGATCACAGGTCCCCGTCGCCATTTGTCGTAAGACATCATCACGCTCTCCAGCAGACATGGATCCAACCAAGAGCTGGATATTAAAACCAAAGCTAGAAAGTAATTTCATGAGTCCTTTGTAGTGCTGTCGTGCCAGAATTTCAGTAGGAGCCATCAGTGCTGCTTGAAATCCAGATTTCAAAACAGTGTGAATGGCAGAAGCCGCAACCACTGTCTTCCCTGCCCCAACATCTCCTTGTACAAGACGGCTCATTGGAAAATCTTGTGCTAAATCATGGTGAATCTCCTCTATTACACGTGCCTGTGCTCCTGTTAATTCAAAAGGAAGGATGGACATAAACTCATCTGAGACTCCCCCGCCCAAGTTTAAACGATCGTCTTCGTAGCTTTGCTGCCACACTGCTTTCCGTTTTAAGGCTTCAAATTGAATAAAGAAAAGTTCATCAAAGGCCAACCGTTCTTTGGCTTTGACTAAATGAGCTTCATTTTTTGCAAAATGAATATGATAAATAGCTTCTCCTAGACCCATTAGATTCTCTTTATCTAGAATCCATTGAGGCATGTAATCATGAACAAGCTTGGCATAGCCCAAAATTGAATAGATCTTTTCACGCAACCATTTAGAGGTGATATGTTCGCTTTCAGGGTAAACTGGCACAATTCGCCCAGTGTGAAGTAAAATTTTTGAGGGCTTCTCATACTTGGGGCTCATCATGATGCTTCGTCCTTTGTCGAACTTAATTTTCCCCGTCAGGATGATCTCACTACCCTTGAAGAACATTTGTTTGATGTGGGCTTGGTTGAACCACATTACGGGGATTTCTCCTGTTGAATCAGCAACCACGGCACGAGTCATGATCTTTCCAGAACGTGTTCGAATATTTGCGATTGATTTCATTTTTCCAGAAATCACATTCACTTCATCTGTTCGCATATCATTAATACGAGTGAATTCTTGTTCATCTCTATAGGTTCGTGGAAAGTAGAAAAGCAGATCACCAAAGGTATGAATCCCCATGTCTCCTAACTTCTTAATGTAAGAATCACGGGTCTTTAGTAGTCGCGCATCTAATCTTTTATTGAGCATAAGCAGAGCCTACAACAAAAGCCTTGTTCTAGGTAGTTATTGATGAAACAAATGCGTCGTGTAAGGGTTTAATGCTGTATATCTAATTTTTCAATCATGAAAAAACTCTTCCAGCTTTTACTAGCTTCATCACTGTCTGTATTTATCCTGGGAGGGCTTGTGTCTGCAAGCTATGTCCCGGTTTCTCCATTGAATCCAGAGGCTGAAGCCATCTGTTCGAGTACCGCAGGATCTAATGTGATTTTTGTGAATAGTTCAGTTACAACGGGAGGTTCTGGAACCTATACAGATCCATATCAGTTTATTGCAAATGCTCAGTATGATCTGGAGACGAATGCTAGTATTGATACGGTTTGTCTTAAGGGAGCGTTTAATGAAAATATTAATTTCAGTAACGTCTTGAGTTCAGAAATTAATATTATAGGTCATGGTCTTGTTTCAAGATTGGGAGCAGGTAGCCTTAATTTTATTGAAGGTAGTAGTTCTACATTACAAGATCTGAGAATATTAAATCTGAACTTGAGAGGTTATATGTTTTTAGAAGGGTACAATGTAGTGACTATTGAGGACTTAGAGGTTAATGCCGCTGGAGTAAATACGGGGATTTACGTTTATGGTGTTGAAAGTTTTACCGTAGACAATGTTCTCGTGTATGACTCAATGGATGAAGGGATTAAGGTCAATCATGTCATAGAGTTCACAGGAAATGATTTGGAGTTTTATGGGAATGCATATTTTGGCTTGGAGTTTGATTTCATGGACATGGTAAGGCTTACGAATAGTTACTTTCATGATATGGGTCGTGGAGTCGCTCTTCATGACGTAGGCACTTATGAGGGTGTTAATAATGAGTACACAGGGCTGATTGATGGAATTATTATGACCAATGTGAATTTAGCCGATATACAATTGTTGAAGGCGTCTACACTTTCAAGAGATGCCATTGATGCTTCTTATGTGACGACTCTTAACCTTATAAGCACTGATGTGAGTGATTCTATGTGGGGCTTAGACATTAATGATTCTGGGACAGTTTTTGTTAGTGGTGCTATTACAACTAACAGTTACGGAATGGTTAATGCTGACTTCACCGACAATTTGTCTGTAGTTAACTCTAGTGCTGATCAAGTTTCATATGCTTATAGTGTCGATACAGTTGACTCGCTTAGTCTTAGCGATATCTATGCTTCTAATGTTACGGCATACTTTGCGAATCTTGAACTGGTCTCAAATTTTTATGCACAAAATTTGAACGTTTCAAATTCAACTAATGGATTGAGAATTGTGGATTCTGGTTCCATTAATATGAATATTGTTGACTTAGATACAATGATTGGTGATGGAATCTATCTAGAGAATCTAGATTCATTTGATCTAAGCAATCTTAATGCTAGAGGTATTAATTCTTGGGTTATTGATGCTTATAACATCACGACAGTGGATATCTCAACCGTTGACATTGATTCAAGTAATTCAAAAGCAATGAGCTTTGCATCGATCGATGACCTACTCGTAAGTGATAGTGAGATAGGATCAATAGATGCAGGAGTTTACCTGAGCACAGGGAATCTTAATGCAAGATTTGAGAGAAATATTTTTGACGGTGAAACTTTAGCAGCCTCACCTGCACTAGTTGTAGATTCACTTGCAGGAGAATTGAAGCTAACAAACAATATATTCAAAGCATATGAAACAGCACTGAATTTGAACGTGAATACTCTTAATATGATTCATAATACGTTCTACTACCTTGACTATGTGTTTGCTGATCTAACCGTAGCCACTGGGGCAATTTTGAATAACATCTTCTCAACAAATGTATCAATATTTGACACATATAGTCTCGGAACTCTCACCTCAGATTACAATTTATTCGACACACCTACTATAGCTACAGGATTGAATTTCATTTCATGGCAGGGCTTGGGCTATGGGATAAATTCATTCCAGAGTGTTCCAGGGATTTCAGAAATGAATCCATTTATTCCAGGCGGAGATCACCACCTTGTAGCTGCCTCAGCTGCCATTGATACAGGTACAGTCACAACTATAACAACCGACATTGATGGTGAGTTACGTGATTCCACACCAGACATTGGTGCCGATGAACGTCTTTAATTTTCTCTATGAACGCCTCAGTAATACACTGGGGCGTTTTGTGTTATCCTTCGATCATGAATACACAGGAGGGTATTACTCGTTTAACTGAAAAATTCTATAAAAGAGGAGCTTTGTTAAAAGAAGATCTTATAGAGTTTTCTAAGGTTTTGGATGAAATTGGATGGCCTAAGATTTCTACTGTAGGGGCCAAAGCGGCTTCAGCTTTTTGGGTTTTAGCGATTGAAGGGCTTGACCCCAAAAGTGAACTTTATCGTCGCTGTTGGGATCTGATAAAAGACTGTAAAGAGATGCAGCTCCATAGAGCTTATTACAACGAATTTAAATCTAAATTATGAAAAAGAATTCTAAACTCATTTTATTTTGTGTCATTGCTTTGGCTCTATATTTAGGAAGCTATACTGTATTTCGAACTTCAAACACTGAAGTCTGGGAGAAAGATAATGAGGAGTATGTGATATTCCAGAATAAAGCGGTGTATTACCTCTATCGCCCTCTTAGTTTGATAGATGCTAGGATGACAGAAATGAAATTTCATATTGGTCCACATCAAGACTTAAACTAAATTCAGTAGAATGAAATCATTGAGTGAAACTCCAAATGGAATTAGAGAGCGTCTAGCTGAGATGTATAGGCTTGATCAAGAAATGAGAGATCATGCGCATTTAGATCCATCAAAATGGGATGATGCTTTGGCTGTTAAAAACACATTAGGGCTTAAAGAGATTATTCTTGAGATTGGCTGGCCTTCCATTTCAAAAGTAGGAGAATTCGGAGCCACTTGTGCCTGGTTGATTGCACAACATTCTGATCACGACATCCCCTTTCAAAAAGAATGCTTAGCTCTAATGAAGTCAGAGCCAACGGGAGCGGTTAAAAAACGAAACATCGCTTTCCTAGAAGATAGAATTGCAGTAGCAGAAGATAGACCACAAAAATACGGCACTCAATTTCAGAGAAGTCCAAATTGCCATAGTGAAGTCTGTACTCTACTAGATAGAGATCAAATTGAAGTGTTTAGAGCTGAAGTTGGTTTAGAGCCCTTTGCTGAGTATGAAGCAATGATGACTAAATTTAAGCAGTAACGTACTTAAATTTCCTCTTCCCTACCTGAACCAAGGTGGCTTCTTCACTTAAGGCCACTTCATCAGCAAGATCAGTCACTTTTTCCCCATCAATCTTCACGGCACCTCCTGTGATAAGACGTCGTGCTTCACTTTTTGATTGAGCCATTCCAAGTTCAGAAATTAAATCAATAACAGACCACTGCTTTGTTTTGAGTTTCACTTCTTCAATATCATCAGGGATCTCTTTCTTTTGGAAGACTTGTTTGAAGTGAGCCTCCCCTTTTTCTGCAGCAGCTTCATCGTGGTACATAGTGATGATTGTCTTTGCGAGTTCCATCTTTAAGTTTCGTGGGTTTTCTCCATCATCAAGTCGCTTCTCAACAGCTTGAAGTTCTTGTTCATTGTATCGGGCCGCGAGTTCATAGTAATCCACCATAAGATCGTCAGGAATTGACATTACTTTTCCGAAGATTTCTTCAGGCGTGTCGGCCACCGCAATGTAGTTTCCGGTGCTCTTTCCCATTTTCACGGTTCCATCGGTTCCTACTAGAATAGGCATCGTGATAAAACACTGAGCTTCTTGTCCGTAAGCGGGTTGAAGTTTTCGTCCTGCAAATAAATTGAAGGTTTGGTCGGTTCCTCCGAGTTCGACATCAGCTTCAAGGGCAACGGAATCGTATCCTTGCATGAGTGGGTACATAAATTCGTGCATAGAAATAGGCTGATTTTTCTTGATTCGTTCTTGGAACATGTCTCGCTCTAGCATTTGTGCCACGGTGAAGTTCGAAGACAATTTCACTACATCAGCAAAATTGAGTGGTGCGAGCCAGTCGGCGTTCCATCGCACTTCTACCTTATCAGCATCGAGCACACATGAGGCTTGGTTAAGGTAGTCTTTTGCATTTTCTTCAAGTTCAGCTTGAGTTCGGAGCGTTCGAGTGGTGTCCTTCCCTGTTGGATCTCCAATTTGTCCGGTGAAGTTTCCAAAAAGAAGTACCACCTGATGTCCCATGTCTTGAAATTCTCGGAGCTTATGAAGTACAACCATGTGTCCCAGGTGCAGGTCAAAGCCCGTAGGGTCAATTCCAAGCTTAACTCGTAGTTTCTTACCTGATTTCAATTTCTTTTCGAGCTCTTCTTTAACAATGACATCAGCTACTCCAAGTGAAAGAAGGCTCTCTATGGCAGCGGGATCAGTGTTCACAGACATGGTTTGGGGTTAATTCTCCTTCAGTCTAACTTGTGTTTACAGATATGGCCAGTAGAATGGGCACATGAAGAAATTTGAAACCATAGTGGGTGAAGAAGCGAATGGACGACGATTGGATCAATTTTTGAGTGAGTTTTTAGACGTGAGTCGAAACCAAGCTCAGCATTCGATTGAAGCTAAAAAAGTCCAGATCAATGGGAAGGCCGCAAAGAAAAATGGGGTGAAGCTTGCTACCGGAGATAAAATCACCGGTGTTGTTTTTCTTCCTAGCTTGGATTTAGAGCCAGAAGATCTCCCTTTGGATATCATTGCAGAAACTAAAGACTATCTGGTGATCAACAAAGATCCTGGAATGGTTGTGCATCCCGATGAAAGTGGACACAGTAAAGGAACCTTACTCAATGCAATACTAGGTCACACTTCTTTAAGTGATGGGACTTCTGAGGAGCGACCTGGAATCGTTCACAGACTAGATAAAGACACTTCAGGGGTGATGATTGTCGCAAAGAACAATAAGATTCATGAAAAACTTGGGAAAGCCTTCCATGACCGAGAAGTGGATAAAATTTATCTCGCTTTGGTTCTTGGTAAAATGAAAAGCCCTACGGGACGAATAGATGCACCTTTAAGGAGAAGTACTAAGAACCGAACGCAAATGGCCATTCACCATCAAGGTAAAAATGCAGTCACATTATTTGAAGTTCTGGAAGAGTACGAAGGCACTTCCCTCTTGAAGGTTAAGATTGAAACAGGACGAACTCATCAGATCCGTGTTCATCTTGCAAGTATTGGTCACCCTATTGTTGGGGATTCAGTTTATGGAGATGAGAAATTCAATCATGAATTCTATAAAAAATTTGATCTTAATCGCCAGTTTCTTCACGCAAATGAACTTTCTATTTTAGGTCAGCATTTCGTAGGAGAACTAAAAAAGGACCTACTTGAGGTCCTTAATCAATTGAGAAGTTTGTAGTATTAAGCTTTAGCTTCTTTTTTCTTAGGAGCTGCTTCTTTCTTAGCCGCTGGTTTTTTAGCTGCTGCCTTCTTTTCTACTGCAGAAATTTTAAGTACCTTAAGTAAAGTGTAAGCTTGTCGATGACCTTGAGTCACAGAGTAGCGCTTTTTAGGCTTCATTTTGAAAACTTTGATCTTATCTCCTTTCCCATGTTCTACTACTTTACATTCTACGTGAGCTCCCTTTACAAAAGGTTCTCCAATCTTAACGGTTTTACCGTCTTCATCAGCAAGAAGAAGTACTTCATTGATCTTAAGGTTTTTCCCCTCTTGAAGATCAACTTTTTCTACTCGTACTTCGTCCTTTTCAGAAACTTGGTACTGTTTTCCGCCGATGTAAATTACTGCAAACATATTTTTTCTAATTTCAAATGCCCGGAGATTCTAAGGGGTAAAGCCCGCTTACGCAAGGGGATTTTCATTTCACTCTACTCTGGATGAGAATTTTGTCTTAAGCTGACTTATTCCTTCTTTAATTGCAGGCTTAACAATCTCAAGTTCTTCTTTGGTAAATGGAGCTAAAACAAAGCTGGCTAGGTCCATTTGTTCTGGAGCTGTTACTCCCCTGGACTCGATCCCAAGGCGTAATCGAGGGAAGTCCTGAGTCCCAAGTTCTTGAATGATGGATTTCATTCCATTGTGGGTACCCGCTCCACCCTTTTCCCTGTAGCGAACTTGACCGAGTGGAAGGTCCACATCGTCATAAGTTATTAATATGTCTTTGGCTTCAATTTTGTAGAAATTAGCGAATTTAGCCACAGCACGGCCACTTAGGTTCATGAATGTTGTAGGTTTGATCAAAATCACCTTTTCACCATTGAGTGTTGATTCTGAAATCAAGGCGTTCCATTTTTCACTAAAATCTTCTTCTGCTAGCGAATCCAAAAGCATGAACCCAATGTTGTGACGAGTTCCATCGTATTTTTTTCCTGGATTTCCGAGTCCACAGATCAATTTCATTAGAGATCGTGATATTCAAAGATATGCCAGGCTATTTTAACATAATCTCCATTAACAGCTCCGGCACGTCGCAACTCATCATGAATCCCCATTTTTAGGAGAACGTCATAGAGTCGATGCAGGGATCCGTCTTGTTCGAAGTCACTCATACGAGAAATCTGTTCGATTCGCTGTCCTTCAACCTTCCACAGAGTCCGATTCGGACGAGACGAGTCTGAGATGAGCTTTCCAAAAATTCTGGGCTCAAAACTTTCAGATTCAATTTCGTAAAGATTAGTGATTTTATAGGATTGGTCATCCACATGCAGGAATGGTGTGTATTCTTCAATTTCTTCTGTTTCGCCCTCATCAATCACCTCTGCTGTTTTACTGTTTTCAATTGAGTTCCATAGCTCAAGAACAAAATCACGTAAATTCTCTCCGCTGACGGCAGAAATCATAAGGAAATTGTCCTTCTCTTCAGGGAATTCTTCCAGAAATGCTGCTTTGAGCTCCTCTCTATCTTCATGAGGAATTGCATCGATTTTATTCATCGCTACAAAATGTTTTTTCTTGAGCAACTCTGGCTTATAGGTTTCTAGTTCTTTTTTAAGGATTCTGAACTGCTCTTGCATGTCTTTCCCGTCATACGAGAATGGATCGAGAAGAAAAACAGAGCTCGCAGTTCGCGAAATGTGTTTCAAGAAGGTGTCCCCTAACCCCTTTCCTTCAGAGGCGCCCTCAATGATCCCAGGCATATCTGCAATAACAAAACTGTCGTCACTGCGGGTTTCAAATGCCTTAAGGAAGACCACTCCAAGGTTAGGAATGATAGTCGTGAAAGGATAAGCACCAATTTTAGGCTTAGCAGAGGATAGATGTGAGATTAAGGTTGATTTCCCTGCTGAGGGAAAACCAACCAGCCCTACGTCAGCCACCAGCTGCATTTCGAGTCTTATGTCTCTTTCCTCACCTATATCTCCAATTTCACAAAACATTGGGGCTTGCCGAGTACTTGATACAAAGGCGGCATTTCCTTTACCTCCTCGCCCACCACGAGCCACAGTGTAGGTGTCTCCAGCTCGTTTTAAATCAGCCAGTACATCTCCTGTGTTGGCATCATGAACAATCGTTCCAACAGGGATCTTCAGAGTAATATCTTCTCCATTGGCTCCCATTCTATTGTTTTTGTGTCCATGCACCCCAGGAGTTCCTTTAAAGGTTTTTGTTCCTGAATATTTTTGAAAAGTGTTGATGTTGTCATCTGCTTTTAAGATAACGCTTCCCCCGATTCCACCGTTTCCTCCATCGGGGGGGCCAAAAGCAACAAACTTTTCACGGTGAAAACTCACCATACCATTCCCTCCCTTTCCACCTTCAACGTGGAGGGTTATTTCATCAAAAAATCCAGTAGTCATTATTTAGAGTTCAGCTTCTATGAGTTGTTCAAATACATCATAAGGGTATGCCCCGACAAGCTTTTTACCATTAATGAAGAATGTTGGGGTTCCACTTACACCGTAACTTCGTCCCGCTGTGTAGTCTGCATCAACCTCTTCAGCGATGGCTGGATCCTCCATACAAGTGCTGACTTCATAACCAAGATTCGTGGCGTATCCAAGGATAAGCTCTTCAGCATTTTCTTGGAATGACCATTCAGACATGTTTTCAAATAGAACATCGTGCATTTCAAAATAAGCTTCATCTCCACCTTGTTCAGCAACACATTCAGCAGCAATAGCAGCAATTTGTGCATCAGTGTGGCTTGGGATTGGGAAATCTCGATACACAAGTTTTACGAGCCCCGTATCAATGTAATTTTCTTTAATCAACGGAAGTGTTTCTGCTTGGAATCGAGCACAATAAGGACATTGGTAATCACTAAATTCCACAATAACCACAGGAGCATCTTCATCTCCAATAAAAGCGTCGTCATCTTCACTCACTGATACAAACTCAGGTTCAAGTTCTTCATTTCCAAAAGCATCTCGTTCGCTTAGTGTCATTTCGTTAGGTCCTTGTGGAAGTCCTTCACTAAAAAGGAGTCCAATCATAAGTCCAATAGCTAAAAAGCTAAGTCCTACAATAATAGTCTGTCTGTTTTCCATGCGTTGGAGGGGTTTATTGTAAATTAAGCTGAGAATAGCATATTGTTTCTAGGTTCCAAATAGTGCATAATCCCTGGCGCGTGCCGAAGTGGCGGAACTGGTAGACGCGCGGGACTCAAAATCCCGTTCCTCTCGGGGAGTGAGGGTTCGATTCCCTCCTTCGGCACCATTCAGAAATTTGGCTGTCCTTGTGACAGCTAACTTTTTTTGGTAATAGTAAGTTAAGATCAGCGGCTTGACAGTGTGGGCCTTGTGTTGTAAGGTAAAGGGCCTTAGCCTGAAAAAGATGAAGAAAATGGATGGTGAGTTGTCATCTGAAGAGAGGGTTTATGATCTTTTTCAACGTGGCCTCTCTGATACAGAAGGAACACTTGGGTATCATGGAACAAGCATTGAGGCAGTAAGGTGTTTAATTAGGGATGGAGCTCTTCCCGGAGGTGAGAATGGTGAATTATATTTTTTTGGACAAGATGAGGATAAATTTTTGCCCAGAGTAAGAGATCAATGGGAAAGAAATGTTAAATGGGGCGTTATCAATCCAATTGTTGAGACACATGTTTATGCAAACCATATTGCTGGTCAGCATGCATTAGCGAAAGCTTTAGGCTTGAGGTTGAATGACCCTAGAGTTGTTGAAAGACGTGGATTTTTTGACGAGTATTTTGACTGGGATGTTTACGTTGAAGAATTGGTTCTAGGATCAAAAATTTTTGGTGTGAGCAGTCAAACCTTCCAAGACATTTATGATGATGCCCGTATGCATTTGGGAGTAGTTATAGGCTTATCTGTTGATATTCAAAATGATGTTCCAATTCATACTGGTGACCCTGGTGAGGCTTCGGAGTTAAAGTTATGTTTGGGTGAACAAGGGGTAAGAATTAATAGGATAACGGGAATTCATCCATTGGGGGCAATAGAAAGAAATTTTCTTGATTCTCTAGCTATTAGCTTCTCTAGGGATTGATTCCCTTATCGCTTGAGTCAAACTAAGACCCACAATCTTTTCGATCGCTTCATCGGATGCTTTTTGGATTTGGGCCACGGACCCAAAATGACGAAGTAGTTTCATTTTGTTTTTTGATCCCATCCCAGGAACATCGTCTAGAGCTGATTGAGTTAAATGTGCTTTGCGTTTCTTTCGTTGAAAGCTGATAGCAAAGCGATGTGCTTCATCTCGTAACTGTTTTAAAATTCGGATAGATGCGGAATCCGCTGGTAGTAGTAGTGGAAGGCTTTGCCCTTCCAAATAAACGTCTTCTTCGCGCTTCGCGAGACCAATCATTGGAATGTCTAAACCATAATGGTTCCGAGCTTCAATCGCTTTATTGAGCTGCCCCTTCCCTCCATCAATAACAATAAGGTTGGGTTTTGATTTGAATGAGTCATCACTTTGTTTCCCCGGGCTGAGCGCAAGTATGGAAAAATCTCCGCGTTCTTTCGCCGCTTTAGTTATTTCCTCAAAATCATTAGGAAAGCTCTTGATGCTTTCAAATCCAAGGTGCTCATAGAATTTTTCTTTTTCTAGAGGAGCTGCCACATAAACACGCTTGGCTTTGTATTTTTTAATTGTGAACTGAAACATCGCTTTGGCTAAACCTTTGTTTCGATGCTCTTCTTTCACGTAGAGGGCCTGTAAGGCGATACGTTGGTCTTTCCCCTCCATTACACGTAAGGCTCCCACCACTTCATTTTCATCCAGTGCGATGGACCAGGTTGCAGGATCTTCAGCAACACTCTGGTTCCACTCTTCTAAAAGTTGATTCAATGATTTGAGTGCTTTTTTTGTACATTTTTTCACGGTGAATCCTCCTGGGCTTGTGCTGAGATACGCAAGACGACGACCTAAAACTTCATTCATTGATTTGAAGTCATCAATCTCTCCTTCCTCAATGGTTTTAAGTTTAAACTTCCTATAATCTGCGTTTTTAGCTTTCCCATTTTCAAAGACCACCATGCTTGCCACGGTGTCCGTTCCTCCTAGATGAGAAATATCATAACACTCGATACGTTTGGGTAGTTTTTCTAGTTTTAGTGCTTTTTGTAATTCTTTGAGTGAGTCTTCCCTATCCCCAAAGCCGGCCCATCGTGCTCGATGTTGTTTGAAGAAACTTTGTGCATTTTTTTGTGCCAGTTCAATGAGCTTATCTTTCTTTCCTCGCTCAGGAACACGTAGCTTAACTTTATGTCCACAATCTTGAGAGAGCCAGTCCGTAAAGAATTCGTCTTCAGTAATTTCAGTAGGAACTAAGATCAGACCCGGAGTATTTGCTGCTTTTTTGTAGTATTCAAAGAGAAAGGTTTCCAGAACTTCAGGTGCCATGGCTTCATCTCCAGCTAGAAACCCATTGGCTTCAGCAACAAAGTTTTCTTGGTCGATCAACTTCCCTTCACGTATACGGAATAAATTGAAATAGGCTTTCCCCTCGTTGAGTACAAAACCAATCACGTCCATGGTCTCAAGTTTTTCTGACGTTACTAGTTGACCTTTCATTAGGTCTTCAATCGTCAAAAGTTGATCTCGTAATTGAGCCGCTTTTTCAAAGTTTTTTTCTTTAACACAAACTTGCATTTCTTCTTTGAGGCGAGCCTCAATAGCTTCCGTTTTCCCCTCAAGAAACTTAATGATCTCATTGATGTTCTTTTTGTATTCTTCAGGTGTCACCTCACTGATACAAGGGCCCGCACAGCGTTTGATGTGGTAGTCCAAACAAGGAAAGGCAATGGTCTTCTTTGTAACTTTTACTTTTTCACCATGCCACTCAAGGCCTAAATCACAACTACGGTAGTTGAAGAGCTTCTGCAGCATTTTAAGAGTCTGCTTGCATTTGTGGGCGGCCGTTTTAGGACCAAAGTATCGAGCTCCATCCTTCATTACCTTCCTGACCAATTTAATCCTAGGAAAAGGTTCTTTTGTGATTTTGATGTATACGTAGTTCTTGTCGTCCTTCATCAAAACATTGTATTTGGGACGGTATTCTTTAATGAGATTGGTTTCTAGCATCACGGCCTCTAAATCGCTTCCTACTTCAATCCATTCTAAATTTTTAATCTGACTGATCATTTTTTCCGTTCGAACCGCTCTATTTTTTTGATTTCTAAAATAACTTTGAACGCGCTTCTTGAGGTTTTTTGCCTTTCCAACATAAAGCAAGCGGTCTTCTTTGCCCTTAAACTTATAAACACCGGGCGAATTTGGTACCTTAGACAGGAGTTGTTTTAGATCAATTTCAGTCATGCATAAACATCGTTCCAAAGCTGAGGCAAAAGCGCAAGCTGAGCTGGAAAAAGAATTCTGGAAAAGAGTGCGTCGTTTTCGGTGCTTATTTCAGATTTCTCCTCATATAGCTTGGGTTGGGGTGTGTAATTCTCTCCCAATGCATACGCTTAAAAATGGAAGTGACATTGATCTATTTATTGTGGCTAAAAAGGGTCGACTCTTCACAGCACGACTTTGGGTCACTGTTTTAACTTCATTGTTTGGAGTGAGACGTCACGGTAATAAAACTCATAAACGATTCTGTTTGAGTTTCTTTGTTGAAGAAGGTCATGAGGATTTTTCTGACATTGCGATTGAAGAAGATATTTACCTAGCTCAATGGATTCAGACACTTCATCCCATTGCTGGACAGTGGCACGGCTATGAATTGTTTTTAAGAAAAAACAACGACTGGGCCTCTCCTCTTGTTGGACCACTTAAACCTCAGAATTCTGAGTTTAAATATCGAACGGATCTAGCTAAATTCATACAATCTTTCTTGGGACTTTTCACCCTTCCCCTTGAAGGCATTTTGAAAAAATGGCAACTGAAACGTGCAAAATCTAAAGCTAAAAAACTCGACGACCCCGGTGGAACTATTATTTCTGAGCATCGGCTCAAGTTCCATGATCGAGATCGTCGAGTAGAGTTTAGAGATAAATGGCGATTAGAACGCTAGCTCAACATCCTCTAGGCTTCGCGTGAGCAGAGCCATCTTAAGGAATTGACTGTAGGTCACTTCATCACCAGGACCAAATCGTCCATCATCGTAACCATTTACAATTTGATTGTCGTAGGCATACATCAATGTGTCTGCGTACCATGCCCCTCGTAATACATCAGAGAATGGGATCGTGCTGTATTTATGTGCTTCAGCATTGTCATTGAGACCATAGAAGGTTTGAATCATCTTAAGCGCCTCAACACGATTTACGTTGTTTTCAGGTCGGAAGGTTCCATCGTCATATCCATTAATGAGTCCTTCTTCGAAGCTGAATTCAATGAGTGCACCTAGGTTGTTTGACGGAGAGATATCTGAAAAATTGTCATTTAAATTCTTAGCTTCTTCATCAGTGATTTCTAGGTCAGCAAGAGCGATCAATAACTGAACGGCTTCTTCACGATTCATCTCTTCATCTGGACGTTGTAGCATTCGTAGGAGAAGAATAACGAAATCATTGTCTTCTTCTGCGAGTTCTTGAACGGTTTCATCAGCGAGTAATTCTTCAAGATATTCTGCTGACCAGTGACGTGGCAGTTCACTTCGGAATTCTCCACCAACATTCACCACTACCGTTTCTACTTCATAGTCTTCTTCCGGCTCAGAGGTGTCTCCTATTGAAATTATAGTGTTGTCCTCATCGTCAGTGTCATCATTAGCTCCTTGTAGATGTTCAGGAATAGGGAGTGATCCATCCTCCTCATCTTCTTGAATTTCTTCAGAATCCTCTTCCTTGTCATCATTATTGTTGTTGACCGTGAAGTTATAACTTCCAGCTCCACTACTAGAACTTGAAGAGCTACCACCACCTCCTCCCCCTCCACTAACTTCTTCTGCTGTAGTGGTTACAGAGATAGTGTCGAGTGTAGATCTGTTTCCAAATTGATCCTGAGCGTAAATCTTTAGATAGTAAGTTGTTCCTGTTTCAAGACCCGAGATCGTTGTTGTTGATGTGGCCATGATTGAAAGATCAGTGTCATCCGTTTTATCCCAAGTTTGATCTAGAGTTTCAGCAGCAAGTCCGTATTCTACCCAGTAGGCAGCAATACCAGACCAGTTGGCCTCATTGTCGACTGGAGTCCAATTGAGGGTGATGCTTGCTGAAGCGGCTTCAAGTGTCGGTGTGTCTGAGGTCCGTTGCTTAGACTCTCGGATGTTATCCGCTTTGGTTTTTCCTCCTTCACGAGCTCCACTCACGAATGATCCACTGAGTCCAGCAAGTCCACGTGGTGCTAGGTTATCTACAACTACATCTTGAAGGATTGCTTGTTCACCATTTTCGATTGAATCGTTGGCATAAGTTCTAATTTGAAGTGTTCCTTCAAAATTTGGAAGATCTGTTTTTGTTGCCCAAACGGCTGCTACGGTGTTTGAATCTCCTACTGTTGGAACTTTACTAGTGGCTCCCACAACATTTCCGCTTACATCTGGATTACCCGTTCCTGCTGTAGCGTTTTCCAATGTCATTTCTTGCCAACCACTTCCATTATTGTAGTGGTAAACGAGACTCACGGGCACATCGTCGTTATCATCGATTTCAGCATTGAAGTTCAACTTCCCTTCTCCATCTGTTGTGAATTCTTGACTGGTACCAAGAATATCTGGCTTATCATTTGATTTCTGAGTTATGGCATCAAAGGTCACCTCATTGTCATAGATATCTTTAGCCCAACATTTGAACGTGTAGTTGGTGTCTTCAGCAATATTTTGATTAACCGTTGTATTGTCACGTGTACGGTCCATCATGTTTACATCATAACTTTCATCCCATCTCACGGCACCATTTGGTGCTGATGAATCTCGGTTGGCTACTTTAGTTGCATCCGTTCCATACCAACATTCGTATCGGTTGAAGTTGTCTTCGCTCACCGTATCCCATTCAAGAGCAATACTTGTCGAAGTGTTTGCGGTAGAAGTCACCCCACCGAATCCTGAAGGAGCTTGATTGTCGATCATGACAGTTACACCACCACCACCTCCTGCTCCAGAGTCAGAATTGAACACTCGCTCTTCTTGACGAGTCATATCTTTAAGACCTCCATCATCTTCTACTACGAGAGTTACTCGGTAGGTCCCACTATTTGGGAAGGTTTTAACTTGTATAGCACTTTGTGTGGTGACAATCGCACCGTTCCCAAATGACCAATAGTAATTGGCAATACTTCCGTCAGAATCTGAACTTGTTGAAGCATTGAAAGTACATGTTAGTCCAGTACAGCTCTTGGTGTAGGCCGCATTGGGAGCCTCATTTCCTTCGCTTTCAGAACCACTCGTTGAAATAGTGATGTTTCTAAATTTCACATCATAGGCGCCATCATTATCAACGACTTCCAGTCGTACGTTGTAAGTTCCTGCAGCGGTATAAGTCACACTAGGTGTTGCTCCCGTTGCCGTTGTCCCATCTCCAAAGGTCCAAGTGTAAGAAGCAATACTTCCATCAGAATCTGAACTTGTTCCTGCATTGAATGAACATGTAAGACCATTACATGATTTGTTGAATTTAGCTTTAGGCGCCTCATTATCATTTGAGGTGTCAGGTGCCTGAGACGCGGCAAAGACAGAAATAGTTTGACTTGTGCTATCCGAATCAGAGTCATTGTCAGTCACAGTGAGTTTCACTTTGTAGACCCCATCTGATGAATAAGTCCGACTAGGGTTAGCGCTTGTTGAACTTGTTCCATCCCCAAAGTTCCAAAGGTAGGATGAGATCGTTCCATCTTCATCCGTTGAGTTGCTAGAGTTGAATGAACAAGTCAGTCCACTACAGCTTGGCACAAAGACAGCTTCTGGAGGTTCATTTGAAATTTGAACGGCATTGCTTCCGCTAGCTGTAACGGTGATTTCCTTTTCAGCAGAATCCGTCTGACCATTGTCATCGGTCACCGTTAATGTCACGGTATAAGTTCCTGCACTCGAGTAAACTTTAGAGGGGTTTGAGCTGCTGCTTGTTGTTCCATCTCCAAAGCTCCATGCTCGGCTAGCAATACTTCCATCTGGGTCTGAGCTGTTTGAGCTACTAAAGCTACATGAAAGATCCGTACAAGTTGGAGCAAATCGAGCAACTGGAGGGGAATTAACCGCCCCATCACCATTACCAGATACTCCTTCTGACGTTCCATCATAAGGACGGAATCGAACAAGGAGACCACTGCTGTTGTTAGAAATATCATTTCCGGTGTTCCAGTCGAAACAAACTTGATTGCTTCCATCGCTCATATCGATATTTCGAATTTGATGGTTCGATCCTTGATTGAGTGAAGGGGTTGCTCCATCTGTTGCAGAAATAGTTCCAGAAACAACGGTCATCTTCGTCCATGTATTTCCATTATTCGTACTATAGTCTGCTCCCAGATGCATGGTTCCAGGTTGATCAGCATCGAGAACGGTGGTACATACATTAGTTCGAGTATTGCTCTTATGCTCAGTAAGAATTTGATTGGCTACTGGAGCGACGTTCGGTGTAACTGAAGTTGTAGCGGTACAAGTTTTATTATTGTAGTCATCAACGGCACAAACTTTGGCGTAAATGGTTCCAGAAACATTAACTAAAGTAGTGCTATTTGTTGATTTGTTTGCAAGCGCTGCGTCATCTGGATCATTGTCAAATTCAATGGCTCCATTAGGTGCAGTCGTTGTTTCATTACTGACTTTTGTTTGATTTGCTCCGTACCAAATTTCATAATGGTTGAAATTTTTGTCGTCACCAGGTGTCCATGTTAAAGGTAGGATGCTTGATGTCCCAGATTCCGCACTAAGGTTGCTAGGTGCAGTTGGGTCTTTCTGATCAACAATCATGCTTGCAGTGATCGGTGTGATGTCTCCACCCCCATCATTAAGGGTGATCTTCACCTGGTAGGTGTCTTCAAGATCCGTACAGTTATTTCCGTTTAGATCGAACTGAACCGTGTTTTTTGTTTCTGCAGTATTGCTTGATGTTGTGATCCAATTTCCAGATGTACCAATCGTATTTCCTGAAACACCAGGGTCACCATAGGTTGCAGTAACGGAAGCATCACTGCTTAAAAGAACTGAGTTCTCATAACTACCACTACAATTGTCTTGAACAGTGAATCGAAGTGTATCGTCATCATCCGCATCATCAACCGTAACAGAAACGTCTATGTGCCCTGTTCCATCTGATTTTTGAACGGCAGTCACGCTTTCTACAGTAGGTTGTGCTCCTGTTGTCTTACTGAATGAGTTGCTACACCCTTCAAATCCAAAGTCATCAATTGCACATATTTTAAAGAAATATTGAGTTTCTCCAGCGAGTCCTGTGATCGTAGTCGTGGTAGTGGATAGTGTCGCTAGATTTACGTCATCAGGATTGTCATCCCATTCTATCGCAGTACCGTTTCTATTGTTTGCATCCGTTTGATCCGTACCGTACCAAACTTCATAATGACTGAAGTTAGTTTCAGTCGTAGCTGCCCAAGTCAGGGCAACAGAAGAAGATGTAGCTGTTCCACCAGGAGTTGCGGGCACACTAGGCGCCACCACATCCAATGTGTTGTTTGGAGTCGCAGTAACTAAACCTGCAAAGCTAGTCACATTGTCATACCCCGTCACACGAATTTGCATGTCTGTGTCGTCTTCATTGGTGTCGTTGTTTGCGTTCCACTTAAGTGAAAGGCTAACCGCCCCACCCGATGTGTCTATCCAACCACCCGTTTTACCGACTTGGTATTCTGCTGCATTATCAATTGTAGGTTTTCCTCCAATTGAAGCATTAACCATCGATGGATCAGTGAGTAATGTTGGATCTGCCCACGTGCTTCCTCCATCAATACTGTATTCAACTTTAGCTTGAACTTGTGCTGAATCTCCTACTGAATCGATGTCAAAATTCACCGTGACATTCCCCGTTCCATTTGTGTCTTCTACCGCACTTAGGTTGGAAATATTGGGTCCTCCCACAATTGAAACTGTCACAGTATTTGCTGTGTATTGACGGAAGGCGACGTAATCAACATAGGCATCAGTTTTTGCTGAGGTTAAAGCGGGTCTTGTATAAAATTGTAATTTATCAGTCTTTGTTTGTGATCCAACGGATGGTGCGTTTTGGTCAATCACTCCAAGAGAGTTTCGTCCTTGATCAAAGATAGTCATATCTGTATCTCCTGTTGTTTCAAACATGTCTGTGACAATGTTGTAGTAAGTATCAAAGGCAAAGTTTCCATCAGCTACTTTTGTCCATGTAGTGGCTCCTGCAGATAAATGAGCAAAAGCATTAGCATCATCGTAGCGTGGAAGCATGAAATCATAATTTCTATTCTCACTAGATGTGTCAGCAGGACCAAAGAAGAAATGATCATTTGATGCATCTGTGTCAGCCACCTTAACTCGTGTTTCAATGGTGTAAGTGTCTAATGTTGGAACCACACCACCTACAGAAATTTCTGCTCCACTTGAAGTGGAAACATCCGTATCCTGGAATCTGATTGCACTAGAGGCAGAGCTAATGGAATCAAAACCTGAGTAATCTTCATGACTGTTAATAAAACGATTCACATCATTTTCATCAATAAACTCTAAGAATACAGCCTCTCCAGCATTGGCTGGAACAGTGTTCTTGGGGCTATTTGAATAATGAATTTTGATGTTTTTATCTCCTGCATTTGGGAGTGAATCAAATCGTACCCAGGCAACAGCAGTTTTCCCTACAGGGTCAAAGCTTTCTAGATAATGTGGATAGGCTTGAGTGTCATCTGAAGAGCTGAATCTAATATCTGCTCCATCTGATCGTGTCGCTGCAAAATCAAAGTTTGTACTGTTGAGCACAATCCGAACCTGGTGATTATCAAGCTGCGTTCCTGAATTACTAATTGTTGCTGTTGTTGATCGAGAGAAGCCACCTAAATCTTCAGTCGTGAAGGCCACTGGTGAGCTCCAAGCTGAATCACCAATAAGGTTAGCGTAGCGTATACAGGCATAATACGTTGTGTTGAACTTCAATGCGTCTTTCCCTGCTAGAGTTCCTCCAAAAGATCCAAAGTAGCTATTTACACTGAAGTTGTTACCAAGAGTACTATCTGTCATTTCCCACACTGGGGTTCCTGAACTACAGCTGTTACCCGTCATGATTTTGGCATCTACACTAATAAGTGAGAAGTCACCTGAGTAGTCACTACCTTGAATATTAGGATTAGTGAACTGTTGATTTGCACCTCCTGTTGGATTAGTTATGCTTGGTGCAACGGGAGTGTTCCCTGTTGGAGTGACCGTTGGTTCTGTATCAGCATGTTGACGGAAGGCAATAAAGTCAAAGTTTGCATTAGACTTATGTGAATTTGCTCCGGCCGTAACTAGACGAACATAATTGATGTTGTCAGGATTGTTCTTTGCTTTAGCTCGGTTCGTGAAACTTGTGAAATCTGTTCCATCTGTGTTCTTGATATAGTAATCGTAATCTCCACCACTAATATTTTGCTTGATTGAGACTTCTTTGAAGACATTAAACTCAAAGGCAGTCGAAGAAATCACCTTGTTCGTACCATTCTCATGCATTCCATATTTACCTTGGTTCTGATAATAAGGCATCCATATCTGTGCGGTACGATTTGACATCCCTGCGTCATCCGTAATCACAAAGGTCATGTTGTCACTTGATCCTGAAACATTGTTAAGCTGAACCCGTGTTTCAAGAGTCACAGCACTTAAGCTAGAAACAGCTGTATTTACTTGCACAGAAGCATCTTGCATTTGGTTTCCTGCCGTATCTTGAATGTTCCAATTGTCACCATCTTTCGTGAATACAGCAAATTCTCCATTTGAAGAACCATTGTTCCAGTCACTGAAATTATCTTCATCCCAGAAATCTAGGAAAGTGCTGGGGCCAGCGCTTGTCGGAATTGTTGTGGCTGAATTATTACCAAAATACATTCTCATGTCCGTGGTCCCATTGCTTCCATTAATACTTGGAACCATCACCCAAACCACGGCCTTTTCATTCACACTGTCCCAGTCTGCAATGTAGTGAGGATAAGCGAGTCCGCCTCCCGCATCTGAGAATCGGATGTCTGATCCATCACTTCTAGCGTTTGCAAAATTAAAGAAAGTATTGTCGATCTGTACTCGAACTTGATAGTTATTTAGATTGCCTGCATTAGGATTTGTGACTCTTAAAGTCATATTGTTTGACCAGTCAGCTAGGTTTTCTGTCGTGAAGTTTTGTAGAGTCCAATTAGATTCAGTATTGTTGTTAACACTTCTGTGACGTGCACAGAGTGTATATTGGGTGCTGTATCTAAGTGCGGACCCATTGGCAAAAGTCCAGTTTAGGTGATTTACATTTGTAGAAAGTAAATCGTCAGTTGTACTCAAATTCTGAGCAACATAAGCATCATCACAGCTGTCACCAAAGGCAACGATTTTCCAGTCAGTGTCTTGATGTGCATCTCCTGTTCCAGCGTAAGCATTGGTACTTAAACTTGGATTAACACTTACCCCTAGTTGTCCGCTTGTTGGAGTAGAAACAACAGGTGCATCAGGAGGTGTAGGTGGTGCCGTTTGAATAAAGGTTCCCGTTCCTCCTTGTACGCCTCCGGTTCCTCCACCTGGAGCAACAGTAGTTGCATTTAAACTAGCTAGGTAATTACTTGAATTTGTTCCATAAACGACATAAACACGTCCTCCAGCACCTCCACCAGCAGAACGAGTCCCTCCAGTGTTTGGAGCTCCACCTGCTACAGAAAGTGTCCCATCGGTTCCAGAGTAAGCACCGGTAAGACTAATATAGATTGACCCACCCGATCCTCCTCCTGGACTACGATCCGTGAGAGAATTTGTTGGACTTCCTCCATTGGCAGAGATACTTCCACTGTGGGAAAAATTACCTGCTACATCAATTCTTACTTTACCCCCTCCTGAACCAGGAATAGAGTTTGATTCAGTTGTATTTCCTCCGGTTGAGCCGTAAAGAACTGGGGTGGTTTCACTATCATAAGAGATTCCTCCTGTAGTGGCACCATTGGCACCAGCTCCACCATGTCCCCCTCCTCCGGCATTCTTGTTTCCAGCTCCTGCACCAGATTCTCCACGAGTACATACATTTAAGTTGTTTGGAGCCATACCTGCTAAGGCAGATCCTGGATAAGCATCGGTACATCCAAGATTATTAGCATTGATAGAAGTATTTGAAGCTGAACTGAAGCCTTTTAAGGCTGTCCAGTTCACATTTGAATTAATAGTCGTATTTCCTTGAAGGTTGATCGTTGCGGCATCGTTGATAACAAAGTCACCACGAACTCCCGTTGAAATCGTCACATTGTTCCAGTTTGTTGTAGAGTTAGCTGGAATAGTGAAATCAAGATCAACACCTTCAACTGGAACATTAATATTTGTTCCATCAATTAGATTAAAGTTTCCTCCACCTGCTACAAAATCCACATCAGTTAGAGCCGCGTCACTACAATTTAAGGCTCCACCAAATGTCAGACCAGAGCTAGATGAAAGTGTGATTCCTGATGTTCCAGCTTCACAACTTATGTCCATTTGGTCAAAAGTGATCGGACCAGAAGCATTATTGATTGCCGTGTTATCTACATAGTATTTGTAGGCATAGATCTCAGAATTTGTGTCTTTCTCTTTATAATAGGCTGACCCTTTTTCACCATCAATTGCGGTGTCAGGCCCTGACCCTCCATTCACATTAATATTATTTGGCGTGAAGCTATTGGTATAGCTGTCTGTATTAAAGTAGATCGCTACAATACCTCCAGATCCACCACCACCATCGGCAGTGCTGTTGTTAGCCCCAGCTCCTCCTTGAGCTTGAATGCTTCCATTAGCTCCCGCAATAGTATCCACATCAAGGTAAATGCTACCTCCAGATCCACCACCACCCGCACGGTTAGTGCTGTTGGTGCCTCCAGAAAAACCATTGGCTTCAATATTTCCATTTAGATTTAGTGTTCCTGTAAGAAGCATTCTTACAACACCCCCTCCAGATCCACCAATTCCGGCATTCCCGCTTCCTCCAGCTGAACCAAAGTGAGTGGGAGTTTTAGTAAATGTTTTATGTGTTCCTCCTGCTTGCGTTGTTCCAGCTCCACCGTCTCCGGCATTGGCTCCACCCCCAGCACCTGTTTGTGTTGCTGAAGCTCCAACTCCACCTCCATTTCCACTAACACAGACATTTGATCCATTCGCCCCTTTCCCAGTTAGATTCGCATCGGCGGTACATCCTTCTCCATTGGCAGAGATTTTTGATCCAGAATCAATGGTCACGTTGGCAGCTTGAAGATACGGGTAGTACCCATTCACTCTATCCCCCTGAAAAGTCAGTGTGGCATTGTTTGTTACGTGAATTGTCTTCCCTGAACAATTCCAGTAATCACCAAGAGCTGAAAAACCTGTTGTATTCCAGGTGGTGTTTGCATTGATGGTGATTGTTCCATCGGCCAGTCCATCTGAATCTCCTACATCACCGTCAATCACAGGACATGACTGTGGTGAAGCTGCATTGGTCAATGAAGACGGTCCTGCTGCAGAAAGTAATACTGCAAGCATGCTTGAAAATAAGAATCCAGAAATCCACCTGTGAGTGATTTTGGACCTAGCCCTAGCTATGTTTTTTGTTTTTGCCATACGATTTTTGGGAATTAGACTTTTTAAAATCTAATGATTATACCCTAATATCGTCTTTTTTTCAAGCCCCCAACAGGCTTAAATTTAGTGTGAATGGCAGTTCCCATGAATCCAAATTGTGCACGAAGTTCATTCTCAAGGTATCTGCCATATGAAAAATGCATGATTTGGGGCCAGTCACAGTGAAAAACAAAATACGGTGGTTTTGAGCTGACTTGTTCTACCGCTCGAATAGCAAATCGCCGTTTCCCCTTTTGGCCTTTCGGTGGATGTTTTGCCAATGTGGTGTCCAACCAAATATTTAAATCATCCTGAGTCACCTTCTTTGATCGTTCTTCGGAAATTTCAGAGGCCATTTCAAGAAGTCTGAAAAGGTTTTTTCGTTTTAAACCAGAAGTGAAAACAACAGGAGCCCAAGGCACATAAGCCATTTTTTTTCTGAGCAAGTAGATCATTTTATTTTCAGCTTCATCTCGCTCTTCTCCTTTGTATTCATCCATTTTGTTCACTGCCAGTATCAAACCTTTCATTTCTTGAAGAACGTATTCGCTTACATGACAGTCTTGATTTGTAATTCCTTCGCTTGTATCTAAAAGCAAAATACAGATATCTGCTTTGCTTACCGCTTGCATGGTACGAAGCACACTGTATTTCTCAATTCCCTTGTCGACTTTTCCTCGTCGTCTCACCCCTGCTGTATCAATCAGTGTGAATTTCATTCCATCATATTCAAATGGGATTTCAGTAGAGTCACGTGTTGTTCCAGGAACTTCAGAGGCAACCACCATTTTCTTTCCAAAAAGTCCATTGATCATTGTTGATTTACCGACATTGGGTCGACCTAAAAAGGCAATTTTGATTCGATCATCATCTGCCAATTCTGTTCGTCCTGTTTCAAACTCAAGTTTTTTAAGATGTTTTCCTAGCTCATGTTCAAGCTCATCAAACCCAGAGGAGTGAAGTGCTGTAACTGGAACAGGTTCACCAAAACCTAATTCATATAAATTGTATCTGGACTCCTCTAGAACAGGGTTATCACATTTATTAGCGATTAAGATCACCGGCTTCTTCGATTTTCTAAGTAGATCTGCGGCATGATAATCCTCAGCGGTTAGTCCATTCATTACGTCAACAACAAAAAAAATCACATCAGCGCCATCAATCGCCACGTGTGACTGCTCTTGGATATTTTCTTCAATATCCCCACCTACTTCAAGTTCCAACCCACCTGTGTCAACCAACATTACTTCATAGTCAGCCATCATCACCGTAGAATAAATTCGGTCTCGAGTGGTACCAGGAACATCAGATTCAATCGCGAGTCTTCTTCCCACCAATCGGTTGAAAAGAGTTGACTTCCCTACGTTGGGACGACCTACAATGGCAACAACAGCACTCATATTTCTAATATTACTCCGTTGAACCTAACAGATAAGAAGGCTAAGCTCAAGTGCGTCGCCGTAACAAAAAAACGCAGCATTGAGGAAATCAATACAATGATTGTCTCAACAGGTCTGAAAAGAATTGCTGAAAACCGTTTAGATGAAGCGGAAGAAAAGCTCCCTTTTTTGAATCCAAGCCTGGAAACACATTTTATTGGCAAGCTTCAATCAAGAAAAATCAAAAGGATTGTAGACCTATTTGATGTCATTCAGAGCTTAGAAAACCTAGAACAAGCTAGAGCGATTTCAGACTGTAAAAAGGAAATTGATGTTTATTTACAGGTAAACCTTAGCGGTCAGAAACAACGTTCAGGTTGCGATCCTTCTGAAGTTCCATTTCTCATCCAAGAGATAAAAAAACTTCCTTATCTGAACTTGATTGGAGTCATGGGAATGGCCTCACAATCCTCACAGCTAATCCGTGAAGAATTTAGAACGTTAAAGGCACTTCAGGGTGACTTAAGAGAATGTTCAATGGGAATGAGCTCAGATTTTTCTATTGCCATTGCTGAGGGAGCTACAATTTTAAGGTTAGGCACTTATTTATTTGAGCATGGCTTGCCCGATGGGGTTCAGATTGAGTAAAGTGTAGAAAATCACGCCTATGAAATTTATTAAAAAATTCTTTGTTGCAGCGAGCTTGTCTATCTTTTTAATGACGGCTCCAGCCTCAGCTTTGTTGCCTTCTATTTCAGAGGATGCAGAAGACTACTTAGATTTAGATGACGATGGAGAGGTTAGTGCTGCTGACTGTAAGGAATCTATTGATATTCTTGTTGAAGTGTTTGATAAAGAAGGTTTGTCTGAATACTTTGAAAGTGGAGAAGGTGAAGACGTTGAATCAATACTTGCTTGTGGAATCAAATCAGGGAATATCAAATTTTGGATGGTTCCTTATTATGTGACTTACATGTTAGAGTTTCTGATCGGACTAGCAGGATTGATCTCAGTCTTAATGATTATGGTTGGAGCTTATTTTTACATTGCAGGAGGTATTTCTGATGACAAAGAAAAAGGTAAAACCATCATTAAATACTCTTTGCTTGGTCTCATTGTGACCAGCCTGTCATGGATTGCCGTGAACTTTCTACTTCTACTTATCACCTCTTGATGAAAAAAACATTCAGTCGTTTCGTTAAAAAAACTTCTTCTCAGATCAATAGAATGAGAAAAACAATTAACGAGTTAAAAAAAGAGCAAGCGGCAGTAGAAACTAAAGCCAAAAAAGCACCACGAAAATCAAACAAGAAAGATGAAGTTGTGGTTCATTTTTCAATGGCAAGTGTGGCTAAAGCGACAATTGTTGTTATTGCTTTGGTTGTTTTGACAAATTTCCTTGGTGAAATTGCTGACATCATCGTAATACTTTTTGTCTCGATTCTTTTCTCTGCAGCTTTAGATCCTACGGTAGACACCTTGGAACGTTATCGAATACCTCGTTCCGTAAGTGTGATCGGTATTTTCATTCTGATGTTGGGACTGCTTGGCTTCTTCATATCACAGCTTATCCCCCTAGTTGCTTCACAAATCATTGAACTGGCACGTAATCTTGGAGACATCATTAACAACCTAGGTTCTGGTGAAAGTGATTTTATTTTTGCTGAAACTCTACAAGGACTCTTTAACGATGCCATTGGTTCGAACAACACTGATCTCATTCTTCAACAGCTAACAGAAAACTTAGAAGCCTTAGGAGCTCAACTTCAGTCTATTGCTGGAGACACTTTTGAAGTGATTAAATCTGTTTTCAATGGAGTGCTCAACTTCTTCCTGGTTTTGATTTTAACTTTCTTCTTGGTTGTAGATGAAAAAAGCGTAGATGAATTCTTCCTTTCACTCTTCCCTTCTAAGCATGGTTCATACATTGTTGAGAAAACAGAAGCAGTTAAGAAGAAAGTAGGGCAATGGTTACGAGGACAAGTGATCTTAATGTTCATTCTTTTTGCAGTGTCATGGGTTGTCTACACAATCTTAGGCTTAGATTACGCGCTAACCTTAGCCATGCTTGCTGGAATTGCTGAGCTTGTGCCTGTAGTCGGAGTCTTTATGGCAGCGATCCCCGCACTTCTTGTCGCCTTTAATCAATCTCCATGGCTTTTACTGTGGACTTTAATTGCGATCATTGTCATTCAACAGATTGAAGGAAATGTGCTAGTTCCCGTTGTAATGAAAAAAGTGATTGGACTCAGCCCTATCATTATCATCCTAGCAATGTTGGTTGGATTTAAGATTTTAGGAATTCTAGGTGCCATCATAGCCGTTCCTGTGGCAACCACCCTATCTATCTTTGTTCTCGATTACTCGGCGAAAAAAAAGTAAGGAACGTTCTGCAGCTGATTTCCATGTGTAGCTTCCTCTCGCTTTAGCTAAGCTCAATTTTCCTGTTCGAGCACGTAGGAATTCAGTCTTGAGTTCTTCATAATTTGAAACAAAATTAGCTCCTGAGTACAGTTCTCTGTGAACATCAATATCACTCAATATTACCGGACATTTAGCGTGTACAGCCTCTAAAGCAGGAAGATCAAAGCCTTCATACTCACTTATGGCAAGAAGTGCTTTTGCATTTCTTAGTAGCCACCATTTCTCAGCATTAGTGAAACTTTCAATGACTCTGAGATTTGGATAACTTTTAGCCTTCTTTGAAGAAAAGCGATGATCATTTGACTTTTTCCCTGCCCATACAAAATTTTCTTTAGGAAAGTCTGAAACTAAACGAAGGAAATTTTCAATTCCCTTTCTTGGGTCGTTGGGTGCAATGAAAAGCACAAAGTCTTTAGGTATTCCATTTACTTTGGAGGTTTTGCTGGCTCGTGCCCCTTCATAAGTCACCCGACGAGGCATGGTTCTAGGAATTTCTTGCTCCACCGTAAAGCTTGGACATAAAACACCATCTATATTTTTTAAAAGACGTCGAGTCGGGAATAAACCATGCCAGAGCTTAGACTTCCAAGACAGTGACCTAGGTGCATATTTAGGAACCATGTCATGAATCGTCATAACCACTGGAATTTCAGTTTTATAAAAAGGACGTCGATCAGGCAGCCAAATCAAATCAGGTTTTTTCTTGAAGTAGTTTGCAGCTAGTCTTGTAGTTTTGAGACTCGCCATCATATGAAATAAACTTGATGAAGCTTGAATAAACTCAATGTCTTCAAATTCCTGGTGCAGATGTTCAATTCGTTTACCATTTTGATAAAAAAAACTTAAACTGACCGAAGGTTCTTTTTTAAGTTCATTAATGATTTCACGTGTATACACGCTAACTCCACTGACCCTCTTATCAATTAAGGGACGACAGTCAACGGCGATGACGAGTGAAGGTGTCATGTACAAAAATCAAAGTAAACGACACAAGTAATGAGGCAATAACAACGGCAATATTGATTCGTGATTTATTTCTAGTTTCTACAATTTCAGTGCTGTGAAAGTCAGCAATGACATAACTTGAACCTGAATTTAGATTGTAGGTTTCAATTCGGCTTTCAATCGACTCCAACAGGCTGAGCACATGCGCTTCATCCTCTGTTTCAATCAAGAAAAGAAGGTTTTGTTTTTCTTGTCTGCGACCAGTGAATGGAACATCTAGATTGAAAGAGGGTTCAACCGTCCAACCCAAAACTAAATCAGAGAAATGCTCTGCGGCTCGTTGAAGCTCATAACTGGAGCTTTCATTTGGTAGGGGTTCTGCCGCTAAAGTCATATACAAAGAGCGTTGCGTCCTGGTTTCACTTAGGTTCGCTGTGTAGAAAAACGAAGCTAAAAGAGCACATAGTGTTAATAGACTCGTTCCAACAAGATATTTCTTAATTCTCAGTTTCATAAACTCAGCCTAGCATCTTCTGGTGGGCTTTCCAAGCACTCTCAATTGAGTGACGCAACTCTGATTTAAAACGAGAGGAATCAAAATGCTTCACAGAATCGTGCACTTCCATGGGTGCCCATTTTCGAGCTTCAAAACGCTGAATAGCCTCTTTGAGTGCTGCCACGCTTTGCTTGTCAAAATGTATCCCACCAATTCCATTTTTTACAGTTTCCAAGGCTCCTCCATTCCCATAGGCAATGACGGGGGTTCCACAGGCCATCGCTTCAAGGGGGACAATTCCAAAATCTTCTAACTGTGGGAATATCAAAGCTTTTGCTTTCTGATAGAGTTTTTCAAGTTCATCATCACTCACCTTCCCTAGGAACTCTACATTTGATCCTGCAATCTTTTTTAGTTTTTGAGTTTCAGGTCCAGTTCCTACAATTTTTAAAGTTTTATTCATCTCTGTGCATGCTTCAACAATCAAGTCAAAACGCTTGTAAGGAATAAGACGCCCCACAGCCAAGTAGTAGTCTTCCTTTTTTTTGTGCACGCTAAATCTCATTAAGTCTACAGGAGGGTGAATAACCTCAGCCCCTCTTCCATAATATTTATTAATCCGTTCAGCAACATAGTGTGAATTGGCAATGTAATGATCAACACGCTCTGCAGCGATTCGATCCCACAGTCTAATCTTGTGGATTAAAGGACGATAGATCCATTTTAGAAAGCGAAATTTCTTAAAGCCCTTTCTGTATCCATGAGAGTGATCCCACAAGTATCGTACGGGTGAATGGCAGTATGAAATGTGCAAGGTTCCCGGTTTTGTGATGATCCCCTTGGACGCCGAATGGTTAGAGCTAATGACAATGTCATATTCACTTAAATCCATGCGTTCAAACACCTTGGGCATGAAGGGGAAAAATAAGCGATGTGCTCGTCGTGCCCCTGGAATTAAAGATAGTTTTGACTCTCGCACATCAGCATCATCAAACAAAGGGCAAGCCTCTTTTCTGTAAAGGCTTGTATAGATGGGGGCATTAGGGAAAAGCTGATGCATTTCATAAATGACTCGTTCAGCTCCTGCATAAACGGTCAGCCAATCGCAGACTATGGCAATTTTTTTTTGATCAAGCACAGTTTGAATCTAAAGGTGATCCTACTGTGACACTGCAAGCTTAGCTTCGTCAACACTTGCATAAGTGCTCACAAGTTGTGTTAAACCTACTACCTGAAGAATGTCCACAATGTTTTCTCGAGCGGCAGCCACAACAACCTTACCTCCTGTTGCCGTCACCTTGCTGTACCAGTCCGTTAGGTAGCCAATTGATTTTGAGTTCATGTACTCAAGCCCAGCAAAGTCAAAAATAAGACTAAGGTTTTGTGGGTTAGCCTCAATGACGGCGTAAACCTCTTTAGCTTTTTCATCAACATTTGATTCGTCTAGTTGACCAACAATGTGAACCAATTTACCCATTCTTCCATCAGGAAGTCCGGCTAAGTCTTCGAAAGTGATTTGTACGTCTGTCATAGCGTGAATTTGTTTTATTGAAGGACTAAATGAGTCGGATCATTTGTCTGCGCAGAGGATACCGTGTCCTCTTCTTTTCGTAAATATTTTTTAACTCGGATACGAAGACCTCCAAGTTCGCTTTCTTCAAAGAAGATTTCATCCGTCCACTCCCCTACAATTTTAGGGAGACCACGACCTCTAAACCCAAGGTATTGATCTTGAACTACCTGCTGTCTTTCTTTGAAAAGGTTTTGCATCTGTTCAGGCGTCATTTTGTCTTGTCCGGTTCCTGTATCTTCAACCACCACTTCAAGTGATTTATTTGGAGTGCTAATTAACGTGACCTTGATTTTTTCTCCCGCTCGGCTTCCATGCTCAATCGCATTGTTACACAGTTCATCCACAACCGCTTGGAATCTGAATGCCCATCGTTCACTAAACCCTGTCATGTTCTTAGTTAGGTTCAAAACAAAATCACGAATCCCAGATAGAAAATAGGCTTGAGTTGGGATGTAGATTTCAATGTCTGTAATGGGCTCAGGCGCCTGCGTTGGAAGGTTTTCCATATATAGTTTTGAACTAAATCATGTAATTATAGCATCATTCTTGCGATTCAGCAAGTCCTGGGGGTGGTGCTTTGATTATAACAGTATTTGTTCTTGCACAGTAAAAGAAAACAGGTATAATCGCGGAGCTTTAAATACCAGTTCCGAGGCTGATCTTGTGGTCCTGCCCTATCAGGGAAAAAACAAGAAACGAAGTACTCGAGAGCGTTAACCCCAAGGAACATGTCAGATCAAAAGACTGTTATGAAAGAGATGCTTGCGAATGCAGTGCATTTCGGACACCGTAGTTCAAAATGGAACCCAAAGATGGCTTCCTACCTACATGGTAAGAAGAATGGAGTTCACATTTTTGACCTAAACAAGACCTACCGAGGACTTAACACCGCGTTAGAATTCCTTACAGCCGCTACAGCTGCAGGAAAAACCGTTCTTTTCGTAAGCACCAAGCAACAAGCTATGGGTGTGGTTAAAGAACACGCTGAAAAATGTGGAATGCCATATGTAACTAAGAAATGGATTCCAGGTCTCCTTACTAACTTCAAGACCGTTCGAAATCGAGTTCGATACATGTTGAAACTTAAAGAAGATCAAGAATCTGGAGAATTTGAAAAATTCACAAAAAAAGAAGCGCTTAACTTCACTAAAACGATTGCTAAGCTTGAACTTGCATTGGGTGGGGTGGCAAACCTAGAAAAAACACCAGACATCGTATTTGTACTTGATGTTTGTCGAGATAAAATTGCAGTTAAGGAGGCTAAAAAGATTGGAGCTACTGTAGTTGCTGTTGTTGATTCAAACGGATCTCCAGAAGGAGTGGATTATGTAATCCCTGGTAACGATGATGCGCTCAAATCAATCACTTACCTTATGAATGCCGTTGGAGAAGCTGTTCTAACAGGAGCAAAGAAAGCTAAAAAATAGTTCCTAACCCACGCCACCATGGAGGAAACTACACCAACGATTCAAACTGATCAGAATTCACAGGTTGAATCCCCTGCTCCAAAGGAAGCAGCTCCCGTTCAACCCACAGGAGACATCCAGGCAGTTATTGCCTACATCCCTTTTCTCTTCATTGTCGCGGCTCTGCAACGACTTGATGATGAAACACTCATGTTCCATGCAAAAAATGGAGCAGGACTAACACTTCTCTTCATTGTAGCCACCTTCGTAAGTGCTTGGCTACATGTGCTCACTGGATCACTACTCATGCTTGTGTATCTGGTCCCTAGCATCCTTGGAGCCTTCCATGGCTGGAAGAATGAAAAATGGAGCATCCCAGGCATTAGTTCTTGGGCTCAAAACATTCCCATGGAGAAATGGTTCAGAGAAAAGCATGAAGAGAATGTAAAGGAATCAGAAGACACACCAGCCCCATCACCAGTAGTAGAAGCTCCTACTATTGAGCCTCTCCCTTCAACTGAAGGCCCCATTGAAAATAACAATCAACCTAATACACCCAACTCATGACTATTACATTAGAACAAATCAAATCACTCCGAGATAAAACTGGAGTTTCAGCTACTGCTTGTAAAAAGGCCCTTACTGAGGCTGGAGGAAACGAAGAACAAGCACTAGAACTCCTTCGTAAAAAAGGAGCAGCAAAAGCAGCTGAACGAGCAGATCGAGCAACAGCACATGGAGTTGTTTCTGTGGCTAAAGAAGGATCTAAAGTAGCGATTCTTGCTCTTGGATGTGAAACTGACTTTGTTGCTAAAAATGATGACTTTATTGCTCATGTTGATCGTCTAGCTGGACTTGTATTGGCTGGAGGTGAAGCAACAGATCTATCTTCTGAAATCGCTGATCTTAACATCCAAATGGGTGAAAAGATTGAGGTTAAAGGACAGCGTGTTCTTGAATCTGCAACCGTTGGAACTTACATTCATCTGAATAAAAAGATTGGAGTAGCAATCGCAATCGATGGATCGGATGAAGAAACAGCAAATGACATTTGTATGCATATTGCAGCAATGAGTCCTGCCGTGGTTTCACCAACTGAAATTAGCGATGAACTTGTAGCCAAAGAAAAAGAAATCTGGACAGAGCAACTTAAAGCAGAAGGAAAGCCAGAAAACATCATGGACAACATCCTTGCTGGTAAGGAAAAGAAATTCCGAGAAGAAAGTGCACTACTTTCACAACCTTTCGTAAAGAACCCAGAACAAAAGATCGAAGATCTACTATCTGGTGCAAATGTATTGGAATTCGTTCGATTCTCAGTGTAGGTTATAGACCTATGTGGAACAGCATTACTCAGGCCATTGAAGCGATTCAGAAAGGACAACTTGTAATAGTTGTGGATGATGAGGATCGTGAAAATGAAGGAGACCTAGTCATGGCTGCCGAACTTGCAACTCCCGAGACCGTGAACTTCATGATGAAAGAAGGGCGCGGTCTCATTTGCGTTCCAGTTAGTGAGGACATTGCTGAGCGACTTGATTTAATTGAAATGAGTCAGGTTAATACTGAGTCTCACCAATGCAACTTTACTGTTTCAGTGGATTACAAAATTGGCACAAGTACGGGAATATCTGCCTCAGATCGATGTAAAACCATTAATGCAATAGCGGATCCCAAAACAAAAAAACATGATTTCGCCAGGCCGGGGCACATCTTCCCTCTCAAGGCTAAGAAAGGAGGTGTGCTCGTACGAACAGGACATACTGAAGCGGCTGTGGATCTTGCTCGCTTAGCCGGTTTGGCTTCAGCTGGAGTGATCTGTGAAATTGTCAAAGAGGATGGAGAAATGGCCCGAAGAGATGACCTATTTGAGTACGCAAAAAAACACAATTTGCCTATCATCACGATTAAGGATCTCATTGCTTATCGAAGAAAAATAGAAAATTTAGTTCATCGTGAGGTAGAAACTCTTTTGGATACTGAGTTTGGAACCTTCAAAATGATTGCTTATCGTAATGATATTGATGATCGGACTCATATTGTTTTAGCAAAAGGAGAGATCGAAGGAAAAGATAATGTTTTAGTAAGAGCACATTCTGAATGTATGACGGGAGATGTTTTCCACTCTATTCATTGTGATTGTCACCCTCAACTTGAATCAGCAATGAAAATGATTGCAGAAGAGGGTGAAGGTGTAATTCTATACATGAGACAAGAAGGAAGAGGTATCGGATTGATCAATAAGCTAAAAGCTTACAAGCTTCAACGAGATGAGGGGTTAGACACTGTAGAAGCCAATCAACGCTTAGGGTTTAAGGCCGACTTACGTGAATACGGCATTGGAGCTCAAATGCTACGCGATTTAGGCCTCAGCAATATTCGGCTTTTAACAAACAATCCACAAAAAATTATTGGCTTGGAGGGTTATGGACTTCACGTTGTGGATCGGGTTCAGCTTGAACAAGTTCCACATGAACGAACAAGAACTTACCTTAAAACAAAGAAAGACAAGATGGGTCACCTCTTGAAACATGTCTAAGTCCCCCACTCCAGCCTGGCACATGAGACGTGCCTTAAGACTTGCAGAAAAGGGACGTGGTTTTGTTCTGCCAAACCCCATGGTCGGAGCGATTTTAGTTAAGGATGGGGAACGAATTGGCGAAGGCTATCATAAAAAATATGGAAGTGCTCATGCTGAGGTGAATGCGATTAACTCTTGTGAGGTTTCAACTGAAGGATCCACGCTCTATGTCACTCTTGAGCCCTGTTCTCATCACGGGAACACTCCCCCTTGTGTGGATGCAATCATTGAAGCAGGAATAAAAAAAGTAATTATTGCTTCAAAAGATCCTAGCCGAAATGGAGTTGAAGCCTTGAAAGAAGCTGGAATTGAAGTTGAGTCTGGCATCTTAGAAGAAGAAGCACGCAAATTAAATAAAGAGTTTTTTTGTTTCCACAAAAAAAAACGCCCCTATGTCACGCTTAAGGCAGCTCTCAGCTTAGATGGAAAACTTACTAAAGAAGAAGGAGTTCAGACCAAAATTACAGGTGATTTATCACAAAGATTAACTCATGTTTTACGGCATGAGCATCATGCGATTTTAATTGGTGCTGGTACTGCATTGATTGATGATCCACACTTAGGAGTTCGTAAAATTGAGGGTAGAGACCCATTACGAATTATTTTAAAAGGAGAGCGAGAATTGCCTTCAAATTTAAAAATTTTTAGAGATGAAAATCATCTCATCTTTGAGAGAGAAGATATTAAAGAGGTTTTGAAAGCTCTACATGAGAAGGGTGTGAGATCAGTGCTTGTTGAAGGAGGAGCTGAGGTGCTCAGCTCATTTATTGAGGCTGAGTTATGGGATGAGGCAAAATTTTTTTACGGCCCTAAGCTAATTGGAGATCAAGGGCTCTCCTTTTATAAAAATATTGAGAATCATGGTGTCAAAATCAGAAATGTGCGACAATGTGGGCCAGACCTACTTGTCACCATTACGCCATGGGATTCGGATCTTTCTTAACGTACATCTTTCGTAGAATTTTTTTTCCAAAGAGTCTCAAGACCATGGAGTGGACGATGTTACGTTTGTTGAACAAAGATAGAAGAAAACACGGTTTACGACCTCTATTCATGCAGGATGATCTAAGGCAAACCGCACGAAAACACAGCCGTGACATGGCACGAAAAGATTACTTTGATCATACGAACTTGATGGGTCAGTCACATGCTGATCGCTATCTTGAAGATGGGATTTCAGATGTTGTTTCTGGAGAAAATTTAGCTAAAATTGGAGGTTATTCACATCCTGTTCATCGAGCTGAAATCGGGCTTATGAATAGTCCAGGTCATCGAGCAAATATTCTTAATAAAGAATACAATTGTGTCGGAATTGGAGTCCACAAATCAGAAGAAAAAGTCTATTACTACACACAAAACTTTGCGAAAAGAAAACTCATCTTCACTCGTTCAATCAAAGAAAAAATTCGACGACGAACAGGATTGAAACTCAGATTCAAACCTGTTGGCTCCTTAACTATAGGCGTTTACAGGATCAAAGAGGGAAAACACATTATTAAAGAAAAAGGCTTCCCCATTGAGGCTAGAAATGAAATTAAATTAACTTTCCCAAGACGAGGTCGTTTTACTGTAGAAATCTTTACCGGCACTAAAAAGAAACAGAAATTAAGTCTATCAAACAAGTTTGATGTTAAAGTGACCGAGGGATGGTTCGGCTAAGCTTGTGAAGGCCTAAGTACGAAATTCCTGCAATTGGAATGATAAGAGAAAGCTCAATGATTAAACTTGGGTAGTTCAAGATTTGAAGTAGGCAAACAAGTAGCCCCATGAGAAATAAATGATGCAAGGTCCATTTGATTTCTTTCAAGAACAGATCCTGAATTTTTAAGTTCAAACGCTTGGCTAAAATCCACAATAAAAGTCCTGCATTTAAACTAGCTCCAATTATTGCTGCTAAGGCCAGAGACCAAACAGGAAGCCCATAAATTAGAACCATAACCAAACTAAGCAGTATCTGGGTTAAACCAGATATAAAAACAATCACTACAGGCGTTTTTGTATCCTTAAGTGCGTAAAATGCACGAGCAAGTAAAGGAACAAGACTTTGTCCTAAAGCAGCCCAAACAAAAACTCCTAAAACACCTGCCGTTCGTGCTACAGCAGTTTCCTCAAAGGAACCTCGCATTAACAAGAGTTCAACAATTTCATTTCGAAGAAGGAAGAGCCCTAGAATTGCAGGAAGAACCCAGAATAGAATAGCATTGAGTGAATTCTTCACTGTCTCTTTAAATTTCTCTGGAGCATCATCAAATTCTGACAATGAAGAAAAAACAGCAATAGAGACTGAGACAGCCACTACACTATGAGGAAGGCTCTGTAAGTTCAAAGCGTAATTATAAACAGACAGACTCCCTACAGCTAAAAGTGAAGCGAGCAAGGTATCTACCACCACTGTCATTTGAATAAATCCAATCCCAAAAAGCCTAGGGATAGTAAGTCTTATAAAATCCTTAATATCTTTAGTTTTAAAATCCCAAAGCCACCTATACTTGAATGGTGTTGAAATAACACTGGGACACTGTACTAAAAAGTGAAGAACTGCCCCTAAAACAACGGCCCAGGTTAATGCATAAACCCCATACTCTCTTCCAAAAAAATAAGCCCCTAGAATTAGGCTTAAATTGTAGACAATCGGTGCTAGAGCAATCCCCCAAAAGCTTTTATGAGAGTTTTCAATCCCTTGAAAGATACTACTTAAACCTAAAAAGAAGGGGGAGAGCAGCATTACACGAGTTAAGGAGGTGGTTTGAACCTGTAGTGATTCTGAGAAGCCTGGCGTGAGCAAAGGAACAAAGTAGGGAGCAAGCAAGTACATAAGTGCTGACACCAAGACCAAAAGAACAAGAACAAGATGAATTACCTTGCTCGCAAATTCTGAAGCACCTTTCTGTGACTTCTTTTTTAATTGAGTGTAAATAGGCACAAAGGCGGCAGACATAGCCCCTGCAACCAAAAAAGTATAAATCAGATCAGGGATTCTAAATGCTGCAAAATATGAATCTAAAGCATAAAGCCCTTCAGACTCTCCTGCTCCAAAAACATAAGCAATCACCATATCACGAATAACTCCAAGTATTTTGCTTAATAAAGCAGCTCCTGCCAAAAGTACGGCTCCAAAACTTAGTGATTTGAATCTATTCTTCATGTCTTCATTCTAAACAGGTTGGGAGACCTTGGCAACAGAAGGAAAATGTGATAGAATGACAAGATGATAAAACTGAGTCAAATCTTCAATATTGGAAAAAAAGAGTGGCCACGAGTTACGGTTGCTTGGAGCATGATGTTTTTGGTGCGTTTTGGCTTTATCGTTGGTTGGAGTGTTCTGATTGCAACTTTTTTAAGTAAAGTAGGTATCAACCTACTTCCTGTGCTCTTCTTAGTGAATGCCATGATGGTAATGCTCGGAACGGCTTTTTTTAGAAACTGGGTTCGACGAGTTCAACGAGAACTATTGATTAGTTTTACAGTTCTAATGGCAGCTGCCACGCTATTAAGTTCCGTTTTATTTATTCATAGCAACACATTTCTCTTTTTCTCACTTTTGGTGATTGTAGAGTCTGTGTTTCTTGCTCAGTTAAATATTCTTATATCGCTCTTTAATGAAGATTTATTTACACCTTTAGAAAGTCAGAGAACCTTCCCTGTTATTGAGTCTGCAGAAACTTTAGGTGCGATTGCTGGTGGTTTGGTTCTTAGCTTTTTTGCTGAAGTGGTTCCAGCCTATAAATTCATACTTATTTGGGTGATTTCACTACTCTTAATCCTCCCAATTGTCTTCTTTTTTAATCCCAAAACCTTAGATGTACCTAAGCTAGTTGGAGTCAAAGCAAAAACTGAAGCACCTAGAAGGAAATTTAAAGACAATTTCAAGGCTCTTAAAAGAGTACCCTTTCTAAAGGGGATGATGCTTTTAGTTTTACTCCATTGGGGGATCATGAACATGGTTGAATTTCAGTATACAAAAGCAATTCAACAGGAAGTTTATTCTGTTCAGGAAGAAACACTCATAACGGTTGACGATGAACATGGCATTGTATTGGCCAGCGATGGCTTCACTGAGGAACAAAACAAAGTCTTTGAGCATCAACTCACTAAAAAACTAGGTACCCTGCATGCTTTATTCAATGCTGCGGCTTTAGTATTTCAGCTCATTGTTGCTAGTCGGCTCATTCAAGCTTTAGGAATCGTGCCTAGCTTGCTGATTCATCCGATTGTAACTTTATTGAATTTAGTTGGCTTAACATTGAAGTTCAACTTCAATACCGCGGTACTGTCACGTGGGGGCTATGAAATAACAGGACTACTCTTTAAAAACAGCTATGACTCAAGCTACTACTCCATTCCTCATAAAATGCGTGACGAGGTCAAAGAGCTAATGCAAGGAATTGTCAAACCTCTTGGAGCAATTTTAGGAACCATCGCCATCATTCTTGTAGCTTTGAATTTTGACGGCGTTTACGAGACAGCAATTATGAACGCAATACTCGTTATGGCTGCAATTTCAATGAGTGTCGTCACATATAAGATGATCCGAAAATATACCTTGATGTCCGAGCACAACCTGACAAAGAAAATGGATCTTCCTACACGTTTGAATGCCATTGAAATTCTAGCTCAAAATGGTCATAAGAAATTCACCCCATCTTTGCTTAAAATATTAAAACGCGAATCAGAACCAGAGATTGTGAAGGTCTCTATTCTAAACACTCTTGGTGAACGACAAGATCCCGAAAGCATTAATGCAATTTTAGATATGATGGAAGAAGGAAGTGACTCACTTCGTTTAGCTTCTGTAGAAGCATTACGTGCTTTCACTGAGGAAGAGAAACTCATGTCACAATCTTTTACAGCTCATCGAATCATTTCCAGCTTTAAACGAGCGTTAGAAAATGAGAAGAATGAAACAATCCGTGAAAAACTTGTGCAGTGTTTTCATGAGTTTTCACCTCAAGGACTCACTGATTTCCTACTAACCAAGATTAAAGAAAAAGCTCCACATCGAGATGCCTACATACGAATGTTAAGACTCTTTGATGATCCAAATTTAAAATACTATTTGGAACCTTTTCTAAAGGATAGAAATGCAAAAGTACGTGGAGCAACCATTATTGCATTATGGCAATTTAAAAGTTTACAGACTGAACTCAAACATTATTTAAGACAAATGTTAGATAATCCCAAAGAAGCGACACAGATCATTGCCATTAAAACATGTGGAGAGGTTCAATTCAGAGCATCAATCCCCTTTATGAAGCACGCATTAAAATCTAAAAACGTGGATATGGTGGATGCCGCCTTAATCTCATTAGGTCAACTTGGCGAAGAAAGCATTATTCCGCTTATTGTAGAGAGATTCTTTGATGTGAGGCATGCATGGCACAGTCAAATTGAGTCAGTAATCAAACGATTTTCAAAACATTTTGAAGACCGTTTACGACACGAGATGAATCACAATGTATCTAAACAAATTTCAGATATAATTTCTGAATACAGTCATGTGAATGAAATGGATAAACACACTTTAAAGACACTGCGTAAGCTTTATCATAAGCTCCATGCTCATCACGAAGCTCATCAAATCAAATTGGCGCTTGATTCAGATAAGAAACAGTAAATATAATGGAGGCAATGTCGCCTTCACGCCACTCCATTCTCAGATCAATTCTTCTTTGGACACTCATTGCCGGAGTGTTTTCTTATGGAGTAGCTTTTGCCCTAAGTTTTGCAACGGATGACTTAAGAATTCAGCTAGCTAGTGGAATTGGAATCATGGTGATCTCCTCATTTCTGATTATTTACACTAAGCTGACTCGTCCAATAAAAAAAGTAATCTTAGAGATGAAGGCACTTTTGACGGGCAAAACTTATCGGCGAATCATGACAAAAAGGAAGGATGAACTAGGAGTACTTGCTCACTTCTTTAATGAAGTTACTCGAAATTTAGAAAACATTTCATCCGATGTTAAGCAGCATGAAGAGCTAAAGAAAGAAGTGGATCTAGCCCAAAGTATTCAACGTGATCTTCTCCCCAAAACAACGCCAAACATATCTGGTCTAGAAATTGCAGCCAAAACAAGACCTGCTTCAGAAATTGGTGGAGATGCCTATAACTTCTATGAAAGAGATGGACGACACTTCATGTACATCGGAGATTCAACAGGACATGGTGTGCCTGCAGGGCTTATCATGATTATGGTAGATGTTCTGATGGACACCTTCATTGAAATCACTGATACGCTCACTGACATGCTGACGCAAATCAATCGTTTTTTGAAACCGAATTTACGTCCAACAATGTTCATGACCATCATTCTATTAGAGTGGCTACCAAGTAAGAAGCAGTTCAACTGGGTGGGAGCAGGTCATGAGTATCTCATTCACGTTAAGCCCAAAACAGACACCATCAATAGCATTGCGGCGGGTGGTATAGCTTTGGGTATGCTTGAAGACAACCGTCCACTAACTAAAGAACAATCACTACAATTAGAAGAAGGTGATTTTCTTATCCTCTTCACTGATGGGATTACTGAAGCTAAAAACGTAACTGGTGAGATTTATGGAATGAAACGTTTAGAAGAGTTGATTCGACTTCACACCAAAGAAGACACCAGTGCCTCTGAAGTCTTTGATAGAGTGGCTGTTGACGTTAGTCGATTCATGGAAGGACATAAACAAGAAGACGACATGACCTTAATCGTTTTTAAGTGCCTCAGTGATTCAGAAACTCAGGAAGTATCCGCGGCTCAAGTAAGTACGGCACCTGCTTAATCAAGTCTAAGTCTTCCAAACTGTATTTACCATAGTACAGATCCTTAATATCACCTCCGTGAGCGACAAAATCTTTAATTTCTAGGTAGCCGCGAAGGTAAACCAGCTCTTTTGTGAAAGCACCTGGTTTTGATGTGTCTTCTAAGCCACGTTTAACCTTTAAGGTAGTTTGAAAGGCTCGATTAACATTCATTCCTAACTTTTGGCAGTAGTCAAAGGTTTCAGCGAAGCTGTGTCTCATGGCAAAATCCACCACAAAGACCAAGGCCGAAGTTCTGTAGTTCTTTTCATTATCAATGGTAGAAACCTGTTCTTGATTCCAAATAGCCAATCCCTCTTGAGTTTGAAGATAATCTGCAAATCCCCTATTGAACAACGCATAATTTTGAGCTTTACCATTTTCAGCCGTAAGGATGTGAGTTTCAATTTCATGAGCAATAACCATTCTCAAACGGTTCTTACTAAATTTCACCTTTTCACGCATAAAAAGAACATTCCTTTTACCCGCCATAACAACCGCAACCATATCTTTTTTAAGTTTCACCTTCCATTGATCCAAGCCATACCGCCTAAACACATCTTCAAACTCATAGATGATTTGGTCTGTGTCTAATTTTTCTTGAGGAAGAAATTTCTTTGGCTTTAGATTCAGCTTCTCCTGAGCTCTCTCTTTTAATTTCTTGGTGGGTTCTCCAAACAAATCAATACTTGCCTTTGTAAAATGAGCCGTTCCTCTCATCTCTAGAAGATGAATCTTTTTTTCAATTTCTTCAATTTTTTTTCTAAAGAGCTGACTCAAGGCTTCTTCTCCTTCAATTTCTCTTCTAAGTTTTCTCAACTTCTCCTTCAGATGAAGTGGGTCAAACATCAATTCAGGGTACTCAAATTGAGGATTATAGCTGTGATCGTGGTGAAATTTATTCTTTTCTTCCGCCAGGTTTACAGGCTTCAAATGATAGAGTAGCTTGATCTGTCTATCGATAGATATGATATCTAAATCTATCTGTTTAAAGTTACTTATTTTTCTATCCGTATTCGATAAGCTTTCTTTAGGTTTTGTAAATTGAGGCAGCTTCCCAGGAGCTTCCTTGCCTTTAGATGGATCAATGAGGAAGTTACTTAAATCTCGTCGTCCCAAAACCATATCAAAATTCTTACCAGACAAGTCTTCCACACGCGCCAAAGTTTGAATTCTGCTGTCCGCAAGATTGAATTTAATCTTTACTGAGTCACCTTCATCATCTGGCAAAGCAAGACCCACCTCTTCCGTTAAAGAGCGATCAATAATACTTCGTTCCAATAAGGGGTTAATAGAGGCCCAAACAATTCTAGAACCTCCATCACCAAAAATAGTCACCTTTTCGAGACTCCCTATCACCTCCTTCCCTGTTACTTTTTTCACGTCTTTCTCAATTTTATTTCCAAACATATCTTGAGCAATACGTACTCCTTTTTCTGGCGTAGTGACTTTCACCCCTTTAATACGTTCCAAACGCTTCCTCAAAGGTGCTAAGTTTGCAATTTGAACAGCCAATCCTGCTCGTGCATTAATCTCAAGCAAAACTGGGCCTACATTTTTATCTAAAACAATATCTACCGCTAAATATCCCAAGTTACTGATCAATTGAACTTTTGAAGCAATTTGAAGCATTTCATCCCAATATGGAATTTTAAGCCCTCGAATCTCTCCCACTTCAGGAACCTCATCAATAATCTTCCCCTTATAAACAATATGCGTTGCCGTTCCACGCGCAATATCAATCCCTACTCCTAATGCCCCCTGGTGAATATTAGCCTTTCCATCCGATTCTCGGGTAGGAAGACGGAGCATCGCCATCACAGGAATTAAATTGTGAACCACAATTCGTATATCTGGGAGCCCCTTGTATGAAAATTTAGCCAAGGCATCATCACAAACAATACGTTGCTCAAAAAAGGCCGTATCTGTTGTTCCAGAAAGGCTGAAACGCCCCTCTAGAATATCCCCAATGTGCTCATTAAATTCATCCTGAGTCATCAATGAACCACTTGCCTTTTCATACATGCCGTTTTTCCGACCAATGATGGGGATAATACCTTCCCCACCAAAACCCATATTTGGCTTAAGTACAAAAGAGCTGGGCAAGGAGGAAAAATCAAATTTCTCTAGCTCCTCTTGATTTCTGATTACTGCAAAAAGCCGTGGAACGGGCACATCACGAGCAGAAAGGAAGTGTTTAGATTTGATTTTGTCATCTGCCAACCTTACCGCCTTTTTCTTATTATAAGGCCGCACATACAAAAGATTTCGTGCATTGATCCCCAGGATCCCGAAATTAGGTAAAATTCCCATTACTCTTCAGCGTGACGAATAATTTCTCTAAAGCGTACGTATTCCATAAGTCTGAGTCCGGCCCATCGAGCCATAACAACGTTTGCCAAGAGGAAAAGTAAAATCACTTCTGGATGTCCAAGTACAACAACTTTAAGCCAACTCCATTCGGCTACAAAGTAACAAAGTATGGCAACCAAGACAGCCTCACCCACAAGAGTCAAGGCACGTCTTAAACCTTTACCACTTTGAATACTAATGAATTTTTCAACCATTGTACTCATAATGAGCATGGGGAAAACAGCAATTCCAACAACCGTTGAGATATCCAGGAAGGCCCCAACAAAAAGTAAAAGTAAAATCGTTAAACTTACAATAGTTAAAAGAATGGCCATTCTGGGTATATAGAGTAGCCGATATTGACGTAAAAAGAGACGAGTGAGCGTACCAATAGTAAGGATAGCTATCAGAATAATCAGTCCATAACTCAAGTCCAAAGCGATAAAGGACAGGGCTAGAATTGAAGGAGTGTAAACTCCAAGCGTAGCCAAGCCAACCACTTGCTTCATAAATGCAACAACGGTAACAATAACCGGCAACATCAGAACCAAACGGATTGTGTTACTTGGGACCCCTCTATCAATCATCGTATTCACCAAAAAACTGAGTACATTCCAAGGGCGCAATTGTAATTTAGAATCAACCTCCACATATTGCATTTCACGACTTTCAAGCAGTTCTAGATAATCTTCCGCACCCGCTGATTCCAAAATCACCCAAACTGACTCTGGGCGAGTCAGAATAATATGCTCAGGATTGATACTTTGATAAACCCCACGAGCAATGTTTTCCAATGAACCAAAGTCAGCATCTGAGATGAAAACTATTGATTTATCATTGAAAAAAGTTTCATCAGAAAGACTCCCTTGAAGCTGTGAAAATAAAGTGAGCCCTGTACTTCCCTTTGTCCAAACCAAAAAAGTAGAAGCTTCCTCAAGAGCACTTAGATTTTCGATCACTCGAGTCTGGAGCTGCTCTTCAGCTAAAAACTCTGATTGAGCATCATAAGATTCAATAAGGTTCACTAAGACGTTCTGATCACGAGCTGAATCTACAAAGCTATGAATTTGATCCTGACGTTCGTTAACGTTCGTGATCAAGGTGATGCTTCGTTCATAAACTAAAAGCTCATGAATAACTGAGGATTGCGCACCTTCAGAATCTCGAACCACCAAAGTCACTTCATATTCACCCGCTTCAGCGTAGGTATGAACGACCTCAACACCCTGCTCTCGATTCCCATCCCCATAAAACCATTCATAACTCACTACTGATTCATCAATCAAATCAGCAAATTCAGAACTCGAGGCGTCAAAAATGATCTTCTTATTCACCTCAATGCTTTCATCGGCAGAAATTACGGCTGTGATCTCTGGAGTGTCTTCCGTCAGCTCAACTTCAGGATCTTCTGTTCCTGGTAGAGAAAAGGCCAGTGCTTGAGCAGCAATTAATGTACTTAAGGTGAGTGCGGCGAGGAATCTTTTTAACATACTCCGATCTTAGCACCCCTTGAGAAAAAACCCAAAATATGATACTATTTATAGATAAATAAAAATAAAACCTCCACGGTATGGCACAAACTAGCTTTTCAAAGCTCATCAAAGGGGCGCGACCACTCATGGTTGCTGCACTTGCTGTTGCGGTACTTAGCAATCCATTTTCTTCGGATGCTGAGCTTCAAAGCAACACAAATGCTAGTGTTTTACTAGCACATAGCAGCATTGCTGGACTCTCAACTCAGGTTGAACTTGAGGGAACTCCCTTGTCTCAACTTGAGATTTTAATTGAAACCCCAGGACAAAAAGAACTCATTCTTCAAGTCACTACTGACGATGAAGGCCGTGCCAGCCTTTTGATCGATAGTGCTCATGTGGATACTGCAGGTGATTACCATGTCTCCGTAAGACACGCTGGGAAAGATGAATCTTACTCTGCAGGAGAATCTTTTGAGGTTTACCCAGGTACCGTTTCAGATTCAAAATCAAGCATTAGCGTAAGTAAAAATACGGCAATGGCAGGAGAAACACTGGAACTTACCGTTGCACTGAAAGATGAACTGCTCAACCCATTGGAAGGGCATATTGTAAAAATGATTGCGAGCGATTCGAATGTAGAAGTTTACTCTCCCGAATTCGCTACGAATGAGAAGGGGGAAATTCGATTCTATGCTTTGACCAATTCTATTGGTGAAGATTACCTTGTTGAATTCGCCGCTATGGACACAAGCAGCAATACAACACTTAGGGCACGACCCAAAATTGCGGTCATTGGTGAAGCTGAACACCTTGACCAAGGTGGATTTAGCGACACATTCAGCTCTGTGATTCTTTCTTCTGAGGCAGGTCCACTTGACCACTTTAATATTGAACTAGAGGGAGAAGAGGATGCCACCGTCGTAGTGGGTGATGAACTCAATGTGATCGTAACGGCAATGGATGAAGACAAGAATACAGTGACTGACTACACAGGGAGCATTAGATTCTCATCTTCAGACGGAAGCGCCTCGCTTCCAAATGATTACACCTACCTAGCGGAAGACGCCGGAAGTCACGAATTCAGCCTTTCGGTCAAGTTCGTAACACCCGGAACTCAAACTATTTCAGTGAATGACACGGATCAATTCACTATTGAAGGAGAATTTGAAGTCGAAGTCGTAACGGATGAAGAGTCAGGTGTTGAATACGACAGCGATTTTGAAGACGATGATTTTGATAGAGATGGTGACTTTACACTTATCAGCCCCGCCTCAGGCAGCTATTCAGAAGATGCTATCGAAGTTCAAGGAAGCGCACAGTATGGATACAGTGCAATCATTTATCTTGATGATGAAGAAGCTGGACGAACAGAAGTCGATTTCGATAATAGCTTTAGCTATACCGTTTCAAATCTTGATGATGGCACTTACAGAGTTCACGCAGAAATTGTTGAACTGGGTGATGGCGAAGAAGGCGAAGAAGAAATTTTAGAAGTACTAGAAACTTCTGATCCTGAAACGGTAACGATTGACACAGAAGCACCAGAACTTGTTGCTATTGAGTCTGATCCTGAAGGTGAAGTTGAAACAGAAAGTGATGTTGAAATCACCGTTCTTTCAGAGGGCGGAATTGAAAATGTTAGCCTTCTCTTTGAAGATGAAATCTATGAACTCACAGAGACAAACACTTCTGGGAAGTACACCACGACTATTCCTATGCCTTCAGAAGAAGGAAGCTATGGCGTTGACGTCATCCTTACTGATTCACTTGGGAATGACGTTCAATACCGAGATCAACTCACGCTTTCTGTAGTAGTAAGCACCAGTGAAGAAACAGATGAAACTCCTGACGAAGAGCAAGACAAGGAAGAAATTCCTGCTGAGCCAAGTCTTGGGCAGGTAGAAGGCGTCACGACTACAGGTGATGAAGAAACCGTCATTGTGAGCTGGGAGGCTCCGGAAAGCACTCACCCTATTGTTAAATACATCGTTTATTACGGGCCTTCAGCTGACGCCCTCTTCGCCAGCTCAGAAACTTTTGACGGCTCTACCAGCTGGAAGATCACAAACCTTCCTGGCGAAGAAGTATACTACTTTGCTGTCGCCGCTGTAGACATTCAAGATAACGAAGGAGAAATGAGTGAAGCTGTGATTGGAATCCCTCTAAAGAAAGAAACAAAAGACTTTACACTTGAAGAGCGCCCTGATTTTGAAGAGAAACCAATGCTAGAAGAACTCCCCCCTTCAAACCCAGAAACAGGAGCAGGGACAGGTCTACTACTTGCAGTGAGTGGAATTGGAGCCGCAGCCTTTGCACGACGACGGCGCTAATCTTCTCCTAAGAACGAAACTTTGATAGACTCCTGGGGATTAACCTCCTCAGGATGTCTTTTTTTCACCAGACCATCAACATTCTTGCTGACTTACTCTCAGCTTTAATTGTAATTAGAGTTTTAATGTCTTGGTTTGTTCAAAATCCTCAGAGGCATCGGCTCGCTCGCTTCATCATTGATACGACCGACCCTATCATTAAACCTATCCGACGAGCGCTTCCACGAACAGGGATGCTTGATCTAGCTCCTCTTGTGGCATTAATCGCCCTTGAGCTGATTCGCTCGCTACTCAACAGCATACTATGATTCATATTTACGACAGCCTTCAGTCTAAAAAAGTTCCTTTTGATAAGCAGCCCGGTGAAACTGTGAATATGTATGTGTGTGGCCCTACGGTTTATGACAATGGACATCTTGGGCATGGTCGTAGCGCGGTTGCTTTTGACATAGCTCGACGATTCTTTTTATTTTCCGGCTATGATGTGAATTTTGTGTTCAACTACACTGACATTGATGACAAAATGATCAATCGAGCCAAAAAAGAAGGGATCACGGTTGCTGAACTAGCAGATCGGATCTCTCCTTTGTATGATGAGGACTACGCCGCATTGGGGGTTATGAAGCCAAGTAAAAATCCACGAGCAACAGAGTACATTCAAGAGATGATCGACATCATTAAAGAGTTGGATGAAAAAGGGCATACTTATGTTTTAGAAGACGGTGTTTATTACGACATCACCACTTTTGCTGACTATGGGAAACTTTCTCACCAAAAACTAGACGAATTGAATGCCGGAGCTCGAGTTGAAGAACGAACGGACAAACGGAACCATCAAGATTTTGTACTTTGGAAATTCAAGAAAGAAGGTGAACCCTTTTGGCCAAGTCCATGGGGCGATGGAAGACCAGGTTGGCATATCGAATGTAGCGGAATGAGCCGAGCCTTTTTTGGAAAAACAATGGACATTCACGGAGGTGGTCTCGACCTTAAATTCCCTCATCACGAATGTGAAATTGCTCAAAGTGAAACGGCAAATGATGCCACTTTTGCTCGATACTGGATGCACAATGGATACATCACCGTAGATCAAGAAAAAATGAGCAAATCACTCGGAAATTTCTTTACACTTCGTGACATCTTTAAAAAATACAACCCACGAGTGGTTCGATTTTTCCTAATGGGAACACACTATCGATCCCCTATTGAATTCAATGAAGAACTGCTTGAACAGGCTCGACAGACCCTTCGAGGTCTCGACGACTTCTACCTGAGAAACCCAGAGGGAGATCTAGATGAATCTATCATTGAAAAAGTGAAAGAAAAAATGAGTAACGATATGGATGTAGCTGGTGCACTCGCCGCTGTCTTTGAATGGATCAGCTCAAAACCAAGTGAAGTCCGTGGAACCCTCAATAAGCTCAATGAACTCTTTAATATATTCCCTGTAGACTTTGAGATAACTGAGGAAGAGATGACTCTCATCAAAGAACGTGAAACGGCACGAACAGAGAAAAATTGGACTCGTTCAGATGAAATTCGAGATCAGCTCTCTCACTTGGAAATTGATGATTCAAATGAAGGGAGCTTCGTAAAACCAAGAATTTAAGCTTGAAGGTGAGCGTGCGCTCACCTATACTGGCAGCATGAAACTCTACGCTCATGCCGATGCCGATTGCTTTTATGTCTCCTGTGAAAGGATTCGTGATCCTCGCCTGCTGGGAAAACCCGTAGGAGTTCTTGGGAATCAAGGAGCTTGTGTTATTGCAGCCAGCTATGAAATGAAAGCCGCTGGTGTTGAAGTAGCTATGCCTATCTGGAAAGCTAAAACCATTTGCCCAGAAGGCATATTTATAAAACGAGATTTTCGATGGTACGGTCTTCTCTCACATGCCATGCAAGAAGTTTTCAAGGAATACTCAAATCATGTTGAGTACTACTCCATTGACGAGAGCTTCATTCTTTTTGATTTAGATTTTGATGAAGCAAAAAAACTGGCTCACCACATGCAAGACAGAATGCTTAAACGCACAGGCCTTCCAATAAGCGTCGGATTTGGGCGCACCAGAACACTCTGCAAACTTGCATCAAAAAGAAACAAACCCTTTGGAGCCCTTGTGATCAATGATAAAAACTGGAAAGCAATCCTTCAAAACACCTCCATAGAAAATGTGAATGGAATTGGAAGAAAGCTTATTCACAAATGTCATCAGCTTGGTATTCAAACAGCCTGGGACTACATTCAAACACCTCAGAAAAAAATAAAGGAAGTTTTAAAGAAACCTGGCGAAGTCATATGGTACGAACTCCAGGGGCAAGCCATTCTCTCTGTAGAAACAGAACGCAGCAAACGGAAAATCGTTTCTCGTGGTGGAAGCATATGGGGACACTACAAAGACAAAGCTTATGTTTGGGGATTTTTAGTTCGCAATTTTGAACGCTTTCTCACCTGCCTGTGGGATGAAAACCTAGAAGTACGTCGATTAACAACCGTTCTACAAAGCTCTGATGGAAGACAAATAAAATCCACACAGGACCTTCCCGACTACAGCAGTGAACAGAAATCACTACTAAAGGCATTGAAAGATGGCTTCAGAGAAACTTATCAAGCCGGCACAAGCTATTGCCGCGTTCACATCATTGGAGAACCCGTTCGAAGCACAAAAACAAAACAACTCAATCTCTTCAAAGAAGACCAAGAACAAAGCTATAAAATCAAAAAACTTAAAGCCACAATCAATAAACGCTTTGGCCTTTTCACACTGCGCAATGCCACAACAGCCTACGCCAGTGAAGTCTTTAAAGATAAAATCAGTGACTTTGAAATTGTGGATGTAGCCGATAAACACCTATTTTAACCATGTGCCTCAGCATACGCTTTTCAAGCTTCGAGTTTACAGATAGACAATTGCAAACACTTGTTCCTTTTCGCACAGGTGATGAAATACGAATGAACGTAAACAATCCACAAGCCGTGCTCCCCATAGAACACAATGGAGAAAATCAACTCATAGAATGGGGAAATAAAAAACACCCCAAGCTCCCTCGAACAGGCTTCTGCAAAAAAGAATCCCTAGATGCAGGCAAATGGAAGTGGCTCAACCCTAAGCCCATAAAAATCCTTGCTGCCTTTGGGAGAACCAATGGCGTTTGGTATCAGGTTCGAGAAGGCATCCAAGGAATATTAATTTATGATGACCTCAATACACCTCACTGCTTCATGGTTACTCAACCCGCAACCCACTATTTTAAAGTCATGACCGGCAATGAACGGATGCCCGCTTTAATCAATCAACTGCTTTAAAAGGGCAAAAGCAAGCCAATCCTAGTCACTGACAAGATTAGTTGACAGAATCCATTTTTAAACCATCGATCAACCTGTTGGAGGCGGAGGTGTCAGCATTTTTGACAACAGCTAATGGCCTCCAGGGCCTTGCCACAAGGCTTAAATAGTGGTTAAAGTCCCTAGTGACAAGGGATGTCCAAGTGTGAACATTCACGTCACCCCCCTAACACCCGACAAAATGGTTAACACGAATTTCACCATAAACACGCAACTTTCGCCACAACAGGTCGAATTGCATTCACTGATTGAACATCTACTGATCGTACTTTCAGACAAGGAAAAATACATCATTGAAAACCGTTTTGCTCTAAACGAGAATAAAAAGCAAACCCTAGAACAAATTGGACAACACTTTGGGGTGACACGAGAACGGATTAGACAAATTGAAAAAAGCGCATTAAGAAAACTTGAGAGAAATGCTCAAAATACAAACATTAAAATCCTAACTGAATTTGCCAAAGCACTTTTAGAAAAAGAAGGAGGTGTGGCAAAAGACAGTTATTTCAAAGGACTACTCATGGAAATCCTTCCAAACATCACTCAAGAAGAGCTACATGATTTGCACCTAGCTCTTGTTCTAGACAAAGACATAGATTTTGAATCCAACACACTCAAGTACAATCCTCATTGGCGACTGACAAGTTTCAAGGCAGCCGTAATAAAGGACGTTGCCAAAGTCAGCGTTAAAACACTACAAAAGAACAAAAATGTAATGGCTACAGATAAACTTACTGAGAAGGTGAATAGCGCACTTCCCTATCACCTATCAGAAAAAACTATCAAAAACATTCTACAGGTCGCTAAGGATTGCAAATTCACTGAAAGTGGAGTTGGGCTCTTTTCATGGAGACACATTCACCCAAGAACATTAAGAGATAAAATTCAATACATCCTACAGCGAGAAAAGAAACCACTTCACTTTACAAAAATTGCTGATCAAATCAAATCAGCCAGTTTTGACGACAAACGAGTGAACGTACAAGCGGTTCACAATGAACTCATTCGGAATGAAAGCTTCGTGCTTATTGGGCGAGGAATCTATGCTCTTAAAGAGTGGGGGTACAAAACAGGAACAGTATCTGATGTGATTGTAGATATTCTTTCAGATGGAACAGCCCGAACTCGAGAAGAAATCACTAAAGCTGTATTAGAGCAAAGACACGTTAAAACCATCACCATCTACCTAAATCTAAAGAACAAACCAGAATTCGTACGTGTTGGTCGTGACAAATACACACTCACACAGTTTGCTAAATAGAAAGCACATCGAAAAAAAGACCATCCAAAAGGATGGTCTTTTTTCTATCTAAACAAAGTCATAACCTGAACTGAAGAAGGCCAAGCTTAGTCCACCAGCAATCAACATTAAGGTCATTCCCAACAAGACACGTCTACCTACCTTCTTTGATCCGAAGGCAAAGACAATCAAGCCCTTAGATAATGTGTTTGTCATGGCAGCAATAGTAACCGCAATAGAAGCTGTTAAAGCTGAAATCTCGCCAGACTTATTTAGGTTTGCCATAGAAACAGTAATTGCATCTACATCCATTACTCCAGAAATAAAAGCAGTCACGTATAATCCTTCCTCTCCAAAATTTTGATTGGCAAACTTAGAAATCAAAAGCAATGCTGCAAAAAGCAGGCCGAACTGAAGCGCTGGCTTAAGCTGAAAGGGACTTTTAAGATTCAAATCTTTGTCCGTAAACTTCGTTTTTTTCTTGCTTTTAGAGCTAAGCCACAAGATCAATGAAATCAGTAGACCTGTCACCCCCATCGTGGTCATAGGAATCAAGAGGTAGTTCAGAAGTTCTTTATTCAAGGCAAAAACCTCAATTAAAACCCTAAAAAACATCGCTGTTGAAGCGATCAGCACACCAAGAACAAAAGGGTTAACGATCTTTTTTGACTTCTTACTCATTGCAGAAAAACTCATGGACACCGCTGTTGAAGACACCAGTCCACCTAAAAAGCCTCCCATTCCAATACCGTTTCTTGGCCCAAGCCATTTAATGGCCATGTAGCTCAAAAAGCTGATACTTGAGATCAAAACAACGACGAACCAAATTGAATAAGGATTTAACACATCAAGTGGCCCCATCACCTGATTTGGCAGCAAAGGAAGAACAATAAAGGCAATCGCTATAAACTTCAAAGCCGCATAAATCTCATCTTTCGTGATTCCATTCGCAAAACTGTGAAGCTTTTCTTTGAAGTAAAGCAACAGTAAAACGACTAAACTTGTCGCAGTAGCCGTAACCATCTGCCCCATTCCCATTAAAACACCCACCATATAAACAAAAACAGCAGCCATCTCAGTTGTGACACCTGTATTGATATTGTCGGTAGAGGTCTTCCAGTATGACCCTAAAATAATCAAGAACATCCCTCCTACACAAACGGCAAAAATTGGAATAATTTCAGAGAACAAAGAATAACTAAGGTATCCAAACATCGAAATAAGCGACATTGTTCGAATCCCAAATTGATGACTTTGATGCTCTTCATAGTGGTCTTTTTCACGTTCAATTCCAATTAAAGAACCGAGCAAAAGGGAAAGTCCCAACCCCTGTAGGAAAACTAATGATTCATTCATGATTATGGCGTTACAAAAACAGTGTAGAAAAAACTTGCCCTTTCCGCAAGATACGCTAAAATGCCTGGGCAGCTTTAGCTGTGGTTGAAAATTTGGAACGGGCAAGTGGCGGAATTGGTAGACGCGCTAGCTTGAGGGGCTAGTGGACTTATTTTTGTCCGTGGAGGTTCAAGTCCTCTCTTGCCCACCACAACCCAACCCACAATCGTGGGCGCATAGCTCAGTTGGTTAGAGCGTCTGGTTTACACCCAGAAGGTCATAGGTTCGACTCCTATTGCGCCCACCACCTTTAGACACCTTGATGAAAAGGTGTTTTTTTGTTATAATTAACAGATTATTAAACATAAAGTTATGTCAGGACGACGACATCATGAGGTGGCCCCAGGTGGAAACGGTGAAACGAATCGAAACCATTATGAGGGTGATGAGCGTAAAGAAAACCGACGAAATCGTGTAGAAAAACGTAAAGCAGCTCGTGAACATTTTCGGAATGAGCGATCTGAAATCCGTGAAGAAATCGACATGACTCGAGCTGGACTAGCAAAACGACTTCATGTGCAACTTGCAACCGTCGAAATGCTTAAAATTCAATTAAAAGAAGAGTCTATCGGCTTTGAATTACCTGATAATTATGAAGCTATCCGCAGTAGAATTCAAAAACTAGCGAATGGAAGCGACAATAATATAAACGGAGAGGCTCTGTATGAAGGAAATGCAAGCAAACGTGACCGTCGAAGAAACATGAAAAATGACCTTCAGATTTTGAGACTCACAGCCCGTGGACTACGCTCTTCTCTTCGACGACATGTGAATCATGTTGAAGACGAACCTGTTGCCGATACCGAGCCCACAGCACCAAGACCCGTTAGTCCTGGTGAAAGGCCGCCTAGTGCACCTTCAAAACCCAAAGATAGAGTTGAACTTGAAGACAAAGAAAAGGACGAAGAAGAGGCCCCTAAAGACAAAGAACCAGATGGATCTGATGATCCAGAACCTGCCACTGCCAGCAAACCAACTGTTGCAACTGGAAGTCCTGACTCCCCCACAGTAGTCCCTACACCAAGCGTAGATCGCGTAGGAGAAGGTGGTGAGGAACTTGACGACAAGACTGACAATCCCGCTCCTCCCCGAGAAAGACCAGAAGCAATGAATGACCCGTACCTGGGTATCGTCACTGATGTACCGGCAAAACTACGTGATGACTATGAAATGCCAGCTAATGAAGCAAGTAAATTTGATGATCCCAAATTCAAAGAATGGTTCAAAGAAAAATACACTCAAAAAGAACGAACAGAAATCATGCAAGAGCTTGAAGCCGGAGACAAAGATAATGCTGATGGGCGGGATAGACTTGTAGAAGCTTATGAGAAGTATGAAGCCTCACTCATCCCAGAAGATGCAAGCAAATCTATTGAAGATAAATTCACTGAACTCAACAAATCCGCAGATCTTGGCCTAACAGCTAACCCTATAGAAAACGGACTTGAGCTTTCTCTTAATGGAGTTGAAACAAAGATTCAAATTATCAACAGAGGAGGTCTGCTACATATTGAGCTCCCTGATACATTTAGCCCCCTAATTAAAGAAAGCACTGCAATATATAAAGCAGAGCATAGCAATGAAGCGATACTAGATGCACGTAGACTCCTTAGAGAAATTGCTTTTATTGAAAGTCATCTATACACCTCTTCTCCAGAATCAGGTTATGAATCGGCTCCATACACTGTCAGTGGTGACGGAAAGAACATTATTTACCATAGAGGAACTTGGCCATGGGTAAACTCAAACTTAGACTGGGCAAACCGAGGAGGAAATTTCCAAGCTGATGAGTTCGTTAATATTCATTTAGTGACCGAAGCTTTAAACAATTATTATTTTGAGAAAAATCCAGATATAGAAAGACCGGCTACACCCGAACTGGATTTAGAGGCTTTAGTTGCTGAAAATGACGCAATCACTCTCGATGAGAGCAAAACAAAACTCACACTCACAGATGGTGATCGAAACTTGGAAGCCAAGCTTTCAGAAGGGAAATGGACCATCGACCTTCCCTATCAGAGTCTTGTGAGTTCAGCAGAAGCATTGACCTTCACCAACGACAGCGAAGGGCTAAAACGAGGACTAGCAAGGATGAAAAATCTGGCAGAGTGGATGAATCATATAGACATGGTTATCAAAGATAACGAAGCGAAATTCACCACCCCTCCAAGCCTGAAGATGAATCCTAGTGGAGACCTCATGTCAAATGGAATTCGCCTCACTCCTCTTCATGAGACAGGCCCTACTCACCATGGAGAAGGAACTGTAACTAAAGAAAGCTATACAAGCGCTTTGATCGGTCAAATACAGCTTCAAGTTGAAGGAGTGAAAGAAGATGAATACGCCAATCTTAAGCATGAAATTGCCAGAGAAAGACATCGATTCACAAATATCCCGCATGCAACAGTGACAGAAAGTGAGAATGGATTCACAGCAAAGATTGGAGAGTTTCAAGTCTCTGCACTTAAAACCAATGATCAATGGGACTTAAGCTACCCAGAAGAGTTAAGCGATCTAGTCAGTCAGGCCTTTCCACAACACACAGACTCACTGAGTGAGCTTTCAAGCATATATCAAGATGCCACAGTGCTCATGAACGCATACAATGTAGCCACAAAAATGATTGAAAGTTCAGGTGATAGGGGTGAAATGGTCAAACACGGCGGACCGCTATACCTAGAAGACACATGGTATGGAGAAAATGCCATTCGAATCAGCGAAGATTACAACTTCTACGCCAATACTCTTGGACTAGCCTCAGCAATCAATAAGACAGAACACTCAGACATCAGTCAATTTGTACGAGGATTTAACGAAGATTACCTAGCAGACAAACCTCAGTTAAAAGCTGATATTCTCGCTAAACAAACGAGTGACTCAAATCCTAGCTCTGAAGAAGAGCTAATGGGCGATGAGGAAGATACAGGAGAAGGAGGTGAACGTCCTTAAGACTGTTCACCAAGCAAAAGTGAGACTTTGTACGTTTCATTAGCCCTCCAGACCTCAAGAACAATAGTGTCTCCTACCGTATAAGCGGCAAGTGCATTTGAGATGGTGTAGCTATTGTTTATTTGCTGACCATCAATACTGAGAATTACATCTAAAGATTTCAAGCCTGCCTCCTCAGCTGGACTGCCCTCAACAACAGCAGAAATACCTGCGTTTTTGTCCCCCACCAATAGAGCTCCGTAATCATATTCAAGTTCATATCGGATACGGGTGCTTGGGTTAACCATGGTGTAACGAACGCCAAGAAAAGGACGGACAATTTCTCCATGCTCATAGTAAGAATCTAAAACCAGCTCCAGGTCATTCGAAGGAATAGCAAAACCAATTCCTGCTGCCGTGGTGTCAACCGCCGTATTCATTCCAACCACCTCACCTTGCAGATTAACAAGAGGGCCACCACTATTTCCTGGATTGATGGCGGCATCCGTTTGAATGAGCCCTACTAAGCTCTCAATGCCTCCAACCCCTCCAGCAGCTAAAATATCACGGCCGGTTGCTGAAATAATTCCTGCCGTAGTTGTATTCGCATACTCACCCAAGGCATTACCAATGGCCAAAACAGGGTCCCCCACACTAATTTCATCAGAATCAGAAAATTCAAGATAGGGCAGTTCTCCAATACGGGGATCTTCATCAACAATAAGCAAAATAGCAATGTCATTCAAAGTATCTCTATCTAGCACTTGAGCCGATAATTCGGTTCCGTCTTCTAAGATAACTACGTATTCAGCCTCAGTGTCTTCAACCACATGCTTATTCGTAAGTGCCAGACCATCTGGTGAAATGATGAACCCAGTTCCACTGCTCACCTCTGTCAGTGGTGTTGATGAGTTAAAGCTACTTGGTTGAGCATTGGGCCCCGTAAACTGCTGATACCTTTGGCTCAACTCCTTTAAAGCTACTACACTAACCACAGCTGGAGCTGACGTCTCCCAAGCAGAAACATAATCATGTGATTCATAAGTCAAATTAGGGGCCACGTCGGATTCCAAAAGCTCACTAGAAAAATAAAGCGTTAATCCGCCTCCAACAGCTCCTCCAAGCGCAGTACAAAGGATAAGAAGGGCTGAGAACAAGACAATGTGTTGACGCTTCATAAACACTCAAAGTTACAGGTATGTACAGATAATATCATGCAGGCATTCTTTACAAAAGTTATCCCAGCAATCAGAATACCAGCGCTATGAAACAAGTCATTAGAGAGCAGCTAAAGTCTGCTCGTCACGCAATCTCAGAGATTGAACGAGAAAGAAAAAGTCACCGTATTTTTGATGCTTTTCTTAAAAGTGATGAATACAAAAAGGCAAGGAACATTCTTGTTTACATCTCCAAAGGTGATGAAGTGGTGACTCACTTCATGGTGAAACGTCTCCTAAGCTCAGGTAAGACCTTATACGCTCCCAAAGTAGAAGGCGAAGCATTGATTGCATCACGCTTAGATCACTGGGAAGATTTAGATTTTGGAGCCTATGGAGTTTTAGAAACAACGAATGTTCTAGAGATCCTTCATCCTCAAGAACTAGACCTTGTTCTTGTTCCTGGAGTCGGATTCACACCAAATGGCGATCGTATGGGCCTTGGAAAAGGCTACTATGACCGATTCTTAAAAAAGACAAATGCCATTAAAATGGGATTCGCGTATGATGAACAAATTCTTGAAGAGCTCCCTACGGAAGAACACGATGTCTCACTTGATTTAATCATTACAGATAAAACAATTTACCGCCCTTAACCCCCACTGAATGCAAGATCTAAAAGCACAAGATCAACAAATTTTCGACGCCATTAAGGCAGAAGAAAAACGACAAGCTTATGAAATTGAGCTTATTGCCTCTGAAAACTATGTTTCACCTGCTGTACTCGATGCAATGGGTACCATTCTTACGAATAAGTACTCTGAAGGATACCCAGGTAAACGCTATTACGCTGGACAAGAACACATCGACACTATCGAAAATCTAGCGATTGACCGAGCCAAAGAACTCTTTGGGGCTGAACATGCAAATGTACAAGCACTATCTGGATCACCAGCCAATGCTGCTGCATTCATGGCCTTCCTTAAGCCAGGTGATAAAGTACTTGGTTTTAACCTCGCTCATGGAGGTCACCTTTCACATGGACATCCAGTAAACTTCTCTGGAATCCTTTATGACTTCATTCAATATGGAGTGGAAGAAGAAACAGGTGTCATCGATATGGAAAAAGTTCGTGAACTCGCTCATGAGCACAAACCAAAAATGATCATTGCTGGATTCTCAGCCTACTCACGTGAAGTAGACTGGAAGGCATTCAAGGAAATTGCTGATGAAGTTGGAGCCATCACAATGGCTGACATTGCACATATTGCTGGACTTGTAGCTGCTGGAGTGGTTGATTCACCAGTTCCTTATTTCGATGTGGTAACAACCACCACTCATAAAACTCTTAGAGGGCCTCGTGGAGCGCTGATCATGTGTAAGAAAGAACATGCTAAAGCCATTGATAAAGCCGTATTCCCTGGAATGCAAGGAGGTCCACACGACCACATCACTGCCGCCAAAGCCGTGGCTTTCCTTGAGGCACTACAACCTGAATTCAAAGAGTACGCACAACAAGTAGTAAAAAATGCTCAAGCCATGGCTGATGAACTCATGAAGCTTGGATTTGATGTTGTTTCTGGAGGAACCGATAACCACTTGATGCTTTTGGACACCATGACTAAAGAGGTACCAGGTAAAATAGCTGAAAAGGTTCTGGAGAAAGCTGGAATCTCATGTAATAAGAACATGGTTCCATTTGACCCACGTTCACCCTTTGACCCATCTGGAATCCGAATTGGAACACCGGCTATCACAACTCGCGGAATGAAAGAAGAAGAGTCACGACAAATTGCTCGATGGATCAACGAACTTGTTTCAGATCCAGAAAATGTCGAACTTCAAGAACGTGTGAAGTCAGAGGTTAAAAGCATGTGTGAGAAATTCCCTGTTCCAGGAATCACCGTTTAATCTCGTCCCTTGAGGACAACCACTGTAATATCATCGTCGTGCTCCTTGGAACCAATGTAATCAATTACATCCGAGAGCACGGCGTTCTTGATTCCTTCAGCCGTAAATAGATCGTTCCCCGCATCCTGAACAATTCTCTTGAATCGAGCCATTCCATATTGTTCACCCTTTTTACCAATGGCTTCGGGAACTCCATCACTGTACATCACCACCACATCATCCTTCTTCATCTTGATCACTTGTGGATTAATATGTTCGTTTAAATCATCCACAAATCCAAGGGCCATCCCTTGTTGTTTCACTTCAGTCACTTTTCTTTTAGCTGAATCATAATAAAGAATGGCTGGATGTCCTGCATTCACATAATGAAGTTCACGCTTTTTCTCATGCCAAAAGGTCAAAGCCATCGTAATAAATACATTCGTAGTTGTTTTAGCTTTAATGACCTCATTCAATTTGTGAATTACACCATTGATGTCCTCCTCCCCTTTCAAACCATAAAGCATTGCATTAGCGATAGAAGAGACAATACCTGCCGCAACCCCATGGCCTGTTACATCGCCCAAATAAATCAAGCGACAACCGTTATCCATTTTAATGTAATCAAAGGCATCACCTCCAATTTCAGAGGCAGGAACAAGCCCTCCTGCTACATCTAAATGCTTCAGCTCGAGCTTTTCGTTTGGTAGAAGTTCTTGCTGAATTTTGGCAGCAAGTTCGAGCTCCTTTTGAACTCGCTCTTGATAAACTCTAGCCTCCGTAGAAGCTTCAAGGTCCTTTGCCATCTTATTAAATGTTCCTGCAAGAACCCCCACTTCATCTTTTGTATTAACCTTCACACGAGTTTTGAAATTTCCTTTACCCAGCTTTAAAGCTCCTGCTTTCAACTCCTTGATAGGCTGTGTAATGCTTGAAGAAAGAACAAATGACAACATCAAGGTCAAAATAAGACCGATCAAGGCACCAATAACAATTTGTGTTTTGGCTTTTGTCAGACGATGATCCAAAGCATCATAACTCACACCAAAATTTAAGGCATAAGCATTATCGTAAGGGACGACAATGTCCACAATACGATCTCTATCGCTCGGTGCACGAACAGCAGTTTCATTTGAATCAACATACTGAACGGACTTGTCATCATTAAGCTTCACATAGATCAATTCACCACTCTCCATCAAAAGCGAAATATGATTAGCTTGAACTCGATCTAAAGCATTCGAATCACTCAACGTACGTAAAGTTCCACTGTATTGCTCATGTGCTTCTTCTTCCAGGTCGAATAGAATCAAGCCGTTGTACGATAAAATACTCAAAGCATCTATGGCTTCGTTTTGTTTTAAAATTCCACTAACACCTCGCTTAAATGGAATAAAATTACCTGGCTCAAGGTAATTAAAATAATTCTGCATCAACTCCTCAGAACTTAGAAGTGAAAAACTTTGTGTTGAAGCAGCAATGTCCCCCGTCATTTCTCTAGATTTTGAATCGATCATAAACGCACCAATCGCAAGAAAAAGCACAAGGATTAAGGATCCAAACGCTAAGGTGAATTTTACTTTTAATGATCGAAACATTTTCGGCGTGATTTAATCTTATTATTCTACCACATTTCCGCTTATTTCTGAAGCCAGAATCAGACCATCCAAGCGAGCCTCCCAAGTCACACTTGGATGCACACCATACAAAACCTTAGATTCAAACAAAGGAAATGCTACTTGATCATCGTAATATTGCCTCGCAATTTGCTCCAATAAACTTCGTCTCTCCTCTAATTCTAAGCTTTGTGCAGCCAATTCAATCAAAACATCAAGTTCAGGATTCTTATATCCAGTGGCGTTGAAATCTCCTTCACTGTGAATCACGGCTTCAAAAAATTCTGATACATCCGCCAAGTCATACTTCCAGCCAAAGAAGAAGAGATCTGATTCTCCAGAGTAAATTTTAGCCTCAAACTCTTCCAGTGAGAGTTCATTCAGAGTCACATCAAAGCCTGCTTCATGCATGTCCTCAACAATCATAAGACCCAAAACAGATATCCCTTCAGGAATATCCAAAGTCACCTCAATGAGCTCATCAAGTTTTATAAGTTCTTTTTCTTCAGTCTCCCACGTTGACACATAGCCCATTATTCCCGACGCAGCATATTGACTAGTTGGAGTAAGAAAACCTCCTCCCAATGTAGTAGCATAACTCACATCCAGCGAAGACCATGCTGCTTTTCTAAGTTCAGGATCTTCAAACACAGCTGAATCATTAAAAATCAAAAAACTGGACTCCAAGCTTGGGTAAGTATCTATAGAAATCGCTGACTCAATCAAATCCGTAGTGTACTGAGGTGGGACATTGGCTAGAACTTGAATTTCACCTGATTTAAGACCTTCAAAACGATCCTGAACCTGAGGTTCATACTTCAAGCGAGCTTCAGCAAAATAAGGCGCATCTCCCCAATAATAGTCAAAGCGCTTAAGAATCAATGCGTTATCTTCGAAACCAGAAACCGTGTAAGCCCCCGTTCCATTTGGGGTTAAAAAATCCTCATATGAGTCAGGGATCATATAAACATTCACCAAGCGGTTCAAAAGTAATGGATCAGGCTCGAAAGTTTTAATTTTCAAACGTCCTTCTTCAGTCACTTCAGTTGACTCAATCACAGAAAGCAATGCCCCCAATTCAGACTCTGGATCAGACATGGCTAAATTCAAACTATACAAAGCATCCTGAGCATCAAAACTAGTACCATCATGAAAAACAACCCCCTCTCTTAGTCTAAACTCCCACGTTCTATCATCCTCTCTCCCCCATGCCACCGCTAAGCCTGTAGCTGTATTAAAACTACTGTCATAGTGAACCAGAGACTCATAAATATTCGCCAAATAACGTCGATCCTTTGCCGTGTAGGACAAAGGTGAATAATCTGTAATGGGCTCTGCATAAGCAATGGTCACAGATTCATCACTTAAAACAGAGTCTGAAATAATTTCATTGCTTGAACAAGCAAGTAAAGACAATGTCAGAAGAATTCCAGAAATAATTTGTAGGCGTTTCACGCACCTACGATAACGGATTAATCTTCCTTCTTCAATACAGCAAGAAAGGCTTTTTGAGGAATTTCTACAGAACCAAACATTTTCATTCTCTTCTTACCTGCTTTTTGCTTTTTAAGCAGCTTATCCTTACGGGATCTATCCCCTCCATAAAGCTTAGCCGTTACATCTTTACGAAGTGCAGGAATAGTCTCTCGCGAAATCACCTTCGCTCCAATAGCAGATTGAATAGGAATTTCAAATTGAGCCCGTGGGATAATCCCCTTTAAACGTTTACATACCGCAATTCCGTGTGATCGTGATTCTGATCGATGAATAATAATTGAAAGTGCTCCTACAGGGTCATGATTCACTAGAATATCCAACTTAACCAAGTCACCAGCTCTAAACTCCAAAAACTCATAACTTAAGGAAGCATAACCCGAAGAAATGCTTTTCAACTTATCATAAAAATCAACAACAATTGACGCCAAGGGCACCTCATAAATCACATTCACTCGATTCTCGTCGAGATAAATCATATTTTTTGAGATTCCTCGTCGATCTTGAAGCAATTTCATCACTCCTCCCAAATACTCTTTAGGTAATAAAACCTCAACCTTTACCCACGGTTCTCTAATTTCATCGACGTGATTTGGCTCCGGCAGTGCAGATGGGTTTGAAACCATAATCACTTCACCATCTGCCTTTTTCACTTCATAAGAAACACTAGGCGCCGTAACAATAAGATCTAAATTGTACTCACGCTCAAGACGCTCTTGAACAATATCCAAATGCAATAAGCCAAGGAAACCACATCGGAATCCATGCCCTAAGGCACCAGATTGCTCGGGCTCGAAAGTCAGAGCTGAGTCATTCATGCTCAATTTTTCCAAAGCATCACGCAACAAAGGATAATCCTCACCTTCTACACTAAACATTCCTGCAAAAACAAAAGGTGTCACGGTTTTGTAGCCCGGTAAGGCTTCAACTCCCGTTAAATCCAAACCACCTTTGTCACGTCTCCAAATTGTATCTCCAACTCGTGCATCGCTCGTTGACTTCATACCTGTTACGACATAACCAACCTCCCCTTCATTAATTTGAGCTAAAGACTCATACTTAGGTCTAAAGCAACCAACTTCTGTGATGTCGGTTTCAGATTTAACATTCACAAAACGAATCTTATCCCCTCGTTTGAGGGACCCCTGAAGAAGTCTCACATAGGCCACAATTCCTTTGTAAGGGTCATAGACAGAATCGAAAACAAGCGCCTTTGTTTCAGATGCATCTCCCAAAGGAGTGGGGGCTGGAACTTTTTCAATCACACGAGTTAAGACTTTATCTACATTGGTTCCTTCTTTCGCAGAGATACTAATGATTTCTTCCTTTGGAATTCCTAATGCATTTTCAATTTCTTGTGAACGAGCAGGAACGTCAGCGGCAGGAAGATCAATTTTATTTAAGACAGGAATGATTTCTAAATCATGCTCTAAAGCCATATAACAATTCGCTAAGGTTTGAGCTTGAATTCCTTGAGTGGCATCAACCACCAAAATTGCACCTTCACAAGCGGCTAAACTCCGTGAAACCTCATAACTAAAATCTACATGCCCTGGAGTATCAATTAGATTCAACTGATAAAGCTCTCCTTCATGCTCCCATTCCATTCGTACAGGTTGCAATTTAATTGTGATTCCACGTTCTTGCTCCAAATCCATCGTATCAAGCATTTGACCATGCTTCATTTCACGATTTGAAAGTGTAGAAGTGATCTCCAAAAATCGATCAGCCAGGGTGGATTTCCCGTGATCAATATGGGCGATAATACAGAAATTTCTTACTTTTTTCATCGCGGGCAGGATACCAGGTTTGGAGTCTTGAAAAAAGACCTGTTTTCTGTTATAATTAACAGATTCATGTCTTACATATGCAATATAAAATTCCACAGAACGTAAGGGTAGAGGACAAAATTGTAGGTCCACTCACATTGAAACAATTGATCTCTTTGGGGATAGGAGGTGGAATTACTTATGCCATTTACATCACTATGGCCAATGAGTTTATATTCATCGCTTGGTTTCTCCCTGTGGTTATCACAGGTGGATCAACACTCATGTTCACCTTTGTTAAGATTCGTGGTTTGAGTTTTAGCAAATGGTTTTTACTTATGATGGAGTTCATAAAAAACCCTAAAAAACGTTATTTCATCATGTCGAGTGCTGACTTTCACTTAGACCTATTCAAACCTCATGAAGTCACTAAAAAGACGACTAAAAAAATCAAAGAAGCCCCTTCTAAAATTGAACGAGACAAAGCACGTTTGAAAAACATTGCTGAAATCAGCAAAAGTCTGGATAATTACAGCAAACCAAGCACACTATGACGCCAAAAACCAAAGAATCTGTTAAAGCAGGAAAGAAAAATAAAGCAATTAGCACTCAAACCTATTTGAAAATTGCTGAGGTTAGAGATGACTGCCTGGTACTTAAAAATGGAGGAATTCGTGCGGTTCTTAAAACTTCAAGTATCAATTTGAACTTGAAATCTGAAGAAGAACAAAATGCTGTTATTTATTCCTACCAAAACTTCCTTAACACTTTAGAATTTCCTATCCAAATTGTTGTTCGAAGTAAAAAACTAGATCTAGATAACTACATTGAACGACTTAAAAAAGTAGGTGTTAAGCAAAGCAATCCCCTGCTCCAAAAACAAACTTTTGAATACATTGAGTACATAAGTCGTTTGGTTGAATACGCTGACATCATGGAGAAGAGCTTTTATGTGATTATTCCTCAAAATGCATACGGTGAAGAAAAACGTGGATTCATGAAAAGCATTATGGAGGGACTGTTTCCAAGTGATAGCGTGGCTAAAATCAAAACAAGACACAAACAGTTTGATGGACTGAAGAAAAAACTCGACTCACGAGTGAATGTAACTCAAGCGGGTCTTGAAAACTGTGGGTTGAAAGTGAATCGTTTGAACACGCAAGAACTCATAGAACTGTTCTACGAAACATACAATCCACTTACATCACTGGAACAAAAATTTGAACCTGAAGATGAACTGGCCATTGAACTTGATAATGAAAGCAATACAGCTCCAGGAACGGCAGAAGCTCCTGACGCTAAAGTAGCTTAGCCTGCTTGACCAAACATTGGAAAGATGGGAATATTCGATCTATGATTTTATTGCATTAATTTTGAATGTAGAAAAGCCTTTTGCCCACAATTCAGAAAAACCACGAGGGGTTAAGGAAGATATTGCAAAATCTGAATATCGAGCCTGGATACTTTCAAGACCTCCTTTTTCATATAAAACTCTGCAAGCTGATTACCCTGAGATAGATGAGACTTTATTGTTTCAAATGGAACATCGTGTCTATCACATGTCAGACTGGATTCTAGAATCCGAAGATAGATTAGGATCTCAATACAGTGATCTTTTTCGTAAATACAGAAACACGCTAAGAAGATTTAAAAGCTCTATTCAAACATATAAAAGCTTAGATCAACTCGCACATTCAAAAAGTCTACGACAAGCTAAAAACTCTCTAACTACTGTGCTAGAAGCTCGTGAAGGAAGAAACGGGCAAAGTCGAATTTTGAAATTTTTTAGAGAACGCTTTCTAGAGATTGAAGATAGAATAAAAGATGAGAGAGAAAATTTCTTCAAGTGGCAATCCAACCTGTTAAAGACTCAATTTGCTTTACTTGCCATCATTTCACAAGAATCTGAAAGTGAAACTATTAAAGCTGAAAGCTTAGAAAGACTTGATGAAACTGAAACCATCTTATTGGCTGTGAAGGCTTATGAAAAAAATAAAAGCTTCACACATGATGATGAGCTTTTAAGGCAAAGTGGTGAATTAACAATGAATCACATTTATCAAATGTGCATTCACAATATGCGTAGAGTCTTAATTAAACTCGAAGATCCTTCTCTGTCACATTTAGAAAGAAGACGACTGTATCGAAAACTTAAAATGAATCTCAAACGAGACATGGATCATGATAGTAGAGAAGACCTAGAACATTTGAAAGAAGAAGACCACATCGTTACAGATATTCGCTTAAGCGGCCTTGATACACGTGAAATATCTAAAATTCGTACAGCAGGTTGGCAAGAGTCGTTATGCATTCCTTTTAGTGAATACGGACAAACAAAAAGTGAAGTAGATGTTCTAACAAAAACCAAGTGCCCTCTTTTAAAACAACATGCATGTCCAATAGATATTCTTAGATATAAAATTCTAGATAATCCAAAGTTAACAGATGAACAAAGGCTTGAATGCATTATTAGCAAACTTCATGATCGTCACCACAACCTTTGGACACTTAAGTACATGAAAGCAAAATACAAAAAAGGTGTACTTATAGAAACAGCAGTACAAAGAAAAACAAGAAAAATAGAAGAAACTGTAAAACTAATCGCTTTAGCTTACGAAATTCGTAAATCAATTAGTGAGGATACACCTGACAAAGATGACCTCTTTGTTGCTATTAACGGTCTTATCAGATTGAGTCAAAATGAATGTGATCAATTAGCTTGGTGTTCAAATGACAGGGAACTTCTTCAAAGATTAGCTAGCGTTAGAAGAAAATTAGAATCAAAAAAAAGCGGCTTAATCTAGGCGACGTCCTACGCTTCCACCGCTCGCACGGCAGTACTATTGGCGATGAAGGGCTTAACTTCTGTGTTCGGAATGGGAACAGGTGTACCCCCTTCTCTGTAGTCACCTAGATCAAACCGCTTTTCAGTTGTTTGTTCTAGTCTTAAAGGTTGCAAACTCTCTTATCTAAATTTTATCTACTCTGAATGCCATAAAAATTGGAAAGATGACATTAAAATAGACATCAGTGACCTATTAGTACTGCTCGGCTGAGATCATCGCTGATCTTACACCTGCAGCCTATCAACCCAGTCATCTACTGGGAGGTTCATAGGGAAAATTTTCTTAGGTCTGGCTTCCCGCTTAGATGCTTTCAGCGGTTATCCGAGCCGAACTTAGCTACCCAGCCATGCCGCTGACACGACAACTGGTACACTAGAGGTTCGTCCATCCCGGTCCTCTCGTACTAGGGACAGCTTCCTTCAATTTTCCTACAGTTGTGGAGGATAGGGGCCGAACTGTCTCACGACGTTCTGAACCCAGCTCGCGTACCGCTTTAAATGGCGAACAGCCATACCCTTGGGACCTTCTCCAGCCCCAGGATGCGACGAGCCGACATCGAGGTGCCGAACCGCGCCGTCGCTATGGACGCTTGGGCGCGACTAGCCTGTTATCCCCGGCGTAACTTTTATCCGTTGAGCGATACCCCACCCACATGGTGGTACCGGATCATTTTCACCGACTTTCGTCCCTGCTCGGCTTGTAGGCCTTGCAGTCAAGCCCGCTTGTGCGAATACACGACAAACCCGATTTCCATCCGGGTCTAGCGGACCAATTGCGCGCCTCCGTTACTTTTTAGGAGGCAACCGCCCCAGTTAAACTACCCAGCAAACGCTGTCCTCTAATAGAGTTAGAGCCAAAACAAGACAAGGGTGGTATCTCAAGGATAGCTCCACGAAGGCTTGCGCCTCCGCTTCAAAGCTTCCCACCTATCCTGCACAAGTCAAATCTTGACTCAACGTCAACCTATAGTAAAGCTGCACGGGGTCTTTCCGTCCTTCCACAACTAATCGGCATTTTTACCGATACTGCAATTTCACCGGGTCTATGCTTGAGACAGTGCTCACATCATTACGCCATTCGTGCGGGTCGGAACTTACCCGACAAGGAATTTCGCTACCTTAGGACCGTTATAGTTACGGCCGCCGTTCACCAGGGCTTAGTTTTGGAGCGTTAACCCCTCCACGTAACCTTCTGGCACTGGGCAGGCGTCAGCCCGTATACATCCTCTTACGAGTTAGCACGGACCTGTGTTTTTGATAAACAGTTGCATGAGCTCTTTCGCTGCGGCCTACACCACATGTAATAAAACAATGGCGCAGGCAAGGCTTATCCCGAAGTTACGCCTGCTGTTTTGCCGAGTTCCTTAAGCATAGTTATCCCGTTCACCTTAGAATACTCATCCCGACCACCTGTGTTGGTTTGCGGTACGGTTTCGTGTAACCCTCACAACGAGGTTTTTCTTGTCAGTTGATGTCGCTGGAATCAGCACAAAAGTGCCTTTATATCGTAGCTCGCGAACCCAAACGGATTTGCCTAGATGGGCTTAAGCTTACTACTTATACGAGAATTCATTAACTCGATCCAGGTAACCACCTGCGTCCTCCCGAAGTTAGCGCCACCTTCACGCAGAATACCGTGTCATGTCACCCCGAAGGGATCAACTCAACAATAAACCTTGCTCCAGCTTTGCTTGGGCGGTTCACACGAAGTACAGGAATATTAACCTGTTGTCCATCGGTTTCGGCTTTCGCCTTGGCCTTAGGACCGACTAACCCCAAGTTGATTAACATAGCTTGGGAAACCTTGGTCTTTCGGTGTCAGAGGTTTTCACTCTGATGACGTTACTCATGCCAACATTTGCACTTCCCACCGCTCCACCGAACTTTCCAGTTCGACTTCAGCGCTGATGGGAACGCTTCCTTACCGCACATATAAATATGCACCCGCAATTTCGGTTAGAGATTTAAGCCCCGTTATATTTTCGGCGCGAAACCACATAGACCAGTGAGCTATTACGCACTCTTTAAAGGAATGGCTGCTTCTAAGCCAACCTCCTGGTTGTCTGAACAATTTCACCTCCTTTTCCACTGAATCTCTATTTGGGACCTTAATTGGCGGTCTGGGCTGTTTCCCTCTCGACTATGGTACTTAGCTATCATAGTCTGACTCCTGTGCAACTCGCTTTGGTATTCGGAGTTTGTCAAGGTTTGGTACAGTTATTTCCCGCCCTAGCCTAAACAGTAGCTCTACCCCCAAAGTTCTGATCACAAGGCTAGCCCTAAAGCTATTTCAGGAAGAACCAGCTATCTCCAGGTTCGATAGCAATTTCTGCGCTATCCACAGGTCATCCGGTCACCTTACAACGTGAGTCGGTTCGGTCCTCCAGTTGGTCTTACCCAACCTTCAACCTGCCCATGGATGGCTCACCTGGTTTCGGGTCTAGTGCATGATACTAATCGCCGGTTAAGACTTGCTTTCGCTTCGCCTACTGGTTTAACTCCATTAAGCTTGCATCATACAGCTAACTCGTTGGCCCGTTCTACAAAAAGTACGCGGTCATCCCGAAGGACTCCCACTCTTTTTAGGCAATAAATTTCAGGTTCTATTTCACTCCCCTACCCGGGGTACTTTTCACCTTTCCCTCACGGTACTAGTACACTATCGATCTCAAAATGTATTTAGCCTTGGATGGTGGTCCACCCAGATTCAAGCCGGATTTCACGTGTCCGACCCTACTCAGGATACTCCTGGAAACTTACCCTATTTTCATCGACGGGACTGTCACCCTCTATGGTCGCCCTTTCCAGGGTCATTTGATTAATAGAAATAAGTTTCGTATTGGAGTCCTACAACCCCATAGTCCGAAGACTATGGTTTGGGCTGTTCCCCGTTCGCTCGCCACTACTAAGGGAATCTCTAATTGATTTCTTTTACCCAGGTACTTAGATGTTTCAGTTCCCTGAGCTTCCTCCTCTTTCGAGGTCATGCGACATAACTCGCATGGGGTTTCCCCATTCGGACACCCCCGGGTCAAAGCTTGCTTAGCAGCTCACCGAGGCTTATCGCAGCTGGCCGCGTCCTTCATCGGCATTTTGAGTCAAGGCATCCATTTACTGCCCTTTTTAAAATGTCATAACGTCATCTCTCCTCTTTTATATAGCAATCAGAAAAGATAATTATTTTAGAAAGAATTTTGAAAGAATTGATATGCACTGGTGCTCGTCTGCTACCAGTCATATCATTTGCATTAATTTGCAACCTAGTTGTCAAAGAGCGAACAAAACAAAGTGTGTGGGTTTCACACACTCCGGAACTTCAGCTGGACAATCCATTTTGGTCTGAAACTCTGGAGTAGATGAAATCTAATCGCTACAGGTTTTTAAAACGCCTAACTGAGCAGGCCGCGCCATTATATGCACCGCCATGGGGTGAGTCAATAGTATTTTCTCCTTTTTTCTACTCTAGGCCTGCGTAACTCACTCTTCCTTCGCTCCTCTCGAGTAAAACATAGCGTGTCTTACCATCATCATAGCCACTACTACACGTTAATTTTGCCAATCCATCAACTTCTTCATCTGGAAGTTCCACATCAACGACCTCACAAGTGGTAGGAAACCACAAACTAGAGTCTGTAAAAGCAAGTGTAGATTTGTAAACCACCCAATCTCCATCATTTTCACAACGTTGACGTGTAGGGACAGCAACACTGAACCCAGGGTAGTGCCTATCTATTTGATTCTGCGTCTCAGGTATAGTTTCTCCAAATTCCCTCAAAACTGCGTCTCCTTTATCTCCAAGTTCGTAACCATCACATAAAGCCTTGGCTTCAAGATCAGATTGGATCAAGTCAGCAACAAGCAACTCAACTCCCATTCCAGTGGGTACCTTAGTTTGCATCCCCAGTCGATTAACGAGATTATCCTTTGCTGAAGTCAAGGGTGCATCGTGATCCAAGCCCATAAGCTCTCGTGCCTGATGACCGAACTTAGTAACTCCAAGTTGATCTAATACCACTCCAGCGGAAAGAGCAGTAACGGTAGCTATCATGGTTCCCGTCAAAGCAAGGTGAGCTCTATAAGGTTTTTCTGAAAAGGCCATACTGTTTCATTAGAAGGTCTAACTGTATCACCTTTCTCAAACTTGTCAAGCCTTAGAAGAATCGTCCGACCAATCCAGAAAGCGAATCTTGAAGAGACCCTGTAGCCCACATAAGTGAAACAATAAAAACAATCACACCAAAAAAGATGAGGAAAGTCCACGTCCCTCCAGGCCCTAAATATCGCTCTGCAAAGCCAATATTTCCAGTGAAGTCTTTGATTTTAGGTCTAAATATCAATATAAGCATTCCTAGAATCATCCCAATAATACCCTGTCCAATGTGTCCCATAGCGTGGTGTTAAATCCCATACAGTCTGCCATAAATTAATTTAGAGTAAAATAGTGCTTGAATTAAACCCAATGAGGTGATATAAATTCGAGGCTGCTTTTGCAGCTTTGAAAACACGGGCCCTTAGCTCAGTTGGCTAGAGCGCCTGCCTTGCACGCAGGAGGTCATCGGTTCGACTCCGATAGGGTCCACCATTTATACTTCGGTATACATGGGCGATTAGCTCAGCTGGTTAGAGCGCCACACTGATAATGTGGAGGTCGGAGGTTCAAGTCCTCCATCGCCCACCATCTCACCACCACTAGGTGGTGTTTTTGTTTAGTTATTTTTCAAACTAAGCCCATAACAAGCCTATAAATTCTTTAGAGGGAATTCGCATCCAAACAAAGTATTTGAAGCTTTACAGCCACTAAGGCAATAATCCTAAATAGAAACTCGTATTCCCACTTAAGCTAATAGACTTAGAGGCTATTCATATGGTTAAAGTAAGTAAATATTCAATTACAACGAAAAACACCCCTTTCGGAGTGTTAAATCTATTTCTGACAACCTGAACGTAATAGAGAGTTTGCCCGACTCAGAATGCCCACCAGAATCCGGCAATCTATGGCCTTCATCCTTATTTGTCGACACCGACCTAGGTGATTATACGATGCATTACTGCATCCTGATAGTCCCTTATAGGAGGTGGTCCATCCGCACGTTCTCGTACGGATACCTTGTTACGACTTAGTCCCAGTCAAAGATTTTACCTTAGGCCCTACTTAGTAGGAACTTCGGGTACCCCCTTCTTCCGTGACTTGACGGGCGGTGAGTACAAGACCCAGGAACATATTCAAGGCGCCGTGGCTGATACACCTTTACTAGCGATTCCAACTTCATGAGGGCGAGTTGCAGCCCTCAATCCGAACTGAGAATGGTTTTAGGGATTCGCTCCGGATTACTCCTTGGCTGCCCGTTGTACCACCCATTGTAGCGCGTGTGTCGCCCTAGGCATAAGGGCCATGCTGATTTGACGTCATCCTCACCTTCCTCCTAGTTATGCTAGGCAGTCTCCTTAGAAAAATGCAACTAAGGACGAGGGTTGCGCTCGTTTACGGACTTAACCGAACACCTCAAGGCACGAGCTGACGGCAACCATGCAGCACCTGTCATCGAGTTCCTTACGGCACTACTCCCTTTCGGGTGTATTCTCGAGATGTCAAGCCTAGGTAAGGTTCCCCGCTTATTATCGAATTAAACCACACGCTCCACCGCTTGTGTGGGTCCCCGTCTATTCCTTTGAGTTTTAATCTTGCGACCGTACTCCCCAGGCGGATCACTTATCGTGTTAACTTAGGCACCGAAAGGGTCGAACCCCCGACACCGAGTGATCATCGTTTACGGCGTAGACTACCGGGGTATCTAATCCCGTTTGCTACCTACGCTTTCGTCCATGAGCGTCAAGAAATGGCCAGTGTACTGCCTTCGCTTTTGGTGTTCCTCTGAATATCTACGGATTTTACCCCTACATTCAGAATTCCATACACCTCTCCATTCTTCTAGCACAGCAGTTTCGATAACGAGCTTGGAGTTGGGCCCCAAGATTTAATTACTGACTTACTGCGCCGCCTGCGGACGCTTTACGCCCAATGATTCCGGGTAACGTTTGCACCTTCCGTATTACCGCGGCTGCTGGCACGGAATTAGCCGGTGCTTATTCCTAGGTTACGTTCATAATTATTCACCCAGAAAAGCAGTTTACAACCCGAAGGCCGTCATCCTGCACGCGGTGTCGCTCCATCAGGCTTTCGCCCATTGTGGAAGATTCTTTACTGCTGCCTCCCGTAGGAGTGGGAACCGTGTCTCAGTTTCCCTCTGACTGATCATCCTCTCAGACCAGTTACCCGTCATAGCCTTGGTAAGCCGTTACCTTACCAACAAGCTGATAGGCCGCAAGCACCTCCCCCACCGCAAAAGCTTTACCTTTACAGGACCATCCGGTATTAGCCATCGTTTCCAATGGTTATCCCTGAGTGGGGGGTAGCTACTAACGTGTTACTCAGCCGTCCGCCGCTCCTCTCGAAGAGTCGCTCGACTTGCATGTATTAGACGCACCGCCAACGTTCACCCTGAGCCAGGATCAAACTCTCCATATAAAATACTACCGAAGTAGCGAAAATTTTGATCTAGCTCTTATGATTGTTGTATATAAACTCATAAGAGTAGAATGCTTTTTATAGCTTTTTCTCAATTCCCGTAGGAATTGGAATAGCCGGGCACTCTCTATTACGTTCAAGTTGTCAAAGGTCGATATTTTCAAACACACTTCTGAAGTGCGCCTAGGCATTTTAGCGGCACGAATTCTTAAGTCAATAGTATTTTCCTAGAAAGTTTAAGAATACTGATCAAAAGAGCAAACACTCAGTCTTGACCTGTTAAAAGCCCAAACTGCCAATAAAATTGGCTCATTTTCGCTCCAAAAGACAACATATAGACAGGAAACGCAAGACCTCTGAGATTCTTGAAATCTTGGAAATGCTATTATTAAGAAAATTAACCACGCCTTATGAATTCATTTTTCCAATTCGCAAACAGCTCTTTATATAGAGATCAAAAAAAACACCTCCGAAGCCAATATGGAGTACAAGCCTCACATGATCCTATTAAGGACATGCTTGTTCCTACCGTAATCGAAAAAACTCACGCCGGTGAACGAGCTTTTGATCTTTTTTCACGCATGATGAAGGATCGTATTATCTTTATGGGAAGTGAAGTGCGAGCTGATATGGCAAACTTGCTAGTTGCTCAAATGCTCTTCCTTGAAAACGAAGATGCAAAAAAAGACATCACCATGTACGTAAACTCACCTGGTGGACATGTAACTGCAGGATTGGCCATCTATGACACCATGCAATACGTAAAACCTGATGTTTCTACCGTTGTAATGGGAATGGCAGCATCAATGGGGGCAGTGATTCTTTGTGGAGGAGCAAAAGGTAAACGATTCGCTCTCCCAAATGCAGAAGTTATGATTCACCAACCTCTTGGTGGTGCACAAGGACAAGCCACAGACATCGCCATTGCCGCTGAACACATCCTTGAAACTAAAGCCCGACTCAACAAATTGATTGCGGGACATACAGGTCAAAAGATTTCTGTTGTAGAAAAAGATACTGAACGAGACAACTTCATGTCTGCTGAAGCAGCAGTGAAGTACGGACTCGTAGATATGATTGTTAAAAAGCACAATAAATAATGCTTAAACGACGTCCATTCCGGACGCTTAATCTCATTCAAATAAATAAGGAGGCGCTCATACACAATGTGCGCCTCTATCAATCTTTGCGTCCAGACTTATCCATCTGTCCTGTGCTGAAGTCAAATGCCTACGGACATGGACTAAAACTTATTGCGAAGACCTTAGACCCGCTCAATCTAGATTACTTCATTGTGGACTCCATATATGAAGCCTATCAGCTGAGAGATGAAAAACTTAAAACCCCTGTTTTAGTCTTAGGGTACACGCACCCAGAAAACTTCAAAAAGAAACTCCCCTTTCATTTCACCGCTTTCGATGAAGAATCTTTGAAGCTGCATGCAAAACTCGGCCACCCCATACATATTGAAGTCGACACCGGAATGAGCCGCATGGGCTTCCCCCTAGATGAACTTGAGTCTGCGATGAAATTAGCAAAAACAATCAACGCAAACATCGTTGGACTCTTCTCACACTTAGCCACAGCCGATGAAGCGGACCTCAGATACATGCAAGATCAAGAAAGTAAATTTGAGAATGCAGTATCCATCATAAAAGAAGCGGGCTTTTCCCCCAGATGGATTCACCTTGGAAACAGTGCAGGAGGAATTCGCTCAAAACTTCCCTCACTCACCATGATGCGCTTGGGAGTCAGCCTTTATGGAATCAATCCAATTGAAGGCAATGGACGTGAAAAAATTGACGAGCTCAAACTGGTGGCCAAAGTTACCTCAAGCATAATCTCAGTGCGTCACCTTAAAAAAGGAGATAAAGTGAGCTATGGCTGCACCTATACAGCTCCAAAGGACATGAGCATTGCCGCAGTGCCATTTGGATACTATGAAGGAATTGATCGCGGACTAAGCAACCTTGGATCCATGGAGGTAAATGGTTCTATTTGCCCAATTGTAGGACGGGTTTGCATGAATCACACCATGATTAATGTGACTGATATAGACGTAAATATTGGAGATGAAGTCGTGATTTATTCAGACATTCAAGACTCTGAAGTCAGCTTCAATGAACAAGCAAAAAAAGCGGGAACCATTCCATACGAATTAATGGTTCGACTCTCTGAGAGCGTAAGACGAGCCTAAAGGCACCAAGTGTAACCAGGCCCCTGATTTCTAATTGAGTTATTTATCCCCTGACTCACGTGTATCTCCCCACCTGTGGCCACAAAAACAGTTTGACCATTTGAGTTCTTCCCTGATTTTGCCCAACATGGAGTTGAGGGAACTCTTGCAGCTTCTGAAATGCCAGATTTTTCTTTTACTAGGTCGGGAAATCTCCCTCCCCAAAGCCTATCCAGTCGCGCCTCTAATTCTTCAGCAAGTGCAGCTCTTTCAGCTTCAATCTGTTTAGCAAGCCAATCTGGAGTATAAGCTAAGTGTTCAATAGCATAACGCTCATTAATCAGCCCCTCAGCCACCGCACGTCCAACATCCCCGTTATAACTTTCTAAAATTCTATTTAAATTTGCACCAAGAATATCTTGAGGGCCAAGCTGTGGCTCAATCAGTAACCTTGCCCCTGTAGTGAAGCGATCTACCATTTAAAAACAATTAATGAGTCGGCATGATAGTGCGAAGGTAAATTCTGTCAAGCTTTGCTTGCCAGATAGAATCACATCTATGAAAAAAACAACTCCTATACTAAGATACTCATATGAAAAAAATATTTTTGCTCATTAGCATTGCATTACTACTTCCAGCTTGTGGAGGTTCAGATGGTGCAAAAACTGGAGATTCAGATCAAATCTTCTACCATCAATATCAAACCGCAGAGTTCACCATTGATGTGCCTGACGATTGGGAAACACTAACAGCATTTAGTTCAGAATACCCAGACAATATTCGAATCGCCTTTAGAGACAACATAAAAGATGGAGACTATATCGCCAACGTGACGGTTTTTAAAGAAGACAACCTGAAAAACCTTTTGAATGGTGACATCTCTCAGAACTATCTAAGCGATCACAATGACACGCTTATTAGCTACAAGCTGATTTCACAAGAAGAAGTCACGCTTTCTGTTCTTGGGAGCTCAAGCCAAAGCATCATCAACACCTTTGAAGGAAAGAATGACACAAGAGACAATTTGATTACCTACATTCAAACTTACCTAGCAGAAGGAGAAACTGCCTGGGTAGTGACTGCCTCTTACTATGCACCAACTGAAGATGAATTCACGGTTGAACGCATGCAAACCATGATTAAATCCTTCACCGTAAACTAATGATTAATTGGAATATTGACCCTGTCCTATTGAATCTAGGACCACTTGAAATTCGTTATTATGGAGTGCTTTTCGCTTTAGGCCTTTTTGGCGCTTATAGCGTTGCTCGATACATGGCGAAAAAAAAGAAACTCTCCCTCGAACTTTTAGACACACTTGGTGTTTATCTAATTATTGGACTGATTCTAGGAGCACGATTCGGACACATTGTTTTCTACGAATTGGATTACTACATGGCAAATCCTGAGCTCATCCTTCAGATATGGAAAGGAGGACTGGCGAGTCATGGAGCGGCCATTGGAACCTTAGTTGCCTATGGGCTTTTCCTTTGGAAACACAAGAAAGTGAAATTCTTTGATTTCGCAGACATTATGGTAGTAGGAGCGGCTATTCCAGCCTCAAGCATTCGCCTTGGAAACTTCTTCAATAGTGAAATTGTAGGACGTGCCACCAATGGGAACTGGGGTGTGATTTTTGATCGAGTGGATGATGTTGCACGTCACCCTTCTCAACTTTATGAATTTGGAATGGGAGTACTGCTCTTTGGAGTACTCTTCTGGACCTGGCAAAAATACAATAAGAAAGTGAAACCTGGATTCTTCTTTGGGCTTTTCTTCACACTCTACTTCGCAATGAGATTCACCGTAGAGTTCTTTAAAGAATACCCACTCCATGGAGGGTTTACGACAGGGCAATGGCTTAGCCTTCCCTTCTTCCTTCTAGGGCTCGGCGTAATAATCTGGAGCCAAAAAAAGAAATAAGGCGCTCTCAAATCGCATGAACAAGTCACACATTGTGAGAGTTGGTGCCTGGGGCGGGAATCGAACCCGCACGACCGCAATGGCCACAGGATTTTAAGTCCCGCGTGTCTACCAATTCCACCACCCAGGCTAGTGGAGGCAAGGACGGGATTCGAACCCGTGTGGTACGGTTTTGCAAACCGCTGCGTAACCGCTCCGCCACCTTGCCATGTCAAAAGACGCCTCATAGTTTTAACATATGCCAGCTCCCTAGGGAAGCTCCATTTTCATACAAAAAACGGATCCACCTGATTTCATGTATTCGCTTGTATCTACAGAAATAGGTGTAAAGCCGTGTTCAGTAAGCTTAAGCTCCAATGAGTCACTGCCTTTTTGAAGGATCACATGCTTGCCATCAGGACAATGAGCATTTCCTGCAAAATTATAGGCTTCTTCCTTGCTAAGTTCGATTAAATGATCAAAAGCATCTTCAATTTTTGCGAATGATTCTTCATCAAACGCCGGTTTGTAAACCAGTGCTGTTCCAGCTCCTAGAACACAAAGACAAACATCCAAATGGTAGAAATCAGGATCAACAAGTTTTAAAGGACGAAGCTCCAAACCTGTAATTTCAGCAAGTGCCTGATGAACCGCCTCAGTGGTTCTAAAACCATAACCAGCCCATAAAAAACTTTTATCCTCGTGATAAATTGTATCTCCCATCCCCTCCAGAAAACCAACAGAAGGATCAATTCGATGGATTTCATAGTTTTGAGACTCATACCATAATCTCAAATGATCAACCTCTGCTCGTCGTTCCTCTGCACGCATATTGGACAAAACCACGGCCTTAGAACCATCTGCTTTAACAAAAGGCAAAGACTGATTGGCCGTAAACACTATATCTGGCAGTCCTTCAATTCCATCAAGGTCAATACAGTCTACACCAATGGACTTATATATTTCACCAATCTCTTCCCACTGCTTATAGGCTAATGCCTTATCCACGGAACCAATTTTCATATGTGGATTGATTGCATAAACAACATCAAAGAAAGTGGGCTTACAACGTAATAGCTTCATTTGAAGGGGGTTATTCTCCTATTTCAATTTTAGCTTGATCCAGATGGCCTGCACGAATCACTTCGTGCTCACCCGTATTTAGATCAAGATCGTAAATATTAAACTCAGTATCAAAATCAAAGCCTTCTGTATGACGAGTGATAAAGATACAAACACTTCCCTTTGGACTATTAGGGCGATGAAACACATCCGTATTCCATCCAAAGAGATAAGGCTCATCAATCAAGACTTCTCCATTGTGAGTCAGCCTTTCTGGTGTTGCCACAAAAGTTTTCAATCCATGTTCTTTTGTATATAGATCAATCACACGTTCCCCATCAAGCACCATGCAGTTATCTTCTTGGTTGGGGTGCATGTACCAAGGCTGAATGTCCTCTCTTCCAGGAACACTTGGGCTCATTGCTCCAGGCTCATGCTTCACTCTTTGAATACTTGCAATGCCTTCATCCAACAAAGTTGGTACAAAATGAAATTGAACCTTATTAGTTTCTCTCAGTTTTGAGAGTGGAATGATGTAAGCCATCTCCTCATATATGATACGTCGTGAACCCTGCATAGTGACAACAATTACTGCTAGCACTTGCATAATACAAAATACTACTGCGTCAAACTACATAGTTCTGTTTACTTGACAGAGAAATGATGGCTTGTGCACGTCAAAAAGTGGTGGGACAGGTGGGACTCGAACCCACGACCAGCGGATTAAGAGTCCGATGCTCTACCAACTGAGCTACTGTCCCAGACAGTTTCAATCTGGGAGGATCCTAGCAAATGGTGGACGTAGCGACAAGAGAAACTTACAATAGAAATCCTAATAAAAATGCCTATGAAACTTAAAACCGTTTACGTTTGCCAATCATGTGAAGCTCAATCAACAAAGTGGGCGGGTAAATGTGTTCAATGTGGAACTTGGAACAGTCTAATTGAAGATGTAATCAATGTGGGAAAAGCTGCAAAATCGCCGAATATTGTTCCTCGAAGACAAGCTGGAAAACCCGTACCTGTAAGTGAAATAAAAAAATCTAAAGATCGTTTATCCAGTGGACTCAGTGAAATGGATCAAGTTCTTGGTGGTGGCTTTGTTGACGCCAGTTTGGTTCTCCTTTCTGGAGAGCCAGGTATTGGAAAATCAACCATCACACTGCAAGTAGTCGCTCATTTATCCAATCAACTTGAAAAAGTCCTATATATCAGTGGAGAAGAATCTATTGAACAAGTAGCAGATCGTGCCAATCGTCTTGGGAAAACAGGTGAAGGATTACAACTTATGTATGAAACAAATCTAGAAAACATCTTGGCTAGTATTGAATCTGAAAAACCTGAGTTTCTTGTGATTGACTCCATTCAAGTTATGGCCTCCTCAGAAGTGAGCGGTGTAGCTGGCGGACTCAGTCAGGTGAGATATGTGACAGAAATGATCATGAATGCGATCAAAACACATAAGATCCCTACTCTACTCATTGGTCATGTGAATAAAGATGGGAAAATTGCAGGGCCTAAAGTTCTGGAACATTTAGTAGATACGGTACTTATCCTGGAAGGAGAACGCGATCAGACACTTCGAATGTTACGAGCAGTAAAAAATCGATTTGGAAGTGTCAGCGAAGTGGGACTCTTTCAGATGGAAGAAAACGGTCTGATTGAAATGAGCAATCCTGGTGCCTACGTTCTAGAAAATCGTCCTCAAGGAGCCATCGGAAGCTGTCTTACCGTAACCATGGAAGGAAACCGTCCCCTGCTTATGGAAGTTCAAGCTTTAGTCACCACAAGTAACTATGGATACCCAAAGCGAGCCTCGAGTGGCTTTGACAGGAATCGCTTAGAACTACTCATTGCCGTACTACAGAAACACACCAGCCTGAATTTGGCTGATCAAGATGTCTACGTAAATATTGTAGGTGGTCTAAAGTTGAAAGACCCTGCTGCCGATTTAGCTGTATGCCTAGCTATCGCCTCCAGCTTAAGAAAAGTAGCGCTGCCCGAAGAGCTAGTTGCTTTTGGAGAGGTAGGACTTACAGGAGAAATTCGTAAAACCAAGAATTTAAGCTCAAGAGATAAGCTTTGTAAGAAATCCACTTTAAAAGCCTGTAAAGTATCAACAAGTCTTGCCGCCCTGGTGAAAGCCTATACAAAGTAGCAATTTCATGCTATAATTCAGCACTGAAATAAATTTGTATAATGGTTCAATTTTTAGGAGAAAACGCCAATGGACTTGACCAGATGAGCATTCATGCTGATAAAGCAGGTCTTTGTGGTTACCCCAAGCATAAATCTGGGATTGATCTTATTCAGGACACCGTTGCTAGATTTAGAACGTCCTTCAAGGATGAAATAGAAGCCGCTTGTGAGGAAGCCGCAGGGTCAGATTTCCTAAAAATGATGCTAACAAAAGACATGGGAAACCTTCCATGGGGAGAGGGTGCCGTGCTGCTTGGCTATGTCAATGCAAGACAACTCCCTCAAATGCACATCATTAATGGAAAAATTAAGCTTGTCACTGAATACATCATGACAAGTCCTGAAATTGACAGACACAAAGACCTAACACAAGAAAGAGTAGAAAAAATGATGCATATCTCTTTCAGAACGAGTCTAGATAAAGCCAGAAAAAACAAGTTCATTGAAGCTAAACCAGGACGACCCATTTCTTTTAGAATGATATCGAAGATATTTGACGATTCAACAGGGAAAATGATTTATCAAAGTGATCAGGACGACTGGGAAGAAAACGTTCAGATCGAAGCCACTCGTTTACGTGATGAACGAGACCCAAGCATAGGCATCGAACCTTTCCTAGCTGAAGCAGAAGAAAATTTAATTGATAGTGGTCAAAAAAAACCTGAAGCAAAACTAGAGAGAGCCTATGATTACTTCCTTCAACAAATTTTTGGAGCTGGTACTGAAGACATTCCTTTTTACAAAGAAAAACTCAAAGAAGCTGTGATTGAAGCAGTGGATCTCTTCAATCAATTGTTTGAAGACACTCAACGTCTACACAATTGGCTACTTCAACACTTTCCAAATGAAAAAGCACTCCACTCAGGATTCAGAGTGGACTCATACAATGAGTATCGTCGATACAACATCTATCAACTACTATGGATCGCCATAAAAGGCGAAATAAAAGAAGATGGCAAAGCCCCTGAAGAGCTTGATCACACTGATGCATACATAGCTCAATCCATTGGATACCTTGCCTATTTGATATACTGGTTGAATTCAGATGATGGATTTAAGCTCAGTCGAGACAATGAAGTAAATCAAAGAATTGAAGAGGAAATCGATCGTGAATTCTGGGCAGAAGCGACCGAGAAACAAGAGAGGAAATTTTCATACTGGACCTCACCCGATCAAAAACACGTTAGCCCAACGCTGTCACAATTCACACCAGTTAAACAAAGTATTCGACCACCAAGAAGAGTAAAAGAGGAATACATGAGCGAAGGAGAGTTCCCAGAAGGATTTGAACTTTTAATATGGAGAAATGAAGCTAGACCCAAAACATTAACTTCTACAATTTTAAAGGTCTTGAGTGAACAAAAACATGTATCGGAGCTCAGTGACCACCAACGTAGCGAAGCCATTGTGAATGTATCCATGAATGATCTGGATCTTAATCCTAGGAAAAATCCGGTACGTGCACAAAAATTCCATGATGGACTTGAACATCTTGCTCGAGAGCACGAAAAGGCACTTGGACTCGTAGAGGACACCAGTGACTGTCACTACACTGAAATTCCAGCAGGTACCTTTAGAATTGAAAACAAAGCAAAATGGAATTCAGCTGAAGGCCCACCTAAAAAGGAATTCATTGCAGTAAAAGCCTATAGTGCTGTAGCCGTTGACCAAGATGGTAAACCCATAAAAAACTACTCGCCAGAAAGGCACCCCAATGCAAAAATCATTCGTCGTGAGTTCAGAATTGCCCCCTATGATGTGTGGCATCCTGCTAAATTTGCTGAATCTTCAACAATATCTCACAATACTTATAAGTGGCTATCATCACTAAAAGTTCTGCTAAAATCATTCCCACGAAGTGAGTTCTCAGAAGAACTGAAGCTATTCCGTGCCATGATAAAATTATTCGAAGCTAAAGCCATTGGTGATAAATGTGAGCTATACCGTGTAGCGAAGCCATCAAAAAGCAAAAAGTAGATTAGCATTCTCCATCACCTGTTTTGCCAATTCGTCAGGTGCAAGATTACGTAAATCAGCCACCTTCTTCCCCACTTCAACGACGAAAGCCATTTCGTTACGCTTTCCACGAACGGTTTGTGGTGCCAAATAGGGGCAATCCGTTTCAATTAGAATTTTATCTGCAGGGGCTTTTGCTGCTGCTTCTTGCACACCTGGTGCTTGAGGGTAGGTCACCACTCCACTGAATGAAGTGTAGTACCCTTGCTCCCACACCTTCTTTCCGAACTCATAGTCATAAGAGTAACAGTGAAAAATCACCTTCTCGGCTTTTTCATCAATTAAAATGGCTAAAGTCTCCTCAGCGGCATCACGAGAGTGAATAATACAAGGTAAGTCCAGTCCCTTCGCTAAACGAATTTGTTTACGAAAAACCTCCTCTTGAACTTCTTTACTTGAACTCATGTGATGGTAATCAAGTCCCATTTCTCCGATAGCAATCACCCGGTCATTTTCTTGTGCTGTTTTTTTCATCCATGCCAACTCTTCATCAGTGAGCTCTTCACAATCACAAGGGTGAATCCCCACCGCTGCCCACATATCATCATGTTCATTGGCTAAAGCAATTGACTTCCGATTCCCCTCCACACTATATCCCACCACAATCATTTTTGAGACACCCACCTCACGAGCACGCTGAATCACCTCCTGACGATCTTTATCAAAGGGTTTACTGAAGGGGTGGCAATGAGTGTCAATCCACATAAGCTGAGTTTTATTCAGTTGCGGCCGCTAATCTCTGAGTTTGATCCTCAAGAGTAAGGTCATCAATGATCTGATCAATCTCTCCGTTCATAATCCCTGGAAGATTACTGTAGCTCTTTTTAATTCGGTGATCTGTTACTCGATCTTGGGGAAAATTATAGGTTCGGATTTTATCACTTCTATCTCCGCTTCCAATTTGAGCCATTCGAGCAGCACCAAGCTCCTTCTGTTTCTTTTCCGCTTCAATGGCGTACAAACGTGATCGAAGCACGCCCATGGCCTTATTTTTATTTTTCAGCTGAGATTTTTCATCCTGACAGGTCACAATCAACCCTGTTGGAAGGTAAGTGATACGTACGGCAGAATCCATAGTATTCACACTTTGCCCTCCTGCTCCACTTCCACGAAACACATCAATTCGAATGTCAGAAGGCTTGATTTCAAGGTCAAACTCTTCAATCTCAGGAAGCACTACCACAGAAACCGCTGAAGTATGCACTCGTCCCTTAGATTCTGTTTCGGGGATTCGTTGCACTCGATGAACCCCACTTTCATACTTCATGCGTCCATAAGCACCAGCTCCATTCACCTTAAATATCATTTCTTTCATCCCCTTATCACCTGCACTTTCACTAATACCTTCAGTTTTAAACCCTTTATCCTTAACATATCGAAGATAGAGTCGCCCCAGCTCTTCAGTAAAGAGCGCCGCTTCATCCCCTCCGGTCCCCACACGAATTTCCATGATGCAATTTTTTTGATCATTCGGATCTTTAGGAACCAAAGCCAACTTCAAGTCTTCCTCAAGTACGGCAATACGATCTTTAGCCTCTTTAAACTCTTCTTTGGCCATTTCTTGTATTTCTGGATCTGAGTCTTTCATCATCTCCTCTGATTCTGCAATTGTAGACTCACATGATTGAATTTCACGATAAAGCGTTACCGCAGGCTCAATCTCTCGACGACGTGCGATCAATTTTTGATAGATTTTTTGATCAGAGATGTTTTCTGGCTTAGCCATCTCCAATTCGAGCTCTAAGAACTCCTTAACCAAATTGTCTAATTTATCTTTCTTCATTTGCCGGCATTGTAACAGAGAACAAAGGTCCTATCGAGCCCTTCATGATCCTGATGCAACTCATAAGAGTAATCAGGGAGAATTTCAGCGGCAATCTCTCTCATCAGTTCACCATGAGTGAAGCCAAATTCACCCATAATCCACTTGAACTTACGATCTTTTGCCTGTTTGAAGAGGTCCACATACAATCGAAGACCGTCATGACCACCAAATAGGGCCACATGAGGCTCATGAGCCTCAACATTACTTGAAATGTAATGATGCTCCACTTCACCAATATACGGCAAGTTTGCTACTAAAATTTCATGACCATCATCAGGAATACTTTGGAGCAAATCCGACTCAACAAACTTGATGTCTAAATCATGACGACGTGCATTCAACTTTGCCACTTCAAGAGCGTCCGAACTCACTTCTCCTGCTGTCACTCTCAAGTCAGGTCGAGTGTGCTTTAGTGCAACAGAGATCGCTCCACTTCCCGTTCCAATTTCTAAAATTTTTGCTCCATCTGATGCCTTTTCTAAAACAAGATCGACTAATTTTTCTGTTGCTCCACGTGGAACCAGAACCCTCTCATCCACATAATAATCCAAACCATAAAACTCTTTATTATTTGTTAGATAAGACACTGGCTTCCCTTGCTGAATAGCCACCCACCCCTTCTGAAGCTCAGAAAGTTTAGGTACAGGAATTTCACGCTCTGAGTAAGCCACTAGATCCAGTCGCTCACAATCTAAAAGATAGGACAAAAAGACCTCCATCTCTGGTCTGAGACGAAGGTCTTGAGCTTTTTTAAGTAGATCAGCAATACTCATTATGAGTAGAACTTGTTCTTTTCTCGTTTTGCTCGGTATTTTTCTCGCATAACAGCTGCATCACGCATTTGCCGTTTGCTGTCTTTTTTCTTTCGGTATCGTCGCCCTTTCACAATGTTCCCTACTCGAGAACGGTTGTACCACTGCTTGAAACGAGAAACTCGCTTTTCAGATGATTCTTTTGCGATAGGATCAACGAAGAAATTTGTTGCTGACATAAAATTTTCACAATTAAGCCCGCGTAGGATAAGCAAAGGCCTCCCTATTGTCAAACCTATTTATTCAGTAGGCTCACCAAATTCGTCTACATAACGCCCATAAGCGTCCATCACCAGACTGTGAACGGCTGGAGTGAAGGCAAAAACATTATCCCCACGACGCTCCACAACCCCCACTTCTGCATTATCTTTAGCTCGATCATCTTGAATAAAAAGATAATGCCCCGCCTTGTCCTTAATTTGTTCAAGTCGATATTCTACACTTTCCCACACTCCATTCAGTAAGTTCACCAAATACTCTAAATCCTCAAAACGGCCAATCATTAGGCCTAGGTCAGTACTTTGTTCGAGCTCTACAGAAAGATCCATGGTTTTCAGTGTTTTAATCTGAAAATTATACCATGGATCTACAATTTATTCAATTATTTAGTCGAGAGATTGAACTGAAGCAAAAGCCCCGGGCTCCACATAGCCATCAAGCTCAAGTGCATCTCTCATTCTCTCTGCCATAGAAGAGCTTGAATCAGCCAATTGAGCGACCTCAAGACCTCCATCGGCTTCAAAACAAACAAGTACTGCATTTCTCACTGCACCTTCCACCTGTTCAGGTGTAGTAAGCTCACTTCCTTCATAAGAAAGAGGAATTAACATCATCCCACGGTCATAACCATCGTACAATTCAGTATCAAACTGAAAAGCTATATCTACACGACCAGGCCCTTCTAGATCATCAATACTATAAGGCAGCTTCACTTCATCTGGACGTCTAAGCGCCTCAATGTCTGTGAAACTGCAATCATCATGCAATGAAGCAATCACAGTCCAATCAACGGTATCCGCATATGGGCTCGTATTAAAAAGTGAGACAAAATGATGATTACCAGCTGCAGAACCCCATTCTTCTGAAGAGTCAACAGCCAAAGCGTCACCCCTATAATCATTCAGAAGTACATCACTCAAAACCACGTCATGAATAGTCGTTAAAGTTTCATCCCAGCTTGGTTCATAAGGATTGCTTTCACCTCCTCCTGTTCCATCAGGATAAGATGGAGATTCATAACTTGCTGGATCAGACGTTGGTGGATTTTCATCACCTCTACAGCCTGTAGCAAGAGCTAAAGCTCCAAGACCAATAATTCCGTTACGCATAATATTAATGATTAGTTTAATCTTTCACTCCCAGAAGGAGTATATTGGACCACACTAGTGACATAATCTCCAAGAGAATCATCCCAGTAAGAGTCAATCGTCCAATAACCATAAGCGGTGTCACAATCACTCAGCTTATCTCTATAGTTAGTAAGATAGATTGAAGCATCTATATCACCAGATCCACAACCAGCTGCCTCTAATTCAGTACGTCCAATAACCATGTCACTTGATCGTGCATCTAAAGTGAAATCTCCTGACCTTACACCGTAAGATCCGTCACAGTCATAAGCCAAGAGTGCACGATAGTTACCTACATCAGAATCATCTAAAACTCCAAAATCTAGAGAGACCCTAAAGGTGTCACTGACTCTTTGAACCGCAGTACAATCAGCACTATCGTCAGCATATTCACGAGTTCCAGAGCAAAGCATCGAAGCGGTATCCTCTCTCCATTCATTATCCAAGTAAGCCTCACTCACTCGCTCCAAACACACATCATCATTAGGAGACTTCTCACCACCACACGCAACTAAAGAGCTAAGAGCGACTCCAGCGACAGCATTTCGTTCCAACATAAGACTAAGTTAAATTAGGCTCAGATTTTACAACTCAACTGGCGAAATGTCAAGTGCGCCTAGATATCTAGATTCTTAACCTTCTTCGCATGAGTTTGAATGAACTTTTTACGAGGCGCCACTTCACTTCCCATAAGAGTTTGGAAGATATGATCCGCACGCTCTGCATCTTCAATTGAAACACGAAGCATGGTTCGTCGTTCTGGATCCATAGTGGTTTCCCACAATTGATCTGGGTTCATTTCCCCAAGACCCTTGTATCGTTGAGTTGCAGGCTTATGATCTCCAAATTCAGCGATGTATTGATCACGCTCTTCATCACTAAAGGCATAAAAGACCTTCTTCCCTCTCCAAATTTTGTAAAGTGGAGGTTGTGCAATATAGAGGTACCCCCCTTCAATCACATCTCGGAAATATCGGAAGAACAATGTTAGAAGCAGAGTTCGGATATGAGCCCCATCCACATCGGCATCGGTCATAATCACAATTCGATGGTATCGAAGTTTTTCCATGTTGAAGGTTTCTCCAATCCCAGTTCCAAGTGCAATCACTAGGTTTTTCACTTCATTGTTTCCGAGCATACGATCCAATCGAGCCTGTTCTACATTCAAAATTTTACCTCGAAGAGGCAGAATAGCTTGGAACTCTCGGTTACGCCCTTGTTTCGCTGAACCTCCGGCAGAATCCCCCTCCACAATGTAAATCTCTGACTGAGACGGGTCTTTACTTGAACAATCCGCTAGCTTTCCAGGAAGTGTCATTCCTTCAAGGGCACCTTTACGAATCACCGTGTCTCGAGCGGCTCGAGCGGCCAAACGAGCTCGTTGAGCTAAGGCACATTTTCCAATAATTGCTTTCGCATCCGCAGGGTTTTCTTCAAGATGCTGCTCTAAAGCTTCTGAGAAGGCTGTTTCAACCGCCGTTCTCATTTCCTTGTTTCCTAGTTTCGCCTTTGTTTGTCCTTCAAATTGAGGCTCACCTAGCTTCACAGAAATCACTACAGTCAAACCTTCACGGACATCATCAGAAGAAAAGTTTTTATCCTTTTCCTTGATCAGTTCATTTTTACGAGCAAAACTATTAATCACTCGAGTAAGGGCAGTCTTAAACCCAGTAAGATGAGTCCCCCCTTCTGGAGTGTGAATATTATTAGCAAAAGTGAAAACCGTTTCTTGGTAGGCGGTTGAGTACTGAAGAGCAACCTCAATGTATCCCTCATCCGCTTCCTTTTCCGCATAAATAATATCTCCTAGCTTTTCTCGATCTCGGTTCAAATGCTGAACATAAGACTTAATTCCTCCTTCAAAGTAGAACATCGCTTTTCGTCCATCACGATGGTCCGCCACTCGAATCGTCACCCCCTTTGTTAGATAAGCCTGTTGACGAATTCGATTCACAATCGTTTCAAAATCAAACTCTACACTCTCAAAAATACTTGCATCAGGCGTAAATGTGATGGTTGTCCCTGTATCTGTTGCCTCACCTACCGCTGCAATATCAGCCTGAGGATCTCCAATTTTATATTCCTGCATGTAAAGCTTTCCATCTCGTCGAACTTCTGCTTTCAAGTGTGTAGAAAGGGCATTTACAACAGAAACTCCCACTCCATGTAGACCTCCAGAAACTTTGTAACCGCCGCCGCCAAACTTACCTCCAGCATGGAGCACGGTAAGTACCGTTTCAAGCGCTGACTTCCCCGTTGCTTTCACTTTATCTACAGGGATACCTCGTCCATTATCCGTCACACTACACGATCCATCCTTGTTGATTTCAACTAAAATTGTGTCACAGTATCCTGCCATTGCTTCATCAATTGAGTTATCAACGATTTCCCAAATGAGATGATGGAGTCCTTTCACATCAGTCGTTCCGATGTACATACCAGGACGCTTTCGAACCGCGCTCAAACCCTCTAAAACCTGGATTTGATCAGCTGAATATTCTTGTGTTTTTGTCATAAAAAATGGACGTGCTTAAAATTCGCTCGGAGTCTAGCAGAAAAGCTTTTTGGCCTCAATGAAACAAAAAACTTACATCTTTGTTTAATAGAGCCAAAGCTATAACCAAATGAATATGTCTGAAAAGAACGAAAGCTTGAGTAAGTACTACAAAGAACAAGGATTAGTCCGTGACATACTAGACGAACCCGTTGAAGCTGCAGGCTTTACCACATCCAATCTTTCACCAACATGGACAGAACCATTACTCGTGGTTGTGGAGGTCGTTCGTGACGCACAAGGTCAACTATGGGAAACACTACATCCAGAACATGTAAAGAAAAGAGGTGGAAAGTACTGGAAAATCAATGATGAAAACCGTGTAACCGCAACTAAAAGAGAATCGGCTGCTCATGCTAACAGATACACAAGTTCAATGTGGAATCCTTTTATTTAGCACTCAAAGCCTTATAAACCGCACTCACCGCTCCCTCTAATTGGCTCAGTGCCATATCTGGAAGCGAATGAGTTTCAGGACCAAGATCCCAAGTTGTTTCCATAACCATAGCTGATTCCAGAGAAAACTCGCCACGAATTGGCAGGTCGTATCCAGTAATCAGCCCCTCGAAGCTAAAGAGCCCGGCATCACGATCCAGCACTTCAATGGTGAAATCCTCAACCTCAAAACCTTCGGCCTCGAAGGCCTCTTCAGCCTGAACAATGGCCAGACCATCTGTTAGTGATTCTTCACCAGCAACAAGGTCCTCTTCTGAATCTTCAAGCAATGGTGTCTCCGACAATGCTTGCTCTATGACATTTCTAAGATCAGAGAGCAACACCCCTGTTGAAAAACGAATTTGATCAGCAATCACCAAGTCATAAAGCAACATACCTTCACGATCGTAACTCGCTTCAAACTCATACTCATCCACCTTTCCACTCACGATACTAAAAAGTCGATATCCTGAATCCCCTTGTGACTCAGCTGTAAGATAAGAAATCGCTTCAAAAGTAAAGGCCTGTCGGACCTCAGCCAATGCTTCATCCAAAGTAATACCCACTTCAAGTTCAAGACCATTTCCTTCTCGAATCTCTTGAATATAGTTTTGAAGATCTTCTAAATCTTGTTCCTTGGCAGCATAAGCAGCTAACCCGGTTTCGAAATCCGCATAAGAATAAAACTCTGGAGAGTTGATAAAGGCAATGGCTAAATCCGCTCGCTCAAGCTCATCTTCATACCAATCTCTCACTGCTACATCAGAAGAAATCAAAGCCAAATAATCTTCTGCTGTGAACAAAAGTTCATTGGCCAAATCACTGGCTTCTTCAACAGAAACACGCCGATCCACAACAAAATCGAATAGCTCATTTAAGAACTGTATCTTACTCAAAACAAAAGCTTGTCGCTCTTCATCTAGATCAGTGTCGTCTCCAGCTAGAGTAAGAATCTTTTCTTCCATGTCCATCAACAACGACGCGTACTCCACATTATAAAAGTCCGAATTTTCTCGGAGTAGAAGCTCAACTAGTAAATACTCCCGACTCAATGCATTCAAATTATCTGGATCATCTAAAACTCCCGAGTCCAAAGCCTCTTTAACTGTCTTTTGATAATCTCGAAGTGCCGACTGTGCATCTGCCGACTCTCCTCGAGCCAACAAACTTTCAATCTCTAAAAATTGCCGCCTCATAGAGGCCAAACTTGCCTCTTGATCAAAAGCCAAGGAGATTGCAGCGGTTTTAACAGAGTAAAGCTCATCACCAGGTAAAACAAAGAACAGATCAGAATAAATCGATTCAATTTCCTCAAGGCTATGATCCTTAGCAGCCCACTCATCAACCCATTGATCTCCCTTTGTTACTTCACCAAAAAGTAAATTACTCATGGCATAAACTAGAATATTTTCCTTTCTTGTTTCAGCTAAACGCTCTTTAGCGGTGGGCAATACCGTTGCAAAGTCTTTAAAGTTTTCATAAAAACCATTAAGCGTCGCACCAAGTCCTGATTGGCTTGGACCAAAATTCAAATCAGACTGAACCTCCTGGCTATAAGCCACAGACTGCTCGGTATATCTAAATTTCGCCTCTGACCAAGCCGACAGAACCGCCTCATCAAAATCATCACTTTCCCACTCTTCACTTCTAAACTCTTTAGACAATTTTGTTAAACGAATTCTCTCCAAAGTTTGAGTCACCTTTGATTCTGGAACCCCTATCATCATTCCATTAGGGACAAACAAGGCATTTAGAGCCAGTCCATTTTGAGTGAATGTCAACAAACTTGGATGAGACAAACCATAAACTTCAACCGAACCATCTTCAGTTCGTTTTACATAAGCCATACTTTCTTGAGAATCCACACGAACCGTATCGGTATGAACACTCACAGAGAAATCATTGGCCTGCGTAGAAAAAAGAACCCCTCCTGAAGATAAAAGCACATCCACATGCTCATTTTCTTCATCCCATTGCAAAACAGCATCTGCTCCAGGAGTCAAAGTCAGTGAATCTCTTTCATTTCGAACCACCGTCACAAGCTCAGAGGGCTTGATCTGTTCATCAAAAGCAATGGCACCATCAAAGATCCACAAATCGCTTGTTTCTGCGCCATCTGCAGGATTTGCAAGCAAAGTCCACGCACCAATAGCAATAGCTAAAGCAATAACGAGACTTGAGTTGAGGATTTGTGCAATTTTCATTTCAGGTGTTTTAATCTGTTAATTATACCAGATTTAAGAAGATTTTGAAAGGGTTAAACATGGTCTTTTTGACCACCTTGCTGAAGAATGGTCAAGTTACTAATTTCCGATCAATGAAACGATTCATATCTGTCTTAATTCTAAGCCTTCTCAGCTTTGTTCCTGCGTTTGCTAGCTACACGGATGTCGCAAGCAACCATCAATACATTCAAGGGATCACTTATGTTGAACTTCAAGGAGCCTCAGACCATGCTGAAGAATTTAGACCTGATGAAATCATCTCTCGTGGAGAAGCCTTTAAACTTCTTTTTGAGGTTTTACAGGTAGAAGCCCCAAAACCAGAAGTGAGTCACTTTGATGACGCCCCAATTGATGCATGGTTCACGCCTTATGCAGAACTAGCCCTAGAAAATGATTTAATTAGTGACCGTCACCCTGAATTTAATCCAGACAAAAGCCTTCGTCGTTTTGATGCCATTAGGCTCATGATGCAAAGTTACGGACTAAGCACTCCCGTAATTGCTGAAGAAAACCGTATTTTACTTTTTGAAGATGTCGCCACATCCAGTGCGGCCTACCCTTGGCTCTATCAACTGGTTCAAGTAGATATTCTCGAAGCAAATGCTGAGCTGAGCTTTTCTCCTTACACACCAATCACACGAGGAGAATTTGCCGATTGGCTTTACCAATTTGACTCCTGGCTACAGAATTTTAAGCTTGAAGAATACGCCTCTGAAAACAATGACTTTCACAAATCTGACATCTTAGAGTCAGTCTGGAACAATATACTCAACAACCATTATCTAGAAGAAAATCAATACATCGATGAAGATGTTCTTTTTCAAGCCGCCATCAAAGGAATGGTTGAAAGTCTCAATGACCCCTACTCAGTTTATTTCACCCCAGAAGAAGCAAATAACTTCACTGAAAGCATATCGGGTGAATTTGAAGGAATTGGAGCCATACTGGATCAAAATGAATTGGGACAAGTCCTAATTACTGGAGTGATTGAAGGTGGACCTGCTGCTGAAGCAGGAATCCAAAAAAATGACATTATTCGAGCCATTGACGGCATAAACATCGAGGGGATGGATATTGAAGAAGTGGTTGAACGAATCAAAGGTCCTGTGGGAACCAATGTACTCATCAGCATTGTCCGTGAAGAAGTCACCATGCTTTTTGAACTCACTCGTGCTCACATTGAAATCATCCTTCAATCTGGAAACGTCAAATGGGGGGACACCTGGGCGATTGACATCGACACCTTCTCTTCAAATATGTTTGGAGACCTCATGGACGTAATCTTTGAACTCGAAGAACAAATCGAAGAGCCAGATGCCATCGTGCTTGATTTACGTGGAAACTTAGGAGGAAGTCTTCAGTCAGCCAACTTCACCCTCGGACTTTTCCTCCCTCACCTCACACCACTCGTTCAACTAGACTACGGTGACTTCAACGAGATCATTTACAACGGTGATGTTGGGCCTTATCAAGAGTACCCCATTTTTGTTCTTATTGATGGGAACAGTGCTTCTGCCTCAGAGATTGTCGCCCTAACTCTACAAGAGAATGGAGCAACGATTATTGGGCATCAAAGCTATGGAAAAGGAACGGCACAACAGTATCTCAATTACTGGGATGGATCCTCGCTTAAACTTACTGTTGCCGAATGGCTAAGCGGAGAAGGTCAATCAATCCAAGGCTTTGGCGTGACCCCCGACGTGATTTTGGACGACGACGCGACTGACGCGGACTGGTGGGCAGCTGTGAAGCAACGACTTTAGACCAATTTTCTTTAGTCCATTTTTTTTCAAATTCATAGAGATGAAGTAAAGCTCGTGCCTTCATCTCTTTTTTGATTACGCCACCTTGATGAGGGTGCTTGTACTTCTGTTGAAGTGGAGAGCAAAAACCATGGGCATAATGACAAAGTTCATGACCTATCGTAGCCAAGATCACCTCCATAGGAATAAAATCATTCTTAAAAATCCCGTTGATAGTGATGTGACTTATCTTTTTATCTCTACTCATTTTTATTGAACCAAAACGGCGCTTGGCTCGACGCCCAAAAGCAATAGTGATTTTATTCTCAATTGGCATTTCGGAAAAAGGGCCGCTGAGCAGCCCTTTAAGTTCCCTTTCTAAATCTAAATTTGTTCGCATTAAATTCCCATTTCAAATCCACCAATTCGCCATACATCACTCTTGTACAGATAAACACCTACCGTTTCACTGTAACCTGTCCCATAAGTAATGGTTCCAAGCAACTCTGTGTAATTGTTATCCATATCCATGTTCGTAAATCGTAGATTCACCACATCCAAAGTTTCTGGATACATATCTACAAAAACTTGAAGATCTTCCTGAGTGGAAATCTCTTTGAATTCTGGAGCTGTCATTTCGTAAGCGGCTGTAACGTCTGTTGAAAGAACTTCAAAAAATTCATTAGCAGCTGTTTTTTGTTCTGCAAAAAGACCACAAGCAGAAAGGAGCAATGTTGATGTGAGTGTCACTCCAACAAGTGCACGTTTGAGAAGGCGCGTCATATCTAAAAAAGGTTAAGTGCTTGAATACTACCAGCTACCTACAAAAAAGATCTAACTGAAATCCACCGGTATTTCTTGCACTGGCTCAGAAACTGACGATGGTGCTTGTGGAGCTACAGGAGCTGGTGGGACAACTGCAGCGGGCTGCGCAACAGCAACTGGTTGAGGTGCTGGTGCAGGCATTGGAGAATCAATTGTGATTGGCCCTTGAGCTTCAAATTGAGCCCCCACCTTAACAGGTTCTGCAATCACCTGGGGAGTAGGTTCAACTTGAGCCACGTGCGTAAGCGGAACTTCCTGAGCAGGTGCTGGCGTTGAAACAGGCACATCTAAATTAACTACAGGCTCCACTTGGTCTTGAACAGGAACCTCTTGCACTTCAGGTGCCATTGGCATAGCTGGCTCTACAGGTACACCTTCAACAGGAGAAGCAGGTTCAAAAACAGGTGCAGGCTGAGGGATCACTTGAGGTGCTCCTTCAATCACACTTTGAGGTGCCTCAACAGGCTGATCCAATATCGCCGCTACATTATCCTGGAAATCATCCACCATTGCTGCTTCTTCTACGGCTTGTGCTTGAACCTCTGCAGCAGTCTGAGGCGCTTCTGCAACAGGCAAGTTACCCGCTTCAGAAGTTTCAAAATCCTCCTGAATCGACCCTTGAGCTAAAAGCTCTTCTGGATTGGTGGTCACAATTTTATCTTCAGAGAATGAAGCGATCACTTGAATTGCTACATGCTTAAGACCTGCAAAGAAGAGTCCTTGTCCTACTCCTGAATTGAGAAGCATGTATTTCTCTCCTTCGGTCAAATTAAAGACCTTCTGCAAAGGCTCAATCGCCGATGGTGATTGTTTAAGCAAAACTTGCATCGAACTATTGGTCACAATGGGCTTACCATAAGGACTTCGGATGAAATCTTCCACATCCTGAGTAATAGTTGAAACACCAAGGTAATACTTACGAGCTCGTTTCACGAGACCAAAGAGGAACTTGGCAGAATCTTCGTACTGCATCATGGTCCAAGCCTCATCAATCACAAGAATTCGCTTTTTAAGACTCGAACGCACTCGATTCCAGATGTAATTCAAAATGATATACATAGCAATCGGTCTGAGCTCATCTTCCAAATCACGAATAGAAAAGACCATTAGACCAGAGTCCAAGGTTACATTCGTTTCTTGGTTAAAGACCCCAGAAAAGGTCCCCGTTACAAAACGAGAAATTCGCTGAGACATATCACTGGCCCCATCCATCGAAGAAAGAACATTGTGAAAATCTTTCATCGTTGGAACCTCATACTGAGAGGGGTCCACCACATCCATAGTGATCCCTTTTGTTGCGTAAGTATCGATTAAAGCTTTATCCAAAATTCCCTCTTCTTGTGCTGAAATCTCTCCCAACATCAAACGCATCAAACCCGTTAGGTTAATAACCGAACTTCTAAGCAAATCTCCCGGCTTCAACTCTTCATTTTCAAGCGGTACAGGCAGGTCAAATGGATTGATACGACGATCAGAGTTCAATGAAACATTCAAGTAAGTTCCCCCTACCGTGTCGCAAAGCGCTTTATATTCATTTTCGGGATCAATCACAATCACATCGGTTCCCATCATTAGAGAACGCAAGATTTCAAGTTTCACGGTGTAAGATTTCCCCGCTCCAGATTTCGCAAAGACCACACTATTTGCATTCTCCAAAGAGAAACGGTCAAAAATAATCAATGATTCATTGTGACGATTAAGTCCATAGAGGATTCCATCATTCGATGTGAGATCAGACGAAATGAATGGAAAGGTCGTCGACAAAGGTGAGGTATTCATATTTCGATCAATCTGAAGCTCATCCAAACAGATAGGAATGGTAGAATTCAATCCTCGTTCATGCTGAAGGTCCGCACGCTTACTGAGAACCAGCTTCCCTGCAAGTAGGCTTTGTAGTTCTTTAGAAGAACGCTTAAGTTCCTCAAGAGACTCTGCATAAATTGTGAAATACATTCCGAACTGGAAGAATTTTTCCTGTCCACGCTGCAGCTCCGTTCGAAGTTGCTCGGCATCTTGCAATGCGGTTTCGAGCGCTGGATCACGCACATTACCTTTTTCTGCAGCAATTCGTATCGATGACTGAAGTTGAGCCACTTTTCGCTTCAAAACCTTCATGATGTCTGCTGAAGAAATTGGATAGATGTACTGAGACACATCCATGGTGATGTCGTAGTTCACCACAGGGGTTAACCAATTCGTTTCAATGTATCGAGGATAGGTGTAAACAAAGAAAGTTTGTGAATACATCCCATCCATTTTCACGTGATCAAAAGCCACTTCAAAGGCAGAAGGCGCTATTAGGTCACGAATTGAAGCAATCCCTTCTTTAAATAATTTTTCAGCTTCAAGTAATTTTTTCCGCTCTTGGTCCTTTGCAGAAGCCGCTTTTTTTGAATTTACCTTAGCCGCCGCACTTGCTGCTTTTTTCTTTCCATCTTCAGACACCTTTGATCTAGCCTCTGCTTCTTTTTTTGCAGAAACTTCCTCTTTAACCGCTTCAGTTTTCTCTGAAACAGTAGCAGGAATCACTCCTTCTGGAGCTTTAGGCTCAGATGCGTTCACATCAACCGGGGGCGTGGTAGATTCGTCGGCCATACGTATTTAAATGCATTTTAAATCTAATGAGTTTATCACAATTTGGCCAGTTTTTCAAGCTGCATACGCCCCCACAATTATGCCATGAGATCCCTAAGCACATCTGTAAACTCTCCAACCGCATTCTTGAATTGATCCTCTGTTACCGCTGAATAATTACAAAGGCGAACCTCTCCCCCTTGATCCGTTTTTCCAAAGGCACCATATCCCGTTGAAATAGCTATTTCCCTCTCTGCCATTCTCTCAACAACTTCTCGAGGGTGAACACCACCAGGGAGAACTAAAACATGAGAGCTTTTGGACCTAAGCTCTGGATTCTGAGCTCTAAACTGAACCCCCAACGCACCCAACTCACCAGAGTCAACGGAATCTGAAAGCAATTTCAAACCTGCATCTTGCGCCTGACTAAGCTTTAAATGTTCCTCACTACCAGGCCCCCAAAAGTGCCCCATCACTATCGCCGCGCGCGCCAGTTCTCTGAGAGTAGGTGTGGTTGAATGTTGAAGATCTCCTTTCTTTAATTCTGCTACAGGGTTTAATTTACCCTTAAGAAAACCCGCTTCAGCTCTAGCGTGTGCATGCTGAACCAAAGAAGGATTCATCAGCAAAGTAGAGGCTCCTCCCCCTACAGAAAGATCCTTTTGATAACCCCAGAAAAGTGCGTCGGGCAACTGAGCTCTCCCACCAGCAAGAACCTGAGATGAAACCGCATCAACTAAAATTCGTGTAGGACTTCCTGCCGCATCCCTTCTCTTGATCAATTCCTCAATAGCCAAGCTTTGATAGGTTCCTGTAGCCGTCCCATTCTCCGTTAAAATCAATACAGCAATCTCACCACGTTCAACACGTAGGGCCAAAGACTCAAAAACCTCTGTATCAGGAAGAAGCGCATCTCCTCGTTCATAAACTATACGTTCGTCCACCTGCCCTCCTGCAGCTTCATACTCTCCACCAAAAACTTTAGAAAAATTATCCGTGTGAACCAAAACCGTCTTATCTGATTCCCCCACCAAAGGAATCGCTGCCATTGATGCATATCTTTGAGCTTCAGTTCCTCCTTTAAGGTCCAACAAGGCCCACCCCTCAGATGCCCCCAGAGCTCGTCGAGTAGCACGCTGCTTTTCCCTCATCATGTCCTTCACCACCTGACTTCGATGACTCGCCTGAGCGATACCATCCACCCATTCACGGGCCTCAGCAGTAAACTCATATTGCTGACTGGGTCCAGCAGTTAAACGGGTATGATAAGTGGGTGAATCTGGCAAAGCTGTAGGTAATGATAGTGGTGACATAAATTATGTATTTAATAATGATAAAATCCATCGGCAGTGTTGCTCTGCTCCATAAATGAATGGCGTGATCTCTCCAAAGGCGCTTGTTTCTTCTCCAGAAGGAAGGTCACAAACATGCCCACCTGCCCCTCGATAGATTTCCATGACCGCAGCTTTATCCCATGGACCTTGCTTGGGCACAGGCTGTCCGTCTTTCCATTCATTGACCACATTTTCATGAAGCACCATGGCGTTGGCTACACCATCCAAAAGTCGTAAAGGTTTTGTCGATGAAGGCGAGATTTCTACCACGTCCACCCCCTCATTTTTTAATACAGAGATCAAAGCTGTAATTAAGTCCGTCTGAGCTGTAGCACGATTGACATACACCACTTCTGGCTTAGGCTTAGTTGTCTCAAGCTCAAGTTCCACACCATTTTTATAAGCTCCATGATTAGAAGATCCATAGTACCAATCTCCTCGTCCTTCCCTCTCTTCTAGATTTGACCAAGGCATGTAGACGGTGCCCAAACGGGATTCAATTCCCAAATAAAATGCAAGCAAAACTCCAACTTCATCTGGCACATCGACCTCCGGATTTGCATAATCCAGGGTGTTATCAAGCGTGTCTCTAACGTGCCCCTTCCCCTTTTCAGGAACTGCCAATGGAGCCAACTCCTCACAAACGGCCCATTGATCAGGAAACTTTGACTTCACAACCTCATCTAGTGCATGAGCATTTGCAATGTCCACATGAGTCACAACTTGCCTTGGGTTCCCTCCTTTTTCCGCCACTGCTTCCTGAGCTTTTGAACGCTCTGTTCGTATAAAATCAGATTGTGCAGCAACGGCCCCACACACGCTCTTCACCTCAGCTCGAAAACCAAGCTGATCTGCAAATCTCAAAAAATGCTCTTCAGGTAAATCTACGGGAATAGAGCTCATAGTTAATTCGGGGCAATGAGATAGAGTCATTTTTTTTACTATTTAGTAGTTTAAGAAATCAAACTCTAACCTGCTTTTCAAAAACTATCTGTTGTTTTTGATAGATCAACAGAGTTGAAACCATAACAACCACAATTGCCGACGCTAGCCCAGTCCTTGTGTTTGGTGTGCCGCTATCGCTGTGCTAAAATCCGCCACGCTAAACTAATATTTATATTTCCATGGCCGACGAAAACCAAACCGCCCCAGAAGAACAAGAACCGAAAGACGAAAACACCGTAAATTCAAATGAAGAAGCTGAACAAGAAGGTCTTTTCAATGCAGGTAACATTCAAAAACGAAGTGTAGTGACTGAAATGGAGCAGTCGTATCTTGATTACGCCATGAGCGTGATTGTTTCTCGTGCTCTACCAGATGTACGTGACGGGATGAAACCCGTTCATCGACGTATTCTTTACGCAATGCATGACCTTGGACTTCGATCCTCTTCATCATTCCGTAAATCTGCTGCCGTAGTGGGGGAAGTACTCGCTAAGTACCATCCACATGGAGATAGTGCCGTATACCAATCTATGGTTCGTTTAGCTCAGGACTTCTCTCTTCGTTACCCACTTGTGAGAGGACAAGGTAACTTTGGTTCTATTGATGGAGATAACGCTGCCGCAATGCGTTACACCGAAGCCAAGATGGAAAAAATTGCGGACGAAATGCTCGCAGATATTGAAAAAGAGACCGTTGATTTTGAACCTAACTACGATGGAAAGTACAAAGAACCTCGTGTGCTTCCAACCAAACTTCCACAACTTCTATTGAATGGAACCATGGGTATTGCGGTGGGAATGGCAACCAATATTCCACCACACAACCTCAATGAACTGATGAATGCCCTTATTGCACTTGCAGACAACCCTGAAATTGAGATTGAAGGTCTCATGGAGCACATTAAGGGACCTGACTTCCCTACCTCAGGAATCATTTATGACACCGAAGAGATCAAAACCATGTACTTGACTGGACGTGGTGGGATCACCGTACGTGCACGAGCAGGAATTGAAGAAATGAAAGGTGGAAAGAATCGAATTGTAGTGACCGAAATTCCATATCAAGTGAACAAAGCCAGCCTAGTAACAAAAATCGCTGACCTTGTTCGAGACAAAAAAATCACTCATATCAGTGACCTTCGTGATGAATCAAATCGGGAAGGAATGCGAATTGTTATCGAGCTAAAGAAAGACGCCTACCCAAACAAGGTACTCAATCAGCTTTACAAGATGACTCAGCTCCAAGTGCGGTTCAACATGAACATGATTGCACTTGTTGATGGGATTCAACCTCGACTACTCAACCTAAAACAAGTCCTTGAACACTTTGTTTCTCATCGAAAAATTGTGATCACTCGACGTACTGAGTACGAACTGAAAATTGCCAAAGCTCGAGCGCACATTCTAGAAGGTTTGAAAATCGCTCTAGATAACATTGATGAAGTGATTGCCACTATCCGAGGTTCTGAAACCAAAGAGATTGCCAAGACGGCACTCATGGATAAATTCAAACTCAGTGAAATCCAAGCTCAAGCCATTTTGGACATGCGACTCCAAACACTTGCAGGACTTGAAAGAGCAAAGATTGAAGATGAACTGAAAGAAAAGCTTGCACTCATTGCTGAACTAGAAGGAATTCTTGCTGACCCAGCTAAGATCACAGCCATCATGCGTGAAGAATGGGTAGAGCTCATCGACAAATATGGAGACGAACGACGAACAGAAGTCATTCCTCATGGACTTGGTAAATTCTCTGTTAAAGACACCATTCCTAACGAAGACATGGTAGTCACTCTAACGAAAGAAAACTACATCAAACGTGTGCTTCCTACTTCATTCAAACGACAAGGTCGTGGAGGACAAGGGAAAATCGCGATGAGTACGAAAGAAGAAGATGAAGTAGCTATCGTAAGAATGGCTAAAAACCATGATAAACTGCTCTTCTTCACCAACACAGGGCGAGTGTTCCAACTTCCTGTTTATGAACTTCCGAAGGCTAGTCGACAAGCCAAAGGAACCCCACTCATCAACCTCATTCAACTTTCAAAGGATGAAACAGTAACTGCAATGCTTGTGGTTAAAAATGAAGAGTTCAAAGGAGCCTATCTATTCATGGCAACCAAATCAGGTACCGTTAAGAAAACAGCGGTTGAGCAATTTGCTAAAGTGCGAAAATCTGGACTCATTGCCATCAAGCTACGTGAAGACGATGAACTCAATTGGGTGCGTCAAACCAGTGAAAGCAACAAAGTAGTGATTGTTTCACGAGAAGGTAAATGTATCCAATTCAACGAAGCTGACGTTCGACCAATGGGACGATCATCTATGGGAGTACGAGGTATTAAGCTGAAAACTGGAGATGAAGTGGTAGAAATGGATGTGGTTCGAAGTGATGAGGCCACACTACTAGTTGTGATGGAAAATGGTCTTGGTAAACGAACCAAGATTGAAGAGTACCGACTGCAAACTCGTGGAGGCTCAGGAGTGAAAACCGCCAACCTCAGTGACAAAACAGGTAAACTTGTAGGAGCCAAGGTTCTAGAACCAGAAACTCAAGGAGACATCATGCTCCTTTCCAAAAAAGGAATCATGATCCGAACCTCACTCAAGGATATTCCTCGACGTGGACGGGCTACTCAAGGTGTGTATATAATGAGAACAAAGAAAGGAGATGTCGTTCGATCAATGTCTTTCATCCTCACGGATAAGCTTGAAGAGACGCCAAAAGAAACTCCTGAAAGCCAAGCTACTCTCGTTTAACCACACGCCAAATGAAGTTAAAGAAGTTCCTTGCATCCCTCGTACTGGGTGCACTACTAGTCGTACCTACTGGCTTTGCTGCTAGCGGAGACCTTTCCCTCTCAGAAGGAGGTGTCTCATTCAGCACCGACTACTACCTAGAAAACAACAACATCAGAATCTGGGCTTCTGTTGTTAACAACAGCCCCAACGATCTACTAGGGTCTGTTCGATTTGTTGCCAACGGTGAAAATGTAGATAGCGATCAACCTATTTCTGCTCTCGCAGGTAATACCGATGATGTTTTTGTTGATTGGGTTCCTCCTTACGATGGAGAGTACACCATTACAGTCACTGTAGTTCCTTGGGATGCAACGGATGACAACCCGGACAACAACACCATTTCTAAAACCATTTTAGTTTTAGGTGATATGGATGGTGATGGAATTACAGACAGTGTGGATACTGATAGAGATGGAGATGGCGTAAACAACGAAGATGACGCTTTCCCAGACAACAGAAATGAATCCGCTGACACTGATGGTGATGGAGTAGGAAACAATCAAGACGATGATGATGACAATGATGGCGTGCTTGATGCAGATGACGCTTTTTCAGACAATCCACTCTACTCAAGTGATCTAGATGGAGATGGAATTCCTGATGAAGAAGACTCAGACACCGATGGTGATGGACTCAGCAATGAAGAAGAATCAGAAATCGGCACGGACCCTCTAAACACTGACACCGATGGTGATGGAGTGAATGATAAAGATGACCCCTTCCCTCTAGATCCGGGAGAAACAAGTGACCGAGATGGAGATGGGACAGGAGATAATGTTGATAATGATAGAGATGGAGATGGAATCAATAATGATGATGACATTGCGCCTGACAATGCATCACCTGAAGCTATTCTTGATGAAGACATCATTCTTACCAGTCTTAATGAAGAAGTGATTTTTGATGCCTCTGCCTCAATTGATAATGATGGAAGTATTGTGGAATACCTCTGGGACTTCGGAGAAGTCCAACTTACAGGTGAATCCGTTAGCATGAGTTTTGATGAAACAGGGCTAAAATCAGCCACACTTACCGTTGTTGATGATGCAGGACAAACAGACACCGTTGAAGTAAAAGTGAGAGTTTTGGACTACCGATTCATTCTCTTTTCACTGCTCTTTGCTCTGATTCTGATTACTCTTGCGTTCTACCTGATCTATCGCTATAATCGGCGGGCTTCTGAAGATGAACAGGTCAAGGCTAAGCCAAAAACCAAGAAAAGCTCATCAAAAAAGCAGACTAAAAAAAGCACTAAATCTAAGAAGAAATGAACGGAATCCATCCTCAATACCATGAAGACGCAGTAATTAAGTGTCAAAACTGTAACGCTGAACACAAGTTCGGAGGAACACGAGATGACATTCAAATTGAAATCTGCAGCAAGTGTCACCCTTTCTACACTGGTAAGAAGGTACTTATTGATACTGAAGGACGAGTAGATAAATTCCGACTCAAAATGGAATCTGCTGGTGGACGTAAGAAAAAAGTTCGAAAGAAGAAAACTCTTGAGGATAAAGTGAACGATGAACTAGCTCTTCAAGCTATTAAAGAGAAAGCTAAAGCGCAAAAAGAAGAAGCCGCTAAAGCAGCTAAGAAAGAAGCTAAAGCTGAAAAAGTTGTTGAAGAAACAACAGAGGAAGCAACTGAGTAATGTTTGACTTCACCCTAGAACTCGAATCAAAGGAATGTAACGCCCGACTCGGGCGTTTTTCCACACCACATGGAGAAATACAAACTCCTGTTTTTATGCCTGTTGGGACCAAAGCCACGGTTAAATCCATGGACTACAAAGATCTCAAAGGCATGGGAACTGAAATACTTTTAGCGAATACCTATCATTTGGAAATGAGACCTGGCTCTGAACTCGTTGATGAAATGGGAGGCCTTCACAAATGGATGAACTGGGATGGACCAATACTCACTGATTCAGGTGGATTCCAAGTCTATTCACTCAATGACAGCGTAAAAATCACTGATAACGGTGTTCAATTTCAATCTCACCTCAATGGAGATAAACACATGTTCACACCAGAACATGCCATTGCCGTACAAGAGCGACTGGGAGCTGACATCATCATGGCCTTTGATGAATGTGCCCCAGCGGGTGTGAGTGAAAAATACGCTCGTAAAGCCATGGAACGAACCCATCGGTGGATCAAACGCTGTATTGCGGCTAAGACACGAGATGACCAAGCTCTCTTCCCTATCGTTCAAGGAAGTCGATTCAAGAATCTTCGTGAGGAGTCCGCTAAGTTCATGGCAGCATTGGATCTTCCAGGTGTTGCCATTGGAGGCGTGAGTGTAGGTGAAGACACAAAAACAAAGTTTCAAGCGATTGATTATGCACTTCCTTTTCTCCCCAAAAACAAACCTCGATACCTAATGGGAGTTGGGACTCCTGATGATCTACTTGAAGCCGTAGAACGAGGAATCGACATGTTTGACTGTGTACTTGCCACTCGAATTGCACGACACGGTGCCTTTTGGGATTTAGATGGTCGGCATGACATTAAATTGGCTCGATACAAAAAAGATCAAAGCTCTCTTTGTGAGTGGGTAGAACATTATTCATCACGTGAATTTTCCAAAAGCTACCTCCACCATCTTACTAAAGAAAATGAACTCCTTGGCATGAGACTGCTTTCCATGCATAACATTGCCTTTCTATTTCAATTGATGAAGGACATTCGGTATCATCTTAAAGAAGGCTCATTCATGAGCTTTAAGACCGATTTCCTTAATCGATTTCACGCCAATGATTAGGCTTCTATCTGGAACCATTGCCGCTATTGAAAAACAAAGCCTCATCATTATGGTGAATGGCATTGGATATCAGGTTTTCGTTCCCTCCAGCATGCTTACAATGGGTGAAGGAGAAGAGATCAAACTTCACATTCATAGTCATATTCGTGAAGATGCGTTTAACCTGTTTGGATTTAAAAGCAAAAGTGAATTAGAGTTTTTTGAGCAACTACTCAGCATTAATGGTGTAGGTCCTAAAATGGCCATCTGTATTTTAGACATGCCAATAAGCACCATCCAAAATGCCATTGTTAGTGAAGACGTTAAAACACTCTCTAGTGTACCTGGAATCGGAAAGAAAAAAGCAGAACGAATCATTCTCGAGCTCAAAAACAAGATCGACCCTGTTGCCGCTTCATCAGAAGCCAACAGCATTCATCCGGATGTATTCATTACACTAGAAACTCTGGGCTACAAACGACACCATGTACAAAAAGTCCTCTCCGAGGTTGAAGAGGACATTCTTGAAGTTGAAGATTGGATCCGAGTATTTCTAAAAAGAGTTTAATTACTCAGTATAGCCTGCATACCACTCACCTGTTCCTGGCACCCAATTTCTCACTAGGTCAGTCATATTTCCTCGTACTTCTTCCACAGCGTCACTAGGCTTAACCTCCTCTGAAGGAGCTTTGTCCTCCTTAGAATTAAGATCTGGACGTGAATCCACATCTCTCAGATCAGGCAAAGTATCATTAGACCTCCCTGTTGACTCAACTGTCATGGTAATATTGTTATATTCAGGAAGGAATCATAACGCAACCGATAGAAATGTCAACAAAGCTTGTTAGCCACCTTAAGAACGTAGAATACCTCACTGGATTCACAGGAAGTTCTGGATTTTTAATCATGGGGAAAAAGAATTATTTCTTCACCGATTTTCGTTACCAAGAAATGGCTGAAAAACTAGCTCAATCAGGGAAAAGCCGGATTTCCTTTGAATTTATCCTCATGGACTCAAATCTGGGTGATTCACTCAAGACAGTATTAGGGAAAACTCAGAGCATTGAGTTTGAATCCAAGCATGTCACCGTAAACGAACTCAAACGATGGAAGAAACTCTTAAAAGGAAGGAAACTAATTCCTATGAAGAAAAGTGTTGAACAGCAAAGATGGATCAAAGATAAAAGTGAAGTGAAACTCCTAAAGAAATCACAAAAAATCAATGCCACCGTTTTCAAAGAAATCAAAAAATGGATTAAACCTGGCATGACAGAACTCGACGTGGCCTGGCAAATCAAAGTCTTAGGGCATAAATATGGTGCTGAAGATATTTCATTTGAACCTATCGTTGCCTTTGGCCCCAACAGCGCGATCCCTCATCACCACAATAGCACTCGTAAATTAAAAAAACGTGACATTGTGCTGATTGATATGGGAATGAAATACAAAGGCTATTGCAGTGACATGACTCGGACTTTCTTCATTGGAAAACCCACCGAAGAACAATCGAAAGTTTACAATATGGTTCTGGAGGCTCAACTTGCAGGAATTGCAGCCACAAAAGCTGGAGTGAAAACTTCAACTCCTGACAAAGCCGCACGAAAAGTCATGGGAGACATGGCTAAACATTTTGGACATTCCTTGGGGCACGGAATTGGACTCGATGTTCATGAATACCCGGGCGTCAGCTCTCGAAGCAAAGGCACCCTTAAAGAAGGGATGATCGTAACCATGGAACCAGGAATTTATCTCCCTGGTAAGTTTGGTATACGTATTGAAGACATGGGCCAAGTAACCGCCAATGGCTATGAGAATTTTACGAAGGTGAGTAAAGCTATTTAGCAGGTGGCTGAATAGATGCTCCCCCGATTTTAGGAGTTAAAAACCCTCTACTTACATCACCCTCTCGAGAAACAACCGGTGTACTTTTCTGAATGCCATTGAGCTCATCATCAATGAACAGACCAAAGCTGCTTCTAAATACGCTAGTTTGCTGAATAACTTCCTGCCATACTTCCCCCAAACCTCTTCGGAAAAGAATCTCTTTATAATCAGGAGCACGGAAATTAAATATCGTATTAATTCCAAATACATACATCATAGAAACCAGAGACACCGCATCGCTTCTATGAGCTTCAACAAAATGGACAAACTCATCCTCCCATTTGGGCTTTAATGCAGGATAGTTTTTCTCACCATATCGAACATCCATTCGTATACAAGACCCAAATCTTCTCCCATGAAGATCAGAAGTTCTTGAGCTTAATCTCCTTAAAATACCTGCTACACCTCGTTTTGCTGTAGGAGACTTATCAAAATAAGTCTCATTGATTGCATAATGACTATTACCTCCACCATTAAACACATTCAAACCCTCTGATGAGTCTCTAACAAGAGACACAGCTTGAGCAAAAACAGAAGGTATAAAGTCCAAATGGCCATTTTGCATTCCATTGTACCTAGCAACCTCCACCCCCTCCTCATTCACAACAATATACTTACTTGCTGCCGATACCTCCTCATGAATATCTACAGTCACAAGCATTATTTCCGCCACTGCTTCAAGCACCCCCTGCCTAATCTCTTCAGGCGTAGGCTCCCGACCATCAATCTTTTCAATAACAAAAACTACATCTCTATCATTCGACCCTGAAGCTGTTCTCTTTGCTTCTAATCGACGATGCTCAGGCACACGTTCACGTAAAAGCTTATACTGTTCTATTTTGTGAGGGTCTGTCACAAAACGGATACTTCGTAAGCAATGCTCCCCCTCCTCCAGATATGGAGATGGAACACCAAGTTCATTCCCCTGAGATCCTAGTAATTGAGCTACTATTGTTTCAAACTGAGCTTTATCCTCCGTGGATCTAAAACATCCCTTTCTCAACTCCTCCACATTATCCTGAACAAACTGAAGAAACCCAAGTTCATCTAAACCATCCAAGTGCAGATAAGGCTCCCTATTGTGCCCCACACTTGGCTCTGAATATACAGAAAAAAGAAATTCATCTAAATCACTATCACAATCCAAATTAACATCATTTCCAACATTTTCCTCTACCATTCCATTTAAAATCTCGAATAAAGCTTTGGCTTGTGAGATTTGTGGGCTTATAAGGTAGCTCAAAGTATCAACAAATTTCTTCGCCTTTTCAGAATCACAATTCTCAAGAACTTCATCCTCACTGTGTCTCACCCGAAGCATTATTGAGGTAACAGACTTCGATCCCATTTCTCTTAAAACTTCTTCTGCTAATTCATCTTCCGTCTGACCCTTCACTCTAATAATTGTAGACATCCCCGTAGAGTCCAAAAACTCTATACCGTCTACCCATACTCCATCATCATCACGCTCTCTAAGATAGGGATAGAGCGCCGCAATCAAACGTGGGAGTGACTTTGTAAGCGTTTTTCGATGAGTATCACCATCCAAGTTCACAATAACTTGTTCTTCACGTGTAGGCACTTTTCTAATTGCAAGCCTGAACTCAGTTCCAATACAGGTATAGCCTTGTGTCGCTCTAAGAGCATTAATCTCTACAGGGTCAGTCACCCATCGTGCTTTTCCATAGGGACTCACCATCATCACACCATCTACTCCGATACAAAGGCGATTATCACCTAAACCACCTGTAAAAAAGTTACCAGCAATCGTTGAAGATGTTGCCGTAGTAATATCAAAATAAACCTCATAACCTGGATGGTTCTCTTTAAGAAAACGATTAACTGCATCAATACTTGTTGCTCCAGGAACTGTGATGTGACTAGGCTTACCCTCAATCAGTTCAACTTCAGGCTCGATTTTTGCTAAAGAGTCTGCGCTTTGAATCAAAGGCATCAATACACCAAAAATTTCAACACCGTTCTTCTCCTCCAAAGCTTCCAACATTTCCAACGCATCAAAAAGCCCTCCACTTGTAAGTCCTCCAAAAGCCATAAGAACTTTTCGTTTAGCCGCTTCGTCAAGATTTCCCTCGTGGATTTTTCGAACCAAACGACAAACCACGGCTGTATACATTCTCATCTTCTGCCCCTCATACTCAACCCATTCATTCCAAGGGTACTTCTCAATCTCCTCTCCCTCGTCACTCAGAACAGTTATCTTCTGATTCAATTCAGTAAGAGTATAAGCCTGTTCAGTGGCAATTCGTTTTGATGCACCATCAAGCATGTGAAGTTTAGCCACATCTGGATTATTCACTGGATCAAAATCAGGATTCACCTCAAAAGCTGTGGTGAAATCACCAGGTTCAGGAATCAACTTATCCAATTTTCGCAATTCAGCAACCATTCATTCATTATTTAATTCGCCCCCACCCTAGCCCTTGACAAAAATGTGTTCAAGCTCGACTGGGTGTTGAAAGGTCTTCAACAGCGTGCGCAGCGCAACAAATAGCGACTTTCGCCTATTTGAAAGCATGTACTAGTACTGGTAGAATCCATCTATATTAATCAAATAATTATGTGTGGAATCTTTGCCTACTTTGGACCGAATGAGCTGGCGGCAGAAATTGTTCTTAAGGGGTTAAAAAAACTTGAATATCGAGGTTATGATTCTTGGGGAATTGCAGCAAAACAAAGAGATGGGAACATCAAGCTAGAGAAGCATGTGGGGAAGATTTCTGAAGTCATCACCTTAAGTGATGAGCTCACCTCTCCTTCTAACATTGCCATCGGTCATTCACGATGGGCTACTCATGGAGGGGTCACTCAATTTAATGCTCATCCACACACCAATGAAGACGGAAGCATTGTCATCGCTCACAATGGGATTTTTGAAAATTACTTAGAGGTAAAACAAAGTTTGATTGAAGATGGCTACCGATTTCAGTCGGAAACAGATTCAGAAGTACTTGCCCATTTGATTACAAAATATAAAGAAGAAGGCTTTGAAAAAGCATTCAGACGCGCCATTAAAGAACTGAAGGGACGCTACGCTGTACTGGCCATCAGCAAAGAAGAAAATAAAGTGATTGCGGCACGCCGTGGATCCCCACTTATTGTTGGACAAGGTGAAGGAAGCTACTTCATCGCCTCCGATGTTCCTGCATTCTTGGAATACACCAAAGACGTAATGTACTTAGACGACGAACAAATGGTGGTGATTGATGAAAACGGAGCTCAGTTCTCTGACATTGAAACAAACAAAGACATTGAAAAAAGAGTGATTTCCATCGACTGGGAAGTCGAAGAGGCCGACAAAGGCGATTACCCTCATTTCATGATCAAAGAAATCATGGAACAAAAGGAAACCCTCACACGTGCCATCAATTCCTCAAGCACCTTACTCAATGAAGTCGCTGAGATGATCAACAAATCAGATCGTGCCTACATCATTGGATGTGGAACCGCGAGCTATGTTGCTCACATGGGTGAATACTTATTTGGAGAAGTGGCAAACAAAGAAGTGATCATGCGTCCTTCTTCAGAGTTTCACCTCTCTTCTCGATTTCTAAGCGAACAAAGTGTCGTCATTGCCATTTCTCAATCAGGAGAAACTGCAGACACACTGGAAGCGCTTGCCCTCGCTCAGGAAGCAGGATCAAAAATCATTTCAATTGTGAATGTTGAAACTTCGACCATGGCTCGAATTTCAGACAAAGTCGTACCAATCAAAGCGGGACAAGAAAAAGCCGTGGCTTCAACTAAAGCAACAACGGCTCAAATCACCATCCTAACTTTACTTGCCTACGCCGCAGCACAACAACTCGATGAAGGACGGCAGTTACTCATTCAAACCACCGCTAGCATCAATGACATGTTGAACCCTCGTTATGAAGATCACATCACTGAAATTGCTAGAAAAATCATGAATGTACAAGACATCATGGTGATTGGACGAGGTGTCAGCCACCCTGTTGCTATGGAGGCCGCCATGAAAATGAAGGAAGTCAGCTACATCCACACGGAAGGCTTTGCTGGAGGTGAACTTAAACATGGACCAATCGCCCTGATTGAAGAAGGTGTTCCCAGTGTCGTGATTGCCCCCAATGATCATTTCAAATCTGAAATCCTTTCAAATGCCATGGAACTGAAAGCTCGTGGTGCCTTAATTATTGGAGTTTCACCTGAAAATGCTGAAGTTTTTGACCTGTGGATTAAAACTCCAGAGGCTGAACATGCAGACCCCATTACTCATATTATTCCGCTTCAACTACTGGCTTACAAACTGGCCGTGCTCAGACAACACAACCCAGACATGCCACGGAACCTCGCTAAATCTGTTACAGTGAAGTAATCAAGGGTATTGAGCAAAACCCCGTTTTGTGTTAAAATTATGTGATACATAAAAATAAACACCAAAACGTATGGCCTCAAACTCCCTATTCCAGCGAACTATCGCAAGTATGAGCACCTTTGTGCTTGCTGCTGTTCTGGTCTTTCCAGTTGGCTTTTTCTCTGCGGTACCGCTAAGTAAAGCCGCGACCTACACCGTCACGAACCTCGCCGATGATGGAGCCGGTTCGTTTCGACAAGCCATTACAGATGCTAATGCCAACCCAGGTGCAGACATCATTGCTTTTAATGACCTGAGTGGAACGGTGGCCTTGGCCTCAAACCTACCTGCCATCAGCGGTCAGACAACAATCAATGCTGATGCAGCCACGAACTTTGCAGTTAACACTACAGGAGAATCTGAATGTTTACGTTTTGCATCCGGATCTACAGGAAGTGTGCTCAAGGGACTCACATGTGTGGGGGGTGGAGCAAGTGATGGAATTCGAGTAGAAACAGGTGTTGATGTAACGATTGGAGGAACAGCTGGCGGCGAAGGGGTTGTCGTCACTGGAGTAAACGGACCCGGTCTACGAATCATGGGTTCTGCAACCGTCGTAGGAAATGATCTAAGCAATAACAATATTGGAATCATGCTTGACGGTGCAACAAGCACTGAAATTGGAGATGGTACAGGGGCTGGACGGAATCTGATCCACAGCAATACAAATGATGGAATGGACATTCAAGGTGCCTCAAGTGGATTCACCATTGACAATAACTACATCGGAACTTCAGATGGAACTACAGACAATGGAAATGGAAACAATGGAATCCTACTATGGGGATCTGCCAATAGCGGTGTGATCCAAAACAATGTGATTTCTGGAAACACACAAAATGGTATTAACATAAAAGCAGGAACTCACACCGTTCAAGGAAACACCATTGGTCTAAGCACTGCAGGTGCCGACCTTGGTAATGACCTTGCGGGTATCAACATCGAAACCAGCAACAACATCATTGGTGGAGCCGATGCACTCAGAAACATCATTTCTGGAAACGGACAAGAAGGAATTAAGATTGATGGGAATCCAGGTACAGCTACCGGAAACACCATTCAATACAATTACATTGGAACCAATCTTACGGGAGCCGCTGCCGTAGCAAATAGCAGAGGGCTCGTCATCCAAGGTGCAAATGGAGACAACGGAATCATTCAATACAATGTGATTTCTGGAAACACCAGTACGGGTGTAGATGTTCAATCTGGCTCAGACGGTCAAACTTTCAGCGGAAACTACATTGGTCTAAACGCTGCAGGAACGGCTGACCTAGGAAACGGAGGAGCTGGACTCGAAATCACCTCTAACAACAACCAAGTTGGTGATGACACCGACCCCCTAAAAACAAACTACATTTCAGGAAATGGAGACCATGGAGTTTGGATCAAAGGGAATTCCAATATCGTTGAACGAAACGTTATTGGATACGCAATCGATGGAACCACGGTAGTTACAAATGATGTACACGCGGTTTACTTAGAAAGTGCTGCAGCTACAAACAGCATTGGAGGAACAACAAGTAACACAGGAAACACAATCCTTGCGGCTAACGCTAACATAGGAGTGGGTCTAGATGCCGGAGCTGGAAATGGGAATGCCATTCAACAAAACACTTTTGGTGATGACAACGCTTACACTTATATCGTAAGAGGAGGAACTTCAAATGAGAACATTGCAGCTCCCTCAGTCACAGAAGTAACTTCTGGAAGTGTCACGGGAACCTCAGCTGCCAATAACACTATCGATATTTATGGACTTGGTTCAAACCTCACATGGTTGGGACAAACAACGGCTGATGAAGCAGGAGCATGGACGCTATCCTATCCATTTGGAAGCAATACAAGCACCTATGTGACTCAAACCACGGCATCAAGCAGCACCAGCCCTATGACAGCTGGAGATGCTATCCCTGCCGATGCAGTAGCTCCGTCTGTCCCCGTAGTTAGCTCACCTGCTGAAGGCACTAGCTTTACCGTAGCGGCTCAAACCATTACAGGTACAAAAGACGCTCACTCAAGTATTTGGGTAAATGGAGTAGAACAAGACGATCATGATGAATTTACAACATGGAGCTATAGCCCTACGCTTTCAGAAGGAGCCAATGCCTATAGCATCACAAGTAAAGATGGAGCACTCAATGAAAGTGCAGCTCTCGTTCTAAACCTAACACTAGACACCAGCATCCCTGTTGCCCCAACCGTAGTTTCAACACCTGAGTCACCGACCAGCTCTGAAACTGCAACTCTAAACATCAGCGGGTCTGAAGCCAATGCCAGCGTTATTCTAGATACGGTTGATACAGGAATAGACACCAATGATTCAGGTGAAGCAAGTATAAATGTTTCACTCACCTCTTGTGGAAACACATTCAGTGTTCAAATTCAAGATAGCGCCTTAAACCTATCTGAACCCACAAGCCTAAGCATTGTTCGCTCACCACTTTGTGGAGGAGGTGGCGGTGGTGGTGGAGGAAGCAGCAGTTCTTCTTCTAGCTCATCAAGCTCATCTTCGTCTGACAGTTCAGATTCAAGTGAATCAAGCACAGACCCCGTGGATGAAACACCTGTCGTTGAACCCGTTGAAGAAACACCAGTAGATGAAGTTCCTATCGTTGAACCTGTTGAAGAAACCCCAGTAGATGAAGTTCCTGTCGTTGAACCTGTTGAAGAAACCCCAGTGGATGAGACTCCTGTCATCGAACCTGTTGAAGAAACGCCAGAAGTCATCAATGAACCTGTCATTGTAGAGCCTGTGTACGTCCCACCTGTGAATGTAATTGTAGGACCAGAAGTAATTACGCCAATCACTGTTCCTGTAGAGGAAGTGGTGGAAGAAAAACTCACCATTGAGGACCTAGTTCAAGCAGTTGAGGGATCACCTGAGCAAAAACCACTCGTTGATCCAGTGAAGACCGTTGAACAATTCCAAAGCTTCCAAGAAAATGCCATTTTGGCCCCTGCTATTGTTGAAACCCTTCCTGAACAAGGAGTCGATGAAGACAATGATGGGATCGATGATGCACTTGAAATCATGCTTGGAATTACAGGTGAAGATACAGATAAAGATGGAATTTCAGATCTTGAAGAACTAGAACAAGGACTCAGTCCTGTAGATTGGGATTCTGATGGAGATATGATTCCTGATGAACTCGATGATGCTCCTCTTGAATATAATGTTCGAATCATTGATGAATTGGCACCTGAACCTATCGACAGCGATGGAGATGGTCTCACCGATGACCAAGAACAACGAGATGGAACGGACCCATTTGATGCAGATTCTGATGGAGATGGAGTTTCAGATGGAACGGAAGTCCTCAACTACGGTACGAATCCAAATGCAGTTACGACAAAGGAAGAACTTGAACGACCTGATATCACTGATTCAGTTCATCAAACTCTTACTGCTGGAGACCAAGCACTTACGGTAAAAGGTGCTCCTGGTGAAGAGCTCATGATGTTCACATTGGACGACAATGGAGAACTCGTGGAACTCGGAACAACAAGAATGGATGAAACAGGTAAAGGGCTCATGAAAATTGAAGACCTAAAAGCCGGTGAATACGATGTATTCGTAGGTAAAATGGATGATGACGGACAACTCACTGAGTTCTCTGCACCACGTTCATTGAACGTAAATTCAGAACCCTCTCCTCATTTTGAAGGACTGGATGTTCAAATGGCAGTTGCCCCTGCAGAAACGGCAGACGCCAATGAAATGAGAGAACATGAACAAGGATACTTTGAACTGAAGCTTCCTGAAACAGATCGACAAATCGAAATCGTCTACCATTTTCAATCAGCGGTTCTCTCTCAAACATTGATTGCTGATGCAAGTGGACAGGTTCTCACACTTGAACCAAGTGAACCACTTGAGCCAGGAAACCACACACTTACGGTTGCTGCTGTTGATCCAGAAACGAATGAACGTAGTGAGTCAACTCAAATTGAGTTTAGTGTTGATGCAAGAACTACGGCCTTCGTATCCGGACAAAGCGCTAAAGGAAGCAATCCATGGGGAATTGCTGCGGGAGCTGCTGCCCTACTTGCGGGACTCACAGCCCTTGCAGTCTTCATGAGAAAGCGTAAAACTGCATAGTGTGAAACGACGAACCCGAATTGTCGCGACTCTCGGTCCTGCAACCGAAGAAAAAAAAGATATCAAAGCTATAATTGAGGCTGGCATGAATATTGCTCGCCTCAATTTTTCGCATGGAAGCTATGAGCAATATGCAAAAATCGTCAAAAACATTCGAGCGATTGAAAAAGAAACCGGAAAAGTAGTGAGCATCATGCAAGACCTTCAAGGTCCTAAAATCCGAATTGGACAAATTCCTAAATCTATTGAAGTTAAACGAGGACAAGAGATCACTTTTTCAAGTAAAGCCTCTGACAAAGATTGCATTCACATCCCCTATCCCCCACTTCCCAAAATCATGAAAGCGGGTGAACACCTTTTAATTGAGGATGGAACCATTCGGACTAAAGTTCTCTCAGTGAAAGGCCACCACATCAAAGTGAAGGTACTTAATCGAGGACTCATCCAAAAGTACAAAGGAGTAAATATTCCTGACTCAACAATGCCTAAATCAGGAGGACTCACGGCTAAAGACAAAAAAGATCTAGAATATGGAATTAAAAAAATCAAAGTCAATGCCGTCGCTGTTTCTTTTGTGGAACGAGCCGAAGACATTGTCCAAGTTCGAAAAGAAATCGCCAAACACACAAAACGAGAGGTGATGATCATTGCAAAAATTGAACGAAAAGAAGCACTAAACAACCTAGAAGCCATCATTGCCGAAGCGGATGGCGTGATGGTTGCTCGTGGAGATCTTGGAATTGAGACTCAAGCCGAACGAGTCCCTATCGTTCAAAAGCGAATCCTTAAACTCGCACGACTGGATGGAAAGCCTGTGATCATTGCGACTCAAATTTTACAGTCTATGGTTGAAAGCCCCATCGCTACGAGAGCTGAAGTCAGTGATGCCGCCAACGCCATCTTTGATCTAGCTGATGCCTTCATGCTCTCTAATGAAACGGCCGTTGGAAAATATCCAGTGAACGCCGTTAAAACCTTGGCCAAAGTCGCTCAGGAAACTGAAGCTGCAATTTTTACTGACCATGAACTCTATCCTATTCCGATGGAGGAAAGTTCTGGTTTGGTAGAAGATGAAGCCATTGCCTTGAATGCGGCCTACCTGGCAGATGATGTTGATGCCAATGCACTCATCATCATGACGAAGAAGGGACACACGGCACGAACCGTGATCAAACATCGACCCATGGCCCCCATCATCGTTGTGACTAGTGACGTAACAATGGTCCGCCGATTGAACTTTATGTGGGGAGCCAATGACATTCTTGTCATCAAAGCTAAACTTCGATCCGAAGATGTTAAAAACCAACTCAAAAAGAAGAAAATCATCAAAGGTCCAGGTGATGTAGTGGTAGTGAAACTCTCAGACAAAAAACGATCCCTTGTTGTGATTGCGGTTTAGAGTATGCTTTGAGCATGCGCATTTTAGGAATTGATCCCGGATTTGGAACCATTGGTTTTGCCATACTCGATGTTCATCGAGGTGAACGAACTCTTATTGATGTCGGGGTCATTCGCACAGAACCAGGTCGTGAGTTTGGAGACCGACTCATTGAAATTCACAAAGACATGCAGGAATTGATCTCTCATTACAAACCCGACTCTGTCGCCATTGAAAAAGTATATTTCTCTAAAAATGTGACCACCGGAATACAAGTTTCGCAAGCCAAAGGTGTGATTCTTTTAGCTATTGCTGAAGCTGGAATCATCCCCACACAATACTCCCCCAGCGAAATGAAAGCCGCACTAACAGGTGATGGAAAGGCAGATAAAGCTGCCATTCAAAAGATGGTGATGCTCGAAATGGGACTCTCATCCCCGCCCAAACCAGATGACGCAGCTGACGCCCTTAGCCTTGCCCTGACTTTGAGCTTTGAATTAAGATAAGTCCAAACTAGCCGCGCACTATGAACTCATCAAAATTTCTGGTCACTTTAAGCGTCATTGGTCTTTCCAGTGCCATTTTAGGAACCACACTGTGGCTGGGCTACCAAGCCACGGGTGACTTTGTAGGTGAAGCCAATATTCTAGCCGTTGATGAAATCCCTGGTGTTGAGGAAATTACCAACACGGTAAGCTACGAAAACTACCTCGCTGAAGGTGACGCTCTATTTAACACAGGCTACTACAGCCTAGCTGGATCAAAATACGCACTCGCTATTGATGTTCAGCCAGAAAATCCAACAGCTTACAACAAACTAGGAGAAAGCTACCTAGCTATGGCTGACTATGAAAAAGCCGTAGAAAATTTTGCACGGGCACGAAAACTGTCCCCCGTAAACCTAAGCTATGCGGTGAATTATGGGAAAAGTCTAATTCGAATTGAAGACTATGACCGAGCTTTTGAGCACTTTCAATCTCTGAGCAGTGAAACTCAAGATGTACTTTTCTACCGGAGTCTTCTGAATGCCTACAATGGAAACTTTGAAGCTTCTCGCACTGAAATTCAAGAAGCAGCAAAATACAGTGGTGAAATCAGCCCATCTTACCTCCAAGCGGTGAACATTGCCTTTCAAAGCTTTGATCAACAACAAGAAGGTCAAACAATTTACTTGGAGGCCTTACTCACCAAGTCCATGGTTGATGTTGAAGAGTACCACCTTGCACAAGCCATGGCTCTTAAGGTTTTAAATCAACAAAGCGATTATCGAGACGTTTGGACCTTGCTTGGCTACTCCCAACTGAAACTTGAAAACTACGAAGAAGCCAAACAATCTCTAGACCAAGCCGTTAAAATTGACTCAATCAAGCCAGAAATTCACTATTTCCTAGGTCTCTCTCACTACTTTTTAGAAGAATACGATGACGCAGTAAACCGTTTTGAGCTCGCATTGCTTTACGGCTTTGAACCTGAAAATGAACCTTATCGAAAAATTGCAGAAAGCCAATTATTCTTGGAAGACTACGCTGAGTCACTCGCCGCGTACGAGTACCTTGTGAAAATAGAACATTCAAGCGTGGATGATTTTGTACGTCCTGTTTGGCTCGCGATAGAAATGGTGCAAGATTTAGACCGAGCCCTAACACTCGCTCAAGAAGCCGTCACTCACTTCCCTGCTGAAGCCATGAGCCACAACCTCCTTGCCTGGGCTTATCTAGAACAAGGTGAACTTGAACTCGCAGATGAATCCATTCAACGCTCCTATCAAATTGACCCCACTCTTGCTGAGGCCCATTACAATGCGGGCCGACTTCGAGAGGCTCAAGGTCACACCGATGGAGCCATTTGGGAATATGAAAAAGCCTATCAACTTGCCGAGTCAGGAGACAATATCAGTGAAAAAGCATCTGAAGCCTACAACCGCCTTGTGACTGAACAAGCTCAAGAATGATTCCAGCCCTCGCCATTGTTTTTGGACTGATCATGGGGAGCTTCCTAAGCATGTTAATCCCTCGTCTTCACAATGAAGAAAAAGGAATCATCGCAGGACGATCCCACTGTCCCAACTGCAAAAAAACACTCTCAGCCTTAGAGTTGATTCCAGTTTTAAGCTTCATCTTGCAAGCTGGGAAATGCCGTAAATGCAAAAAGCAGATTTCTTGGTGGTACCCTCTCATTGAGTTGAGCACTGCACTCACCTTCTTTTGGATGTCGATCACATTTCAATCTGCGCTTGATGTCGCTTTATGGTCCATTCTGATGTGGGTACTTCTTTACATATTTTTCTACGACCTTCGTTACAAAGAAGTCCATGACATCATCATGTTCCCGGCCTTAATTCTGGCTTTTGCTTTTAGTTTTGTTTTAGGAGACCCACTCGATAGCATTATTGGTACTGCCGTTGGTCTCAGCTTTTTCGGAATTCAATTTCTTGCTTCAAAGGGACGATGGCTGGGATCCGGTGATTTATTGATTGGGACCTACATGGGACTCCTACTCGGATGGCAAAACACCCTCGTCGCCCTATTTCTTAGCTATATTCTAGGGTCCAGCGTGGGAATTTACTTACTCGCCAGTAAAAAAGCCGATAGAAATACAGCCCTGCCTCTTGGCCCTTTTCTCGTCGTGGGAAGCATGATAGCGTTTGTCTACGGAGAACTACTGATTAAATTATTTCTCGGATTATGAAGATTGTAATTTTAGCAGGTGGAGCCGGAACACGGCTCTGGCCCATGAGCACTGAAGACAAACCTAAACAGTTTCAAAAACTGGTCTCTGATCGAAGCATGATTCAAGAAACTTTTGATCGAGTGAATTTTGTGGATCCTTCAGATATTTACGTAAGTACCAACGATCGATACGTAGAACTTGTAAAAGAACAACTTCCAGAGATTCCTGCTGAAAATATTATTGGTGAACCCAGTCGACAAGACAGCGGACCGTGCATGGGATTGGTTGCCGCTCTCATTGCAAAGAAAGATCCAGAGGCTGTCATTGCCATGATTTCTTCAGACCACCTAGTACAAGACGTGGATGAATTCCAGCACAAGCTAAAGATCACCGCAGAAATCGCTCGACGAGAAAAAACACTGAACATCATTGAAGTGAAAGCCAAAAGCCCCAATGTGAATCTTGGTTACGTTCGAATCGGACAACAACTCAGTATTGAAGATGGCGTTGAAGTATACGAATTCAAAGAGTTCAAAGAAAAACCTGACTTGGAAACAGCCAAACAATTTGTTGCTTCACACAAATATCTCTGGAACACGGGATACTATGTGTGGCGAGCTGATGTGATTCTTGAAGCTTTCAAACAACACCTGCCCAAAACCTACGAACAGATCATGGCCATTCAAGCTGGTGGTGACATCAATCATCACTACCCTCTATGTGACAAAATTTCTGTTGATTATGGAGTGATGGAAAAAGTCGCCCCTTCTCAGGTGCGAATCATCCCTGCTGACTTAGGCTGGAGTGATATTGGAACCTGGGCCTCTTTACATGAAGAACTTGCTGATTCCAGCGTGGCTAATCTAATTAAAGGAAAGGTTGACGCTGTCGATTGTGAAGGCTGTGTCCTCTATAACGAAAGTGATCAAAACATGGCCGTCTTTGGTCTTAGAAACACAGTAGTAGTACAAACAAAAGAGACCAGCTTCAGCTGCCCTCTTTCTCTCAGTCACGACCTAAAAAGTTTTCTTAATTCAACACGTCAGAGCCAGTAGCATCTAGGTAGATCATAACTCTTCTTGCTAATTGTGGATACAACACAGGTAGCTGTTTTCGTTTTGGGTCATACATACGAACAAACTCTCTTCTCGCCAAGGCTCCACAAGTATTGATCCACCATTCAGCCCCTTCATCTTTTTTAAAGTTACCAGATTCATCAAGTTCAAGCCTCCATGCTAAATCAACAGCCTGTTGAGCCTTAACCCTAACTCCATATATATACTTATTTTGCTTTTTTTGCTCAGCAAGTAAAAGCTGATATTTCTTCTCTGCATATTCACCAATGGCTTCTAATGCATCAGCAAGATCAGGAGCATAGAGCGAATGTTCAGGATTACGATATATAGCAGAAATAGCGTCTGACTGAACATCAATTGCATCTTTCAAACCAAACCAAAGTTCTTTATTGGAAATATACCCTTCAAGCTCTTGAGGTGAACACCTAGCACAAACACCCAAAAACCAATCTTTATAAAAGAAATGGTTATTATGAGCTTGAGCAAGTTCATCTAAGTTATCAATGAGTTGTGTCAAAAAAAGATCTTCACCAAGAAGCTTCTTTAAATGCACCACTTTCCATGCTTCTCGAGTTGCACTCTCTTCATCAGAAAGTCTAGGTTTATTTACCATTCTTACCTCTTTAATGTATATTCGATATAAACAAAATCACATGTAGATTCAAACATATTTAACCAAGTTCGTCAAGTGGAGCAAATTCCTAGCAAAATCATCCCCAAACCTTGGGGGAAAGAAATCTGGTTTGCCAATCAACCAGGTTATGTGGGTAAAATCCTTTTTATAAACAAAGGACACCGTTACTCCCTTCAATATCACGAACGTAAGATTGAAACTCAATATGTACTTAAAGGAATCTGTAAGTTTCTTATTGGTGAAAGCGAAGACAATTTAGAAGAAATCATCCTCAACCCAGGAGACAAACTCGATGTTTACCCAGGAATGATTCACCGCGCCGAAGCGATTGAAGACGTAGAAATTCTTGAAGTTTCTTCGAATGATCTCGACGACGTTGTTAAATTAGCTGATGACTATGGACGATCAGGAAAAGGAAATAACTTTGAATTGGACGCTAAACTCTCTCAAGAGAGTTAAAGTTCCTCTGACTCTCCTCCAATATAATCGGGCTTAAGCAGATTCACATCGAGCACCGCTTTGTAGATCGCTAAAATTTCCCGAAACTCATAATAGCGGCCAGCAATATAATCTTGCTGACTTGAAGAAATTCCACGCGAATCAATGCCCATGGACTCACACAAGTAAATCGCTCGCGGTAAATGATAGCCCTGAGTAATCAACAACGCTGTTTCTATTCCCCAAATCTCATTCGCTCGTGCACAAGTGTCATAGCTTCGCCGCCCTGCATAATCCGCTACCACGTCTTCTTCAGGTACCCCCTGTTGAATGAGGTAATCTCGCATCACATCAGGTTCACTGTAGTCTTCAGTCTGATTGTCCCCTGACACAAGAATCTTATCAATGGCTCCATTGACATAAGCTTCATAAGCAATATCCAATCGATCTCGTAGAACATCTGAGGGACGTCCGCTTGTCGTAATCCCCGCACCAAAAACAATCCCTACTTCTCGATAGTCCATCTGATCAACAGAAAGGTAAATAAAGTCCGTTCCCTTTTGATAAATTCTCCACGGTGAAAGTAGAAAACAAATGAGCATAAGAAGGCCTAAGGCCACACCTCCTCTAGATATCCACTTTTGGGTTCTTTTTTTCATACTCCTAGTCAACCAATAGAAACTTTGATCGTCAAGGCGACCCCTGTCAGGACGCTTGTCTTATAAGTGTAAGGCCTTATAATTGCTGCGATTTTTTCTCTATCTCTAGCCAAAAACAAGCAAATGAAAAAACTTAAACGATTTTTGACGGCTAACGTGCTAATCATTCTATTAGCTGCCGTTGGACTAGGTTACGCAAGCAACCTTTTAGACCTTAAACTAGGTCTTGACCTCAAAGGAGGAACTCAACTGGATTACCAACTCGACCTGAGTGAAGTCCCTGAAGCTGATCAAGAAACGATCATTGAAGGTGTACAAGAAGTAATCCGACGACGAGTCGATAGCCTAGGAGTTGCTGAACCCAACATTTACACTTCAAACATTGCGAGTGAATACCACGTAATTGTGGAACTTGCAGGAGTGGATGACATTGATGAAGCACGAGATATCGTAGGTAAAATCATTCAGCTTGAATTCCGAACGGAAAATCTTGATCCAAGTACAGACCAAGTCGATATCGCTACAACAAACGCCAACGCCTTTTACAATGCGATTCTTTCTGGAACCGATTTCGACACACTGGCCAACGAAAAACTAGAAGAATTCGGGGATGACGTGGTTTATAGCAGTACTGAATTGATCGACATCACAAGCTACTCTGAAGAAATCCAAGCGGCAATTAAAGGTAAAACACCTGGTTCAATCATCGCTCCAATCACTTCAGACGAAGGATACGTACTAGATACACAAGATGTGGTTAGAGCTTCAAATGGTCTTATCGTTATTCAAGTAACAGACAAAGGTTCTGAAGAAGTAGAAAATACCAGTGAGCCTAGCGTTTCAGCTCGACACATTTTGATCAATTCAACGGATACGAATGAAGACAGCATCCGAAACCATGAGGAAGCCGCTACTTTCGCTGCAGAACTAAGAGATCGAATCCTGGCTGGAGAATCTCTTGCTGATCTTGCTAGCGAATATTCAAATGACCTTGGAAGTGGACTCAATGGTGGAGACCTTGGAGAGTTCGGACCTGGAAAAATGGTTGAAGAATTTGAAAATGCCGCCTTTGCACTAGAAGTGGGTGAAATTTCTGAAGTGGTAGAATCTCAATTTGGATTCCACATCATTGAGGTCTATGAAAAGACCGAAGCCGTAACAACAACTGAAACGGTAGAACTCTACGCACTCAACAAACTCACCTTCAACACTATTCCAAGCCCTTGGAATGACGAAGCAGTAATTACTGGAGAAAACTTTGAATACGCAGAAGTTTATCTTAACGACGCCTACCAAGCTTACGTGAGCATCACTTTTGATGAAGAAGGAGCTGAGCTATTCGAACAATTAACAGAAGAAAACACTGGACGACGAATTGCCATTTTTGTAGGAGGAGAACTCATTTCTGCACCAACCGTGAACCAAAAGATTTCTGGTGGAGAAGCACAAATCACTGGGAACTTCACGCTTGAAGAAGCCCAAGCCTTAGCTCGTGACCTAAATACTGGAGCCATCCCAGCTCCAATTGAACTCGTAGGTCAATACACCATCAGCGCCTCACTCGGTGCTGAAGCCCTCGACCAAAGTATCATGGCGGGATTCATTGGACTCCTTATCCTAGGACTCTACATGTTCTTCTACTACCGACTGCCTGGACTCCTTGCCAACGTGGCACTGGCCATTTACTCAGTCGTTCTTATTTTCCTTATTAAATCTACGGTGCCTGTATGGCTCTCACTACTCATTAGTATTGCCGTATTCGTTTACCTAATTCACCTGCTCATTAAGAATAATGATTCAGGAGGAGAAAAGTTCGTGACTTTCATTCTTGCTTGTGTGGTTCTTTTCTTCATCTCATTCGTACTTTCAAACCCAATCACTTTGACGCTAGCCGGTGTAGCTGGAGTGATTCTATCGATTGGTATGGCAGTAGATGCCAATGTACTTATCTTTGAACGAATGAAAGAAGAACTCCGTGGAGGAGCTAAACTTGAACGAGCGATTGAAGATGGATTCAACCGAGCCTGGGATTCTATCCGAGATTCAAACTTCTCATCACTGATCACTTGTGCAATTCTCTTCTACTTCGGTAGCTCAATCATTCGAGGATTTGCCCTCAATCTGGCACTTGGGATTTTGATCTCAATGTTCTCAGCAATTATGCTCACGCGTACCTTCCTTCGATGGTCCTCAAAGACTAAACTTGGAAAGAACATGGCTCTCTTTGGAAAACCTAAAGGGGATCATGGAAAACTCAAGATCATCAAGAACAGCCGAGTGTGGGCTATGATTTCTGGAACACTCGTGACTCTTTCAATTATTGCAACACTCTCATTCGGACTAAACCTTGGTCTCGACTTTACCGGTGGAGCCATGATGGAAGTGAAATTCACAGAAGCTGAAGAACAATTTGAAGCCACGGTGCTTCAAGCTAGCCTTGAAGACATTGAACTAGAAGAAGAACTGGGTGCAGCCAACATTGTTGGAACCGACCAAGGAACTTTCCTACTTCGAACGCGTCACCTCTCAGAAGTTGAACACGATGCCGTGCTTGCTGAACTTGGTGCAGACCTTGGAACGGTTGAAGAAGTTCGATTCACGACCGTAGGACCAACAATCGGAGAAACATTGAAACAAAAGGCACTCATCGCCCTTGCTGTAACGCTTGTGATGATTGTGATCTACATCGCCTTTGCCTTCCGAAAGATCCCTAAAGAAGTGAGCCCATGGCGATTTGGACTCTGTGCCATTGCCGCCCTCGTTCATGATGTGCTGATTGTACTTGGAGTCTTTGTTCTCCTTGGACACTTTGCTGGAGTGGAGCTTGATGCCCTCTTCATCACTGCCCTCCTAACCATCATGGGATTCTCTGTCCATGACACCATTGTGGTATTCGATCGTGTACGAGAAAACCTTCGATACCGAAAGAGCTCAGACACACTTGCAGATAGCGCCAATAAGGCCCTCAATCAAACTATGGCTCGATCAATCAACACTTCAATCTCTACATTGATCACCATCCTTGCCCTCCTTATCTTTGGAGCGCAAAGTACCTTCTGGTTTGTTCTCGCCCTCGCGGTTGGGATCATTGCCGGAACTTACTCTTCAATCTTCGTTGCTAGCCCACTTCTTGTATGGTGGAACGACCGAGCGAACAAGTAAGATAAAACGGACAATTTGAAGATAGAGCTCCTCAGTTGAGGGGCTCTATTGACATAAGCTGCAATCCTGGTGCAAAATGAGCCCTATGGAAAATCCTAAAATCCAAATCTGCACGGGTCCTCGTTGTAAAACCAAAGCTCAAGAGAGATTTGGTGGTCTAGATAGACTCATTCGTGAAGTGAGAATCGCCGTAAGTGGATCTCATGTTCAACAAACAACACGATCATGCAATGCCACCTGCGAAACAGGTCCACATGTGGAACTCACTCCTTACAATAATGGTGTTAAAGAAATAGCAGGGCGTTACCTCAGTGACATTAGTGACGCAATTCGCTTGCGAATTTGGGGTGGAGAAGAGTAATATCCAATCAATGTTCAACACATATTATACAAACACGGGCTCGCAAAACTAATTCCTAAGGAATAGTTATTGCCCTTTGCCCGCTTCCCCATCGTGAGAAGCGGATTTTTTTTATTTTCAACCCTCAAACCATGATCACTGCCACAGACATCACCACCGAAAACATTAGCATTCTTGAACTAGATCACCCTGGTGCCAATGATGCGACCTACCGAGCACGACGGAACGAGATCGCCAAAGCCGCAATTAAGTTCCGTGAAACCGGTATTGTCCCTAGAGTGAACTACACAGAACAAGAGCATCAAACTTGGAAACTTGTTTGCAATAAGCTCCTTCCATTGCATGAAAAGAAAGCCTGCAAAATGTACCTAGAAGGACGAGAAGTGCTAGGAATTTCAACAGAACGAATACCAGAATTTGCCGACATCAACAAAGCACTCGCTCCTCTCACAGGCTTTAAAGTTGCCCCCATTGAAGGACTCGTTGATTCAAGAAACTTCCTGGCGAACTTCATTGAACGAACCATGCTCTGCACTCAATACATTCGTCACCACTCTAAACCTGAATACACCCCTGAACCAGATATCATCCATGAAATCCTTGGTCATGTGCCCGCCTTCACCAACGAAGCCTTTGTGACCTTTATGGAACGAGTCGGTAAAGCGGCACTCAATGCCACGGATGAAGAACTCGCTCAACTCGATAAAATATACTGGTGGACCGTGGAATACGGCCTCATTCAAGAAGATGGAGAAGTTAAAGCCTTTGGTGCTGGAATTCTTGGCTCCTTTGGGGAAATGGAACATGCCTTTAAGGTTCCCCACCTCCCCTTTGATCCACAAGTTTGTATGAATACAGAATTCGATTACACTCGCATGCAGCCTCAACTCTTTGTCATTGAGTCTTTTGAGTCCCTGCTGGAACAAACGGAAGAATTTATGATGGACTTGATTAATAGAAAGAAGCACTAAGACTCTCCTCTCCAATTTTTACTCAGATTAAACTTGTCAAAGCACTCGAGTTGATTTACAATCGCGCGCGTGTGCACCCGTAGCTCAACTGGATAGAGCATCGGTCTTCGGAACCGAGGGTTATAGGTTCGAATCCTATCGGGTGTACCAGCTTTTTAGATTTTATCAAAGCAATAGATAGGTCAAAGCTTGACTTTGAATATCCAAACAATTGGTATATTGTAATTTTGCTCAAAATTTAGTATAATTATCTCTTGAAAAAGCACTAATATGCAAAAAGGAGAAAACACCTACGAAGAAGGTACCTTAACCTTCATTTTTTATCCGACCAACGATGGTAAGTTTGTTGCAGCATGTAATGAACTATGTATTATCAAAGAAGGAGAAGATGCAGAACTAGTTAAATTAGAAATTCTAGGATCTGCTAAAAGCTATTTGATTAATGTATGTACTAATAACTTAGGAGAACATCTTTTAAATCAATCTCTTCCTGAAGAAATTATTGATGAGTTCAAAGAACATGTTAAGTCATATCTCAAAAAGAAAATCGGTGATGATTTTGAAAAATGGAGTGAGAATTTTGATGCGATAAAAAAGAAAGATTTCTTAGCAACTTGTTAATTGGGAAAAGGTCAACCTCTAAAAAATTGGACACCAAAGAGAGTAGTGTCCTTTTTGACCAGGAAAAAAAGAGGATTTGAAAAACTCAAGAATAACAGAGGAAAAGGTGATCACTGCTGTTTATACAATAAAGAGACAGAAGCTTACACAGAGGTAGATATGGGCCGTAAATCTTTTTCAGCAAGAGAAATGCTAACCTTTGTAAATCAAACAAAAATCCCTAAAGAAGAATGGTTAAAAGGGAAATAATCATTTCCTTCTTTTGTCTACAAGTATTTGGAATCTCCATAGGTTCAAATCAAACACTTCTTGGAAATCATCAATCATAGAGGTGGAGTTGATTTTTTTATCTACAAAAATTGACCAAACTCTAAAGCTAATATCCCAATTAAAACAATTAGCTCTCTTCTTAAATACTCGTTAGGATGAGAAGTCTATGACCCAGAGGGGTAAATCCTATCGGATTTCTAAAACGAAACATTGAATCCAGCTCCAGTACCCACAAGTTCACCACCCTTCCATAGATGAGCAGTAATTGTGGGATCATCATCATTATCTGGATCTGAATAAGAAACGTGATAAGTGCGGTCACCATCAAAACGAAACTTACTGGAACATTCTTCTGCAGCACCTAAAACATAGCTGGCTGTCGAAGCAGACACAGCCTGTGCGATACCACCATCCTGACCAGCAGAACATGCCCCCATAATGACAGGAACACCCGCAAAGCCAGTGAGCCGTCTAAGTAATCTGCTAACTCCTTTACCAGAAAAATCGGTCACCCTCAATGGACCAATACGCTCCCCATTACTATGTGAATTTGCAAAGATACATTTGGGACTACCAAAGATATTCAGAATGTTTAAAAGACGGCGTGTGGTGGCATACTTTCCATCCATCTCACAATAAACAACTGGCATATTTGAAGGATGAGGGTTGTCCCAATTTCTATGATCACGAAAAGAGCCTTCACCATGAAGGGCACCATTATGATCTTTCCTATCTTTAAGAATAAGAATAAATTCCCCCTGGACTCTAGCCGTAGATGAAAGTGAGGCTCTCGCTCTTTCTTCACTCACCTGCTTTAAAAGTGAATTTTTCTCATAGCGACCATGAGCAAGAACGCCATATGTTCTATACAGGTGTCGGGGGAGCTCAGGGTCAATTTCAGAAAGCTCTAAAGATCTTTTAAGACATTTTTGAATAAAACGAACTCGTTCTTTATCTTTTGACTGCCCCCATGCGTGTAATGTCTTTTCAGTCGGAAGTTGCAACTTTAAGAAAAGAGGATTCAAGAGCTGTCTAGCCTGTGCTTGAATAGTGGGATGCACACCGTCTCTCATAAAGGTTTTATCTATAATTTTTGAAAGGCCAACATAGAAGGCTGGGTTTGGTTTCTGGAGTGGTACAAGCAGAGAGAAAAATTGCATTGTAAGAGCAAGATCCCGATTTAGATAACTAAGCTCCTCTGCAAAAGCAGAATCTAATATTTCACTTAAAATAGAAGGGTTTTTTAGTAGAAATTTTGGTACGTCCGAACTAAAACCAGGGCATAAAGCATCTAGAATGCGTTTTAAATGAAAACGTTTCTCGCCATCTAAACCTCCAACAAACGCTTCTAGCTGAACAGCTTCAGCTTCATCAATATCACCTAGCTGAGTAACACCAAGATCGTTAACCAAATAAAGCACTATTTCTTGAGAAGAAAATCGGCGATACGGAGAATTTCCAAATTCCATTGCCAAGGCAATGACACGCAATGCCACCTTTTCTGGCAGACCCCTAAGTGAATAAGCTAATGTATCCCAATATCTGCCTTCACATTCAGAAAGCACCGACATAAGATGACGTGAGTCCTCAACCGTTAAACAAGCAAACCTCCCATCTTTCTGAAAAGCGTAGGGTTGACCTGATATAAGTATATTCACCTCATCCAACTGCCCTCGACTAGAGAGCCTAAGACAAGAATAAAGATCAAACGCCGACTCTTCTTTAATTTTTTCAGCATCATTAGCCTTTATCCACGCCTCATGATCATAAGAACCATCATCTCTTCTTTCAACCAAGGCATCTAACTGAGCATGTACAACAGATTTTCGCTGATAGTCCAATCGTGCTTTCACAATTGAAGTCGCCAAAACTTCCCTGTGAGGCTCAAGCAATTCACTCAAATTTGACTCTTCAAGCCCGAGAGACAAGGTCAATGAAGGATTTTGTACAAGTAAACCACCAAGCAAGTGTAACCCTTCTGGAGTCAAATCAGAAAGACCAACATTGAAATCCTTTTTATTTAAATAAGCTAAATAATCCCTCGACTGACCTCCAAGATAGAAAGCCATCAAGAAAGCCATGGTCTTATAAAATTCAAAACCATGCCCCATACCAGAAACTGATCGAATAATGGTATGCAACCTACGCTTACCATCCATATACTCTTTAACATTCTCAGAAAAAACGGGTGAAGACGTAATTCCATCCAAAATTTTTTCCGTCGCACAAATACGAGCCTCATCAGGGAACCTACCTGGAGAAGTCGCAATCTCCTTTGCAGTTTCTAAATCCATCTCTGACCAATTTCTTTCAATGGATCGTAAAGTCATAAATAATTGGTGATCTCAATCCGCCAGGGTGTACCATTTCGACTTATTCAAATCGAGAAGCTTCATATTCAGAGGCTTCAATTATTCTAACATCAGATGCAGCCCCTTCTGCTACTCTTAGTCTAACTGAATGTTTCATCTGATATGAACCCGGCCCTCGTCTTCCTCTACGTAAAACACCATCATCAGGCACTTCATAAAAATTCCTTAGTGAGCCTGAATAACCATTTGCATTGATCTTATCCAAAAGCTTTTCTATCACCCCTCTAATTCTACCCCTCTCCCCCACGAGTACGGGGCTAGGCCTAAACATAAGTCTAGTCAGCCCTCTAACCAAGGCTTCATCATCTACATTAATCAGCAGTAATCGGAGCTTAGCTCCTGTTTCATTCATTTCATCAACAATCATTTTATCAATTTTTTCCAGTTCTGCTTTTGCAGTCTGCAATTTTGATAAGCTTCGAGCTAACGGTGATTCTGAAGTCATAAAGTTTCATTAGTAGCTAACATGCTACAGACTATTGAGTCACTATGTCAAACACACGCAAAAAGATGACTGATCTACACCAGCCACCTTATTTTTCATCTAAATAATTTTCTACTTAGTAAGCTTTTCTAAGTCCACGAATTCCACCGATGACCAACCTTGCAAACTGAGCTTCAATTCGAGCTGCATTTTCACCCACTTCTTCGTGGTTTGAAGGGACAACAAATCCATTTGGCCCTAGTGAGGCTGAATAGTTCGTCACAGCACTTAAAAGTGCAGAACCATGAAGAAATGCAGAATGACTAGAAGACTGAGACGCATGCTGCACAACAAGTGCTTCATAAGTAGAAGACATCCCTACCGCCCCTACCACAGGTCCTTGATAAACCCACTCAGCTTCTTGCTTTTGAGCCTGAGCAAAAATAACTTCGAGCACTGCTCTCATGTGATAAACATCTGAAGTTTGTTCGTAATTTGGTCCAGCCACTCTCCAATACAAACCTCGCGCTACTTCAATGCCTTCTTCAGTGGCAACTTTATCGAACAGATCTAACAACTCCCGGTTGTAGAGATTAAACAAATGTGGGAACTGAGGCCCAAAACGGTCATCGTGCTCTCCTTTGAACAAGGAATTGTCATTTGTAGGGTCTTGATGACCTTCAACAAGCATAATTGTTGGTGGCATCAATGTATGGGGAGTAATTGCGCCCGAAGCATTTGAACCAATCCAAGCTTTTGCCTTCATAAGTTGCATCACTCGTAACCAGAATGTTGCACGCTGAGGGCTAATTCCTCTTTCATACAAATGCTCTCTTCCACTTTGACCAATCACTATCTCAGACTCTGAATCTCCTTTTAATGGACCAACAACTAGTTTTTTAGCATGACCTGGAACTGCTTTATCAGAAAATTGGATAGGAGGTCTGTTTGCTACTCTATTCAATCTCTCATAAATTTCAGAATAGGGAATTGCTAGTGCGTCTGGCATTTGTTGATCAGCAAAACTCCCTAAGCCCGATCCCAAAGTCATTCCCTCCTGAATATTATCAGGATTTAGACCTTGTTCTAGCATTCTATCACATACAAAATCTGCCGCTCGAGCTGCATCATCGTAATCAAAGGATCGTTCTGGATACATAAGCATAAAGTTTATAGCTAAGAAACAAATCTATTATTCCTCAAAAAACATGTCAATGCTCATCTTTTTGCTTTAGCAAAAGTAAAATAGCAAAGCTCAACACTGGATATTTTTTCTAAGCTATCTCCATACATCACCACTAGTATCTTGTCTTCGTTGCCTACTTGAGACTTTTTTTGCTCTCTCCTTAACTGGCTCAGTTTCAAGAACTAACTCTTCACCAAGAGCTTTAGCTTGAGAATCCTCCTCTGGGTAAAGATCCTGATCAGGATCCATAGCTTGATAGACCTCAACAGGAAGAAATATATTTGATAATGGAGAAAGCACAGCAGTAAGTGCATGAACCTTTAACTCAATGCTTGCTCTATCAACCCTAATAGCTTCTTCAATTTTCAATAAAGCATCTGGCTCTGAATTAGAATAACCAGTTATCCTTTCTTTCGAACCATCAATTCCAATTTGAAGTGCATGCTCAGACATCTGCTCTCTTATTGAAGCAAGTAAGTTCGTAATTGATAAGACCTCAAGACCAATCTGCTCCTCAAGACTCCTCAGATTTAAAAGGGGATCAATTAAATACTCTTTACCATTAACACCAGAATCATAATTAGAACCACCTGCTTGTGTAGATAACTTACGTTCAAGTTCTTTGAGCTGAGAAAATCTTAAGTTAACAGCTGTAGCAGTATTTGTTTTAAATAAACGCAAGGCTTTTCTTAGATCTGACAAGTAGCTCTCGATTGATTCAATAAAATCTTCATCACTCATATTCTCATAATCCAGCCCTTCAACATCCACACCAAAAACATCTCCGAGCAACTCAGAAACTGAGTCATCTCTATTAAGATATGTAAGTTCTCCATAACCACGATCAGCAGGAATACTTGCACGAGACACACCAGTTTCAGTCAGTAGAACTGAATTTACTGAAAATGGGATCCTAATTCCTTGATTTTTTTTAGTAGCCAATTGTCCCCATGAAGAGTGTACCTCCCGAACATAACTTAACACCGTGTTTTTCAACAGATATGCATCTAGAAAAGCAAGCGTAGTTACCGACAGAGTCGGTAAAGTTGCAGGTAATAACTGCATGAATGTATATTCATCTATAGCAAGAATAGATTGCAACAACCAATTATGAGCTACAGTCGTAAGTCCAATTGAAGCTAATAAAGGTACAAACCACCAAATAGTGTGTAAATAGTTTTTTAATTGCACTCGACTCAAAGGTCCCAATATAGAGGCCTTAATAGGATCTTCCACTATCACTCTTAAATTCTTTGTGTCTCTATAACCATGAGAGGCTTCATCTAATATTGTATCCAAATGTTTTCTAACATCTGAAATTGTAGAATCAAGCAAAGCACGTTCTTCGGCACTCACCCCTTCCAAACTTTTTAAAGAATCTAGATCAAATTCTTGAACTTCTGACATACTAATGGGCTTAACTGATGAGACAGTACCAGTTATTTAGCTTTTGTCAAGCCTGTAGGGGTAGATACTCATTATGACCTAGATTGTGCTAAATTAACTGAGAAGCCTTAGCCAGCTAACCTAATTTCATGAACTCATCAGATACGAAAGCCTGGCTTTCAACAAACACATGGACCGCTATACTCCTTTCTCTTTTCCTCGTCCTCACCCATTGGGGATTTTGGGACATTGGAGTCTATGCCCTGGGATGGAACACCAGCCTATTCTGGCTCGTCCTCCTAGGATATCTCAACTACAAAAGTCCAAATAAGAAACTCAAGAAATGCAGCCTCATTTGGACCCCACTGATACTCATGGCTCTTAGCTTTGGGATGTATGAGAACCCATGGCTCAAGTTCGTCACCATGGGAGTGCTTCCAGTAGCCACAGGAGTCTTCTATCTTTATGGTCAAATGGAAAATGCCAGTAAACGATGGTGGGGACTTCATTTTCTAGAACAGCTCGCTCATTTTTTCATTCAACCTGTAATGAAAGTTGAAAAGAGTGTGGTTCAACTTTTTAATGAAATCTTTAAAGCAAAATCAAACAAACGAGCCAAAAGCATTGGACTGGGTCTCGCTATTCTTTTCGTACTACTGATTGTTGTAGTGATCCCTCTTCTCAGTTCAGCTGATGCCGTTTTTGCCACCATGATGAGTGGAATTTCTGAGTACATCGATGAATTTTTAAGTTCAGGACTCATTGGACGAACACTATTCTTTCTATTCTCTACAGTGGCGATCCTCGCCCTATTTATGGGATGGATTCGGAAAATCAAACTGAAAGAAGAAAAAACATTAAAAGAGCAAGATTCCTGGATCTCTGGAATTGTTTTGGGTGGCCTACTAGGAACCTACCTGCTTTTCCTCTACGTACAAGTTTCCTACCTCTTCGTTGGAGCACTTCCTCTAGATCTTGAAAGCACCGTTCAGTTTGTGAAATCAGGCTTTTGGCAACTCTTCTTCCTTTCAATTTTAAATGGACTGCTCTTTTTCAATTTCTACAAGCGAACTGCTAAGATTCCACAAATCATATTGAAGGTCTTCATTTTAACGTCTGGATTGCTCATGATTTCAGCCGCATGGAGAATGGTTCTCTATGTAACTATTCATGGATTCAGCTATGAAAAATTCTTTGCCAGCTACACCACTATCTTTGGATTGATTGTCTTTGTCATGCTTGTTACAGCCTCATTCCTAAAAAAGAAACACAACCTACTCAAAGCCTTCAGCTTCCTTGCCTTATGGGCCTTTGCCCTTGCTACTGTGATGCCAATTGAACAAATGGTGATGCGTGCCAATATGGCCCTATCTGAACGAGCTGATTCTAAAATTGAAATGCATGAGCTCAGAATGCTCTCGGGGGATGTTTACAATATTGTCATTGATAAGCATATGGAATGGACAGATGAATCCGAACTATGGGACACTTGGATCGAAGATAAACAAGACGATTATGAAAACCGTGCTTGGTACGAAATGAACGTCAGTTTACTCATGAACTCACCTATTAAATAACTCATTAACTATAATGAAGAAGCCTCAAATCATTGGAGGAGTTAGCGCACTCGTCCTAGCCATCCTCTTCTATCTTGTTCTTTCAAATTCACATATCGATATCTTCCCTGGAGTTGAATATGTTTATGACTATCAATCACTCCTTCATACAGAAAATGGGGGGATGATCAGCCTACTCGACCATAGCCGTGGTTTTCGTGCCGATGGTGACTATGAAAAACTCAACGCGATTGGTTACATCGTTGCCTTTATTGTTGTTGTAGGAATCCCTGCAGGAATCGGATACTTCATTTCAAAGAAACTAGGAGCTAAAAAATAATCAATATTGCCCCGCCACACGGCGGGGCTTTTTTTGAAACTTGATCTTTTTTGAAACGAGGAATAGACTCTCTTTGATGAACAATACAAATCTCATCCTCGTAAACCCAGCACCTCAAGCATAGCTTGGGGCGTAATTACGTGTACTTAAACCCCGAGCATCATCGCTCGGTTTTTTTATGCTTAGACGTTGGATAAAACAAGTTTGGACTCGCAAAATCATGCACTCACAACCGGGGGCAGATCAATGCAATAAACTTTTTACATTAAAACAACGAAGATAATGAACATTCATAAACTTGGCCGTATTGGCCACGGGCACTTTGGGACAGCCCTTGAAAAACACATGCATGGCATCACAAGCCATCAACTAGACATTGCTCACTCTCGAGAAGAAAGCCCAATCATAGCAAGTAATAACTCAGATCTCGTGATGATGGTGAAACCAGATCATGTAGGTGCGGCTCTCAGGCAAATTCGTGATTCTCTTGAAGACAGTCTTATTATTTCCTTTTCAGCCGCTGTGCCAACAGATTGGATGCAAAGCATTGTGGGAGACAAAGCACAAGTTGTGCGTGCCATGGCTGACATCGATTTCAAACAAATCATGTGCCAAGACGATAATCGTAGTGCCAAAATCTTGTCAGGCCTCAGTGAATACCCACTCATTCAAAGCTCAAATGAGCGAGATCTAGATGCCATGACGGCTCTAATCGGCTGCTTACCAGGAATAGCCGCATGGATATTTAAAAACCATGCCACAGATGCAGACCGATGGCTAGAAATATGGACAGCCATGACAAATGAAACCCTCGGAATTCCTCATGAAGTCACAAGATCCATCATTTCAAAAGCAATGAAGGATGGAAACTTTGACAAAAAAATTGCTGCGGTTGCCACACCTGGTGGAATCACTGCTGCCATCGTTGAGGGGCTCAATCAAGGGGAACGCTCTCATCAAATACTTTACCAACGAGGAATGGATCGTATTGATGCCATTGCACGAAGTGCAATGAAACACTAAAAAAAGCCCCGCCGCATGGCGGGGCTTTTTCATTCTAATTAAATTCGAGCCAATTGAATGAGAAAACGGTAAAGCACCTCAGAAATATTTCCTCGAGTTTGCCCATCACTTGGGTTGAAGTTCTCACCTGGAGTTTCTTCTAAAATTCCAAGACTAGACGCTTGATCCACATAAACGGCGAACCATGCATTCTCATCAAGATCAGGATAAGGCAGCTCATCTACAGAGCTTCCTTCTACAAGCCCCGATTCATAAACATTAAAGAGAATCTTAAGTGATTCCACCTTGTTTACGGTGTCCCCTGGTCGGAACGTACCATCAGGATAACCACTCACCCATCCTTGCTCTTTTGCATAACAAACATAAGGTGCATACCAATCCGTTGTTACATCAGGAAAACAGTTTTGATAATGAGCCTCATTGAAGTTTATCTCTCGTCCTTCGATAAGAATTTTAAGCAACTCCGCTCGGTTGATTACTCCATTGGGCTGAAAACTTCCATCAGGGTAGCCTTCAAAAATCCCCATTTCTACCAAACTTGAAATCGCATCATAATGAGAATCTAGGAAAGAAAGGTCGGTAAAGAGCCATTCTTCAGTTGTGATAGAAATGGCATTACTTGGGTCTCCAACGAGCTCTTCATCTTCATCATAGGCATAGACTTCAAAAATGTAATTCACCCCTTCTTCAAGGTCTGAAACCGTTGATGAAGTGATGTACCCCTGTTCAATCGTCTTTACCATCCATGAATCAAGATCTTCATACTCGCCATCCGTATACCACACGTCATATAAAACAATGTCACTATCAGGACGATTCCACGAAAGCGTCACAGAATCTTCATCATAACTTAGCACCTCAAGAGAAAGTTCATTCGTATAACGAACTTCATCATGACTATGAGCTGAAGCCTCTTCCCCTTCTTTCTCCTCTCCTTCTTCGACTTCAACTGACTCAGTATCAATCTCTGGCTCTTCACCATATTGAGCCAAATAGTAGTAAAGGTATCCCTCATCAAAAACGAGTGCAGGGTCTGAAACCTCATCAAAGTCAGCTCCAAGTGCTGAAACAATTGCGACCACCCCATCATAACCATTAATAGAAAAACTCATGGCTTCATCCATGTCTTCATAAGCGTCTAAATAAAGTCGTTCTGCCTTTTCTCCGAAGTAATCCCCTCCTTCAAAAGGAACCAAAGTCACAGCAAATTCTACGCCATCAGGTTTAACAATCTGGAAATAGAACCCATCTGAACTTTCATCATTTTCAAAATAAAGATAGTTCGATCCATAAAGTGCAGGTGCGTAAGTTTCATCAACCAAAGTCAACTCCTCCATAACAAGATCACCAAGCAGTAAAACCTCTGGGTACTCATTTCCTTCTGAATAGAAATCAAGATCCAAATTCCACAAAGCAAAATCGGCATATGCTTCATTGATACTGCTTCCTTCATCTTCTAGGATTTCAGAAACAATCTCATAAAGTGCAAGAGGATCTTCATAATCCACACCATCGGTACCTTGGTAATCCTCCCAGATTGAGAGAATCACATCATCATCGTACTGTTCTGTGAGATACAAAGGCCAAATGCTCAAGGCATACTCAAAGAGTGACCCCGTAGGCACATAAGAAGAGAAAACAGAATAGTCTGGGTAAGTGAAAAAATCATTTAGATAATTCACATAATCATTGATTTCATCATAAGTTTTTTCTTCACTCCAAGTTGCCGTTGCTTCAGCTAAATTGATTCCTTGGTCGTAATAAGCAAAATCCACTCCCATATCAAACTGGATCACATGGTAGAACTCATGAGCCATGGTCACTTTCAATAGGTCTTCTGAAAGAAAAGGATCAATCGCAACATAAGGGTCACCATTACTTAAAATGGATGTGATCCCCAAAGCCCCTGATGAAAGATATGCATCCTTGTCATCTAAAATGATCATAATTCGACGATCCACATCATCATTGGGTGCGGGATAACCCATTTCCTCAACAAGAACCTCATAAGAAAGTTCTGCTGATTCAGCAATAAGCTCAATGGTGTCAGAGATCCCATCTGAATCTGAATCACTTTGATTTTCAATTAAATCAGAAAACTCTAAACGGAAATGCTCGGTTACAATTGCATTTTTCTTAACAAATCCTTGTTGGATATCTGACTCGAACGACACAGCATAAGCAGGCATTAGGCAAAGTGCACTAAGCAAAGCAGCGTAAATTAATTGACGTAGTTTCATGTTTATTAAATGAATGACGAGCTATACTATACACCCCTCCCCTTCAATTCTAAAAATGAGTAAATACGTTGAAGTTCTTGTCAATCATGCCTACGCCCGACGGCGTGAACGTTTGACTTACGAACTGCCAGAAGGAAGCAATGTTTCTACTGGAACAGGCGTAATGGTACCTTTTCAAAAAACGGAAAAAGCAGGATTGGTTTTACGCGTTCATGAAGATCGACCTGAATTTGAAACACGGATGATTCTAGGAACTATTGATCCAGGACAACTCCTAGATCCTTGGCAAATGGAGCTCTCCGAATGGATTGCTGAACACTATTTTTGCTCACGATACGATGCCTACCGCTTAATGCTCCCTAAAAACATATGGCGAAAAGCGACCAGTCGTACGACTAAATTCAAAGCCTTTAAAGGAAAACAAAGCAAGGAACGACACGAACTGACTAAAGAGCAAAGTAAAATTGTCGATCAAATACTCAATAAAAAAATACCACGATCGCTCATTCATGGAGTGACGGGTGCTGGAAAAACAGAGATCTATCGTCATTTGATTGAATCCGTAGTAAAACGAGGGCAACAAGCCATTTTATTGGTTCCAGAAATTTCACTCACCCCTCAGCTGCTTGCGTATTTTCAAGGACATTTTGAGAACATAGCCGTGCTTCATAGCCGAGTTAGCGATGGACAACGAGCGGCTGCATGGCGAGAAATTAAAGCAGGAAAAATCCAACTTGTGATTGGATCTCGCTCATCTCTATTTTCTCCGTTCCAAAATCTGGGGCTCATCATCATGGATGAAGAACATGAATGGAGTTACAAACAAGATTCTAGCCCTCGCTATCATGCCCGAGACGTAGCAAAGAAAATGGTTGAACTCACCGGTGCACAAATGGTTTTAGGATCCGCCACTCCAAGCATTGAAAGCATGTACGAAGCCAAATCTGGACAAATGAAACTTTTCACTCTAACGAGTCGAATCTCTGGGACCAAGCTTCCAAAGGTGAAAATTGTGGACATGAGAAAAGAACTCCAAGCTCAAAATTACTCTGTTTTGAGTTACGAGCTTGAGAAGAAAATCCATGCCGCCCTAGAACGAAAAGACCAAGTTATTCTCTTCCTAAACCGACGTGGAAGTGCCTCAGCCACAGTGTGTCGTGATTGTGGAGACGCCATTGAATGCAAAAGTTGTGATGTAAAAATGACCTATCATTCAAGAAAGTTCAAACACCAAACCTTAGTCTGTCACCACTGTGGACGAATTGATCCCATGCCCATGACTTGTCCCAGCTGCAATAGTCACCGCATTAAACATTTTGGAAGTGGAACCGAAAAAGTTGAAACTGAGTTACGTGAGCTTTTCCCTCGTGCAAACATTGCTCGAGCAGACCGAGACACCATGACAAAAAAAGACAGTTACGATCAACTTCACAAAGACCTACATGCAAAAAAAATCGACATTCTGATTGGGACTCAAATGATCGGAAAAGGCTTCGACATACCTGATGTTTCACTCGTTGGTGTGGTTCTTGCTGATCTAGGCTTACACATTCCAGATTTTCGAGCCGGAGAAAAAAGCTTCCAACTCCTCACTCAAGTGGCTGGTCGAAGCGGTCGTCGAGATAAACAAGGTGAAGTCGTGATACAAACCTACTCACCAGAAAACCCATCTATCGCCTACAGTGAAACTCATGATTACTTAGGATTTTATGAAGAAGAAATCGCAACAAGAGAAGCCTTAGGCTACCCACCATTTGGGAAGATTATCAAACTGCTCTTTAGTGATCCCAATAAAGACAAATGTAAAGAAGCAGCTGATAAGCTTCTAGCGGCTATTCAAAATGAAGATCATCAAGTTTTTGGAGCGCCCGCTATGATTCCTAGAATCCACAATAAATATCACTGGAACGTCTTAATCCAAGGACAAGATCCACGTTCATTAATAAAAAACCTCGATCCTAAAGTCCTTGAAGGATGGCGGATCGATGTAGACCCCGTGCAGTGTGTTTAGCTTAAAGCTTCTTCACGTTCATACTGAGCGGTTTGAGCTGCAACCTGATCCCCTGTTCTGTTAATCGTTTTCCAATACCCTCGAGGGTCTGACTTTTGCCAATCATATAGTTTCCCTCTTTTCCCATTAACATAATTCTCTAAAGTCTTTCTTCCTGCTGCTCCCTCATGATAATCAAGATAAACATCTTTAATGTTATGAGAATCCACACTTTTATAACCTCGACGTTTTGCTATTTTTGCAAGGTACCAAGTCGTTGCATAAATATTTAAAATTGCATTTGTTCTTAAGGCCAATTTTTTATCTTTTCGAATTGGCAAACGTTCACCTTGTGCACGTAAAACTCGCTTAGCTAGTGCAGTGTTCTGACTTAAAAAATCTGACCATGCAGCTTTTCCAAACTGCCCTAATCCCATACAACCAGAATTACTCACAGCATTTGGATCAAAAGCAGACTCTCGTGCGATCACACCAAAAGTTGTAGAAACTGGCACATAAACATTAGGACGTTCCCTATTAAAAAACTCAGACGCTGTAGATGCCGCTTCATACCATTTAGATTTATCTATTCTTAGACTCTCCAATGACTGAGCAAATTGAGCATTTTCAGTGCTGTGAGCTATTTCATTTGTAGACACAAGATAACTTGCCTCTTCTTCACCATGTTCCTTATTGTAAGCTTCATAATTCCACTCTCCTGTTTCTGGATCAAAATATTTCGTTCGAATCTCTGGGTCCACATTACTAACTGTCACAACATCATTGGTAAACACAGACATGTAATCTCCATTTTCATCATAAAAACCTCCTTTTTCTCCTTTTAACCCCACTCGTCGTTGGCTCACGGACTCCTGACCTCCGGAACTTTTCAGTTTAATTCCACGAACCTCTGGAGGTAGTAAATCAGCCGCTCCAATTTCCCAATACGCTTCTTCATTCCCTCGAAAATCAATTTCAAAACTATCACCATCTTTAGGAAGGTATTCATTCCCAAGCTGACTCACTTCCATTTCTTTATGTTTATCTCCCCACGTTGTGAAGGCAAAGAGCAAGGTCCCAGGTGTCTCTTTTTCCATCTCCCTTAAATCATCTACAGAAAGCGTATCCAAATCACCGATAGTCAAAACCGATTCGATCAACTCTTCTTCCAAAACTTTAGAGAGCGCCTTAACTAATTCCTCTCCGCTCAGCTCCTGATCCTCCTGCATAGAGGATTCAATTTCACGAGCTAAATCCAGTCGAGCATCTTGAGATTTTTGTATCGTAATATTTCGTTCTATATTTAAATCTAAATTTCGTTGTAGCTCTAAAAGCTTCTGACTAGTACTTTCACCTAAAGTCGCACGAGCAAAGTCGAGCTGTTTCTTTAAATCCTCCGGTGTATCTTCGGCAGTTTCAAGAAGATGTTCAACCGTAGAATCTAGATCTCCACTAAAGTCGGGCGTTTCAGGCATTTTAATTAGCTTGCATCATAGTACTAACAACGGCAAACGAACCTAGAACCACAAAAATCGTAATGAGTCCTACAACAAAGGCGATGGCAGAAATAATCGCCCATTTCCCGTAGCGCTTCTTTGATTTTTTATTATCTTCAATCAAATAAAGAATCAGGAAAATAATGGCTCCAAGAGGCCCAAAAATAACGGCAAGTGTGGATAAGAATCCCAAAGTTGCCAGTAAATAATTAACAATCGATCCTGCTGCTTCTTCCATGACGTGTATAGTTAAGTAACTGGTCAAATCATACACTTTTTGATACTAATGTACTAAATGAGAATACTATCTGGAATAAAACCTAGCGGACGGCCTCACATCGGAAATTACCTCGGTGCGATCCGTCAACACATTGCCCTTCAAGAAGAAGGACATGAATGTTTTTATTTTGTTGCGGATTATCACGCACTCACAACCCTTCGTGATCCAGATAAAATGCGTGAATTCAGAAGAGGAATTGTTTTAGATTACTTAGCTTTAGGACTAGATCCTAAAAAAGTAACGTTCTTTTTTCAAAGTGACGTTCCTGAGGTGACTGAATTGACATGGATACTTTCAACCGTTGCACCTCAAGGATTACTGGAACGAGCTCACGCATGGAAAGATGCCATGGCTAAAGGAAATCGAGACATCAATGTGGGCCTATTCACCTATCCTGTTTTGATGGCAGCAGACATTCTCATGTACAAACCCCATCTTGTGCCCGTTGGTAAAGACCAAGTTCAACATGTAGAAATTGCACGAGATCTCGCCCAGAAATTCAATAATTACTACGGTGAATGCTTCCCACTTCCAGAAGTAAGAGTTGAAGACGATGTGGCCACCGTAACAGGAGTAGACGGTCAAAAAATGAGCAAAAGTTACAACAACACCATTAGCATTTTTGAAGAGGAGAAAATCATCAAAAAACAAGTCATGGGAATTAAGACCGCAAGCATCGACCTTGCTGACCCCATGCCTATTGAGAATGACATCGTACTTGAACTTTACGAGCAATTTTCTACAGCTGAAGAGCTGGCTGAACTCAAAGAAAAATACCAAGCGGGTGGATTCGGATACGGCAATGCAAAAAAAGCGCTCCTAGAAAAAATCCTCACATACTTTTCTGAAGCACGGGCTCGACGACACAAGCTTGCTGAATCCTCAGAAGTTGATGAGATCATGAATCAAGGGGCTGAAGCTGCACGAAAAGTGGCCAAAGCAACCATGCAAGAAGTCTACCAAAAAACAGGCCTCAACTAGACCTGTCACAAGCGCATTGAGAAAAAGCTTATTTTGTGTTACAATAAGCAGATTTAAAAAACAAAAATGAAAAAAGCGCTCTATGCATTACTTGCGATTGTCCTCATTGGAGGGGTTACTTTCGGCCTTAGCCAAAGTGATTTTCTCAAGGGAGATGTGAAGATGGAATTTGAAGTCCAAGATGTAGAAGATGCCGATGGAGGTGGAGGAAGCTCAGATGACGATGATGGACTAGGATTAGGACTTGAACAAGATGGCACAGGCTGGACTCCTGGCGGTTGGGAACCAGGAGACTGGACACCAACAGGTGGAGATGATGAACCTGATTGTGATCCTGAATACTACATTGATCTTTGGGTTGAAGCTGAAGATGGAACTGGATTAAGCACGATCACTGAAGCTAAATTCGAACTCGAAACCACAAGTGGTTCAAATGTAGATAGCCAATTTTCCTATGAAAACAAAGGAGATGGCCAATATCGATTCCATTACTATGGATCTTCTCCTAACAATGACTATGTAGTGAACGTAGACCCTCGTGGATTCCAAGCAGGATCAGTGACGACTGGAGTCAACAATACCTGTTCAGACGTCCGAACAGGAAGCTACCTTGAATTAGAATACAATCACAAAGTGACGGTAAAAGACCATGATGGGAAATACCTAAGTGGAGCTACCGTAAACACAGGAACCGACTACGATACCGTTTGTGACTACTGGAGCGAAGGAAACACCTATGTTTGTGAAACTCCCGATGACGATGACAATATTTACCGAGTTCAAGCCACTGGATATGTAGCTAAAGAAGGGTCCTTTGGATCCACTACCTCTAGCCTATGGCCAGATTTTTCAAAACTTGGACAAGCGAGCCTAATTGCCGCCATAGAGACAAGTGGAATGGCAAGTGGCTATGATGTTTCAGATGCCGTTGAAGCCGCTACGGGAGCTGTTTCTTGGTCTTATGAAAACTTTTCGGGAAATTCTGGTGACAGAAAAACAGTTACCATGAATGAATTCGCATGGACGATCACTGTGACCGATGGATCTACAGCCATCACCAATGCTGACGTTGAAATTACAACTTATATGAGCACAGCTAAAGACTGTACTCACCAAGGAAGTGGCGAATATTGGTGTTCAGACACAAGCTACTTCAGCACCATGGGAACACAAAACCCAAATTATGAAGTGAGTGCTAGTGGCTACGAAACCGTAACAGGAAAATTTGACTCGACTCGTACAAGTCAAACTGATGATGGTGTGAATCAAGATGTCGTTCTTACATTGACCGACACCACCGATCCAGCAAGCTATTGTGAGTCATTCTCGTTCAGTTCATCAGATGTGCCTCTTGCCTATGATGTGACAGACGCTGGAGACATTGACCTTGATGTCACACTAAGCGCTTCAGATGCTGCATTTGCAGACACTCTATACGTAGGGATTGCCGTTGGTGGAGGAACTTTATATTCAGATACCGACTCAGGAATGATGATCAGTACTGAAGCGAGTGGAAGCTCAACAAACTTCTCTGTGACCTACAGTGGTGCCGAAGTCGGTGATGAACTCTATGCTTTCACCTCACTTTGTGTGAGTGACAATTTTGAAATCACTCAAGACGCCCCTCCTTCTGAGGATGATGAATACGAACTCGCCTGTACAGAGGCTGACATCACACCAGATTCTTATGAAATCCACTTAAGCGCAAGTTCAAGCACTCTTCATGAATTTGAACTTGAATGGACCATTGTTGAGCAATTGATTGCGGTTCAAACAGCACCGGAATGGATCAAACGAAGCTTTGCCTTCAAACATCAAAACAATCCCCTTCTTCAACTTGCTGAAGAAGGAACTTACGATCCACTCACCCTAACCGTTGGAACCACAGGTAATGGAGATCTTTTCTATGCGGACGACCTAAACACAGCCAAGACCGAACTCACTTATGACTTCACGGCTGCCGATACAGACACCGTAACATTCTATTATTCAAGTGCAGATGGCGGTGACTCTCTCTATGTCACTTCAAGTGACAGCGGATGTTCTGACTCACTTTCTTTGACCGAAGAAGCGGAGGAAGAAGAGGAAATTGAAATTGATTACAATTACAGTCATGACGAAGAAGACATCGACTTTGAAGAAATTGAAGATGTTGATGAATGTGACGAATACCCATTCACGGATGTAGATGATGACGATGAAATGGCACCTTACATCAACTGTTTAGCTCAAACAGGAGCCATTCAAGGCTATGGAGATGGAAGTTTTGGTCCTTACAATTACATCACCTACGCGGAAGTGATCAAAATTGTTGTGGCGATGACAGGAGAACCTCTTGCCAACTCAAGCGACCCTACAGAATTTGTAGATATCGATGGTCATTGGGCTGAACGATATATTAAGACGGCCGAAGCACTTGATATTGCTCGACCACGAGAAACCATTTACTTCAACCCAGACGCGCCTGCAAGCCGTGGAGGACTCCTTGTTTTCCTAGCTCGTGGAGCCAACGAAACCATTTGGGGATGGGACAGATACGACATTCCCGTTTCAGATGCTGATGTTTCAGACTGGTACACCTATGCACTGATTCTAGCCTTTGAAGCTGAAGCCGAAATCCCAGGAGTGGGAACGGAATACATTACTGAAGGATATTCAGATGGAACATTTAAAGGTGATAACCCTATTCGACGGGATGAAGCCGCCGCCATGTTGATTCGAGCCTTTTACGCCTGGTATCTCTAATAAACAAAAATGAAAAAAACAATCTTAGCCATTAGCACTTTCATGTTGGGAATACTCAGCATCACAAGTCTGAGTTTTATCCATAATGGAAACGCCATGACCAGCGCCTACGTGCCGGGTGTTTCAGAAGTCTGCTACTACAATGCAGAAACTAATGAGCCTATTGAAGGTTTAGACAATAAGGACTACTACCTTGTTAGCCCCAGAGAAACCACAGACATTGGGAACGAACTGTGGGAGTTTACGAACATTAGATCTATTGGTGATGGATGTTATCAATTTGTCTTTAAAGGAGAAGGAAGTGTCTTCATTTTCACCTACAACCTTCCTGAGGGATATAAAGGGCCACAAGGGTATCAAACCATCTACAGCTCAAAAGACTACCCCTACCCCTCTGTTGGGTTCAAAATTGAAATCACAGAAGTTGAAGAAAAAGCAACTCGAAGTGGAGAATTTTCTAGCGACTATGCTTTCGACATTTCAGACTATCTAGACGCAAATGTAGATACCAATGACTATGGGCAAGAAATCCAAGAATACGTTGAATTGGCTGAAGCCTATAAAGAAATGGCTCAAGACTATTCTGACGTTGCTTGTGACGAAGCGGAAGCCGCCCTCGCCGCACGTGATGAAGGTGACTATGAAGCCTTTGAAGAACACATGGAAAATTCAGATGCAGCCGCTCAAGCCGCTCAAGATGCAGCGGATGAAGCACAATACTACGCCAATACCGTTCAAGATCTTGCGGATACTGCCGCTGACGGTGGTGACACTACCGATGGTGGGCTTGGAATTGACTTTGGATGGTATTCAGATGCAGGCCTAGGTCAAACCTATGACATTGAAGACATCTCAGATATTTGGAGCATGATGCCAACGTGGAGCCGTGAAGAACTCATGGGAGTTTATACTGATCCAACATGGGGAATGGAAAACATTCCTTTAGGCTTTGAATACGATCAGTACATTGACCCTGAGTACTGGATTCAAGATGGTATCATTCAAGAATCTTACTACGATGAAAACCCAACAGATGAATACTACGTAGAAGCAAACAACTTCTATGAAAGCGTTCTTGTTGGAGATGACTTAGATATGTACCAAAACGATGCGGGCTACCATGATTTCTTGATCAACGCCTATGTTAATACCTTTAACGAAACCGCTGCCTATCAAGCAGCCGTCGCTGAATCATACAGTCAAGGAAACCTAAGTTTTGAGGCTTACGAAACAAACATTCAAGGACAAGTGACTGGATACGAAGCGTCCGCGCTAAGTGGCTTAAGTACAGACTATTCAATGTCTGGAGTCACTGAAACAAGCGTATTTGAAACAAGTGAAATGACTCAAATGCAAAACACTCAAATGATGCAAAATATTTTCAATTTTACTTCTTATTAATCCTTAACCTAAAAACAAGATGAAAAATTCTATGAAAAAACGTCTGTTCGCTCTAGGTGCGGGATTGATTGTAATCTCTGGAATCGCCTTTGGATTCAGTAATAAAGACCTGCTCCGTGGAGACTTCACGGGAACAGGCATTGATTTTGGTATCGACTTCTCTGACACTGTTGATGTTTATGATGACGCCACCAATCAATACTATGCAGATTTAGCTCAAACATGGGCCAATGAAGCTCAAGCTCATGCCGATACGGCAGACAATTGTGCAACAGGACTTGATGCCTTCTCTTCATGGGATATGACACTAGAATGTTCAGATACGGATGGAGGTATTGATTACGAAACTTATGGAGAAACCACCGGTACCTCTTGGTACGATGGAACAGAATGGGACCCTGCTGTGGATTTCTGTCTAGATGAAGACCAAGTCGTTGAATACTGGTGTATTGACGATTCATCAAGCATCTTTGATGGTTTTGCTGCTGGTGCTGCCTATGACTGTGGAGACGGATACTCATGTTCAGATGGAGCCTGTGTGGCTGATGAAGCCCCAGAATGTTCAGATGATTCGGACTGTTCAGATGGTTACACTTGTTCTGATGCAGGAGTTTGTGAGGAAGAAGAACTGGAATGTTCAGACAACTCAGACTGTAACTTTGGGTACAGCTGTTCAGATGATTACGTTTGTGAAGAAGTCACACCCAATACTTGTGAAGATTCGGATGACGGGATCAACTACTACGAAGAAGCCACCGCTAGTGGAACCGACTACGACGACTACGATGAGGTTGAAAATCAAACAGAATACTGTATCGATGATGACACACTGCTTGAGTTCTGGTGTCCAGATAGTGGAACCTACGAAGACTATCTCTACTATGAAGAATTCGATTGTCCCGACAACTACGCCTGTCAGGATGGAGCCTGTGTAAACATTCTCACTTCTGATGACTATGAATGTGAAGATCCATTCAGAGACACCGATGACGAAATGGTTTGTCGGGCCTACAACGCGGGAATCATTAACGGTAAATCAAGCACTAAATACGATCCTTATGCGGGAATCACTCGTGCTGAAGTGATCAAAATCATCATCCTCACCATGGGTGAAGATGTCCTTGAATACGACCAAGGCATCCTAGATATGGATGAAAGTCACTGGGCTTGGGGATACGTGAACCGAGCTAAGGACCTTGGAATCATTACAGAAAGCACTTTCAACCCTGACGTAGAGGTCACTCGGGGAACGACTATGGTTTGGCTTGTACGAGCCGCGGGTGAAACGCTACCGAAAGAAGAATGGGAAGATATCATTCCGTGGAGCGACATGACTGATGATAACCCAAGCACCTACGCAGCTATGATCGGTTACCTTACCGAAGTAGACTTCCTAGATGAAGGAACAATGTCTGTAGTGAATGGATACACGGATGGAACCTTCCGTCCAGAAAATGGAATCCTTCGCTATGAAGCGCTTTATCTCACTTACCGAAGTTATCTGGCTTGGTTTGAAGATGAAGGAACCTTTGAAGATCCAGATGAAGAATAAGACACTACTATCATTAATCACTTGCAGCCTAATCATGCTTGGATGCACCCCAAGCATGAGCTGTGAGCTTTACTGCCAAGACCTAGGCTATGAAACAGGAGAATGCTTAAGCTGTTCTAGTTTTCCTGGCGAAACACGATCAACAGAATGTGACTCCTCAAGCTACATCATGGATGAAGTCACTAAAAACTACTGTGATCCTTACGACACACAGGATGGCAATAGCTATGGTTGCTTATGCGATAAGTAATTTTGTTTATGTTATGCTTTTGGCATGACAAGCAAAACAATCATTAAGTGGTTCTTCATTGTTGCTTTAAATACCATTTCAGGATGGTACTGGGGACTGGAGATCAATGACTCTCAAGCATGGATCAATGGAATGATCATGGGGGTTCTAGCCTGGTGGATGATCTACTGTGCCTGCGACACTTACTTCCTTAAAAGAGGTAAAAAGAAAGATTCAAAATATCTGACCATAGCCACCATTATTAAAGCACTACTCCAAGGAGTGATTTTTATCGACTTATTCGTGGGGATGATAGTCACCACATTCCTTGAATTGTTTGGGTTAAGTATAGATATATCAAGTGATTTCTACACTTCACTCTATATCACACTAGGTGTGGGGCTCGTTTACTCTTTCATTGTCCTGATTTTATTTGGACTTATTAAGCTAGTAGCTGCCCTTCTTGCCAAGAGAAAAATACGCAAATCTGCATTGAGCAAAAAATAGATTTCGACTATACTACCGCTGTTATAATCACGAATTCCCCGTGCCGACTAAATACATCTTTGTTACTGGAGGAGTATGTTCATCCCTTGGAAAGGGTATTACAACCGCCTCCATCGGAGCTTTGCTAAAAAACTCTGGTTTTAAAGTTTTCACCATGAAACTGGATCCTTACTTGAATGTTGATCCAGGAACCATGAGCCCCTTTCAACATGGAGAAGTTTTCGTTACCAATGATGGTGCGGAAACGGATCTTGACCTAGGTCATTACGAACGATTTGTAGATGAAGATCTCAATCGTTTTTCTTCAGTTACAACTGGAAAAATCTACACTGAAGTATTGATGAAAGAGCGTCGAGGAGACTTTTTAGGAGGAACCATTCAAATCATTCCTCACATCACGGATGAAATTAAGAATCGAGTGACCACCGCTGCAGAAAAAAGTGGAGCAAATATTATGCTTGTAGAAATCGGTGGAACCGTAGGAGATATTGAAGGACTTCCCTACTTGGAAGCCATTCGACAAATGAGACATGAATATGGAAAAGAAAACACACTCTTTGTTCACCTAACATTGCTTCCTTACCTGAAGGCTGCAAAAGAATTGAAGACCAAACCCACTCAAGCGTCTGTACGAGAGCTTCGAAGCATTGGAATTCAACCTGACTTGATTGTGGCACGAGCAGACAAAAATATTCCGGCCGACCAACTTAAGAAAATCTCTGTATTTTGTGATGTTGAAGAGGACCATGTAATTCCGGCCATCACATGTAAGTCAATTTATGAAGTGCCTTTGAACTTCAATAAGTCAAATGTAACTCAATTGGTAGCAAATAAACTACATCTAGGAACCGTGAAGCCAATGTTGGAAGATTGGGAAACCTTAGTCAGCAAAATTCTAGCAAAACGAAAACCCGTCAGCATTGCGCTTGTTGGTAAATACACCGGGCTGGATGATGCCTACCTATCAGTGATTGAATCTCTAAAAATTGCCTCTTACCATCAAGACCTTGAACTCGACTTGATCTGGGTAGACTCAGAAAAACTAGAAAAAGAAGATGAAAAAACTTGGGACACATTAAAATCCGCTGATGGGATTCTTGTTCCAGGAGGATTTGGAATTCGTGGAACGGAAGGTAAAGTTCTCGCAGCAAAATACGCTCGTGAAAACAATGTTCCTTATTTAGGAATTTGTTTGGGCCTTCAAATCATGACCATTGAATACGCCAGAGAGTTCTTGAACGATGCTGAGCTGACTTCAGAAGAATTCGATGAAGAAGGAAAAGTAGATTCAAGTAAATACGTGGTTCACTTTCTTCCAGGTCAACACCATGGAAAAGATAAAGGCGCGACACTTCGACTAGGCGCCTACCCTTGTGCGCTACAAGAAGGAAGCCTGGCTAGAAAACTTTATGGTCAAGATGAAGTACTTGAACGTCATCGACACCGTTATGAAATCAATAATGAAATTCGCCAAAAACTAGAAAAGAGTGACTGGATTGCTTCAGGAATCTATGAAGATGGCAATCTTGTTGAGATGGCAGAACTCAAAAACCATCCTTACATGATTGGGACTCAGTCTCATCCAGAATTTTTATCACGCCCACATCGACCACACCCACTTTTCTTTGGGTTGATCGAAGCCAGCAATAAGTACCAAGAATCTAAAGCCTCCACGCACAATGGCTCAGTTTCAGTACACAGCAGTAAATAGCACTGGGAAAAAACTCTCCGGAGTCATTGGTGCCGCAACCGAAGATGCCGCTCGAAAAGAGCTTAATGCCCTCGGTATTTCTGTTTTGGTGATGAATAAAATTGCTGAAACTGGAGAGCAAAGTACAACAACCGAATCAAACACCAGCAAAGATCTCCCTAAATTTGAGTTTGAAGCTTTTGACAAAGCCGCTCGAAAAGTCATTGGAACCATTCCTGCGAGCAGTCGATACAAAGCTTTCAAACGACTCATGGAAGAATATGAATTTGAAGTTTCCTACGTTGTTCCCGCAGGAGCAACACCCGAAGAAAAAATTCAAGCCAAAGAACAAGATCTCACGGCATTAAAAGCTGAATATGAGGAGCAGTTAAAAAAAGATGGGAAACTGATCAGTGAAGAAGGAGATCCTGCCAATGAACAATTTGAGAAAAAGCGACAATTGCTTTTAGTAAAAGTGGATCAAATCCTCACAAAAATCAAAGAACTACTTGATAGCTACAATGATGAAATCAAACCTGAAAACAGGAAAATCATTCAGACTTATGTAGATAAACTTTTACGGATCAAAAGCAGTACAAACTTAGATTACATTTCTCACACTTCAGAAGAGCTACTAAAGAAAGTACAAGATCAAGAACTTTTTCTACATAAGGAGAAAATGGGATCTAAACGGGATGAATTGAAGCTAGAAACTCAAAAACTCATGGCAGAGCTTCACTCTGGACCTGCCGATAAAAAGAATTTGAGTGATGACTTAGCCAGTGTTCAAAATAAAATGATGAGCTCAAACAGTCGATTGGTTCAAGGTATTGGACAATCCATCGCTCAGCTACTGCCAAGTGAAAAGGAAAAAGCCATTAAATCTAAAATTAACAATGTCAGTGCTCAAATTTGGACTTATAGAAAAATCTGGTTTAAAACCCCAAAATCATCACGAAGCTCCCTAAAAGAAAGCATAAAAAATCTTCAGGATGAAAAGAAACGCCATCAAACTGAATTCGTTCAAGTTAGAAAAGCAAAACGAAAAACATTATCAAATACAGATAAAGATGTAGAACCTCTGATCACCGAAGAAATCACTCATTTCCTTGGCTGGCTTCTTGCCTTTTACCTCATTGGATACTTCCTTAGTCATTACGCTATAAGTAAATCTTTCTCTGGAGGAAACCCACTTCCAGGTGATTTTAATTTATTAGCTTCATCTAGCTTACGAGCACTATTGATGAGCGTATTCATTTGGTATATTCTCCTGAGCCTTAGGGTGGAATTTTTCAGGTATAAAATGGGGGCTACCCTCTTGATCCTCCCTTTAGGCCTCTTGCTCAATGCTGTCATTTTATTTAACTTTTAAGATTTGATTCCTATCCTTTTCGAGAGCGGTATTATCTCAATCCAATCCCTTTGGGTTTTTTGTGTCATTGCCATTCTTGTAGCTGGATACCTTTCAATTAAACGCTTAAAAAGACGCCGAGTGGATTTCACACTCTTTATTAAGCACAGCAGTTCATTTTTTATTTCTGCGCTTATTCTTTCAAGAGTAGTCTATTTTATTGGACACCCTGACACCTACTTCCCCACCTTTGACTGGAGAACCGTTAAAAACTTTTTTTCTATCTGGGATCAAGGATTTTCATTTTGGGGAGCCTTCATTGGCTTTTTTGGAATGATGTCCTACCACATCAAAAAAGCAGGTGAACCATTCTGGAAATGGATGGACGCTTTATCTGTTCCAACAATGGTAGGATTATTGATTGGATATATTGGAACTTTCCTTGGCGGTTATGCCTATGGAATTCCATCTGATTTGCCTTGGGCCATTCAGTACGAAAGCTTTAACGTTCGGTACACGGTGCCTGTTCACCCCACCCAAATTTACTATGTGCTTTACATTGCACTTTTACTTTGGGGAAAAGCCAAACTCAAAAAGAAAACTGAATTCTTCAAAACAGACGGAAACACCGTTATTTACTTCATGACAAGCTTTTTCTTTGGGTCCTTTCTTCTTGAATTCCTTCGAGGTGATGATACACTGCTCATCCTAGGTTGGCGATTGCCATTATTTATATATGCAGCCGTTTTCCTAGCTCTTGGATTCAAATTTATCCAACGAATAAAAGCATATAAATCAAAAGACAATGGATCTATTTAAACTCTTTGACCTCGCTTACCTCTTTGAGCCAACGCCAGGTTACAATTACTCATACAATTGGCCATTTTTGGTGCTATTCATCCTTATTTTTGCCGCAAGCATCAAAGTAGGTGATTATCTTAAGCACCGTCCTAAAGCAAAGCTGGAAGCACCTTTCTTTGGAGGAATTCCAAGTTTCATGAGATGGTTTTCTGTGATTGGACTTTTACTCAACTTCTTTAGAGACCAAAACCTTCCTTACATTGGAATGAGAATTTGGCTACTACTACTTTTCCTCAGTCTTCCCGTTTACCTTGCCTACGTATGGCGACGATACGAACTTAAATTTGAAGAAAGTCTAAGCAAAAAAGCACTTGAATCGGTTGAAGATAAATATCTACCGAAACCAAAGAAGAAAAAGAAACGTAAAAAACGTAAGTAAGAAAAAAGAGCCCCAGAATGGGGCTCTTTTTTAGTATCTAAACTTATGAAAGTTTTACTACTTCGTAACTTGTCTTTCCAGCTGGAGCCATTACATCAACTTTGTCCCCCTTCTTTGCTCCCATAAGAGCCATTCCCATTGGAGACTCATTTGAAATTCGATCATTAAATGGATCTGCTTCAGTTGACCCAACAATTGTAATTTCAAGTTCTTCCTTTTTCTTACCACCTTTGATCGTTACGTGAGTTCCGATTTCAACCACTTTCTTAGAATGGTGCTTTTCATCCACCACTTTAGCGTTCTTGATCATGTGTTCAAGCTCAAGAATTCGCCCTTCTACAAAAGCTTGTTCATTTTTAGCCTCTTCGTATTCTGAATTTTCAGAAAGATCTCCGTAGCTAATCGCCTCCTTAAGACGTTCTGCTACTTCTTTACGACGTACACTTTGAAGATTTTCAAGCTCGTCTTGAAGCTTTTTAAGCCCTTCCTTGGTTACAATCAATACATCCTCATTGATTACGGCATCATCATTTACCATAGTTTTTTTAGTTAGTTTCTAGAAGTAAGATTTAATTTTAACGCTCTTAGGGTGTTCCCGGAGCTTGTGAAGCACCTTGGCTTCAATTTGACGAATACGTTCACGCGTCACACCGAACTCGTTTCCAACTTCCTCAAGAGTGTGTCCGATTCCATCTTTAAGACCAAAACGCATTTCAATAATCTTTCGTTCACGTGGAGAAAGATACTGAAGCATTTCGTGGATATTCTCCTTAATAAGCTGTCGGTTGGTTTGCTCTGCTGGAGAAAGCGCATCTTCATCCTCAATAAAGTCTCCTAACTTACTGTCTTCTTCTGCACCCACTGGTGCTTCGAGAGAAACAATATCCTGAGAAATTTTAAGGATATGTCGAACCTTCTTTTCTTCCATGTCCATTTCAGCCGCCAACTCATCAATCGTTGGTTCACGACCAAGCTCTTGCACCAAACGCCGTTGCGTATGAGTGAGCTTATTGATGGTTTCAACCATATGAACAGGAATCCGAATCGTTCGAGCTTGATCCGCAATCGCACGTGTAATCGCTTGTCGAATCCACCACGTTGCATAAGTAGAGAATTTAAACCCTCGGTTTGGATCAAATTTTTCTACCGCTCGGAAAAGACCGATGTTTCCCTCTTGAATAAGATCTAGGAAACTCAGTCCACGTCCAATGTATTTTTTAGCAATAGAAACAACCAAACGAAGATTAGCCTCAGCCAATTGAGCCTTAGCCGATTGATCCCCCTTTGCAATTCGATGAGCTAGATCCGCCTCCTCTTTAGCGGTAAGAAGATCTACCTTACCAATTTCACAAAGGTACATTCGAATGGAATCATTGGCGATTTCAGCCAAATTCACGTGTTTCTTTTCTTTTCGTTCTCGTTTAGCACGAGCATCTGAAGCCGCTCGTCCCTTTTCAGGAACTTCAGCCTCTTCTTTCTTCTCTTTTTTTGTCTTCTTTTTTGCTTTTTCATCAAGAAGCTCACCATCCTCATCAACGTCATCTTCTGTAACTTTTTCTACTTTTTCCTCAGTCACTTGATCTTTCTTTTCCTTCTTTCCCCAGATCATCTCATCTTTTTTATCAATGAGATCAATCCCGAGGTCAAGAAGCAAAGAATACACTTCATCAGCATATTCAATATCTTCTTCCAGGTTTGGAAGTGCAGCCATAAGCTCTTGTTGAGTCACAAATCCTCGTTGACGACCACGTTGAACGAGGTCTCGCACTTCTTGAGGATATTTTTTCAGATGATCTTCCGAAAAATGAGCGATAAATTTTTTAGTTCTAGCCATAGGAAGGCTGGGGATTAGTTGGATTGTAGGAAGTAGAGTCGTGCGATGATTTTTTTGAATTCTTCGCGGACCCAGGCTTCACCAGTGGCTTTCAATTCGATTTCAAAGGCAAGTCTATTTAACTTTTCCCCCTCTTCAACCTGTTGGTAAAATTCTGGATCTAACTGACCACGGTGATTATAGTAAGTGCTAACCTGTTTGTAAATGGAAGATAGGTTGTGCCATTCGCCCGATTTTTCAGCTTGCAAAGCCTCTTCAAAATTATCATAAAATACTTTGTATCGCTCGGGAGTAAGAAGGTCATATCGAGCCTTCAATGGCAATGAACGTGCCGCCGTTTCAAAGGCTTCATAGCTCTCAAAACGCTTCCATAAATCAAAGAATTCCTTAGGATGAGCCAAAATCAAAGAAACTAAATTCAAAGCCAAACGGTACTTTAAATCTGGCTTATCCTCCACATTAACAGCAATTGGAGCTCTAGCCTTGGGCTTTCTTTTTTGCTTCCCATAAGACCCCAAATGTTCGTATAAAGAAGCAATGGAAACCCCAACCTTTTGAGCAACGGATTTCAAATAATGATCCAATTCAACAGGATGCTTTACTCCTTTTAAAAGGCTAAGCATTGCATCCGTATAGTTCTTTTTCCCCTCTGCCGTCAGTAAATCAAATTCTTTTGCGTATTTTTCTAGATAAAACTGCAAATATGGCAAAGCCCCTTTCACCGCATTCACCCATAAATCAGGATCCTCTTTAACCGCATCCGCCGCGTCTTTCCCCTCAGGGATACTCACCACATAAATCTCAAGCTCCATTTCTTGTGCCACCTCTACTCCTCTAAGCAATGCCGCTTGACCCGCAGGATCCGAGTCAAAAGCCAAAAGAATCTTTTTAGCGTAACGCTTCATTAATCGATATTGATCCTCCGTTAAAGCGGTTCCACAAGTTGCTACAACATTTTTCACACCAGCCTGATGTGAAGCCATTACATCAAAATAGCCTTCTACCACCACTATGGAATGTTCATCACGAATCGCTGATTTAGCACCCGCCATGTTATAAAGCGTAGCACTTTTATTATAGAGCAAATATTCAGGTGAATTTAAATACTTTGGATTATCACCATTACGCAATGCACGCCCACCAAAAGCCACCGTATTCCCTTGTGCATCTTGAATGGGAACCATTAATCTCAAGTGAAAGCGATCCACCACTTGATTGGCTTCAGCATCACGAGCAATCACTACAGTTGAAGTCAACAAATCATCCTTAGAATGCTTTTGATCTAAAAGCGCTCTATACAAATCATCTTTTCCTTTAGGCGACAGCCCCACTTGAAAGTGCCTGATGATTTCATCCGTAAGACCACGGCCATGAAGGTAGGCTAAAACTTTTTCACCTTCTTCTGAATTCCAAAGTTTTTCAACAAAGTATTTATTCGTATCTGAGTTCACCTGACGAAGTCTATCCTTTTCATCCTTAGAAACACGTGGCTTTCCTGAACTTTTAGGAAGCTCTACACCCGCTTTTTCTGCCATAATTTCCAAAGCACCACGAAAATCTAAACCTTCAATTTCTTGAACAAACTCAAAAAGGTCTCCCCCTTTTTGACAAGAAAAACAATAGGCAATTTGTCGCTCAGGATTCACAAAAAAACTCGGCGTTTTTTCCTGATGAAAAGGACAAGTCGCCTTAAGGTACTTCCCTGCTTTTTTCAAAGGAAAATACTCAGCAACAACATCCTCAATATTCAGACGAGTTTTAATCTCCTGAACGGGGTCTAGGCTCATACAAATAGCTAAAGGGAGGCTATATTAGCACATCCTAAAGTTCATCAATAGTGAGTCCATCAAGCAATACGTCCAAAGCTCGGCTCATGTGATCTGGGTCTTGATCATCACAAGATTTTCCTCGAACCATAAGGTTTTCCGTAGACTGGGCTATCACACGATATTCATACATACAGGCTCCCTCTTCTTGCGTTGAAGTGTACATACGACGATCTCCTAACCATTCCTCCAATCCTACAGCTTTTGCGTCTAAGGTCGACGTTACAATTTCAGCACCATTGAGCAAAAGAAAGGCTCCTCCATTAGGAGACATTCCTTCTAATTCATAACCCAAGTACCTCATTCCTTCTGAATCAAAAGAAAAAGAATAGAGATAAGTTTCATCTTCACTCGCAAAAGTTACTTTTTGCATAGCTGCCTCTGCAGCTAAAACCACTTCGGCCACCTCTACAACTTCTTCAGGTTCTTCTACTACAGGTGCATCCTCTTCGATAGGAGCAGAACACGAGACAAAAAGCAGACTGAACACTGCCAAAGTTGAGATCCAAAATTTCATAGGTGTGGGTTAGCTAAGCTGATTGTATCACACCTTACGGTAAAGAATTCCAGCCAAAAGCAACATCACTCCAAGAATTCCTGCAAAAGCTAAGGCTTTACCTTCTGTCTGAAGCAAAAGAGATAAAGCGCCAAAAACAGCCGCTGTCCCAGAAAAGAAAACAACAATCTGCCAAGGTTTATACCCGGCTTTCAAAAAGCGATGATGGAAATGCCAAAGATCTCCTTTAAACGGAGATTGCCCCTTGAGGAGTCGTCGAACAATCACCCAAATAAAATCTAGAATAGGAAAACCAAGAATTAAAATGGTGGTAGCGATTTTTCCTCCTGAAATAATAGCCGTCACTGCCAAAAAGAATCCCAAAAGCATTGAGCCCGTATCCCCCATTAGCATTTTGGGAGGAGGGAAATCAAAAATCAAAAAAGCAAGACTAGCACCTAAAATCACCGAAGAAAGTGTGATCGCCAAGGTCTGATCTAAATAATGGAAATCAGGTCGAACACTCAACAACAAAAGAACCAAAGCCGCCACAGCAGACACACTGCTGGTCATTCCAGGCACACCATCAATCCAGTTAAAGGCATTGATCATGACCATCACCCATAAAACCGTAACAAGATCCGCAAGTAGAGTCAGGGTAAGACTCAAACTACCCAAATCAAAAACCCATGAGAGCTGATCCAAAGGAATTGTTCCTCCAAGAGGGTTTGAAATTGAACTGACCCCTATTCCTCCAATCACAAGCAATGCGCCAGACAAAAATTGGACACCTAATCGTAAAAAGGGAGAAAGCCCCTTTCTATCATCCACAAAACAAGTCAAAGCTAAAAGTAAAGCTCCTGTCATGACCGCAATCACAGGCCCCTCAAAAGGCAAAAAAATCAATAAACTCGTAAGTATTGCCAATAAAGGCGCAATACCTCCTGGGTAAGGAATGGGCTCCCGATCATGCCCATAACGCTTTGGATTATCCATCAGATTCAGCTTCGGGAAAAATTTCAAGACAAGCCCTCCTAGGCCCAAAGAAATCACAAATGATGTAAGAATTGCTGTAATCGCCATGCGCCTAGTTTACTGGAATCAAAGGCGCTTCAGAAGGATTTTTATTCAACTCCTCCAAGCTAATCGCATCTTCAAGCTTAAAATCTCCTACTCGAGTTCGTCGCAATGCAGTCATGATGGCCCCACAACCCAAAACTTTTCCTATGTCATGAACCAAACTCCGGATGTAAGTTCCACTTGAAACCGTCACCGTAAAACGTACAAAAGGATAATCAATCTCAATATCCTTCCCCTGCATCGTAACTTCTCGTGCCTTGAGTTTAACCTCCTTGCCCGCTCGAGCCAATTTATAGGCTCGTTGTCCATTCACTTTCTTTGCCGAAAAAGCAGGTGGCATTTGCATGCTTGTTCCCCAGAAGTTTTCCATTTCAATTTCAATCTGATCAGGTGTAATGGCAGGATAATCATCAGGAGTTTCTACAATTTCACCTTCTGAGTCATAGGTGTTTGAAGTCTTTCCTAATTCCATTTCCACTTCATATTCCTTATCGGCCCCCATGTATTCAGAAACTTTTTTTGTTGCTGCACGCCCTACAGCCAAAACCAAAACTCCTGTAGCTAAGGGGTCTAAGGTTCCCAAGTGCCCAATTTTTCGAATACCCAAAATACCACGAGACTTTGCCACAACATCGTGACTCGTCCAATCTGTCGGTTTATCAACAATTAGAAATCCAGCTTTATCCATTACGCAAGTGGTACCTCAATATCCAGGGTTCGTGCAAGCATTTCACGAGCTACTTTTCGATCATCATGAGGGACTCGCTCCTTACCAACCACCTGAAATTCTTCAGCTCCCTTTCCGCAAATCACAACCGTATCTCCCTCACGAGCAAGACTGAGAGCCAATCGAATCGCTTCTCTACGATCTAAAACCTGCCAGAAACTATCTCCTTCTTCTCGAGGAATTCCTGCTTTAACCATTTTAGCAATTTCATTGCTGTCTTCCTCATAAGGATCATCATCCGTCAACACAATGAAGTCGGCATACTGATGAACAATCGCCCCCATTTTAGGACGTTTACTTTGATCTCTCCCGCCCCCTGTCGCACCAAAAACGGTGATCAAGCGACCCGGAGTAAGCGCTTTCAACATAGAAAGCAGTTTCTGCAATGCATCTTCTGAATGAGCATAATCTACAAGTAAACTAAAGTTTTGACCTTCATCAATCGGCTCCATCCGACCAGGTACAGATTCAAGCTTTTCAAGAGCACGCCCAATGGTTTGAACATTAATACGATGTGCCACTCCCACCGTTGCCGCTGCCATCGCGTTATACACATTAAACTGCCCTGGAATTTGCAAATGAACTTGAGCTTCCCCATTTGGTATTCGAATCATAAAATCAGTTCCATTCGCTGTACTCACAATGTTTCGCGCCGCATAGGCTCCTCGTTGAATCCCATATTCAAAAAGTTGATCCACAGGAAATCCTGCGAAGAACTCAGCTTCAGGATCATCGGCATTAATGATGGACATTTTTTGAATGCCAGGCTTTCGCTTAGATGTGTTTAGCGCTTTAAACAGACGTCCCTTTGCTTCACGATACGCTTCCATAGAGCCATGGTAAGACAAATGATCTTGAGTGAAATTCGTAAACACTGCCGTATCTACATTCACTCCCCACAATCGAGATTGAATCATCGCGATGCTCGTAGCCTCCACAACCACTACTTCACATCCCGCTTCTTGCATTTGCTTCAATTTTTTCTGCAAAAGAAAGGGACTCACGGTTGTCTGTTTGTTTAAATTTGCTTCTTCAGAGTCACCAATCTTAAAATTCACGGTTGTGAGCAAACCGCACTTTTTCCCCGCTTCCATGAAAACACGATGAATCATATTGCTTGTCGTTGTTTTCCCATTAGTCCCAGTTACAGCCACAATCACCATTTTCTCTGCAGGAAAGCCGTATCGAACGGCAGCTGCCATCGCTCTCACTCTGTGATAAAAAAGACGAATCGGGTGTTGGTCTGGAATGACTTTGCGAAGCGCATCAATCATAGCGTGGGGTTAATGGTCGTATTATAGGAGCAATGTCCGACAAGCAGCAATATCCTTTTGAATTTGCTCAATCAATGCCGTTTGAGTTTCAAATTTTTGAACCGCTCGAAGCCGTTCAACCGTTTCAAGTTCCACCACTTGTTCGTATAAATTTCCTTCATAATCCAAAAGATGAACCTCCATTACTGCTTTTTCTTCACCAAAAGTGGGTCGAGGCCCCCAGTTCATAGCACCCGCATGACGTTCTCCATCAAAAGAAACCCAAACCGCGTACACTCCTTCTTCAAGATCTTCTGGGTGCTGATCAAGGTTGATCGTAGGAAGGCTCATCTGACGCCCCCTTCCCTCTCCGGCTACTATTTTTCCTGTTAGTTTCACGAACGCAATGATAGCATAAATCCATGAATGACCACTTTCTTTCAAATATTCTGAGCACGCTGGGTGCTTCTTCTTTTGGAGGCTTCACTCAGCTCTTCATTATGAATCAAGAACTACCTACAGAAAACATACTTCTGAGTAGTTTTCACTATGGGAACAGCACTACAAGCCGTCTGAACAATATTGTTCGCATTGCTGAAGTCTCAGATGGAATCATTCTCAAGCTCCCCATGGTCAATGCGGTGAAGGTTCCTTTCACAAGCATTCAAAGCACAAGCTGGTCAGAAAAAGGATCTAAGGTTCACATGATCATTGGATTTCATGATGAAAAAATTGGGAAAGTCACTTTGGTTTTTCCCACGACTGAAAAAGCTCAACTACCACGATTGATGAATCTAACGGGAACTCCCAGCCCTACCCCAGCCAAAGTTCATCAATTCGACCACAAAGACGAAGATCTATGGACCATCCCCAAAGCTAAAAAACACACGCCGCCAAACCCACAGTGGAAAGACAATGACTTAGACAAATGGCTACGTATTTTCCTAATGCTGATTGCCTTATTGATCCTTGGAACTGTGATTTCCAATTACTTCAGCTAAAGCAAAATTGCCATGAGTAACCAGAACTCAAAAGAGAGGTCGTTTTTAAAGTAAGGTGTATCAAACAAACCATGTACCAAGAGTGTCACCAACATGAACGCCGCCACACGTCGTCCTTTTTTATCTACTTCGAAGAGCCAAGCTAGGGCTTTAACACAAAGCCAAATAAAAGCCACAAGCCCCATCAAACCCATATTGAGCCACATCGCCAAAAAGATATTATGCGGATGAATCATCACCCACTCAAAAGGAGCTTCTCCTAAAATAGAGACCGCTTGATCTTGGTAGAACCATTCATAAGCGCCTAAGCCCAAACCAAAAATTGGATTTTGTCGAATCAGACTCAAGCTGATTTCATAAACTTGAAGTCGAACACTACTTGAGGATCGCTCCGCCAGCTCAAAGAATTGTTGAAATTTATCTGAGCCTATTTGACTCAAAACCAGCCCTGTAAAAACCAAGAGAATGCCAACAATCACTCCAGATCTCCACTTTTTAGGGAGCTTTTTTAGTGAAAAAAGTGCCCATAGTCCAAGCCCCGTAATCACTCCTATCCAAGCGGCGTAAGATTCAGTGAAATATAAAGCCACAGACACAATCAAAGTTAGAACCAAACGAATACTTCGTTGAAAGTCCCACTCCTTCCCTTGAAAAGTCTGCAAAATTCCATATATCACCATTGGACCTAAATAAAGTGAAAGGTAATTTGCAGATATAAATGGCCCTGAAGCACGACCATCTACGGTTAAAAAGTCACCAGAAAGCTCTTGCTGAATAGCCATTAAAGCCAAAACACTCCCTCCAAACAGCAAAGAATCTAAGCTCAATAAAATTAATGAAGGGCGCTCTGAAAAACTGTGTCGAGCCATGATGAAGTACATGATCGGAATCAGAATCCATCCTTTCAAAATACCCAATGCAGTCATTTGCCCTTCAAATGGAGTCCCATCTATAAAACTCACTCCACGCTGAACAAAAATCACACTGAGAAAAGCGGCAAAAATGAATAGCCCCACCGGCCATAACTTCCATCGGTTTCCATTTCTTGACCACCACTGAGGAGACCATAACTTTTCCTGGAAGAAGAAAATCACAAAAAGCAGCACCACAATCAATTCTATTAAATTAATCGGTAGTCCCAACCATGTAGACTTAAAAAGATATAAAGGGAAAAGGGCGGGCACAATGGCCACTAATCTAGGGAACCATTTTGCACGCCAATCAGTCATTGCTAGGAGGTTAATCCGCTACAAAGATCTTTAAGTGAAGCTGTAGGATTTTCAGCACAAACCACTCCACTCGCTACAAGCACTCCGCTCGCTCCAAGCTGCATCGCAATACGTACATCTTCTCCAGATTTGATTCCTGCACCAATCAACACATTGTGTGATCCAATTTTTTCAACTGCCTCTGAAATTAGTTCTGGGCGTGCAGTAGAAACAGACACATTTCCTCCAATCAATTCAGGGGGTTCAATGGCTACATAATCCGCTCCCATTTCCACAAAACGATGGGCCTCTTCCACACTTTCTGCACAAACAATAGAAATCATACCCAGTCGCTTCATGTCATCTATTGCCGTTTGAATTTGAGTATCAGAGATTCGTCGTTCTGAATGATTCAAAAGTGATCCATCCACTCCTAGTCCATGAGCAATTTCTACAGGAACATGACCTGTATAAGCGCCAAATCCACATCCATCTACATGTTGTGAAAGAACAGGCAATGATACGGACGCTGCCAACATGTGAAGATCCATCGCTTGACCACAAATCGCCAGGTTTACACCCATCTGATTTGCAACAAGTTCATGAGTTTTTGCAAGCTCCACAGCATTAACGCCCGTGGCCTCTTTGTAGGCTTTGAAGTTCGTAACTAAAATAGGTGCTTTGAATTCCATGGCCCTACTTTGTCAGGCCTCGATCTAAATGCCAAGCAGAGACCCTTGTAAAAAAAGCCAATTTATGCTAATATACCTAGATTAAATAAAAACAAATCACGTATGGCAACTCTCCTCTTCCACGAGTGGTTTCAAGACCACCCGTTCGATCCATCGGATCGTCACCTCATGAAACGAGGTGAAAAACCCTCACGATCTGAGGGACCAGATCAGTATGAACGACGAAAAGCTCGCGAACATCGCCGAGCCAACCGACGTCATGAGAAACGAACTGGTGAAACGCTTGATGAAGCTAAAGCACGTCGAGAAGCTGAACGAGCTGCAGCTCGTGAAAAAGCACGTCAAGAACAAGCCAAAATGGCTGAAAAGATGACCGACATCGTCAATGACAGAGTTGATGAAGTCGGGAAAATGAATGCCGATGTTCTTATTGCACGTATTGAAGGAAAACGTGATGCTGGGGAGTTGAATGAGGAGCAACTCGCCAATTTGGATCAAGCACTTAGTGAACTTGAAAAAATCCATGCCAAACGTGAAAGTCAAGAAATCACTGCCGATGCCTATCGAACATTGATTCAGCATTTCACGGCCAGTCATCTTGATTTAGTTTTAACAAGCGAAGAAGTCACTCGGCTCCAAGCTATGGTGGATAGCCGTCTTGAAGCCTATGAAGCCAATGCCGCTCGTGTAGATGTGGCTCGTGAAACTCGAAATTTATCTGAACTTGAAGAACTCGCTCTTGCCTTCGTCACGGAAAAAGGATCAGGAGATCATCCCAATATAGATGCGGAACGCCTTAAAGCAGGAGCGGTTTATAATATTGATTTCCACAATCCTGATGGAAGCTTAAACCGATACGCACACAATAATGTGATCCTTGGTCATATTATGACGGGGACAAAACTGAAAAAAGTGCACATTAAAAAAGACAATGGAAAATATGAAGGTCCAGCTTATCTCCATTCAGATGGTAAGACTTACACCAACCCACCTTGGGAGGAAACAAAAGGATCTTATGTAGGTATTGTGTCTGGAGATTCATTTACGGTGCTAAAAGACAGTTACGCTACAGCTCCAACAGCAACGAAAGCCGCGGATGTTATTGCCGCTCAAGATCTTGATGAAGCCAGAACCGAAACGGCTCAATTTGATCTTGAAGTCTCACATGATGATCGAGAAGCTCTACTTGAAGCGGAACGTACGCTCGACAGTGGATATAAAGTAGATATTCCAGCTGATGTGGCTGCACTTAAAGGGGCAGATCTTGAACAGCAGCTTCGTGGTATGGACATGGGTGACTTTGTTATCCAGATCTGTGAAGAATTTGCTGGGCTCAAAGGCTCTGTGGCCGAAAGCGCAAGTGGAACTTCCCTATTCATTAGTATTATGGAGAAAGGAAATCGAAGCAAAATCGCACTCAAAGAAATCACAAAAGCGGTGTTTGGTGTGAACGATAAGAAGTTCATGGAAGCGTATAAAGAAACACGACAAGAAGCTCAAACACTACGATGGCTTGAACACTTTATGGTTCAAGAAAAAGCAGATAATCCAGATATGACCAACGCGGAATTCTTTGCAAAAGCTCAAGCAGCCATGGGAGACAATCCAGAAGACCGAGCTGTGCTTTATAAATACAACGAAGACACACGTCAAATGTTTGACAGTTTCGAAGCAGGTGAAACTCGCGAATCTATCAAACGAACGGCCTCAGTTCGTGAGGTCTTCAGTACTCGAAAAATTCACAAAAAGTTCATGCTAGGAGCACACCGACTGCTTAAGGCAGTTCCTCTCATGAAGGTATCCAACTACGCAGATACAAGCATGGATCGAAGTCTAGATAAAAGTGATCAACTTTCTAATGTGGCTGAACCTGCTATCGCAGCGATTTTCCCACCAGACAAAGATACTCCTGTAACGAAAGCTGGAGTATGGTCAAACATCACTCGCCGAACAGGGCGAAATGCAACCATGGGAAATATAGGTACACGAGTGGTTTATGAAGAAACAATGCGACACGATGGTGCTGAAGAATACGAACGAATGTTCTCAAGTCTATACGCTTACAATGACATTCGTGACAAAGTGACCTCAATTGAAGATGGCGTTGAAGTTGTAGACTTACAACTTCTAGCAGAAACCCTAGAGATGTACCGAAAACAAGGGAAAATCCTCATGGACAAAGGAATGCTTGAAACACGACGAGATGATCGTGAAACACGTGGACGTCGAGTCATGTATCCAGATGAACCCATCACCGTTGATGTTCTAGGAAAAATGGATGTGAGTCCAATGACCATTGAACTCATTCAACATGGAATGATGGTTGAGAAAATGAAGGACTATTCAAAACTCAAAGAACGAGTGATCAATGCCTTCCCTAATGATATTGGGAATCAATTGGAAGCCATCGACGGACAGTATGAATTCACCCCTGATGAACTTCGAGAAATTGGTGACAATATTCGAATGGCACAAATCGCCATGATTCACTTCACAAAAAATGAAGTACAACATTTGAATGCTCAAGGAAAAATCCCTGAAAAAGGACGAAATGGACGTCCCGTGAATCCAATCGAACGAAATATTGGAATCTCTAAAGGCTTCACCGTATTTGAAGATGGGAAAAACACCATCAAACTCAATATGGGAATCAACTACAACTGGATGGTGGATGAGTTTGTACCCAAAAGTTCTGAACAAACCTTCACCTTTGGACTCGGACCTTCCTACACTAAAACCTTTGGTAAAGAAGAACGAAACCATATTGGAATTGGAGCGGGTGTTGCCGGACCTTTCCCCGGAGAAGGAAATTGGGGAGCGGCTGGTTCACTCAGCTACACACATGACTGGGGTGAATACCAACGATTCTCTTCTGGAGTGTCATTAGCTGCGGGAGCACCACTTGGAACAGGAACTCCATTCATGGAGCAACTAGCCCTAGTGCACGCTGGAGTCACTATTCTTGATGTAGATCAAGCCAATGTGATCTCACGACGAGCGGACTACGAATTCAGAGACATGCAAAAAAGCTACGAAGCTAAAATTGCCCTTCTGGATGCTAAATTTGATGAAGAAACAGGTAGCCTAGACCATCTTAGTCCTGAACAGGTCAAGCAGGTTAAAGCTCAAGTCTTTGAACACTATAAAGAGGACATCATCTTTGCTGAGATTGATGACATGTCACACATTCGATTCGATAAAATTGGAGTTTCTGCCATTGCTACGCCTCCTTACTTCATGGTTCATCTTGGAGTGGCCTTCAAAGGAAAAACTCAAATGTTCTACATGAAGCCAGATCATATGGATCTTGATGCGCTTGCCAGCCAAGCCATTGCCCAAAAAGCAGCGGAAGCGGGCGGCGAAGGATATACAATCCTTGATGTCTCAGGAAACCTCGTTGTCACTTCAGAAGGAGAACGAACTTACGCTCGAGATATGAAGGAAAGCTTTGATCCTTACGATGATCTTGATGGAGCCAATAAATACCTCATGGAACACCAAGGAGTAAAAATTGAACGAGCATCAGGCTCTGGAGAATTCCGACTCCTACCACTTCAAGTGGATGGACTCGTTGAAGTTTATGCCGATAATAATGAAGGAATTTACGCCTATCCAAGTGACGGAGAATTCTACTTCAGTATTCCAGCAGGAACGGATCTTGCGATCCACCGTCACACTCATGTGATGCCCCTTCCTGATGGAGGTGTTCAGGAAATCACAAAGTTCTACATTACAGATAATCCACACAAGACTCCTGAACAAGTCGCTAAGAGTCACACTCATCATGTTGAAGGATACGTTTCTCAACGTGAAGGTGGACGAAACTCTAAGGTTGAAAAACGACAACACATCCTTGCTGAACAAGTGGTTAAAAACTATGAAGAAGAAATCCTTGAATGGAGCACACCTGATGTGCTTGCCGCTCAAGCGAATCTTGATACCGCCTTCAACAGCTTCCATGGCTACGTTGGAATCGGACGACAACGATACCTTAATATGGAAACGGCCGTTAAAGCTCAATCTTCTCGAATTAAAGCCAGCATCAGCCTGAAGGAAGCCACACTCAGTGGAAGCCGTGAAGCTTACGCTCGTGCCTTGATGAAAGAAGCACAACCTTTGATTGATCAACTTAAAATTGATCCAAACAACTCAGCCGAAATGACCGCTATCCTTCAATTGATCCTGATTGAAGACCGATCAACAGCCCCTACGGATCCAGAAAAGTTCATCCAACATATTGAAGAATGGAACCGTGCCTCACTTGAGCAATCACTCAACAAGTCTGGCGTTCCAAATGCAGATCAAATCGCACGAAAGATCACAAGTTACTACGCCGTCAACATGCTTCAAGCTATGAAAGATGGACGGATGAAAATGCCAGAAACTAAGGTTGAACGAAGTGCTCTTGTGCACACTCACATTGGTCACCGACCCGGTGGAAATGTGATGGAGTTCATGAACGGAATGCAAGATAGTGTTGCTCTTGAAGGAGCCATGGTTCTGGATGACGGACTACTTGAACACCACATGCACTTAACTAAACCTGAAATCAAGGAACTAAAACGTGCACTTACTGAACAAATGGCACCCGTTGACTTCAATAACCCAGACACACTCTTCCAACATCCAATCGCACTTCAAGTGCTGGAATCAGGAGCCGTATTCTTCGGACCTGAATACGCCAACGCCTTGGCAGAAATCAATGATGTTCAAGACGCAAGCGCCCTTGCTGGAAAACAAGCGGAAGCTTACAAAGCCTTCTCTGATGTAATGAAAGACCTCACTAAAGAAGACGGACCTGGAGTTAAGACCGCCAAATACGGTGGACGAAGCATCCGAGTCCGAGTGGATATGCAAATTGGATTCATCAACAAATGTCGTAACTTCACTAGCACTTACCGAGCCGAACGCGTTCAAGGAGTCAGCGGACAAGCTGACCGAACCGATGAAGGAGTACGAGCACGTGCGGCCGTTAACTTTGCTGGAGCCGAAGTCGCTGCCGGAATGCGAGTTGAAGAGAAGGAGCATGATGGAGGAAAGAACACAAAAGATCATGAAAAAGAACCTAAAGGTACTGGAGGAGATGACCGCGATGATCTAGATGGATCAGATACTGGAGGAGATGATGCCCACGAAGGAGAAGGACCTGCAGCTGGAGGAGATGAAGGAATGTGGGGAGATGAAGATGACAGCAGTGGATCCAATAGTGGATCAGGATGGAGACCTGGAAGAGGATGGAGACCTGGGAACGGACCTTTTGGCGGGAAAAAACCTAAAAAATAATTAAAATGAAAAAACTAATTTTAGTCACAATCTTGACAACATTGCTAATCTCTTGTCAAAACAGCAAAAACACTCTAGAATCATCCTCTAACGCATCACGTGGTGAAATTGAAGCCGCAACTGCAGAAAGTGGATTAAATATCCCATCAGAACTAACTGAATAATATGAAGTTTAAATTCCTAAAACTCGCAAGTCTCGCCTTAAGCCTAGGTGTTTTCCTTGGAATCACACTAGCCTCTGCGGGTATTGATCTCACTGAAGGTGACTTCTACCAAGAAATTGCATGTGAAGCCCCTCTTGATGCTTGGCATGCTCACGGATACGAAAACACAACACGACCGAGTAGTGGATATGAATCCTACTTTATTGCTCATAAATTCAGGATTTATTTCCATGATGACTTCATGGATGATGTGGATTTAGACACATTAGAATGTACTGTTCCAACTGGTGGACGAGAAAGTGATGGGATTAATGATGGACTAGTGCCTTGTGATGGTGGTTCATCAACCACTTACGGAGGAGTAGAAGTATCATTAGTACAAAATGATAGATCCTCTGATGCTGAATATCCCGACTATGTGGAATGGGACTATGGAAATAGTACATCATCAGATAAACCATTCATCCCTGGTAAAAATGACTACGATGGCGATCGACGCATTGACAACACAGCAGATGAACGTGATATGGGAGAAGCGGTATATTGGCTATTTGACGACTCTCTTTCATCTGGCTCTGCTACTACAACATCTGCCATATATCTACAATTCTGGAGCTATGACCAAAGCTGTGGAGATTGGAGCAGCAGTAGTTGTTGGAGTGAAGCAGCTGAAGATGGTGACTCTGGACGACACTGGAATACTCACACTATCACAGCTCAAACAGAATTTGACTGTAGTGATGTAAGCTGTCAGGACCTTGAAATCACACCGGATGCCTCAAGCATCAGTGTAGATCACCTCGGTCAAACGACCATTGATTTCACCGCTACGGTGACCAATACCGATGATGAAGACATCACAGATGATTCAGATGTAAATTGGAAGGCCTTTGACTATCAAGCCACTCAACCTGATTATGATGACACGGCCAATGCCAATGGTGATTTCCGTTTTGGATTCCGAGATCTACTTGGAGGAAGCAACGATGAAACCACAGGCGCTGATCGTGATCTTTCTTACTACAATGCTGAATCTGGAGACTGGATTCTAGCTAAAGTAGAAGATACGGAAGAAGGAATTTGTGAAGCTGCACTTCAGCTTCCATACTGTACCGATCTAACAATCACTGATCCTTTAGCTGTAATTCCAATTGCCACTCCTTACTCAGATGACATCACTATTGATGTAGATGCATCAACAGGAGAAGATTGGCCTTACACCATTGAATGGGACTCAACGGCTACCGATGCCACTTTTGATGGAATTGGTGCCCTTCCCTACCAAACCGATCTTGATTCTGGTGGATGGACCGTGGCCTATGAAAGTGCTGAATCAGGTGTGATCAGTGTTTATGCCACCGATGATCCTGCGGGAGTTTGTTCTGACACGCTCAGCTACACCGTTCCAAATGCAAACATCTGTACGGACCTTTCACTTGCCGATCCTTATTTCTCTGATGGAACAAGTTTCAATCCGAATGACTTCACTGATGTTTCACGACTCGATGGAACAGAAACCATGTGTTGGGACTTCACTCTACTCGTTCCAGCCTCACCAACTTACACCGCTAATCTTGCGGCGTACGCCTATGATACGGATGGAAGCACTCTCACGAGTGATGCCATTGAAGTTTCTGTGAATGAAACAGGAGCCGTTGTTTCAGGAAATGGACAAGTCATGGTCCCACTAAATCTTGGACTAGCTACTTACACTGGAAGCATTTGTTGGACAGGATTCCAAGAAAACCAAGTGCTCTATACTGCAGTGCTCGGTGAAGAATCTTATTGTTCTGACGAATACAGTTTTGATTTCACACCAAGCATTCCTGGAGACGATTCGTCAGGAGATGATTCTTCAGGTGGAGATGACTCTTCTGGAGGAGACGACTCAAGCGACGACGAATACTGTTACGGTGTGGACGTTGAACCTGTAGCTGATGAAGAATCACTGTGTATCGACATCGATTCTGATTACGACGAACATGAAGTTGAAATCAAATATGAGGGATGTGACGAAGGATGTATCACTTACACCTACATTAATGATGAGGGTGAAGAAGTGACCAAAGAATCATGTGGAGACGACGCTGAACTCAAGATTGAAACGGATGAAGATCAAATCTGTGGAATTGTATTCAGTGGAGTGTGTTCAGATGGGTCTGTAAGCATCGAAGTACTCGATGAAGACACCGAAGAAGACTACGCTTGTTATATTGAAGCGGAGCTTCCTGAAGCCGGTGAATTTGATAAATTCATTTACACCTTTAACTTCAGCCCTGAACAAGACTCTGGAGACTTCTACAACACCTTCTTCACTCATAATGCTGATCGAGCGTTCTACACTCTCGATTACCAACCCAACGGAACGGAAAACGAACTCTTCTTTACGGATGATCTTTGGACCGATGCCGGAATCCAAAGTGACCTTGGAGGTGAGTTGATCATGGTCACTGAACAAAGCCAACTTTATTCAGATCATGAAGATGATACGGATCAATACGGTCGTTACAGCCGTTACGAACTCATCCAACGAATGGGGTTCCGAGATGCAAACTTTGATGAGAATGCGGATCATATTGGAGACGAAATTGCCGCTGGTGATTTTGCTCCCGTGATTCCTTACATTGTCTTTGATGCAAACCAAGACGCCATCCGAATTGATGACTGTGTGTACTCAACCGATGACGAAGGAAACGACGTACTAGAATCTGATGAAATCTGTTCATACGAACTCGAAGACACACTCAAAAATGAAGAATACGTTCACCTGCTGAATGTAGATAAATTCACTGAAAAATACGCTGAAGAAATTGAAGATGGAGACATTCACATTCGACTTCGATACGTAGCCATCGTGGATAACGCCCTCGATTGTGCGAATGAAAACGATCCATGTTTGACTGAAAAATTCATCAACAAAGCTCAAGTTGATGTTGATGGACTTGGAATCACTGAAGAAGCTGAAGCCCTTCTCGCTTCCCTTTGTCAGTACCTAGTGACTCGAAACGCGGGAGATGTATTCCTTGAAGAACAACTTGATGGAGGTTCAGATATCGCATGTATTTATGAGGGAACTGAATTTGATACCGCAGATTACCGTAATGTGGATTCACTCGTGGTCTATGACAATGGGCTCTCTGATGATGAAGACACAAGCGGTGAAATCAACTACAGCTACGACGAATCAACAGGTGTAGGTGTGAGCTATGGAAGCGGATTCGATGGATTCAGTATTTCTTACTGTGATGACTACGAAGAAAGCACAGGAGGACTCATTGATAATCTAAGTTCATACGTTTGTGAAATTGTGGTGAGTGTTTCAGATCTCTGGAAGGCTTCAAGTGTAGAAAGCACGACTTCAAGTCAGATTTCACAGGCCGTTCGAAATGCCGAAACCAGCCAAAGCTCTATTGAAGGAAAAACCGTGAATAGCTGGGACAACCTTGAACAAGCATTGACTAATAATAACAATGAAGAAAGTGGTGTACTTTACTACCAAGGTGACGGAACAGACACACTAACTCTAGGAAGTCTCAAAGTTCCTGAAGGAGCATGGACACTCATCGTTACTGATGCTGACGTTCATATTCGAGGAAACATCACTTACGAAGACGGTGGTTCTGACACCGATTTCCGAAACCTTCCTGCCTTTGCCATCATTGTAGAAGGAGGAGACATCGACGTTTCTGCAGGTGTCGGAGAAATTCATGCCTTCATGGTGACCGATCAAAAGTTCACTGGAGCTGCACGTTCTGAAGTGGATCAACAACTGGTGATTTACGGATCACTTTACGGAAATGTACAAGAGCTCTTCGATAGCGCTCGATATGTAGGTTCACCATCAACGAATACTCCTGGAGGAGGACTCGTGATCTACTACGATGAAACCATCATCCTAAATACTCCACCTTACCTCAGTGAAAAGGTAGATATCTATACGGAGGAAGCAGTGAACTAAAGCTCACTTTTATAACACTAAAAGATACTTAAAAAATATTTTAAGTATCTTTTAGTGCATTGAACATAAGAACAAAACGCTCTACACTCAGCCCATGAACAAGCCAAATCTGGTCATGATGTATGGAGACGATGCACTTTCTTTACGAGAGGAACTTTCTCGTTGGCAACAAGCCTTCGCTCAAAAACATGGAGACATGAACATGGAAAGCTTGGACGGTGGCCGGGTTTCTCCTGCCGACATTAAATCGGCCATGATCGCCTCCCCTTTCCTAGCCGAGAAACGGCTGCTTGTAGTGAAAGACTTTCAAAAACAACAAAAAGCAGACGCTAAGAAAACCCTTAAAGAGCTACTCGAACAACTGCCAGATTCTACTATTTTAGTGATGGCCGAGACCTCTCCCCCAGATAAACGAAGTAGCCTGTACAAGTACTTGATTAAAACCGCGACGCTCAAAACCTTCAATAAACCCGAAGGTCCTCAGTTGACACAATGGATCAATGCTCGAGTGAGCAAACATGGTGGAAATATGGACTACTCTGTAGCCAATGCCTTGGCGGCCATAGTTGGAGGAAATCTTTATCAACTAGATAACGAGATTCAAAAGCTTTCTCTGTTTGCAGAGGGACAACCCATCACAAAAGAAATGATCGACCAACTTGTGGTTGGGAATTTGGATCAAAATATCTTTGAAATGACAGACAAACTCGCTCGGAAAGACATCGCAGGAACACTCAAACTTTTCAAAGAACTGCACGCTCAAGGAAACGAAGCCCCTTACCTTTTTGCCATGGTTGTTCGTCAATTTCGATTGATGTTGGAAATGAAAGCACGTCATGACAACGGTGCCCACCCCAAATCAATCGCTTCTCAAATGAAAGTCCATCCTTTTGTAGTCAGCAATACTTTGAAATTCTGTCGAAACTTTACCGAAGAACAACTCAAAAACTCACTCAATCAACTTTTAGAAATCGATCGACGAATGAAAACAGGAAAACTTCATTTTAGAACTCGTGAAGAAGACCAATACCTTTTGGCTATTGAGACCTTATTGATTCAATCATGACAAAGAAAATTCAAGCTGTACTCTTCGATTGCGATGGTGTGCTCATCGATACAGAAGCCGTTGCCAATCAGTGTTTTAAAGAAATACTAGAACAATATGGCGTACTCATGAGCCTAGAAGAAGTCACCCTCAGTTTCAAAGGTTTAGCCACAGTGAAATGCATAGAGTGGGTGAAAGACAAGAAAGGCATGACACTCCCTGAGTCCTTCCTTTCTGACTATCGGACTGAAGTGCGCAAACGCATTCGTGAGGAAGCCCCTCTTGTACCCGGAATTCTTAAAGTCATCACTCATCTTGAAGAAAATCAAATACCTTTTGCCGTAGCCTCAAGTACCTCAGAAAAAACACTTCATATGAATCTTAAGGCTAAAGGTCTTTATCCTCATTTTGAAGAACGCATATTTAGCTGTAGCCAAATTGACAAGTACAAACCACTGCCTGATGTTTACCTATGGGCAGCACAAAAAATCCAAATACCCATTCAGCACTGCCTGATCATTGAAGACAGCAAACCGGGGATTCAAGCGGCCATTGCTTCAGGAGCTCACGTTATTCAATACAATGCAGAAGGCCATGATTTTGGATTTGAAGTCCAAGAAATCACAGATATGACCGACGTAATTAAATATCTATGAACAAAGAAAACCGCGTCATCCTAGTGGATGAAAATGACAATGAAGTTGGAACGGAAGAAAAGCTCAAAGCCCACGTGGAAGGAATGCTTCATCGTGCTTTTTCTATCTTTATTCTGAATGATGAAGGCAAATTGCTTCTTCAGCAACGAGCTTTAGGAAAATATCATTCAGGAGGGCTTTGGACCAACACCGTATGCAGCCACCCCTCACCTGGTGAAACATTAGAAGAAGCCTGCAAACGACGACTCATAGAAGAAATGGGATTCACCTGCCCCACGCATAAAGTATTCAGCTTCCTCTATAAATCTCCATTTGAAAACGGACTCACCGAGCATGAAATCGACCACGTTTTTGTTGGCCATTACAATGAAGCACCTCAGCCTGTTCCAGAAGAAGTCATGGACTACAAATGGATCAGCTTTGAAGATTTACATGAAGACATAAAAATACATCCGGAAAAATACACCACATGGTTTAAAATCATTATGGAGGGAAAAACAGATTTCACTTTTTTAACTCAAAAGCATGTTTAATAAACTCGACAATTTTTCATACCAACGCTCAACAAAAGAAGCGATTGGCTTTTACCTTGCTTACCTTTTACTGATCATTCTTGTCAGTGTTGGAATTTCAATTCCAGCAAGTCTTTTCTTAACGGGTAGTGAAGCAGAAGCCTACAATGCTGGAATTTTAATAGGCACCATCACCGCTATCTCCTTCTCAATGGGAACAGCTGCTTTATTCATCAAGAACAAGAAACTCAGTAAAAATATTGGACTCGTGCTTCTTGTCCCACTTGCAGGAATTCTTGCGCTTCTTGCTGGTGGAGTTGGTGGGCTGATTCCTGCTGCTTATCTCTCAACACGAAAAAAATAATGACTGAATCATTCTTGGATTTCTATGGAGTTGACTGGCTCGCAATGATCTTGTCACTGTCATTCCTTTACACAATAGGAAACCACAAACGCTATGGATTCCTGATTAATATTGCTGCGAATATTGCATGGATCACAACTAATTACTTAGCTGGGGTTTGGCCTGGAGTATTCCTCAATATTCTTCTGATACTGATGAATCTTCGTGCTTACTACAATTGGGAAGATCCAAAGAAGAACATTTGTAAAAAATGTTCAAATTCCTAATTTTTTATATCATTTTGATAATGATACTTTTTTAATTTTTATTAATCAGTTTATTGGCGCTAATTAAAGAATAACATACCTTAAATATTAGGCACTTCATAATTTAAGGCCTTGTTTGTTTTCCTAAGATTAACACTGATACTATGAATTACCCCGGACTAGACATCGGCTTTGAAAACAGAGTCAAAGATACGCGCATAATGACAGTTGATGATGTGGAAGGATCTTATAGAAATATCCCTTTCCGTGGCGATTATCTCCCGATTCGATCCAGTGTCAATCTGCAACAAGCGGATGCATACAATTCCCTGAAACCAGAAGAAATTGAACTTGGGAAAAAAGCCCGTCGTCTTCGACATTTCCAGGGCATCGTCAGAACAACCGATGGCAATCATATTATCTTTTCAGGTGGAGATAACCGGGCTAACAAAGCGCAGCTGTTTGTATGTACCATTGATTCAGCCAAGAAAAATGATAAGGCAATTTTTGCAGATGGCCGCATTGGGGCTAATCTTGATTTTAACCCGAAAGATAATCCAGACAAGCTCAATAATATCTTTGCCATTAATTCTACAGGCCTTTGGCATTGTGGGGGCATTTCGGTGTTGGATCTTGTATTGATTACACCTGTTGAGGGAGATGATGGTAATTCACAGATCAGATTTATAGACATCACCAATCCGAAAAAGCCCAAGGACATGGGTGATTCAGTAGCAATCGACAGACCAAAAGGAAAATCTGGAGCAGCTTCCATGATCAGACTGCCAAATGAAAAGTACATATGCGCAGTGTTCACTGACAGTGAAAAAGATAAAAAATCAAAGCTAGAATTTTATTTAAGCCATT